>VOFI01000684.1_pt1:177500-1085251 | contig 1085251 bp, 898 predicted proteins | sample 5384131 | NCBI WGS metagenome assembly VOFI01 (sample SAMN12384728, study PRJNA508395) | human gut metagenome | isolation source: healthy gut H | host: Homo sapiens | reverse complement strand
ATGCGCTACATATTCAAACGCCTTTCTATCAGAGCTTATTTCCATAACTCGCATATAGAAGAGAATGTTATAAACTTTAGATTCAGGGATTTGCTGCGTGATAATATGAGTGTACTGGTTACTGCAGATACATACATTCATTATGTTGTTACTATAAACGGGAATTCGTATTCTGTAAGTTATTCAGGTGGCAAGTTGTCTTACAATGCTATAATACCCAACGAGGACTTATGCTTCTTCAAAGAAGTGTGGGTAGCAGAATCAAGAAGTGCAATTGCTCCACTATCAAGTCAAGGCACATTGGCTAAAAACGCTTATTTGGGATTCTTCTTTAATGAAACATTTACCGAATTTGACAATGCAACTGACGCAATAAAGCATTTTGATCTTAACTATATCGGTTTGGATATGAATGTTGAACGCGGAGGCAACAACCAAAAGAAGTTTATACTTAAGCCTAAGGATAGCAATTACTCTTCGTTTGAACTTCGCCATGCGTCTTCAGGTATACAGACAACTGCGCCTTTAATAGCCATGATGAACTATTATGCCCAGGCTTTTGACTTTAAGTTGGCTCAAAAACGTAGTATCATTGACTTGTTGTTTGAAAGGAACCTTACCACTCAGTATCGCCCAGAAATGGAACTTACAGATATGCCAAAAATATGTACACATACATATAGAGGAACCGAATTGAGTCTTGACCCAACATCTCAGATTCAGATGTTGAACGAAATAATACGATTGGCGTTTTATTCAAAGGTCGACAGCCGTGAAATAGGATTGGTACTTGCCACACATAGTCCATATATAATTAATTCTCTGAATCTGTTGATGAAGGCTCACGACTGCAAGACGGATATTGACGGTGCACATGTAGGCTATGATGACCTTTCGGTATACCAGATTCTGTCGGGAGGAGTAGCTGACTTGAAAGTTAAAAACATTCACTACGTCAACACGGATAGACTCTCAGAGGATATCAATAACATATATGATAAATACCAAGAATTAAAGCAGTTGCAAAATGAAGAGTCTCTTGGAAAATGACCTTCCTGCGTTTTTATGGCGTAGGAAGAAGATGTATATGTGATGAAAACACAACAAGTTTGAGTGAATTTGACCTTACAGAGGACAATACACAATTTGTTGTTGGTTACAAAGAGGGTTACGCGTCTTTTTGTGGGAATCCATTTAACTTGAGTGTAGTCAATTATGATACATATATTGGCAGATATACAGGTACCAAAATCTCTGATGGTAAGCGCAGGTGTGACTTTATCTTGACAGATACTGACACTTATAATATTAATCTATTGTGCGAGGTGACAAGCTCTATAGGCGGAATAGAAAATCTATCTCGTCCTATTGAAAAGACCCAAAAAGATGGAACAAGAACTGTTGTTTTTCCAAAAGGAAAATATCAAAAGGTTGAGCTTCAACTCTATCAGAGCTTGGAAACCTTAACAGAGGTGCCATCAATATCGTCGTATATAAACAACAAAAAAAGAAAGGTGTGTTTAATGTCATACCTCATAAAACGAACAGAGGACAATGCTGTTAATGCTTTCAACAGAAATCGTCTGATGGAAGCGGAGGAGGCTGGCGAAAATGGAGCACAGATAAGTTGTCCACAAATAGAACAGTTTGGCTTTGACTATTATAGAATAAGTCATGATTATTCTTTCAGAATAAGTAATAGTAAATAAACTTTTAACCCCATCCGAGCGGCGGCATTAGCGCAGAGCGATACTGCGGTGGGGAACTCTATTTTTTACGATATGCTGTATGGGCAGATGTTTTAGTCTTCATTTACCAGTTTCTAGGATTTTCTGTATGGGGATGCAAAGAAAGACACGTTTGTGTTTGGGTACGACTGTTTGGTGGAGAAGTATTTAGAATATGAGCAAAAAGAAAAGATATAGCATAATTTTCTACCTGTCAGAAAATACATGGAGCATGAGTGGTATTCCCTGCCCTGATTGCGTGGATGAAAGTAATTATCAGGCATGGAGCAGATACCTGTCAAAGCAGATAGATAAGCTGCTGTGTGCAGAGACCATGCAGACAGCAGAGTTTCTAGAAGAGCTGGAGGAGGTTCGTAGAGACAAAGAAGAACGTATTGCCCATCAGAAAAGACTGGATGAAGCAGCCGAGGTGCGCAGACGTAGAAGCTGTATGGCGCGCCCGAAGATAGATTATATCCCGAAGGGCTTGACGGTGGATTTGGAGGAGGCTTACGCCGAGTACTTCAAGCAGGAGGTGGAGTTTCGGCCTGAGAACAAGGAGGATTTCTTGTATATGCTGCGGCTGCTGGAGCGTTGGGAGAAGAAGTCGATACCGGCTGTGTTGGCGAAAGGAAGGCCTGACGCTGCGTATGCCATAGCGATGGGGCTGTGCGAACATCTGCCATTGCTGATATATAGGGAGGACATTAGAGACTATCTGAATGATTACAAGCTACGTATCGGCAAACTGATCTATGCGAGCTTTGCTGCATTGGTAGATAGTGTGGCAGCATGGAACAACGAAGAGAAGCGAGAAGAGGTCTTCACATATATCTTTACGCATCTGTCACGGTTTGATGGCTTCAAACGAGTGCAGAACAATATACAGATGTTGGCACCAAGCAAGAAATTCACGGGAGAGCCATTGAAGATCGAGCGAGAGATGAATGACGATGAAGAATGCGCTGCAAGAGATGCTGAACGGAGACGACGGGAGAAAGAGCGACAGATGCTGGAGGCAGAGAAAGAGCCAAGTCACTGATACCACTGAACAAGGACTATGAACAGCGTATCTTCAACAAAAGAAATGTGGATTGGGATTGCTATAGCATCTGGCAGCTGATGTTGGAAGAGAACAAGAATATTGAGACGTTGCTTGCCGTTGGAGAATACCAGACGGCAGCATTGATGTTCCTGCAACTGACGAAATCCATGTGCAGACACTTTGTGATGGATAGGCACTGGGAGTATTTTGACGACATGTATAGTCCGGAGTATGCCATCGAGGACTTAGTAGAGACGTTTGAGAAACTGGCGAAGGAGGGACGGTTGCCGGAAGAGGTGAATCGGTATATCCATGAGGCGTGGAAGGAGATAGAGGAAACGGAGTGTTGTACGGATTATGGAGTGCCGAGAGGGACATTGCCCTTTTAGTGGGCTGTGGGTGTTGGTTGACAAAAACCTGCTATTGGGTGGTCTTAGACAAAAAACTGATGCTGGGTGGAATTTAGACAAAATCGAGATAAACCCCGTATCTGTTTTCCGAGTCTTCGACTTGCTTTTCATCCATACAAAGCCTTATGAGAACGAGTTCTCGACTGCTTTATCTGAATGCAAAGCTGTGGCACGATGTGCCACTCGGAAAACAGATACGGCGATAAACAGAATAAAAATCCATTGGAACTTGCGAAACTGTGGATTGTATATTAAGGTGCAAAATTCCCAAGATTTTCAATCCAAAATTCCCAAGATTTTCAATTTGCGGAGAATGTAGTATGAAAATGTCGCCTCGATAGTAACACATAATCGAGTTGAAACCTATCTGAGGCACATGGAAAATCCCTGATACCAAAATTTATTTCGTCCAAATACTGCCTAATACCAAAATCTTTGGTGGCAAAATACGGTCTGACACCAAAATCTGGCGGCTGGAATGATAGCGTTTGCTATGAGCAGATGATTTGTGCAAAGTCGGTGATATCGCCATGAATGCTTGCTTTTTTCAAGTGCTGCCATGTATGACTGTCTTTCTTCAACTGTGATAATCCTCCACGGGTGACCACTTGTGACGAGCATCGCGTTCATGATAAATCTGGCTGTGCGACCGTTTCCGTCCAAGTAAGGATGGATATACACGAAGAAAAAATGGCCTAATACGGCTCTGACGATCGCGTCTTCCTCTGATTCCATGAGTTCGGCGAGCGCAGACATGGCGTCTCTGAGGGCTTCTGGTGGAAGAGGCGTGTGCTTGGAACCTCGAATATACACTTGATGGGATCGATAGCCTACAAGGTCTGAGGGTTTGATAATGCCGGCAGTAATGCAAGGCTGGAACATTTCAAAGTGCCATTTGTCAAAGTCTCTGCTGACGATATTGCCGGCATTGGCTCCTTGAAGGATTGCCTTGACACTCTCTTTGACCTGTTGGAATGACTGGTAATAGCCTCGTGCTGCTAAAGCGTTCTTGCGATCTGCATCAATCTTGTCGTCTTCCGGATTCCACTCGCCAGAGCGAACGCGTTCGATAAGTCCTTCTGTGACCCGATAGCCTTCAATGGATAACGAATGGTAACTGTCGCGTATATAGTTGTCATCCATGTTGCTTAGTATTGCCTCTGTGGTTTGGCTTTGTGTGGGGGCAATGAGTGGAAGGTCGAGTATTTGCTTTCTCATCTTCTGCCACATCAGCCTGATCCTGATGGCATGGGGTGAAGTGTTCCTACTTGTTCCTGATAGGCTGGGCGTCGTGTCTTCAAATGGATCCTCTGGGCGTAACTCAGCCAAGTCTCTTCATGAATTGTAGAATAGTTTCTGCAACGTCAGTTCGCCCGATGTTTCTGAAAGCACCAACAAGTCTTGAGGCTCTGGAAGAGTTTCCTCCGTCGGCCACCACTTTGAGGATTTCATCAGCTCCGCCAACCAGAGACAAACAGGTCCGGGCATTGACTGAGTTTCTGCTGAAATATGTTGGTGTACAGAAAACCAAAGCTTCTGCCAAAGGGTAGAGCCTTAATCCATATCTTTGCTCAACTACAATATGTGCTGGCATTGTTGCTGTGATGTCCAGCATCGAGTCACCATGCTTCAAACTTACAATATTGTTGCTTGCCTTTGATGAACGGATTATCAATTGAGTAGGGGCTACTGTCTCTCCGGCATAGAAATCAAGTGATTCTTCTGGAGTAAGACACCAGTTGTCTCCGAAACGGTTGTTGGAATATGCTACTATGAATTTCCAATAGGAAGCATACCACACGGTTGTGTCTCCTTCCATCCCTGGCATGGTAGGCATATACCATCCTTTGATTACTTGTTCTAAGTAACCATTATCTATAAGACGCTTTGTATGTGTCTCGCCCAAGGTCTTCATGCCCTGAATGATGTCACTGTTGTTCTCGTCCTGATATTTCTTGAGTACGCTCAGTGAATCTGCTAACTTTTCTTGAATACTTGCCATTCTTTCAACTTTAATCTGCCCATTAGTATGTACATGATGGGTGTCTATTAGTAAATACCTAGTGCGGGGTTATTAGTAAATACCCAGTGCGGTGTTATTAGTATTTACACGGTGCAAAGTTATTAGTTTTTATCCGGATTTGCAAGGTTTTGGGGCAATAAAAAAGAATCACATTCTTTTTGTATTGTCTTCGATTTGCACTATCTTTGCAAACAAAAAGGGTTTGTGTATGAAGTATCCCATCGGCATACAGGATTTTAAGAGTATTGTTGACGGCGGTTTTGTCTATGTGGACAAGACGGCCTTGCTGCACAAGATGGTGACGGAGGGTAAGATTTACTTTCTGAGCCGTCCTCGTCGGTTTGGCAAGAGCTTGCTCGTCTCTACGCTGAAGTATTATTTCGGTGGGGAACGGGAGTTGTTTCGTGGTCTGGCCATCGAGGACCTGGAGCAGGAGTGGGAGCAATATCCTGTATTTCATATCGACTTCAATGGCAGCGACTTCACCCAGGGCGGCACGTTGCAGAACAAACTGGATGTGTGTGTTGAGGACTGGGAGAGGCAGTACGGAATGACGGGGGACGATCGTCTCAGCGTGGGGGAGCGTTTTGCCAGGTTGTTGGCTTTTGTTCATGAGCGTACAGGCAAGCAGTGTGTGGTGCTCATCGACGAGTATGACAAACCGTTGCTGGATGTGCTCGACACGGACTATCGGACGACGGATGGCAATGGCAACAACCTGCGGATTGAGGAACTCAATCGTAATATTCTCAAGGGTTTCTACTCTGCCTTCAAGGCTGCAGACCAAGACTTGCGCTTCGTGCTGCTCACGGGTGTGACGAAGTTTTCGCAGGTGAGTGTGTTCAGTGGTTTCAACCAGCCGGAGGATATCAGTATGAGTGCGGCCTACGAGGCGGTCTGCGGTATCACGGAGGCGGAACTGGAGGGGACGTTTCATGACGAGATGGATGCTATGGCGGACGAGATGGGGGTGAGCCCCGAGGAGGTGCGCTTGATGCTGAAGCGGCATTATGACGGTTATCATTTCAGTAAGCGGAAGACGGACATATTCAATCCTTTTAGTCTGCTCAATGCGCTAAGTGTTAGGGATATACAGGATTATTGGTTTCGCACGGGTACGCCCAGTTACCTGGTCCGCCTGCTCAGCATACGGATGAGAACCTCAACGAACTGACGGGGAAGTATTACGACACCTCGGACTTTATCGACTACAGAGCGGACGTGGAGCGCCCGTTGCCCATGATCTATCAGAGCGGTTATCTGACCATCAAGGACTACGACCGCTTCTCCAACTCCTACCTGCTCGACCTGCCTAACAACGAGGTGAAAAAGGGTTTCCTCACGCTGATTGCCTCCAACTATCTCGGTACGAAGGAATCGGCGAACACCTTGGCGATACAACTGACGCGTGCTCTCCTGCGCGATGACCTCGACACATGGCGCAAGAGCCTGACGGCCTTCTTCGCCAGAATCCCTTACTCGATGCGTCGGAAGGACATGGAGACGGAGAAGGAACGCTATTTCCACTATACTTTCTACCTTATCTTCCGCATCCTCAGCACCTACCTCGTGCTCACGGAGAAGCAGCAGAGCGAGGGCCGGGCCGACTGCATCGTCGAGACGCCCACGGGGGTGTATATCTTTGAGTTTAAGCTCGACGGCACGGCGGACGACGCCTTGCGCCAAATAGAGGAGAAGGGGTATGCGCGCCCCTATGAGGCCGACTCCCGTCCCGTCCATCGCGTGGGCGTTAGTTTCTCGTCGCGGACGGGAACGATTGACAACTGGAAGGAGGCGTAGGTAGCGCATGGAAATAAAGTCAGCGAATAGTCACATTAATACTGTTAGAACATCATGAGCACCATGAAAAAGGTACATATAGAGAAGAAAGAAGAACAATCTCCAGCGGAAGCCTCAAACCCTGAAAAGGACGGGGGCAAAAGGCGAGGGAAGGCGACAGCCCAAGGCGCCAAGAAGACGAAGGGCCGGCACAAGCGAGCCAAGGTGGTGATGCCGAAAATAAACAATATGCAGAAGCCTGCGGGCATGAAGCTCGAGGAGTGGCAGGTGGCCTTACGAAAGCTACAGGCCGAGAAGGAGACCTTTGCCATACGGATGGTGGACGAACAGTATGCTCCAGGAGAGTTTCGGGTGGCCAATGCGGCTACGAGAAACGAATACAAGGTAGTATATCGGGGGAAGGACAGCCTGTGGAACTACTGCTCCTGCTACGACTTCAAGACTTCGCAGCTCGGCACTTGTAAGCACATGGAGGCCGTGAAACTCTGGGTGAGGAAGAAGCGCAAGAAGGTGCAGGTGGCAGAGCCCGACTACAGTTCGGTCTATATCGACTACAAAGGGCCGCGCAGGGTGAAGATACGCATCGGCGACCATGGTCGGGAGATGCTGGAGCGATTGGCGAAAGACTATTTTGACGAGTCGGGTGTGCTTCGCGAGGATGCCTATGCCCGCTTTGACGTGTTCATCCAGGCTGCCAAAGCCATTGCTCCCGACTTTCGCTGCTATGACGACGCCCTCGATTATGTCCTGGAGCGGCGTGACCGGATCAAGCGTTGCCGGTTGTTGGAGGAAAAATACACGGACGAATATCTCGACCAAATGCTCACCGTACCGCTCTATCCCTACCAAAAGGAGGGGACGCGCTTCGCCGTGCGTGCCGGCAAGGCCATCATTGCCGACGAGATGGGACTGGGCAAGACGTTGCAGGCCATCGCCTCGGCAGAGGTCTATCTGCGTGAGGGCATGGCTGAGCAGGTGCTGGTGGTCTGTCCCACGTCGCTGAAATACCAGTGGAAGCGGGAGATAGAACGATTCACGGGCGGTGACAGGGTAGAGAGTAGTGGGAAAGGCGTGGAGGACGGCTTGACCATTCCGAAGGTGGTGGTCGTAGAGGGCACTCCTGCTAAGCGCGACAAACTGTATAAGGCGCCCGCACCCTACAAGATTGTCTCTTACCACACGATGAGCAACGACGTCAGACATCTGGGCAAGTTGGATACCGACGTGTTGATCATGGACGAGATACAGCGGCTGAAGAATTGGGACACGCTGATCTCCCGTGCCGCCCGCAAGATAGCGTCGCGCTATGCGGTCTTGCTGTCTGGCACGCCGATGGAGAACAAGTTGGAGGAGCTCTATGCCAACATGGAACTGGTGGACCAGTTTTGTCTCGGACCTTACTACCAGTTTCGCGACCAGCACATCCTGCTCCATCCCGAGACGGGTGGTATCATGGGCTATAAGGATCTCAACGCCATTGGCGAGGCCGTCAGCAACCGACTGTTGCGGAGGACGAAGAAAGGCGTGCGCCTGCAGTTGCCCAAGCGGAGCGACCAGTTTGTGCTGGTCCCGATGACTCAACGCCAGGACGATCTCCACTCGGAGTTTAAGTGGGACTTGTTGGTGATCCTGAACAAGTATCGCAAATACCACTACATGACGGAGCAGGACAGGCTGCGCGTGCTCAAGTTGCTGAGTCAGATGCGGATGGTGGCCGACAGCACCTTTATCTTGGAACAAAATCTCACGACGCGTAGTGATGTCAAGATAGCGGAGGTGATGAACCTGCTGGACAATGTCTTGGAGAGTGGGGACGAGAAGGTGGTCGTCTTCAGCGAATGGGAGCGCATGACCCGTCTGGTGGCGATAGAACTGGACAAGCGGGGCATACGCTATGAGTATCTCAATGGGCGAGTGCCGTCGAAGAGGCGCGGGGAACTGGTAGATGATTTCACAACACTTCCCGAGAGTCGGGTGTTTCTTTCCACTGATGCAGGATCTACGGGTCTCAACCTCCAGGTGGCAAGCACACTCATCAACATGGATTTGCCATGGAATCCTGCTGTCCTTGAACAGCGTGTTGCCCGTATCTTCCGTCTTGGACAGGAGAAGCCCGTGCAGATCATCAACCTTGTCTCGAAAGCTTCTATCGAGGAGGGCATGATCAACAAACTGCGGTTTAAGAAGTCGATGTTTGAGGGAGTCTTGGACGGCGGTGCAGACACCGTGTTTGTCGATGAGAGCAAGTTTAAGAAACTCATGGACGACCTCGCAGTTATCATGGAGGCAACGCCAGACGCTCCCGAGGTGGAGTATGTGGACGAAGAGGTGGAGCAAGAACAGAAGGGAAAGACGTCTGTGGAGGCCTCTTTGGACGAAGCGCTCGCTGACGCATCGGAGGCAGACGATGAATCTTCTGTAGATCAGGGATCGTTTGTGGATCATGAGCCTTCAGTAGACCATGAGCCTTCAGTAGCGCATGGGTCTTCGGTAGGGCATGAATCTTTAGCAACCCACCAGTCTTCCGAGGGGCAGCTTCCTTCAGCAGACCATGGGGCTATTGCAGACCAGGAGCCTCCTGCGAGTCACGATCCTTCTCAAGGACAGGCGGCAACGAAGGCACAGGACGGCGCGCAGGAGCGGCCTTCCAGCCACCATGCTTCGCCCCATCCCCAGCAATTAGTCAGTCAGGGTGTTTCCTTCTTTAGTGGACTGGCCGAAACACTCAAGTCGGCTGAGGCTACTCAGCAGTTGGTCGATAGCATCGTGGAGACTGACAAGGAGACGGGTGAGGCCCACCTGAAGATACCCGTCGGTAGCAAGGACACCGTCATGCAGATGCTCACGCTGTTTGGCAAACTGATGAACAAGTAGCGATTGCGATGTAACGAAATCGGGACGCTCCGCATAGGCTGTTTCTTCGGGATGCTTTCGGGAAGTCTTCGGGATGATGTCAGAATGATTTTGGGATATTGCCCTTGAAATAATCATCGGCCATTGGAAATGAGAAATGATTTCCAATGGCCGATCGTTTTTTATCTGGACCCTCAGCATCCGACGGGGGTGGGTGCTGAGGGCGGCAGGAGGCTACAGGGAGTAGAACTCCGTGAAGGCGCGGACGCAGTACTCATGGTCGGCTACGCTGCCTGTCTCGCGGCAACTGTGCATGCCGAGAATGGCATTGCCCATATCGACTCCACGCAGGGGGACCGTGGAGGCCAGGATGTTGCCCAGGGTGCTACCGCCTGCCACATCGCTGTGGTTGACGAAGCGCTGGCAGGGCACACCCGCCTTGCGGCAGATCTCGGCGAAGATGGCAGCAGAGACGGCGTCGCTGGCATACTTCTGGGAGGCGTTGAACTTGATGGCGGGACCTCCACCGAGCATGGGGTGGTTGGTCGGGTCGTACTTCTCGGCGTAGTTGGGATGGAAAGCGTGGGCATTGTCGGCAGAGATCATGAAGGCGCGCTCCACCGCCTGCCAGTAGGCTTCCTCAGAGCCACTCTGCTGACGGGCAATACGCATCAGCATCGAAGCCAGGAAGGGGCTGCCAGCACCCTGCTTGGTCTGCGATCCCGTCTCCTCGTTGTCGAAGATGGCGAGCACCTGGGTGGTGTCGCTCTCGGGAGCTGCAATCAGGGCCTCGAGTCCGGCAAAGCACATCGACAGGTCGTCGAGGCGGCCCGAGGAGATAAACTCGTCGTGGACGCCGAAGGTGCAGGCGGGCTGCGTATCGGCCAGGTAGAGGTCGAAGTCGAGGATGTCCTCGTGGCTGACGGGGCGCTGCTTGCTGAGTTCCTCGACAATAACGTTCATCAGCAGGTTGCCCTGTTCCAGTTCGTCGTTGATCAGTCCCAGGAGGGGAAGCATATCCTTCTGCTTGCTCAGTTTCACGCCATCGTTGACCTGGCGGTTGAAGTGGATGGCGAGGTTGCTGATCTGGAGCAGCGGACGACGGACGTGCATCAGCATCGTCTCGGGCGACATGGCATCCTTGCCGCGCACGATGACGCGGCCAGCGAGCGTCAGCGGACGGTCGAACCACGTAGAGAGGATCGGGCCACCATAGACCTCGGTGTTCAGACGCACCAGTCCGCCCTCACCCGTCATCTCGGCATGGGGCTTCACGCGGAACGTGGGGGAGTCGCTATGGGCGCAAATCATGTGGAATCCCGTCTCGGCCAGCGGTTTGCGACCCAGGCGGAAGGCATAGACCGAAGACTCGTTCTTCGTCACATAGACCTTGTCGCCAGCCTTCAGTTCGTCGAGGGGCTGCTGAGGGTCAAGGCGGCGGTAACCGTTCTGCTCGAGTTCACAGGCTATGTTGCGCGCGGCGAGGAAATTGACGGGCGACGCATCCAGAAATTTCAATAAGCGATTGATCATAAATCGGTTGTTTAAGATGAGTAAATATTTCGGCCACAAACTTACACAAAATTTCTGAGATACCCATCATCAGACGGCAAAAAATCATACTTCCCCCGTGGCTTTTCTCCATTTACCGTGGTTTGTGGATGGGCATCGGGGCAAAAAGCCATCCATTTGCAGCGTGAACCCTCCTTTTCTTTGGCCGTGTCGGCTTTTTTTGCTAAATTTGCACCTACACAATCACCAATAGAAATAAGGAACAAGCAGATCATGATAAGAGAGAAGACTCCCGATGAGGCTTTCCAGTTGCTGCCCGAGTGGGCAGAGCAGGAGGCCGTCGTGCTGGTGTGGCCCGACGAGCAGACCGACTGGGCCTATATCCTCGACGAGATACGCCAGACCTATGTCGAGTTTATTGAGGCCATTGCCCGGTATGAGGCCGTGTGGCTCGTGGCGCGCGATACGGCGGCGGCACGAGCGTGGTTGGCAGGTCGGGTGAGCGATCGTGCGCTGGAGGCGATACGCTGGATAGAGGCAGAATACAACGACACATGGGTGCGCGACACGATGCCGCTGACCATCTCCGACGGCAGGGGAGGACTGCGGATGATGGACTTCCGCTTCAATGGCTGGGGCGAGAAGTTTGCCAGCGACCAGGACAACCAGCTGGGACGCGTGTTCCAGGAAAAGGGAGTCTTCCGCTGTCCGATGGACCATTGGGACGACTTCGTGCTGGAGGGAGGATCGGTTGAGGCTGATGGCGAGGGCCATCTCTTCACGACCTCGGTCTGTCTGTTGGCTCCTCATCGCAACCAGCCCCTCACGCAGGGCGACCTGGACGAACGGCTTCGACAGGCTTTCGGCGTGGATCGGGTCTATTGGATCGGTCATGGATCTTTGGAGGGCGACGATACCGACGGCCATATCGACACCCTGGTGCGTTGTGCGCCAGGCCATACGCTGCTCTATGTGGGTTGCGACGATGAGGCCGATCCGCAGTATGCCGACCTGCAGGCCATGGAGGCCGACCTGCAGGCCATCAATCGCGAGGCCGAAGTGGCCTACCGACTGCTGCGTTTGCCGATGCCCGATGCCATCCTCGACGAGGAGGGGAATCGCTTGCCAGCCACTTATGCCAATTTCCTGATCGTCAACGGGGCAGTCATCGTGCCTACCTACGACCAGCCACACCACGACGCCGAGGCGCTGCGTGTGGTTGGCGAGGCCTTCCCCGAGCATGAGGTGGTGGGAGTGGATGCGCGGGCTGTCATCCAGCAGCACGGATCGCTCCACTGCCTGACCATGCAGATCCCCGTAGGCGTGGGCCAAGGAGGGGAATAAACCGAAGGGGCTGGGGTGGAGAGAAATCCTCGTTGGCCCTCATATCATAGAATATATCACAAGACTCACAATGAAAATAGGAATCGTACAACAACACAATACCGCCGACGTGGCGGACAACATGCGCCGTCTGGCTGCCTCCGTGGAGCAACTGGCCCAGGAGGGGGCACAGCTCGTCGTACTACAGGAGTTGCACAACTCGCTCTACTTCTGCCAAACGGAGGACGTAGCCAACTTCGACTTGGCGGAGCCGATCCCCGGTCCATCGACTCAGTTTTATGGTGAACTGGCGAAACGTCTGGGCGTCGTCATCGTCACGTCGCTCTTTGAGCGCCGCTCGGCAGGTCTCTATCACAACACGGCCGTGGTGATAGAGCGCGACGGAACCATCGCAGGCAAGTATCGCAAGATGCACATCCCCGACGATCCAGCCTACTATGAGAAGTTTTACTTTACTCCTGGCGACCTCGGTTTCCGCCCCATCGACACGAGTGTGGGCCGCTTGGGCGTGTTGGTCTGCTGGGACCAGTGGTATCCTGAGGCAGCGCGCCTGATGGCCTTGCAGGGGGCAGAGATTCTGATCTACCCGACGGCCATCGGCTATGAACCCTCCGACGTGGAGGAGGAACAGCAGCGCCAGCGCACGGCGTGGACCACCGTGATGCGCGGCCATGCTGTGGCCAACGGACTTCCTGTCGTCGCTGTCAACAGGGTGGGCTTCGAGCCTTCGCCCGTAGGCAAGACGGAGGGACAGGCCTGCTCGGGTGGCATCCAGTTTTGGGGATCCAGTTTTGTGGCTGGGCCTCAGGGCGAACTCCTCTGGCAGGGGTCGGACAGCGAGGAGGCATTGCGCCTGTTCGACATCGATCTTGAGCATAGCGAGAATGTGCGCCGCTGGTGGCCCTTCCTGCGCGACCGCCGCATCGACGCCTATGAAAAAATCACCCGCCGCTTCATCGACTGACGCGTGCTATACTTCTTTACCATCACTTGACCATTGCTAAGGTTATGAAAAGAAATACTATCCTGGCGGCACTGACCGCCGTATCGCTCTCTGCTGCCGTCACTCCCGTCGGCGCACAGCAACTGTTGCCGCAGCCGAAGCAGGCCGTCTTTGGCAAGGGCACTTTCAATCCGCAAAAGGGTGTCATCCTGATGGAGGAGACTTCTGGGGCGGGCCATGGCAAGGAGTACTACCGACTCCATATCACGCCCGACACGATGCGGGTGGCTTATGCCGACTCCACGGGCCTCTTCTATGCCACACAGACCATCAGCCAGCTCCGCAAGGGAGACCTGCTGCCCGTCTGCGATATCGAGGACTGGCCGAGCTATGAGTGGCGTGGCTGCATGATCGACATCTCCCGCCATTTCTTCCCGCTGAGTTTTCTGAAGAAGCAGGTGGATGTCCTCGCCCATTACAAGGTCAATCGCCTTCACCTCCACCTCACCGACGCGGGAGGATGGCGCATGCAGATAGACCGCTATCCCGAACTGACGAAGAAGGCGGCATGGCGCACGGAGAGCGACTGGACGAAATGGTGGATCGACAACGACCGCCGCTATATGAGGGAGGGCGATCCCGGGGCCTATGGAGGCTACTATACGAAGGACGAGATGCGCGAACTGGTGGCCTATGCTGCCAAGAAAGGCATCACGGTCGTGCCCGAGATCGAGATGCCGGGACATAGCGAGGAGTTGACCGCGGCTTGTCCCCAACTGAAGTGTGAGGGCAACCAGGAGGCGCAGGGCGACGTCTGTCCGTCGAGCGAGACGACCTATGCCGTGCTCCACAACATCCTCGACGAGGTGATGGAGGTGTTTCCGTCGAAGTGGATCCATATCGGTGGCGACGAGGCAGGCAAGGGTAGCTGGGGATCGTGTCCCAACTGCCAGCGCAAGGCTCGGCTGCTGGGAATCCGTAGCACGGCGGACCTGCAGGGGTATCTCATCCAGCGCATCGCCGCCTATCTCCGGCTGGAGGGCAGGGAGGCCATCGGATGGGACGAGGTGCTCGACGATAGTCTGGCTGCCCATGCGCCTTCGCTCGGCGAGAACGTCAACGTGATGGTATGGCGCGACATCAAGGCGGCTCAGCGGGCCATGCGCAGGGGTCACAACGTGATCCTCTCGCCTGGCGACTACTACCTGGACCGCTACCAGGACGCTCCGCCCACGGAGCCCTTTGCCGGAGGAAGTTATCAGCCGCTGCGCAATCTTTGGAACTTTGACCCCGCACCCTATAGTGGTGATGGCTTCACGGGTCGTGTGCTGGGCGTGCAGGGCAATCTCTGGACGGAGTATATCAAGACGGAGGACTATGCTGAGTATATGCTCTATCCCCGCGAACTGGCCATTGCCGAGGTGGGATGGAGCGGGCGTAGCCGCTCCTATGCGGAGCTGAGTGCTGCCGTCGTGGCGCAATATCCGTGGCTGGCTGCGCAGCATGTCCAGGCTTTCGACCTCAGACGGGAGAAGGGGGACCGCAAGGAGAAGCAGAAGCCCGTGCGCCATCTGGCTGTCGGGGCAGGAGTGACTTATCACCAGCCCTACTCGCAGTCGTATGTGGGACAGGGCGACGGCACGCTGACCGACGGGATGTGTGGCGGATGGTCCTATGGCGACGGCCGTTGGCAGGGATTCATGCAGCGTCGCGACACGACGGTGGCTCCCTTCGACATCACCATCGACCTGGGCGAGGAGAAGCGGTTTAGTACCGTCAGCCTCGACTTCATGCAGAGCGACGGCGCATGGGTGTTCTATCCCAGCCGCGTCACGATTAGTATCTCTAGCGACGGCGACCATTTCGTGCCTGTCTATAACCAGGCGTACACCCGCGAGCGACTCAATGTGGTCGGTACGCGTACGGTGACGTATCAGGGCAAGAAGCAGAAGGCGCGTTTCGTCCGTATCTCCGCCAAGGAGGACAATCCTGGCGAGTGGGTCTTCACGGACGAGGTGAAGGTGTATTGACGCGGAATCGCGGTAGTGGCAGGTCGGCCATTGGAAACGGGAGAAGTCGTTTCCAATGGCCGATTTTCTTTGTGGAGGAGTGGCGAGGGTGGTGCTTGTGTAACGACCGTTAAACTCGCTAAGTGATGTTAAATTATTCTCGGCTCTGTGGTTTAAGCCATAACTTTGCGGCTTCTTTCCAAATAGGTATAACGAATTGATTGTATTCATGGTATGAGTAACTTGAGAAATGGAAGCACTGCCGAGAAGCGCTGCAACCGTATGGGGTGGATTGGAATGCTCGTCACGCTGGGCATTGTCTTTGGCGACATTGGCACGTCGCCTCTCTATGTGATGAAGGCCATCCTCCATGTAGGCCAAAGGGTGGACGAACCAATGATCTTGGGTGCGCTGTCTTGCATCATCTGGACGCTTACCCTGCAGACTACCGTCAAGTATGTCCTCGTGGCCCTGCGGGCGGACAACCATGGCGAGGGAGGCATTCTGGCGCTCTACGCCCTGCTGCGTCGCCACAAGAGAAAGTGGATCTATCTGCTGGCCCTTATGGGAGCAGGCACCTTGCTGGCCGACGGCATCATCACGCCTGCCATCACCGTGACCACGGCCATCGAGGGTTTGGAGAGCGTCAGTCCACATCTGCCCGTCCTCCCCATCACCCTGGCCATCATCACCGTCGTCTTCTTCGTACAGCGCTTCGGCACGGAGAGCATCGGCAAGTCGTTTGGTGGCTTCATGCTGCTGTGGTTTCTCCTGCTGGGTGCGGTCGGCACGATCAGCCTAGTCTCCTATCCGCAGGTGATCCGGGCGCTCAATCCCTATTATGCCCTGCGGCTGCTGGCGACGTCGCCCGAGTGGTTTCTCGTCTTGGGCGCGGTGTTTCTCTGTACTACGGGTGCGGAGGCGCTCTATTCCGACTTGGGACATTGTGGCAGGCGAAACATCACCGTGAGTTGGGCCTTTGTCAAGACGATGCTCATCCTCAACTATCTCGGGCAGGGAGCGTGGATCCTCTGCCATGCCGACGTGGCGGCTTCGGTCAATCCGTTCTATGCCATCATGCCTCAAGGCTTGCTGATCTTTTCCATCGTGATGGCTACAGGGGCAGCCATCGTGGCAAGCCAGGCCCTCATCAGTGGCACGTTCTCCATCTTGAGCGAGGCGATGAACCTCGACTTCTGGCCTCGGATGCGCATCAAGCATCCCACTCATGTCAAGGGCCAGCTGTTTATCCCTGCGGTCAATATGGCCATGTATATCGGTGTGGTGCTGATCCTCCTCCTCTTTCGCGACTCCTCCCACATGGAGGCCGCCTACGGACTTGCCATCACCATCACGATGCTGATGACCACCTTGCTCCTGGGCTTCTACCTGCGCCAAAGGGGCGTGTCGCGCATCCTCTGCATGGTCTTTGTCGGCAGCTACTGTGTCATAGAGGGCATCTTCCTGGCCGCCAACCTCTCCAAGTTTCTTGCCGGAGGATGGTGTACGTTGCTCATCGCGGGCGTTCTTTTCTGCATGATGCTGGTGTGGGTGCGTGCCAAACGTATTCGCCGTCAGCATATCTCCAGCAAGCCGCTGAGCGACTACTATCAGATCATCTCCGACATCAAGGCCGACGATCGCATACCCAAGTATGCCTCCAACCTGGTCTATGTCAATCATACGGGAAAGGAGAGTACCGTGGACGACAAACTGATCTATTCCATCATCAACAAGCAGCCGAAGCGTGCCGACCACTATTGGCTCATCAACCTGGAGTATGTGGATGCGCCCGATACGCTGGAGTATAGTTGCAGCACGCTGGTGGAGGACACGCTCTATAGCGTGACGATGCGTATCGGTTTCCGCATAGAGCCTCGTGTGAGTCTCTATCTGCGCCAGGTCGTCGAGGACTTGGTGGCAGAGGGCAGGGTGGATCTGACCAGCTGCTACCCCTCCTTGCGGCGCTATGGTGTGGCGGGCGACTTCCGCTTCATCATCATCCATCGCGTCTATTATCCCGAAGACTCGTTCGACCGTCGCCACAACCTCTTGATGAGTCTCTATGCGCTCATAGGCAAGATCAGCATCGACGAGCCCAAGGCGCTCGGTCTCGACACCTCGGTCGTGGTGGTGGAGCGCGTGCCCCTGATTCTCTCTCGCAGGGAAGGCCACGTCCGTCGCATTGTCCCAGCCTTGCCCGAGGGGGAATAGGCGGGGCGTGCGAGGCGTTTGCCTTGTCGGTATATGCTTTGGGGGCTGTGCCAAAACCAATGGTTTGACACAGCCCCCAAAAGATATAGTCGTCAGGTCGTTGCGTGGCGTGAAGAAAGACGCCTCAGCGTCCTACTTCGTCTTGGTGAGCACATACAGTTTGGCCGTCTCTCCCTCGGGCTCGTTGCCCAGCGAGTCGGTCATGACGACGTGCTGGTCGTCCTGCACCTTGTAGTAGGTCTGCTCGCCACTCGACGGGCGTTCGAGCACCAGTACCTTGCCGTCGAGCACGCGCAGCACGCCGCTGGCCTCGTCGTGGCCGTCCTTGCGCTCCAGGTAGTCCTGCGTCAGCTGGTAGGTGCTGTCGGCATGGATGGTGAGCACGGTCTTGATGCCCGGGCAGTCGGCGGCAGGGAGGGTGCCCTCATAGGTGCCGGCGATGGAGGTCAGGTCCATGCTGTCGATAGAGGCCGTGTCTTGGGCCACGCTGGTGGTGTCGTTGTCCGCGGTTGGTGCGGTCTTCTGGTCTGTGCAGGAGGACATCAGCGCCATGGCGGCGAGTCCCCAAATCATCCAATTCTTTTTCATACTTCTCGTTTTGATAACAAACTTATTTTGTCTATAGAGCGGCATCATCCGCTATGGCTTGCAAAAGTAAGTAAAACTTTTGGCATGGATGAAGAATCTCAGAAAAAACATCATCCCTGTAGATTTTTTGGTGAAATGGCAATATTTCCATATTGCCAAATATTTTGCCAACTTTCTGCTAAGCCCAATTACTCCTCATGCCATTATGAATCTCATGTGGAAGTCACTTGGCTGCATGATGGTCGTTCAGAAACCTGCTCACGTCCTTGACGGCTTCTTCAAAGGCTGTGGGCTGTCCTGGGACTGTTATGAATAGATGGGTGGCGGTGGGATAGACGCGGTAGATGACGGGTCTGCCAAGGTTGTGGAGGCGCTGGACAAGTTCTGCAGTTTGGTCCAGGAGAATGTCGTGGCCTGCCGATATGAATAGCGCGGGCGGCAACGTTTTCAATGCGTCGTCATCACACAGGCCTACCGACACGAGCGGGTTACGTTCCTGACGATTGGCATAGGCTTCGTTGAACGCTTCGAGGAGCTCCGCATCGTTGCCATATCCCTTGGCATACTTTTCCCAAGAAGGAGTCCTCTCGGTGAAGAGTTTGGTCACGGGATATATCGGTATCACTTTGCAAATGCCCGATGCTGACATGGCGGTCGCCAATGCCAGGTTGCCCCCAGCACTGTCTCCTCCTACGGCTATTAGCGTGGTGTCGCCTCCCCAGTCGGCCGCGTGTTCTTGCAGGTAACGTACTGCCCTTTGACAATCTTCGAGTGCGGCAGGGTAGGGGTGGGTAGGTGCCAGACGATAGTCTAATGCTGCCACCAGGCAGTCGGCCTCCAGGGCTACGGCGGCACAGAACCGCGCGCAACTGTTGATGCTGCCAAAGCACCATCCTCCGCCATGGAGGTAGAGCAGGATGGGGCGCTTGCGGTCAGTCTCATGCTTGGGAGAGAAGAGACAGATGTTCTCTCTCGGATAGAAAGTCTTGACGCCTTCCGGCAAAGTAGGCGGCTGGTTTCGGCTCTGCCTTATCTGCTGTAGTTCGGTGTCATTGCCTTCCATTGCTTTCCTTACGGCCATCATCTGTATATGCTGCAGTCCTGGCTTCATATTGGCCAAGAAGGCCTGCTCCTCCTCCAACATCTTTTGCTGGCGGATCGAGTCGGGACAAGTAGCCCGACAGGTGAGAGTTGACACGAGTATCATGACTGACGATAGAAGTATACGTGATCCTTTTGTCATTTTCAAATCTTTCTTTTCTTCAAATCTTTCTTTTCTTCATCCATTTCTTCATCACCCGGTGATTGCCGTGGTTACCACCTTCGTAAATCTTTGTGGATGGTTCACCCGGTGGGCCTGAATGATGTCTGCAAAAGTAAGAATAAAAAATGGAAGCGCAAAAATCAAAGCAACACAATTGACCAGGTGGTAGCCTTTAGTTACCCTCCCTGCCACTCATAAGTTATCATCGAAGTCGGTCTTAAGTTACCATCGGGAAGGTGGCTATCTTAGGGTCAAATTCTGTGGAATATTCAGGTCAAAGCTGTAAGATCTTTAGGGTCAAAACCAGTAGAATATTCAGGATAAAAAACTGGTAGGACACACTTGCGCTGATAGAATCTCCATGCTTTTCGCCCTCTATATACATAGACGTCGAGCAGCGACTACGAATAAAATGATCGTCAACGAAAACGAATATAAACGTCGTGCAACGACTACGGACATAAACATCGTACAACGAAAACGAAAAACGGAGGACGCAAAGATGGATAGAACAACAGCCGAAAAGGAATGGCTCCGCCGCATCAGTGGCGGAAAGTCAGCGGTTCCCCAGAGGAAGCCGACGAGCGACCAGACGAGCGATCAGTCAAGCAGCAAGCCCAGGCCCAAGCCTCAGCCGACGGCCAAGAAGCATGGCAATGGCTTTGGCGACATTGCCGGCATGGAGGACCTGAAGCAGCGGGTCAAGGAGGGCTTCATCAATGTGCTCCAACATCGTGATCTGGCCGACGCCTACGGCATCCGTCCTCCCTCCATGCTCTTCTATGGGCCTGCGGGATGTGGCAAGACGTTCTTTGCCGAGAAAATGGCTGAGGAGGTTGGCATCCACTTTATCAAGGTCGTCCCGGACGATTTGGCCAGCACCATGGTGCACGGTACGCAGGAGAAGATCGGCGAGGTCTTCAAGAATGCGGAGAGACACGCGCCGGCATTGCTCTTCTTTGACGAGTTTGACGCCATGGTGCCGCGTCGCACAGGAAACGAATACAACCAGCACTACGACAGCGAGGTGAACGAGTTTCTCTGTATGCTCAACCATGCTTCCGACAAAGGGGTCTATGTCCTTGCCGCCACCAACCATCCCGAGCGCATCGACAAGGCCGTGCTGAGGACGGGACGCATTGACGAACTGGTCTATGTGGACATGCCCGACCACGAGGCCCGCAAGAGTCTGTTTGCCCTGGAACTGGCCAAGTTGCCAAGGGAAGAGGACATAGACATGGACTGGCTTGCCCACCTGACGCAAGGCTTCAACTGCAGCGACATCAACTATATCGTGAAGTCGGCAGCGCGCAAGAAGTTCAACGAGGCGATAGGCTGCGGAGAGCATACGCTGCAGAATATCACCCAGAAGCAGCTCGAAGAGATCATCTCCGGGCGCAGCCCCTCGGTCAGCGGTCGCGACCTGCGCGAATACCAGCGCGTCCACAGGGAGTTTTCGCCCAAGGACAAGGACGGTCAGCAGGCCAGCATCGGATTTCGATAACAACAACGTATAACCCATCAATGTAAACGATTATGAAAGAAAAAATCTTAGAGGCTTTTGCCCGTCTTGGTTTCTGCTTGGAGAAGAGCGACGACGTCGGCTATGAGTTTGAGTATGAAGGCATGACGCTTCTCTATCTGTGCAACGAGGACGACGAAGACTTCCTGACCATTGCGCTCCCAGGCTTCTATGAATACGACGAGGAGAATGTCGCCACGTATTGTGCGCTCTCAGAGAAGATCAACGCCTCGCTGAAATATGTCAAGGCGTTCACCCCGGGCCATAGCATGTGGCTCTGCTACGAGCGCGAGCTCTTCGGCGGCGAGGATCTGGAGGCCTTGATCTCTCGGATGATTGCCCATCTGGAGGCTGGCGTGGTCTTCGCCAGCAAGGCGGTGAAGGCCATCGAGGAGCAGTTCGCCGATAGCGACGATACGAGCGAGGGCTGCGAGGAACTGACGGACGACAACGAATCATAACTGGAGGACATTCTTATGGACAAAAGATCAATGGTCATCAGCGTGCTGGAAGACATGGGCTACCAGCCGCGGGTGGATAGCGACGGCGATGTGTTGTTTCGCTTTCAGATGAAGCACCTCTATGTGCTCGCCACCCAACAGGAGGAAAATCCCTTCCTCGTGGTCATGCTGCCGCAGTTTTACGAGATGAGCGAAGGCGAGGAGATCAAGGTCCTCACTCTCTGCAACAAACTCACGCGAGAGGTGAGGCTGGCAAAGATCTACATAGACACCAACCTCACGGAGGTCACGGCCAGTTGCGAGTTCTTCTACAGCGATGAGGCTTCCCTGCGTCTGCAACTGGAGCATTCGTTGGTGATACTGGGCCGGGTACGCTCCGTTTTCCGCCAGGCGCTGGTAGAGTTTGAAGAGTAATTGGGATTATATATATAGTGGTAGGGTGGGTGCGCTTGTCGAGCCCGCCCTACTAACGTTTTAACGTTTAACGTTTAACGTTTTCGATATCGGGTGTGCCTTCCGAGGAAGCCTCACGGAAGGCTTTTCACCTGTTGTAGGGAAAAGACAGAGAGACAAAATATGATCTGGACGGCTGAAACGCCCGCCTGCTTCTCCAATGAGATCCTGCGAAACAGATGACCAAGCCCAAAATCGGGTGAAAAGTGCCATCAAATTGGTCCGCAATAAACTTTTAACACTAAAGGTGTTGGTCTCCTCCGAAAAAATGCGTAATTTTGCATCTATGACAGTTGCTCTTTAAATCGTTGCTTCATTGCGTTTTAGCGACTACAAGGATACAACTTGTTATAGCAAAACTGTTGTTTTTATCCCATTATTTGGGGGGTGATGCTGAAACTTTAGTATATTTTCGACTATGACTGACGAAGAAAGAAAAGAATTCGAAGAGTTCCAGAAATGGAAGGATGAGAAGAAAAAGGAAGAATCTCTTAAACATGGGGAAGCGATAACTCCCTCTGATGATGGCTTGCAAATCAAGGACAAAGATAGTAAGACAGAGGAGAATAATGCCCATTCTGATAAGTCTGTAGAGGAGAAGAGTACTTATTCTTCCCATTCTGTTTTCTTATACATAGTGCTGTTTATAGGCGTACTTTCTGCATTCTTTATTTCTGCACTTTTGACAATTACCAGTTCGACTTCTTCTACTGATAATGCAGCACTTGTGGACTCAGGTTATGTAGCTTTAGATTCAGTTTATGTTGACTCGACAAGTGTCCCTACTGAAGGCGTGAAATCAGAATGGCAATACGATACTAACAAGGATAAGATGAGAGGTTCTACTGATTATGTTGCAATTCTCTGCAGTGACTATAATGAGAATGGAGGGGCCTTTTCCGGTGGTGACATGTGTATTGTTGTCCGTAAAGCCAAAAAGTTTGGCGGACTTGATGTGTATTTGAGATTGTCCAGTGATCAGTTTGGCGGCAATGAATATTATGGGAATAACTATGTGACGGTAAAGTTCGACAATAATTCCCTAATGAAGTTTTACTTTGATGAAGGTGCCAACAGCGGTACTGATTTCGCATTTATTCGAAAGAAGTCTGCTTTTTTAAAAGCATTGAAGAAGGCGAAGTCTATTCGCATAGAAGCAACGCTGTTCTCTGCTGGAATACAACAATTTAGCTTCCATGCTGACCATCCTCTCAAGTGGGAACATTAAGTATAAAGTCATAAGGACCATATAATCGATCAAGAATGAAAAAGAAACAGTATGTGATCTTGCTGGCGGTAGTGCTTATATTGGCACTTGCTTTCTGCGGATACAAGTATTATACCTATTATTATAAAGATGTAGTGACGGACTACTACGGAATAGAATATACTCCGCCCGTGGAAAGAGGAGTGTCTCTCTTTGGTAACGTGGAGTATTCTCAACCACAAGTAAAGTTCAAAAAGCTGCCAAAGTATTTAAGTGATTCTTCTGCAATTTCTCATAAAACGGCTGAAGTCCTCTCTGATAGAAAAATCTATGTTGAAGAATACAAGAAAGAAATGGGTGTAGTGCCCAAAACTGATATGGAAAAAATACGTCAAGGAACTAGTCTTCAAGCATTGAAAGAGTTGCTTAAAAAACAGTATTTCCTCATTAGTTTCTCCCATCACAGAAAATACGATCCCGAAGACTTCATTCGGTTCGTCAAGAAGAATGGCGTCGATTGGGATAAGATGGAACAGTTCTGTAAAAAGTATGGACTTGATGTTAAGTGCTACCCTATATACTGAAAACGGAGGATATCCCAGCCCTCTCGGCTGACCCACTAAAATGGCTCGAAAAAGTATATTGACTTCGTAGGCCTGCGAAGTTAACTTCATTGGCCTACGAAGTTAACTTCATCGGCCTACGAAGTTAACTTCATAAAAAGGGGTGAAAATAAGTGCTTGTCGCCACGATAAGGTCGGAGGCAATATGCAAGCCAACACTCGCTTCCAAAGAGTCAATACTACTATTTCGAGTGGGTGGGTATGTTCCGTTTCCGCCAGTTTGAGTCAAAAGAGTATTAAATTGATCCATGATCGGAAAGATTCCTCCAAAAGGAGTAAGTATCTCGGATTTTATTTGTACATTTGCCATGTCATTCGGAGATTTTGCTATACTTCTTTTTGCAGCACTAAGGTAGGTGAAAAATTCGACGTGGCAAAATTCTGAGCAACTTTTTGTTGCTCAGGTACTTAAAAAATGCTAACTCATAGAGCTGCGGGAATTAGGTGTAATATGAAACTACAAGATATTATCAACAAAATTGATATTAGGCAAGAAGAGCATGATAATTATTGCTACTTTGTGCCAAAATTCATAGAAAGCGCAAAGGCTTGTGAAAGTTGGCAAGATTGGGACAAGGATTTGTTTTATGAGTTCTTTGAACGAGGAGGACACCAATGTGTATCATCTTTAAAGCAAGGGTATTTTACAAATGAAGAAAAGGCTAAGATAAAGGATGATTGGAATGAATTGGCTCCGATGCTTAAAGCTATTGCAGAAAGTCAAGATTCCCCTAAATGGGATGTCTATGAAGAAATTAAAGTCTTTATACAATAGTTCGTTAAAATTTGAGTATATGGCTACGCGGCCTTAGGCTGCCAGCCAATGAGTTCTTTGACAATCTTACTAATTAAAGTTCGGTTCGGTCGCCATCGGGACATGTCGAAAATTAATTTCGTATAGTTCGCATTGAACATCAACGACTTAACTTTTTGCCATGGAATTGTCCATGCCATTGTCTTTCATGAAGACCTTGGCGGCATTCAGGGAGGCAACCGATGCGTTGAACGCAAAGTCCAACTGTCTCTTGTGTCTTGCCTGACAATCCATAAGTCCCGTAAACTGCTTGCTGTCGCGATAGCAGAACTCTATCTGGAAGCGAGTGCGGTATGTCTTCAATACTTCCTCACCAGTCATTGAGAGTTTTGTCGAGAAGAACAACTTGCACTTTCCACCGGGCATTCGCCAGATGACAAGTCGCACCCTCTTCTTCAGAGCCTTAGCATAAGCCTCAAAGGGTGTACGCCTTTCCGTCCAGTCCATCAATGTACAGTTCTTCCATACATGAGAGGTTGAGATTTGCCAAGTCAATCTTGTCTCCCTGTAAGCGTGTCCGCGATGCTAGTATCTATGCGTCAAAAAATATCGCTCAAGTTTCTATTCTTGAGCGATATTTTTTTTTTGTTTCCTATCAGGCAGCAGGTCCCGATACTTGCTTAGCGGTGTTCGTGGTGGCATCGCTGCCGCCTTGTTTATGATATCTGATATATATTTAAAGAAGTTGACACCTTGCAACCTGCATGAGCATGCGAGCGAATAGAACATGGCAGCCCGCCTTGCACCAGTATGCGACCCGAAGAACAGTGAGTTTCTCCGGGATAACGAAATATACCTGTTGAGTCTTTCCACGAGATTGTTGTCCAGATGATAGTCACCTCTTGTAAAGATGTTCATCAGGCCATCCCACTCGTTGAGCATGTAATGTACGGCATCATACTTCTCCGTCTTGGGCAAGAGAGACTTGTCCGCGGCCATGCGCTCTAGCTTTTTCCTTATAATCCGCATGACGGGCAGCGCATATTGTTGCCGCCATTTGTAGTGGTCACGTTCCGTCCAGCCGTCCACCCCGATTATGTGCTTGTGGTCCTGGTGGTAAATGTAGTTGGCAAGGCGCACTATGACCTTGGTGTCGAAATCGTCCCCCGCAGTCGAGAAACTTTCTCTTCACATGCTGGAAGCAGGCCAGGCGCAAGAGCCACTTTGCCATTTTGCGGTATGGGGAGAAGCCGTCTGACTGGAAGGCTCCTCGGTAGCCCTTTATGTAATCCAGTATGATATCCTCTCTTCTTGAGCCGTCATGATAGAAGTAGTATACAAGCCCTGTGTTCACTGCCGTCACCACCCACACGTAGGCTTTCTTTATTCCTTTTCCGTTCTTGTTTTTGGTATCAACAAGTACCCTGTGGTATGTCTCGTCGCCGGCGATGTATGTGTCCTCCTTGATGGCGTCACCGAGTACATGGTAAAGGTTCTCGAAAAGCCTCTCCGTCTTTCGGAGCAGGCCATGCGCCGTTCCCTTGTCCATGTCGAAGCCGTTGTCGTTGAAGAGCTTCACGATTCTCTCCACCGGCATTGCGTACATGTACCTGAGCTGTGCCATGCCCGCGATGAACGAGCCGTCGTACTGCGAGTTGAGGAACGGCGCGTCGGGAGCCTTGCCCGAGAAATATTCGTCGTTCTGGGTATACGTCCGCACGTGATATACCTTCTTGATGAAGCATGGGGATGAGCTCGTAGCGTATCACGTCCCTTGTCTTGTACAGTCTTCGCCAGGTCCTTGTTGAAGCGCGGGTCCTCAGGGTCGACATTCTCCTCGACCACCTCCACCTCCAAAGGTGCTGCTTGCGCTTCGCGCCGTTGTTGGTATGGGCGCGCTCCTTCTTCTCCGAAGGCTGCGCAGCACTGCCTCTTGGGACGCAGGCGCCGATGGTTGCCTCTCCGATTTGTTCTGTGATATCTTGGCGAGCCCCTTGATTACGCGCTTCTGCTTGGCCTCTTCCTCCGATTTGCGCTCAAAGAAGGTTTCTCAAAAGACGCGACCTCCTTCAGGAGGGCGTCCGCCTTGCGGTTCGCCTCCCGGAGTTGTTGCTGCAAAAGGAAATTTGCTGCTGCAGCAATGCGATCATCTCGTCTTTTTCATACTACAAAGGTACGAAAAAAGACGAGACTACCAAAAGATTACATCATCTATTTTGTCAAAAATAGTACTGATTATCAATAACTTGCAAGCGCGGAGCCATCTATGTTCAGTCTCTTGCGATATTTTATTGATCTCAACGATATTCCGCTCAGTATGGCGGACAGGGTCTTGTAGGGTATTACGCATGCCTTCTTGCCAATATTGAAATAGGGTATCTCAGAAGGTCCCTCTTTCCAGACGTTTCTGATATAGCGTGAAGCCGTCCGTGTCCCAACGCAGGAGTTTCACCTGCTGCCGGTTTTTGCTGAAGAAGATGAATACGGCTCCGCTTAGCGGGGCAGGTCCATCTCCTGCGACGCCAACTTGTAGAGGCCGTTTATCCCCAAGGTTCATTCTCACATAGCGCTGGCAGACATAGTAGCGCATTCCGTCATTCAGTCCAAACATGGCAGGTCCTCCCTTTGGTAAAGTTTGAGAAACGACATGACCGCTTGCGCGCTACCACGTTTTATGTTCACTTGGGTACCGTCGGGGAATGTCAGGCTTACTCCAGAGAGTATGTCGCAGGACTCGGATCGTGGGGCGGGCTTGTCTGTAGCCATTGGCAGGAAACAGACTGCCAGAATCTTCGGACAAGGGGACATTGGGTCCCCAATGCCATCGTGCTGACAGTCACGAAGGCGCTTCTTGGCTTCCTTTACGGACAGTCCGTTGTTTTCCATCCATCGCTTCATTCTGCCCTGTCTAACATTACATCTTTTAGAAAAAGAAGTCAGAGTGGTCGTAGGATTATGGGGCAGTTCGTTTAAGAACGCATTCCATACACTTTCGTATCGTTTTTGCTGCTGTCATATTGGTGATATTATATTCGCGCGGCAAAGGTAAAGAATTGAAAGATGCTGAGCAAGGTTGCATCGCGGACACGCTTACTGCCAGTAGGAAAAGTGCTTGTTATGGTTCATCTTTTTTTCTTCCCGCCTAAACGAATTCACCCTCACATTTTACCTCAGCATCCTTGAACATCAAATTCATGCGGACTGCGAAATCGCTCTTGTCTTGGCCCTCCCGTATGATGTCGAACGAATACTTCATGATGCACCAGACGATGTACCATTGCTTCTTCGTTTTGATGTGGGCCTTTACCCAGAATCTCAGTATCTCCTCCACCTTATAAGGATCGACCCAATGGGAGAAGAGCGGGTCGCTTTGATGATCTTCATCGTTTCGCTTGCTGATTTCCTCGGTCAGCATCTTGTGCTCAGCCTGGTACATAAAAAGCCTCTCGAAGTCTTCTTTGCCAAACGCGCGCTGACTCAGTTCGTGGGCAAAAGCCTCCGTTTCCTCCTCTTGCGAAAAGTCCCAGTCGGCCCATAGTTTGCAGATAGGGCAGCGCTCATATCGTTCCTCCGTGCGGTCCAGCAGGCGTTGCAGCATTCTCATGTCGGCCTCCGCCTTTCGGTTGTCCAAGTAGTGCAGGTGGCGTATCGCCACCCGTGCGAGGTGATCGTCTTGTTGGGTTTCCTCATACTGCCTTTTAATATAATGGTAGATAATAGCCTCCTCGGCCTCGCTGCGAAGCTCCCGTGTGTGACACAAAGCCGCTCCCGCTACCTCTATCTCCTTAGCGGTTCTGCGCACATGGCGTATGCTCTCCGTCACCCTCTCGACGGCCCGTTTTTTGAGGCCCTCGTAGTCAGCAGACGTGGCGCTTTCTTCTTTGTGTGAGCTGTGTCTCCCCACTATGTCCTCCAAGGCGGAGGCAGAACAGGGGGCGGCCAAGTCCATGAGACTTTTCTGAATCTTCTCCTCCAAGGTCACAAACTCCGTAAGCGTGGGGCTCAGTTGGTGCCACGTTTGCTCCATCTGCGCGTCGTAGATGTTGTAGAGGGTGACGTAGGCCCTGCTGCAAAGGTCCTTGACCAGCTGGCGATATTCGTCCAGGCTCGCGCTGAATAGCGGAGCGACGTGGAATACACACATGAAGGCTAACTGTCGGTCGTCGATGTGGCAATTGATTTCGTCGATAGTCCTTTGCGCCTCCTCGCGCATGAGGATGGTCTCCGTCTCAAAGAGCCGAAAGTCCTCGGGGGTGAAGTAGCGGTAAGTTTTCTTTCCAGTGCTCGCGTCGAGTGTGAGCAAGTCTTCTTCTGAGGCGATTTTCATGTCGCCCCGTGTAATAGATTTTTTCTGCATGCCTATTTTATTAATGGTATTGATGATGCGAAATCAAAAGGATATAAAACCGGCATGAGCCTACTTGCAGCACAAGCATTCAGCACCTGCATATGCATTGACAAGTACAAACAAGCAAAGCCCACGCCGTGGAGGAGTGGACGCCTTGCTGTCACTGTCTTCTTACTGAATTTGAATTTGCAGGTTCTGATTGTTGTAGAAGTGCCAGATATCAGCGTCTATTCTTTCTTATATCTATAATCTTTTCTTTTTCTGTTTCTTATTTCGTTTTGTTTTAATGAATTTTATTCCATATTATGTTTGCCGTTATGTTCTGGCCTTTCGACCCGATTATTGGTACGCTAACTATATTCTATTTGAATAGTTTGTTGCAAATCGCCAGCCAGTGGCTGGCGATTTAGGCAAGGGCTCCATGTTTCATAAAATTTCATGCTTTCGTTGCTTATCTGTATACCATTTTACACATAGCACATTTGCATGCGCTTGTTTCATTTCTTCCCATATCTTGTTCTTTATGAACATAAAAGCTATTTTTTGAATCTAATCTGCAAGTTCAGCTTTATATAAATACAACCGTCTTTTTCTCGATATACATAACCAAAGCCGTATCGACTTCTACTTGCACGCTCAAAACGAGTATTGTTATACAGATAGTCCTCTACATCGTTTCTGTTGTAGAAGTGGTAGCAAACTATTTCGCCATCCTTGCGAACCACAAGATAACCACCATTGGCATCATATCTGCCTGTCCATTCTTTGCCTGGTGTCATTCCAAGTGCAGCATCAAGGAGAAGAACTTTCATTTTATGGGCATAGAAAGCCTCTATATTCTTTCCATTGAAATTGAAAGGATTGCGCTTGGCTATTTCCGCAACGCACTCGTTAATGGAAGATTTGGAGCTAGGTAAGCTATTAATCAGCAAACAGTCGGCTACAAATTGAGGCATACAACTATCCAAGAACAAAAGATTGTTTTTGAAGATAGTATGTTCGATGTCACTATATTTCAAGTTGCAACCTTTATCTAAAATAGCTTGCATTCGTGGAAGATGCCCTTTTATGGAATTAACTTCTTCAATATCTTCGTCACTCAATTCTGTTCCAATAACCTTATAAGTTATGTTAGTTGTCGTTCCTGCATTCAGAAGTGTGGATGCGCTTCCAAGTTGCGACTTGATGCTAAAGCCCAACAAAGGAGTCATATTGGTGCGCAAGTCGTGGATAACAATGTGTATGTCAGCCTTGTCCTTCGATGGCGCTTTTAGTTTTGAGCAGCCAATCTCTGTCATAAAACTCTCTGTTGCGGGAATCTCAAAGGCAGGGTCGTTTGCTGCTTTTATTTCTGTCAGCAACTTAGAAGATTCCTCCAAGAACTTGTTCATTGATATGCGCGCAAACTCATTGCCATCCTCATCTATCACAACGATGTGTTGGTCAACATTAGGCTTGTATTCGTACTTCTTGCTTTCCTCACGAATTACGTTAAGGATAGGATAGTACAATTCCAACTTGTTCATGTCGGCATCACCAGCATGGACTTTTCCTTCACCCAGGAGTTTGAAGAGAGTATAAATCTCGCTCCACTCGCCTTTATTTCCTGATATAGCCATGTTCGTTTAATGTTTTAAGTAATTGACTTGCAGTAGCTTGAATTGCTGGAACAGCAACACTGTTGCCAAACTGCTTGTATGCAGAAGCATCAGCCACAACGATTTTGAAATCATCTGGATAACCTTGCAGACGTGCCCATTCTCTTGGGGTCATCTTGCGCCAACCTTGCTTGTTTACTTCTCCCTTGATTCTTGTTGTCGGAGTTAAGTCTTTCTGTCTAAAGTCAATCACAAGATTACTTTCTCTTCCCATTCCCCCAACAACAATAGCATGAGCAATCCCATCATCTGGAATTATGTCATACCCAAAACCATTCCCTTTAGCAGCATGGCGTGCTTTATGGTTTATCAATGTCTGTTGGTATGTGGTCGAGAGATAGTATTTTGCTGGCACAGGGTTTTCCTCTCTTACATCAATCCATTTTTTGGTTACTTCATTCTGTTCGGGATAAGCAAAATCTTCTTCTGCTACTCCTAAATCCTTGCGGAATCCAACTATATAGATTCTTTCCCTATGCTGTGGTACTCCAAAGTACATAGCATTGACTATCTGCGGCTTAGGCACAATATAGCCAACTTCGTCTAATGTGTTCAGAATGGTTTTGAGAGTCTTGCCCTTGTCATGTATAGCAAGTCCCTTGACGTTTTCCAAAAAGAAAGCCTTGGGCTGGTATCTGCGCAATATTTCTGCGACATCAAAGAAAAGAGTACCCCTCGTCTCAGCAAATCCCAGTTTCTTACCAGCAAGTGAGAATGCTTGACAAGGAAAACCAGCACAAAGAATGTCAAATCCCTTGGGTATCTTGTTCTTTGTTGTTTCTTTTGTTATATCACCAAAAGGAACATCCCCATAATTTGCATAATAGGTCTTTCTCGCTTGCTCATCCCATTCGGAAGAAAAAACGCATTCTCCTCCTAAATTTTGAAATGCCATTCTGAACCCGCCGATTCCTGCAAAAAGATCGATAAATGTGAACTTTGGATTTTGGGGAGCGAGAAACGGAGCTTGAAATAACTCAGGAAACAAATATGCTTGATAGGCATTAGTAGATTCAGAAACTCCGACGAAATCATTTGGTCGTTGCTTCTTCTCTCCGCGAATGAACTCGTACCATAAATTCAGTACGTCTTGCGCTTTGTGTGCATAAGGCATATTTACATTTGAGTCTTTCAACTGTAAATAATGTGTTACCAATGCAGCTTGCTCGATGAAGGGTATAAGATTACCATCTTCATCAAGCGATTCTTCACCGAATATTTGTACCTTGGCAGCACGTTTCTTGTTGAAATCAAATAAAGAGAAAGAAGTGTTCGATTTTTTCATTACAATTCAGCATAAGGATTATGTTCTGGAACCCTGATGGGTTCTTTAATACCAACTTCCAGACTCTGAGCTATCTGGATTAATGCTTCTAAGGGTGGTTGGCAAGCATTAGTACACCATTTGAAAATGGTGGCCTGGCCTCTGCCAAGATTCTCTGCAAGCCATTTGTTCGTTTTCCCCTTTTCTGCAAGCATAACCTTTATGCGATTGAGATTCTTTCCAGCCATTGATTGCGCGAATTGTGATAGATGTTTCTTTTTTGCAAAGGTACTCATTTTTTGCCAAGTAGCGTTTGTCTCGTACGAAAATTATTGGAATAGTAAGAAATAATTTGACATGTTTGGTTGAAAGGTGAAGCTAAAACAACCAACTTTAAGTTAACCCGTCCTGTTGAAAAGCATTGGGTAAGGCCTGAGTTGTTGGAACAACCCGAACTCATGCAGGTGAAGTTGACGCTCCATATCCAGAACGAACCTGCAACTGAGCCTGTAAATGAGCCTGTAAATGAGCCTGTAAGTAAGCGGCAACAAGCCGTTCTCTCTGCCATGAAACAAAATCTGTCTATCACAAGAGAAATCTTGGCAAGCAAACTCAATGTTTTGCTTGCCACGCTAAAGAGAGAACTGTCTTCCCTAAGGCAGAATGGCTACATTGCTCGGAGCGGGAGTGATAAAAATGGGCAATGGGTCATTCTCAAAAATAGCTAATCATATTCCCTTTGTCGGCGTGGGCCTACTGATTGCACCAAGATGTTGGCGTATGAAAAGGGCGCCATCAAGCAGGTCCCACGCCGTGGAGGAGTAGATGCGTTGCTGTCAACTTCTTCTTGTTGGTTCTTTAAATTGCAGATTCCGAATACCGCAGAAGTTCCAGTTGTCAGCGTCTATACTCTCTTATGTTCTACCATCACTTCTTGTTCTGTTCGTTACGTCGTTTTGTTAGAAAAAATTTCTATCCATCACCCGTGCAGCGCGCTGTTTTTGTATTGCAGGTACACTCATTGACTGCCCACAAAGTTACGCATTTTCTTTGGAATCTCTTCTCTTCCCCCCTGTTTTTTTGAGGTGAGGGAGAGTTGGCGAGAAGGATTTCTTGATTTGTTAACGAAGGTAAAATGTAAGGAGGGGCGAGGGTGAGGAGGGGTGATGGAACTTTTTGATAGCCTGTAAACTATTGGTTTTTAGCGGTTTATCCTCAGTTCTTTAAAACCATAGATAGTTGATTGGGACTCCATTGGACCTTACACCTTACACCTTACATTCTTACGTTTTCATATTTTGAAGCAGGGCAAAAGTGGGGTAAAAAGAGTTCAAAGAAATAGTATATATAATATTAATATTATATATACTATTTCTTTGACCCCGACCACGATTCATTTTCAAAAACGTAAGGATGTAAGGTGTAAGGTTGTAAGGATGTAAGGTGGGCCATCGTGTCCACCTTACATCCTTACACCTTACGTTCTTACGTTTTCATTTTCCACTTCGCCCAGTATGATTATCCTAATATGCTAAACTGTAAAGTATATTCGGACTGTTGTTCGGTGGTTCACATAGCTTAGCTATGTGCCATTCCCACAAGACGAAAAAAAGTTGGAAAATATTTGTGATCTTATTTGGAGGTATGAAATATTCTTCGTACCTTTGCACCCGTTAACCGAGATCTGCGGAACAAACCCATAGAGGGCCCGCGACGGGCTTTTCTTACGACAGGGGCGAGGGACAAACAAATAGCGGCGCCGGTCCCAAGCTGCCATCGGCAAGGTCTCCATTTTGAACACCTTTAAACACCTTAAACGCAATGATCAACTACAGCATCACGGCACGAGCCGTCAACCCGAATCTCTTCGAGATCAACCAGGCCAAGACGCGTATCAACCAGGCCAAGGCCGAGGGCAAGCAGCCAGACGCCAAGGACGAGGCACTCGTCGGGACCGTCGTCACCAACTACTTCGCCACGGCACAATACACCGAGGTGATGGGCATCGAGAAGTTTGCCCGCCACATCGCCGACCACGGCACGACCTACTCCCGCGCCGACATCATGGCGATCCTCTACATGGCAGTCGACTGCATGCGCGAGCAGCTGCTGGAGGGCAAGAAGATCCGCCTCGGCGAGCTCGGCGACTTCTCCCTGTCGCTCAGCAGCAAGGGCGCGGAGACGGCGGAGAAGTTCAGCTCGCAGAACATCCAGCGCGTCACGGTCTGCTGGGAGCCGGGCAGCGAGTTCCGCAACCTCCTCGCCGACGCCGAGTTCAACCTCGTGGCCACGCGATCGGCCCAGGCGGCCGTCCTCAAGGCCATCAAGGAGGGCAAGACCAACGTGGATATCTCCGCGCCCATCAACCCGGATGGGGACCCCTCCAGCCCTGGAAGCCCCTCCAACCCGGGCGGCACGACGCAGCCGAAGAAACGCACGCTGACGGTCCGTTCGGCCAACGAGAGCCAGGGAAGCGTCTCGGGCGGCAGTACCTTCGACGAGGGCAGCACGCAGACCGTCCGAGCCACTCCGAAGACCGGCTTCGCCTTCGACAAGTGGAGCGACGGCAGCACGCAGAACCCGCGCACGGTGAAGCTGACCTCCGACCTCACCCTCACGGCCTCCTTCAAGACGGCCACCACGGGCGGCGGAGACCAGGGTAGCGGCGGAGAGCAGGGTGGCGGCACGCTGGGCGACTGACCCACGGGGCGGGTCGGCAGGCCTCACGGCCCAACGAGCAGCAGAACGTCTGCTTGTAGCCACGGCTCTTGCAGCCACGTCTGCACCAGTCGCTGACCCTGCCACCCGCCCTGCGTAAGGGGAGGGCGAAGCCCCAGGGCTTCCCACGGGCCACCCGCCCACGGCGCCTACTAAAGGAAATTCGCCACACGATCGGAAAGACCCTTGCCATCTCGCCCTCTCCCTCTCGCTTATCGCCTGCTGAGGAGGAAAAACAACAAATACAACATTTACAACTATGAACAAACGCGGGGGACAAACACACGCTACGCGTGTAACAAGCCTTCTGCAAGGTAAACAACAAGATACAACAGCTTCGCGGGGACATGCGCAGAACTGAGCTTGCTCAAGTTATGCCATGGCGAGAAAGAGTGCCATGAAATGGAACAGCTTCGCGGGGACCTTCGTGTCGGTTGAAGCGGGCTGAAAGCCCAAAAAGCTCCTAGCCCAGGGCATCGCCCTGGGGATAATAGCAATCAACAATACGCCCTGCAAGGGCAAAAGAATTGTTAAGGCCTGCTTCTTTAACGCTTTTGCCCTTTCAGGGCGACGGGTTGGCGTTCATAATTAGAGGGTGTGTCAAAACTCTCTTATTCTTAAAAAATCACAAAGCCCTGACTTTCACAAGCCAGGGCTTTGCTATGTCTAAAAGTTGTTGTAACTTTAGACCATAGAAAAATTTAACTATGGCAAAGTTACACTTTCGTTCTTATACCACCAACCAAATGGTTCTTTTTCCGCAACGAATCGATGAAAATATTGCGGAAAACGACCCAGTACGCATCGTTTCCAGCATTGTGGAGCATCTTGACATGAGTTCAGTCAACAAATTATACAACGGTATGGGCAGATGTCCGTATCATCCACGCATGATGCTCAAAGTCATCATCTATGCCTATATGAACAATATCTATTCATGTCGTAGGATAGAGCAATTGCTCCTGCGTGACATCCATTTCATCTGGCTGGCAGGATATGAAAAGCCGGACTTCATAACAATCAACCGTTTCCGCAACCGTCTGAAGGACGAGATCAATAACATATTCACACAGCTTGTGCTCGTTCTTGCAGAGAAGGGATTTGTGAGTCTCGACGTGGAGTATGTGGACGGTACGAAGATAGAGTCGAAGGCCAATAAGTATACGTTTGTTTGGCGTAAGACTGTCGAGCGTAACCGTGCCAGATTGATTGACAAGGTAAAGGCTCTGCTTGCCCAGGTTGACGACTGCATAGCACAAGACAATACCAAGACAGACGAAACGGTGGAATTCACCCCGTCACAACTTGCCGAGATATCCGCAGAACTTAATGCCTCGCTGTCTGACCCGCAAGTGGAAATGGACAAGGAAGAAAAGAAGAAGAGGCGCAAGTTAGCCAAGGAACTCAAGGAACGTAGCGAGAAACTGGCTGAATACAACCAACATCTTGAAACTCTCGGTGACCGCAACTCTTATTCAAAGACCGACAAGGATGCTACATTCATGCACATGAAGGAGGATGCTATAAACGACGGGCTGACAAAACCCGGTACAATCTTCAGATTGCAACCGAGAACCAGCTCATCACCAACTTTGCATTGTTCCCCAACCCTACAGACACCCTTACCTACATCCCATTCATGGAGTCGTTCCGTGAGCGTTACGGACACTTTGCGTCAACGGAAGTGGCAGACTCTGGTTATGGCTCAGAGGAGAATTACGAGTTTATGGAGCTGAACGGCACCGCCGCCTATGTGAAATACACCGCTTCCATATAGAGCACCGTCCGCAGTATGTACCGGATCCGTTCCGCTCGGAAAACTTCTATTACAACAAGAAGGAGGACTATTGCGTTTGTCCGATGGGACAACACATGACACGCACTGGAACCAGCCACAAGACAAGTGCGAGTGGATACGTCTCCAATAGGGCAACATATACAGCACAGAATTGTGAAGGATGTCCGCTACGTTGTCTGTGTTTCGATGCATCTGGGGACAGACGTGTGATAGACCGGAATCACAAACAGGAAGCTTACAGACAGAAAGCGAGTGAGCTGCTCACCTCAGAGGAAGGTTTAAGGCATAGAGGCAAAAGATGTATTGAGCCGGAAGCGGTTTTCGGACAAATTAAATACAACATGGCGTATCGTCGTTTTCGCCATATCGGTGTAGACAAGGTCAAAATGGACTTTGCCTTCTTTGCCATTGCCTTTAATATAAAGAAAATGGTGGCAAAAATGACCAAGGGAGGACTTTTCTCTTATTTGAGGGCTTATTTGACCAATATAACGCCATATAAATTGTTTATAAGGCTCTTTTTTGTAGAAAAACAAAAACTCGTTGTACATCCACACAAGAACGTACAACGAGTTTTTTTTATTTATATTGGGAGTTTTGACACACCCTCCTAGGAACTTCTGCCCTTTCAGGGCGTATTGGATAATTTCAACTTGGTTGTAAGCAAGGCGAAGCGTTGTAAATGTTGTTTCTCTACAAGCAACCTTCGGCCTCGAAGAGGCAATGTCCTGGCGAAGCGTTGTTACTTGTTGTAAAGGTTGTTTTAGTTGTTTTCTTAACTCAACCTAATGACATTGAGGATATTGAGTGTACAAAGCAAACTTAGTTGTAAAATATTGTAAAAGTTGTATCGGTTGTCTTCTTAGCATGTCCTAACATTGTCAAAGAAATGAGAGAAAAGACTTCATTTGTCAAACCCTTAAACGAAAAGAAAAATCATGGATGAAAAGAAAAGACAGGTATGGCGCTTCGTCATTCAGACCGCCATCTCGATCCTCACGGCCATCGCTACGGCCCTCGGCGTGACGAGCTGCATGACGGGCGTGTAGCCACGGAGAGACAGAACGTTGTTTCTGTACAGGGATATAGTGTTTCCCAAAGGTAAATCTTTGCATAGACTTGTGTTTCGCCACTCTAAGATGTGAATCTTGGAGGGGGGATCACATACCGAGCTTTCCTCGGCAACTGCCTCAGAGATTACCTCGCCAACTGCTATCGCGGTTTCCTCGCCATCGGCCTCCTTGTCCAATTCCTTCGTGGCATGATGATTTTTTTCGATGGGCTCTAAACTTTCTTTCTCGCGATGCGTCCTATATGAAAAAGAAGAAATCATGATGGAGATAGATGAGGCATTGAAGACCCGGTACGGTACGGAGCGTCCCTTCACCGTCCCCGACGCGTATTTTGATCGCGTAGAGGAGGAGGTGATGCGGAGTGTGGCTGCCGACGCAGCGCAGCCCGTGGTGCGCGTCGTCCGCAAGTCTTTGTGGAAGCAGTTTTCGCCCCTTGTGGCAGCCGCTTGCGTGGTGGGCGTGATTGTCCTTGTCGGACTCGGCGGGAGCTCGACGAATCCGCAGGGCGACATGGCGGCGACCGTGTCCCACGCCCCCAAGGTCTCGAAGGCGGAACCCTATACCGACGACCTCGACCGGCTCGCCGACTACACGATGATGGACGAGGACGACGCCTACGCCTATATCTCCGGAGAATAACACTTAGAGCCTATGAACCCGTTCAGAAAACGACTCCTCCTCACGCTCCTCCTGCTCTGTGGCCTGACCGCCGCCTCGGCGCAGCACCACTTCGACGCCCAGGCCTTCGAGGCCGAGAAGCAGACTTACATCGTCCAGCAGGCGCACCTCACCCCCGAGGAGACCCGCCGTTTCGTGCCACTCTACAAGGAGATGGTGGCCAAGAAGCGCAAGATCCACGGCCAACTGCGCCAGTTGCGCAAGCAGTCGGCGGACAACGATCGTGCGGCACGCGCCCTCATCGAGCGCCGCGACAACCTCGAGATCAGCATGCGCCAGGTGGAGCGCGACTACCACCTGCGGATGCTGAAGGTGATGAGCGCGGTGAAGCTCAAGGCCGCCCTCGACGCCGAGCGCAAGTTTCACCGCATGAAGTTTCGCAAGGCCGCCAGGAACGGCCATTAGCCTCGCTCGCTCGTGCCCGCAAGCAGGTTTGGCACAATTCCCTCGTATGAAAATCATTGCATGAAAATCATCGTATGAAAACTTCCCAGATATTGAGAGTGATATGGCTGTCGGTGCTCCTTCTGTTGCCCGTCAGCGAGTTGGTGGCCCAGGAGAGCCGTCCGAAGCGCGAGTTTCGCGGCGCCTGGATCCAGTGCGTCAACGGCCAGTTTCTTGGCCTCGGCACGCAGGAGATGCAGCGCACGCTGTCCTATCAGCTCGACGAGCTGCAGAAAGACGGCGTCAATGCCATTATCTTCCAGGTGCGCGCCGAGTGCGACGCCCTCTACGCGAGCCGCTACGAACCGTGGAGCCGCTTCCTGACCGGTCGCCAGGGCACGCCGCCCTCGCCCTATTGGGACCCGCTGCAGTGGATGATCGACGAGTGTCACCGACGGGGCATGGAGCTCCACGCTTGGATCAACCCCTATCGGGCCAAGACGAAGGACACGCGCGAGTTGGCCGTCAACCACATCGCCGTGACCCATCCCGAGCGCGTCTTCGACTATGACGGACTCAAGATCCTCGACCCCGGCCAGCGCGAGAACTGCGACTACATCCTCCGCATCGTGGGCGATATCGTCAGCCGCTATGACGTCGATGGCCTCCATATCGACGACTATTTCTATCCCTATCCCGTGGCGGGCGTCGCCATCCCCGACCAGGCCTCCTACAACCGCTACGGACGCCAGTTTGCCTCCGTCGCCGACTGGCGCCGCGACAATGTCGATGTCTTCATCAAGGCCCTCGGCGAGGAGATCCACCGCATCAAACCGTGGGTGAAGTTTGGCGTCTCTCCCTTCGGCATCTACCGCAACAAGCGGTCGGACCCCAACGGCAGCGCGACCAGCGGACTGCAGAACTACGACGAGCTCTATGCCGACGTGCTCAAATGGGTGAACAACGGATGGATCGACTACTGCGTGCCCCAGCTCTACTGGGAGATCGGCCACAAGGCCGCCGACTACCAGGAGCTCATCGGCTGGTGGAACCGCCACGCCGCCAACCGCCCGTTGTATATCGGCGAGGACGTCTTGCGCACGGTGAAATATCCCGACCCGCAGAACCCCAGCGTCCACCAGTTGGGCGCCAAGCACCGCCTCCACCGTCAGTGTGCCAACGTCAAAGGCACGGTGCTCTGGTATGCGAAGGCGGCGGTCGATAACCCCGGCAACTACGGCACGGTGCTCCGCACGGACTACTGGCGCTATCCGGCCCTGCAGCCCCTCATGCCGTTCATAGACAGCGAGGCGCCCGAGAAGGTGCGCAAGGTCAAGGCGCGCTGGACGGCCCAGGGCTACACGCTGCAATGGCAGCCGGCGAAGAAGGCCAAGGGATGGCAGGACGAGGCCCACCAGTATGTGGTCTATCGCTTTGCCAAGGGCGAGAAGATCGACCTGTCCAATCCCGCCCGCATCGCCGCCATCACGCGTGAGCCGCGCTACGTCCTGCCCTACGACCACGGCAAGACCAAGTGGGTCTATGTCGTCACCGCACTCGACCGCATGAGCAACGAGAGCGAAGGCAAGGCAAAGAAAGTGAAACTATAATCAAGGGGGATAAAAAATGGTTCTTCCGAAATATGGGGTGATACGACGTGGACACATAGAAGACAACTTGAACAACTTTTACAACAAGTAACAACGCTTCGCGGGGACATTGCCTCTTCGAGGCCCATGCAGACTAAGGCTTGCTGCAAGGGAAACAACTATGAACAACGCTTCGCCAGGACAATCAGCAGGAAATGTCCATGGCGAAGCGTTGTATTTTGTTGTTTACCTTGCAGCAGGATTGCGACACGCGAAGCGTGTAGGTTGTTACAAGTTGTAAAAGTTGTATTTGTTGTTTTCCCAACTCAGCAAGTGGCTTACAGGATCTCCAGCACCATCTCGGCCACTTCCTCGGGCGTGTTGAAAAGCATGCCCTCCTCCAGGTCCGCGTCGCTGAGCGAGTCGAGGTAGGTCTTGGCCGTTTCCTCGTCGGTGCGCGGCGCTCCGTCCTTGTCCTTGGCCTGGAGAATGGCCTGGAGGACGGCCTGCCGATATTCCGCCACCGTCATCATTCGGCGTTGCGCTTGACGACGGAACCGCTGGCCTGGTGGGTGGCCAGAACGAGCACCTCGGCGATCTGGACATGAGCCGGCGCGCTGGCCGCATAGTAGGCCACGTCGGCGATGTCCTCGCCCGTGAGCGGCTTGATGCCCTGATAGACACTGTTGGCCCGCTCGTCGTCGCCGTGGAAGCGGACGTTGCTAAAGTGGGTCTCCACCAGTCCCGGCTTGATATTGGTCACGCGGATGCGCGTGTGGGCCGTGTCGATGCGCAGTCCGTCGGTGATCATCTTCACCGCCGCCTTCGTGCCGCAATAGACGTTGCCGTTGGCGTAGGCAGCGTCGCCAGCCACCGAACCGATGTTGATGATCTCGCCACGGTTGCGCTCCACCATGCCCGGCACCAGCGCGCGGCTCACGTAGAGCAGGCCCTTGATGTTGGTGTCGATCATCGTGTTCCAGTCGTCGAGGTCGCCACCCTGCAGCGGGTCGAGGCCCAAGGCCAGTCCGGCGTTGTTGATCAGCACGTCGATCTCGGCCCAGTCGGCCTCCAGGCTGCCGCAGACGTCAAACACCTGCTGCTGGTCTCTCACGTCGAAGCAGAGCGTCTTCGCACGCACGCCCAGCGCCTCGATGCGCTCGGCCAGCGCCTGGAGCAGGTGGTCTCTGCGGCCCGTGATGATCACGTCGTAGCCCTCTTTGGCAAAGCGCAGCGCGCAAGCCTCACCGATGCCGCTCGTCGCGCCGGTGACCATACAAATCTTTCTCTTTTCCATATCTTTTTTCTGTCAAGGGCGGGAAGGTCGGCCCCTCCCGCCCAAAGGTTATTCTACTCAACTTTCGCATGTAAGCTCCACACGCCCTGAAAGGGCAGTAGCCCCTAGCCCAGGGCATCGCCCTGGGTTATTACGGCGCAAACCTGTCGCCCTGTAAGGGCAAAAGCTTTAAAAATCCAGGCAATATATAAGGCTTTTGCCCTTACAGGGCGCCTTGCTGATTGCTATTATACCCAGGGCGACGCCCTGGGCTAGGAGCTTTTGGGCCTTCAGCCCGTTCTTGAACCACTTGCGAAACTTCGGTTATTCTACATCACGCCGTCCTCGCGCAGTTTCTCCTGCCACTTCCAGGCGCTGCGGAGCACGTCGGCCAGGGGCGTGTCCGCCTTCCAGCCCATCACCTTGTTGGCCTTGGTGCAGTCGCCCCAAATCTTCTCGATGTCGCCCTCGCGGCGCGGACCATACTTCCAGTTGAGTTTTACGCCCGTGGCCTCCTCGAAGGTCGTGACGATCTCCAGCGTGGAGTTGCCCTTGCCCGTGCCGATGTTGAAATACTCGATCGGTTCGGTCTCCTGGTCCAGCACGCGCGCCATGGCCGCCACATGCGCCTTGGCCAGGTCCACGACATAGATGTAGTCGCGGATGCAGGTGCCGTCGGGCGTGTCGTAGTCGTTGCCGAAGATGGTCAGTTGCTCGCGGATGCCCATTGCCGTCTGCGTGACGTAGGGGATGAGGTTGTTGGGCACGCCGTTGGGCAGTTCGCCGATGAGCGCCGAGGGATGGGCACCGATAGGATTGAAGTATCTCAGGACGATGCTCTTGACGGCTGCGCCGCTATGGATGAAGTCGTAGATGATCTGCTCGTTGATCTCCTTGGTGTTGCCATAGGGCGAGGTGGCCTTCTGGTGGGGTGCGTCCTCGGTGACGGGCAGGTTCTCGGGGTTGGGTTGTCCATAGACCGTGCAGCTGCTGGAGAAGATGATGCCCTTGACGCCATAGGCAGGCATGAGCTCCAGGAGGTTGATGAGCGAGACAACATTGTTGCGGTAGTAGAGCAGGGGCAGCTGGACGCTCTCGCCCACGGCCTTGGAGGCGGCGAAGTGGATGATGCCAGCGATGGCCGGATACTTCTGGAACACGGCCTCCGTGGCAGCCTTGTCGCGCAGATCTACCTGCTCGAAGGCCGGGCGCACACCCGTGATCTTCTCGATGCCGTCGAGCACCTCTATCTTGGAGTTAGAAAGGTTGTCGATGATGACCACGTCGTAGCCAGCCTCGATCAGTTCCACGGTGGTATGACTACCGATGAAGCCCGTTCCGCCCGTCACTAAAATTGTCTGTTTCATGTAAGTTTTTCTCTTTTAGTTTCTGTAAATGTCGGCTATGGCGAAGCCTCCCTGGGGCAGGTCGTGTCCCGGGTCCGCCATCGCCACGCTATGGAAATAACGCCAAATCGTGTTTTTTATTTCCTCTAAGTGGCAAAAAGAGCCACAAAGGTTTTGCCAAAGCGCGTCCCGTGGCACGGTTTTGCACGGTTGGCGAGCAAAAAACGGGCTGGAAGTCGTGTATCTCGTTTTTTATTGCTACTTTTGCATTTTGAAATTACAATACAAGAATGGACCATATACGGAATTTTTGCATCATAGCCCATATCGATCACGGCAAGAGCACCCTGGCCGACCGCCTGTTGGAGCGCACCAAGACCATCCAAGTCACGGAGGGTCAGATGTTGGACAACATGGATTTGGAGCGCGAGCGCGGCATCACCATCAAGAGCCACGCCATCCAGATGGAGTACACGATGGAGGGAAAGAAATATTTGCTCAATCTGATAGACACGCCGGGCCACGTCGATTTCTCCTACGAGGTGTCGCGAAGCATTGCCGCCTGCGAGGGCGCACTGCTCATCGTCGATGCCACACAGGGCGTGCAGGCGCAGACCATCAGCAATCTCTATATGGCCATCGACCACGACCTGGAGATCATCCCGGTCATCAACAAGATAGACATGCCCAACGCCATGCCCGAGGAGGTGGAGGACGAGATTGTCGATCTGCTCGGCTGCGAGCCCGGGGAGATCATCCGGGCCTCGGGCAAGACGGGAGAGGGCGTCGATGACATCCTCCGCGCCGTCGTGGACCGCATCCCCGCGCCGACGGGCGACAAGGAAGCGCCGCTGCAGGCCCTCATCTTCGACTCGGTCTTCAACTCCTTTCGCGGCATCATCACGCTGGTGAAGATCGAAAACGGCGTGGTGCGCAAGGGCGACAAGGTGAAGTTTTTCAACACCGGCCAGGAGTATGACGCCGACGAGGTGGGCGTGCTGAAGATGGACATGGTGCCCAAGGCGCAGCTCACCGCTGGCGAGGTGGGCTACATCATCAGCGGTATCAAGGACGCCAAGGAGGTGAAGGTGGGCGACACCGTCACCCATGTCGAACGGCCCTGCGCCAAGGCCATCGAGGGATTCCAGGAGGTGAAGCCGATGGTCTTTGCCGGCGTATATCCCATCGACCCCAACGACTACGAGAACCTCCGCGCCTCGCTGGAGAAGCTCCAGCTCAACGACGCCTCGCTGACCTTCCTGCCGGAGAGCTCCCAGGCCCTCGGCTTCGGATTCCGCTGCGGATTCCTCGGACTGCTCCACATGGAGATCATCCAGGAGCGGCTGGACCGCGAGTTCAACATGGACGTGATCACGACCGTCCCCAACGTCAGCTACATGGTCTATGACAAGCAGGGAGAGGTGAAGGAGGTACACAACCCCTCGGGACTGCCCGACGCGACGATGATAGACCATATCGAGGAACCGTTTATCAAGGCCAGCATCATCACCTCCAGCCAGTTTATCGGCCCGATCATGAAGCTCTGCCTCGACAAGCGCGGCGAGCTCGTGAGCCAAAACTACGTCAGCGGCAACCGACTGGAGCTCGTCTTCATGATCCCGCTGGGCGAGATCGTCATCGACTTCTACGACAAGCTCAAGAGCATCTCCAAGGGCTATGCCTCGTTCGACTACCATATCGACTCGTTCCGCCCCTCGAAACTGGTCAAGCTCGACATCCTGCTCAACGGCGAGCCCGTCGATGCCCTCTCCACGCTGACCCACGAGAGCAACGCCGTGGCCTTTGGACGCAGGATGTGTGAGAAACTCAAGGAACTGATACCGCGCCAGCAGTTTGACATTGCCATCCAGGCGGCCATCGGAGCGAAGATCATCGCACGCGAGACCGTGAAGCAGGTGCGCAAGGACGTGACGGCGAAGTGTTATGGCGGAGATATCAGCCGCAAGCGCAAGCTGCTCGAAAAGCAGAAGAAGGGCAAGAAGCGCATGAAGCAGGTCGGCAACGTGCAGGTGCCTCAGAAGGCGTTCCTGGCCGTGCTGAAATTGGACTAACCGCCGGAGGAACATCCTTCGGCCAACAAGATATATAAAAAGGAGAAAAGAGGAGACACGATGAGAGAACCGATAGCAACCCCCAGGGAGGTGGCCCGCGAGTTGGCCCGCAAGTACAGTACGATGACCCACGAGGAACTCGACGTGCTGGAGAGCGTGCTGGTGCCCATGAAGTTCAGCAAGGGCGAGATAATCCTAAGGGAGGGCGAGGTCTGCCGCAACATCTACTATGTGGAGCGCGGACTGATCCGCCAGTTCTACTTCAAGAACGGCAAGCAGATCACGGAGCACCTGGGGGTGGACCACACCATCTTCATGTGCATCGAGAGCCTGTTTCACGAAGAGCCCACCCATCTGCAGGTAGAGGCCCTGGAGGCCTCCTATATCTATGCGCTCCCCAAGCATCGCCTGGAGCAGGTGGCCCTCCACAACGTGAACATACAGATCCTCTTTCGCAAGATATTGGAGGAGAGCCTCGTGATCTCGCAGGTCATGGCCGACCTCGTGCGCTTCGAGACGGCACAGGAGCGCTACCGCAAGTTTTGCAAACTGGCGCCACAGATCGTCCTCCGCGCCCCCCTGGTCTATGTGGCCAGTTTTCTCCAGATGACGCCGGAGACGCTGAGCCGCGTACGCAGCAGCACCCTGCTCGATTAGCCCCGAGTGGGGGGAGGGCGAGCAGCCTGGGCGGGCCCCGGAGAGATGGGGCGCCGCGCGTGCGCTATATAAATGAGGTAGAGAGAACAAAGTATAATCATGACAAAATCATAAAAAGACATGAAACCGACATTACTTCTTTTGGCTGCCGGAATGGGTAGCCGCTACGGCGGGCTGAAGCAGCTCGACGGACTTGGACCCAATGGTGAAACCATCATGGACTACTCCATATACGACGCCATCCAGGCGGGATTTGGCAAGATCGTCTTCGTCATCAGAAAGGACTTCGAGGAGCAGTTTCGCAAGCAGGTCCTCTCCAAGTATGAGGGCCACATCCCCGCAGAGCTCGTCTTCCAGAGCCTCGACGCCCTCCCCGAGGGATTCACCACGCCCGAGGGCCGCGTGAAACCGTGGGGCACCAACCATGCCGTACTGATGGCCAAGGACGTCATCAAGGAGCCGTTCTGCGTCATCAACTGCGACGACTTCTACAATCGCGACACCTTCATGGTCATCGGCAAGTATCTCTCCGAGCTCCCCGAGGGCAGCAAGAACCGCTATGCGATGGTGGGTTTCCGCGTGGGCAATACGCTCAGCGAGAACGGAACGGTATCGCGTGGCATCTGCACGACCGACGCCGAGGGCAACCTGGCCACCGTCGTGGAGCGCACGAAGATAGAGCGCAGGGACGGCGCCGTGCAGTATAAGGACGACGACGACCAGTGGGTGACGACGCCCGACAACACGCCGGTCTCGATGAACGTATGGGGATTCACGCCCGACTATTTCGACTATAGCGAGGACTACTTCAAGACGTTCCTCTCCGATCCGGAGAACATGGCCAACCTGAAGGCCGAGTTCTTCATCCCGCTGATGGTCAACAAGCTCATCAACGACGGTACGGCGGCTGTCAAGGTCCTCGATACCACCAGCCATTGGTTTGGCGTCACCTATCCTGCCGATCGTCAGGGCGTCGTGGATCGCATCCAGCGCCTCGTCGATGAGGGCGTCTATCCCGCCAAACTGTTCTAATCCGTCTCACCAACCCATTTCTACATGGAAATCAACCTTCTGGACGACAGTCAGCTTGCTCTGTTGCGGCAGCTGACTGCCGATGCCAGCTTTGTGGTAGTCACAGTCCATAAGTCGCCCGACGGAGATGCCGTCGGATCGATGTTGGCCTGGGCGCAGTATCTGCAGGCCCTGGGCAAGGAGGTCACCTGCGTGATCCCCGATGCCGCTCCCGACTTCCTGATGTGGCTCCCAGGGTCTCAGACGCTCCTCCGCTACGACAAGCATCCCGACCGCGCGAAGGAGGCCTTCGACAAGGCCGACCTCGTCTGCTGTCTCGACTACAACGACCTCTCGCGCACGGGGGACATGGCGGACGTCATTGCCCAGTCGAAGGCGCCCCGACTCCTCATCGACCACCATGTGGGCCCGACCGTCGAGGCGGCGCTCTCGGTGTCTCATCCCGCGATGTCGAGCACGTCGGAACTCGTCTTCCGCCTGCTGTGGCAGTTGGGCGCCTACGACGAGATGACGCTGCAGATGGCGCAATGTATCTACTGCGGCATGATGACGGACACGGGGGCCTTCACCTACAACTCCAATGCGCCAGCCGTCTATCTCATCATCAGCCACCTGCTGGAGAAGGGCGTGGACAAAGACCGCGTCTATAACCGCGTCTATAACAACTACTCGCCACAGGCCATCAAGTTCAGGTCCTATGTGATCTTCAAGAAACTGCGCGTCCTGCCGGCCTCCCATGCGGCCTACTACACCGTCACGCGCGACGAAATGCGACGTTTCCAGTTTGTCAGGGGCGACCTGGAGGGCGTGGTCAACATCCCGCAGAAGATCAAAAAACTCAAACTCTCCATCTCGCTGCGCGAGGACACCGAGAAGGACCAGGTCATACGCATCAGCCTCCGTTCGGGCAATGGGTTCCACTGCCGCAAGATGGCGGAGGAGTTTTTCCACGGCGGAGGCCACGAAGACGCGGCAGGCGGACGCCTGGAGTGCTCCATCGAGGAAGCCGAACAGGTGGTCCTCCGAGCCATCATGGCCTACAAGGAGCAGCTGCGATGACCCCTCGCGGGCCAGGATCATGGTCCGTAGGGCAGTCTTTAATGTCAAAAGTAGCTAAAAAAGAGCGTCGTCTTATGGTGGAACAGACGATTTGCTATAACTTTGCAGTAAGATATTATTGAACGTAAAAGATTCCGATGAAGAAAACGCTTTTTCTCCTCCTCCCGCTCGCAGCTCTGCTCTGGTCGGCGTGCAGCAATGACGAGACCTATGCTGACCAGCGCAAGCGAGAGAACGGAGCCATCCGCCAGTATCTCAACGACAGCAGCGTGACGGTCATCTCCGAACGCCAGTTTTTCGATCAAGACACGATGACCGACGTGAGCAAGAACGAGTTTGTGCTGCTCGAGTCTTCGGGCATCTATCTCCAAATCGTAGAGAAGGGTTGCGGAGAGAAAATCAAGGATGGCGAGACGGCCACCGTGCTCTGCCGATTCACCGAGCGCAACCTCCTCACCGATAGCATCATCGCCACCAACAACATCCTCTATTTCAGCGCGCTGGTCGATAAGATGTCGGTCACGAACACCTCCGGCACCTTCACTGCCTCCTTCGACCCCACGTCGAGTGTGATGTATCAAGTCTATGGAAGAAGTTCCGGCAGCACGCAGGTGCCCAACGGATGGCTTTCCCCGCTGCCTTACATCAAGGTGGGTAGGCCGCTCTCGGCCGACGACCGCATCGCCCGCGTGCGCATCATCGTACCCTCCACCGAGGGGCACCTATGCGGCCACGATGTCGGTCTATCCGTGTCTCTACGATATCACCTACGAGCGCGGAAGATAACATGCAATTACAAAACTAAAGAGAAAATATGACACTGATCAAATCCATTTCCGGCATCCGTGGAACCATCGGAGGCCCTACCGGCGATACGCTCAACCCGTTGGACATCGTCAAGTTTACCACGGCGTATGCCAAGTTTATCCGTCAGAGCGACCCGACGGGCAGCAACTGTATCGTGGTAGGCCGCGACGCGCGCATCTCGGGCGACATGGTCCGACTGGTGGTCTGCGGCACACTGATAGGAATGGGCTATGACGTGCTCGATATCGGGCTTGCCACGACCCCGACCACCGAACTGGCCGTCCGCATGAGCCATGCGGCAGGTGGCATCATCGTCACCGCCAGCCACAACCCGCGCCAGTGGAACGCGCTCAAGTTGCTCAACCACGAGGGCGAGTTCCTCACCAAGGACGACGGCAACGCCGTGCTCGCCATGGCAGAGAAGGAGGACTTCGACTATGCTGATGTCGATCATATAGGCACTTACCGCCAGGACGACAGTTTCGACGACCGCCACATCGAGGCCGTCCTCGCCCTCGACCTGGTCGATACGGAGGCCATTCGCAAGCGTGGATTCCGCGTCGTCGTCGATGCGATCAACTCCGTCGGCGGCGTCATCCTGCCGAAGCTCCTCGACCGACTGGGCGTCGGCTACACCATCCTCAATGGCGAGGCCAATGGCGACTTCGCCCACAATCCGGAGCCGCTGGAGAAGAATCTCGGAGGCATCATGGGCGAGGTGGCAGCAGGAGGCTATGACCTCGGCATCGTCGTCGATCCCGACGTCGATCGTCTCGCCTTCATCCAGGGGACGGGCAAGATGTATGGCGAGGAATATACGCTCGTCAGCGTGGCCGACTACATCCTCGACCACGTCAAGGGAGCCACCGTCTCCAACCTCAGTTCTACGCGCGCCCTGCGCGACGTCACCGAGCGCCATGGCTGCCAGTATTTTGCCTCTGCCGTCGGCGAGGTCAATGTCACCACCAAGATGAAGGAGGTGGGTGCAGTCATCGGTGGCGAGGGCAATGGCGGAGTCATCTATCCCGAGAGCCACTACGGTCGCGACGCCCTGGTCGGCATCGCCCTCTTCCTCAGTTCGCTGGCACAGAAGGGACTGACGTGCAGTGAGCTCCGCAAGACGTTCCCGACCTATTATATTGCCAAGAACCGCATCGACCTCACGCCCGACACCGATATGGATGCCATCCTGGGCAAGGTCAAGGAGCGCTTCGGATCGATGGACGACGTGCGGGTAACGGATATTGATGGTGTGAAACTCGACTTCCCGACGAAGTGGGTCCACCTCCGCAAGAGCAATACTGAGCCCATCATGCGCGTCTATAGCGAGGCGGCCACGATGGAGGAGGCCGACGCCCTGGGCAAGGAGCTCATGGACGTGGTCTATGAAATGACGAAGTAGGAGAGGGTACTACCCCCTACAGCCTGTATCTTTATGAGGCATCTGCCGGGCGTCAAGCGCCGGGCAGGTGCCTTGTCCATAAAACCTATTTTCCTATTCCAACGAGATCTTTTGCCCAATGGATCATTTGTTTCTGCTGCAGTTCGCATGCTTCCTGTTCATGCTGTTCAATGCGTTCACCCTCGCCGTCACCCGTCTCCAGACGCGATGGCTCAATCCGCGCTATGAGCGCGCACGATGGTTGATCTTTGTCGGCATCATGGGCTTGGCGGCGCACTATCTGATGCAGATGTGCTTTGGGTTCAGGGCCGTTGCCGACGCGGTGGGTGCCACGGTCAATGCCCTCGTCTATGCACCCTGTTTTTCGCTCATCTCGATGGGCATCTTCCATATCGAGGCCACTCATGTCCGCAGGGGGAGGGTCTATGCGGTCTGCGCGGCGATCAACCTGGCGATCTTCGCCTGTTTCTTCATCGGCTGCCTCCACTATGGCAGCATGCGCATCGGGGCCTGGCTCTATGCTATGCTGGCCCTCTTTGCCGCCAATGTGGTCTATTGCATCGTCGTCATCGTCCGCGAGATCATCAAGCGCCGCCGTCTGCTGGAGACGATGGCGGGCGGCGACATCATGCCCTATGTACGCTCCTCCCGCGCCAGCCTCCTCATCCTCTTCTTCCCCGCCTTGGTATCGCCCTTTGCCATCATCTCCACCAAGTTGCTTTACTTTTTTGCGCCTCTGGGGCTCATGGCTATCCTCTTCTTCGTCCTGAGTTTCGTGGCCCTGGGTTACAGTTATGTGCCGACTGAGGCCCTACTCGACGCAGATGCGGATACCAGTCCTGCTATCGTAGTCGCTCAGCAGGAGGAAACAAATACAAAACAGGCCGTCCCGCTCCATGGCGACGCGTGCCATGACGTCGCAGCCCTTGATAGCGACAAGGCGAAGGAACAGCAAACTGCCACGTTGCTGCCGGAGGATCGAAAAATGCAGATCCAGCAGCGGCTGGACGACTGGTGCGCGGCGATGGGCTATAAGGATGGGGGGGTGAACCTGCTCTCCCTCTCCCATTCCATCCATATCTCGAAGGACGATCTCACGCTCTTTTTCCTGACTTCGTCATTGCGTCACCCAAAAATCCTCATCAAAGAGTTTAGCTATTTTCTGATGCCTTGCCATCAGCATGGTTTGCGTATAAACCTCCTTGTTTAGAGGAAGCTTGATCTGTATCGTCGTGATTGTCTTTGCCAATGCAAGCACCTTGTCCACGCTCATCTTAATCTCTGAGACTTTCAGCATGCGATCCAACTCCTTGTATACTTTCAAAGCCACAAAGCAGATGCCTATATGGGCTTCAATACGTTTGCGTGTAAAAATGAAACATGGGACGTATCTCTATCTTTGATTTCGCTATACGGAAGGCCCGCTCTACATGCCAAAGGTTGTGATATGCTGTGTATACATCCTGTATTGGTATATCCGTATTAGTGAGATAGCCTTTTAGACCGTCCCATTTGGAGTCATCGGCAATACGCTCATAGTTGATGGCGACTTTCACTTCACCATCCATAGACAAAAACTTATTGTAACCTCTTTTTTGTTGATATTGCCTTTTGTGAGCGCACCATGCTTATAAGCCTTTTCCAACCTGCGTATTCCTTTTTCTCTATTGTAGGCATCTTTCTTTGCACGGTCATCTGTATAGCCGACCAAGAGACGACGTCCGCCGCCTTTGTCATATTCAACCATCTGGCAGTTGCGCTTGGGTTGCTCCAATATCCAGCTTTTGACCTCCTGACTTTCATTCTTTATCTTCGCACCTATTATATACTTGTAGCCGTGCGCTTCAAGTTCCGCTATATTGGCATTGTTCATCAGTCCGGAATCTGCCACCACAACGAAGTTCTCCAAACCGTATTTGCTTACAACCTCGTTTATCGTCGGCAGCATCGTGTGGCCTTCATATTTGTTGCCCTCATGGATGCAATATGCTAGTGGATAGCCGCCAAGGCTAACAAGCAGGCCGAGTATGATCTGAGGATTACTGTGACGTCCCTCTTTCGAGAAGCCTGTCTTGCGCAATTCGTCCTCATAATCCGCTTCAAAGTAAAGTGTGGTGACATCATAAAACAACACGCCGATATTGCCACCAAACAATTTCGCAGTATGGCGCACGCTTATGTCCTGTACTATTTCGTGCTGATGACCACTAAGCTTGTCAAGATAGCGATAGATTTTGGATAGATCCACGTCCTCGTCAAAGTGGTTTTCAGATATTCCACCGTAGCAGCCTTGCTCGTTGGATATGCCAAACGAGCCTTTACAAGCTTGCGGAACACTTCGTCATCAATCCTGTTGAAACCGATCCGGTCAAATGTACGGTCCAATATCAGGTCACAACCATTGAGAAGGATATTGCTCACATTGGACAATACACGACGGACTTCATCACGCTCACGGTCACACGCCTCACGTTCCTCGCCGAAAAGGTCAAGCTGCGGATGGCGGCGTGATTTCTCTTTGGAAATCCATTCTTTTGCTTCATTCACAAGATTATCGACCTCTCCCTCATTATAGGCAACTCCAATTGTGACAAGTTCCTTCATCTTGCCACAAATTTTCTCGGCAACTATAACTCCGATATTGCCGAACGATGTTTTTTTCGGACAAACATAGTTAAAATACCTTTCGCGTCACCCAATATTAGGTGATGCAAAGATACAAAATATTGTTTGTCAATCAGTTATAAAATACGTGTTTTTTGAGTGACGAAGTCAGGTGCGCGACGATGGGCTATAAGGATGGGGGGGTGAACCTGCTCTCCCTCTCCCATTCCATCCATATCTCGAAGGACGATCTCACGCTCTTTTTCGATCAGTGTTTGAACACTACGTTCCGAATATGGCTGAGCGACATCCGCTTTGCGGCAGCCAAGAAGATGATGATCGAAAACCCTGACTATAGTAATGACATCATCTCCTCCGAATGTGGATTCTCTTCCCGCACCCACCTCTACCGCATCTTCAAGGCGCGGGAGGCGTGTACGCCGACTGCCTGGCGGGAGCGCTATTTGGCCGAAGCCCACGATTCGGACGCGTCTCTTTCGTAGCAGGGGGACGACCCCTTTTCTCCGTATCTGAAGATCCCTTTTCTGATATTGGACGGCTCTTTCCTTGGTTTCTTAAAATATGTAAACGCAACCGCTTCTGGCTATGAACCATTGTCTCTTTGGTAGGAAGGAGACAACTATTTACCACCAAAGAGACACCTGAACAGGACAATGCGACACCCTGTCTCACTACTTTTCCCTACTTTTGTACTAATTTTGAAGGTCGGAAAGACCCGCACGTTGTGGAGGCTTAGTCCTCGTCGTGGGCGCCCGACGGACTAATCGTGAAGACAATAATCAAAAACAAGAAATAAAAGTATGAAGAAAAAAAAGTATCTCAAGCCCCAGGTTGACGTCGCGCAGACTGGGCCGTGCATGATGATCAACCCCTCGCAGGTAAGGATTTATAAAGGGCACTTTCAGACTCGACAGGAACTGGAGGCCGCCGAATTTACCTTAGACGAGGATGGCTTCCTCTGGGGGGAATAAATTGCCTATTGCCCCTTCTTTCTATCACAACCAACGAATGGTGCCTTGGCGCACTCAAACTAAAACAAAAAATGACTATCAACATGATCAAGATAATGACCCAATATCTATTGCAGCGCCGATGCGCGCTCTCGCTCTTGCTGATGCTTATGCTCCTGCAGCCCGCGATGGCGCAGAAACAAACGCGAATAATGTATGCGAGATTGGACCGAGAGACTCAGACCCTCACGCTCTATTATGACACGAATTTCGGTAAAGGGAACGACCAAGGTATTTCTGAAAGTCCCTTGTGGATGCAACTAGATGAAAGAATGAAAATAAAAAGCGTGGTCTTTGACGAGAGTTTCAAGGATGCACGCCCCACAACATGTGTATCCTGGTTTTTGTGGTTCGAAGCTTTGACAACGATTGAGCACTTGGACTATTTGAACACGTCAGAGGTCGAATATATGAACTCAATGTTCACCAAGTGTACCGGCTTGGAAACACTTGATTTGTCTTCCTTTAATACGGAAAAAGTCAAAAATATGTATGCTATGTTTGATGGCGCTACGAATCTACGCTCAATCAAGTTGCCTAAAGGTTTCATAGGCAGCAGCGTGACTGATCTCAATGGAATGTTTAGAGGTTGCGCAAGCCTTACCGAACTCGATCTATCTGGTTCTAATGCTGAAAAAGTGAAAAACATGGGCAGTATGTTCTATGGTTGTGTCGCACTTTCCAATCTCAATCTTTCCGGTTTTAAAACTGGATCTTTGACCGATATGCAGTACTTGTTCTCTTCGTGTCAGTCGCTTGAAAGTCTCGACCTCTCTGGTTTCAATACTGAAAATGTGACGAGTATGGTGTCAATGTTCTCCCAATGTTCGTCGCTTCGGAGCCTCGATCTCAGCAGTTTCAATACCAGCAAGGTGATTGGTATGAATTTAATGTTTTATAACTGCACCAACCTTGAAAGTATTGATTTAAGCAGTTTTGAAACGGAGAATCTGCAACAGATGCCTCATATGTTCTACTCATGTACGAAGCTTGAGACGCTTGATCTCTCGTCGTTTGCAACGCCCAATATGACTTCCATGCTTAGTGCGTTTCAAAATTGTAAAAACCTCAAGACGATTTATGTCACTTCTGCATTTACTACAGATAAAGGAACCGAGGGCCGTACAGCTTTTGCCGGATGTGTTAATCTGCCCAACTATAACCCTGATAAGACGGGTGTGGAAATGGCGCACACGGGAGAGGGAGGTTATCTCACGGCTGCTACTGCCAGTTGGGTGCGATGGGATGCGCCAACCGGCACGCTCTCCTTCCATCGCGGCGCCACGAAGCCTGCGGGCGACAACATCCTTGATTTGGGCTATGGAAATAATCCGAATTGGGACACCCATGCTGCAGAAATTCAGAAGGTGGTCTTCAAAGCCGGTTTCCGGGATGAAACCCACACGACGTGCTCCAATTGGTTTAATGGTTGTACGAATCTTACCAGCATAGAGGGTATCGAAAACCTCAACACGTCCAACGTCAAGAATATGTCAGGGATGTTTGCCAAGTGTTCGAACCTCGAAGCGCTCGACCTTTCCCATTTCAACACAGAGAATGTAACAACAATGGCCCAGATGTTCTATGGATGCACAAAGCTCCATAATCTCAACATTGACAATTTTAATACGGAGAATGTATCATACATGAACGGAATGTTCGAAGGCTGCTCAGGTTTGGATACGCTCGATTTGTCTCACTTCAATACGAGGTATGTGCGAAAGAGTGGCTTTAACTACATGTTCAATGGTTGCAGCAGTCTTAGTTCTCTTGACGTATCCAACTTTACAACTGATAAGCCCAGCATGCAGCTGGATGGGTTGTTCAAGGGATGCCGTAGTCTTCAAACGCTTGACCTTTCCAGTTTCAGCACCGGTGGGGCATCTTCTGTTACCGATATGTTTGACGGATGCTCCGCGCTTCAGACCATCTATGTCAGCGATCTTTTCAAATTTAATAGCGTTTCAAGTTCAAATATGTTCCGCGACTGTCATTCACTGAAAGGCGCTATCTCCTTCGAACCTTCAACGATAGATAAGACTTACGCCAGCTACGTGTGGGGTTATCTCACCAAGAAGGTTGGCACGAATGGCAATGAGATCATTGGAGCCACAGGCTCCCCACTCACCATCGACGCGCTGCCTTTGGATGACAGCAAGGCATACACGCTCTACGAAGACTGCGACGTGAACAATGCTACCTACGAGCGAGAGGTAAAGTCTGAATGGGCAACGCTCTGTCTGCCCTATACCATCCAGCCCAGTTCGGAGGACAACACCTGCTACTTCTATACCCTGAAGTCGGTAGGAACGGAGAGTGTCGAGCTCGTGCGCGTGGAGGAAGGCGTGATAGAAGCAGGCCAGCCTGTTGTCGTTCGCAAGAAGAACGCTGATCAGACCAGCTTCTGCGTCGTGAGTGGTACGGCTACTCCCGATGAGAAGGCGAAGGCCGTGAGAAATCCCAAGACGGGGGAGAATGATCAGCAGAATGCAGCGAGTGGTCAGCAGAATGCTGAGAGTGGTGAACAGAATACAGAGAATGGTCCTCGTCTGATCGGTACGTTTGCCCCCATCGAACTCGCCGACGATTGCTATTTCATCGCCAAAGACCTGTTCCGCCTGGTCAGAGACTACAAGCCTGCTGCCACCGGCGTGAAGATAGCTGCCTACCGCGCCTATATCCAGCCCGATGCTACGCAGAAGGGTGGATCCGCCCAGCTCACCATCGGCGTGGATGAGGGCACCAACCAGGTAGATGCCGCTACCCTCGTCGATCTGCTTAACGACACCGAGGCGGAATACTACGACGTGCAGGGCCGCCGCATCCCGCAGTTGCAGCGAGGCATCAACATCGTCAAGGTTGGCTCCAAGGTCATGAAGGTCTTCTGCCCCCGATAACTTCCCGTAGCGACTCGCCTTTGCGCTTCGCCTCCCGCGTGTCGCTTCCCGTTTCGCGCTTCGCTTCCCGCGTGTCGCCCCCAACCACGCATAAGTAAGCCGCCCGAACCAGTCAAAAGCTGATTCGGGCGGCATCTTTTTTTATGCAGTCTTGTTCAGGAGGGAGCGTCCTGAGGCGGCTACTTCTGCAGCATTCTTCGCACGCTGCCGTCGGAGAATTTCACGATGACGAGGCCGCGGGTTTGGGCGTTGGCCCTCCTGCCGTCGATGGTATAGCGTCCCGTCTCGTGCGCCGTCACGGTGGCTTTCGGTCTTGCCACGTCCGATGCTACTGCCACAACCTGGTAGGCCGAACGGTCCGAACGGATGAAGTCGCCGGCAGTCGTAGCACGCAGGGCCGTGACGCCGAAGGCGTAGGCGTGGTGGTCGGCTGGTGTGGCAAGGTCCTCGACGCGGTATTTCGTCGCACCTTGGTCGATGGCGTCGGAAGAGGCTATGTGCTCGAAGACGCGGTCGCCTGCTTTCAGATCCTGGCTGATCTCGATGTCGTCGATGATGAACGGGTAATGGCGGGCCGTGGTGAAGACCACGATATCGTCCAACTGACCTCCCGTCACGTCGGTCTCGAACACGCGCCACTCGTCTGGACTGAGCTCACACTCCACGCCCTGTCCGCTCTTGCGGCTATAGACCTGCAGCACGTCGTCTTTCAGCATCGAGCGCGCCGTCACCTTGACGTGGTAGAGGCCGTGGTTGTTGGAGAGCGTCAGTTCGGGCGTGAGCAGTTCGCCACTGATATTATACTCCGTCAGACCCGTTCCCACAAAGCAGCCGTCGGCGTATCCTCCCCACAGACACTGCCACCCATCCCGGTACACCATGTCCATGCCCAGTTTTTTGTAACTGGAGTTTTGAAACGCAAAGGGCCGCTCAATTCCTACGCCCGTGTTGGCTATCTTCGAGAAGTCCTCGGCCAGTACGATGTAGCTACTGGCATCGGCGGGAGCGGTATAGACATCATAGTGGGACACCTCGTAGGCCGTGGCCTTTGCCACGGGTCGCCAATGGGCCGTGAAACCGTTGACTGTGATCTCCGTGGCAGCCTCCACGACGGGAGCGGGCAGTCCGTTGGCCTGTCGTGCTGTCGATGGGGCAGAGACCGCGTCGTCGCTGCACGCCTTCACGCTGTAGGCGTAGTCCGTCGTCTCGTTGAGACCTGTCACAGTGTAGTGGGTGTCCTCCACGCGCAGGTCGCGGATGTCATACACCGTGGTGGAAGACCGTCGTGTGGACCATGCGAAGTCGGTCAGTCCGAAGGCGCAGTCGTCGGGCAGTCCTGACAGGCGGAAGCGCACGCTCTGACACTTATACTTGTCCTTCTCCATAAACCGGCTCCAGTCGATGTCATGGATCAGTTGGTTGCCATACTCCGAAGCATCGACCTGGATGGTGGTGAAGTCGGACCAGCTCGCGCCGTTCCACAGTTCGACATGGATCTCCGTGCCCCAGAGGTCTTCGGGATTCTTCGGCAATTTACACTCGATGATCGAGAACGTCAGCGAGGTGATCCTGCCTCCGTCGTCGGGCATCGTGACCACATCGCCATTGCGCAGCATCAAGGCCGAAGCCACGCCGCCCTCGCTGTTCTGATAGACCGTCGGGGCTGTTCCCGTCGCCGACTTGTAGGTCCATCCCTCGGGCAGCTGGCCCGACGCGAGCGAGGCAAAGTTCTCGGTGTAGGCATGGTCCTCCGTCACTGGTGTCGCCTCGTTGTGGAAGAGGGAGAACAGGTAGTGGGTGGCGCCCTTCGCTGCCGACCAATGGGCCGTGAAGCCGTCGGGGGTGTAGTCGGTGGCCTTGTAGGTCGTCGGGGCGCTCAGCGTCGTGGACCTTTCGACTGATACATCGTCGATGACTACCTGGTCGTTGGTGTAGAAGGCGACGAACATACGGTCGCTCCCCGCATAGGACGTGTTGTTGAACTCGTAGGTGAACTCCCGCCATTCCCCCTTCGTCGTGACGAAATTCTCGTAGTAGTTCGTCTGATTGTATTGGTTGGCGGCATCCTCCCACAGGCCGATGTTCAGGCGTGCGTAGTCCTGCTTGTTGCCCGGCAGGGTCTTGGCGCGTACCTTCACGACATAGGCGCCGTCATAGTGGCCCACCGCCGTGTTGAGTTGGGCTCCGTAGGCGTCGGGGTTGATCAGCGCACAAGTCCCGTTGGCCTGGTGTACGCCGTAGCCCGTCCATCCCGGCTGGTGGAAATAGCGCGACGGGATCGTACCGTCCGTACTGTTGATAGCGGTCGATGGAGCCTCCTCGCTGCCTGCTGTAAACAGGCTGAAGTCCTCAGCGATCGACTGGTCCGCCTGTCCCCATGCCGCGATGGGGGCGCAGGTAGCCAGCATGACCGTGGCGACGAAGCCCTGGAGTGATTCTTTGATTCTACACCTCATAAGCATTGATCGTTTTTGTTTGTGTTGTGCTTGTTTTTCTGAAAAGTAAAACGAGGGTGCGTCAAAAACGACCGTTTTGACACCCTCTCTCATTATGGTAATGGCGGCTCGTCTCGCAGACAAGCGCCCCATTTTTTAGTCTTCGTCCTTCTGCTCAGCCTCATGCTCGGCGATGAGCTTCTGCTGGATGTCGTTGGGCACCAGCTCGTAGCTTGCAAACTTCGTCGAGAAGCTGGCGCGTCCGCCCGTGAGGGAGCTGAGCGCGATGCTGTAGTTGGAGAGCTCCTTCAAAGGAATCTTCGCCTGCAACTTCTGGTAGCCAGCCTCGCTATCCATGCCCATGATCATGGCGCGGCGGCCCTGCAGGTCGCTCATCACGTCGCCCATGTAGTCGGCCGGCACATAGACCTCCAGGTCGTAGATCGGCTCCAGGATCTTCGGACCAGCCTGCTTGAAGGCGTCGGAGAAGGCGTGGCGCGCGGCGAGCATGAAGGAGAGCTCGTTGCTATCCACCGGGTGCATCTTGCCATCATAGACGATCACACGCACGTCGCGGGCGTAGCTACCCGTCAGCGGACCGTGCTCCATGCAGTCCATGATACCCTTGAGGATGGCGGGCATGAAGCGTGCGTCGATGGCACCACCGACCACGGAGTTGATGAAGACGAGCTTGCCGCCCCACTCCAGGTCCACTTCTTCGCGGCCCTTGATGTTCATCTTAAACTCCTGACCGTTGATGTTGAACGTCGTCGGATCGGGCATGCCTTCGGCGTATGGCTCCACAATCAGGTGGACCTCGCCAAACTGTCCGGCACCACCCGACTGCTTCTTGTGGCGATAGTCGGCGCGAGAGAGTTTCGTGATGGTCTCACGATATGGGATGCGCGGCTCCTCAAACTTCACGGCGAGTTTCTCGTTGTTCTCCATACGCCATTTCAGCGTGCGCAGGTGGAACTCTCCCTGTCCGTGAACGATCGTCTGGCCCAGTTCCTTGCTCTGCTCCACCACCCATGTCGGGTCTTCCTGGCGCATCTTGAGCAGGGCTGCCATCATCTTCTCCGTATCGCTCTCGTTGACGGCCTTGATGGCGCGTGAATACTTGGAGTTGGGATATTTGATGAAGTCGAAACGCTCCTCCGTACCCTTGCCGTTGAGCGTGTTGCCCGTCTTGACATCCTTCAGTTTCACGGTGCAGCCCAGGTCGCCCGCGTTGAGCTGATCCACGGGGATGCGGTTGGCACCCGCGCAGGCGAAGATCTGTCCGATGCGCTCCTTGCTGCCACGGTCGGCGTTGGTCAGGTCATCGCCTGACTTGATCGATCCGCTCATCACCTTGAAGTAGCTCACCTCGCCGATATGCGGCTCCATACCCGTCTTGAAGAAGTAGATACTCTCCGGACCGTTGGAGTCGGGTGTCACCTCCTCACCACGCGTGTTGTGGACCTTCGGCATCTCGCTGACGAAGGGCACGACATTGCCCAGGAACTCCATCAGGCGCTGCACACCCATGTCCTTGTGGGCATCGACGCAGAACACCGGGAAGATGTTGCGCATCACCAGGCCCTTGCGGATACCCTCGCGCATCTCGTCCTCCGTGAGCGTCTCCTCCTCGAAGAACTTCTCCATCAGTGCCTCATCGTTCTCGGCGGCAGCCTCCACGAGCGCCTTGTGGAGCTCCATGGCTTTCTCCATCTCCTCGGCGGGAATCTCCTCGCGCTTCGGTGCGCCACCGTCCGGACCCCATGAGAGTTTCTTCATGATGAGCACGTCGATAATCTCGTGGAAGTCGGGACCCGTCTGGACGGGATATTGGATCTGCACGCACTTCGGACCATAGATGTCCTTCATGCTTTGGATGAGTTGATCGAAGTCGCATTTGTCGCTGTCAAGCTGGTTGACGAGGAAGATGACCGGCTTGTGCAGCTTTTCGGTATATCGGAAGTTGTTCTGTGTGCCAACCTCCGGGCCATACTGGCCATTGATGAGTATGACGGCTTGGTCGGTGACGTTGAGGGCCGTGATGGCACCCCCCACAAAGTCGTCGCTACCCGGACAATCGATAATATTGAGCTTTTTGCCATTCCACTCTGCATGGTACGGTGGGGAAGACCGAATAGCCGTACTCCTGCTCCACAGGGAAATAGTCGCTTACCGTGTTCTTGGCTTCTACGGAGCCACGACGCTTGATGATACCAGCTTCGAAAAGCATACTCTCGGCAAGTGTGGTCTTGCCGCTACCCGCACTGCCAATCAAGGCAATGTTTTTAATCTCATTTGTCTGATATACTTTCATATCGGATAGATTTAAGCGATTAATAATATCGTTATTTACTTGTAGGGTAATTGAAAGAGGACAGGCATTTCTGTCATTTCGCCCACTAAATTAGGCATTTTTTTTGTAAAAGCCAAACAACGATGGCAAAAGTACTCTATTTTTTAAAATTAATTAGTACTTTTGCAAGTGAAATGACAGGATTATACATACATATACCATTTTGTGCCAGTCGTTGCGTCTATTGCGGATTTTATTCGACGACGCTACCCGCGCTGCGCGATGCCTACGTCGATGCCCTCTGCCAAGAACTGACGTTGCGGGCGGAGGAATTGCCCGCCGACGAGGCCATCACGACGATCTATCTCGGGGGTGGCACACCGAGCCAGCTCACAACGGATCAGCTCGACCGTCTCTTCTCTTATATATATAAGGTATATAGGCCGCAGCCTGTCGAGGTGACGATGGAGTGTAATCCTGACGACGTCACCCCAGCGTTTGCGGATTGGATTTCCCAATCGCCCATCGACCGCATCTCGATGGGGGCGCAGACCTTCTCCGACGACCGCCTGCGCCTGCTTCGCCGTCGCCATACGGCTGCTGAGGTGCGACGAGCCACGACGCTGCTGCGCCAGGCGGGCATCCGCAATATCTCCATCGACCTGATGTTCGGATTTCCGGGCGAGACCCTCGCCGACTGGGAACAGGACATCGACGAGGCCCTCCGTCTCGGCGTGGAGCATATCTCGGCCTATAGTCTGATGTACGAGGAGGGGACGACGCTCCATCGCTGGCTCAGCGAGGGGCGCATTCAAGAGATCCTTGCCCCAGCGCGAGAGCCGCCACAATAGTAGCTACTGGCGAGACGTGCCCTATATGGGCCTTGGCGCCTCTGCCCATTCCTTCGACGGACGGCAGCGGTCATGGAATGTGGCCGACATCGAAACCTATATCGCTGCCATCGGTCGTGGTGAACGGCCCTGTACGGTGGAGGCCCTCGATCTCGACACCCATTATGAGGACGTGGTGCTGACGTCGCTGCGCACCGCAGAAGGTATTGATCTAGGCAAGATCCGACGCGACTTCGGAAGCCAGCGCCTCGACTTCCTTTTAGCTGCTGCCGACCAGGACTTGCGCCAGGGCTATCTCGTCCTCGACGACGACCACCTGCGCCTCACTCGCCGGGGCATCTATCTGAGCGATGGTATCACAGCGCGCCTATTTGTATGATCGCTTTGTCTCACTGAACGATCGTTTCACCGATCTTTTGAATCACCGAACCAAGCAGAAACTTATGATAGAGAAAACATTCGAGAAAAAATGGGCTGACAATCGTCAGCGCCTGTTGCAAGAAGACGAGGAGTATCAGCGCATCCTCCGCAGTTACCGCAAGCACAACTGGGCGGACGCATTGGTGGCGCCTGCCGCCCTCATCGGTAGCATGGAGTTTGTGGCGTGGCTGGGCGTCAAGTCGCAGGTGCTCAATTTTGTGATTTCCCTCGTTCTCGCCATTGTGTTTTTCTTTGTTTTCCTTTATTTCAAGGCTGTCAGGGTTAGTCGCAAGACGCTTGACGAGGTGGAGCAGCGCATCAAGGAGGAGTATCGTCAGAAAGTAGGAGGGTAGGGCATCCGTACGATGCGTCCACCAAGCAGCGGACGCATCGTGCCGATGTTTTTTCCTTAGATGTCGAGATCCGGAGCCTTCTCCGCACCCTGCGCAGCCTCAAACTTCGTCATGCGCTCGAAGCCATACATACCCGCGAGGAGGTTGTTGGGGAAGCGGCGGATGGAGAGGTTGTAGCCCTGCACGCTCTCGTTGTAGCGGCGGCGTGCCTCGTTGATGCGGTTCTCCGTACCTTCTTCCTGCACCATCAGCGACTTGTAGTTTTCGCTGGCCTTCAGGTCGGGGTAACGCTCCGAGACGGCGATGAGGCGGGAGAGTGCCTGCGTCACCTGGTTCTGTGCCTGCTCGAAGGCCTTGAGCTTCTCGGGTGTGAGGTCGGCTGCGTCGAGGTGTATCTGTGTGGCCGCATTGCGTGCCTTCGTCACCTGCTCAAACGTCTCGCGCTCGTGCTTGGCATACGATTTCACGATTTTTGCCAGTTGCGGCATCATGTCGGCACGGCGCTGATAAGCCGCCTCCACATTGCTCCACGCCGTTGTCACCTCTTCTTGGTTGGACACCATGGAGTTGTAGCTGCTCACCAGCCACCCCACAATCATCAGGACTACCACGACGATAGACCCTACTTTCATTAGCTTCTTTGATTCCATATACTAATAGATTTCTGATTATAATTCTGTTGTTGTTCTCGTTGGCCAGTTCGGCTTTCGCCACCAGTCGGAGCGGGTCCCGCTCTAGGCTTACCAGCCTCCGCCAGCACCACCTCCACCGAAACTGCCGCCTCCGAAGCTGCCGCCGGAGAATCCCCCGCCCCATCCGCTTCCGGAGTCGTTGGTGTGGCCCGGGTTGCCCCAGATGATGAAGGGGCCGCCAGAGCGTCGGCTTCCTCCTCCACCGCCGCCACCCTTGCCGCGGTTGTCCCTGCGGTTGAGGATGACGAGGACGACGACGATGCAGATCACGGTGAAGAGGACGATTGCCAGTCCTGCGCCAGCGTCCTCGTCGGTGTTCTCCTGGATCCCTGTCGTCCCGGTCTTCAGTTTCTTATAGACCGCCTGGGCCGTGGCCAGTACGGCCTGTCCGGGCTCTCCGCGCTTCATGTTGGCCACGATGCAAGCCCGCCCGATGTCGTCACACTCTATGTCGGTCAGGTCTTTCTCCAGACCCTCTCCCGGAGCGATGAAGTATCGGCGGTCCTCCACGGCTACGACCACCACCAGTCCGCGGTTGGTCTTCTTGCTTCCCACTCCCTGGCGGTTGCCCAGGTCCTGTGCGAAGCGAAACGTGTCGCCGTTGCTCACGCGCTTTACGATGACGAACACCGACTCCACGCCACACTGCTTGTCGAGGCGCAGGAGATAGCTGTCGATAGAGTCGCGCTCCGCCTGCGAGAGGATCTCGTCGGGGTCGCAGACGTAGCGGCGCGCGTCGGTGAGGTGCACCATCGGGATGTCCTCTGCCTCCCACGTCTTTGCGTCCAGTCCCAGCACCGTCGCCAGTAGCATTATCAGCAATATCGCTTTCCTTGTTCTCATATCTATTATCACTGTCAGTCTTTTTGGGTTTCTGTTCCTACCGTTCGTTGCACTTCATCTGCGCATAGCCTACCAGCTGGTCCGTGCGTCCGCCGATCGGTCGGTAATAGACCAGTGCCTGGTAGCTGTTTTCTGTTTGGTAGAAGTTACCTTCTGTGGGGAGCAGGGCAGGGCGTCCTGCCTCGTCGATCATCAATAGTTGATAGTTGTAATAACCCAGTTTTAGCGGCACGTTGCATTCATAGCTCTGTGTCTCGGCATGATATTCCATCCTGTATTGTGGCAGGAAGCGGTCCTGCGTGAAGTTGCCGTTCAGATAGACTGCCTCCTGAAAGGGCTTCTCGCAGCGGTAGCGGAAGTGTACCAGCAGGTAGTCGCTCTCCGTATTGGCATGGTAGTTGTCTGAGTTGCGGATCACGAAGGCGCCGTCTGCGTCGGGGTCGTAGATGTAGTTGGGGCGTGGCTCTCCCGTCCAGGGGTAGGCATGATACTGCGTGCCGTCCCAGTCGATGCGATCTACTCCCATGGCTGCCACGTCGGTCGAGAGGATCTCAAACTTCCGATACTCGTTGCCCGCCCAGAAGAGGTAGTCGCCGCAGTGGCTCCACCTCAGTCCGTCGGCCATCGTATATTGCGGGCGAGCATTCCAGCGGGCGTCGTCCCAGCGCTGGTTTTGGAGCACCACGGTGGTGATCTGCCGCTGTGGGTCCGTCACCCGATAGCCTCCATAGCCCACCTCCATCTCCACCTGCTGGTGGTGCTGGTTGATGGTTGCGTCCGTATTGGTCAGCACCTTTAGCCCCACGCCCATCTGTGCCTCGGCCGGCTCCGTCACCATAAAGGCAATGCGTGCCACCTCGCGGTCGTCGTCGTTCTCGTCGTAGATGGTCAGCAGGTAGTTGCCCGACCGCTTCATCGCACACTGTCCGTTGGGCAGCGTCAGTCGATAGTGGGTGTAGAGCGTGTTGGTGAGGATGCTCTCCTGCACGTCGTCGATGGTGTTGCCCGAGGCGAAGCCGTCGCAGTAGTCGCTCTCGAAGAGTGCCTCCGAAGGCTTCCAGTTGGCCTCGCAATGCGTCAGCCGGTAGGCGTAGCGGTGGTATTCGTGTGTGAGGTCGTCGAAACTGACGGACAGTTGCCCCCCACGGAGGCCGATGATGGGCATCCGTCTCCAGTCGTTGTCGGCAATGACCTGCAGCGACCGAATGTTGGGGTCGAGGATTTCGTGGCGCTGCGCCGTGGCGGCTATGTTGCCGAGGGTCAGCGCGGAAAGCCCGAGAGCCAGTTGCTTAGCAATGTTCATCCATCAGCTGGTTGAAGAAATGGTCCAGGTCCTCGTCCAGTCCGTCCATCAGGTCGCCGCCCACGATGATCGTGTCGTCGTCCACGACGTAGAGCTCTGCGATGCTGTCCTTGTCGTCATCTTCGAGCACATAGCTGTAGGGCTTCATCACGCCAAGACCTTCCACCACCTGCCTCATCGCCGTCATCTGCTGGCGGAGCTGACAGGTCACCTTGTCGTAGAAGTCGTCCTCCTTGTTGTCTATCCAAGGCTCAACGACACAACGGGTTATTTCGTTCTCGTCGTCGTCGAACGCCATCACGTCGCCGCTTTCCTGCGACACTCTGACGTGAATGTCGCTCATCAGCGACGGTTCGTCACATGAGGGTAACTTTTGGGCAATCTTGTTGAAAAACCGCTCCAACGACTGTTTTGTCTGCTCTGTAGCTGTCATGGTTTTGCTTTCTTATTCTTGGGTTATGCTGTGTATAGCATATCTTACCGCAAAGATAGCCACAAAATCCGAGATTGAAGCCAATAAAAACATTATTTTTTGGGTATTTCTGTTTTTTAACCCAAAACGGCTTCGTCCGAAATGAACGACCCGCTTGTTATGGTCGTTTCATTGTGCCCTGCTCTAAGGGAAAAGCTTCAATCACACGCTTCACCATGTACCCATCACATATCGTCCTCCCTTCCAGCATATATCGACCTCATATTGTTTCCGTATTGTTTCCGTATTGTTTCCGCTTCCGGAAGCGAGAACGATAGGAGAACGATAGGAGAACGATACGGGATCGATACGGGATCAATACGTGATCAATACGTGATTGATACGAGACCGATACGAGAACGGTCTTTTCCGACTCCCAACCGAAGAGATTGATAAGAAATTTAACTTTTTCATCATCGTTTCTTTTGAATCTATTTTACGTTTCAGCCACTCGCCTCTTCCTGCCGTTCATGCCAAGAAGCCTGGCTCACCATTTGTCCTGGCGCAGCCTCTATACAAAGATAACCTTCCGCCCAGCCGAATGCAAGCCGATTAGCATGAATTAACTCCCCATTAACTATTCCTTCGTATCCATTTAACAAAGCCCATCGCAGACCAAAAGCCTTCATTGCGGCTTCTCCTCATGCCCTTTCCCCAGTTTTATCCGCCCAAAGGCTGCTACCTCCAATCTCTATCAGCAGCCAAGAGATACCGGTTCTGATTTGTCAAAATAGCGAACAAACACAACTATCAAGCAAATCACCAACTTTATCCAAATAATTGCATGATATCCATACAGAAGAATTCTTCAAAAGGAATACCATCAGTACCTACAACGATTGATTTAAGAGGATGGAATTTTTCTTGAAACATAGGAATACCACTGTTCATGCCTCTCTTTCCACTCTTAACCTCTATGGCAACGACATCACCTTGTGATTCCAAAATATAATCCACCTCATTATTATGATCTCGCCAATAATAGAGATGACAGTCATTGTCCTGCACAAAATCGAGAAGGCAAGTACCCACTGCTGATTCCACCCATCTGCCCCAAATCATAGGGTCAACATAATCTTTGTCAAACCCCTTACCGCGATATGCCGTGAGCAAAGCATTGTTAAACACTGAAAACTTTGGGATAGACTGCCTTTTACGAGCCTCATCGCAAGCAAACTTTTGAAGTCCACAAAGCAAGTTGGCTTGCTTCAGTATTTCGAGATAAGAAGACAATGTCGTAACATTGCCTGCATCTTGCAATTGTCCAAGCATTTTGGTGAGTGACAACAACTCACCAGAATAAGAACAACCGACCTCAAAAAGCTGTGACATGAGGGAAGGCTTGTAAATATTCGAAGTTAAGAGAACATCCTTTTCAATGGCAGGAGCCACAAGAGAGTCCTTAACATATTTCTTCCAACGCCTAAAATCCCCTATATAATCCACTGAGCCAGGATAACCTCCAAAATAAATCCATTGTTGGAGTGATAACCCGAAGGCTGCTTTCATTTCTGGGAAAGTCCAATGCCCCATACGAATCAACTCGAATCTCCCAGCCAAAGACTCGGTTAGCCCTTTGCGCAAAAGCAAGCGAGACGAACCCAGCAATACGACTTTGAGGTTTACATGATTGAGTGTATCGGTATCCCACTCTTTCTTCACATATTCGCTCCATCTGCGTATTTTCTGTATCTCGTCTATTACAAGAACAGCTTCTTGCAAATGCTGAATGTTCATTCGGCTTCGCACAGACTCCCAAGAACGTCGAATCCAATCCGAATCTTCTTCATTTACAGAATCAGCATTAAATTGAAATACGACCTTATCAATAGTCTCTGCTATTTGCGCCATAACCGTTGATTTGCCAACCTGCCTTGGTCCTGCCAAAACAAATATACACTTACGTCTTTCGCTCAACCTACTCAACATCAAGTTGTAATGTGGTCTTCTATACTCACCCATATTCTATAATTATTAATATTAAACAACTCTATTCTTTCTGACGAATTACTCAATTCGCAGATACGAATAACTCTGCTCTTTCTCTCGAATTACTCAATTCTTCCTCTCGAATTACTCAATTCTTTCTCTCGAATTACTCAATTCTACTTTGCAAAGATACAAAGAATAGATGGGTACCACATTGTTCTTGATATTTTTTTAGCATTCTTAACTCAGTAACTATTCAGCAATAACACTCCTTTGAGTTTTTTTGTCAACAATCCTGACAAAACAAGTAGGCGATAATATATTGAAAACCAATAAAATATTTACACTTTATTTTTGGATATCTCGGATATTTTTTGTACCTTTGTATCTATGAATAAGCAAGTTACGGATATATCGCAAGCCTTGAAAAGGCTGACATCTGAGATGCAGTCGATGCATGAAGCCATCGATGCGCTACATACGGAGAATGCGAATTTGCGCCGTAACGTGGAAAGGCTTCAAAAGAGAACCGCAGCCTGCGCAAGCGGCTGGAAAAGTATGAGAAGCCCGACAAGAATTCAAACAACAGCAGCGCTCCTCCCTCCAAGGAAAAAGATGAAAGCCGAAGTGATTCGGCGCACAAAATCCTTGCGAAAGAAGAGCGGCCTTAAACCTGGCGGGCAGCCTGGGCATGAGGCACACAACAGAAATATGACGGAAAAGCCGAATGTTGTGGAAGACTGCATGAGTGGATATTGTCGCGAGTGCGGTCGTGACTTGTCCGGCATAGCGGGAGAGCTTGACTATGTAAGTCAAGTTGTAGATTTGCCAACGTTGGCGCCTGTCGTGAGAAATATCGCCATTACAAGAAGACCTGCACCTGCGGATGTTGCAATAGAGGATACGAGCCGCGCAAGCGGGGCAAACCAGGTAACTTTTGGCAAGAACATCAGAGCCGTTGTGACCTACCTGAGCGTGGTGCAGTGCATACCTTACGAGCGACTGGCTTCTTTGATGGAAGAGGTGTTTTCTGTCCACATGAGCCAAGGCTCCATCAAGAACATTGTACAGGAGGCCATGAGGAAATCCAAGCCTGCCATAAAGCTGCTGGAAGACATGCTGAGGAAATCACCCGTTGTGGGCTTCGATGAGTCGGGTTGCTACAACAACAAGAAATTGGATTGGGCGTGGATAGCGCAAACAACATACTTGACGCTTTGCTTCCGTGCTGCCCGGCCGCTCGTCAAAAAGTGCTTGAAGAGAGGTTCGGCGATGCTCTAAAAAACATGGTGGCAGTGACTGACAGGCACAGCGCGTATTTTTCCCTTGACTTTTTGAATCACCAAGTGTGCCTTACCCACCTTCTGGCGAGTTGGAATACTTGACAGAGCTTGACCCGAAACAGCAGTGGTCGAAAGATGTGGCAAGCCTGTTTAGACAAGCCATTCATGAGAGAAAACACTCGGCCTAATGAATTCATTGACAAAAGAACTTGGCTTGACAAGCTTGACGATCTGCTGAAAGCCAACCTGCTCCACCTAAGATCCAACTTCGAGAGGCTTCGCAATGGACTCGCAAAATGCAGGGATTACATATTCAACTTCTTGGAAAATCCCGCAATTCCACCCGACAACAATGCGAGCGAGAGAGAATCCGAAAACTGAAGATAAAGCAGAAAGTGTCCGGCACTTTCAGGTCTGACAATGGAGCAGACGCTTTCTTTCCTATACATTCCATTGCTGACACTGCATGGAAAAACGGCCGGTCGCAGCTGCAAGCTATCCATACCATCCTGTCGTTATAGGATGGTAGGATGCTGCATGCCTACACTATTGCTGAATAGTTACCTTAACTCATCATACATGAATGTTTTACACCTTCATTGCGACCTTTCCTCATACCCTTCCCACAGTTTTATCCGCCCAAAGGTTGCTATTTCCAATCTCTACCAGCAGCCAAGATATATATATATATTGACTTGTCGAAATAGCGAACAAACAAAACTGTCAAGTTAAAAAATCATTTACGACAAAGGCCACCGAGACCCAAGGATCGTTAGTCCTCTTAGTCCCAGTGGCCTTATCGTATTTTTTTAATTAATGAATGAAGAGGTCTGCCTTTACTTTGCCACAAACTTCTTGCCGTTTTGGATATAGATATTACCCTTTTGCGGACGCTCCACCTTCCTGCCCATCAGGTCATAGATACTGTTGTCCTTGCTTTGTGTCTCCACAATAGCAGGGGAATCGATGGTCGTCGTGGGGAACTCGCTCGGGTCAATCTCGACATAATTCCAGAATTTCTCCCAGCCCATGCAGTTGTGAGAAGTGTCCTTGTACTTGTTGATAGTACCCTTGGGGATATAGACAACGGGGGTGTCAAAGCCATCGGGAAAACCAAAACCAGAAAAGACACCGCCGTCCGTAGGATCGCACACGGGGGGCTCCATGGCGGCGCAATAGATTTCCTTGATGTCCCTCCACTGGGCGCAGCTCTTAGTGCCCAAAGATTTCATCGAGGCGGGGAAGACTATGCACTCCAAAGAGTCCAGGCCTGAAAGGGCCTCTTCTCCAAGAGACTGTATTCCCAAGGGAAACTCCAGACGCTTTAATGAAATGCACAAATCGAAAGCCTGGACGCCAATATGCTTGATGGTATGCGGGAAATTCACCTCACGAAGTCTGACGCAATTCACCGCAAAATAGTCGGGTATCTCCGTCGGACCGTCAGCAAAAGTTATTTTTTCAAGATGCCAGTTTAAGCCGAACTGACCACCCCATTTGGAAAAACGGCATGAGCCAGGAAGCGTCACCTCCCTTAAATCGCACTGCCAAAAAGCATTTCTGCCAATGGACTCAAGGCCTTCTAGAAAATTGATGGAGGTAATGGGACACCCATAAAAGGCCCACTCGCCTATCGACTTCATCGTCGATGGCAGTACAACCTTGCCCTTCAGCTCACGGCAGAAGGCAAAAGCGTACTTACTGATCTCCTCAACCCCTTCGGGGATGACCAATGGGTTTATTTCCAGCTTTGTGGCATTAAACGCATACTCTCCCAAATAACGAAGAGAGGACGGGAAGTTCACTTGCCTGAGGGCATAAGCCTGGTAAAAGGCTGAATTGCCTATCTTCTCCAAACCATCGGGAAGGATAATCCTTCTTAGAGCGATGTAATAGAAGCGTTCATTGGAGTCTCCCTCGTATTGTTCATTCGCATGATAAAAGGCATTGTCAGGAATGGCATTGTTCTCAACAACTGCATTCTCCAAATTGATGACGGAAAGATTGCCATGGAGGGAGGCATCCCACATGGTATGGAAGTCGTCGTCATTGACATTGCCTTTGACAACTAATGAGTCTATACTGCGAAGTTGATCGCCTAATAACTCAGCCAACTCGCCGCCACGGGTAGTCGTCACCTCCTTCCACGTGAACTCATGGCTTTCATCTGGGGCTCTCTTGGATAGGAACTGGCAGCTCTGATGATCCTTGCCGTCAAGCGTCAGGGACAATGGAGACTCACCATTCACAGACACGTTGTTTCCCTTCTGGACCGAGACTGTCCCGACAGTCCCGTCCGCTGCGTTTGCCGACAGGGCAAACAAGACGAAAAGTAAAGTGTTTAAAATCTTCATGACAAACATTTTTGGTTGTTTATATTATTCTTTCTATGTTAGGTTCCAATGGGTTGGTTTGCAAGCCGCCCCATCAGGGATATTCTTATCTTCATATTTTGTAATATGTTGGTTACGCTTGCAAAATTAAGTATTTCTTCTATTGCCTCCAAATATTTGAGGTCTAATGATTTTGTATTGGGTGAACGGTTATAATAGCTTGAAAAACAGATGGCTATTTATTTGTTCGTGGAATTAGACTTCTTCAAAAGGTCTAAAAGAAGAAAAGTGCCCTGAAGAAAAAGGCTTATCGAGGCCCAGAAATCGAGGAAAAAGTGGTGGAGGCGATTTTAGAAGAACCTCCGAGTCAAAGAGGTGTTTGTCCTCTTCGATCTCGGTGGCGTTCTTCTTGTTTTGAAGATGTTTTGTCCTAAAACTTCTGTATGAATTTTCGAACAGAATCATCCTCTTTTCCCAAGCCCATTTTTTTCTTGAGTAGATACAAGTTTTGTTTGACTGAGGTTTCGCTGACACACATGATCCTTGCCAAGATGTTGGTTGAAAAATTGAAGCGCAACAAGATGAGTAATTCCTTGTCTCGTTCTGATAGTTGTGGAAACGCTTTCGAGAGCCTGGCTAAAAAATCTTTGTCGATGGCTTCGAGAAGCATTTGCATGTTTGCTTTGTCATGATCAGTCAGTTTGATGCGTGTTTCCTTCTTGCCCTTCTCTTTCTCGAGTTTCTGCATGAAGTCGAGTTTACTGAGGAAGATATCCATCAGGGACGAGATCTTTACATCCTTGAGCCTTTGCTCTTCTTTGTGTTGCTTCTCTGTCTTGGCATGCATTGCGCTCATGCTCCTCATCTCCGCATCCTCTTCGGCCAAGAGCCTTTCTGTGCGCTTTCTTTCGTTTTCCACCATCTCCTTGCCTTTTTCCTCTTCTTCCTTCAGCCTGGCAGCCATCTTGCGCTTATGGTTTTTGTAGATGGTGGAGACGTAGGCCATGGCGCCCAAACATAAAAAGCACATAAAGAAGATGGCAAACCTCAACGCTCTTGCTTTCATTTCGGCCCGCGCCTTTTCTGCATTTTCTTTCATCAACTTCTCGAAATAGGCCGTCTTCTCTTGAAGTTCCTCGTCAAACATCTTCTCGATGTAGTGGTAGGCGGAGTCGGCGTTGGTCTTGGCTGCCGCATAGTCGTGTTTGCCCAATGTGGCAAAATGGCGACAATAATAGGCCGAATAGCGTTGAGCGTTATTGGTCAAATGAAGCGTGTCCAGCAAGCTGAGGCATGCTGCGTATTGCCTTGATTCGCAATAGGCATCCGCAAGGGTTAAAGTCTTCTCTATGTTGGATATGGAGGAGTAGTCGCGAGCCAGACGGGCATAATAGACCGCCTTTGCATCGTGGGCACCAGTGGCAAAACAGCCCATATCATGATAGACGTTAGACAATGTGGCGGAGTCGCCCAATGAGAGAGCCAGTCGTTCTGCCTCCTTGCAACCATTGAGAGCCTCTTGGCTTTTGCCGCAAAGCGTTTCGCACTCTCCTTTCAAAAGAATATAGTAGATTGTGTTCAACGGCGTAGCCTGACTGTACTTGCGATATAATGTCAAGGCCTGACTGGCGTATTTCAGCCCCAATGGAGCATTGGACTTGCGCGCCACCCATGAGTTTTTGCACCAAACCAGACATAGCGTAGCCGTGTCTTTTTGCACTTTCGCAGCCTGTGCTGCCTCATTGAGGCAATAGCTGGCACGCTCCAGACTGTCGCACAAGGAATAATACACCCCCATGTAGTACATACACCTTGCGTAAAGGCTGTCCTCGGGGAGTTTCGCATAGTAGTTGTAGGCGATGCGGATGAGCGAGTCGTTGGCTACGTCGAGACCACTCTTGTTTTGCGCAAGATAATAGGTCAGGGCGTAGTATGCCTTCTCCGTAGGCGGGAGCGCACGGCGGTCGATGGTGTGTAGCATCGTCAGCGCACTGTCCGGGTCGGCGTATGCCATTTGCAGCGCGCTGCGCAGGGTCTGTCGCTCCCCGTGGTGGCAGGAAGCGAAAGCCAGGGCCAAGAGCAGTATCGGTATGATGGGTAAAATATGCTTCATGGGCGTCTCTCTCTTTTTGTACTAACGGAAGACAAAGGTAGGGCTTTTTTCCTTTACGACCAAATTTTGTTTCTCCAAATGTGGGAGGGAAAAAGAGGAACGGATGATGGTCACCCTGTCAGCAAAAGATAATCCCCCTGCCTTCCACGCGGAGCGGAGGCAGGGGGGAGGGGTATTGTCGCTCTGATGAGACGCTATGCTACATCAGCTCGAAAATCGTGTTGAAGATGGCGCTGCAGATACCGAAGAGCACTACGCCGACGGTGCAGATGGCTAAGGCAAACTTTGTGTTGCCGTCGCTCTGGAAAGCCGGGAGCGGGTGGTCGCTCTTGCGGATGTACATTGCCTTGACAATCTTCAGATAGTAGTAGAGCGAGATGACGGTGTTGACCAGGGCGATGAAGACCACGGCGTAGGCCCAAGCGCCCATCGTGGTGGAGACATCGTGCCCCTTGACACCAGCCATGAAGATGAAGAACTTCGAGAACATGCCCGCAAACGGGGGAATGCCGCCCAGAGAAAGAGGGCGAGCGTCATGAGGAAGCTCAGCTTCGGATTGGTGGTGTAGAAACCGTCGTAGTCGCTGATCTGCGTCTTGCCACCATTGTTTTGCTCCACCACGGAGATGATGGTGAAGACCGCCATGTTGGCCACCACGTAGATGAGGACGTAGTAGGCGAGAGCGGAGGCACTCATCTGCCAGCTCGTGCCCACGGCAGCCAGCATGATGTAGCCAGCCTGGGAGATGGAGCTGAAGGCCATGAACCGCTTGAGCTCATCCTGTCGGATGGCGAAGAGGTTGGCGATGGTGATGGAGAGCACCACCACGATCATCACCAGTACCTGCCAGTACATGATCATCGTGCCAAAGACATGGTAGAGGATGGAGAGGAGCGTGAAGGCTGCCGCACCCTTGGAAATGACGCTCAGATAGCCCGTGACGGTGGTCGGCGCACCCTGGTAGGTGTCGGCGGTCCAGAAGTGGAAGGGCACGAGAGAAATCTTGAAGCCCAGTCCGCTGAAGAAGAAAACCAGTCCCATGAGCAGCAGCGGCGTGCAGCCCTGGCGCGTGATCTGCAGAGCCACGTCGTCGAAGTAGAGCGTGCCGCACATGCCGTAGAGGAAGCTGATGCCGAAGAGCATCACGCCGCTGGAGAATGTGGCGGTGAGGATGAACTTCGCTGCTGCCTCGGCGCTGTCGTTGCGGTGGAGGTCGAAGGCCACCATCGTGGCCAAAGGTACGGAGGCCATCTCCAGGCCGAGGAAGAACAGGAGGAAGTGGCCGGCGCTCATCATCATGAACATACCCAGCAGGGTGCTCACCGTGAGCATATAGAACTCGCCCTCGCGGACGCGGCTCTCATCCCTCGTGATCCAGGCCTTGCTCATCAAGACAACGATGAACGTGCCCAGGGCGAGGATCGTCTTGACGACCGTCACTCCGGCATTGGCCTGATACATGCCGCCGAAGGCCGAGGCCTCGCCAGCGGTGGTGGTGTAGCAGCATACGACCGTAACCAGTGCCAACAGGAGGGAGGCCAGCGGATTGAACCAACTGCGCTTTCCGTCCTTTGCGGAGCAGAAGTCGGCAACGAAAAGTATCACCAAGGCGGCCGTCAGGGCGGCCTCGGGAATCATATAGAGAAACTGACTGTAATTCATTTCTTCTTCTTGATATTTGATTACATTGCCCATTACGGAACGTAAAGATGGGCGTGATGGCGTCGGAGATGATGTTCTGGAACACCAGCGGGAACAGACCCAGTCCGGCCACGCAGAAGATCAGTCCGCCGATGGCGAAGCGCTCGTCCCAGGTGGCGTCGTGGAGCTTCTCCAACTTCTGGTTAGGAATCTTCTGATAGAGGATCTTACCTACACAACGCAAGATGTAAACCGCTGTTACAACGATTGAGGTACATGCGATGATGGTACATACGCGATGGAATGCATCTGCATTTTGGAAAGAACCCACGAAGATGGTCATCTCGGCTACGAAACCTGAGAAACCTGGCAAACCGAGGTTAGCCAAACCAGCTACTGCATAACCTACAGAGAGGAATGGAATAATCTTCATCAAACCACCCAGATAACGTACGTCACGTGTACCAGCCTGATGATAAATCATACCGATAACGGCGAAGAAGAGGGCGGTCATCAAACCGTGAGACAACATCTGGAGGATTGCACCAGTAGCAGCAGTCTCGGTCATCATACAGAGAGCGAAGAGCACCATACCACAGTGAGAAACTGATGAGTAAGCGTTGATGTACTTCAAGTCGGTCTGTACACATGCTGACAAAGCACCATATACGATAGAGATAGTAGTCAGCACGAGGAACACCTTGATCCAGAAGCCGTGAGTAGCAGCTGGCAAGAGGAACATGGCGATACGGAAGCAACCGTAACCACCAAGCTTCATCAATACACCGGCGTGCAACATAGATACGGCTGTTGGCGCACTGGCGTGACCATCAGGAGACCATGTGTGGAATGGGAACAGCGCACCGAGGATACCGAAACCGATGAAGAGCAATGGGAAGAACACGTTCTGCACACTCTCTGGAATCGCATGAGCACCATTGGTGTGGTGAGCGATATCGAGGATTTCGAAGGTCTGAGCACCACTGTAGAAGTAGATTCCCAGGATACCGATAACCAAAAGGGCTGAACCACCCATCAACATCAAAGTCAACTTCATGGCTGAATACTCCTTTGCACCACTACCCCATACACCGATGAGGAGGTACATAGGAATCAGCGCAACCTCATAGAACATGAACATGGTAAACATGTCGATAGAGATGAAGAAGCCATATACACCGATGCTCAGGAGTGTGAACCAGAGGAAGTATTCCTTCTTCATTGGTTCCATCTGCCAGGAAGCAAATGTACCGGTGAACACGATGATAGAAGTCAGGAGAATCATCACCACTGAAATACCATCCACACCGAGTGAATAGTTGATGTGCAATGGTTCAAACCAAGGCACACAGTAGGTGAAGAGCATCGGAGCTTGGTCGGCTGGCATTGTCTCACGAGCTTCGAGAAATGCAAACACCAAATAGATGGAGAGACCGAGCAATACGCTGGCACCTGCTACCATCACACCACGAACCTGCTTGTCGTTGCGTGCCAACCAGAGGCCGAGCAACATCAGGAGTGGTACTATGACGAATATACTTAAATTCATTTCTTTTCTATTTACTTAATTGTGAGACTTTCATTAAAGAAGTGCGAGCAGGCACAATGTCAATGCCACGGTACCGGTGAGGAACCAGATAGCATAGCTGCGAACATCACCACTCTGCCATGGGCGGATAGTTTCACCTGCCTCCTGTGTACCCCAAGCCATGAAGTTGAAGGTACCATCATAACGCGACGGTCGAACCATGCGATTGGCTTTGAGAAGCAACCGAAGACGATCTTGTGGGTGAAATACTGCCAAGCATCGTCGATGTAGAAGCGGTTGAGGGCTGCCTTGTGCAGCTTGGGGAAGGTGCGCTCCAGCTTGTCGGCGACGGGCCACTCCTTGCCAGCGTACATCCATGTGGCGAGGCTGATGCCGATGACGGCGGCGACGATACTCGTGTGGCCACACTCAGTCGATGTGGATATCGTAGCTCTCACCCGTGGCGCTCACGAAATGGCCGAAGGGGATGAGACCGGCGAAGACGGAGATGATGGCGAGGAACACCAGCGGGCCCCACATCACGAAGGGCACCTCCTGCGGGCGGCGACGGTGGTCGGGATCGGCCTCGTAGTAGCTCTTACCCCAGAAGATTACATAGTAGAGACGGAACATGTAGAATGCAGTCATACCGGCAACCACTGTCATGAACCAGCCCAGGAACGGAGAGAACTGGAAGCAAGCTGAGATAATCTCGTCCTTTGAGAAGAAACCTGCGAAAGGCGGAATACCTGCGATCGCGAGCAGCCGATGAGGAAGCACACATTGGTGATAGGCATATACTTGTGCAGACCGCCCATGTAATCCTTGAAGTTGCTGCCGATGATGACGATGATGGCACCAGAGCAGAGGAAGAGCAACGCCTTGAACATAGCGTGGGTAAACAGGTGGAAGATACCAGCCATGTAACCCAAACCACCGTGGTGGTTATCTACTGCGAAGCAAACGCCGAGAGCTACGAGCATGTAGGCAATCTGAGAGATAGTAGAGAAAGCCAGACCACGCTTGATATCACGCTGGCAGCAAGCTACAGCTGCTGCATAGAATGCGGTGAAGGCTGCAATGTAAGCTACATAGTGCAAAGCCTCAGGAGCATACTGTACCCAGATTGGGAAGAGGCTGGCTACCTGATAAACACCTGCTACAACCATGGTAGCGGCGTGGATCAACGCAGAAACAGGTGTTGGACCCTCCATCGCATCTGGCAACCAAATGTGCAATGGGAACATCGCACTCTTACCGGCACCACCGATGAACATGAGGAACAAAGCTGTTGGCATTACCCAAGCTGCACCTGCCAAAGCAGAGTTGAGCTCTGGCTGAGCATTCAAGTCATAGTTGAAGGTTCCTACATAGAAGCTGTAGAACAGGATACCGATGAGGAAGAAGAGGTCAGCGAAACGGGTTACGATGAACGCCTTCTTGCTGGCGTGGACTGCAGCATGCTTTGGATAGTAGAAACCGATGAGCATGTAGGAGCAGACACCCACCAGCTCCCAGAACAGATACATCTGGAAGATGTTGGTAGCTACTACCAGGCCCAACATTGACATGGTGAAGAGCGAGAGGAAGCGTAGAAGCGCTGCATACCCTTCTCATAGCCTCTACCTTGTAGTTCTCATCGCGCTCTGCCATGTAGCCGAAGCTGTAGATGTGGACCATGAGGCTGAGACCGGTGGTAATCACGATGAGCATCAACAGAGATTGGGCTCAGACGGAAGCCGATCTTGAAGGTGAGCAACTCAGTAAACTTCAACCATGTGAAATTAAATACGGTAACAGTTGGGTACATACCTGTTGAGGCATCACGACCCACTGCAAAGAAGTACTCGTATGCTGTATAGACAGACATCGCAGACCACCACCAGCATCAGGGCGGTGCCAATGTAGCCGGCTACCTTCTTAGGCATCTTCATTCCCAGCAGTCCCAGCAAGAGGAAGCTGAGGAACGGCAGGAGAAGTATCAAAAATGCGTAACTGTACATAACTTTCTAAGAGATTAGAGTTTCATATTCTCAATACTGTTCACCTGGTCGCTGTGGAAATGACGGTAAACATTGATGATAATAGCCAGAGCCACGGCGCTCTCCGCTGCCGAGACGCCGATGGAGAAGAGCGTGAAGATCATGCCCTCCTGTCCTGCGGGGAACAGCAGGCGGTTGAAGGCGGCGAAGTTGAGATCCACGGCGTTGAGCACCAGCTCCACCGAGATGAGCATCGCCACGAGGTTGCGGCGGGTGATAAATCCGAAGACGCCGATGAAGAACAGCAGCCCGCTAAGGATGAAGAAATATTCTATGCTAATCATTTCGACTCCTCCTTTTTCTTATAAGAGTTGAGAATTACCAGACCACCGATGATGCACGCCAGGAGGAAGAGGGAGATGAACTCGAAGGGGAGCACATAGCCATACTTCTCGGCAGACATCAGGGCGTTGCCCAGGTCGCTGACGGGCAGCTCCTTGGACAGATCGACGGCCTGGGTGATAAACTGGTTCTTCAGCAGGATGGCGCCCACCGTAGCCAGTCCCACCAAAGAGACAGCCGCTGCGAGGATGGTCTTCTTGCCCAGCCAGCGCTCGGAGAGACCCTGGAGGGTGCGCTTCGACACCAGCTGGATGGCGAAGATATACATCATCGTGATGCCACCGGCGTAGATGCTGATCTGTGCAGCACCGAGAAACGTGTAGTCGAGCACGAAATAGAGCCCGGCCACGCCAAAGAGCACGAACAGCAGGGCTGTCGCTGCGCGCATGATGCGCTTCGTCGATACGCAGAACACGGCAGAGGCCAGGATGACTGCGGCGAGGATAAAGAAAATTATAGTTCTTGCCATAATCGGACGCTATTTGGTTTTGGTGTTAAACGTGCCCACTTGCCAGTCGGCGCCGCCGTCGATGAGGTTGGGCAGACTGCCGCCCTTGTAGTCCTCCTTGTCGAGGTGGAGCACGAGCTTCTGGCGGTCGAAGACGGCGTTTTCGAAGTCGTTGGTAAACTTGATGGCGCCGAAGTTGCAGGCGTTGACGCAGAGCTGGCAGAACATACACTCTCCCAGGTCGTACTGGTAGTCGATGAGCTGTCGCTTCTTCTTGCCCGTCTCGGGATTCTCCACCATCTCGTGGGTGATGGTGATGGTGCCGTTGGGACATGCCTTCTCACACATCGTGCAGGCCACACACTTATGGTTGCCATTCTCGTCTCTGACGAAGACGAGGCGGCCACGGTGGCGCTTGGAGACGTGGAGCGTGGTCTTTCGGTTCTCGGGGTACTGCTCCGTGCTCTTTGGTGTGAAGTACTCCTTCATGGTAGTCTTCAGTCCCGTGGCGAGGGTCTTGAGCGCGCCGCCAATCTCACCGAAATAGGATTCTTTCTTATCTTCCATTTTCTTTCTTTACGCTATTACAGGTGTTTTGTTCTTTGTCCTTAGAGCGTCAGTCCGAAGGCCACGCAGACGGCCGCCACGACGAGCGTGAGCAGCATCAGCGGCATCAGATACTTCCACTCCAACTTCAGAATCTGGTCGATGCGCAGGCGCGGGAACGTCCAGCGGATCCACATCAGGATAAACACAAGGAAAAAGGTCTTGCCGAAGAACCAGATGAAGCCCGGGATGAGGTTCATCAGGTTGTCGAAAGCCTCGATGCCGATGTTCAGCGGCGCCCATCCTCCGAGGAAGACTCCGGCTGCCAGTCCGGCGATGACAAAGAGGTTGAGATACTCGGCCAGGTAGTAGAAGCCGAATCCCATACCACTATACTCCGTATGGTAGCCTGCGGTCAGCTCGCTCTCGGCCTCGGCCAGGTCGAACGGGCCACGGTTGGCCTCGGCGTTGCCGGCGATGAGGAACACGAGGAAGGCCACGCAGGCCGGCACATGTCCCTGGATGATGAGCCAGTTCCACGGTCCGGTCTGTGCCTCGACGATGCCGCTCATCTGCATCGTGCCGAGGAAGACCACGGCCGTGATGTAGCAGAGGCCCAGTGACATCTCATAGGAGATGAGCTGCACGGCGCCACGCATGGCCGAAACGACCGAGTACTTGTTGTTGGAGGCCCATCCGGCCATGAAGATGCCAATCACGCCGAGCGACGAGACGGCGGTGATCATGAAGACGCCCACATTGAAGTCGAGCACCTCCATGCCCTTGTTGAACGGCAGGAAGGAGAAGGTGCCCACCGAGGCCACCATCACGAGAATGGGGGCGAGATAGTAGAGCAGCTTGTCGGCGCGATCGACGGAGAAGATCTCCTTGATGAGCATCTTCACCACGTCGGCAAAGACCTGGAAGATGCCCCACGGGCCAACGCGCATCGGGCCGACGCGGCACTGGAAGTAGGCGCACACCTTGCGCTCCATGAATATCAGGACGATACAGATGAGGGCGTAGGCCGTGAGGACGATGACGCCCACGAGCACGCATTCTATCAGTATGGCCCAGAAGTCGCTTAGCCCACACGTCTGGCGCAGCAGCGTGTCGAACCAATTCGTAACGATACTAAAATCAAACATCACTTCATGTTTTACTTGTCATTCTACTTGTCTTTTACGGCTTATCGGTCGAGATCCGGGATCACGAAGTCGATAGAGGCACCCGTCGCCACGAGGTCGGCGATCTTTTGTCCGCGCAGCATCTTGTCGAAGGCGCCAGCCAGCGTCAGTCCCATCGGTCTCATCTTGAGGCGGTAGGGGCTCTTGTCGCCACGGCTGTCGAGATAGACGCCAAACTCGCCGGCGCCACCCTCGACGGAGAACCACCACTGGCCCTCAGGTACCTTGATGATGGGCTTCTGCTTGATGTAGTACTCGCCCTCAGGGATGTTGTCGATGAGCTGCTCGATGATGTGGAGGCTCTCGTACATCTCGTTGATGTGGATCATATAGCGCGACATGGAGTCGGCGCCCGTGAGGGTGATCTCCTTGAAGTCCACCTGGCCGTAGAGGTCGTAGGGATGGTTCTTGCGCACGTCGTTGTGCCAGCCAGCAGCACGTCCGGCAGGACCGGTGAGCGCGTAGTTGATGGAGTCCTCCAGGCTCATTGGGCCGCAGTTCTCCAGACGCTTGTGGGTGATGACGTTGTCGCCGAAGACGTCGAGATACTCCTGTATCATCGGTCGGAAGTACTTGCAGAAAGCCTTTACGTTCTCGACGAAGTGGGGATCGATATCGTCCTGGAGTCCGCCGATGCGGTAGTAGCCCTGGATGAGTCGGCCTCCCGTGGTCTCCTCCATGACGTTGAGCAGGTGCTCACGGTCTCTCATGCAGTAGAGGAAGGCCGTCAGCGCGCTCAGGTCCTGGGCGCAGGTGCCGAGGAAGAGCAGGTGGTTGTTGATGCGCTGCAGCTCGTCCATGATGGTGCGGACGTAGTGGATGCGGTCGCTCAGTTCCACGCCCATGGCCTCCTCGATCACGCCGACGAGGGCGTGGCGGTGCATCATGGCGCAGAGGTAGTTGAGACGGTCGGTGAAGCCGAGCGTCTGCGGATAGGTCATGCTCTCGGCCATCTTCTCCATGCCGCGGTGGATATAGCCGAGGTGGGGATAGACGTGCTTGATGGTCTCACCGCTGACGATGGTCTCCAGTCGGAGCACACCGTGGGTGGACGGGTGGTTCGGTCCGAAGTTCATCACGAAGTCGTCCTCATCCATCAGCGGGCGGCGCGTGGCCACGAGTTTGCCGTCGCGGTCAAGGTTCCACTCCGTCGTCCAGTCCTCTGCCGGCTCGTCGGTCTCGGGGAAGCGGTTGGCCTCCGGGCTCATGTCGAAGTCCTTGCGGAGCGGCCATCCCTGGAAGTCGTTGCGCATGAAGAGGCGGCGCATGTCGGGGTGGCCGAGAAACTTGATGCCGAGGAAGTCATAGACCTCTCGCTCCAGCAGGTCGGCAGCGTGCCAGAGCTTCAGCACCGAGGGAATCACGTAGTCCTCGCCGATCTGCTTGGCGATGACCTTTGTGGAACAACGGGCGTGGCTCTGCGTATTTTCGAGAATATAGATACAACCCAGCCCCTCCTCGCCGAAGTCCTCGCCGACGATGGTGACAAGATAGTCGAAATGCTTCTCTTTGTACAGCTTCTCCATCTCGCGGGAGAAGTTGTCGAATGTGAGTTCAATATTTTCCAGTTTCATCTTACTGTCAGCTTAGGTTGTATTACTCCTCCAGCCCCTTCTTCGGGTCGAAGTCCTGTGGCACGTCGGTGACGATGATCGGCGCGCGGCGTCCGTGCTTCTCGGCGGCGATGAGGTTTTGGTTGCTCAGTCCGTGGAGGCCGCCCTGCTCCATGGAGCGCTCGCGCTCCTCGCGGGTCATCTTGTGGTTGGCTCCACCGAAGAATTTCTCCACCTTCACCTTGCGCTGCAGCTGCATCATGCCGTAGAGGATGGCCTCGGGGCGCGGGGGGCAGCCGGGGATATAGACATCCACGGGCACGAGCTCGTCGATGCCCCTCACTACGCTGTAGCTCTTCTTGAACGGTCCGCCCGAGATGGCGCAGCCACCCACGGCCACGACATATTTCGGTTCGGCTATCTCGTCGTAGAGGCGCTTGAAGACCGGGGCCATCTTGTTGGTGATGGTGCCGGCACACATGATGAGGTCGGCCTGGCGCGGCGAGTTGCGCGTCACCTCGAATCCGAAGCGTGCGAAGTCGTAGCGCGCGCAGCCTACGGCCATAAACTCAATGCCGCAGCAGCTTGTGCCGAAGGTCAGCGACCACAGCGAGTTGCTGCGGCCCCAGTTGATGGCTTGGTCGAGGGAGCCGACGATGACGTTGGTGCCACCCTCGTTGAGCTCCTGTGCCAGCTTCTCCAGCGTCTCGTTGTCCTTGAATTCCTCGTAGGGGATGGACTTGATTTTGGGCTTTCTTATTTCCATTCCAGTGCTCCTTTCCGCCAGGCGTAGGCCAGGCCAAAGACTAATACCAACATGAAGAATCCGATGGAGAAGAGCATGGCGCCGCCATATTCACCCGACAGCTGGCCGAAGACGGTGGCCCAGGGGTAGAGGAATACGGTCTCCACATCAAACATGAGGAAGAGGATGGCGAACAGATAGTATCCCACGTGCATTGGCACCCATGAACTGCCATAGGTCGGAATACCACACTCGAAAGGCTCACCCTTCACCGGATTGTAGCTCCGCGGACCGATCAGCTTGGCAATGGCATAGGCTGCCACCACCAGGACGATGCCCGTCAGGAGTACGGTTATTAACAGTGTGAAAATCATAACAATATAATATAGCTATTTTTAAGTCGTTGACGACAGTGGTCTGACAGACCCCCATGAATCATGCGGGTTTTACCGCTTGCAAAGGTACGAAGAAATATACAATGCTGCAAAGGAATAGGGAGAAAAATGCACCATTTTGCTAACTACACTTTGCAAAACGCCCTCTTCCTTACAGATTGCAAGTTTACATTTTGCCATCCAACAACCCCCTCTTCCGTTCTGATTATATCAGATAGGGGAGCTGCGCCCGTCGTTTTGGCAGGCAAATTATCCTGCCGCCGTCCCCCATGACAGTCCTCATTTTTTGCATACTGCAAGATTCGTAGCTGCCCTCCCTTCGTTCTGCTTTTTCTTCTTCCTTCCGTCCTCTCCTCCGTCCCGAACGCGTCCCGAGACCATCCCGAACCAAGGCTGGGTCATAAAAAGCCGCGAAATATTTGTAGTTCTCAAAGGAAATGATTACCTTTGCCACAAATCTTTTAACTGAATCATTATTCATGATTAACCAGCAATTATTGAAACCAGAGAGCATCGTCGTAGTCGGCGGCTCCAACAATGTGCACAAGCCAGGTGGCGCCATCGTGCGCAACCTGTTGCAGGGCAACTATCAGGGTACGCTCCGTATCATCAATCCCAAGGAGGACGAGGTGCAGGGCATCAAGGTGTATCACAATCCCGAGGAGTTGCCTCCCACGGATATGGCCATCCTTGTCGTGGCGGCGAAGTTCTGCCCCGGCTACGTCGAATATTTGGCCAAAGATAAGAATGTACGCGCGTTCATTATAATTTCTGCCGGCTTCGGTGAGGAGACCAAGGAGGGAGCCGTCCCCATGGGCAGCAGGTGCTCGACACCTGCGAGAAGTATGGCGCCTCGCTCATCGGCCCCAACTGCATCGGCGTGATGACCAACCACTACCACGGCGTCTTCACCAAGCCCGTGCCCGTGCTCAGCCCCAAGGGCGCCGACTTCATCAGCGGTTCGGGCGCCACGGCCGTCTTCATCCTGGAGTCTGCCGTCCAGAAGGGTCTGCAGTTCAACTCCGTATGGAGTATCGGCAACGGCAAGCAGATCGGCATCGAGGACGTGCTCCAGTATATGGACGAGCACTTCGATCCCGAGCACGACTCCCGCATCAAGCTCCTTTATATCGAGAACATCTCCAACCCCGACAAGTTCCTGCTCCACGCCAGCAACCTCATCAGCAAGGGCTGCCGCATCGCCGCCGTCAAGGCCGGCAGTTCGGCCAGCGGTTCGCGTGCCGCCTCTTCCCATACGGGAGCCATCGCGTCCAGCGACTCTGCCGTTGATGCACTCTTCCGCAAGGCTGGTATCGTCCGCTGCTATGGCCGTGAGGAACTGACGACCGTGGGTTGCATCTTCTGGGTGCTGGAGGAGGACTCCAAGCTCCGCGAGGTGGCTCATCCGAAACTCGACAACTTCGCCATCGTCACCCATGCTGGTGGTCCGGGCGTGATGCTGACCGACGCCCTCTCCAAGGGTGGCATGAACATCCCCGCCTACGAGGGTGAGGGTGCCGATCGTCTGAAGGCCAACCTCCTGCCGGGTTCTTCCGTCCACAACCCCATAGATATCCTTGCCACGGGTACGCCCGAGAATCTCGGCACCGCTATCGACGCTTGCGAGAAGGACTTCCCCGAGGCCGACGCCATCTTCGTGATCTTCGGTTCCCCGGGCCTGGTGGAACTTTATGAGGCCTACGCTATGCTTGACAAGAAGATCCGCGAGTGTAGCAAGCCGATCTTCCCGATCCTGCCCTGTCTCAACACCGCTGGCCCCGAGGTGGCCGAGTTCTTGAGCAAGGGTCATGTCAACTTCGCCGACGAGGTGACGCTGGCCACGGCCTTGGCCCAGGTGCGTAACACGCCGAAACCTGCCAAGCAGGAAATGGCGTTGGAGGGAGTCGATGTGGCTGGCATCCGTCGTGTCATCGACGGCATCAAGGAGAACGGCTACATCGCTCCTCAGAAGGTGCGCGAGCTGCTCACCTGCGCTGGCATCCCCATGGTACCCGAGTTCGTCTCCGCCGACAAGGAGGAGCTGATCGCCGAGGCCGAGAAGATGGGTTATCCCATCGTGGCCAAGGTCGTGGGCCCCGTCCACAAGAGCGACGTGGGTGGTGTGACACTCAATATCCGCTCAAAGGAGCACCTGGCTTCTGAGTTCGACCGCATGATGCAGATCAAGGACGCCAACTCTGTGATGATCCAGAAGATGATCTCGGGTATGGAGCTCTTCATCGGCGCGAAGTACGAGGACCGTTTCGGCCACATCGTGCTCTGCGGCCTGGGTGGCATCTTCGTCGAGGCTCTCAAGGATGTCTCCAGCGGCTTGGCTCCGCTGACCATGCCCGAGGCCGAGTCGATGATCCGTTCGCTCCGTGGCTACAAGATCCTTCAGGGCACGCGTGGCCAGAAGGGCATCAACCAGCAGCGCTATGCAGAGATCATCGTCCGTCTCTCCACCTTGCTCCGCCATGCTACGGAGATCAAGGAGATGGACCTCAACCCGCTGCTCGCCGAGGGCGACAACGTGACGGCTGTTGACGCTCGCATCTTGATAGAGAAATAATAGGTCTTAATTTTTTTTCCGGCCGTCCTTCTCCGATTTCCGGGGTGGGGCGGCCGTTTTCCTATCCTCATGACAGCCCTCCTTCTCACCCTCGCCATTCTCCTTGTTGCCATCGTCAACCTGGGGATCATCCGCCGCACCAAGGCCATGCGAAAGCGCCAGCCCTACGTTGCCCCCACGCCTCTTGACGCGCCGATTACCCTCGGCGAGGCAGCACGCTATTGCGAAGGCGACACCATCCTCTGTAAGCCCCACTACCTCCACTATGCGCTCTCCCAGGCTTACGAGGTGGAGGATGACCAATTGGGCCTCTTTGTCGGCTATGCCAAGGCCGACCCGCAGCATGATGCCACCATCCTCGTCCAGTCCTCCGACGGCCAGATCCGTGGCCTGATCGCCTCGCAGCCCCAGCTCTACGAGCAACTGATCGCCAGTCGGCGCGCCACCTGCTACGGCCTCGTCCGCAAAGCCAATGACGACTATTGTGGCGAGGTCTGCATCAGGATCAGATAGCCCTTTGGCTTTCACTTTTTGTCACCATTGCACACTATAACTGAACAAATCGATTTTGCTCCCTTTAGCCTTATAGGTCTCTTGCAGCTGTCGCTTGCTTTTCAGTCTTGTGGATTCTCGGACGAACCTTGGATTTAGGACAAGAAGCCCCACGCAAAAGTCGGCTGCGCGGGAAATAGTTGGTTCATTCTTTTGCCATCCTATATTTTCTTATTACCTTTGCACAATAAATTGAAATCAAGCTTCGTTTGAGACGGCTCTATATATCCATCCTCGGCATGTTGTTGTCGCTGCTTTCCGCTACGGGTCATCCTATGGACTCCGTAGAGGTGAGTCTGCTGACCTGTGAACCCGGCACGGAGACCTGGTCGCAATATGGCCACACCGCCGTCCGCTGGCACGACAAGCAGCGGGGTGGGATGGATGTAGCCATCAACTACGGCGTCTTCACCCCCGACGCGCCCTATTTCGTCCTGCGCTTTATCCTCGGCCTCACCGACTACCAGTTGGGCGTGGTGCCCTTTGAGCTCTTTTGCGCCCAGTACGAATACGAGAAGCGCGCCGTCTGCGAGCAAGTTCTCGACCTCGACAATGCCGACAAGGAAGCCATTTTCAGCGCCCTGCAGGTCAATATGCGGCCCGAGAACGTTGTCTATCGCTACAACTACTTCTACGACAACTGCACCACCCGTGCCCGCGACCTGCTCGTCAGCCATCTCCATGGCCAGGTGAGCTATCCCGCCGCGCGCCCCGCTGGCGACGACTCCTTTCGCAGGATGATCCACGAGTGGAACGCACAGACCCCGTGGACGCAAACCGGCGAAGACATTCTCCTCGGTGTCAAGGCCGACGGTGCCACCACCAAGGCCCAGCAGCAGTTTCTCCCCGACCACCTGCGCTCCGACTTTGCCCGTGCCACCTATCGCGGCAAGCCCCTTGTCAGAGAGACCCGTGAGGTGATCCGCGTAGTGCGAGACGAGGCTACTCCCGCCTTCTCTCTCACCCCCATGGCCTTGGCCCTTGGACTGCTCGTGCTCTCGCTGATCGTTTGGGCCGTCGAGTGGAGAAAGCAAAGAATCTTCTGGGGCTGGGACCTCCTGCTGATGGTCCCCGCGGGCTGTGTCGGACTGATCCTCACGATGATGATCTTCTCCCAGCATCCCTGCGTCAGCCTCAATTTCCTGATCCTCATATTCAATCCCCTTCCCCTCCTCATGGCCTACCGCGCGACGCGACGCACGATCCGCCACGAGGCCGACCGATGGTGGACGATATGGGCCGTGATGATCGTTTTCGGCCTTTTTGGCAGAGTTTTCCAATATTACCCACCCGCTATGGTCGTTGTGGCACTCATTTTGCTATGCAATTGTGCCATCCACCCCCTCATCAGGAGGCGTACAGTCGGCGTGGCCCATCCTCAGAGAGAAAATGGATAAGATGATGAACCGCTATATCACCGCCCTGCTCGTCGTCCTGACAGCCACGGGTCTTGAGGCACAGGCATACCAGTCTGCGCTCAAAGCCGCGCGTGGTGGCGATGTGGCGCTGGAGGAACTGTGCCGCCATAGTGCCTTCCAGGGCAAGGAGGCCGAGATCCTCTCTTTCATCCGTGCCATCAAGAGCGTGGAGCAGCGCGACGATCAGGAGCCCGCCCATGCCCCGTGGGTGGCCCAGGTGGATAGCGAAGGTCCGGCAGGCCGCGTGGCCTGTGGATTGTCGGTGGTAGACAGAGACGAGGCGACCCGATTGTCGCCCGCCCTCACCACCGCCATTCAGATTCGCGCCCCCAGTCTCTGATTCTTTTTCCCCAACATGCAGCGCCACGGGCAGATGCTCCTCACACAGAGAGTAGGAGAGAGGCTCCTTGGTGCGCCCTCTGGGACGGTGCGACAAGTCCACCCCAACGAGTATCATTCACAACAAAAAAAGAATCAGAAAACAAAGCAACAAAATGAATATCAATAAGTTTCTAAAGTCCATCTTCGGCGACAAAGCCTCGCGCGATATGAAGACCATCCGCCCCCTCGTGGAGAAGGTCAAGGCCGCTTACCCCGCCGTCAAGGCCCTGAGCAATGACGAGCTCCGCGCCAAGACGCAGGAGATCCGCCAGCAGGTGCGCGATGCCGCCAAGCAGCAGCGCGAGGAGATCGCCCGCCTCAAGTCCACCATCGAGGATACGCCCATCGACCAGCGCGAGTCTATCTTCAACCAGATCGACAAACTGGAGAAGGAGGCCCTCGACCGCTATGAGGAGGCTCTCAATGAGGTGATGCCGGTGGCCTTTAGCATCGTCAAGGATACGGCCCGCCGCTTCGCCGAGAACGAGGAGACCATCGTCACGGCCACCGACTTCGACCGCGAGCTCGCCGCCGACCCGACCAAGGACTTCGTCACCATCGACGGTGACAAGGCCATTTATCACAACCACTGGACCGCTGGTGGCAACGACCTGAAGTGGGAGATGGTCCACTACGACGTCCAGATCTTTGGTGGTGAGGTGCTTCATCAGGGCAAGATCGCCGAGATGGCCACGGGTGAGGGTAAGACCCTCGTCGCCACGCTCCCCGTCTTCCTCAACGCTCTCACGGGCAATGGTGTCCACGTCGTCACTGTCAACGACTACCTCGCCAAGCGCGACTCCGAGTGGATGGGCCCGCTCTATGAGTTCAACGGCCTCTCCGTCGATTGTATCGACAAGCACCAGCCCAACAGCGAGGAGCGCCGCCGCGCCTACCAGGCCGATATCACCTTTGGTACCAACAACGAGTTTGGCTTCGACTACCTCCGCGACAACATGGCCATGTCGCCCGCCGACCTCGTGCAGCGTCAGCACAACTATGCCATCGTCGATGAGGTTGACTCCGTCTTGATCGATGACGCCCGTACGCCGCTCATCATCAGCGGTCCCACGCCCAAGGGTGACGACCAGATGTACGAGGAGTACCAGCCCCTGGTACAGAAACTCTATGAGGTGCAGCGCAAGCAGGCCACGGAGTATCTCTCCGACGCCCGCCGCAAGATTGCCCAGGGTCTCGCCGAGACCGACGCCAAGCAGAAGGCACAGATCCTGGAGGAGGGCTTCCTCTCGCTCTACCGCTCCTACAAGGCCCTGCCGAAGAACAAGGCCCTCATCAAGTTCCTCTCCGAGGACGGCATCAAGAGCGGTATGCTCAAGACCGAGGAGTACTACATGGCCAACAACAACCGCGAGATGCCCAAGGCTGTGGAGCCCCTCTACTTCGTGGCCGACGAGAAACTCAACTCCTGCGACCTCACCGACAAGGGTGCCGCTTGGCTCGCTGCCCAGGTCAATGACGACAAGCTCTTCGTCCTGCCCGACATCACCACCGAGCTCTCGCAGCTGGAGAAGGAGAAGGACGACCACAAGATCGACGAGCAGGCTTACGTCGATAAGAAGGACGAGTTGATGGCCTACTACGGCGTGCAGAGCGAGCGTGTCCACACGCTGCAGCAGTTGCTGAAGGCCTATACGATGTTCTCCAAGGATGACGAGTACATCATCGTCGATGGCGAGGTCAAGATCGTCGATGAGCAGACGGGCCGCGTCATGGAGGGTCGCCGCTGGAGCGATGGTCTCCACCAGGCTGTCGAGGCCAAGGAGCACGTCAAGGTCGAGGCTGCCACGCAGACTTTCGCCACCATCACCCTGCAGAACTACTTCCGTATGTACCATAAACTCTCGGGTATGACAGGTACGGCTTCTACCGAGGCCGGTGAGTTCTGGGACATCTATAAGCTCGACGTCGTCGAGATCCCCACCAACCGCCCCGTCATCCGCAAGGATATGGACGACCGCGTCTATAAGACGGCCCGCGAGAAGTATGCCGCCGTCATCGAGGAAGTCGAGGAGATGCGTGTCTCTGGCCGTCCCTGCCTCGTTGGTACGACGTCGGTCGAGATCTCTGAGTTGCTGAGCAAGATGCTCGACATGCGCCACATCCCCCACCAGGTGCTCAACGCCAAGAAGCACCAGCTGGAGGCCAACATCGTGGCCGAGGCGGGCAAGAGCACCATGGGCACTGTCTTCGTTTGCTCCGATGACAAGGCCTACACCGACAAGCTCTCCGCCAGCCGCCACCAGCAGAAGCTCATCAAGGACGCCGAGGACAAGGCCAAGGGCAGCGACCGCTCCCTCGTGGGCCAGGAGGCCCAGCACCTCATCAAGACCGAAGAGCGTGCCCTGGGTGGGTGCCGTGACCATCGCCACCAACATGGCTGGTCGTGGTACTGATATCAAACTCAGCCCCGAGGTCAAGGCCGCTGGCGGTCTCGCCATCATCGGTACCGAGCGCCACGAGTCGCGCCGTGTGGACCGCCAGTTGCGTGGTCGTGCCGGCCGTCAGGGCGACCCCGGTTCCTCCGTCTTCTACGTCTCGCTGGAGGACAAGCTCATGCGTCTCTTCGGTTCGGAACGTATCGCCAAGGTGATGGACAAGCTCGGCTTCGAGGAGGGCGAGCGTATCGAGAGTTCCATGATCTCCAGCAGCATCGAGCGCGCCCAGAAGAAGGTGGAGGAGAATAACTTCGGTATCCGTAAGCGCCTCCTGGAGTATGACGACGTGATGAACAAGCAGCGCACCGTCATCTACGAGAAGCGCCGCCACGCCCTCATGGGAGAGCGCATCGGCATGGATATCAGCAATGTCATCTGGGACCGCGTAGTCAGCATCATCTCCAACAACGACTACGAGGGTTGCCAGGAGGGCTTCCTCAAGGTGCTCGCCATGGAGTGTCCCTTCAGCGAGCAGGATCTCGCCAGCGGCAAACTGGAGGCCCTGGAGGAGCGTGCCTTCGAGGCTGCCATGGAGGCGTTCCAGCGCAAGACTGAGCGCATCCAGACCGTGGCCTGGCCCATCATCAAGCAGGTCTATGAGGAGTCGGGTGCCCTCTATGAGCGCATCATGGTTCCCATCACCGACGGCAAGCGCGTCTATAACATCCCCTGCAACCTCAAGGAGGCCTACGACACCGAGGGCAAGTCGGTCGTCAAGCAGTTTGAGAAGGTCATCCTCCTTCACATCATCGACGACGACTGGAAGGAGAACCTCCGTCTGCTCGACGAGCTCCGCCACTCGGTCCAGAACGCCAGCTATGAGCAGAAAGATCCGCTGCTGATCTTCAAGTTGGAGAGCGTCAAGCTCTGGGACAACATGATCGACGATATGAACAACCGCACGGCAAGCGTCCTCATGCGCGGCCAGATCCCCGAGATGCAGCCTGCCGAGCAGGTCCAGGAGGCACAGGAGGAGGAACACAGCCAGCAGTATATAGAGCAGAAGCAGGATCTCGACGCCGAGCGTGAGCTCGAGGAGGCACGTCAGGCCCAGCAGGCTGCCGCCAGCCACGACACCCGCGAGACGGCGCAGCAGACCAACCACACGCCCTACCGTGCCGAGAAGATGCCGCGCCCGAACGACCCGTGTCCCTGTGGCAGCGGCAAGAAGTTCAAGCACTGCCACGGCCGCGGTCTCTAAGTAGTCAGTCATCCCCATAAGTGGGTATTTTGTGATATGAAAGAAAGCTCGTACCATGTGTTACGAGCTTTTTTTGTACCTTTGCAGTTTAGAAAGCGATCAAAGACAGAACAGACAAGATGAAACTATCAGAACTCAAGACAGGAGAGAAGGGAGTCATCGTCCGCGTCAGCGGCCATGGTGGCTTCCGCAAGCGTATTATCGAGATGGGATTCATCAAGGGCAAGGAGGTGGACGTGTTGCTCAACGCGCCGCTCAAGGACCCCGTGAAATACAAGGTGATGGGCTACGAGGTTAGCCTGCGCCACAGTGAGGCCGACCTCATCGAGGTCATCTCGCTGGAGGAGGCCCGCCGACTGGAACGCCAGGCGGAAGAAGAAGACCGCGAGCCGCTAATCTCAAAAATAGTAGATTTCGCCCATCGAGGCCGACGCCTGCTCGCCCTTCGACAAGCCCCTCACGCCTCAGCAGCTGGAGCACGCGGCGATGGAGAAGCGGCGCCACATCAACGTGGCCCTGGTCGGCAATCCCAACTGCGGCAAGACCTCGCTCTTCAATTTCGCCTCCGGCGCCCATGAGCGCGTGGGCAACTACAGTGGCGTCACGGTCGATGCGAAGACGGGCTTCGCCGAGTATGAGGGCTACCATATCGAGCTGGTCGATCTCCCCGGCACCTACTCCCTCTCGGCCTATTCGCCAGAGGAACTCTATGTGCGCAAGCAGCTCATCGAGCATACGCCGGATATCGTTATCAACGTCATCGACACCAGCAACCTCGAGCGCAATCTCTACCTCACCACACAACTTGATAGACATGCACATCCGCATGGTCTGTGCGCTCAATATGTACGACGAAACCGAGAAGCGGGGCGATAACATCGACTACGACAAACTGGGCGAACTCTTCGGTATCTCGATGATTCCTACCGTCTTCACCAATGGCCGAGGCGTGGACAAGCTCTTCGAGACCATCATCGAACTCTACGAAGGCAAGGAAGATTCCAGCGCTCACTATCGCCATATCCACATCAACCACGGACATGAGATAGCACATGGTATCGAACATATCCAGAAATATCTGAAGGCAGATGATTCCATCCGCCAGCGCTACTCTACCCGATACCTCTCTATCAAGTTGTTGGAGAATGATAAGCACGCCGAGGAATACGTCAGCCATCTGAAATCGGCCAAGGAAATCTTTGCAGCCCGTGATGAGGCAGCCAAGCGCGTGAAGGAAGAGACCCGGAGGATAGCGAAACCGCCATCATGGATGCCAAGTACGGTTTTATCCACGGCGCATCAAGGAGGCAGGCTACGAGACCGGGCAAGGCGAAGGATACCTATCAGACAACCCACGTCATCGACAGCTCCTGACCAATAAATATGTAGGCTTCCCAATCTTCGTTCTCCTGCTGTTCATCATGTTCTCAGCCACCTTCATACTGGGCGAGATTCCTAAGGGATGGATTGAGGACGGCGTGGCATGGCTGGGCGAGTTCATCAGCAATACAATGCCGGATGGACCAGTGAGGATATGCTCGTAGATGGTGTGATTGGTGGTGTAGGTGCCGTGATTGTCTTCCTGCCACAGATTCTGATTCTGTATTTCTTCATTTCTTATATGGAGGATTCGGCTATATGGCGCGTGCAGCTTTCATCATGGATAAGCTCATGCACAAGATGGGGCTGCACGGCAAGTCCTTCATTCCGCTGATTATGGGATTCGGATGTAACGTACCTGCAGTGATGGCAACAAGAACCATCGAGAGTCACCGTTCGCGTCTGGTTACGATGCTGATTCTGCCATTGATGAGCTGTTCTGCTCGTCTGCCAATCTACATCATGGTCATCGGAACGTTCTTTGCCATCCAATACCGTTCACTCATCATGGTATCGCTCTATCTCATCGGCATCTTCCTAGCCGTCGTGATGAGCAAGATCTTCACCTCCTTCGTCTTCAAGGGTGAGGACACGCCTTTCGTCATGGAGCTGCCGCCCTACCGATTCCCGACGTGGAAGGCCGTCGGACGCCACACCTGGGAGAAGGGGCGCCAGTATCTCAAGAAGATGGGTGGCATCATCCTCTGCGCCACCATCATCGTCTGGGCCCTCGGTTATTTCCCACACAATGAGCAACTCGGAGAGGAGGCGCAGCAGGAGCAGAGCTACATCGGACAGATCGGCCATGCCGTAGAACCGGTCTTTACCCCGCAAGGATTTAACTGGAAACTCGACATCGGCCTCGTCGCTGGTGTGGGTGCCAAGGAGGTGGTGGCCTCCACGATGGGCGTGCTCTACAGCAACGATAGCCGCGCGTTCCGATCCGAACTCCAGCACGACGTGGCCCGCCAGCACGGCCTCAGTTACGACGAGGCGGGACCCCTAACGACGCTCACGGCCTATTGCTTCCTGCTCTTCGTCCTGCTCTATTTCCCCTGTATAGCGACCGTGGCCGCCATCAAGGGCGAGACAGGATCCTGGCGCTGGGCCCTCTTTGCCGCTGGCTATACGACGCTCCTGGCCTGGGTGGTCAGTGCCCTGGTCTTTCAGTTGGGGCGCCTGCTGCTGTAGCGCCTGCAGCTTTATTAGTGCCGCAGTTTTAACGTGCCTTCGCACGAAAGCAAGTCCTGTTAAGCAAGAGCGGGCTGTCGTCGGTTTTCCCGATGACAGCCCGCTCTTGCTTGACCAATCTACGTATGGTTGCTGCGTGTCGCGCTATCTCCGCATGAACTCGCCTACACCCCGTCAGCTTTATTTTATAAACAATTCTGGGAAAGCTTCTTTGGTAGAACACTTGGTTCCATCAGAATAGATATAGTCGTACATGGTAACTGAATAGCCCACGGGTTGCCAATCTATGCCGTAGGATTGAGACATGAGGGCAAAGAAAGTGGACTTAAAAAATAATAAACGACGGGATGATTCGTTTTTAATAGTGTGGAAACCAGCCAAATGCGTAAAGTGTAATGCGATCGGAATCCGTTCATGTGCTGCTAATCGTCAGAAACGATCGAAATCTATAGATGGATTGTGGTTTACAAAAAAACGTCTTTCGCTGGGTAATGATTGACAAACGATCGGTTGGTGAAACAAACGCTTGACAAACGCTATGATAGGCGAACGGATGGCAAGCAAGGCAATGATTAACAAAACAATGATTGACAGAATAGAGATGAAACAGAAATTGATGCAATGGAGATCGGCCCTGGTGCTGGTCACGATGCTCCTCATGCTGCCCTTGCAGATGCTGGCGGCAGAACTGGGAGAGGCAGGCAAGCGACTCGCAGCGCTGCCGGGAGTGAGTGATGTGGAGGCGTTGGAGAGTACGACGTTCCCCGAGAAGTATGTGTTCTTCATCAAGCAACAGCTTGACGGCAAGGACGCCTCGAAGGGTACTTTCGAGCAGCGCGTGGTGCTCTGCCACAGGGGCTTCGACCGTCCCACCGTGCTCGTGACGGAAGGATACAGTGCGCGCTACGCCCCTCTACAAGGGCTACATCGAGGAGTTGGCCAAACTGTTCGACACCAATATCATCTTTGTGGAGTATCGCTACTTCGAAAAGTCGATGCCGACCCCCTGCAACTGGGACTATCTGACGGTGGAGAACTCGCTCTATGACCTTCATCACGTCAACCAGACGCTCCACGCCATGTATAAGGGCAAATGGATCGCCACGGGCATCAGCAAGGGTGGACAGACCACGATGTTCTATCGCTGCTTCTTCCCCGACGACGTCGATATCTCCGTACCCTATGTGGCCCCGCTGAACCGCAGCGTGGAGGACGGACGCCACGAGGAATTTCTGCAGAACAAGGTTTCGACGAAGGAGAACCGCCAGCGCGTGCTCGACTTCCAGCTCATGGCCTTCAAACGCAAGGAGGTGCTCGTGCCCATGTTGCAGAAGTATTGCGATCAGAAGCAGTACACCTTCAACGCGCCGATAGACGAGATCTTCGACTTCACGGTGATGGAGTATGCCTTCGCCTTCTGGCAGTGGGGCATGGATCTGAAGGAGATACCGACTTCCACCGCTACCGACGATCAGGTGTTCGACTATCTGATGAAGACGAGCGAGCCGGGCTACTTCTCCAATCAAAACCCCAACTTCTCCTTCAACGTGCAGGCGGCCAAGGAACTGGGCTATTACGGCTACTACACGAAGCCTTTCAAGCGCTATCTGAGCATCAACACGGCCAAGGGGTACCTCCGTCGCCTGATGCTCCCGAAGGGTACGGAGGGCGTCAGCTTCTCCTCAGACCTCTATAAGCGCACGGTGGACTATCTTAGCACCCACGACCCGAAAATGGTCTATATCTATGGTGACATCGATCCCTGGAGCGCCTCGGGCGTCTATGGACTCCCCTTCACCAAAAACAAGAAGAATATGCATGTCTATATGTTGGCTGGCGGATCCCACAAGACGCGCATCCTCTCCTTCCCAGAGCCCACGCGCGAGGAGATCATCAGTTTGATCCGTGGTTGGCTCAATGAGTAGGGCCGCGGCTCACGAATAGGCCACGCCTGTGTAGAAGCAAGACAAAGGCCAGCCGGATCATTTCCTGCTGGCCTTTGTTAGAGGGATGAGATGGAAACGGGCGCTGGGCGCCACGGTCCTCTCGTGAAGACTACTCCTTGTCCTCCTCCTGAGGAGCGTTGGGATTCTCCTCGATGGGGAGCGGACGGTCGATGACGGTCTTGAAGGAGATGAGGCTCTTGCTGCGGGAGAGGCCCAGCGGCTGGAGCTTGTCATGGATGATGTCCATCATGTGGTGGTTGTTGCGAGCGAAGATCTTGATGAACAGGTCGTAATCGCCCGTCGTGATGTGGCACTCCACCACCTCGGGAATCTTCTTCAAGGCCTCCACCACGCGGTCGAAGTCCTCGGGATTCTTCAGATAGAGACCGATATAGGCGCAGGTCTCGTAGCCGATCTTCTCGGGGTCGATGAGAAACTGCGATCCCAGGAGAATGCCCAGGTTGGTGAGCTTCTGTATGCGCTGGTGGATAGCGGCACCACTCACGTTGCAAGAACGTGCTACTTCGAGGAACGGAATGCGAGCGTCTTCTGCGATAAGACCGAGAATCTTGCGGTCTAACTTGTCTAAACTTCTGTATGCCATATTGATAGTATGTTATTTGGTGCAAAGATACAATATTCCTTTGATTTTTGCAACTAATTAGCGTTTTTTATTTAGATAATTCATCTTTTTGCACCGTTTCCGCCTATCAAAAGACTGTAAGTCGGGATTTTGAATGAAAATTCGTGGTTTTTCGTGCGTTTTTCTCACGTTATTCGACATTCGCTCCAGATCGTCCGCAGTTTGCCCCTACCTGCTAAGGGTTGGCAGCTGGGGAGGGGGCTTTCTCCGTGGCGTAGTAATTGACGTGGAGCATGTTGGCCTTGCGCAGCGCCATTTTTACACCCTCAACGACACGCATGGGTGCATGGCGGTCGGCCTTGAGGCAAACCGTAAGCTGTTGGGCCTCGCCGCTCTTGCGGGCCTGGCGCTGCTCGCGCTGGAGAAAGGCAGATAGTTCGTCGAGGCTTACCACCTTGTCGTTGACCTGGATACAGACGGCTGCGTCCTGCTGAGACTGTGCCGAACCGAGGAACTGCGCCGTGTTGGCGGCCTGCGTCGTGTCGACGGGCTGGCCGATAAAGATGTAGGTGGTGTTGGTCTTGCGCGAGAGGTGGGTGAGTTCCGTGCCCTGCGGCGTCTTGTAGCGCACCTTGAGGTTGACCTTTCTCATGTGGGTGACGATCATGAAAAAGAAGAGAATGGCGAAGATGAGGTCGGGGAGGGAGGCCGTGTTGAGGCTCGGCACCTCGTGGTTTCTGCGACGTATGATGCTCATGGTGTTTTCTCCTCATGATAGACTTCAGCCAGGCGCTGGGGGTAGGCATCGCTGATGATGGCCTTCTCGTCCTCTGAACAGCGTGCGAAACTGGTGCCGTAGCGGCGTTGTGCCTCTTGGTTGCGCAAGGCGAGGTAGGCGTTGGCGATCTCGTTTTGTGTCTGAAAGTAGGTGTCGTAGGTTGAGGCGAGGTCGGCCTCCAGGCGGATGATGTGCTGCTGGGGACCGGCTACGGTGATGAAATCGACGATCTTTTGACGGAGACTGCCGATCGCTACCTTAGCACCATTGCAGGTGAGATTGTTGCGACTGTCGATGTGGAGAGTCATGATGCGGCTTTTGTCCACTTCCTGCGGTTTTGTTTGGTCCTTGGTCGGCTGGAGAGGAGGGAGCTGGCGGTGGAGGCCTTTGTCCACGTCCATGGAGGTGGTGACGAGGAAGAGGATGAGCAGGACAAAGGAGATGTCGGCCGTGGAACTGGCGTTGAGTTGCGGAACGCTGCGCTTTTTCTTCTGAAACAACATAGGGCTATCCTTTGTGATGAGGTTTGCGGTAGTAGCGCGTGGCGCCGAAGAGGGCCGCGCCGATAGCTGCAACGAGCAGCACGGAGGCTGTGGTGATGAGCATGCCGGAGAGTTTCAGTCCCCACCAGTCGGTGTAGGTCTCGCCGTTGATGATCATGGGAGCTGAGGAGGAGGCGAGGAATCCTACCACGAGCGTCACGAGAGTGAGGCTCGTGATGGCGATGGAAATCTTGCGCGTGGGCACGCCGTGGACCACGGAGGTCGTCCCCTGATGGAGGCGGGCGGAGTGGATGCCGGCCACGATGGCGAGGATGGTCGTCAGCGCCATGATGCCGTAGACGGCGCCCAGCAGGACATCGGTGAGCATGGGGGCATTCATGCGGTCGTTCTTCCAGTAGGGTGTGTCGTAGCCGAAGAGGAAGAAGGCGAGGAAGAGGGCCACGACATAGCCCAGCAAGCCGTAGAGGACGTGCTGGGAGATGCGCTCGGTGGGTCGGCGTCGGGGCTGCGAGGAGTGATGGGAGGTCTGTGGCATGGGCTATGCGCCTTTCTGTTTATACTCCATGATGGCGTCAAGGAGCGTGATGACCGACTCTTCCATTTGTGCCGTGAGATGCTCTATCTTGGAGAGGATGAAGTTGTAGAATACCTGTAGCACGAGGGCCACGATGATACCGAAGATGGTAGTGATGAGCGCCACTTTCATACCCGAAGCAACGATAGTAGGACTGATATCGCCCGCCTGCTGAATCTGATCGAACGACATGACCATACCAATCACGGTTCCGAGGAAACCCAGCGAGGGGGCCATGGCGATGAAGAGGGTGATCCAGGAGCAGCCTTTCTCGAGGTTGGCGGCCTGCACCTCGCCGTAGCTGGTCACGCCGCGTTCGATGTCGTCGATTGTATTGTCGATGCGGGCTAGTCCCTGAGCGCAGAGCGAGGCAACGGGGCCGCGAGTGTCGAGGCTCAGGCGGCGGGCTCCCTCGATGTCGCCCTGGGCGATGCGACTGGCTATGTCGGCCATAAACTTCTTGGCGTTTATCTCGGAGAGGCTCAGGAAGATGATGCGCTCGATGCAGAAGGCTAGGCCGAGAATCAGTGCGAGGGAAACGAGGGACATGAAGCCGGCGTTGCCCTCGATAAACTTCGTTTTCAGTACTTGGTGGAAACCACTGCCTTCGCCGCTCTGCCCCTGCTTCTCCATTTCGGCCATGGTGGCCTCGTTGGCATCGCCAGCATCAGCCAGGGCGTCGTCCTGCTGAGCCTGTGATCCTGTGGCGTCGTCCGCTTGTGTGGTAGGAGCTTTGTCGGCTGCTGGATCCGTTTGTGTGGCTGCTGCGTCTGCAGGTTTGGCAGTTGTTTTTGCTGCTGGATCGCCTGGCGCTGCGGCCTCGGTGGATTGTGCTGCTGAGGGGGCGTGGTCTTGCGCCAGGGCGGCGCAGGGCGCAAACGTGAGTAGTGCGGCCATGGCGACCGCCAGTATACTGTGGTTCATATTCTCCTGTAACAATTTTGCGCAAAAGTAATCATAATATTTCTAAGTCGGCCTATCGCCTATGGTTTTTTAGACTTCCTTTGGTTAGATTTTGCCTTTTTTATGGTTCGTCCTGAAAATAGAGGGGTAGGGTGTCGGGGTTGTTCCATTCCGGCCTGCTGGTCAAGGAAAACGATCATATCAACCAGTATGGCAAGAAACAAAAAACCGGAGCGAACTAAATCGCTCCGGCCCATTGTTAGTACAAAAATATCATGTGGGGGGATTACTTACCCTCTTCCATGCGCTTCTTGAGGTCAGCCAGTACGCCGAGGTCGCCCAGGGACGTGCCAGCGACAACGTTCTGAATCTGAGCGGTCTCCTGGTGCTGCTGCTGACGGCGGCCACCACCACGGTGATTGTTCTCACGGCGCGGCTCGTCCTTCACATCCTCGAACGTGCGAGAGTGGGAAAGGATGATGCGCTTAGAGTCCTTGACAAACTCGATGACCATGAACGGCAGCTCCTCGCCGAGCTGAGCCTGCGTGCCATCCTCCTTGACGAGGTGCTTCGGTGTAGCGAAACCTTCGCCACCCTCGTTGAGGGTGATGACGGCACCCTTGTCCATAGACTCCGTGATCTTGCCAATGTGGACCGTACCCGGCTTGTAGATCGTCTCGTAGGTGTCCCAAGGATTCTGCTCCAGCTGTTTGTGGCCAAGGCTGAGGCGACGGTTCTCCTTGTCGATCTCGAGGACGACCACGTCGATCGTCTCGCCCACCTTTGTGAACTCTGACGGGTGCTTGATCTTCTTCGTCCAAGAGAGGTCGCTGATGTGGATCAGGCCATCGACACCCTCCTCGAGCTCTACGAAGATACCGAAGTTGGTGAAGTTGCGCACCTTGGCGGTGTGCTTGCTGCCAACGGGGTACTTCACCTCGATGTTCTCCCACGGATCCTCCTTGAGCTGCTTCAGACCAAGGCTCATCTTGCGCTCGTCGCGGTCGAGGGTGAGGATGACGGCCTCTACCTCGTCGCCTACCTTCAGGAAGTCCTGAGCGGAACGCAGGTGCTGACTCCAAGACATCTCGGAGACGTGGATCAGACCCTCGACGCCCGGCTGGATTTCGACGAAGGCACCGTAGTCGGCCATGACGACAACCTTGCCCTTGACATGGTCGCCGACCTTGAGGTTCTGGTCGAGGCTATCCCATGGGTGCGGGGTGAGCTGCTTCAGACCGAGGGCAATGCGCTTCTTCTCCTGGTCGAAGTCGAGGATAACGACATTGATCTTCTGGTCGAGCTCCACTACCTCGTGAGGATCGCTCACGCGGCCCCAAGAGAGGTCGGTGATGTGGATGAGTCCGTCAACACCACCGAGATCAACGAAGACGCCGTAGGTCGTGATGTTCTTGACAGTACCCTCCAGGATCTGACCCTTCTCCAAGTGGGAGATGATCTCCTTGCGCTGAGCCTCCAGCTCGGCCTCGATGAGAGCCTTGTGAGAGACGACAACGTTGCGGAACTCCTGGTTGATCTTGACGACCTTGAACTCCATCGTCTTGCCGACGAAGATGTCGTAGTCGCGTATGGGGTGAACGTCAATCTGGCTGCCGGGGAGGAAGGCCTCGATGCCAAATACATCAACAATCATGCCACCCTTCGTGCGGCTCTTGATGTAGCCCTGGATGATCTCGTCACCCTCCATGGCCTTGTTGATGTTGTCCCAGCTCTTCTGAAGACGAGCCTTCTTGTGAGAAAGCTCCAGCTGACCGTTCTTGTCCTCCTGGCTCTCGACATAGACCTCTACCTTGTCGCCGACCTTGAGGTCGGGGTTGTAGCGGAACTCGGATGCGGGGATGATACCATCGCTCTTGTAGCCGATGTTGACAACGACTTCCTTCTTGTCGATGGAGATAACGGTACCCTCAACCACCTGGTGCTCCTGAATCTTGTTCAGGGTCTCGTCGTAGGCCTTGGTCAGTTCGCCTTCGCCATTGCCAGCCTTGGAACCGCTCTCAAACTCGTCCCAGTTGAAGTCGTCCAACGGCTGTACGTTCTTGTAATCAATCATAAATAGTTAAAAATAAATGAATTAATAAAGTTAGACTTTATGTGAATTGTACTGCGAAAAGGGCACATTGGCCCAAATCGGGTGCAAAGTTACAAACAATAATCTGAATATCAACAACTTTCGCCCTCTTTTTTCTCTTTTTCTTTTTATACGACCGAGAAAGGGTGGGCGAAAGGCGGAATAATATCCCCGCTTTGGCTGCCGCAGGCGACAGTCAGATCGCGGGAGTAGGGGATGGATCAGTTGACCGTATAGCAGATGCTGCGGTGGATCCACCAGCCGGTGTTGCTGCTATGCAGGCGCACACGCGAACCATCGGGGCGATAGATCTCGGCGATGTTGTACCATCCGTTGGAGATGCCGTTGACATAGATGTCGTAGTCCATGTTGGCATAGAGGCGCATGCAGACGGCGCCACCGGGACTGTTGCGCAGGTTGGTGTAGCCCCTGAGGTCAGAGATCTTGACGTGGGTGAGGTTCATGCTGGTGGGGGTGACGCGGGGCGCGGGTTTGGCTTGTGCCGCCTTCTGCTTGGCGACTTTGGCTTCTGCCTTGGCCTGGGAGGCTGCTGCTTGGGCGTCGCTGGCCTTCTCCTTGGCCTCTTTGAGTTCTTCCTTCAGTCTTTCGTTCTCCTTGGCTGTCTGTTCGGCCTGGAGTTCGGCTTTGAGCTCTTCTTTCAATGCCTGGCGGTCGGCCTGGCTATTGCAGGCGAAGAGCATGGGGACGAGCAGGGCCGCTGCGTGTGATTTGATCTTCATGTTTTTTAGAATGTGTTATGTTGAGACAAAAACTGTTGTCGGATGCAAAGGTACAAAAAATATCCTTTCGGTGTAGGAATCGTGAACAAAAATCGCCTCGCTGCATCCTATATATTCATATAGTACGCGCGCGAGGCGATGGTATTTCTTTTCTGAGAGAATGCTGGGCTATTGGCGGGCCAGGTTGATGTCGGTGATGCGGCCCTGGGCGTTGACCGTGGCTCGGATGCTATACTGCAGCGTGGCCTTGCCCCCTTCGCGGACGATCTCAAGTTTGGCGGGGATGATCATCTTGTAGGAGACCGCCTTGGCGTCCTCGGCCTCTATCTTGTCGCAAGCCGTCGGCTTTTCCATCTTCCAGGTGATCGACTTCACGTCGGCCTGGTAGAGTTTGTCGCGCATGTACTTGACGACCTCCTTGGAGGTGGCGTTGCTTGCCCCGTTGAAGGTCAACGTCTCGGCCACGGCCCCGCTGATGCCCTCGGTGCTCTTGCTGTTCATCGCGACAAGCAGTCGGCGCACCGGCTCGGCCTGCTTTGCCGCATCTGCCTCCATCTTCTTCTCCGTCACGGTCATGAGCTGCTGTGCCAGTTTGCCAGCCTCCACATGGTGGCGTCCATCGGGGTGCAGGTCGATATACTTAGCGTAGGCGTCCTCATTATTGGCCGCGCAAGCCGCCGCCCAGTCCATGGAGTCGAGTTTCTCTTCGATCTGCTGCTTGTGGGGCGTGTCAGGATGTGCCTTGCGATAGGCCTCATAGCCCGCCCGCGTGTTCTGCTTCTCCACGTCGGCCCAATCGTCCTTGATGCCCTGCAGCGAGGTGAGCAATTTGCGTGCCTCCTGAATGTGGGCGATGGGCGCCGTCTGCTCGTAGTCGGTGATGTACTGTTGCAGGACGTCGGCATTCTTACTTTGCATAGCGCTCTCGAAGTCGTTGCGCTCCGTGTTGGCCTTGCCGTCTTGGTAGAAATAGAGGAGCACGAAGCAGGTGATGACCGTAATGGCCAGCGAGACCAGCAGCGAGATGTGCTTGTTCTTCTTCTCCTTGTCCTCCTTCGGTTTCTGTTGCTCGCCCGTGTGATTTGTATCCGTCTGCTGCTGTTGGTTGCCTGTCTGCTGCTCGTGACGCGAGTGCGTGGTAGTCGGACGCACCTCCTCGACGATCGGCGTGGCAATGGCGATGGGTTCCTCTTCGTCCACAGGGGTGATGACGGGGGCTTCGGCCGGCTGGTCCTCACGCTGCCACTCCTGCTGCACGGGCGCTTGCTCCTGCTGGTGGTCCGTCTGCGCATATTCCTCCTCCTCCTGTCGCAGATCTTCGGTCGAGGCCGTCTGTGGCTGGTGGCAGTTGGGGCAGATCTCGTCCGCTTTGAGGTAGATTTCGCCACAGTGGGGGCATTTCACCACGTGGCCAGCTATTTCGACACCACAACTGGGGCACACGGGCGCTTTGTCGCTCACCTGATGGCCACACTCGGGACATTTGATAATCATCGTTGTAAACTCTTTAGGATAATGTGATACTGGTTAAAAAATGGTGGGTCGCTACCTTCGCCTTGGGAAGCGCAGCTCTCTCATGCTTCGCCGCCCCATGAGCCGGCTCTTGTCAACATAGCCGTTGACGCCGTTGATGTGGCCCTTGCCGGTGTATTGCCAGGCGAAGACCTCGCGGCCGTCTTGCAGCACGGGCGGGGTGCTGGAGTAGCGGGCGATGAAGAGCAGGTAGCCGTCGAGCTCGTTCTGTAAGTATTTGTTGTAGAAACTCTCGTAGGTGTAGATGAGGGGCTTGCAGTGGTAGGCGCGCTCCATGAGCTGGAGAAACTTATGGAGGGAGTCGACCAGCGCTTCGCGGCGCAGACCGCCCGTGGTCTCGATATCGACCATGGGGATGAGGTCCTGGTCCTTGGCCTGACACTGGTAGCGGAAGTTGCGCAGCTGCTCCACCTGGGGGCGCGTGGGACGGTAGAAGTGGTACGACCCCACCTTCAGGCCGTACTGCTTCGCCAGCGCGATGTTCTGGGCGTAGCGCTTGTCGATGTTGGTGCCGCCCTCAGTAGCCTTGAGATAGACGTAGGCCATCTTGCTATTGTTGCCGATGGCCTCCCAGAACACTTCGCCCTGGTAGTGGCTCATGTCCAAGCCGTGGACGTGGTTGCAAGTGTCCTCACACTGGATGGTGTACTGCCCGTACATCATGGCGGGTAAAACGAAGGCCCAAATGGCAAGTATGATTTTTCTAATGTTCATAGACTGCAAAGGTAGCATTTTTTCCCTAAATCTCCAGCCTTCGAGGCCATAATTTGCATCAATTTACCTATGAAAGCGGGAATGGGCCGATTTTTTTTGCCGAGAAAAGAAAACTTCGTACCTTTGCCGTTATGATAGAAAAGAAAGAAAACAACCGGCGCGCCGAGTGGCTTCGCGCCTTCGAGCGGCTGATAGACGTGCAATATCGCTTGCGGCAAGATTGTCCCTGGGACCGGAAGCAGACCTTCGAGAGTCTGCGGCCCAATACGATCGAGGAAGTCTATGAACTGGCCGACGCACTGGCCCGTGGCGACAAGGCAGAGATCATGAAGGAGCTGGGAGACGTGATGGAGCATGTGGTCTTCTACGCCATGCTCGGCGATGAGACGGGCGACTTCGACATCGCCGACGTCTGCAATCATCAAAGCGACAAACTGATGTTTCGTCACACCTTCATCGACTGGAACGATACGTCGATGCTGCCCGAGGGAGCACCGGCCTGGTCGGTCTCTTCCTCTGATATGGCCATCAACGACAAGGGACAGGTGGTCTATCGGACGGATTTGGAGGCGGAAAGGCGCGCGGCAGCCGAAGGCAAGCCCGCGACGGCCCTGGCCGTGGAGCAGACCTGGGAACAGGTGAAGCAGCGGGAGCGCGATGGCAACAAGAGTGTGCTCTCGGGAGTGCCCGACTCGCTGCCATCCATCATCAAGGCGTATCGCGTGCAGGACAAGGCGCGCAACGTGGGCTTCGACTGGGAGAAACCGGCCGACGTCTGGGACAAGGTGCGCGAGGAACTGGGAGAACTGGAGGAGGAACTCAAACGCGGTGATCACGAGGCTTCGGAGCATGAGCTTGGCGACTTCCTCTTCTCCGTCATCAATGCGGCCCGACTCTATCGCCTCAATCCCGACAACGCGCTGGAGCACACGAACCATAAGTTTATCCGCCGCTTCAACTATGTGGAGCAGCAGGCCAAAGTCCAAGGACGGTCGATCAAGGAACTCACGCTGGAGGAGATGGACCGACTGTGGGACGAGGCAAAGCAAAAAGAAAAGAAACAAGAATAAACACAATACGAATATGCGTAAAATCACTTTATTCATGGCAGCCATGGTGGCTCTGTTTGTCGCCGTGGGATGCGACAACAAACCCAAAGAGGGAAAGGTCATCACACCGGGGGTGGAGGGCCTGGACACGGCCGAGAACGACTCGACGATCTATGGTAAACTGATCGACGGCGGCATGAACAGTATGATTCTCCTGACCGACGACGGCGACACGCTGGAACTGCTCCGCAATCCCGATGATACCCTGGAGGTGGTCAAGGGTGGCATCGTGCCCAACGACCGCTATGCAGTCATCGCTTATAGCAATTACGGCGACCGCTTCATCCGCACCGCTATCAACATCGAATCGCTGAAGGGACGCTGGAGCAGCCTGGACCGCGACTTCGAGATCAAGGATGACGGTACCGTGACCTCGGCTGTGGCCTCGGAGACCAATGCATGGAAGAGTTGGGTGATTCGTAACGGACAGCTCGTGTTGGGTCGCGACACTTTCGTCGTTGATGAACTGGGTGCTGACTCCATGCTGCTGGAGAACCGCGAGGGAATCTACAGTTTCAAGCGTGGCGGAAAATAGCCGCTGCCCGATTTCTCTGTTTTCAACTTCTCAACTTCTGAAATTCTCAACGCTACGCACGCTATGGAGCCTTTTCAGGTAAAGATCTTGGGATGTGGGAGCGCGCTGCCCACAGGTAAGCATTTCTGCTCGTCGCAGGTGGTGGAAGTCAGGGGGAAGCAGTTTATGATCGACTGTGGCGAGGGGACGCAGATGCAACTGCGCAAATATAGCGTCCACTTCTCGCGCCTCATCGCCGTCTTCATCTCCCACATGCACGGCGACCATTGCTTCGGACTGCTGGGGATGCTCTCCACCTTCGGCATGACGGGGCGCACGGCACCCCTCCACCTCTATGCGCCCGCCGACTTCGAGGGTTTGTTTCGCCAGGAACTCGATTTCTTCTGCGACCGACTAGGCTTCGAGGTGGTCTTTCATCCCGTTGATACGACGGTGCAGCAGGTGATCTATGAGGATAAGAGCCTCACGGTAGAGACCATCCCGCTGAGCCACCGCGTGCCTTGTTGCGGATTCTTGTTCAGGGAGAAGCCTTTGCTGCCGCACATCCGCCGTGATAGAATCGACTATTACAATATCCCGCTGAGCCAAATCAACAATATCAAGGCGGGAGCGGGATGGACGACCGAGGAGGGGGTGGTGTTGGCCCACGAGGAGCTGGTCACGCCAGCGGACCCGCCGAGGAGCTACGCCTACTGTTCGGATACGCGCTACCTGCCGGACCTTCACAAGCGGATAGCGGGGGTGAGCACGCTCTATCATGAGAGTACCTATGACGACTCCAACATCGACCGAGCGCAGCTCTACTACCACAGTACGGCGGGGCAGGCCGCACAGGTGGCACGCGACGCCAAGGTGGGGAAATTGCTGCTGGGCCACTTCTCGGCGCGCCATTACAACGAGGAGGCTTTGCTGCAAGATGCGAGGAAGGTCTTTCCGGAGAGCTTCTTGACCAACGAAGGACTGACGTTTGACGTTTGATGAGCGGTAGGTGGCGATTTATTGCCTCAAAGCGATTAAAAGATGTTAAACGGGCGTAAATAATCGTATCGCCCACCGTCTCATTGAGAATGTTTTAGTAACTTTGCAGTAACCTATTGATTATACGGATATGAAGAAAAAGATATTTGCAAGCATAGTTTTGGCTGGAATGATGGCCGTGGGTGTGCCTACGATGGCGAGTGCTGAGGCTTCGGTTCTGATCATAGAGCAGGAGAGCCAGCGAATAACGGTGTCGGTCTCGGGATCGGTGCTCCGCGTGTCGGGTGCTGACGGCGAGGTCCTTCATATCTATAATGTCACGGGCGTGCGCGTGATGAGCATCAAGGTGGATGGTTATGAGAAGAGCTACACGCTCAACCTCCCGAAGGGATGCTACATCGTCAAGATCGGAAAGACGGTGCGCAAGATCACGATCCGTTAGTATCAGTATCGGTTGCCTATCGACGACAGATACCCCTTAACTGCTTATTCCCTATATCAATGGTTTCTCTGCCTGGCGAGTCTGAGATACAGCAAATGTTGGCTGACCCCGCCCAAAGGCAGAGTGCTTTTTCCACACTTGTCAGGACGTATAGTCGTCCGCTCTACTGGAAAATACGCGGCATTGTCGTGACCCACGAGAATGCCGACGACGTGCTGCAGAACACTTTTTTGAAAGCTTGGCGCAATTTGGACGACTTTCGTGGAGGGTCTAAGTTGAGTACTTGGCTCTACCGTATTGCTGTCAACGAGTCGCTTGACTATCTCCGCAAGGAAAAGACGCGTGCGCAGCAGGCCGACTCCCCCCTTTCTTTGGCCGACCGCCTTTCTTCCGATCCTTATTTTGATGGCGACAGGGCCCAGGCCCTTCTCCAGGAGGCCGTAGCCACGCTGCCCGAAGTACAACGGGCCGTCTTTACCCTCCGCTATTTCGACAATATGAAATACAAGGAAATGAGTCAGGTCTTGCAGACTAGCGAAGGTGCGCTCAAGGCTTCCTACCATTTCGCAGTGGAGAAAGTGACCAACTATCTACAGGCTCATCAGTAGGACCGTTTGTGCAAGATGATGTAGATGATGACGGGTGCACCGATGAGTGGTGTGACGGCATTGATGGGCACGTTGCCCCCGTCGGTGGGTAGCGAGCAGACCAGGTTGCAGAGCAGGGCTACGACGCTTCCACAGAGAATGGTGCAGGGCATGAGCGCTCGTTGGTCATCGTTGCCAAGTAGCAGGCGCGCGATATGGGGCACGGCCAGTCCGATGAAAGCAATGGGGCCACAGAAGGCTGTGGTCGTGGCGGTGAGCAGTCCGACAAGGAGAAGCAGCACGTTGCGCAGCCGTCGGGTGGCTACGCCCATGCTCTCGGCATATTGCGCACCCAGTTGGATGATATTCAGTGGTTTGATGAGCAACAGGCAAGCCGTGAGGCCCACCAGAGTGACGGTCGAAAAGGTGGGCATCAGTGCCATCGAAACCCCACCGAAGTGGCCCAAGCCCCAAATCATAAAACTCCTAACGCCCTCCTCGGTGGCAAAATAGTTGAGCAGCGAGACCACCGACGAGGCCACATAGCCCACCATCATACCGACGATGAGCAGCATGAGGCCATGGCGCATGATGGTAGAGAAGAGGAAGATGATCGCCGTCACGGCCATGGCCCCGACGAAAGCTGCCCCGACGACGGCCATAAAACCCGTCCAAGAAAAGAGTGCCGTACTCACGCTGCCTCCCCAGAGTAGCATGACGAGGGCCACGCCAAGGCTTGCTCCACTACTCACGCCGAAGACGTCGGGACCCGCTAGGGGGTTGCGAAAAGCCGTCTGTAGCATCAGGCCGCTGGCTGCCAGTGACGCACCACAGAGTGTAGCCGTCAGAGCCTGGGGCAGGCGCGTCTCAAGGACGATATACTGCCAACTGGACTTCGTGCTCGTCTCGCCCAGGAGAATAAGGGCGACCTCATGGCAGGGGATCCTCACGGGTCCGATGAGGAGAGAGAGGGCGAAGAGAAGGGTAGCGAGCAGCGCCAGGATTAATCCGATGATCATTCCTTTGGCGATATGGCGATGAGGTAATGTCATGTTCCTAAAATAGATCCTTTTTGCGATGTATTTCCTTTATATAATATACTTCTAATATACTTCCACTCTATTATCTATATTATAATGTAGTTCCTTTCTGCGGTAGTTCCTTTATACGATGGGTTGATAATAGCGCAAGTCGCTGCCCAGTCGATCGCGCAGAGCAGGGTGGAAGAGGACGATTAGATCGCGGAGGAGCCAGTCGGGACGCCACGACACTTCCTCGAAATAGGGTTTGCGGTCCACGGGGCATCCGTAGATTCGCCCTTCCTTGAAGGCCCGCAGTTGCTCGTAGCCCGCATACTCCGCCAGCAACTGCCTCTTGGTCAGATGCCCCTGGAAACTCATCAGCCAAATGTCGGCCTCTCCCGCCTTGTCGAGTACGGTCTCGAAGGATAGGGGCAGCGACCCGCTATGGGTGTCGGAGTCGTAGGCGTAGGAGATGTGGGCGTCGCGATAGATCAGTCCCATGCTGCTTCTGCCTCCTGGCAGATACCAGGTGGATCCAGTCTTGCGCTCAGGCAGGACGCTCCGACGCTCCTTGTCGCCCTTGGCGAGGGGTAGAAAGCCGTTGGTATTCACGTTCCACGATCCGAAACAGACTGTCGGCCTGCTCGCCGCGCCCCACCAGCCGTCCGTAGAAGCGCATCCATTCCGCACGCCCCAGGGCCGAAGTCTCCATATAGTCGGCACATTCGATGATGGGAATCCCCGTCTTTTCGAGCACGCCATACCCGCCACTGTTCTCGAAAGGAGAGAGCAGGACAGCGTCAGACTGCAGATCGACGATGCGTTCCACATTGGGATTCATCGCCTCGCCGCAGTCGGCAATGGCGTCTTTGGCCTCTGTCAGCCGGAGGCGTCGCTGCACGTCGGGGATGAGCATATATTTCGCGTCGGCCACGCCCGCGATCCGCTGGCCCTCGCCGAGCCACTCCAGCAGGTTGGCATGGGCCGTCGTGAAGACCACCATCCGCTCCAAGGGCACGTAGACCACCGTGCCGTCGCCAGGGGGCTGAGTGCCCTCATGGCCAACGAGGTAGTAGGTGTGGAGTGTCTTCCCGGGTTTCCACGGGTCACGAAGTTCCACACGCGTGTAACCCTCGAAGGCCGTCATGCGTAGGTTTTGGGCGTAGGCCAGTGTGATTTCCTTTCCCTCCCCCGATGGCGTCGTGGACTTCGAAGTGCGTCCACAACTGCAGAAAATGAGGATGAGAAACGTATAAAAAAGCATTTTTCTATCCATTATCGCTCAATTTTACGTCGCAAAGGTACAAAAAACCGCTCAAATCTTTGCAGGGTAAAGGAAAAAATGTAACTTTGCACGAGACGGGATACGACTGGCAAGGTGAGAGCACGCTCTTGTCGAACGCATGTGTACTATCTTGTTCCCTATTACATTATAAACAATCAAAAGTAAACCAAAACAAAATTTAGAATCATGGCAGAAGAGAATTCTAATGTTTTGACCAACCATTATGACAAAAAGAAGATCATCCAGTTCTTCGTTATCATGGTTGTCACGGCCATCGTTTGGAACTTGCCGATCGACACTTTCGGCATTGACGGCCTCACCATCGTGCAGCAACGCATCATTGCGATCTTTGTGTTCGCTACCTTGTCGTGGCTGACGGAGTGTATTCCCTCTTGGGCTACATCGCTCGGAATCATCACCATCATGTGTCTGACCGTTTCGGACAATGCGCTGATGCCCTTCAAGGGTGAGAACATCGGCGAACTGATGGACTCTAAGCATATCATGGCGTCCTTCGCCGACCCCACCATCATGCTCTTCCTTGGTGGATTTATCTTGGCTGCCGCCGCTACTAAGTCGGGTCTCGACGTGCTGCTGGCGCGCAACCTCATTCGGCCTTTCGGTACGAAGAGTGAGAATGTGCTTCTGGGCTTCTTGCTGATCACGGGTATCTTCTCCATGTTCGTCTCCAATACGGCTACCGCCGCCATGATGCTGACGTTCCTTACGCCGGTCTTCGCCGCCCTGCCTGCCAACGGCAAGGGACGCATCGCGCTGACCATGAGTATTCCTATCGCTGCCAACCTTGGTGGTATGGGAACGCCAATCGGTACGCCGCCGAACATGATCGCTCTGAAGTTTCTCAACGATCCTGCGGGTCTGAACATGGGCATTGACTTCGGTCACTGGATGGCCTTCATGTTCCCGCTCGTCATCATCCTGCTTATCATCTCTTGGCGCATCCTTCTGTTCTTCTTCCCGTTCTCGAAGAAGACCATCGAACTGGAGATCAAGGGTTCCGTCCACCACGGATGGCGCATGAATGTGGTCATCGTGACCTTCATCATCACCATCCTCCTGTGGGTGATTCCGAAGTCGGTCACGGGTATCGACTCCTACAATGTGGCCATGGTGCCGATTGGCGTCTTTGCCGTCACGGGTGTCATCACGGCCAAGGACTTGCAGGAGATCAACTGGAGTGTGATTTGGATGGTAGCCGGTGGTTTCGCCCTTGGCTTCGGTATGAATGGTAGCGGACTGGCAGACGCGGCGCTGGAGAGCATCCCGTTTGGCGAATGGAGTCCGATCGTGATCCTCTTGATTTCGGGCCTTATCTGCTACATCCTCTCCAACTTTATCTCCAACACGGCCACGGCCGCATTGCTCGTCCCGATCCTCGCCGTCGTCTGCACGGGTATGGGTGACAAGCTCCACGCCCTCGGCGGCACGAGCACCGTCCTCATCGGTATCGCCATTGCTGCCAGCTCCGCTATGTGTCTCCCGATTTCCACTCCGCCGAATGCCATAGCCTACTCCACGGGTCTCGTCAAGCAGAACGACATGCTCAAGATGGGCCTCATCTGTGGTATCGTCTCGCTGGTGCTGGGCTACTCTGTGCTCTATTTCATCGGCAAGTCGGGTTTCCTGCTTTAGTTCAGGACTCCTACTCTTTCGTAAAGATTAGTAGATTGATTTCAAGATAGCTGGGTCCTATAACCATGTACCATTGGTAATGGTTAGAACCCACGGGTAGAATGAAGGGTGGTATGGAGAGCAAGTGTGCTCTCCAGCCACCCATTTTAGTCGCATAGATTCAACTCAAAGAAATATGATACGCAACTTGGTGTTTGATTATGGTGGCATCGTGGTGAATGTCCACGGTTCGGTGGTGCGGCGCGCCTTTATGGACCTGCGCGTGGCCCGATGGAAGCAGATCCTCTACTATCGGCGCATCAAGCGGTTGAAGGACGACTTCATCGATGGAGTGCGGCCTGCGGAGGAAGTCCTCGACGAGATCCACGCTCTCTGCGGGCGGGGTGTTTCTCGTTCGCAACTCTCCCAGGTGATGGGACTATTGGCGGGTGAGTTGCCTCCCGAACGCATCCGGACGATCGCCTCGCTGCGAGAGAAGTATCGCGTCTATGTGCTGAGCAATATCAACGACTCACTTTGGCAGACCAGCGTCCGACAGATCGAAGCCCTGGGCCTCTCGGTGGCTGACTGCTTCGACGCAACCTTCCTCTCCTACGAGATGGGGGTGGCCAAACCCGACGAGGCCATCTATCAGCAGATGATAGCGGAGACGGGGATGATTCCTGCCGAGACCCTCTACTTCGACGACCGCCGCAACAATGTGGAAGCCGGTCTGCGCCTTGGTTTTCAGGCCCACCAGGTCGTCAGCAATCAGTTGGAGGCGTGTCCTGCTTTTGCCCGCCTAGTGGGTGATAGTGGGCAGTGACAGGTGAGAACTGTGCTACCATCAAGGTGTGATGGCCGTGTCGTCAAAAAAAACTAAGGTCCTGCTGTCAAAGTGTAATGAACGTCTAACCAAGTTGTAATGATGGCACAATAGCAAGGTAATATCGACGTGGAAGGGGTAAAAAACGGGCGAGAGGGTGGCTATCTCAAACTTTTTTTGTAGTTTTGCACTTCCAATGAAAACTGTACGCGCGATCGTCACCACATTGATATGGACGCTGGCCGGGTGCTACCTGCTGCCCGCCATTCTGCTCCATATCCCTGCCATCCAGGAAATGGTGGGCGAAAAGGTGGCCGAAGTCGTTGCCGAGACCCTGAAGACCAACGTGCGTGTGGGACGGGTTGATGTGGGGTTCTTCAATCGTCTTGTGGTCGATGACCTACGGATCGACGACCAGCAACGGCAACCGATGATTCAGGCTTCGCGTGTGGCGGCCAAGGTCGATTTGGTCTCGCTCTTCCAGGGCAAGGTGAGGATATCCTCCGCCCAGCTCTTCGGCCTCGATGCGCGCCTCTATCAGAAAGACGCCCATACGCCGCCCAACTTCCAGTTTGCCCTCGACGCACTTTCGGACAAAGACAACAAGAAACCCTCTCATATCGACCTCGCCATCCAGTCGCTCGTTGTCCGCAACGGTTCGGTCCGCTATGACCAACTATGGCAACCGCGTAAGGCGGGTCTCTCGCCCTCCCATCTCCATCTTTCGCAGCTCAGCGGCCATTTCGTCCTCCATTCGCTCACGCCCGACGGACTGAAGGCCGACATCAAAAAACTCTCTTTCTGCGAGCAAAGTGGTCTGCAAGTCGATGCGCTCTCGCTCCATTTCAAGGCCGACCAGCGCCAGGCTCGCATCAGCGACTTGTCGTTGCGCCTGCCCCATTCGCTTTTGGTGGTTCCAGAAGTGGCTGTGTCCTACCGTATGGCCGAAGGTTCCATCGACTGGCGCACGGCCCAGGGGCGTGCTCGCATAGCCTCCTCCCACGTCACGGTCTCCGACTTAGCCTTTCTCCAGCCCGGGCTGAAGGACTGCGACCGTCTCGTAAGCTTGGAGCTTGAGGCTCGTATGGCTGCCTCTCAGTTGCAGGTGAGCGGTCTGCGTTTGCAGAGCGAGGGCCTGCTCGACACCCGCCTCACGGGCCGCGTGTCGCTGAAAAATCCTGCCAACGACTGGCAGGTGAATATTGTCCGCCTCAGTGCTGACCTTCCGCAACTCTCCTCTCTCCTTGCCCAGTTGACGCAGGGGAACACGAAGTTGCCAGCGGAAGTCGCGCACCTGGGCCATGTCAATTGGACGGGATCGTTTGCCCAGCTTCATGGCCGTATGGAGGCTAAGGGCCGTCTCCTCTCCGATGCAGGCTTCGTGCGGCTGAATGCCGCCCTTAGAGGCCGCGAGGTGTCGGGCATGGTGGAGACGGAGGGCTTTGAGTTGGGTCGCCTCTTGGGCAATCCCGACTTGGGAGGCCTTGCCGCCAAGGTGGAGGGGCGCGCTCTGATACCGCAGGAGTTGTCGCAGCTCCGCTTCGAGGCAAAGGTCAGCGTGCCCTATTTCGACTTCAAGGGCTATCGCTACCGTCAGATCCATCTCGATGGTGCGATGGCCAATGATGTCTTCGACGGATTGTTGAGTCTCGACGACCCCAATGGTCGCATCCGTTTCCAGGGCAAAGTGGCCCATCTCCTTTCTTTATTGGAGAAAAGGAAGCAGACTAGCGTGGCGGTAGATGCTTCGCTGACGGTAGATAACGCCTCGTTGAGTCGCCTGCAACTCTCTGATGCTCTTGGGGCGAGGGTACTCTCCTTGGCTGCCCGCATCCAGGGAAACGCCTCGTCCCTCGACGACCTTAACGGCCTGTTGGAACTCAAGAATTATTCTCTCCGCCAACCTGGTGAGCAGATTGTCTTGCCCTACCTCCATGCGGAGGTGGTCAATGGGGTGGCGCACCGATCCCTGCGGGCGCATACCGATTTTGCCGATATAGAAATCGGTGGACGCTATGATTATCCTACGCTTTTGGGAAGGTTGCAGAACCTGGTCGGCCACTATCTCCCTTCTCTCGTCAGTCCAGTGCCTTCCCGTGGCAACGACTGCGTCTCTATCTCCGCCACCATCTCCGATACGCCGCTTCTGCGCTCCTTGCTCCACCTGCCGCTGACGCTCCAGGCTCCTGTGGAGTTGCAGGGAGTGGTCGATGGACGACATGGCAACCTCCAGTTGACTGCCCCGTCGCTGACCGTCAGCGACCAGCAGATCACGCAGGCGACCCTCCACCTGCAGACAGCCGACTCTCTCCATCTGACTTTCGCCGCCCACCGCGAGGACAAAGAGGGGACTGCACTGTGCGTTTCGGGCTATGCTGCCGCCAAGGACGACCAGTTGCGTCCTCATATCACGGCTCAGATGGGTGGCAAGTTGCCCGTATCAGCCGAGGCGGATGCCAACGTGGCCTTTGAGCGCGATCGTGGCATGCTGGTCAGCCGCATCCATCTCAATCCCTCGATGGTGAAGGTGGACACCCTGCTCTTCAACGTTCTGGCCTCGGATATCACCTACGCCCACCACCGACTGGACATCGACCACTTCGAGGTGTCCAACAAAGAACAGCTCATCGGCATCAACGGTCAGACCACGGGTAGCGAGGACGATTCGCTAAAGGTCACGCTGCGCAATATCGACGTGCCCTATATCCTCGACTTGGTCCATTTCAAATCGGTGGAGTTTGACGGCGTGGCCTCGGGCACGGCCTATGTGAAGAAATTCTTCACCCAACCGACCATCAACGCTCAGTTGCAGGTCGATGGCTTCCAGTTTGAAAAAGGTGATATGGGTACGCTCCGTGCTCATGTCACCCTCCAGGACGGGCGGGTCAATATCGACGCCGTCGCCGACGATGGTCCCGATTCCCATACGGATATCAAGGGCTATGTCTCCATCAAAGACAACTACATCAACCTGCCGATCCGGGCCTACAACTCACGGCTCGACTTCGTTCAGTCGTTCACCGACTCTTTCCTCGACGATGTGCATCTGAGGGGCAACGGATGGGTGCGTGTCATCGGCCCCCTGAGCGATGTCAACCTTGCTGGCAATATGCGTGCGAGTGGTTCGGTCCATGTCTCTGCGCTCAATACCGACTATCACGTGCGCGACGTGCAAGTGCTTTTGCGTCCTGACGAGATCACATTCATGAATGATACAATTCGCGACCGCGAGGGAAACTATGGCATCCTGAGTGGTGGACTCCACCACCAGGCTTTGCGCCGTCTGACTTATGATATCTTCCTTGAGGCCCACAACATGCTGGCCTACGACAATCCGCAGCCCGATCTGAAGAGCTCCTTCTGGGGGCGGGTCTATGCCACGGGTGCCTGTGCCATCCACGGTCGTTCGGGAGAAACAACCATGGATATCGAAGCCACACCCGGTCCACGTTCCTTTATAGAATATAATGCTGCGCAAGAGGGCACGGTGGGTGGCAATGACTTCATCGAATGGCTTACGCCACGGGCCGACTCCGTTCAGACGGTCCTCCAGGGTGGGGGAGAATGGGAGGCGGCGAGAGACTCCCTGGACAAGGAGATAGACGTGCCGTCGGACATGCGCATCAACTTCCTCGTCAAGGCCAATCCCGACTTCACGCTCCGCGTCTTGATGGATGCGGCCTCGGGCGACAACATCGCGCTGCGGGACAATGGCGTGATCCGAGCCAACTGGTTCAACAAGGGTGCGTTCCAGATGTATGGCAACTATGATGTGGATGAGGGTAGCTACAACATCACCATTCAGAATATCATCAAGCGTAGCTTCCAGTTCCAGCCGGGTTCTTCCATCGCCTTCGGTGGCGACCCCTTTGCAGCGGCGCTCAATCTCAAGGCCCGCTATACGCTCAACAGTGTGCCGCTCTCCGACCTCCAGTTGGGACAGTCGTTCAAGCGAAACAACATCCGTGTCAACTGTCTGATGGACATCAACGGCACCCCCGAGTCGCCGCAGGTCACCTTTGGCCTCGACCTGCCTACGCTCTCTGCCGATGCGCAGCAGATGGTGCGGTCGGTCATCAACTCTCAGGAGGATATGAACCAGCAGGTGTTGTATCTCCTTGCCGTGGGACGCTTCTATACGCAGGGGGCCAACAATGCACTTCAGGAGCAGCAGGCACAGAGCCAGACCTCGCTCGCGATGCAGAGTTTGCTCTCGGGCACGCTCTCGCAGCAGATCAACTCCGTACTGTCGAATGTGGTACGCAGTGACAATTGGAGTTTTGGCGCCAATATCTCTACGGGCGACGAGGGTTTCAACAATGCGGAGTATGAGGGACTGCTCAATGGAAGGCTGCTCAACAACCGCCTGCTGATCAATGGTGAGTTTGGTTATCGTGACAACGCGGCGACGGACAACGCCTCCTTCATCGGCGACTTCGATATCCGCTATCTCTTCACGCCGACGGGTAGCTTGGCCGTCCGCTTCTACAATCAGAACAACGACCGCTACTTCACGCGCAACTCGCTCACCACGCAGGGTATTGGACTCATCATCAAGAAGGACTTCACCAACCTGCGCGACCTCTTCGGACCGAAACGAAAGAAATGGGGCATCAAAAAAGAGAAGCGACCAAAAGCGCGCTCGAAGAAATAGCATCATCGTGTCGAGGCCTTCGTAACTATTCAGCAATAACGAGTTTTTTGTCAACAATCCTCAAAACAAGTAAATATCTCGGATATTTTTTTTATTTTTGTACCTTTTTTGTATCTATCTATGAATAAGCAAGTTACGGATATATCGCAAGCCTTGAAAAGGCTGACATCTGAGATGCAGTCGATGCATGAAGCCATCGATGCGCTACATACGGAGAATGCGAATTTGCGCCGTAACGTGGAAAGGCTTCAAAAAGAGAACCGCAGCCTGCGCAAGCGGCTGGAAAAGTATGAGAAGCCCGACAAGAATTCAAACAACAGCAGCACTCCTCCCTCCAAGGAAAAGATGAAAGCCGAAGTGATTCGGCGCACAAAATCCTTTGCGAAAGAAGAGCGGCCTTAAACCTGGCATGGGCAGCCTGGGCATGAGGCACACAACAGAAATATGACGGAAAAGCCGAATGTTGTGGAAGACTGCATGAGTGGATATTGTCGCGAGTGCGGTCGTGACTTGTCCGCATAGCGGGAGAGCTTGACTATGTAAGTCAAGTTGTAGATTTGCCAACGTTGGCGCCTGTCGTCGAGAGAATATCGCCATTACAAGAAGACCTGCACCTGCGGATGTTGCAATAGAGGATACGAGCCGCGCAAGCGGGGCAAACATATAGAACTTTTGGCAAGAACATCAGAGCCGTTGTGACCTACCTGAGCGTGGTGCAGTGCATACCTTACGAGCGACTGGCTTTTTGATGGAAGAGGTGTTTTCTGTCCACATGAGCCAAGGCTCCATCAAGAACATTGTACAGGAGGCCATGAGGAAATCCAAGCCTGCCATAAAGCTGCTGGAAGACATGCTGAGGAAATCACCCGTTGTGGGCTTGGATGAGTCGGGTTGCTACAACAACAAGAAACTGGATTGGGCGTGGATAGCGCAAACAACATACTTGACGCTTTGCTTCCGTGCTGCCGGCCGCTCGTCAAAAGTGCTTGAAGAGAGGTTCGGCGATGCTCTAAAAAACATGGTGGCAGTGACCGACAGGCACAGCGCGTATTTTTCCCTTGACTTTTGAATCACCAAGTGTGCCTGGCCCCACCTTCTGCGCGCGAGTTGGAATACTTGACAGAGCTTGACCCGAAACAGCAGTGGTCGAAAGATGTGGCAAGCCTGTTTAGACAAGCCATTCATGAGAGAAACACTCGGCCTAATGAATTCATTGACAAAAAGAACTTGGCTTGACAAGCTTGACGATCTGCTGAAAGCCAACCTGCTCCACCTAAGATCCAACTTCGAGAGGCTTCGCAATGGACTCGCAAAATGCAGGGATTACATATTCAACTTCTTGGAAAATCCCGCAATTCCACCCGACAACAATGCGAGCGAGAGAGGAATCCGAAAACTGAAGATAAAGCAGAAAGTGTCCGCACTTTCAGGTCTGACAATGGAGCAGACGCTTTCTTTTCTATACATTCCATTGCTGACACTGCATGGAAAAACGGCCAGTCGCAGCTGCAAGCTATCCATACCATCCTGTCGTTATAGGATGGTAGGATGCTGCATGCCTACACTATTGCTGAATAGTTACGAGGCCTTCAGTGAATAGTTAATTATCCGTAATAAAGGTGGCCTTGCCACGGCTGGTTTGCCCAAAAAATACTACCTTTGCATCAACAAGAAGGCAGTGTTCCGGCTCTGTCGCCGGCACCTATGGGTGCGGGAGGAAAGTCCGGGCAGCGTGAGGGTACCCTGCTTCCGAAAGTAGAAGCTATCGGCGACGGTAGGCGACGCAGAAGAAAATAACCGCCTCAGCTGGCTTCCCGCCTAATCGAGTTTCAAGATAAAGCTGGAACCAGTCCGGGGTAAGGGTGAGAAGGTGGTGTAAGAGACCACCAGCCGCCGGGAGACCGTGCGGGCTGTGCTAACCAGGGGCTGCAAATTCATGTAAACCACCGATACAGGAAACCCGCCCGAGTTCCCCTTCGGGAGATGCGGTGGAGGGTAGAATGCTTGAGCCGTCGGGCGACCGGCGGAGTAGATAAATGACAGGCACCGCACTATTATCGAAAGATGAGTGCGGGACAAAACCCGGCTTATAGGAACGACTGCTTTCTTTTCTTTTTTGTCCTCCCGACGGTTCAGGAAGCGCCAGGGGGCAACACATGGATCAACGCAATGAAAGATTTATCAGAATATACGACGGTGATCGACGACTTCCAGCATCGCATGGAGGCTAAGATTCGCAACCATCAGTTGGACCAGGGATTCCCCGACCGGGGCGACTTGTCGGAAGAGGAGTTGAGCGATTATCTCTTCGACTATCAGGCTGCCCTCGATAGCAAGGGATCTGAGCGCAAGCGCTACACCGTGGCGGGCATCTTGATCATCTTGCCCGTCCTCGTCATGTCGGCCTTTCCCATCGAGCAGTTGCCTTTCGAGCAGGAGGCGTGGAACTGCCTCTTGGCGGTTGGAATAGGTTTCTGCCTCTTCCTCCTCTACTATATCTTCTCCCTGCTGCTGGTTAAGGTGCGCATAGGCAAGGTGAACAAGACCTATCCGAAGGCCAAGCGATTTATCGATCAAGTCAAAGTCTTTTAATTTCAATTTTACTATTCGTTATCATGCAAATTCCCGACTTACAACAATACAAGGATAAATTCTCACAGGAAGCCTTCACCGACAAAATCGCCCGCATCGCCAAGCGGTCGGGAGCAAAGTTGGTCTATGCTGCCCTGGTGCTCTACTACACTTTGCAGAGCGACAATGTCTCGCTGAAGGACAAGGCCATCATCGTTGGTGCACTGGGCTATTTGATTTCTCCCATCGATGTCATTCCTGACGCGATCCCCATTGCCGGACTCACCGACGATCTCTCTGTGCTCATCTATGTGATCAACAAGGTGTGGAACAATGTGGGCGACGACGTGAAGCAGAAGGCCCACGAGAAACTCAAGACTTGGTTTGACGAGGAGGAGCTCAAGGCTGCCGACGACTTGTTCACCAACAACCCGATGGACAACCCAGTCTGATCTGATGACTGCTGGCCATATCATCATCCTTCTAGCCGTTCTCGCTGCCGTCGCCTATTTGGGCTATCGTGTCAAGCGAGCTTTCGAGGCCATCCACGATCCTTGTCGAGGATGTCCAGGGTGTGCCTTGAAAGGCAAGATTTCGGGAAGAGAACGCCATAGAATGAGGAAAAAGCAGTGTGAGGAAATAAAAAACGCTCAAAAGTTTGGTGGAATAAAATAAAAGCAGTACCTTTGCATCGCTTTTGAAAAGAAGCGCTATGGTGCCTGGGCCGGGAGGTTAGGTAACGGTCTGCAAAACCGTGTAGAGCAGTTCGATTCTGCTAGGCACCTCATAGAAGGCGAAGAGTACTATTGCTCTTCGCTTTGTTTATGCCACCCTTTCCGCGCCTCCTGGACAGTCTGGGATCGTCCGACAAATCTTATGAACGAAAAATCAAAATCATCATGCTACAGTCACAATTACAATCTATCGTAGAAAAATTTGCTGTCTCGGCTACCGTCTCCACTATCCGTCCTCTTGGGTCAGGATTGATCAACGATACCTACCTGGTCGTGACGGAAGAAAAGGACCAGCCCGACTATGTGCTTCAGCGCATCAACCACGAGGTGTTTCCCGATGTAGATATGGTCATGCGCAACATTGCCATCGTGACCCGCCATATCCGCGAGCGACTGATTGCGCAGGGCGAGACCGATTTGCGCCACCATGTCTTGGAGTTTTTGCCCACTGTCGAGGATGCCAATCGGTTGTATGCGGAGGTCGATGGCCATTATTGGCGTCTGATGGTCTTTATCGACCATGCCGTCACGAAACAGGAGGTCAATCCGGAGAGTGCCCATGCTGCCGGACAATCCTTCGGCCATTTTCAAGCGATGCTGGCCGATGTGCCCTGCCAGTTGGGCGAGACCATCAAAGACTTCCACAATATGGAGTTTCGTATTGAGCAGTTGAAGCAGGCTTGCGTCGAAGACCGTGCAGGCCGTTTCGATGAACCCGCCGTCCAGGAGTTGTTGGAGCAACTTGGCAACCGTGCCGAGGCCATGACCGAGGCGGAGCGTCTTGGACGCGAGGGCAAACTCCCTAAGCGCGTCTGCCATTGCGACACGAAAGTGAACAATATGTTGTTCTCCGAGGATGGCAGTGAGGTATTGTGTGTTATCGACCTCGATACCGTCATGCCGTCGTTTATCTTCTCCGACTATGGCGACTTCCTCCGCACGGCAGCCAGTACCGCAGCCGAGGACGAGCCCGACTTCTCGAAGATTCAGTTTCGCCAAGATGTTTTCCAGGCCTTCACGAAAGGTTATCTTGCTTCGGCCCGATCCTTCCTCACCCCGCTGGAGATTCAGATGCTTCCCTATGCCGTCGTGCTCTTCCCCTACATGCAGAGTGTGCGCTTCCTGTGGGACTACCTCAATGGTGACGGCTATTGGAAGGTGCAGTATCCCACCCACAACCTTGTCAGGGCTCAAAATCAGTTTGAATTGGTGAAGCGTGTCGAAGAGGCCATGCCAGCCATCAAGGCTTTTATCAATTCTCAGTTGAATTGATCCTGCTGTGGCTACTTTGTATAAAACGGATCCTGTAGGACTCTATTTCATGTAGGAGTGTCCCTGCAGGATTCTATTTCATGATTTGCAGGTAAGTACCCACCTTGAATACTTTGAAAAGTAAGAGGGAGGGGTTCTTTCCTGTCAGATTGCGCCTTATCAGCGTGGCAAGGGGAGTGTAGATTTGTCTTGCCACGCCAAGCAGGTGCTTCCGCCGAAGCATCTCCACTCCGTCGAGCAGCGGACTGTAGCCCTCCAGCTCTTCGCGATAGGCGAAGAGGGTGTGTAGGCTCTCCTCTACCTTGTTGATGTATAGTTGGTTGCTCTCCAATGTATGATAACCGACGGGATTGTCAATATGGAGGATGGATGCGCCCGCCTCCTCCAATGTCTTTCCGAAGAGTACGTCCTCGTACCCGTAGGTCTTGATGTCGGAACGCAAGGGGTGAGCCAGCATCAAGTCGCGGTCTATCATGAAATTGTTGGTTCTGAAGCAGCGGAAGGGGGTCTTGCTCCGAGCTTCAGCCGAGAAGCGCGCCAGACTGTCCAACTCATATTGGTAGCGAAGGCCCTGAGGCTGGGAGAGGCCGTCCACCATCGAACCGCCACAGACCACCTGTGCCTTGCCGATCTGATGGACGTAGCCCCTGATGAAACCGTCTGGGATGAAGAGGTGGGCGTCGATATAGAGCAGCCAGCGGTATCGTGCCTCCTGGGCCAGCCGGTTGCGTATCGCTGCTCGGCCTATGTTGTGCGGTTCCCTCACCAAGCGACAATGGACGAGGTGCAGGATTTCTTCGTTCTCGCGCACTACCGCCTCGTCCGTACTGCAGTCGTCTGCCACCACGACCTCATAGCATAGGTCTTCTGCCACCGACAGAGTCTCCAGTTGGCTCTGTAGGGTACTCACCTGCGATAAGATACGGTCGTTGTAGGTAGGAATCAGTACAGATATTTCGGTCATAACGGACGCAAAAGTACGAAAAAACAAGCAGAAAACCATCTGCAATGGCAGAAAAATCCATCTCTCAAAGAGAAAAAATGCCAACCATTTGTCTATTCGACAGAAAGTTAGTACCTTTGCAGCCGCTGTCACGAGTTGGCAGCATAAAATTCAATCCACATTAAAGTACAATTTTAAAGTAATGGCAACAAAGATCAGACTTCAGCGCGGTGGCCACAAGGGCTATGCTGTTTATCGCATCGTCATCGCCGATTCGCGCGCGCCACGTGATGGCAAATTCACTGAGAAGATTGGTGTGTACAATCCCAACACCAATCCCGCCACGGTAGATTTGAATTTCGACCGTGCTCTTTATTGGTTGGAGGTTGGCGCTCAGCCCACCGACACTGTGAAGAACATCCTCAGCCGTGAGGGTGTCCTCTTGATGAAGCACCTCCGTGTAGGTGTGAAGAGAGGCGCGTTTGACGAGGCTACCTGCCAGAAGCGTTTCGACGAGTGGAAGCAGGCCAAGGCCGCTGGTACCGAGGCTTTCGCCAAGAAGCTCGCTGATGACAAGAAGGCTGCTGCTCAGAAGGCCCTCGAGGAGGAGAAGAAGACCAACGAGGCTATTGCCCAGAAGGTTGCAGAGAAGAAGGCTGCTGCCGCTGCTGCTCAGGCTGAGGCCGAGGCTGCTAAGGCTGCAGAGGAGACTGCTGCTGAGGAGGCACCCGCTGAGGCATAAAGCTTCTTCTTTTTAAAGAAATTTTAAGAGGAGACAGGTTCCTATCATAGGGCTTGTCTCCTCTTTTTGCTATGCTCGGTACGAGTCCATCTGTCATGTACCCGGGCCTACGGTTATTTTCCAGTCAGAATCTTCTTTGCGTTTTCCACTCGTTCCTGCGTTGGCGAGTTGACTCCATCAAGCGGATAGGGGATTCCTAATTTCTCATATTTGAAAATTCCCAGCGTATGATAGGGCAACACATCGACCCGCTCGATGTTGTCCAGCGTGTCGAGGAAGTGGCGCAGTTCCTGCAGCAGGGCGTCGTCGTCCGTGATACCAGGCACGAGGACGTGGCGGATCCATACCGGTTTCCGAATGTCGGATAGGTAGCGTGCGCAGTCGAGGATGTTTTTGTTGTCATATCCCGTCAGTTGCTTATGTCCCTCCGGTCGGATATGCTTGATATCGAGCAGCACCGTGTCGGTGTAGCGCATCAGTTCCTCAAACTTTCCAAACCACGGTTCCCTTCTTGTGAATGGTTGTGCCGATGTGTCTAGACAGGTGTTGATGCCCCGTTCGTGAGCCTTGCGGAAAAGCTGAGTGAGAGCGCCCATTTGGAGCAACGCCTCTCCACCACTCACCGTGATGCCACCCTTGTCCCCCCAGTAGGTGCGATACCGTGCCGCCTTGTCGATCAGGTCATCGACCGAAACGGTCTCTCCCACGCCCGTCTTCCATGAGTCTGGATTGTGGCAGTACTGGCAGCGCATCTGGCAGCCTTGCAGGAATATCACATAGCGAATGCCTGGTCCATCGACCGATCCGAAAGTCTCCGTGGAGTGGATGTGGAGCATGTCGTCGTTGACGCTTGTTGGTTGATTCTTCATCTTGTTTTTTATAATGAAAAGGCCGCCTGCCCAACACGATTTGATTAGACAGACGGCCCAGTTTTATTTCTCATGCCTCCTTTTTCTTACCCTTTTCGGCAGGAATCAGAGGACCAGTGTGCTTACAGACGCTCGTGCGACTGACGTGCGATCACGTCGAGCTGCTGCTCACGGGTGAGGTCGATAAACTTCACGGCGTAGCCAGAGACACGGATGGTGAAGTTCTGGTACTCCTCCTTCTCCGGATGCTCCATGGCGTCCTTGAGTTTCTCCACACCGAAGACGTTCACGTTCAAGTGGTGCGCACCCTGTCCGAAGTAGCCGTCCATGACGTTCACCAGCGTGTTGGCACGCTCCGTGTCGTCATGGCCGAGTGCACCCGGGTTGATGGTCTGCGTGTTGGAGATACCGTCGAGAGCGTACTCGTACGGCAACTTAGCCACAGAGTTGAGCGAAGCGAGCAGGCCGTTCTTCTCTGCGCCGTAGCTCGGGTTGGCACCCGGTGACAACGGAGCCTGTGCGGGACGTCCGTCCGGCATCATGCCCGTAGCCTTGCCATAGACCACGTTGGAGGTGATCGTCAGGATAGAGCAGGTCGGCTCTGAGTTGCGATAGGTGTGGTGCTTGCGGATCATGTTCATGAAGGTCTTCAGCAACCATACTGCGATCTCGTCAGCACGCTCGTCGTCGTTGCCATAGCAGGGGAAGTCGCCCTCGGCCTTGTAGCCGATGGGGAATCCGTTCTCGTCGCGCTCGATCTTGACCGTAGCATACTTGATGGCGGAGATAGAGTCGACCACATGGCTGAAGCCAGCGATACCCGTGGCAAAGGTGCGGCGCACGTTGGTATCGATGAGGGAGAGCTCCTCAGCCTCATAGAAGTACTTATCGTGCATGTAGTGGATGAGGTTCAGCGTCTTGACATAGACACCTGCCAGCCACTCCATCATGGCGAGGAAGCGGGGCATGAACTCGTCATAGGTCAGCACGTCGCCGTCGATCGGACGGTAGTTGGGGCCACACTGCTCGCGCGTCTTCTCGTCCACACCACCAGAGATAGCATAGAGGAGACACTTGGCGAGGTTGGCACGAGCGCCGAAGAACTGCAACTCCTTACCCGTCTGCGTAGCGGAGACGCAGCAGCAGATGCTATAGTCGTCGCCCCAGATAGGACGCATCACGTCGTCGTTCTCATACTGGATAGAGCTGGTCTTGACGGAGATCCAGGCAGCGTAGCGCTTGAAGGCCTCGGGCAGGCGTGGGCTGTAGAGCACCGTGAGGTTGGGCTCGGGAGACGGACCCATGTTGATCAACGTGTGGAGGAAACGGTAGTCCGTCATCGTCACCATGGAGCGACCGTCCATACCCATACCACCCACCTCGAGCGTAGCCCATACGGGGTCGCCGCTGAAGAGCTGGTTGTAAGACGGGATACGGGCAAACTTCACCATGCGGAACTTCATCGTCAGGTGGTCTACCAGTTCCTGTACGTCGGTCTCCGTCAGCACACCCTCGTCCAAGTCGCGCTTGAAGTAGATGTCGAGGAAGGTCGAGATACGGCCCACGGACATGGCGGCACCGTTCTGCGTCTTCACTGCGCCAAGGTAGCCGAAGTAGAGCCACTGCACGGCCTCGCGTGCGTTCTGTGCGGGCTTGCTGATGTCGAAGCCATAGAGCTGTGCCATCTCCTTCAGACCCTTCAGCGCCTTGATCTGCTCAGAGACCTCCTCGCGCAGGCGGATTACCTCGTCGATCATCTCGCGGTCGCCCATGGTAGCCAGGTCGTGCTGCTTCTGCTCGATCAGGTAGTCGATACCATAGAGAGCCACACGGCGGTAGTCACCCACGATACGGCCACGGCCATAGGTGTCGGGCAGACCCGTGAGGATGTGGTTGTGGCGCACCAGCTTCATCTCCGGCGTATAAGCGTCGAACACACCGTCGTTGTGCGTCTTGCAATATTTAGAGAAGATCTCATGCAGTTTCTCAGAGGGCTGATAACCATAGGTCGTGCAGGCCTGCTCAGCCATCTTGATACCTCCGTAGGGCATGAAGGCACGCTTCAAAGGCTTGTCAGTTTGCAGGCCGACCACCTTCTCCAAGTCCTTTGCGCTCTCAGAGATATAACCCGGGCCGTAGGCAGTCAGGCTTGATACCACCTCGGTCTCCATGTCGAGCACACCACCTTTGGCACGCTCTTCCTTTTGCAGCTTCTGCAACTCGCCCCAAAGCGTGTTGGTAGCGTCGGTTGCGCCTACGAGGAACTTCTCGTCACCCTCATAGGGAGTGTAGTTGTTCTGGATGAAGTCGCGAAGATTGACCTCAGACTTCCACTTGTTTCCTTTGAAACCTCTCCAAGCAGTTTTCATGCAGTTGTCGTTTTTATGATTTAAAAATTCGATTGTTTCATCCCTTGTCCAATGGCAACCTCCTTTCGGATTGTCACCATTTTTATAGGTCTAGTACATTGATTCGGTCTGCAAATGTAGCACTAATATTCGGAGCGTGCAAATATTCACCTGAAAAAGTTTCATCATGCACCGCTTTTTTCTGTTTCGGGGGGCAAAGTGTATATCAAATGATAACTTTGGTTACATTTGCTTTTCCTTACAATCTGTTATATAACCGGGATAAAAACAGGGCGGGGGAGGAGTTGTAATGGCTATAAAACGCGTTATCCGTCAATTCGCTAACCATTTTTTATCACTTGCCTGTACCTCTCGCAAACACTCTCATAAGATGAAGTTGAAAAGATAACCCAGTAAGACGATGAACAGTGTGATGGTGCCAAAAACACACCAATGAGGCGCCATGTCATAACCTTCTTGAGTAGTGTGGCTTCTGGTAGCGACAACCCCACGACGCCCATCATGAAGGCAATGGCGGTGCCAAGCGGGATGCCTTTGGCCACGAAGACTTCGATGATGGGCACAATACCCGCAGCATTGGCATACATAGGAACTGCCAGCACTACCGCAAGGGGAACTGTGAACCAGTTGTCGCGGGCCATATAGTGCTCGAAAAATCCCTCAGGTACATAGCCGTGCATCATGGCGCCGATACCTATACCAATGATGACATAAATCAGTACGCTACGCACGATGCCCCATGCTTCACGGATAATGGCTGGTAGACGATGGATAAAGCTGACGTGGTCGGTCTCCCATGCCTCGGTCTGTTGTGTGGACCGCTTCTGAGTCTGTTTCACCCACTCGCTCAGTAGCGGTTCCAGTCGCATCCGCCCCAGCAGGACGCCGCCGATCATGCCCAGCAGGACGCCGCTGACGACATAGATGACCGTGACCTTCATACCGAATGATCCGAGAAACATGGCTACGGCCACTTCGTTGACCAGCGGTGAGGTGATGAGGAAGGCGAAGGTGACGCCCAGTGGTATGCCGCCTTTGACAAAGCCGATGAACAGCGGAATGGACGAACAGGAGCAGAATGGGGTGATGGCGCCGAAGACAGAAGCCAGTAGGTATTGCATTCCGTGGAGCCGATGCGTCATGAGATAGTTGCGCAATCGTTCAATGGGAAAATAGGCGTTGACCACGCCCATCAACGAGCTGATGGTAAAGAGTAGCATCAGGATCTTCACCGTGTCGTAGATGAAGAAGTCGAGCGCAACGCCGAGATGCGACGTTGCGTCGAGTCCCAACAGGTCGTATGTTATCCAGTCGGCCAGTTGCTGTATCATAAGCCCAACGCTTTTCTGACATCGGCCTCCGTAGGCACGCTGCCCTTGATTTTCACTTCGCCGTCGACGACCACTGCGGGAGTGCTCATGACGTTATACTCCATCACGCGCATGATATCGGTGACATACTCCACTTGGGCTTCAATACCACAGTCGCCAACCACCTTGTTGACTACGTCCAGTGCCTTCTTGCAACGACTGTATCCAGCGCCTAATACTTTGATTTCCATTGTTCTGTTTTTTTATTAAAAGTAAATGATGTAACATTCATATAATCCTACCATGATGAACAATATGCTAACAATGATCGTTGCCCACCGCTCTATGTTTTTCAACCAGCCATAGAATCTGCCTACCTTTTGCATACTGAACGCCAGTAGCCAGGCGACTATGATCACGGGCAAAGCTGTGGCAGCGGCAAAGACTGCGGGCAGCAGGTAGCCCATCGTGGTTGTTGCGGACATGGGGATAAGCATACCGAAGTAGAACATGCCGCTCGTCGGGCAGAAGGCCATGGCAAACAACACGCCCAAGAGGAAGGCGCCCCAACCACCATGTTGTTTCAAATTCTCAGCATTGTTTCCGTTGAAGCCGAACTGAGGAAGCCGCAGGCGATGACTGGCAATCATCAGCACTCCTATTACGATCAAGGCTGGGCCAAGCAGTATCTCGCCCCATTCGCCAATAAACTTTTGGATGCCGAACATGGACGCGCCCCGTCGGAGAATCATGATGAGTACCATGCCAAGCAGAGTGTAGGCTGCAATGCGTCCTGCGGTATAGAGCAGTCCGTTAAGGAACACACGACGACGGTCTTCTACATCCTTGCCAATGTAGCCGATGGCGGCAATATTCGTTGCCAGCGGGCAAGGAGAAATGGCTGTCAGCAGACCCAGCAGGAATGCTGTCAGCACGGGTGTCGTACTGTTTTCAAGCAATGTCTGTAACCAGTCCATAGGCCTATTTCAATGCAGTTTTGATTTTTTGTGTTACGCCAGCTTTGAATACTTCTGGCTGTCTGCGTGAATGTCCAAAGGCATACTCAGTCAGGTTCTCTGCCTTTTCCTTTCCGTCCTTGTGGCGTACAAGGAACAAGGACGACCAGGTGACTTTGTACTTCTCAGCCATTCGGGCATTCTCTCTTTTAGAAATGTCTATCACGCGATAGACCACCTTGCCTGCCTTCATTTGTCTGGCAAAGTTGGCTTTCAACAGTTCGTTGGTGTTGCGCTCGATGGAGCGACACGTCATACAGCGCTGTTTGCTGTGAAAATAGATTACCTCGACATAGTCCTTCGCTTGCTCCGCGTGACCTTTGGTTGGTGCGGTGTCTACCTTCTCACCACAGGCCAGCACAAGGAGGCTGACCAACAATAAAACGAATACTTTTTTCATTTAGAAATCTGTTTGTTGTTTGTAAAACTACGAACACAATAGGGGCAATTATCCCTTATGCTATGATTGTATCTTCAGTATCCTATTGATCTATTTACTGCAGCCGCAGTCTGTTTTTCTCGTTTCTTGGTTAAAGAATTCCTTGAATAGCATGTTGGCCAACATCCAGTTGTCGCGGTTGATGCAGTACTTCACCTTTGGCATCTCAATGGTACCCTGTATCAGTCCAGCGTTTTTCAATTCCGATAGATGCTGTGAGACAGTGGCTTTGGCTATCGGTAGTTCTTCGTGAATATCTCCGAAATAGCACTGTTCCTGTTTGGCCAAAAACTGTAGAATAGCTATCCTTGCAGGATGGCCCAATGCCTTGGCAAAGCGGGCTAACCGCTCTTGTTTTTCCATATATACTTTTTTGTTGTCCATATATTATCATTTGTTTCGTGTTCGCAAAGTTACGAACAATAAAAAAGAATCACAAATTCTTGTTCGTGTTTTTACGAATATTTAACGAGCGCTAACAGCTACTCCTTAAGTTAGTCCCATCATCTCTTTTCTTATATATAAGGTATTTATTTTGTTTGCAACAATGTATGGCGCTAAACGCCGCATATTTTGCGGTAAAAATAATAAAATTATCTCGAACCGCCAAATTAATCCATAAAAAACCTTATATTTGCATATTGAAAAAAAAGATAACGAGCAAGATGGAGAAACAACCCCTAAACCGATTTAGGTGACGTTGTCCAAAACAAAGATGATTATGCCAAAGAAAGATAATACAACCCTCCCCGAGTGCTATCCAGTATGTGAGCATAGCAGTTGCCCTATGGCAGCTACTTGTCTGCACCAGGTGGCTTACTCCATGATGATGGAGAAGAATGAAGAGTATCTGCATCTTATCAACCCCACCCGATGCAGCAAGGACGAAGCGTGCACATACTATCGCAATAAAAAGCCTGTGATCTTCGCTCGCGGTTTCACCAACTTCCAAAAGCGGATGTACCCTCAACAGTATGACAAGTTCATGACTTCCCTTATCCTCCACTTCGGACGCAACCAATATTTCAAGCGTAGGCGTGGCGATATTCTTCTTCCACCTGAGGAGCAGGAAGTGATAAGGCAGATGCTCGAAAAGGTTGGAGCAGACTCCAATATGGACTTCGACAAATATGAGGAACATATCAATTGGAATGCCTAAGTAGTGCCACATAAGTGTTACTCTGATGTCAGTTGACTGGAACTGCAGTACCAGCAGACAGAAACTCCAGTACCACCTGGATGGCACGAGGCGAGGTACTGTCTTCCCATGGAAATACTTGATTCTGCGCGTCAATTATTTCACGGGAAAGATAAATAGTAAATATCATAAAAGAATTATAATTAAGTAAATAACGAATATGAAAAGTTTTGCACCAAAACCATGGGTAGTACCTATGCCCGTGCTGATTATAGGCACATATAATGAGGATGGCACCCCAAACGCAATGAATGCTGCGTGGAGTGGACAATGGGACATGAAGGAAATAATGATTTCCATGGGCTCGCATGTCACAACAAAGAATCTGGATCGCAATGGCGAGTTTACTGTAGCCTTTGCCACCAAGAACACAATGGTGGCATCCGATTTTGTAGGCATCGTATCTGCCAAAAACGACCCGAAGAAGATGGATAAGACAGGATGGAACATCGAGAAGGCAACTATGGTTGATGCTCCTGTATTCACAGATTTCCCTATGACTTTGGAGTGCCGCATCAAGGAGAAATACGACGAAAGCGAGACCGGCTACTATCTTGTGGCAGAAATTGTCAATATCCTTGTGGACGAGAAGTATTTGGCAGAAGACGGTAATCCTGATATGCAGAAGATGGAACTGATAGTTCTCGATCCAATCCACCATGGCTATATCCAGTTAGGTGACAAAGTAGGTAACGCATTCTCTGACGGCAAGGCTCTGAAAAATAATATGGAAACAGAAAGGATATTGCTTCGCCGTTGGCAAGAATCTGATGCAGAGGTACTTTTCAAGTATGCCTCAGACCCTGACGTGGGACCTCGTGCAGGATGGCCAGCACATAAGTCAGTAGAGGAAAGTCGGGAGATAATCCAGACATTCTTCCATAATGAAACGACATGGGCGATTGTGCTGAAAGAGACTGGCGAGGCTATCGGCTGCATTGGCTACTACACCCATGAAACCAGCAACATTCCTATCGGAGAAAACGACTGTGAGGTGGGCTACTGGGTAGGTAAACCTTACTGGAACAAGGGAATCTGCACCGAAGCCTTGAAACTGATGCTTGACTACTGCATCCAAGTAAAGCATTTAGAAAATATCTGGGCAGATCATTTCACCGGAAATCCAGCATCAGGAAAGGTCATGGTGAAATGCGGTTTCTCTGACACCGGAATGCTGAACAAATGCAGCCAGCTTGTGGGTGGCGACAAGGATATGGTGAAAGTGTTTAAGTACAAAAGATAAAAATAAATAAAAAGAATATGAAGCATAAAGTAAGAGTGACCGTTATAGACAAGAAAATCTATCCGGAACTACAGGAGAAGTATTGCGCCGACCCTAAAGCAGAAATGTGTCCATGCTACAATATTGGCGATGAGTTTATCTTTGAGCGTGACGAAGAACGACCATTTCTGGCATGGAGGTTTGAATACACTCGTCAAAACATCCGCTGACCCGAACACAGTAGCTGGAGGTCCGAAAATGCCACATTGCTCTGAGGCATGGGATGCCATTTCACGATATATATACACCGGATTGCAAGGTGGTTCAATCATGAAGGGGTGGATGAAGCGTGAAAACGAAATGATATGCTGTTGCTCTGACGGAACAAGACCAGTCATATTCAAAATTGAGCGTATAGACGAAGAGTAGTTGTGGAATAGATGGAATAAATGGGATAAACGAACATTAAAACATTTTGGTTATGAAGAAGATAAAGTTAAGCAATGGCGTGGAAATGCCACAACTGGGTTATGGTGTTTATGAAAGATTCGTACTATCGGAGTGAGCAACTTCTTCTCTGATCATCATCCCGAAAGCTGTAGTGAAACCTACAGAATAAAGAGTAAGATTGCGCCAACATGGAGGTTGAGTATGGCTTATCCATATTAATGGTAATTCTTTCTGATTTTCAGGTATAAAGAAAAATAGATAATGTGCGTATCTTTGCCTCCGAAAAATAAAATTGCATGTTACAAACGTTTTAGAAATTTAAAGCTTAGAATTATGAAGGATTTTTTCTTTAATACCATACAGGAGTTCAATGACTACATAGGGGTGAAAACACTTCATCCTCTGGTGAGCATTGCGCGTGTAGAGAACATCTCTCCTATTCAGGAGGCTGTGCATCACTACGGACTTTATGCCCTCTTCCTGAAGGAAAACAAGGGATGTAAATTGTCATACGGCAGAACAGAATATGACTTTGATGAAATGACCGTCACTTCGTTTGCTCCAGGCCAGTCGGTTAAAGTGGAACCTAATCCACGAGTACCGCTTGCCAAATATACGGTATTGGCTTTCCATCCCGAGTTGCTCAACCGCACCCAGCTTGGCAAGAACATCTCCCGCTATGAGTTCTTCGACTATACAAGCAACGAAGCACTACATCTATCCGCTGCCGAGGTAAACATCTTCCGTGACGTGCTCTCAATGATTAGTCAGGAACTAGAGCATCCTATAGATAGGCATTCGCGTGAACTCATCGTTTCTAACATCGAGTTGCTGCTGAACTATTGTCTGCGCTTCTACGACCGACAGTTTATCACACGCGAGGAAATCAATCATTCGGTAGTAAAGAAATTCATCTCTCTGCTCGATGAATACATTGCCCAGAAGGCGGAGCGTGAGGGCTTGCCCACCGTGGCCTACTTTGCCGACAAATGCTGCTATTCGCCTAAATATTTCGGGGAATTGGTTAAGACTGAGACTGGCCAAACCGCTAAGAGCCTTATCAACGAGCGTCTGCTTTCGGCTGCTCGCCAGCTACTTGTGGATGAAACCCTCAGCATTACGCAAATCAGCCAGCGCCTCGGCTTTGAATATCCGCAGCACTTTGTCCGCTTTTTCAAGGCGCAGACGGGCAAGACTCCAAGCGAATATCGCAAAACTGCGTAGATACAATAATGCATGTATAGAAAAACTATTATTACGATTATCTGACAGAAACGAAATATAGGTAATGTCTTCCGAAAACCAGGTATAAGCTCTTTAGAAGAATGTGCGTATCTTTGCATAAGATAAGCTGCACTCGGCAATTTGAAAGCAAGTTTTCATTGCGCTCGTTTGCATTATCTTTGCACCAGTTATTAATTATCAGACAAAAAGGTTTAATATGAAAAGATTGGTCTTGCACATTTACATCATGTTCATGGCACTAACGGCTATGGCCTGCCCAAGCAATGAGGTTAAATTAGTACAGGATTGGGACAAGACTTTTCCTAAAAGCGAGAAGGTAAATCATGAGAGAGTAACATTCAAGACCCAATACGGCTTTACTCTTGCTGCAGACCTTTATATTCCGAAGAACGCTGAAGGAAAGTTGCCTGCCATTGCCGTGAGTGGTCCTTTCGGAGCAGTGAAGGAGCAATGTTCAGGGCTCTATGCACAGACCATGGCAGAGCGTGGATTCATCACCATCGCTTTTGACCCTTCGTTTACAGGCGAATCTTCAGGAGAACTTCGCCGTACGGCTTCTCCCGAAATCAATACGGAAGACTTTCTGGCTGCTGTAGATTACCTCAGTATGCGAGATGATGTGGATGCAGGGCGTATCGCCATCATTGGTATTTGCGGTTGGGGTGGAATCGCTCTGAATGCGGCAGCACAAGATCCTCGCATCAAGGCTACTGCAGCAATAACCATGTATGACTTGAGTCGTGGAAGCGGGAATGGTTACTTTGATGCGGATGACAGCGAAGAAAGCCGATACTCGGCACGAAAAGCATGGGCTGAGGCTCGCACAGCCGACCTCAAGAACAAAACGTTCACTATGGCTGGCGGCGTGGTTGACCCATTGCCGGAGGATGCACCGTAGTTTGTAAAAGACTATCATGCCTATTACAAAACGCCACGTGGCTATCATAAGCGTTCGGGCAATTCGAACGACGGTTGGCGCACCACGGGCTGCCAGGCTTACGCCAACACACGTTTCCTCTATTACATCAACGAAATCCGTTCGGCAGTACTCATTGTGCATGGAGAGAAAGCACATTCCCGCTACTTCGGAGAAAGTGCCTTCAGATATATGATGGATGGAAAAGCGGAAGGCTACGATTTCGTGCGAAAGCCAAATCCCGTGCCAGCCAACAAACAACTGCTCATAGTCCCAGGAGCCTCTCATTGCGACCTATACGATGGTGGCGGAAAAGGAATGATTCCTTGGGACAACATCGAAGATTTCCTGAAGAAGAATTTAAAATAATATGAACGAAGAAATGCTGAAAACGGAGGATATCCACCCACCCAAAACGGGGATATCCGTTCACTTTTCTGGCTCTTTAGTCTAATGGCGTTGCAAAATTAGTCATTTCTGTGGGTTTCTGTACTTTTTATGTTGCTTTTTTGGCGCATGGAGGCTCCTTTCAACTCAAAACGCACGCTTGTGTGCACCAACCGGTCGAGGATGGCGTCTGCCGCGGTGGTGTTTCCCTTCATCACGTCATACCAGTTCGCCACGGGCAACTGCGAGACTATGATGGTGGCCTTCTGCCCGTGCCTGTCCTCTATGATCTCCATGAAGTCAAGCAGCTGCTGCCCGTCGAGCACCTTCATGCCAAAGTCATCCAGTATGAGCAGGTCCGTCTGTGCCAGCTTGGCAAAGAAGCGGTGCAGCGTGCTTGAGATGCGTGCAAGGGCTATTTCCTCGAAGAGGCGATAGAGATTGTAGTATGCCACCTTGTGGCCATTCATGCAGGCCTGATGGCCGAGGGCCGTCCCAAGCCAGCTCTTGCCTGTTCCGCAGCTCCGGTTATGAGCACGGACACTCCCTTGCGCACATAGTCGCATGTGGCCAGGTTCAGCACCTTCTGTTTGTCCACTCCGCGCTTGCCGTCGTAAATGACCTCGCTGATGGAGGCCTGGTAGCGGAAGCGGGCTTTCTTCACGAGACGTGAGTTGCGGCTTGTCGTCCGACTGTCCTGCTCGGCCTGTATGAGCAGCTGCAAGCCGTCCTTGAGGGAGAGCGAGTCATGCTGTCGCGTCTCCCGCGTCCTCTTATGTTGTCATGCTCGGGCGGGGAGAGAAGGCTGCCTTCCTGTGCCACTCCCGCGCATTTGCTTTCCACAAGAGAGCGTATGAACCTGTAGTTACAGCGTCCATGCCTCAGGGCAGTCTCGCAGGCCGTACGGAAGACCACCGCTCGCTGCTTCTCTGCAGGTTGAGCAGGCCGTCGCATGTGCGGTAGTGTGTCTCCGCTGGCATGTTGGAGTCGTAGAAGATGCGCGTCATCACCTCTGCGAGTTCCCACGCCTTTCTGGCACGCTCTATGTACTTGCCGGCGCTCAGTCCCCTGTACTCGCTCGAGTTGCTTGCAAGGTGCTCCTCCACGATGGTGTACTTGCCTTTGGCATGGTCTCTTGGGTGCGTTGCGACGAGTTCCCCGTCCACGTAGATTTTCACGAGCGAGCGTGTGTAGGCCACGTGGGCCTTTTTGGAGATATGCTGGTACGGCACGCTGTAGTAGTGCTGGTCGCGTCCGAGGTATATGCAGCAGTTGGTGGACACCTTGAGGCTCGTGTAGGAGACTATCTCAAAGTCCGTTGCCGGCAGCGGCCTCAGGTTGGGGCGGTCGATGGCAAGGAAGCGCTCCTCGCGGGTGTACGGGTTCTTCTGCATGCGCTTCTGGTTGTGCTTGCGCATCTTGTCCGTGGCTGCGGCATTCAGCTCGTCGATGGAATAGAAGGTCTCGTTGCGGAGCTCCGCGAAGACGCGCATGTATACGAGCCTGACATTGCCCTCCACGTTGGACTTGTCCCCGGGCGGACGGGGCGTGCCGGCACCACGACCGTTCCATAGTGGTTGGCCATGTCCTCAAGCACCCTGTTGAGCGACGGCTCGTACCTGTCGGTCTTGACGACCGCCGCCTTGAGGTTGTCGGGAACGAGCATTCTCGGCACGCCTCAAAGTGTTTCAGGCACTGTGTGATGGCGTACACAAAGTCCTCCGTGCGCTGTGACGGGACGAAGAGCAGGAAGCCGTAGTCGCTTGCGGGAAGTGTTGCAACAAAAGCCTGGCATTGCACCATCTCGCCCGTCTCCAGGTCGATGTACCCCATCGTGTCACCCGTGAAGTCAAGGAAGAGCTTCTCACCGCCCGTGCGCATGTCCGCCAGAACGGTCGATGGAGACTCCTTCTTCGCCTCGGTGTTCTGGCTGTAGTGAAAGCGGAACTGGGTGAGGCTGTAGTGGTCGTCGGGATGCTCCTCCACGTACTCCTCCCACAGGAGTTTCAGCGTCACGTGCTTGCGCCTCATCTCCTCCTGGAGGTATGGAAGCAGTTCCTTGAACACCTCGAAGCGACTGTCCGTGTATGCGGGATTGCCGCCCTTGAGGCGATGCTCAAGCACGGGATCGTCGAGTTTGAGAAGGCCGTCTATGCCGAGTCTGTCGGCAAGAGCCTTCCTTACGTAGTTGTTTGCGGTCTCCTTGTTGATGCCGACTATCTCGGCGGCCTTGCGGTTGGAGACACCCTCCTTCTTCAGGAGCAATAGCTCTTTAATCTGGCTCATGTCCTTTGTCTTTCCTGCCATGGTCACGTGTTGTATGTTGGTTCTTCCACATACAATAACGTAAAAAGAGCAGAGAAGTGAACGGACATGCTCCGTTTTTTGATGCGGGTTGACATTCAACGGGAAAAGTGAACGGACATGCTCCGTTTTTCGGTCGCAAGCGTCTTGATGACAGCGACTTCTGTTTTTCCGAGTGAACGGACATGCTCCGTTTTTCATGCTATTTAGGTGGTCTATCACACACCTTCGTAGCTGGTGAACGGCAATGCTCCGTTTTTTTGAGGCGTTTTTGGGCGTTTTAATCGATGTTGAACGGCAATGCTCCGTTTTTAAGCCTCTTTTAACCCCTTTCCCGCATCGAAAGTGAGTGGATACAACCATCCCGAGTGGGTGGGAATGCTCCGTTTTCGCCACGAAGAAATAAACAAAGAAATAAACTAAGAAGATACTCTTCTGTCGATTCTTATGAAAAATTGCAACATTCATCATATTTACGACTATTTCACTCAACATAATGGCACAACAGAAAATAGTACAGACAGCAGGGCGCACCCAATTGGGTGAGTTTGCCCCAGAGTTCGCCCACCTCAACGACGACATCCTCTTCGGAGAAGTATGGAGCCGCAATGACTTACTTTCATTGCGCGACCGCAGTTTGGTAACAATCACTTCGCTCATCAGCCAGGGAATCACCGACAATTCGCTGAAATATCACTTGCAGTCGGCAAAGAATAATGGCATTACCCGTACGGAAGCGGCAGAAATCATCACCCACATCGCCTTCTACGCCGGTTGGCCAAAGGCCTGGGCTGCCTTCAATTTGGCAAAGGAGGTATGGAGCGAGGACGTGAAAGGCGAAGATGCCAAGGCTGCATTCCAGCGCGAGATGATCTTCCCTATTGGCGAACCGAACACCGCTTACGCCAAATACTTCAAAGGCAATAGTTATCTTGCAAAAATCTCTGACTGTCAGATACATTTCTCCAATGTTACCTTCGAGCCAGGTTGCCGTAACAACTGGCACATACACCACGCCACAAAGGGCGGCGGGCAAATGCTGGTAGGTGTAGCCGGACGCGGCTGGTATCAGGAAGAAGGCAAGCCTGCGCAGGAAATCCTCCCCGGCACAGTCATCCATATTCCAGCCAACGTGAAGCATTGGCATGGTGCTGCAAAAGACAGCTGGTTTGCCCACCTCGCTTTTGAAATACCTGGCGAGAACACCTCCAACGAGTGGCTGGAGCCAGTGAGCGATGAGGAATATGGCAAGCTAAAATAACGATAAGATATCACCATTTTGCAGCCCCATTGAATACGGATATTGAGGAAAACGTATATAGCTAATAGGCGTACGAATCTGCCGATGAAAGCTTCAAACGATTCGCATAAGCACCAATGCAGCAGTTCACCGGTTCAATTATATTTATGAGTCAAATTAAAAAGAAAATGTCACATCATTGAAAAAAGAGGTGAATGCCGCCCGCGACGCACCATTGCGGCGCATGGAGATGGCTGCTGGCAGCACACCGCAGGAGCATAACGGCAAGGGAATGCCGACCGCTGCTGATTTTATCACAGACCGCCAGCCTGTCCCTGCCAAATGGCGGGCAAATGTTTTTTGGGGTACAAAGGCGTGCATCAGCCCGGCGATGAAGAATCCCAGCAAGACGTATGGTGACATCTCGTTGGGCATGAATAATAATGAGTTTAACAATTCCATATTTTGATAGCAATACAGTAACCTGTACATAAAATATTTAATTTATAATAGTGTTGCGGAATTAGGGTGATAAAGTATTACCGGACATCAATAAATCTCAAACAAGGTTTTGTCCCTTTTCGCAATAGTGTTCTTTCCGTGATCAGCATCAGTCGGCTTCTCAATGGTTATATTTTTTAAGGCAAAAAACAAAAGGCCTCCATCGTCTGCATCATGCGACGACGAAGGCCTTCTATTGGGCGTTTATACTTTATTCTTTATTAATTGACGTATTTCTTCCCGTTCTTCACCACGATGCCCTTGTAGGTCTTGCTCACGCGTTGTCCTGCCAGATTGTACATGGCATCACTGCCCGTCGCAGTCCGGTTGCCACTGTTCGTGCTGTCAATGTTGTCTGTCACCGCATCCGTGTAGAAGAAGCGGGTGATAGGCTGTTCCAGTTTCGGCGTGCAATCGTCGTTTACGTAGGGCCAATCCACGCTCTCGGCATATTCGTCGAAAGAACGTCTGTCGCTGAAGTACGACATGGCTTTCTTCGGCATGTCGGCATTATAGAAGAAATTGAAGTCGAGGGTATTGCAGCATTCTGTTCCCTCGAAAGTGAACGTAAGGAGCAGGTTCTTGTTGCCACTGTAGTTGATCGGCTTGTCAAATGCGATCTCCAGTTCGCCGTTGCCGATAAGGTCGTAGAGTTCGCCCGCATACTCCATTCCTGCCACGGCGACCGTCGCATCCTTGTAGTCGTAAAACAAATACAAGCCCGCCTTGTCGTCGTAGTCGAAGTTTGCATCATCGATCTCCTGTGCCCAAACTTTCACGGTGCGAGGGTACGTGCCATAGGCACACTCGTTACGGAAAATGAAGTTCACCTGGGTTATCGCCTTGCCACCCATCTTGGCAAGTTGCTCCTTGGTGTAGATAATCTGCGAACCTGTCATGCTGTGCGAGAAGTTGGTAGGCGCTGCGGCCCATGAGTATCCGTGCCCCACATACACATCGTCTCCTGTGCCGTCAGCGAGCATCTTGTCGTATTTTCCCAAGGTGATGCTGTTTTCGGGTTCCGGAGTCTTTGTCATGATGATGTTCTTTGTGGTGTCCTCTCCGGGTGTGAAGGTCACGTTCTCCTCGCTGTAGTCCTCGCATCCACCGCAGGTCACCTCTAGCGTGTAGGTCTTGTCGCTTTTCACGACTTTGATCCTGTAAGTTCCATCAGTACCCGTCGTTGCCTTATACACCAACTTACTGTCGTCAGTTGCGGTCAGTTTTACCACAGCGCCCTCTTGGGGTTCTCCGTCGCAGCTCACGGTTCCTGTCACCACCGATGGATACTCTATTTTTCTCATCGTGATATCTTGCGTCTTTGTTTCACCCGATGCGAACGTATAGTGGTCGATGGTATAGTCCTCGTAGCCCGCTGCCTTGGCTGTGAGCGTGTATTCCTTATCTACATTCTCAGCCTCGACGTTCAGGGTGTATTTTCCTTCTGCATCGCTTGTCACCTCGTACTTCGTCTCACCGCTTGTCAGCGTCACGGTAGCACCCATGATCGGCTCTCCGTCACAGCTCACGATTCCTGTCAGTTCAGCCGGCTTCACCTCTGGCTTTGCCGCCTCTTGATAGGTGAACTGGGTGAGAGGCTGCGCCAACTGAGTGGCATGCGACACAGTGTAGCCACTTCCTTTGGCATAAGGCCAGTCTTCCGATTCGTGGTAGTCGGCAAACGTCACGTTGTCGCTATTGGTACTCATGGCCATGTTTTCGGCATCAGTATTGTAGTAGAACTCGATGTCGCTACTCGTTTCTGCCGTCTCGTCGCCATCGAAGGTGATGGTGACAAGCAGGTTCTTGTCGCCGCTGTATGCGAATGCCTTGTCGAATGCCAGATTCAGTTCTCCGTTCAGACAGTAATAATCCACAAAGTCCGTGTCAAACGCATAGTCGGTCAGCACCTTCTCTGCATCGTCAAAGTCGAAATAGGCGTATGCCTTCTTTTCGTCGTTGTAGGCGAAGGCATCATCGTCGATCTCCTTCACCCAGACATTGATCGTCCTTGGTATCGCAGAGAAAGAACTTTGGTTATAGAACACGAAGCTCATTCCCTTGACCTCTTTTCCAGCCATCTGTGCCAACTGCTCTTTGGTATAGATAAACTGTGATCCCGTATGCTTAACATAAAACTGTGTTGGCGCTATCATCCACCAACTTCCTTGATAGCATTGGTCTTCGTTCCAGTCGCCAGCCACTACTTCCTCGTAATTGCCCAGCGATAGCGTCTGGTCATCAGCCATTGCCCTTGTCAATCCCATTGCAAGAAGCAAGAGGGTTAGAATACAATTTAGCTTTTTCATCATTCTCTGTTTATTATAACGCTTTTGTTTTGTCCTTGAACTATTCGTTTGTTTCATGTTCACTATTTCACCACCACTTTCTTGCCGTTGTGAATGAAGATTCCCTTCGACGGGTTGATCACCCTTTGTCCGGCAAGATTATACCAGTTGTTGTCATTAGACTGCTTACTGGTAGAGAGGATGTCCTGTACGCCGTCAGTTTCCGGATGGTATATTTCCGATGTGCGACTGTTGAGATCCACCTTCACGAGGTCGGTGAACGGACTCACCACGAAGGTGTATGGTACCGAACCGTTTGGCGTGCTCCAGTCAGCGGCCGAAGCATAGCAGTCGTAGTAGAGCACCCTGGCTGTCGTGTAGCGTGTGGGAGCCTGGATGGTGCATGAGGTGATGGAGTCTTTCGTTTCAGCGTCCACGGCATCTACCGCTTCGTTTCCGCCTACCATGTAGTTCACCACGTCACCTTTCTTCAGCGTCTGCTTCACCTGGATCCGGTCGAAATAATCGGGACGTCCAGCCTGTGCCGTATTGTTGATCACGGAAAAGAAGAGATCTTTGCATCCATTGTCGAAATCAAGCTCCACGTCTGCGATGCCCGTTGCACCACCGTCCACCACAGCCTTTGCAGTTTTCACTTCTTTGCCGTTGGCGCCATGGCTCTCCACCCTTATTTCGTCCCCATCGCTGCAGTAGGCGCTAATGATGATTTTGTATTTACCATTGTTACCGCGCAAGTCCATATAGGGCGAGTAGATCAGTCCTGCCACCATACCAGAGATAAAGTTTGGAAAGCCGTATGCGCTCCATCCGTAGGTGTCAGCGTAGTCGTACGCAGAGAGGTCCACGTATTCCTCTTCGCCTCCACCTGGTTCGATGATGCTTCCGAAATCAATACCGTTGAACCCTTCGTCCATTATCGTCACATCGCCGTCGGCCCTCACCTCCTTGCGATCGTAAACAAATACACAGTAGCCGTCGGCATTGGGCACTGCTCCCCAGTTCGCCGTAAAACTACTTGATGTGATGTCGGTTGCCACTTTTGTTTCTGGCTTATGCAAAGTCAGTTGTGCCGATGCCGTAATGGCGATCGTCAGCAAACAGATGGTTGTGTAAACCTTTTTCATTTTTCCTATTTTTTTGAGTTGTTTTGCTTTCTGTTTTTTGTGGAAGGTTTATCTCACGATGATTTTCTTCCCGTTTCTGATATAGATGCCGTGTGTCGGCGTGGCGACCACCTGCCCGTTGAGGTTGCGCCATAGATTGTCCCCTTCTTCGCTGCCTACGTTGATGTCGTCGATACTGTCAGTGCCTTTGATTACGATTTGAATATCCCTCGAGACATTTTTGTAGCTTGCGGTGAGGATTTCCGTTCCACCTCCTTTTATCCTTGCTGTGCCGTCAGTCAGAATTTCCACCAGACCGCGACTTGCCTTCCAGGCGACTTTTGTGTTTTGATCGTTGCCCAGTGAGACTCTGAAGTCTTTAGTCACACTGTTGAGGTTGTCACCGTCTGCAAGTATTACGGGTGTGGCGTACAGCACGGCCATGTCACTGTTCTCCAGTCCGTTCATCTTCGGTCGGGGCAACATATCTTCGGCATATACCCAGTTGCTGCCAAGTGTTTCCTTCTGCCTTTCCCCAGCAGGTCGGCAGTGTTTCTTTCCTGTGCTGGTATGGAAATCGAAGAACAAGCAGTCTGTTTGTCGTACACCACCTCTCCGATATCTGTCGGATTGGCATTGCCAATGCAACCAGAAAAGTTCTCGTTGCTGAGCATACCGAAGTTCGCTATGCGGTGTACCTTGTCGTTCCACATCGGGTTGCCGATGGTGCCAGCGATCCTCATCGTGTTGGTGCTTTCCACATATCCGTAGTTTGCCACGTCACAGATCGTGTTTCCCGTCTGCTGCCCTGAATAACCGATGACTCCACCCAAGGCGCAGCCGTCGCTCGTCACATGCCCAAAGTTGGCACAGTTGCTTACGGTTGCCCCCTCCATGCTTCCTTCAGCTTTGGATATGATTCCTCCGATCACGCCGCCCACACAGGAGAGCACGGCCGTCGATGTTGAAGTCACGTCCGCATAGTTGCATAGATTATACAACACGGCTTCATTGGTTGGATTGGCGACGATACCACCCACGTAGTTGCAGCCTACGACCGATCCGCTCACAGCGAGGTCGTGCACGGCGCCACTCTTCACGGTGCCAAACAGTCCCACATAGTTTTCGTTCGGCATGTTTATATCCAGCGTTATGCAGTGTCCGCCGCCGTCAAAGTCTCCCTTGAATAGTCCCTCATAGCCGATCATGCCAGTGAAAGGCCCGGTGATGTCCTGTGTCAGCCTGAAGTATTTTCCGTACGTCTGCTGTTCGCCGTTTGCACCTGGCTTGTCGGTCATATTGCCCAGTTCCTCCAGGTCGTTTACATTACTTATCAGGTACGGGTCGTTTTTCGTTCCCGTACCGCCAGAGAAGGTCTGTGCCGCAGCTACGTTGCAGAGTAGTAAGGCCCCAAATAGTAAATGCTTTTTCATTATGCTTGTTGTTGTTAAATGATGCCGTTGCTCATAGACGTTTCCTATAGGCTGATGGTCAGCTTCGCCATGTAGAAGTTGCTATTGCCGCTATGATAAGCAGTATGCCTCCAGTGGGTTGCCGCCGTTAGCGCCTTGTCTTTCCATATCTTGAAAGTATATTCCACTGCCAAGCTCATCTCCGTCTCACCTCCACCCATATATTCTTTTATGTTCTGCAGGGTGGCAGCGAGCAATTCGTTCTGACAGTTGTATATGTCCAGTCTTGCCACCAAGTTCTCTCTGCGCCTTATCTTTGCCTTTGCACACACCATGTTCTTTGCGTTGGCATGAACGATGCTTGCCGTTACCCCCATCGTAAGGTCGCTGCTCTTCAATAGGTTCCCCGATGTATGATGGCTGTTTTTGAACGAGGCGCAGGCGATCTCTGGCTCTATGTTTACATCAGTCTTTTCCGTCCAGTTGACGTTCCAGAATCCTTCTGCCTTGATTTTTTTGATTTTTCCGTCGTATTGCTTGCGACTGCCAATCTGTGGGTATATGTTTCCCGTTGCGTCTCCGAATAGGTTGTCTATGCCTTTGCGTTGCGCAACGTTTCCGGTCAGCCTCACCCCGTAGTCCTCGTTGTTGTAGCCGACGGCCCCATCCAGAGAGTTGACCTCCAGTCTGTTCAGCGGTAGCCGGTTGAGGTCGGTAAGTACTTTCTCTTTCCGTGTAAACAGATACCCAGCCGAGGCCGACCAGCCGGTAGTCTCTTTGCTTGCCATACTGATCTCCGCCCCTATACTGTAGCCCTTGTAGAAGCAGTTCTTTCCTTGTCCAGAAAAGCGAGTGAAGTCGTTGCCGATTCCTGTCAGGTGATATACCATCTGCGTTCCGAGTTCGTTGTAGAAAGCCAGCTCGTTGGTCTGCTTATACTTTCCTGCTGTTGCCGTCAGTGCCACGCTATAGCTTCCCCAGATGTTGAGTCCGATTCCGCCTTGGGCATACAAGTCGGCCACCGTATTGTTGGGTCGAGGGTCACGGTTGCGGTATTCCGACAAAGTCCGGTATCCCAAGTCCACACCATAGCATGTCTTTCCGTGTCGTGTGGAGTATCCCCCGTCGAGCCGATAGCTCTCGTAGTTTTGGTCGCCCCCTTTGGCGTCGCCCATGACATGCGGGTATAAGAGCAGGAAATCACTCGTTTCGTTCCACGTCACGTCATATTTCTTTCCGTTCTGATAGGAAGCCTTTCCCCACACCACACTGTTCGCACCGAGCTGCTGGAAGGAGGAAGCTTCCATACCAAACTGTTTTCCACCGCGTCCCAGTTGCGGTATCCTTGCTGCCGCTGCTGGTTCCGTCGTTGCATAGACAGAGAATTCCGATATCGACGGTGTGTGCAGATAGTTTCTCATTGCGGGACTTGCCAGTACTTCTTGTCTGAAGCGCACGTGCCCCGTGCTATATACCTGCCTCTTCCAAACGATGCTATCGTTGGCTGCTGTCATTGCCACCGTGTTGAGGAGAGCGACGGGCAGTATTCCTGCCTTGATACTTATGTTCATATATGGATGCTTCTTCCTTGTAGTCACTATGAGCACTAGGTGTCTATATACCGAATGTATGGAACGGGTCCGCCTTTGCCCTTGGCTCAAAATCCTCCGCGGAGTTGTTAGTGTCCATCAGTATGGCTCTTTTGCCGTCCATCGAAGCTACTTTGCGTCGCACACTCTTTCCGAAGCGGCTATCATCAAAGTTAAACTCCGAGTTATAGGTGAACCCGCGGTCGAGGGCTGGCGATGTTACGATCCATTGAAATCCAGCCTTGCTACTCATGTTTACGGCGTCCAGAATCCAACTGTTTGGCAGACGGTAGCTTGTGCCTGTCATGTCAGCCTCGCCGGTCTGCCCCGTCAGATGGTAGTTGTAGTTGTATAGGTAGTCCAAGAGAAACGTATTCTTGTCGGTGTGCATCCTTGCCAGGGCGTACGACTTGAACCCTTGTGTGTGCGGACTCCACAGAGTCAGCGTGCTGCAGTAGATCTTCTCAAGATTCGGCACCTTCGGGTTGTCTATGTCCGTAAACTGTGGATTGGTCGATTCGTCATACCATTCGTAGTCGGCCGTGGTCATATTCCAGGAGTTGGGGTTAGCCACCGTGTGGTCCACGGCGTTGTCCACTATCAGCAGTTTGCCACCCGGCTGCACGGGCACGTCGCGCCCAGTTCCTGGAATCATATACATTGCCGCCACGGCCATGTCGGTATCCATGATGTTCGGTTTGTATTCCTGCTTCATGGTGGTCAAGAAATCGCTTTCTGCTATCACGAGCGAGTCAGCGTAGAGCACGTGGTCAGTATTGTTGTAAATTACAAAATACTTGTCAGCATAATAGTAGCTCCCCTGTGCGTTTACTGTTCCTGCACAGAAAATTTCTGCCAGTACGAATCCCTTGTAAGCGATGTCTGCCGGATCCTGGTCAGGTTGCGATACCACTTGCAGCGCGAGGTTCACGACGGCGTTTTCCTTTGATAGCGTTGTTCCGTCGCTATATGCCGTCACCTCTACCGTCTTCGCCACTAGGTCGCTGTTTCTGTAGTTCAGTTTTCCCGTAGCGCTGATTCTGTAGTAACCGCCATCCACGCTGTTCAGTGTTACCGTCATGTTTTCTGCCGTCGAAAAACTGAAGGCTGTCTCTTTGCCGGTGTTGATTTCTGTCAGTGTCAAATGGACGTCCGTCATAGTCAGTTCCTCACTATACCCTGCAGGAGTAGTGAACGAGACGCGGATATCTGCCGGCGTCGTATCTACCGACTGAATGTCGTCGTTGCTACACCCAGTCAGTGCCAACATGCATAAAGCAATGAGCATCAAAAAATGTGATGTTTTCATATTGTTCTTTTTTTTTTTATTGTATCAAATATTGAAATTGATTTCCATACCGAAAAATGGCTTCGACGTCCTTCTCACCGTCATACCACTGTTGGTGGTATAGTCTGGCATGTAGTCGATCATACGGTTCACAAAGAGAGCCAGTTTCATCCACTTGCCAAACTCTTTAGTCACTTTCAAGTTCAGAAACATATAGAATGGCACTTTCTGCTTGAGCCATGCCGCATCGTTGTATCTGTTGATGAGCCATTGCAGATAGACATCCTGTTTGCTTTCTTCTGTGAAATCGTGTATCTCTCCGTTGTTGTCGATATATTTCAGTGGTACACCGCTGGTCCGGATCGATTTTGATGATGTGAACCACATACATTCAGCCGTGAGCGAGAACGACAGCGCGAGCTTAGGGATATAGGTGTCCGCCATGATGTTGGTGTTGAGTTGTTCCCGCACGCTTCCCGCCTTATTTTCATAGTAGCCGATATAGAGGTCGTTCACCGGTATGCCGTCCACGACGGCAGTAGTATTGCTGCGAAACATCGGGTCGCTGTTGGTGTAGGTGGTCTTGAACCATGCCCCGTTCACGGTCAGCCGTGTCTTCAGCATCTCGAAGCGCTTGGTGGCCATCTGCCATTCTACGCCCTCTTTGATCATTTTGCTGCCGTTTGTGGTCATGCCGTATGCGCCGAGCACACGTTTTTCTACATACGGCAGATTCTTGAGTGCCGGTGGCGCGCTGAGGCTATTGCCGTCTATTGCGCTCTCGTCGTAATCCCTGTAGTCATACGGCCTTACCTTTGCAGAGGTGCGGAATCCGTCGTTCATCTGTTCGCGAAAATACGTCACGCTGACCGAGTTGCCGTCCCACTGTGCTCCGATTCTGATTTCCCATTTGTCGTTCCTTGCTGGTTCGAGCCCGTAGTTTGTGGGATTATCGATATACGTGTGCAGATAGATCCGCCTATAGTCGGCGTTCATGTTGTAATAGTTGAGCTCGATGAGGTCGGTGTATATGAGGTCGGGATAAATCTGGAGTAGGGTAGGAAACTTGCTTTGTTGTCCCCACCCCCCATTGATGTCAATCGTTAGCGGTTTTCCTGCCATGCTGATCTCGGGAAATCTCCATTGCAAGTTCAACCTCGGGTTAAGATATATTTTTCCGCTCATGGCGTATTCTTTCGCAATATGGGCCAGACTGCTTCCGCGCAGACCCACTTGTGCTGTCAGCAGGTTGTTGCCCACAGGCAACGTCAGGTTGTCTTGTAGGAAAAAACTCACCTGGTGCATCGCTGGTATGGCGCTGTAGTTGCGCGGCCGATAGGGTGTCCCTGGGCTTACGGGCAGTGCTGGGTCGTACTCCTGTCCCCTGCCATAGTTTTTATCCATCTTCCATTCTGCTCCGACATGAATGCGCTGCGCCAGTTGACCGCTGTTGTATGCAAACAGTGCCTTCAGTTTGGCGTATAGGTTGAGTGGTCTCCCATCTACGGTCACGTTCGAGATATAGTGATAGGGTAGGAAGGTCCCGTCGTGTTCGCCTTCCTCCAGTGATGTCGATGCTGCCATATCGCGGCTCAGGCTGATGCTCTTCTGTTGTTCGATCCTGCTCCACTCGTAGGCCGCAGCCACGTCAAGGTTCATGGATTTGAAGAAAGAGGGACTGCTGGGGTTCAGTAGCATGGAGTGGCTCATGCTCAGTCTGTTGTATGACGACTTGTATGCGTCGTCTTTCTGTTTCAATATTTCTGGGTCGTGCTTCTCGTCATCGAAAGATCCTGTGTAGTCGATGTTGCTGCGCCATCTCAGCCGCGCGTTGCCCACCTGCCATTCGTTTTGCATGCGTGCCGATGCTGTCAGCCGCTTGTAGTTGTTCATCGGGTCTCGTGGGTCCGCCTTTGCGTCGAGGTAGTCCAGCCCCAGGTTGACGATCAGGCTACCCAGTTCTATTCCCTTGCCAGCATACAGTAGTTTACTATAGGAGTCGGCCTTGAACCGTGCCTCGAAGGGTGTGGCTTTCAACTTCCGCTTTATCAGTATCACGCCACTCGACATATCGCCGTATTCCACGGGTGCGATACCTCTTATCACCTCCACGCTCTCTATGTTATCCGTCGGTATACTGCGCATATCCACGCCGCTTGTCACATGGCTCCTCCCAGCATCGGGATCACCGACGGTGCCGTTTGATGCCTGCTTCACGATCTGCATGTTGGCATTGGTATTCATCGGGATGCCATCGGCTACAAACAGTGTTCCCATCGCACTGACATCGTAGTTGTTCCCTCCACTTCCAGCCTGGCGCAGTCTGATGGTGTTGGCATTGGTGAGGTCGGGCAGTTGGGTTGTCCCACCAGGCAATAGTGATAACAGGTCGGTGAAACTCGACGGCTGCAGATGCTCTATGGCTTTGCGGTCGATCACGGACGACGTAGTGATACCTTGCGACTCGTGCGCCGTCACTACCACCTCGTTCAGTACGCGGTTGTCCTGTTTCAGCTTCAGTGTCAGCGTTACGGTCTCTCCGTTCCTGCTGGTGTAGGTCTGGGTCAGGGGTGTGGTAGCCCAGGTATGACACGGTGATGGTGTACCTGTCCGAACTGAGGTCCTGAAACATGAAATAGCCAGAAATATCACTCACGGTGGTGAGTTTCCTATTGTGCGAATCAGTGATTGTCACTGTAGCGTACGCCACGGCATCATTGCTTCCGGCATCCACTATATGTCCGCGGATATCGTCAGCTTTTGCAGCAAGACATGCTGCGAGCATCACCCCTGTTAGTATTATTCTTTTTTCACCCACTTGAGTTGCATTTTGCTATTGCGGGTGCAAAATTATAAATGGACAGCAGAACTAGCAATACTCAAAATATGTGATTTCTTATTAGTCAAAAGCAAATGGCTACTTACTTATAGGTTGTCCGGATGAAGGAAGGGGTCATTTGTGTATATACATATAGCCTTCGTTCTATGTGCGACAATCTACGACGATAAACGTCGCATATTCTGTACACATTGACTATTTCATATACTCGTAGATGAAAATAGGAAAAGAATTTAATTCAGCAACACTTCTATTAGGTATGACATGGAGCAAGAGTTGCCTTTCGAATATTGATAGCTGATTGACAACAGACTTGTCCTTTGGCATCGTATATAATCCTGCTATAAGCAAGTTAGCTTTACTGACATTCATTTGCTTCAGATATTGCCAGTTGTCTTTCACCTTCATATACTTTTCCTTGGTCGGCGTTTCGCCATCCTTGAATAAGATGTGGTCGAGACTGTTGTAAGCCGAAAAATCACGAGCCAGGCGTTTGAAGTCTTTGCACTCTTCTCTGCTAACTACATAGTTGGCATAATCGTTGTCGGGAAGTTCCTTGGTATAGCGGATGGATTCAATCATCGGGTAGTTGATGTAGAGTTTTCCGTTCTCAGTTTCGTCTGCAAACAATGCCAACATCTCTTCTACTCTTCGATTGATCTCTTCAAGCGAAAGGTGAGAGTTTTGGAAGTCATAGTCGAAGAATAAGAATATTTCCGAAATGTCTGAACTTCTCATGCCGTTCAAGGTGGAGTCACCTCTTGCTGCCAAACGTTCTCGCATGACAGAAACAATGTCTCCACCGTCTTCATATTCCTTCAGCTCATTGTAAAGGTCATATATGTTATTCCCGAAAGAACAAATGATGTTGTCATTCACTTTCGGGAAATAGAGTCTTTCCAGTGTTCTATACAGGCGAGGCTCACGCTCGTCGCCTTCGAATACAAATAGAATCATAAGCCAAAAGTTCCGCCTCTATACAGTTTTTCCAAGTTATGAGCAAAACGAAGTTCCTTGTTCGTCAGATCGCAAATAGCCTTTATCTCGTTGTTTCTAAGAATAAAGAAGCAGTCAGGACGAAGCAAGTCATTGGAAAGAAGGAATGTGTCGTGGGTGGTTACGAACACCTGGTTGTTGCCTTCAAACAATCGCTTGCAAATCTTATAGGAAAGTTCGTGGTGGTAGAAAGCATCAAATTCGTCGATGAAGACGAACGAAGCGTTGTCCATCTCTTTCAGCCAATAATACTGCAACTCCAGATTTCTTGTGCCTGTGGATGCAACCCATTGGAACGGAATTCTCACACCGTTCATTATGCAGAAGAGCGTGTTGTCGCCCTGCGTATTCGGCGCAAACTCATACTCCTGACCACTAACTTCTTTCAAATAAGCTGCAAAGTCGTCAGCGAGGTGATTCTTTATGATATACTCTTCCACGTTGCTGCCACCTTCCTTCAAGCCAATGAATTCACGATAATCGAGACTTCTAAAGAACAGCATATTCTCTACGAAGTCACGAAGTTGCAGCAGGACATGATCTTTGGGGAGTGGCACAGAACCCAACAAGAAGTTGACGATAGAAATGTTGTTGGCACTATCTTTCAGATTCTGAATGGCAACGGCGGTCAGGCCAAATTCTTCGGAAATAGCCAGTTCGTCTTTGTCTTTAGCAAGAATCTCTTTGTTGTCAACTGTTAGTTTTTCACTGATGATACTGCCTTTAAGTTCTGATGCCACTTTGCTATAACTGTATTTTACCACATGACCGTCGAAAGAAAATGTGTAATCGAATTCAACCGGATCGTTGTGGCATAATGCACAAGCATAGTTCAGATAGTAATCAGGCTTCTTCCACTTGTGAGAAAGATGGTTGGCGATGTCGAATATTGCCAATCCGAAGTTCGACTTTCCTGCTCCGTTCGGTCCATAGATAATGCCATTCTTCACAATGCCATTATGCACGGCGTTGTTATTGAACGTATAATTGCTCGGATGGGACAAGTCCCACTCGATGCGATTCTTAAACCCTCTGTAGTTCTTAACTGCGAATTTCGTTAACATGACAATATTAATTTAGAGAAGTTTCTAAGTTGCCTACAAAGGTACAAAAAAAAGTGTTTGCCGTAAATTATTTACGGCAAACATTGTTGTGCATGGCAATTATTTAACAATTCACATCTATTTACCAAATTCCGTTGTTGTTTTGTCAAAATGAAGAAGCGTAATAGATGCTTCTTGATTATGATACTTTATAAACTCCACTTTTTCCTCTGTGAGTTTTCCGTTAAAAGGAGGTATGCCAACGGTAGGCACACCTCCAAGAAAAAAGTGATTTTCATCAAAAAAGTTACTTTGACGCTATGGGATCGCTACAAAAATCCCATCTTTTGCGTCCTTTGCATTTCTTTTTATTTGTTACGTATATTTCCTCTATGGCTTTAATAAGATACCATAGAGTAATCTTATTTCTTGTTGAAGTTTGTTGAATCCTTCTGTCTTCTCCAGGGTCAGCTCGTCCATGTAGAGACGTTTGTTGACTTCTATCATGGCTGAATGATACTTGATAGGTACAGAGAAAGTCTTGCTATTAGAGAAAGGCTCATTCATGCCAACCTTATAGCCAAGAGATTCGAAATAATGAACGATATTTCCAATGACGACTTTGTTCGGACAGGTGTCATCGTCGTTGTAGCCGATACAAATATCGATATCAGGTGGATTCGAATTCAGTAGATTAGGTTTGCTGGAGAAACTATGACAGTCTATCAACAACGTACCTTCACCCATGGCAATGATTTTCTTTGATACGGATGAATGAAAGTCAATATACTGAATGAATGCTTCATTTTTCGAGCTGAAAGAACGATAAGGATATCCACTACCTGTTTTAACCTCTCTGAGATATCTAATGCCGAGCCCCTCTTTTTCTAATGGATCATTTATCAGCCTTTCCACATCGCAATATAGACGGCAATATGGGAATACAACAGAGCTTATGTGTTCTGTTTCAGCATGAGACACGAACAATTCGTCAGTGTAGTAATCGACAAGGAGTCTTTCTTCAAAGTCCAAATCATTATAAGAGTGATTTGAATTTTCAGGAAAAGAAGAAGATGAGTGGGGAACATGGAGCAGAATGTTCTTATAACATCTTAGATTGTCCACACGAACTCTAAATGTTCTCCAGATTGCTCCAACATGTTCCCCAGAAACACCATGTTTTTCGAGGATTCTCTGTAAAGTTTGAATGAACTCCAGTGGAGCATAGCAGTCAAGTGCCGGCACTGGCCGGAAATTACAAACCTTCCTAAAAATCTCACAAAACAAGTCATCTGAGACCTCAAAGCCAAGCTCATTCTCAAGCTGATATTTCACAGACCTGAGCGCAACAGCTGTTGCGGTGCTGCCAAGAGTAGAGATTTCGTCAAACCTCTTCAATCCTGCTTGATGTCCGAATTTGAACCAATGTTCGTTTCCTTCCCATCTTGATTTACCTAATTCTTCCATTTTCGTTGTTATTTAATTGTTAGACACTAAAGAGACGATCACTGTTGTGGGTCTAACGACAAGTAACAACACTTGCTGGAGAAGAAAAGAAAAATCCCTATATGCCTACGAAAGGACATATAAGGAAATCTACAGTCTCTGAGCTATAATGAGTTTTTGGCGTATGCCCACATCTGCTTTCGCTCGCCACCGTGGCTCTTTGGAATGCTCTATTCCTGAAGCTCGGTTGGCACGCATTGCTGCGTTCTTGATGTAAATTTCCGAATGCTCAAATCATTGAGTTCATCAATTCGGATGCAAAGATACTACTTATTTTTCATATTCTTCAATATTTATCTTTAAAAGATGTTTCTGGCGGAATTATTGACATCGATCCAGAACCTTTTCAGCATAAAAAATAGGGCTAACACTTCTTACGAAGTATCAGCCCTAATTTATCTTGTTTGAAGAGTTTAAGCCTCTTTATTATCAGAGACTTACCGCCTAACTCGTTAGTTACGCGGGCTTATCTTGTTACTCCTCCACAGCAGCCTGCGCCGCAGCGAGGCGTGCGATAGGCACGCGGAACGGCGAGCAGCTGACGTAGTTGAGGCCCACGCGGTGGCAGTACTTCACGGATGAAGGCTCACCACCATGCTCTCCACAGATACCGCACTTGAGGTCGGGACGTGTGGCACGGCCCTTCTCGACAGCCATCTTCACCAACTGGCCGACACCCTCCTGGTCGAGCACCTGGAACGGATCGACGTTCAGGATCTTCTTCTCCAGATAAGAGGGGAGGAAGCTGGCGATATCGTCACGGCTATAGCCGAAGGTCATCTGCGTGAGGTCGTTCGTACCGAAGCTGAAGTACTCGGCATGACGGGCGATGAGGTCTGCGGTCAGTGCGGCACGCGGAATCTCAATCATCGTACCCACCTTGAACGGCACCTCCACACCCTCGTGTGCGAAGAGCTCATTCGCCGTCTTGTAGATCACCTCCTTCTGCTGCTCCAGCTCCGACTCGATACCTACCAGCGGCACCATGATCTCGGGACGCGGGTCAAGGCCCTCCTTCTTCAGCTGGCAGGCAGCACCGAGGATGGCACGCGTCTGCATGGCCGTGATCTCAGGGAACGTATTGCCGAGACGGCATCCACGCAGACCCAGCATTGGGTTGTGCTCCGACAGCGAGTTGACACGGTTCTGGATGAAGCGGACGCTCACACCCATGTCCGAAGCCATGATCTCCTGACCCCGCAGATCGTGCGGCACAAACTCGTGGAGAGGCGGGTCGAGCAAGCGGATATTCACAGGCTTGCCGTCCATGCACTTCAAGATGCCGTAGAAGTCCTGACGCTGATAGGGCAGCAGTTTGTTGAGCGCAGCCTCACGACCCTCGCCGGAGTCGGCAAGAATCATCTCGCGCATCGCCTTGATCTTCTCGTTCTCGAAGAACATGTGCTCCGTACGGCAGAGACCGATACCCACTGCGCCGAAGTTGCGTGCCACCTCCGCGTCGTGCGGCGTGTCCGCATTCGTGCGCACCACGAGCTTCGAATACTTATCGCAGAGATTCATCAGTTCGGCGAAATCACCCGTCACTTCTGCCGGACGCGTCTTCACCTCACCGAAATATACCTCACCCGTTGAACCATTGATGGAGATATAGTCACCCTCGTGGAGCAGCGTGCCCTCGATCTGCACCGTGCGCGCCTTGTAGTCCACCTGGATGGCACCGGCGCCACTCACGCAGCACTTACCCATACCACGTGCCACGACAGCAGCGTGCGACGTCATACCGCCACGCGCCGTGAGGATACCCTCTGCCGCGCTCATACCAGCCAAGTCCTCCGGACTCGTCTCGATACGTACCATCACCACACGGTTGCCCTCCTCGTGCCATTTCGTGGCATCGTCAGCGAAGAAGACGATCTGACCGCAGGCAGCACCCGGCGAAGCCGGCAGACCACGCGTCAGCACCTTGGCACCTGCCAAAGCCTCCTTGTCGAAGACCGGGTGGAGCAGTTCGTCCAGCTTGCCCGGCTCGCAACGCTTCAGCGCCGTCTTCTCGTCGATCTCGCCCTCGTGGAGCAAGTCCATGGCGATCTTCACCATGGCCGTACCCGTGCGCTTACCGTTGCGCGTCTGCAAGAACCAGAGTTTTCCCTCCTGTACGGTAAACTCCATGTCCTGCATGTCGTGGTAGTGCTTCTCCAGCTTGTCCTGCAGCGCGTTGAGCTCCTGGAAGATCTCCGGCATGTTCTCCTCCATTGACGGATACTTCTTGGCACGCACCTCCTCGCTGATGCCCTGGAGCTTCGCCCAGCGGAGCGAACCCTCCTTGGTGATCTGCTGTGGTGTGCGGATACCGCCACCACATCCTCGCCCTGGGCGTTGATCAGATACTCACCGTTGAAGATGTTCTCACCCGTAGCGGCATCACGGCTGAAGCACACACCCGTTGCCGACGTGTCGCCCATGTTGCCGAAGACCATTGCCATCACCGTCACGGCCGTACCCCACTCCTGGGGGATACCCTCCATCTTGCGGTAGAGGATGGCGCGGTCGTTCATCCAGCTGTCGAAGACGGCGCAGATGGCACCCCAGAGCTGCTCCATCGGATCCGTCGGGAATTTCATGCCCGTGCGCTCCTGGATCGCCTGCTTGAAGAGCACCACCAGCTGCTTCAGCTCATCGACATTCATCTCGTTGTCGAGTTTGATGCCGCGCTGTGCCTTCACCTGCTGTATGATAGCCTCGAAGGGATCGATGTCCTCCTTGTTCTCGGGCTTCATGCCCATCACAACGTCTCCATACATCTGGACGAATCGGCGGTAGCTGTCATAGGCAAAACGCTCGTTGCCCGTCTTCTGTGCCAGTCCGATCACCACGGTGTCGTTAAGACCCAGGTTGAGGATGGTGTCCATCATACCCGGCATGGAAGCGCGCGCACCAGAGCGGACGCTGACAAGCAGCGGGTTGATAGGATCGCCAAACTTCGCGCCCATCAATTTCTCGATGTGCTTCACGCTCTTCTCCACTTCGCTCTTCAGCAAAGCGACCACGTCGTCCTTTCCTTTCTCAAAATATTCGTTGCAAACGTCGGTGGTGATAGTGAATCCCGGGGGTACGGGCACGCCGATGAGGTTCATTTCAGCAAGGTTTGCACCCTTGCCACCCAGCAGATTGCGCATTTCCGCACGACCTTCAGCCTTACCATTGCCGAAGGTGTAAACTCTTTTTTCGCTCATTGCTTCTATGGTTGTTGTATAATGAATATTGTGTTATCTTTTTTACCTTAAAAATATCCAGAACTAATCTTTGCTTATTTTGGATGCAAATTTACGCATTTTATGCGTTTTCTCCAAATTTTACGCATGTTTTTTTTTCTGTCTCACCCACACTAAAAATGAGGCGCGTCAAGAAAAACTTCTTCCTCCTACCGTCAGTTTTTAAACAGTTTGCTGAAGAACCCCTTCTTCTCCTTCTTCTTCGGTGCTGCTTCCTGCGGCGCTTCCGCCTCAGCCTGCGCCTTTTCCTCGACGACGTGGGGCGAGACCGGGGGCAAGTCCTCGCCCTCCAAGATGCCAGCGTCCGTCCATTGCTGCACCAGTGTCTGGCAGTCCGCCTTCGCCTCATCCGCCTCCACCTCATATTCGCCCGTCAGCAGTTCCACCATGTCGTCGATGGTGAAATCCTCCCGCTGGGCCAGTTCGTTCCACAGGAAGTTCGCCGTTTCGTTGAGTGAAATGATATTGGTGAAGTCGATATTCTCCTGTCCCGTGGCCAGCAAAACCGACTCGCCACAGACGTTGCGATTGATAAATCCTTTTTTTACTCTCATGATTCGTTATTATTCGTGTTTTTTCTTCCTCTTCCCCATTCGTTCAGCACCAGCCGGCGGTGTATCGCCAGCAGATACCGTCTGATCGGGTAGAGCCTTGTCCAGCAGTAGCTATATGCCTTCCATTTCCAGCCGTCCGTGCGGTCCATCGTCTTCTGTCCTTTGCGGTAGAATCCGATGGCCCCCGCCTTCACGTCCTTCAGTCGGCAGTGCTCCTCCGCCAGGTTGCCGTCGCCGCGCAAGGTCACGGCCTCGCCCTCGATGGCTACGATACGATGAAACACATAGTGGCGTGGCGATACCTCCGCCAGTACGGGGTCCCCCACCTTCACCGTTTCCGCTTTCACCAGCAGCGCCACGTCGCGGTCGTCCTCCAGAAACGGACGCATCGAGTAGCCTCTGAGCCGAAGGGTCACCGTGTGGCCTTCGTCCAGCAGCCGAATGATCTCGGGTATGAGGATGGCGTTGGGTATCTGCATCTTCCTATTCCTTTGCTATGGCCCGACAGCACACCCTCGCTGCCTCCTCGTTGGGCAGACAGTGGAGCATGTAGATGGGTGTCAGGCCGATCACCTCCGACATCGTGTCACAGACCTGTCCGTGCAGCCTCTCGTCCCATTTCATCGACGAGCACGACGGCAGCAGTATCGCCAGAGCCTGCAGCGGCGAGAGCCTGTCCACCGAGTTGGCCGGCGCCCGGTCTATCTGGGTGATCGCCCCCAGGGGTGCCTTCACTTGTCGGTAGCACGGCGTCTTTCCGCTCCAGGGTGAACCATAGATCATGGCCTCGCCGTCTATCACGCGCACCACGGGGTTGTCATCGTTCATCAGGTCACACCCCGGTATGCACCGCAGCCACATTGCCACCTGCGTGCTCTTGCCCGTGCCGCTCTTGGCAACGAACGCATAGCCGCGCCCTTGGTGGCGCACCAGCGAGGCGTGGATGAGTAGCGTCTGCCGCCCTCCTGTGGCAAAGGCGTAGGCGAGCATCAGCGCACTGTTCAGTCCAAAGGACCGCATCATCCCGTCGCCGTTGAGCGCACAGCGGCAGTGAGCAAACGCCTTGTCAGCGATCAGCAGACAGCATGCGCGGCCCCGTATGTCCTTGATGATAAACTGGTAGCCACCATCCTCCAGCCGATCCACCGCCGTGTCGCCGTTGCCCGTGTCAAAGACGCGGATGCGACTGCGCTGCACCTTGGGCACGGGGTGCAAGGTGTCGTCCACCTCCATCACCATCACGCAGTCCTCCTCTTCCGTCGTGCGAAACGGTTCGTAGGAGGGTATCAGCGCCAGGTCGTTGGTCTGTCCTTCACGAAAGAAGACCCCCACGCGGTGGTCGGCAATGCTGAAGTAGTGTCGGTGCCAGTTTGCTTCCATATCGCGCCGGTGTCTTTATTTCTTCTGTGCCTTCTTCTCCGCCTTGCGTGCCTTCTTCTCCGCCTTGCGCTGCGCCTTGGCCGTGGCACGGTCCGCCTTGTCGGCCGCCGCCTCTGCCAGTTTCGGGTCGATGATGACCCTGCCCACGCCGGGTTCCACGACCTTGTAGGCGAAGACCTCCGCGGGCACGTTTCTCACCAGGAGGTCAAACTTGCGTTTCTTGCCCTCATAGCGCTGGCGCAGTTTCAGGTATTTCTTATAGATCTCCTTTTCATCAAAGGCATAGACCGTCACGCAGGTGGGCGCTTCCTGTCCCATCTGCTTCAGGAAGTTGCGTAGCTGGTAGGAGTATTCGTCCCGGTTCACGAGAAAGGAACGCTCCTTCTCATACACCCAGGCCCCTTCCAGCTGCTGCACGTCGGTGAAATAGACCGTCGAGTCGTTGAAGGAGGCTGCAAAGCCAAACATATAGACCTTCGTCGGCAGGAAGTCTCCGCCATAGGCAGCACCCGCACAGAGGATCATGATTACCGACAGGACAACCTGCTTCCATTGCTTCATCACAGTTTTTTCTTGATATTGCATCATCGCGTTCACGAATTACACTTTTTATTATAGGCCAACAAAGGTACGGACAATCCTATGATTATGCAAATTTAGCGCCAATTTTCTTTCCACATCCTGCTTTCTGCGTCCCAGGACGCGGTCCGTCCCGAAGCCATCCCGAGACCATCCCGAAGACAAACCAGGCGCAACCCAACGGTCTTCCCGTCCGATTGCGCCTGGCCTTCTTCCTATGTCATGTGGATTTTTTTCTGCTGATTACTCTCCGATGGGCACGGCGAAGTAAGCCTTCTTTCCCGTCGGATACATACCCTGGATGTAGAGCACGGGATCCTTGCTCACGCTGGCCTTCTTCACCTCCTTTTGCAGGTCGTCGATGGTCTTGACCATACCCTCGTTCACGCGCTGGATGATGAAGCCACGGTTGATGCCCGCATCCTTCAGTGCTCCGCTGTTCACCTTGATCACCTCCAGGCCATACGTGATGTTGAGCTGCTCCATCATCGCCTTCGTCACGGGGCGGAACTGTGCGCCGAGCACGTCGATGTCAGCCTGCTCGATAGGCTTCGTGTTGCCCTGGGCGTTCTTCAGCGTGATGGTCTTCTCGATCTTCTTCTTGTTGCGCAGATACGTCAGCGTGATCTTGTCGCCCGGACGCTTGGCGTTGATCATCTCCTGGAGCTCCGACATCTTCACGATGGGCTTGCCGTCCACCTTCGTGATCACGTCGCCTTCCTCCAGTCCGGCCTCAGCGCCGTTGCCGTCCTCAGAGACGGAGTTGACATAGACACCGTCGTTGGTGCCGAGGTCGATCTCCTTGCCCTGGTCCTTCTGGCGGTTGATGTGGTTGAGCACGTCCGTACCCGTGATGCCCAGTTGCACACGCTGCACGCTACCATACTTCTTGATGTCAGCCACCACCTTGTTCATGATCGTCGTCGGGATGGCGAAACCATAGCCCGTGAAGGAACCTGTCTGCGAGTAGAGCATGGCGTTGATGCCGACCAGCTCACCACGCGTGTTCACCAGTGCGCCACCCGAGTTGCCCGGATTGATGGCCGCATCGGTCTGGATGAAACTCTCGATGCCGTTGGCGCTCGCACCCAGTCCACGCGACTTCGCGCTGACGATACCTGCCGTCACCGTATTGTTGAGGTTATACGGGTTGCCGACAGCCAGCACCCACTCTCCGACCTTCAGGTCATCGCTGTTGGCGATGGTGATGGCGGGCAGGTCCTTGGCGTTCACCTTGATGAGGGCGAGGTCCGTCTGCTTGTCCGTACCGATGATTTTGGCGCTAAACTCGCGGTTGTCGTTGAGCGTGACGGTCAGCTCGTCCGCACCCTCCACAACGTGGTTGTTGGTCACGATGTATCCGTCCTGCGAGATGATCACGCCCGATCCTGTTGCCTCGCGCTTCGGGGTCTGCACCCGCTGCTGGCGCGAACCGCCACCGGGGTTGCCGAAGAAGCCAAACGGGTCAAAGAATCCGCCCCAGGGGTCGTCCTGCACTTCGACGGTCTTCGTCTTGGAGTTTTGCACATACTTGATGTGGACCACGGATGGCAATGCTTTCTCGGCGGCATAGGTCAGATCGACCGGCTGTCCAGCAACGACGGATGCTGGGGCCTCAGCCGCATATACCTTCAGGAATGCTCCCGTAGAGAGAGCCAACGCCGTCACTGTGGCGGCACTCATCAGATACTTCGAAAATTTCTTCATACTACAATATCTTTTTTGTTTCTTATATTTATACTTCCATTGCGTTCGCGTCAGCCGTCGTTTACTTTCCTACCGACAGGCTTTCTGCCGAAACGTGGTGCAAATATAGGCGCAAAAAATGTAAAACTGACTATCTGTCATGAATCTTTATCCGATTTTAACAGTTTTCTTTTTACACTTAACGGCTCTTAGTTTTACCTCCTCCCCATTTTACATTCCCTAACGATATGCCATTCTGGCAGTCCCTGCCCGCTTTGCTTTGGTCGTGTTTTTGGGATTTTGTCCTTGCGAAGCGTTGTTCATAGTTGTTTCCCTTGCAGCAGCATGTTTTCCTGTGCCCTTTTCCTACCTTCGCCTTTGGTTGACTACGAGTCGTGTGGAATCCATGAAAGCTTGCTTGCCACTTTAGCATGGATAGACTTTTTCTCTCAAAGATTTTTTCTTCTCATAGAAAATACTTATCTTTGCACCATCCTATTTTAATTGCAAATACACGAAAATAGAATCGAAAGGATTAGATGTTATGAGTATCAAAGACTATCGTTTGACTTCTATGGAGGAACCCACGGACGCCATGCTTCATGAGCTGATGAGCCAGGTGGCTACCTCTGCGCGGCAGAGTTCGGCTAATGCCAAGCAGGTCTTGCAACGAAAGATGCAGGAAACAATAGAGTTGATTCGCAAGCAGCGTGAACAGCTTTCGTCAATTTCTTCTAGTATTGTCAGATGATGTCAAAATGGCGCAGCGCATTCCACACTCCGTCCTCATCGACGGTGGAAGTCACATAGTCCGCATGCGCTTTCACCTCATCGACCGCATTGCCCATCGCCACACCAATGCCGGCAGCACAAAGCATGGGGCGGTCGTTACCCCCGTCGCCAAACGCCATAGTCTCGCTGATGTCAAAACCAAGGTTGTCTGCCATGGCACGGATACCCCTCGCCTTGTCCGCCGTCGCCGACGTGATGTCGCAGAACGTAGGATACCAACGCGCTGACGCACACCCCGGCAACTGTGGCATGATCTCCTTCTCCTCCTCCTCGGTGATGAACGAGGTGATCTGCAGCACCCCCTGGTCGATGACCTCCTCCAAGGGCACGTCATACTTGTTGTACGTCACTTTCAGCATATCGAAGAAAGCATGATCCACCATCTCGTTGCGGTTCAAAAACTGAATATCCTTCTTGCCCACCACGACAGAAGAAATGTTGTGCCTGCGGCAATGGTCCACCAAGGCCAGCACCTCCTCGTGCGAGATCAGGTCCTCCCTCACCACCGTCTCACCATAGATACACAGCGCCCCGTGGTGAGGATATACCCATCCATCAGGTGCTCTACCTCCGGGATGTTGTTGAGCAACTGCCTTGGTCGCCCCGTAGCAGTAAATATCTTCACCCCCTGGTCATGCGCCATTTGTAGCGCCTGGATCGTCCGCTCCGGTATCTTGTGCGTCTTGAAACTCACGAGCGTACCATCCACGTCGAAAAACAATGCTTTTATCATGATTGCAAATTTACATCATTTTTTTCGTTTTTGAAAATCTTTTCGCATATTTACGGCCCTGCACCCGTTTTTGAGTTATCCATCCCAATGGTTATAAAGAGATAACAAAAAAAGAGTAAAGCAATGGCAAGTATCAAGATTAAGTTTCGTCCCTCGTCCGTCCGAGGCAAGGAGGGCGTATTGTTCCTTCAGATTATTCACCGCCGCGTGGTGCGCCAAATCGTGACCCCCTATCGGCTCTACGCCCACGAGTGGGATGCCTTCTCCCAGCAGGTCCTCCTCGATGCCCCCTCCACCCAAGCCCCCCGCTGGATCCACCTCGCCCGCGTCGACACGATGATCCAGAGCGAGTACCGCCTGTTGTGCCGCATTGTCACCTCGTTCGACCAGACCTCCGCCAACTATTCCGCCGACAGCGTCGTCAACGAGTACCACCGCCTCTCCAAAGACCTCACGCTGTGCGCCACCATGCAGCGCCTCATTGCCCAGATGCGCATCAACCAGCAGTGGTGCACCGCCCACAACTACCAGTCCACCCTCAACAGCCTCATGCGCTTCCGCCACCAGTTCGACCTCCCCATCGACCGCCTCGACGTCGCCCTTATCCAGTCCTACGAGGCGTGGCTCAAGCACCGAGGCATCTGCCGCAACACCATCTCCTTCTATATGCGCATCCTCCGCGCCGTCTATAACCGTGCCGTCGCCAACGGCGTCGTTGCCCAGCAGTACCCCTTCCGCCCCACCTATACCGGTATCGACAAGACCCGCAAGCGCGCCGTCGATTTCTCCGTCATCAAAACCATCAAAGAGGCCGATCTCTCCGCCCATCCCTCCCTGGAACTGGCCCGCGATCTCTTCCTCATGTCCTTCTACCTCCGTGGCGCCTCCTTCATCGATCTCGCCCACCTCCGCAAGAGCGACCTCCGCGAAGGTTTCCTCTGCTACACCCGAAGCAAGACGGGACAGAAGATGAAGGTCAAGTGGGAACCCCTCATGCAGGAGATCGTCGAAAAGTATCAGGCCCAGACCGCCTCCTCCCCCTTCCTCCTCCCCATTCTCTCCGGCGACCGACTATATAATAAGGAGTACCACAACGCCCAGGCACGCATCAGCTACCACCTGCGCAAGATCGCCCGCGCCATCGGCCTTCCCTGTCCGTTGACCCTCTATGTCGCCCGCCACTCCTGGGCCACCATCGCCCGCGACCGACAGATTCCCCTCTCCGTCATCAGCGAGGCCCTGGGCCACGACTCCGAGCAGACCACGCGCATCTATCTGCAGAGCATCTCCTCGCCCGAGGTGGATAAGGCCAATGCCAGCATTCTGAGCAGTTTTTAGGGTAGGCGAGGGGACGCCGTAGCGGGTTGAGAAAAAGATAGGAGGTTATGAATCTCTTAATAAGAGACACAGATATCTTTGGGCAAAGTTAGTGATTTTTATTGTAATAGAGGGGCTTATGCGGAATTATTTTTCGTCAGCAGGAAGATATTTTTTCCGAATCTGCTGAACATTCGTTTAACAGATTACACCCCTCGAAGTCTTTAAAGTCTTAAAATTCAAACATATACCATCGTTTCTGTGTCTCTTATTAAGAGTTGCAGAAATCAATATCAAAAACCGACTTGATATTGATAGTATGGAGAATAAGAAAACAGGTCAGCAGTTACCGCCCACTCATGCAGGGGACGGCGGCGAAGCCATGGAGAAAACTGAAGATAACCCAATTTCCGACGGCCCTAAAAAAGCTCAAAAACCCCAAGATGCAGGATGGTATGTCGCAGTGGTACGAGTCAACTGCGAAAAGCGAATAGCCATTGATATTCAAGATGTTTTAGACAACAAAGCGATCTGGTTTGAGTACTGGGTTCCGACGAAAAGAACCTTCGTCGTGGATAGGCGCACCAACAAGCGAAAGGAGAAAGACCGCGTCTTCCTCTCGACCTTCATTTTCTGCCACGTCAGCCGAAAAGATCTCAACGAAATCCGGTTTCGTTCCGATGTCTATAAGATGCTCACCATGCCCGGTAGCAAAGACATCTATCGAATCCCCGACGCCGAGTTGGAAAACTACCGCCAGTTCGTAGAGTGTGCTTGCGAGGAAGTCTCCGCCTATACGGCCCCTTTGAAGAAAGGCCAAAAGGTGCGTATCTTCGGCGGAGCCGTCATCGGTTGCGAAATCAAGTACATCGCTGGCGCCACCATCGAGATTGACCGCGAACTCCTCCAGATCATCGAGGACTAAATTCCCCTCCCCAAAAAAGACATCATCTGTCTCCCAACGTTGTCCAAGTTGTCTCCCTTTGTCCAAGTTGTTTTTCAACTTTTCCCACAAGACAGATTCATCTGTCTCCCAAGGTTGTTCAAGTTGTCCCCGTTGTTCAAGTTGTTTTTCTTATATTCCCCACAGACAGATTTATCTGTCTCAAAGTTGTTTTGTAAAAAGAAATAATCAAAAATATGCGTGATTTCAAAAATATCAAGGTCGCCGTTGCCGGCACAGGCTACGTCGGCCTGAGCATTGCCACCCTGCTGGCCCAGCACCACCATGTAACAGCCGTTGACGTCATTCCCGAGAAAGTCGAGAAACTCAACCGCCGCGTCTCGCCCATCCAGGACGACTACATCGAGAAATACCTCGGCGACCGCAGCCTCCTGCCCTGCGTGGGCCCCGATGAGGCCGAGCAGCCAGGCCGTGGCACCCTCGTCGCCACCCTCGACGGCAAATCGGCCTATGCCGACGCCGACTTCGTCGTAATCGCCGCCCCGACCAACTACGACCCGGTGAAGAACTACTTCGACACCACCCACGTCGAGGAAGTCATCGACCTCGTGCTGGCCGTCAACCCCAACGCCGTGATGATCATCAAATCGACCATCCCCGTGGGCTACACCCGCAGCCTCTACCTCCGCTATGCGCGCCAGGGCGTGAAGCAGTTCAACCTCCTCTTCTCCCCCGAGTTCCTCCGCGAGAGCAAGGCGCTCTATGATAACCTTTACCCGAGCCGCATCATCGTCGGCTACCCGAAGCAGATGAACCACCCCGACTTCGCCGATGAAGACCAGGCCATCGCCTCTATCGCCGACGTCGATCGCCTCCGCCAGGCTGCTGGCACCTTCGCCGCCCTGCTCGTAGAAGGCGCCATCGGCAATGGCGACCCCTTCACCTTCGACGGTCCGCTGCCCATCGCCGACGGCGTCTGCCCGCGCGAAAAAACCAAGGGCATCCCCGTTCTGGGCATGGGCATGAAGGAAGCCGAGGCCGTGAAACTCTTCGCCAACACCTACCTCGCCCTCCGCGTCAGCTATTTCAACGAGCTCGACACCTACGCCGAGGTCAAGGGCCTCGACAGCCGTGCCATCATCGAGGGCGTGGGCCTCGACCCCCGTATCGGCACCCACTACAACAACCCCTCCTTCGGCTACGGCGGCTACTGCCTCCCGAAAGACACGAAGCAGTTGCTCGCCAACTACCAGGACGTGCCCCAAAACATGATGACCGCCATCGTGGAGTCCAACCGCACGCGCAAGGACTATATCGCCGACGCCGTGCTGACCAAGGCCGGCTGGTACGCCTACAGCGCCAACAACCAGTATGGTAGCGAGGGTAGGGGAGAGGCCCCCGTCATCGGCGTCTATCGCCTGACGATGAAGTCCCACTCCGACAACTTCCGCCAGTCCGCCATCCAGGGCATCATGAAGCGCGTCAAGGCCAAGGGTGCCGAGATCATCATCTACGAGCCCACGCTCCCCGACGGCACCACCTTCTTCGGCAGCCTCGTCGTCAACGACCTCGCCACCTTCAAGTCCCGCAGCAAGGCCATCATTGCCAACCGCTTCGACGACTCCCTCCGCGACGTCGCCTCCAAGGTCTATACCCGCGACATCTTCCGCCGCGACTAACGTTATACGTTGTACTTGTTGTTTTAGTTGTTTTCCCTATATCAGCAAGAAGACCCAGCGAGAAGCCGCAGCATAAAGTATTAACGAATAGATTAACGTCCGATTAACGGCGATTCATGTGAAAAATGCTGGCGGCCTGCCCGCCATGTTCCTCCATGAACAGGTTGCCAGTATTTCCGTCCTTCTATGTGTCCCGACAAGTTTTTCCGCGGATTTTTCCTCCAAAATTTGCCGTTGTCGTAAAAATCCCATACCTTTGTAAAAAATCAAAGTTATGCGAAATTCAGAAGAACGATATATCAGTTTGCTGACCGATTTCGGTTTCAAGCGCGTCTTCGGCACTGTTCCCAACAAGGACTTGCTCATCGACTTTCTCAACTCCCTCTTTGATGGCGAGCAGGTCGTAAAGGACGTGACGTTCCTCAACAGCGAGCATGTCGGGGATATCCGTTCCGACCGCAAGGCCATTTTCGATGTCTATTGCGAGAACGAGCAAGGTGAGAAGTTTATCGTCGAGATGCAGAATGCCTATCAGACTTTTTTTAAAGACCGTTCTCTCTACTACGCAACCTTCCCGATTCGCGAGCAAGCCGAGAAGGGTGACGTATGGGACTACCAGCTCAAACACGTCTATGTGGTAGCTTTGCTCAACTATAAGATGAGCGACTCCGCCTTCTCTCCTGACACTATCAACCACGATATTGGCCTGCTTGACAAGCAGACTCATCGCGTGTTCAACGACAAACTAACCTTCAAATACGTCGAAATCTCGAAGTTTGACAAGTGTTTGGAAGAACTGGAGTCCAACTACGACAAGTGGCTCTATGTCCTTCGCAACCTTTCCCGCCTCGATAGCCAGCCGGACTATTTGCGCAATGAGATTTTCAACCGTCTGTTCTCCGAAGCCGAGATAGCTCACTTCTCCAAAGTGGAGCTCCGCGAATATGAGGACAGCCTCAAAGCCTATCGCGATATCAAAAACTCGTTGGATACTGCAAAAGCCGAAGGCCTTGCTGAAGGATTTGGCAAGGGGCGTGTTGAAGGTCACGCCGAAGGTCGTGCCGAAGGCCTTGTTGAAGGTCGTGCCGAAGGTCGTGCCGAAACCCTTGTAGAGGTCGCCAAAAACCTCTTGTCAATTGGTACACCGATTGAAAGTATTATGAAGGCGACAGGCATGACCGAGGACGAAATCAAGGATTTGGCCTAACAAATTCACCATGTACTAACAAAAACCATGTCCCCATCCGAGTGGCGGCATAGCGCAGAGCGATACTGCGATGGGGAACAATGTCGTATTAACGTCCGAATGAAGTTTGTCCAAAATATTAACGACAGATTAATGTCCGATTAACGGCGATTAATGTAAAAAACGAAAGGTGCTGAGGGCGCCCGCGCCCTCAGCACCCTACTGCTTAGTCACCCAAATTGCCGCCGCCACCGTCGGGGTTCGTCTCCGAAGACTCCCCACCCGACGTCGTCTTGGTGAAGTAAGCCGTCAGCGACAAGTCTTCATTCACCGCCACGGTACGCGACGCCGACGTGTCCCCATCACTTCAGCGACTGAAGGTAAAGCTACCTACTGATCCCTGGAGCTTGGATAAAATACCATTGAGTCTTGCCATAATTGTAAAGTTTTAAAAATTTAAAAATGTTTTGAGTTGGGAGCATTCTCCCTTGTTTCTCCCTTGCTTCTTCTATTGTTTCCGTATCGTTTCCGTATTGTTTCCGCTTCCGGAAGCGAGAACGATAGGAGAACGATAGGAGGACGATACGAGAACGATACGGGATTGATACGAGATCGATACGGAAACGATACGTACCCGATACGTGACCGATTCATTTTGCCGTCGTTCTGCGGACTTGGTGGGACTGCGATTTTGTTTCATTGCCTTGAAAGTTTTTGAAGTTGATAATGATTCACCTTGCCAGTTGTTGACGGTGATTACGGATGCAAAGACAATGCAAATGAGCGCAATGAAAGCGCGCTTTCAAATTGCCGAGTGCAGCTTGTCTTATACAAAATTACGAAATGGCACAACCGAATGCAAATTCATTCATAACCGTTTACAATCCATTTACAATCCATTTACAATCCATTTACAATCCATTCATAATCCATTCATTCCGTTCGCAATTCATTTACCCATTTTCTCATAAATAACCAAAACCGCATTATGAACGACGTAAAAATTAGCATCTACGACAGTATCGTCCAGGTTCTGCCCAACGCCACAAAGGCCGTACAAAACTTCAATGGCGATCAGTTTGCCGAGCAAATACTCAGCAAGCAGGAAGCCGCTGAAGACCATTCCCCCGAGGTTGCTTCTCCCGAGCCCAAGAACCTCGCCCTCTATATCAGCAAGGACCGCATCCCGGGCTTCCTCGCCCAAATACGTGACTCCCGCAACGCCACAGAACTCGCCAAGGTTGTCGTCTCTATGCTGGACCAAGACTCCAAACTCACTGAGGAGACTGTTGTCAAGGAGATTTTTATCCAGCTCCTGCTGCCTTTCGCCACAAACTTCACTTCTGGAAGAAGCGTGAACAACGTTCGCGCCCGCATCAATGATGCTTTAATAGCTCGCCGTAAATAACACTTCAATCGTTGACTGCCATGATAGTAGATCTAATTGTTGCAAAAATAGCCGCTGCAGCATACTTTGGCTATAAGCAATGCAAATTATCTGAACGACGTCACTGGAGTCCTTTTGACCTGTTTTTTGACTCTCGCGCCTCGGCATCAACCGAAGTCTCTGCAAAAGAGCAGGAAGCCCCGTCTTCCAAGGCGGAGCAGTTAGAGGAACCACAGGAGAAGCCATCTGATGCCGTTTTGGAAGAACGTATCGTCCAGGCCGTCTTCGACAAACTTAGGCTGTACAAAGAACCACAGATCATCATCAACATCTTCGGTGGCAATCATATCGTGGCCCCCAATGCCCGTGAAGCCTACCAGCAGTTCCATTCCTCTACCCAACCCCAAAAGGATTGACATCAGACTGATGGCTTACAAAGCATTAATGAACGATTAAAGCTGGATTAACGGTGATTAATGTGGAAACCATTTGGCAGTAAGCCTGCCAACCTTTCTTAAGGGGACCATTTAAGAAGGAATAAGTTTAATAACACCTTCGTGTCAATAATAATAGCATTTTTTAGACCACCTATGTGTTGCTGTTTGAAAAATCAGGAATACTGTTGTGGACGATGTAAATAAAACAAAATCAAAGAAAAATATGCGTGAATTTAAAGATATTAAAGTCGCTGTAGCCGGTACAGGCTATGTGGGACTGAGCATAGCTACACTGCTATCTCAGCATCATCAGGTGACAGCTGTAGATGTAATCCCTGAAAAGGTGGAAAAACTCAACAATAAGATTTCTCCAATTCAAGATGATTATATCGAAAAATATCTGGCTGAAAAGTCATTGAACCTTGTAGCCACTCTCGATGGCAAGTCAGCCTATGCTGACGCCGATTTTGTGGTTATCGCAGCTCCGACCAATTATGACCCAGTCAAGAACTACTTCGATACCACCCATGTGGAGGAAGTGATAGACATGGTATTGGAGGTAAATCCCGATGCCGTTATGGTGATCAAGTCAACCATTCCCGTCGGATACACCCGTAACCTCTACTTGAACTATGCTCAGAAAGGAGTCAAGAAGTTCAACCTCCTCTTCTCTCCGGAGTTCCTTCGAGAGAGTAAGGCTCTTTATGACAACCTCTACCCAAGCCGCATCATCGTAGGTTATCCCAAGATCATCAATCTGCCGGAATTTGAGGAGGAAAACGAGGCTATCAAGTCAGTGACAGATGTTGAAAAGCTGATGGAAGCAGCGAAGACCTTTGCAGCTCTTCTGCAAGAGGGAGCCATCAAAGAAAACGTAGATACTATTTTCATGGGTATGAAGGAAGCCGAGGCCGTAAAACTCTTTGCCAACACTTACCTTGCTCTTCGCGTTAGCTACTTCAATGAGTTGGATACTTATGCCGAAGTAAAAGGCCTCGACTCAAAGGCAATCATCGAAGGTGTCGGCCTCGACCCGCGTATCGGAACACATTATAATAACCCATCATTTGGCTATGGCGGCTATTGCCTGCCCAAAGACACCAAGCAGCTCCTTGCCAACTATGCTGATGTGCCTCAAAATATGATGTCTGCTATTGTGGAGTCAAACAAGACGCGCAAGGATTATATAGCAGATGCCGTTCTTCGCAAAGCTGGTTATTATACAGAAAATGGCCAATGGGATGCAAACAAAGAGCAGGCTTGTGTAATTGGCGTTTATCGCTTGACAATGAAGTCGAACTCAGACAACTTCCGCCAGTCAGCTATTCAAGGCATCATGAAGCGTGTCAAAGCAAAGGGAGCTGAGGTTATCATCTACGAGCCCACATTGGAAGATGGTACAACCTTCTTTGGCAGTAAAGTGGTGAACAGTCTAGATGAGTTCAAGTCGCAGAGCAAAGCCATCATTGCCAACCGCTTTGATGACTGCTTAAAGGATGTGGAAAATAAAGTCTATACGCGAGATATTTTCAGAAGAGACTAAATAATGGTAGAGTATAATATAAACTTAGAAGGAAAGACCGTCCTTGTGACAGGCGCTGCTGGCTTTATTGGCAGCAACCTCGTCAAGCGACTTTTCCACGATGTCAAGAACATCAAGGTTATCGGTATCGATTCTATCACCGACTACTACGATGTCAACATCAAATATGAGCGGCTGAAAGAAATTGAAGCCTTGCATGGTGACTGGACCTTTGTTCATGCCTCCATTGCAGACAAGGATGCAGTGGAGAAAATCTTCACAGAAAACAAGATTGCCGTTGTCGTGAACCTTGCTGCTCAGGCAGGAGTCCGCTATAGCATTACCAATCCCGATGCTTATATCCAAAGCAACCTTATCGGTTTCTACAATATCTTGGAGGCCTGCCGTCACCACGAGGTCGAGCATTTAGTCTATGCCTCATCCTCCTCGGTCTATGGCAGTAACAAGAAGGTGCCGTACTCTACCGATGACAAGGTGGACAACCCCGTATCCCTCTATGCCGCCACGAAGAAGAGCAACGAGCTAATGGCGCACGCCTATAGCAAACTCTATAACATCCCGTCAACGGGTCTCCGTTTCTTCACGGTCTATGGTCCTGCTGGACGTCCCGATATGGCCTACTTTGGTTTCACCAACAAACTGGTCAAAGGCGAGACCATCAAGATCTTCAACTACGGCAACTGCAAGCGCGACTTTACTTTTGTTGATGACATTGTGGAAGGAGTTGTCCGCATTATGCAGCATGCCCCCGAAAAGCAGAACGGAGAAGACGGTCTTCCTATTCCGCCCTACAAGGTGTATAATATCGGCAACAATTCTCCCGAGAATCTCCTCGACTTCGTCACGATTCTCCAAGAAGAGCTTGTACGTGCAGGAGTATTGCCTAAGGACTACGACTTTGAGGTCCATAAGGAGCTCGTCCCGATGCAGCCAGGAGACGTCCCCGTCACTTACGCTGACACAATACCTTTGGAGCAAGACTTTGGCTTCAAGCCGAATACAAGTCTGAGGGAAGGATTGAGACGCTTTGCAGAGTGGTATGTAAAGTATTATGACACAGAAAAGAAATAAACAAAGAAAATTATGAGCATTTTTGCAGGAAAAACTTTAATGATTACAGGAGGAACAGGTTCCTTCGGTAATGCAGTGTTGAGCCGCTTTCTCCGTACAGACATCGGAGAAATCCGCATCTTCTCCCGCGATGAGAAGAAGCAGGACGATATGCGCCACGAATACCAGGTGAAATACCCTGATGTGGCCCATAAGATCAAGTTTTTTATCGGCGATGTACGCAACTTGCAGTCGTGCCGCAATGCCATGCCTGGCGTGGATTACATCTTCCATGCCGCAGCATTGAAGCAGGTCCCGAGCTGTGAGTTCTTCCCGATGGAGGCCGTCAAGACCAATGTCATTGGCACGGACAATGTCCTGACCGCTGCTATTGAGGCAGGCGTAGGAGCCGTCATCTGTCTCTCCACTGATAAGGCCGCCTATCCCATCAACGCCATGGGTATCACCAAGGCCGTGGAGGAGAAGATCGCCGTCGCCAAGAGTCGTTACTCTGGCAAAACCAAGATCTGCTGCACTCGCTATGGCAACGTGATGTGTTCCCGCGGCTCTGTCATTCCCCTGTGGATTGATCAGATTCGCAATGGCAACCCCATCACGCTGACCGAGCCCAAGATGACCCGCTTCATCATGTCGCTGGAGGAGGCCGTCGATCTCGTCCTCTTCGCCTTCGAGCATGGCCACAACGGTGACATCCTCGTGCAGAAAGCTCCTGCCTGCACGATCCAGACCCAGCCGAGGCCGTTTGCGAGCTCTTCGGAGGCAAGAAGGAGAATATCAAAGTGATCGGCATCCGCCACGGAGAGAAGATGTATGAGACATTGCTCACCAAGGAGGAGTGCGCCAAGGCCGAGGATATGGGCAACTTCTACCGTGTACCCGCTGACAACCGCGGACTGAATTACGACAAGTTCTTCAAGGAGGGCGACACGAAGCGTTCTGAGATAGAGGAGTTCAACTCCGACAACACCTACCGCCTGAACCTTGAGGAAACCAAGGCCAAAATCGCTTCCTTGGAGTATATTCAGAAAGAATTGAAAGGCGAGGGCAACTTTGTGCAGTAAACATGAATATGTGCTTTGCACAACGTATATATTTCAACATTAATCGTCGTTAATCTCACTTTAATCTCTCATTAATATCTTTTAGCCTGTTTAATGCTTAGTATTTATGATGATTAATGGCCTATTGATGGAGATTAATGTTTCAAAGTAAATAGTGATGAAGATTTTAGTAACTGGTGCCAAAGGCTTCGTCGGCAAGAACCTTTGCGCCCAACTCAATAACATCAAAGACGGCAAGGCCCGTTGCTACGGCGACTTGACGATCGAGGAAGTCTTCGAATTCGACCTCGATTCCACCCCCGAGCAACTCGACACATGGTGCAAGGAGTGCGACTTCGTGTTCAATCTCGCTGGCGTCAACCGCCCCAAGGACAATGACGAGTTCATGAAGGGTAACTTCGGCTTCGCCTCCACCTTGCTTGACACGCTGAAGGCTCATAAGAACACTTGCCCTGTGATGCTTTCCAGCTCCCAACAAGCTTCCTTGACAGGCCGCTTCGGCAACAGCGAATACGGTCGCAGCAAGAAGGCTGGCGAGGACCTGTTCCTGGAGTATGGTAAGGAAACGGGATCCAAAGTCCTGGTCTATCGCTTCCCCAACCTCTATGGCAAATGGTGCCGTCCCAACTACAACTCCGCCGTAGCCACCTTCTGCAACAACATTGCTAATGACCTCCCCATCACGGTCAACGACCCATCGGTAGAACTTGAACTGCTCTATATCGATGACCTTGTAGAAGAGATGATCCACGCATTGAAGGGCGAGGAGCATCATTGCGAGTTTGACGGTTTGGAAGTGCTTCCTTCAGCAGATGGAAAGTACTGCTATTGCCCTATCACTCACAAAGCTACGCTTGGTGAAATCGTGGCCATGCTCCATCAGTTTGCCGATATGCCCAAGACCTTGATGATTCCCGAGATCCCTGCCGACTCCTTTGCCAAGCGTCTGTACAGCACCTTTTTGAGCTACTTGCCCAAAGAAAAGGCCATCTTCGACTTGAAGATGAACGTTGATGCCCGCGGTTCGTTCACCGAACTCGTCCACACCCTCAACTGCGGACAGGTAAGCATCAACATCTCCAAGCCCGGCATCACCAAGGGTGAGCATTGGCACCACACCAAGTGGGAACAGTTCATCGTCGTCTCGGGCCACGGCCTCATCCAGCTCCGCAAGGAAGGCACCGACGAAGTCCTCAACTACGAGGTGAGTGGTGACAAAATCCAAAGTGTCATCATGCTCCCCGGCTATACCCACAACATCATCAACCTCTCCGATACCGAAGACCTCGTTACCGTCATGTACTGCAACGAGATATTCGATCCGAACAGGCCCGACACCTACTTTGATCCTGTGGAACAGAAATAAAGTACTTGTAAGGGAAGTATAATGAATTATTATTGTTACCTTTGCGGAAAGATGGCTGCCAGTGTTTTCTCAACATTAATCGCCATTAATCGAACATTAATCATTCATTAATACTTTTCGATGATGAACCTTGGGAAATATGAGGATCTTGTCTATCAGATCATAGGCTCAGCAATGACGGTCCATACCGAAATGCGGTGGGGCTTGTTGGAGCCTATTTATCAAGAAACGCTAAGCTGGGAATTGGAGCAGCGCGCCATTCCCCATAAACGAGAACAAGAGGTTGAGATCTACTATAAACAAATTGGCCAAGAAGTACAAGATAGATCTTTTAGTCGGTGATGTTATAGTGGAGCTAAAGTCCGTTGTTCAGTTGCTTCCAGCCCATCGTGCTCAACTTTGCAACTATCTTCGTTTAACTCGTAAACCGATAGGTCTATTGATTAATTTCGGAGAGAAAGACTTGATAGGAGAACGTTGGGCGTACGATGAGGATACCAACGAGTGCTTCTTGATTGACAAGAATATGAATCGTGTATTCAATAAAAATTACGACATCCTTCTTCGTCAATACCCAGCCTCTGACGAGTAACCCACCCTTGGTCTCACGGTCTTCCCTGTGTCCCCTTTAGTATTAACGTTAGATTAATTATCGATTAACGGTGATTAATGTTCACCCCTTGCGCATAGCGCAACCCCATTACGACCAATTTCGTCAGCCAGTATATATCTAAACATTTTGCCTATCCGTATTAATGTTAGATTAATTTCTGATTAGTGACGATTAATGTTAACCCCCTTGCGCGTAGCGCAAAAATACCCAATTAAAGTCTTATGCAAAAGCAACCGAAATTCGATTATTCCGACATACACTTCCGTGACAACGGCAAATTAAAGCTCATTATCGTTGTCGGCACGCGCCCCGAGATCATCCGTCTCGCCGCCGTTATCAACAAGTGCCGCCAGTACTTTGACGTGATTCTCGCCCACACGGGCCAGAACTACGATTACAACCTCAACGGTATCTTCTTCAAGGACCTGAAGCTCGCAGAGCCCGAGGTCTATATGGATGCTGTCGGTGACGACCTTGGCGCTACCTGCGGCAACATCATCAATTGCTCGTACAAACTCTTCGCCCAGACCAAGCCCGACGGCGTACTGGTCCTTGGCGACACCAACAGCTGCCTCAGCGTTATCGGAGCCAAGCGTCTCCATATTCCTATCTTCCACATGGAGGCTGGCAACCGCTGCAAGGACGAGTGCCTGCCCGAGGAGACCAACCGCCGTATCGTCGATATCATCTCCGACGTGAACATGGCCTACTCTGAGCACGCAAGAAGATACCTCGCCGACTGCGGCCTGCCCAAGGAGCGCACCTATGTCACAGGGTCCCCCACGGCAGAAGTTCTCCACAACAATCTCGCCGATATCGAGGCCAGCGACGTCCACCAACGTCTCGGCCTGGAGAAAGGCAAGTATATTCTCCTGTCCGCCCATCGCGAGGAAAATATCGACACGGAGAAAAACTTCCTCTCCCTCTTCACTGCTATCAACAAGATGGCGGAAAAGTACGACATGCCCATCCTCTACAGTTGCCATCCCCGCTCTCGCAATCGCCTTGCCGCCTCAGGCTTCCTGCTCAACCCGCGTGTCATCCAGCATGAGCCCCTCGGCTTCCACGACTACAACTGCCTCCAGATGAACGCCTTCGCCGTTGTCAGCGATAGCGGCACCCTTCCAGAGGAATCCTCTTTCTTCACCAGCATCGGCCATCCCTTCCCCGCCATCTGCATCCGCACCTCTACCGAGCGTCCCGAAGCCATCGACAAGGGAGACTTCATCATTGCTGGAATCGACGAGAAGTCATTGCTCCAAGCCGTTGACACCGCCGTCGAGCTCTGCCGTGACGGTCAGCATGGTATCCCCGTTCCCGACTATGTGGACGAGAATGTCAGTACCAAGGTCGTGAAGATCGTGCAGAGCTACGTCGGCATCGTCAATAAGATGGTGTGGCGTAAATAGTGAATAATACATTCGCATATCTCGGATGGCCCCTAAATAAAACACTAACGAAAAATGAAGAAAACAATCGTCTCATTTGTAATAGGTATAATATTTGGATTTTTACTCTCGGAAGTTGTTTTTCCACTTGTATCTTCGTCGGATTATATAGATAATGAAAAGAAGTATGGAATAGTAGAACTTATTTATTATTGGTTGCAGCCTTTAAGTGTGCTGGGAACGTTCCTTGCATTATTAGTCGCTATCTTTGGAGCAGAAATTAAGAATATGTTTTTCTCACCTAAGTGTAAAGCGTATTTGTTAGGCGATGGGTTCGAAGAGGACTTAGGACAGACAGCTTTAACTTCTTCTCCTTGTGCTCAATTGTATAAATGTTCCTTGATTCTGAAAAATACCGGCAGTAAAGAATTAACGGAGTTATCACTTGTTTTGAAGGAGGTGAATTATGTCAACGGAAAAGGTAAATTGAAGAAAATAAATAAAAATGATAATACAATTTTTTGGATAGATCCCGCTATCAAGATGATAAATCTTAGGGTAACAGAACAACGGGAAATAATAGTTGCACGTATCTTGCCAGAGGCATCGGAGGGAACGCCCGATAATTCGAAAAAATCACCATTGAGGCTTTCTATCACAGGTGTGAGTTTAAATACTAATCACAACCAAAAGGGTACGTGGGTTGTTAAGTATTACTTGCAAACACCCCACAAAATAATAAAAGTATTCCAAATTACATTTTCATGGTCTGGTAAGTGGTGTAGTAGGATTAACGAGATGGCTAATGAAGTATCATCAGAGCTAAAGGAGATAAAGATATGACAAACATAAAATTGATTTTTTTCGATACTGTCGCTATAGATTCGGTATTATTTGAAAGTCGTTTGAAGAGTATTTGTGATTCCTTATATGTGATAAAAGAAGGGTTGCTTATTGTGAACTATGATGGCGAACCCAAAGTCTTGTTTGAACAGCTTTTCCCAAAGCAACCAACTAATAAAGTTTTTATAGTTGATTTAGATACTAGTGCAGGATCTTATTGGGGCTACTCAAATTATGGTACAAGGCAAGAAAGCATTCAACAACAGCAAGCCAAAGTTCGCCGAGGTTGTGATCGGTGACAGTGAGGCGAAGGAAATGCGTGTGGCTGCGAATGGTCGCCCCACCCGCAGTTCTTATTTAAAACTGGTCTATCCCAACGGCGTGCTTGAGGGAAGACCCACAGTTGTTCCAGACGGCGTTGCTCTTCTACCAAAACCCCTATCTCGTGGAGGAGATGATCAAGGAAAAAGGGTTGACTGGCGAGGAAAAGGCCAGGTTCAGGCAAGAGCATGCGGGTCCTATATGGGAAACCTTCCGGGCCTGGGCGGCGAATACGATTCTCGACCTGCCAAAGGACAGCCCAATCTTCAGGGCACTGAATTACCTGCTGCGCAACTATGATGAGTTGACCCATTACCTGTCTATCCCCAAGATGCCGATAGACAACACGGATACTGAAAGGTTGATCCGTGACATGGTGATGGGCAAGAAGTCTTATTTGTTCTGCTGAGACTTGGATGCCTGCTGGCGGGCAGCGATGATGTACTCATTGTTTGGTGCCTGCAAGGTACTGGGTAAAAATCCTGAGCGTTGGCTCTCTTATGTGCTGAAAAACATAAAGACGACGCCCAAGGATAAACTTTATACTCTTCTTCCTAAGTTTTGGGAAAATGAGGGATGATAAACATGAATTTAAATTATAGTCAAATCAAGGTGTACTCCCCATTGGCATGAGCTGGTGGAGGGCAAAACCTCCTATGCTTGTCTCAAAAAAGGCAATGACAATGCCGCCGTGCAAAGTTACTGCTTTATTTGAGACCATGCAATACGGTGTTCACCGAATACTTACAATAATTATAGAATACTACTAATAATGAATTATCTTAATATATTTATTGTTGTTTACGCTTGCGAATAATAAGTATTTTAAATCCAAGTAGTAGAATTACATGTAAAGGGTTTTCCCTAATTAGTAACAAGGCAAATATAGAGGTTGCAAAAATACAGACTTAATGTTAGGAAAAGGATTACATCTAAGATCAGGGGTTGTGCTATCAGTACGAAGTGGCGCATTACTAAAGTTAGGGGATGGTGTGTTTATCAATCGAAACACAATTGTTACATCTAGAAAGAGTGTTATTATTGAAGATGGAGTAACAATAGGTCCAAATGTTTGTATTTATGATCACGATCATGATATGAGCAAACGGGGGGGGTATATTCTAGATAGTATATTAATAAAGAGAAATGCTTGGATTGGTTCTGGAGTGATAATACAATACTCTGTTAATAATTACATAATCGTTTGAAAAATGAACAAGTTAATTAACAAAACATAACTAAATAAAATTGGCTAAGTGTCTGATTTTCAGTACCTTTACAGTTGATTCAAGACTTTAAAAGTATGATGTTTTCAGAGCCACTTAACCAATATGAGGAGATCCTCAAGATGCAATCCGTACATCAATGAAAGAATCTGGTGCAAAGTTAGCAAAAACTTTCCAGACTGCTCATCGAGATACTGACTTTATATATGATTCTACCCAGAAAGATAAACTTCACACAGATGGCTCGCTACGGCAAGCACGGCGAGCAGACCTATCGTCAGAATTTCAACCGCAAGAAGAAAAGACTGCATCGATTGGCTTCTGTTGAACCTGTCTCTTGCAAGGCGTGTGTTGGACATGGATGGCTTACTTGCCATTGCCATAGACCCATGCTATATCAGCAAGGCTGGGAAAAAAACTCCTCATATCGGACGGTTCTGGTCGGGATGTGCAGGGGCGGTGAAGCACGGACTTGAAATCATGGGCATCGGTTTACTGGATGTTGTCAACAACAAGTGCATGATGCTGCGTGCCCATCAGACAATAGGGAACTCCGCGCTGAAGATGAGGAACAAGACACTCGTCGAATATTACATCAGTGTTATGAAGCGGTATTCAAAGAAACTGCTGAGTATCACTGATATAGTAGTGGCTGACGCATTCTTCTCCACATCCACGTGGCGTGGACGACCAAGAGTCAAGGGAGACAAGATTGACTTGGCAAATCTCAACCTCTCATGTATGGAAGAACTGTACATTGATGGACTGGACGGAAAGGCGTACACCCTTTGAGGCTTATGCTAAGGCTCTGAAGAAGAGGGTGCGACTTGTCATCTGGCGAATGCCCGGTGGAAAGTGCAAGTTGTTCTTCTCGACAAAACTCTCAATGACGGGTGAGGAAGTATTGAAGACATACCGCACTCGTTTCCAGATAGAGTTCTGCTATCGCGACAGCAAGCAGTTTACGGGACTTATGGATTGTCAGGCAAGACACAAGAGACAGTTGGACTTTGCGTTCAACGCATCGTTCGCCTCACTGAATGCCGCCAAGGTCTTCATGAAAGACAATGGTATGGACAATTCCATGGCAAAAGTTAAGTCGTTGATGTTCAATGCGAACTATACGAAATTAATTTTCGACATGTCCCGATGGCGACCGAACCGAACTTTAATTGGTAAGATTGTCAAAGAACTCATTGGCTGGCAGCCTAAGGCCGCGTAGCCATATACTCAAATTTTAACGAACTATTGATAATACTAAAGGGAGTTGTTATAGGAGAATCTGCAGTAATAGCTTCAGGTAGTATTGTCACAAAAGATGTTCCGGCTTATACAGTCCTAATACAGAAACGAAATAATGAATACACAAAAACAAACAATGCAGAAAAATAAGGCTGTTAGGGGAATTGCATGGAGCGCTATTGAACGTTTTTCGGTACAAGGAGTTCAATTTCTTGTTTCAATAGTTCTTGCAAGATTACTAACTCCTGCTGATTTTGGTTTGATAGCCATTGTCTTGGTTTTTTCCATAATATTTCAAACGATCAATGAGTCTGGATTAAATACAGCGTTAATATATAAACAGGATAGAGATGAACTCGATTTTTCTACAGCGTTTTACACAAATATAGTTATTGGAATAGTCTCTTATCTATTGTTATTTTTTGCATCACCTTGGATAGCATCTTTTTATGAGAGCAATGAATTAATTTCTGTTATGAGAGTTCTTTCTCTGAATCTTATTATCAGTTCTCTAGGTTTGGTGCAGTTGGCAAAATATACAACCTCAAATCCGCAACTAAGCCCTTCAATGTCCTTCTTGCGTGTACACGTCCTTTCATTACTGAATTATCATATAAATTGAGGCAGAAACGCCCACTTCTGCCTACAACACCCCCTTACCCCATAATGCGACTTGAGACAATACGCAGTATCATACCCATAAGTTGTAGGCGTCATCCAAAATCAGTCTGGAACACATCTGCATAAGCATTATTACAGGTATAGATATTCAGCACATACCGCCTTGATGTCCTGATCCACTTGGCTGGTACGGAGATAAACCTAAAGACAAACGCTTTTATGCGACTTGTTGCATTGAGTCCGAACCTCTTTACATCAAGTCTTTGGATAATGGCCTTGTAGAAGTTACGGATAAGTGCTGTAAGAAGAAGGAACACGGTGTTCTCTGCCATGAAGGATTTGGGCAATCGGTCCCATCCGAAACCATTGTTCATATCATCGAAGATACGTTCCTTTCCTCCACGAAGATTATAGAACTCGACAATCTCTCTTGCGGAAGATTCGTGGTCGTTAGTCAGGATACAACGGTATGTGTATTCTCCTTCCCAAAGATCCTGCACACCGTCCATCCGTTTCTGTCTTTGAATCACAAGTCGGTATGCTTTGCCTTTCCACTTCTCAACAAGGATAGAGTTCAATTCAAACTCAATGCCATTGATATCCTCAGTCTTCCAGCCTCTGAGAGCAAAATGTCATTGTAGAGCGAACCGCAGCGGTTTGCGCGGATATAAAAAAATTTTGCTGTGTTTCTCGACTTCTTCTACGATTTCCTCGGAACATGATCCACAATCAGCTCTGAAACGATTGATAGTAAGGCCGTTCTGTTCTAATCTCTCAAAGAACCTCTTCAGCGTGTCCTTTTGTTGGAAACGAACATTTGTGTTACCATCGCTATTCTCAATGCCAACAATCAAGTCGCCAATAACCGCCACACCAGGGCGATAACCAAAGAATTTCTTGTATGTAGGCTTTGCATCATACTTCTCAGTCTCTATGAACTGATGGTCGAAATCAACATCATACATCTCACCATCTTTCAGTTGGCCAGATGCAAACATACAATTGAGCAGTAAAGTGTTGAGAGTGTCAGCCGTATTGAAATCGTAGTTCTTACCCGCATCTGATGTGTATGAAATGTTTTCTTGCGTCAGCTCCTTTATCGCTCTGAGGATAGTATCAGAGCTACAAGTGCGAAGTGTCGGATGAAGAGAGATGGTTCATCAAATGAGTAGTGACATCCTCAATACATGAGCCGCCACAGAAGTAGATACTCATGAGAGAACGGATGATTTCGCTGTACTGATAACCGAACAATCTACACCTTAGACCGAGGGTTGAGTCGATTACAGATGACAATGTGGAGTCAAATTGCTCCATGATTGAAAATATTCCTCCAAAAGGAGTGAGTTTCTCGGATTTAATTTGTATCTTTGCCATGTCTATCGTCGGATTCTCTTGTTTGTTTTGCAACACTAAGATAAGTGAATTCTTCGACATGACAAAATCCTGGGCAACTTTTTGTTGCTCAGGTACTTAAAAAGTTTAATTTATAATAGTGTTGCGGAATTAAGGTACAATAAATGTAGACTTTAAAACGCAAGCTAGAGCCTCTTTGATTGCAGCTTTAATTTCTGGTACAATAGGAATAGTAACCGCTTATATTTCGCATAGTGTATATGCTATCGTAGCGCAACAGCTTACCAATAACTTTATATATGTTCTTCTTATGTGGATTTTTGCTAAGTGGAAACCTATGCTAGCCTTTTCATTTATAAGATTTAAAATATTATTCACTTATGCGTACAAACTTATTTTGGCTCGATTGATAAGTGTTTTATTTGATGACATTTATTCCCTCGCTATTGGGAAATTGTATTCGCCAACTGTTTTAGGATATTACAATAGAGCCATGTCTTTTCGTAGTGTTTTATCACGTAATCTTATTAGTATAGTTCAGCGCGTTTCAGTACCAGTATTATGTGAAGCACAAAAGAATAATAATGAAATGCAGAAAGTCTTGTTGAAATTTATGTCAATGACAGCATTAATTGTTTATCCTCTACTTGCAGGATTAATGGTTTTATCAAAGCCGCTTGTTTTTGTAGTTTTAGGAGAAAAATGGATTGAGACATCAACAATGCTTTTATTGGGTTGCCCGGTTGGCTTCTTTTTATCTCATAAGTACTTTTAACCGCAATGTATTCAATGCAACCGGACGAACTGATTGGGCATTAAAAGCAGAAGTTATAAAAAGATAATTTTTATTGGTGTCTTTTTAATAACAATGCAATATCAAATAAAAGTCCTTTTGATAGGTCTAATTGTTATATCTATAATAGAAATGGTTATTGACACAGCATATTCACGTATGCAAATAGGCATTTCATTATACACACAAATCAAGTCGCTATTTGGTATATTGTGTGCTGTTTTTGTTATGTCTTTTGTGGTAGCTATAATGACTTGTTTAATTTCCAACGCATACATACAACTGATAGCAGGATTTGCAGTTGGCGTACTAGTATATTCAACAATTTGCTATCTCTTTGATATTTGTAATTTTAGAAAAGAATTAAGAAATGCTGTTAATAAAAGATTCTAATAAGTTCCACTTCTTACCTATTGGTATTTTTGTTGGATTGCTTGGATTGTATTTTTGTCTGAGTTTATCTTCATTTGCACATATTCAGATAGACCGTTTGGCATATTTGATTTTGTGTATCGTTATGTCTATGTTGTATTTACTTAATTACAGACGAGACTCACTCTTTTGTTATGAAACTTTTTTTTACTTTCTGTATATACTCTGTGTGTTTTTTTCGGATATTGTATTAGAAAATCTGGGAGTAAATGATATAGTAAGTTCTGTGTATTATACTACATTTTCGAAAGAGATTGAAAACAAAGGGATAATTGTGCAGATGCTTGGTTTTTTTTTGGCTTTATGGCAGCAGCCTCTTATAATAACACTAAAAATATACAATTTAAAAATATAACAAAATGGAAGTCAAAAAGTAGCATATTTACATCCGTAAATCTAAATAAAGCATCAAATATTATTGGTGTTATAGTTGCTTTATATCTTTTGTATTTATATTTCTCAGGGATTATTTCTTCATGGTTTCATTATTTCGATAATGCTAGCAATTATACAAATATTGAGATAGTCTATATAACAACCTTATGTCTGTCGCTGACTACAATAGAATTGACTCGTCTTAATCGGCAGGGTTGCTATAACTTTAAGGACTTTATAAGGAGGGTAAATAAAATATGCTTAATTGATATTGCGCTTATCTCAGTATTATTGCTTATTTCGGGAAATAGGAATGAATGTTTGTTGATTTTGTTGCCAGCTATAGTTGCATACTCGTCCTTAATAAAACCTTTATCTAACGTACAATCATTGGTTGGTATAGCTGCAGGTGTTACAGCAATGGTATTTATAGGTGTAATCCGCCAATTTGGTTATCAAGCTTCAAGTGATATGGAGTTTGGTTTTTTTGAAGCAACTCGTGATTTTGGTCTTATTGATCCAAACACACGTTTTCTTATAGAATATGTTGATAATCATGGAGCTGTATACTTTAATAACGCCTTCTTAAACTTAGTATCCACAGTGCCTTTTTTAGGTGGTATTGTAGCGAATATATTTGGTTTGTCATACGTAACACGTTCTACTCAAATTACAACTGATGGAATGCAGTTGGCTAATAATATGGATTCTGGTCTCGGTACAAGTCTTATAGGTGATCTTTATTACACATGTGGCATCGTATTCGTTGTGTTATTTATGTTGTGGTTCGGATGGTTTGTTTCTTCAATGCACAATCGCTTTGTTATAAAGAAAAACTACAATACTTGGTTATTTGTTTTATATTGCTTCAATTTTGCTAATGTTGTTTATTTCATTCGAGCAGAATGGACTATGCCTTTTAGGTATATTGGATTCACATTTTTAATTATATTAGTAATAACGAAAATTTGCACTAAAAGAAAATAATATAATGAAACAGAAGATTTTATTTATACTTCCTGGTTTTACATTTGGAGGTACAGTTTTTAGCACATTAAATATGATATCGCTTCTTGATAAAGAAAGGTATGATATAGATGTTTTAGCAATGACACATCAAGGTCCAGTAAAAGAGTATTATAAGAAAGCTGGAATTAATATATTACCAGAGGACAAAACACTATCTTCATTTATTGGTGTATCATATAAAGAAAAAAAACTTCTACGTAGGGTCGCATTTATTATTGTGAAATCTATACGTAGAGCCTGTAAATATGTGGGGATAGATTTCCCTCTTTATGTCTATCAATATAAAAGCAAATAGAGTACAAAAAAAAGGAATGTATAATTTTGTCGCGTCTTGTCAGGAGCTGGATTCTACTTATTTTGCTTCATGTTTTCCAAATACAAAACGTATAGCGTGGTTTCGAAGTGAATATAGTGTATATAAGCATCAAAATACGCAAGCAGAATTAGATCGTGAGAGAAGACTTTATCATCGCTTTAATCAAATTATTTGTGTATCCCAAACAACTAGAGATGATTTTGCACTTTATTTCGAGGATATTCAAGATCGAATATTTGCTATCCATAACATACAGGATACTGATAATATAGAAAAAAAAGCAACCGAATCTGTTGACGACCCATTTGATTCTGACATTTTCAATATTGTTTCTGTAGGTCGTTTTGCGCCTCAGAAACGGTTTTCTTATATACCAAAGATTGCGTCTGAATTAAAAATGAGAGGATTGAAATTTAAATGGTACATTATAGGTGATGGGAATGCTGGAGAAGAGTGGGATAAGACTCAAAAGAATATAATTAAATATGATGTTGCTGATTGCATAAGGTGTTTGGGAAGTCGATTAAATCCATATCCATACATAGCATCAGCTAATCTTTCTGTTATTCCATCTTATTATGAAGCATGTCCTCGTGTCGTGATAGAATCTAAAATTCTTAAAACCCCGTGTGTTTGTGCGGATTTTAGTTCTGCAAAGGAGTTTTTATCATCTAATGTAGATGGTTATGTTGATACAATTGATTCTATTGTAAATCATATAGCAAATATGATATATGACAAAGACCTATATAATCGAATAAAAAATAAGTGTAATACGTATTCAATAGATAATAAAGATATATATCACAAATTGCAAAAAGTATTTAGTAAATAGTATGAATATTATATATTGTGGTTGTTTTCGTTTACCCCATTACGATGCAGCCGCTCCTCGCGTTTTAAATAACGCTCGAGCTATGCATGCATTGGGGCATCAGGTTTTATTCATAAGTTGGGGCGGAGAATATCAGAATACGGATTTATGTGAAGATGGCAAATATAGTATAGATGGTATGGAATATATAGTCACCAATGAACTTGACCAAAATGGAACTCTCTTATGTAAGTTCTATAATTTGCTTCATCGTGGTGATAAAACTATAGAAATATTAAACAGCATTCCAAGGAAACCTGATTTAATAATAATGTATAATGCAGATTTTTATTGGACAAAACGAATGATAAGGTATTGCAAAAAGAATAATATAAAGTTGGCCAATGATATCACGGAATGGTATAATAATAATGAACTTCATTTTTGGGATATTATCCCCAATTATATTAATATGACTTATTTGCAACGAAAAGTATCAAATAAAATCTGTATAAGCACTTATTTGAAAGATTATTATTGTGAATCAAATAATCTTTTATTACCTCCACTTTGTAACCATTCGGATTCGAAATGGAAAACAAATATTGAAGATGAACGAGTAAAATCATTTAATGGTATAACGATTATCTATGCTGGCAATCCGGCAAAAAAAGATTGTGTACATACGGTTATAAATACTGTTAACAAACTTGCACACGAAGGTAAATCTATTCGTTTTTTGATTTTAGGTGTCACACGTGATATATATATAAAACGATATCATAAAATGATAGATGCTAACGATTTGCACGAAAATATATTATTTTTAGGACGTGTTAGTCAGGATAAAATACCCGCTTATTATAAAAAAAGCAGATTTTATGGTTCTACTTCGTAAGACGATTCGCAAGAATATGGCTGGCTTTCCAACTAAATTTGCAGAGTCTCTCTCGGCTGGTATTCCAGTTATAGCAAACATTACAAGTGATTTGGGAAACTATATAATTGACGGTCATACAGGTTTTGTTCTTGCTGATGAAAGTGCAAATAGTTTAGAAAAGGCTATTCATAAGGTTCTCACACTTTCTCGTGTGCAAGTAGAAAAGATGAAGCGTGAAACGAAGATTATTGCTCCAACATTTGATTTTACAAATTGGAAGGATGAAATTAAACTATTCTTAGAAAATCTTAAATAAACATTATGTCAAAATTATTAATATCATGCGACAATAGTCTATTTTATAACAATGGAACATATTACTTTAAGGACAAAGAGTGGTATGATTTCTATATGAGATATTTACGTGTTTTTGATCATATTCGCATAGCAAATCGAGTCATTGAAGAGGATATAATTCCTCCCAAAAGAATTAAGGTTGAGGATTATCGTGTAGAGGTTATTCATATTCCAGACTTTAGCGGCCCAATAGAGTATGCTAAACGTTACTTTAGGATTGGTAGATGTCTTACTAATATAGTTCAAGGGTGTGATGTCGCTATAGTTCGCCTTCCTTCTATCATTGGGCAGCGAGTATGTACAGAGGTTATAAAGGCAGGATTACCTTATGCAGTTGAAGTAGTTTATGATGCAGAAGACGGTTGGAGATCAGAATCAAATTTTATTTATAAACTCTTATGGATGAAAATAGATAGAGATATGCGCCTTAGTTGTAAAAAAGCGAATGGAGTTTCTTGTGTAACTGAGAAGTATTTACAACGTCATTATTTTAGCATTAAGCCTGATCATTTTGTTTCTAATTATTCCTCTCTAGCACTTGATAAATCTTTTTATTCATGTCCAAAACAGCATCCTTCAGATCGTTCTTTTGTTATTGCTAATGTTGCAAATCAGGTACAATTTAATGGTCGAAAGGGATTTAATGAAATTATAGAATCTTTAAGTATATTAAAACAAAGAGGCATTATAGTTAATGCAAAATTTGTGGGGCAAAGTTACCATAATGGTATAGAAAAATTAAAGGATCTGTCTAAATTGTTAGGGGTTTATAACCAAATTGAGTATATGGGGTATTTAACTCGAACAGAATTAGATTATTTCCTTTCAAGTGTTGATTTATTTGTAATGCCAACACGTGCAGAAGGCTTACCACGCGTGATCATTGAAGCAATGGCAAAAGGGCTGCCATGTATAACAACTCCTGTCTCAGGTAACCCAGAATTAGTGTCAGGTCATTTTCTGGTTAAATATTCAGATGTTAACACGCTTGCAGACCGTATTGAGGAGCTTGTGATGAATAAAAGTCTTTATGAATTAACAAGTAAAGAGAATTTCGAACATAGTTTGCAATATGAAGCAAGTGTCTTAGAAAATAGACGTGACATGTTTTATTATAAATTAAAGGGGTGTATAAACAATACTCTGTTAATAATTACATAATCGTTTGAAAATGAACAAGTTAATTAACAAAACATAACTAAATAAAATTGGCTAAGTGTCTGATTTTCAGTACCTTTACAGTTGATTCAAGACTTTAAAAGTATGATGTTTTCAGAGCCACTTAACCAATATGAGGAGATCCTCAAGATGCAATCCGTACATCAATGAAAGAATCTGGTGCAAAGTTAGCAAAAACTAGATAAACTTCACACAGATGGCTCGCTACGGCAAGCACGGCGAGCAGACCTATCGTCAGAATTTCAACCGCAAGAAGAAAAAGACTGCATCGATTGGCTTCTGTTGAACCTGTCTCTTGCAAGGCGTGTGTTGGACATGGATGGCTTACTTGCCATTGCCATAGACCCATGCTATATCAGCAAGGCTGGGAAGAAAACTCCTCATATCGGACGGTTTTGGTCGGGATGTGCAGGGGCGGTGAAGCACGGACTTGAAATCATGGGCATCGGTTTACTGGATGTTGTCAACAACAAGTGCATGATGCTGCGTGCCCATCAGACAATAGGAAACTCCGCGCTGAAGATGAGGAACAAGACACTCGTCGAATATTACATCAGTGTTATGAAGCGGTATTCAAAGAAACTGCTGAGTATCACTGATATAGTAGTGGCTGACGCATTCTTCTCCACATCCACGTTCGAGAAGGGCATATCGGAGCTTGGCTTCTATCTAGTCAGCCGCTTCCGTGACAACGCTTGTCTGCATTACATTCCCAAGAAGGAAAAGAGGCGTGGACGACCAAGAGTCAAGGGAGACAAGATTGACTTGGCAAATCTCAACCTCTCATGTATGGAAGAACTGTACATTGATGGACTGGACGGAAAGGCGTACACCCTTGAGGCCTATGCTAAGGCTCTGAAGAAGTGGGTGCGACTTGTCATCTGGCGAATGCCCGATTGGAAAGTGCAAGTTGTTCTTCTCGACAAAACTCTCAATGACTGGTGAGGAAGTATTGAAGACATACCGCACTCGCTTCCAGATAGAGTTCTGCTATCGCGACAGCAAGCAGTTTACGGGACTTATGGATTGTCAGGCAAGACACAAGAGACAGTTGGACTTTGCGTTCAACGCATCGTTTGCCTCCCTGAATGCCGCCAAGGTCTTCATGAAAGACAATGGCATGGACAATTCCATGGCAAAAAGTTAAGTCGTTGATGTTCAATGCGAACTATACGAAATTAATTTTCGACATGTCCCGATGGCGACCGAACCGAACTTTAATTAGTAAGATTGTCAAAGAACTCATTGGCTGGCAGCCTAAGGCCGCGTAGCCATATACTCAAATTTTAACGAACTATTGATAAATGTAGTGCATGAAAACGACAATTAATAAACCTCGGATATGAATGATATTAGAAATGCATTTTATATTAATGAAATATAATTATTAAAAGTATGTAGATATGGGAATAAGCGTCCATTTCTACTATGCATGGATGCAATGATTTAAATCACTTTCTATAAATAAACAATAAGTATGGTCTCAAAATTTACAATAAAACAATACAGTAAAATAAATGAAGTGAAAGAGGCGTGGGAGTATTTGGAGTGTTTAAATCCAAAGACAATGCCTTTTCAATACTATAATTATAATAAAGCAATTCAGAAAACATCAATCTTTTATTGGATTAAAGAAATATCTTTTCCAAGTTTTTTTATTATTTACAAAAATGGGAAACCTATTGTTTTATTTCCTTTATGTAAAACGTTTTCAATAAAGAATAGATGTTGTGAATATCATCTATACGGTAATAGACAGAATGGCATTTTCGACTTGTTATATGATCCCAACATTAGTCGTTCCGATTTTATTGAAGCTGTAAAATTATTAAAGTGCAATATATCTGCTCCTTATTTTGTTAGGATGCGTGAAAGTTCTATTGTATACAAATGTTTTCCTTCTTTAAACTTAGAAAGTGCAGATAGTGGCGTTTCAATTAAATTACCTTTTGAGGGTTATGGTTTCTACTTCTCTTCATTATCTAAAAATGTTAGACAAAATATAAGAACTGCTTACAATAGATTAAATACTGATGGATGTAAATTAGAACTTAAGGTTATAAGAGGAAAAGATGTATGTAAGTCATTGAATCAAGAATTGTTAAATGTTTATTTACAACGATCACAAAATAGATATAGTAAAAAATTCAATTTCACAAGTAAATACCAATACAAGTATATACATCATTATAGTGTAACATTGAATAGTCTTGATAATTCAAGGTATTACATACTATTTATAAATGGATCTGTTGCCGCATTTATGGGTTGTTTTATTAATCATGCAAAAAACTGTCTCATTGTTCCAAGACTTGCGATTAATGATCACTTTAGACGTTACTCACCAGGAATGATTTTGCTTAATGAGGCGATTAAGCATTCATATGATCATACTAATATTAAAGAAATAGATTTATCCAGAGGTGTTGATAAATATAAATTAAATATGGGTGGGGTAATATATTCGAATTATAATTTCTATTTAAAATAAGGAATGAAAAGAATATTGTATGCACCAAAATTAGTACTTAATATAGAAAGAATTGTCTTTTTTGTTGCAAAATTATAAATTCCGTCACAGTAATTCTCAGATAAACTCGGTCTGCTTGTAAGGTAAGTATTCGGTGAAAGCCGTATTGTGCGCCTAGAAAATGTTTCGCACCTTTGCACCGTGAGTTTAAAATGTTCAAATTATGGTACAAGGCAAGAATGCATTCAACAACAGCAAGCCAAAGTTCGCTGAGGTTGTGATCGGTGACAGTGAGGCGAAAGAGATGCGTGTTGCGGCGAATAGTCGCCCCTCCCGCAGTCCTTATCTAAAACTGGTCTATCCCAATGGCGTGACGCTTATCCTTCCTGCTGACACCAGAGTCGAGCAGCTTCGTGCTTATATTGGCATAGCCGTGTAGGCTTATGGCTAGAGTTTGTCAGCTGACGGATGATCTGAAGTATTACTTGTGCATGGAGCCTGTCGATATGCGCAAGCAGTTTCAAGGTCTCCAGGGGATCGTGAATGAGGAGTTGTGTATGGTCAAAAATAAGGTGAACGATATGTCCGAGCAGCAGCAAGATACAGGGAAAAGTGCGTCTTTGGCAAAGAAGTATGCCAATGTCGTAGCTCAGTTGTCCGATTCCAATGATCGGGCAGCGCGTGCCGAGCATGACCTGCAGGTGGAACATCACCCGTCAAGGCTTGATTGATGAAGAGGTGGCTCGCAGGGGCTGCTGCTGCCGAAGAACGTATCAGGCTCGAGGTGAAAGCTGAACTCGAAGAACGTATCAGAATCGAGGTGGAGGCTGGGTTCGAGGAGCGAAGAAAGGCTATGGATGTCCGTGAGCAGGGACTTGATAGTCGTGAGGCGGAGGTAGTGAAGACTGCGCAGGATATCGAAGCCCGGTGAACAAAAGCATAGCGGAGCTTCGGGCCTGGGCGGCGAATACGATTCTCGACCTGCCAAAGGACAGCCCAATCTTCAGGGCACTGAATTACCTGCTGCGCAACTATGATGAGTTGACCCATTACCTGTCTATCCCCACGATGCCGATAGACAACACGGATACTGAAAGGTTGATCCGTGACATGGTGATGGGCAAGAAGTCTTATTTGTTCTGCTGAGACTTGGATGCCTGCTGGCGGGCAGCGATGATGTACTCATTGTTTGGTGCCTGCAAGGTACTGGGTAAAAATCCTGAGCGTTGGCTCTCTTATGTGCTGAAAAACATAAAGACGACGCTCAAGGATAAACTTTATACTCTTCTTCCTAAGTTTTGGGAAAATGAGGGATGATAAACATGAATTTAAATTATAGTCAAATCAAGGTGTACTCCCCATTGGCATGAGCTGGTGGAGGGCAAAGCTTCCTATGCTTGTCTCAAAATAGGCAATGACAATGCCGCCGTGCAAAGTTACTTCTTTATTTGAGATCATGCAATACGGCGTTCACCGAATACTTACAATAGTACAATAAATACAAATGTGGATAATCAAGATTTTATGAAAATACTATTTGTTTCGATAAATATGCCTAGCCTGTCTTTGGGAAAGAGCGATTTATATGCTGATATAATATATTGCTTATCAAATATGAGGCATGACATAACAATACTTGCACCTTCTATTGAAGACAATTTTTCAGGAAAGCGAAAAGAAGGCAAGGTTGAGGTTGTAAGAGTACCATTAAAGCCATTTATCGGTAATATTCCGTTCTATAAGAAAGGTATAAGAATAATGGAAATGTCGAAAAATATATTGCTGCGTATAACAAGTATATCGCTGACGAAAAGTTTGACATTATTCTTATGGCTACACCTCCATCTTCATTGTATGATGTTGTAAAAATGGCTAAGAAACGAAGTGGCGCTAAGTTTTATCTTATCCTAAGAGATATCCATCCGGAATGCCTAGACAGAAAAAACATACCAGAGAGATTTGCTAAGAGGACAGATGTGTATGATGAATGTAAACGTCCATATGGAGTTAATTTCTTAGTAGAAAAATTGCTTTACTTTCAATCACAATCTTTGTATAAACTAGCAGATTGGGTTGGTTGTATGTCGCCTGGTAACCAGAGGTTTTTTAAGACAATAGCACCTTATGTAGATGATGATAAAATCGTTCTTTTACCTAATTGGTATAAAGGACGTGAATGTAGCGGCAATAGGAACGATAAGCTCTTAGAAAAGTATGAATTAAGAGGGAAATTTGTTGCAATATTTGGCGGTACTATCGGAGAAGCTCAAGCAGTCTGGAATATTGCAACTCTTGCAAAGCATAATTTGGAGAAGAAAGATGTTGTTTTTTTGATTGTTGGTAGAGGATCAAAAAGGGGTGTTTTTGGAAGATATGGCAAGAAAGGATAACCTTACCAATATGAGGTTTTCAAATTATCTTCCACGTGAAGACTATGAACAATTGTTGGAACTTGCAGATTTAGGGCTGATTTCCATAGATGAAAAATATAAAGTACCAACATGTCCCTCTAAAATTATTGGTTATATGGCACTAGCCAAGCCAGTCCTTGCAATGTTTAATGAGGGTAGTGATTATGGGGAATTCTATATAGACCAGCCTGGCTGTGGTTTGTATTCTACAGATTTGGATCACCAAAAGATGTTTGATAATTTTGATTGGTTTTATAATCACCCAAACGAAAGAAAGGCCATGGGCATGGCAGGATATCGCTATTATAAAAGGCATTTTACAGTAGATGCTGTTTGTGAAGTTCTTAATCGTCAATTGAATAATGGCTAAAGTTCTAATTTTAGGTTGTGGCACGCAAGGCCTTGCTATGTCAAAGGCGCTACACGCACAGCAAAATGAAGTGTATCTTCTTTATGGTGATAAAAACAATTATGCAGATTCCTCTCGATATATAAAGAAAAAGTTCTTTACTTCATTGTCTCCTATGAGTGTGGAGTTTTGTAAGAAACTCATAGACATCATTCAAAAAGAGGGTATTGAGACATTAATTCCCATGGGTGATGTCTATGCAGAGATGATGGCGCTTAGGAAGAGCGAACTTAAGGCATACGTCAAGTTCCAAATGCCGGATTATGGCGTGTTTCAACGGGCATACGATAAAAACCAATTAATGAAAGTGTGTCAGGAAAACCATTATCCTCATCCGTTGACAATAACCAATATCAAATCTATAGATGACGTTGCTGAATCAGTTTTGTCTTTTCCTTTGTTGATCAAACCTAATATTACTTGTGGAGCCAGAGGTATGACCTTGGTGTGTAATTATCAAGAGTTATTAGAAAAGTTTCCAGTAATTCAAGCAGAATATGGAGATTGTCATTTGCAAAAATATATCAAACAAGGAGGTTCTCAAGTCGAGGTTCAGCTTTATATTGATGAGGACGGACAATTAATTAATTCTTCTGTAATATCCAAATATCGTTGGTATCCTGAAAAGGGTGGAAGTAGTTGTTGTGCTATATCTGTGAAGAATGAAAAGATAGTAGGTATTCTTTACGATTTGCTCAAAAACATCGGATGGGTAGGATTTGCAGATTTTGATACCATTGAGGATCCGGAAACAGGAGAGCTTCTTATAATGGAGTTGAATCCACGTGTTCCAGCATGTGTGAAAACAGCAATTGTTTCTGGAATCAATTGGGGACAGATAATTGTAGATGATTATCTAGGAAATAAGCAAAAAAAATATGAGTACAGTCCAGGGGAAGTTTTACGCCACCTGGGATTTGAAACATTGTGGTTTCTCAAGTCTCCTAATAGATGGAGAATGCACCCCTCATATTTTAAGTTCTTTGGTAAGCATATTCACTATCAAGACATGAGTGATTGGACGGATCCTATGCCTTTTATAAGAGGAACGCTGCATAACATCAAAAAAGTTTTTTTACACAAAGAAAAGCAAAAGATTATACGATGATGAATATTATATCCTTTGATATAGAGGAGTGGTTTGTCGAACAGCAATATTTTGGCGATCGGGCAGAACAATATAGTTTCTTTAGCAAATATTTAGATAGCCTTTTGGCTAAACTAGACGAAAAGAAATTGAAAGCCACTTTCTTTTGTGTAGGTGGTATGGCTCGTGAGTTTCCTCATATTGTTAAGGAAATAGAAAAGCGAGGACACGATATAGGATGTCATTCTGATAGGCATATATGGATGAATAAAATGTCTGAAGAAGAGGCTAGAGAGGATACCTATAAGGCAATCAATTCTATAGAACAGTTGATAGGGAAAAAAGTAATATGCTACCGTGCGCCAGCATTCACTATTGGTGAATCTAACAAATGGATGTTTGATATCCTTGTGGAAAACGGCATTGAAGTTGATGCAAGCGTATATCCTGCTGTTCGCGACTTTGGGGGATTTCCTGCGTTTTCTGAGCATACTCCTGTTATCATTCGCTATAATGGTGTGGAACTGAAGGAATTCCCAGTAAGTACGACAAAGGTGCTAGGGAAGGAGATTGCCTATTCGGGAGGGGGATTCTTTCGCCTGCTTCCTTTATGGTACGTTATGAAAACTATGGCGAAGAAAGAGTATAATATGACTTATTTTCATATTGGCGACCTTATTCCAGTAAAGTCGGAAGTCTCAGATGAAGTCTTCGAGCATTATTACAAAATTCCTTCCACAAAAAAGAATCGGTTGATACGTGGCTTTAAGAGCAATGTTGGAAAAAAAAGAGCTTTTAGTAAACTGCTAAATCTAATAGATGCAATAGATTTTGTTAGTTTAAACCAAGCTGTGTCTTTGATAGACTGGAACGAAGCACCAATTGTTGAATTGTAACGGTAGATGCAAAATGTTTGTGGATAAGGATAGAACAGTTGTGTTGGCTTTGGTCAGGAAAGTTGTTTGCCCATCGGCTAAAGTAGTTATTCCGTATGATGTTGACTGGCGAATTGTTTTTGAATACGCTGCTAACCAAGGTGTTCTAGCCATTTGTTTTGATGCTTTAAACAGTTTAACGACAGAACAACTTCCACCTAAGGATGTTCTTTTAAAGTGGATGGGAGTGTTGGTTCAGTATGAAAAGATCTATGATAAATGTTTGGAAACAATACAACGTTTAGCCATATTCTATGCAGCGCATTCTATCAAAATGCTAGTGTTGAAAGGTTATGGGTTGTCGCTGGATTGGCCTAAACCGAATCACAGACCCGTTGGAGACATTGATATTTATTTGTTTGGTGACTGGGAAAAAGCGGATACAATTATAAATGATTGCCTTAATATCAATGTGGATAAAGGTCATGAGCACCATACTTTGTTCGCTTTTCATGGTTTTCTAGTTGAAAACCACTATGACTTCATCAACACCAAGGTGATGAGCGATGCGGTAATGTTGGAGAAATGGTTTAAAGAAGAAGCAGAGAATTCTATTCCATATTATATAGGTGATACCAAGGTGTATCTTCCTTCTGTCCAACTGAATGTTATTTTTTTGATACGCCACTTAGGGGCGCATTTCTCGGGTTCTGAAGCCACTTTACGGCAAATACTTGACTGGGCTTTTTTTATAGATAAGCATTCTGGTGAAATAGACTGGAATGATGCAATAATAAAACTAAAAAATATCGGCATATATGAATTCTTTTGTCAAATAAATGCATTTTGTGTGGATTGTTTGGGAATGGATGAAGAAAAATTTCCGATTATTGTCCGTAACAGGGTTTTAATGAATCGCATAATCCAAGATATCCTTATGCCCAATAGTGTTATGATCGATAATACTAAAGGAACTCTTAGTGTGGTTTTGTTGAAGACACGACGATTCTTTGTTAATAGATGGAAACGGAAGTTGGTGTATAATGACAGTCTATTGAAACAATTTGTTCGTGGAAGTTTTGCTCATCTTCGAAGATACAAAACTATTAAAGACTAAAGAATGAATAGACATGTTGGCCTTGAATTTATTGGCGAAGTGGTATGATTTGGAGTTATAATCAACTAAACATCATTTATGTATAAACATTTTTTTAAGCGATTTTTTGATTTCTGGATCGCTCTAATAGCCTTACTATGTATCTGTCCGATCTTGTTAGTAGTCGCTATTTGGCTGCATGTTGCCAATAAAGGGGCGGGCGCATTCTTCTATCAAGAACGTCCAGGCAAGGACGGAAAGATATTCAAGGTGATCAAGTTTAAGACAATGACGGACGAGCGGGATGCCGATGGAAATCTGCTGCCAGATGCGGACAGGCTGACGAGGGTTGGCAGGTTTGTGCGTTCTACATCTATTGATGAGTTACCGCAGTTGATCAATGTGCTGAAAGGTGACATGGCTTTGATAGGGCCCCGGCCGCTCCTGGTGCAATATCTCCCATTGTATAGCAAAGAGCAGGCTCGTCGTCATGAGGTGAGACCTGGTATCTCTGGCTGGGCACAGTGTCATGGACGCAATGCTATCTCGTGGACGGAGAAGTTTAAGCTGGATGTGTGGTATGTGGATCATTGCTCGTTGATGACAGATATAAAAGTGATATTCATTACGATAAAGAAAGTGCTTGGTCGTGAGGATATTAATACCACAACGGGTAATTCGGCTACAATGGAATATTTCAATGGGCACAATTAAAAACGGACGCATGGTGTATTTATTTGGTGCAAGTGGTCACGGGAAAGTGATAAGGGATATCCTGAATGCCAATGGCGTAAAGGTTGAGGCTTTTGTGGATGATAACCCTGATGTGAAGGAGTGTGGAGGTCGTCCAGTCGTGCATGATGCGGCTGGGCTTTCGCCCATGATTGTGAGCATTGGGGTAAACAAGGTCCGCAAAATGATAGTGGAGAGATTGAAGGCTAACAATTCCGCTATTGAGTTTGCTACAGCAATCCATCCTTCTGCAGTTATCTCTCCTTCAGCAAAGATAGGTGAGGGATCGGTGGTGATGGCGGGTGCAGTTGTCAATGCAGATGCAGTGATTGGTAAGCACTGCATTATAAATACTGGAGCAACAGTAGATCATGATTGTGTGATTGAAGACTATTGTCATGTTGCTCCTGGTGTACATATAAGTGGTGGTACACATGTGGGTGAAGGCACATGGGTTGGTGTTGGCTCATCTGTAATACAATGCTTGAATATTGGCAAGAACTGCATGATTGGTGCAGGAAGTGTCGTAGTTAAAGATATACCTGATAATGTGACGGCATTTGGTTGTCCGGCAAAAGTAAAAAGTTTAATATAGATGACAAGAGCTAAACAAGATCTATTAGATCAACTAGCAGATGATGTAGGTAAATGTTCTGATGATTTTGTTGTTTCAAAATGGATTGTAGAGAAAGTACCTGCAATTTTCAATGAGAATAAGGAGGAGTTCATTAGAACAAAAATATTCATAGCAAATAAACTTGGAGTTGATGCTTGTTCTATAATATTTGTTGGAAGTAGTTGTACAGGATTTAGTCTAAACCCGAAGAAAGATTTTAAAATTTTTGATGAAGAATCTGATATAGACATAGCTGTGATATCACATCATTATTTTAATATAGCATGGCATTGGATGCGCTCTCAAGATTTAGGACTACTAAAACGAAAAGTGAAGAAGGGCATTATACAGCATCGCAATGGTTATATTTTTGATGGTACTATTGCTACGGATTATTTTCTTACGTATCTTCCTTTTGGAGAAGAATGGAATAAAGTTATAAATGAGTTGGAAAGATTTCCGATGTTTCATGGTAGAGAAGTTCATTTTAGGCTTTATCAAGATCATAAGTCTCTTATTGATTATCATTTGAAGAATGTTAAAAGAAATCTCCCCAAACTCCTCGGTATTAATCCTGAAAGTGTATTACTCGTAAATAATTAAATATGGATAAATTTTCAAATATATCATTGAAGAACATAGCATGGTTTAACGATGTAAATCAGAAAGGAAACCTTGATATGTCTCCATCTTATCAAAGAAATGCTGTATGGACAACAAGACAAAAGAGTTATTTAGTAGATTCTATTTTGAATGGGTATCCGATTCCAGAAATATACATACAAGAAGAAGTTGACGATGAAGGACATTCAAAATTTATTATAGTTGATGGGCAACAAAGATTAAGGGCTGTTTTAGAATTTCTTGATAATAAATTTTCACTTAATAAGGATGATAGTCCGTCTTTCAATGGTGCTTTCTTTTCAGATTTGCAAAGTGATTTAAAGAGAATTTTCTTTAGGTATAACTTTATTGTTCGTACAATTCCAGAAATGCCTGAAAATGAAATACGTAATATTTTTAAACGCTTGAATTTAAATGTTGTTTCATTAAATGCTCAAGAAATAAGACGGGCTGCGTATTCTGGTGGTCTTATAAAGTTTGTTTCAAAATTATCAGCAAACCCATTTTGGGGAAACATGCATATTTTTTCAGCTAATGATGTGAAACGATTAAGAGATGAACAATTTATTAGTGAATTATCTTTACTTGCTATTGAGGGAATAACAAATAAAAAAGATCGTCTTGATAATTTTTTTTCGAAAAAACAGAAGTTGATTTTTCAGAAAAGGATTTGCTAGAAGAAACCTTTCAAATTATTTTCGATACATTAAACCCAATGGCAAGCGAATTGTCTAAAACAAGATGGAGAAATAAGACGGATTTTTATACATTGTTTAGTGTGATATGTGATGTAAAGCAGTATATATATGTTTTACAAAAGAATCAATCAGATATTCTTTCATCATTGATTGAATTTAGTAAATCAGTAAATGAATGTCTAAAGGTTAATGAAGAATTAGGTGCAAATTTTCCTGAGTATATAAAGAATTATACAAAAGGTGTTCGTGCATCGACGGATTATAAGGCAAGGTTATTAAGAAAAGATTCCTTAAAATATTACTTACAGCAAAAGATAAATGAATTAGCCGTGATGTAAGCTGTCAGTCAAATTGGCAAACTCCTCCGAAGTTCATATTTTACATTGAACAAAAACATAAAATATCTGCTTCAAAAGGATGTGGACTTGTTGGAATTATTGAAATATGTGATATTGGAATTGTGTGAAAGTTTACTCTCAACAAAATAAATTTATAAACGATGCAACTCATTTATTGCTATATAAAAAAATTCCGGAACATTCAGCGGCAGGAAGTCTCTTTATCAGACAAATTCAAGTGTTCATATAAGGATGGAAGATTGTGGATAGAAATGTCAACTGACAATTCTATGGCAGACTACATATATGAGAACGATTTCATGCGTAGCTTAAGAATCATTGTGGGAAAAACAGGTTCTGGCAAGACCAATTTCTTACAGATGATAGGTATGGATTCATGGAATCGTATGGGCTCTACAAAGAGAGATGCTTACTTTATGTTGTATAAGATGGAGGTCAAGAATGAATTCTTCGTTGAAATAGTTGGCATGAGTATACATGGTATCAAAAAGAACATCTCTTCAAATCATATAGATTCAAAGACAATAAAGGCAGTATACAAAATCAAATACGATTTTAATAGTCAGAAAATAACTGATGTACGAGATGCCAACTATGAAGACGCAGAACACACATATATCATCAATGCCTTTGATAGAAATGCTTTTGCTGATTGCCCATACGAAAACGAAAGACAAGAAGGAGTAGTCAATCATGACAACTTTATTGGGAGAATGATAAATCAATTCGGGAACGCTAGTGTATCAATGGAGTGCGACTACTTGAAAGCATATCTGAACAAGATGCCACAGGAGAGCATCAAAAGGAATGCATCTCTTGTGATACGATGGAACAATTGGCAATACAAGCATAAATTTGACTTGGACGAACATCTTGTGAAACGTGAGTATTGGACATACAAGGATAAGGCTGAAAAACAACGAACTAATAACGCAAGACACGGAAAGCCATACGATACACCGATAAAATATTCTAAGAATTCTACACCCAAGAGTAGATTCCTTCATGATTTAATGACAGACTTCGCCATATATCTGAGAAAATGTGCAGAATGTGTGGATGAAAATTTTCCTGATAAATATTATCGTTGGGCAGGATATACAGAAGATTTAGGCGTTGACAATCCAAGAGAACTACCTGACGGAGAGAATCTGTCTATTCTAAAAAGAATAGATTGGCTTTGCCAATATATAGACTACCATACCGACGAAATGCTTGGCAATAAGGGGTTGTTATGGCAGATAGGAGTTGACATCAAAGACTTGTTCTATCTATTGGGAAAGATGGACGAAAGATATTTTAGCGACGAAGAGTTTTCAATACCTGCAATTGAAATTGATATATCTGAAGGAGCTGTTATGCGTGATGTCTTTGAACGTATGGAGCAATACAGACCAGATCAAATAGGTATTTTTACAAAAAGTCTGTTGCCATACCATTGGACATACGTAAGTTCTGGAGAATATCAATACGCCAAAGTTTGGGGTATATTAGAGGAATATGGAGTTAAGGCAAAAGTACTAAGGAAAGGCGAGAAATTTTCAGAAGCACGACAACCTGATTTTATATTGCTGCTTGATGAACCAGAAAATTATATGCATCCAGAAATGTGTAGAACTTTCATACACGATTTGAACAATCTGCTAAAACAGAGAAATCCGAAGTCAAGTTTTCAGGTAATACTCAGCACTCATTCTCCATTTATGTTATCGGACGTACTTGCCAATCAGATAATCAAGATGGATTATGATGATAAGGGACTTTGCGTGATATCCCATGCAGAAAAGCCGACTTACGCTGCAAATATACACAGCATAATGGCAGACAGTTTCTTCTTAAAATACACTATAGGCGACCAAGCAAGGCTATTTTTGACAGAAAAGTTCGAATTATTCAAGAATATGCAAAAACGAAGAGGAAATCTATCTGATACAGACAAATGTGAGATTGCCAAGATGCAAGAGTTACTACCCAGTATAGGTGACGAGTTGATTCGGCATATAATGTCTTCAATTATAAACAAATTGCAATGATAAGATTGTCTTTCCTAAATACAGAAGATCTAAAGCGTATGCACTTTGAGGCTGTGAAAAGCTATGTGAAGAATACTATGCGTATGGAATGGTGCAAAGACTTTTACAGTCGTGTGATTGCTCTTTCGGGATTTGAAGCATATAACAAGGGATATGACGAAAGAAGAGATACTTTTGATTGGTTGAAACAATTTCTCTTAGCAGATTGCGATACTCTGGCATATTGGGTGGCGAATCAAGCGGACAAACTAAAATTCGACTATATGAGACGATTGTATCTTAATCGTTTCTCCAAAAGTTCAACTGACTATGTTGATAAGGATGGGACATACAATGCCTATACTCTTTTCGAAGCCATGAACATAAAAGTATGTCCATATTGTGAGCATGAGTTCTTGGATATCGTAAAAGTAGGTCATGGATTGCAGAAAAAGAGAACCATAGAGTTTGACCATTTCTACCCCAAGGGGGATAAGGAATATCCTGGCTTGGCTATGTGCTTCTTTAATTTGATACCGAGTTGCAAACCATGCAATCAGTTAAAGATGAGTAATCCTGTTGCTGCCAATCCATACTGCAATGACATTGAAAAGCTGACGAATCTATATCCAGATATTCCTATCGGAGTGAATATGGATGATTTGTCAGAGGAGGATTGTAAAGTGAGGATAAACCCAATAGGAGCAATGATTATCAATGAGGAGACACTCGCATTGGAACAAAGATACGACAGCCTGACAGCCACGGCTTACAAATTATTAAACCTTAATTCCGCAACACTATTATAAATTAAACTTTTTAAGTACCTGAGCAACAAAAAGTTGCCCAGGATTTTGTCATGTCGAAGAATTCACTTATCTTAGTGTTGCAAAACAAACAAGAGAATCCGACGATAGACATGGCAAAGATACAAATTAAATCCGAGAAACTCACTCCTTTTGGAGGAATATTTTCAATCATGGAGCAATTTGACTCCACATTGTCATCTGTAATCGACTCAACCCTCGGTCTAAGGTGTAGATTGTTCGGTTATCAGTACAGCGAAATCATCCGTTCTCTCATGAGTATCTACTTCTGTGGTGGCTCATGTATTGAGGATGTCACTACTCATTTGATGAACCATCTCTCTCTTCATCCGACACTTCGCACTTGTAGCTCTGATACTATCCTCAGAGCGATAAAGGAGTTGACACAAGAAAACATTTCATACACATCAGATGCGGGTAAGAACTACGATTTCAATACGGCTGACACTCTCAACACTTTACTGCTCAATTGTATGTTTGCATCTGGCCCCAACTGAAAGAGGGTGAGATGTATGATGTTGATTTCGACCATCAGTTCATAGAGACAGAGAAGTATGATGCAAAGCCTACATACAAGAAGTTCCTTGGCTATCGCCTGGCGTGGCGGTTATTGGCGACTTAATCGTTGGCATTGAGAATAGCGATGGCAACACAAATGTTCGTTTTCATCAGAAGGACACGCTGAAGAGGTTCTTTGAGAGATTTGAACAGAACGGCCTTACTATCAATCGTTTCAGAGCTGATTGTGGATCATGTTCCGAGGAAATCGTAGAAGAAGTCGAGAAACACAGCAAGTCCTTTTTATATCCGCGCAAACCGCTGCGGTTCGCTCTATGACATTTTGCTCTCAGAGGCTGGAAGACTGAGGAAATCAATGGCATTGCGGTTGAGAAGTGGAAGGGTAAAGCATACCGACTTGTGATTCAAAGACAGAAACGGATGGATGGTGTGCAGGATCTTTGGGAAGGAGAATACACATACCGTTGTAGATTTGAGGTTAAAGAGTAAGCAAGACTTTAATGATGATAAGTTAAATGAATTGGAACGGTTGGGATTTGGCAATGCAGAACAGATGCGGAGAGACATCCTTGGCAAGCCCCTGAGTGAAGCAAGAGGAAAAGAACTCCATACAAAAATGAAATATGATTTGATTGGATATTGAAGAAAAATTAACACATATTAAACAATGTCGGAAGAAAGAGAAATACTTTACTTATGCCTTGTCACATGAGTGATTGTATGTTAAGAATAGTTGACTAATAAAGGGTGGTTATGTTTTTTGTGAGTTTGTGTAATTAGAATATTTTCAGCATCTTTGCACTGCAATACAAAGGTTATGGAACTGGGCGAGTTGTGCATAGACATGGAGGCGCAGAACTGTTTCGACCAAATTCAGCAGGAGTCTCGGATTTCTGCTGACTATGATCCGTCCCAAGGAATGACAGGAGAGTATATCACCATTGCAGCGTAAGGTTTTAACATATTGAAGTGCTACCTTTGTCTCCGTTTTTTTAAACGTCAAAATTGTGGAAACAAGGGAGTTTTTTGAAAAGGTGATGCAGGATTTTAACCAGAACCGTAAAGGTCGTAGCCTGCGCAAGTATTGTAGTGACGAGGGGGGCGATTACAAAAGGCTGTCGGAGTACAAGAGGCTTGCTCGTATCCAACGCCGTGCAATCCAAGATGTTTATCTATGACAATGACAATTGATGACCCGAAGTTTATCGCCTCTTGGCAGAATGTAAAGGAATGCCTGAAATGCTTGGACGAGGTTCAGGTGGAGCGCCTGTTCTCCAAAGAGCACGCCTCGCTGCTTGAGTTCAACCAGGCATTGGCCGATGAGTTGCGTCTCAAGGAAGCCTCTTTGCGCTCTACTGTCTCCGCCTTGAAGGCGGACTGCGAGGCGGTCAAGAACGAGATCTCCGAGATTAGGGATGAGACCAGGCAACTTCGAGAGGAAAGAAAGCTAATGGAGCTGGAAATAGAAATGAGAAAGCGTCAGATTGCCAGTCTTCGAAGTGTGCGGAAAACCACAATATAGCCATTGAGCGCTGTTTCAAGCATTTCGCAATGGGGCGGCGCAACTGGGGGGCAAGGCTGGCAGTCATGGGGCCGCTGAAAATCTAGCCTTCATGTATTCTCTATATGAAAGCTGCAAGATAAACAATTTGAGTTTTGGTAGGTACATAGAGGATATCCTTACCCGCATGAAAGAAGGGAATAAGGACAATCGAGCTATGCTTCCATGTTTCTATGTTGAGAAAACAAGTGAGGTGATGGGGTGCGCTTAGGTTCGCCTTCGCCCTAAAAACGATGGTAATTCTTTTTTAAAAAACATATATGCGTAACTGCTTGAAAAATAGCGGGGATGTTGTATTGGTGATATATAGCTAATTGCTCCATGACCGAAAAAATCCTCCAAAAGGAGTAAGTTTCTCGGAATTTATTTGTACCTTCGCCATGTCATTCGGACTTTTTTACTATACTTGTTTTCGCAGCACTAAGGTAGGTGAAAAATCCGGCATGGTAAAGTCTTGGGCAACTTGTTGTTGCTCAGGTACTTAAAAAGTTTAATTGATAATAGTGTTGTGGAATTAAGGTATAAATATGATAGAGTGGCTTCAAGTAAACATGTGGCTATGGTCAAGTATTATAGCTATTTGTGCGATAATAACATTGCTGATTAAAATGTTTGGGAAAAGGACAGAACGCGACAGGCCCAATCAGACTGTTAGCAATAACAATAATTCTACTATTAATCAAGCTGCAGGAGATATTCACAATGCTAAATAAAGAGAATAGTCAATCCGTCAATAGGACAATCAGCCACTACTATATTCAGTGATACTTTGCAGCAGTTTCTTTGAATACCACGGCATAACAAAACTGATGTAATATTCGACAATCCATAAGTCCGTAAACTGCTTGCTGTCGCTCATCTTCTGGGGAGCGCGGAGTTCCCCTCATCATGTTTTGTCTGAAGAACAACTGGGGCATTCGCAGCATCATGCACTTGTTGTTGGCAACATCCAGTCAAGCCGTACAGTTCCCCATACATGATTGAGATTTGCCAAGTCCTTGTCTCCCTTGACTCTTGGTCGTCCACGCCCTTTTCCTTCTTGGGAATGTAATGCATCCACGGAAGCCTGACTAGAAACCAAGTCCGATATGCCCTTCTCGAACGGGATGTTTCAGCCACTCTATATCCCAGCCTTTGAATACCGCTTCGCATAACACTGATGTAATAGACATGGGCAGGTTCCCATGGCAAGCATCATGCACTTGTTGTTGGCAACATCCAGCAAGCCGATCCATGTTTCAAGTCCGTGCTTCACACACGCCTTGCTTCCCAAGCTGATATAGCATGGGTCTATGGCAATGGCAAATTCAACACGCCTTACAAGAAGCAACAATCGATGCAGTCTTTCTTCTTGCGGTTGAAATTCTGACGATAGGTCTGCTCGCCGTGCTTGCCGTAGCGAGCCATCTGTGTGAAGTTTATCTTTCTGGGTAGAATCATATATAAAGTCAGTATCTCGATGAGCAGAGTCTGGAAAGTTTTGCTAACTTTGCACCAGATTCTTTCATTGATGTACGGATTGCATCCTTTGAGGATCTCCTCATATTGGTTAAGTGGCTCTGAAAACATCAACGACGATAAATCAAGCAGCGCGTGACATAGTTATTAATGGACTACAGCCATGTGATGTTGTTCAGATAGTTAATACTATTGTTGCATCGAAATTGGCAGAATATGCTGCTAATGCTCAATTAACGGCTCGTGAACGTTTGGATGCTTTCGAAGAGAAGTTGCTAGAAGAAGTATCTAAAAAGGTGAAGGGCAAGATCAATCGATTTAATGAACCGGCAATTCAGTTTGCTACTCGCGAAGCCGCCCTTGGCTTTGTAAGATCTGGTGATGAAACACGAGGAGAGGAACTTGTAGACTTATTGATTGAACGAATTAAAGCAGAAGAGCATACTACGGAGCAGAACCTGATAGATCAGGCAATTAAGATTTTACCTACTCTTTCTGTGAAAAGTATGGCAATCCTCATTACGTTAGCATATAGAGATTTGTTCTTTCATGGGGATAACGGACAATATAAGGAATGGCTTAGCTGTATTAATCCTGTTTTACAAGAATTGTCAAAAGTAAAATCTTTAGATGTTGCATATCTCCAACAGACGGGTTGTGCATTTGGTGTACAAGGTATAAATGCTCATGATAGTTTTGAAGTTGATCTGCTAAAAAATGAGGACTTATTCTTTGCTCATGAATTAAAAGGGACTCAATACTATGATGCCATTCGAATCCTTGGTCTAACCGAGGTGGAGAATGGGGGTACTGGGCTTTGCTCTGTAGACGATTTAAAAAAGGCCCTATCCGTTCTTGTAATAAATGTTATGAAAAAAACGATAACTTTTAAAGTGACTAGCACTCGAACTCTTGTTGATCTTTTTGATAAAGATGATGATAAAGAGCTTCTTGCAAAAATGGAGCAAATTACGGAATTGAAGACTCCATTTTCTATAGCGAAAGTAAGAGAATGCTTGATGGAATTGAGTCCTTTTTGGAAAGATGGATTTGAACTGTTGAACAAGGGGAATGTTGTTGCGCTAAGACCTACGGCTGTAGGCTATTATATTGCATGTAGACAATTAGCAAAATTAAGTGGTAGAACGATAGGGATAGACTTGTTTTATGGGCAAGGGTGACAAGCACTTTATTTGGTAGAAAGATTGTTCTATGACGGTGAGGCATTTGAAACCTTCTGGCTATGTGACGGATGATGGTTGTATCACGACGTTTGCAGCAAAGTTGCGTTATCTAATTAAGTGAAAGAATATGGAATCAGAAAAAGTTAATGATATAGTAGAAGAAACCTTTACCAAGGTGGATCTTTCTGTTATGAATAAACACCACGGATTGAATTGGAAAGGTCAACTCCAAGCCGTTTTAAATTTTGTTCCTGGATGTGGTGGATTCTTGGCACAGGAGCTCCAAAACTATCTAGATTATCGTGATAATGAATTCCTTAGGAAATATACAACTTATATTATGGAATTGTCTGATATATCTGTTGATGATCGCCTAGAATTTGCTAAAGAAGTTGGAGCTAAAGCAAAAGATGCTCCTGGAAATGTTATCGCCAATATGGTGGATAGTCTGGATAATATTAATAAGGAGCGATATTTTGCAAGACTATCAAAGGCAAGAATCCGTGGTGATATATCCATTGAGGATTTCTTTAGACTCACGACAGTACTAGTAAGAATTCCGTATACGGATCTGGATAATCTGCCATTGTATCAGCATGACTACTATGATGAGGATGGAGATACTGAGCTGCTCTATTCTACTGGAGTATTACGTATGGCCGAAATAGGTGAAGAGGGAGATAAATATATCCTTTCGCCTCTCGGTGTTAAGTTTATGAAATGGGCACTAGAGTCACCTGTTGAGGTAAAGAAAATATCAGGTACTAGTACGAGTATGGCTTGGAGCCCGATAGGAGAGGACGAGATTGACGAAATAACAGATAAATATGGGGCTGAAAAACAATATAAAGAATCAGACCAGACTATGTTTGATTATGACGTATTGAGGGGTAAATAGCCTTTCATCGTGATCAAATTCATGGTGAATTCCGAATAGTAGCCTGTCTTTGCCGTATATCTGTTATAGCATTTTTCAGTAGCGTAAAAAATGTTTGTTTGCTATAGCGTAAGTATTCGGTGAAAGCCGTATTGTGCGCCTAGAAAAGTTTTGCACCTTTCCACCGTGACTTTAAAATGTTCAAATTATGGTACAAGGCAAGAAAGCATTCAACAACAGCAAGCCAAAGTTCGCCGAGGTTGTTATCGGCGACAGTGAGGCGAAGGAAATGCGTGTGGCGGCGAATGGTCGCCCCTCCCGCAGTCCTTATCTGAAACTGGTCTATCCCAATGGCGTGACGCTCATCCTTCCTGCTGACTGTGTGGGTATGCAATATGCAGCTCACCGCTTCTTATAAGAAAAGGCAGGTGGTTACAGCACGTTTCTAAAGCCAGGATGTGTGGTAACACACAAGAATAAGAAGTAAAAACGTTTTTTTCTTGTGTTATTCAAAGAATAATGCTATCTTTGCATTGGCAATTAGGTCCGTAAGTTTTTATGTGAGGACTTTTTGAAGTAAAGGTGAGCCGCATGGAACAAGAAATTAGAACAATAAAAGTAAGAGATTTGGTCTTGTGGAGTGAAAATCCGCGAGACCCAATAGGGTCTGCTGTTTCTGCTGCTGAAGTGATAAAGCGTGCTGTAGAGGATCCGAAAAGCAAGTGGAATCTTAAGAAACTAGCTCGTGAAATGGGGGGCTATTATGATTACAGCGAATTGCCTATTGTTGTTTATAAAAATCATAAGCCTGTGGTTTATGACGGTAATCGTCGCGTAGCTTTAGCGAAGATCAAGCTGGGTTTGGTTCCTGTAGAGGGGATGCTTCGTGACGAACTCCCTTCTGTTCCAGAAGAGCTGCCTTGTAATGTGTGTGAGGAAAAGGTAGCTTTGCAGAGCGTCTTTCGCAAACATGTAAAACTAAGGAATTCCTGGGGTGTCTTAGAGCGAGATATTTTTGCTTATAGATACCAAAAAAGCCCGAAGAGTTTTTTTTTGATGTTGGATGAATGCACCGGGGGCTTTATCTCCAGTAATCCAGAACTAAATAGAGGCTTTGTGAAAAATGAGTTGTTGACAAAAGCAAATCTTCAGAAAATGGGCTTCTGTTTTGATAGTGAGAAAATGATGACGCCACATTCTAATGATGAGGTAGGCGTCATTTTGGATAATATACTAGAGAAGGTTAAGGACAAAACTATCGATACCCGAACGAACCGTGGAAAACTATTGGCGGTTCTGGATCAGAGGGTAAAAGATATCATCCGTTCAAATAATGGAAAGGAACAACATGAGTATGTGGGGGCTAAAAAGGGTGAGGAAAAACGAGTCGTGCGCCCTGTCCAGAAGAAAAAGACAGAGAGAAAAACTCGTATTACGCAAGGGGGAAAGATCTCTTTTTTTGGAGAAAAATTAATTCTTAAACCTGGAGATGTCAATAACTTATATAGTGACATTCTCATGCTGTACAATATGGTTTCTTCGGCAGATAAGCCGTTCTCGCCTAATGTATATGCTTTGTTTCGTATGGCATTGCGATTGTTGTGCGAAACTGCGATGCGAGATTTAGGTTTTTCTGATATCAAGGCCTATATTGAAAAATATGCTCCAGCGGCTAAGAAAAAGTTTTCGCGAGATATTGCTACGCTACTCTCGTCGCAGAATGTTAAAAAGAAACTCTTCCTCAGCTGCTGCATACTGGTGCGCATAACTATACTTCGTCTGCCTCGCACGATCAAGCTGTGTGTATATCAATATTCGTTGGTGCGATGTTAAAAGAATCTCATGGAAAGTAGTATGTTTAGGTCTCCATTAAGATATCCAGGGGGAAAAGCTTGTATATTCAAATTCATGACCAAGTTGTTGGAGAAAAACGATTTGGTAGGAATAGATTATGCGGAACCTTATGTCGGTGGAGCAGGTCTTGCACTAAAGCTACTGATGGATGAATATGTAAATGAATTATTCATAAATGACCTTGATCCTTCGATATATTCTTTGTGGTATGCCATACTGAATTATCCAAATGAATTGTGCAGTTGGATAGAGATGGTAAAGGTGGATGTGCAACAATGGCTCTATTATAAAAATGTGCAGAGGAACTACAAGGTGGCGGATGCTCTTGAATTGGCAAAATCCACTTTTTTCTTGAATAGGACCAATGTGTCAGGAGTCATATCGGGTGGTCCCATTGGAGGTATGTCTCAGAAGGGTAAGTATAAAATAGATGTGAGATTTAATAAAGAAGATTTGGTTGCAAGAATAGAAGATATTTCGCAGTTTGCCCATCGAATACATCTTTCTAACCAAAATGGTGTGGATTTTGTGGATGCAATCGAACAAAAATGTGCACATGTATTTATGTACTTGGATCCACCGTATTACCAAAAAGGGGCTGATCTTTACTTGAATGCTTTTAAAGATGCAGATCATAAAATCTTGGCAGAAAAGGTTAAAAAAATGCGCGCCTTATGGATGGTGTCGTATGATTATCATGAATTTGTCTTAAATCTTTATAAAGGAAAAAGTAAAGTTAGATATAGATTGTCGCAATGTGCTTCCAATAGAGTAGGAGACGAAGTGGTCATCTTTGATGATCGACTAAAATTCTCTGAAGCTATAAATGAGTTGAATTCTCCTGTTGTTCTATAAGTATTATGAAGAAAGAAGATACGATAATTAAGCAAGTCAAGGCTGATGACCTACATTTTGATTTGAAAAATCCACGTCTTGTGGAGTTTCAGGGTCTTAAAAGTGAGGATGAGATCCTCAATGTGCTTTGGAAGAATATGGATATCGGAGAACTTGTCATGTCAATTCTTGCCAGTGGGTTCTTTGAGAGTGAAGCTTTGTATGTAGTTAGGGAGGATGATAAGTATATAGTAATAGAAGGAAATCGCCGCTTGGCGGCCATTAAAGCTATACTCCATCCCGAACTCGTCAAAAGTGGTGGAATGAAAAAGTTCGGAGAAATATCAGAAAAATTTCGAAAGAGCTTAGCGAATGCAATACCGGTTATCGAGATGGAAAGGCGGCAGGACGCTTGGCGTTATATCGGTTTTAAGCACGTGAACGGTCCTGCTAAGTGGGATTCATTCGCCAAGGCGCAGTATATAGCTCTAGTTCACAATGAGTACGGGGTTGCGCTCGAAGATATTGCTTCACAAATAGGCGATTCGAACAAAATAACTGTGCGATTGTATCAAGGGCTGATGCTGCTAAAGCAAGCAGATAGCATGACTGATTTTAAGATAGATGATGTTTATAGTAATCGTCTTTACTTTTCACATGTATATACTGCTATGAACTATGAGAGCATGCAAAAATATCTCGGTCTTGACTTGACCAAGGCTGAACAGTACCCGGTACCTCAAGACAAACTAGAAAGACTTGAGGAGGTTATGGTGTGGATTCTCGGTAGTAGGAAAAAATCTCAGCCAGCAGTGGTGAAAAGTCAAAATCCAGGTATTCGCCAATTGTGTCAAGTCTTGGAGAAGCCTGCTGCTATTCAACTTTTGCGGGCAGGTAACACTCTTGAAGTAGCGTATGATGGAAGTAGAGACGGGAGCGATGTGTTCTATAGTGCTATCGTCGAAGCTCAGAACAAACTCCAACAGGCCTTAGGCAAGCTGACGTACTATGATGGAAATGAAGACATGCTAAGAACTGTGATAAATCTTGCTGACTCTGCTGATTGCCTTTATAAAGCCATGAAGCAAAAGCGACAGAAAACACTTGGGATTGATGAGCAACAACGTACAATAGACTAGGTAGAGTATGCCGTATAAGATAGGAAATCTTCCATCACCCAAAGCAACTCAAGCGGAGATTGCTGATTTTTTGGAGGTGAGTTGTCTCTTGTCAGAGGAAGGATCTTTCTCGATAGTGAAGGCAGCTCTGGATAATGGTATTGTTGAAGACGAAGACGCTGTTGATACACCGGAAATAGACGAGTATGACGGATATTCAGATGCTCTCTCCCAAATTGACGAAAGACAGAATCTGATAGGCGACAAGTATCCCTTTAAAGGCGAACGTTTGTCGCTATGTGACAATGTAGACTGTCCCAAATTTTATCGTACCGTCTATACTTTTTTGCTTTTAGCAACTCGTTGGGATATGTCATCCAAACGGATAGTCAACGGGAAAGATGGAGCTCTTCTTTTTGAACGTTTATGTAACGAAATTTTAATCAACTATTTCGGCCATAGTTCTAAGTCTATGGTGTTTGGAACTGGGGCGGAGAATGGGGTAAAAGGCTTTAAAGAAAAGGTCAACGAAATGCTCAATGAGTTTTCTGAAAAGGGGTATCAATTTAAAATGCCTGAAGACGTACGGAATAATCAGAAGGATGCTGGGGTAGATCTCGTTGCTTTTATTCCGTTCAAAGATAGTAGAAAAGGACATTTTGTGGCTTTTGGACAATGCAAGACGGGGACATGTTGGCGTGATAAAATAGGTCAAATGTGTCCACCAGCCTTCTGTTCTCTCTACCTATCACCTCCTTTGAGATTTACGCCCATTTGCATCTATATGGTAAGTGAAGCCTGTGATAAAGATTGGGAAGTATTGGCAGCAAAAGCTTCTGGCATACTTTTTGATCGGACAAGAGTTATGCAGTTCTTACCAGACAAGATAGAAGCAAACCTCTTCAATGATATTGCCATTTGGACAAATGGCGTTGTGGAGTTGATGAGGGAAATGTAATCTTTTGTATGGTAAGTATTCGGTGAAAGTCGTATGGTACGTTTAAAAACAGTTTTGCACCTTTGTGGCGTGTTGTTGAAATGTTCTTTTCATTCGGTTATTAAGTGTGAACTGTTGTTTTCTTTGTGCAAAGAAGCAATAAATGATAGAAAACTATAACATGAACAAAGACGCATTCGATTTCATCTACAACGCTGAAGGTGATTGTTACGGTTTGGTTGTAGATAAGAAAATACAGAAAGTCGTAGAAGAGCTGAAGGCATTGCCTCATGACGTACTAATCCGCTATCTGACCTATTGGTCGGAGGCCATAGACGGACGCAAATATGTAGTGGAGAGTGACTTCCCGCATGACGAATGGTACGCGGTCTGTTGTGACTATGCAGCCAGCGAGACGGATGAAGAACGGTATAGGCATGCCAAGTATATGGCAGAGACTCTTGGACACATGCTGCAGGACATCAAGTGTTATCATCCCAACAAGTATCCTGCTGCTATGCGCACGGTGAAGTCGTGGAAGAAGTACAGTTTTATAGGGTTCAATCCTACTATGCGTGAGGAGATTGACAAGGTTTGGATAGAACCGGACACGTGGAGTGATGGCAAGAAGGCTGCTTTGGCATATAGTCCATTGCTTGAAGTCTTTATGAAGCAATATGAAGAGGGCAAACTAGAAGAAGCGGCGGGAAATGCTTTCTATCTTCTTGAACGGCTTGCAAGGCTGTGCTGCAAGAATCCTGATTACTTTGGACCGGACAGAGAGTGCCATTGTTCGTTTTATGAGTTTCTGTTGGAGGCCGTGTGTCATATTCTGACGCTCGTTATGATTGACAAGCGTACGGAGCAACAATACAATCATGCTATGGTTTGGCATATTGGCACAATCAATATGCTGTATGGGCAAATCTTTCAGTCTTCATATACATGTTTTGAGGACTTTCTATATGGGGATACTGAGAGGGACACGTTTGCATTAGCGTACGACTGTCTGGTGGGTGGACTATAGACAAAAACTGACGAGTAAGTATTCGATGAAAGCAGTTTGGCTCGACAGAAAAAAGCTTGCGTCTTTGTGCCGAATTTCAAATAATTCTTCTAAAGAAGTTTTTTCTCTGATTTTATTTGTATCTTTGCAATCGTCAAGTTTTTAATATGTTTTCTAATGGCAACGCTTGGATAGGTGAGATTTCTGACATGGAGCGGACATGATCTTGGTGCTCGGCTGCAGGGAGAATCGCTATGTTGTGGTGTTGTGGAAGATAGGTGTAAAGATGTATATATCAAGAGTAAAGCTATATAACTGGAAGAATTTTCGGGAGTGTGATGTTCGGCTTTCCCAGCGTTGCTTCGCTGTCGGGGCGAATGCTACGGGTAAATCGAACTTCTTGGATGTTTTCCGTTTCTTGCGTGATATCGTAAAGGAGGGGGGAGGACTTCAGGCTGCCGTGAATGTTCGTGGCGGATTGAAGAAAATAAGATGTTTGGCTGCGAGACAGAAAACGGAGGTATGCATCGAGGTGGATATTTCTGAGAATGGCAAGAAGGAACCTAAGTGGAGATATTCATTGGAGATGGTCAATACGGGTGGTGGCATCCAGACTTTGGCGGCTTTGGTGAACCGTGAGGAGGTGTACAACTATGAATCCAAGGATATGGTCTTGTTGCGAGACAGTTCATACCAAGGTGATGATTCGGAAACAAAAAAAAATACTCATCTGGAGCAACCGACGGTCAATGCAAAGTTTAGGGAGGTCAAGGAGGTCTTTCAAACAACAGAATACTTGAATGTGATTCCTCAGTTTGTCAGGGACGCAGACTCGTTTATGTTGACTACGGGAAAGGAGGATTATTACGGACGTAACTTCATGAGGCGTTTGGCTTTGCTGAATGGTAAAACTCGTGATAAGTATTTTAAAATCATCAACGAGGTGCTGCTTATTGCTGTTCCGCAGCTGGAGAACTTGTCGTTCGTAAAGGATGAAAAGGGTGTGCCTCATATTGAGGCTAAGTATCAGCATTGGCGGGCAAAAGGAAGTAAGCAAAACGAGCAAATGTTCTCTGACGGTACAATCCGCCTCATTGGCTTTTTGTTCGCAATGCTTGATGGTACTGGGATCATTCTTTTGGAAGAGCCGGAAACGAACCTGCATGCAGCGATCGTTTCTGCTATACCAGAATTTGTGGCCAAGATTCAGCGCAACAAAAAAAGACAGGTGATCATAACTACGCACAGTTATGAGATATTGTCCAATCCGGGTATTAGGGCTGAAGAACTCGTAACGCTAAGACCTTCTGCCGAGGGTACTGTCGTGGAAAACGGATGCGAGGACAGGGTTGTCACGGCAATGCTCGACGCTGGCCTTAGTGCAGCCGACGCGGCTATGGCAGAAACAAAAGTTGCGAATGTTGACGACCTGGGTAATTTTCTCTGATTTTATTTGTATCTTTGCATAAAACTTAGACGTCATGCAGACAATAGAAATACGAAATATTGGACCTTTGGTGGAAACGGGAAATGTTCCAGTTTCTCAAGTTATGTTGTTGATCGGCGAGCAGAGCACTGGAAAGAGTACTTTCATGAAGATTCTGTGTTTTTGCTGCTGGCTCGAAAAGCAGGTGATGATAGGTGGGGAGGGGATCGTTTCTAAGTACACGCATTATTATCGCTTTTGGAATGAACTGAAGAAATTTCATCATCTCAATGACGACTTTCTGTCGGATAGCAGTTATATAAAATATGATGGCCCTGCTATCCAGATAGAGATGGACGGAAAGAAACGGAATGCGAAGATAGTAAGAAAGGCCAACTTTGCAGAAAACAAGCACAATCTAAAAATCAGTTTCTTGCCTTCGGAACGCAATTTGTTGTCGTCTATCCAGAATATCGAGAATTTGTACAGGTCAAAGGAGGTTGACGTGTTGTTCAATTATATTTTGGAATGGGGGGAGGCACGGGCGCAGTTTGATGCTGCACATCCGCTCAACTTGGTTTTTGTTGACAGAATGAAGTATCACTTTGATGCCAAGAACGGTGATGTTTTGACTCTTGCCGATGGCCGCTCAAAAATCAAGCCGTATTATGCTTCGAGTGGTGTGCAGTCGGCTTTGCCTATACAGGTGCTGGCTACTTATCTTGCGGCTGAGGTGGGAACTGTGGCCAAAAAGAGTCCAGCAGAGTATTTGAAGCAATTTGACAATTTGGATCCTAAAAATGTAAAGGCTCTGCTCACGGAATGGAATAATTTCCAGAATCGGTCATCTTACCAGTCGTTTCACATGTTTGTCGAAGAGTTGGAGCAGAACTTGTTTCCAAAGGCTCAGTTTGAGCTTGTCAAGCTGTTGGTGGGCCTCTTAAAGCAGATGGAAAAGAAACCTACGGGATATGAGAGTACTGTGTTTTTGACAACGCACAGTCCATACGTCTTGACGGCTTTGAATGTTATGATGTTGGCTTCGGTGGCTTATGGCAAATCTCCTGAGAGGGTCAGGGAGTTGGGGCTTGAGGAATATGTTCTTCCCTATGGCTCTTACTCGGCATATTGCATTAAGGACGGTCGTTTTGAGAGCATTGTCGATGAGGAGTATGATTTTATAAAGGGTGATTTCTTGGACTCTGTCTCGGAAATGGTGGATAGTTATACTTTTGAATTAAACTCAATCGTCTATGGAGGCGTGGAAGGATGAGTTGCGCACTTTGACCTCAATGATCTTTATCCCTATCCGAGTGGCGGCGTAGCGCAGAGCGATACTGCGATGGGGAACTATTCAATTCTTTTTTTATTTTTTTGATCCTTGGTGCTTTCCGCCAAGTCGGTATGTCATCCTTGCTGCGTGTGGGGGTGGCTATTGTGGCGTGATGGTATGGGGCTGAGGACGCATGGTATTGAATCATCATTTGTACTAAAAAAATATTTCAACTATGGAAAGAAAAACGATTTATCTTTGTCTTGCCCACATGAGTGAGGCGGGTTTGGAACAGAAATATGTGAAGGAGGCGTTTGACACCAACTGGGTGGTGCCGATGGGCCCGAACGTGAATGCTTTCGAGGCGGACCTGGAGGCGTTTGTCAACAGCGGGAAGGATGGCGCTGCGGATCTGGACAGAAAGGTGGTGTGTCTCTCGGCTGGCACGGCTGCCGTCCACCTGGCGTTGATAGGCTGTGGTGTGAAGGCTGGCGACGAGGTGCTGGTGCAGAGTTTCACGTTCTGTGCTTCTTCCCATCCGATCACGTATCTCGGGGCCAAGCCGGTCTTTGTGGGTTTGGAGCAGGAGACGTGGAACATGGATCCGGCCTTGCTGGAGCAGGCGATCCTTGACCGCAAGGAGAAGACGGGCCGCCTGCCGAAGGCGATTGTGCCCGTGGCGCTCTATGGCATGTCTTACCGTATCGACGAGATTATGGCGATAGCGGAGAAGTATGGCATTCCCGTGGTGGAGGATGCTGCCGAGGGTATGGGATCGCGCTTCGACGGTCGGGTGCTGGGCACGTTTGGCCGGTATGGCGTGCTCTCGTTCAACGGCAACAAGATGATTACTACCTCGGGTGGCGGCGCGCTGGTCTGTCGCAATGCGGAGGAGGCCAACGAGGTGATGTGGTATGCTACGCAGGCGCGGGATGCTTATCCTTACTACCAGCATACGGCGATCGGCTACAACTATCGCATGTCGAACGTCTGTGCGGGAATTGGCCGTGGACAGATGACGGTGCTGGACGACCACATAGCTCACCACAAGCATGTGCAGGGACTCTACGAGGAGCTGCTGGCGGAGGTGCCGGGCGTGCATATCCATCGGCAGCCGGCGGATCCTCGCTATGATGCCAACTTCTGGCTTTGTGCTGCGACGCTGGATGAGGACGTGAGGATCCAGGGGCAGGAGAATGCTTACAAGGAGGTGGTGAAGACGGCCGTGGGTGGTGCCGCGGGTGTGATCCATGCCGTGGACACGGCTGTGACGGACTGCCAGCCCAATGAGAATATCGAGGCGCTGCGCGTGTTTATGCTCTCGAAGCGGGTGGAGTGTCGTCCGCTGTGGAAGCCAATGCATAAGCAGCCGGTCTATGAGGGTGCGCCGGTCTATACCAACGGTATCGAGGAGCAGCTCTTCAAGGTGGGTTTCTGTCTGCCCGCGGGTCCCTGTGTGACGGACGATGACGTCCGCTATATCGTGGACTGCATCAAAGAGGCGATCGTGCAGTAGCTTGAGGTGTAGAATGGTTGCGAAAGGTTGAGTCAAGCAACCTCAGATTATTTTGTTCAGATGGCAGATGCTGAATGGGGTAAAATGTGGAATGCGAGAACCTTGAACGAAGAACGAATCGAGAGTTTTTGTTGCTGAATAATTTGCATGTGTCGGGAAAATGCCGTAATTTTGCGAGCACTTAGATCCTCTAATGGAGCGTGTGGATAGGTTATGACGAAAATGTATAGCAAGCAACGACTTGAAAAGGTGGTTATCAAAGGTTATAAATCAATAAGCTTTGATAACCCTGTGACCCTTTCTCTTGGTTCTGTTAATCTATTGCTTGGGGCTAACGGTGCTGGGAAGAGTAATATAGTCAGCTTCTTCAAGATGCTGAATTATATGATGAGCAAATCGTTTGCGCGCTATGTAGAGACGGTCGGTACTGCAAACTCTTTGTTGCACTACGGTTCAAAGCGGACGCCTGGCCTGGAGGGAACTTTGACTTTTTCAGATGGGAAGTCAGAAGATGTATATCACTTCAGACTCTCTAATGCTGCCCCTGATCGCTTGATCGTAACCGAGGAGACCATACGTTGGCACAGACAAGGCGAAGATAAACCTTATGAGGTGATATTGGAACCTGTGTTTAAGGAGTCTGCATTGGTTGACTGTCCAGATTCTGTGGCTAAGTCTATTTACGGGATGTTGTCAAACTGTAAGGTCTATCAGTTTCATGACTCTTCTGCTGCAGGTCCTTTGCGTCAGGCTTGTCCTGTAGTGACTTCAAACTACTTGCAGGCTCATGGAAACAATTTGCCCAGCTTCCTCTATTTCTTGCGCGAGAATCATAAGGACTCGTACGATCGTATCGTCAGTTATGTGAAAGATGTTGTGCCGCAGTTTGAGGACTTCTATTTGGAGCCAGTGGGCAGCACCATCTCGCTCAGGTGGATTGATAATTCTGCCACCGATTATGTGTTTAATGCTCATCAGTTCTCTGACGGTTCTATTCGTTTTATAGCTTTAGCAACTCTCTTGTTGCAATCGAAAGAAACGAAGCCCAATGTCATTATTTTGGACGAACCAGAGTTGGGCCTTCATCCTTATGCCGTAGCACAATTGGCTCAAATGGTAAAGGATGCGGCGGTCCATTCTCAGATAATTATAGCGTCGCAGAGTAAGGACTTGGTGGATTGCTTTGATATAGGCAATGTGTCGGTTGTTGAAATGGATGAGGAAGGACTGTATACAACAGTGAAAACTTTGGACGAGGGGGATTATAAGCTATGGCTCGAACGTTATGCCATCAGCGAGCTGTGGGACAAGAACATCATTGGAGGACGACCAGTATGAGGGCTGTAATAATTCATGTGCTTTGTGAGGGACAAACGGAGCAAGGGTTTGTGGAGGAAGTGCTCAAGCCGTATTTGATAGAGCAAGGTGTTAGTTCCGTGAAGAGCGTCCTTGTGACTACTAATAAGAAGAAAAATGCCCGTGGAGGATTGGTGGCCTACCAGCATGCATTCGATGACTTGTCTATCTTGATGAAGTCTAATAGTGATGGTGAGTATGAGAAGCATGTCTTTACGACCATGTTCGACTTGTATGCGTTGCCCAATGATTTTCCAGGATATTCGGAGGCGAATTCCATAGGCGATAGATACGAAAGGGTCTTGTCATTTGAGAAGGCGTTTTCCAAGGCTGTTGCGTCTGAAAGGTTTATCCCGTACATACAGTTGCATGAGTACGAGGCTCTTGTCTTTTGTGGTTTGGATTATTTGCTGCAGATGTACAAGGGGTGTGAGAAAAGTATTGAAAAACTTAAGTTGGATTTGACAAAAGTAGATAATCCAGAGTTGATCAATGACAATCCGGCAACGGCTCCGAGCAAGCGAATCATCAAGGCCATCGAGGGCGAAAAGAAAAAGCGCTATAACTATGACAAGCCAAAAGCTGGAAAGTTTGTAGCTCAAAAAGTCGGTATGGAAACGCTTCGTTCCCAATGTCCACATTTCAACGAATGGGTAGAGAAGCTGATGTCCACATGTGACTGCGCGTGACCGTAGCAGTGTATGGATAGACCCTTGCTCTGAGAGTGGAATGGCATGAGTACATGGATTTTATGCTGAAGGATAATTGTACAGCATAAAATCCATGGGCGTGGTTTACACTCGATCTGAGGTCGTGATTTTTATTATTTGCGAAACGGCATAGAGGGGGATGACGCTGACATGGCGGGCGGTATCTCTGTCTTCTTTGTCGGTGTGGCTGAACGATCCGAAATTTTCTAATGAGCAGCGAATGGCTTCCGTGAGGTGCTTTTCGCGCATGAACGACCATTGGCTTTTCATGCCGCCTTGGCTTCCAGCCTTGACTTCGATGGGTAGGATCTGAAGGTGGGATGGTAGCAGATAGTCGATCTCTGCTAATGAGTTTTTGGACAGGCGCACCCAATAGTATAGCGTAATTGCTTGTATTTCAGGTGCAAAGAGTGCAAAAAGAAATTTTCCAAAGAAATAATTCGCTGAAAATCGCAATTTTCCAAACAAATAATTGGTCGAAAATCGCAATTTTCCAAAGAAATAATTGGCTGGAAATCGCAATTTTCCAAAGAAATAAATCGTAGGGGATGTTTGTGCTAAAGCAGAATGGTATGAAGGAGAGGCAGCTTTACGATTATCAGCTTGATATGAAACGGCGTGTGGGTGAGGCCTTTGGGTCGCACCGATCCGTGATGGTTCAGATGCCGACGGGTACGGGAAAGACGTGCGTGCTGGTGGCGTGTGTGCGTGCGTGGTTGTCGCAGAACGAGGGGACGGTGTGGATCGTGGTGCACCGCAGGGAACTGGTGGAACAGATCGTCGGGACGCTGCAGGAGGAGGATCTCGTGGGCGACCGGGTACGGGTCTTTTCCATCCAGTGGTTGTCTCGGCACGAGGGGGAACTGGCGGAGAGACCGGGCCTGCTGGTGATCGATGAGGCCCACCATGCCGTGGCGAAGACGTACAAGGCGGTGGTGGAGGCCTTTTCCGGGGTGAAGGTGCTGGGACTGACGGCCACGCCCTGCCGATTGACGCGTCGGGGATTCACGGACCTCTTCGAGGTGCTGCTGCAGTCGTGGCCTTACAATCGCTTTATCGCCGAGGGCCGTTTGTCTCTCTACGACTATATGTCGGTGAGGGCGGACAACGAGGACTGGCGGGTGGTGCGGTCGCTGGAGCGACGTGGGGCCGATGGCGACTTCTCGCTGCGGGAGATGAGCGAACGCCTGGACGTGAGGCCGAGTATCGGGCGGCTCTGCGACACGGTGCTGCGTTATGCGCGGGAGAAGAAGGGCATCGTCTATGCGATTGACATTCGGCATGCGGAGCATATCGCTGCGTACTATCGGGAACACGGTATTGACGCGGTGGCGATCAGTGCGAAGACACCAGGGGAGGAACGTTGTCGTTTGATAGAACAATTCAAGGCGGGAGAGACGCAGGTGCTGGTGAATGTGGACCTCTTTGGCGAGGGCTTCGACTGTCCCGACGTGGAGTTTATCCAGTTGGCGCGGCCTACGCTCTCACTATCGAAATACCTGCAGCAGGTGGGGCGGGGCATGCGTGTCTTTGACGGGAAGCGCTACTGTCTGATCCTGGACAACGTGGGGCTGTACCGCCTGTTTGGCCTGCCCTCGGAGGATCGGGACTGGCAGGCGATGTTTGAAGGGACGCTGGCTGGCAAGGCCCACCTCAAGCAGGCAGAGGAGCGGAGCGTGTATGCTGCCTTCTCGGTGTTGGGGGACTCGGGACGGACGGAGACGGCTGACGCCCGGACGGAACTGGTGACGGTGATGACGCACGACGGACAGCGCAACGAACTGGAGGCGGCTTACGCCTATCGAGTGGTGAGGAATGAGACCGGAAGGATGGGTGTTGCCACGCTGGAGGGCGAGGAGGTGCTGCCGCCACGGTATGAGAAGGTGGAACTGCTGCCTTATGGTTTTGCCCGCCTGACTTCGCGGCGGAAGGTGGACCGGGATCGTCCGTGGATGGACTTGCGCAATGGACTGCGGTTTGCCGTGATGCCAACGGTGAGGCGGTGTGGCTTCCTGTCGTTTAGTACGGCGGACGGGCTTCGCCTGTACCCACGGGTGGAGACGCGGCGGCTGCGGGAGTCGGACTTCGTGACGCCAGGGGCTTTGCGCCACGGGCTGGAGGACGGTCTGCGCTTTCGTGACTACTATATCCCGCCGACGGAGGGGGAACCAAGGATCTATGTGGTGAAGGACCAGATGGACAATCGGGCGCTGCTGGAGGCTGAGGACGGGACGTTCTGTCTGCGGACAGGCTGGGGCGTGCGGTTGGAGCCTATCACGCTGGCGGCGTGGAAGGAAGAGAAGGAACGGTGGCGACGCACGTTGCGATCCTTTGACAGGCAGGCGAAGCAGTGTGCGGACCGCAGGATGTTTCCCTATACGGTGCGAGCGGAGGTTCTTCATGGTTATCACTTGTCTGACTATAAGGAGTGTTCTGACGTGCGTATCACGCGGAGCGGGAAGCAAGGGTATCATGCTTTCGTCTATGACGTGATGGCGCAGCGGTGGAAACCCGTGGGATCTTATCGGGAGATATTTCCTCCGGCCTATGGGTTGCGGGTGGTGCGCAACTGGGAGGGGAGGTATCTCCTGCGCACGCAGTATTTTGAGAAGATCGGTGTGGGTGAGGACCTGCTGTTTGACTATGCGGAACTGCTGGACGACGCCTATCTATATATCAAGGAGAAGGGACGTGCGTGTTATGTGGATCTCGAAAGTGGGGTCTGCTTTGCCAGCAAGCCGCAACTGGTGCGGATCGGTTTTATGCAGTTTCAGAAAGATGGCGACCTCTATTTCCCCTTTGACCCTCGACTGAGTGGACGCACACCTTATAGGCGGGGAGAGATCGTGGGGGGCGAGGAGATCTGCTTCGTGGGGGATAGTCTGGTGCTACTGAGGGATCATGCGGCGGTCTATTATATCCGCCAGCGGTATAGCGATGGTTGTCGTTTCATCGTCAGCGAGCGGCGGCAGGAGCGTGCCTTTGATGCCACCTACGACTTGTACTATGATGGTAGAGGGCCGGTGGTGTTGCAGCGGCGGGAGGCGAAATAACAACAATACTTCCTCATTATAGCCTGCTTATAGGGAAAACAACTTGAACAACTTTTACAACAAGTAACAACGCTTCGCGGGGACATCGCTCTTCGAGGCCCATGCTGACCAAGGGTTGCTGCAAGGTAAACAACAAAAAACAACGCTTCATTAAAGCCTGCTTATAGGAAAAACAACTTGAACAACTTTTACAACTAGTAACAACGCGCGCGGGACATCGCTCTTCGATGCCCGTGCTGACCAATGGTTGCTGCAAAGTAAACAACAAGAAACAACGCTTCGCCCGGACAGCAAGGATGCACACTCAAGGCGAAGCTGTTCCATTTCATGGCACTTTTTCTCGCCATGTGGAGAACCGAGAATTGGGGGTGAGTCAGAACAATGGTTTTGGCTCACCCCCAAGTTTTTTATGGGATATTGATGCGCTTGGCGATCACTGATTATTGTTTGTCGCTACGCTTGACCACTACCTTGTTGTTTTCTACCGTCAGGGTGAGGGTCACGTCGGAGTTGGAGCGTCCCTGGGCGAACTCGGCAAGGTGCTTGCCCTGGATGCCGGAGTATTTGAAGGCGTGCTGGTAGTTGGCAAAGTTTTGGTTGGTGTTGGTGCTCACGCCATAGGCTTCGACGAGGGTGACGGTGTAGAAGTCGTTGTCCTGGGCCTGGTAGCCATCCTTCACCTTCCAGTTGAGTTTCACGTTGATGGTCATGGGAAACTCCGTCACGCTCATGGGGACGGAATAGAAAACGTAGTCGTGGAGACGGCCGGGCAGGACCATGGTGGAGGGGTCGAGCAAATACATCTCGTACTCCAGCATCTCGTCCAACTTGCGATTGAAGGGGTCGTTGAGCGAGGTGGTGACGGGCGATCCCTTGCTCGGCGTGAGCGTAAGGGAGAAGTCGGACCACTGGAGGATGTCCTTGTTGAAGGCAAAGAGATAGGTGAACGTGCCCGAGGTGATAGGCTGCTGGGGCGTGTCGTCGTTGTCGTCGTCGCTGCAGGCGGTGAGCAGGCAGCAGAGGGAGGTCATGGCAAAGGCCATGATCAGGGTAAGGAATGATTTCTTTTTCATATTGATGATTCTAAATGATAGTTCGTTGTTGCTATGGTAAGCGGCATCACTCGCTGATGCGGAGGACGCGGATGCCCGTATTGTGGGCCCGGGCAGCAAGGTAGGCGAAGAGCGTCTCCTTGGGTTCCACCACTTGGTGGCCGTTCTTCTTGAGGCTCGATGCGTTGAGAAGGTAGAGGCCGTCGTCGTGCCAGACGGCGATGCCAAGGTGGCTGGCGTCGAGTCCGGGTTTGTTGGTGACGAGTCCGATGATGTCGCCGTCGTGTACCACCTGTCTGAGGGCCGGCTCTTTGAGGCGCCCCTTGGGAATGTAGGTGACGGTCTTGCCAAGCCACGCCTTTTCCTGTTGGGCGATGGTTTTCACCCGTTCGGGATGTTGGCGGAGCATATCGTAACTGTCGGCATGGGTACTCATATAGTCGATGCGGAGGCGCTGGCGACCCGTGAAAAGGGTGGACGGGGCGTGTATCTCCTGGATGAAACCCTTGCGCTCGTTGTCGCTCACCCACCACTGGAAATAGTGTAAGCGACCACAGTAGTCCACCTTTCCGCTCATATAGCGAATGAGCTGGGCTTCGTGGCAGTAGTCGGCAAAGGAAGTCTTGCCCGCAAAGGTGCAGCGGGCCAGGGCGAGAACGGCCTCGACATAGGTGGTGCAGTCGAGCTCGTGGAGGTTGATGACCATCTGCTCGGTGTCGGACCGGTCGAGGGTATGGGCCACATAGGGCACGCCGATAAACTGGCGGGCGATCCAAAGGATGGTCTTCTCTTTGCCCCAGGCGGCATAGTGGTCGTGGGTGGTACGGAGGATGCGCTCCACCAGTTGGCGGTCTTCTCGCGTGGCGTCGGGCAGCGGAGCGGCGATGGTGTCGTGGACCTGGTTGTTGCGGGCCACCGTGTCGGTAGCCTGGGTGGAGTCGGCAGGCTGAGGCGTAGGGGCGGCCTGTTCCTTTGCTCCCGAGGCATGGCCGCATCCGGCGAGCGAGAGCGTCAGGCAGAGGGTGGTGAGGAGAATTCTCATTTTTTCTTTCCTTTGTGGTTCTTTTTCTTGTATTTGTGGCCGAAATTGAACCCCACATAGACATTGAGCGTGCCAAAGAGGTTTTCGGTCTCGAAGTTTTCGCAGCGGTACTTGAAGGCGTGGGTGACGATACTCATGCCCGAGTACCACCTCATGTTATTATAGACCACGGCGAAACGGAAGGTGCCGTCGAGGTTGAGGTTCTTGGCCGTGAAGTCGCGGAAGGACAACCATTTGCCCTGCACGTCGCTTCGCGTCTTCTTGTAGGAGAGGCCGATGCAGAGCGAGGCGTCGAGGAGCCAGTTGCGGGCGAAGACCCAGTTGTAGGCATAGCCGCCCGAGATATTGATGTCGTCGTAGTGGAACGTGGAGCTCTCCCGCGTAGAGTCGTATTCCTCGGCAATGATACGGCGGCCGGTGCGGGAGGCGATGAGGTCGTCGAGAGCCCGCCAGTCCACCGTCACGTTCTGGTTGCTATAGCCGATGCCGATGAGTGGCGATCCTGCCGAGCGGCGCTGCACGGTGCTCTGGCTGAAGGCGGCGGGGTAGGAGAACTTGCGGTGGTTGAAGATATAGTAGGCGTTGAAGCCCTTGTTGCTGGTGGTGACGCCACCAAACTTCACGTCGCGTAGGGGGTCGGTATTGAAATCGTCGCCGAAATAGCTGTTTCGGATATAGTAGCCGTCGCCCGTCTTGCGGTAGTAGAGGTCGAGGCCGATCTTGTTGCTATAGAGGCTGAGGTTGAAGCCGGTGCGGTCGTTGACCTCATCGTAGAGGTGGGTGACGTCGATGGTGTAGCCGATGAAGATCCAGCGGTAGCCGAAGTAGGGACCGACGCGCAGCGACATATTGGGAGCGAAGGTGACGGAGTAGCCGAGGTTGGACTTGATGCGGTACAGCTCGTAGGTGTTCGTGTTCTGGATCATGAACGCGTAGTTGTATCGCTGCGGCTCGATATAGGTGGTATCGACCTTGTTGAGTTTGCGGATGTTGTGCTTCAGCCTGCTTTTTTCCCTTTTCTGCTGTCTGCTCAGGTCGGGGCGCATCCATGTGACGGTGTCTCTCCTCGGAGTCTCGCAGAGTGTGTCGGCAGCCCACGATAGGTCTGTCCCCCTGGCGGCAATGGTGGCGAGGGGGAGCAGGAGGCAGAGGAGGACTATGATGCGTAGCGGGCTCGTGATGGGAGGATCGGCGTTGGTGGGTTAGAACTTGCCGAGGATGCGGTCCAAGGCCCAGTTGGTGGGCGTGGCACTGAAGCTGTCGCAGTCGCAGGTGCCAATGCCCTGGATGTCTTCGATGACGCTGCGGATGATCGGCAGTTGGACCAGGGACGGGCGGGGAATGTCGATCTCCTGCACGCCCTCGTTGGTGTAGAGGTGGATGGGCTGGGGAGTGAAGACCGAGAAGGCCAGGCGCCCCTTGGAACCGAAGACCTCGATGCGGTCGTCGCGTCCGCTCTCGTGGGCGCAGAAGCACCAGGCACCACTGGCGGTGAGTCCGCTCTCAAACTCCATCACGGCATTGACCGTGTCCTCCACGGCATAGAGACCGCCGCGGTTGGCCTTGTAGCCGTGGGCTTTGGTGATGATGCCGAAGTAGTCCTGGAGGAGGTCGATCTGGTGGGGAGCAAGGTCGTAGAAGTAGCCACCACCGGAGATGCTGGACTGGAGGCGCCAGGGCAGCGAGCCGGTCTGGGCGTCTTGGGGCTTGGGGGGAGCGATGAGGCGTACCTGCACGGTCATGATCTTGCCCAGCACGCCACTGTTGATGAGGGTCTTCACCTTCTTGAAATAGGGGAGGTAGCGGCGGTAGTAGGCCACATAGCAGCGCACGCCTGTCTGTTCGGAGATATGGTTGATGCGGATGCAGTCCTCATAGCTTGCGGCGAGGGGCTTCTCGACGTAGCACGGTTTGCCGGCACGCATGGACATGATGGCAAACGTGGTGTGGGCGGCAGGAGGTGTGGCGACATAGATGGCATTGATGTCGGGGTCGAGGATCAGCTCCTGTGGGTCGGTGTACCACTTGCGGACATGGTGTCGCTCCGCATACGATCGCGCTTTGGTCTCGTTGCGGCTGAAGACAGCCTCGACATGAGAACCTTCCACCTCGTTGAAGGCGGGGCCGGACTTCTTCTCCGTCACCTCGCCGCATCCTATGATGCCCCATCTGACTTCTTTCATCTTGCCTAAGTATTTGTTCGTAGCGTGGCGTGTGGATAGGAAGGAAGGGGTGGGGTGCTGCATGGAAAAGACCCCTCTCCTCGTACCGTTGGCCACAGAAGTAGGTGCAAATTTACACATTTTCCCTCAATCAGCCACGCGTGGCCGTAATTTTTTGTAACTTTGCAAAAGATAGACTGCATTCGGACATTTGAAAACACGTTTTCATAGGCTCGTTTGCGCTACTTCTTATATAAAAATAGAACGCAAGATGATAATAAAGAAAGCCGAATACACGATCTCCTCGCCGCGGGAGAGTATGTGTCCGAAGGACACCAAGCCCGAGTTTGCCTTTATCGGACGATCCAATGTGGGCAAGTCGAGTCTGATCAATATGCTCACCAACCGCAAGGCTCTGGCCAAGACGTCGTCGAAGCCGGGCAAGACCTTGCTCATCAACCACTTCATTATCAACAACGAGTGGTATCTGGTGGACCTTCCGGGCTATGGCTACGCCCAGGGGTCGAGCACGAAGTCGTCGCAACGCCGCCTGGAGCAGATGATCGCGGGCTATATCCTCCAGCGCAAACAACTCGTCAACCTCTTTGTCCTCATCGACATCCGCCACGAGCAGCAGCGCATCGACCGCGAGTTTGTCGATTGGCTGGGCGAGAGCGGGGTGCCGTTTTGCATCGTCTTCACCAAGTCGGACAAGTTGACGGCTGGCAAGGCGCGGGCCAATGCGGAGCAATGGATGCACGCCCTGGAGGACCGCTGGGAGTCGCTGCCCCCTTACTTCATCACGAGCTCGTCGAAGCACGAGGGAGGCGAGGCCGTGCTCGACTATATCGAGCAGTGCATCCACATGGATGAGGCTGCCGCGGAGGACGCTCCTGATGTTGCTGCTGATGTCGCTGCTGATGTTGCCGCGAAGGACGCCGTGAATGATGCAGCAGGGGACGCTGCGAAGGACGCTGCCGAGGCGGAGAACGCGACGGAGGCAGAATAATCATACGATCATCAAGAACCAGTCAGACTATGGAATCATATTTGGACGTCCAGCATCTCACGAAGAGTTTTGGAGAGAAGGTGCTTTTCGACGACATGAGTTTCTCGGTGTCGGAGGGACAGAAGGTGGGGCTCGTGGCGCGCAACGGCACGGGCAAATCGACCCTGCTCTCCATCCTCCACGGCGACGAGGGCTACGACGCGGGACAGATCGTCTATCGCAACGACATCCGCGTGGGGTATCTGGAGCAGACGCCGCATTTCAATCCTACGGACACCGTCCTCGACGCCTGTTTCAACCACGAGGGCAATCCCGAGAAGGTGCTGCGGGCCAAGCAGGTGCTGACGCAGTTGCGCATCGAGGACCTGGAGCAGAAGGTGGGCGAACTGAGTGGTGGACAGTTGAAGCGGGTGGCCCTGGCCAACGTACTGCTGCTGGAGCCCGACTTTCTGATCCTCGACGAGCCGACCAACCACCTCGACCTCGAGATGATAGAATGGTTGGAGGGCTATCTGCGGCGAGGTAACAAGACGCTGCTGATGGTGACGCACGACCGCTACTTCCTTGACGAGGTGTGCAACCTGATCCTGGAGATCGACGACGAGACCATCTATACCTACCGTGGCAACTACTCCTACTATCTGGAGAAGCGCCAGGAGCGCATCGACAACGCGCGGGCGGAGATAGCAAGGGCCAACAACCTGTATCGCAAGGAACTGGACTGGATGCGCCGGCAGCCACAGGCGCGCGGACACAAGGCGCGCTACCGGGAGGAGGCGTTCTACGACCTGGAGGCGAAGGCAAAGCGCAGGATCGAGGAGCGCCAGATGCGTCTGAAGAGCTCGAGCATTTATATCGGCAGCAAGATCTTTGAGTGTCAGTATGTGTCGAAGGCCTTTGAACGGGCTGACGGCACGCAGAAGGTGATTCTGAAGGACTTCTACTACAACTTCGCGCGCTTCGAGAAGATGGGCATCGTGGGCAAGAACGGCACGGGAAAATCGACCTTCGTCAAGATGCTGCTGGGCAAGGTGGAGCCGGACGGAGGACGTTTCGACATCGGCGACACCGTGCGCTTCGGCTATTTCTCGCAGGAGGGACTGCAGTTTCGCGAGGACCAGAAGGTGATCGACATCGTCAAGGACATTGCCGACTACATCGACCTCGGAGGCGGACGCCACATGACGGCATCGCAGTTTCTCAACTACTTCCTCTTCCCGCCCGAGATGCAGCACAACTACGTGGCGAAACTCAGTGGTGGCGAGCGGAGAAAGCTCTATCTCTGCACGGTCTTGATGCGCAATCCCAACTTCCTCGTGCTCGACGAGCCGACCAACGACCTCGATATCCAGACGCTCCAGGTGCTGGAGGAGTATTTGCAGGACTTTTCAGGCTGCGTGATCGTGATCTCCCACGACCGCTACTTCACCGACAAGGTGGTGGACCATCTACTGGTCTTCCATGGCGAGGGCGACATTCAGGACTTTCCGGGCAACTACACGCAGTATCGTGACTACCAGAAGCTCAAGAGCAAGGAGGAGGACGACCGCCGCCAGGAGGAGAAGAAGCCGAAGCGCGAACGGGCGGACTACCGCAACGAGACGCGCCGGAAGATGACCTACAAGGAGAAGATGGAGTTTGAGCGGCTGGAGAAGGAGATGGGTGAGCTGGAGAAGGAGCGCGAGCAACTGGAGGCTGCCCTCTGTTCGGGAACGCTCTCCATCGACGAACTGACGGAGAAGAGCAAGCGGCTGCCCGAGGTCAAGGAGTTGATTGACGAGAAGGAAATGCGCTGGCTGGAGCTGTCGGAGATCGGCGGCTGAGCAACACGGACAACGCTTTGCAAAAGAAAAACCCGTCGCGCGGTACTCTAAGGGCCGTGCGACGGGTTGTTTTATCTATGTTTGGGGTCATAGGTTGCATTCGTATGAAAAGGGAGGATTCATTAGCGGTGTCCGCCAAAGGATCCGTGGGATCCGCCAGAGTTGCCGCCACCACGAGGGCTTCCACTACGCGGACTGCTCGGCGTGGGGCGAGAGGGACGGGTCGGCGCGGTGAAGGTGGAACGCGGCTGACTGGGGTTGGATCGGGAACCACCGAAGGAGCGCGGCGAACTGGGAGAAGTGCGCTGAACGCCCGTGGCGGGACCATACTGGCCGCTGCCGTTGTATCTTCTCGACGCTGAGGGCCGCTGCTGCGAACCATTGGGGTTGGGGCGTCTCACCGTCGTGCGGGTGCTGCTCTCGCGGCGACCTTGTACGCTGCCGTAGGGCTGGCTGCCGTTGTACGGGCGATGGTCCTGACCGCCGTAGGAGGGACGGTCGGTCTGACTGCCAAAGGAGGGGCGGTCGTGCTGATTGCCAGCCACCATGTGGCCGTCGCGATATCTGTAGCCATGGCCGAAGTCGCCTCGACCGAAACCGTCGCGCATTCCGCCACGAGGACCGGGACCGCCATAGTGGCGACCGTGGTACCAGCTGCGGCCTCCGTTGTGATGCCAGGCGTGGGCGCCACGATAGACGCCGTAGAAGGTGGGGCGGCCGAAATAGTAGTAGTCGCGATGGGGATAGCGGGCGTAGATGGCGAAGTGCCAGCAGCCGGTGTCCCAATAGAGCGGGCGATAGAAGTAGGCGGCGTCGCAGAAGGCGCGATACTGCCACTCCAGGAGGACGTAGCTCATGTCGAGGTTGCGCCACCGCCAGTAGTTGCCGGCAAGGTCATCCACCGTGTTGATGCTCATCAAGTAGTCGAGGTTGATCTCGTAGGCGGCTTCATATTGCGCTTCGCTGAGGTTCAACTCGTAAGCCATCTTGTCGGTCAGGAACAATGCCTGCTGGCGTGCTTGCTCATAGCTCATGGCGCTGGACGGCAAGGCGAGCAGGAGCAGGGCAGCCATGGTGAACAATAACTTCTTCATCTTTATTCCTTGGTTAAAATGTTAGACTTCCGTTTGATGTGACCCTTTCTTTGGGTTCACGATGCAAAATAACGAAGAAAAAACGAGCTTTGCAAAGGATTTTCCCTAACTTGGCGGGGATTTCCCCTATCGTTGTCAAGAGTGCGGGATGTGGCGTGGAGGCTAAATAAGGTGAAATGGACAGCGTTTATTTGCCTATCTCGATGAAAAAAATGTAATTTTGCAAACCGTAATCAGAGAATCAGGAATCGCATTTTAGTATGAAACTATCCAACAGATTGGCTTTGCTCGCACTTCTCCTGCTCCTTCCGCTGGTGCTCTGCGCACAGAAGAAGCAGATACAGACTGCGCGCGACCAGGTGAGTCGGGCAAGGACCTCGCCAAGGCCGTCGCCTCGATGCAGGGACTGCTGAGCGATTCCGCCAACCGTCAGAACCCGCGTATCTGGCTGGTGCTCTGCGACGCGCTGAAGGCGCAGTATGAGCAGAGCAACGAGCGCCTCTACCTCAAGCAGGCCACGGACACGACGACGATCTTCTCGCTGACGATGCGCCTCTTTGAGACGCTCTCGGCCTTCGACAGTCTCGACGTGAGGCCCGACAGCAAGGGAAGGGTGCGCGCAGAGCACAGGGAGCGCCATGCGGCCTTCCTCCACTCCATCCGCCCCAATCTCTTCAACGGTGGCGTCTTCTACACCCGCAAGCGGCAGTATGCCGATGCCTACCGCTTCTACGAGACCTATATCCAGAGCCAGGACTGGCCCATCTTCACGGGCTACGACTATGCGGACCGCGACCCGCTGCTGCCCCATGCCGCCTACTGGGCGATGTACTGTGGCTACAAACAGGGGTCGGCGGATCAGATCATCCGCTATCAGGACCTGGCGGAGCGCGACACGAGCATGCTCAACTTCGTCAGGCAGTATCAGGCCGAGGCCTACCTGCTCCAGGGGGACTCGACGCGCTACGTGGAGGCCCTTCGGGACGGTTTCGACCGCTATCCCAACTTCTCCTTCTTCTATCCGAGGCTGATCGCCTACTATGAGCGCCACGGCGACCACGACTCGTCGCTGGTTGTGGCAGACCGGGCCCTGGAGGCCGATTCCACGAGTGTGCTCTTCCGGTTGACGAAGGGATCGATACTCCTCAACCTGGGCCGCTACGACGACTGCATCGCGATCTGCAAGGGACTGCTGGAGCAGAACGACTCGCTGGCGGACGCCCATTTCTATATCGGACTGGCCTACTTCAACCAGGCCATCGACTTGGACATCGTGGAGCAGCGGCACCGAGAGAAGCGACAGGAGATCACGAGGCTCTACAAGGAGGCGCTGCCCTACCTGGAGCGCTACCGGGCCTTGGCCCCCGACCAGCGAAACCGCTGGCTGCAGCCGCTCTACACGATCTACCTGAAGCTCAACATGGGGGAGGAGTTTGACGAGATCAACAAACAATAACCGAATCAGAACAACAGAACAAAGATGAACAAGATACATACGCTGGCCGACCGTATCGGCATCACGCTGACGCCGATGCAGGAGACCGTGGCCGACCGATTGCTCCATACGGACCGCAACGTCGTGGTCCTCTCGCCGACGGGATCGGGCAAGACCTTTGCCTATCTGCTGCCGCTGGTGGCCATGATCGACGCGAGTCGGCAGGAGGTGCAGGCCGTGGTTGTGGTGCCGGGACGCGAGTTGGCGCTGCAGTCGCAGCAGGTGCTGGAGTCGATGCGCACGGGACTGCGCTCGATGGCAGTCTATGGCGGCCGCCCCACGATGGAGGAGCACCGCAAGATGCGCGAGGTGCGCCCGCAGGTGGTCTTCGGCACGCCGGGCCGTCTCAACGACCATATCGACAAGGGCAACCTGGAGGCGGAGACCGTGGGCATGCTGGTCATCGACGAGTATGACAAATGTCTCGAAATGGGATTTCAGGCCGAGATGAGCCGTCTCGTGGCGAGTCTGCCGGCAGTGCGCCGCAAGGTCCTGCTCTCGGCGACAAGGGCCGAGGAGGTGCCAGCCTTCATGCGCAATGCCTTGAAGGGCGCCCCCGAGGTGGTCGATTTCCTGCCTGACGACGAAGTGGTCTCCGATCGCGTACTAATAAATAAGGTGAGAAGCGAGGAGCGCGACAAGTTGCCCGCCCTGCTGCAGTTGCTCTGCCAGTTGGGCGAGGGCAAGACGGTGGTCTTCCTCAACTATCGCGACGCCGTGGGCCGCGTGGCCGACTACCTGGCCGAGGCGGGTTTCGACGTGAGCAGCCTCCATGGCGGACTGGACCAGCGGGAGCGCGAGCAGGCGGTCTATCGCTTTGCCAACGGGAGCGCCAACGTGCTGGTGAGCACAGACCTGGCGTCCCGCGGACTCGATATCCCCGACATCAGCCATATCATCCACTACCATCTGCCCGAGACCGAGGAAGCCTATATCCACCGCACGGGCCGCACGGCGCGCTGGGACAAGCAGGGCGCTACCTTCTTCCTGCTGGGTCCCGAGGAGGAGTTGCCCGCTTATGTCGAGGCTGAGATCCACGACTACCAGCTTGACGGCGGTCAGCATCCCGTGCCCCGCGCCACGATGGCTACCTTGTATATAGGAAAAGGCAAGAAAGACAAGGTCTCGAAGGGCGATATCGTGGGTTTCCTCTGCAAGAAGGGCGGACTCAAAGCCACGGAGATCGGGCGCATCGACGTGATGCAGCGCTATGCCTATGCCGCAGTGGCAAAAAGTAAACTCTCTGCGGTTCTCAAAATGACAAGTGGAGAGAAAATCAAGGGAATCCGTACGGTAGTGGAGGAAATCAAGTGAAACGCGTGACCAAATGTAAACTGTGCTGGGGCGCAACACGGCCTGTCCCCATGTCGCAGCTTACAGTTTGATTGACAAAAAACGCTAAAATATTTGGCCGTGTGGAAATAAAGCAGTAAATTCGCAGTCGAAACATCAATCAATTCAATTAATACTTTAGAGATGAAGAAGTACAATTTCTATGCAGGCCCGTCGCTTCTGCCGCGCGAGGCCGTCGAGAACACTGCAAAGCAGATCCTGGATTTCAACGGTATGGGCGTATCTTTGATGTGCGTTAGCCACCGTAGTCCGGCTTTCCAGGCCGTTATGGACGAGACCGTCGCTCTCATCAAGGAGCTGCTCGACATTCCCGAGGGCTACTCAGTGCTCTTCCTTGGTGGCGGTGCTTCTACGCAGTTCATGCAGATCCCTGCCAACTTCCTGATCAAGAAGGCTGCCTATGTCAACACGGGTGTGTGGGCAAAGAAGGCCCTCAAGGAGGCTAAGCTCTTCGGTGAGGTGATCGAGGTTGCCTCTTCAGCTGCCGACAACTACAGCTACATCCCCAAGAACTACGACGTTCCTGCTGACGTGGACTACCTCCACGTCACGACCAACAATACGATCTACGGTACGGAGCTCCTCAAGGACCTCGACGTCAATGTGCCGATGATCGCCGATATGTCTTCTGATATCATGAGCCGCCCTGTCGATGTGTCTAAGTACAAGGCTATCTACGGTGGTGCTCAGAAGAACATGTCTATGGCCGGTGTCACCTTCGTGATCGTCAAGGACGACGAGCTGGGCAAGGCTCCGCGCGAGTTGCCTACGATGGTTGACTATCGCACCCACGTGGACAAGGGCTCTATGTTCAATACGCCTCCTGTGGTGCCTATCTACTCTCTGCTTGAGACGGTCCGTTGGGTGAAGGCCCAGGGTGGTGTCAAGGAGATGGAGCGTCGCGCTATCGAGCGTGCTGACATCCTTTACGGAGAGATCGACCGCAACCGCTTGTTCCGTGGTACCGTCGCAGAGGAGGATCGTTCACGCATGAACATCTGCTTCGTCATGAACGACGAGTACAAGGAGCTGGAGAAGCCGTTCTTCGACTTCGCTACCGAGCGTGGCATGTTGGGTATCAAGGGTCACCGTTCAGTCGGTGGTTTCCGTGCTTCTTGCTACAACGCTATGTCTGTCGAGGGTGTTCAGGCACTCGTCCAGGCTATGAAGGACTTCGAGGCACAGCACTAATTTTTAGAAACATGAGTGAGACGGGGGAGCAGCAGTTTCCCTGTCTCCTTATTATAACAGACTTATATAATCAATACATTCAATGAAAGTTTTAATTGCAACTGCTAAGCCGTTCGCAGCTGAGGCTGTACAGGGCATCAAGAAGGAATTTGAGGGCACGGGCCACGAGGTAGTGCTCCTGGAGAAATATGAGACCAACGAGCAGCTCCTCGACGCTGTCAAGGACGTGGACGCCATGATCGTTCGCTCCGACAAAATCACCGCTGAGGTCCTCGACGCTGCCAAGAACTTGAAGATTGTCGTTCGCGCTGGTGCCGGCTTCGATTCTATCGACTGCCAGTATGCCAAGGAGAAGAACGTCGTCGTCGAGAACACGCCGGGTCAGAACGCCAACGCCGTGGCTGAGCTCGTGATGGGTATGCTCGTCTATGTGGCTCGCAACCACTTCAATGGCAAGTCTGGCCATGAGCTCATGGGCCGTCGTCTCGGTCTGCTCGCTTTCGGTAATGTCGGTCGCAACGTGGCCCGCATCGCCAAGGGCTTCGGCATGGAGGTGTCTGCTTACGACGCTTTCGTTCCCGCTGAGGCTATCGAGAAGGAGGGTGTACACGCTTGCAAGGATCAGAAGGAGCTCTTCGAGATCAGTGACGTGCTTTCTCTCCACATCCCCGCTACGCCGGAGACCATCAAAAGCATCAACTATGACATGGTCAACCTGATGCCGAAGGGTGGCATCCTCGTCAACGCTGCCCGCAAGGAGGTGATCGACGAGGAGGGCCTGCTGAAGCTGATGAACGAGCGTGAGGATCTCCGCTACATCGCCGACATCATGCCCGACATGGACGAGGAGTTCAAGAAGTTTGGCACGCGCTACTTCGCTACGCCGAAGAAGATGGGTGCTCAGACCGCTGAGGCCAACATCAACGCTGGTATCGCTGCTGCCCGTCAGATCAACGCCTTCTTCACGGATGGCTGCACCAAGTTCCAGGTAAATAAGTAATCATCTTTTTTTAATAGTCCCCTTTTCCCTGTTCTTGCGAGCGGGGGAATGGGGCGTTTTTTTTCAATATTTTATATGGCAATTATTAAACCGTTCAAGGGCGTTCGCCCACCGAAAGAATATGTAGAGCGTGTAGAGTCGCGTCCTTACGACGTCCTCGATTCAGACGAGGCTCGCGCCGAGGCTGGTGACAACGAGATGAGTCTCTACCACATTATCAAGCCGGAGATCAACTTCCCCGAGGGCACCTCTGAGTACGACCCGCGCGTCTATGAGAGCGCCAAGGAGCACTTCAAGATGTTCCAGGAGAAGGGATGGCTCGTCCAGGACAAGGAGGATCACTACTACATCTACGCTCAGACGATGAACGGCCACACGCAGTATGGTCTCGTCGTGGGCGCCTATGTGGAGGACTACATGAATGGCGTGATCAAGAAGCATGAGCTCACCCGCCGTGACAAGGAGGAGGACCGCATGAAGCACGTTCGCGTCAACGACGCCAACATCGAGCCGGTCTTCTTCGCCTATCGCGACAACCAGACCCTCATCGACCTCTGCAACCGCTACGCTCAGACGGAGCCGGAGTATGACTTCATTGCTCCGATCGACGGTTTCCGCCACCAGTTCTGGGTGATCAGCGACAAGAACGACATCGATACCATCACCAAGGAGTTTGCCGAGATGCCGGCTCTCTACATCGCCGATGGTCACCACCGTTCTGCTGCTGCTGCCCTCGTAGGTGCTGAGAAGGCTAAGCAGAACCCCAACCACACGGGCAAGGAGGAGTACAACTACTTCATGGCTGTCAGCTTCCCCGCAAGCCAGCTGACGATCCTCGACTACAACCGCGTCGTTCGCGACCTCAATGGTATGTCTTCTGAGGAGTTCCTCTCTGCACTGCAGGTCAACTTCACGGTAGAGGACAAGGGCACGGAGATTTACAAGCCGGCTCGCCTCCACGAGTTCTCACTCTATCTCGACGGCCACTGGTACGCCCTCAACGCCAAGGAGGGTACTTACGATGACAACGATCCTATCGGCGTGCTCGACGTAGATATCTCCAGCCGTCTGATCCTCGACGAACTGATGAACATCAAGGATCTCCGCTCTGACAAGCGTATCGACTTCGTCGGTGGTCTCCGTGGCCTCGGCGAGTTGAAGCGTCGTGTCGATAGCGGCGAGATGCGCTGGGCTCTGGCTCTCTATCCTGTCTCAATGAAGCAGATCATGGACATCGCCGACAGTGGCAACATCATGCCGCCGAAGGCCACATGGTTTGAGCCGAAACTCCGCTCTGGCTTGGTTATCCACAAGTTGGAGACAGAGGATTGATCATCTTTTTGATGATTAACGATTATTAATAGATTGTTTAGTCCGCAGTCCTCTCTCTTGGGGCTGCGGATTTTTTCCAATCTCTAATTTTACAGAATGGCAGATACCTACAAGACCGTTTCCAAGGAAGTCTGCGAGGGATTTTATTCCGAAAAGCGGAGCAAGTTTCTCGCCTTTGTGCATCATGTTGACTCTGTCGATGAGGCTATGACCATCGTCAAGGAGTATAGGAAGAAATACTATGATGCGCGCCACTGTTGCTATGCCTACGTCCTGGGATCGGACCGTGCTGATTTCCGTGCCAACGACGACGGCGAACCTTCCTCCACGGCGGGCAAGCCCATCCTTGGCCAACTCAACCGGCTGGAGCTCACTGATGTCCTGGTCGTGGTCATCCGCTATTATGGTGGCGTCAACCTGGGCACGGGAGGACTTATCGTGGCCTACCGCACGGCGACGGAGGACGCACTTTCCAAGGCCGTCATAGAAGAAAAATTTGTGGAGCAGCGCATCACCTATCGTTTCACCTATCCGATGATCAATGCCGTCATGCGGGTGGTCAAGGAGACGGGAGCGCGTATCGTCAGCCAGTCTTTCGACAACGACTGCGAGATTGTCCTCTCCATTCGCCAGAGTCTGGCCGAAGGCCTTCAGGCGCGATTGGACAAACTCTCCTTTGAATAAATCGCAATAATCATCAAGTATGGACAAGTTTTCTCTATTCCCTCTTGTATATCATCGTACAGGTGGTACTCATTGCGATCTCTATACCCATTATTGGCACCATCTTGGGCATCTTGTTGGTGTTCTTCGGCAGTTGCTATGACGATTTCACGGGGTCGCACGATTTCTTTGTGTGGTGGTTCTGTTAATTTCTTCATTTTTTTGCCCCATGCATTTGGTCGTTACAAATAAAGTGTTTACCTTTGCATGAGAAATAGATAGTTAGTGGTTGCGAAGTCTAAGAGTTTTACTCTTATTGACCCGCAAGCATTATCAATCAAAGGGGTGACTTCTCCTTCAAAAGGGTTTGGCTTCTCCTTCAAAAGGTGTTACTTCTCCTTCAAAAGAGTGGACTGGTCTCTCATCCAGGTTGACTGATCCCTCGAAGAGGTTGACAGAACTCTCAAAATGGTTGTTGACAGATTTCTCAAAGAGGTTGTTGACAGGATTTCACAAAGGGCTGGCGACAGTTCTGTCTTAATGAGCAGAAAGAGTTTCCACCCGTAGTTTTTTGGAAAGTTGGCAGAGTGACCGAATGCGCTGGACTCGAAATCCGGTATACCCATTACGGGTATCGGGGGTTTGAATCCCTCACTTTCCGCTGAATTTGGAAGGGTTTTTGCCCTTCCTTTTTTTTGCTTTTTACGGCTTAAATGATTGATTTTTAAGCGTTTACGATTTTATTTCTTTTGACTTGTGTACATGCTTAGAGAAATAGAAATCAATCAAGAAATATAGAAAGTTATGGAGAAGTTTCCGAGTTTTAGCTGGTGCATTGACAGAAGGAAGACGCTGGCAAAGACGGGTGTGGCAAGTGTGGAGATGCGCGTGACGTATATGCGGAAGAGCAAGGTGATGGCTACATGGGCGTCAGCTGGTGACCGTGATCGGCAACGAGCGGAAGGCGAGAGGCAAGGCCGGCTGGCGTCTGCCGTGGGGAGTAGGACCGGCGCTTTGTACTTAAACCTAAACCGCCATTGGTGCTCTGTAGAAGAACCAGTGGCGGTTTCGTATTATGGGCGACTACAGGAGTCTTGTCTCAAAATCTCCAGCATCTTGGTCTGCAACACTACTCTCTCGCTTTGCTTCGCAACGTAAAGATCGTACTGTGTCTGAATATTTATAAGAAATTCTGCAGAAATGCCGAGGGCGTTTCCTATCAATAATGCCATCTCGGGTGTCAGTGCACGCTTCCCTTTTATGACGTCATTCAGATTGGATTTCTGTATGCCAGTGAGCTTGGACAATTCGCTCTGCTTCATGTTGCGTGCAGCGAGCTCGTCCTTAATCACCTCGCCCACATGAGTTGCCTCAAATGGCACCGCCTGATTAAAACTAAACTTAGTCATAATGATGTGATATTTCTAATAATTCTATTTCTGTAATGACAATGCTTCCATCAAGAGGAGAACTTTTGAAGATCAATCGCCATGTATCATTGCAACGTACAGACTCTTGTCCTTTTCTGTCACCATGCAACGCTTCATAATTTAATCCTTTTAAGCGGAAGAGGTCTTCGATTCGTTGAGCAGCCCTCATATAATCAACAGCTTTCTTGTACCCCTTTATCACTTGAATAGGCAACCTCCTGTATCTCTTATTTGATGTTTTGCCATTTTCATATAATTCGAGTAACGCTTCGTCTTCTGATGTTATGTTCATTGATGTGCGGCCAAGTTTTGACGGTTCAAAGATAGTGTTTTTATTTTGGTTATCAAAATTGATAACGGATTATTATTGCGTTTATAGGTATTTTTAACGAATGGAGCATTAGATAAATCTTTCCGTCCTGCCACCGAGGAAGACATCGAAAAGAGAGGTGTCGTTTACTACGAGGGCAAGCCGGCCCATGTTGCAATGGTTATACACAGTGGTGAGCAGGTTGGCGCAGCTCAACAACAAGGCGCAAGCCCTACCATCAATATTCATGTCCTCTATGAGGAATAGCGTCAAAGAGAGATGGGATACTTGGCCCCGGGGTGAAAGGATGAGGTCAAGTATCCCATAGATTATAATCCCGTCTGCAGGCTGACAGTCGTCAATTGGCGGCTGCCGTTAGCGAGCAGAGGATGTCGGCAGGCTGGGGCCGCCAGCAGGCGGGAAGAGTAGGGGAGAGATTACTTCTTCTCCGGCACGCGCTCAAGGGCGGTGGTGAGCAACTTCCAGAACGGCTCTACCGTAGCCACCTGTGCGCGCTCGCTGGTCGTATGCGGAGAGAGGAGCGTCGGGCCCATGCTGACGACGTCCATACCCGGATACTTGCTGAGGATGACGGAGCACTCCAGTCCGGCGTGGTCAGCCTGGACGGTAGCCTCCTGGCCGTTCTGCTCCTTGTAGATAGCCTTGAGCAGGTTGAGGATCTCGCTGTCGGGGTTGGGATCCCAGCCACCGTAGGGTGCGGTGAACTCCGTCTTCATGCCAGCCATGCTGAAGCAGCTCTCGAGCGTGCGGCAGAGATACTCCTTCATGTCCTCGCGGCTGGAGCGCGTGAGGATCTTGAAGGCAGCCTTGCCGTTCTCGATGTCGATGATGGCGAGGTTGGAAGAGGTCTCCACCACGTTGGGATAAGCCGGAATCATGCGCAGCATGCCGTTGTGGCAAGCGTAGATTGCGTCGATGAGGTTGTCCTGGATCTCAGAGGGCAGCAGCTCGGCGGGCTTCTCCACCGGCTCCACGAAGAACTCGACGTTCTTCTCGATGCCCTTGAACTCATCCTCGATGAGCAGGCGCTGATCCTCTACCAGTTTCTTCAGTGCCTCCACCTTGTCGGCAGCGAGGGCGAGCACGACCTCTGCCTTGAACGGGATGGCGTTGCGCATGTTGCCACCATGCCATACGGCCAGGCGAGCGCCCAGCTGCTGCACGGCCTTGCGTACGAGGCGCACCATCTCCTTGTTGGCGTTGGCGCGGCCACAGTGGATCTCCAGTCCCGAGTGGCCACCAAAGAGGCCCTTCAGCGTCACGCGGACTGCCGTCTCCTCGTTGTTGGCGACCGGCTGATACTCCAGTTTGGCGGTGATGTCAATGCCACCAGCAGAACCGATGACAAACTTGCCCCAGAGCTCTGAGTCGAGGTTCATCAGGATATCGCCGCAGAGCTCACCCTCGGGGAGCTCGTTGGCACCAAACATGCCCGTCTCCTCGTCGCGGGTGATCAGACCCTCGACCAGACCGTGCTTGAGGTCCTTGCTCTCCATGACAGCCATGATGGCAGCCACGCCCAGACCGTTGTCAGCACCGAGCGTCGTGCCCTTGGCGCGCACCCAGCCCTCCTCGTCGATATAGGTCTCGATGGGGTCGGTCTCGAAGTTGTGTGTGCTGTCCGGTGTCTTCTGCGGCACCATGTCCATGTGGGCCTGCAGCACGACGCCCTTGCGGTTCTCATAGCCAGGAGTGGCCGGCTTGCGCATGACGATGTTGCCGCCAGCGTCCTGGAATGCCTCTACGCCGACGCGCTTGGCGAAGTCGAGCAGAAACTGCTGTACTTTCTCTGCGTGGCCTGACGGGCGCGGAATCTTGGTCAATGCGTCGAAGTTGCGCCAGATGCACTCCGGCTTTAGGTTTTTGATCTCTTCCATAGTTATTTTATTGTTTTGCGGAGCGGTGGAGCGAGTCCGGCCACTACCTGATTAGACAATTTCTTTTTTTCTGTTTCTCCGCTGCAGGTATCGGTCCCCTTGCGGTTCTCCTCCTTGCGGTTTTCCTGCTGCGTGGTTTTCCTGCTGCGTGGTTTTTCCCTGCGGCTTTCCCCTGCAGCCTCTCCTCTACGTGGCTTCCCCCAGCGGCTTCTCCTATCGGTTGTCTGCCGCTACGGCCGCGGGCTGCTGCCCCTGCTTGCGCTTCTTCATAAAGGCCAGCACGATCCAGGCGTAGATGCCGAGCAGGACCACGAGCAGCGTCTGAACCGTATGGACGATCAGCACGAAATAGAGCGCTGGCGCATAGGCGACGCCATAGAGCATGAGCATCGTCTTGACGGCGAAATGCCAGAGGTCCGCGCGCCGTTGGGCGTGGGGACGATGACCGCTATGGATCCTACGACGAAGCAGACCAGCGCGCAGGTCAGTCCCAGACTCGCCGTCTCCCTTGAAGCAGAAGAAGGTGAGGTAGAAATGGAGGAAATAGCTCGCCCAGATCGCCAGGCTATACAGGATGAACAGGGGTACGTTGCGCACGCCGCGGAGCGAGGTGATGCCGAGCCAAATCCCCTGCAGCGTCTCCTTCACCTTTTTATATATGGAGAGCGTGCGGAGGAAGAAGTAGGCGAAGACCAGCGTGGCGACGGCACAGATGGCCGTGACGATCCATCCCATCGTGGAGAAACTCGACAGTACGTCGTCGATGCGTGTGCCCGTGCGCGAGAAGAATGTGCCGAAGACGTGGAGCTGCATGAGGAAGGCCAGTCCCGTGATGATCGCGACGATCAAGGTGTCAACAACGCGCTCCGTCACCACCGTGCCGATAGCCTTGGGAAAGGACGTGCCGTCCCATTTGCGGAGCACCCCGCAGCGCGCCACCTCGCCCACGCGGGGGATGACGAGGCTCACGGCGTAGGAGAGATAGATGGAGAGCACGCAGACCCGCTTGCGCGGATGCTCGCCGATGGGCGTGAGTGCCTGCTCCCAGCGCCAGCCCCGGAAGGCCTGCGCCAGTATGCCGAAGGGCAGGGAGAGGACCATCCAGGTCCAGTTCATCTCGTTGGTCAGCACCTCCCGGATGCTGCCGAAATCAAAGTCCCGGTACATCCAGTAGAGTATCGCGCCACCCAGCAATAGGGGCAGCGCCACCTTCACAACGCTATTGACATGCTTATTACTGTCCATTTCGGAGAGCAAAGATAGCCTTTTTCTTTCAAAGTACGGATTATTTTTCCTAACTTTGTGGCCGAATAAAGAAAAATTAAGAAAAAGATGAAGTCCGTTAAGCCCAAAAAGCATCTCGGCCAGCACTTCCTGACCGATTTAGGCATAGCCCGCCGCATCGCCGACACCGTGGACGCCTGCCCCGAGATTCCCGTCCTGGAGATTGGTCCCGGCATGGGTGTGCTCACCCAGTATCTTGTCGAGAAGCCCCGCGAGGTCAAGGCCGTGGAGATTGACAAGGAGAGCGTCGCCTATCTCTACGACCGCTTCCCGAAGTTGCGCGACAACATCATCGGCGACGACTTCCTCCGCATGGACCTCACGACCCTCTTCGACGGGCGCCCCTTCGTCCTCACGGGCAACTATCCCTACGACATCTCCTCGCAGATCTTTTTCAAGATGCTCGACAACAAGGAGTTGATTCCCTGCTGCACGGGTATGATCCAGCGCGAGGTGGCCCTCCGCATGGCGGCCGCGCCGGGCTCCAAGGCCTACGGCATCCTCTCCGTCCTCACCCAGGCGTGGTACGACGTGGAGTATCTCTTCACCGTCGATGAGACCGTCTTCAATCCGCCCCCCAAGGTCAAGAGTGCCGTGATCCGCATGACGCGCAACGGCGTCCAGGAGCTGGGCTGCGACGAGCGGTTGTTCAAGCGGCTGGTCAAGGCCGTCTTCAACCAGCGGCGCAAGATGCTGCGCGTCAGCCTGCGCCAGTTGTTCCAGGGCCAGCGCCCCGAGGACGGCTTCTTCCAGCGCGACATCATGACCAAACGGCCCGAGCAGCTCAGCATCGCCCAGCTGGTCCAGCTGACCAATGAGGTGGGCGAGCAACTGCAAAAGATAGAAAAATCGGCTGGTGGAGGAGAAAAAACCGCCGATTCTGTTGCACAACTGTGATATTATGGCTATATTTGCCGAAAAATTAAGAAATAAAGAATAAGTAAAGACCAATGTTAGACGTAAAACAGACTTTGAAGGATGCCGAGGAGCGTATGGAGTCGGCCATCCTCTACCTCGACGAGGAGCTTGCCCACATCCGCGCTGGACGCGCCAACGTGGCGATTCTCGACGCCGTGCGTGTGGATTCCTACGGATCGAAAGTGCCTCTGAATCAGGTGGCTACCGTCTCCACCCCCGATGCCCGCACCATCGCCATCCGTCCCTGGGACCGCAAGGCCATCCGCGATATCGAGAAAGCCATCATGGACAGCGACGTAGGCGTCACGCCGGAGAACAACGGCGAGGTGATCCGCCTTAACCTGCCGCAGCCCACGGGCGAGCGCCGTAAGGAACTGGTCAAGCAGAGCAACAAGATCGGCGAACGCACGAAGGTGGAGATCCGCAACGTGCGTGGCGACATCAAGGACAAGCTGAAGAAGGCCATCAAGGACGGCCTCTCCGAGGACAACGAGAAGGACGCCGAGCTCGACCTCCAGAAGTTGCACGACAAGTATATCAAGCAGGCCGAAGAACTCCTCTCTGCCAAGGAGAAGGAGATCATGACGGTCTAAGAAAACCTAAGAAAAGAGAGAAAGGCGCATCCGCCTCTCGCAGGTCCTTGCCACGGCTCGATCGTGGTGAAGGCCCATGGGGAGGGGCTGGTGCATCCTGCTACAGCGCAAGGGTTCGGGTGGCCCAGCGGCCGGCCTGGATCCTGCGTAGCCATTCCTATATGATTCAGAGAAAATGCTCGGCTTAGTCGTTAAAAACACGGGGAGCTGGTATTGCGTCAAGGCCGACGACGGCCGGATGGTGGACTGCAAGGTCAAGGGCAACTTTCGCCTGAAAGGCATTCGCAGCACCAATCCCGTGGCCGTGGGCGACCGGGTGGAGATCCGCCTCAATCCCGAGGGAACGGCCTTCATCACCGCCATCTGCGACCGGCGCAACTACATCGTCCGCCGATCCTCCAACCTCAGCAAACAGAGCCACATCCTCGCTGCCAACGTCGATCAGGCCCTGCTTGTCGTCACGGTCAACTACCCTGAGACAAGCACCACCTTCATCGACCGTTTCCTGCCGGCGCGGAGGCCTATCGCGTGCCCGTGATCCTGGCCTTCAACAAGCTCGACCTCCTCTCCGAGGACGAGCGGCGCTACCAGGCGGCCATGCGCTTCCTCTACGAGAACATCGGCTACACCGTCGTGGAGCTCTCCGCCCATGATGCCGACGACGTGGCGCGCCTGCTGCCCCTGCTGCAGGGTCAATCGACGCTCCTCAGCGGCAACAGCGGCGTGGGCAAATCGACGCTCATCAACGCCATCCTGCCCGGGGTCAACCTGCGCACGGCCGACATCTCCGAGGCCCACAACACGGGCATGCACACCACCACCTTCAGCGAGATGCTCCCGCTGCCGGGCGGCGGCTACCTCATCGACACGCCGGGCATCAAGGGCTTCGGCACCTTCGATATCGGGCGCGAGGAGCTGACGAGCTATTTCCGCGAGATCTTCCACTTCTCCAAGGACTGCCGTTTCAACAACTGCACGCATACCCACGAGCCGGGGTGCGCCGTCCGCAAGGCCGTGGAGGACCACTACATAGCCGAGAGCCGCTACCAGTCCTACCTCTCCATGCTCGACGACCAGGAGGAGGGCAAATACCGGGAGGCCTACTAAGGGGGTGCTCCCGACCTGCTGGCGGAGCGTGGTGCGCCGCCACGACGGCGCCTCCGAGACGCGACGCCGTCCTGCAACGATTCAACTACAGAGATACGAAATTATTATTCACCAAATCAGTTTTTTGAGAGTATGAGAAATATGAGACGCAAGACGATTCTGCTGTCGGCAGCCCTGCTGTTGGCGGCCAGCCATACCTTTGCTCAGGTCAGCACGGAGGTCATCAATGGCCTCAGTTACAAGATCAACGCCCGCACCCATACGGCAACCCTCGTGGGCAACGAGGACAACCCCTATACGGGCAACATCGTCGTGCCCGAGACCGTCACGGCCCAGGACGGCACCGACTATTCCGTCACGGCCTTTGGCGAGGAGTGCTTCCTCGGCTGCATCGACCTGGAGAGCGTCAAGATCCCCTCCACCGTCACCACGCTCGGCGCCCGCTGCTTCATGAACTGTCAGACCATCACCGAGATCGACCTCCCCGACGGCCTCAAGGAGCTGCCCGTGGGCTGCTTCGCCTCCTGCGCCAGCCTCAAGCGCATCGACGTGCCCGCCAGCGTCACTTCCGTGGGCGGTGTCTGCTTCATGGACTGCACCGACCTTTCCGAGGTCCATCTTCCCGCCACCATCAAGTCGCTGCCCGCCCAGTGCTTCTCGCGCTGCCTGAGCCTCATGGAGATGGAGATTCCCTCCTCCGTCACATCCATCGGCGACTACTGCTTCTATCGTAGCAGCCTCTCCAGCATCAAGATTCCCTATTCCGTCACCACTGTTGGCGCCCATTGCTTTGAGAAGTGCAGCATGCTGGAGACCGTGGAGCTCGCCTCTACCGTTACCCAGCTCAACGAGGGCTGCTTCTCCTATTGCTCGTCGCTCACGTCGCTCTATTTCAACGGCAACATGCCCGACAACACCATCGGCTGCGGCGCGCCCAACAGCTGCTCCCTCTACGTGCCCGAGGAGTACTACGACCACTACCAGGAGGAGCTCGGCGCCGTCTATCGCAAGATCTTCACCTGGACGCCCAATGAGCTGACCCGCATCGACCAGCTGGCCCAGCGCGATCCTCAGGTTTCCAGCCAGGGTGGCGTCGTCACCGTCTCGGGTCTCAACCGCGGCGAGGAGGTGCAGTTTGTCGGCCTCGACGGTCGTCTGCTCTCCTCTGTCCAGGCTCTCGACGGCACGGCCTCTTGCGCCGTCTCCGCCCCCGTCGTCATCGCCCGTGTGCGTGGCGCGGCGGTCAAGGTTGTCGTCCGATAGCGCGGGTTTATAAGCCTTTTTTGCGTGGGTGGACGCCGTTGGTTTCCCCTTGCTTCCTTGTGGAGCGGGAGAGCAGCGGCGACCATCCACGTGCTTCTTTCCTGGTGGTTTTGCGCCTGTTTTATGGCCCATTCAAGCCAAAGAATGGTAAATTTGCGCACCTCTCTTTGTAAGATGTAAAAAAGGTAGTAATTTTACCATTGCAAATACGCAATCTACCATTTGTCCATATTGCGCCAAACCTGTCCAGCGCAAAACGACTACAAGAAATATGAGGAAAGAAGAAGTCAAAAACTACACCATTACGACTGACGGACAATCCGGGCTGGAGTTTGAGCTGCACCTCATGCCGCAGTTTTTCAATTCCGCCGTCTGTCTGGAGCAGTCCCATACCCATACCTATTATCAGATCATCTGGTTTCGCCGCGGCTACGGCATCCACCAGGTCGATTTTGTCGATTATCCCGTCGATGACAACACGCTCTTCTTCATCGCTCCCGGCCAGGTCCATTCCTTCCACGGGTCGCGCGACTGCGAGGGCGTCATCATCCGCTTCAACGCCAGTTTCATGGCCGACGAGCAGTCGAGCGAGAGTATCTTCCTCAAATACGACATCTTCAACGCCTACGACTCCCTGCCTTACTACAAGATCACCGATGCTGAGTCCGACCATCTCTACATTCTGGTCCAGGCCATGCGCATCGAGCTCTCCCTCAAGTCGGCCTTCGCCCACAAGGACTACATGCAGTATCTCGTCCGCCTCTTCCTGATCCGCGTCCAGCGCGCGGGCACGCGTCGTGCCGTCCAGAAGCTCTCCGTCTCCTGTGTGGCCCACCGCAGTTTCGTGCGCTTCCGCCAGTTGCTGGAGAAGCACTTCCGCGAGATCCACACCGTCAAGGAGTATGCCGAGATGCTCCATGTCTCGACCCGTACGCTCTCCCACTATGTCGCCCAGAGCGCCCACCTCACGCCCCTGCAGGTCATCAACGACCGCGTCGTCCTCGAAGCCAAACGCCAGTTGCAGCATTCCACGCTCAGTATCAAGGAGATCGGTTATCAGCTGGGCTTCGAGGATCCCTCCTATTTCGTCAAGTTTTTCAAGCGTATGACGGGCCAAATGCCCAAGGAGTTTAGGAAGGACTGCGAGGTTCAGCAGCGCCTTTCTGCCAGCGTGTCATCATCCAAAATTACAAATATAATGAAACAGAAAATTGGTATTCCTACCGCCGACGGGAAACTCTTTCCCCATTTCGGCAAAGCGCCCCACGTGACGGTTTTCGACGTGGAGGACGAGAAAATCCTCAACAAGGAGGTGCTGACAGCGCCTGAGCACGCCCACGGAGCCATGCCTAAGTTCCTGCAGGGCCTGGGCGTCACGGACGTGATCTGTGGCGGACTGGGAGCCGGCGCCATTCAGCTCCTTGAGCAGATGACCATCCGCATCCATGGCGGCGCTCCTGCCGACGACGTCGATGCCGTCGTCGATGCCTACCTGAAGGGCACGCTCGTCCTTGGCGACCGCACCTGCCACCACGACGGATGCGGCGGCGATCACCATCACCACCAATAATTCCTCTCACGACCTGCGCCCCACGGTCCCACTCTGTAGCGCAATACGCACTCCCCCCAAGCAGTCCATTTGCTTAACGTTATTATGTTATTATGTTATTATGTTATTACGACTAAGACGGGGGGAGTCATGGCAATAAAAAGAACAACATGCCGCCGTGGGGGGAGGGGAAACTACCATCGAGGGCTTCCATAAGTCCTCGAAACTACGTTGCATCGATCTACGAAGCGAGGCCATAGAGGCCGCGTGATGGCGCTTTTCCACCACTGCCCTCTATGGTCTCTGTGCGTTTTCTACCGTTTTCACGAGGAGTCCGAACGGAGTAATAGCCCTCGCCGACATCATCGGCGACGAGACATACCGCAATTTTTTTGTTGAAATCACAAACTGGGACTGTACAAAATAAGAAACTAACGATGTGCGTTTACGCTTTGCAATGTAATGGAAATTTACTACAGAAAGCCCTGTGAAAGCTGTTAGCAGGGGTTCGCATCGGCCCAAATTGTACCCTCGTCGCTGATGTCAAAACCAAGTTTTTCTGCCCTTGATGGTGTCGACAGGGGCGTTTCGGAGGGGGCTTCAGGGAGGTTCGAAGGGCATTTTTTAGCTTGTCGATGCAGTCTGCAACATCATAGGATCACGCATTTTCTTCTCATTTCCCCTGATTTTCGAGGGGGTGGAAGAAAAGGTGAGGATATTTCTTGCTTAGTCGTCAAAAGTGGTAAATGTTATCAGCGAAAGGGGAATGGAGAGATTGTGTCTTTAGGCTTTTTGCTATAAGTCTCATATACATAGATAGTTATGTTGTGTTGTTGAAGAAATGGTTGAAGAGAATGGTCTTCTTTGTAATAACATAATAGTAACTATTCAGCAATAACACTCCTTTGAGTTTTTTGTCAACAATCCTGACAAAACAAGTAGGCGATAATATATTGAAAACCAATAAAATATTTACACTTTATTTTTGGATATCTCGGATATTTTTTGTACCTTTGTATCTATGAATAAGCAAGTTACGGATATATCGCAAGCCTTGAAAAGGCTGACATCTGAGATGCAGTCGATGCATGAAGCCATCGATGCGCTACATACGGAGAATGCGAATTTGCGCCGTAACGTGGAAAGGCTTCAAAAGAGAACCGCAGCCTGCGCAAGCGGCTGGAAAAGTATGAGAAGCCCGACAAGAATTCAAACAACAGCAGCACTCCTCCCTCCAAGGAAAAGATGAAAGCCGAAGTGATTCGGCGCACAAAAATCCTTGCGAAAGAAGAGCGGCCTTAAACCTGGCGGGCAGCCTGGGCATGAGGCACACAACAGAAATATGACGGAAAAGCCGAATGTTGTGGAAGACTGCATGAGTGGATATTGTCGCGAGTGCGGTCGTGACTTGTCCGGCATAGCGGGAGAGCTTGACTATGTAAGTCAAGTTGTAGATTTGCCAACGTTGGCGCCTGTCGTGAGAGAATATCGCCATTACAAGAAGACCTGCACCTGCGGATGTTGCAATAGAGGATACGAGCCGCGCAAGCGGGGCAACCAAGAACTTTTGGCAAGAACATCAGAGCCGTTGTGACCTACCTGAGCGTGGTGCAGTGCATACCTTACGAGCGACTGGCTTCTTTGATGGAAGAGGTGTTTTCTGTCCACATGAGCCAAGGCTCCATCAAGAACATTGTACAGGAGGCCATGAGGAAATCCAAGCCTGCCATAAAGCTGCTGGAAGACATGCTGAGGAAATCACCCGTTGTGGGCTTCGATGAGTCGGGTTGCTACAACAACAAGAAAAATTGGATTGGGCGTGGATAGCGCAAACAACATACTTGACGCTTTGCTTCCGTGCTGCCGGCCGCTCGTCAAAAGTGCTTGAAGAGAGGTTCGGCGATGCTCTAAAAACATGGTGGCAGTGACCGACAGGCACAGCGCGTATTTTTCCCTTGACTTTTGAATCACCAAGTGTGCCTTACCCACCTTCTGCGCGAGTTGGAATACTTGACAGAGCTTGACCCGAAACAGCAGTGGTCGAAAGATGTGGCAAGCCTGTTTAGACAAGCCATTCATGAGAGAAAACACTCGGCCTAATGAATTCATTGACAAAAGAACTTGGCTTGACAAGCTTGACGATCTGCTGAAAGCCAACCTGCTCCACCTAAGATCCAACTTCGAGAGGCTTCGCAATGGACTCGCAAAATGCAGGGATTACATATTCAACTTCTTGGAAAATCCCGCAATTCCACCCGACAACAATGCGAGCGAGAGAGGAATCCGAAAACTGAAGATAAAGCAGAAAGTGTCCGGCACTTTCAGGTCTGACAATGGAGCAGACGCTTTCTTTTTCTATACATTCCATTGCTGACACTGCATGGAAAAACGGCCAGTCGCAGCTGCAAGCTATCCATACCATCCTGTCGTTATAGGATGGTAGGATGCTGCATGCCTACACTATTGCTGAATAGTTACAACATAATAACATAATAACAAAATAACATTAAGAGTTTGCGATAAGGGCGCTGGGAGTTCAAAGAATAGTATATATAAATAATATATTATTTATATATACTATTCTTTTTGGCCCGGAAAACTCCCGCAGTCGATTTTGCTTAACGTTATTATGTTATTTTGTTATTATGTTATTACGACCATTGCGAGGACTCGCAATGGTCGCAGCGCGATAGGCAAATAACATAATAACAAAATAACATAATAACGTTAAGGAATTCCCACTTCGCCTTCTATTTTCTCAAACGCGATTTAAATGTAAAGAATATTCGGGACATTAGTCAGTAGTTCACATAGCTTTGCTATGTGCTATTCTCTGCAAGACGAAAAAAAGTTGGAAAATATTTGTGATTTTATTTGGAGGTATGAAATAAAATGCCTAACTTTGCACCATTATTTGAGACTTGCGGAACAAACCCATAGATGGCCCGCGACGGGCTTTTCTTACGACAGGGGCGAGGGACAAACAAATAGCGGCGCCGGTCCTAAGCTACCATCGGCAAGGTCTCCATTTTGAACACCTTTAAACACCTTAAACGCAATGATCAACTACAGCATCACGGCAAGAGCCGTCAACCCGAATCTCTTCGAGATCAACCAGGCCAAGACGCGTATCAACCAGGCCAAGGCCGAGGGCAAGCAGCCCGACCCCAAGGACGAGGCACTCGTCGGGACCGTCGTCACCAACTTCTTCGCCACGGCACAGTATACCGAGGTGATGACCATCGAGAAGTTTGCACGCCACATCGCCGACCACGGCACGACCTACTCCCGCGCCGACATCATGGCGATCCTCTACATGGCAGTAGATTGCATGCGCGAGCAGCTGCTGGAGGGCAAGAAAATCCGCCTCGGCGAACTCGGCGACTTCTCCGTAGCGCTCAGCAGCAAGGGCGCAGAGACGGCGGAGAAGTTCAGTTCGCAGAACATCCAGCGCGTCACGGTCTGCTGGGAGCCGGGCAGCGAGTTCCGCAACCTCCTCGCCGACGCCGAGTTCAACCTCGTCGCTACGCGTTCGGCCCAGGCGGCCGTCCTCAAGGCCATCAAGGAGGGCAAGACCAACGTCGATATCTCCGCGCCCATCAACCCGGATGGAAGCCCCTCCAACCCGGGAAGCCCCTCCAACCCCGGCGGCACGACGCAGTCGAAGAAACACACGCTGACGGTCCGCTCGGCCAACGAGAGCCAGGGTAGCGTCTCGGGCGGCGGCACTTTCGACGAGGGCAGCACGCAGACCGTCCAGGCCACGCCGAAGACCGGCTTCGCTTTCGACAAGTGGAGCGACGGCAGCACGCAGAACCCGCGCACGGTGAAGCTCACCTCCGACCTCACGCTCACGGCCTCCTTCAAGACGGCCACCACGGGCGGCGGAGACCAGGGTAGCGGCGAAGACCAGGGCGGCGGCACCCTGGGCGATTAACCACAGGGCGGGTCGGCAGGGCCTCACGACCCAAACGAGCAGCAGAACGTCTGCTTGTAGCCACGGCCTCTCTGAAAACCGCTGACCCTGCCACCCGCCCTGCGTAAGGGGGGAGGGCGAAGCCCAGGGGCTTCCCACGGGCCGCCCGCCCACGGCGCCTACTAAAGGTAATTCGCCACACGAAAGAAACGACCTCTCGCTACCTCGCCCGCTCCCTATGCGCCTGCTGAGGAGGGAAAACAACAAAAACAACATTTACAACATGGAACAACGCTTCGCGGGGACAACACACGCTATGCGTGTAACAAGCCTTCTGCAAGGTAAACAACAAGATACAACAGCTTCGCGGGGACATGCGCAGAACTGAGCTTGCTCAAGTTATGCCATGGCGAGAAAGAGTGCCATGAAATGAAACAGCTTGCGGGGACACATGGCTAAGCGGACAATACTATGCAGGAAATGCGTCAAGTTGTGTGTGAGCAAGGCGAAGCGTTGTAAATGTTGTTTCTCTACAAGCAACCTTCGGCCTCGAAGAGCCAATGTCCTGGCGTTGTTACTTGTTGTAAAAGTTGTTTAGTTGTTTTCTTAACTCATCCTAATGACAATGAGGATATTGAGTTGGCAAAACATACTTGGTTGTAAAATATTGTAAAAGTTGTATTGGTTGTCTTCTTAGCATGTCCTCGCGTTGCCACCGAATACAGAGAAAAAGTTCTCATTTGTCGAACCCTTAAACGAAAGAAAAATCATGGATGAAAAGAAAAGACAGTTATGGCGCTTCGTCATTCAGACCGCCATCTCGATTCTCACAGCCATAGCCACGGCCCTTGGCGTGACGAGCTGCATGTCGGTAGTGTAGTTACGATACAAAATCCCCTCCAAGACACACATCTTGGAGGGAGTATAAGGGCCAGCGCGGCGTTTCTCGCGCAGGATATTGTCGGTCTTTGCGTCTGTTGTGTTGGTCAGAACTTTCGCCAGCGCAGTCCCAGTTCTTCCGCCAGCGCAGTCTCAGAACTTCCACCAGCGTTTTTTCGGCTGCGGTTCGTCCTCCTCCCAGGGCGAGGGAGCGGGGGAGATGTAGTCCTGCCAGGTCTTCCCGTTGTGGATCATGTCGTAGATGCGTCCCCAGTCGGGGAGTCCGCCGAGGTTGCGGTCGTCGATGAAGAGGTCGGCCTTGATTTTGCGGGAGTAGTTTCTGTTTCTCTCCTGCGTGTCGGTGACGGGTTCGTCCATGTTGGCGGCATAGAAATCCACGCCCCGCTCATGACACCAGTCGAGAGCCTCCTGGAGCAGCGCGCCCTCGCGGACGCTCCACAGGATGAGCTGGTGGCCCTCCTTGATGAGCGTGCGGAGCGTCTGAATGGCGAAGGGAATCTCCTTGCCGATCTTCGGGTAGCGGTGCTCCACGATCGTCCCGTCGAAGTCAACAGCTATTATCATACTGATAGTTGGGAAATGATGGTTGAAATTTTTTTGGTTACTCTCCGGCCAGCTGGATCAGATACTGGCCGTAGCCGTTCTTCGCCATGGGCTGCGCCTCGGCCAGCAGCTGCTCGCGCGAGATCCATCCCTTCTGGTAGGCTATCTCTTCGAGGCAGGCCACCTTCAGCCCCTGCCGCTTCTCGATACACTCGATGAAGGTGCTGGCCTCCGAGAGGCTGTCGTGGGTGCCCGTGTCGAGCCAGGCGAAGCCGCGCTGCAGCGTCTGCACCTTGAGTTGTCCTCGGCGCAGATACTCCTGGTTGACGGACGTGATCTCCAGTTCGCCGCGCTTGCTGGGCTTGATGTGCTTGGCGATCTCCACCACGCTGTTGGGATAGAAGTAGAGGCCCACGACGGCGTAGTTGCTCTTCGGATGGGCCGGTTTCTCCTCGATGCTGAGGCAGTTGCCCTCGCCGTCAAACTCCGCCACACCGTAGCGCTCCGGGTCGTTGACATAATAGCCGAAGACGGTCGCCTTGTCCTCAGCCTCTGCATTGCGCACGCTCTCCTGGAGCAGACCCGTGAAGCCCGCGCCGTAGAAGATGTTGTCGCCCAGGACGAGGCAGACGCTGTCCTGGCCCACAAACTCCTCGCCGATGATGAAGGCCTGGGCCAGGCCGTCGGGACTCGGCTGCTCGGCATAGCTGAAGCGCACACCCAGTTGGCTGCCATCGCCCAGCAGACGGCGGAAGCCCGGCAGGTCGTGGGGCGTGGAGATGATGAGGATGTCGCGGATGCCGGCGAGCATCAGCGCCGAGACGGGATAATAGATCATCGGCTTGTCATATATGGGGATGAGCTGCTTGCTGATGCCCTTGGTGATGGGGTAGAGGCGGGTGCCGGATCCGCCAGCCAAAACGATTCCTTTCATGTTGTCTTTTGTTTACTGAAAAATACCTGCGCACGCCGGGCCCGCCGTGTCGGCGCAAGAACCTGCGAAGGGTGCGTCAAAAGGCTGGGCGTGCGTCAAAATATCGATATACGGCGCAAAGTTAAGCATTATTTTCAAAAATCTCGCCCTCTGAGATAGATAAAAAGGGCATAAGTATCATTTTTCTTGTTTTATTTCACTAACTTTGCAAGCGAATAGGCGATAGCGGCCTGTTTGATCAGAAAAAAAGTAACATAGGACAATGGGTTTTATATCACGATTATTCCATAAGGAAGAGCCCAAGACGGGCGGGATGGAAGACTACATGACGCTCGTGCGCGTCTATTTCCAGTCGGCCATCGCCTCGCAAGTCGGCATCACCAACCTGGCCATGCTGCCCGACCTGCGTGCCTTCAAATCCACGTTTCATGTGGCGACGGTCAACAACAAGCTCGGACTGGGTGAGAAGGCCTACTGCAAGAAGATGATGCAGAGCATCTATCAGACCGAAGACGACTTCTTCGACGAGGTCGATAAGAGCATCCGCAAAAACTGCCGCAAGATGCAGGACGTGCAGATGTTCATGTACCAGTTTCAGGGCTTCAGCCAGGGAGCTGATGATGCTCGTCGGCAGCCTGATGAAGTTCAAGCTCCGCGTGCCCAGCATCTTCCGCAAGACCCTCTACACGATGACGGCGGCCACGGTCAACGACATCTTCGACAAGAACGACTTCACCGACCCCTCGGTGGTCAAGTCGGTGATGGCCGTCAGAAAGTATGACGCCCGACTCGGCTTCAGCCGCAAGTGGATCAGCGACTTCATCTTCCAGGTGGTGATGCTGGCCAAGAAGGAGCGCAAACCCAAGGACGAGGCCGCGGAGAAGTAGGCGTCGCCCCAAAGGATCAAAGTCACCGAATTTATCAGTAATAGAAACAAAAGGATCAAAATATTTGCTTGAATAAAAACATTAACGTAAATTTGTAGCCAAAATGTAGTCATTATGGATGCCAACGAACAACTTCTCAACACCTTCTCTACCCGTGTGCGGCAGATGATCCTCCACTACCAAAGGGTCTGCGAGGAGAATGCGGCGCTCAAGGCGGACGTGGCGGAGCGTGAGGGAAGAATCGCCGAGCTGGAGAGACAGCTCGACCAGGCACAGAAGGACTACAGCGCCCTGATGACGGCGCGCATGATCGAGATCTCCGACACCGATATGGAGTCGGCACAGAAGCGCATCGCCAAGCTCATCAGGGAGGTCAACAGATGTATCACCCTCTTGAGTGAGCAATAGAGCGAAAGCGATGGAAGAGAAACTGCGTATCAAGCTCCATTTGTACGAGACCGACCTGATGGTCAACGTGCCCCGCGAGGAGGAGCAATACTACCGCGCCGCGGCCAAGCAGGTGACGGAGACGGTCAACACCTATGCCAAGATCTATCAAGGCAAGAAGACCCACAACGACGTCATGTACATGGCCATGCTCGACCTGGCGCTGCGCTCCAACAAGCTCGCCGCGCTCAACGACACGCAGCCCTTCATGGAGCTGATCGCCAAGCTGACGCAAGAGATCGAGGAGGTGATGCCGGACAAGGTGTGATAAAAAAAAGAACAACATTAATACATGGTAGAAATAATCATTGCAGTCGTGGCTCTGGCAATCGGAGGCGGCATCGGATATGCTATTTTCAGATATGTTCTCAAGGGACAGTATCAAGAGGTGATGGACAAGGCGCGCAAGGACGCCGAGGTAGTGAAGGAGAAGAAACTCCTGGAGGTGAAGGAGAAATTCCTCAACAAGAAGAGTGAGCTGGAGAAGGAGGTGCAGCAGCGCAACCAGCGCATCCAGCAGAGTGAGAACAGACTGAAGCAGCGCGAGCTCAACCTCAACCAGCGTCAGGAGGAGATCAGCCGCCGTCGCCAGGACGTGGAACAGCAGCAGCAGCGCCTCGACAACGAGAAGAAGATGCTGCAGGTGCGCCATCAGGAGCTCGACAAGATGCAGGAGCAGGAGCGCGAGAAGCTCGAGGAGCTCTCAGGACTGAGCGCCGAGGAGGCCAAGACGCGCCTCGTAGAGAGCATGAAGGACCAGGCGCGCCTCGACGCCGCCAGCTACGTCAACGAGATTGTGGACGAGGCCAAGCTCAACGCCAACCAGCAGGCCAAGAAGATCGTCATACAGACCATACAGCGCGTGGCCACCGAGACGGCCATCGAAAACAGCGTCAGCGTATTCCATATCGAAAACGACGAGGTGAAGGGTCGCATCATCGGCCGCGAGGGCCGCAACATCCGCGCCCTGGAGGCTGCGTGCGGCGTCGAGATCGTCGTCGATGACACCCCCGAGGCCATCGTCATCTCCGCCTTCGACCCCATCCGCCGCGAGGTCTGCCGTCTGGCCCTCCACCAGCTCGTGGCCGACGGCCGCATCCACCCCGCCCGCATCGAGGAGGTGGTCTCCAAGGTGAAGAAGCAGCTCGACTCCGAGGTAGTGGAGACGGGAAAGCGCACGGCCATCGACCTCGGTATCCATGGTCTCCATCCCGAACTGGTGCGCATCATCGGCAAGATGAAGTATCGCTCCTCCTACGGACAGAACCTGCTGCAGCACGCCCGCGAGACGGCCAACCTGAGCGCCGTCATGGCCGCCGAGCTGGGTCTCAACCCGAAGAAGGCCAAGCGTGCCGGATTGCTCCACGATATCGGCAAGGTGCCCGACGAGGAGACCGACCTGCCCCACGCACTCTATGGCGCCAAGCTCGCCGAGAAATATAAGGAGAAGGCTGACATCGTCAACGCCATCGCCGCCCACCACGACGAGGTGGAGATGACGACGCTGCTGGCGCCCATCGTCCAGGTCTGCGACGCCATCTCGGGTGCAAGACCGGGCGCAAGACGCGAGATCGTGGAGGCCTACATCAAGCGTCTCAACGACCTCGAGGCCACTGCGATGAGCTATCCGGGCGTGGTCAAGACCTACGCCATCCAGGCAGGTCGCGAGCTCCGCGTGATCGTCGGTGCCGACAAGATGACGGACGACGAGGCCGAGAAGCTCTCCGGCGAGATTGCCACGAAGATCCAAAACGAGATGACGTATCCGGGACAGGTGAAGATCACCGTGATCCGCGAGGTGCGCAGCGTGGCCTACGCCAAGTAGAAACAAGAAGAAAGAAGTACGAACACGATCTGCCGCTCCTTCTCCCTTTCCTGGGGGGAGGGAGCGGTAGTCATATCAAAACGGTTCTTATATAAATACGCTTCCCATAGTTGCTCGGCTCTCATATAAGTTCGGTTCTCAAAGGAGCGTGGCTGATAAAAAAAGGGGGGACTTGCCCACCATCTCGGCGGATGGTACGGGCAAGTCCCCCTGTTCTTTTATATTAGGAAGCGCCTTCCGATAATGAGGGAGGCGCTTCCCATTTATAGTAGGCGTGTGTCTCCTTGGATCCTACTCCCACTCGATCGTTGCGGGCGGCTTGGAGGAGATGTCGTAGCAGACGCGGTTGACTCCCTTCACCTTGTTGATGATCTCGTTGGAGACCTTGGCCATGAAGTCGTAGGGCAGGTGGGCCCAGTCGGCCGTCATGGCGTCGGTGCTCGTCACGGCACGCAGGGCCACGGGATGCTCGTAGGTGCGCTCGTCGCCCATCACGCCCACGGAGCGGACGGTGGAGAGGAGGATGGTGCCCGCCTGCCAGATCTGGTCGTAGAGCGAGACCTCGATTTCGCCGTTCTGCATGTCGGCAGGGACGCCGGCAGCCAGCACACGGCGAGCCTCCTCGCCGCTGAGCCGCACCTTGTACTCACGCAGGCCACGGATGTAGATGTCGTCGGCATCCTGGAGGATGCGCACCTTCTCGGGCGTGATGTCGCCCAGGATGCGGACGGCAAGGCCCGGACCCGGGAAGGGATGGCGCGTGATGAGGTGCTCGGGCATACCCATAGAGCGGCCCACGCGGCGCACCTCGTCCTTGAAGAGCCACTTCAGCGGCTCGCAGAGCTGGAGGTTCATCTCCTTGGGCAGGCCGCCGACGTTGTGGTGGCTCTTGATGACCTTGCCCGTGATGTTGAGGCTCTCGATGCGGTCGGGATAGATCGTGCCCTGGGCGAGCCACTTCGCACCCGTCTGCTTCTTGGCCTCGGCATTGAAGACCTCGACGAAGTCGCGGCCGATGATCTTGCGCTTCTGCTCGGGGTCGGTGACGCCAGCGAGGTCGGCGAAGAACTTCTCGGAGGCATCGACACCGATGACGTTGAGACCAAGACACTTGTAGTCCTCCATAACGTCGCGGAACTCATTCTTGCGGAGCATGCCGTGATCGACGAAGATGCAGGTGAGGTTTTGGCCGATGGCTTTGTGGAGAAGGACGGCGGCCACGCTCGAATCGACGCCGCCGGAGAGGCCGAGGATCACCTTGTCGTCGCCCAACTGTGCCTTGAGTTCGGCCACGGTGGTCTCGACGAAGGAGTCGGCACTCCAGTCCTGCTTGCTGCCGCAGATATCGACCACGAAGTTGCGCAGCAACTGGCTACCCTGGAGCGTGTGGAACACCTCGGGGTGGAACTGCACGGCCCAGACGGGCTGCTTCGTAGAGGCATAGGCGGCGAAGCGCACGTTGGCCGTAGAGGCGATGCACTGGCAGTCCGCGGGGATGGCCGTGATGGTGTCGCCATGGCTCATCCACACCTGCGACTGGGGCTCGAATCCCTTGAAGAGGGGATTGCTGGCCTCGAAGTGCTCCAGGTTGGCGCGGCCATACTCGCGACTGTCGGCGGCCTCCACCTTACCTCCATTGGTATGGGCGATAAACTGTGCGCCGTAGCAGATGCCGAGCACGGGGATCTTGCCGACAAACTGCGTGAGATCTACCTTGAAAGCCTCGGGGTCGTGGACCGAATAGGGCGATCCCGAGAGGATGACGCCGATGACGGAGGGGTCGTCCTTGGGAAACTTGTTGTAGGGCAGGATCTCGCAGAAGGTGTCCAGCTCGCGGACGCGGCGGCCGATAAGCTGCGTGGTCTGTGAGCCGAAGTCCAAAAATGATAATCTTCTGTTGCATAATCTATTGATATAATGATCTTGATGTTCGATGATAGAATGTGGGTCCGCCGGGGGCGGTGTCTCTTAGGAGAGCACCGTGAGGCGGGCAAACTTCAGCAGGAGTTTTTTCACGCCTACGTTGGCGAACTCCACCGTGGCCTTGGCGTCATCGCCGGCCCCCGTGAGTGCCACGACCTGGCCTCGTCCGAAGCGCGGGTGCTCCACCTGCGATCCCACGTGGATCGATCCTGAGGCAGGGGAGGCGCCTTGCGGACGAGAGACGGGCTGCGCACGTCCGCCGCTGGTCAGTGCGGAGTCGAGGCGCCGCCAGTTGCCACCCTCGCGCAGAAGTTGCTGGCGCGTGCGCGGCGAGAGCGGATCGACGGCAGGCTCAGGTCGGCGCGGCTGCGTGATCTTCGGTTGCGGTTCGGCACGAAACTGCGAGGCGACGGGCTTGCTGTTCTGCCACCGCGACGACTGCTGCGACCGGAAGTTGTCGTCCCAGGACCTGTTGCCCGTAGAGGATCGGCGGAAGTTGTCGCCACCCTGCGACTGTCGAAAGTCCCCCGAGGAGGCAGGACTGTCGCCCTGCTGCGTCAGATAGCGTGGGTCGATGTCGTTGATGAAGCGGCTCGGACTGTCAAACTGCATGGATCCGAAGCGGAAGCGGTTTTGGGCGTTGGTGATGATGCAGCGGCGCTCGGCGCGCGTGATGGCAACGTAGAGCAGGCGCCGCTCCTCCTCCAGTCCGCGTCCCGTGTCGGAGGCCATGGGAGAGGGAAAAATGTTCTCCTCCAGTCCGACGACGAAGACGTTGGCAAACTCCAGGCCCTTGGAGGCGTGGACCGTCATGAGCTTCACCTTGGGCGTGTCGTCGTCCTTGCGGTCCTGGTCGGTGATGAGGGCCACCTCCTGGAGGTAGTCGGCGAGCATGACCTGGTCGCCCGTCTCCTTGCCCTCCTCGACGAAGGCCTGCATGGCGGCGAGAAACTCCTCCAAGTTCTCCTGCTTGGAGACGGACTCGGGGTCGAGGTTCTTGTAGAGCTCGGCGTAGAGGCCGCTCTCCTTGACGATCTCGCGGCCCGTCTCGAAAGCGTCCTTCTCCGTGGCCACGGCAGCAAACCGATCGATGAGCTCGCGAAAAGCGACGAGTTTCGACAGGGCGGCCTTGCCCAGGCCCGTGGCGTGCTGGCCGGGGTGGCTGATCACCTCCCAGAGGCTCACGCCGTCCTCCGAGGCGCAGTCGATGAGGCGCTGCAGCGTCGTGTTGCCGATGCCGCGGGCGGGATAGTTGATGATGCGGCGCAGGGCTTCGCCGTCGTCGGGATTGACGACCAGGCGGAAGTAGGCCAGGATGTCCTTGATCTCCTTGCGCTGGTAGAAGGACAGTCCGCCGTATATTATATAAGGTATGGCCCGCTTGCGCAGTTCGTCCTCGAAACTGCGGCTCTGGGCGTTGGTGCGGTAGAGGATGGCGAAGGCGTCATACTCGCAGCCGTCCTGGCGCTTGATGCGGTCTATCTCCTTGGCCACCACCATGGCCTCCTCCTTGTCGCTGTAGCAGGGGTGGTAGAGAATGCGTTCGCCCTCGGCCTCCTCGGAATAGACCTCCTTGGCGATCTGCCGCCGGTTGTGCTTCATGAGCGAGCTGGCCGCACTGACGATGTTGCGCGTGGAGCGGTAGTTGCGCTCCAGCTTGAAGAGGCGGGTGAGGGGAAACTTCTTCTGGAAGTCGAGAATGTTGTCGATATTGGCGCCGCGGAAGGAGTAGATGCTCTGGTAGTCATCGCCGACGACACAGACGCGCTGGTGGCCCTCCGAGAGCAGTTGCACGATGCTGACCTGCACGGCGTTGGTGTCCTGGTACTCATCGACCAGGATGTAGCGGAAGAGGCTGGCGTACTTGCGCCGCGTCTCGGGATGGTCGCGCAGGAGGAGGAAGGTGTTGACCAGCAGGTCGTCGAAGTCCATGGCGTTGGCCTGGAAGAGGCGGGTCTGGTAGGCGGCGTAGATCTTGGCGATCGACGGCATACGTTGCTCGCGGTCGCGCTGGCAGGCGGCCTGGTCGTTGGCATACTGGGCGGGGAGGATGAGGTGGTTCTTCGCCATGGAGATGCGGCCCGCCACCGTGGCGGGCTTATAGACCTTGTCGTCGAGGCCCTGTTCCTTGAGGATCAACTTGATCAGGCTCCGCGAGTCGCTGTCGTCGTAGATGGTGAAGTTGGGCTGGTAGCCCAGCGTTTGGCCCTCCTTGCGCAGGATGCGCGAGAAGATGGAGTGGAACGTGCCCATATAGAGCCGGCGGGCGCGCTCGTCGCCCACGATCTGGGCCACGCGCTCCTTCATCTCCCGTGCGGCCTTGTTGGTGAAGGTCAGGGCCAGGATGTTCCAGGGGTCCGGCCCGTCGTGAGGAGGTAGGCTATCTTGTAGGTCAGGACGCGGGTTTTGCCCGATCCTGCGCCGGCTATCACCAGCGAGGGCCCGTCGCAATAGGTCACGGCTTCGCGCTGGCTGTCGTTGAGTTGGGATAATATCTCGTGCTGCTGGTCGCTCATGGGGAGATGGTGCTTGGTTGGTGTAGGATGTGTGATGGGGTGGCTACCGCCTCATGTCAAAGGCGGGGATGAAGGTCATCTGGTGCATGATCTGTCGCTGGCGCTTCCGCATGTAGGGCGAGGGCGTCTTGCTACTGTATCTTCGGGGGTTGGGGAGCGTGGCGGCTATCAGTGCGCAGTCGGCGCGCGTGAGGTTGTAGGCGTTGATGCCGAAGTGTTGCTCGGCCACGGCCTCCACGCCGTAGATGCCGTCGCCCATCTCGATGGAGTTGAGATAGACCTCCATGATACGCTGCTTGCCCCAAAGAGTCTCGATGAGGAAAGTGAAGTAGGCCTCCAGGCCCTTGCGCAGCCACGAGCGGCCCTGCCACAGAAACACGTTCTTGGCCGTCTGCTGCGAGATGGTGCTGCCGCCACGCAGCCGCTTGCCGTCGTCGAGGTGCTCCAGGGCGGCCTGCTCGATGGCTTTGTAGTCGAAGCCGTGGTGCTCCATGAAGTGCTGGTCCTCGCTGGCGATCACAGCCACGGGCATGGAGCGCGCCATACGTTCCAGCGGAATCCACTCGTGGTGGAGACGGACGGAACGGCCATCGGCGATCTGCTCGAAGCAACGCGTGAGCATGAGCGGCGTGAAATAGACCGGCACAAAGCGATAGGCCACCACCGCGAGCAGCGAGAAGGCGAAGAGCAAGGCCAGGGTCAGACGGACTATCTTGAATATCTTTTTCACCATATACGTTTGCAAAGGTACAAAGAAAAAAGCAAATGGATATAGACGCGTTCTAAAAAATGGGCGAAATATTGGAGAAATGATTTGCATAATAGCAATATATTTCTTATCTTTGCATAAACGGAATAAGATAGGACATAAACTGAATAGGATAAGTTTCACTATCTCGGCACAATAAAGAGTTCAAGCGTATGGCAACAGACGATAAGACTATATTGAAGATAAAAGATATCGCCAAATCCACTATACCATTAGGGAGCAAGGCTATATTGTATGGGTCGAGGGCGAGGGGAGATGCCCGTAACGATTCAGACTGGGATATTCTTATTCTTTTGGACAAAGATAGATTGGAACAAGCCGACTATGACAATGTGAGTTATCCCTTTGTCCTGTTAGGATGCGACCTTGGCACAGAAATCAATCCTATTCTTTATACAAAAAAAGAATGGGAATCGTATTATTTTACCCCATTTTACGAGAATGTAAATCGTGATGGAATTGTTTTGGTTTGAAAATTATGGATAATATACATAAGAAAACTCTGGTCGGCCTTCAAGTGGAAAAAGCCAAGAGGTTTTTAGCCCAGGCGGACGAAATGGTGGAGCTGAAACATTGGGATTTGGCTGCCAATCGCTATTATTATGCCAGTTTTCATGCTGTGCAAGCACTTTTTATAGCAAAAGGAATCAACGCCCATACACATGCGGGTATAAATGCACAATTTAGTTTACATTTTGTAAGGACAAAGATCGTCGATATCTCTTATGGAAGTTTTCTTGCCCGTATGTTTCAATTACGACAGAAAGCGGACTACAACTGCGCCTACGATATTTCAGAGGATGATATTCAGGAGATAATTGGTTTGTCACACGATTTCGTTAAAACCATTTTGAGCCTTATCTGATGATCGATTTGTTGATAGTCACAGAGAAAGGACATACTTGGAATTGTAAAAAAATGGTTTGCCTTTTGGCTATGTACGGAAAAAGCCGTAACTTTGCATCTTAGAATAATAATTAGCATCCATATAATGAAGATTTCATACAAATGGTTGAAAGAGTACGTCGATTTCGACCTGACACCGCAGCAGGTGGCAGAGGCATTGACCTCCACGGGTCTCGAAGTGGGCGGACTGGACGAAGTACAGGCCATCCCTGGTGGGCTGAAGGGTCTGTTTGTAGGTAAAGTGTTGACGTGTGTCGCCCATCCCAATAGCGACCACCTCCATATCACGACGGTGGATCTGGGCAAGGAGGCTCCTCAGCAGATCGTCTGTGGCGCACCCAATGTGGCCGAGGGCCAGAAGGTGATCGTGGCCGACCTGGGCTGCGTCCTCTACGACGGAGACAAGAGCTTCACCATCAAGCGGTCGAAGCTGCGCGGCGTGGAGTCGCTCGGCATGATCTGTGCAGAGGACGAGATCGGTGTGGGCCACTCCCACGACGGTATCATTGTCCTGCCCGAGGATGCGCCCGTGGGACAGCCTGCCGCCGAGTACTACCATTTGGAGAGCGACTGGGTGATCGATATCGACATCACGGCCAACCGTGCCGACGCGCTGAGCCATTACGGTGTGGCCCGCGACCTCTACGCCTGGCTCTGCGAGAATGGATACAAGACCAGCCTCCACCGACCCGACTGCGAGGCTTTCCATGTCGACAACCACGACCTGCCCATCGACGTGACGATCGAGAACACGGAGGCCTGCCGACGCTACGCCTGCGTGAGCATCAAGGACTGCGAGGTGAAGGAGAGTCCACAGTGGCTGCGCGACAAACTCTCCACCATCGGACTCCGTCCCATCAACAATATTGTCGATATCACCAACTATGTCATGATGGCCTACGGTCAGCCGATGCACTGCTTCGACGCCGACATGGTCACGGGCCACCACATCGTGGTCAAGGCCGACAACGCTGGCAAGGAGTTTGTCACCCTCGACGGCGAGAAGCACATCCTCGGAGAGCACGATCTGGCCATCTGCAACGAGCAGGAGCCGATGTGCATAGCCGGCGTCTTTGGCGGCAAGGGCAGCGGCACGTATGAGACCACACGCGACGTGGTGCTGGAGAGTGCCTGTTTCCATCCGACATGGATACGCAAGAGCGCGCGACGCCACGGACTTTCCACCGATGCCAGTTTCCGCTACGAGCGCGGCGTGGATCCCAATCTGGCGATCTACGGACTGAAGCAGGCCGCCATCCTTTGCCAGCAGTTGGCAGGGGGCAAGGTGAGCATGGAAATCAAGGATGTCTATCCCAACAAGGTGGAGGGATTCCCCGTCCGCCTCAACTATGAATACTGCGACCGACTGATCGGCAAGCGACTCGGCCAGGAGACCATCAAGCGCATTGTCCAGAACCTGGAGATGCGCATTGTCAAGGAGGATGATCTCGGACTGGACCTGATGGTGCCGCCCTACCGTGTTGACGTGAAGCGTCCGTGTGACGTGGTGGAGGATATCCTCCGCATCTACGGTTACAACAACGTGGAGATACCGACGACGTTGAAGTCGTCGCTCACCATCGCAGGCGAGGCGGACAAGGAGTTTCGCCGAGAGAACCAGGTCAGTGAGCAACTGGTGGGAGCCGGATTCAACGAGATCCTCAACAACTCGCTCACCAAGCAGGCCTACTACGACGAGAACCTCTACAACTGCTATCCGTGGGCACGGACGGTGAAGGTGATGAACCCGCTCTCCTCCGATCTCGGCGTGATGCGCCAGACGCTCCTCTTCGGAGGACTGGAGAGCATCGTCCGCAACGTCAACCGCAAGGCGCGCAACCTCCGATTCTTCGAGGTGGGCAACGTCTATCACTTCGACGAGGAGCGCTATACCACGGAGAGCCCGATCAAGGCCTACCAGCAGCGCTACCATCTCGCCCTCTGGGTGACGGGTCATCGTGTGGAGGGCAACTGGGCCCATCCTGACGAGGAGAGTTCCTTCTTCGAACTGAAGGCGCATGTGGAGAATGTCCTGCGCCGCGTCGGACTCCAAGCGGGCCAGGTGGTGACGGAGGCTTCCGACAACAACATCTTCGACAAGGGCCTTCGGATGAAGACGCGTGGCGGCAAGGTGCTGGTGGACATGGGTATCGTCAATCACCATGTGCTCCGCCGCTTCGACATCGAGCAGCCGGTGTATTATGCTGAGATCGACTGGACGGAACTGATGAAGGCTACGCGCAAGAACTGTCTCCTCTTCCAGGAACTCTCGAAGTATCCGCCGTGAGCCGCGACCTGGCGCTGCTGGTCGATGCCAACGTGGAGTTTGCTCAGATAGAACAGATCGCGCGACAGACGGAGAAAAAACTCCTCAAGCAGGTGGTGCTCTTCGATGTCTATCAGGGCAAGAACCTGCCCGAGGGCAAGAAGAGCTATGCCGTCAACTTTATCCTGCAGGACGAGAGCCGCACGCTGACCGACAAGGCCATCGAAGCCATCATGCAGAAGCTGATGAAGAATCTCACGACCAAGCTCCACGCGGAGTTGAGATAGACAGGAAAGCTAAAGGCAAGAACATATACAACAAAAACAAAGAATAAGATAAATTCATGGGAAGAGCTTTTGAATATCGCAAGGCTACCAAGCTGAAGCGATGGGGTCACATGGCCCGCACGTTCACCAAACTGGGTAAGGAAATCGCTATCGCCGTGAAGGCTGGCGGTCCGGAACCGGAGAATAACCCGCGTCTGCGCGCTTTGATCGCCACTTGCAAGCGCGAGAACATGCCGAAGGACAACATCCAGCGCGCCATCAAAAACGCGATGGGCAAGGATCAGAGCGACTACAAGGAGGTGCCGTATGAGGGCTATGGACCGCATGGCATCGCCATCTTCGTCGATGCGCTGACGGACAACACCACCCGCACGGTGGGCGACGTGAGATCGGTGTTCAACAAGTTCAATGGCAACTTGGGAACGCAGGGTTCGCTCTCCTTCCTCTTCGACCACAAGTGTGTCTTCACCTTCAAGGCGCCGGCTGATACGGACATGGAGGAGCTGATCCTCGAGTTGATCGACTACGGAGTGGACGATGAGTTCGACGTCGATGACGAGACGGGTGAGATCACTATCTATGGTGAGCCCAACCACTTTGGCGAGATCCAGAAGCACCTGGAGGAAGCTGGCTACGAGATCACCTCGGCAGAGTTTACGCGCATCCCCAACGACCTCAAGGAGGTGACGCCTGACGTGCGCGAGGTCATCGACAAGATGGTGGACCGCCTGGAGGACTTCGAGGACGTGCAGAACGTTTATACCAACATGAAGCCCGCCGAGGAGGAGTAAGATAACAGTATCGTCGCCCCAGCTGGGGCGGCGCTGCGGAAAATAGGACAATCCCAAGTCTTTCCTATCTAAACTGTCTGATAGAGAGACTTGGGATTGTTTTTTCTGGAGGGAAGGTTTTGACCGCTGGATTGTGGTCTTCCCTTGATTGCCGCTTGATTGCGGGCTTCTCTTGATGAACGCTTGATTGTGGCCTTTCTTGAAAGTCGTCTGGTCGTGGACTTTCCTTGGAGGCTCGTTTATGCGAAGTGGTTGAGTCGGGCGATATACTTGCCCAGGATATCAAACTCGAGGTTGACCTCCGTGCCCACGACGATGTCGGCGAAATTGGTGTGCTCGCGTGTGTAGGGGATGATGGCCACGGTGAAGGTGTTGTCGGTCGGGTTGATGACGGTGAGCGAGACGCCGTTGACCGTCACGGAACCCTTATCGACCGTGAAGTAGCCCTTGCGCGCCATCTCGCGGTCGAGGGCGTACTCAAAGGTGAAGTAGGTGGAGCCGGCAGCGTCCTCCATCTTCACGCAGCGTGCCGTCTGATCTACGTGGCCCTGCACGATGTGGCCGTCCAGGCGACCGTTCATCGGCATCGAACGCTCGACGTTGACGCGGTCGCCCTCCTTCAGCAGGCCAAGGTTGGAGCGGAGCAGCGTCTCCTTCATCGCCGTCACGGTGTAGCAACCGTCCTGGATGCTCACCACAGTGAGGCAGACGCCATTGTGGGAAACGCTTTGGTCTATTTTCAACTCATCGACAAAGCTGCAACGGAGCGTGAAGTCGATGTTCTCCTGGTCGTGACGGATGGCAACGACGGTTGCCATCTCTTCTACTATACCGCTAAACATATTTTTATTTCTGATGCTATTTTTCTCGTTCTAAGTTGTTACGCTTGTGCAAAGTTAGTGATTATTCTGCAATCGCCGACCTTTTCGCCCTGCGATTTTCACGATCATCACGTATTCTTTGGTCTGTAAAAAGCACAAGAAGTCCTTTTGTAGTTGATAATAATGAACTATAAACGAAAAACAAGGTTAAATAAGGTAAACGAGAGTAAGAAAATTAACTTTTGACTGTTAATGGTTTAAGAAAAGGGCGTATCTTTGCCATCGCCTGACTTCGTCATTGCGTCACCCAAAAATCCTCATCAAAGAGTTTAGCTATTTTCTGATGCCTTGCCATCAGCATGGTTTGCGTATAAACCTCCTTGTTTAGAGGAAGCTTGATCTGTATCGTTGTGATTGTCTTTGCCAATGCAAGCACCTTGTCCACGCTCATCTTAATCTCTGAGACTTTCAGCATGCGATCCAACTCCTTGTATACTTTCAAAGCCACAAAGCAGATGCATATATGGGCTTCAATACGTTTGCGTGTAAAATGAAACATGGGACGTATCTCTATCTTTGATTTCGCTATACGGAAGGCCCGCTCTACATGCCAAAGGTTGTGATATGCTGTGTATACATCCTGTATTGGTATATCCGTATTAGTGAGATAGCCTTTTAGACCGTCCCATTTGGAGTCATCGGCAATACGGTCATAGTTGATGGCGACTTTCACTTCACCATCCATAGACAAAAACTTATTGTAACCTCTTTTGTTGATATTGCCTTTTGTGAGCGCACCATGCTTATAAGCCTTTTCCAACCTGCGTATTCCTTTTTCTCTATTGTAGGCATCTTTCTTTGCACGGTCATCTGTATAGCCGACCAAGAGACGACGTCCGCCGCCTTTGTCATATTCAACCATCTGGCAGTTGCGCTTGGGTTGCTCCAATATCCAGCTTTTGACCTCCTGACTTTCATTCTTTATCTTCGCACCTATTATATACTTGTAGCCGTGCGCTTCAAGTTCCGCTATATTGGCATTGTTCATCAGTCCGAATCTGCCACCACAACGAAGTTCTCCAAACCGTATTTGCTTACAAACTCGTTTATCGTCGGCAGCATCGTGTGGCCTTCATATTTGTTGCCCTCATGGATGCAATAGGCAAGCGGATAGCCGCCAAGGCTAACAAGCAGGCCGAGTATGATCTGAGGATTACTGTGACGTCCCTCTTTCGAGAAGCCTGTCTTGCGCAATTCGTCCTCATAATCCGCTTCAAAGTAAAGTGTGGTGACATCATAGAACAACACACCGATATTGCCACCGAACAGTTTCGCAGTATGGCGCACGCTGATGTCCTGTACGATTTCGTGCTGATGGTCGCTAAGCTTGTCAAGATAGCGATAGATTTTTGAGAGATCCACATCTTCGTCAAAGTGGTTTTTCAGATATTCCACCGTAGCAGCCTTGCTCGTTGGATATGCCAAACGAGCCTTTACAAGCTTGCGGAACACTTCGTCATCAATCCTGTTGAAACCGATCCGGTCAAATGTACGGTCCAATATCAGGTCACAACCATTGAGAAGGATATTGCTCACATTGGACAATACACGACGGACTTCATCACGCTCACGGTCACACGCCTCACGTTCCTCGCCGAAAAGGTCAAGCTGCGGATGGCGGCGTGACGTCTCTTTGGAAATCCATTCTTGTGCTTCATTCACAAGATTATCGACCTCTCCCTCATTATAGGCAACTCCAATTGTGACAAGTTCCTTCATCTTGCCACAAATTTTCTCGGCAACTATAACTCCGATATTGCGGAACGATGTTTTTTTTTCGGACAAACATAGTTAAAATACCTTTCGCGTCACCCAATATTAGGTGATGCAAAGATACAAAATATTGTTTGTCAATCAGTTATAAAATACGTGTTTTTTGAGTGACGAAGTCAGGAAAAAGCACAAGAAGTCCTTTTGTAGTTGATAATAATGAACTATAAACGAAAAACAAGGTTAAATAAGGTAAACGAGAGTAAGAAAATTAACTTTTGACTGTTAATGGTTTAAGAAAAGGGCGTATCTTTGCCATCGAGAAAAATCGAGGAAGATGAAGAAACGAACGATTTGGACAATAGCCGTCATCATGGGGCTTTCATTCTTGGCCCTGTTGTTGTTGCAGCTCAACTACATCGAGGAAATGGCCGAGATGAAGCGGGAGCAGTTTGACGAGTCCGTCAACCGTGCCTTGTATCAAGCCTCGCGCAACATGGAGCTCAACGAGACGCTGCGCTATCTGGAGCGCGACGTGGATGAGAAGGAGAGCCAAGGCGCATCGAAGCAGGGTGGGCGAAGCGGACGGAGCAAGGCGGGCTACTCGTCGTTTCAGATGAAGACCGTCACCAACAAACCGTCGCAGACGCCGAAGGCCATGATCCTGCGCAACGACAGCAGTTCTATCTCGGCTACGAAGAAGAGCCTGCAGGAAATCGTCCGCAACCGCTACGTCTATCAGAAGAGCATGCTCGACGAGGTGGTCTATAATATCCTCTATTCCGCTTCGGAGAAACCGCTCAAGGAACGCGTCAACTTCAAGTTGCTGGACCAGGACTTGAAAGCGGAGATGATGAACAACGGCATCAACATCCCTTACCACTTTGTGGTGCAGACCCAGGACGGACGAGAGGTCTATCGCTGCCCCGACTACACGGACGAGGGGGTGGAGAGCAGTTTCAGTCAGGTGCTCTTTCGCAACGACCCGCCCAACCGTCGCGGCATCGTACGCATCCACTTCCCCGAGATGAACAGTTACATCTTCTCCAGTGTGCGCTTCATGATCCCGTCGGTCATCTTCACGTTTGTCCTGCTGGTGACGTTTATCTTCACTATCGTCGTGATCTTCCGACAGAAACGCTACTCGGAGATCAAGAACGACTTCATCAACAACATGACCCACGAACTGAAGACCCCGATAGCGAGTATCTCGCTGGCCTCGCAGATGATGAACGACAAGAGCCTGACGAAGTCGCCGCAGATGATAGAGCATCTCGGAGGCGTGATCAATGACGAGTCGAAGCGCCTCCGCTTCTTGGTGGAGAAGGTGCTGCAGATGAGTATGTACGACAACAAGACGGCGGTGCTCAAGAAGAAATACACGGATCTCAACGAGATGGTGGAAAACATTGCAGCCTCCTTCACGCTCCGCGTGGAGCACACGGGCGGCAAGGTCTATACGGGCATAGAGGCGGTCGATTCGGCGATGTATGTCGATGAGATGCATTTCCAGAATGTCATCTTCAACCTCCTGGACAATGCCGTCAAATATGCCAAACCCGACGAGCCGCTCAACGTCTATCTGAAGACGTGGAACACGGAGCACCACCTCTGTCTCTCCGTTCGTGACACGGGCCAGGGTATCAAGAAAGAGAACCTCAAGAAGATCTTCGAGAAGTTCTACCGCGTCCACACGGGCAATGTCCACGACGTCAAGGGCTTCGGTCTCGGACTGGCCTATGTCAAGAAGATGGTCGATCTGCACGAGGGCGAGATCCGCGTCGATAGTGAGTATGGCAAGGGAACGACCTTCACCATCAAGTTGCCCATCATTCGCGACGAGGATATGGAATAAGGTGCCGATGAGTGGCCCAACGAAGTCGGTCAACTATATATAAAAAGGAAATACATTAATATAATAATAACCCGTAGCGGTGTGGGAGAGGTGTCGCAGCCGATCCGCCCGCTCCTTCTAAACCAGAATTGAATTATGGAAGAGAAACTGAAGATTTTGTTGTGTGAGGATGATGAGAATCTGGGAATGCTGCTCCGCGAGTACCTCCAGGCGAAGAACTTCGAGTGTAAGTTGTGCCCGGACGGCGAGATTGGCTACCGTGAGTTCTTCAAGGAGAAGTACGACATCTGCGTCCTCGACGTGATGATGCCGAAGAAGGACGGTTTTACGCTGGCTCAGGAGATTCGTCAGAGCAACGCCGAGGTGCCTATCATCTTCTTGACGGCCAAGACGCTGAAGGAGGATATCCTCGAAGGCTTCAAGTTGGGTGCCGACGACTATATCACCAAGCCCTTCTCCATGGAGGAGCTCGTGATGCGCATCGAGGCTATCCTGCGTCGCGTGAAGGGTAAGAAGAACAAGGAGAGCACGCTCTACCACATCGGCCGCTTCACCTTCGACACCCAGAAGCAGTTGCTCACCATCGGCGAGAAGCAGACCAAGCTCACCACCAAGGAGAACGAGCTGCTGGCCCTGCTCTGCTCCCACGCCAACGAGATCCTGCAGCGCGACTATGCGCTCAAGACCATTTGGATCGACGACAACTACTTCAACGCCCGATCTATGGATGTCTATATCACGAAGTTGCGCAAGCACCTGAAGGACGACGACCAGATCGAGATCATCAACATCCACGGCAAGGGCTATAAGCTCATTGTCCCCGATCAGAACTAAGGTCGCAAGCTGACCGTCCCCGACCCAAAACCAAGGTCGCAAACAGACCGTCCCTTTCGTCTGCCCATCGTGGAGGCGGAAGGGATGGTTGGTTTAGTACTTGCTGCTGCGCTTGGTGATAACGACGTGGGTCACCACGCCCGCCAGGACCAGGGTCAGTCCGGAAAGCAAGAGGAGGTTGTTGTGGGGCAACAGAAGGCCGTGGATCGCAAACAGGCCAACGCCCGCGGCGACGGAGATAAGTCCGGCAGACTGGATGATCTTTTTCTTCATGTCGGCAAAATTACAACAAATAATTTGGCTAATCAAAAAAAAGTCCGTACTTTTGCACCGCATTTTGATGGAGAGTCTTTAAGGGCTTGAAAATCAGTGCAAAAGTTTAAGCATTAACTTATATTTTTTTATCAACAATTTTAAGGGTAGTATGAATCAATACGAAACCGTTTTCATTTTGACTCCCGTTTTGTCTGATGACCAGACAAAGGAAACGGTCGCTAAATTCAAGAGCCTGCTCACCGAGAATGGTGCTGAGATCTTGAATGAGGAGGCCTGGGGTCTGAAGAAGTTGGCCTACAACATTCAGAAGAAATCGTCCGGCTTCTATTTCCTCATCGAGTTCAAGGCTGAGCCTACGCTCATCGATCGTCTCGAGACGAACTTCCGTCGCGACGAGAAAGTCATTCGTTTTATCACCGTGAAGCTTGACAAGTATGCTGCTGCTTACGCAGAGAAGCGTCGCAACAAGCTCGCAGCTAAAGTAGAGGAGGCATAATCATGGCAGAGCAGAGAAAGTCAGAAATCCGTTATTTGAACGCTCCTTCTATCGACACGAAGAAGAAGAAGTACTGCCGTTTCAAGAAGAGCGGTATCAAGTATATCGACTATAAGGATCCCGAGTTCCTCAAGCGTTTCCTCAACGAGCAGGGTAAGATTCTCCCCCGTCGCATCACAGGAACTTCTTTGAAGTACCAGCGTCGTCTGGCCACCGCCGTCAAGCGTGCCCGCCAGATCGCATTGCTGCCTTATGTCACCGATTTGATGAAGTAATTAAAGAAGGAGGCAACGATTATGGAGATTATTCTGAAAGAAGATATCATCGGTCTTGGCTACAAGAACGATATTGTGAACGTGAAGAGTGGCTACGGCCGCAACTATCTCATCCCGAAGGGACTGGGCGTGATCGCTTCTCCCTCTGCCAAGAAGGTCCTCGCTGAGAACCTGAAGCAGCAGGCTTCTAAGCTCGCTGCCCTCAAGGCAGCAGCCGTGGAGCGCGCCAAGCAGCTGGAGGGTGTCGAGCTGGTCATCGCTACGAAGGTGAGCGTGACGGGTGTGGCCTATGGCTCAGTAGGCGCAGCCAATGTGGCTGAGGAGCTGGCCAAGAAGGGCATCGACATCGATCGCAAGATCATCACCATGCACGATGCTAAGCGTGTCGGCAACTACGAGGCTACCGTCCACTTCCACAAAGAGGTGGAGATCAAGGTGCCTGTCACCGTGGTCGCTGAGAACGAGGCTGAGTTGAAAGCTGAGCGCGAGGCCGAGGAGGCCCTCCGCGCTGAGAGTGCCAAGGTAGAGGCTCCCGCTGAGGAGGCTGCTGAGGCTCCCGCCGAGACTGAGGCTCCCGCAGCTCCCGCTGAGGAGGAGGCTCCCGCCGAGGCTTAATCAATATTAGGCATACAGATTTAGAGCGCATTTTAGCACTGTAAAGCAGCATTCATTATAGACCCCCGTCGTCCAAAGGATGATAGGGGGTTTATTTGTGTGCTTACGCTACGCTCGTGAGCAAAGGGCTTTTGTTCGGGAAATGTTAATTCCATGAAAAACGACTGATAATTAAAATATATTAGCTAAATTTGCAAGTGAAAGGAATGTCACAATTGCTTTGCTGAAAGAAGGATGAACAAGAAGATAAGGATAAAGGATATTGCAGAAAGAGCAGGCGTCTCTGTAGGCACGGTAGATCGCGTACTACATAATCGGCCCAATGTGTCGGCAGCGTCGTTGGACAAAGTGAATAACGTCCTCAAGGAGCTCAACTATGAGCCGAATATGTACGCCAGCGCATTGGCGTATAATCGCTCCTTCACGTTCTATTGTTTGATGCCGCGCCATGCGAGCGAGGCGTATTGGGACGAGGTGGAGGACGGTATGGTAGAGGCCGTGGAGTTTCGCCGCGATTTCCAGATCGACGTGAAGTTCATCCACTACAGTCGCCTCGACGCACAGTCGTTTGAGGATGCTGCCTCCGACTGCATGCTGCTCAATCCTGATGGTGTGATTCTCGTGCCGCCAGCACGTGAGCTGGCCAAAGCCTTTGCCGACAAACTCCATGCGACAGGTGTCCCCTTGGTCTTGCTCGATTCCTATATGGCAGATCTTCAGCCGCTTGCTTTCTTTGGCCAAGACTCCTTCCAGAGTGGCTATTTCGCTGCCAAGATCTTGATGCTGATCGCAGGAGGCGACCCCGCCATCATGCTGATGAAGCAGGGCAGGGAGGGCTACAGACCCTCGCAGCAGCAGGAAAACCGCGAGGTGGGTTTCCGCCACTACATGGAGAACAACTTCCCGCAGGTGGACATCAAGACGCTGACGCTTCCCTTGGACGGAACGCAGAAGGATAACGACCGATTGCTGGACGACTTCTTCCGCAACCATCCCGAGGTTCGCCATTGCATCACGTTCAACTCGCGCGCATGGATCGTAGGCGAGTATCTCCAGCGCCACCAGAACGAACGCGTGCAGGTGATGGGCTATGACGTCGTGCATAAGAATGCGGACTGCATCCGCCGCGGTGCCATCTCTTTCCTCATAGTCCAACACGGTTTCATGCAGGGCTTCAAGGCCGTCGATGCGCTCTTCCGTTCCCTGGTGCTGAAAGAGGATATCCGTCCCGTCAATTTCATGCCCATCGAACTGCTGTCGATGGAGAATATCGACTTCTATCAGCGTTCCACGATCTAAGGCGGCCCGACAAAAGCCGCTTCCATCTATTTGCTTATTTGCTTACTCAAGCTAAGACCGATTATGGAGATCATTCAGCGCAATTTCTTCCGGCTTCTTCGCTCCGGTGCCTTCGCCGACGATGAGCTCTTGGAGCCTATGTCGGCGTTCAAGTGGCGTCGCCTCTACCAGATGGTGGAGGTCCAAGGCGTGGCTGATGTGTTTCTTCGTGGCGTGCAGAAGCATCATGGGGAGCAGGGACTGAACATGCCCGAGGAGATACTTCTCCGGGCAGAGCAAGACGCGCAGAAGCAGCAGAGCCTTGCCGAACTTGTCTCGCGCAAGGTCGGCATGAGTATGGGGATGCTCAACAAGCGCTATGTGAAGCTGCTCGATGGTGAGCGCCATAGCATAGACACCTCCGTGGAGACGATGGACTTGCTGCGGCTGCTTGTCGTCAATGAGCAGGACTTTCTCAACCACGGTATCAATATGCGCGGCATCATTTTTCTTGGCCGCTACCTTCGGGAGAAGGGCGACCGGGTCGATTTCGTCAAACTCGACAACTGGTTGCTACGCCTTCATCTGCAGCGCATGGCCCAGTTGCAGGGTAGTATCCTCATCTCGGTCTTCGACTTCGAACCTGACGAACTGCCGTTTGTGCACCGCGAGGAGCCTGCAGCCTTCAAGTTGGCCGTCAGCAGCGTGAGCAACCTGGTCAAGGACACGGCACAGGAATGGCACTTCCGCCAGACGAGGACGGGATTTGTCAGCAACAATTCTGCCGTCCTGCGCCGCAATCTCAGACGGAGCTTCCGCTACCTTCCCTATGCGACGCTGGAGACGGTGAGCAATTTTTTTAGCAATTTTGCCAGAAGCCTCAAGGAAATAGAAGAGTAGGGGGTGGCTTTGTGCGCGGCTATTTCCGGTTGGCGTAGTCGAGTGCGGCTCCGATGGCCGTGCAAAACTCCGAGTGCTTCGGGATGATAAACTTCACGCCGTAGATGCGCTCAATGATGGGGAAGACGGTCTTGCACTGAGGCAGCAGCGTCAGGTTGCCAATCATCACGAAGTCTTTGATACCGCTGCGTAGCGCGCTGAGGACAGCAGCCGAGCCAATGGCCTGGAGCACGAGATTGATCAGGCCGAGTGCGATGTCGGCACGGCTGGCATTGGCCTGTGCGTGAGCGAAGAGCGAAGCTGTGGCGTCCATAGGCAGCCCTGGCAGCGGATTGGGCGAGATGTCGCCGATAAGCAAGTTGATCTTGGCAATATCGCCCCCTTGGGCCAGTTCCGCCACTTGGTTGGCATCGTCGGTCTGGAGCAGCAGCCGCGAGAGGCCCGAGAGCGTGCCACCTCCGATTCCTATGCCTCCGATGTGCTTGATGTGGTCGCCGTCACACTGCACGATGGAAGTGCCCGTTCCCATGGAGACCACGATCATCTTGCTTAGTTGCGATTCGTGCTGGGCTCCCAGCCCGTCGGCGATAAACTCCTCCACCTTGGTCGTGGGGAGTCCGTAGATGGGCGAGTCGATGTAGGCTGCACCCACACCCGTCAGCATGACCTGTTCGATGTCGTTGAGGTCTATCTGATTGTCGTACAGGTATTTGCCAAAGGCTCCATAAAGTGATGTTACAGGGTCTGTGGCGCGGATCCGCAGGGGTGAGCTCACCTCTCCGTCCCTCACGCCGACAATCTTCGTCGTTGAGATACCGACATCAATGCCGATGGTAGTTTTCATGTCTTAGAGCTTTTTTTTGGCTGCAAAGGTAATATATAAAAAGGAGAAAAGAGGCCGATTCGAGATATTTTAGCAAAAAACTGCTAATAAATTTCCCTATTCATCTGAAAATGAGTATCTTTGCAGACCGTTTAGAGGATGTAATAATAAAAGTAAGATAATATCAACAACAACAGGAATGACAAAGGCAGATATCATCAACGAAATTGTTGAAAGAACTGGTGTGGGCAAAAAGGACGTGGCCGCCGTTGTGGAGGAGTTCATGTCGTGCATCAAGGAAAGCATGATGGAGCGTAAGGAGAACGTCTATCTCCGTGGTTTTGGCAGCTTCGTTGTCAAGCAGCGTGCCGAGAAGACCGCCCGCAATATTTCCAAGAACATCACGATTACCATCCCCGCTCACAAGTTCCCGGCATTCAAGCCGGCCAAGTCTTTCATCGACCGCATGAGAGACTTAGGAGAAGTGGAATAGTCAATTTTAATAATTAAGATAAGTAAAACAATTTAAAATCATTAAGCAATGCCAAACGGAAGAAAGAAAAAGGGACACAAGATGGCTACGCACAAGCGTAAGAAGAGACTGAGAAAGAACAGACATAAGAGCAAGTAAGCCCATCTTATAGGCTGAAAGCCGAAGTCTCACACAGTCTTCGAGTATGGGCGGTGCTTGTCGGCGCGACGTTCTAATCCCTTGGAATAATGTCGGCAAGCCCCGCCCACTTATTTTTTGAGTCAGGCGAGGCCTGCAATCCTCGCGGAGCGGAGCAGCTTATTATAGGTATTATATGATAGGGATGCAACCGCTGCCAGGACGGACAGGCTCAGCCATTAACCAACTTCATCAGGATAAGTAAAGAAAAAATGACCAGCGAAGTAATTATCGATGCTCAGCCCAAGGAAATCTCGATAGCCTTGCTTGAGGACAAGCGGTTGGTGGAGTACCAGCGCGAGCCCCGCGAGGCAAGTTTCTCTGTGGGCAACATTTATGTGGCAAAGGTAAAGAAACTGATGCCCGGCCTCAATGCCTGCTTCGTCGATGTAGGCTATGAGCGCGACGCTTTTCTTCACTATCTTGACCTTGGAAGTCAATTCAACTCCTACGCGAAGTACCTGAAGCAGGTTCAGGGAGACCGCAAGCGACTTTTCCCCATCACCAAGGCCTCGCGCCTTCCCGATCTCAAGAAGGACGGCAGCATCCAGCAGACGCTCTCTGTGGGTCAGGAGGTTATTGTGCAGGTGGTCAAGGAGCCCATCTCTACGAAAGGCCCCCGTCTGACGACGGAGTTGTCCTTCGCAGGACGCTTCCTTGTCCTCATGCCCTTTGGAGAAAAGGTCAATGTGTCGTCTAAAATCAAGAGTTCGGAGGAGCGTGCACGTCTGAAGCAGCTCATCCAAAGCATCAAGCCGAAGAATTTTGGCGTGATCGTACGCACCGTGGCGCAAGGCAAGCGCGTCGCAGAGCTTGATGCGGAGATGAAGGTGCTTTTGCGTCGATGGGAACAGACCATCACCAAGGCGCAGAAGACGCAGGAGCGTCCTCAGCTCGCATTCGAGGAGACGGGTAGGGCAGTGGCCATGCTGCGCGACTTGTTCAATCCGTCCTACGAGAACATCTACGTCAACGATGACGAAATCTGCACGGCGGTGAAGCACTACGTATCGCTCATTGCGCCGGAAAAGGAGGGCATTGTCAAGCGCTACACGGGCAAGGTCCCCATCTTCGACAACTTCAACGTCACCAAGCAAATCAAGTCCAGCTTTGGCAAGACCATCAACTATGGCCACGGTTGCTACCTTATTATAGAGCACACTGAGGCCATGCATGTCGTCGATGTCAACAGTGGCAACCGTACCAAGGAGAAGGGTCAGGAGCAGAACGCCCTCGACACCAACCTCGGTGCAGCCGACGAGCTGGCGCGCCAATTGCGACTGCGAGATATGGGAGGAATCATCGTGGTCGATTTTATTGACATGCACCTGGCCGAAGACCGGCAGATGCTCTATGAGCGCATGTGCAAGAACATGCAGAATGACCGTGCACGCCACAATATCTTGCCGCTGAGCAAGTTTGGACTGATGCAGATCACGCGCCAGCGTGTGCGCCCGGCCATGGATATCGACGTTGACGAAACCTGCCCGACCTGTTTCGGGACTGGAAAGATCCGTTCCAGTATTCTTTTCACGGATCAGTTGGAGCGAAAGATTGACCGATTGGTTAACAAAGTCGGCGTGAAGAGGTTCTACCTGCACGTCCATCCCTATGTGGCTGCCTATATCAACCAGGGCTTGATGAGCCTGAAGTTGAGGTGGCAGTTGAAGTATGGAATCGGCGTGCGTGTCGTTCCCTCTCAGAAGTTGGGTTTCCTGCAGTATGAGTTCTACGACGGAAACCGCCAGTTTATCGACATGAAAGAGGAGAACGACAAGTAAGAGAAATGACTTTTTCAAGCCCACTTGATAGTGACAAGAGATGAAGGAGCGGCCACCAGCGCATGAACGTGCACGGATGGCCGCTCTTTTACTATAAGACTCTTGATTTCTATATCCCTGTTTGGTTTTGATATCCCACTACAAAAGACAGTCTCTCGTGCGATAGAATAAGGAGGGGAAAAACAATAAACCACCCATTGGGACGTTATATATTTATGATGTATCAGAAGAAAACCATACGAGATAACAAGCAGGCTGCTTTCTCACACCGATGGACTATTTCCGTCCTGTGGACAGTCCTGCTGATGTGCTGTGCCCTCGGAGTCCGGGCCCAGTCGTTCACACTCCAGGGCAAGGTGTCGGACACCAATGGCAATCCAATCGAGTTGGCCTCGGTGATGGTTGTCTCGCAGGGCAAGCTCGCCATGACCAATCTCAAGGGCGAGTTTAGCCTGGAGCTCCACAGTGCCGACAGTGTGGCCGTCCGTTTCTCGATGGTTGGTTATCGCACCAAGACGCGCGTCCTGCGCCGTCCGCGTGGGCGCCAGACCCTCATGGTGCAGTTGGCCGACGACAATACGCTGGGCGAGGTGACGGTGGAGGGCAAGAAGAAACGCCAGGGCACAACCGAGCAGTTGGACCTTCAGACTACGCAGCAGGCTCCTTCGGTCTCGGGCAACGCCGTCGAGGAGATGGTGCAGACGCAGGCCGGTGTCTCCACCCATTCGGAGTTGACCTCCCAGTATAACGTGCGCGGTGGTTCGTTCGACGAAAACTCCGTCTATATCAACGACGTGGAGGTCTATCGTCCCTTCCTGGTGCGCAGTGGACAGCAGGAGGGCCTCTCCGTCATCAATCCCGATATGGTGGCCTCTGTGGGATTCTCCTCGGGTGGCTTCGAGGCCAAATATGGCGACAAGATGTCTTCTGCGCTCGACATCACCTACAAGCGACCTACGCGCACGGAGGCCAAGGTGTCGGCTTCGCTCCTTGGCGCCAGTGCCTACGTCGGTCTTGCGGCGAAGAAGTTCACGTGGACCAACGGCCTCCGCTATAAGACCAACCGCTACGTGCTGGGATCGCTGGAGACCAACGGTGAGTATAAACCCAACTTCCTCGACTATCAGACCTATCTGTCCTGGCAGCCGACGAAGCGGTGGCAACTCGACCTCATCGGCAATATTTCGGAGAACCATTACAACTTCCGTCCTGAGGACCGCAATACCAACTTCGGTACCATGGAGAACGTGAAGAACTTCCAGGTCTATTTCGACGGACAGGAGAAGGACCTCTTCCGCACCTTCTTCGGATCGCTGGCCTTGACACACAAACTGAAGGACAACAAGACTTCCGTCTCTCTTATCGGGTCGATCTTCACCACGAAGGAGCAAGAGCGCTACGACATCCAGGGACAGTACTGGCTGACGCAGACGGAGACTTCCGAAAACCTTGGTGTGGGTACTTATATGCAGCATTCGCGCGACTATCTCAAGGCGACGGTGGGCAACGTGAAACTCATGACGCGCCGCACGACGGACCACCACCACGTGGAGGGTGCGCTGCTCTGGAGGATGGAGCGCGTCACGGAAAACTCTGCTGAGTATGAGTATCGCGACTCGGCAGGCTACAACGTGCCCCATACGGGCAAGGATCTGTATATGATCTATTCGCTGCGTGCGCGCAACGAACTCCGTGCCAATCGCTTCGAGGGCTACCTGCAGGACAACTGGAATTTCCGCACGGGCAATGATAGCGTGCCGACGCTCTATACGCTCAACTACGGTGTGCGCTTTGCCCACTGGAACTTCAATGGAGAGACGCTGATCTCACCCCGCGTCTCGCTCAACATCGTCCCGGGATGGAATCGCAACCTGGCCTTCCGTGTGGCCACGGGACTCTACTACCAGGCTCCTTTCTTCAAGGAGTTGCGCGACACGACAACGCTAAACGGTGTGACCTATGCCAAACTCAACCAGAAGATACGTTCTCAACGCTCCATCCACCTCGTGGGAGCGATGGATTATAGTTTCCGCATGCTCGACCGGCCGTTTAAGTTCTCGGCGGAGATCTACTATAAGATGCTCTCGCGCCTTACCCCTTATGTCGTGGACAATGTCAAGGTGACTTACTTCGGCGACCAGGAAGCCTCGGGCCATGCTGCGGGTATAGACCTGAAACTCTTCGGCGAGTTTGTGCCCGAGACCACTTCGTGGTTGACGTTCAGTGTGATGAGTACGCGGATGAAGATAGGCGGCAAGTCCATCCCCCTGCCCACGGACCAGCGTTATGCCGTCAACCTCTTCTTTACCGACTACTTCCCTGGTACGACCAAGTGGCGGATGAGCCTCCGCCTTGCTTTGCCGATGGTCTGCCTTTCTCTGCCCCCCACAAAGAACTGGAGTCCAATACCTTCCGTGCGCCAGCCTATAAGCGTGCCGATCTTGGTATGAGCTACCGCCTCTTTGACAACCACGAGGGCGACAAGAAGTCCATCCTCCGCAATGTGTGGCTGGGACTGGACTGCCTCAACCTCTTTGGCATCAACAATGTCAACAGCTACTATTGGATCACGGACGTCACGGGCCAGCAGTATGCTGTGCCCAACTATCTCACGGGACGCCAAATCAATGGTCGCATTACCATCGAGTTCTAATCCTTCCCTATATTACAGATTGGTAGAGGGTGTGTCAAAACGTAACTATTCAGCAATAGTGTAGGCATGCAGCATCCTACCATCCTATAACGACAGGATGGTATGGATAGCTTGCAGCTGCGACTGGCCGTTTTTCCATGCAGTGTCAGCAATGGAATGTATAGAAAAGAAAGCGTCTGCTCCATTGTCAGACCTGAAAGTGCCGGACACTTTCTGCTTTATCTTCAGTTTTCGGATTCCTCTCTCGCTCGCATTGTTGTCGGGTGGAATTGCGGGATTTTCCAAGAAGTTGAATATGTAATCCCTGCATTTTGCGAGTCCATTGCGAAGCCTCTCGAAGTTGGATCTTAGGTGGAGCAGGTTGGCTTTCAGCAGATCGTCAAGCTTGTCAAGCCAAGTTCTTTTGTCAATGAATTCATTAGGCCGAGTGTTTCTCTCATGAATGGCTTGTCTAAACAGGCTTGCCACATCTTTCGACCACTGCTGTTTCGGGTCAAGCTCTGTCAAGTATTCCAACTCGCGCAGAAGGTGGGCCAGGCACACTTGGTGATTCAAAAGTCAAGGGAAAAATACGCGCTGTGCCTGTCGGTCACTGCCACCATGTTTTTAGAGCATCGCCGAACCTCTCTTCAAGCACTTTTGACGAGCGGCCGGGCAGCACGGAAGCAAAGCGTCAAGTATGTTGTTTGCGCTATCCACGCCCAATCCAATTTCTTGTTGTTGTAGCAACCCGACTCATCGAAGCCCACAACGGGTGATTTCAGCATGTCTTCCAGCAGCTTTATGGCAGGCTTGGATTTCCTCATGGCCTCCTGTACAATGTTCTTGATGGAGCCTTGGCTCATGTGGACAGAAAACACCTCTTCCATCAAAGAAGCCAGTCGCTCGTAAGGTATGCACTGCACCACGCTCAGGTAGGTCACAACGGCTCTGATGTTCTTGCCAAAGTTACCTTATGGTTGCCCCCGCTTGCGCGGCTCGTATCCTCTATTGCAACATCCGCAGGTGCAGGTCTCCTTGTAATGGCGATATTCTCTCACGACAGGCGCCAACGTTGGCAAATCTACAACTTGACTTACATAGTCAAGCTCTCCCGCTATGCCGGACAAGTCACGACCGCACTCGCGACAATATCCACTCATGCAGTCTTCCACAACATTCGGCTTTTCCGTCATATTTCTGTTGTGTGCCTCATGCCCAGGCTTCGCCCGCCAGGCTTAAGGCCGCTCTTCTTTCGCAGTGATTTTGTGCGCCGAATCACTTCGGCTTTCATCTTTTCCTTGGAGGGAGGAGTGCTGCTGTTGTTTGAATTCTTGTCGGGCTTCATACTTTTCCAGCCGCTTGCGCAGGCTGCGGTTCTCTTTTTGAAGCCTTTCCACGTTACGGCGCAAATTCGCATTCTCCGTATGTAGCGCATCGATGGCTTCATGCATCGACTGCATTCAGATGTCAGCCTTTTCAAGGCTTGCGATATATCCGTAACTTGCTTATTCATAGATACAAAGGTACAAAAATATCCGAGATATCCAAAAATAAAGTGTAAATATTTTATTGGTTTTCAATATATTATCGCCTACTTGTTTTGTCAGGATTGTTGACAAAAAACTCAAAGGAGTGTTATTGCTGAATAGTTACGTCAAAACTCTCTTATTCTTAAAAAATCACAAAGACCTGACTTTCACAAGCCAAGGGCTTTGCTATGTCTAAAAGTTGTTGTAACTTTAGACCATAGAAAAATTTAACTATGGCAAAGTTACACTTTCGTTCTTATACCACCAACCAAATGGTTCTTTTTCCGCAACGAATCGATGAAAATATTGCGGAAAACGACCCAGTACGCATCGTTTCCAGCATTGTGGAGCATCTTGACATGAGTTCAGTCAACAAATTATACAACGGTATGGGCAGATGTCCGTATCATCCACGCATGATGCTCAAAGTCATCATCTATGCCTATATGAACAATATCTATTCATGTCGTAGGATAGAGCAATTGCTCCTGCGTGACATCCATTTCATCTGGCTGGCAGGATATGAAAAGCCGGACTTCATAACAATCAACCGTTTCCGCAACCGTCTGAAGGACGAGATCAATAACATATTCACACAGCTTGTGCTCGTTCTTGCAGAGAAGGGATTTGTGAGTCTCGACGTGGAGTATGTGGACGGTACGAAGATAGAGTCGAAGGCCAATAAGTATACGTTTGTTTGGCGTAAGACTGTCGAGCGTAACCGTGCCAGATTGATTGACAAGGTAAAGGCTCTGCTTGCCCAGGTTGACGACTGCATAGCACAAGACAATACCAAGACAGACGAAACGGTGGAATTCACCCCGTCACAACTTGCCGAGATATCCGCAGAACTTAATGCCTCGCTGTCTGACCCGCAAGTGGAAATGGACAAGGAAGAAAAGAAGAAGAGGCGCAAGTTAGCCAAGGAACTCAAGGAACGTAGCGAGAAACTGGCTGAATACAACCAACATCTTGAAACTCTCGGTGACCGCAACTCTTATTCAAAGACCGACAAGGATGCTACATTCATGCACATGAAGGAGGATGCTATAAACGACGGGCTGACAAAACCCGGTACAATCTTCAGATTGCAACCGAGAACCAGTTCATCACCAACTTTGCATTGTTCCCCAACCCTACAGACACCCTTACCTACATCCCATTCATGGAGTCGTTCCGTGAGCGTTACGGACACTTTGCGTCAACGGAAGTGGCAGACTCTGGTTATGGCTCAGAGGAGAATTACGAGTTTATGGAGCTGAACGGCACCGCCGCCTATGTGAAATACAACCGCTTCCATATAGAGCACCGTCCGCAGTATGTACCGGATCCGTTCCGCTCGGAAAACTTCTATTACAACAAGAAGGAGGACTATTGCGTTTGTCCGATGGGACAACACATGACACGCACTGGAACCAGCCACAAGACAAGTGCGAGTGGATACGTCTCCAATAGGGCAACATATACAGCACAGAATTGTGAAGGATGTCCGCTACGTTGTCTGTGTTTCGATGCATCTGGGGACAGACGTGTGATAGACCGAATCACAAACAGGAAGCTTACAGACAGAAAGCGAGTGAGCTGCTCACCTCAGAGGAAGGTTTAAGGCATAGAGGCAAAAGATGTATTGAGCCGGAAGCGGTTTTCGGACAAATTAAATACAACATGGCGTATCGTCGTTTTCGCCATATCGGTGTAGACAAGGTCAAAATGGACTTTGCCTTCTTTGCCATTGCCTTTAATATAAAGAAAATGGTGGCAAAAATGACCAAGGGAGGACTTTTCTCTTATTTGAGGGCTTATTTGACCAATATAACGCCATATAAATTGTTTATAAGGCTCTTTTTTGTAGAAAAACAAAAACTCGTTGTACATCCACACAAGAACGTACAACGAGTTTTTTTTATTTATATTGGGAGTTTTGACACACCCTCTTTTTCATCCTATCCATGAGGTGAAAGAGATTTGTGTGGGTGCACGGTAAAAAAGTTGCAAAAAAAGACCTTAAATGTTTGCATTAGTCAGCAGAAAACATTAACTTTGCCATCGTTATCCTGAAAACAATCTTTTTACCTTAAAGAAGGACTAATACCTATTGAAGTGGAAGCGGTCGCCTGTGAAGGCCATCGCTTTTGTTTTTTCTTCTCCTTCTCCTTCTTCTTCTGTTTCCATCTTTTCCTTTTCGTCTTTTCCTCCCTTTCCTTTCCTCTCTTAGCTTCTTCCCTTTGTTTTCTTTCCTGACTTCGTCATTGCGTCACCCAAAAATCCTCATCAAAGAGTTTAGCTATTTTCTGATGCCTTGCCATCAGCATGGTTTGCGTATAAACCTCCTTGTTTAGAGGAAGCTTGATCTGTATCGTTGTGATTGTCTTTGCCAATGCAAGCACCTTGTCCACGCTCATCTTAATCTCTGAGACTTTCAGCATGCGATCCAACTCCTTGTATACTTTCAAAGCCACAAAGCAGATGCATATATGGGCTTCAATACGTTTGCGTGTAAAATGAAACATGGGACGTATCTCTATCTTTGATTTCGCTATACGGAAGGCCCGCTCTACATGCCAAAGGTTGTGATATGCTGTGTATACATCCTGTATTGGTATATCCGTATTAGTGAGATAGCCTTTTAGACCGTCCCATTTGGAGTCATCGGCAATACGGTCATAGTTGATGGCGACTTTCACTTCACCATCCATAGACAAAAACTTATTGTAACCTCTTTTGTTGATATTGCCTTTTTGTGAGCGCACCATGCTTATAAGCCTTTTCCAACCTGCGTATTCCTTTTTCTCTATTGTAGGCATCTTTCTTTGCACGGTCATCTGTATAGCCGACCAAGAGACGACGTCCGCCGCCTTTGTCATATTCAACCATCTGGCAGTTGCGCTTGGGTTGCTCCAATATCCAGCTTTTGACCTCCTGACTTTCATTCTTTATCTTCGCACCTATTATATACTTGTAGCCGTGCGCTTCAAGTTCCGCTATATTGGCATTGTTCATCAGTCCGAATCTGCCACCACAACGAAGTTCTCCAAACCGTATTTGCTTACAAACTCGTTTATCGTCGGCAGCATCGTGTGGCCTTCATATTTGTTGCCCTCATGGATGCAATATGCTGAGTGGATAGCCGCCAAGGCTAACAAGCAGGCCGAGTATGATCTGAGGATTACTGTGTCGTCCCTCTTTAGAAAAGCCTGTCTTGCGCAAGTCGTCCTCATAATCCGCTTCAAAGTAAAGTGTGGTGACATCATAGAACAACACACCGATATTGCCACCAAACAATTTCGCAGTATGGCGCACGCTTATGTCCTGTACTATTTCGTGCTGATGACCACTAAGCTTGTCAAGATAGCGATAGATTTTGGATAGATCCACGTCCTCGTCAAAGTGGTTTTTCAGATATTCCACCGTAGCAGCCTTGCTCGTTGGATATGCCAAACGAGCCTTTACAAGCTTGCGGAACACTTCGTCATCAATCCTGTTGAAACCGATCCGGTCAAATGTACGGTCCAATATCAGGTCACAACCATTGAGAAGGATATTGCTCACATTGGACAATACACGACGGACTTCATCACGCTCACGGTCACACGCCTCACGTTCCTCGCCGAAAAGGTCAAGCTGCGGATGGCGGCGTGATTTCTCTTTGAAATCCATTCTTTTTTTGCTTTCATTCACAAGATTATCGACCTCTCCCTCATTATAGGCAACTCCAATTGTGACAAGTTCCTTCATCTTGCCACAAATTTTCTCGGCAACTATAACTCCGATATTGCCGAACGATGTTTTTCTTTCGGACAAACATAGTTAAAATACCTTTCGCGTCACCCAATATTAGGTGATGCAAAGATACAAAATATTGTTTGTCAATCAGTTATAAAATACGTGTTTTTGAGTGACGAAGTCAGGAGAGATTTGTGTGGGTGCACGGTAAAAAGTTGCAAAAAAAGACCTTAAATGTTTGCATTAGTCAGCAGAAAACATTAACTTTGCCATCGTTATCCTGAAAACAATCTTTTTTACCTTAAAGAAGGACTAATACCTATTGAAGTGGAAGCGGTCGCCTGTGAAGGCCATCGCTTTTGTTTTTTCTTCTCCTTCTCCTTCTTCTTCTGTTTCCATCTTTTCCTTTTCGTCTTTTCCTCCCTTTCCTTTCCTCTCTTAGCTTCTTCCCTTTGTTTTCTTTCCATTGTTCTCTCTCCACGCCAGTCTTACGTAGCTCCTTCCTTTATTATAGGAATAGCAATGGAGTGTTTTCGTTGTTGTCAGGGTCAACGGGCTATTCTTGCATGCAGAGGGAGGAAAAAGCAAGAGGTCGGATCCGCACCCCGAAGGATGGTCTCCGACCTCTTGCGTAGTCCCATGGCGGGACCGTCTATGCTTTTACAGTCTTTGTCTGCTGCTTTTAGTTGCTTACTTCTTCAGCAAGTCCATATCCATGAAGATCTTCTTGAGGATCTCGATGGCCTGGTCCACCTGGTCCTTGGTGTGCGTGGCCATAAGGGCGAAGCGCACCAGCGTGTCCTGCGGGGCACAAGCAGGCGGAATAACCGGGTTGATGAATACGCCCGCATCATAGGCGAGCTTCGTGACGAGGAATGTCTTATCGACATCGTGGACGTAGAGCGGGATGATCGGGCTTTCTGTGTCACCGATCTCGAAGCCCTCCTCGCGGAAGCGCTTCAGTGCATAGTTGGTCACGTCCCACAGGTGCTCGATGCGCTCCGGCTCCTTCTGCAGGATGTGGAGAGCCTCCAGTGCTGCTGCCGTGGCTGCAGGCGAGTTGGAAGCACTGAAGATATAGGTGCGTGAGGTGTGACGAAGCCAGTTGATAGTATCGAAGTCAGAGGCAATGAAGCCGCCGATGGAAGCCAGACTCTTGGAGAAAGTGCCCATGATCAGATCGACCTCATCAGTCAGTCCGAAATGGTCGCAAACGCCGCGTCCCTCTCTTCCGAAGACGCCGATGCCGTGAGCCTCATCTACCATGACGGAGCAATTATACTTGTGCTTCAGTTCAACGATCTGCGGCAGCTTGGCCAGGTCGCCCTCCATAGAGAATACACCATCAACGACGATCAACTTGATGGCCTCGTGCGGCAACTTAGCCAGCACGCGCTCCAGGTCTTCCATGTCGTTGTGCTTATAGTGGAGCTGCGTGGCAAAGCTCAGACGGCGTCCATCGACAATACTCGCGTGGTCGCGGTCGTCACAGATGATATAGTCGCCACGGCCCACGACAACGGAGAGCACACCCTCGTTGACGGAGAAGCCCGTCGAGTAGCCCAGCACGTCTTCCTTGCCGATATATTTGGCTATCTCTTTTTCGAGCTTGATGTGCAAGTCGAGTGTGCCGTTGAGAAATCGGCTGCCTGCACAGCCCGTGCCATATTTGTCGAGCGCAGCGTGGGAAGCGGCGATGATGCGTGGATCGCTGGGAAGGCCTGTGTAGGCGTTGGAGCCAAACATAAGAATCTTATGTCCGTCGATATCGGTTACTTCGGTACCCTGCATACTTGTGATTTCGCGGAAATAAGGGTACACTCCAGCCTTCATAAACTTCTGAGGCGTTCGGTAGCTTTTGTACTTTTCTTGTAATTGTCCCATTACTTTTTGGCGTAGCCGAAGCTACTTCTTTATTATTAGGCTGCAAAGATACGAAAAAACTACCATAGCACGCCCTATTTCGCAAGAAATCTTTCCTTTATTTCAATTTTTAGCGCTTCGAACGAGCATAATTCATGTTATTTTCGTAATTTTGTGCCGTCAAGAAATGTAACAGTACGGTTCCTTTATGAAACATATCGTCTTCATCACAAACCCCATATCGGGCACGATCAGCAAAGCAGGCATACCTGAGCTTGTCGAAGTGCATCTCGACCACGCCCGATTCAGCTACGAGTTTGTCTCGACACAGTATGCTGGACACGCCACGCTGCTGGCCCAGGAGGCTGCAGCCCGTGGTGCGGATATTGTCTGTGCCATCGGAGGCGATGGGACGGTCAACGAGGTAGGACGCGGCCTCCTTGGCACAGAGACCGCTATGGCCATCCTTCCCTGTGGTTCTGGCAATGGCCTGGCGCGCCATCTCATGTTGCCCATGGACTTGAAACGTTGCCTCGATATCATCAACCTTGACACCGTGGAGACGCTCGATTCCGGCGTCATCAACGGCCATCCCTTCTTCTGCACTTGCGGAATGGGCTTCGACGCCTTCATCTCGATGAAGTTTGCCGAGGCTGGCAAGCGTGGCCTCATGACCTATGTCGAGCAGATGCTGCGTGAGGGACTGTCCTACAAGCCCGAGACCTATGAGATAGAGGACGAGATGGGGTTGAAGACCTACAAGGCGTTTCTCATCAGCGCGGCCAATGCCTCGCAGTATGGCAACAACGCCTACATCGCTCCCCACGCTTCCATGAGCGACGGTCTGCTCGATGTCATCATCATGCAGCCCTTCAGTCTCATCGAAGCGCCGCAGGTGACGCTCGAGATGCTCAACAAGACCATTGACAAGAACGTCAATATCCGCACTTTCAAGGCCCGCCACGTCCATATCCACCGCAGCAAGCCGGGCCTCATCCACTATGACGGCGACCCGCTCATGAGCGATGCCGACGTAGAGATTGAGGTCAAACCCAAGAGCATCTGCGTCGTAGTCAATCCCCATGCCGACGAGGCTGCGCGTCAACCCAATATGATGCAGACTGCTGCCTCAGAGCTCTTCTATAACATGGACCGCATCCGCACGCAGATCACTCGCCAGGGCCGCAACATCCAGGCTACCAATCTAAAACTGCTTCGGAAGTTGAACCTGAAGTAAATCTTATCGTGTTCTCTTTCAAGCAGTTCTCCATACGCCAAGACCGTTGTGCCATGAAGGTAGGTACGGACGGTGTCCTTCTCGGAGCGTGGGCCGAGGGTGGTCTGCGCATCCTCGATATCGGGACAGGCACGGGTGTCATAGCCCTGATGATGGCGCAGCGCTTTCCCGACGCTCAGGTCTCGGCCATCGAACTCGATGCGTCGGCGGCTCAGCAGGCCAAGGAAAACGTAGCAGCAAGTCCTTTCTCCGATCGCATTGCGGTGGAGCATGTGGCCCTGCAGCAGTACGAGGCCCTGCCCTTCGATGCCATTGTTGTCAACCCGCCCTTCTTCACCCATGCCCTTGCTGCCAAGGGTTGCGCAAGAGCTATGGCACGGCAGACCGACAGTCTCTCCTTTCGCGACCTCTGTCGTGGAGGCCGCCGCTTGCTGGCCGAGGGTGGGGTGATGAGTCTCATCATTCCTGCCGACCGTTGTGGTGAAGTGGAGACGGAAGCAGCCCTCGCTGGACTCTTCCTTCAGCGCAAGGTAGCGATACGGACCACGGAGCGCAAGCAACCGAAGCGTTGCCTTTTGGCCCTGGGGCTCCGTTCTGCCCATTCTTTCCCTCAGGAGATTCGTACTATGATGGAGAATGGCAATCCCACGTCTTGGTATCAGTCGCTGGTGTCCGATTTCTACCTTTAGTCGCAGGCCTTCCTTCTTTTGTCTTTCCGATACGCTCAGAGCCTCATGTCTTATCCATAGCCGTTTATCAAGTTTTTTTCATCCCCTGTGCAGTTTTTTCAAGTTTTATTCGTACCTTTATTGGGTCTTTCTTCCTTATCATAGACCATGAAGCGCAACACGATGGTCGCAGAGTGGATGCAGAGACGCCGCTCCGAGGCCCTATAGGGTACAGGAAAACTATACGATTTTTAAAACAAAGTGTTGCAAACTAACCATTTATGAAAAAAATGATTCCCGTCATGATGCTCTCAGGCATCATCGGACTGAGCGCTTGCGGCAACAAGACAGAGCAGCCGCAGCAGAATGCTGACACGCTTGAGGTGGCCGACACCATCAAGGAAGACACCGCTGCCGTCGACACACCGCAAACGGCTGAGGTGCAGGAGAACGCTCAAGAGGAGAAGACGGTAGAGAAGAATGTGAAGAGTACGCAGGCTGGTGGCACGACCATCGCTGTGGGTGAGCCCTTGGCCGAAACGCTCCGCAAAGCCAAGGGAGTGACCTTCGAGTATAATGCCGACTACGGTGTAGCCTGCAACATCGGTAAGGTCTATATCAGCATTCCCGACGAGGATATCACCAAGGCCGGACTGGATTATGTCAACTCCCTTACTTCGGACATAGAGCCCAATATCGACTTCAAACTCGAATACATCAAGCCGTCTGCGAAGATCAAGGATTTTGAGATCAACTAATCTCGCCATTTCATGATAGCCTATATATATAAGGTATAAGGCGCAAACAGAACCGTTGCGTTTTGCAATCAAAGACACTTCAAGCCCCCTGTATGGTTATTTCCTTTACAGGGGGCTTGAAAAATTTTTGTTTCCAGCCGGAGATGCTTGGTGTTTCTGATCTCCGAGTTTTCTTTATACCTCTACTGCGACCACCTCGTTGCGGAGCACGTACCACAAGAACCCGGAGACATTCTTATGTCCTATCTTCCGAAGCAGTTCTATGTAGCTCTTCACCTGCGTGGCATGCTCCGGGCGTGGCTTGGCAAACTTATAGTCAACCACGATCGTCCTCTCGTCGTCGCTCATGACGCGGTCCGGTCGTTGCTCTATGGTCGTCCCGTCGGCGGGATTGTACTGGAGGATGGAGCACTCGTTATAGAGTTTCCATCCTGGGCGAAACCACTCGGTCACGGTGGGATTGGCGAGTGAGGCTTCCACCTGTTTCCGCAGTTGTGCGATGAGCCGATCGTCCGTGATGATACCGTCCGATACCAGTTGGCTGATGTGTGGTTCGATGTCCTCCTCTGTGCGGATAGAGGAGAAGAGCTGGTGGAGGATGGTGCCCATCTTGATATAGCTCGTGGGCGCGTCCGTCTCCTCGCCGCGCACAAACTCCTCACTCTTGTTGCTCTGTCGGAAGCCGATAGGCGTCTTGTGGGTCTCGATTCTGACCTCCTGCGTCTCCGAGGGCGACTCAAAGGGGTTGTCGCTTGCCGTCTTTCCTCCTTTGCCCACGATGTCCTCACCCTCCAGCGTGCCATAGACCAGTTCCAGCGCCTCTTCGGTTTGATCCTTTCCCTGGAACGAGCAGTCGGCCCCCAAGTCGGCAGCCACCTGCTCGAGGCATAGTTCCAAACCCTGACTGCGCTGCGATGTCAGTCCAGTAAACTTCTTCTTCTGATTCTCCGACATCCGCTTTCCCGTCACAAAGAGCCGTTTTCCTGCTCGCGTGAAGGCCACATAGAGGAGGTTCAGGTTGTCCACCGCGTTCTGGAAGTGCTCCTCGCGGTAGTCGTCCTCATAGACCGTGCCTACCAGGTTGTTTCTACTGAAATCAACCGGCGTGATGGGCAGCTCGTCAAATGGCTTTTCGCGTTTTCCCTTCTCGCACCACAGTGTGTTTCCCTTCTCCAATTGCCAGTCGCAGAAGGGGATGATGACGTTGTCAAACTCCAGTCCCTTGCTCTTGTGGATGGTCATGATGCGCACGCCCTCCACCTCGTCGCTTTGGATCGTCTTCTGCGAGATGGTGTTGTCCCATTCGGTGAGGAAGTCGTCGATGTCAGCTGGTCGGTCGCGGAGATAATCGTTGAGTTTGTCGTAGAAGAGGCATACATACGCACTTTGGTTCTTGAGTTGGTCGAGTTGGAAGAGCGCATGGAGCGTATCCACCAAGGTCGAGCAGCGGAAGGTTGCGTAGCTGGTCAGCCTCTCTGACATAGCGATCGGGCAGCGATTCTTCGAGCCTCTTCCTTATCTCTTCGTCGCTGGGCCGTCCTGGTCTCTCTGTCTTTCCCACAACCTCATCCCGTGTGGTGACGAGCAGGTGGGGCAGGGGAGCGCCCTCCTGTAGCACGTCGTTGCGATACGCCTTGACCAGTGCCGCCCGTGTAAGATTGTCCTCGGGATGGGCGAGTAGCCGCAAGGCGAGCACCATCACGTTGACGGCGAGGGAGGCGTCAAGACGGAAAGCCTCATCAGAGACGATGCGCACCGACTGTCCAAACTCCTCGACGAAATAGTCGGCGATATACTGTACGGGCGACTTGCTGCGCACGAGGATGGCGATGTCCTTCTGTCGTGCCCCTCCCTCGATCAGCCGCCGCACGGTGTCCGCCAAGCGTGCGAGGATGTTCTCCCGGTAGTCCTTCGACGGGAGCAGCGCCACCTCCACATATCCCTTTCCCTGGCCCTTGGCATTTCCCTGTTTGACGTCGTCGTAGGCGCGTGCCAGCAGCGTTGCCTGCGGGGTCTTGTCGGCAGACAACTCGCCTACCGTCTCTTCCACCAGTCGGGTGAAGATGGCGTTGTTAAATTGGATGATGCGCTCCCACGACCGGTAGTTGGTTGCCAGTGTCTTTTCGCAGACGGCCTCCTTGCCAAAAGACTGCGAGAGGTTTGCCAGCAGTCGCCAGTCACCCTGTCGCCAGCGGTAGATGCTCTGCTTCACGTCACCGACGATGAGGTTGCGCGATCCCTCCTGTGCCATGCAGTTGTCGAGCAGCACCTTGAAGTTGCGCCATTGTATCTGACTGGTGTCCTGAAACTCGTCGATCATGATGTGGCGCAGTTGTACGCCGATCTTTTCGTAGAGGAAAGGCGTGTCCGACCCCTGTATCATACCGTGGAGCAGTCCCTGCGTATCACTGAGCATGAAGCGGTTGGCGTTTCGGTTGCTCTCCTCCACCGCCTTGGCGATGGCGTTGAGCAAGCGCAGTTCGCTCAGATGGGAGAGCGTCTGCACACAGGAGTTGTATTCACACCATAGTTCCTCGCGCCGCGTCTCCATCTCCTGAAGCAACCTCAGTCCGCCGTTGTTGGCCATGTCCTTGATAGCCTCCTTGTCGGCAGCCCCACATTTGGAGGCCGTCCACAGTTTTGCGTCCTGTAGCGCCTTCTGCACGCCGGCGGGTGTGGGCTCGTTGTCGAGTGTTCCCTTGCTCCGCTTCACGATATAGTTGTAGAGTCCTCGCCGGTAGAGCCCCGCGTAGTCTATATGGCATTGCCCCATCAGGGCCACCAACTCCCGTGCCGGATCCACCAGTTGCTTGCGTAGCGTGTTGCGCCGGCTGCGCAGTAGCGCCGTGTACCGCGAAAAAAACTTGCCACCTTCTGCGGCCAGCAGGTCGTTGAGCTCGCGTTCATGATCCTTGTAGAAGTCCTTGAAGATGTTCTGTCCAAACTTCTTGATCGCCCCGATGACGTTCCATCCCTGCTCGTCCTCTATGTTCTGGTTGATGTAGTCGCGCACCCATCCCATCACCTCTGGGTTGGCGTCGAGCGTCTCGATCATCTCATCGACTGCCTTTCCCTCCACCTCGTTGTCGTTGAGATCCACGCGCAGGTTGGCTGTCAGGTCCAGTTCGTGGGCGAGGTTGCGTAGCACGCCTTGAAAGAAGGCGTCGATTGTCTGCACGCGAAAGAAGTTGTAGTGATGGGTGAGCAGCGAGAGTGCCTGTCGCGCGTTGGTTCGCACAGCCATCGCTCCCAGCCCCGTCTGTTCCATCACCTTCTCCATATAGGTGTCCGACCCAGGTAGACTGTTCGCTATGCCGTAGAGCTGCGAGAGGATACGGAGTTTCATCTCCTGTGTGGCCTTGTTGGTGAAGGTCACGGCAAGGATGTGTCGGTAGTTCTCGGGGTCGCTGACGAGGAGTGAGATATACTCCACGGCGAGTGTGAAAGTCTTTCCCGATCCTGCCGAAGCCTTATAGACGGTCAGCGGGCGGCGCTGTTTGGTGGTCGTTGTCATGATAGCCAGTGTTGATGATGTGCTTACTCTCCAGCGGGTCGTTCCGCTGGCGAAAGGCGAATGCAAAAGTAAGAAAAAGAGGTGACGTGTGCAAATTTAGCATGGAATAATGAGGGTGGGGCTAAAAACAAAAAAAAAGCATGGCACTCTTGCCATGCGGTGACTATAAAACTCTTTCAAACTACTACTTTTCAATGCGTGATTAAAGGTTCACACCTCATCGGTGATCCCCTCAATCGTGCATCGTTGTTACCCTAAACATCTTTTACCTTAGACCATAACCTATTTTGTTACCTGAACAACACTTTGTTCAATTACCCTAAAAATAACTAAAAACCTAAATCAATTACTATTAACCTAAACAATCTATTAACCTTTTGACGATGCAAAGGTAGGCACTTTCGTTTTGACCACCAAATGATAGCAAGTAAAAATTCGATTTTTCTCCCTATTCTTGACATAAATCAACACGTGTGTACGAACACACATACTCTTGCAGGTCTTATGCGAATACCTTGTGGAAGTTTTGCTGACTTTCGTATGTGTGTCATACCGAAAGTTGAGAGCCTTTTATGGCCCTTGGAGGTGAAAGACTGCTGCAAAACGAAGTCCATTCAAAAGTTTCTTTGTACCTTTGTGCCAAAATTGGCAACTATGGCAGAAAGAAATACAGTGGATATGACCCAAGGCCCTTTGCTGGGCAAGATTCTGCGTTTTGCACTTCCCTTTGCGGCAAGCGGCATCATGCAGCAACTCTTCGTCACCATCGACGTGGCCGTGGTGGGCCGCTTTGCCACCAGTGAGGCGTTGGCTGCCGTGGGCGCCAATACCTTCCTTATCAATCTCCTCATCAACCTTTTTGTGGGTGTCTCCATTGGTTCCAATGCCGTCATCTCCAACTTCATCGGGCGCAATGACCGCCATCGTGTTCGCGACGCGGTAGGCACGACGATGATGCTCCCGATCTTTGCCAGCGTCTTGCTGCTGGGTTTTGGCGAGATCTTTGCTCCCAGTCTGCTGCGCCTCATGGGCACGCCTGCCGCCATCCTCGACCAGGCCACCCTCTTCCTGCGAGTCTATTTCCTTGGCATTCCCTTCTTCATGGTCTTCACCTTCGGCCAGGCCGTGCTCCGAGGCAAAGGCGACACCCAGCGCCCGCTCAACATCCTGCTCCTTGCCGGCTGCGTCAATGTGGTGCTCAACCTGCTGTTGGTCATTGTCCTCCACATGGGAGTCGCAGGAGTAGCCACCGCTACGGGCTGCGCCAACGTCTTCTCCGCCTTGGCCATCTTGCGCCTTCTCCGCCGTGAGAAAGGCCCCTTCCGCCTGACGCGCCTCCGTCTTCGCATCGACCGGGCAGCTCTGCGCCAGATCCTTTTCATTGGAGTGCCCGCAGGCGTACAAAGCATGGTCTTCTCGCTGAGCAACATCTTTGTCCAAAGCGCCATCAACGGTTATGGACCTTCGGCGATCGCAGGCGCTGCTATCTCCCTCAACTTCGACACCTACTGCTATTTCCTGCTCACCTCCTTCTGTGGTGCTGCCGTCACCTTCACGGGACAAAACTATGGAGCAGGAAAGTTAGACCGCTGCCGCCGCGTCTTTTGGATCTGTATGGGCTGTGGTGCACTGGCCTGTTTCCTCGCCAATATGCTTTTCTACACGCAGTCCGACTTCTTCCTGTGGTTCTTCACTACCGATCCCTCCGTCATCCACTATGCCAAGGTGCGCATGGCCACCGTCCTTGTCTTCCAGGCCCTGGCCTCATCCTACGAGATCTCTGCCGCCTCGATGCGCGGTCTTGGCCACAGTATCGAACCGACCCTGCTCACCATCCTTGGCACCTGCGTCCTGCGCTTCGCCTGGGTATTCTTCGTCTGCCCCGTTTGGCCTGGTTTCCGCGAACTGATGCTGTGTTATCCCATATCCTGGATTCTCACCGGTGTGATGGTCTGCGTCAGCTACGTCTTCGTCAGTCGCAAGGCTTACCGCAAACTCTCCCTCTAATTATGTAAGTACAGGTACATAGAATATAGTTCACTCAGTAGGGTAGTCTGGCGCCTATCATGCGTCCGGACGCATTATTCCTGCCTGCGTGTTTGTTATCTATGCCCGCCATTGTCAGGAGGTGGTTTTCCTCCCTCGTTTCTTTTTGTGAAATGAGCAATGGGCTGCGCAAACTAATGTTAACCCCATTTTTTTCATTGAAACAAAAAGGATTTTAGCTGAATCTAAAAACCAAATTCACCGCAAAATCTGCCTTGTCTTTGGAGTTTTGTATACTTTTGTACTGTGAAAAGATGTAAAATCATACTTTTGCATAATATAAAGGATACAGACAAAACAAAGATAGATATGAACAAGACACGATGGACCACCACCCTCATCTCTGCCCTTCTCCTGTTGGCATCTCCTTCTGCCAACGCCCGGAAGTGGACGCTGCAAGAATGTATCGACTATGCGTTGGCACACAACATCCAACTTCGCCGCAACCTCCTGTCGCGACAGTCAGCCCATGAGGACGTGCTGCAGTCGAAGGCCGAACTGCTGCCTTCGCTCACGGCCTCTACCTCCCAGAACGTCTCCTACAACCCCTTCCCCGAGAGCGGGCGCCAGCAGGTTGCCAATGGCTATGTGGAGATGACTACCGACAAGGTCTATTACAACGGATCCTATGCCGTGAGCTTCGACTGGACGATATGGAATGGCAACCAAAACCGCATGAAGATCCGGCAGAACCAACTCACCGAACAGCAGGCCGAGCTCGACTCCTCCATCACCGCCAACTCCATCCAGGAGCAGATTGCGCAGATCTACGTCCAGATTCTCTACACCCACGAGGCCTTGAAGGTCAACCGCCAGAGTCTGGAGTATAGCCAGGCCAACGAACAGCGCGGTAGGGAGATGGTCGAGGTAGGGCAGTTCAGCCAGGCCGACCTCGCCCAGCTCAGCGCCCAGCGCGCTTCCGACGAGTATAATGTCGTGGCCCAGGAGAGCAATCTCCGCGACTACACACGCCAGTTGAAGCAGATCCTCCAGCTCACCGACGACGCCGAGGATTTCGAAGTCAGCGTTCCCGACGACGTTACCGGTGACGCCCTGGCCGAGATACCCGGTCTGCAGACCGTCTATACCCATGCGCTCGCTTCCCGTCCCGAACTCCGCCAGCAGCGCCTCGCCATCGAGAGTGGCGAACTCAGTGTGCGGATGGCCAAGGCCCGCCGTCTCCCGACCGTCTCCATGCAGGGTGGCGTCTCCACCAATGTCACGACGATGAGTGATGCTGCCTACGGATCGCAGTTGAAGACCAACCTCACCACATCGGCAGGTCTGACGCTGAGCGTTCCCATCTTCGACCGCCGCGAGACCCGCACGGCCATCAACAAGGCCAACATCGCCATGGAGACGAGCCGCCTCGCCCTCGAGGAACAGCAGACCACGCTCTATTCCACCATCGAGAGCTACTGGATACAGGCCGTCAACAACCAGGCCAAATACAAGAGTGCCCTGGCCAATACGGAGAGCCAGCAGACCAGCTACGAACTGCTCTCGGAGCAGTTTCGCCTCGGACTGAAGAATATCACCGAACTGCGCGAAGCGAAGGAAAACCTACTCGTGGCGCAGCAGAACGAACTGCAGAGCAAGTATCTTGCCCTGTACAATATGCAGATGCTCAATTTCTACAACGGAAAATAATAAAAGATAGATATGAAAAAGATTTCGAAAGTATGGTATTTGGTGGTCGCCTTGGTCGTGTTGGGTGTGGCCGCCTACTTCCTCGGCAAACCCGACACCAAGGAGACCATCTCGTTTGACACGGCCACCGTCGGGCAGACGAACATCCAGAACAGTATCACTGCCACGGGTACCATCGAACCGGTCACGTCGGTGACGGTCGGTACACAGGTCTCGGGTATCGTCAGCAAACTCTATGTCGATTACAACTCGGTCGTGAAGAAAGGACAGGTGATCGCAGAACTCGACAAGACCAACCTCCTCTCGGCCCTCAACCAGGCCAAGGCAATGCTGGAGAGTGCACAGGCACAGGTGCGCTCCGCAGAGAGCGACGTCCAGAAGGCCCAGGCCGACTACAACGGCGTTCGCGCGAGTGCCAGTTACCAGCAGAGCAACTTCAGTCGCTACCAGACGCTCTACAAGAAGGGTCTCATCAGTGCTAACGACTTCGAGAGCGCCCGCCTCAGTTACCAGCAGGCCCAGCAGAATCTCGCCGCCTCAGCCCAGACCATCGCCACGGCGCGCCAGGGAGTGGCCCAGGCCCGCGAGCAGGTCCGCCAGCAACAGGAGCAGGTGAAGCAGGCCCAGACCAACCTCGGCTATGCCACCATCACCTCGCCCATCGACGGCGTGGTCCTATCCAAGAGTGTGGAGGAGGGACAGACCGTCGCAGCCAGTTTCTCCACCCCGGAACTCTTCACCATAGCCAAGGACCTGACCAACATGCAGGTGGTGGCCAATGTGGATGAGGCCGACATTGGCGAGGTCAAGACTGGCGAGCGCGTCTCCTTCACCGTCGATGCCTATCCCGACGACACCTTCACCGGTACGGTGAAGCAGGTGCGCCAGGAGGCCACGACGACCAACAACGTCGTCACCTACGAGGTTGTCATCAGTGCCCCCAACGCCGACCTCAAACTCAAACCCGGACTGACGGCCAACGTCACCATCTATACCCAGGAGCGTGCGGGCGTGATGGGCGTCTCCACCAAGGCCCTCCGTTTCACCCCCACGCCCGAGACCGTCGGCAAGCAGTATAAGATACAGGATGTCGCCAACGCCAAGGCCAAGGTCTGGACCCTTGAGGGCAATGTCCTCCGGGCCCACCGTGTAAGCACGGGCATGAACGATGGCGTCAACACTGAGATTCTCTCGGGTGTGAAGGCAGGACTGAATGTCATCACTGGCATCACCGTCACCGAACCCGAAGAAGACAAAGAATCTGACGACCAGGAGCAGAGTCCCTTCGCCCCCGGTCCGAAGCGCGACAACAAAAAGGAGAAAGCATGATGGATGAAAGTCAAAAGAAAGTAGTCATCGAGTTGCGCGACGTCAAGCGCGACTTCCTTGTGGGCGAGGAGACCGTCCACGCCCTGCGCGGTGTCTCCTTCAAAATCTACGAGGGTGAGTTTGTCACCATCATGGGCAAGTCGGGCTCAGGCAAATCGACCCTCCTCAATCAGTTGGGCTGCCTCGACACGCCCACCAGCGGCGACTACTTCCTCGATGGTGTGGCCGTACGCACGATGTCGAAGTCGCAGCGTGCCGTCCTGCGCAACCGCAAGATCGGCTTCATCTTTCAGAACTACAACCTTCTGGCCAAGACCACGAGCGTGGAAAACGTCGAACTGCCGCTGATGTACAACCCCAGCATCACGCCGCAGGAGCGCTTCGACCGTTCCGTGGCTGCCCTGAAGGCTGTGGGGCTGGGGGAGCGCCTCTATCATAAGTCCAACCAGATGTCGGGTGGTCAGATGCAGCGCGTCGCCATTGCGCGCGCCTTGGTCAACAATCCCGCCGTCATCTTGGCCGATGAGGCTACGGGCAATCTCGACACGCGCACCTCCTTCGAGATCCTCGTCCTCTTCCAGAAGCTCCACGCCGAGGGGAGGACCATCATCTTCGTGACCCACAATCCCGACATTGCCCACTACGCCTCGCGCAATATCGAGCTCCGCGACGGACGCATCATCCGCAACGAGGTCAACGACCACATCCTCAGTGCCGCCGAGGGCCTTGCCGCCCTGCCCAAGAACACCGACGAGTGATCATTGAGTCTTACATCAAGCGTATCATATTATGAATATCAGCAATCTTTTGAAAATAGCCCTCCGCGCCATTGCGGCCAACAAGATGCGGTCCTTCCTCACCGCCTTGGGCATCATCATCGGCATCGCGTCGGTGATCACGATGCTCGCCGTGGGCCAGGGCACCAAGAACAGCATCCAGAGCAACATCTCGGAGATGGGATCCAATATGATCATGATCAGTCCGGGAGCCGACATGCGGGGTGGTGTGCGACAAGACGCCTCCTCGATGGAGACCCTGAAGCTTACCGACTACCAAGCCCTCAAGGACGAGTGCCATTTCATCAAGGCCATCTCCCCCCTCGTCCAGAGTTCCGGCCAGTTTATCTACGGCAACAACAACACGCCGTCGAGTATCTACGGTGCCAACCTCGACTACCTGGAGATTCGTCAGCTGTCCGTCGCCGAGGGTGAGATGTTCACCGAGGCCGAGATCAAGTCGGCCGCCAAGGTTTGCCTCCTCGGCCAGACGGTGGTCGATAACCTCTTCCCCGACGGTTCCGACCCCATCGGCAAGGTCGTTCGCTTCAACTCCATCCCCTTCCGCGTCATCGGTGTGATGAAGAAGAAAGGCTACAACTCCATGGGTATGGATCAGGACGACTATGTCCTCGCTCCCTACACCTCCGTCATGAAGCGCATCCTCGCCCAGGACTACCTCCATCAGATCTTGGCCTCGGCGGTCGTGGAAGGTGTCACGGAGCAGGCCACCGATGAGATGACCACCATCCTGCGCCGCACCCACAAACTCAAGGATGCCACCGACCAAGCCGAGGGCGATGAGGACGACTTCAACATTCGCTCCCAGGAGGAACTGGCCAATATGATGAACAGCACCACCGGCATGCTTACCATCCTCCTTGGCTGCGTGGCCGGCATCTCCCTCGTCGTGGGTGGCATCGGTATCATGAACATCATGTACGTCAGTGTCACCGAGCGCACGCGCGAGATCGGCCTTCGCATGAGTGTCGGCGCCCGTGGCGTCGATATCCTCAACCAGTTTCTCATCGAGGCCATCCTGCTCAGTGTCACCGGTGGCATCATCGGAGTCCTACTGGGTGTCGGAGCCTCCTACGCCATCAAGGCCTTTGCCCACTGGCCCATCGCCATCGAGCCCTGGACGATCATCATGAGTTTCGCCGTCTGCACCTTCACCGGTGTCTTCTTCGGCTGGTATCCCGCCAAGAAAGCGGCCCGCCTCGATCCCATCGAAGCCATCCGCTACGAGTAAGCCCTTAGTTTGGGTAGGCCCTTCTGGGAGACGACTCCCAGGAGCAGGCCTCACCCCTCGGGCAGTATCTCCTCGGGACGCGAGACGAGACAAGTAGCGCCGTGGCGCAGCAGGAAGTCGTGGTCTCTGAATCCCCAGAGCACGCTGATGCAGGGGATGGAGCAGTTGCGTGCCGTCTCTATATCGACGTCGCTGTCACCGATATAGACGGCCCCCTCGGCTTCCACGCCCAGTTGCTTCATCGCTTCCAGCACGGTGTCGGGCGCCGGCTTCTTGCGGATGTCCTCTCGCTCGCCGATGGCCACCTCCACGGTGTCAGGGAAGAAGTGGCGCGCCAGTTCCTGCGTGGCAGCATAAAACTTGTTGCTCACGATGGCCACGCGCTTCCCTCTGCGGCGCAGTTCGCTCAGCAGCTTTTCTATGCCCGGATAGGGTGCCGTGGTGTCGAGACTGTGGTGGAGGTAGTGCTGGCGAAAGGTAGCATAGGCTGCCTCAAACTGTGGGTTGTCCAGTCCTCCTGGCACGGCCCGCTCCATGAGCTTCTTCACGCCGTTGCCGACAAACTCCCTCACTTCCTCCAGTGTCCGCTCCGCCATGCCTGTACTGCGCAGGGCATAGTTGACGCTGGCCGCCAGGTCGCGGATTGTATTGAGCAGCGTGCCGTCCAGGGTCGAAAATATACGTCTGATACTCTTTCATACTTACGTACTTATATACTTGGTTGTTTATTGATTGGATAGAATCGCTTTCTATCAAGCGGACGCCCCGTAGCGGCAAGCATCATCCGGTGCTTTCCCTACAGGGCGTCTATCTATGGATTTGTTTCTTTCCCCAATCGGGTGGGGCATGTCAGCGGCGGTGGAACCCCTTGCTGCTGGTCAGCGTCCATGTCGGTGTCCATCGATCGACCGTGCTGCCGAAGCTTTGCGTGCCGAGCGGTGTGGTCCCCGTGGTGGCCTTTGCCTTCCGTGGTGTCTCTACGCGCTCCAGGTCGATATAGATCTCGTCGTCATTGCTCTGTCCGACGAGATAGCCGAAGAACGTATAGGCGTTGCGGCTTGTCTCCCATCCGAGGTGGTAGCCGTAGTCCGTGCTGGCGGCATCCATGCGAAAGATCGTGTTGGAGTCGGTATATTTGATGTAGATGTCTCCGTTGCGCGTGTCGATCCACCAGGTGAAGTTCAGCGCCTGCGTGTCTCCTTGGTCGTTTCTATCGACCTCCACGCCCTGTCCCGCATAGCGGTCCTTGGCGTTCTCGCTCCGGTAGAATGTCATCTCCACCGCATATTTCTCCGACACCCGTTTCTTCTCCCCCGGCTTGGCGTTGTCGTCGGTGTAGGTATAGACCATGTCTCCCTGCCACCGTCCGCTCAGCACGGCCACCATTTGGTCGGCCTCGCTGCCGTTGTTGTCATTGTCGGGGTAGTATCCGTTCCAATAGTCGTCGTAGTACCAATCGTCGTCGTCGCAGCTCGTCAGGGCAAACGGGACGGCCAGTAGGGCCATCAAGCCCAACAGTTGGGATAATTTTCTGATGCTCATATTCTTTACGTTGGATGGTTTCTTGTGCAAAAGTAGGCAAATTGCCTGACATCGAAGTTGAACAAATCCCTATTCTTTGGGGGAGAAATCCCTATTTCCCCTTCTCGGCAGTTCCCTTGGTCTGCAGCGGCCTCTGCGCACGGAAGTCCCAGCCGTAGTCGTGGTCGTAGCCGTTGTCCTCTACGCGCTCCAGTTGGAAGAACGACTGCTTGCCGTCTCCACTGTCGATGTAGCCCGTGAAGTAGCCGTCGTCGAGATAGAAGTTGTAGATCCACTCGTCGTCCCATGCGCCAGCATAATGGAGTCTCACGGTGCGCCCGTCGTCTATCACCTGCCAGTCGAAGTGTTGTGCGTAGCGTTGGTGGCCCACGTAGTCTATCTCCCAGCCCTTGCCGTGGCGCGATCCCGGTTTTCCCTCAAAGTGCCACACCGTGTAGTAGGTCTGTCCGTAGCCGCCCCAGCGATCCTGGTAAAACTCCGTCGAGAGTTGTCCCTCCCATGTGCCCCAGAGCATCATGGCTGTCTCCTGCTCATCGTCACAGCTGGTCATCAGCACCCCTGTGAGGAGCATCAGCAGGGGTGCGAGGATGGATCTCATTTGTTTCATAACGTCTTTGCTTGATGATTTTGTTTGCATATTTAGTACTTTTAAGGATATGACGCAAGTTTTTCAAAATATAATTCGTACTTTTGCATTCGGTTAATCTTTTAATTTTACAACGAATCGAAATGAGAACTGTATATGATTTCTCTGTAAAGGACAGAAAGGGCAAGATGGTTAGCCTCAAGGAGTATGCTAACGAGGTCTTGCTTATCGTCAATACGGCCACGCGCTGTGGTTTCACTCCTCAGTATGAGGAGCTGGAGCAGCTCTACGAGAAGTACCATCAGCAGGGCTTCGAAGTCCTCGACTTCCCCTGCAACCAGTTTGGCCAGCAGGCCCCGGGTACGGACGAGAGCATCCACAACTTCTGCAAGCTGACCTACGGCACGGAGTTCTCGCGCTTCAAGAAGGTGAAGGTCAACGGCGACGATGCCGAGCCCCTCTTCAAGTTCCTCAAGGAGCAGCGCGGCTTTGCCGGATGGGATGAGAACCACCCCATCTACCCGGCTCTCCACGAGGCCCTTTCAGCAGCCGACCCCGACTACCAGTCGAAGCCCGACATCAAGTGGAACTTCACCAAGTTCCTCATCAATAAGAAGGGCCAGGTTGTTGCCCGCTTCGAGCCCACCACCCAGTTTAGCCTCATCGCCGAGGAGATCGAGAAGTGGCTCAAGGAATAATCGCGTACAACTGAAACATAGAATACAATAATGACAGAACAGACAAATCAGATGGAGCACGTCAAGGTGCTTATCATCGGAAGCGGCCCCGCCGGCTACACTGCCGCCCTCTATACGGGTCGTGCTTCTCTCCAGCCGGTGCTCTACTGTGGCCCGCTGACGGGTGGCCAGCTCACCCAGACCACCGAGATCGAAAACTTCCCCGGCTATCCCCAGGGAGTCGATGCCAACCAGATGATGCTCGAGTTTAGAGAGCAGGCAGAGCGTTTCGGTGCCGATATCCGCGACGGCGAGGTGGAGAGTTGCGACTTCTCCCAGCGTCCCTACCGCGTGAAGTTCACTGATGGCACGCAGATGACGGCCGATACGGTCATCATCGCCACGGGAGCCTCCGCCAAATATCTCGGTCTCGACGACGAGAAGAAGTATGCCGGTCAGGGTGTCTCTGCCTGCGCCGTCTGCGACGGTTTCTTCTATCGCAAGAAGGTCACGGCCGTGGTCGGTGGTGGCGACACCGCCTGTGAGGACGCCCTCTACCTGGCCAACCTCTGCAAGAAGGTCTATCTCGTGGTTCGCAAGCCCTACCTGCGCGCCTCCGAGATCATGCAGGATCGCGTGAAGAACCATCCCAACATCGAGATCCTCTTCGAGCACAACGCCATCGGCCTCTTTGGTGAGAATGGCGTGGAGGGTATGCACCTCGTCAAGCGCAAGGGCGAGGCCGACGAGTCACGCTACGACCTCCCGATCGATGGCTTCTTCCTCGCCATCGGCCACCATCCCAACACCGACTTCCTCGGTGGTCAGATCGACCTCGACGAGATGGGCTTCATCGTGACGAAGGGCAAGTCTCAGGCCACCAACATCCCTGGCGTCTATGCCGCTGGCGACGTTTGCGACCCGACCTACCGTCAGGCCATCGTGGCTGCTGGTGCAGGCTGCAAGGCTGCCCTCGAGGCTGAGCGCTATCTGCAGACGCTCTAAGCCACCGGTCCCCTATAACGACAAACCCAAACAACCCATACAGTCCAACCCTGCCTCATCGGCCGCCGTTGTCCCTCCTGTATGCGTTGTTTGGGTTTTCTTTTGGAAGAGTTGTTACTTGTTGTAAAAGTTGTTCAAGTTGTTTTCATATATTCAGCAAGCAGCAACGGACGTGCCCTATTCGGGTGCGTTGAGGATAATGGTGGTTGCCCCCAACGTGAAGAGCGTCTCGTTGTAGATGACGCGCCGCTCGCGATCCCCCAGCAGTTCCGTGCCGACGAAGGTGCCCGTATAACTCGGTCCGTCGCGCAAGACATACTTGAGTTTTCCGTTCTTGTCCCGCGAGACATTGATATGGCAGTGCGTCAGATCCACACTCGGGTCCACCGTCTCTATCGGACAGTTGACAGGGTTGCCCTTCTGGTAGCGCCCGATGGCGTTCTCACCGAGATGCAGTGGGATAATCTGCTTGTAGTGGAAGACATTTTCTATCACCGTCAGGCTGCCGTAGGGCGCATCCGGCTGCGGTGTCTCCTCGTTCTCCTCCTTCTGCGTCTTTCTGAGCTTCGACACACCCAGTTTGATGGCAAACTGCTTCGAACAAGCGGGGCACACAAATACCAACCGCTGTCCGGGTTCATACTTGTTCTCGTCGAACGTGATAAACTCGTCACACTTCGGGCATCTTACTCGTTTCATACCAATAAGAATCTGCTATAATAAGGTATTATATATATAATAAGGAGAAGGATCACTCTTCGATGTTGAGAATCCACGCCGTGTTGAAATAGCGGTCGGGCTTCATGCCCTGCAGCGCCTCCCGTGCCTGAGCCTTTGAGTCGTAGCTGCCATAGACCACTTTGATGCTTCCCTGGTGATCAACGACGCGCGTGTCCTCGTAGCCTTGGTCCTTGAGCGCCTGGCAGAACGTCTTCGCACCACTCATGGGCACGTGCGTACACAGCACGATGGTCCAGACCTGCTTTTGCGTAGCCACGGGCGTGACCGTTGGCTTCTTCTTCTCCACCGTCAGTTTCATGGGTTTCAGTGCTGCCTCGCCAGTCGGATTCTCATAGAGGCACGACCACATCGCACTCTGCACCTTGTAGTTGTTCTCGGGTCGCTGCACTCCCATCGGACTGATGACGAAGATGCAGATGGCCAACACACAAGCTGCCATGGCCGCATGGCGTAGAAACTTCAGGCTCACGCTGACCCTGCGCTGTCCGTTCTCCTCGTCACGGGTGACGACGACGGCCTGCGTCTTTTCCTCTTCCGCCTCGCTCTTTGCTGCCGTCTCCAGCGGCTTGACCTCGAAACTGTCGAGTGCATAGAGAGAAGGGGTGAGGATGCCTGCCTCGCAGGGAGCAAAACTCAACTTGCCCTCTTGGTTCTTGTAGAGCGTGCCCAGACCCTCCAGGTCGCAGTGGCCTTCTTCGTCGAGGGCACTGCGCAGCGCGGCCACCTCCTGCTCCACGCGGCCCAAAGCCTCGGGATAACTGAGGTCGTAGGTGTCGGCATACGACTGCACCAGCAACGAGTCGTTCATCGTCAACTGTGGATTGAAGCCCAGCATACGGGTAGGCGGCAGGAAGAGGCACTCCTCCTCGCTGTAGCGCGCATCCACATGATGAGCCACGAACCCACCTAAGTCGGGCACGATGACACAATCGTTGTGAAGCAACAATGACTCTATATGACGCTCTATTTCTTTCACGACTGCAAAATTACTGATTTTCTCTGAATTTCGCAACAAAACGAGGCGAAATCTGCAGCCTCACTTCTTCTTACCGCTCCTCTTGCCCCGTTTGGGGCGGTTCTTTTTAAAAAGAGACCACAATTTTGGTTAAATGATATTTCATTGTTTGGTGGTAAAAATGAGAATTGGTAATTTTGCAATTAGAGAAATGCGCAATCGCTATAATAGAAGAACGCGGTTTGCTTGGCTGCTCATGATGGTCTATCTGCCCATGCTGCTGGCCATCACCTTCCACTACCACACGGCGGCGGAAGGGGATTCTGCCGCTGCCTATTGTTCCGATTGCAACCACCATGTCCACCACGACGGCCACCTTGCTACCAGCCAGGGCTTCACCCAAGAGTGCCCGATCTGCCATTTGCAAAGTCTGCCCTACGTGGTGCCTACCATTGTTCATATAGCAGCATTTGTTGCTATGGTCCATGTCGCCTTTTCCATGTCTTGCCTCTTTGTCAAGACGCGCCAAGGTGATATCCAATCTACCCGTGCTCCGCCGGCTCTCCTTACTTTGTAGTTTTTCGGATTTTTGATCCAAACCTATTGGCTATCACGATACTTCGTGGTCGCTTAGGTACTTATCCTTTCCATGTTTTGTGATGAAAGCAGAGAAGTCAGCTTCGGCTGTTCTTCCTTTTTCGTCACCATAGCGCATGTGCTGGCATCCATAGCCATGCGCAGGCACCATGTGCGTAATTTATAACAACATAGTTAATTAACAAGAGAAAAAATGAAATCAAAGAAATCTCAGTTGATGCTCCTCGCCGGCGCATTGACAGTCTCATTTGCCGCTCAAGCCGCCGTTGTCCAAGACAACACCCGTAGTGAAAACCCCATCGAGGAGACCGACAAGGCCACCGATGCCAACCTCTTTGGCCACGTGGTCGATACCAAGACAGGCGAACACCTGCCCTACGTCACCATCCAACTCAAAGGTACCACCATTGGTACCACCACCGACCATACCGGCCACTATTTTCTGAAGAACTTGCCCGAGGGCACTTTCACGATGGTCGTCAAGTTCTTAGGCTATAAGACCGTGGAGCGTACCGTCACCGTCCAGCACAATACCACCCAGGAAGTCAATTTTTCCTTGTCCACCGACGATGTCGCCATCGACGAGGTGGTGGTCTCTGCCAATCGCAATGAGACGGCCCGCCGACTGGCCCCCAACCTGGTCAGTGTGGTAGGCAGCAAGGTCTTCGACATCACTCAGTCCACCTGCCTGGCGCAGGGACTCAACTTCCAGCCTGGCGTGCGCACCGAGGACAACTGTCAGAATTGCGGTTTCACGCAGGTGCGCATCAATGGCCTGGACGGCCACTACTCCCAGATCCTGGTCGATTCCCGTCCCGTCTTCTCCTCCCTCACGGGTGTCTATGGCCTGGAGCAGATTCCTGCCAATATGATCGACCGTGTAGAGGTGGTCCGTGGTGGAGGATCGGCCCTCTTCGGCGCCTCTGCCATCGGTGGCACCATCAACATCATCACCAAGGAGCCCATCCGCAACTCCGCCTCCTTTGGCCACACCTTCCTGTCGCAGGGCGGATCAAGTTCGTTCGACAATGTGACCACGGACAATGTCTCTCTCGTCACCGACGACTACAAGGCCGGCGTCTATGCCTTCGGCCAGACGCGATCCCGCCAGGGCTATGACCACGACGGCGATGGCTACACCGAACTGCCCGAACTGCGAAGCCAGACCTTCGGCCTCAACTCCTACCTCCGCCTCAGCCCCTATTCCAAACTGAGCCTCCAGTACAGCGCTATCCATGAGTATCGCCGTGGCGGCAACCAGCTCGACCAGGCTCCCCATGAGGCCAATGTCGCCGAACAGGCAGACCATAACATCCAGGGTGGCGGTCTCACCTACAACTACTTCTCTCCCGACGCACACAGACGCCTCACGGCCTATTTCTCTTTCCAGGCCACGTCCCGCAAGAGCTATTATGGTGGCATCGGCGAGGGAACAGAGGAAGACCGCCTCGCTGCGGCCAAGGCCTACGGCACCACCCACGACGTCACCTATGTGACGGGCGCGCAGTATGTCCGTTCGTTCGACAAGCTCCTTTTCATGCCCTCCGACCTCACCCTCGGCGCTGAGTACAATTTCGAAGGCCTCAAGGACGTCATCCTCGGCTACGACCGCCACTTCAAGCAGGACGTGCGCATCGGCAGTTTCTACTTCCAGAATGAGTGGAAAAACAAGCAGTGGAGCTTCCTGTTGGGCGGTCGCCTTGACAAGCACAACCTTGTCGAGAATGCCATCTTCTCGCCCCGTGCCAACCTCCGCTACAATCCCACGGACAACATCAATCTCCGCCTCACCTATGCGGGCGGCTTCCGTGCCCCGCCAGGCTTTCGACGAAGACCTCCATGTCGGCGTAGTGGGTGGCGAGCGACTGGTCACGGTCCTGGCCGACCATCTCAAGGCGGAGCGCTCCAATAGCTTCAGCCTCTCGGCCGACCTCTATCATCAGTTTGGCCAAGTCCAGACCAATTTCCTGATCGAAGGCTTCTACACCTCGCTCAGCCATGTCTTTGCCCTTCGCCAGCTCAGTCAGCCCGACGCCCACGGCAATACCGTCCAGGAGCGCTACAATGCCTATGGCGCCAAGGTCTTGGGACTGAACCTTGAGGGCAAGGCCGTCTTCACCCGTTGGTTCACCCTCCAGGCTGGCCTCACCCTGCAGCAGAGCCACTACGACGAAGCCATCGCCTGGAACGACGATGTGCCCGAGCAGAAGTATAAGAAGATGATGCGCACCCCCAACACCTACGGCTATTTCACGGCTACCTTCACCCCCGTCAAGCGTCTCACGGCCTCCCTCACGGGCAACTATACGGGCAGCATGCTCGTAGGCCATTCTGCCGGATCAGGGGTGGAAGACCCCGTAGCGGTCCATACCCCTCGGTTTATGGAGGTAAATATGAAGTTGGCCTACGACTTCACCATCTACAAGTATATCACGCTCCAGGTCAACGGTGGCATCCAAAACATCGCCAATGCCTATCAAAAGGATTTCGACAAGGGTTGGAACCGCGACTCCGGTTACATCTACGGTCCCTCCCTGCCGAGAAGCTACTATGTCGGCTTGAAGGTCACTTACTAACCGAGCCATCCCTCATCATCTAATAAGCAAAGCCTCTACGGTTTGTCCGTAGGGGCTTTGCTCCACATGCTGGTGGCGGATGAGGCTACACCGTCTCTCCCATGATGGAGAGGTATTTCTTCAGAGAGACCGTTTCCGCTTTTGCGATAAGCGTTTGAAATACTTCGGGCTTCTTCTCTATATGCGAGGTTTCCAAAGCCGTGTAATAGCTCAATTTCTCCTCGTCACTGCCTTTGAGGTTTACAAGCGTGTAACCCTTCCTCAAAAGGTAAAGGTTCATCAGCAGCCTCGACGTGCGTCCGTTGCCGTCAATAAATGGGTGGATGCCTACGAGCGTATCATGGAGGTATGCCGCTATCAACACCGGATGCACCTTCTCTTTCTCCATTTCCTTATACTTTCTCATGAAGTCCTCCATCTGTTCTTCTATGAGGTACGGCTGTGGTGGAATGTGCTGGCTACCCGAAATCATCACGGGCACCGTGCGGTAGCGTCCAGCATTTTCGCGATTGATGCCGTGAAGTACAAGGGCGTGTATCTCTTTGATCGTGCCCTCGCTTATCTCTATGTCGTTTTTTGCAAAGTCCTTGATGTAGTCGATAGCTTCCCTGTGGTTTATCGCCTCCAGGTGCTCACGCATTGACTTGCCTGCAATGGTCACGCCCTCATTGACGACCAGTTCCGTCTCCTGCAACGTGAGCGTATTCCCCTCTATTCGATTGCTCTCGTAAGTATATTCTACAGCCAAAGCCTCGTCTATCTTTTTCAGGGCTTCAGCGGGCAAAGGACGAAGCGCCATCAATCGTGCTTTCAGCGTGTCGCATTCCTGCAACAGCTTTTTCAGTTCTTCTGTCATGATCTCCCTTTTATGCGTTCTACCATAATGACTGCAATATCAGTCGTACTATTCGACCTTTTGCAGCACAAAGTTAGGGAAATTAGTTTAAGTAAGCAAATTTATAGCCACATTATTAGTGGTTCTTCTAGAAAATGGAGTGATTCGACGTGGACACATAGAAAACAACTTGAACAACTTTTACAACAAGTAACAACTCTTTCGGTAAGCCATTCGGTGACACATTTCCCGCTGATTTCTCCTGGCGTTATGTCCTGGCGAAGCCTTGTATTTTGTTGTTTACCTTGCAGCAGGATTGCTACACGCAGCGTGTAGGTTCCATTTCATGGTACCCTTTCTCGCCATGGCATAACCCGAGCGAGCTCGGTTCTGCGCAGACATCGAGCGTTGTTACTTGTTGTAAAAGTTGTATTTGTTGTTTTTCCTAACTCAGCAGGACTTTTTGGAACAGCGCAAACCCTATCAGTCGATTTTCCGGAAGAACCTTGTTGTTTTAGTTGTTTTCCCTCATAAGCAGGCGGTCTCGAAATAGCACAAACAACTTAGCCGTCCCATTTTCAGTTGCCCCATTTTTCTGTATCTCTTAGTAGGAGACACAGAAATTTCGTAAATCCATTATTTTAAAGGACTTATGGTTCGGCGACTATTTTTTTGCTCAACAGATGTTTAGCAAAAACAAGCAAATGAAAAAAAATATTTCTCATAATTGCCTCAGTTTCAATAATTCTTAGTACCTTTGCCATGTTTTCTGTGTCTCCTACTAAGAGCTATAGAAATCGGAGCTGTTAGGGGAGAGTAAATGAAATTTACAGGCAACCGACAGTTCCAAGGGTTGCAGATGCCGATGCTCTTGGATCAGGAGTATATCTGTGATTAGAAGTCTCGTGGGGGAGATAGACTAACCAACCCTCTGTTGCCAAGTGTCATGAAACTAAAAAATCACGATACGGGGGAATGGAAGGTATGTGCCTAAACGCCACATAAAAACAGAAGATGACGGAGCAAGATAGCATAAAGCATTGGTACGCTTTCAAGATCTTTTTTAGTAAAGGAGAACCTGTCAAGGAGTATTTCGCCTCAGAGGGCATGGAGTATTTCTATGAAGTGAAGAAGGCTGAAAAGACACGCGATGGACGGAAGATCATGGTTGAAGAACCCGTCATTCCGAGCCTGATATTCCTTTACGCCACGCAAACAGAAGCTGAAAAAACAGAAACCAAGTTCTTTAATAAAATCATGCTCTATAAGCATTTCGACGGCAATGAAAGACGCGTCCCTTCTCCCATTTCCGATCGCGAGATGACCGTCTTCAAGATTGTCGCCGAATCTGGCGTCGAAGGCCTCGACTTCTACGACGAGTTTGTAGATAAGTTCACCAAGGGCGATAAGGTCCGCGTCATTGACGGTGTCTTCAAAGGCGCCGAGGGCCACATCGTCCGCATCAAGAAGAACCACCGCCTCTGCGTCTGCATCACCGGCCTTTGCGCCGTGGCAACGGGCTACATCCCCAAAGCCTTTTTAGAAAAGATATAAGAAGAATTAATACAAAAGAAAACAATATGCGTGATTTCAAAGATATCAAGGTTGCCGTGGCCGGAACAGGCTACGTCGGCCTGAGCATTGCCACCCTCCTCGCCCAGCACCACCATGTGACGGCAGTCGATGTCATCCCCGAGAAAGTCGAGAAACTCAACCGCCGCGTCTCGCCCATCCAGGACGACTACATCGAGAAATACCTCGGCGACCGCAGCCTCCTGCCCTGCGTAGGCCCCGATGAGGCTGAGCAGCCAGGCCATGGCACCCTCGTCGCCACCCTCGACGGCAAATCGGCCTATGCCGACGCCGACTTCGTGGTGATCGCCGCCCCGACCAACTACGACCCCGTGAAGAACTACTTCGACACCACCCACGTCGAGGAAGTCATCGACCTCGTGCTGGCCGTCAACCCCAACGCCGTGATGATCATCAAATCGACCATCCCCGTGGGCTACACCCGCAGCCTCTATCTCCGCTACGCGCGCCAGGGCGTGAAGCAGTTCAACCTCCTCTTCTCTCCCGAGTTCCTGCGCGAGAGCAAGGCCCTCTACGACAACCTCTACCCGAGTCGCATCATCGTCGGCTACCCGAAGCAGATGAACCACCCCGACTTCGCCGATGAAGACCAGGCCATCGCCTCCATCGCCGACGTCGATCGCCTCCGCCAGGCTGCCGGCACCTTCGCCGCCCTGCTCGTAGAAGGTGCCATCGGCAATGGCGACACCTTCACCTTCGACGGCCCGCTCCCCATCGCCGACGGTGTCTGCCCGCGCGAAAAGACCAAGGGCATCCCCGTCCTGGGCATGGGCATGAAGGAGGCCGAGGCCGTGAAACTCTTCGCCAACACCTACCTCGCCCTCCGCGTCAGCTACTTCAACGAACTCGACACCTACGCCGAGGTCAAGGGCCTCGACAGCCGTGCCATCATCGAGGGCGTGGGCCTCGACCCCCGCATCGGCACCCACTACAACAACCCCTCCTTCGGCTATGGCGGCTACTGCCTCCCGAAAGACACGAAGCAGTTGCTCGCCAACTACCAGGACGTGCCCCAGAACATGATGACCGCCATCGTCGAGTCCAACCGCACGCGCAAGGACTACATCGCCGACGCCGTGCTGACCAAGGCCGGCTGGTACGCCTACAGCGCCAACAACCAGTATGGCAGCGAGGGTAGGGGAGAGGCCCCCGTCATCGGCGTCTATCGGCTGACGATGAAGTCCCACTCCGACAACTTCCGCCAGTCCGCCATCCAGGGCATCATGAAGCGCGTCAAGGCCAAGGGCGCCGAGATCATCATCTACGAGCCGACGCTCCCCGACGGCACCACCTTCTTCGGCAGCCTCGTCATCAACGACCTCGCCACCTTCAAGTCCCGCAGCAAAGCCATCATCGCCAACCGCTTCGACGACTCCCTCCGCGACGTCGCCTCCAAGGTCTATACCCGCGACATCTTCCGCCGCGACTAGCTTTTTTATATAAAGACAACTAATACAACCTTTACAATATTTTACAACCAAGATACCTTAGCAGGATATAGACAGTGCAAACTGTCCTCTTTGTTGTATTTTGTTGTTTCCCTTGCAGCAGGTTTGTCTGAGACACAGGTTGTTATACGTTGTACTTGTTGTTTTAGTTGTTTTCCCTATATCAGCAAGAAGACTCAGCAACGACGGGCTGCTTTTCCTGAAAAAGCTGCCGCAAAAGTTGTTCTTTGTTGTTTCCCTTGCAGCAGGATTGTCTGAGCACAGGTTGTTATATGTTGTACTTGTTGTTCAAGTTGTTTTCCCTATATCAGCAAGAAGACTCAGCAACGACGGGCAGCTTTTCCTGAAATGCTTAATTTTAATTAAATGCGGATGTTCTTGTGGCATGAATACGGAAAAATCCGTACCTTTGTCAGAAAGAAACAAAGTGCTTAGATTATGGCAACATTGACATTGCAAATTGACAACCCCTCCATCATGGCACATCTGAAAGCTGTACTTAAAGCTATTCAGGGTGTTAAGGTGTTGAGTTCGGATGAGACGTTGGTCGATGACCCAACTACCGACCAGCCCAATGCTACGACTTTGGCAGCTATGAAAGAAGCTGAAGGAAGCACAGATGCTGGAGTCGTTCGCATGGATAGTTTGCACAGTTTTATGGCTTCAATGGACTAAGCATGAAAGAAGTTCGTAAAACCTCTCAGTTTAAGAAAGATTTCAAGCGTTTTAGCAAAGACCTGGAGAAAGTCAAGTTGCTTTATGAGATAGTTGACAAACTAGCAAATGGTGAAGAAATTCCAGAAAAGTTCAATCCCCATCCATTGAGGGGTGAGTGGAAAGACTTTATGGAATGCCATGTGCAAGATGATTACCTTCTTATATGGTATGACAAAGAGGACGATGTCATCAAATTAGTTCGTTTAGGCTCTCATTCGGAATTGTTTGGAAAGCGAAAGAAGCGATAATTTCTTTTCTATTCATTTCTAAGAAAACAAACTCTGCAAGGATATAGACAGTGCAAACTGTCCTCTTTGTTGTATTTTGTTGTTTCCCTTTCAGCAGGCTTGTATCACGCATAGCGTGTTGTCCCGGCGAAGCATAGTTATAAGTTGTACTTGTTGTTCTAGTTGTTTTTCCTATATCAGCAAGAAGACTCAACAAGAAGCCGCAGCATAAAGTATTAACGAATCAATTAACGCCCGATTAACGGCGATTCATGTAAAATGGCAGCTTGCCTGCCATCCACTATAACACCAAAAACCAATATTATGAGCAAACAAAACATTGCCCTCATCACGGGCGTGACCGGCCAGGACGGCTCCTACCTCGCCGAACTCCTCCTCGACAAAGGCTACGACGTCCACGGCGTCATCCGCCGCTCCTCCGTCGATTACCGCGAGCGCATCGCCCACCTCGAGGGCCGCCCCCACTTCCACCTCCACTACGCCGACCTCGGCGACTCCATGTCCATCGTCGGCGTCGTCGCGACGTGCGCCCCACGGAGATTTACAACCTCGCCGCCCAGAGCCACGTGCAGGTCAGCTTCGACTCCCCCGAGTTCACCGCCGATGTCGATGCCGTCGGCGTGCTCCGCATCATCGAGGCCGTCCGCAAGGTAGGCCTCGCCAATAGCTGCAAGATCTACCAGGCCTCCACCTCCGAGCTCTACGGCAAGGTCGAGGAAGTCCCGCAGAACGAGAACACCCCCTTCCACCCCTTCAGCCCCTACGCCGTCGCCAAGCAGTACGGCTTCTGGATCATCAAGGAGTACCGCGACGCCTACGGCATGTTCTGCTGCAACGGCATCCTCTTCAACCACGAGAGCGAGCGCCGTGGCGAGACCTTCGTCACGCGCAAGATCACCCTCGCCGCCGCCCGCATCGCCCAGGGCCTGCAGGACAAACTCTACCTCGGCAACCTCGACTCCCTCCGCGACTGGGGCTACGCCAAGGACTACGTCGAGTGTATGTGGCTCATCCTCCAGGCCCGCCAGCCCGAGGACTTCGTCATCGCCACGGGCGTGCAGCACAGCGTCCGCGAGTTTGCCCAGCTCGCCTTCCACTATGTCGGTATCGAACTCCAATGGGAGGGCGAAGCCGAGCACGAGAAGGGCATCTGCGTCAGCGGCCCCGACCACCTCGTCGGCAAGACCCTCGTCGAGGTCTCCCCCGACTTCTACCGCCCCACCGACGTCGTCAACCTCTGGGGCGACCCCACGAAGGCCCGCGCCAAACTCGGCTGGAATCCCAATACCACTACCTTCGAGGAACTCGTGAAGATCATGGTCGATCACGACATGGCGAAGGTCGCCTCCGAGGGCGCCGCCGCCAAGGTGCGCATGAACCTCGCCGAATACCTGGAGAAAGGCATTGTGAAATGATGAAAACGATCGACAGACGCCACGCCGTCCCCTTCGCACTGGTCACGAGCATGTTCCTCCTCTGGGGCCTTGCCAACAACATGACCGACACGCTGCTTGCCGCCTTCAAGCGCATCATGTCCATGAGCGACACGCAGACCTCCCTCATCCAGTTCGCGTTCTACGGCAGCTACTTCTGCTTCGCCCTGCCCGCGGCCCTCTTCATCCGTCGCAGGAGCTTCAAGTCGGGCATCATCCTCGGCCTGCTCCTCTACGCCGCTGGCGCGATGCTCTTCCTGCCCGCCGCCCGCGTCGCGAGCTATGGCTTCTACCTCGTCGCCATCTACGTGATGGCCGGCGGCTGCAGCGTCCTGGAGACGACGGCCAACCCCTACGTCATGAGCATGGGCGACCCGCGCACCGCCACGCGCCGCCTCAACATCGCGCAGAGCTTCAATCCCGTCGGCTCCATCCTCGGCATCCTGATGAGCAAGTACTTCATCCTCGACGACATCAGCCTCTACTCCATCAGCGGCACCTACGCCGCTCTCGGCCTCGTCCTGCTCGGCATCCTCGTGGTGATGCTCTTCGCCCGCATGCCCTCGGGCAAGGACGACGACCGCAGCGACAGCGTCGGTGCGAGCTTCCGCCGCCTCCTCTCCAACCGCCTCTACCGCCGTGGCGTGGTCGCCCAGTTCTTCTACGTCGGCGCGCAGATCGGCGTGTGGAGCTTCACCATCCGCCTGGTGATGCAGGAGACAGGCCGCCTGGAGGCCGCCGCCAGCAGCATCTACCTGATCTCCATCATCGGCCACTGCCTCTCCCGCTTCATCTACACGGGGCTGATGCGCTGGTTCTCCCCCTCGCGCCTCCTCACCTTCGGCGGCGTGATGTCCGCCCTGCTGAGCCTCACGGTCGTCCTGAGCGCCGGCACGGGCTGGCTCTGCATCACCTCGCTGGTCCTCATCAGCTCCTTCATGAGCCTGATGTTCCCCACCATCTACGGCATTGCCCTCGGCGGCATCATGCGAGGCGACCACCCTGGCGACTCGAAGATCGGAGCCAGCGGCCTGATCATGTCGATCCTCGGAGGCGCCCTCCTCACCCCGCTCCAGGGCATGGTCTCCGACCACACCAACATCTATACCTCCTACGCCGTCCCCGCCTTCTGCTTCGTGGTCGTGACCGCCTACGCCGTCTATGCCCACCGCTGTAAAGCCACGTTGTAGCTGTCTGTAGCATCCGCACCCTGATCCCCGAAGCAAGGGAGTTCTAACGACCGACTAGTTGTTCTTTGTTGTTTCCCCTGCAGCAGGTTTGTATCACGCGTAGCGTGTTGTCCTGGCGAAGCATAGTTATACGTTGTACTTGTTGTTCAAGTTGTTTTCCCTATATCAGCAGCTTCATCAGCAAGAAACCCCAGCAAGGACGGGCTGCTTTTCCTGAAAAAGCAGCCCGCAAAAGTTGTTCTTTGTTGTTTCCCTTGCAGCAGGCTTGTCTGAGCTCACAGGTTGTTACATATTGTACTTGTTGTTCTAGTTGTTTTCCCTACCTCAGCAAGAAACGTCCCTATACTCCCGCTCTGCATGAAAGCAAGGACACGCCTTGCGTGGATCGAACGTATGATGCGACACGACGATCGCCCGTGGATACCGCCCCTTGAGCTCCCGCACCAACGTGAGTAGCGCACGCTTCTGCGCCTCCGTCCGCGTGTCCGCCGGCCTTCCTTGGGCGTCCAGACCACCCTCGTAGCAGACCCCGATGCTATGCCTGTTGTGGTTCAGACAGTGCGCCCCCACCTTCGCCTCGGGCCGTCCCCGCTCGACGGTTCCGTCCCGCCGCACCACATAGTGGTAGCCAATGCCACTCCAGCCCCGCTTGCGGTGCCAAGAGTCAATCTTTTGCGCGCTCGACGTCTGGCTGGGCCGTACCGCCGAGCAATGAATAATGATCAATGTGATAGTTCTCATAGAAATTCAAGTGAGAGGTCACGACCCCTCCATCTTCCGTCAACGAGTTGAGGGCCGATGCGCAGAGGCCGTGACCACGAGTTAGAGTTTAGAGTTGCGTGATGGCTCCACCCGCTGCGCCGGTGATCACCATTTCAATGATTCGCAGCACATACAGTGCCACACGTTTCCAGTTCACTTTCATACGCGATGTTTTAAGATAGATGAATAGAATAAACTTCATAAACTGCTTGATTAGTCACCCAAGGTGCCACCGTCCTCGCCACTGCTCGGCGGATTGGTGATTCCCGTGTCCGTCTTGCCGTCCTCACCCGTGTTGCTTCCTGCGCCACCCGACGGGTTGGAAGGCTCACCGGTGTTCTCGCCCGTACCCTCAGAAGGGTTAGAAGGCTTTCCCGTGTTGCCACCACCGTTGCCAGGACCCTTCTTCACGGCCTCGATGTCGATCACGTTCTCACCCTTCTTCTCTGCCTTCAAGGCAGCAGTTTGCAGCGATCGGCTCGCTACCGGGTTGAAGGCCGCGCGTCCGATGAGGTTCTCGAAGTCCGTACCCGGCGTGAAGATGATATTCACTGCCGTGATGTTCTTCGACGTGAACGTCTCACAGCTCTCCGCCCCTTCGCTGCTGATGGACAACCAGAAGTTGCCGAGCTCATCGAGCATCACCTTCTTGCCCTCTAACAGTTGCTCCACGAGACACGAGCACATGTCGCTCAGCACGCCCTTCACCTGTCCACGCTTGTAGCCACCATGCTCGGCGATGTGGGCCACGAAGTCGCGAAACGACATCACCTCCTTCACCTGCGCCTTGGCATACGCCTTCTCGGGGAGATTCGGCTTCAACGAATTACGCATCATGTACACACTGTAATTGATCATACGCTTGCCCATCGTCGGTATGGGACTTGATGTTTACGCAAGCAGTCATTGCGCCCGACAGAATTGGTTGTTGTTTCCTGACTGCGATGCAAAGGTACTAAGTTGAGAAGCCGAAATCAAATCTATTCATAACCGTTTACAATCCGTTTACAATCCATTCACAATCCGTTCATAATCGGTCTGATTTTGCTCAGAAATCACCTCCGACGGACGTGAAAGACGGATTTCTCGGTGCCTATATATAGATAAGGAGAAAAAGCTCCCCAACCACCCCAAAAAATGAAGTTATATTCATCGGCCTACGAAGTTATATTCATTGGCCTACGAAGTTAACTTCATCGGGCTTTGAAGTTAACTTCATCAATCAGCGTACTTCAGCCCCTATATCGTGTATCCATCATCCAAACAAATATTCAACCTTTTATGTGTGATATGACCATCAATATTTACGGCGGAAACAACCAGATTCTGCCCAACGCCACCGAGGCTGTACAAAACCTCTATGTCTATGATCATGCCAACAAACTGCAGGTCGTCCAGACTACCAGCGACGCTCTTTCTTCCGAGGCAGAAAAGCTCTCTCGCTACATCGACAAGGAGCACATCCCGGCGCATCTCAACAAGATTCGCGCGTGCAACAACGCCACCGATCTGGCCCAGGTCGTCGTCTCCCTGCTCGATCAAGAGTCCAAGCTCACCGAAGAGACCATTGTCAAGGAGAGCTTCATCCAATGCCTGCTTCCTTTCGCCATCAACATCACCACGGGAAGAAGCGTGAACAACATTCGCGCCCGCATCAACGATGCCTTGGAGACCCGTCACAGGTCTCGCCCATGACGAAAAGTAGTAACGATGATTAATGTCCGATTAACGGCGATTCATGTAAAAAGCCCTGGCGGCTTGCCCGCCACCAACACCCCTTATGCTATAAGCGCGCGTTAAAAACCGAGAAACCCTTGGCCGTTTAGGAATAAAGTCGTACTTTTGCCAAATTAAAGAAAGGAATAATCGTCATGAAGACAATAGATCAGATATTAAAGATAAAAGCAGTTGTGCTTTACATTTTGAAGGCATTCCCAGAGGGAGTGGACTACATCCACCTCTTTAAGGTCATGTACTTTGCCCAGCAAAACCAGCTGAAAGAGTACGGCTTGCCCATCATCTACGATACTTTTGTGGCACGGAAGCATGGCCCTGTTCCAACATTGACCTACAAGGTGTTGCGTGGAGTAGAAGGAAAGGCTGAGATATCTTCACCGGAGTTGAAAGACTTCGCCGACTCGTTGAAAGTCGAATTATCACAGGACGGCCATCAACTTATTCTTGCTTCAAAGCAAGCTGTTTGCGATTTGGACGAACTCTCAGTAGCTGACGTCAAGATGCTTGATAAGTGGATTGACAAATGCAAAGGCGTAGATTCCTTTGATTTGTCAGACAAGTCACATGAGGACAAAGCCTGGAAGCGCGCAAAGCGACAAGCAGATAAAACTGGCGAGGATACAAAGATCACGATGTATGAAATGGCAGATGCTGCAGGTGCCAGCAAAGCAATGTTGGCCGTTATTCGTGAGCGTCAATCCGTTCAAAAGGCATTGTCATGGGCTTAAGGGAAGTGCTGGGACATCGTCCTTGCGAAGCCTTGTTCATGTTGTTTCGCTTGCAGCAGGATTTCTGTCCACCCAAGTGCCTTGCCGAAGGCGTTGTTATATATTGTACTTGTTGTTCTAGTTGTTTTCCCTATGTCAGTAAGTAATATCCCCATCCGAGTGGCGGCATAGCGCAGAGCGATACTGCTGTGGGGAACAATGTCGTATTACCGTCCGAATGACGGTATCCCAAAATATTAACGACAGATTAATGTCCGATTAACGGCGATTAATGTGAAAAGCCCCGGCGGCTTGCTCGCCACCAAAATCCAATCCATGTAGGACGTTCCCTTTTATAAAGAGTAACGCACCGCATGAACACTAATCACAAATCGCTAAAATTCTTTGTGATGTTAAATATTAGCCTTACCTTTGCTGCACAACAGAAATGGCAATAACGATGAACGGTGCTGAATGTATTAAAAAGTTGTCTCCTGTTCTATTTTGGGACATAGACAAATCACAGGCTGACATGGACAAGTATCCGTCCTTCTTTGTTCAGCGGGTTCTGGAGTATGGCAATTGGAATGATTGGAAACTTCTGCTGAGCTACTATGGCAAGGATCAGATCGTGGAAGTCTGTAAACGGTTGCGTTCGCTCGACCCGATACCCCTTTCGTACATTTGTGCTATATCAAATACAAAAAAGGAGGAATACAGATGTTATCGTATGAAACAATCGCCATATAGGTCTGACATTCAGGAGCATAATAGTAGCCAAGGTTAGACAATTACAATAACAAACTATCCCCATACGAGTGGCGGCATAGCGCAGAGCGATACTGCGATGGGGGAACAATGTCGTATTACCGTCCGAATGACGGAAAAGTATTAACGACAGATTAACGTCCGATTAACGGCGATTAATGTGACAAATGCTGGCGGCTTGCCCGCCGAAAATCTAGCCTTCATGTATTCTCTATATGAAAGCTGCAAGATGAACAATTTGAATTTTGGTAGGTACATAGGGATATCCTTACCCGTATGAAAGACGGGGATAAGGACTATCGGGCTATGCTTCCATTTTTCAATGTTGAGAAAACAAGTGAGGTGACGGGGTGCGCTTAGGTTTCTCTTCGCTCTAAAAACTATAGTAACTCATTTTTTCTAAACCTAAACGCGTAACTGCTTGGAAAATAACGGGGACGCTGTATTGGTGATATACCTAACACTTGATAAAGTATGATAAGTAAAAGAAAGATTTCATCAACAAGGTTGCTTGCTGCTACATTACTTTTTTGTAATATAGCTGTGTCGGCACAAGAAGTTGTGCCAATGCTTACAACAAAGTATAGTCAGACTGCACCGTATAATAACAGTTGCCCAGATAATTCAGCGGCAGGATGTGGACCTGTGGCTGTTGCGCAGATACTAACCAAGTATAAGCAACCTACTCATGGTTATGGAAGTGTTTCGTACCAAAGCGGAGCAAATAAGTATGCAGTGGATGTTGATTTTGAAAACTACATTTTTGACTGGGATAATATCAAGGAAGATTATCGAGATGAATATACCGAACAACAAGCCAAGGCTGTTGCAGATTTAGTATATGCTTGTGGTGCTGCAATGTATGCGCAATATGGCTCGGCAACTTCTATCAACAATTATGCTAAGATGCTTTATGGCTTGCAGCACAACCTCCATATTTCTGAGGATGCAAGATATTTGCGTCGTCAACACTATTCTACAGCAGAGTGGATAGAAATGCTGAATACGCAGCTTCGAGCAGGCCATCCTGTATTCTACCGTGGCTCATGGCTGTTTGATGGTACAGAAGCTGGGCACATGTTTGTAATTGATGGCCTTGATTCAGAAGGCAAGTATCATGTTAATTTCGGACATTCAGGTAGCGGTGATAAGTTTGCAGACATCAACGTGCTCAATCAAAGTGGTACTAAGCCAGGTGGTCGTGGCGTTTGTTATAACGCCACACAAGCTATGGTCATCAACTGCTACCCTACACTAGAATACACAGACTATCCAATGCAGAGATGTATTTCTGAGGAAGCTATCATCTTGAATATGGACACCTTACTGAGACAGATAACAGTAAATTTGGGCGAGAAGTTCACACTCAGTTGCAATCTCAGAAACTATAGTTTGCAGAAAGCGACCGTAAACTATGGTTGGGGGCTTGAAAAAGACGGTCAATTTATCGACATCCTACGTCAACGTACCTATGGACTGAGAGCCGGAAACAAGTTTGCGGAAACACGTCACTTGGATTTTGCGTTGCCTACCACTCTTGAAGATGGCAACTATAAGTTGGTATTATATTCCAAGTCAGATATAGAACCCACATGGAGCAAGGTGTGGATTTCCGCTCCTACAGAAGCAGAAGTTAAAGTCAATGGTGGCAAGGCTGAGATAATTGTTCCCGACAATCATTTGGGGAACCCTAAACTGTATTTAGAAAAAGACATCATAGAGGTTGAGAATCCTTTCGGTAAAACCGTTTCAGGAAGAGCGTTTGAGTTGAACTTTGTCAACCCTTCCACCAATAATTTTCAAAACAAGATTAAATTGGAGATTGTCGCGGATGGCGCAGAATATAATTATGAGACCATGCAGCCAATATTCAGCCAATCTAAGACTACATACCACATCTTGGTTCCACAGGCAGCGGTTGCCCTCGAAGGAAAGAGTTTAACTTCTATAAAGGCTTACTATTACAATACCACCGAAGAAGCTTATACTCTTTTGGGTACAACAGAACCATCAGGTATCAATGTACCAGAAACGGAAGCAGCAAAGGCGGACGTCTTCATCTATTCTGCCAACGGCATCCTAATTCAGCGTATAGCCGCAGAGAATGTTGCGGAAAGTTACGGAAATTTCCTCAAATCGCTTCCTCGTGGAGTATATGTAGTAAAAGAAGCAAATAAAGTAAGAAAGATTGCTTTATAATTTTCTTAATAGAGTTTTTGCTAATAAATATGGTTGGGTTATTGCATTTTATCAGACTTTTACTATAAATAGGATAATACTTCCGACTAGTTGGGTTTAGCTCAATAACTTTTCAAACTCTCCCGTAATAATAAAATACCAAGAAATCAAAAAAACGAAGCAATAACAGTGAACGAGCTAAGCATGCGGTGCGCTTTGCTGCTGATTAACTATAGAAAATAATATACAATGTTCAATTTAGATAAATTCATCGCTGACTATGTGATTAACCGTCCGGTCAGTATGTTTGCCAAGGATATCGAGGCAAACAAGGAAACTCTTACTCAGGAGATAAAGGGTAAGAAAGTGTGTGTGATAGGTGGAGCGGGATCTATAGGATCCTCGTTTATCAAAGCCGTGCTGCGTTTTGAGCCTAAGAGTGTGGTGGTGGTCGATCTCAACGAGAATGGGCTGGCGGAGCTGGTTCGTGACGTTCGAAGCACGGAGGGGCTCTATGTGCCAGATGAGTTCCGTTGCTACACGCTTAACTTTGCTGACCCTATCTTTGAGCGTATCTTTCGTGAGGAGAAAGGCTTTGATATAGTGGCCAATTTCTCTGCGCATAAGCATGTTCGCTCCGAGAAGGATAAGTATAGCGTTCAGGCTCTTATCGAGAACAACGATATTAAGGCAAAGAAACTGATGGATTTGCTTTGTGTTTTCCCGCCTAAGCATTTCTTCTGCGTCTCTACCGATAAGGCGGCAAATCCTGTGAACATCATGGGTGCCAGCAAGCGAATCATGGAAGACCTGGTGATGGCTTATAACGAGCATTTCAAGGTAACTACAGCTCGTTTTGCTAATGTTGCTTTCTCAAATGGCTCTTTGCCAGATGGATGGATTCATCGTTTGCAGAAGAAACAGCCATTGGCAGCACCTTCTGATGTGAAGCGCTATTTTGTATCTCCTGAGGAGTCTGGCCAGATTTGCATGTTGGCTTGTATCCTAGGTAATGGTGGTGAGGTGTTCTTCCCAAAGCTGGGTGAAGAGCAGATGCTTACCTTCTCATCTATCTGCGATGACTTCGTAAAGGCAGAAGGATTCAAGAAAGTGGAGTGCAAGAATGATCCTGAGGCAAAGAAGTATGCAGCAGATATGGATTACGAGAGTGACAACTATCCTGTTGTTTACTTCAAGAGTGATACTACTGGCGAGAAAGCTTACGAGGAATTCTATATTCCTGGTGAGAAAATCAATATGACTCGTTTTTCTGCACTCGGTGTAGTTGAGGAGACGACCCGCCGTCCGATGCTAGAGATAAATCAGTTCTTTGATGAGTTGAGGGTATCTTTGCAGAGCCAGACTTCACCAAGGCTGAAATCGTGACATCCATCAAGAAGTTTATACCTAACTTCGAGCATGAGGAAAAAGGTAAGAACTTGGATCAAAAAATGTAATTCTCGATAAAATGACAGATTTTAGTAAAACAATAGACTTTATCAAGTCGGTTTATGGCAACCAGGAAGTTTACTCCGTTGGCAGTTCCTGTTTTTGCAGGTAATGAAATGAAATATCTCAACGAGTGTATTGACACAACCTTCGTTTCATCCGTAGGTAAGTTTGTCGATCGTTTCGAGGAGGATATGGCAAAATACACAGGTGCAAAGAAGGCGGTGGTATGTGTTAGTGGTACCAATGCCCTTCACATGAGCTTGTTGCTCGTCGGTGTAAAGCAAGATGATGAAGTATTGACCCAGGCTCTTACTTTCATTGCAACCTGCAATGCATTGAGTTATATTGGAGCTCATGCGGTATTCATCGATGTGGATCGTTCAACAATGGGTCTTTCTCCTGATTCTTTGAAGGCATGGCTTGAGAAGAATGCAGAGGTTCGCAAGAACGCTCGCAAGGGAGAACTTCCAGAAAGTAAGGATTTCGCTTTCGAAGAGGATGACTTGGCTTGCTATAACAAGAATACCGGTCGTCGTGTCAAGGCATGCGTTCCTATGCACTCATTCGGTCATCCTGTCCGTATTGATGAGATTGCAGCTATCTGTAAAGAGTGGCATATCGAACTTGTAGAGGATGCAGCAGAGAGTATTGGTTCTACATTCAAAGGACGGCATACTGGTACATTTGGTAAGATTGGTGCGATTAGCTTCAATGGTAACAAGACCATCACAACAGGTGGCGGCGGTATGATGCTCTTCAATGATGAGGAGTTGGCAGCTTACGCTAAGCATATTACCACCCAGGCGAAGATTCCACATCGCTGGGAGTTCCGTCATGACCATATTGGCTTCAACTATCGTATGCCAAACATCAATGCTGCAATGGGATGTGCTCAGTTGGAGAATATAGACAAGTATGTTGCAAGCAAGCGTAAGGTCGCTGCTGAATATGAGGAGTACTTCAAGAATGTACCAGATATCGAGTTCTTCGTAGATTCTCCAAATACAATTTCCAACTATTGGCTCAATGCTGTTATCTTGAAAGATAAGGAGGCACAGATTGACTTCCTTACTCAGACAAATGATAATGGTGTAATGACTCGTCCAATTTGGGAGCTGATGAATCGTCTGCCTATGTTCGAGAAATGTGAGAACGATGGCTTGGAGAATACTATTTGGTTTGCTGATAGAGTTGTGAATATTCCTAGTTCAGTAAGAATTTTGCATTTTTAATTCAAAACAAAGTATGAATAATCTTTTAGTAACTAAGGACTTCCAAACTTTTATCAATGGACTCTGTGTAAATAATTATGTAGAAGTGTATGATTTGTACCAAGCTGCAAGCCGTAATGAAGAAATCCAAACAACATATACAGTAGAAGAATGCAAGGGTAGTGAAGATATCTTGATTATTTATAAACCAACCAATAATGCTATTCGGCTTACACCGAAAGCTCGTGCATATTTCCCCGAATGGATTGAACATAATCTGATGAATGATTTGGATGCAGAAACATATTGGGGTATGGAACATGCTAAAGAGAATAATTAAATAGAATAAGAAAACAAAAACGATAAACATATGAAAGTATTGATCGCAGGTGCTTGTGCCGTAACAGGTAGAAGTGTGGCACGCTCGTTGCGTGCAAGTAAAATATTTGGATCTGATTTGGAACTTGTAGGAACAGATATAGATGTTAATCTTTATGGTTTCTATGAAAAGTTGTATGACAAAATATATGTAATGCCTCGTGGATTTGGGGAAGAGTACATATCTTTGATGAATAAAATTATTGAGGAAGAAAAGATAGATGCTGCTATAATCGTCCCAGAAATAGAAGTTGTTTTTGGTCTAAGTATAAGTTTAAGGTTCCTTATCTTGTTCCAGACAGTCGTTTCTGTGATGTGGCAATTAGTAAAGAAAGACTTTTTGAACTTCTAAAAGATACCAATTGGATTCCTAAGAGTCACAAGTTTGACAAGGCATTGCTTAATGATGAATCTTTTGTAAAGAATATTGAGTTCCCTGTATGGATTCGTGATGCGTCGGATGGTACAGCATCGGCGAAAGGTGCTTTTAAAGCAACGAGCCTTGATGATTTGAAAGCTTGGACAATGATTAATGGAAATACGTCTCATTTCCAAATATCAGAATTTTTACCAGGAAAGAACTATGGTTGCTTCTGCCTTTTTAAGGACGGAAAGATTTTAAAAATGTCTGTAGCTGAGAGAATAGACTATTTGATGGCAAAAGTTGCTGTTTCTGGTATCACTGGCAACACTTGTAAAGGTAAACTGATTAATAACAAGGAAGTTACAGAACTTGCACTTAAAGTTATTGATAAGGTTTGTAAATACACAGGAACAGTGATGAATGGTATGGTTGTAGTAGATATGAAAGCAGATGCAGAAGGAAGACCACGTGTAACAGAAATCAATATTCGTCACGTTGCATTCAGTTCTTCATTCGCTAATGCTGGTTTTAATCTTGCAGAGTACCATCTTCTTTGTACCCTTGGACGTGAGAATGAACTTACAGAAAACTTGGAAAAAACGTATCCAGAAAATAATTATATTCTTCGTGATGTGGATGGTCTTCCTATTTATGTAGAAAACTATCAGCCATTTAAGGTTGGTGACTGCATAAAGAATTAATACAATAATGTTATGATAGATAAAGTATTGATAATAGCAGAAGCAGGAGTAAATCACAATGGATCTCTTGATACGGCTTGTAGGCTTGCTGATGCAGCAAAAGAGGCAGGTGCAGATTTTGTTAAGTATCAGCTTAGTATACCTTCATTGCTAATCTCAAAATGTGCAAAACAAGCGGAATATCAGAAACGCAATACGGGAAAAAGAAGAGAGTCAACTTGAAATGATAAAAAAACTTGCACTCTCTTTTTGAGGACCATATGCAGTTGAAGACTTATTGTGATAGCATAGGTATAAGATATCTTTGCACTCCATTTATAATTCCAGCAATAGATTTCCTTCTTAATTTGGATATGCCTTTTTGGAAACTTCCTTCTGGAGCTATTACTGATTACCCCTATCTTGTTCATATTGCAAAAACAGGTTTACCTGTTGTGCTTTCAACTGGAATGGCGACTATGGAAGAAGTTCATGATGCTTTTGATGTTCTTACTGCAAATGGACTTAATCCCAACAAAATAACTTTATTGCATTGTACAACAGAATATCCAGCTCCAAAATCAGAAGTAAATTTAAAGTGTATTCAGACATTACGTGATGAATTTGAGGTTTCTGTAGGGTATTCTGACCATACTCAAGGCATTGAGATACCAATAGCTGCTGTTGCAATGGGTGCTAAAGTTATAGAAAAACATTTCACACTTTCGCGCGATATGATAGGTCCTGACCACAAAGCTTCACTTGAGCCGAATGAGTTAAAGCAAATGATAGAACAGATTCGCAATATTGAGGCAGCAATAGGAGATGGAGTAAAACGGGTGACAGAAATCGAGAAGAAAAATAAACTGGTAGCTCGTAAAAGTATTGTTGCCAAAACTAATATTAGAAAAGGTGATATCCTTACTGAAGATAACATTATAGCCAAACGTCCAGGATCAGGTATTTCACCAATGCGTTGGAATTATGTGTTAGGAACAAAGGCTGTGAGAGATTTTCAAGAAGACGAATTAATTGAGCTATGAGAAAAGTTTGTATTTTTACAGGTACACGTGCGGAATATGGCATTTTATCTCGTCTTATTCGCAAAATAGCTGATGATTCAGAGTTGCAATTACAAATTGTTGCAACTAATATGCATTTATCTCCAGAGTTTGGTCTTACTTATAAGGAAATTGAATCAGATGGTTTTCATATAGATAAAAAAGTAGAGATGCTTCTTTCTTCTGATACAAGCAATGGTACAGTTAAGTCTATGGGGCTTGCAACTATTGGATTTGCAGATGCACTGGAAGATTTAAAGCCTGACTTAGTTGTTATACTGGGAGATAGATATGAAATGCTTTGCGCTGCTCAAGCATGTTTGATTTATAATATACCTATAGCACATATTGCAGGAGGTGGTATAACAGAGGGTGCTTATGATGATGCGATCCGTCATTGTATAACAAAAATGTCGCATCTTCACTTTACTTCAACAAAAGAGCATAGAAATCGTGTAATACAATTAGGTGAACAACCCAATAGGGTTTTTTGGTCAGGCTCTTTAGGCGTTGATAATATCCGTAATGAAGAGATATTAACACGTGAAGAATTAGAAAAAAGCATTAATTTCTCACTTGGTAGTAAATTTCTACTAGTGACATATCATCCTGTAACGATGGAAAACGAATCCGCTGCGAATCAATGTGTTGCATTATTAAGTGCGCTGGAAGAAGTTAATTCTGATTATCAAGTACTTTTTACTCTTCCAAACTCAGATACAAATGGGCGAGTCATTTCTGCTAAAGTAAAAGATTATGTAACAAGTAATCCTGATCGAGCATTTGCTGTTTGTTCACTTGGTAAAAGACGTTATTATTCAGCTCTTAAATATGCATCGGCTGTTGTCGGAAATTCTTCAAGTGGTATAATTGAAGCACCTATTTTTAAGACTCCGACTCTTAATATTGGTAATAGGCAAGAAGGTCGAACTCGTTGTGAAAGTATTGTTGATGTATCTCCTTTTTATAAGGATATTAAAAAAGGTTTATTGCGAGTGCTTTCTTATGAGTTTGTAAAGATTGCTTTAAATACCATTAGCCCTTACGAAAAAGAGAACTCCGTAGACACTGTTTTTCAAGTAATTAAAACATTTCCACTTGAAGGAATAACAAAAAAACATTTTTATGATATAAAATGAAACTGACAGATACTCTATTTGTAATTACTGCTCGTGGAGGAAGCAAAGGACTCCCAGGCAAAAACATTAAGAATCTATGCGGTAAACCTTTGATTGCATATAGTATTGATGTCGCTCGGGCCTTCACTAACGATGAGAATATTTGTGTTAGTACAGACTCTCAAGAAATTATAGATGTTGTTGAAAATTATGGACTCAAAGTACCATTTATCCGTCCTGCTTGTTTGGCGACTGATTCTGCTACATCAAACGATGTGTTAGTGCATGCTGTAAACTTTTACAAGGAGAAAGGAAAAAAATATCGTCGTCTTTGTTTATTACAGCCCACATCTCCTTTACGTACTGTAGAGGATGTAGAGGGTGCTTTTAATCTATATAGAGATGATATTGATATGGTATATGGTATGACTAAATCACATGCTCCATCTATTTTAAATGAAGAAAATGAAGATGGTTTTATGGTTTCTGTGTTCAATAAAGATGGATTAGGACGCCAATATGTACAGGAGATGTATGAAACCAATGGAGCTGTCTATGTGATAAATATAAATTCTCTGTTAGAAAAAGGAATGAAGGGATTTACACGAAAAATAAAATATGTAATGAGCAAAGAACATTCCATAGACATTGACGATTTTGTTGATTTTTTACTTGTAGAAGCCATAATGAACAATTCAAAAAAATGATTTATGAATAGTCATATTATTAATATATCTGCATCCTTGATTGATGCTTTACGTTCTTTGAATTCTATAAAAGCAGAGCCTTTGGTGCTTTGTGTGGTTGACGATAATGGTCATATGGTTGGAACTCTGACTGATGGAGATTCTCGTCGTGCTTTAATTTCAGGAGTCTCTGTAAACGATAAAGTAGATAAGGTGATGCATAGTAACTTTAACTTTCTACGTAAAGGCGTAGATGACGATGTACAACATCTTCGCGAGCAGAAACAGAAGCAAATGAAGTTAGTACCTATTCTTGACTCTGATAATCATATTGTTGATATTATAAATCTGGAAAAGTATATCACTCGACTTCCTATAGATGCAGTTCTTATGGCTGGTGGTAAAGGTGAACGTCTACGTCCTTTGACGGAGAAAACTCCCAAGCCATTGCTTGAAGTTGGGGGAAAATGTATTATTGACCATAATATAGACCGTTTGATTTCGTATGGAGTAGAGCATATCAATGTGACTGTTAACTATCTTGGTGAGCAGTTGGAGGAACATTTTGCTACTCCTCGTGATGGTGTGCAGGTGCGTACATTCCGGGAGCCCAAGTTCCTTGGTACTATTGGTAGCATTAAGTTTGTAGATACATTTTTTAATGATACCATTCTTGTGATGAATTCTGATCTTTTCACTAACATCGACTATGAGGACTTCTTTCTCCATTTCCAGCAGAACGATGCGGAAATGTCCGTCGCTGCTGTCCCCTATAATGTGAGTATCGAGCTGGGCATTCTTGATCTTGACGGTCGCAACGTCAAGGGTCTTTTGGAAAAGCCAAAATTTAACTATTACGCCAATGCAGGAATCTACCTTATAAAGAAACGTGCCCTTGCTGAGATACCAGAAGATACTTTCTTCCATGCTACTCACCTTGTTGAGAAACTGATTGCGCAGGGTAGAAAGGTAATACGCTATCCGCTTAATGGCACGTGGATAGATATAGGTACTCCGCAGGAATATCAGAAGGCAAAGGATTTGGTGAGCCACTTAAAATGAAAAAGTTATGATTGAAAGGTCGTTTCCACAACGTGTATGGCATACGTATTTGTATATAAAGTATATTTTGTGTGGAGAAAAGCGTATATATTGGAAGAATTTGTCGAAAGGGATCGTTCTTCGTCCCCTTTCAAATGTTCAAAAAGCTGAAATTAAGCATTATTGGCGAAAAGGACTGGTAAGAATGTAGATACTCGTTGGCATCAATTGCTATACTCATTGAATGGGGTATATAATGTTCGCTACCTTCCTTTTGAAATATATTCTGATATTGCCTTGATAGTAGAACATTTCTAGTTTGATTTTAGGTGCCTTGTGTACTTTCTAGTGTCTTTGTGCAATAATACTTAATAGGCAGGGATTAAGCGCAGATGAAATGTTGCATCATTTTTACCTTTGGCTTTTTAAACCTTCTACACTTTCTCTTTCCATTGACAGAGGTAATGATAATGCAACAAAAACATAGAAGATGTAGCGGCGCTGTCTGTTATGTTCGAAGCTGTAAAAGGCAGTATGGTAGCTGCAGAAACTATTTTGAGTTGTATATGTAAAACTAATAGTTTGTATGCTGGTGTGCCAGCAAAAAAAGTTAGAATAGTGTTTGGATTATCTTTGAATAAAAAGACTTGCCTCTTTGATACAGGTGTGTTAGAGTTGGCAATTGCATTTTATCCGATAATAGCGGGCTATGGATATGGTTCGTTTAAATTGTCATTCGGTTTTTTGTTGATACTGGATCTGTGTCTATTTGGTCGAATCTCACTTCGAAATGGACAATCGTTCAATAAAATATATCATTATTTAGCTTTCATCGTCCTGCATAATATTTTGTGGTTGTTTTTGATGCCGTCGATACCAAGCTATTTTCTTAATTCCTTCATAGCTGATGTCATTTATCTTGTTTCGATAATAATTATCGTCCCGCATCTTGATTTTGAAAAGCTTAAAAATGCAATATACATAGTTTCAATTGTTTGTATTATAGGCATGTTTTATCATGTGATTCTGATAATGTCTGGACAATCAATCCAACCTATAAAGTTGCCATTTATGCCCGACATGAGTTCCCAGACTCGTTTGTATTCATTTTTAGATCGACCGACTTCATTCTTTTGGGAGCCACAATCGTATGCTTCGTTTATGCTGGTTCCGCTTTTCTTTACTTTGTATGAGAAAAAGATAATATATGCTTTTGGTATCGCACTTTCCATGATTTTGTCCACTTCAACAACAGGTATTTTCATGGCCTTGTTTATGATAGGTTTCTTCATGATTACTCAGAAACAAAAAATGCGTTACCGTGTCTTGGAATTGGTGGCTGTGGCTGGAATGCTTTATATTCTTCTATATTCGTCGTTTGCTGAAGCGGGTCTTGAAAAACTTCAAAATACCGATGTGGAAGAGAATAACAGAACCATAAATGGATGGCTTATAGCAGCGAACATGAACGTAATGGACTGGATTTTCGGCGTGCCGTATGCAAACTTGCAGGATGCCTATGAGGCTGGATACATTACTAAAGAGCTAATTATATATGCTGATGGAGAAGTTTTTGTCTCTGCGTTTTGGATATGTCTTTGTTGTCAAGGTCTTATAGGACTATTCTTCTTTTTTTAAATATTTACTGGGATATATTAAAAAAGGATCGTACAGTATTGCCATATTTGGTATGTATTATAATAGGACTTTTTTCCAATCCTGATATTTTAGGTGCAGCATATGTCTTTCAATTAATGATAATGTACACATTTATAACAAATAAGAAAGTAGTAACTTGTAATTAGTAATAACTATATGAAAATAAATATTCTTACTTTTCAGTTCGCAAAGAACTATGGAGCAATTTTGCAGGCTCACGCGTTATCTTCTTACATAAAAAATAATTTGCATGAAGAATGTAAAATCATTCAGTATTGGCCAGATCGTAGTGAAGCTTCTTGGAAAATGTATTATAGAGTATCAGATTTGCGTGTGTTACTTCGCAATATCTATGTGTTTTTCAATTTGAAGTACAAAAAGGAGTATAAGGAGAAAAATCGTATTATGCATAAAGCTATATCTGAGCTTCTTCCTTTGACTCATATTAAGTATAACAAGGAAACTATTCACACAAATCCACCTTTAGCTGATGCATATATATGTGGTAGCGATCAGGTTTGGAACTTTGTAAAATGTTTTGATGATCCCACATATTTCTTTGATTTTACAAAGTCAATGAAGAATGTAAAAAGAATAGGATATGCTCCAAGCATTGCAGACCCATGGCCAGAGTCAAGATGGGACGAGTTTAGAGGGTATCTTGCAAACATGGATTTTATATCTGTTCGTGAAAAAAGTGATGTAGAGGTTGTTGAAAAAATATCAGGAAAGCGTGTGACTCATGTGGTTGATCCAGTGTTTTTAAAGTCTACAGAATATTGGGACGAACTTTCCGAAAACGTAAATATAAAAGAGCCATATATTTTTTGTTATTTTCTTGGTACTAACGATTTGGCTGTTAATTTAGTTAATAGAGTAAAGGATTTAACGGGATATAAGATTGTGCATCTTAATTTGAATGCTCGAGATAGATTTAATTCAGATTATAATTTACGTGCCGTATCACCTCAGCAGTTTATAGGGCTTGTTAAAAACGCTGCGTATATATGTACGAATTCTTTTTCATTGTTCGGCTTTTTCTATTATTTTCCGTAAAAATTATTTTGTAGCTCCAAAAGGATTTGCAAATGCACGTATGGAGAGCCTACAGGAAATGTTTGGTTTGAACAATCGTATGTTTACGCAAGAAAAAATTGACACAATGACTTCAGAATCGATGGTTGTAGACTATTCAAGGGCTGAAGAAAATTTTGTCCCATATAAAGAGAGATCTATTAAGTTTTTAAAAAATGCATTATATGGAGAAACAAATTAGACTTGTAGATAAATCTAAATGTACAGGATGTAGAGCTTGCTCGAATGTTTGTCCAACTTCAAGTATTCATTTTGAGTTAGATGGTTTGCACTATTATCCTAAAATAAATAAGGATTCTTGTATTAAATGCGGAAAATGCATAAGTGTCTGCTCGCCTTTACAATGGGAGAAAAACCATCCTGCTGAGTCAGAAGCAAGTGCAAAATAATTCTGCGTATGGAATATAGATACAGATGAACGCTATTCTTCAACATCGGGAGGCGTAGGTAGTGCTCTAGCCAAACTTGCTTTGAAAAAAGGATGGTATGTATGTGGAGCTGCGTTTGATAAAGATTGGAAACTTGCGCATATTGTCTCAAATGATAAATCAATAATTAATAAAATTCGAGGTTCTAAGTATCTTCAAAGTAATACAGATGAAGTATACAAGACTATAAAAGATTTATTAGTAAAAGATGAGAAGGTTTTGTTTATCGGAACTCCTTGTCAAGCCGATGCTTTAAAAAATTGCATACCTTCGAGGTTAATAGGTAATTTAATTCTTTGTGAGATTATCTGTCATGGAGTTAATTCGCCATTAGTTTGGAATGATTATAAAAGACATCTTGAGGAAGACCACAATTCACCTATAACATATTACAATTTCCGTTCTAAAAGTAGGGGATGGGGAAAACTGAGAGTTTCCTATAGTTTTGCAAATGGCGAAAAAAAAGAAGAACCTGCTTATCGTAATATTTTTCATAGTTGGTTTGGACGTCATTATATGATGCGAGAGTCTTGTTTTAATTGTCCATATAGAACTGTTTCTCGTTACTCAGATATTGTTATAGGTGATTTCTGGGGGATTGAAAATATTGAGCCAACATTAGATGTGAAGAAAGGCGCTTCCGTTGTGATAGCTAATACGTCTAGAGGTGAAACGTTTCTAGCAGATTGTAATTTGACTATTAAGGAAATAAATAAAAATTCTGCATTGAAGGTTATAAAGGGCTATATTGATAAAACATCAAATGAAACTAAATCAATGGAAATAGAACGTATGAAACAATTTGAAAAGGACTATAAATCTTATTCTTTTGTGGAGATGTATAAGACAATGTATCCATTAGAAACGCCACTGCAGAAAATAATTAGTTCAATTTTGTTTCATCTACATTTAAAGAAATGAGTAAAGAAAATATTGCAAAGTCAGCGATAGGGGTAACTATTGTGATGATAATAGGTTATTTACTATCGTTTGGAAAAAGAAGCCGTTGTTGCATATTATTTTGGCGTTTCTCCTGAAGTTGATGCATATACTATAGCAATTCAAGTACCTGTAATTCTGTTTTCATTTGTTGCAGTAGCAATACAATCAGTAGTAGTTCCAATTTACTCAGATATTTATTATAATCAAGGCAGAAACAAGGCTGATTTATTTGCAAGTAATCTTATTGTAATAGTTACATTATTTGTATTGCTGTTTTTTATTCTTGGTGAAACTTTTGCAAGCGGGTTAATATATTTATTTGCACCAGGTTTTAATACCGAAGTACATAATCTTGCAGTTACTCTGTTAAGAATAACATTGCCAACAGTGTTTTTTTCACTAATAGTAAAAGTGTATACAGCAATTCTAAATGTAAACAAAAAATATGTAATTCCAGAGTTGTCTTTATTATTGCTTAATATAGGATTAATAGTTTCAATTGTATTATTGCATGCAAAATATGGAATCGTAGCAGCTTGCATAGGTCAGATTATAGGCTCAATACTTCAGTTTACTTTTTTATGTATATTGATTAGAAAGTATTTTGTTTTTACTTTTTGTTTTAATCCACGTGAAGAACGAATGAAACAAGCCTTAAAAATGTCATTACCTGTATTCTGGAGCATCAGCGTTGCAGAATTAAATACAATGGTTAATAGAATGGTAGCTTCGTTTTTATTTGTCGGTTCAATTGCAGCACTTAGTTATGCACAGAAACTTAATACTATTTTTATATCGTTTTTTACTTCAGCTATAGCAACAATAGTTTACCCATTATATGCTGAATCTGCTGCAAAAGGAGATACTCAACAATTAAATAATAGAATAAATATGACTCTTTCTGCATATGCGCTATTTCTAGTTCCTGTTATGGCATTCTTATTGTGTTTTAAACGAGAAGTGGTGACAATTGCATTTGCGAGAGGTGCTTTTGATACTTCTGCTATAGAGTTGACACAAGAATTGTTAGGTTTCTATGTGCTTGGATTGTTATTTCTTGCATTAAGAGGAACTATAACTAATGTGTTTTATTCTCTTAAAGATAGTACAACTCCTGCCAAAAATGCAACCATAGGGGTGCTTGTAAATTTAGCGCTTAATATTTCTCTTCCTTTTGTAATGGGTGTCAATGGGCTCGCTTTTGCAACGACTATATCTGCTATATATATTACAGGGATGTTAATATACTTGCTATTGAAAAGGCATAGTGAGTTTAACCTCAGGCCTTTTTTTCAAAATTTCAAACAGATTGTTATAGCTTCTTGTATAGCCGCTTCATCATTGATTGCATGTAGGCTCTTTTTGTATGATGTTTCGGACATAGTACGATTCAGTGTTGGAATTATATTAAGTGTTATATGCTATCCCACATGTCTAATTATACTACGAGTACCAATAGCACTAGTTTTTACTGATATGATTAAGAGAAGAAATGGTAGCAAAAATGGTTAAACTTGTTATATTATATAAATATTGTAGATTTAATTTTTGAAATATGGATATTTTATCTTTTGGGCATATCCCTTCTTCTGAGGGAGGTAGACAGAGTAGTGGACTTGCAAATGTTATATATAAATTGGCCTACAATTGTGCAAAGCATGACAATGTTAATATGACTCTTTCTGCGACAGACGTTTTCGTACCAAAACTACAAAAGGATAATCTTACTATTATGGGGTGGACAAAAGAAATACTTTTGAAGCATGCTTTCATGCATCCTTTTGTGTTTTTAAAGATAATGGTGAATACATTTATAAACAAAGCACGTTATAGTCATTTGGAATCTGTGCCTAGGATGGTTTTTAAAAAGCTATTTCTTGATTATTCTATAAAAAAAAATCGACCGCAGGTAGTACACATGCATGGCGCTCTGTCTATATTGTATTTGCCAATCATACCTTCTGATATTAAGGTTGTAGTGACGCTTCATGGAAATATTGGGAATGATATAAATATTCCAAATCATTCTTTGTATGCAAGGCTAGAAAGGCTATTGGTTAAGTCTAATCGAATTGATACACTTTGCCTTATTGCAAAAATGTTGAAAACTATTTTCAGCGAAGAATATGGTAATATTAAGCCGGTAACAAAAATAATTTTAAATGCTTATGATAATTCAGTATTTAAATACATAGAAAAAAGAAAACATAAAAAAATCACTCTATGTACAATTGCTTCGTATTCAGAACGTAAAGGGCAGGATAGGGTTGTAGAAGCTTTGATAAGTAGTAATTGTGATTATAGATATTTATGTATAGGTCATATTTCAGATGATGATTTGAATAAATTGAAAGATAAAACCCAGAAACTTGATTTTGAATGGTTAGGGGTAAAGAAACCAAAAGATATCCCTGGGATACTTGCGGAATGTGACTATATGATTCTTCCAAGTTCATCTGAAGGGTTTGGTCTCGTTTATCTTGAAGCTATTGCTTGTGGAGTTCCTGTTATTATTCCAAAGCATTTGCCCCTTGCCATGGAGGAAAATATTCTCAATAATAGTAATTCTATAAAAATTGAAGATAGTTCTTCTGATGCGATAAAGAGAGTTTTACCTGCTTTACAAGGAAGGGAATGGGAAAGAAAGAAGGTTGCTTCATCTGTCATTTCTTACACTTGGGAGAATATTGCAGAGGAGTATGTTGAGCTATACGCTTCGTTAATACAAAAATAAAAAAATGGATTTTAAAAGTTTATATAGTCTGAATTTGCTGTTTGTGAATGCGGGTGGAAAACTAAAATATTTGCTACGATTGCCCTCCTTAAAGGGTACTTTGGCTTTGTTAAAGAACAATCAAGAGGTGATAAAAAATCGCAAGCGTGATACTATTTATATATGTGGTTTAGGACCTTCATTAGCAGATGTTGATCTGGATCTGCTAGCAGACAGAAATGCCGACACACTTGTTGTAAACCATTTCTTTAAAATGGCAAATCTTACGAAATTAGTCCCCACTTATTACCTTATGGCAGATACTGGATTTATGATGCCTCAACATATAGATGCTTTTAAAAAAGCGATTGATATCTATAAGGAGACGGTCTTTGTGTGGAATACATCCTTTGTAAGGATAAACCCAGAAGTGCTTACTTACGATTGCAAGAAGTTGTTTATAGGCATGTATAACGGTTATTATATTACTCCTAAAAAAATCGACATCACAACAATTATGCCTGCATTTGGTAATGTGATTTGTGCGGCTATAGCCTTTGCAATAGGTGCAGGTTATAAGAAAATTGTATTGCTAGGATGTGACTTCAATTCTTTTGCCTTCCCGCACGAAATCCATTGTTATGACGGGGGAAAGAATAATAAAGCAGCCCGTAGGATCTCTTTGGATTTTGAATTGTTTTGTTATAGCTTTGATGCAACTGTTCATTTACAGCTCGCCGAATATGCACGGCGCTCAGGGGTGGAGATAGTTAATTCTTCGAGGGGTTCTCTCATTGATGCTTATCGGATGGATGTTGATGAAACGCTCTATAAACTTTGTTAGTCTCGATGTTTTCAAAAATAAATTTTATTAAAGGCGCTTTTATTAACTTTTTCAATCCGCATATATCTGTATTTGCCTTTGTCTCATCAGATAATAATATACACAAAACTGCGACAATATATAGAAATGTAAAAATGAAGTTGTCGTCAATTGGTGCGTATTCTTATGTTGCCAATAATACAGATGTGGAGAGTGCCGATGTTGGTAAGTTTTGTTCTATTGCTGATCATTGCAGGATAGGTATGGGAGGACATACTCTGGGTATGTTATCAACTTCACCGATTTTTACCGAAACCCTTAATGCGACGAAGACACAATGGGTAGCAAAAGATGTTCATGCTGCGGAAGATAAAAGAGTAATTATTGGTAGCGATGTTTGGGTTGGATCTCACGTGCTAATAAATGGTGGAGTTAAAGTAGGCCATGGAGCTGTAATTGGTGCAGGAGCTGTGGTCGTAAAGGATGTTCCCCCGTACGCTATAGTAGGTGGTGTGCCAGCCAAGGTGATCCGCTACCGTTTCTTGCCCGAGATTATTCAACGTCTCTTGGAATTGGAATGGTGGAATATGGATGAGGAGATATTGAAGGAAAATATCTGTTTCTTCCAGAGGGATAACATTAGTTTGGACGAAGTAAACGCATTCGTTTCAAATGTTGTTACTAAATCAAGCGTGAGGTGATACTGGTGATTGATAATTTTTGCTAAGTAATGGAGTTATAGTGAAGTCTTTTCGATCGAAATGTTATTATTAATCATTGGCTCTGTTTGAAGATAACTATGGAAATGATGATTCGTACTGTGATATTTTTTTGCTGTATTTGAAATGTCGCATTATATATCGCAAGCAGGTATATTTTAGGGACTTCAGCGTGGTGTGCTATGAAAGGGGCTAATATCCTTTTTAACAACGCGGGGGGGGGGTAAAATCAACATTCTCTCCCATCCTTTCAGCAATATGTTTGGATTGTCGCAACGCTGCATTATAATGGCAAAAACGGTGGAAAGATCATTATCAACGAAGGGGTTGGGATGAGTGGGTGTACCATCTACTCAATGGAAAGCATTACCATCGGGCGCAATACTGATATTGGTTCGGGATGTAAAATCATAGACAACGATTTCCACCCCTTACCCTATAGTGAGTGTTACCCTGTGGAACGGCTTGATCTTCTGAAAAAGCGCCCCGTCGTGATAGGGGAGGGCTGCTTCCTCGGCGCCAATTCCATTATATTAAAAGGTACGACATTGGGAAAGAATGTCGTGGTTGGTGCTGGAAGCGTTGTGAGTGGCACGTTCCCAGATAATGTGATCATTGCGGGGAATCCTGCGAGAATAATAAAAGATAATAGAGAGTGAAGCAATTAATATGAGTTACACTATACGCCATGTGACAATAGAGGACCTTTGGGGAGTAAAGGACTTTGATACAGATTTACATAACGATATCAATGTCCTCATTGGGAAAAATGGGTCCAACAAAACAACGTTTATCAATCTTATTGAAGCTTGTCTTACAGTAAACAGAAGACTCTTGAGGCAGATAAGCTTTAAGAAGGTGGTTTTTCTTCTTCAAGACGAGAGGCAAGAGGAGAATATTCTAATAGTTGAGCGGGACAAGGTGGATGGTAGCGAAGTTGTACGCTATTATAACGCTGAATTTGGAGTTAAAACTGTAACTATTTACGATGAGGAACGAAACCGCCATCGTAGTATGGAGGATAGGTTGAACCATATGCAAATTGTGGGGAATTTAAAATCCATGATAAATATGTGTTGGCTCCCAATTAGTCGATCTGATGATCAGGAAGATAGAAGAAGCTATGAAGATTTTCGAAGGAACATGCGTCTTTCAGTCGATGATAAACTCATAGAATTATTGAAAGAATTGACGGTCTATAGACTACGTTTGCTGGAACAGACCAATAAGTATACCAATGAACTCAACCAAAAGGCTCTTTCTTTATTGCTATATGATGACGAAACGGATAATTCCAGTAGCTTTGGTATTGACCGTTTTGAGTCATTTGAACCAGAGGAAATAGAGAAAGCTCTTGAGTGTGTGTTCAGCCAAACAAGGGGCAAAGAGAGTGAGCGAATTCGGACTCATATTGCTAAGTCGCAAGAGGCTATGCGTTGTGTAAGAGTCCAACGATCATTAACAATAGATCAAGTGGTAGCCCTTGTTCTTATCAATAAGACAATGACTCTTATGGAACTCACCAATCAATATAGAGAGAAAGTTGATAAAATATTGAAACCTATAACCGTCTTTAAGGGGAAATTACAACAGTTCATTAAAGATAAGGCGTTTGATTTTTCAGAAGAAACTGGGCAGCTCTGTATCACATGGCATGATAATAAACGATCTAAAATGTGTGATAGTTCGACTTTGCAATTGCACCCCTCGCTTCTTTCGTCTGGTGAAAAGCAATTGCTCGTTTTATTGATACAAACGCTTCTCCAGGAGAATAAACCCTATGTTTTTCTTGCTGACGAGCCGGAACTTTCACTCCATATTGAGTGGCAGCGAAACATTGTTGGTGCTATTCACGAAATGAATCCTAACGCGCAGATAATAGTTGCTACACATTCGCCTGAAGTGGCTGGACAATGGATACAGAAAATCATACCGATGGAATCTATTACTCGATATGGAAACTAACAGGAATCTCTTCTATTCAAGCGAAGCACTCAAAGCAAAGTCGATCTTTTATGGAAAGAAGGCTATGGTGTATGTTGAAGGGTGTGAAGACGTTAATTTTTGGGATCCATACTTTGAGCGCGATTATTTTGAGATAGAAAGCGTGAATGGATGTCAAAACCTTGTTTCCTACATCAAAAAATTAGAAGCGGGTGAGATGGCGAAAACGGAGCATTCCCACCCACTCGGAATGGTTGTATCCACTCACTTTCGATGCGGGAAAGGGGTTAAAAGAGGCTTAAAAACGGAGCATTGCCGTTCAACATCGATTAAAACGCCCCAAAACGCCTCAAAAACGGAGCATTGCCGTTCACCAGCTACGAAGGTGTGTGACAGACCACCTAAATAGCACGAAAAACGGAGCATGTCCGTTCACTCGGAAAACAGAAGTCGCTGTCATCAAGACGCTTGCGACCGAAAAACGGAGCATGTCCGTTCACTTTTCCCGTTGAATGTCAACCCGCATCAAAAAACGGAGCATGTCCGTTCACTTCTCTGTTTTTACGTTATTGTATGTGGAAGAACCAACATACAACACGTGACCATGGCAGGAAAGACAAAGGACATGAGCCAGATTAAACAGCTATTGCTCCTGAAGAAGGAGGGTGTCTCCAACCGCAAGGCCGCCGAGATAGTCGGCATCAACAAGGAGACCGCAAACAACTACGTAAGGAAGGCTCTTGCCGACAGACTCGGCATAGACGGCCTTCTCAAACTCGACGATCCCGTGCTTGAGCATCGCCTCAAGGGCGGCAATCCCGTATACACGGACAGTCGCTTCGAGGTGTTCAAGGAACTGCTTCCATACCTCCAGGAGGAGATGAGGCGCAAGCACGTGACGCTGAAACTCCTGTGGGAGGAGTACGTGGAGGAGCATCCCGACGACCACTACAGCCTCACCCAGTTCCGCTTTCACTACAGCCAGAACACCGAGGCGAAGAAGGAGTCTCCATCGACCGTTCTGGCGGACATGCGCACGGGCGGTGAGAAGCTCTTCCTTGACTTCACGGGTGACACGATGGGGTACATCGACCTGGAGACGGGCGAGATGGTGCAATGCCAAGGCTTTTGTTGCAACACTTCCCGCAAGCGACTACGGCTTCCTGCTCTTCGTCCCGTCACAGCGCACGGAGGACTTTGTGTACGCCATCACACAGTGCCTGAAACACCTTGGAGGCGTGCCGAGAATGCTCGTTCCCGACAACCTCAAGGCAGCGGTCGTCAAGACCGACAGGTACGAGCCGTCGCTCAACAGGGTGCTTGAGGACATGGCCAACCACTATGGAACGGTCGTGGTGCCGGCACGCCCCGTCCGCCCCAGGGACAAGTCCAACGTGGAGGGCAATGTCAGGCTCGTATACATGCGCGTCTTCGCGGAGCTCCGCAACGAGACCTTCTATTCCATCGACGAGCTGAATGCCGCAGCCACGGACAAGATGCGCAAGCACAACCAGAAGCGCATGCAGAAGAACCCGTACACCCGCGAGGAGCGCTTCCTTGCCATCGACCGCCCCAACCTGAGGCCGCTGCCGGCAACGGACTTTGAGATAGTCTCCTACACGAGCCTCAAGGTGTCCACCAACTGCTGCATATACCTCGGACGCGACCAGCACTACTACAGCGTGCCGTACCAGCATATCTCCAAAAGGCCCACGTGGCCTACACACGCTCGCTCGTGAAAATCTACGTGGACGGGGAACTCGTCGCAACGCACCCAAGAGACCATGCCAAAGGCAAGTACACCATCGTGGAGGAGCACCTTGCAAGCAACTCGAGCGAGTACAGGGGACTGAGCGCCGGCAAGTACATAGAGCGTGCCAGAAAGGCGTCCAGGAACTCGCAGAGGTGATGACGCGCATCTTCTACGACTCCAACATGCCAGCGGAGACACACTACCGCACATGCGACGGCCTGCTCAACCTGCAGAGAAGCAGCGAGCCGGTGGTCTTCCGTACGGCCTGCGAGACTGCCCTGAGGCATGGACGCTGCAACTACAGGTTCATACGCTCTCTTGTGGAAAGCAAATGCGCGGGAGTGGCACAGGAAGGCAGCCTTCTCTCCCCGCCCGAGCATGACAACATAAGAGGACGCGAGCAGTTTAGGTAACAGAGTTAAACAACACATACATCAACCCACCCAAAACAACAAACAAATGGATGAAATATCAAACGCCCTAAGAAGTCTGAAAATGCCAGGAATGGCCCATTACTGGACTACCATGCAGGAGACACGACAGCATGACTCGCTCTCCCTCAAGGACGGCTTGCAGCTGCTCATACAGGCCGAGCTGGACAGTCGGACGACAAGCCGCAACTCACGTCTCGTGAAGAAAGCCCGCTTCCGTTACCAGGCCTCCATCAGCGAAGTCATTTACGACGGAAAGCGCGGAGTGGACAAGCAGAAGGTGCTGAACCTTTATGCGACTATGTGCGCAAGGGAGTGTCCGTGCTCATAACCGGAGCTGCCGGAACAGGCAAGAGCTGGCTTGGGACGGTCCTCGGCCATCAGGCCTGCATGAATGGCCACAAGGTGGCATACTACAATCTCTAGCGCCTCTTCGAGGAAATAGCCCTTGCACGCATCTCAAGCACGCTGCACCGCTTCTTTGCCAAGCTGGCACAGACGGACCTGCTCATACTGGATGACTTTGGCATGAAGGTGCTCGACGGGCAGCAGCTGCTTGACTTCATGGAGATCATAGAGGACAGGCACGGGCAGAAGGCCACCATCATAGTCTCGCAGTTGCCCGTGGCGAACTGGTATGACGTGATGAAGGGAAACACCACCGCGGCAGACGCCATCCTCGACCGGTTGGTGCACACAAGCGTGCGCTTTGAGTTGAAAGGAGCCTCCATGCGCCAAAAAAGCAACATAAAAAGTACAGAAACCCACAGAAATGACTAATTTTGCAACGCCATTAGACTAAAGAGCCAGAAAAGTGAACGGATATCCCCGTTTTGGGTGGGTGGATATCCTCCGTTTTCAGCATGAGACGTCATTCATAGTCGCTTGTGATGCTGATTACAATTGTTATGGTGCTCCTACCTATACATCCTCGTTGATAGTAACAACTTACGGCCATTCGATAGAGAACATGATGTATTGTCCCTATAATATCAACGAGGTTGTAAGAAGATTATCAGCTACAACAAATGATAGTGTGGAAAAAATCAAAGAATGGTACAAAACTTTTGTAAAATCTGCTCATCCACTGCTGCTTCGGGAAATATCCAATCAGACATCTATAGCAAATGATAATAAACCTAAGATATTTGGTAAAGGAAGTGCATACTTTTGCAAAAAAGACAAAAGCTATGAACTGGATGATCAAACGATAAACTCTTATTGTGAAGATAATAAGAAATATTACCCACAAGAGGTATTGGACAAGGCAGAAACTGCTATAAAAGAGGATCCGAGAGAAGAAAGGCAATTGATACAGGGGCATTTTTATACACATGCTGTTCGCCAATTTATAACCCATCTTTGTAAAAATATATCACATTCAAGAAAAAACATAAATGTGTCAAATTCTGCCCTGTATGCCATGTTTGTGCATTGTGGGCTATGTCAGCAAAAGCACTGCAAGGAGAAAGAATACCTTGAAACAAAGGTGTCCCAAGCAAAGGCTATTTTACAAAAAGGAATGGTGTAAATACATTGTGGGCTATGTCAGCAAAAAGCACTGCAAGGAGAAAGAATACCTTGAAACAAAGGTGTCCCAAGCAAAGGCTATTTTACAAAAAGGAATGGTGTAAATAATTTGTATTTTAATACTATATATGGGAAAACAACATGATAGAAAGGTTGAGCACGGACTTGAAAATGTACTTAAACGCATTAAGCCTGCTGATTATGTGCCATTTGCATACGGTCTTAAGACTCAATTGGAAGATTTCCGTCTTGAAAAAAAGGAGAACCCCAAGTTCGTAGCTCCTGACTTGACCGAGGATCAAGAGAATTCGACCTCGTCACTGGATAATGCTCGTATTATCTTGATTGAGGCGGTGGGCGCGACAGGTAAAACTGAACTGACAAAAAAATGTCGTTTTGGTTGCAATCGCCTATCTTTGACCTTGGCCTTACCAAAGTGGTAGCTGGTAATTCGTTAACAGGTTTGTTGACAAAGCGTATGAACCTGATGGATTGTTTCAACTATATGGAATCAATACGCAATGGTAGGGCGAACATTATAATAGACGCATTGGATGAAGGTTGTATGAAAACAAACTATCAAGGGTATCTTGATTTCTTGGAAGATGTGCTCTCGCTTGGTCCTAAGAAAGAATGCCCGATTATCCTCTTGGGTCGCTATAATGCCGTAGAGTTGGCTGCTTCATTTTTTGCAACTAAAGATATAGAAGTTTGTACACTTCAAATAGAGCCTTTTACTATTAAGCAGGCTGAAGAGTTTATAGATAAAGCTACTGATACGTCGTCCAAGGTGAGGTACAGTGCTATCTTTAGAGATACACGTGATTATATCTTGACAACGATAAAAGAATTCTTTAAGGATCAAGATTCTGTTAATCATCAGGCTTCTGAACGTTTCATCGGTTATGCTCCAGTACTTTTGTCAATATCTACATTTTTTAAAGAAAACACAAATTATAAAGTTGTGTTGGATGAATTGAAAGCATGTAATAAAAAGAGTGTGCGGTTGATAATTGATATTGTCGAAAGAATACTTAAGCGTGATCGTGAGCAGAAAGTTATGCCATTCATTAAAGACCATCTGCTTGTTGGGCGAGAGGATTCCTTCCGTACTAAGGTGATAGGGGGAATATATTCTTTTGAAGAGCAGTGTGCTCGTGTGCTATATGACGTGATGGGTGTTTCTTTTCCCGAACTTGACCTAAACGACCCACATTTTCTGTCTGCTTATAATGAGCATATGACTACATGGATGAACGAGCATCCGTTCAAAAACAAAAAAAAGATTGCCAACATTGTTTTTGAGAGTTACATTCTGGCTACCCTCACACATAGCAAGAAATATAGCAATCTGGCGTACGAGTATATGAGTATTCATCGGGTCTCGTATATGTTCGCATACATTTATTATAGCCTCTATAAATTTGAAAACTTAGACACGAGGCTTTTGTCGTTTATATATGAGTCTCTTCGGCAGTTTAATAACAAGCACAATTACTATACATTGAGTATTGAGTGGGATCCCAAAAAGTCGGATGAGATTTCAACTTTCTGCAGTATTGAGTTTGTCGGGTCACAAGAAAATATGCAAGCTTATGAGGGAAATATGACTTGTTTGAATGATGAAGCTATCGAATTAGGAACTCGTTTGGAATATTTGCAAGTTGATACGCCTTTAGATTTTAAATTATCCAAACGTAGTATAGAGGCAGCTGCGCCGTCTTATATCAAGTGCCGTAATCTTCTAATAGAATCAGCCGAGATTACTCTTCGTCAAAACCTTGACAATGAGAGTTTTATGTTTGAATGCGAAAGAGCTAAGATAAGCCAACAGTACGATCAGTTTTTACAGGTAGGTGGTGTATCTCGAATTACTAATACCTTGCGCATCGTTAGTCCTACTCGGCCTGAATATCCTTTGTTTGAGTATTGGACTTCGGGCGATGTTAAACTGAAAGATCTTTCAGAGGAGATTTCTTCTCGCTACAAGAAATTGAGGGCAATTATTCTTGAATTTCGTTCACATAGTAAACATGGATTGGCAAAATACTACGAGCGAATTGACTATGTCATGGGAAATAATGAGGTCGGTCGTGCAGTTATAGATGCATTGCTTGCCAAAAAAGTAATGTGTCGCAAAGACCACCTTTATAAGCTCAATATGGATAAAATGGATTCAGAGTTAGGGTTGTCTTATGACGGTATTCGTAATTTCGAACAAAGCCCTAAAGTCCTTCGCTTTCTTCGGGAGATTAAATGTTGAGCATGTTTGAAGTGTCACGTTGTTGTTGAATGCGAAAATAGTATCCTTTTCCGCTAAGATTTCTTTAGTAGCCGACCAATTCTGTTTGACAGCAAAGAAACTTGGGAGGGAAATTTGCAGGGAAGTGACGGAATGTGTATATTTGCAGTCTTCATAGTGTGTGCTCCGTGCTGCTTTTCGGCTGGCGCATATTGACAACCTTATCCGTCCGTATTATCAGCCTCGTCTTTTCATAGAAGAGGTTGATGGCAAGACAATTCTTGTAATTAAAGTCACGGCAGGAGAACGCCGACCGTATAAGGTGCCAGACCGTATAACGGCAAAACAGAAGGAGAACATATTTTTTGATTGACATTCCTTGTAAGTTGGATTGCTTAGGAATACAAGTAGGCAAAAATAACAAGAAAGAATGCAAGAAAGAGTGCAAGAAAGAACTGTCTGATATTCAGGTTCTTATTTTAAAAATATTATCTATGGAAAATAAGACTACTATAGCAGATTTAGCAAGAAAGACCGGCCTTTCTGCAAGAAAGATTTCAAGCGAACTAAAGGCTTTGCGAGAAGATTTTCACGTTCTTAAACGTGAAGGAGGACGTAAGGAGGGTCATTGGGTAATAGGTGACTTTTAAGGTTCTTCCGGAAAATGGAGTGATTCGATGTGGACACATAGAAGACAACTTGAACAACTTTTACAACAAGTAACAACTCTTTCGGTAAGCCATGAGCAGAACTGAGCTTGCTCAAGTTATGCCATGGCGAGAAAGAGTGCCATGTAATGGAACAGCTTCGCAGGGATATCGCCTCTTCGAGGCCCATGCTGACCAAGGGTTGCTGCAAGGGAAACAACTATGAACAAAACCGATCACTCGATTTTCCGGATGAACCAGAAAACAATAGACGAAATGTTTGATATGTCTTAGCATCTTCGCCCCGAATAGCTGATTTATTCTATGCTCAAATACATGCTGGTGAGGGAAACAACTAGAACTACAACTGTGATATGGCAAGAAACTTGGGGGAAAAATTGCAGGGAAGCAAAGGAAAGTGTATTAGAGGAAGAAGATGCGCTTTCATTTATTTGGGAGGAAAAACAAAAATGTCACTTATAGCTAAGGAAATGATGGTTCCTGGTGCTAATGACAATGATAAGGAGAAATATCTTACACAAAAGTTGGAACTTTTGGTTGGACGTAGGGATCAAATAGCTCATGAGTCCGACATGAGCTATACGGAAAAGCGAGAAATAACTCAAATGGAAGTTGAAGACGCTATTACTTTTATTGATAGTTTTGTCGCATGTGTGGATAGCCATGTTTAGTTTTTTCTTGGTACCAAACGTTGGCTTTGTCATGTAAGCTCTCCAACTAGATTTTGTTGCAAGATGTATGCTTTATTAGCGTGGTTACCTTTGAAAAATGATAAGTTTGCAAAGTATAACATAAAGGATAAATAGGGGTAACTATTCAGCAATAACACTCCTTTGAGTTTTTTGTCAACAATCCTGACAAAACAAGTAGGCGATAATATATTGAAAACCAATAAAATATTTACACTTTATTTTTGGATATCTCGGATATTTTTTGTACCTTTGTATCTATGAATAAGCAAGTTACGGATATATCGCAAGCCTTGAAAAGGCTGACATCTGAGATGCAGTCGATGCATGAAGCCATCGATGCGCTACATACGGAGAATGCGAATTTGCGCCGTAACGTGGAAAGGCTTCAAAAGAGAACCGCAGCCTGCGCAAGCGGCTGGAAAAGTATGAGAAGCCCGACAAGAATTCAAACAACAGCAGCACTCCTCCCTCCAAGGAAAAGATGAAAGCCGAAGTGATTCGGCGCACAAAAAATCCTTGCGAAAGAAGAGCGGCCTTAAAACTGGCGGGCGCAGCCTGGGCATGAGGCACACAACAGAAATATGACGGAAAAGCCGAATGTTGTGGAAGACTGCATGAGTGGATATTGTCGCGAGTGCGGTCGTGACTTGTCCGGCATAGCGGGAGAGCTTGACTATGTAAGTCAAGTTGTAGATTTGCCAACGTTGGCGCCTGTCGTGAGAAATATCGCCATTACAAGAAGACCTGCACCTGCGGATGTTGCAATAGAGGATACGAGCCGCGCAAGCGGGGCAACCATAAGAACTTTTGGCAAGAACATCAGAGCCGTTGTGACCTACCTGAGCGTGGTGCAGTGCATACCTTACGAGCGACTGGCTTCTTTGATGGAAGAGGTGTTTTCTGTCCACATGAGCCAAGGCTCCATCAAGAACATTGTACAGGAGGCCATGAGGAAATCCAAGCCTGCCATAAAGCTGCTGGAAGACATGCTGAGGAAATCACCCGTTGTGGGCTTCGATGAGTCGGGTTGCTACAACAACAAGAAATTGGATTGGGCGTGGATAGCGCAAACAACATACTTGACGCTTTGCTTCCGTGCTGCCGGCCGCTCGTCAAAAGTGCTTGAAGAGAGGTTCGGCGATGCTCTAAAAAACATGGTGGCAGTGACTGACAGGCACAGCGCGTATTTTTCCCTTGACTTTTTGAATCACCAAGTGTGCCTTACCCACCTTCTGCGCGAGTTGGAATACTTGACAGAGCTTGACCCGAAACAGCAGTGGTCGAAAGATGTGGCAAGCCTGTTTAGACAAGCCATTCATGAGAGAAACACTCGGCCTAATGAATTCATTGACAAAAGAACTTGGCTTGACAAGCTTGACGATCTGCTGAAAGCCAACCTGCTCCACCTAAGATCCAACTTCGAGAGGCTTCGCAATGGACTCGCAAAATGCAGGGATTACATATTCAACTTCTTGGAAAATCCCGCAATTCCACCCGACAACAATGCGAGCGAGAGAGGAATCCGAAAACTGAAGATAAAGCAGAAAGTGTCCGCACTTTCAGGTCTGACAATGGAGCAGACGCTTTCTTTTCTATACATTCCATTGCTGACACTGCATGGAAAAAAACGGCCGTCGCAGCTGCAAGCTATCCATACCATCCTGTCGTTATAGGATGGTAGGATGCTGCATGCCTACACTATTGCTGAATAGTTACTAAATAGGGTATAATCTGCAAGATGATGGCGAATTATTTGCCAGTGTCGAGGAAATAGCGTAAATTTGCGATCAGGACGGGCATTAGTGGCTCGTCAACATCCAATTATGATAGCTGACAAGATAGAATACATCATCATGCTCGTGAAGCTCTTTGCCCGTCGTTTTGGGTTAAGCTATATGCAGGCTTTCCGCTATGTCTGTCTGCATGATGGCATAGAGTATGCGGAGAGACACTACAATATTCTTCACACGCTGACGTTTGAGGACCAGGTGGATGCGCTTGCCGCTTATTGTCATAGAAAGGGAGGGTTGTTGGTATGAAGCTGTATCATGGATCTAATATGAAGGTGGAGGTTATTGACCTTGCTAAGTCTCGCCCAGCAAAGGACTTTGGACGAGCTTTCTATCTTTCCGCTGAGGAGCAACAGGCAAAGGAAATGGCGCAATTCAAAGTGGAAGCGTTCGGTGGGGACGTGGTGGTTAATTGCTTTGAATTTGATGATTCTACTCTTGATGGGTTGAAGTTTCTATGTTTTGAGGAATACTCTGAGGAATGGGCTAAGTTTGTTTTGGCAAATCGTAAATCGTCAGATACTCTTCATGATTATGACGTGGTGTATGGGCCGATAGCCAATGACAAGATTGGTAGGCAGATTTTTAATCTTCAGGCTGGTTACATAGATTTTTCAACATTTATTAGACGTATTCAGTATCCAGAAGGTATTACTTTTCAGTGGGCTTTTTGTACTGAACGTGCCATTAAACTTCTTCGTGTTTTATGAAAGTGACAGATAAAGATTTTCAATATATGCTGGAGTGTATGGAGCGTGATGTCGCCACGCTTCTCGTTGAAAAGAGAGGGATGACGATTCGTCAAGCTCTCGGTGTGTTGTATGACTCTGAAACTTATCGTTTGCTGCAGATTCCGAATACAGGGCTATATTTTCAGTCTCCTCAATATGTGTATTCGTTTTTGCAGGAAGAAATGGATAGAGGAAGAATATCTAATAACTTCTCTTGTGTAAGTAAACGGTGAAAGCCGTACTATACTATAGGTTTTCAAGGTTTCTCACTTTGTGGCTTAACAGTCTTAAAGTGATGGCTTACGGTCAGTTAATACTGTCGGCGTAATAGGTAAGGGATGAGCCTTCTGATGGTATCGTGGAAAGGATAAAAACGGAGCATGTAAAACTGATACAGGCCAGTGTCATGCCCTAAATAGAGCGCCAACCGAAGCGTGATGGCAATGTAAGGTGTTACGGGCGTTATATGTATTCTCCGTAACTTTTAACACAAAACATTCTTTATTCTCAATAAGCAGTTGTATCTTTGCACGAAAATAAGAGTGGTATGGATAGAAGTAAAATTATCGACACGCTCAAACAACGAGGTGGATTCATAACCACAGGCGAAGTGAAAAGCCGTGGCGAGTATGAACAGCTTCGCCGTGCAATAGAAGACGGAACGCTTATACGGATTCGTAATGGTGTTTATGTGGAAATGTCTGCGTTGGCAAATAACATGATAGATGTGGAGCGTATAGTTCCGCATGGAGTGCTTTGCCTGTATAGTGCGTTTGCTCATTATGGGCTTTCCATGCAAGTTCCTTCCGCTACTTGCATTGCCATTGAAGCCAAACGAAAGGTGCGCTTGCCCGAATATCCCCCGATTGACCTCTATTATTGGAAAAAGGAGAATTTGGAGTTTGGTATAGTAAAGAAGAACATATCAGTATACGAAGTACTCATTACGGATATGGAGCGAACAGTCTGTGATGCCGTAAAGTACCGAAACAAGATTGGACTTGATGTTTGCGGTGAGGTGATAGACAACTATCTCAAAAAGGAGACCCGCAATGTGTCTTTACTTCATGAATACGCACAGAAACTGAGAGTGAAAAAAATATTGACTACATATTTGGAGACAAGGCTATGACAAAAAAATTAGGAAAGAATTTTCTGAAATGTTTGATATGTTTTAGCATCTTCATCCCGAATTGCTGACCTATTCTATGCTCAAATACATGCTGGTAAGGGAAACAACTAGAACTACAGCTGCGATACGGCAAGAAATTTTGGGGAAAATTTGCAGGGAAGCAAAGGAAAGTGTATATTTGCAGACTTCATTTGACTTTTGAAATATGAATGAACTGAAAGTAGAAAACTTTGGACCAATAGGCAAGGCTCATGTGGAGTTTGGTGACCTTACCATTCTTGTTGGCGCGCAAGCTTCGGGTAAAAGCCTGTTTCTTGAACTGCTGAAACTGTTGGAAGACAAGGATGCTATTGTCGAGACGCTGAGGAAGTATAATTATATCATCAGCAAGAATAACGTATCCTATTTGTTGGAGGCGTACTTCGGCAATGGTATGGCTGGCGTTTGGGGAGAGAACACCAAAATAGTTTATGACGGGCGAGAGGCTTCTGCTGTCATTTCGTTGATGAAGAATAAGGTGAAGGAGGCGGAGGAGAAGGTTTTCTACATACCTGCTCAAAGGGTGTTTAGCATTTCGGATGGGCGGCCCAAGGCGTTTTCTGAGTTTGACCCTACGGCTCCTTATGTGTTGCGCCAGTTTAGTGAGATTCTGCGTGTCTTTATGTCGATAGGCTTGGGAGGGAATACTACCTTGTTTCCCGTCAAAACTCGCCTGAAGAATGCGCAGAAAAAGTCTTTAGACACTTCTATTTTTCATGGTGGAAGGGTGGAACTTGAGAATGAGAATGGACAGCGCAAAATGCGTATGAAGGTGGACGGGATGGATATGCCGTTTATGACATGGAGTGCGGGACAGAAGGAGTTTATGCCCTTGCTGATGGGCTTCTATTGTGTGTCGGGTCCTCCTATGCAGCTGCTCAACAAAGATCAGTATGATTATATTGTGATAGAGGAGCCAGAGATGGGGCTTCATCCCAAAGCGATCATGTCGGTGCTGTTGGAAATACTGGAGTTGGTACAGATGGGCAAAAAGGTCATCGTATCTACTCACTCTACCGTCCCTCTCGAGTTTGTGTGGGCTTTCAATATCCTAAAAAGATCGGCTAATAAAAACCGAGAGGCTGGATTGGCAAAACTCTTTGATGTATCGGGTAAAGGGGCTGGTATCTTTGCTGGCATCTTTGACAAGTCTATCAGAACCTACGCTTTTGAAAGAAAGGGTGAGAAGGTGGAGAGTATTGATATTTCCTCCCTTGATGCTTTGGATGAGCAACCCGTCGTGAGCGAATGGGGTGGCCTTTCTTCCTTTGCCACTCGGGCTTCTGAACTTGTAACGAAGTATTGTGATGAGTAAGGGTAAGAAGCAAAAGACAGCAGGAGCGGATAAAGCCAATTGCTCTTTTCGGAAGGCCATAGAGAATACGCCGGACGTGCAGCATGGTTATCGTGAAGGATTGCAGGCAATAGTAAAGGCTGACAAGCGGGCAGTGATGGTGAAGGATGCCAGAAGGCTTGATGGTAGCCTGAATATTGACGAAGAAACTAAGATGCTCTATCCCAATGAATCGCGGTGGGATTATGCGGTCGGCTATGATGGAAAGGTCTATTATGTAGAGGTGCATCCTGCAAACACTTCAAACGTAGAGGAGGTCATAAAGAAGAAGTTGTGGTTGGACAAGTGGCTAAAAGAGAAAGCTCCTTCTATGAGTGCTTTGAAAGCTGGTAGCCCCAAGTATCAATGGGCTGCTACAGAAGCCGGTGTGCATGTTAGCCCTCAGTCAATGTATGCAAGAAGATTGAGTCAACGGGGAATAGAGAAACCAAAGCGCCCCGTGGTGTTGGGGTGATGTTGTTTTTCGCCTTAACGAAATAGGTACAATAGACATAGACCGATAGGGCGGTACGTTGGCGTTGTTGTAAATCTTATCCTCATCCGAGTGGCGGCAGGGCATGGAGCGATACCATGATGAGGAACTTTGAATCCCAAAACTGTCTATAGTTTCCCATAAGGGAAGCGTTTTGTAACCATATTTTTACTTAACCATACATCGGGGAATTGTATTCCCTCGCTGTTGTATGGTATCACTTTTTGGTCAGCGTGCGTTGGTCAAAGCGGATGCTTTGTCCTTATTCGAACGGGAACGGCATCCTTGGTTTGCTAAATAATTAAAATCTCTTATGTATAAACTTTTTGGAAAAAGGCTGGTGGATATTGCCATCGGCTTGTTGGCTTTGCCCTTTGTGCTAATCTTCATTTGTGTGCTTGGACCAATCATTTATTGTTCGGACAAGGGTACCATCTTCTATAAGGCCAAGAGAATAGGCAAAGGTGGAAAGATGTTTGGAATGTACAAATTCCGTTCGATGATCATGAATGCGCCGGATATTCGTATGGAAAATGGGGATACGTATAATGGTGATGATGATCCGCGTGTAACAAAGATCGGGCGATTGATGCGTAAGACAAGTATTGACGAGATTCCGCAGTTTTTGAACGTACTTAACGGTACGATGAGTTTTATCGGGCCTCGTCCTGATACGCCGGATTTTCTCCATGTATATGAGGAGAAATACCCTTCTGTTTTGACCATCAAGCCTGGTATAACGGGTTATAACCAAGCGTATTTCCGTAATAGTATTGATGGGGCAGAAAAAATGAAGAATGACAACTACTATGCGGAGCATCTTAACTTTTGGATGGACGTCAAGATTGTTCTGAAGACTATTAAGACGGTGCTTTTTAGAGAGAACGTAAATCACTAAATGTTATGCAGAAAAGACTTTTGGTGCTTGCAGCGGGCATCTTGCAGCTGCCAGTGATAAAGAAGGCTAAAGAGTTGGGTATATATGTCATCGCTGCGGATGGAAATCCCAATGCTGTAGGACTTAAATATGCCGACAAGGCCTTGGTGGTGAACATCACCTCGGAGGAGGAGGTCATGAGAGCATTGCGTGACGAGCAGATTGATGGCGTGATACATCCTTGCTCGGAAGTAAGCATGAATGTAATGGGGCGAATTAATGACGAGTTTGGGCTTTCGGGTATTACGCGTGAGCAAGCCATCAGGGCCACTAACAAGCATTTGATGCGTGAGGCTTTTGAAAAAGGTAATGCACCATCGCCAAAAAGTATCTTAACGGAGAATGCCGAGGACGCTTGGAGTCTTTTGCAGAGCGAGTTTGATACCGATGCGATATTGAAACCGTCTCGCAATTCGGGTTCAAGAGGTATTGCAAAGGTCTCTCGTAATATGGATAAGGATGATTTCATCAGAGCTTATGATGAGGCTCTGAATGAAAGTCGGGATCATTCTGTATTGATAGAGCAGTTTATAGAGGGCCCCGAGTTTTCTATAGAGATCATTGTATGGAACGGCAAGGTGAACGTGCTTACCGTGACTGATAAAAAGACGACGGACGCTCCCCATTTTGTGGAGTTGGGGCATAATCAACCCTCCTGTTTCTCTGATGCTGAGGTTGAAACGCTGAAGGCTGCCGCTATTGCAGGCGTTAGGACTTTGGGTGTGAACAATTGCGCTTGTCATGCTGAGGCTAAGTTGATGAACGGTAAGGCGTATTTGATGGAGGTTGGCGCGCGCCTTGGCGGAGATTTTATCGCCACGGAGTTGACGCATTTGAGTACGGGCATTGATATGGTGGCAGCGGCTATTGATGTGGCTTTGGGTGTGAAACCTGACTTAAGCGCCAAAGAAGAGCCCAAGGGGGTATGTATCCGTTATTTCTGTCCGAAGCCTGGAAAGCTTGTGAGTATTTCTAACACGGAGGTATTGAATAATCCCCATGTGTATCTTTGGGAGATTTATCCAAAGGAGGGGGACGTGATACCTCCTGTGACAAGTAGTCTGTCTCGTTCTGGACATGTGATCGTGACGGACGATACTCCGCAGGGAGCTGTGGAACTGGCTGAGAGATTGGTGTCTGAAGTGAAATTTATCATAGAATAAAATTTTATGAAAGTGTTTTTCCCAGCGGCATATTACTATCCAGAAACTTGTGCGGGTTTGTATATCTTGGACAATGTGATGGAGCGATGCGCAGAAGAAGGTATAGAGTCTGTGCTGACAGTACCCACGCCGACACGAGATGTGGATTCGAACGTCGTGTGGAAACGACATGAGCAAAAGTGTGGTGGCAAGGTTAGCATTTATCGCTTTCCCTTGTATGGAGAGGGGAAGAATCCGATAGCGCGGGCTTTTCGCTATCTGTTGAGCGAGGTGATACAATTATGGTATTGTCTGACGAAAGGGTATGACGTGGTCTTTATAGACAGTACGCCTCCGATTCAAGGACTGAAATTGCCATTGGTCAAGTTGCTTCGTAGGAAACCTGTGGTCTTTAATGCGCAAGATTTGTTTCCAGACTCTTTGGCAGGAACGGGATTGGCTAAAAAAGGAGGACTGTTGTGGAACATCGGTTCGATGGTGATGAAGATCACCTATGCTTGTACTGACAAAATCATTGTGATTTCGGAAGACTTTAAGCAACTGTTGCTTGCGAAGGGCGTGCCCGAGGATAAGATCGTGGTGGTCTATAACTGGGTGGATCAGAACGCCGTGGTGGATGTGGCGCGTGAGAAGAACAAGCTCTTTGACAAGTATCATTTGGACCGAGGGAAGTTCTACATCGAGTATTCGGGAAACATCGGACTGACGCAGAATATGGATATGCTGCTGGAGGTGATGAAGGAACTGAAGGTGTCGCATCCGCAGATTGGCTTGGTGCTGGTGGGCGAAGGTGCCTATAAGAAGCAGGTGGAGGAGATCGTGGCGCGCGACGGACTGACGAACGTGACGATGCTGCCGTTTCAGCCCTACGAGGACATCAGCTATGTGTTCTCGCTGGGGGATGCGGGCCTTGTCATCTCGAAGCCTGGGGTGGGTGCCAATAGTGTGCCGAGCAAGACGTGGAGTATCATGTCGGCATCGCGGCCTGTGCTGGCCAACTTCGACGAGAATGAGTTGAAGGATATTTTGGCGGGCAACGAATGTGGCATCTTCACCAAGGCGGGGGACAAGGAGGCGTTTAAGCAGTCGATCATCGCACTCTATGAGAACCGTGAACTCTGCAGGAGGTATGGACGGAACGGACGACAGTTTGTGATGGACAACCTGACGCGCGAGGTGGGTACTCAGAAGTATGTGGAGGTCATCAAGAGCGTGTGTCGTGGGAAATAACGACCGGGCATTGCTGCTCCTGCTGCGTATGGCGGTGAGAGAGGAGGTTGTGGACCTGCCTGCCGACATCGACTGGCGTGAAATCAAGGACCAGGCTTTCCGCCAAGGGGTGGGAGGTATCGTCTTTGACGTGGTCGAGAAACTTCCCGCTGGGCAGCGTCCGCCGAAGGAGGTGGTGCTGGAGTGGATGGGAATGGTGATGCGCATGGAGCGGATGTATGAACACCACAGGCAGGTGATAGCGGGTCTTGCTGCTTTCTACGCCGAGATGGGGGTGCGTATGCTGCTTCTGAAGGGTTATGGGTTGTCGCTGGCATGGCCTGTGCCGAAGCATCGCCCGACGGGGGATATCGACATCTTTCTCTTCGGCAAACAGCAGGAGGCGGACGAGCGGTTGCAGGCGCGGTTTGGGGTGGAGATAGACAACTCGCACCATAAGCACTCGGTGTTTCAACTGGGGCAGACGATGGTGGAGAACCATTATAGTTTCCTCAATGTGCATGCGCATCGTTCGACGGCCGAGATAGAGGCTATCTTGCAGGGGCAGCTTGACGAGGTGGAGCCATCGGGAATAGTGAACGTCTCCTTGCCTTCCGCACGTTTCAACTCGCTGTATCTGCTGCGCCATAGTGGGGAGCATTTTGCCTCGGTGGATATCAGCCTGCGTATCGTCTTGGACTGGGCGTTCTACGTCAGGAGGCATCCCGTGGACTGGCCTTGGCTGTTGGCGCAGCTGGACAGGGGGGGGATGAGGCCGTATCTGGCGGTGCTGAATGCTATCTGTGTGCGGTATCTGGGCTTTGAGGCTTCGGTCTTTCCAGACTTGCCTGTTGACGAGGCGCTGGTGGATCGAAGCATACAGGATATATTGGCTCCCGAAGTGGAGCCGGAAGAACACAAGAACAGGATGAGGGAGGTGGCTTTTCGCTTTCGTCGGTGGTATGCGAACCGATGGAAGCACGACATGGTGTATCGGGAGCGTGCGGCGGTCTCGCTGTGTACGCAACTGTGGAGCCATGTGCTGAAGCCCTCGCTGTGAGAAATATTCATCAACTAAATATTTTTGTTTATGACAATGAAACTGCGTAATGTGCCTTTCTCTCCGCCTGACATGACGGAGGCGGAGGCTGCGGAAGTACGCGACGCCATACTGTCTGGGTGGATCACCACCGGACCGCGTACGAAGAAACTGGAAAAGGAAGTGGCTGCGTTTGTAGGGGTTGATAAAGCGGTCTGCCTCGGATCACAGACGGCGTGCGGGGAAATGGCCCTGCGGCTGCTGGGGATTGGCGAGGGTGACGAGGTGATCGTTCCGGCCTATACCTATACGGCGAGTGCGTCGGTGGTGACGCATGTGGGGGCTACCTTGGTCTTTGTGGATGTGCAGAAGGACTGCCTGGAGATGGACTATGAGGCCGTGGAGTGGGCTATCACGCCGCGGACGAAGGCGATTATCCCGGTGGATCTGGCGGGTATCCCGTGTGACTACGACCGACTGTTTGCGATCGTGGAGCGCAAGAGGGACTTGTTTGTTCCGAAGACGGACCTGCAGAGGATGCTGGGACGCATAGCGATCTGTTGTGATGCGGCCCATGCCTTCGGTGCTATGCGCAAGGGAAAGAAGGTGGGATCGATCGCTGACTTCTCTTCCTTTAGTTTTCATGCCGTGAAGAACTTCACGACGGCGGAGGGTGGTGCGCTGACGTGGCATCTGCCTTTTGGCAACGAGCAGGTGGTGAAGGACTTGGACAAGCAGGTGGAGAATACGTTTAGCGGTGTGCCGGAGATAGCGGGCGAGACGTGGAACGAGAACCTGTATCGCAAGGCGCAGTTGCTGAGTCTGCACGGTCAGAACAAGGATGCGCTGGCGAAGACGAAGGTGGGTGCATGGGAGTATGACATCATCGGAACGTGGTATAAGTGTAACATGACGGATGTGGCGGCTGCTATCGGTCTGGTTCAGATGGATCGCTATCAGGGGATGCTGGAGCGTCGCCGCGAGATGATAGCGCGCTACGATGAGGCTTTCCGATCGCTGAACGTGGCGGTGCTGCATCACTATGGTGCGGATTATGCTTCTTCGGGTCATCTGTATCTGGCGCGCCTGCTGGGCAAGACGCGCGAGGAGGCGAACCGGGTGATAGAGCAGATGGCGGAGCGGGGCATTGCCACGAATGTCCACTACAAGCCGCTGCCGATGATGACGGCCTACAAGAAGTTGGGCTTCGACATCAAGGATTTCCCGAATGCTTATCATTTGTTTGAGAACGAGATCACGTTGCCGTTGAATACAAAAATGACGGACGAGGATCTGGAGTATGTGATCGAGAACTTCGTCGATATCGTTTCTCATTTGTAGTATATTGCTTTGAGGAAAAATGATGGAGTTTGACAAGGATTTCTTAGGTGCCTTGTTTGAGCAAGCAGTGGGCAGTCCTCGTCGGCGGCAGGTGTGTGATCTACGCACATCGCCGCAGGATACTGGGCAGCGTGCGCTCTGCGCATTGCTGCCCGGTACGCAGATGCCGATTCATCGGCATGAGGAGACGGCGGAGACGGTCCTCTGCTTGTGTGGCAAGTTGGACGTGGTGCTCTACGAGGAGATCGTAGGGTATGAGACGGCCGCTCCCCATGGGCTCCCGCAGGGGATGGACGCGCAGGACATAGTGCGCAGGGTCGATTACCGCGAGGTACGTCGCATCCGTCTGTGTCCTGCTGAGGCTCGGTATGGGTGCCAAATCCCAAAGGGGGTATGGCATAGCGTGGAGGTGATAGAGCCGTGCGTGGTGTTTGAGGGGAATTGGTAGTCAGATGATTCGCAGAAGGAAATGATCGTTGGGCTGACTGGGGTATTGCGTGATGTTCTTTCTCCTTTATTATAAAGAGGAGGACGGAAAAAATGGGAAAAGTTTTTTGTTCTGAGTAAAAGTTTGTATATTTGCAAAATATAATAAATGGATATGAGGATAAAAAGCTTGAGCCTTAAGAATATAAGACTGTTTGGGGATAAGCCTCAAACGGTCTCTTTTGATGCAGACAAGAACGTGGTTATTCTCTTAGGAAATAACGGGTGTGGCAAAAGTACGATTCTTGACGCAGCATCTATATTGTTGAGTTCCTATGTAGGTTCCTTTCCAGGTAATACTGCAAAAAGCTTCAAGGATAGTGATGTGCATATTCTGAGTGACAATCAGGTTGCCCCCTATCTGGATGTTTCCATGGACTTGGTTTTGGATAACGGAAAGGTCTGCAAAGTATCACGGACTCGAAAAGGTTGGGGCAAGTGTCCTGTCTCAGATGTAAAGGAACTGAAAGCCTATGCGGAAGGTGTCCAAGAGGAAATTTTGGCGAATAAGGTGAAGGTTAACATACCGATATTAGCTTATTATGGTACCGGACGTGGGCAGATAAAAGCTCCTGAGCGGAAGCGGGGATTTCAGACGGTTTTTGCGCAATGGGATTGTTACAACAATTCTCTTGATGCAGCTTCCAATTTTAAGCGATTCTTTGCATGGTATGATATGATGGAAGACGAGGAACGACGAGAGCGTGAGCGGCGTCGTGACTTTTCTTACCATTCACCTGTGTTGGCATCTGTCCGCTCTGCCATTGAGGCTTTCGTCGGACCTCTATACACAAATCCGCATATAGCTATTCATCCTTTACGATTTGTTCTTGAGGAGAAAAACGGTGGGGATAAACGTGAATTGCGGCTGGAGCAATACAGTGATGGTTATAAAATTATTATTGCCATGGTTGCTGATATTGCGTCGCGAATGGCTGAAGGCAATCCGGGGCTGGATAATCCGTTGGAGGGGTCTGGTGTGATTCTTGTTGATGAGATAGACTTGCATCTCCACCCCAAATGGCAGCGGATTATTTTAGCAAATCTGCATAGGGTGTTTCCTAATGTCCAGTTTATCGTGACGACACATAGCCCTGTTGTTTTATTAGGGGCTGTCGATTTTGCTCAAATCGTCACACTTAACGATGGCAAGATCAATGTCTGCCATTCGGATTATAGCCGCTATGATGTGGGGCAAGTCTTGCTGAGCGACTTGTTTGGGTTGTCCAATTTGCAATCGGCGACTTGAAAACATCATGAGGCGAAATGGCAAGTGAAGATGCTGAATTTACAGGAATGTTCAGATATCAACTTGCAGCTGTAAAAACTAATAACGGGATGATATGAGTACAGAGACTTACAAAGAAATGCTTGACTATCTGGAAAAGCAGAGAGCAAAACTTGCCGATTTGCGTACGAGGGTGGAAGAACCTGGTGTTGAGGAACAATACGAGGCTTGCCTTAAAGCCTATCGAGATCTGAAAAACTCTTTGGATTGGGCTAAAGAACAAGGTTTTGCAGAGGGATATGTGGAAGTTCGTTTAAAATTGCTTATGGGCGAATACGAGAAAACTCGTGAAGAAGCGCTTGTAATTATAGCAAGGGAGCTGCATGAGAAAAACATTTCCGACCAAGCAATCTTTGTGGCTACAGGTATTTCTGTTGGAGGTATAGGTTGAGAGTGTGGAAAATAGACGTATGCTTTTTTTCTGCAAACTACTTGAACTGACTTTATCTACGTTTTTATTTGATCTTTTTGGAAAAATAGGGGAATAGTAAACAATTATCAAGTTCCCTGATTTTATATACATCTAAGGTTGCATTGAAACATCAATGCAGCCTTGGTGCTTTGGGGTATGAATCTTCTTTTTCTGTGCATGAGCTTGATGCGCTATAGCAGAATGGTATGAAGGAGAGGCAGCTTTACGATTATCAGCTTGATATGAAACGGCGGGTGGATGAGACCTTTGGGTCGCACCGCTCCGTGATGGTGCAGATGCCGACGGGTACGGGAAAGACGTGCGTGCTGGTGGCGTGTGTGCGCGCGTGGTTGTCGCAGAACGAGGGGACGGTGTGGATCGTGGTGCACCGAAGGGAACTGGTGGAACAGATCGTTGGGACGCTGCAGGAGGAGGACCTCGTGGACGACCGGGTACGGGTGTATTCCATCCAGTGGTTGTCTCGGCACGAGGAGAAACTGGCGGAGAGGCCGGGCCTGCTGGTGATCGACGAGGCCCACCATGCCGTGGCGAAGACGTACAAGGCTGTGGTGGAGGCCTGTCCCGGGGCGAAGGTGCTGGGACTGACGGCCACGCCCTGCCGATTGACACGCCGAGGATTCACGGACCTCTTCGACGTGCTGCTGCAGTCGTGGCCTTACAATCGCTTTATCGCCGAGGGCCGTTTGTCGCTCTACGACTATATGTCGGTGAGGGCGGACAACGAGGACTGGCGGGTGGTGCGGTCGTTGGAGCGACGTGGAGCCGATGGCGACTTCTCGCTGCGGGAGATGAGCGAGCGCCTGGACGTGAGGCCGAGTATCGGGCGGCTCTGCGACACGGTGTTGCGTTATGCGCGGGAGAAGAAGGGCATCGTCTATGCGATTGACATTCGGCATGCGGAGCATATCGCTGCGTACTATCGGGAACACGGTATTGACGCGGTGGCGATCAGTGCGAAGACGCCGGGGGAGGAACGTTGTCGTTTGATAGAACAGTTTAAGGCGGGAGAGATGCAGGTACTGGTGAATGTGGACCTCTTCGGCGAGGGCTTCGACTGTCCCGACGTGGAGTTTATCCAGTTGGCGCGGCCCACACTCTCGTTGGCGAAATACTTGCAGCAGGTGGGGCGTGGCATGCGTGTCTTTGACGGGAAGCGCTACTGTCTGATCCTGGACAACGTTGGGTTGTACCGTCTGTTTGGTCTGCCCTCGGAGGATAGAGACTGGCAGGCGATGTTTGAAGGGACGCTGGCTGGCAAGGCCCACCTCAAGCAGGCGGAGGAGCATAGCGTGTATGCAGCCTTCTCGGTGTTTGGGGACTCGGGACGGACGGAGACGGCTGACGCCCGGACGGAACTGGTGACGGTGATGACGCACGACGGACAGCGCAACGAACTGGAGGCAGCTTACGCCTACCGAGTGGTGAGGAATGAGGCTGGAAGGATGGGCGTCGCCACGCTGGAGGGAGAGGAGGTGCTGCCGCCACGGTATGAGAAGGTGGAATTGCTACCTTATGGTTTTGCCCGCCTGACGTCGCGGCGGAAGGTGGACCGGGATCGTCCGTGGGTGGACTTGCGCAATGGACTGCGCTTTGCCGTGATGCCGACGGTGAGGCGGTGTGGCTTCCTGTCGTTTAGTACGGCGGACGGCCTGCGCCTGTACCCGCGGGTGGAGACGCGGCGGCTGCGGGAGTCGGACTTCGTGACGCCAGGGGCTTTGCACCATGGGCTGGCCGACGGTCTGCGCTTTCGTGACTACTATATCCCGCCGACGGAGAGGACGCCAAGGATCTATGTGGTGAAGGACCAGATGGACGACCGGGCGCTGCTGGAGGCTGAGGACGGGACGCTCTGTCTGCGGACAGGCTGGGACGTGCGGTTGGAGCCTATCACGCTGGCGGCGTGGAAGGAAGAAAAGGAACGGTGGCGACGCACGTTGCGATCCTTTGACAGGCAGGCGAAGCAGTGTGCGGACCGCAGGGTGTTTCCCTATAAGGTGCGTGCGGAGGTCACGGCTGGTTATCACTTGTCCGACTACAAGGAGGTTTCTGACGTGCGTATCACGCGGAGCGGGAAGCAAGGGTATCATGCTTTCGTCTATGACGTGATGGCGCAGCGGTGGAAACCCGTGGGATCTTATCGGGAGATATTTCCTCCGGCCTATGGGTTGCGGGTGGTGCGCAACTGGGAGGGGAAGTATCTCCTGCGCACGCAGTATTTTGAGAAGATCGGTGTGGGTGAGGAACCGCAGTTTGACTATGCGGAACTTCAGGATGATGCTTACCTATATATATATAAGGAGAAGGGACGTGCGTGTTATGTGGATCTTGAGAGTGGGGTATGCTTTGACAGCAAGCCGCAGTTGGTGAGGATCGGTTTTATGCAGTTTCAGAAAGATGGCGACCTCTATTTCCCGTTTGATCCTCGGTTGAGTGGACGCACACCCTACAGGCGGGGAGAGATCGTTGGCGGCGAGGATATCTGCTTCCTTGGCAGTCATATCGTCGTCCTGAAGGACAATCCTTCGGTCTTCTATATACGAAAGCGCTATAGCGACGGCAAGCGTTTCGTGCTAAGTACCAGTCAGACATCGCGCCCTAACGAACCTTTGTATGACCTCTATTATAATGGAAGAGTGGAAATGCGGAAACGGTAGAAGATAAAAAAGAGGCTGGCTCTAAGAATTAGGTGGAGATAATTCTCAATGTCCTAATTGTTGGAGCCAGCCTTTATTTTGTCCCGTTGGTTGGGACGGTGTGCGTGGGTAAAGGGAGAAATGGGCCGTTTTATCGGATGCGGTCCATACTCTTGATGAGGTTCTCGTCGTGCTTCACCCCCTTGTAGGCCATCAGGTTGAGGATGATGACCAGCAGGGGAAGAATGGCAGAGAGATGCCAATGGTAGAGGCGGACGTCGGCCCAGTGGATAGTGATGGCTATGAGGATGTACCAAATGACCATCAGGGCTACACCGCCGAGGATCATTTTCATCTGCTTGCGACGCTCTTTGTAGGCAAAGATGGCTGCACCATTGAGCAAGAAAGCTGCCAGCATGGTGATGAACAAGCCGATGTTGCCACTCATGGTGCCTCCCATGGCACTGAGATTGAAGAGCAGGTCCTCCTGTCCAACAGCTCCTTCAACACCCAAGATGGGGAAGAAGAAGCTCAGGGCGATGACCAGCATGGAGAGCAGGAGGAAGATGGTTTGCTTACGCTGTATCATGCCTCCTCGTCCTGGCCAAATTCGTCATCCTTCTTGGAAGGGTCACGCCAATAGATGTTGCCGTCCAGGAACTCCTGGGTGGCGAGCAGTGTAGGCTTCGGGAGCTTCTCGTAAAAACGTGAGATCTCGATCTGCTCTCTGTTCTCAAACACCTCGTCGAGCGAGTCGTTGTAAGAAGCAAACTCCGAGAGTTTCTTGCTCAAGTCCTGCTTGATCTCGACGGAAATCTGATTGGCGCGCTTGGCAATAATGGCGACGCTCTCGTAAATGTTTCCCGTCGGTTCCCAAAGGTCTCGCAAATTGCGTGTGACGGTATTGACCGGTGCTTTCGATTTCTTGTAATCCATTTCTTTTATTGATGAAATATCAAGTGTTTTGTTTTGTCTTACTTTGATGGGGTGGGGCAGCGCGTTTACTCTTTCGTGAACTGCTTGCACTTCTCGATGTACTTCTCTGCCGTGGCGCGCTCCTTAGAGTCGGGGTACTCATTGATGAAGCCGTAGCACTCGTCCTCCGCATCCTGATAGCGCTGGAGCTTCTTCGCCTCAATACTCATGTTGGCCAACTCGTACTTGCTTTTCATCACGAGGATGGCAAACTTCTCGCGCATGTCGGAGTAGGGGTAGTCGTTGAGTGCATTCTCTGCCGTGACGATGCATGCCTCGTAGTTGTTGCCGCCGCTGGTGCAGTTGCCGAAATAGGATCCGAGATTGTAGTAGAGTTTGGCGGACAGATAGGCCTTGAGGATCAACTTATCCTGCAACTCAAACATCCGTTGCTCTGCCGTCGATTTCAACTTTCCGTTGGGAAAGAGGTCGAGGTAGTTTTGGAAGGCAGCGATGGCAGCCACGGTCGGTGTCTGGTCCAGTCGTGCCTCGGGAGTGCACTGGTAGAGACTTTGGCCAATATAGAAGGAAGCGGTCTCCGCATAGACCCCCTGCGGGTAGGTCTGGTAGTACTTCTTGAAAGTCTCGGAGGCGGCTTCATAGTCCTTGAGCTGATACTCGGCCATGGCCAGCATGAACAGGCATTCCTGACCGTTGTCAGTGCCCTTCTGGATCGTTACGAGATCTTGCAGGAGCGTAACGGCATTGCTGTATTTGCCCTGCACGTAGCACTCCTTGGCATACTCGTATTTGAAGGCATCCTACCATCCTATAACGACAGGATGGTATGGATAGCTTGCAGCTGCGACTGGCCGTTTTTTTCCATGCAGTGTCAGCAATGGAATGTATAGAAAAAAGAAAGCGTCTGCTCCATTGTCAGACCTGAAAGTGCGGACACTTTCTGCTTTATCTTCAGTTTTCAGTTCCTCTCTCGCTCGCATTGTTGTCGGGTGGAATTGCGGGATTTTCAAGAAGTTGAATATGTAATCCCTGCATTTTGCGAGTCCATTGCGAAGCCTCTCGAAGTTGGATCTTAGGTGGAGCAGGTTGGCTTTCAGCAGATCGTCAAGCTTGTCAAGCCAAGTTCTTTTGTCAATGAATTCATTAGGCCGAGTGTTTCTCTCATGAATGGCTTGTCTAAACAGGCTTGCCACATCTTTCGACCACTGCTGTTTCGGGTCAAGCTCTGTCAAGTATTCCAACTCGCGCAGAAGGTGGTAAGGCACACTTGGTGATTCAAAAAGTCAAAGGGAAAAATACGCGCTGTGCCTGTCGGTCACTGCCACCATGTTTTTTAGAGCATCGCCGAACCTCTCTTCAAGCACTTTTGACGAGCGGCCGGCAGCACGGAAGCAAAGCGTCAAGTATGTTGTTTGCGCTATCCACGCCCAATCAATTTCTTGTTGTTGTAGCAACCCGACTCATCGAAGCCCACAACGGGTGATTTCCTCAGCATGTCTTCCAGCAGCTTTATGGCAGGCTTGGATTTCCTCATGGCCTCCTGTACAATGTTCTTGATGGAGCCTTGGCTCATGTGGACAGAAAACACCTCTTCCATCAAAAGAAGCCAGTCGCTCGTAAGGTATGCACTGCACCACGCTCAGGTAGGTCACAACGGCTCTGATGTTCTTGCCAAAAGTTCTGCTGGTTTGCCCCGCTTGCGCGGCTCGTATCCTCTATTGCAACATCCGCAGGTGCAGGTCTTCTTGTAATGGCGATATTCTCTCACGACAGGCGCCAACGTTGGCAAATCTACAACTTGACTTACATAGTCAAGCTCTCCCGCTATGCGGACAAGTCACGACCGCACTCGCGACAATATCCACTCATGCAGTCTTCCACAACATTCGGCTTTTCCGTCATATTTCTGTTGTGTGCCTCATGCTAAGGCTGCCCATGGGTTTAAGGCCGCTCTTCTTTCGCAAGGATTTTGTGCGCCGAATCACTTCGGCTTTCATCTTTTCCTTGGAGGGAGGAGTGCTGCTGTTGTTTAATTCTTGTCGGGCTTCTCATACTTTTCAGCCGCTTGCGCAGGCTGCGGTTCTCTTTGAAGCCTTTCCACGTTACGGCGCAAATTCGCATTCTCCGTATGTAGCGCATCGATGGCTTCATGCATCGACTGCATCTCAGATGTCAGCCTTTTCAAGGCTTGCGATATATCCGTAACTTGCTTATTCATAGATACAAAGGTACAAAAAATATCCGAGATATCCAAAAATAAAGTGTAAATATTTTATTGGTTTCAATATATTATCGCCTACTTGTTTTGTCAGGATTGTTGACAAAAACTCAAAGTGTTATTGCTGAATAGTTACCGATTTGTATTACCTTTTTAATAAGGTAAGCTGCATCTCAACAATAAAAAAAACAAGTTTTTTTGTATTGTCTTCGATTTGCATTACCTTTGTACCCGAATATGGAATTCAAACTCACATCAAAGTATGAACCGACGGGTGATCAGCCGGAGGCTATCAGGGAGTTGACAGATGGAATCCGTCAAGGGGACCGGGCACAGGTGTTGCTCGGCGTGACGGGATCGGGCAAGACCTTCACGGTGGCTAATGTCATCCAGCAGGTGCAGGTGCCAACGCTGGTGCTCTCTCACAACAAGACCCTTGCGGCCCAGCTCTACGAGGAGATGAAGGCGTTCTTTCCGGAGAACGCCGTGGAGTATTATGTCTCCTATTATGACTACTATCAGCCCGAGGCTTACTTGCCCACTACGGATACCTATATAGAAAAGGACCTTGCCATCAATGACGAGATAGAGAAACTGCGACTGCGGGCGGTGTCGGCACTGCTATCGGGGCGCAAGGACATCATCGTCGTGTCGTCGGTCTCCTGCATCTATGGTATGGGTGGCCCGACGGCCATGCAGGGATCGGTGATTCGTATCAAGAAGGGGCAGACGCTGGACCGCAATGCTTTCTTGCGTCAGTTGGTCTCCTCTCTCTATGTTCGCAACGATCTCGACCTGTCGCGCGGCAACTTCCGTGTGAGGGGAGACACCGTGGATATAGCCATGGCTTATTCGGACAGTGTGCTACGGGTGTCGTGGTGGGACGACGAGATCGATGCCATCGAGGAGTTGGACTCCGTCACCTTCCACCGCCAGGCTTCTTTTGAGGCGTACGAGATCTATCCTGCCAACCTCTTTGTCACGACTGAGGAGCAGAAGAACTCGGCGATCCGTCAGATACAGGATGGGCTGAGGGAGCAGGTTGCTTTCTTTGAGGAGATGGGCGACACCATCAAGGCGCAGCGTATCAAGGAGCGGGTGGAGTATGACCTGGAGATGATCAAGGAGTTGGGCCATTGTTCGGGTATCGAGAACTACTCCCGCTATTTCGACGGGCGGGAACCGGGCCAGCGTCCTTATTGTTTATTGGACTTCTTTCCGAAGGACTATCTGATGGTGATCGACGAGAGTCATGTCACCGTGCCGCAGATCAACGCGATGTATGGGGGAGACCGTGCGCGCAAGAAAAATCTGGTGGAGTATGGATTTCGTCTGCCCTCGGCTTTCGACAACCGCCCATTGAAGTTTGACGAGTTTCAAAGCCTGGTGCATCAAGTGGTCTATGTCTCTGCCACGCCTGCTGACTTTGAGCTCCGCGAGTCGGGCGGTGTGGTAGTGGAGCAGTTGATTCGTCCCACAGGACTGCTGGATCCGGAGATCGTTGTCAGACCGTCGGAGAACCAGATTGATGACCTGATGGAAGAGATCACTGTCCGTGTCGAAAGGGGGGAGCGCGTTCTTGTCACTACGCTCACGAAGCGGATGGCGGAGGAGTTGACGGATTATCTCGTGGGGCATGAGGTAAAAACGGCTTATATCCACAGCGATGTGGCGGGACTGGACCGTATTAAGATCATCAACGACCTGCGTGCGGGTCACTATGACGTGCTGGTCGGCGTGAACCTCCTGCGAGAGGGTCTCGACTTGCCGGAGGTGTCGCTGGTCGCTATCCTCGATGCAGACAAGGAGGGATTCCTTCGTAGTCACCGAAGTCTTACGCAGACGGCAGGACGTGCGGCACGTAATGTGAATGGCAAGGTCATCATGTATGCGGACACCATCACCGAGAGCATGCAGCGCACGATCGACGAGACCATGCGGCGACGCATGAAACAGATGCGCTATAATGAGGAGCACCATATCACGCCGCAACCTATCATGAAGGCTATCCGCGACACGCTGCCGGCACAGGGTGGGGGACGTGGCGAGACGTCGATGCAAAAGACGAAGCCTGTACGCTATATCGAACCGGACCAGGTGGGGGCGTTTGCAGCAGACCCGATTGTGCAGCGCATGACACGACCGCAACTGGAGAAGAGCATTGCGGACACGACGCTGCTGATGAAGGAGGCTGCGAAGAACCTTGACTTCCTGCAGGCAGCACAGTATCGCGACGAGATCATCCGGATGCAAAAGGAGTTGGAACTGAAGTAGGCATCAGGGCGCTTGGGACGGTCGATAGGGGCGCATAGGACGTCATATAAAGTTAATAATCCTTTAGGTGGTGGTTATGTCGGCCTTTTTAGTTACCTTTGCTCTTTGAAAAATAGAATTGAAAAGGAAAACGATATGAAGAAACTCATCATGCTTCTCTTGGCGGCCCTGCCGCTGGTGGCTGTGGCGCAGACGGAACTGACTCCCGAGCAGGAGTTGGAGAAGGCGCAGAAAGAACTGGAAGCCGCACAACGTAAACTCACAGAGGCCCGTGAGCGGGCGCAGAAGGCGCAGCAGACTCAGGGGGAAGCTCCTCGAAAGGAAGAAAATGCGGGATGGACGGTGCCACAGAGTCAGACGCCTGTTGCCAAGAAGCAGGATCCTGCAGAGAAGCGCAAGGAGGCCAAACCGTCGAAGGCGGAGGATTTGGCTCCTTACCTGGCAGCTGACGCCGTGCCCCTGGTGGATGGCAGGGTGGAATGGTCCTGTGAGGTCGCTATGCCTGGGGTGAGCGCTGAGGTGCTCTATGATAAGTGTAAGGGCTATCTCAACGACGTCGTACAGGGCGGGAAGAGCCAGAAGGAGAGCCGTATCGCCTTGGTCAACGACCGGGAACACCGACTGATCGCCTCGATGAGAGAGGCGATGTCGATACCCTCTGCTTATCTTTCCCTCAATCATCCTACGTTTTGCTATGCACTTGAGACGGTCTGTGTCGATGGCAAGGCTACGCTGACGATGAGCCGGTTGGTCTATAGCTACGACGCATCGAGCAAACAGGAGAGCAAGAAGGCCGAGGAATGGATTACCGACAAGGAGGCTATCAACGAGAACCGTACGCGCCTCCAGCCGCTGACGGGTAAGGTACGCTGCACGACGATCGACCGTAAGAATGAGCTCTTTGCCGCTTTCGAGCGCGCCATGAAAAGAGTAAGGGCATCCTTTGTGCGCCTCTTTTTTATCAATACATGTCAAATGATTTAAAAACAGTAAACAGAATATGACCGAACAAAATATGAACGAGCAGAATAACGAGAGCGTGGCACAGCCGCCACGCCGCAATCATCGTCAACCGCGTGAGCACACCCGTATTGACTATATCCGCCAGTGGCTCAACATTATCTTTATGTTAGGAGCAGTGGTAGGTGTCATCTTTTATTTTCTCTCCGACAGCAATACGGGCGTCATCATCTTGCTGACTGCCATCGTCTTTAAGTTTGTGGAATGCGTCCTGAGGGTGATCAACCGATGAAGCAATTTCTGACCGTACTGTGTGCTCTCTTGTGTTTCCCGATGCTGACACGGGCCCAATATGAGGTGGAGCAAGTCTTTTCCGACGATCAGCGGACGGCTCCTGGTTTTGAGGACAACCGTCGGAATCGGTCGGACTCTATCCAGAGCCAGCACAAGGTGGTGCCGCGCGGACTGAAGGTGTGGACGGTGGACGAGCGGTTTGGTGACAGGACGCCGGCCGTGCCCGATACCCTCTCCTTTATGTATATGAACTCCATCTTCACTTCGGGGAAGTATGGGGAGTATAACACGTTGGGCAACCTCGGGTCGCCACGACAGGCGCGTGTCTTCATCGACCGCGGGCAGCAGTCTGACTTCTTCTTCATGGATCCTTACGACTACTTCCTTGTGGAGCCCAAGGATTTCCACTTCACTTCCACCTTGTCGCCTATCACCCTGCTGGACTACAACACGGCGGGAGACCGCGTCAATGGTGAGGATCACTTTAGGGCTTTCTTCGCCGTCAATGCGGGCAAACGATGGGGCTTCGGCTTCAAGTTTGACTACCTCTACGGGCGTGGCTACTACGACTCGCAGAACACGTCCCACTTCGACTACACCATGTGGGGAAGTTATCTCGGTGAGCGCTATCAGGCTCACTTGCTCCTTTCCACCAACCATCAGAAGGTGGCGGAGAATGGAGGTATCACCAACGACGCGTATATCACCCATCCGGAGATGTTCAACGAGTCGTTTGCGACCGACGAGATTCCCACGGCGCTGAAGAAGAACTGGAACCGCTATGACAACCAGCATGTCTTCTTCAACCACCGCTACAGTGTGGGATTCTACCGCAATGTGCCAATGACGGCGGAAGAGATCGAGGCACGCAAGTTTGCCATCCAATCCCAGGAGGCGAACAAGGCTGCGGAGGAGAAGGAGAGAGCTCGCCGCAAGGCGCAACGCAACGGGGAGGAGTTTGACGAGGCGGCATACGACAAGAAGCATAAGCCCTCGGGGCGTCCGGCTCATGCGCGCATAGCAGGGGACGTGCCGGCTCATACCGTGGCTACCACTGACTCCACTCGCATACAGGTCAATCTGCAGGAGGGAGGCATGGAGGCTGCCTTGGCACAGCAGGATAGTCTCGACCAGGCGGCTACGCAGTGGACGAAGCGGGAGTATGTGCCCGTGACGAGTTTTATCCATAGCGTACGCTTCGACAACTGGCGCAGAATCTATCAGGCATACGAAACGCCGGAGGGTTATTATGCCAACGACTTCTATACACCGCAGACCTTTGCGGGTGACTCCATCTACGACCAGTCGAAGTCGTGGACACTGAAAAACACCTTTGCCGTGGCCTTGCTGGAGGGATTCAACAAGTGGGCCAAGGCGGGACTGAAGGCTTTTGTCTCGCTGGACCTCAAGCATTTTGAATTGCCCAACGTATTGCAGGAGGGTGACGCACCAGCTTACTCCAACGGGATGAAGGGCTGGTCGATGCACAACGTGAGCGTCGGTGGACAGTTGCTGAAAACGCTGGGCCGTGCGCTGCACTACGACGTGAGTGCCGAGGCGTGGCTGGAGGGCGACGAGTCGGGGCAGTTTAAGATTGATGGTCATGCTGACTACAACTTCCCCTTGTTTGGCGACACGGTGCGACTGGATGCTTATGCCTTTCTCCACAACACGGTGGCTTCGCCCTTGATGCGTACCTATCGGTCTCGCCACTTCTACTGGGAGGAGAATGGTCTCGACAAGCAGACGCACTCGCGTGTGATGGGGGCGCTGACGATCGGCAAGACGGGGACTACGCTGCGCGTGGGCTACGATATGCTGAAGAACTATATCTATCTGGGATTGCAAAACCAGCGGGTGGCGGATGGCGACAACTACTTGACGAAGGGGATTGACGTGCAGGTGCGCCAGCATGGAGGCAATGTGGGAATCTTCACGGCGCAACTGGAGCAGAACTTGCAGTTTGGAATCCTTCACTGGAATAGCCGCCTGACTTATCAGAAGTCGGGTGATGAGGAGGGTGATCGCACTGCCAGCACTCAATATCTACACGAATCTGTTCCTCCGTTTCAAGATTGCCCGCGTGTTGCAGTGTGACCTGGGTGGTGATCTGCGGTGGTTTACGAAGTATTATGCACCGGAGTATATTCCGGGGTTGAGTGCGTTTGGTATGCAGGAGACGGCAGATAGCAAGACGAAGGTGGGAGGATATCCCCTTGCCAACGTCTATGCCAACTTCAACCTGAAGCATACTCGCTTCTTCGTCATGATGAGCCATATCAATGCGAGCAGTGGTGGCGACTACTTCCTGACGCCCCATTATCCTCTCAATGGGCGCATCTTCCGATTTGGCGTGAGCTGGAACTTTTTTAATTAATAAGAAAGGAGAGATCACTGCCGTTTGCCTTCCCTGCTGAAATCAAGAATGTCCAACGATAGCGATAATGAATGAGAACCATGTAGCCGTCAATAGCGGCAAGGCTTTTCTGCTGGCAGCGCGTCCTAAGACGCTGTCGGGGGCTGCCGTGCCCGTGATGATTGGCGTGGCCTTGGCCATCCATGATATGGGATGGGAGCGGTTTGTGACGCCTGTGGCGGGAGACTGCTACCGTATGCCTCTCGTTCCGGCACTCCTGTGTTTCCTCTTTGCGATGGTGATGCAGGTGGATGCCAACTTTGTGAACGACTATTTCGACTGCGTCCGAGGGAAGGATGATCGCGAGACGCGTCTTGGTCCGAAACGGGCGTGTACCGAGGGGTGGGTGACGTTGCCTGCCATGCGGCGTTGCCTGGTGGTGACGACGGCGTTGGCTTGTCTTGTCGGTTTGCCGCTGGTCTGCTTTGGAGGCTGGGAGATGGTGTTGGTGGGAGCAGCTTGTGTCTTGTTCTGCTTTCTCTATACGACGCTGCTGGCACAGCACGGGATGGGCGACGTGCTCGTGCTTCTCTTCTTTGGTCTCGTGCCGGTCTGCCTGACCTATTATGTCACCATGCCACCAGCGAGTCAAACGATTACGGCGCAGGTGGTCTGGGCCAGTTTGGCCTGTGGGTTGGTCATCGATACACTCCTGGTTGTCAACAACTATCGCGACTACGATCAAGACCGGGCGGTGGGGAAGAAGACGCTCATCGTGCGCATGGGTCGCGAAAGGGCGGAGCAACTGTATGGATGGTTGGGGAATATCGCCACCTATATGATGTGGGGATGTCTTGTTCTCGGCGACTCGAGTTTTGTTCTTATGTTGGTCTGTTTCGCCTGTTTCGTACCCTATGCGCTGCTTCATGGGGCTACGAGGGTTCAGATGCGGCGCATCGGAAGGGGAAGGGAGCTGAACAAGGTGCTTGGTATGACTGCCCGCAATATGTTTGTCTTTGGTGTGACGACCGCGATCGTCACGCTCTTTATTCTTTAAGCCTATGCAACCTACAATCAATCTTGAACTGATGTCCTTTGTTGAGCAGGAGATCCTGCCACGCTACAATGCCTTCGGCCGCAGTCATGGCCTACAACACGTGCAGCGAGTGATACGCAATGCCATTGACTTGGCGCGACTGACGGGTGCTGACCTTGATATGGTCTATGCCATAGCGGCCTACCATGACTTGGGTATGGAGGGACCGCGCGCCATCCATCATGTAACGGGAGGCAAGATCCTCATGGCTGACAAGCGGCTGACCCGTTGGTTTTCGCCCACACAGATTCGAATCATGAAGGAGGCTGTGGAGGACCACCGTGCGTCCAGTAGTCGGATGCCGCGCAGTATCTATGGCAAGATCATCGCTGAGGCTGACCGGGACATCGAACCGACAGTGGTCTTCTCGCGAGCCATCGAGTTTGGGCTGGAAAACTATCCGCAGCTCAACAAAGAGCAGCAATGGGAGCGGTTTCGACAGCATATCAAGGAGAAATATGGTCGTAGGGGCTACCTCCATTTGTGGATACCAGGGTCGCCTAATGCTCAAAACTTAGAGTTGATTCGACAGACCATCGATGACGAACCTTCGCTTCGTGCGGTCTTCGACCAGCTGTGGTTGCAGATCCAGACCGAGATCACGACGGCTAACGATCAGAATACGCCGTCCTAAAGGTTCGTGTATCCAACTCAACATTTATCTTATGCCGTCACAGCTATGGAACAGATACAATATTATATAGGTATCATTGCCGTCATCGTCATCGGAATCTTCATAATCAAGAAGGTGGCATCCTGCCTTATCCGCACGGTCGTCATCTTCTTATTGCTCGGGGCGCTCCTACTCCTCTGCACCCTCTTGGGGTGGTTGTAGTCCTTCAGAAACGCAACCTTCTTACTTGAACACCTTGCGGAAAGCAGGAGGAACAGGAGTGGAAAACTCCATCCGTTGGTGGGTGATGGGGTGGGTGAAGCAGAGCACATAGGCGTGGAGGCAGAGACGGCCTACGGGATCGTCGCCATTGCCATACTTGATGTCGCCACAGACGGGATGGCCCAGGTCGGCGCTGTGGACACGGATCTGATTCTTTCTGCCCGTCTCCAGTCGGTATTCTACCAGGGAATGGGTTGTGGTGCGGTCGAGTACATGGTAATGGGTGATGGCATATTTGCCCCCGTTATCTACGGGGGAAGAGTAGGTGAAGTAGGCTTGGTTGTCCTTCAGCCAGCTCGTCACCGTACCCTCGTCGTCCATCATTTCCCCACTGACCACCGCCACATAACGGCGATCATAGACCAAGTCGTGCCATTCGTGCTCAAGAATCTGCTCGGCGCGCATGTCTTTGGCATAGACCATCAGTCCCGAGGTGTCGCGGTCCAGACGGTGGACGACGTGGGCATTACACTTCTGTCGCGTCTTCCTGAAATAGCCGTCGAGGATGGTCTTGACGTTGAGCGAGGCGTGGCCTGCCGCCATGGACAAGATGCCTGCAGCCTTTTCGATTACGACGAGATACTGGTCTTCATAGACGATCTTCAGGTAGCGGCTCTTGAAGAGATCGTTCTTCTTCGAGCGGCTCACGGTCACTTTGTCGCCAGCCACTAAGGGGCGGTCAAACTGCGTGACGTACTTGCCATTGACCTTGATGCCACGGCCTTTCAGTGTGGCCTTGATCTTGCTCTTGCTGTCTTTGAGGTGGGCGAAGAGCCACTCCAGCAGTGGGGCAGGGGCCTCAACCGTGTAGTGGTCGTACTTCTCTTCGTTATAGGGATTGATTCTAATCATGTTTCTTATTCTATATCCCCTGGGGGACTTCTTTTTATATCCTGTATGGAACTTTTTTATACCCTTTAGGGAAACTGTTCGATACCCTTTAGGGCGAATGTTTGATTTCGCAGCGCTTGCTGTCTCTCTCTATATATATATTATATGAAAGTATCCTCTATTCGATGGGGAAATCTACTGTGCACGGAAGTGGAGACGGTAGATCGTGTCAGCCAGTACCATCTTGCTGCCGTCGAGTTCCTCGACCGTGTAGGTCTCCTCCAGTGTGTGGATGCCGAGCGGATGGAGTACGGAGGCGTCTTCTACCAAGGGGTCGCCCTTCGTCCGGTCGTTGACACGCGGCTCGGTGAGTTTCAGTGTGTTGCCTGTATGGGAGTAGTGAATGCAGTAGATCTTATTATCGGTGAAGTCGTAAGCCTGCATGATCGGTCCTTGGAAGGTCCAGAACACGCGCCTTGGCGCCACATTGCATGACCCCTCGGTTGCCAAGGTGTCGATAGAGATGAGGTGCCAGTACTGTCCCAGTTTGCCACTGTCGTCGCTATTGAGCGTACAAGAGGAAAGGGAGAACAGGCTGATGAGTATGCCGAGGATGATAGGAGAAAATTTGCCCATTGTCGTTAGAAATTTAAGAGTCCAGTCTTGGTGAAAGTCAGTTGCGCACCGTAGTTGATGCCGCCGAGCAAGCCACCGAAGTCCATGCCGTAGCCAGCCTTGACGGAGCATCCCTGGAGAAATCCCGTGCTCTGCGTGAAGTCGCAGCGTCCCTCAATAAGAAAACTGAAGTCGTGCTTCTTATCGACAAACGGGTCCTCGTAGGTACCGAATGCCTCCTCATAGGTCGTGAGCACACGGTAGTAGAGATTATCGCGCAGGTAGCCATCGACACCGAGATGGATCGCCGTGAAGCGGTTGTTGTGGAAATAGATCTTGCCGTCGCTATTGTAGAGCGGAGCGGTGTAGAGCGGATTGCCTATAGCCTGTCCCCAGTGCTGCCATCCTGTATAGACGTAGTGGTTGTAGAAGTTGTCGCGACCGCTGATGTGGTCCTTCCAGCCCTGCGTATGGTCGTGATAGACTGGACCGTTCTGATACTTCGTATAAAGATATTCGAACGTCACGCCACTCACCGTCCGCTTGTATTTCGATCGGTAGCTGGCGCCGAGCAGCCAGTCTTTGAAATCATAGAAGAAGTACTGGCGCTTCTCCTTCACGTTCCATTTTTCGCCCTCGCCATAGCCGTCGTAGTCGAGTTGGAACATTGACGAGTGGTCTTCGAAAAACTTATCCGCATAGACGCTGAAGCGCCAGGTGTCGGTCTCGTAGTTGACGCGTAGAAGCCAGGATCCCAGTTGGTTGCCCTCCGCGTTCTGATAGACCGTGCCTTCTTCCACGGTTTCGCCGCCTCCAGGCAGGAAGGCCTTCCAAAAACTCTTCAGGCCCGTGCTGTTCTTCACCATCACCAGTCCGCCATCGGGACCCTCCATGTAGGACGTGCCACCAAACGTGGCTGCCATCTCCACGCCCAGTTCGACGGACCACGGGCAGAACACGTCCTCGTTGCCTATCTTGAGGTAGCCCGCTTTGCTATGGTAGAGTACGCCGTCGGCATATTTGCTCTGCTTCTGCGTGAAGTCGTGCTGCCATCCTTGGTCCGTCATCTTGCCATAGGCAATGTGGCCCTTGATGTGGAGCCATCCGCGTCCGAAGGGCAGCGTCCAATAGTCGGGGAGGGCAATGCGCACCTGCGGCACAGGGCGGGCGTTGATGCCCAGCGTCTGCGATCCCGAACTCAGTTGGTTGTCTTTCAGTTGCATGGGCTGCTCCTTTGCGCCGATGGTGAGGGTGGCCTTCTTCCATCGTCCTTCGACGTAGGCTTGCTGCACGACCACATGGCTCGTGTAGTGGTAGGGAACGGCTACCTCCACGCCGTAGCCCACACCCCACTGGCGATGGTCGTCGGTGCTGAGCGGACGTTTCACGCCCCCGAGTATATAGCCGTTGGTGGTCTCCAGGGAACTGAGGCCCTGCTTGTTGGCGTTGAGCCACAGCGGAGTCTTGCCCTTGGATCCGCTCAGTTGCGCCTCCACGCGATAGCTGACGTTCTCCGTCAAGCGGGTAAAGAGACTGTCCTGTGTGGCTGATCCACTCGTGCTGCCATGAGAGGGGAGGCAGAGGAGAAGGCTTCCGAGCAGTAGCGCTGAATATTTCTTCATATATTGTTAGCTTATTCGTCTTGATGTGGCAAGCGTCTTCGCCCTGCGTGTGGGATGCACAAGGTGGCGGATGCCTACTCGGTTGCAAATTTAATACTTTTTTTTTGTTCATTCGAATTTTGGCCTGACAACATGGCTGACGAACCCATTTTTTGTAAGAACAAGAAAATATCATTCCCTTTCGGGACGAATCATCGGTTGTCATGATGTTTTCTCGAAGAAATTTTATAGCTTTGCAAGCAGAAAGGCGAACGTCTGTTGGACTGCCGCCTTTATATAGGAATAGAATATCCGCTCACACATGCAAACGATAGAACTCCTCGCCCCTGCCAAGGATCTGGCTTGTGGAATGGCAGCAATAGACCATGGTGCTGACGCCGTCTATATTGGCGCAGCCCGTTTTGGTGCACGACAGGCTGCTGGCAATAGTCTTGACGACATTGCCCAGCTCTGTGCCTATGCCCACCAGTTTGGCGCCTCCGTCCACGTCACTGTCAACACCCTCATCTATGACAATGAGATGGAGGATACGCTGCGTCTTGTTGCTCACCTCGACCACATCGGTGTTGATGCCATCCTCGTCCAGGACATGGGTCTGCTCGCGCGCATCCAGTCGGGTCACGTCCTCTCCCGTGCTGTGCTCCATGCCAGTACGCAGTGTGACACGCGCACGGCCGAGAAGGTTCGCTGGCTACAGTCGCTGGGTTTCAGCCGTGCGGTCTTGGCCCGTGAACTCTCCGTCGAGGAGATAAGCGCCATCCATCGCGACGTGGCCGACATGGAACTGGAGGCTTTTGTTCATGGAGCGCTATGCGTCAGCTATAGCGGACTGTGCTACGCCTCGCAGTATTGCTTCCAGCGGTCGGCCAACCGCGGCGCCTGTGCTCAGTTTTGCCGTCTCGCCTTCGACCTCAAGGATGACCATGGAACCACCATCGTCCACGACAAGCACCTGCTCTCGCTCAAGGACCTTTGCCAGATAGACCATCTGGAGGAACTGATGCGGGCGGGGGTGTGCTCCCTGAAGATAGAGGGACGTCTGAAGGACGCAAATTATGTGAAGAATGTGGTGGCGGCCTATAGTCAGCGTCTCGATGAGATCATCGCCCGCCATCCCGGACAGTACTGCCGCAGCAGCCGCGGGCGCGTGAATTACCATTTCCAGCCCAATCTCAGCAAGACCTTTAACCGTGGCTATACGACCTATTTTGCCACGGGGCGCCAGCCCAATATCTTTTCGCCCGATACGCCGAAGGCCTTGGGAGAGTATGTTGGCAAGGTGAAGGACTTGCGCCGTGACAGTCTCGTCGTGGCTGGTCCTGCCTCCTTTGCCAATGGTGATGGTCTCTGCTACCTTAACGCCAAGCACGAACTGGAGGGATTCCGTGTCAACCGAGCGGTGGGCAACCGCCTCTTTCCCCACCAGATGCCAGCGGGTCTGCGTCCTGGGTTGGCATTGTACCGCAACCAGGATCAAGCCTTTGAGCGCTTGCTTCTGGGGCGGAGCGCAGAGCGTCGCCTGCCACTGCGGATGCTTTTTTCCGCTACGGAGGATGGTTTCCGCCTCGTGGCTTCTATGGATGAGGCTTCGGCCAGCGTCGATATCGCCTTTGAGCATCAACCAGCCAAATCGCCGCAAAAAGAGAATATCGTACAAGAGCTCAGCAAGCTCGGTACTACCCACTTCTCGGTACGTCCCGAGGACGTCTCAGTGGAGGTGGAAACATGGTTTGTGCCTCGCAGTCTGTTGGCACAGGCGAGACGGGAGGTGGTCGAGAAGTTGTCGGCCCAGGAGCTTGCTCCTGTCTCCATCCCCGTCTCTCATGAAGTGGTAGCTGCACAGACATCACAGAAAGCAGCAGACCCACGAACGACACAGGAAGCAACAGAACCGCGAACGATCCAAGAATCTGTTGCCACACAGAAACCCCAGGAGACAGCTACACCAGACAGACCACTGGAGGCCCAGCGCTGGCAACGACAGTATGAGACTTTCTCCTATACCTATAATATAGCCAATGCTGACGCAGCCCGCCTCTACGCTTCCTGCGGACTTCCGGGTCTGTCCAAGGCTTATGAGAAGGGTGGGGCGGAAGATCTTCCCCAGCACCCTGCCGACTTGATCATGCAGTGTCGCCATTGTCTGCGGTACGCTTTGGGCTATTGCGTGCGTCGTGGTGGCAAGCGTCCACAGTGGCGCGAGCCGCTCCATCTCGTGCTTCCCGATGGGCGGCAGTTTCGTTTGGAGTTTGATTGTCAGGACTGTCAGATGAACGTCTATGCAGAAAAGTAGGTTTCTCATACCGCTGATGCTGGTGGTGCTGCTCCTGAGCAGTTGCTACCACAAGATGACGCCGAGCCGGTTTCGCATCGTCGATAGCCTCACTACGTCGCGTCCTGACACGCTCGCACGTCTCGACTCTGTGCAGCTCGACTCCCTCTATTTCGTTTATACCCACCACTACCATGTGGGTTTCAACTTCGTCACCCGTGGCAAGCATCTCTTTCTTACCCGCCAGCAGCCTGAGGAAATCGTCACCGGACTTCCTGTTGACTCCTTTGCTGTCGATAAAGGGAAGCACCTGGTCGTGGCCGATGTCCGCATCCTTTCCACCGACCCCGTGGACAGTGTGTGGGTACAAGTAGCGACGGAGGACAGTCGCTTCGGATGGGTTCATGAGCGACGGTTGCTCCATGAGGTCGATCCCGATGACCCCATCTCGCAGTTTATCTCCTTCTTCTCCAATGTCCACCTGCTGGTCTTCCTCATCGTCATCTCGATCATCGCGATTGTCTATGCCGTGATCAAACTACGTCGTGGCCGCGTCAAACTGGTTCATTTCAACGATATCGACTCGTTCTATCCTTCGCTCCTGGCCCTCATCGTAGCCGCCAGCGCCACTTTCTATGCTTCTATCCAACTCTTTGCACCCGACCAGTGGCGAGCGTTCTATTTCAATCCCTCGCTCAACCCATTCTCACAGCCTCTCTTGCTGGAGATATTCCTGGTCCTCGTTTGGGCCATGCCGATCGCAGCCCTTGCCGCCATTGATGATGTTTGGCGCAAACTCGATCCGCGTGCAGCTCTCTTCTATTTGGCCAGTCTCCTTGCCGTTTGTGCCGTCAACTATATACTCTTCTCCGTTTCCACTCTCTACTATCTTGGCTATCCGCTCCTCCTGGCCTACATCCTCTATGCCGTGCGCCGCTATTGGCGCCATTCTTGTGTCCGCTACTATTGCGGCAACTGTGGTGCGGAACTGCGTCATAAAGGGCGTTGTCCCCACTGTGGTGCGATCAATCAATAAGCTAAGTAATGTGTCGAGGCTAAGGTAAGCAATGTCTCATGCTGAAGGTAAGCAATGTCTGAAGGTTATGCTAAGTGATGATCCCAGCGACGAATAAGCCATGGCTTTGATTCATCCATGGTGATAGTTTGACTGTCATGATTAGGATTTTGTGTGTCAATCCAAATCTCGGATGCCTCCAAACTTGTGCCAAGTGGTCCGCAATGCAACAAACTTGCAGGGAGAATGGATAACAAAGTTTGAAAAATTTGGCACAACCATATTTTATTTGTACTTTTGCCCCTGTTTTTTCAGAGCGCGCCATCCATGCACCTCCCGAAGTCACGCCCAATCCTAATCCTTCTAAGAAAGGTCAAAGGTGGGACGGTGTCCTCGTTAGGCTGCGGCAGATGGCTTTCTACGTAAAATATTGTAACAAGATAATGGAAGAATTTGAACTCATTGCCAAGACATTCATGGGCCTGGAGCCCGTCTTGGCGCAAGAGCTCACGGAGCTGGGTGCCAACAATGTGCAGATAGGACGCCGTATGGTGTCGTTTACCGGCAACAAGGAGATGATGTATCGCGCCAACTTTCAACTCCACACAGCTATCCGAATCCTCAAGCCCATCGCCCATTTCAAGGCACAGTCGGCAGAGGACATGTATGAGGAAGTGCGCAAAATCGACTGGAGTAAGTATATCGGCGAGGGCAAGACGTTCTCCGTCGACTCCGTTGTCTATTCCAACGAGTTTCGCAACTCACGCTTTGTGACCTACAAAGTGAAAGACGCCATCGTGGACCAGTTTCGCGAGGAGACGGGGAAGCGTCCCAATATCTCCGTCACCAATCCCGATATCCGTCTCAACATCCACATCGCCGAGTTTGACGCCACACTGTCCCTCGACAGTAGCGGCGAGTCGCTCCACCGCCGTGGCTACCGACAGGAGAGCGTGGCAGCCCCACTCAACGAGGTACTGGCAGCTGGCATGATCCTCATGACAGGCTGGAAGGGCGATACCGACCTCATTGATCCGATGTGTGGTTCGGGCACCATCGCCATCGAGGCTGCCCTTATCGCCCGCAATATCTCGCCGGGCGTCTTTCGCAAGGAGTTTGCCTTTGAGAAATGGCCCGACTTCGACCAGGATCTGTTCAACGAGATCTATAATGACGATTCGCGCGAGCGCGAGTTCGAACACCATATCTATGGCTATGACATCGATATGAAGGCGGTCAATACCGCCCGCATCAATGCCCGTGCCGCAGGTCTCTCCCGTTATATTGACTTCGACTGCCGCGACTTCAAGGACTTCAAGAAGCCGGAGCAGAAGAGCATCATCATCACCAATCCGCCTTACGGTGAGCGTATCTCCACTCCCGACTTGCTGGCCACCTACCGCATGATCGGCGAGCGACTGAAGCACGAGTTCATGGGAGGCGAGGCTTGGATCCTCTCCTACCGCGAGGAGTGCTTCCGCCAGATAGGTCTCAAGCCAAGCATCAAGATTCCGCTCTTCAACGGATCGCTGGAGTGTGAATTCCGTCGCTACCAACTCTTTGACGGCAAGATGAGTGACTTCCGCCACGAGGGCGGCATCGTCAAGACCGAGGAGGAGAAGGCCGAGATGGCGCAGCAGCACCGATTCAAGAAGAACCGCGAGTTTAAGCAGCTCCTTGACCAGCAGGCTGAGAACGAGGAGGGCGACATCCGCAGCTTTACCTTCCATAAGTTTGAGCGCGACGAGCACCACTTCTCGCGTCCCGACCGCAAGCCTTTCCGCCGCCGTGGTGATGATGACGACAAGCGGGGTGGACGCTTCGGCGACCGCGAGCGTAGAGGAGACCGCCGTGGCGACGACTGGCGTGGAGACCGCAGAGACGACCGCCGAGCTCCGGGCAAGCGTTGGAGTGACCGCGGAGGACGTGACCGTCGTGACGACCGCAGAGACGGTTTCCGCGGCGACAAGCGCGGACAAGGCGACTACAGAAAACAATCCAATAACAAATACTTTAGTGATAATGAAGACTAAAACCTTTAGAAATGTGCTCTGTGCAGCCATGACAGGTTGTGCATTGCTCAATCCATTGAACACTACTACGACCATGGCACAGAAGCAGTTCACCCTCGAAGACCTCAATTTCGGTGGTACGAACTATCGCAACATGGTGCCCGAGAATCGCTATACGACATGGTGGGGCGATCGCTTGGTGCGCACCGAAGTTGACTACTGCGCCGAAGTCAATCTGAAAAATGGCAAGGAGACGCGTCTCTTCTCCCTCGACGAAATCAACGAGTGGGCGGGCCTCAAGGGCTCCGATGAGAAGATTCGCCACTTCTACTCAGCCTCCTTCCCCTATGCCGACAAGAGCCTCGTCATGGTGATGAACGGCCGTGAGAACCTGCTCGTCGATTTCAAGAAGCACACGCTTGTGAAGCGCTGGAATCGAGAGCAGCAGACACAGGCTTTGGAGTGGAACAAGCAGTCGGACGCCACGGCCTACGTCAAGGGCGACCAGCTCTATGTCACCACGACCGACGGACAGACCCACCAGCTTACGAAGGACGGATCGCGTGAGATCGTCTATGGACAGAGCGTACACCGCGACGAGTTTGGTATCAGTGGTGGTCTCTACTGGAGCCCGAAGGGCAACCGCCTGGCTTTCTATCGCATGGACCAGAGCATGGTGAGCGACTATCCTCTGCCCGACATTCCCGAACTCAACTGGACGCCGAAGCCCGGAGAGTCGCGTGCGGCAAAGCTCGACATGATCAAGTATCCGATGGCTGGCGAGGCCTCGCACAAAGTAACTGTGGGAGTCTATGATCTCGCCACGGGTAGCACGATCTATCTGAAGGCTGGCGATCCCACCGACCGCTATTTCACCAATATCTCCTGGTCTCCTGACGAGAGCCGCATCTATATGCTGGAGCTCAATCGCGACCAGAACGACATGGACCTTGTGGAGTATGACGCCACTACGGGCGACCGTCTTCGCGTCCTTTACAACGAGAAGGACGAGAAGTATGTGGAGCCGCAGCACCCCATTGCTTTCTTGCCTTGGGATGCCACGAAGTTTGTGCTCCAGAGCCAGAAGGACGGCTACAACCACTTCTATCTCTTCGACATTGCAGGCGGAGAGCCGCGCCAGCTTACCAAGGGTGAGTGGGTGGTGATGGACTTCCTGGGCTTCGACCTGAAGCGCAAGGCCATCATCTATGCCTCCAACGAGTGCTCACCTATTCAGCAGAACACGTGGAGCGTGAGTGTCAAGGACGGCAAGCGCACGCTCCTCGACAACGGAAAGGGTTGGCACTATGCCTCTCTCAGCACCAGTGGTATGGCTGTTTGCGACAACTACTCCGAGCCTGACGTGCCCCGCAAGATAGACCTCATCGAGGTAGCGGGCAAGCGCGTCAACTGGTTGACGGCAGCCGATCCTTGGCAGGGCTACAACGTGCCGGAGTATAGCTGTGGCACGCTCAAGGCTGCCGACGGCACCACCGACCTCTACTACCGTATGGTGAAGCCTGTCGGTTTCGACGCTACGAAGAAGTATCCGACGGTGGTCTATGTCTATGGTGGCCCCCACGCTCATAACGTGGATGCGCGCTGGCACTATTGCTCACGTTCCTGGGAGACCTATATGGCACAGAAGGGCTACCTCCTCTTTATCATCGACAACCGTGGTAGCGAGCATCGCGGCAAGGCCTTTGAGCAGGCCACGTTCCGCCACCTCGGCCAGGAGGAGATGAAGGACCAGATGAAAGGTGTGGAGTATCTCCAGAGCCTGCCCTATGTGGATAAGGACCGTATCGGTGTGCACGGTTGGTCGTTTGGTGGCTTTATGACCATCTCGCTGATGACCAACTATCCCGATGTCTTCAAGGTGGGTGTGGCCGGCGGCCCCGTCATCGACTGGAAGTGGTATGAGGTAATGTATGGTGAGCGCTATATGGATACGCCGCAGACCAACCCCGAGGGCTACGCTCAGACTTCCCTCCTGGCCAAGGCCAAGGACCTCAAGGGGCAAACTGCAGATCATCCAGGGCCTCAACGACCCGACGGTGCTCCCGCAGAACTGCTACTCTTTCCTCAAGGCTTGCATTGCCGTGGGTACCCAGCCCGATTTCTTCGTCTATCCGGGCGAGCCCCACAACATGCGTGGCCATCAGAGCGTACACCTGCATGAGCGCATCACGCAGTATTTTGAGGATTATCTGAAGTAAAACCTCGTTTTCAGTTGACCAATCAGCCTTCCAGGGACAACTCGTCACCGCAAGGCTGATTGGTTGTATCTGAGCGGAATACAAATATCAAGGATCAAGGACATGAGAATCTTACTATTAGGAAGCGGTGGACGCGAGCATGCGCTGGCATGGAAACTGGCGCAGAGCAGAAAGTGTGACAAACTGTATATCGCCCCAGGCAATGCCGGTACGGCTTTGGTGGGCGAGAATGTCGCCATCAACGTGAGCGACTTCGACGCACTGAAAGCGTTTGCTGTTGATAACCGAGTCGATATGGTAGTAGTTGGCCCCGAGGACCCGCTTGTCAAGGGCATCTACGACTGCTTCAAGGAGGACGCGCGTACCAGTACTATCCCCGTTATCGGCCCGTCGAAGCAGGGAGCGGTGCTGGAGGGATCCAAGGACTTCGCCAAGCAGTTCATGTTGCGCCACAATATCCCGACGGCGGCCTATCGTACCTTCGACGGTACAACTTTGGAGGAGGGCCTTCGCTTCCTGGAGACACTCCAGCCTCCCTACGTTCTTAAGGCCGACGGACTGGCTGCCGGCAAGGGCGTGCTCATCGTCCCGACCCTCGACGAGGCCAAGAAGGAACTGCGCGATATGCTGGGTGGTATGTTTGGCAATGCTTCGGCACGGGTAGTCATCGAGGAGTATCTCGATGGTATCGAGTGCTCCGTCTTTGCCCTCACCGATGGCGTCCACTATCAGATCCTGCCAGAGGCCAAGGACTACAAGCGCATTGGCGAACACGACACGGGTCTCAATACGGGTGGCATGGGTAGTGTCTCTCCTGTGCCTTTCGCCGACGAGGCATGGATGCGCAAGGTGGAAGACCGCATTGTGCGCCCCACTGTGGAAGGTCTCCGCGAGGAGGGAATCGACTACAAGGGCTTTATCTTCTTTGGGCTTACCAATGTCGGTGGCGATCCGATGGTCATCGAGTACAACTGCCGCATGGGCGATCCTGAGACCGAGAGCGTCATGCTCCGCCTCAAGAGCGACCTGGTGGATCTGCTGGAAGGTGTTGCCAAGGGCAACCTCGACGAGTATGAGGTTGAGACCGACCCGCGAAGTGTGGTGTGCGTGATGCTTGTCAGTGGTGGCTATCCGCAGGCTTACGTCAAGGGCTATCCTATAAAGGGAATTGATGAGGTGACGGGAGCCGTAGTGTTTCATGCTGGTACCGCCCTCAAGGAGGGACAGACCGTCACCAATGGTGGCCGTGTTTTGGCGGTCAGCGCCTATGGTGAGAATAAGGAGGATGCTCTTCGCAAGTCATTCACCGAGGCCGAGAAGATAGATTTCAAGGACAGATACTTCAGAAAGGACATCGGGCAGGACCTGTAGTCCCATTATTCACATGCCATGGCCTTTTGCGGGCTGTGGCATGTGCCTTCTTTGCAGATGGAAAGAAAACGCATACAAAACAAGATTGCGGAGAGTCGCTGGACGCTCTCTACGCTGACGATGTTGGCCCTCGCGGTATGGGGACTGGCTGGCATGGGTGAACACCGCCTATGGATCAACCTGCTCTGTCTCGTCCTCTCCACCTATCTGATGGTGGAGCTTAACAATGCCAATACGCTCATCCGTATCTACAGTCGCATGGTGTCGGGGTCTTTCCTCGTGCTCGCTACGGTCTGTATGCACCAGCTTACCAGTTACACTTCTTCCATCTCCATCCTCTGCATGGCTGGTTTCTACACGAGCCTTTTCCGCTCTTATCAGGACGAAGCGTCGCCCGGATGGGTATTCTACGCTTTTATCTGTTGGGGTTTCGCCAGCATCGTGTGGCCGCAGGCCCTTTTCTTCGTGCCTGTCTTTTGGTTGTTGATGGGCGTGCTGCTGCGGGCGTGGAGCGCACGCCATTTCTGCGCCTCGCTACTTGGCCTCTTACTGCCCTATGCTGTTGTCACGGCAGTCCTTGCCGTGCGAGGCGATCTGGAGCGTATGGTCTCTCATTTCGCCCAACTGGGTCAGTTCTCTCCCGTCTTTGAGTTTACGGCCCTTTCTATCGGCCAGATTGTCGCTTTGACCTTTGTCACGCTTTGCGCCCTTATCGGCAGCATCCATTTTCTGCGTAAAAGCCACAACGACAATATCCGCACGCGCCAGTTCTACTTCTTCTTCCTTATTATAGACGGTCTGACCTTTGCCTACCTCTGTGTGCAGCCCAGTCAGTATGAGGCATTGCTCGGCATTCTCATTGTCAACACTTCGCCTGTTATCGGTCATCTGTGGGCCTTGACGCGCACGAAATGGACCAACGGCCTCTTTCTTGTTGCCACTACCCTTGCCGTGCTCCTCGTCGCTTACAATCTCATGCGTAGTTTCATACACTAATTCCTTATGGCTGAGATCACCGACATTCTTATCAACTACGGTTACATGGGTATGTTTGTAGCCGCCTTCCTGGCTGGTAGTTTTCTGCCTTTCAGTAGTGAGGCTGTCATGGTAGCACTCCTTGCGGCCGGACTAGGCCCCAGTGAACTCGTTGTCTCGGGCACGCTGGGCAACACACTTGGGTCCATGCTCAACTATGGTATTGGACGCATGGGCCGCATGGAATGGATCGAAAAATACCTCCATGTGAAACGCGAGAAAGTAGAGAGCACGCAGCGATGGATGCGCGGGCGGGGCGCATGGATGGGGTTCTTTGCCTTTGTTCCCATCCTCGGAACGGCCATCTGTATTGTCCTCGGACTGACCCGTGCGAATCCTGTTATTACTCTCTTCACGGTCTTCGCAGGCAAGGTGATCCGCTACGGCCTCCTCATCGGTGGCGTAGGCCTCCTTTTCTGACGTGCCTTGGACGTGCGCATGGCATAGGATAGTTGGTTCGGCCTTCAATATTGGCTATGGATTCTTCCGGCGAATTCCATCTAGGGTCTTGTGGGACTCAACGAATATATTTCAGCTCATCTTGCGAAATATGTATCTTACTCCCGTCATCATATTCTATGTCTATGCTCGTGAGGACTAATTTTCGGGCTGATGGATTATGCCATAAATAATACCACCCAAAATCATCGCCATAGGTTCCACCTATGGGACTGCTGGACCTATAAAATGTCCCCCTGACTCAGTAGTTCCATCTATCTCGCACGCTACGGGTTCTCCTTTGGCGTTGGTGGGATACCCGCGCCAATCTAAAGACAGTATGTTTTGGGAGGAAACATTTTTCCAGATCAAAAAAGCATGTACACCACCAGAGACATCAGAAGAAGTCAGATAAGCCTTTTCTAACTTTATAGAATGCTTTAATTCTTCTATTCTCTTCGCTTTCTTGATACGCTCAAGCCGTTTGTTTTTTTCTTTGGCTCCAGCTTCTCCAGTAGAAAGAAGTGAGTCTTGCATCAGGGTGTCCCCCTTTGTTGCACGAGATGGCGACGCATTATTAGTCTCATGCACCACGGTTGACAACATATACACTAATAACCCAAACGCACAGACAAGAAGAAGCAATAGGGCTTTCGGCATTTTCCTGTCAGGATAAATATCCTCTACAGGCCATTTGACGGTGGAATCGGAAATATTGACCGCTTTAGCCTTTTCCCTGGCTCTTTCTTTGGCTTGCCTCTCTGCTTCGCGTTGCTGCTCCGCAAGTTCCTTTTGTTTCTCCGCCTCTTCCTGTTCTCGTTTCTTTTCTTCCTCGTATTTCTTCTTCGCTTCCTTCCATTGTAGGAATTCTTCGAATTCTCTTTTCTCTTCTTCCGTCATAATCGAAAAGGTATTTAGTTCCCAATTGGCTTATTTATGAAGCGAAATGTACTCTGCCATGACTACGCGAATATCATCAAAGGTGATCGAGTCGTCGCAAAGGCGCTTGATGGGTGTGGCTCCCTCGGTAGTGCCCACTTTGGCGATGGCCCGCATGATGGTTGTGTATTTCTCGTTGCCCGTGATGTCCTCCGCCTTGATGTTTCCCTGTTTGACGTAGGGAATCAGGTGGCCCGAAATGGTGGCAGGGGTCAGTTTGCGCAAGCGGGCAATGTCAGATACGGACAGTCCTTTTGTGAACAGGTCGTAGGTGACTTCTCCCGTCGGCACCTTCTTCTGCTTGGTTTTCTCTGCGTTGAGTTTTTCAGCCTTGCTTTTTCTGCTCCGCTTCGCCTTGTTTTGTTTAGGGTCTGCCTCATCCAGCACACCGAGGAGGGCCATTTGCTTGGCGTGGAGGTAGTCGCCTACGGAGAACCCATGCTGGGCAATGTAGGTCAGCAAACGCCCTTTGGCCTCCACCGTCTCCGTCAGTTCGGTCAGCGTGGTGTCAAGGCGTCGCAAAGCCACCTTGCTGCCCGTCTTGATGAGTTTCGTTTGGGCTATTAGTTCGTCGAAGATTGCTGAGAGTTGTTTGCGAAAATAGTCCGCACTTCGTTGCACCCGATCCATGAATGCCGCGTCATGGAGTTGGTCGAAAGGCATGGAGAGGATTACTTGTCCCCATTTCCCCGCCACCGCCAGCATGTCCTGTAGTGGCTTGTGCGCCTGGTCGTGGATGGCCCGTAGCGTTTCCTGCGCGTAGAAAAATTCTCCGACGACACGATGGAGGTGCTCCTCCTGTTGGGCTATCTGGTGGAAAGAGAATAGTTCGATCAGCAGTTGTCGCTCATACTCCTGGCGGAGCGTAGACAGCGCCTTGATGCTCGCTTCGGCCCTCTCTTCTTGCGTGGCGATATAAGAGCTGACGCGGTCGTCGTTGATGATGGCGTTGGGTGAGACGGGGGTGGTCAGTACCAATCCTTCGAGTGTTTTGCAGCGGCTCAGAGCCACATAGACCTGGCCTGGGGCAAAAGACTGCTGTGCGTCGATGATGGCGTGTTCGAAAGTGAGTCCCTGACTCTTATGGATCGTGATCGCCCAGGCCAGGCGCAGGGGAAACTGCGAGAAGGAACCGAGCACCTCCGTCTCAATCTCCCGTGTCTCGTCATTGAGCGAGTAGCGAGTATTCTCCCATACGTCGCGCTCTACGTCGATGGGTTGCGCGTCGCCTGTGCAGAGCACCTGGATGGTGTTGGCATCGAGGTAGGTGATGTGGCCAATGCGCCCATTGTAGTATCTTCCTTCCGTGTCGTTCTTGACAAACATCACCTGCGCACCCTCTTTCAATTGCAATTCTTGGTCCGTCGGGAAGTTGGCAGAAGGAAACTCACCACTTACCTCGGCTCGGTAGCAGAAGGAAGCCCCACGGAGCGAGTGGAGTTGCGACTGGTTGTAGTCGTCGGCCATGCGGTTGTGCGTTGTCAAGCGGATGTAGCCTGACTCTGCAGGTGGACGAAAACTTGGATCATAGCGCTCGTTGAGTCTGCGCAGGTGGTCCTCCGTTGCCTGGTTGCTGCGCACGGCGTTGAGGATATTGATAAAGGAAGCATCCTGCTGACGATAGACCCGTGATAGCTCGATGGTCACATAGTCGAGGCGTCTGAGAGCCTGAGAGCCAAAGAAGTAGGGCGTGTCGTAGTATTGGCTCAGAATATGTTCCTCTTCGTGTGTGACGACAGGCGTGAGCTGCTGGAGGTCGCCGATAAGGAGCAACTGTACGCCACCAAAGGGCTTGGCGTGGTCGCGGAAACGTCGCAATACAGAGTCGATGGCGTCGAGCACATCGCACCTCACCATCGAGATCTCGTCGATGACGAGCAAGTCGAGCGTGCGGATGATCTTCCGCTTCTCCTTGCTGAAGTCGAAGCGGCTCTTGATATGAGCGTCGGGCACGAAAGGAGAGAAGGGCAGCTGGAAGAAAGAATGGATCGTGACTCCACCCGCATTGATGGCAGCCACACCCGTAGGCGCCACTACCACCAGTCGCTTGCTGCTCTTCTGTTTGAGGGTCCGAAGAAAGGTAGTCTTTCCCGTACCCGCCTTTCCTGTGAGGAAGATACTGTGCCCCGTGTGCTCTACAAACTCCCAGGCCGTCCTGAGTTCGTTATTTTTCTCCATCTTGCAGATTCTTTGGTACGAGTCCTTCGATATAGCGACATAAGATCTCGATGCCCCGTCGGTTTTCGCCACCCTGAGGAATGATGATGTCAGCATAGCGCTTGGTCGGTTCGATAAACTGCTCGTGAGTGGGTTTCAACACCTTGCGGTAGCGGTCCAGCACCATCGAGACGGTCCGTCCGCGATTTGTCGTGTCGCGCTCGATGTTGCGGATCAGTCGCTCGTCGGAGTCGGTATCGACAAAGACCTTGAGGTCCATCATGTCCCGGAGCTCCTTGTTGAAGAGCACCATGATACCCTCGATGATGACGACTGGCTTCGGTTCGACATGGATGGTCTCTGGCAGTCGGTTGCTCAGAATATAGGAGTAGGTAGGCTGCTCGATGGCCTTGCCTTGTCGCAGGTCGTTCACCTGCTCGATCAGCAGTCGCCAGTCGAAGGCGTCGGGGTGGTCGAAGTTGATGGCCTTGCGGGCCTCGTCGGTCATTCCCGTCGTATCATTATAGTACGAGTCGAGAGGCACGATGCTCACGAAGTCGGGTGGAAGTGCCTCTGCTATCTTTTTGACGACGGTAGTCTTTCCCGACCCTGTGCCGCCAGCTATTCCGATGATGGTAACGTGATGGTTCATACGCTTACAGATTGGATTGTTCGTTGGATGTTTTGATGCCCAGGTCAATGAGCATTCGTTCGTAGTATGCAGCCTTTGCCTCTGTCCGCATGGGGTAGGCGCGGCTGCTGCTCGGCATGCGGTAGAGGCGGATCGTGCGACCCTCGAAGCAGAACTCTCGGTAGTCGCCCATCTTCATCCCCTTGGTGTCTATGCCATAGTGTCGTGTGAAGATTTGGGTAGCCAGTTGGCCTGCCGTCACTACCGCCCTGCAGCAGGGCAGGGCGCGGAGCATACCGTCGAGGTCAGCCTGTTCGACGACCTCCAGGTCCTTGTCCGAGGCCGTCCCCGTGGTCCGTCGTATGCGCAGGCAGGTGTCGAAGAGCGCCACGCCTCTCTGAGTCAGGAAGGCCTTCAGGGCATCGAGACGATATGTCTTTTCTTCTTGACAGACGAAATGCTGCTTGTCGCCAAAGAAGATGAGGCCGAATATGCGCCACATATCGTTGGTGAAGTTGGGATAATACCACGCCATCGACCAGCGTTTCGGGGCAGGCGGAAACGTACCGAGCATCAGCAGTCGTGCGTTCCCAGGCAGGAAAGGAACGAAGGGGTGAGTCTCTATTGTGCTTGCTTCCATGGCTACGAGGCTATTTGGTGGTCAGATAGACCACGACAGGCAGGTGGTCGCTATATCCGTTGATCCATACTCCCCCTGCCGTCGTGCGCTTGGGATAGCCCTCCCATTTGCCCTCCGTCTGCAGGAGATAGTCGCGGCGGAATACCTCGTGGCTCAGATAGCGCAGGCCCTTGCGGCTTTTGTTGGAAGGTTGAGCTACGAGGTTCGGCGTCAGGACGATCTGGTCGAAGAGATTCCATGCTCCACGGAAGCGGAGCGTACCTGTTTGCTCTTTGACCAGGACGTTGTACCATGGGTTGTACATCCCGTCAGTACCCACCTCCTCTATTTCGCCTTTGGCCAGCAGCACATCGTGCATGGAGCGGTTGGTGGGATCGTCGTTCATGTCTCCCATGACGATCACTTTTCGTTCGGCGTCGTGGTGGAGGATCGAGTCTTTGATGGCCTTCACCTGTTTGGCTGCCAGCTCGCGGTAATAAGATCCCGCCCCTCTGCTTGGCCAATGGCAGACGATGACCATGACGCGATCCTTGGCCAGCGTGCCGGTGACAGCCAGAAAACCTCTTGTCGCCCGCAGCGAATCGGCAGGCAGATCATATATATAAGGTAAGAGCTTGGCGTCGTCCACCTTGAAGAGTTTTGGATTGTAGATCAGCGCACAGTCGATGCCCCGATGGTCCGGTCCCTCGATGTGCACATAGCGGTATCCCCTCTTCTTGAGCGGCTCCTGCGCCACGAGGTCGCTCATGCAATGGTCGTTCTCCACCTCGGCCACGCCTATCAAGGCGCATCCTTGTTTCGGCAAGACCTCCGTCCCCATCTCCGAGAGTACGCGGGACAGGTTTCTTAGTTTCCATTTGTATTTCGTCTGGTTCCACTGGTAGCGTCCTGTGGGGAGAAAGTCCTCATCCTTCTTCCCCTCGTCGTGGGTGTAGTCGAAGAGGTTCTCCAAGTTGTAGAACCCTACGGCATAGACGCCGTGGTGCTTTTGCGCTTGCGTTGTTGCCACGGCAAGCATCAAGACCGCAAGGATAAACAGTTTTTTTATCATTATTTTCATCGTTGTTTGTGATGTCATTTGGTATGTGGTTTCCCTTGTTGCTCATGCTGGCGAAAGAGGGGAGGTGGCGGCCTCTGATCCTTCGGGAGTCGTAGGGGATGGGCTCGGGACGAGAACCATAGTGCAAATATCGGCATTTTTTCCCAATTATGAGCATGAAAGACTCGGAAAATGGTAAAAAATAAGGAAAATATTTGGTAGGGTGGGCGAAAGTTCGTAATTTTGCACCCTGTATTGTGCGCCCTGCCAAGGATGGGTGGAGACACATTACGGATTTAAAAACAAAACAATAACAATTTAAAAGAAATGAAACAAGGTATTCATCCCGAAAACTATCGCCCCGTCGTATTCAAAGATATGTCCAACGGCGATATGTTCCTTACAAAGTCCACCTGCAAGACCAATGATACCGTGGAGTTTGAAGGCGAAACTTACCCCGTGGTAAAAGTCGAAATCTCTAGCACATCTCACCCATTCTACACAGGTAAGAGCAAGCTCGTTGATACAGCGGGTCGCGTAGACCGCTTCATGAACCGTTACAGCAAGCTCAAGAAGTAATCAACCAATACCTCAAACCACATAGCGTGCGGTCGAACGTAGTTGCATATACGTCCTACCGCACGCTTTCTTTTATCCTTTCCCCTGTTTTCTTTTATTCCCTTTCAAGCCCTGCTAGTCTCTTCCCAGCACTTTTATCTCTTTTCCCCACGCTTTCTTGCTCTTTTCTCCCACGTTTTTACCCTTCTGCTACCGCTACTTCATTTTTATTTCCTAATTTTGCAGCCTAAATCGAGAAAAGCAAGCGATAAAAAGAATATTGTTCGTCTGCCACGGCAACATTTGCAGAAGTCCGATGGCCGAGTTTGTGATGAAGAAGTTGGTCGATGAGGCGGGCCGTAGTCAAGACTTTCTGATAGCCTCTGCTGCGACCAGCACGGAGGAGATAGGCTATGGCGTCTATCCACCAGCCCGTCGTATGTTGGCAGCCCATGGCATCTCTTGCGAGGGCAAGACCGCCCGTCAGATCACCCGTCAGGACTATGCTGCCTACGACATCATCATCGGCATGGATACCCACAACATCCGCAATATGAACCGCATCTTTGGTGGCGACCCCAAGGGCAAGGTGCGGATGCTGCTCGACCGCGATGTGGCCGACCCTTGGTACACGGGCAATTTCGACGCCACCTGGCGCGACTGCCTTACTGGTTGCACCCAGCTCTTGAAAGAGATAGACGAGGAAAGCTGGTAAGCAATAAATATTGAGGCAGGGAGGCTTGTTTTTACACTATTTATCTTCTATAAAAGATATTTTTATTATCTTTGCCCCCAGTTTTTGATCGAAGACACGAGCGTGGGGCAACCTGCCTCCCTACGGCAGTCCTCAGCGCCATCCTTGCGAATCCGTCAGGATAGGCGCACGTCCTGTCCACCTCCTGTCTCCGCCCATGCCAAATCGAATATCAAAGTTTGTCGAAATATGAATTTCTTAGAAGAAAAGATCCTCACAACGGGAGTCATCAAAGAGGGCAATATCCTCAAGGTCGATAGTTTTCTGAACCATCAGATAGACATAGACATCATGCGCCAAATGGCCTACGAGTTCAAGCGCAGGTTCCGCGGGGTGGAAGTCAACAAGGTCCTGACCATCGAGGCCAGCGGCATTGCCATTGCTACGCTCCTGGGCGACCTCTACGACGTACCCGTGGTCTTTGCGAAGAAGAGTCAGACGGCCAATAGTACCGATGACAAATATGTCTCCCACGCCTATTCCTTCACCCATAAGAAGCTCAACGATGTCTTCATCTCCAAGCCCTATCTCCACGCCACCGACAAGGTGCTGATCGTGGACGATTTCCTGGCCGACGGCGAGGCTGCCCACGCCCTCATCGACTTGGTGAAGCAGGCGGGAGGCGAGATAGCCGGCATAGGTATCGCCATTGAGAAAGGCCAGCAAAAGGGTGGGGCAACGCTCCGCAAGGAGGGCTACAAGGTCGAGTCCATTGCCATCATCGAGAGCATGGATTGGCAGACACAGACCATCCATTTCCGCAGCCAGGAGGAGAGACCGCTGCCGTCCACGAACATTCAAGCAATTTGATGCTATATGGCTTCTATTTATGAACTCAACGGCCGCGTGCCCGTGCTCCAGGCGGTTCCCTTCGGACTGCAGCACGTCCTGGCGATGTTTGTCGCCAATATCACCCCGATCATCATCTTGGCCAATGTGGCTGGTGTGAATGCCGAGCTGAGTGCCGCACTTATCCAAAACTGTATGGTCGTAGCCGGTATCGGTACTCTCGTCCAGCTCTATCCCGTGTGGCGTATCGGCTCGCGCCTGCCTATCGTGATGGGCATCAGTTTCACCTTCCTCTCTTTGGCCATCGCTATCGCCACTACCCAGGGTATGGGTACGCTGGTGGGAGCCGTCATCGTTGGCGGCCTGGTGGAAGGCTGCCTTGGATTGTTTCCCAAATACTGGACCCGGCTCATCCCCCAAGTTGTGGCAGCTACGGTTGTGACGGCCATCGGTTTCTCCCTTCTCCCATCGGAGCCAATAGTTTCGCGGGAGGGCAGGGCGCAGCCGACTTTGGTAGCGCCACCAACTGGGTCATAGGATCCGTGACGCTCCTCACCTGCCTCCTCACTCAGGTCTTTGCCCGAGGCTTCCTCCGTTCGCTCTCCGTCCTGGTAGGACTGGCCGTGGGCTACATTCTCTCTGTCTGTATGGGTGTGGTCGATTTTAGCGGTCTGAGCCATGTTGAAGTGGTGGCCCTTCCGCGCCTTATGCCCTTCAAGCCCGAGTTCCATCTCGATGCCATTTTGGCCATCGTCTGCGTCTTCCTTGTCTCGGCTACAGAGACCATTGGCGACACCTCGGCCCTCTGCTCTGGAGCTCTCGGCCGCGAAGTGGAGCAAAAGGAGATGGGTGGTTCGGTGGCCTGTGATGGATTCCTCAGCACCCTGGCTGGCCTTTTCGGTTGCACCCCCATCACCTCCTTCTCCCAGAACGTCGGACTGGCGGCCATATCCAAGGTCGTCAACCGCTTCGTCATCGCCACGGGAGCCCTCATCATGATCCTTGGCGGTTTGTTTCCCGTCGTGGGCACCGTTCTCACCACCATCCCGCAGCCCGTTCTCGGCGGTTGCACCATCATGATGTTTGGCAGCATTCTCTTCGCCGGTTTCGGCATGATGGCCAAGACGGGCTTCTCCCAGCGCAATATGATCATCGTCAGTCTCTCGCTCAGCGTTGGCCTCGGCTTCACCCAGGCCACGGGCCTCTTTGCCATCTTCCCGAAGATTGTGCAGACCGTCTTTGCTGAAAACTGCGTGGCCGTGGTCTTCCTGCTGGCCGTCGTCCTCAACCTCGTCCTTCCTAAGGAGATCGAAAAGAAAGCATAGCACCTATGGCCAAGAAAAACTATATACAAGAGAATAAAGACTGGCTGATGGCCAAGGCCCAGGAAGAGGGTGTGAGGCCGCTCGCCAGGGGAGTCTATTATAAGGTATTGGCTTCGGGGCCTGCCGACGGGCCGCAACCCACGCGCAGGAGTATCGTCACGGCCCACTATACGGGCCGCACCATCAATGGGAGAAAGTTTGACTCCAGTCGGGGTGGCGTGGCTCCTGCCTTCCGCCTCTCCGACCTTATCGAGGGATGGATCGTAGCCATGCAGGCCATGCACGTCGGCGACCGATGGGAGATCTATGTGCCCGCCGAACTGGGCTACGGCAAGTATTCGCAGCCCGGCATCCCGGGAGGATCGACGCTGGTCTTCGACATTGAGCTCCTCGCTATAGCATAAAGAGAAAGCGTACAACCCTCTTTCCTCATTCTCACCTCTTTCCCCATCCCTCCTCTGTCCTCATCCCTCACCCCTGTCTTCGGCAAAAGAAGAATCGGGAGGGCATGAGGCATATAGGATGAAATAACAAAAACCGATCATGAAACAAGAAATCATCAATCAACTCGACCAACTGGCAAAGGAGAACGAGCCCTTTCTCTTTGTCATCAACTATGAGGGCACAGAAGCCTATATCCGCAAGTTGTCGGAGATCGATCCCGCAGCGTGTCTCTACGATTTTGAGGGAGTAAGCAATGCTGGCACCATGGCGAGCCAGCCGCTCCCGTCGTCCATTCTGTGGGATGTGGAGGCCCCTCTATATGAGGACTACGAGAAGAGCTTCGAGGTTGTGGAGCGCCATATCAAAGCAGGCGACACCCACCTCGTCAATCTCACCAGTCCTGTGGCCGTGCGCTGCAACCTCTCGCTGGAGGAGATCTTCCTCCACACCCAGGGAAAATATAAACTGATGCTGAAGAATGGAGACCAGGGCTTTGTCTGCTTCTCTCCCGAGACCTTTGTCCGCATCAATGAGGGTCGCATCTATTCCTATCCGATGAAGGGCACCATCGACGCCACCTTGCCCAATGCCGAGCAAATCATCATGGCTGATGAGAAAGAGGCTGCCGAGCACGTCTCCGTCGTCGAACTGATTAGTGAAGATCTGAGCCGTGTGTCGTCCGACGTCCGTGTAGATCGCTATCGCTATGTGGATCGTCTTCATACCAATAAGGGAGATATCCTTCAGACCAGTAGCGAGGTCAGCGGTCTCTTGCCTGCCGACTACCCTGGCCGTTTGGGCGAGATCATCGACGCCCAGTTGCCAGCAGGATCCATCACGGGTGCTCCCAAGGCAAAGACCGTGGAGGTCATCCGCGAGGCAGAGCATTACGACCGGGGCTACTATACGGGCATCATGGGCATCTACGACCGTGGCAACCTTAATACGGGCGTGATGATTCGTTTCTTGGAGCAGGACGCCCACGGCATGTGCTACAAGGCTGGAGGCGGCGTCACCTCCCAAAGCGTCTGTCGTAAGGAGTATGAGGAAGTCATCCGCAAGGTCTATCTTCCCTTGGAGCGATGAGGCCGAGCTCTATGTCCCAGGCTGCGGAGTGTGGCAAGGAGACTGATCTGAGATTTGTCGAGACCATCAAGGTTCAGTTTGGACGGGCGCAGGCCTTGCCCTATCACCAGGCCAGGATGGAGCGGACGATCCGCCATTTCTTCCCCTCCTTGGCCTCCGATGCCATGCCCAGCCTGGAGCGTCTTCTGGCACCTACGCTCGAGATGGCGCTCTTCAAGGCCCGCGTGGTCTATGGCGCGCAGGGGGTGGAAGCCGTGGAGTATGCCCCCTACGTCATGCGGACTATCCGTAGCTTGCAAGTGGTGGAGGATGACGCCATCGACTACACCTTCAAGCGATGCGACCGCACGTCGCTCAGCGCCCTTGTAGCGCGAAAGGGTGAGTGCGACGAGATCATCATCGTCAAGAACGGACTCCTCACCGATACCTCCTACACCAACCTCGCCCTCTTCGATGGCCACGAATGGGTCACGCCCCGCAAACCCTTGCTGGCTGGCACCAGGCGTGCCGCGCTCTTAGACCAAGGCGTGCTGCAGCAGGCCGACCTTTCTGTGGCCGACCTACGGGCGGCTCAGAAGGTCCGCCTCTTCAATGCCATGATCGATTTCGGATCCTGTGAGGTAGAGACGAAGCACGTTCATTATTAATATATTACCTTATATATATTATGTGTGGCTATTTTCTCTACGATTCTATGAGGGAAGCTACTTTCTCTATGCTTCTATGAGCGAAGCTGTTTCTCTGTGCTTCTATGAGCGAAGCTATTTCCTCGGTTTCTTCTCCCTGATCGCTTCGTAGTAGGCCTGGAGCGACGTGCGCGGCACGCCCCACGACACCAGCAGGTCGAGGTCTCGTCGAGCCTCCGTCCATCGTTGCCCCACGATGTAGATATGGATGCGGGAGAGGATATACTCCTCGTTGGTCGGGTCGCGGAGGAGCGCCTGCGTATAGTCGTATTCTGCCAGCAGATACTGCTTGCGCTCCAGTTCCATCCCCGCCCTTGCCGCGTAGGCCACTGCGCTATCCGGAAACTGTTCCACGAGCATGTTGGCCTGGTCCATGGCCTCTGTCTTACGATTGTCGAGGTCGTTGAGCAAGGCCAGTCCCAGTAGCGCCTCGAAGTGGCCCGGGAACGATGGTCAGCAGGTTTGTATAGTCGAGCCTGGCAAACTTATAGCGTCCGAGTTTGGTATTGGTGAAGGCACGGAAATAAAGGGCCGCAGGGTTTCCTGGGTCTTTGCGTAGCACCTCGTCATACTCCGCCTTCGCATATTCGTAGTCGCCCATCCGCAGGTTCCATCCCGCCTTTCAGTCTGAGGTCGATACTATCCGGACGCAGTCTCAGTTCGTCGCGCGCTGTCGCCAACGAATCCTCCATCCATTTCGGATTTTGCGCCTGACAAGGCAGCAGGGCGTAGAGAGCCGACAGGAGCAGCAACGGCTTTCTCCAGCGGCCACAAATCATATTCTTTCTTTTCATGACGCAAAGATAGTGCAAATCGAAGACAATACAAAAAGAATGGAATTGTTTTTTATTGTTGAGATGCCGCCTATCTTATCTAAAGATAGTGCAAATCGAAGACAATACAAAAAGAATGGAATTGTTTTTTATTGTTGAGATGCCGCCTATCTTATCTAAAGATAGTGCAAATCGAAGACAATACAAAAAAGAATAGAATTGTTTTTATTGTTGAGATGCCGCCTATCCTATATAAGGATGTGCAAATCGATTGCTTCCGTTGCTCCCTATCTTGTGTGAAGGTAATGAAAAATCGTTTCTACTTTTGGTTGTTTGGAAAAAGAAAATTACCTTTGCAGCATCATAACATGGTGAAAAATCGCGAAAGCGGTTCTAAGCCATGCCAATGGACTTCTTCTGTGCGAGTTGTAGGCCTGTGCAGGAGTGGTTAGAAGAACTTGTTTTGGTCAAAGGACTTGTTCAAGACGAAAGGACTTGTTTGTATCAAGGCAGGTTTAGGATAAAAGGACTTGTTTAGGATAAAAAGACAAGATGATGAGATATTCAGTAGAGGAAGTCGCCTCGATGATGGGGGCGCAATGCTATGGCGAGCGTGAAGGAAATGTTAGTTTTCTGCTGACCGACAGTCGCTCGCTCTGTTTTCCGGAAGAGACCTTGTTCTTTGCCCTGCGCTCCGCGCGCAATGACGGGCAACACTATATCGCCGAACTCTATCAGCGTGGCGTACGTCGCTTCGTTGTCGCCGAGGTTCCCGATCGTTGGCAGGCAAACTATGCCGACGCCACGTTCCTGGTCGTTGGCGACACGCTTGCTGCCCTCCAGCAGTTGGCCGCACGCCATCGCCAGCGCTTCACTATCCCCGTGGTAGGCATCACGGGCAGCAACGGCAAGACCATGGTCAAGGAGTGGCTCTATCAGACCCTCTCCAAGGACCATGTCGTGACGCGTTCCCCCCGCAGCTACAATTCGCAGGTCGGCGTGCCCCTCTCCCTTTGGCTCCTTGACGCCCAAAACCAGTTGGCCGTCTTCGAGGCAGGTATCAGCCAGCCAGGCGAGATGCAGGTCCTCCACGACATCATCCGTCCCACGCTCGGCGTGCTCACCATGATCGGTGAGGCCCATCAGGAAAACTTCCCCTCGATGGAGGCCAAATGCCAGGAGAAGTTGCGCCTCTTCGAGGGCACGGAGGCCCTGGTCTATCCCCAGGACGACCCACTCGTGGCCCGTTGTGTGGCAGAGTCAGGCTATCAGGGCCAGCACCTCGGCTGGTCGCGTCAAGATGCTGCCGCAGCCTTCTATGTCCTACAGGAGGAGAAACTGCCTACCCACACCACTGTCCGTTACCGTTGGCAGGGAGCCGTGGAGGGAAGCTATACGCTGCCTTTCATTGATGAGGCCTCACTCGAAAACTCTTTCTCCGTAGCCATCGCCTCGCTGCGACTCGGCCTCACCCCCCAGCAGCTTGCCGACCGTATGGCCTATCTTGAGCCAGTCGCCATGCGCCTGGAGGTGAAGGAAGGCAACCACGGCTGCACGCTCATCAACGACTCCTACAACTCCGACATCAACTCCCTCGACATTGCCCTCGACTTCATGAGTCGCCGCCCCGACCACAAGGGTCGCAAGCGCACGCTCATCCTCAGCGACATTCTCCAGAGCGGCGAGGACGAAGACACCCTCTACGTACAGGTGGCCACCCTCGTCAGCAAGCGTGGCGTGGAGCGCCTTATCGGTATCGGCACGGCCATCTCCGCCCACCATGCCGCCTTTTCCCAGTTGGCCGAGAAGGAGTTTCACCCTACCGTCGAAGACTTCATCCATAGTCCCTCCTTCCGCACGCTCAGCGACGAGGTGATACTGCTCAAAGGCGCACGCCAGTTTGGTTTCGAGCGCCTCACCGAGCTGCTCGTACGCCAGGTCCACGAGACCACTTTGGAGGTTAATCTCGAAGCGCTGGTCGATAATCTCAACCACTACCGCGCCATGATGCGACCCGGCACGAAACTCGTCTGCATGATCAAGGCCGACGCCTATGGAGCGGGTGCCGTGGAGGTGGCCAAGACGCTCCAGGACCACCGCGTCGATTACCTGGCCGTGGCCGTGGCCGACGAGGGCGTGACGCTGCGCCGCAATGGCATCACGAGCAACATCATGGTGATGAACCCCGAGATGACCGCCTTCAAGACGATGTTCGACTACGACCTGGAGCCCGAGGTCTATTCCTTCCGTCTCCTCGACGCTCTTGTCCAGGCCGCCCGCCGCGAGGGCATCACGGGCTATCCCGTCCACATCAAGCTCGATACGGGCATGTGTCGTCTTGGATTCAATCCGCTGGAGGACATGGACGAGCTGATTGCCCGCCTCAAGGCCCAGAAGGCTGTCATCCCGCGTAGCGTCTTCAGCCACTTTGTCGGTTCCGATGCCGACGAGTTTGACGATTTCTCCCGCCAGCAGTTTGAGAAGTTTGATGTGGGCAGCCGCAAGTTGCAGGCCGCCTTCCCCCACCATATCATCCGTCATATCGACAACTCCGCGGGCATCGACCATTTCCGCGACCGCCAGCTCGACATGTGCCGTCTCGGCATTGGCCTCTATGGTGTCGATCCGCGCACGAACCACATCCTCCACAATGTCTCGACGCTGAAGACCACCATCCTCCAGCTTCGCCATGTGCCTGCCGGTACGAGTATCGGCTACGGCCGCCATACGTTCGTCGATCGCGATAGCGTCATTGCTGCTATCCCGATAGGCTATGCCGACGGTCTCAACCGCCATTTGGGCAACCGCCACGGCTACTGCCTCGTCAATGGGCAGCGCGCCGACTATGTGGGCAACATCTGCATGGACGTTTGTATGGTCGATGTGACCGACGTCGCCTGTCGCGAGGGAGACAGTGTGGAGATCTTCGGCGACCATCTGCCCGTCACCGTGCTCTCCGACCAGCTTGACACCATCCCCTACGAGGTGCTTACGGGCATCAGCAACCGCGTGAAGCGCGTCTATTACCTCTGATTCCAGGCTGCGTTTACACGAGCTATAAGGAACATTATAAGGATACATAGAAAAAACAGCCCAAAACAACAGCGTGTTCTGACTTGTTGTTTTGGGCTGTTTTTTCTATATTCAGACGAAGCGGGCGTTCCAGAATTAGCGGGCGTCTCAGTTGAAGCGAGTGTTTCAGATGAAGCCAGCGATTCAGATGAAGCGCGCGTTTCAGAATTGGCAGGAGATTTTGAATAGCAGGCGATTCAGATGAAAGCTGGCGAGTTAGTCCATGAAGCCCTGTCGGCGCAAAGCCTTGATCAGTCCGTCAGACATTGCCTCGTTGTCCTTCTTCGTATAGCGTAGGTCGGTGAAGACCTGAGCCAGCGTCTCCTTGTGGTTGATCCTCACAAACTCGCGGTTCACCTCCAGGCTCTCCTTCTCCGCATAGCAGCGGTCGATCGAGGCCGGCGTGTAGTCGTGGTAGTGTTCCTCGTGGAGGATGGCCTCGATGGGCAGTCGGTCTTGCAGGGCAGGTTGCTCGTCGGGCCAGCCCAGCGTGATGGTGGCTACGGGCATGACGAGGCGAGGCAGTTCCAGGGCGTCGATGAGCGCGTCGGGCTGATAGACCGTCGTGCCGAGGAAGCAGGTGCCCAGTCCCTCGGCCTCGGCGAGGTTGCAGAACGACTGGCAGTAGAGTAGGGTGTCGGTGGCGGCATTGATGAAGGAGAGGAAGTTGTCGTAGCCCGGCGTTGCCTGGCGCTCCTTGGCCCAGAGCGTGGTGCGGCGGAAGTCGGCGCAGAAGGTCAGTACGACGGGCGCCTGCGTCACCATCGGTTGGTTGAAGTGGGCTGGTGCCAGTCGTTGCTTGGCAGCAGCGTCGCGGGTGACGACGACGCTATAAAGCTGGAGGTTGCCCATTGTGGGCGTCTGGCTGGCCTCCTTTAGCAGGCGTGTGAGGAGCTGGTTGTCCACCTCTTGGGTGGTGTATCGACGGATGGTTCTTCTGTTTTTGATGTCCATGATTATCTTTATTTGATCGTTCTTGCGCCGCGCGGACGCGCAAGGGTCCGTTTGGCGATGCAAAGTTAGTCAAAAATAAGCTATAGAACAAAGTCTGTGGGGAGAAAAAGCAGGAAAATGGTTTGTCGGAGTGAGCAGAAATGGTACAAAAGGGAATGGTCTGAAAAAGAAAGGGGGCGAAAAAAAAGAAATGCCCGTCGCTTCTCAGCGGGGGGCATTCAATCTCAATAGGTATTAGTCTTTTAAGGTAAAAAGATTGTATTCAGGATAACGGCTGCAAAGGTAGGGTTTTCTTTTCGTTCTACCAAATTTTTTGCCCTTAATTTTCTATGTTTTCTGAATAAACCCTAAATTTAACGTTTTCTCGCCATTATAGATAGCCCTCGTGAATGTGGAAAGAGAAAAATATGCTACCTTTGCATCATAAAACAGACAACACAAGAAAAATAGACAAGACAACAATATGGCAACAGTAGAGAACAACACGGAAGAACCGAAGCGCAGTATCAGCTTCGTGGAGCAACTGATAGAAGAAGACTTGGCCGAAGGCAAGAACGGCGGCCGCATTCAGACGCGCTTCCCGCCTGAGCCCAATGGCTACCTGCATATTGGCCATGCCAAGGCCATCTGTATGGACTTCGGCGTGGCCGAGCACTACAATGGCGTGTGCAACCTCCGCTTCGACGATACCAACCCCAGCAAGGAGAACAACGAGTATGTGGAGAACATCCTCCAGGACATCAGTTGGCTCGGCTTCAGGTGGGGCAACATCTACTACGCGAGCGACTATTTCGAGCGCCTCTGGGACTTCGCCCTGTGGATGATCCGCAACGGCCACGCCTATGTCGATGAGCAGACGGCCGAGCAGATCGCCGAGCAGAAGGGCACGCCGACCGAGCCCGGAACGGCCAGCCCCTACCGCGACCGTCCCGTGGAGGAGAGCCTGCGCCTCTTCGAGCAGATGAACTCGCCCCAGGCCGAGGAAGGTAGCATGGTGCTGCGCGCCAAGATCGACATGGCCAATCCCAACATGCACTTCCGCGACCCGATCATCTACCGCATCATCAAGACCCCGCACCACCGCACGGGAACGAAGTGGAACTGCTATCCGATGTACGATTTCGCCCACGGTCAGAGCGACTACTTCGAGGGCGTGACCCACTCCATCTGCACCTTGGAGTTTGTGCCCCACCGTCCGCTCTACGATCTCTTCATCGACTATCTGAAGGAGAAGGACGGCACGGCTGACAATCTCGCCGACAACCGTCCGCGACAGATCGAGTTCAACCGCCTCAACCTCACCTATACCGTCATGTCGAAGCGCAAGCTCCATACGCTTGTCGATGAGCACATGGTCAGCGGATGGGACGATCCCCGCATGCCGACCCTTTGTGGCATGCGCCGTCGTGGCTACTCCCCGGAGAGCATCCGCAAGTTTATCGACTCCATCGGCTACACGAAGTTTGACGCCCTCAACGACGTGGCCCTCCTGGAGGCTGCCGTCCGCGACGACCTCAACAAGAAGGCTTGCCGCGTGAGTGCTGTCCTCGACCCCGTGAAGCTCGTCATCACCAACTATCCCGACGGCGAGACCGAGGAGATGGAGGCCATCAACAATCCCGAGAACGAGGCCGACGGCACCCATACCATCACCTTCTCCAAGGAGTTGTGGATCGAGCGTGCCGACTTCATGGAGGACGCCCCAAAGAAGTTCTTCCGCCTGGCGCCAGGCCGCGAGGTGCGCCTCAAGAACGCCTATATCGTGAAGTGTACGGGCTGCACGAAGGATGCCGAGGGACGCATTACGGAGATCCAGGCCGAGTACGACCCCGAGAGCAAGAGTGGCATGGCGGGCGCCAACCGCCGCGTCAAGGGCACCATCCACTGGGTGAGCGCCTCCCACTGCCTGCCCGCCGAGGTGCGCGAGTACGACCGTCTCTTCTGCGTGGAGAACCCCTCTGCCGACGACCGCGACTTCCGCGAGCTGCTCAATCCCGATAGCCTGCGCGTGAACAAGGGCTGCTACGTGGAGCCCTACCTCGCCGAGAAGCATCCTGGCGACTACCTGCAGTTCCAGCGCATCGGCTATTTCATGATGGACCTCGACAGTACTGCCGACCACCTCGTCTTCAACAAGACCGTGGGTCTGAAGGACGCCTGGGCCAAGAAGCAGGGCGGCGGAGCCAAGAAATAGGCCCCTGCCAGCCCCAGCAGGACTTGCGCGCCCCATGGCCAATCGGTCTGCGCAGGCCCTCATATTCAGAATGTTTCAGCCGTGGCCCCGGGAAGCCCGTGCGACCCGTGGCCACGACCATAACGATATCACATGGAGGAATATTACAACACCAAGGAGTTTCGCAAACTGCTCCGACGCTACCAGAAGGCGCGCCGGACAGGCGTCTCCGACTATTTCATGGCGAGCGAACTGGGCGACATCATCCAGTATTATGCCGTCCAGGGTAAGAACGACAAGGCGATGGAGGTCTCCGACTTCACCCTCAACCTCTATCCTGGCGCCGTAGAGCCGCTGGCCTTCAAGGCGCGCTATGCGCTCTCGGTGGAGGACGATCCCGACCAGGCCCAGGCCTATGCCGACCTCGTGGAGGACAAGACCGACGTGGAATACTACTACCTCGTGGCGGAGATCCTGATCCACAAGGAGGAGATCGGCACGATGGAGAACTATCTCCGCGCCCGCTACGCCGAACTCAGCAAGAAGGATAAGGACGAGTTTGCCCTCGACGTGGCCCAGATGATGGACGACTACCGCCTGACGGAACTGGCCCTCTCCTGGCTCGACTTGGTCAAGGACCGCAAGCATCCCGACTACAAGAGCATCAAGGGCAAGGTGCTGGTCTTCTCGGGCCTGCACGACGTCGATGGCGAGGGCGAGCGACTGCTGGAGGAGCTCACCAACGACGAACCCTACAACGTCGATCGCTGGCTCGACCTGGCACAAGCGCAGAAGTCGAAGCAGCACAACAAAGAGTGTGTTGAGTCGTGCGACTACGCCATCGCCATCGATCCTCAGAACGCCAAGGCCATCTACCTCAAGGGTGGAGCGCTGGTCGCTATGGAGCACTACGAGGAGGCCCTGGAGCTCTTCAAGAGCAACAACGACCTGCTCAAGAAGGAGACCGATGGTCTCTCGTCCCTGACCGTGGCCATCTGTCTCACGGCCCTGGGTCGCGACGAGGAGTCCTACCAGTGGCTCGACGATGCGATCTGGACGTGCAAGGACCAATTGATGTTCTTCATGGCGATCTATTTCTGTTTCGCCGGCACGAAGTATCTTCCGCGCCTCTACCCGCAGCTCAAGCGCGTCTTCGCGCTGCTGGGCAAGAACAACAAGCACTACTGGTCCTACATGGCCCTGATGGCCCTGGAGGTCGATCAGATGGAAGACTTCCGCCACTATCTCCAGCAGGCCATCAAGCGCAACCCCGACGAGGCGCAGCTCATGCTGAGCAGCCTGTTCCCGATCGGGAGCGACATGGCCGACTGGCCTTCGCTGACTCCTCAAAAACCAATTATCCCCCCAAAGCCCAATCATGGACAATTTTAGCTTTTTTCAGTTTATCATCGAGCATCTCAACTACGCGTGGGTTTGGTTTCTGATGCTGCTTGAGAGTACCGTCATCCCCGTACCCTCAGAGCTGGTCGTCACGCCGGCAGCCTATTTCGCTCATGCGGGCAAGGATCTCAACACCTGGTGGGTCATCGTCTTTGCGACAATCGGAGCCGACTGTGGCGCCACCATCAACTACCTGGCGGGCTACTATCTGGGCCGCCCGCTTATCTACCGCTTCGCCAACAGCCGCCTGGGCCGCCTCTGCCTGCTCACGCAGGAGAAGGTGGAGAAGAGCGAACGCTATTTCGACAACCACGGCATGGTGGCGACCATCACGGGCCGTCTCATCCCTGGCATCCGCCACCTCATCTCCATCCCCGCCGGACTGGCCAGGATGAACTACTGGAAGTTTCTCCTCTATACCACCATCGGCGCAGGCGCCTGGCATGCCATCCTGGCGCTCCTCGGCTGGTATCTCTCCACGATCATCGCGCCCAACGAGCTGGAGGGCAAGATCATGGAATATAGCCACCACATCAAGATCGTCATCCTCGCCCTGGTGGCCGTGGCCGTCGTTTGGTTTGTGGCCAAATGGCTCATCGGACGTGCCAAGAAGTCGAAGGCGTAGGATCCATGTGCAACACCTGGCGCGGGGAGGGCTCGCCTCGCCCCGTGCCGCAAAGGATATTTTCTTATGGCAATCAACGAGCAGTACATAGACAACATTGCCCAGGAGCAGCTTCTGAGCGATGAGGAGGAGCGCCAGCTGGCCGACCGCATCAAGGTAGGCGACGCGCGCGCGCTCGAACAACTGACGAAGGCCAACCTGCGGTTTGTCGTCTCCCTGGCCCACCACTATCGGGGGCACGGACTGGACGAGGACGACCTAGTGAGCGAGGGCAATATCGCCCTGATGCACGCCGCGGCCCAGTTTGACGGTTCGCGAGGCGTTCGCTTCGTGGTCTTCGCCGCCCCCTTCATCCGTCAGGCCATGGAGCGGGCCATCGAAGAGCAGAACGTCCTGGAGGACACCTCGCGCAAGGCCACAAGGCGTGGCGAGAGGACCGCTCCCCGTCCGCTTTCCCTCGACCAGTCGATCCCGGTCGGCAGCAATAGCACCTTCACGCTCCATTCCATCATCGAGGATGCCAACGCCATCCCCATCGACGGAGGCCTCGACCGTGGCGTGGTGCGCGAGCAGCTGCTTGAGGGGCTCGCCTGTCTCGACGACCGCGAGCGCAGGGTCATCCTGCTCCTCTACGGCCTCGACGGCGAGGCTTGCACCATGGCCGTGGCCGGAGAGCGCATGGGACTGAAGCGCGAGCGCGTGCGGCAGATCCGCGACAAGGCACTCCGCAAACTCTCCCGCCGCATCAAGCGATAGGAGGCCCACAGGGCTACGTTCTATGGGGTTGCTTCGTAGGAATGGAGAGAAAAGCATTCTTCCGAAGTAAACCTTTCGTGTGATCCTGCGTCTAAACTTATAGCGGATAGCAAAAGCCCGAGGCTGCTCCTTGGCGAAGAACAGTCGCATGTGGCTCAGAATGTGAGCCTCTTGTACGCAAGGCCCTGCAATGGCGATCCACGGAACGAATAAAGGCAATATTAAGACAAAAGTAAGAATATGAAAAAACTGTTATCATTGGCCGTGATGCTCGTATTCGGACTCACGACCGCCTTGGCTCAGGCCGAGATCAAGTTTGACAAGGTCACGCAGGATCTTGGCACGTTCTCGGAGGAGAGCCCAGTCAAGAAGGCGGTATTCACCTTCACCAATGTCGGCAACAAGCCCCTGGTGCTCAACCAGGTCGTGGCGAGTTGCGGATGCACCGTGCCGCGCTACGACAAGAAGCCGATCGCTCCAGGACAGAAGGGCACCATCTCCGTGACCTACAACGGCACGGGCAAGTTTCCGGGCCACTTCAAGAAGAGCATCACCGTCCGCTCCAACGCCAAGACCGAGCTCACCCGCCTCTATGTCGAGGGCGTGATGACGGAGAAGAAATAGTCGGCACGAACAAGGTATGACGAAGCCATCAAGGGGCAAGCGACGCGCCGAGCGTGTCGCCTGCCCCTTGTCTGTAAAAAGAGGGGCTCATCATGCTCGAAAAATGAAGTTAACTTCATAAGCCCACGAAGTTAACTTCATCGGCCTGCGAAGTTAACTTCATTGCCCGATGAAGTCAATATACTTTTTTAGGGTACATTTTTATGCTTCTTACGGAAAATAGAGTGATAAGGTTCTTTTTGTTATTTCCAATCTTAGCTGGCTCTATTGAAACGCTCCTGTTCTTTGTTAGTGTATAATGTTAAATAGTGTTGTTGTTTTTATTTTTGTTTGTTTTGTTCAATATATTTAATTATATTTGCAGCGATAAATCAACTAAGTATCAACCGTAAACAATTTAGAAGTGAAATGAAGACGACTATCTTTTGCGGACTGATTGCCACTTGCCTGTTGGCTGGCTCAGCGATCCCCGGTTCCGCTCAGAACAAACGATGGGAACACAACCTCTACGAGGGTGTGGGAATGGCTAAAAAATTTGACAGCCACGACAACCAGACAGTCGCGTTTCATGTGGGCTACGGCATCAACTACTACCTCTCCTCCAAGTGGTCTGTCATGCCTGGCGTGGCTGTTCGAGCCAAAGCTCTCGGTCACAATAGTCAACATACGGGGAACTGTGCATCGACCTATATCGATGTTCCCCTGCTCGCACAATACCATTTTGGCGGCGAGAAGCGTCAGGGCATAGTTCTCGAATTGGGACCCGTCGTCTCCTTTTTGGCTCATAGCGAGAGATATTCTGGAACGGAATGGTGTCCTCACCATCCGTATTGGGGAATGAAGGAATATAAAAACATAGACGTAGGCGTTCGTCCTGCCGTCTATTACGAGACGGGACACTGGCGATTTGGCGTGCAGTCGCATATCGGTATGCTCGACATCAAGAACAAAAATGACAGATTACTTGGCAGTTACAACCCAGACTTGGACGACGCCTATCGTGCCTTCGACGTAGTGGCCACGATCAATTTTCATTGGTAAATACTTGTAGATAACAATTATGAACAAATCACGATACATACAATCCGCTTTCGCATTGCTGGTCCTCTTATGCCTACCTGCTTCTGTCCGTGCGCAAAGCAAACGTTGGGAGCACAACATCTACCAGGGAATGGGCTGGGTCAACAAGTTTGTCAAAGAGGACGAGCAGAATATCGCCCTCCACGTCGGTTACGGCATCAACTACCACATCGACTCCCGATGGTCCCTGATGCCCGGTGTGGGCCTGCGTCTGAAAGGTTTCGGCCATGACAACGAGAACGCGGGCAACTGCTCATCGACCTACATTGATTTCCCCATTCTGGTGCAATATCATTTTGGCGGAGAGAAGCGACAGGGAATCGTCCTCGAGTGCGGCCCTGTGCTTTCCTTCCGGGCCCACGGCGAGAAGTATCATGGGGGAGCGGACTGGTCGCAGCATCCCTTCGATGGAAAGCAGGAGTACCGGAAGTTTGACTTGGGCGTTCGCCCCGCAGTCTATTACGAGACCAAGAACTGGCGCTTTGGCGTGCAGAGCCATGTCTCTCTGCTGGACACCAAATGCAAATACCATCCGCCATACGACTGGGAGCATGGTTTCGGACAATTCGATGACGAAAGATATTTCGATTCGAAGTTGGGCCATCGCTACTATGCCTTCGATATCGTAGCCACGATCTGCTACCATTGGTAGGAAAGGTGGGCTGGTAGTTTTTTCTTTTCTATTATTTGTGCGTTCCAGGAATTTGTTGTACTTTCGTGGCAGCGATTCCCCTTGGTGCGCGAGCCGGATCGGCTGCGGGGTAGGGGAGGACGTATATATAATAAGGAGAAAAGATATTTTTGCGCATGGAGTTTCGTACCGTAGTCGATGTGGCGCAGGCCGAATGGCGGATAGAACCGTTTGAGCGACTGCTGCTCGTGGGTTCCTGCTTTGCCCAGAACATGGGTTTGAAGTTTGAGGACGCTCAGTTTCCTACCGTTGTCAATCCCTTTGGGGTGATGTACAATCCCGTCAGCATCCTCCATACCGTGAGGCGATGGGAGGGTGCGGCCGATGTCGTGGTGCTCACGTTGGGCACCAACCGCGTCTATGTGGAGCGTGCCACGGGCGAGATCGTCGATAACTGCGAGAAGCGGCCCCAGCGCCTCTTCGAGGAGCGCTCGCTCAGTGTCGCGGCCTGTACCGACGCGTTGCGCGAGGCTTGTAGTGTCCTGCGCAGTCAGAACGACGGGGTGCGTATCGTGCTGACGGTCAGTCCGATTCGCTACCGCAAGTATGGCTACCACGGCAGCCAGCTCTCCAAGGCCACGCTCCTCCTTGCTGCCGACGAGGTGGTGCGGGCCGAGGGGCCTGGCGTGATGTATTTTCCTGCCTATGAGCTGCTGAACGACGAACTCCGCGACTACCGCTTCTATGCGCCCGACATGCTCCATCCCTCGCAGCAGGCCGTCGATTACCTCTGGGAGCGGTTTGTCGAGGCCTATTTCTCCTCCCGCGCGCAGCAATGGATGAAGGAGTGGGCACCCGTGCGGGCCGCGCTCCAGCATCGCCCCTTCCATCCCGACTCTCCCGATTATCTCGCCTTTCGCCAGCAAGCAGAGCTTCGGCGCGACGCCCTGCTGCGGAAGTGGAGAGAGTAGGGGAATAACTTCGACCTGTACGGTTGAAAATTACCCAATACGCCCTGAAAGGGCAGAATCTCTTAGGAGGGTGTGTCAAAACTCCCAATATAAATAAAAAAAACTCGTTGTACGTTCTTGTGTGGATGTACAACGAGTTTTTTTTTTCTACAAAAAGAGCCTTATAAACAATTTATATGGCGTTATATTGGTCAAATAAGCCCTCAAATAAGAGAAAAAAGTCCTCCCTTGGTCATTTTTGCCACCATTTTCTTTATATTAAAGGCAATGGCAAAGAAGGCAAAGTCCATTTTGACCTTGTCTACACCGATATGGCGAAAACGACGATACGCCATGTTGTATTTAATTTGTCCGAAAACCGCTTCCGGCTCAATACATCTTTTGCCTCTATGCCTTAAACCTTCCTCTGAGGTGAGCAGCTCACTCGCTTTCTGTCTGTAAGCTTCCTGTTTGTGATTCCGGTCTATCACACGTCTGTCCCCAGATGCATCGAAACACAGACAACGTAGCGGACATCCTTCACAATTCTGTGCTGTATATGTTGCCCTATTGGAGACGTATCCACTCGCACTTGTCTTGTGGCTGGTTCCAGTGCGTGTCATGTGTTGTCCCATCGGACAAACGCAATAGTCCTCCTTCTTGTTGTAATAGAAGTTTTCCGAGCGGAACGGATCCGGTACATACTGCGGACGGTGCTCTATATGGAAGCGGTTGTATTTCACATAGGCGGCGGTGCCGTTCAGCTCCATAAACTCGTAATTCTCCTCTGAGCCATAACCAGAGTCTGCCACTTCCGTTGACGCAAAGTGTCCGTAACGCTCACGGAACGACTCCATGAATGGGATGTAGGTAAGGGTGTCTGTAGGGTTGGGGAACAATGCAAAGTTGGTGATGAACTGGTTCTCGGTTGCAATCTGAAGATTGTACCGGGTTTTGTCAGCCGTCGTTTATAGCATCCTCCTTCATGTGCATGAATGTAGCATCCTTGTCGGTCTTTGAATAAGAGTTGCGGTCACCGAGAGTTTCAAGATGTTGGTTGTATTCAGCCAGTTTCTCGCTACGTTCCTTGAGTTCCTTGGCTAACTTGCGCCTCTTCTTCTTTTCTTTCCTTGTCCATTTCCACTTGCGGGTCAGACAGCGAGGCATTAAGTTCTGCGGATATCTCGGCAAGTTGTGACGGGGTGAATTCCACCGTTTCGTCTGTCTTGGTATTGTCTTGTGCTATGCAGTCGTCAACCTGGGCAAGCAGAGCCTTTACCTTGTCAATCAATCTGGCACGGTTACGCTCGACAGTCTTACGCCAAACAAACGTATACTTATTGGCCTTCGACTCTATCTTCGTACCGTCCACATACTCCACGTCGAGACTCACAAATCCCTTCTCTGCAAGAACGAGCACAAGCTGTGTGAATATGTTATTGATCTCGTCCTTCAGACGGTTGCGGAAACGGTTGATTGTTATGAAGTCCGGCTTTTCATATCCTGCCAGCCAGATGAAATGGATGTCACGCAGGAGCAATTGCTCTATCCTACGACTTGAATAGATATTGTTCATATAGGCATAGATGATGACTTTGAGCATCATGCGTGGATGATACGGACATCTGCCCATACCGTTGTATAATTTGTTGACTGAACTCATGTCAAGATGCTCCACAATGCTGGAAACGATGCGTACTGGGTCGTTTTCCGCAATATTTTCATCGATTCGTTGCGGAAAAAGAACCATTTGGTTGGTGGTATAAGAACGAAAGTGTAACTTTGCCATAGTTAAATTTTTTCTATGGTCTAAAGTTACAACAACTTTTAGACATAGCAAAGCCCTGGCTTGTGAAAGTCAGGGCTTTGTGATTTTTTAAGAATAAGAGAGTTTTGACACACCCTCTAATTATGAACGCCAACCTGTCGCCCTGTAAGGGCAAAAGCTTTAAAGAAGCAGGCCATAAACAATTCTTTTGCCCTTACAGGGCGTCTTGTTGATTGCTATTATCCCCACCTGACTTCGTCACTCAAAAACACGTATTTTATAACTGATTGACAAACAATATTTTGTATCTTTGCATCACCTAATATTGGGTGACGCGAAAGGTATTTTAACTATGTTTGTCCGAAAGAAAAAACATCGTTCGGCAATATCGGAGTTATAGTTGCCGAGAAAATTTGTGGCAAGATGAAGGAACTTGTCACAATTGGAGTTGCCTATAATGAGGGAGAGGTCGATAATCTTGTGAATGAAGCAAAAGAATGGATTTCCAAAGAGAAATCACGCCGCCATCCGCAGCTTGACCTTTTCGGCGAGGAACGTGAGGCGTGTGACCGTGAGCGTGATGAAGTCCGTCGTGTATTGTCCAATGTGAGCAATATCCTTCTCAATGGTTGTGACCTGATATTGGACCGTACATTTGACCGGATCGGTTTCAACAGGATTGATGACGAAGTGTTCCGCAAGCTTGTAAAGGCTCGTTTGGCATATCCAACGAGCAAGGCTGCTACGGTGGAATATCTGAAAAACCACTTTGACGAGGACGTGGATCTATCCAAAATCTATCGCTATCTTGACAAGCTTAGTGGTCATCAGCACGAAATAGTACAGGACATAAGCGTGCGCCATACTGCGAAATTGTTTGGTGGCAATATCGGTGTGTTGTTTTATGATGTCACCACACTTTACTTTGAAGCGGATTATGAGGACGACTTGCGCAAGACAGGCTTTTCTAAAGAGGGACGACACAGTAATCCTCAGATCATACTCGGCCTGCTTGTTAGCCTTGGCGGCTATCCACTAGCATATTGCATCCATGAGGGCAACAAATATGAAGGCGAGACGATGCTGCCGACGATAAACGAGTTTGTAAGCAAATACGGTTTGGAGAACTTCGTTGTGGTGGCAGATTCGGACTGATGAACAATGCCAATATAGCGGAACTTGAAGCGCACGGCTACAAGTATATAATAGGTGCGAAGATAAAGAATGAAAGTCAGGAGGTCAAAAGCTGGATATTGAGCAACCCAAGCGCAACTGCCAGATGGTTGACTATGACAAAGGCGGCGGACGTCGTCTCTTGGTCGGCTATACAGATGACCGTGCAAAGAAAGATGCCTACAATAGAGAAAAAGGAATACGCAGGTTGGAAAAGGCTTATAAGCATGGTGCGCTCACAAAAGGCAATATCAACAAAAAAGAGGTTACAATAAGTTTTTGTCTATGGATGGTGAAGTGAAAGTCGCCATCAACTATGACCGTATTGCCGATGACTCCAAATGGGACGGTCTAAAAGGCTATCTCACTAATACGGATATACCAATACAGGATGTATACACAGCATATCACAACCTTTGGCATGTAGAGCGGGCCTTCCGTATAGCGAAATCAAAGATAGAGATACGTCCCATGTTTCATTTTACACGCAAACGTATTGAAGCCCATATATGCATCTGCTTTGTGGCTTTGAAAGTATACAAGGAGTTGGATCGCATAAGCTGAAAGTCTCAGAGATTAAGATGAGCGTGGACAAGGTGCTTGCATTGGCAAAGACAATCACAACGATACAGATCAAGCTTCCTCTAAACAAGGAGGTTTATACGCAAACCATGCTGATGGCAAGGCATCAGAAAATAGCTAAACTCTTTGATGAGGATTTTTGGGTGACGCAATGACGAAGTCAGGAAGAAGCAGGCCATAAACAATTCTTTTGCCCTTACAGGGCGTCTTGTTGATTGCTATTATCCCCAGGGCGATGCCCTGGGCTATGGTCTGTTGGGCTTTCAGCCCGTTTCAACCGTACAGGTCGAAAAACTTTCAATATGGCCTGCTGAGTTTAGAAAACAACAAATACAACCTTTACAACAAGTTTACAACGCTTTCGATAAGCCATGAGCAGAACCGAGCTCGCTCGAGTTTTGCCATGGCGAGAAAGGGTACCATAAAATGGAACCTACACGCATCGCGTGTCGCAATCTTGCTGCAAGGTAAACAATAAAGAACAACGCTTCGCCTTGGACATTGTCTGCTAATTGTCCTGGCGAAGCGTTTATAGTAGTAAAAGTTGATTTTTAAATGTCCTGACGACAGTCTGCTGGTTAGCTCCTGCTTATCTGCAGACCCGTCGTGCTGAGGCTCATCTCAACGAAGCGGGCATTGTCGCGGAGCGGATGCGCCTGGAGCGTCTGCTTGATGCGAGCCGCCGCCTCGGGATCTTTGGCCACCATGTAGAGGAAGCCGCCGCCACCCGCACCGGGGAGTTTGTAGCCGAGGCAGAGGTCGTCGATGAGCGTGGTGAGCTGGCGCACCGCCTCCGGATTCGTCCCCGCGTCGAGGAGCTGGTTCTGTCGCCAGGTCTGTCTGACGAGGCGTCCCATCTCCTGGAAGTCCGCCCGCTGGATCGTATCATACATTTGGATCGCGTGCTCCTTCATCTCGCGCAGCAAGGCCAGTTCGTCGTGCTCGTTGAGGAACATGCGGCGCACGATCTCCGCCAGGATGCTCTTGGCCGTGCGCGTGATGCCCGTGTAGTAGAGCAGGTGGCACGGCTTGTAGGCCGGGTCTGTGAAGACCGTGTCCGGCAGCCAGCGCACCTCGGGCGACTGTCCGAAGCCCTTGGCCGTCTGGAGGAGTTTCACGCCCGCCGTGATGCCGCCAAACTGGTCCTGCCAGCCGCCACCCGTGGTGAGCAACTGTTCGAGCACGAGCGTGCGCCGTCCTATCTCCAGTTTGTCCCATCTGAGTCCGCAGAAGTCGCTCACAGCCCCCAGTACTGTGGCCGCCAGGATGCTGCTCGTGCCCAGTCCCGATCCCGCCGGAACGGCCGAGAGCATCGTCAGTTCGATGCCACATCCGAAGGCCCGCAGCTGGTCGGCCAGCGAGGCGTAGCGGTCCGCGCAGAAGGCCGGCGCAAAGCCCACCAGCGCCAGTGCCGCCTTGGGGATGGAGAAGGGGCTACCCCAGGATGATATGCGGTTCGATGCACGGTTTGACATACGCCTGGAGCGGCGGTTGTCCGTTGAGTTCTATGGCGAGGTTGACCACGTTGCCACCCTCCATCAGGCAGAACGGCGGTGTATCCGTCCATCCACCCGCTATGTCGATGCGCACGGGCGACCGTCCCCATACGATCTGGTCGCTCTGCACCGCCATCTGCGGATGCTGCTTGTGGGCCGTGGCCTCCGCCGTCAGTCCCTCCCGCAGCAGCGAGAAGGCGCAGTTGGCGTTCTCCTCGCCACCCTGTCCACGCCGGTGCTCCACCTCCGAGCGGAACATCGCGTCGTGGATGCGGCGCATCAGGTCCGTATGCTCGGGCAGCGGATCGGGCAGCGCCAGTTGGCCCTCCACAAAGTCGTTGGCAGCGTCGAGCAGGTCGATCTGATAGAAGACGCTGTGGGCATAGTTGCGCGCCAGCATTGGCCAGTTTTCCGACCGGAAACGGCGGCGCTGCTCCGTGAGTCGTTGCAGGTTCGCCTGGTTGGAGATCTGCTCCGCGCTCAACTTCCGAGCCGCCTCATAGGTCTCCTTCGCTTTCTCCGACGCCTCCTGGCCCAGCAGGAAGCGCAGCAGCAGGCCCGCCTCCTCCGTCGTGTGAGCGACGGGAAACTGCTCCTTCTGCTGTTCCGCCCCTGCAAAAGTGTCGTAATAGCCGTAGGGGCGCACCACCCAGTCCGCTTCGCCGATAGGCACCATATCCACACATTGCCCCTTGTCCAGTCGGATCTCCCAGTCGTTCTCGGGCACACCCGTGATGATGTTCTCGCTGGCCAGCGACCAGCGCTCGCCCACCCAGCTGTTCTCCACCCAGAGGTTTTGGTTCTCCGCCGTGATGCGCACCCGCGTGATGGCATTCTGTACGAACATTGCCGGATGCGGCTTCAGCGAGTGGTGCATGATCTCCCGTTGGTCGTTGATGAGATTTTGGATCGCCAAGGTCGAGGAGAGGAGTTCGTGGGACGTGCCAAAATGGTAAAATTCGCCACCTGGTAGCGGGAGGATCGCCACCCTGAGGCTGTTGAGCTCCTCGTCCTGGATGTCGGGCTGCGATCCCAGCGCACATCCAAACTCACTATAGAGGTCATACTCCTTGATCTTCCCCTCCTGCTCCGACCGCTTCATCAGCAGGCGCACGGCCCTGTCGGAGAGCAGCCACACGCCGATGTCCGTCAGGTAGAAATGGGTCTCCGAGAGCTTGCTCAGCGTCTCGACGGAGGGCTTCTGCAGCATCCGCTCCAACTGGTCGGGCCGCTCGTGGGAGGAGACGAAGACGCCGTGATGGCTTGCCGTCTCGGGATTGAGCCACAGGCCGTAGCAGACCACGTCGGCCTCGGGGATGGGCTGGAGCGGCTCTGTGGCGCGGATGAGCACGTCGCCACTGACAATCATGGTGTGGAGCGAACTGGGCGCCTGGGCCATGATGCGCTCATAGAGCGGCACCTGCAGCGACAGCAGGTCCTGGGAGAGCCGCTGTCCCCGTTCCCAGCGAAAGACGGGGATCGGGGTGAGCACCTTGCCCGACGGAGCATAGGAGGGCAAGCGGCGGCTTTGTCCGCCCGCATGGAGCAGCAGCCGCTTGTCGGCGGCCAACCATTCGTCGAACGACTGGCCAGCACCCTGCGCCTGCCACGCCGCGCGCAGCAGCCAGTCCGTGCCGCCACCCGAGCCTAGCTTGTGGCCAATGGGGTCGTGGGTGCAAAACCATTCCTGATGGTCAAGCCCCGTGATCTTGTGGAAGCTGTCCACGAGATTGGGGGGAAGGGAGAGGAGTTTCTTCATTGTCTCTGTTCAGTCTTAGTCGTTGGATAGTATCCTTAGTCTTTGGATTGCGCCGTGTCGCCCTGACGTCTCTTTTTGACGAAGACGACGATGGCGAAGGCGATCAGCAGCATCATGATGGCGAAGGCCGTATAGGCGATGGTCTCCGTCGTCTGGATGCTCTTCGGATGGAAGTCGAGCACGACCTTGTGATGGCCGGGCTTGACGTTGATGGCGCGCAGCACGTAGTTGACGCGGCCCACGGCCACCTCCTGTCCATCGACCGTCGCCGTCCATCCCGGGTAGTAGATCTCGGAGAAGACGATCAGTCCGCCCGTCTTCGAGCTCACCTCGTACTGGAGGTTGTTGGCCTCGTAGGCCGTCAGCTTGATCGTCGCCGTCGTGTCGAGGGGCTGGGCCTGTCCGAGCGCCTGCTCAAACTGCTTGTCGGCCACGGCCTCGTGGGTCACGTCGATGGCGCGGATGCCGTCGAGCTCCTCGTTGGCGTTATCTACATAGCGGATCTTGTCCACAAACCAGGCGTTGCCCTGGGCGTAGGTGTTGCGCAGCGGCATGGTCTGTCCGCCCTGCAGCGGCAGGATGAAGTAGCGGGCGTTGAGCATATTGAGCACGGGGAACGCCTTGCGTCCATCCACCTTCGTCATGTCGCCATTGGCGGCGGCCACGGCCTGCATGCCGGCCTGCATCTCGGGACGGATATAAGCCTCGATCAGCTCCTGATAGCGGCGCAGCTTGGCGGCATGATAGCCTCCGATGCTCTTATGGAAATAGGAGGTGTTGTTCTCGTTGAAGGTGTCCGAGGCGAAGTTGAGCACGCGGTAGTCGAGGTCCTTGTCCTGCAGGATCAAGTTGTCGGCCTGCGTGGGCTCCATGGGCGCGTCGCGCTCGCTTCGCGGCACGAACATCCCGTCGTTGAGGTAGCGCTTGTCCACCTGCCACAGATCCACGAGGCAGAGCACGGCCAGCAGGCCCACGAGGATGCGTGCGTCGATCTTCTTCATCTTGAAGAGCAGGAGGCAGGCGAAGCCGACGAGGATGATGACGACCGATCGCCAGGCGTCGGCCGAGACCATCGCCTCGCGCATCGACTCCAGGCTGCCGAGGATCATGCCCTGGACGTCGGGCGTCATGCCCTGGATATTGGCAAACATCTGTGCTTCCTGGTCGCTCGTGAACGGACCCATCATGCTCGGGATGAGGGCCAGCAGCAGGGCGACGCCAGCCGTCAGACCGAGGCTGACATAGACCCAGCGCATCTTCTGGCGCAGGAGGTCGGGCTCGTCCACGATCCGCTTGAGGGCCAGGATGGCGAGCAGCGGAATGGTAAATTCGGCAACCACGAGAATCGAGGCCACCGTGCGGAACTTCGCGTACATCGGCACGTAGTCGATGAAGAAGTCGGTCAGCGGCATGAAATTTTTACCCCATGAGAGGAGGATGGAGAAGATCGTAGCCGCCAAAAGTGCCCATTTCATCGGGCCTTTGACGATGAAGAGGCCGAGAATGAAGAGGAACAGCACGAAGGCGCCCACATAGACCGGGCCCGACGTGCCGGGCTGCGTGCCGAAATATTGCGGCATGCTGTCGTAGATCGTCGGGAGCATCTGCTCCACGTTGCTGTCGGCATGCTTCATGGCCGTGCTGTTCTGGCTCAGCGGCGCACTCGCGCCACCCTTGGCGTCGGGCACGAGGAGCGTCATCGTCTCGTCGATGCCGTAGCTCCATTGCGTGATATAGTCGCGGTCGAGACCCGAGGTCGTCTGGTTGACCGTGTTTTTCTTCACCAGCTCGCTCTTGCCACGCATACTCTCCTTCTGATACTCCCACGTGTGGTAGAGGTTGGAGAGGTTGGTGCAGATGCCCAGGATGGCGGCCACGGCGCAGACGGCCGAAGCCTTGAGCCAGCGCGCCACCTGCCGCTGACGGATGGCCTCGACGAGGTAGGCGATGATGATGAAGAGGATGGGGAAGAGGAAGTAGTAGGTCATTTGCGCGTGGTTGGCATTGACCTCGAAGGCCGCGAAGATCGACGTGACGATCAGTCCCCATAGGTATTTTCCCCTGTAGGCCATGACGATACCACCGATCATCGGTGGCAGGTAGGCCAGCGCCATCACCTTCCAGATATGTCCGGCGGCAATGATGATCAGGAAGTAGGAGGAGAAGGCCCAGATGATACTTCCCAGCGCCGCCAGCGACTGTCGGAAGTCGAAGGCGCGCAGCATGATGTAGAAGCCCAGCAGGTAGGCGAAGATGTACCATACGTTCTCCGGCAGCCACAGGTGGTAGGCGTTGAGGGCCTGCGAGAGCGTGCTCGTGGAGTTGTAGGACGGCGAGATCTGGTAGGTCGGCATTCCGCTGAAGAGGTTGTTCACCCAGCGCGTGCGCTCGCCCGTACGCTCATAATAGTTGATCTGCTCCGCGCCAAGGCCCTTGGAAGCCTGGGAGTCGTGGCGGAACAACACCTTGTTTTGGGTGACGGGAACGAAGAAATAGGCAAACCCGATGAGTGCGAAGAGTAGGATGGCTACTACGTCGGGCAAACATTTCTTGAAAGTATTCATTTGTCTTTTGATATTGATTTTCTGAGTAATGTGTGCAAAGTTAGTAAAAAACATCGAGGTGTGGGAATGGAACGCTCACTTTTTTCTCTCGCGTCGAAGAAATAAAAAAGGCAACTATAGACCTTGATGTTTTGTAGTGTAAACTAATTTTACTATACAACGACCTGCGGAAACAGTTGTTAGAGGGCTCAGAACGACTGAGATTGTGTCCTTTTCAGAGAGGTCAAAGCAAGTCTTCTAACCTTGATGATGTCGGCAGAGGCCGTTTCGGAGGGCTCTTCGGGTAGGTTCGAGGGGGTGTTTTGCGGGCTTCCAGGGGCAAAATACATCAAAATGATGGCAATTATCGCCCTTTGACACGATCAAGAGCTATCTTTTTGTAGGGATATGAAAAATCGAGGCTAATCCTGAAATTGCGGAATCATACCCACGAAATGGTTGGTTGTCAAATAGTTACGTTTCATCACTCTTTTCTTCTTCCTTGTTGTGGGCTTTGCTTCCGAGCCGCTGAAAACGCGGGTAGATAATTGTTTTTGTTGTGCAAATGGCTGCCGCAGGGCATATTTTAGCTTGTCGATGCAGTCAAACGCCCCCACAAAGTTACGCATTTTCTTTGGAATCTCTTCTCTTTTCCCCAGTTTTTTGAGGTAAAAGGGTGGGAGAGATGTATTCTTGATTTGTTAATGAAGGTGAACATGTAAGTTGCGGTCGTGAGCGAGGTAGATGTTTGTTAGTTTTTCTCCTAATCTTAAATAGCAGATAGTGAGAGATTTATGTATTGTTTGTTAAACAATAGATAGCAGCTTTGACTTTGTAGAAACTTACGAACTTACAAACTTACAAACTTACATTAAGGATTTCAACTTTCTTCCTGGATAGTTTCAGTGAAAAACTATCTGTAAAGGATATTCATAGCGATAGTTAGTGATTCACATAGCTTTGCTATGTGCCATTTCTCGCAAGATGAAAAAAGTTGGAAAATATTTGTGATGTTATTTGAAGGTATGAAATAATTTGCCTAACTTTGCACCCAGATACGAGACTTGCGGAACAAACCCATAGAGGGCCCGCGACGGGCTTTTCTTACGACAGGGGCGAGGGGCAAACAAATAGCGGCGCCGGTCCCAAGCTACCATCGGCAAGGTCTCCATTTTGAACACCTTTAAACACCTTAAACGCAATGATCAACTACAGCATCACGGCAAGAGCCGTCAACCCGAATCTCTTCGAGATCAACCAGGCCAAGACGCGTATCAACCAGGCCAAGGCCGAGGGCAAGCAGCCCGACCCCAAGGACGTGGCACTCGTCGGGACCGTCGTCACCAACTACTTCGCCACGGCACAATATACCGAGGTGATGGGCATCGAGAAGTTTGCACGCCACATCGCCGACCACGGCACGACCTACTCCCGCGCCGACATCATGGCGATCCTCTACATGGCAGTAGATTGCATGCGCGAGCAGTTGCTGGAGGGCAAGAAGATCCGCCTCGGCGAGCTCGGCGACTTCTCCCTGTCGCTCAGCAGCAAGGGCGCGGAGACGGCGGAGAAGTTCAGCTCGCAGAACATCCAGCGCGTCGCGGTCTGCTGGGAGCCGGGCAGCGAATTCCGCAACCTCCTCGCCAACGCCGAGTTCAACCTCGTCGCCACCCGTTCGGCCCAGGCGGCCGTCCTCAAGGCCATCAAGGAGGGCAAGACCAACGTCGATATCTCCGCGCCCGTCAACCCGGATGGAAGCCCCTCCAACCCAGGAAGCCCCTCCAACCCGGGCGGCACGACGAAGCCCGGCGGCAGCGATAGCGGCGCCAGCGGCGGCTCTTCCAACCCGGGCGGCGGAAGCGATAGCGGCGAGCTGGGAGAATGAGATTCTTTTTGTATTGTCTTCGATTTGCACTAACTTTGGATAAGTTAGGCTGCATCTCAACAATAAAAAAGAATGAGATTCTTTTTGTATTGTCTTCGGTTTGCACTAACTTTGGATAAGTTAGGCTGCATCTCAACAATAAAAAAGAATGAGATTCTTTTTGTATTGTCTTCGATTTGCACTAACTTTGCAAGAGGAAAAAGGGTTGCCGTCAGAAGGCATCCCTTTATCTAAACAAAACGTATATTGGAATACATGAAAAAGATAGGAATCATCGTTGCGATGGACAAGGAGTATGAGCAGCTGTCGAAGGTCTTTGAAGGCCGGACCGACATTGTGCTCCAAAAGTGTGGGATAGGAAAGGTGAACGCTGCCGTCGGAGCCACGGAGATGCTCCGCGACCATCAGCCCGACCTGATCGTGTCGAGCGGCTGCGCTGGAGGTGCGAGCACGTCGGTGGAGGTGATGGACGTGGTGGCGGCCTCGTCCTGCGCCTACCACGACGTCTATTGCGGAGACAATGCGGCCTACGGCCAGGTGCTCGGGATGCCCGCCCGCTTTGAGGCTCCGCAGGCGTTGATAGACAAGGCGTTGCAGATACCGCGTGTCAAGGCGGGACTGACCGTCAGCGGCGACTGGTTTGTCGATTCGAAGGAGAAGATGCGCGAGATACTCGACCATTTCCCCGAGGCCATGGCCGTCGATATGGAGAGTTGCGCCATCGCCCAGGTCTGCCACCGCTACGCCGTCCCCTTCATCTCGTTTCGCGTCATCAGCGACATCCCGCTCAAAGACACCAAGGCCAGCCAGTATTTTGACTTCTGGGACCGCGTGGCCGAGGATAGTTTCGAGGTGACGCTCCGTTTCGTGGAGTCCATCCTCTGATCGGACGCACAGGGCAAGAAGGCCGATTCTCATCGGCCATAGTGAGCAAAAGAAAACAAGAAATAAATAGATAAAAAGAACAATGGAAAAGATACCCAGTTTCACGATTGACCACAATCGTTTGCTTCGCGGCATCTACGTCTCCCGCAAGGACAAGGTGGGCGGCGATGTCGTCACGACGTTTGACATTCGCATGAAGGAGCCCAACCGCGAGCCCGCGCTCCATCCCGGTGCCCTCCACACCATCGAGCATCTGGCCGCCACCTATCTCCGCAACGACGCGGAATGGAAGGACCGCATCGTCTATTGGGGCCCGATGGGCTGCCTGACGGGCAACTACCTGCTGATGAGGGGCGACCTGCAGAGCCGCGACATCGTGGCCCTGATGCAACGCACGTTTCGCTTCGTGGCCGAATTCGAGGGCGAGGTGCCAGGGGCGGCTCCCCAGGATTGTGGCAACTACCTCCTCCACGACCTCCCCATGGCCCGGTGGGAGGCCCGCAAATATCTGGAGGAGGTGTTGAAGAAGATGACGGAAGCCAACCTGGTCTATCCGTCGGTCTAAAAGGGGGTCAGAACCGATAGCCCACGGTCAGGGTGAAGAGACGGTTGCGCGTGTCGATCGTCTCCATCGCCTTGGTCAGGGGGAAGTGGTAGCGCGCGTCGAGCACCACCTGCTCATACTCGTAGCTCACGCCCACGGGGAGGGCGAGCATCACGCTTTTCGCCTCGTCCTTGAGGTCCATCTCGCAGCTCTGCGGCTTGCCATAGGTTGTGACGTTGGTCTCGTTGTTGACCGTAAACTCCGTCTGATCCCACTTGCGTTTCGCCGTGGTGAGAAAGCCCAGTTCCACACCCGCCTTGACGGCGAAGCCCTGCGCCACATAGTAGTGGGCCATGACGGGGACGGTGATATAGCCGAAGGTGTGGTGCTGGTTGGTGAAGGCATGGCCCGTCACCAGCGTGGGCAGCTGCTGGCTTTCGGCAGCCTGCTGGCCTTCAGCAAAGATCTTCTCCTCGAAGTCTTTGTATTTGGATCCCGCCTGGGTGTAGAACAGTCCCAGGGAGAAGGCCCAGTCGGTGGTGGCCTGGTAGGCTACCTCCAGTCCGCCCGTGAATCCCGCGTTGTATCTTGCGTCCGGCTCATAGCCCGTCGCGCCGAAGCCCGCGGCCTCCGTGGCCTTGTAGGCCGCCACGTTCGTTTGTTTGGCCCACGTCACACCCACTTGGGGCGTGAAAGAAAAGGTGCCACGCTTCGGTTGGTTCTCCTTCTCTTGGGCCTGTGCGCCAAGCGCTGCTAAGACCATGGCACAGAGTAAAATCGTTTTCTTCATAAGCGTATATGCGTCGTTGGGATAATCAAAAAAAAGCGGACGACTCGTCCCGAGCCATCCGCTCCCTATTAATCTAAGCTATCGTACTTAAATGACAAAAGTACGATAATCACTCCACTGAGTGATGCCATAAAATATTATTCTTTGCTCTGAACAGCCTCCTGATCCTTGTTTTCGGCATCGACGGCCTTGATCTTCTGGCGCGTTTCCTCCAGTTCGTCTCTCAGTCGCTGCACCTTGCGCTTCATCTCTTCGATGAGACTATTGCCCTTCTTGCTGCTGACGTTGAGGAATCCAAGGTTGTTCTCGTAGGTGTTGATATCGTTCTTGAGTTGCTCGTAGCGGCGCATGAGGCGTCCACGCTCCGTGTCGAGGGCGTCGCCACCGCGGGTGGCCACCTGGCGGAGGTTGGATCGGAAGTTGTCCATGCGACGGCGTGAGGAGTTGACGTGAAGCTCCTTGTAGAACTTGTCGAGCAGGGCGCGGAACGCCTGATAGGTCTTCTCCTTCTGCTTCATGGGCACATGGCCGATGGCGAAGAACTCGTCGGAGAGCGCCTGCACCTTCTTGTGGAGGTCGCCCTCGTCCTTGCCCTCGTCGAGGAGCGCCTGGAGGCGGGCGATGACTTCCTGCTTCTTCTTCAGGTTCTCATCCTCCTCCTTGTGGACGTCGGCAAAGGCTGCCGTGCGCGCGTCGAAGAAATGGTCGCAGGCCTCGCGGAACTCCTTCCAGAGCTCGTCGCCCAGCTTGTGGGGCACCTGTCCGATGGTCTTCCACTCCTTCTGGAGCTCGATCAGCTTGTCGGCCGTCTTGCGCCACTCCGTGCTGTCCATCAGCTCCTTGGCCTTGGCGATGAGCTCGCGCTTCTTGTCGGCATTCTCCGAATACTGCGCGCGGCGCTCCTTGTAGTGGGCGTTCTTGCGTCCGAAGAAGTCGTCGCAGGCGGCACGGAAGCGGTCGAAGATCTTCTGGTTGACCTTCGGGGCGGCAAAGCCGATCTTCTTCCATTCCTGCTGCACGTCGAGGATCTCCTGCGTATGGCGTTCCCAGTCGGCGTTGGTCTTGTTTTCCTCCTTCACGATGGCCTCCACCTTCTCGCAGAGGGCCGTCTTCTTCTCCAGGTTGTCGTTCTCGCGTGAGCGCAAGTCCTCGAAGAACTGCTGGTGGCGCTTGTTGACCACCGTACTGGCAGCCTTGAAGCGAGACCACAGTTGCTCGCGCAGGTCTTTCTCCACGGGTCCCGTCTCGCGATACTGCACGTGGAGGTCCTGGAGCTTGCGCGAGGCGCTGATGACGTCCTTCTCCTCGGCCAGTTTTTCGGCAGCCTCGCAGAGGGCCGTCTTCTTCTCCAAGTTCTTCTTGAAGTCGTATTCTCGGGCCTCGCGGTTGAGGTTGATGAGGTCGTAGAACTGCTCCACGTAGAGCTGGTAGTTGCGCCAGAGCTCGTTGGCCTTCTCGGCGGGCACGGGCTTGATCTCCTTCCACTCCGCCTGGAGGGCTTTGAAGTTTTGGAAGTTGGCATTGGCCTCCTCGGCCGTGGTGACCATCGCCTTGATCTTCTCGATGATCTCCAGCTTCTTCTGGAGGTTGTCCTGCTTCAGCTGCTCGAGCTCCTGAAACGCCTTCTGTCGTTTCTCCTTGATGATGGTCATCTCGGCCTTGAAGGCTTGCTCGTCATCATCGGGCAGAATCTGAAACTTCTCCGGGTCTCCGCCCGCCTCGACAAACGCCTTCTGCTCGGCCTCACGCTCTGCGAAGTGCAACTTGTAGAACGTTGTCTTCAAGTGCTCTATCTCCGCCTTGTCCGGGGTGGTCTCGCTCTTGGCGATCTCGCTCAGGCGGTCCACGATCTCCTTCTTGGAGGTGTAAACCTTCTTGGCGAGTTCTTCCTCTTGCGCCTGCTGCGCATCCTCAGCCGTTTCGGCTGCGATCGGTGCGGTCTCTTCGCCAGACGGCGGGTTCACCTTGTTGGCCTCTTCGGCCTGCTTTACTTCTTCAGTTCCCTGCGTGAGGGCGTTCTCTTGAGAATCCATCATTTCACATTTTTGTTTATGACATGGTTATCAGCTCAACGCACAAACCTCACTCCCCCCTCCTTCTAATCGGGGGAGTTTGGTAGTGCTTACACATAATAATGTGCAAACTTAGACAAAATAATTGATACCACCTAAAAATATGCGAAGTTTTTTCCTTTCTGCCGCTAAATAAGCCGTTTGTGGCGCAAAATCCACCATGTGGCGCCCGAAACGATAACGGATATGAGCAGGGCGAGGGGGAAGCCGAGGGGACTGTCCTCCATGCCGTTGATGAGGTTCATGCCGAAGAGCGACGAGACCAGGGTGGGGAGCATCATGATGATACTCACGGAGGTGAGCGTACGCATCACGGTGTTCATGTTGTTGTTGATGATACTGGAGTAGGTGTCCATCGTCGATTCGAGGATGTCGGAATAGATGCTGGTGGTCTCGCGCGCCTGGCTCATCTCGATGTTGACGTCCTCGATGAGGTCGGCGTCGAGCTCATCGACCTGGAGCTTGAACTTCAGTTTGGCCAGCAGGTTTTCGTTGCCGCGGATGGAGGTGACGAAGTAGGTGAGCGAGTCCTGGAGCCTGGAGAGTCCGATCAGGCTCTCGTTGTTGACCTCCTTGTCGAGGTTCTTCTTCGACTTCTCGATCAGGGCGTTGATCTGCTTGAGTCGTTTCAGGTACCATACGGCGGAGGAGAGGAAGAGGCGGAAGATCATGTCCACATAGTCCGTGAAGCCCTCGCCGCGCTTCTGCTGGTAGCTGACGAAGTCGATCATCATGTTGGTCTCGAAGTTGCAGACCGTGATGGTGACGTCGCGCTTGTGGATGATGCCGAGGGGGACGGTGGTGTAGGGCGTGCGGGAGCGTACCTCCTTGACGTAGGGGATGCGGAGGATGATGAGCATCCAGCCGTCGTCATACTCATAGCGGGCCCGCTCGTCGGTATCGGCGATGTCGGAGAGGAAATAATCGGGTATCTGGAACCGCTCCTGCAGTTCCTGTTGGTCTTGCTCCGTGGGGCAAGTGACTTGTATCCAGCAATTGGGCTGCCACTCTGAGATGGCATTCAAGTTTCCGTTGAAATTCCAGTATGTCTTCATTTCGCTAATCTCCAATGGTTCATAAGGTGGGGATTAGCATCCGAAGATGAAATCCTCACGCTTAAAGATTGAAATTATCCGCGTGATAGTCGTCCATTACTACTGTGAAGGTTGTTATCGGATGCAAAGGTAGTGCAAAATTGCGAAAACGCAAAGAAAATGGTCCAACTTTTTTCATAAAAACAAGTGTAGGCGGCTCCTCTAAGAAAAGTCCCCGGCAGGCCATCGTGGACGGCTTGTCGGGGACTGTCTTTACTATTTTCTTATGCCATAGCGACTTGCGTCTTGCGGCGTGTGCAGCCGCTGGTCGCGGTCGGTTTACGCGGTCGGCTACTCGGTCGGAGCGGCAAACTTGTCGCCTGTCTCCTTGACGATGGCGCGCTGGGTGTGCTCGCTAAATCCGGGACGCTCCACGCGGGCGCCAAGACCCGTCTTGGTGCGGAGGAACTGACCGTCCTTCTCGGGCTTCACGGCCATGTCGTTGTACTTGACGATGAGGTAGGTGGCCAACTGGCGCCAGCGCTGGATCATCTCGGCACCCTTCTGGTTGGAGTAGAGGTTGAGATAGTCGAGCGCGGCCTGCTTGTCCGTGTTGTAGAGGGCCACGGCCTTGTCCTCGACCTCCTTCTGATGGGCGAAATAGCTGTTCTCCAGCGAGTCGCGGACAGCCTGGAGGGCCGGGAACATCATCGAGTAGCGCGGATAGACCATGTTGCTCACCCAGTTGCACACCCAGAAGGCGTTCTTGTCGGAGAAGGTCACGGCGTCGGCGCCGGGCGTGTTGAAGCATTCGGGTTGCACGGTGTTGCCACAGTAGATAGGCACGTAGGCCACCATGTTGCCGTCGTCGTTGCCAAACCACAGGATGCCGCCCACCTCGCGTGGAAGCCAGGAGCGCATCTGTGCCACATAGGTGAAGCCCGTCTGCTGCGTGCTCGTCGGGCGCTCGTTGAAGTACTGTTTGCCGTCCACCTTATAGTAGAGTGGGGTGGGACGGTAGGGCGAGTCCCAGAGACCCTGGCCGAGGTCGTTGTCCATGGCCAGCGGCGTGCCCTCGTAGTGGTCGCGCATGCAGGCCATCATCTCCAGCGGGCTGATCTTGTGGTCGGGGATGATCCACAGCGGCATGTCCTCGGCGTTGGGATCCTTGCCCAGGGCCCACGGCAGGTAGCGGTCCATGCCCTTGTCGAAGCGGCGGAAGAAGCTCCACACGCGCGCGTCGCAGATGCGGCGGCCGCTGAAGTCGGGCTTGGCGTAGGCCATCTTCCAGTTGAACTCATTGTCCTTGCCCGTGAACCAACCCTTCTGGCGTGCGAAGGAGATCATGTTCTTCGAGCAGATCACGTCCGTGTCGTAGCTGCTGACGAGGCCGATACGGCTCTGGTTGGCATGGCCCGAGAGGGCGTTGTCGGGGATGCGGACCGCACACCATACCACCTTCTGCTTCGGGTCGTCGCCACAGCCCTGCATCTCCATGATCCAGGCCTCGTTGGGGTCGCAGATCGTGAACGACTCACCACCGCTGATGTAGCCGTACTTCTCGACCAGCTGCGTCATCACCTTGATGGCCTCGCGGGCCGTCTTGGCGCGCTGCAGACCGAGGTACATGAGCGAACCGTAGTCGATCTGTCCCTGCTTGTTGACCATCTCGTCGCGGCCGCCATAGGTGGACTCGCCGATGCAGAGCTGCCACTCGTTGATGTTGCCGATGACGTTGTACGTCACGGATGCCTCGGGGATGAAGCCGTGGCTCTCGTGGGTGTCGTAGTCGATGATCTCGCGCATAGCGCCCTTGGCGTGCTTGCCTGCCGCATAGTGGCAGAGTTTGGTGAACATGCCGTAGTCGTCGGCATTGTACGTGCAGAGCACGGAACCGTCGGTAGTGGCTCCCTTGCCCGCGATGAAGTCGGTGCAGGCTGACATCTTGGCAGCCGAACTGAGCACCAGTGCTGCAGCCAGCAGCAGTTGCTTTTTCATTTTCATATCGATTAGTAATTAATAGAGGTTTCAAACGTTTGACGGTTGCCGCAGAAGTCCCATGCCGTGACGCGCAGTTGTCGCTCCTTCTGGAGTCTTCCCACAGGTGTCCGGCGGAGGTCGCAGACCAGGATGGTCGGGTTCTTCTGTTGCTCGAAGAGCACAAACTGTCCGTCGATCGTGGCTTCCCAGCCTGCCGTGCCGCTGCCGCTGTCCGTGATGGAGAGCGTCACGTGGTCGTAGGAGCGGCTGGTGGCCTTGATGGTGGGCGCCTGCTGGTCGGAGGCGAGGTAGTAGGTCATGCCCAGTTCGCGCACCTTGCCATAGACCCAGCCGTTTTTGGCCTCGCTGCGGCAGTAGCGCGGGGGCGTGCCCGTGCCCGTCATCGCCACATAGAGCTTGCGCGGGTCGATGGTGGCGTCGGGGATGCGGAAGGCCAGGTCGGCCCAGCCCAGCAGCGGCACGTTGCCCGGGACGAAGCGCACGGCCTGGGAGAGGCCGCGGGCGGAGGCGAGAAGCTGCGGTTTCATCAGTCGGTCCACAGCCATCAGCCGTCCCGGCACGTCGAGGCGGATGCCGTCGGTCTGCCAGTGGTTGTCTCGCGAGGTGAGCAGGGCCTCAGGACCCGCTACCACGGGTTTCGCGCCCAAGGCCTCGGGCGTGCCGAGGACGGTAAACTCGCGGACGGTCTGATTGCCAAAGACGTCGCTCACGACGTAGCGCAGGCGATACTCGCGGCGCTCGTTGAAGAGGATGTAGCCCTTGCCCTGTCCGGTCTTGAGGAAGGGCAGGCGGTTGCCGGGCTCGACAAACGACTTGAGAAACCAGACGCGGCTCTGCATGAAGTGGTCGTAGTCGCCCCAGGAGTTCATCATCCGGTGCATCGACTGCGGAAGGCCGTTGATATCGGCCGAGAAGACCAGGCGGCCGTCGCAGTAGAGACGGATCAGGCGCGATCCAAAACTGTTATAGACGCCATTCATGTGGTCCATGGTGCGCACGCCGAACCCCACCTTGCCCCAGGCCGAGAAATGGCCCTTGTCGAAGGTGAAGACGCGCGGACTGGATCCGTGCTGAAACGTTCCCTCGCCGGGCACGGGGTAGGCCTTGAAGGCATAGACGGCTGGGGCGATGGTGTCGCGGACGTAGGCCTTGAGGTAGGCCAGGGGATCGAGCAGGTCGCCCGTCTGCGTGCGGTGGAGCTCCAGGTGGAGATGCGGGCCCTGGGAGGAACCCGTATTGCCGCTGAACCCGATAAACTGTCCTTTGTGGACCGGCATCATCGTCGCTGGGAAGGTGATGTCGGTGGCATAGACCTTGTGGGCGTACTGATAGCGCTTCACGGCGGCCTCGATCTGCGGGGCGAAGTCGTCGAGATGGACATAGACCGAGGTGTTGCCGTCGGGATGGCGCACATAGACGGCCTTGCCAAACCCATGCGTGCCCACGGAGACCTTGCTGATGAAACCGTCGGCCATGGCGTAGAGCGGCTTGCCCGTCATGCGGTCGGTCTTGACGTCGATGCCGGCATGGAAATGGTTCGGTCGCGGCTCGCCGAAGTTGCCCGCCAGCTCGATGGGGTAGTGGACGGGCGAGACATAAGCGATCGCGGCCAGCAAAAGACTTGCGAGCATCGGCTTACGAGATGGCCTTGAAGGACATGTCCAGTCCCTTGACGCTATGGGTGAGTGCGCCTACGGAGATGAAATCGACGCCCTGCTCGGCATAGTCGCGGATGGTGTCGAAGGTGATGCCGCCCGAGGACTCCACCTCGTAGCGATGGTCGATGAGCTCCACGGCCTTGCGCGTGTCGGCGGGCGTGAAGTTGTCGAGCATGATGCGGTTGACGCCGCCGTGGTCGAGCACCTGCTGGAGCTCGTCGAAGTTGCGCACCTCGATCTCGATCTTCAGGTCGAGGCCCTTCTCCCGGAGGTAGGCGTGGCAACGATCGATGGCCTGGACGATGCCGCCGGCAAAATCGATGTGGTTGTCCTTCAGCAGAATCATGTCGAAGAGGCCGATGCGATGGTTCATGCCGCCGCCGATCTTGACGGCCTGCTTCTCCAGGATGCGGAGGCCCGGCGTCGTCTTGCGCGTGTCGAGGACGTGGGCTCCCGTGCCCTCCAGGCGCTCCACGTAGCGGCGCGTCATCGTGGCGATGCCGCTCATGCGCTGCATGATGTTGAGCATCAGACGCTCCGTCTGCAGCAGCGAGCGCACCTTGCCCGTGACGATGAAGGCCACGTCGCCCGGCTTGACATGGGCGCCGTCATGGATGAAGACCTCCATCTGGAGCGTCGGGTCGAAGCGGTCGAACACCTTGCGGGCAATCTCCACGCCCGCGAGCACGCCCTCCTCCTTGACGAGGAGCTGGCTCTTGCCCATCGCCTCCTCGGGGATGCAGCAAAGGGTGGTGTGGTCGCCGTCGCCAATATCCTCGGCAAAGGCCAAATCGATCAATCTCTCTTCCAATTCTTCTACACTCAGCATATCTTATTTTTCTTTTAAAAATTCTTCGTTATAAATAAAAAAATCTTCTTTCAACATTACTTCGTTGTGGTAAGCGTGGAGCGTGGACTTGGGTCCCTCCTCGCGGCAGACGATGCTGCCGTCCATCCACTCCACCATGGCCTCCTCGCCCGTCAGCGGGCGTGTCTCGACGACTTCGTCGCCCTTGATCGTGCAGAGGCCGAGGACGATCGTCTCCCGCGGGGTGACGATCCTGTGGGCTGCTACCTTTCTCATGGCGAACTCATCGATTTCATAGGCCGTCCGGCTTCCGACATGGGCCGCATCTTCGACGTGCTCTGTGGCTGCGGGGTCAACTGGCGCACGGGTGTGGGCGGCTGGGGCGTGCCGCGTTGCGGGGCCGTAGGCTCGGGGATTCCCAGTTCGGGCGCACCCGGTTGCTGGTCGGGCGGTCCGGGACGGTCGGGGGCCGATGGAGATCCCACGTTGCGGATGGGCGTGGAGGGATTCATCGGGTTGGAACTGTCCTCCCGGGGCTGGCCCTTCTGCGGGTGGATGCGCACGAGCTTCACGTTCTCGGCAAAGAAGAGCGTCAGCGTCGTCGTGGGCGGCGGCGCGTTGCGGCCCAGGAGGAAGAAACCTCTCACGCGCTTGATGCCGATACTGTCGCGGTCCTCCACGCTCAGCGTCTGCCGCATGTCGCTCGCCACCTCCTGCACCTGTTGCACCGTACTGTCGTTAGCAAAGGTCACGATCAGTCCGACGGTCAGGTTGCGCATGCCTTCCTGAAGGAGGAAGAGCGCGTCGTAGCTCAGCACGAGGCGGTCGCCCCTGTGGTAGGCCGTATCGACCTTAAGTTCGAAAGTGTATTTGTTGTAGGGCGCAAAGGTACTGAGCATGAGCGTCTTGCGGCCAGGCCATAGGTTGGTCGTGTCGCCCCGCGAGGCGATGGACCCATACTGGCTCAGTTCAGCGTCGGAAGCACCTAGGGAGCGGGCCTCCTGGCCCATGCGGTCGGCGAGGTGCTCGTAGATGGTCTGCATGCGCTCGGTGTGGCGCATGTAGTAGGCCATGGAGCGATCAAACTCCTGCTCACTGACGCCATGCTTTTTGAGCACGGCCAGTTGCCACGACTTGCGCTGCATGTCGCTTGCATTGCTGTTTTGTGCCATGGCCACGGCCAAGTGGTAGTCGTAGAGGATGTCCTCCATCTCCGAGGGACTGAGGTAGTCGGAGGGGACGGTGGGCTTGCACCCCACGACGGCCAGCAGCAAGGCCACGATCGGCAGCAGTAGTCTATGATCGATGAGTCTCCGCATCCAGTTCTTTGCGATAGAAAATCAAAAACAACGCCACACCGACACTGATACAAGCGTCGGCGAAGTTGAACACGGGCGAGAAGAAGATAAACGGTTCTCCACCCCAGAACGGCATCCATGTGGGGAAGGTGCCATGGAAGAGCGGGAAGTAGAACATGTCCACCACGCGTCCCATGAGCATGGGCGCATAGCCCTCGCCCCAAGCCACCAACTGGGCGGGCTCGCCATAGGGCACCGACTCCGTGAAGATCTGTCCGTAGAACAGGGAGTCGAAGATGTTGCCTGCGGCGCCGGCACAGATCATCGTCAGGATGAGGATGAAGCCCAGCGGGCGCCCTTGTCGTATCTTCTTGCCTATATACCAAATGATGAAACCGACTGCCACGATGCGGAAGAGGCTCAGCAGCAGTTTGCTGCCGATCTCCATGCCAAACGCCATGCCGCGGTTCTCGATGAAGTCGATTCGAAACCAGTCGAATACGACGATCTGCTCGCCCAGCCCCATGTGGAGCTTGACGGCCACTTTGATGCATTGGTCAATGGCAATGAGCAAAATGCCCATTGCCATAGCTATCCATGCGTTTCTTTTCACGCTTTAATGATCTTTGTAGTTCTGTTTCGACTGCACGCTGAGCGTGGCATGAGGCACGGCGCGGAGGCGCTCCTTGGGGATCAGCTCGCCCGTGATGCGGTCGATGCCGTACGTCTTGTTGTCAATACGCAGCAGGGCAGCCTGCAGTCCTTGGATAAACTTCTGCTGGCGCATGGCCATGTGGACCAGTTCCTCCTTGGTCTGTGAGCAGCTTCCCTCCTCCAGGGCCTTGTAGGTGGGCGAGGTGTCGTCCACGTCGTTGGTGTCCTGATTGGTGAGCACCTTCATGGTCTCAGCATAGTCGGCCTTGGCCGTCTCGAGGCGGCCGAGGATAATGGCGCGGAACTCTTCCAGTTCCGCGTCACTATAACGTCTTTTGATCGTATCCATTTTATATTGTGAAGGCTCTTATGCCTTCGAGATTTCGATATGGGTCGTGAAGTCGCCGAGGTCGATCTCGTCCCCGTCCGTGGGCTTGACGACGATCTCGTTGGCGAGGACCTGCTGGCGCACCAGGTCGCCGAAGGTCTCCAGAGCCTCGTCGGTCTCCTTGTGCGGGTCGATGCTGACGACGATACGGTCCGTGATCTCCAGTCCGCTCTCCTTGCGGAGGTTCTGAATGCGGTTGATGAGCTCGCGGGCCATTCCCTCGCGGCGCAGGTCGTCGGTGAGCTCCACCTCCAGGGCCACGGTCAGGTTGCCCTCGTTGCTGACGAGCCAGCCCGGCATGTCCTCGGAGATGATCTCCACGTCGGTGGCATCCACGCTAATGGGCTGCCCCTCGACCTCGAAGCCGATGCTGCCCTCGCGCTCCAGCTGGGCGATCTCGGCCTGGGAGAGGGTGTTCATCTTGGCGGCGACTCCCTTCATCAACTTGCCAAACTTCTTGCCCATGACGCGGAAGTTGCACTTCACTTTCTTGACCAGAAGTCCCTCACCCTCAACGAAGTTGAGTTCCTTCACGTTGACCTCGCTCTTGATGAGTGCGGCCACGGCCTCGATATGGCGGCGCTGCTCCTCGTCGATGGCGGGCACCATGATCTGAGCCAGCGGTTGGCGCACCTTGATGTTGACCTTGCGGCGCAGGGCGAGCACCATCGAGGTGATTTTCTGTGCCATGTCCATACGGGCCTCGAGGTCGGCGTCGATGCGGGCCTCGTCGGCCTTCGGCCAGCGGTCGAGGTGGATGCTCTCCAGTTGGCCTCCGAGGTCGTGGTAGAGCTCGTCGCTCACAAACGGGGCAAACGGGGCGAGCAGGTGGGCCACGGTCATCAGGCAGGTGTAGAGCGTGTCATAAGCCGAACGCTTGTCGTCGCTCATGTCCTTGCCCCAGAAGCGTTTGCGGTTGAGGCGCACATACCAGTTGGAGAGTTCGTCGTTGACAAACTGCTCGATGAGGCGTCCGGCGCGCGTGGGATCATAGCCGTCAAGTTCGCGGGTCACGCCCTTGACGAGCGTGTTGAGACGCGAGATGATCCAGCGGTCGATCTCGGGAGCGTCGGCGCGAAGCTGGGCGTCCTTGGGATCGTAGCCATCCACGTTGGCGTAAAGGGCGAAGAAACTGTATGTGTTGTAGAGCGTGCCGAAGAAGCGGCGGCGGCACTCATCGACGCCATTCTCGTCAAACTTGAGGTTGTCCCAAGGTTCGGAGTTGGTCATCATATAGAAGCGGACGGCGTCGGCGCCATACTTTTCGATCATCTCAAAGGGCGGGACGACATTGCCCACGTGCTTCGACATCTTGTTGCCCTTGGCGTCGAGGACGAGGCCGGTGGAGATGACGTTGCGGAAGGCCACGCTGTCGAAGACCATCGTGCCGATGGCGTGGAGCGTGAAGAACCAGCCGCGGGTCTGATCGACGCCCTCGTTGATAAACTCGGCGGGGAAGAAAGCGGGCGGTACGGGTGTGCCCTCGTAGCAGGAGTGGATGAGCTGGTCGCGGTGTTCGGCCTCGCTCTTGCCCGTGGCAGCGAGTTTCTCGGCATTGAGTTCGCCCTCGAAGGGGTAGTGGAGCTGGGCGTAGGGCATGGAGCCGCTGTCGAACCACACGTCGATGAGGTCGCTCTCGCGGTGCATGGGCTTGCCCGTGTCGCTGACGAGGACGATATCGTCCACATAGGGACGGTGGAGATCGATGCGGTCGTAGTTTTCCTGGGCGTTGTCGCCGACCACGAAGCCGCGGACCTTAAGCGGGTTCTCCTTCATCACGCCTGCCTTGACGGCCTTCTCTATCTCGTTGTAGAGTTCCTCGACGGAGCCGATGCACTTCTCGTTGCGGTCCTCGTCGCGCCAAATCGGGAGCGGTGTGCCCCAGAAGCGGGAGCGCGAGAGGTTCCAGTCGTTGAGGTTCTCGAGCCAGTTGCCGAAGCGGCCCGTACCCGTGGAGGCAGGCTGCCAGTTGATGGTCTTGTTGAGTTCCACCATCCGCTCCTTGTCGAGGGTGTCGCGGATGAACCAGCTGTCGAGCGGATAGTAGAGGATGGGCTTGTCCGTGCGCCAGCAATGGGGATAGTTGTGGGTGAACTTCTCAATCTTGTAGGCCGTGCCCTCCATCTTCATCTCCAGGCTGATCACGATATTGAGGTCCTCGGCTTTCTCCGAAGCCTCCTTGTCCCACTTGCCGCCTTCGTTGAAGCGCGGGTCGTAGGCGTTCTTCACGTAGTCGCCAGCATGGTGGCCGTAGGCGGCCTTATCGACGCAGCGATCGATGAAGTGGGCGTCGAGGTCCTCGATGGCGTAGTATTTGCCCAGGAGATCGACCATCGGGCGCGTCTCGCCCTGCTTGTTGACGAGGTAGAGGCCCGGGACGCCAGCGTCGCGGCAGACCTTGGCGTCGTCGGCACCAAAGGTGGAGGCGGTGTGGACGATGCCCGTACCGTCTTCGGTAGTGACGTAGTCGCCAGGGATGACGACAAAGGCGGCGGAGGTCATCTCTACGAAGCGATCCTTGCCGTTCTCGCCCGTGAAGACTTGGTCGGGATGGGCGGCGGCGTAGGCCTTCACCTGCTCCGAAGCGTAGTCGTCGAGCTTCTCCGTCGGCTTCACCCAGGGCATGAGCTGGTCGTAGTGGATGCCTACGAGGTCAGCGCCCTTCATGCGGTCGATGATGCGGTAGGGCACGACTTTGTCGCCACGTTCGTAGGCGGGCATGTCGGCGCCCTCGGCCACTTCGCCCTCGGGCTTCAGATAAGCTCCAAGGCGCGGCTCGGCCACGATGGCTGTGATCTTCTCGGCCGTATAGGGGTTGTAGGTCTCCACGGCGACATAGTCGATGCGTGGGCCCACACAGAGGGCTACGTTGGAGGGCAGCGTCCAGGGCGTGGTGGTCCAGGCCAGGAAGACGGCCTTGCCCCATTTCGTCCAGCACTCCTTCGGGTCGCGGATGTTGAACTGGGCCGTCACCGAGGTGTCCTTGACATCACGGTAGCAGCCGGGGAGGTTGAGCTCATGGCTCGAAAGACCCGTGCCGGCGGCGGGGGAGTAGGGCTGGATGGTGTAGCCCTTGTAGAGGCGGTTCTTGTTGTAGAGCTGCTTCAGGAGCCACCACAGGGTCTCGATAAACTTGTTGTCGTAGGTCACATAAGGGTGCTCCAAATCGACGAAATAGCCCATCTCCTTGGTCAGTTTGCTCCATTCGGCCGTGAACTTTAGTACGTCGGCGCGGCAATGGCGGTTGTAATCTACGGTGGAAATATACTTATCTGAGGCTTTGTTGTCAATATCCTTCTTTGTGATGCCCAGCTCCTTCTCTACGTTGAGCTCCACGGGCAGTCCGTGGGTATCCCAGCCGGCCTTGCGGCGTACCTGGAATCCGCACATGGTCTTGTAGCGGTTGAATGTGTCCTTGATGGAGCGGCCCAGGACGTGGTGGATGCCGGGATGGCCATTGGCCGAGGGAGGGCCTTCGAAGAAAATAAACTTCGGCTCGCCTTCACGCTCGTCGATACTTTTGTGGAAAATATCGTCCTTCTCCCACGCTTCGAGCACCCGTCTGTTGGTGCCTACAAGGTCTAAACCTTTGTACTCCGGAAATCTCTTTGCCATAAGCCTGTTCTGCTTTTCTTACTTTTTTGTGATATTTAAGGCGCAAATTTACATATTTTCCCCCAAACTACCAAACGTTGCCATACAAAACTTTCCTTGGGCCTAATGGTTCATACGCAAAATGGCGTGATAGGGTAGTTTGTATTGAGGCAATACGGCCTGCTTGGAAAGGAAAAACCAATACAACAAAGGCGAAAATATCGAAAGTTGGCAGAAGATAAAAAATAAGGGCGGTCAGCGACCGCCCCCTACTAATAATCTATTGTGGTTTTACTTATCAACCACCGCGTATTATCCCTGGCACTTGCAGGGCTTCAACTCCTTGAAGAAGTCGTGGCCCTTGTCATCGACGAGGATGAAGGCTGGGAAGTCCTTGACCGTGATCTTCCAGATGGCCTCCATACCGAGTTCGGGATAGGCCACGCAGTCGATGCTCGTGATGCACTCCTTGGAGAGGACGGCAGCCACGCCACCGATGGTGCCGAGGTAGAATCCGCCGTGCTTCTTGCAGGCCTCCGTCACCATGTCGGTACGGTTGCCCTTGGCGATCATGACGAGCGAGGCGCCGTGGGCCTGGAACTCATCCACGTAGGGGTCCATGCGGTTGGCCGTCGTCGGGCCCATAGAGCCACAGGGGAAGCCCTCCGGCGTCTTGGCAGGTCCGGCATAGAGAATGGGATGATCCTTGAAATACTGCGGCAGCTCCTCGCCCTTGTCGAGGGCAGCCTTGAGCTTGGCGTGGGCGATGTCGCGGGCCACGATGATCGTGCCATTGAGGCTCACGCGGGTAGAGACCGGATACTTCGTCAGTTCGGCGCGTACGGCATCGATACCCTTGTCAAGGTCGATGACGATGCCCTCGCCACCCTCACCCGGGTTGCGCAGTTCCTCGGGGATGAGCTCCGTGGGGTTCTCGTCCATCTTCTCCAGCCAGATACCGTCGGCGTTGATCTTGGCCTTGATGTTGCGGTCGGCGGAGCAGCTCACACCCATACCGATGGGGCAGCTGGCACCGTGGCGCGGCAGACGGATCACGCGGATGTCGTGGGCCAGGTACTTGCCACCAAACTGGGCACCGAGGCCGATCTTGTGGGCCTCCTTGAGGAGCTTCTCCTCCAGGTCGATGTCGCGGAAGGCGCGGCCTGTCTCGTCGCCCGTGGTGGGCAGGTTGTCATAGTACTTGATGCTACCGAGCTTGACGGTGAGAAGGTTCTTCTCGGCAGACGTGCCACCGATGACGAAGCAGATGTGGTAGGGCGGGCAGGCTGCCGTGCCGAGGCTCTTCATCTTCTCCACCAGGAACGGCAGGAGCGTGCCCTCGTTCTGGATGGTGGCCTTGGTCATGGGGTAGAAGTAGGTCTTGTTGGCGGATCCGCCGCCCTTGGCGACCATGATGAAGCGATACTCGTCGCCCTCCACGGCCTCGATGTCAATCTGTGCGGGGAGGTTGCAGCGCGTGTTGACCTCGTCGTACATGTTTAGCGGGGCGTTCTGCGAGTAGCGGAGGTTGTCCTGCGTATAGGTGTTATAGACACCGAGGGAGAGGGCTTCCTCGTCCTCGAAGCCTGTCCACACCTGCTGGCCCTTCTCGCCGTGGATGATGGCCGTGCCCGTGTCCTGGCAGAAGGGCAGTACGCCCTTGACGGAGGTCTCGGCATTGCGGAGGAACTGGAGGGCGACATACTTGTCGTTCTCTGATGCTTCAGGATCGGTGAGGATCTTAGCCACCTGCTCGTTGTGGGCGCGGCGAAGCATAAACTCGCAGTCGTGGAAAGCCTGCTGGGCGAGAAGTGTCAGGGCCTCCTTGGAGACCTTGAGGATACGCTTGCCCTCAAACTCGCCTACCGACACGCCCTCCTTGGAAAGGAGGCGATACTCGGTTGTGTCCTTGCCCAACTGGAACATGGGCGCATACTTGAAATCTGGTTCTTTAGCCATAAATGTTTTATCAATGTTTTTGTCTGACAATTTGCTCTATGATGACTCATCCGGAACGCATAGGGGAGGATGCGTTCCCGGACGAGTTCAACGCTCGAAATTAGTAGCCGAAGATCTCCTCGGTAGAGAGACGCTTGATCGGGCCAATCTTCTGCAGCAGGTCCATGTCGAGCTCCTTCTCGTCGCCAAGGATGATATATCTGTAAGGCTTCTCGGCCATGTACTCCTTCTCAAACTCCACGAGGTCGCGGAGCGTGATCTTCGGAAGCTGCTCGTAGATGGTGCGGCGCAGATCGTAGTTGAGACCGCGCTTCTGGTTGTACCAGTAGCTGGTGAGGATGCCAAACTTCGTGGTGCGGGAAGAGGCAATGCTCTTCATCAGACTCTGGCGTGCCACTTCGACGGCAGCCTCGCGCTCGGGAATAGAGTCGAGCAGGAGATTGAACTGGCGGATGCAGTCGCCCATCTTGTCGTTCTGCGTGATGATGTAGGTGTAGAAGTACTCTGGATCGTCCGTGCGAGAGGGCGAAGCGTAGTAGGCGCTGGCGCTATAGGCGAGACCACGGGCCTCACGCATCTCCTGGAAGACGATGGCATTCATGGAGCCGCCGAAATACTCGTTGAAGAGGGAGATGATTGGGGCGCGCTCGGGCGTCCACTTCTGGTTGGCGTTGTGGTACTGGATCATGTAGACGTTCTTCGCGTCGTAAGGGGCGATATACACCTCGTTCTTGGACGTCTCCTGCGTCTTGTAGGGGCGCACCTGGCGCGGCATCTTGAACTTCACCTTGCCGGGCGTGTAGAACTTCATTTTGTCGATCTGCGTGCTGAGGTCGGCGAGAGTCATGGGACCGTAGTAGAGCACGTTGGGCATCTGGGTGTAGATGGCCTTGGCGTAGTCGAGCACCGTCTGAGCAGACATCGACTTGAGTGTGCTCTCGCTCACGACGGTATTGCGGTTGGGGTTGTACTCGCCATAGCGGCCGTAATCGAAGAGGGCAGAGAAGTTGGCCTCCTGGTTGGCCTTGTTGTCAGCGCGAGACTTGAGCACGAGGGCCACATAGCTCTTCCAAGCCTCCTCGTCGGCTTGTCCGTTGTCGATGAGGTCCTTGACGATACGCAGGGCGGGCATCATGTTCTCGCTCAGACCCTGGAGTGTGATGACGAGCTCGTCGTCACTCTGAGAGACGCTATAGTCGCAAGCGAGCTTGTAGAGCTGCTGCTTTATCTGCTCGTTGGTCATCTTCTTCGTGCCGACATAGTTGAGATACTCATAGGCGTAGTCGTACATCGGGCAGGTCTCCGTTCCCAGACCCGGGTAGCGGAGCTGAAGGGTGAAGAGGCCGTTCTCCGTGTTCTGCTTGTAGAGCATCGGGGTCTGCTTCTTCGTCGTGGCCTGCGTCATGTCCTTCTCGTAGTCCACGAAGACGGGCTGGATGGGCTCCGGTGTGTCGTTGATCACCTCCTGGAGGAAGGCGGAGTGCTTGTCGTTGTTGGTGGGGATCGGCGTGATGGCCGGCTTCTCCACCTTCTTGATAGACGTATCGACACCCTGCTCCTTATAGACGCAGACGTAGTTGTCGTTGAGATACTTGTTGGCGAAGGCTACGATCTCGGCCTTGGTCATCTTGGAGATGCGGTCGATCTGGCCCACGGCCTGCTCCCAATCCTGGCGGTTGATGAAGGCATCGACGTAGGCGTTGGCGCGGAACTGGTTGCTCTCCAACTGCTTGTAGAAGTCGCGCTTCATGTTGTTGACCACCGAGGGCAGTAGGTCGTCGGAGAACTCGCCACGCTTGAGCTTGGCGATCTCGTCGAGCATCAACTGGCGCAGCTCGGGAAGGGTCTGGCCCTCCAGGGGCACACCGCCAGCGATGAACATCGAATACTCGTTCATCGTGTTGAGACCGGCAAAGACGCCCAGCGCCTTCATCTGCTGGTTGATGTCGAGGTCCATGAGACCGGCGCGGCCGTTGTTGAGCAATTCGCCGATCACGGCCAGTGTGTCGCTCGACAGGGCGCGGCCCTCAGGAAAGCGCCAGCCGAGATAGACCATGGCCTGCTCCTGACCGATGATAGTAGTGTCCTGCGGCGAGGTGATAGGAGCCATGGGAGCATACTGCGGGCTGGAGAGGTTGGGGTTGGGCTTCCACTGGCCGAAGTAGTGGTCGATCTTGGCGATCACCTCGTCGGGATTGAAGTCGCCCGCCATACAGATGGCCACGTTGTTGGGTGCGTAGTAGCGCTTGAAGTAGTTCTTGATGTTGGTGATGGACGGATTCTTCAAGTGCTCACCGCGTCCGATGGTCGTCTGTGTGCCATAGGGGTGGGTGGGGAAGAGTTTCGCCATCAAGGCCGTGAAGAGTTTGTTGCCGCCCTTGGCGAGACCCATGTTGTACTCCTCATAGACGGCCTCCAGCTCCGTGTGGAAACCGCGAATGACCATGTTCTGGAAACGGTCGCTCTCCACCTTGAGCCAGTTGTCGATCTCGTTGCTCGGGATGTTCTCCACGTAGCAGGTGACATCGTTGCTCGTATAGGCATTGGTGCCTTCGGCTCCGATGCTCGCCATCATCTTGTCGTACTCGTTGGGGATGTTGTATTGGGCTGCGAGCTGCGACAGGGAGTCGATGGCGTGATAGCAAGCCTTGCGCTGAGCGGGATCGGTGAGCGTGCGGTAGTACTCGTAGCGTGCCTCGATGGAGTCGAGGTAGGGGCGCTCGGCCTCCAGGTTGGAAGTGCCGAAGTGGGTAGTGCCTTTGAACATCAGGTGCTCCAGGTAATGGGCCAGTCCCGTTGTCTCGGGCGGGTCGTTGCGCGATCCTGTGCGCACGGCGATGTACGTCTGGATGCGGGGCTTCTCGTTGTTGACGCTCAGATAGACCGTCAGACCGTTTTTCAACGTGTAGATACGGGTTTGCATCGGGTCGTTGGGCACACTCTTGTAAGTGTAGCCCTGGGCCGAGGCTGCCGTAGCCAGCGTCAGCAGTCCTGCGGTGAGCAGGGAGCTGCGCATTCGGTTGATAGCTTTGCTTAAAATCATAAGTTTTTATTTTAATAATAATTCGGTTGTCCATTCCTTATCGCAGAGAGCATACCTTCACTTTTTACAGGGGACCTGCCATTCTTTTAGCAGAGGTTTATTATGGTGGCAAGGTTTCCATAATAATATTTTGTACGCACGTGCCATATATAAATTGCCACCTCTGCTATATGCTCTCCGCCTTCGGCTGCTACAGGGCGCCGTTGCCCTCATAGTCCACCTCGTGGTCGAGCTGGTTGACAAACTGCTCATAGACCTCACGCTCCACGTCGCCCATGGCGTATTCCTTCTCGGCATCCTTTTTGATTTCGGCCACCCAGGCGCGACGCGCCTCCACGTAGTCGTTCTTGATGCGGCGGTCGTCCTGCTCCGAGATCTCCTTGATGCCGTAGTAGTCGAGGATGAGGCGGTAGGTCCAGGTCCATTGATAGACGCGGTAGTTGCGATGGATCTGCTCAAACCGCTCGATGACGTCGTGGATCGTGTCGAGCGTACCGTCCTTGATGTCCTCGATGAGGCGGTGCTCCTCCGTGGCGGGGAGCAGGAGTCCGCTGAGGTCGTTCCAGCGGCCCAGTCCCGTGTCGGTCTCGGGTTTGCCGAAGAATCCCCATTTGTGGGCGCGCTTCAGGACCGCCCCCATATAGATACGCAGGGCGATGTCGTAGTATTTGATGCCCTTCTTGAGCGACGAGGCATTGATGACATACTCGTGGTAGTTGTACGAGGTGACGTTGTCGCCGGAGGCCTGGCGGAGGTTTTCCAGGATGCGTTTGCCACGCAGAATCTCTCCCACGGAGAAGGGCGAGAGCCAATCGAAGTTGACGATGCTCTTATGGCATTTGGGCGATCTGCGGTCGCGCTTCGGCCATTTGCGAATGTCGCGGTAGAGACCCACGGTCGTGATGTTGCGGCCTGGCGAGAGCGTCATCTTGTCGCCATAGGCGATGAGGTAGGAGAAGGGCAGCGCCTGGGTGTTGGGATGGTGCATCAGTTTACCGAAGCAGACCGAGAACGATCCGATCGTGGCCGGCATGAGCAGGTAGGCGCCGCTGGCTGTCTTGGTGCCTCTCTCGAGCACGCCCCAGTGCATGGGACCCATCTTGTAGGCATGGTTGGAGAAGTTGGTGGCCGATCCCGCGTTGTAGAACGAGAACATCGATCCAATCAGCAGGCTGCTCTTGTGGTGGGAGGCCGAGAACGGGCCGCAGAAGGCCGCGCAGGCCTCGCCATTGCTCATGTAGCTATTGGCGAAGAAGACACTCTGGGAGGCCGTGAAACCGTTGGCCAACTGGCAGGCTTCGCCCACGAAGCAGTCTTGGATCTTCACGCTGTTGATAATGGAGCTGCCATCGGAGATGATGCTGTTCTCGGCAATGACGCCCGTGCCGATATAGACCGGGGCGTTGGCCGAGGAGAGGATCGTGCAGTCGCTCAGTCGTGAGGCGCCGCAGATCTCGCAGTCGTTGTCCACCACGGTATTGGTGATCTCCTTGGTGTTGACGATTTTCACTCCGTTGCCGATGGTGCCGCGGTCGGGGAGCGTGCGCTCTATCTCTTCGTTGACGAGTCGCCTGATGGCGTCCTTGAGTGCCTTGTCGCGGAAATGCTTCACCATGAAGGCGGCAAACTGGCTATTGAGGTCGTGGAAGAGGATGACGTTGCCGTCGCCCACCTCGTTGAGTACGGCGATGAGGTTGCCCTCACCAAAGGTGGCTCCCTCGGTCGTCTCCATCTGCGAGATGTTTGCGATATAGCAGTCGTTGCCGATGGTGTAGTTGTTGATGTAGTTGCCTGTCTTCTCGATGAGGCAATTGTCGCCGACGGAGACATTGCGGAGCGTGGCGTCGTTGATGCCCGAGTGTTTCTCGAAGCCGGCGCTTATCTCGATGTTCTTCTCCACCTTGCCCAGTCGGATGTCGCCATAGAACATCACGCGGTGGTAAAACTTAGGTGCCCAGCCTTCTACGGCTACCGTCACCCGTTGCCAGTCCTCGGCCCAGCAGCAGTTGGACTCCAGGACGGCAATCTCGTCTGTGGTCAATTTTCTATATTCCATCTTTCGTTTTTGGGATTAGTCCTCTGTGGGGTAGAGGAAATCATTGTATGGGTATTTCTGTACATGCAACTCGCGCACCCGCTTGTAGAGTACGTCGCGCATCTCGTCGATGTTCTCGCGCTCCTTGGCGCTGATGAAGAGGCAACTGTCGCCGAGCTTTGCCATCCACGTGCGTCGCAGCTCGTCGAGGGTGATGTTTTCGCGCGTGGCGGGGGTGAGGTCGTCCTCCTCCTTCTCCACCCAGCTATAGTTGTCGATCTTGTTGAAGATCATCATCATCGGCTTGTCGCTCGCCCCGAGTTCCTTGAGCGTGGTGTTGACCACCTCTATCTGCTCCTCGAAGTCGGGATGGGAGATATCCACAACATGGACCAGGAGGTCGGCCTCGCGCACCTCGTCGAGGGTAGATTTGAAGGAATCGACCAGGTCGGTAGGCAACTTGCGGATAAAGCCGACAGTATCGGCGAGGAGGAAGGGAAGGTTCTCGATAACCACCTTGCGAACAGTCGTGTCGAGCGTGGCGAAGAGTTTGTTCTCGGCAAAGACCTCGCTCTTGGCCAGAAGGTTCATGATGGTCGATTTGCCGACATTGGTATAGCCCACGAGGGCCACGCGGATCAGTCGGCCGCGGTTCTTGCGCTGGGTGGTCTTCTGTTTCTCGATTTCCACGAGGCGTTGCTTTAGGAGGGTGATGCGCTGGAGGATGATACGGCGGTCCATCTCCAGCTGCGTCTCGCCAGGTCCGCGCAGACCGACGCTACCCTTGCCGCCACCGCTTCCCGATCCACCGCCTTGGCGCTCCAGGTGGGTCCAGAGGCGCTGGAGGCGCGGCAGCATGTAGCGATACTGCGCCAACTCCACCTGCGTCTTGGCGTTGGCCGTCTGGGCGCGCATGGCAAAGATGTCTAGGATGAGGCTGGTGCGGTCGAGGATCTTCACGCCCAGTTCCTTCTCTATGTTGCGGATCTGGCGTGCTGACAGCTCATCGTCGAAAATGACCATGCCTACGGGCTCCTCCGCGTCTTCTCTTTCCTTGATATAGTTTCTGATCTCTTCGAGCTTGCCCTTGCCGACATAGGTCGTCTGGCTGGGGCCTCCTACGCGCTGGGTGTAGCGCTTCACGGTCACGGCGCCTGCCGTGTCGGCGAGAAATTCCAGCTCGTCAAGATATTCTTTGGTCTTGGCCTCGTCCTGGTCCTTGGTGATCAATCCGACCAAAATGGCGGATTCGGCCTTGGCCTCGGATATGACAAATTCTTTCATCCAGCTTAATTACTGTTTATAATACCGTGCAAAGTTACAAAAATCTTGAGACCTATCTTCCGTCGCGACGGCCTTTTTTAGTCCCCTTACTGTTATTTTTTATAAATTGTTGGGGGCTAAACATGTAGTTTGCACATTTTGTTGTACTTTTGCAGCGACAGAAACAGAGTCAATTTTACTTAGCTAAATCAGGAAAGTATGAGATTAATCATCGAAAGCGATTACAAGAAGTTGTCTGCATGGGCAGCTCGCCATGTGGTAGAGCGTATCAACGCCTTTGGACCTACCGAGGAGCGTCCCTTCGTGCTTGGACTTCCAACCGGCTCGTCGCCGGAGGGAATGTATGCTGAGTTGGTCAAGGCCAACCGCGAGGGACGTGTGTCTTTCCGCCACGTCATCACGTTCAACATGGATGAGTATGTCGGACTCCCCGAGAATCATCCGGAGAGCTACCACTCGTTCATGCGCCGCAACCTCTTCGATCATATTGACATCCTGCCCGAGAATATCCATATCCTCAACGGCAATGCTGAGGACCTGGAGGCAGAGTGTGACCACTACGAGGAGATGATTAAGGCCGCAGGAGGCATCGACCTTTTCATCGGCGGCATTGGCCCCGACGGTCATATCGCCTTCAATGAGCCGGGATCGAGCCTCACCAGCCGCACGCGCCAGAAGACGTTGACCACCGATACGATTATCGCCAACTCCCGCTTCTTTGACTACGACGTGGAGAAGGTGCCTCACTATGCTCTGACGGTCGGTGTGGGTACGGTCATGGATGCCCGCGAGGTGATGATCCTCGTCAACGGACACCATAAGTCGCGTGCGCTTCAGGCTGCTGTCGAGGGACCAGTGACCCAATGGTGGACCATCTCCGCCCTGCAGATGCACCAGCACGGCATCATCGTGGCCGACGAGGCTGCCTGCGAGGAACTGAAGGTGGGCACCTACCGCTACTTCAAGGATATAGAGAAAAACAACCTGTAAGCCTGCGGGCCCATGAATTTTGTCCCATAGACTTTGTACTTTGTACTTTTCCTGTGGGCTCATGGACTCACGGACTTATCGACAACACTACTACGGCAACAGCAAAGCGGGCTCGCCCCTGACAGGGGACGATGGCTCGCCTTTGCCGTAGGAGACTGAGGGAGAAGAAGGTAAGTTGGAGGGGATCGGCCGCTTAGGTTGAATCCCCGACAGACAATATAGAGAAAGGAAAAAGAATAATGAGATTGAATCTTAGCTCACAGATTGCATTCAACAAAGTGCCGGAGGAGTACTACCATCCGCGCTCTGCCGTGGAGCGCTCTGAGTTGACACGCCGCGAGAAGATCCCTACGGACATCTTCCCGAAGATGGAGGAGGGTGCTCAGGCTATCGTCGATGCGGTAGAGAAACTCATCAAGCAGAAGGACAGCGACGGAAGAATGTGTGTGCTCGGACTGGGAACGGGTACCTCGCTCACTCCTATCTACGAGGAAATGGTGAGACGCTACGAGGCGGGACAACTTAGCTTCCATAACGTCATCGTCTTCAACGCCTATGAATACTATCCGTTGAAGCCGGACGACAAGAACAGTTGTATCCGCCAGCTCCACGCACGGCTGCTCGACCGGGTAGATATCGCTCCGCAGAATATCTTCTCGCCCGACTCGACTATCAACCAAAACTATGTGCTCAACTACTGTCGCCAGTATGAGCAGCGCATCAACTCCTGTGGTGGCATCGACGTGATGCTGCTGGGAATCGGACGTATGGGCAACATCGCTACCAACGAGCCGGGATCTACCGTTACGTCCACCTCGCGCCTGATCCTGCTCGACCCCGTGGCGCGAGAGGAAATGTCGATGAGTTTTGCCTCGCAGGACTTGGTGCCGCCCTGTTGTATCACGATGGGTATTGCCACCATCCTCAAGGCGCGCAAGATCTATCTCACGGCTTGGGGAGAGAGTAAGGCCGACATTATCCAAAAGACGCTAGAGGAGCATGTGAGCGACTCCATACCGGCCTCGTTCCTCCAGACGCACAACGACACCCATTTCGTCATGGACCTGGCCGCGGCTTCGAAACTGACGCGTATCGTTCACCCGTGGCTCGTCACTTCGTGTGACTGGACCGACAAACTCGTACGATCGGCGCTCGTTTGGCTCTGTCAGAAGACGAACAAGCCTATCCTTAAACTCACCAACAAGGACTACAACGAGAACGGCCTCTCTGAGCTCTTGGCGCTCTATGGGTCGGCTTACAATGCCAATATCAAGATCTTCAACGATCTGCAGCATACCATCACGGGATGGCCTGGTGGCAAGCCTAATGCGGACGACAGCAACCGTCCGGAGCGTGCGTTGCCCTATCCGAAGCGAGTGGTGGTCTTCTCGCCACATCCCGATGACGACGTGATCTCCATGGGTGGCACGATTCGCCGATTGGTGCAGCAGAACCACGACGTCCATGTGGTCTATGAGACTTCGGGCAATATTGCCGTCGGTGACGAGGAGGTGACGCGCTTCATGCACTTCATCAACGGTTTCAACCAGTTGTTTGATCACAATAAGGACGAGGTCATCAAGGACAAGTATCAGGAGATCAAGCATTTCCTCGCCACCAAGAAGGATGGTGACATTGACACGCGTGACATTCTGACTATCAAGGGATTGATTCGTCGTGGCGAGGCGCGCACAGCGAGCACCTACAATCAGATACCTCTTGACCATGTCCACTTCCTCGACCTCCCGTTCTATGAGTCGGGCAGGGTAGAGAAATTCCCCATGACGGAGAAGGATGTGGAAATCGTCCGCGAACTGCTACGCAAGGTGCAGCCTCATCAGATCTATGTGGCTGGCGATTTGGCGGATCCCCACGGCACCCATCGCAAGTGTACGGATGCAGTCTTGGCTGCCATCGACCTGGAGAAACAGGAGGGAGCTCCCTGGCTCGAAGAATGCCGCATCTGGATGTATCGTGGCGCTTGGGCGGAATGGGAGATCGAAAATATCGAGATGTGTGTCCCGATGAGTCCAGAGGAACTTCGTGCCAAGCGCAACGCCATCCTCAAGCACCAAAGTCAGATGGAGAGCGCACCCTACCTGGGTAACGATGAGCGCCTCTTTTGGCAGCGAGCCGAGGACCGCAACCGGGCCACGGCAGAACTCTACGACCGTCTCGGACTAGCTTGCTATGAGGCTATGGAGGCTTTTGTGGAATATAAACCGCTCTGATATGAATCATTTTTCCACCCATCCTCTCCCGACTTGGGGGGAGGCGGGGTGGATTGCTTTGTCCCGACCGTTTGGGCCTAATAAGTGCTTAGATGTTTAATAAGTGCTTAGAGATTTAATAACTGCTCAGAGTTTAATAAACGCTTTGGGAAAATAATCCTCAGGGTCTAAAAATCGTTAGGGTCTGTTAATACGGACGATGGGGACGGGGCGTTTTGACCTGCAATCTATGAAACTATTCGCTTTTATCAAAAATTGGACTTTGCCGTTGTCGATGCTTTCGGGAGCGGCGCTTTACTTGTTGTTTGCCTTCATTCCTGCTTTCGACGGGGTCTCGCCAGCCTTGGGTGCATTCTTCGACGCCATCTTGCCGCTCTTTATGTTTTTGGTGCTCTTTGTCACTTTCTGCAAAGTGGATTTCCGAAAACTCGTGCCTGTGAAGTGGAACTACTGTGTGAGTCTTTTTCAGGTGGCCTTCGTGTGGATCTTGGTTGGCGCCATTCTCTTCTTCCGCCTGAAGGGCAACGAACTGACGTTTGTAGAGTCGGTCCTGACTTGCATTATCGCGCCTTGTGCCGCGGCAGCACCCGTAGTGACCGCCAAACTCGGCGGACGACTGGAGGAAATCACCACTTATGGCTTTCTCTCCAATTTCCTCTGTGCAATCCTAATCCCAGTTTGCTTCCCGCTCATCGAGCAGTCGTCAGCCCACGTCTCCTTTCTTGCCGCCTTCCTCCGCATCCTCTATCAGGTGTGTATCGTCTTGGTCTTGCCGATGGGATTGGCCTTCTTCGTGAAGCATTTCAAGCCTCTCCACGGCTTCCACCAATGGGTGATCAATGTCAAGGACCTGAGTTTTTATCTCTGGGCCGTGCAGTTGATGATCGTCTCGGGAGCAACGGTCAAGAATATCGTCCATGCTCATACCACTTTGCCCTTTCTCCTCGCCATCGCTTTCTCGGGCCTCCTCGTCTGCGTCGTTCAATTTGCCGTGGGCCGTTCTGTGGGCCGTCTCTTTGACCGGTCCATCGAGGCGGGTCAGGCCTTGGGACAGAAGAACACGGGCTTTGCCATTTGGATCGCTTTCATGTACCTCACGCCCCTGGCCTCTGTAGGACCGGGTTGCTATATTCTTTGGCAGAACACCATCAATAGTATCGAGATTTGGAAAAAGCGCAAGACGGGTCAACTCAAAACCGTCTGAGCGCAAGAAATGATAAAGTTGGGGTCACAGGTGTAAGTGGTTAAGAAACAAGGTAGGACAAGTATCTTGTAAGGTCTGAGCCTTGTTGTTATATAGGGGGAAAGATCCAAAACGTTTTTGCACCCCAAGAGTCTAGTTGCACCCCATGCGTCTAATTGAAATCCACGAGTCTAGTTGAAATCCAAGCGTTACTTGAAATTCAAGAGTCTAGTTGAAATCCAAGCGTTAGCAGAGCCTCAAATCCTTGTCAAGTCCAAAAATCCCGTTGTCCTGTCTCCTCCATCCTGCCTCCACAACAGGGGCAGGTATGGCCGTCCCAGATACGGATGCGGTCTGATCCACACTGGAGGCACAGGCGTCCCACCTCGGAACGGAAAGACGGGGCTGCGTCGCCTATGACGCCCCCAACGACCAGTGGCTGGAGGCTGTGGCAGTCGGGGCAGGTCATCGTGGAGATATGCTGTCCCATGAAGCCGCGTCCCTCATAGACGTCGGCCTCGTAGCCACATTGCTTGCAGCGAAATTGCTTTTCCATGCCATCCTTACAGTCCCTTGTACAGTTTCTCATATTTTCTCGCAACCGTGACGAAGTCGTGGTGGCGGAGGACGTACGTCCAGCTATCCTGTTTCAACAGGCCGATCAGTTCAGGACTAAATACCAACCATTCGAGCGCATCGTACACGCTATCATAGTAGGGCTCGACATTCATGATAGGTCGGTAAACCTCCTCGTTGATAATCTCGTAGTTTTCGGGTTCGCCACCTCCCACGCAGATCAAACCATGTGCCATCGCCTCCAGGGGATTCATGGATGGCGTGTAGCTATAGAGCTGGTCGAGGATCACATCGCACCCGTTCATCATCTTCACATACTCATCGAAGGGAACGCCCTCTGCCTTGCGAAGCACCACCTTGTCGGGGAATTTACGGCAGATCTCTTCGGCAGCCCGTAGCATGATGTCCGTACCCTTGTATTCGCTTCTGCCCTTGCTGATGCCGATGAAGAGTTTGAGCGGCGGCGTAAAATCAGAACTGGGCATTGACTCTCGGATGTGGATGGGGAAGGGAATGAACGTGGTCTTGTCAGGGAAGAGCGGCTGGTAGCAGGCCCAGTATTCGTAGAGACCCGCTACGATTGCGTCGCAGTCAGCCGCTATAAACTGGTTTAGCCGTCCCTTGGCCGTCCCTAGCCACTCGCGTCGCTCCTTGACGGCATCGGCGTTGTTGCGCAGCTTCTTTCCGATGTTGAAGTCGCTATATCGCAAGGGCATTTTGGTGGAGTTGACTTCCACCCAGTAGTAGTCCATGCCGAAAGCTCCGAGCACCACTCGCTTGTTGTGCTTTCGGAGATAGCGATAGAGGAAGAACAAGCGTTCGGCCTTCAGTTCAAAGAACATCGGGTTGATGAGTTGCACCACGTCGAAGCCCCTGAGTCGTGGCAGGAGACTGAGGATGCGGGCATAGAGGCGCACGCCAGCCAACCGTCCCGTGGGGCGCGCCACATCGATGTCCCGTGGGTAGTTCTTCCAGAAGTCGCCATTGGAGCAAACTACCACATCGTGGCCCAGCGCATGGAGGCCTTCCGCCAGCGTAGCGTGGACATTGCTATATTCGCCTAGCAATAGAATCTTCATCTGACAACCAATGGAATTGAATAGAGTAGCACCTTGCGTCCTGCCTTGTTGTTCATCATCGTGGCGAAGAGGCGATACTTGTTGGTGTAGTGCTTCGTAGGAAGCGGATAGAGACCCCGTCTGCGCAGTCGCAGGAGTCCGCGCTCCAGGTGGCGAGCACTCCGCGTGTAAGTGATGATGTTGACGAGATAGTCCATCGTCAGTTGATCTACCCTTCGTTGCAGAGCCGCACGGTCGTCAGCAGGCAGTCGGTCGAGTCGCTCGGTGAGCGTGTCTAGGACCGTCAGCAGGTCGTCCAGCCTCCTTGCTTTCGCACGGTTGTCGTCGGCCTCCATCACGGAACCCTCGCGCTTGCGGTAGTAGTAGGCCACGGCATCCGTATCGACCAACTGTTCGGCACGAAGCATCAGTTGCGGCGTAAACTCCTCGTCCTCCCTTGTGATGCCCTCGTGGAAGCGAAGGTTGCCGAGCAGCGAGCGACGGAAGAGGTAACCCCAGACGCAGGATCGCAGGTTGTTGTGGCGCAGATAGTCGCTGCCACTCATGGGGCCCCGATCAGAGGCAGTCCCCATGCTCTCCTGTTCCTTCGCCGACGAACGGAAGACGACCATGTCCGCCTCTTGGAAGCGGATAGTGTCGAGACAGTGTTCGTAGCCACTGCGAACTAGACGGTCGTCGCCATCGACAAACTGGATGTATCGGCCCTTGGCGATGCCCAGTCCCGTGTTGCGTGCCGCAGCCGCTCCCTTGTTCGGTTGTCGTATATAGATGATTTGGTCTATCCCGTCGGCCAGTGCCGCCAGTGGCGTATTTATGGATCCGTCATCGATGACGATTATCTCCCGTTCCTCCTGTGTGAGCGAGAGGTCCATGATGCTGTCGAGCGATTCCCGAAGCATATCGACCGGCAAGTTATAGGTCGGGACGATGAAACTCACGAGCGGTTGCGCCCCATGAGCTGGTGTGTAAGATGGATGAGTTGGCATAAGCGTTTCATTCCTAATAGTTGCAACAATAATAGTTTGAGGCTGCCGAGGAAGCGTCGGCGCGGCAGTTGAGGCTCCTTTCCCGTCAGGTCATAGACCGACAGTTGAATGTTGAGCACGTGCGCATAATAGGCCGCATCGACCTCGTTGCCTTCTCCGATGTAGGCGAGATGTGCGTCGAGCAAGTCCTGCAGTTCGCGTCCCGTGGCCTTTCGGGTGATTCCATCGGGGTTGTCTGTATAGTGGTAGAATCCCTCTGGGGTGGTGGCGATGACCTTGGCCGATTGCATCAAGGGTGGCAGCGTGTGGACATCCTCAAAGAGCTGTCCCACGGGAAAGCGTACCGTGTCGAATAGTCGGCGCCGGTAGATCTTGTTCCATGCGTAGGTGTGGGCGTAGGCGCGTCCTTCGAGCCAGTAGCGGGTAGTGTTGTCGTAGCGTCGCTGGGGGAGGAGAAGTGGATGCTGCTCGCTGCCTCCCTCGCGCACTATCACCGAGTATTCGAGCAGGTCGATGTCAGGTTGCGTCTGTAGGATGGGCAACAGACGAGCATAGAGGCCCTCGTCGAGGTAGTCGTCCGAATCGACAAAGGTCAGGTAGTCGCCTTGCGCCAGTTCTATGCCCGCATTGCGAGCAGCAGAGAGTCCCGCGTTGCTTTGGTGGACGACACGTACATGAGTGTCACGTCGTGCCCATTCGTCGCACATCCGCGGGCAGTTGTCGTCGCCTCCGTCATCGACGAGAATGACCTCGAAGTCGTCCAAATCTTGCCGTAGCACCCCCTCCACACAGCGGTCGAGCGTGCGTTCCACATGATAAACGGGTATGATGATGCTTAATATCATAGATGAAATTACGCTGCAAAAATAATAAAAAGTTTTAATCTACGTTTACTTTATAGATGAAAAAATCGGGAAGATCTTCAAGTTACGGTAATATACTCAAAAACACGGGGCTTTTTGGGGGTGTTCAGGCGCTGAATATCCTCGTAGGCGTCGTGCGCAATAAGCTCGTGGCCCTCATCCTGGGGCCTCAGGGTATGGGCCTGATGTCGCTCTTCAACTCTACGACGAAGCTTGTAGGCGACAGTACCAATTTCGGTATTGCCATGAGTGGTGTGCGCAATATTTCCGAGGCCTATGACGCGGGCGACGCCCAGCGCCTCAACGACACTGTCCTCATGGTGCGATCTTGGTGTATGATCACCGCCATCTTTGGCATGTTGCTCTGTGCGTTGCTCAGTCCTTGGCTGAGTCGCTTCACCTTTTCTTGGGATGGCCACACGCTCCATTTTATCTTCCTTTCGCCAGCCGTATTTCTTACAACCATTACTGGAGGAGAGCTTGCTATCTTAAAAGGTGCCAGACGGTTGCGCGATTTGGCTAAAGTTTCAATTTGGAATGTTCTTCTCGCTCTTTTGCTTACCATTCCGCTCTATTATTTCTTCCAAGATGCGGCCATCGTCCCATCCATCGTGCTGATGGCCCTCACCCAGCTTCTGCTCACTATCGGCTACTCCTACCATCTCTATCCGCTTCGCCTCTCGCTCTCCCGTCGCGTCTTGGGGCGTGGTATGAGTATGGTGCGGCTCGGCGTGGCCTTTGTCCTGGCAGGCGTGCTCGGTTCGCTGGCCGACTTCCTCATCCGCAGTTACCTCAACAATGTGGCGCAGATCGACACCGTGGGCCTCTATAATGCGGGCTACATGATGACGATGACCTATATCGGCATGGTATTCTCGGCCATGGAGACTGACTATTTTCCCCGTCTCAGTGGCGTCTGCGAACGCAGTTTCACGTTTTCTCAGACTGTCAACCGCCAGGCCGAAGTGATGCTCTTGGTCGCTGCTCCCATCTTGATTGCCTTCTCTTTTTCTTTGCCCATCCTCCTTCCCTTGCTCTATTCCCACCAGTTTATGTCTGTCCTTGGAATGATGCAGGTGATGGTGATTGCCATGTATTTCCGAGCCATCAAACTCCCCGTGCAGTATATTCCCCTGGCCAAGGGCGACTCCCGGTCCTACCTTTTGCTGGAGGGTATCTATTCTGTGATGATCGTCTGTGCCGTCATCGGTTTCTTTAGTCTGTGGGGACTGACGGGAGCCGGTATCGGCATTTCGCTCGTCTCCTTCCTCGACCTGCTGGTCACTTTCGTCTATGCGCGCTACCGCTACCACTACCATCCCTCCGTCGGACTGCTGCGTTGCTCTGCCGTCCAGGTGCCTTTGGGACTGCTGGCTTTCGCCGCCACCTTCCTGTCCTACCATACCGTGGCCTACTGGCTTGCGGGCGCCGTCCTCTTCCTTGTCAGCATGGCCGTATCGCTCCATTTCTTCCGTTCCAATACCGACCTGATGCAGCACGTCAGAAGTCGTTTCTTGCGCCGTTTCCACCATGAGCAGCAAGATTAGCATCCTTATGGCCGTCTATAATGCGGCCCCTTATCTCCGTGAGAGTATCGAGTCGATACGTCGTCAGACATTCAAGGAGTGGGAACTCATCGCCATCGATGACGCCTCGACAGACGATTCGCGCGCGATTCTCTCCAACTATGCCGAGGCCGACCCGCGCATCCGTTTGATCTCCTTGCCCCACAATGGCGGACAAGGCAAGGCCCGCAACGAAGGACTACGCCAGGCCCAGGGCGACTACATCTGCTTTGTCGATAGCGACGACTGCCTTGCCCCCGACGCCCTGCAAAAGATTGTGGATCGCTTTGAGGCGCAGCCTGAGGCGGATAGTGTCCTTTTCCGTCTTGTCTTTTGGCATGCTGATGGCCGACGAGAGCCCTATCCTATGCAGGACACATACGACGAGGAGGGTAGAACTGCTTTCGCCGACAGTCTGACATGGAAGATCCATGGCGTCTATGCCGTCCGGGCTTCCATCCACCAGCGTTATCCCTATGACACGTCGAGCCACGCCTATAGCGACGACAACACCACGCGTCTCCATTTCCTGGCTTCCCGAAGGGTAGTGGCTACTGATGCCGACTATTATTATCGCCAGCACGATCAGTCCGTCACCCATCGCATTGACGGACATCGTTTCGACTACCTCCTGGCCAACGAGAGCATGAAACGCCAGCTCCTCTCGCTCCAGGTTGATGATGCGCTCGTCTCGCTCTACGAGAATGAACGATGGAAAAATCTCATTGACGTCAGCCTCTTCTACTATCTCCACCATCGCCAGCTCAGTGGCGAGGATCGCGCGCGTGGACGCCGCATCCTGCGATCCACATGGGAAAGTATAGAAGTCCAAAGGCTCAGTCCCGCCTTGTGTCGCAAGTTTGGTTATAGGCCCATCCGTTGTAGTTGGACCATCTTCTGTTGGCAACTGAAGGCCTACTTTTTCCTTCGTGGATTGTTGGGGAAGAATAAGGGGAAATAGAAGTGCAGAGAAACAGTCAGCCAAAGAAACCTTCGCTTATCGGCCCCACGCTTTTACGTTTTCACGCGACAACAACCGAAACAAATTGGGAGAGCATTTATTCTTCCTTTTGTGTTTTGTCTGACAGATTATTAGGAGAGCATTTACTCTTCCTTTTGTGTTTTTGTTTGATAGATCAGTTGGGAGAGTTTCTATTCTTCCTTTTGTGTTTTTGACAGGTGAAAGGCCAGTCGTTCGTCTCCGTTCCAGCAATGGATCAGGCCACAGTAGGTGAAACCCTCTTTGGCGATAGCATGGCGCATGGGCGCGTTGTCCTGGTGAGTGTCGATACGCAGGGTGTCGTAGCGAGTGAGTGCAAAGCGGATGATATGGTGAAAAATGCCGTGACGGTCCCCGCTGCTTGCGATACGGTGGATCGTGGCGTAGGGACGGTTGTCGGGCCACTGCCCGTCGTAGATGACAGTATAGGTAGGATCGACTCCGCTTCTAAGGACAAAGGTGGCTACGGTCCGTCCTTCCGAGAGACAGACGAAGCAGTCGCCATGCGCTATGTCCTCGCGAATCAATTCCTCGGCAGGATAGCCCTCCGTCCATTGGTTGGGATTGCCTTTGTCTGCCATAAACTGGCGGGCGTGGCGGAATATCTCTTGCATACGGGGAATGTCCTCCTCCGTAGCCAGTCTGATCTTCATGGGATGGTCTGTTGTTTCCATTTTCTACTTTTGTTTGCGTTTCTTTCTACTCGTATTTACGTCTCTCGCGCTTTTATACAGGAAGAATACAATGATTAGGACAATGACAAGGTCCTCAACAGTTGCTGGAAGCAGTCTTTTTTATCAGTTGAGTGATGGCAACCTTCTCCGTGCTTAGGACATCACGAGTGAGAGGACACCACTGATGGCGATATAAGCATAGGAGATTTTCTTCACGACATCGGTCGAGAGGCGGTGGAACACCTTGCTCCCCACCCATGTGCCAATGGCCACGGCAAAGATGCCATAGAGGAAGGCGTGGCCCACGGCTGGCGTGAGAAAGCCGTTGTGAATGCGGAACCCGAGCATCATGATATTGCCCAGCAGCAGATAGGTCATCGTCAGCACCACATACTCGTCCTTGTCCTTGGCGCAGGCCAGGAAGTAGAGCACTGCTGCAGGTCCGTGCATGGCGAAGAGTCCACCCATGACACCCGAGATGGTGCCCATGGTGATTTGTACCGGCAGCGTGGGCTTCACCTTGACATGCTTGCTGATGGCAAGAAACCAAAGGCTGGCGATGATGAGCATCACGCCGAGGATGTGTTTCAACAGGTGGTCGTCGGCGACAGAGACAAAATGGATGGAGGCACACGACGAGACGATGAAGGTGATGAGGATCGGCGTGAGCTTATGCCAATCGATCTTCCTCCAGTTTTTGAAAGCCACGAGGATGGATCCTGCCATAGCCAGAATGCCCGATAGCGTTGTCGCCTCGCCGTAGGAGGGGAGGAGATAGGGCAGCCACGCCATCGTGAAGACGCCAAAGCCGAACCCGCAGACGCGCAGCACGAATGCGCCAGCGAGGCTCAGAAGAAAAATAAGTATCTCGTTCATCGTATGATTTTTGCAATTCGCATGCAAAAGTACGGTTTTTTGACGAGATAATGAACGTGAAATCAAAAAAATGAGGAGACGAGATAGGTCCGAATTCGTTTCTGACCCTCATCGTCTCCCCAAACGCCTTAAAGAAGTCCTATTATTCTTATTAGAAGCGGTAGCCAACCGTAAGAAGCAGTTGACTGCGGTTGTTTTTTACTTCGCTGACCGTTCCGATATTGTCCTCTGCCGTCGATTCACGATCGACATAGTCCGCAAACGGATGGAAGTCACCCTTTTGCGTACTGTACTGATACGCCAGGTCGATATTCCAGTTGTCAATATTGTAGCCCAAGCCGCAGGTGAAGCGGTTGGTTGCCTTCCAGTTGGTGTAGTCTCCGCTGCTGGTATAGTAGATACCCGGCGAGTGGACGAGGTTGCCGTTGTCGTAAACCCCCTTCACGCCCTGATCATCATAGTGAGCACTCTCGTAGTTGTAGCCCACACGGAGCGCGAGATTGCTGATCGGCTTATATTCAGCACCCAGTTTGAGCAGGCTCACGCCCTTGAGCGTCTGGCTGGTGTGCTCGTTCATGTCGGCATCGTTATGAGAGTAGGTGATGACGTCATCATAATACCAGTCGATGCGCTGTCCGTCGATGATGCGCGTCTTGGTCGTGGAGTAGTCAGCATACTCATAGGTAGCACCGAGCGCCAATTGCTTGCCGACGGTGTGTCCGAGCGAAAATCCGAATTTCCACGGCGTGAAGATTTTGTAGTCGTATGACTCCACGTTGCCCCCTTCGACGAGCGAACCCGTGATAGAGTTGCTGTAGCTCATGGTGAGATCGTACCATGTCGGCGTCTGTACATAAGCACCGAAGCGGAACGGCGAGGTCTCGATCGGGCGCACGATGATACCCAGTTTGAGGTCGATACCATCACCATCCACCGATCTGATGTCACCATAATTGACAGGATAGTTGCGTCCATCGCCCACCAAGTTCTCTGTATAAATTCCTCTGTGTCGGTAGTTCACATCCTTGTAGCTCGCCGTCAAACCGAGATAGACAGCATCGCTGAGGTTGGCGCTGAGGTTGAAGTCATAATCACCGATGTAACCATAGTGCTCACGGTTGATTTGGTAGTCGGCAGCCGGGTAGTTATAGACCTCGCTGCCATCCATTTTGAATCCCTTCACGTTGAGGTGGTCGAAGCCCGAATACGCTCCGTCGTCGCCGTCAAAGGCACCGTTGCGCAACTTCTGATACGTCAGTTTGTTGGCTGAAGCATTGTTCAGTCGGTTGGCCGCTCCCAGCAGAAAGTTGAAGTTCTTGCTCTTGTAATAGTTGAAGCCCATGTTGACAAACGTCCGTTCTCCAGCTCGCATGGCATAGACGAAGCCCACCTGGTCGAAACTGGCGTTGGTCTTGTCACCTTTGACATACGCTGGCGCATTGCCCTGCATCACCAGTCCTCCCGATATCGTCACTTGACTGCGGCGGAAGAATCCGATACCTGCTGGGTTCGACTGCATGGTACTGATGTCTGCGCCCAGCGCCTCCATCGCTCCACCCATACCGACGTAGCGTGCCGTACCGTTTAGGTCGCTTCCTGTCAGCTTCTCGTTCTCGTAAGTCTCCTGCGCAAAGCCAGGAAGCGTTGTCAGCGCTGAGGCTATCAATAGATATTTTGCTTTCATTACTCTGATTTTTCTTGTCCGAAGATCCGTTGTTGGTCGTTATTGCACCTTATTGGTCGTTGTTGCACCTGATTGGTTGTTGATGCGCTTGTACCACTCATGCCAATCATACTGCAAGGCCCCTTTATCGGCGACCGCCAAAGCTGCCGTGGCTTCCGCCACCTCCGCGGCTTCCGCCACCAAACGACCCTCCGCTACGGCTTCCACCGCCGAAGGAACCTCCACCGAAGGAAGACCGGCTACCTCCGAAGGAAGAACCGCGTGGCGAGGCTTGCTGCGGCGTATAGGACCGCGTGCCCGTGGTCTGCTGACTGGGATTGTAGCGGCGAGACCCGCCGAAGTTGCGTTCCCTCTGTGTGCCGTTGTTCTCGCGGTTCATGCCCGACGGGCGCGTTGCGCTTCCCGGCCGTCTTTGGTTGCCAAACGATCCCTGTTGCGAAGCCCCCATGCCGAAGTGGCGGTCAGGCCGCGAGAAGGAGTGGTTGCGCGTGCCCGTATGGCCTACCCAAACCGTGGAGGGATAGCCCCATCCCCAGCCGTAGCCCCAGTAGCGCGGATAGTGCCAGGCCCAGTAGCTGCCGCCCCAGCCGTAGTGCCAGGACCAGGACGCATAGTAAGGCCAGCCCCACAGACTGTCATAATACCACGGTGATCGCCATCCCCAGGCCCAGCTGTTCGCATACCAAGGATCGTACCAGTAGTTGGAGAAATAGGGGTCATACCAGCCGTAGAAGTTGTCAAAACGTCCCATGCGGCGACTGTAGGCGAAGTCATCATCATCGTCAAACGCATAGGGGCTGCTGAAAGGATAGACCGTGTCGGTGGAGAGCGTTCCGTCGGCGCCATAGAAGCCGATGATGTCGTTGCCCAGCGAGTCCGTGCCTATCTTTTGGTAATAACTTCCAAGGGTGTGACGGCGGTTATACTCGTCGTCGCTCATATCGAGTCCACCGTAGTAGGGTGCGCCGTCGCAGTCCGTCACTGTCGATTTGACCTCGTCCTTGTCCACTGCCGGATTGAAGTAGAGGTCATCCTGTGCCATCATCCCCAGCGGGATGGCAGCGAGGAGTACTGATAGTAATCTTACGCGTTTCATATTTATGTCCCTTTCTTGATGTTCTTGGTGAATCGTATGCTCTGTCGAAAGCCTGCGTCCCTCCTTGCCTTTTCGGATTCTTTCTGGCCGAAAAAGACCGTTTGGGGGCTTCCTTGTGCAAAAATACCACCTATTTGCGATGCAAATGTACGGATTTTCCCTAATCTATGGTAGGTTTTTCCCTAAATTTTATAATTTTGCACGTATCTTTTAACAGAGACACGACCGATATAAGAAAATAGCAATGAAATATACAGAGATTACCTTTACGATTACGCCTGATAGTGAGACGGCCCGCGACCTCGTTTCTGCTCTTTCAGGCGACTGCGGTGTCGATTCCCTTGAGGAGCGCGACGACCACCTCATCGGCTATGTTGCCACCGACTGTTTCGACCCCGTTGGGCTGCAGTCCGTTCTCGACGACTTCCCCATGCCCGATGTGAAGGTGACCTTTTCCGCCCAGCAACTGGAGGACCACAACTGGAACGAGGTGTGGGAGGCCCACGGCTTCGATCCCATCGACGTGGATGGCCGTTGTATTATCTACGACGCCAAGCGCGGACTCGAAGGCCATGATCCGTCTGCTTCCTCCAATCCGTCTGTTTCCCCTGATGCGGCTTCCCGCGATGAGGCTCCTCTTTATGTAGGTATCGAGGCCGTCCAGGCCTTTGGCAGCGGCACCCACGAGACCACCCAGATGATCGTCTCCTCGCTCCTTGACATGCCGTTGAAGGGCAAGCGCGTGCTCGATTGCGGCTGCGGCACAGGCATCCTCGGCATCGTTGCTGCCAAGTTGGGCGCCCGCGAGGTTGTCGGCTACGACATTGACGACTGGAGCGTGCGCAACGCCCAGCACAATGGCGAGATCAACGGTGTGGAGATGGAGATTTTTGAGGGCGACAAGCTGGTTCTGAGCCATGTGAGCGGCCTTTTCGACCTAATTCTCGCCAATATCAACCGCAACGTCCTTCTGGCCGATATGGACAGTTTTGTCGAGGTGCTCGCCCACGACGGCAGCCTCATTCTCAGTGGTTTCTACGAGATGGACATTCCTTTGCTCGAAGAAGCCGCTACTCGTCAAGGCTTGGTAGTGAGTCGGGTGTCTGTTCGCGGCGACTGGCGCTGTCTCTTATTACAACGACCTTCCGCTCAGGGATAGTCAGCTGCTTCAGGTCATAGTAGCTCCCGTTGTAGATATTGAGATCGACGTAGGTACCAATGCCCGGCATTCGCCCTGCGTCGGTATGCTGCCAAAACTTCCACGGCCCGCGATAGCCCATCTTGCTCACATAGTAATGGGCTATCCAGTACGGGTAGCCATCGAAGCGCGAGTCGTTGAGATACTTCTGTTTGAAATTATAATACGTATAGATGATTGGCTTCACCTGGTAGTAGTCCTCCACGATGTGAAGCCATGTGAGGATGTTTCGCTGAAACTCCTCCGTGCTGAGATCTGCGGGTTTCGTCTCCACATCAAGCACGGGCGGCAGGTCTCCCGGTTCCAGCCGCACCATCGCCGTGAAGTAGTACGCCTGTCTGCGCGGCGACGACTGGTTGCTCCAGAAGTGGTATGCGCCTCGGATGAATCCCGCCTCCTTGGCATTGTCGAAATTCTCCCTAAACCGTGTGTCGATATGGCTGTCGCCCTCCGTGGCCTTGACGAAGACAAAGCGTAGCGGATCGTGCGCCACCAGCGCGTTGCGCAGTCTGTGCCAGTTGATGTGGCCCTGGTGGTGACTGATGTCAATGCCGTGGATGGAGTACCCCTTCGGATAGTCCGGGTCGCCATAGATTGCGCGCCATCTGAATCCCGTAGGAGCGACGAAAGCCGCGTAGAACACCCAACTGTAGGCGATCATCACGAGTACGCCCACAGTCCACCTTGCCCTGCCAGGAAGCTGGCAGAAGGATTGGATCAAACGGTTGAGGAGACGAACGGCTTTCATGACTCTGTTGTGGATGTTCAGGTACTTTGGTTGTTGATACGGTTGTTATTGATTCGTTTGTTTCTGATTCGTTTGTTATTGATTCGTTTGTTGCAGCTATGGCAGTTGCAGCTATGGCAGTTGCGGCTACGGCGGTTGTAGCGGTCGCTTTTTTCTTTATTTTCCCATCGACCTCATCCCCTCCCGCCTTCCTGCTGAGCAATCGGGCAGGGGAGGGTGATAGTCTTATGGGATCGTATTACTACTACTGATTACTACTACTTACTGCTGCTTGTTATTAGTACTTATTGTTACTACTTTATTGTGACTTATTACTACTTCTTCTGTTGCACTCTGTCTTCGTTGTCCAGTTTCAGCGTCAGCGTCGTTTGGTCGCAGACGTCGGAAGGTCCCCAGTACTGCACCGGTCCTGGATAGAGGTAGCAAGTCTTGCGCGCCCACTCCTCACGCCTTGCGGCGAAAGTCTGGAACGGACGTCCGTTGAGATTGACGAGCGCTTTGCGGATGACCGGGTTCAGTTTTCCGTTTCTGCGCTCCATGTTCATCATCATTGTCAGAGGCACGCCTCCCGGCACCCAGTCCTCTGACTTCTCCGTGAGATGCTTCACGAGCGCCATGTAGCCCGTCTTGTCGCAGGCGATGAGCATCGCCGCACTTGTGCCGAGCGCATAGCAGTAGTCGGCGTCGAAATTGGAAGGTGCCGCACAGCGTCCCTCATAACCGAAGAAATGGTGCTGCGCCGCATACTTGCCTACGAAGAGCCCCTCCTTCTTCCATTCCGCCAGTTTCACTCCCACCATGTCCGAGAGCAGTTTCTCCGTCTCGATGAGCGAGACCGGCACATTGCCGTGCGGGTCGCGGTCGAGGGAGAGCTGGAGCGCTACCTCCTTCGGCAGCGTGGCGAAGGTGGCGCGGTTCTTACCCTTCAGATGGTCGAGGATATAAGTCCATTGCGCCTCCTCGTCCAGGTCTCGGTACTCGGCGCCGTTGGTCGCCAGCAAGTCGTTGAGGTCCTGGATCAGACGGCCGATGGCCGGGATAAACTCGATCAGTCCCTCCGGCACCAATACCACGCCGAAGTTGTTGCCCTGAGCTGCACGATGCGCCACGATCGTGGCGATATACTCCACGATATCGTTGAGCGAAAGGTCCTTCTGCTGGATCTCTTCCGAGATCAGACAGATGTTGGGGTGCGTCTGGAGCGCACATTCCAGTGCGATATGCGAGGCCGACCGGCCCATGAGTTTGATGAAGTGCCAGTATTTGCGTGCCGAGTTGCAGTCGCGCGAGATGTTGCCGATCAGTTCCGAGTACGTCTTGACCGCGGTGTCAAATCCGAAGGACGTCTCCACCTGGTCGTTCTTCATGTCGCCGTCGATCGTCTTCGGGCATCCGATCACCTGCACGCCGTATTTTTTTGCCGCGTAGTATTCCGCCAGCATGCAGGCGTTGGTGTTGGAGTCGTCGCCACCGATGATGACGAGCGCCTGGATATCGAGTTTGCGTATGATCTCCATGCCCTTCTCAAACTGATCCACCTCTTCCAGTTTGGTGCGTCCCGATCCGATCATGTCGAAGCCACCCGTGTTGCGGAATTGCTCGACGAAGTCTGCCGTGATCTCCTTGTAGTTGTGATCCACCAGTCCGCTCGGTCCCATGAGGAAACCGTAGAGGCGGTTTTCGGGATCCAGTTGTTTCAGCCTGTCGAAGAGACCGCTGATGACGTTGTGTCCGCCCGGTGCCTGTCCGCCCGAGAGGATGACACCCACGTTGACCCGTTTTCTCAGCATTATCTCACCCGGCTCAAAACTGATGAGCGGCAGGCCGTATGTGTTGGGAAACAATTTCTTGATCTCATCCTGATTGTCCACGCTGTGAGTGGGCTTACCTTCTTTTACCTTGACGGCGCCACGGAGAGCCATTGGTAGTTTGGGTAGGTAGGCGGCTCTCTCTTTCTGTAATGCGCTTATTTCCATAGAATGTATCTATTTGTGTTGACTAATCCTGCTTCTTGCAGAGAAGCTATATTATTTTGCAAAGTTATGGAATTTTCGTCAGAAAACGGCAAAAACCCCATTAAAAAAGAATTTCAAGAAGTTTTTTCCCCGATTCGTTTGCCGTTCCCCATTTTTTTCCTATCTTTGAACCATCAAAAGCAATTATTATCGTCTAATCGTATAAAAAAATTGAATCATGGCAAAAAGAAGAGAACTCAAACGCTCGATCAACTACATTTGTAGTGACCTGTTCGCAGAGTGCATGGCAGCATCATTATATAATGGTACGCCCAATCCCGAGGACGTGAAAAACCTCCTCACCTCCATCCTCACCATGCACAGCAGCTATATCTGCCGCGTCTCCCATGTCGAGCCCGGCATGAAGGCGAGCGTTTACTTCCAAGATCTCAAGACCCATTTCAACAAGGACGTCAACGACGTGATCGACCAGATCAACGGTCTTCACTAACATTATATATAAAGGTAAAACACTCGGAAGGGCGACCCGGCCCCGCTCTGTGGCGGCTGGGTCCTCTCCGCTATTGTGAGGATGTGTCGAGACCCTGGCTTTGACATAGCCTCCTGCGGCGTATAGCCACGGCTGATCGGCTTGGAAACCGAATCTGCGTGCCCGTGTGTGGTGCGCCACCGAGTGTTCATGTCTCACCAATGTTTGGCAAAATGCTACGAAATCTTTGTCAGTTTTTGCTCTACCGCCTGATGGGGTGGAGAAAAGAGGTCACGACCGATCTCCCCACGAAAGGCATCATCTGTCTCGCCCCCCATACCAGCAACTGGGACTTCATCATCGGCCTGCTCTATTCGCGCGCCGAAGGCATCTGGAGCAACTTCCTCATGAAGCGTGAGTGGTTCTTCTGGCCCCTAGGTCCCCTCTTCCGCCATCTGGGCGGCATTCCCGTTTGGCGCGACCGCCGTTCCTCCCTCACCGACCGCCTCGCCGAGTCCGCCCGCCAGGCCGACCGGTTTATGATCTGCGTCACCCCTGAGGGTACCCGTTCGCTCAATCCCGACTGGAAGAAAGGGTTTTATTTTATTGCCCAGAAAGCCGGCCTCCCCATCATCCTCTACGCCATCGACTACGAGAAGAAACTGATCGTCTCGACCAAGACCCTCCATCCCACGGGCGACGTAGAGAAGGACATGCGCGAGATCAAACTCTATTTCAAGGACTTCAAGGGAAAAATCCCCGAGAAGTTCACCATCGGCGAGGTGTAAGAAATTCATCCTCGGTGAGGGGAAAATATCATCGTGGAGAAAAACACCATTGGGAGGAGTTGCCCCTGCGAGTGGAAAAGAGTTGTAGAAAGAAGTATAATAAAAGAGGTGTAAAAAGACTCATCATGTGTAGAAAACTGTTGGCAACGTTGCTTGCCGCCACTTTGTTCACCCCCTGTCTGGCTCAGTCCACGACGTGGGGGAAAATTCAATACAAGGGTCACCCTTGGGTTGAGAACGTCTCGCGTCCCAACACCATCAGCCACGGCCTCCAGGGTCGCCACCTCTCCCTATGGGCCAGCCATGGCCGCTACTACGACATCGGCAAGGGCGAGTGGCGCTGGCAGCGTCCCTTCCTTTTCTGCACGACCGAGGACCTATACACCCAGACTCTCGTCGTCCCCTATCTCATCCCGATGTTGGAAAATGCTGGCGCCAACGTCTTCACGCCCCGCGAGCGCGACTGGCAGCGCAACGAGGTGATTGTCGATAACGACCAGCGATCCAGCGGCTATCTCGAGCTCACCACCAAGGAACAGTGGAAACTCACGGGCAAGCCCGGCTTCGCCCTCCACGGTGGCACCTATGCCGACCTGGAGAATCCCTTCCAGGCTGGATCCGCCCGCCAGGTGAAGGCCCGCAAGCGCCGTAAGCGCCTCTCCGAAGCCTCCTACCAGCCCTATTTTCCCGAGCCAGGCCGCTACGCCGTCTATGTGAGCTATCAGACCCTGCCCAAGAGCGTCGATGACGCCGAATACACCGTCTATCACAAAGGCCAGGCCACGACCTTCCATGTCAACCAGCAGATGGGCGGCGGCACCTGGGTCTATCTCGGCACGTTCGACTTCGACCGCGGCAGCAATGCCTACAACCGCGTCGTCCTCTCCAACTACAGTCGCAGCAAGGGCGTGGTGACCACCGACGCCGTCCGCTTCGGAGGCGGCATGGGCAATATCACGCGAGGCGGCACGACCAGCGGTTTGCCCCGATCCCTGGAGGCCGCCCGCTACTACGCCCAGTGGGCTGGCGCTCCCAGCAGCGTCGTGAGCCGCTTCAATCAGACCAACGACTACAACGACGACCTCAACGCCCGTTCTGGCATGATCAATTGGTTGGCAGGCGGATCCCCCTACGTCCCCAAGGAAGTGGGCAAGGGCGTGCCCATCGAACTCCAGTTGGCCGTCCATAGCGACGCGGGCTACAAGCAGGACGGATCCTTCGTCGGCACCTTGGGCATCTGCACCACCGTGGCCGACGGTCAGACCACCTACGCCTCGGGCCTTCCCCGCGAAGCCTCCCGCAGTTTTGCCGCCCAGCTCGTGGAGAATGCCCGCCGCGACCTTGAGTCCCGTTTCGGCATCCGTTGGGCCACCCGTTCCGTCTGGGACAAGAACTACAACGAGACGCGCCGTCCCGAAGTGCCCTCCGCCATCGTCGAGACCCTTTCCCATCAGAACTTCTCCGACATGCGCTATGGGCTCGACCCCAACTTTCGCTTCACGATGGCCCGGTCCTTCTACAAGACGATCCTGCGCTATACCGCGCGGATGCACAACACCTCCTACGTCGTCTCGCCCCTGGCGCCCGCCCTCTTCCGCGTCACCATGACCCGCGGCGGCAAGGCCCGCCTCGCCTGGGCCCCCACCGACGACAAGAGCGAACCCTCGGCGCGCCCCACCTCCTACAACGTCTATACCGCCATCGGGTCCGGCGGCTTCGACAATGGCGTCAACGTCCGTGGCACGAGCCACGAGGTGGAGATGGAGCCCGGCGTGACCTACCACTTCCGGGTGACGGCCTGCAACGACGGCGGCGAGAGTTTCCCCACCGAGGTCCTCTCCGCCTACTTTGCTCCCCGCGCCAAGCACACCGTGCTGGTGGTCAACGGATTCCGCCGTCTCTCTTCCCCCGCCGTCGTCCAGAACGACTCCCTCCAGGGCTTCGACCTCGAGTCCGACCCCGGCGTCACCTACGGCCTGATGGCAGGGTGGGCTGGTCGGCAGCTCTGCTTCGACCGTAGCCAGGGCGGCAAGGACGGTCCCGGCGCCTTGGGCTATTCCGGTAGCGAACTCCAGGGCCGCTTCGTCGCCGGCAACGACTTCTGCTATGTGCGCACCCACGCCGACGCCATCGCCCAGTCCAAAGACTACCACGTCGTCAGTTGTTCCGTTGGCGCCGTCGAGCAAGGTCTCGTCCGCCTCTCCGACTACGACTGCGTCGATCTCCTCCTCGGACTGGAGAAAGACGACGGCCATAGCCTCCTCTACTACAAGGCCCTCTCGGCCCAGTTGCGCAGCCGCCTTGCGGCCTATCTCTCTTCTGGCCACGGATCCCTCCTCTCCAGCGGCGCCTATATCGCCTCTGACGCCCGCACGCAGGAGGAGCAGCAGTGGCTCTCCACCTATCTCAAGACGGTCTACGACGGCACCAACCTCCGTCAGGACGAGGAGCAGATGACGGGCCTTGGCAGCCAGTTTGCCATCTACCGCCAGCTCAACGACCGCCACTACGCCGCCTGGCACCCCGACGTCTTCCGTCCCACGGGCGCGGCCTTCGGCGCCATGCAGTACGCCAGTGGCCAGCTCGCTGCCGTCGCCTACAAAGGGTCCGACTTCCGCACCTTCACCATGGCCTTCCCCTTCGAGTGTATCAAGGACGCCCAGAAGCGCCAGGCCCTGATGCGCGGCATCCTCCACTTCCTCGTCACAGACAAGAAAACATCCAAAAAATAAACGATTATGACATACAAGATTCAAGCCAACGCCTCCGGCACCCGCAGCATCGAGGTGATGGACGCCCATCTGGCCACGCTCCGCAAGTATCATCTGCTCCACCATCTAGTCGATTCCAATGGCATCGTCGATGAGAGCGTGGTCAACAAACTCAAGCTCAATGTCCGGTCCCTGCTGGAGTCGGAGCACGGCCAGGACAAGGCCCTCCTCGACCTCTGCCTCGACGTGGTCTATCATCAGAACATGAAGGCCATCGCCCTCACCCACCTCCTCCAGCTCTACAAGGACCATCCCCAGCCAGCCGAGGAGACCGAGGAGGCCGGCGCCTGACGCCCTAACGCAGGGCGCGCCCCCGCTTCCCCCTGGTGGCGTCTTCTCCGCGACGGGAGACGACGCCCCGATCTATTCTTATCGCCAACCCATCATCATGTCAGCACAGCAAAACTACGACGACACACCCCAGTTTCAGCTCACCGACTTCCTTCCCACGACGAAGAAGGAGTGTGAGTTGCGCGGCTGGGACCAACTCGACGTCATCCTCTTTTCGGGCGACGCCTATATCGATCATCCATCCTTTGGCGTGGCCGTCATTGGGCGCACGCTGGAGGCCGCCGGCTACCGCGTGGCCATCGTCACGCAGCCCGACTGGCACGGCGACTACCGCGACTTCAAAAAATTGGGTCGTCCGCGCCTCTTCTTCGGCATCTCGCCGGGCGCCATGGACTCCATGGTCAACAAATACACCGCCAATCGCCGCCTCCGTTCCCGCGACGAGTATTCGCCCGACGGTCGCCACGACAAGCGCCCGGAGTATCCCACGATCGTCTATACGCGCATCCTGAAGGAGATCTATCCCGACGTGCCCGTGGTGCTGGGAGGCATCGAGGCGAGCATGCGCCGCCTCACCCACTACGACTATTGGAAGGACCGCCTGATGAAGTGCATCCTCTGCGATAGCGGAGCCGACCTGCTCATCTATGGCATGGGCGAGAAGTCGATCGTTGCCATTGCGCGCGAGCTGGAGGAGGGATGTCAGATCCGCGACGTGCGCGACGTGCCGCAGACCGTCTTCCTCTCCCGCCGCGAGGACATTCCCGGAGGCATCCGCGAGGACGACATTGTCCTCCACACCCACGAGGAGTGCCTGCGCAACAAGAAGTTTCAGGCCGAAAACTTCCGCCATATCGAGGAGGAGTCCAACAAGCGCCACGCCAGCCGCATCCTCCAGGGCGTCGATGGGCGCTTCGCCGTGGTCAATCCGCCCTATCCGCCGATGACGACGGAGGAGCTCGACGCCTCCTTCGACCTGCCCTACACGCGCTACCCCCACCCGAAATACAAGGGCAAGACCATCCCCGCCTTCGAGATGATCAAGTTTAGTGTCAACATCCATCGTGGCTGCTTCGGCGGCTGCGCCTTCTGCACCATCTCCGCCCACCAGGGCAAGTTTATCTCCTGCCGGTCCAAGGAGAACATCCTGCGCGAGGTGCGCAAGGTCATTCAGATGCCCGGGTTCAAAGGCTACCTCAGTGACCTCGGAGGTCCGTCGGCCAATATGTACGGCATGCACGGGCGCAATCTCAAGGCCTGCGAGCACTGCAAGCGCCCCTCCTGCATCCATCCCCAGATCTGTCCCAACCTCAACACCAGCCACCAGAAGTTGCTCGACATCTACCATGCCGTCGATGCGCTCCCCGGCATCAAGAAGAGTTTTATCGGATCGGGCGTGCGCTACGACCTGCTGCTCCATCGCGGCAAGGACGAGGAGGCCAACCGATCGACGGAGGAATACACGCGCGAGCTCATCACGCGCCATGTCAGCGGACGCCTGAAGGTGGCTCCTGAGCACACCTGCCCCCACGTCCTCTACCTGATGCGCAAGCCCTCCTTCGACCTCTTCTACCGCTTCAAGGCCATCTTCGACCGCATCAACCGCGAGGAGGGACTCAACCAGCAGATCATCCCTTATTTCATCTCCTCCCACCCAGGCTGCCACGCCGAGGACATGGCCGAGCTTGCTGCCATCACCAAGGACCTCGACTTCCACCTGGAGCAGGTGCAGGACTTCACGCCCACGCCGATGACGGTCTCCACCGAGGCCTGGTACACGGGCTACGACCCCTATACCCTGGAGCCCGTCTTCTCTGCCAAGACGCCCTCCGAGAAGCTCGCCCAGCGCATGTTCTTCTTCTGGTACCAGCGCGACCAGCGACCCGCCATCGAGCGCGAACTGCGCCGCCTGGGACGGACCGATATTCTGGATCGCCTCTACGGCGGCGCACCGAAGCAGGGATCGCAGCGAGGGGATCGTGAACCGCGCGGAGGCCACAACCGCCGAGGCGCGCAGGCTCGTGAGGACTATTCTCGTCGGGGAGGACAACCGCGTGAGGACTACAACCGCCGAGGCGACCGTCGGTCTGCTTCTTATGGTGAGAAGACCTCTTCTTACAAAGAGAGGCCTGCTTCTTACAAAGAAAAATTTGCTTCTTACAGAGAGCAATCTGCTTCTTATGGCGAGAAGTCGGCTTCCAATCGTGAGAAGTCCAACTCCTATGGAGAAAAGTCCTATCGCGACCAGCGACCCGGCAGTTACCGTCGTGGTGATCAGCGTCGTGAGGACTACGACCGTCGAAGCGGCCGCGACAACTACCGTCAAAGCGACCGCGACAACTACCGTCCGAAGTCCAAGAACCGCCGCCGCTGACCCCCTTTTTCCCTTCTCGGCTGCTGCCCCCATAAACAATAAAGCGAGGGCAGCAGCCCATTATCCGTGTCCGAATCACCATAACCGAACCATGCTTATCCGAACCATCCGTATCCGAATCATGCGTACACTCACATTTCTTCTGACCCTCCTCATGGCCACCGCCCTCCAGGCGCAGCCGCTCCTCGACGAAGCCTCCTCCACGCTCCAGCCTGCCCTCCAGCAGTTGGGACGCCGGTTGCTTCGCCATAAGACCGGATCCATCGTAGCCATCCAGCCCGCCACGGGCCGCGTCCTCTGCCTTGTCACCCATTCCCCCGAGGGCGAAAAACCCGCGCTGGCCCTGGCCACACCCTATCCGCCAGCCTCCACGATGAAGACCGCCGAGGCGCTGATGCTCTACTCCGAGGGCATCATCGACGACGAGACCACCGTGGCCTGCCAGGGAGCCCTGCGCTCGGGCAACATCCGCGTCCGCTGCCATTCCCACGCCTCGCCGCTGCGCCTCACCAACGCCCTGGCCTATTCCTGCAACACGTGGTTTCTGAGCACGTTTCTCCGCATGATGGGCGACCGCGACCGCTACGAGACCAAGGACAGCGCCATCACCGTCTGGAACCGCTATATGCGCAGTATGGGCCTCGGCGGACCCACCGGCATTGATATGGAGGGCGAGAAGGGCGGTCTGCTGGCCAATGCCCACTATCTCAACCGCCGCTACGACGGCCGCTGGAACGCCCAGACCGTCATGTGGATCGCGATGGGGCAGGGCGACGTCACCGCCACGCCCCTCCAGCTCTGCGTCCTGGCTTCCTCCATCGCCAACCGTGGCTGGTGGTACCGTCCCCATCTCCACGACTACGCCCCCGACCATCCGCTCTCCGCGCGCTACGCCACGCCCCATTTCACCAAGGCCACCCCTGCCGCCTATGCCGCCGTCGTCCGGGGCATGCGCCAGGCCGTCCTCCACGGTACGCTGACGGGCGTGAAGACCTCCGCCTACACCCTCTGTGGCAAGACCGGCACGGCCGAGACCGCGGGCCGCGACCATTCCGCCTTCATCGGATTCGCCCCCATGGACGATCCCGCCATCGCCGTCTGCGTCTATATTGAGCATGGCGGTTTTGGTGCCGACGCGGCAGCGCCCATCGCTTCCCTCCTCATCGAGCAGCACCTCACGGACCATCTTTCCCCCGCCTCCCAGCGCAAAGCCAGCCTCCTGGAGGCCAAGTCCTACTGATCGAAACTTTGAAGGTTCTTCCGGAAAATCGAGTGATAGGGTTTGTACTGTTGCCAATAAGCCCTTCTGAATTAGGGAAAACAACAAATACAACTTTTACAACAAGTAACAACCTACACGCTTCGCGCGTATTGCAATCCTGCTGCAAGGTAAACAACAAAATACAAGGCTTCGCCAGAACATTACGCCAGGAGAAATCAGCAGGAAATGTGTCCGAGGCGAAGCGTTGTTCATAGTTGTTTCCCTTGCAGCAACCCTTGGTCAGCATGGGCCTCGAAAGAGGCGATGTGTCCCCGCGAAGCTGTTCCATTACATGGCACTCTTTCTCGCCATGGCATAACTTGAGCAAGCTCAGTTCTGCTCATGGCTTACCGAAAGAGTTGTTGCTTGTTGTAAAAGTTGTTCAAGTTGTTTTCCATGTGTCCACGTCGAATCACTCCATTTTCGAGAAGAACCACTTTGAAATTGATAATTGCATAATTATCCGCTATATTTTCGTTAATTCTCTCGTTGAGGCCCGCTTATATCGTAGAGTAGCTTGTTTTTATACGTCCGTTAACACTTTGGAATAAAAAAGATTAAAACCGCTTGCGTTTCTTTTTTATTATGTAACTTTGCACCCGTACAAACGACACGTCTCGCTTTCAAAGGAGATAGAGCGATATTCCATGTTGGTAAGAAGGCCGAGACTTTAGGAAAGTACATTGAGAGCAAATCCTGTGTTCTGTGGATCAGGATATCAATTCAAGTAGCATCTATATTTTTAAAATTAAAAACTTATGAAGAAAATGTTATTGTCTGCGGCCTTCCTGGCTGCCATGACTTCCGTGTCCGCACAGAAGTTGACGTATGTGCCTTATGCCGACAACGGCTACCTGATGGGCACCTACATCTCCAGCGACGGTCGCTACATCGCTGGTGGCGACGCCGGCGGCCAGGGCTTCATCTACGACACCCAGAACGGCCAGATCAAGTACTTCGTTTCTCCCGAGAACGGCGACGAGACGAAGGACGAGAGCACAGAGGTGCGCGCCGTCAACCCTGATGGTACGGGCGTGGGCTATGTCGGCGACAAACTCTGCAAGTTCGACTTCAACACGGGTGAATACACCGACCTCGGCGTCAACGAGCCCGCCCTGGCCAACACCATGAGCACCGACGGTTCCGTCATCGGCGGTTTCGCCTGGGACGAGAGCACCTACATGCAGCACCCGATCTACCTGAAGGACGGCGTGAAGTATGACCTCCCGATGCCCACCAGCACGTGGCTCGGCTACGAGGCCAACGGCTTCGGTCTCACGGGCGCCAATGCCGACGGCTCCATGTTCCTTGGTTATGTCCAGGACGACTTCGCTGCCTATCCCATCTGCGTCTGGGTGCTCAACCAGGACGGCAAGACCTACTCCGTCATCCCCGTCAGCAAGCGCTTCTACGACTCCAGCATCGAGCTCAGCGGCCCGCAGCCGATGGACTACTTCAACGGTGCCTTCATGAGCGCCAACGGTCGCTGGGTGGCCCTCAGCGTCCACAACAAGGACAACACCGAGCAGTCTTACACGCTCGCCCGCTACGACGTCCTCAACGACGCCCTGGAGTACATCTCCTGCCCCGAGGCTACGCAGACGCTGGCCTACTACGCCACCGCCATCTCCGACGACGGTACGATGATCGGCTACATCAACGACGAGATGAGCAACGCCCGCACGGGTGTGATCTGCCTCGCTGGCGACACCGTGGCCCATCGTCTCTCCGAGGCCTTCCCCAATGTCCCCGAACTGGCCCAGCTCGATGTCAATGAGCTCAACACGCCGTGCTGCATCACGCCCGACGGCCGCTACATCACTGGTTTCGGCTATGTCGATCTCGACGATGAGAACCTCTGCTTCGGTACCTATTGGATCGACACCAAGACGACCGATGCCGTCGACAAGGTCTCTGAGGCTGCTCCCGCCACGAAGGTGGTCGGCTCCTATGGCGTCGATGGCAAGGCCAAGCGCATTGCCGCCCCCAAGGGTCTGCGCCTCGACAAGTTCGCCAATGGCAAGGTCAAGAAGGTGGTGGTGAAGTAATCCTCCCCCCTGCTGATCATTTATAAAACTGACAACGCCGTGCCACCCGCTGTGTGACACGGCGTTTTGCTCAGTCCCCTTCCTCGCACTCGCCCCTGGCGAGACGCGCCCCACGAAGTATAACGCACCAGACAACGCCATCAGCTATGAATCAGATCATCATGCTGGGCACGGGCAACGCCACCGTGACCCAATGCTACAACACGTGCTTCCTCCTCGAGACCTCCACCACGCGCCTCCTCGTCGATGCTGGCGGAGGCAACGGCGTGCTGAGGCAGCTCCAGCGCGCTGGCGTAGCCATCCGCGACCTCCACCACCTCTTCGTCACCCATGCCCACACCGACCATGTGCTGGGCGTGATCTGGGTGATCCGCATGGTGGCCCAGTGCAAGGACTACGAGGGCCATCTCCACGTCTATGGCCACGACAAGGTGCTGCTGGTCCTGCGCACCATCATCGACATGATCCTCGCCAAGAAGCAGCTCGCCCGGGTCGCGCAGCGTGTCGTCTTCCATCAGTTGGAGGACGGCGACCGATTCCCCGTGGGCGACATGACAATCCAGTGTTTCGACATCCACTCCACGAAGGAGAAGCAGTACGGTTTTCGAGCCGAACTGCCCCGGAGCGTGTCTCCAGCCTCCGCCTCCGACGGCGTCCCGGCGTCTCCCCTGGTGGTGGCCTGCCTGGGCGACGAACCCTACAATCCCGCCAACCGCCCCCTCGTCGAGCAGGCCGACTGGCTGATGGCCGAGGCCTTCTGCCTCTATGCCGACCACGAGACCTTCAAGCCCTACGAGAAGAGTCATAGCACGGCCCTCGACGCTGGTCGCCTGGCTTCCGAACTGGGCGTGCGCCACCTCATCCTCTACCATACCGAGGAGAAGACGCTGGCCACACGCAAGGTGGCCTATGCGCAGGAGGCAGCCCAGCAGTATGACGGCCCGGTCCTCGTGCCCGACGACCTGGAGGTGATTCCCCTCGACTGATCGTCCCGCCCGCTGGGATCATGGTCCGCTTGCGCTTTTTATTCCTTGCGAACGTCCTTTTTCGTCGTGGAACGCCCTTTTTCTGCAAGACGGGGTAGGAAATAACCCAATTTTTCCACCCCTTCTTGTAAATTATCCAAAATTTTTCTTCCATCTCGGCTTTTTTTTCTACCTTTGCATCAGAATTACAAACATAGTAAATAGAGATCAGGTATGACAACAGAATCAGTTTATGATAGATTGAAGGCCCATGGCATCAATCCTTCCAAGCAGCGGATGGCCATCATGGAGTATCTCATGACCCATCCCACCCATCCGACGGTGGAGGAGGTGTATAAGGCGCTGGTGCCCTTCATCAAGACGCTCTCGCGAACGACCGTCTATAACACGCTGCGCCTCTTCTCCGAGCACAATGCGGCCCAGATGATCACAATCGACGAGCACCGCGTCTGCTACGACGGCAATTTGGAGCCCCATGTCCATTTCTTCTGCAAGAAGTGTGAGAAGGTCTATGATTTCATGGAGGAGCAGGTGCCTGCCCTCCGCTACGAGGGTGTGCCCGAGGGCTTCCAGGTGCACGAGGCGCAGATCTACTATCGCGGCCTCTGCAAGCATTGTGCCGAGAAGCTCCACAAAACCATTCTTGCGTAGTCCCGGTCCCGAAAGAGGACCCAAACACATAGAGAGACCATAGAGACCCCGCGGAGGCGCTTGTCCACCACGGATCTCTATGGTCTCTGTTTGTTTCCTACCGCTTCACGAGGTGGCCGACCACCTGCTGGCGGTTGCGGCCCGTGCCCCGGTAGCCGACGTGTATCCAGCAGGCCTTGCCCGCGGATGCGGTCTCCCAGATGAGCTGGTCAAACTCGAGGTTGTCCATCATCCAGGCAAACCACTCGCGTCCCGTCTTGGCGTCAGGGACGAAGATGTCGGCGGCGCAGCCCCGCGTGTGGTCCGAGGTTTTCACGCCCCCTACGGCAGCGTTGAGCCTTGGCGAGCGGTAGCCGCTGTTGATGCGGACGGCGTGGCCGAGATGGGCCCGCAGCGGCTCCAGGACGTGGAGGCAAAGCTGCTGGAGGTTGCCGACCGCCGAGAGCGGCGGCGTGTTGTCTATGCGCCGCGTGGCGGCGACGAGGGAGGTGGTAAACTCCGTGAGGCGGAAGTGTTCTGATAAGATAATTGACATGTTCTTGATCATTTTTTGTTCTTGATGTTTTGTTTTGATTGACATATTTTCCCGACTGCTTTCCGAATGCGAAGCCCGAAGAGGGAAGTGTGAAAACCCTTAATTCCGCAACACTATTATAAATTAAACTTTTTAAGTACCTGAGCAACAAAAAGTTGCCCAGGATTTTGTCATGTCGAAGAATTCACTTATCTTAGTGTTGCAAAACAAACAAGAGAATCCGACGATAGACATGGCAAAGATACAAATTAAATCCGAGAAACTCACTCCTTTTGGAGGAATATTTCAATCATGGAGCAATTTGACTCCACATTGTCATCTGTAATCGACTCAACCCTCGGTCTAAGGTGTAGATTGTTCGGTTATCAGTACAGCGAAATCATCCGTTCTCTCATGAGTATCTACTTCTGTGGTGGCTCATGTATTGAGGATGTCACTACTCATTTGATGAACCATCTCTCGCTTCATCCGACACTTCGAACTTGTAGCTCTGATACTATCCTCAGAGCGATAAAGGAGCTGACGCAAGAAAACATTTCATACACATCAGATGCGGGTAAGAACTACGATTTCAATACGGCTGACACTCTCAACACTTTACTGCTCAATTGTATGTTTGCATCTGGCCAACTGAAAGAGGGTGCGATGTATGATGTTGATTTTGACCACCAGTTCATTGAAACGGAGAAGTATGATGCCAAACGTACATACAAGAAGTTCCTTGGCTATCGCCCCATGCGTGGCGGTTATTGGCGACTTAATCGTTGGCATTGAGAATAGCGATGGTAACACAAATGTTCGTTTCCAACAGAAGGACACGCTGAAGAGGTTCTTTGAGAGATTTGAACAGAACGGCCTTACTATCAATCGTTTCAGAGCTGATTGTGGATCATGTTCCGAGGAAATCGTAGAAGAAGTCGAGAAACACAGCAAGTCCTTTTTATATCCGCGCAAACCGCTGCAGTTCGCTCTACAATGACATCTTTGCTCTCAGAGGCTGGAAGACTGAGGATATCAATGGCATTGAGTTTGAATTGAACTCTATCCTTGTTGAGAAGTGGAAAGGCAAAGCATACCGACTTGTGATTCAAAGACAGAAACGGATGGATGGTGTGCAGGATCTTTGGGAAGGAGAATACACATACCGTTGTATCCTGACTAACGACCACGAATCTTCCGCAAGAGAGATTGTCGAGTTCTATAATCTTCGTGGAGGAAAGGAACGTATCTTCGATGACATGAACAATGGTTTCGGGTGGGACAGATTGCCCAAATCCTTCATGGCAGAAAACACTGTATTCCTTCTTCTCACAGCACTTGTACGCAACTTCTACAAGGAAAGAGGTTCGACTCAATGCAACAAGTCGCATAAAAGCGTTTATCTTTAGGTTTATCTCCGTACCAGCCAAGTGGATCAGGACATCAAGGCGGTATGTGCTGAATATCTATACCTGTAATAATGCTTATGCAGATGTGTTCCAGACTGATTTTGATGACGCCTACAACTTATGGGTATGATACTGCGTAGTGTCTCAAGTCGCATTATGGGGGTAAGGGGGTGTTGTAGGCAGAAGTGGGCGTTTCTGCCTCAATTTATATGATAATTCAGTAATGAAAGGACGTGTACACGCAAGAAGGACATTGAAGGGCTTAGTTGCGGATTTGAGGAAAACAAAAACGTGACAACGTGACAACGTGACTACATCGCTAGTCTATAAGTTTTCTTATATACTCCCTTTTCTATTCGCTGGACTATCCCTTGTTTTTCCCACCGGTAGAGCATGGTACGAACCCTGCCTTTCTGGACATCAAAACCTCTCACGTTGATAGTGGCGCCATAGGCTTCCTCTGTGGTAAACTGGCCGCCCAACTTCTGATAGATCGTGTCATTGCAACCCTTTTGGGTGCGAGGAGTATCGGCAGGTGCGTAGGTGCCCGCCCGAAACGCCTCCTCGATACGCTCTCGGAAGAAGTATATGGCGTTGTCGATCATGTAGTCGGCCAGCACGTCGAAGGTGGCGAGCATCTGCGGCGTCTGCTGGCGCTGCAGCAGGTTCTGCCACAGCGTGGGATCGGCTTTCAGTCGTGTCTCAGCCCCTTTCAGTCCGTGGCGCTGGATGAGCAGCTCGGCCACACGACAGAGCATCAGACAGGCCGTCATGCGCATCGCCGTGGGGCAGGTGCGGAAGCGCTGGCGCGCCTTGGTCTTGTCGTCGTTCTCCAGCGTCTCGATGCGGATTCGTTCCAGCCAGTCGCGGCCCCGCTTCTCCAGCTTGGGCAGTTCCACGTCGCCTTTCATCAAGGGCAGCAGGTGGGCCACCTGCTGAATTTTCGCCTTGTGTTGCTCCGTCAGACGGTAGGGGGCTCTCCGCGAGCGCCGAGAAGGTGTTGTCGGGCGTGCGGGCCACGGCCACACGACTCTGAAAACCGTCCGTATAGTTGGTGATGACGCGGTAGAGCGCGTCGGGCGTGCCGCACATCACGACGTTCCACAGCAGTTTTCCGATGTGTACGTTGACGGCGTCCGCCGATTTCGCCTCGCGGTTGTAGGGCGTGCCGTCGTAGGCCTGGCGCAGCATGACGGAGAAGTCACACATCGCCGTGCGCCACTTCTGCGCCACGGTGTCGGCCTCGGGCGTGAAGGAGAAGGCGTGCTTGCCACCCGTGTTGGCCAGTCGGTCGGCGAGGTTGGCCACGGTGTTGTTGAGGGTCAGGTAGCGCACGGGGTATTTCGGCTCTTCCGGTTGCTCCTTCTTGTTCTTGGCCGCCCGCTTCCGCGCGCGCCATTCCTCTTCTGCCTCCAAGTAGCCTTTATCGGCCATTATTATTTCCGAGAGCCAAGCGGAGACGATCGGGTCGATACTGCCCTTGCCCGAGGCGAAGTCTCCCGCGATATAGCTGATGAGGTTGAGCTGCGAGGGAGTGCCGTGGATATCGACGCGCACGCCCGTGGCGAGCATCCCGATGGCCGGCGTGATGGCGAAGATAGCGGGCATGGCGAGGTATGGGCCCACGGCGTCGATGCTCTCCCTCACGCCCTGCGGCATTTTTGGCAGCGCGTCGTAGTAGTAGAGGTCGTCCTGGAGCAGCGCTTCCTCCTCCTCGGCCTCCTCCCGGGCCTCGGCCCTCATGTCCTGGCGCACGGCCGTCAGCACGTCCTTCACTCGCTTCGGCATCTGCGTATTCTTCTCGCCCAGGGCCGACCGGATGCAAGCCATTTTCTCCGCCTCGGGAAACTCGTCGTAGCAGGGGATGATGCGGTTCAGCAGCTGCGGGTCGGAGTCGCAGATGTTGCGGAGGTTGACGGCCAGCTCGAAAGTGAGCGTGTTGCGGTTGGACTTCGACGGCGTTTTCCCCTCGTTGTAGAAGTCCCACCACTTCTTGATGATGCGGTCGTAGGGAATGCCCTCATAGCACAAAGGACCCTCCGCCTCGGCCGCCTTTTCTTCTTTCTCTTCGGCCGGCGATTTGCTTGCTGTCTCGCTCGTCTTGCCTTCCTCTGTCTTCGTCTCCACGGCGTCCTGCTCAGTCGTTTCAGAGACCGCCTCGGAGGCCGTAGAAGCCGTCTCTGAGGCCATGGAAACCGTTTGGCCACAATCTGTCCGCTCGGTTCTCTGCTTTGCCTCAGAGGCCGTTGCAGCAGCTTCTGTGGCGGTTTTAGATGCAGGCTTCGTAACCGTAGTAGAAACCGTAGGCGCCCCGCATTCCGTATTATCAAAAAGGTCCTCATGGAGGTAGAGCAGGTCCTCGGACGTGGTGGCGAAGAAGACGCGGGTGATGTCTTTTGCTCCAGCGTCATACTCCACGCCCAGCAGGTCGGAGGCCCAGCGCAGATTGGCCTCCTGATCCATCTCGGGATGGCGGCGGAAGACGACGTGGAGGCCGCCTCCGCGCGCGCTGCGCTCCAGCATGAGCAGGCCCAGCTCGTCCTTCTTGTCGATGGCCGTTGCGGCGACCAGATTCACCTCGTCTGCACTCAGGTGGTCGATGTCCATACCGACCGACTTGCTCGGCCGCTTGGCGCCTTTGAGGCAACCGTCCTCCGTGGGCAAGCAGGAGTAGTTGAACTGCACCAGCTTGCGCTTCGCTGCCGAGACGTCGGTCTCGGGCTTCGGATGGCGAATCGTTTCCACCCAGCGCTGCTGCGCCTGGCTGTCGCGATAGCGGCGGTAGGTCTCCTCCGTCGCCACGGCCTCCATCATCTTGTGGCCCTGTTGATAAAAAATTACATGTACGCTCATGATTGTTTCTTCCTCCTTTCTTTGTTATTTCGTCAGTTGCTCATTGAGCAGGGCGTCGATGGCGTCCTGCGCCTCGTCCATGATGTCTTGGGCTATAACCACATTCTCCGTGCGGAAAAACTTCAACGTCAGTTGCACGGCGTCGTCCTGCGTCCTGCTGATGCGCCCGTGGGCGAGCTTGCGGATCAGCACGCTGCGGCTCTTCACCTTGGGCCGCACGACGAAGTCAAACGTCCCGTCGCTCATCTGCTGGCCCACGCCCGTCTTGCGGAAGCTCTCCACGGCCTGCGGCACGGGCGTGTCGGGCGAAAAAAGAAAATACTTGCGGTCGTCGTAGTAAGCCTGTCCGCCGATCTGTACATGCTGGCAATGATCGCCATGGTTCTGATTGCTGTTGATGTTCTTATTATTCTTATTCATAACTATATAGTTTTTTTATCCTCAAATGGAGGGACACAAACGTTGTATCGTGTTGTTTCGATGCAGCCTGCTGAGTAGGGAAAACAACTAAAACAACTTTTACAACGATGAACAACGCTTCGCCTTGAGCAATCTTGCTGCAAGGTAAACAACCAAAACAACAGCTTCGCGAGGACAATATTGCAACCAGCTTTCCTGCAAGGGTAACTTGGTTGTAAAATATTGTATAGGTTGTATTTGTTGTTTTCTTTTCATTCCCTTTCTTGTCCTTTGTTATTATCCTAACCCTCCATTTTTTCGGATGATTCATTTTTGTGCGAGAAGAGACGTGGATTGTTGCGCGCTTTACCATGGAATATCCTCCTCGTACTCAACTCAGATTTTTATTTTTTTTACTTTTCTGTTCTCAAAATTGGCCCTTGGGCCAATCCTATTAATGACCGATTAATGTTCCGATTAACGATGATTAATGTTAAAATAAATCCACCGATTCATGATTCGATTTACGATGATTCATGTTAAAATAAATCATCGATTCAGTCGATGGATGTCCGCCACGAGGATGTCCTGATAGTGGCGTCCCTCATACTCGTTGACCGTGAAGCGGAGGCTGACGGTCACCAGTTCGTCCCGGGAGAAGCGGCAGGTGGCCGCATTGCCCAGCATCGTGCAAGCGTACTGGTCGGCGTATTTCCCGCCGAACTCCTGCAGCAGGATGTGGCACTTCTTCACTTGCCCGCTTTCGCTCTTCTGACTCTGCACAGCGAAGGCCTCGCCCTGCTGCACTACTCGCATGATTTTTGCTTCCATCGTGCTCTTACTTTCCTTTTTTACTACAACTCATACTGAGGCTAAACAAAAACCTCCAGACTGTGAAACTGAAATACATACTCATAACACTCTTTTTACGTCGCGCCTTCTCGCGACCTTTTATTATTATTTTGTTAGCTTGCCATCGTGGGCCACGCGCGCCTCGAACTGACGGTGCAAAGGTAGAAAGGGGCGGGGGAGCCGCACAATCTTTTTACCAACATTTCCCGAAAAAACCCCTGTTTTTGGTAAAAAATGGCCTTTTTGGTAAAAGCAAGGTGGATGATGAAAATAACAGAAAAACAGTAAAAAGTATTTACCTTTTTAGGGTGCAAAATAGCGAAAATTACCAAGATTTTACCGTAACTATTCAGCAATAGTGTAGGCATGCAGCATCCTACCATCCTATAACGACAGGATGGTATGGATAGCTTGCAGCTGCGACTGGCCGTTTTTCCATGCAGTGTCAGCAATGGAATGTATAGAAAAGAAAGCGTCTGCTCCATTGTCAGACCTGAAAGTGCCGGACACTTTCTGCTTTATATTCAGTTTTCGGATTCCTCTCTCGCTCGCATTGTTGTCGGGTGGAATTGCGGGATTTTCCAAGAAGTTGAATATGTAATCCCTGCATTTTGCGAGTCCATTGCGAAGCCTCTCGAAGTTGGATCTTAGGTGGAGCAGGTTGGCTTTCAGCAGATCGTCAAGCTTGTCAAGCCAAGTTCTTTTGTCAATGAATTCATTAGGCCGAGTGTTTCTCTCATGAATGGCTTGTCTAAACAGGCTTGCCACATCTTTCGACCACTGCTGTTTCGGGTCAAGCTCTGTCAAGTATTCCAACTCGCGCAGAAGGTGGTAAAGGCACACTTGGTGATTCAAAAGTCAAGGGAAAATACGCGCTGTGCCTGTCGGTCACTGCCACCATGTTTTTTTAGAGCATCGCCGAACCTCTTTCAAGCACTTTTGACGAGCGGCCGGCAGCACGGAAGCAAAGCGTCAAGTATGTTGTTTGCGCTATCCACGCCCAATCCAATTTCTTGTTGTTGTAGCAACCCGACTCATCGAAGCCCACAACGGGTGATTTCCTCAGCATGTCTTCCAGCAGCTTTATGGCAGGCTTGGATTTCCTCATGGCCTCCTGTACAATGTTCTTGATGGAGCCTTGGCTCATGTGGACAGAAAACACCTCTTCCATCAAAGAAGCCAGTCGCTCGTAAGGTATGCACTGCACCACGCTCAGGTAGGTCACAACGGCTCTGATGTTCTTGCCAAAAGTTACCTGGTTGCCCCGCTTGCGCGGCTCGTATCCTCTATTGCAACATCCGCAGGTGCAGGTCTTCTTGTAATGGCGATATTCTCTCACGACAGGCGCCAACGTTGGCAAATCTACAACTTGACTTACATAGTCAAGCTCTCCCGCTATGCCGACAAAGTCACGACCGCACTCGCGACAATATCCACTCATGCAGTCTTCCACAACATTCGGCTTTTCCGTCATATTTCTGTTGTGTGCCTCATGCCCAGGCTGCCCCGCCGGGTTTAAGGCCGCTCTTCTTTCGCAAGGATTTTGTGCGCCGAATCACTTCGGCTTTCATCTTTTCCTTTGGAGGGGAGGAGTGCTGCTGTTGTTTGAATTTTGTCGGGCTTCTCATACTTTTCCAGCCGCTTGCGCAGGCTGCGGTTCTCTTTTGAAGCCTTTCCACGTTACGGCGCAAATTCGCATTCTCCGTATGTAGCGCATCGATGGCTTCATGCATCGACTGCATCTCAGATGTCAGCCTTTTCAAGGCTTGCGATATATCCGTAACTTGCTTATTCATAGATACAAAGGTACAAAAAATATCCGAGATATCCAAAAAATAAAGTGTAAATATTTTATTGGTTTTCAATATATTATCGCCTACTTGTTTTGTCAGGATTGTTGACAAAAAATTCAAAGGAGTGTTATTGCTGAATAGTTACGATTTTACCAAGCGTTGGTAAAACCTTGGTAAAACTCCCGAAACGCTGCTATCTATGGTAGCGATCTTTCAATTTCAATTTTCGAAAAAGACTTTCCGCTATAGGATAATCCGGATCTGTGTCTTTAAACCACTTGGAAAAGTGCTTGTTATGGTTCAATTTGTGCTCCTGTCGCCTAAACGAATTTACCACACACTTTACTTCTACGTCCTTGAACATGCTTTCCATGCGTTCTGCAAAATCGTTTTTATCCTGATTTTCCCGTATCATGTCGAACGAATATTTCATCAAACACCATACAATATACCATTGTTCTTGTTTTTTGACATTCACCAATATCCAGGGTTTTAGAAACTCCTCCACCTTGCTGGGATCGACCCAGGGAGCAAAGAACGAATCGCTGTGGTTCTCGTAGGCGTTACGCTTGCTGATTTTCTCGGTCAGCATGCGGTGCTCGGCCTGGTACATGAAAAGCCTCTCAAAGTCTTCTTTCTCAAACGCGCGCTGGCTCAGTTCGTGGGCAAAAGCCTCCGTATCCTCCTCTTGCGGGTAGCCCCAGTCGGCCCATAGCTTGCAGATAGGGCAGCGCTCATATTGTTCCTCCGTGCGGTCCAGCAGGCGTTGCAGCATTCTCATGTCGGCCTCCGCCTTTCGGTCGTCCAAATAATGCCAGTGGCGCTTCTCCACCCGTGCGAGGTGAGCGTCTTGTCGTGTTTCCTCATACTCCTTTTGGAGGTAGCGGTAGATGATGGCCTCCTCGGGCGCGCTACGAACCTTCCGCGTGCGACACAAATCCGTGATCCACATCTCTATCTCCTCGGCAATGCTGATCACAAACCTCATGCTCTCCGTCATCCGATCCACGGCCAGGCTTTTGAGGCCTTCGTAGTCGGCGGGCATCATGCCGGGCTCCTCCTGTGGGTCGCTTGCTCTCACAATCTTCATAAAGACGGAGGCAGGGCAGGATTCGGCCTGCTCCATGAGGTTAGTTTGAGTCTTCTTCCCCAAGGCCACAAACTCCGTAAGCGTGCGGCTCAGTTGGTGCCATAGTTGCTCCACCTGCGCATCGTAGATGTTGTAGAGGGTGACGTAGGCCCTGGCGCGGAGCTTCTTGAGCAGATTGCGGTAATTCGCCAGCCGCGCTCTCAGGATACAATTGGTGTGGTGGAGGACTTTGAAAACGGTCCCTGGCTCTCCTGTGTCCCATTGGGTCTCGTCGATGGCCCGTTGCGCTACCTCGCGCACGTGGATGGTCTCCGTCTCAAAGTCCCGAAAGTCCTCGGGCGTGAAGGGACGGTAAATGTTCTCACTTGTGCTCGCGTCGAGCGTGAGCAAGTCTTCTTCCGAGGCGATTTTCATCTCGCCCGTAGCGGTCATTTTATTCTTCATGGCTGCTTAGGTAGTTGTTTTGCTATTATTTTAAACGAGTTATAGGCCTACACGCAGCGCTAAGATTCCGCCGCCTGCAAGCGCCAAAAGGATAGGGCAAACACAAAAAGCGCGATTCGGTCGCTGAGGTGCGGACGCCTTGATTTAAAAATCAAAGATAAAACAATTTTTAGAAAAAGCAACAGAAACGTGTGGCTTTTTATGGTTTTAATGGGTTAGGAAATGCTGCAAAGCGAAATGCACTCGCTTGCTCGCCATAAAGATGTTTGCCTCAAATCCGCAACTAATAGGACTTAGGGCGTTTTTGCTTGCAAAGCGAGAAACAATCATCTTGTCGCACATGTTCTTGTGCAGCAGAAACGTCTCAGACACAAAACCCCCTTACCCCACAAAAGCGACTTGAGGTAATACGCTAGTTTAACCAGAAAGGACAGGCTTTAGCCAAAGCCTGCATGGAACAACCTGGCGTAAGCATGGTTGTCAGTATAAATGTTCAACACATGCCTTCGTGATGTCTTGATTCATTTTGCCGGGACGGAGACTAACTTGACTAAAGTTTCCCAGCCCTAGAGAACAAGGCTTATGCAGATGTAATACCGTGTAAATCCCTGCAAATATGGGGATTTAACTCTTACCTAAAAAAGGTTTCATGCAGTCCTTTTCGCTCGTTCTCTATCTTCCAGAGCTTTAGCCATGACAAGGTAAGCAGACGCGGCTTCGTCATCGTTGATTAGGCTCTCTTCCAGTTCGTCAATGGTAACCCCAAGATGTTCGCAGAGGACCTCCAAAAGCCGTTTTATGCAAGCTAACACCCGCTTCCAAAGAGTCAATGCCATGAGGTCTTCCCCCATATTCGTAAACAGTTCACCCATGGTCTCGTATTCTGAGAATCTCTTCTCTATGCTCATGGTTATATATGTGAGGAAACAGAGGGTGCAGTCGGCAATCTGCTCATCGAAGTCCCTACCCGCACATGTTCCGAGACCTAGGTATTGCTTGCATTCTTTGTTCAGAACCTCTATGTTCCAACGTATTTGGTAAACCTCAAAGGCTCTGACGAAAGACATACATAAGATCTGTGCTCAACAATATATTCCATCGTTGATTTCTACCATATCTTATAAGGAATATGCGTACAGATTGACCACCCAGTTTTCCTCTCAATGCGATATAGTGGCATTTGTATCGCCTACAGTTATGACAAAATTGAGGATTGCCTTCGTATTGCGCTATTAGTTCCATGGCATTGTGCAACTTCCCATACACAGAGTACTTGGTGTTGCCCATCTTTGCCAGTCCGACAAGGTGCAAGGCGCCCTTGCCGAGCTTGAGAACCTCGCTGATAAAGTACTCGCAGGTGAACCAGCTGTCACAGAGCACATACTTGGCACGCAAACTCTTGTGAGCCCATGCGCGCCTTAGCATTTCCACGGCAACATGAAGCTTCGACTGCGTTGACTCTCTGAGTCTTGTGGAGTTGGGATCTTCTTTCTTGCGTTTTTTGGAAAAACGATGCTTACGTTGCTTCGCAGTGAGACCGTAGTCCTTCTTCTTGCCTTTCTCACAATGGAGGGACTTGTCTATTGGAATGGTGCTCTTTCCATCAAAGAATGCGCATACCAATAACTTAAAACCAAGGACGCATTTTCCTTGCACATGGTCAAAGACGCGGCTAATTTGCTCTATGCCATAACCGGTTTTCTCCAACGTAGTGTCGTCAAAAATGTAACTTGTGTTGTCCGAAGAGACTTCGGCATGTTCCTTGCGAAGGATTGCCAAAAACGAAGAGCCATGCCCAAAAGAAGCTTGCGCCAGTCCATAGTGGCCCGACGTAGCATGCGATAATAGCAATTGTGACCAGTGTTCAGGAGGTCATAATATGACTTCTTGTACATGGAGTGTATGCTTTCACCTGCTATACGGAAAAGGCAGAGAGACAATATGAGCTGGACGGCGGGAACGCCCGCCTGTTTCTCCAATGACATCCTGCAAAGCAGATGCCCAAGCCCAAAACGGGTGAAAAGTGCCATCAAATTGGTTCGCAATGAACTTTTAACACTTAAGATGTTGGACAACTCCGAAAAATTGCTTAATTTTGCATCCATAACAGTTACTCTCTAAATCGTTGCTTCATTGTGTTTTAGCGATTACAAAGATACAACTTTTTATTGAGAAACTGTTATTTTTGCCCCATTATTTTGGGGTGGGAAACTTTAGTAACTTGAAAACAAAGGCCGTACCATTTGCATCTCATCCCCAAGGTGGAGTCTATGGTTTGAGCTAAAAGAGCATCAAATTGCTCCATGATTGGAAAAAAGCCTCCAAAAGAAGTGACTTTCTCGGATTTTATTTGTACTTTTGCCATGTCATTCGGAGTTTTTGCTATGCTTTTTTGCAGCACTAAGGTAGGTGAAAAATCTGACATGGCATAATCCTGAGCAGCTTTGTTGTTCAGGTACTTGTAAAAAATGCTAACTCATAGTGCTGCGGAAATTAGGATGATAACAAGAACAGTTCCACATATCGTTCAATATCAAGGTTCTAAAAGAAATTTGGCACCTCTGATATTACAATATATGCCTCGCAAATTTAATCGCCTGATTGAGCCTTTTGCAGGTATGGCAGCTATCACTATAGCTGTATCAAAGCAGCAACGGGCAAATCAATATAGCTTAAATGACTTAAATGCCCCTTTGATGGGAATATTGCGTGAAGCAATAGAAACTCCAGATGTACTTGTTGCGGAATATTCAAAAGTTTGGAATGAACAGTTAGTCTTCGAAGGTGGAAGCGTTGCGCATTTTTATAAGGTGAGGGATGAATTTAATGCGGGCGATAAGTCTGCTGCCAATATGCTTTATTTGTTAGCTCGATGTGTGAAGGGTTCTGTTAGGTATAGCTCGACAGGCATGTTTAACCAGTCCCCAGACAAACGGAGAAAGGGTACTTCTCCTACCACGTTAGCCAAAAATGTATACCAAATATCTAGTTATTTGAAGGGGAAAACAACATTTTCTTCTTTAGATTATAGAGAAATACTAAAACAAGCAGTTCCTGACTTGGTTTATATGGATCCGCCATATCAGGGAGTTTGTAGCTCTCATGATAATAGATATTATGCGGGTATTGAATTTGATGATTTTGTTGGTGCTGTTGACGAATTGAATAGTCGGGGAATAGATTTTATGATTAGTTATGATGGACAATGTGGTGAGAAACAATATGGCATAGACTTACCTGAAAATTTAGGCCTACGTAAAGTGTTGTTGAACGCTGGGTTGTCTAGCCAAAGTGTATTACTCGGACGAAAAGAGGTTACCTATGAGGCTCTTTATTTGAGTGATAAATTGCAAAAAATGACACATCCTGTTTGTCAACAAAAGCTCTTGTTTGAAGAAGTTGTATGAAATATCCAAAGGCAATAATAAATAAGTTGAATGCCATAACGGAAAAGCGTCCTTCTACAGTGATTCAACATATATTAAAATATGGTTTTATAACGACTGAAGAGTTAAAGGGAAAATATGGTTATGAGCATGCGCCTCGTGCAGCAAGCGATGTCAGAGAACGAGGTGTAAATTTGGTTACTTATAGGGTAAAGGCTACTGATGGAAGAAGTATTGCTGCTTATAAGTTTGGGATGCCAGTATTTCTTGATGATAAAGTGTCTAAAGTTGCTGGTCGTACAACTTTGTCGAAAGCTTTAAAGAAAGCTTTGATGGACAAATATGGTGCAATATGTTTTGTATATTTGCAACCGATGGAGGAGCGATTGTTACAAGTAGACCATAGAATTCCTTATGAGATTGGTGGTGAGCAAGGTGAGAAAAATATAGATTGTTACATGCTTTTAAGCCCTTCGGCTAATAGAGCTAAGTCATGGACATGCGAGCATTGTCCGAATTGGTCTATAAAAAATGTCGAGTTTTGTACTAGTTGCTTTTGGGCACATCCTGAAGGATACACTCATATAGCAGGGCGTAAAGAACGCCAAATTGTGTTGACGTTTACTGATAATGAAATAGAAGATTATAATAAATTGATAGAGCTTGTTGGGATAGAGCAAGCCGAAAAAACGATAAAGCAATTAGTTGCTGATTTTATTCAAAAAGATGATGATTAAGGCTATATAGCTTTATTTGTGAATATAAATTGATTTGGGCGCAGGGGGAATTGTTATGGATGTTTCTTTTTGCAAAGGCTACATCGCTCGGATCGGGAGTGATAAAAATGGGCAATGGGTCGTTTTCAAAAATAGCTAATCATATACCCCTTTGCCCCCCGAAGGGTGATGTTTTTGTCTGCAATGAAACAATCGCTGGACCGCTGATAGCCGAGATCAAAAGGGCGTATGGGGATAACCGTCGAGGGCTTCCCTTGCCATAGCGTGCTCTTCTGTCTTTTGCAGATCGTCGATATGGCTCGCCAGCGAGTGGTAGCAGTCGAGGTCTTCTATCTCCTCTCTCCGCGCCCTGCCCATTTGGCAAAACGCTTCGTCTTGCTCCACGCCCGCAAACCGGCGTCCGCAGAGATTGGCGGCTATCCCCGTCGTGGCGCTGCCGCTGAAGGGATCGAGTATCCAGTCGCCCTCATCGGTCGAGGCAAGGATCATGCGGACCAAGAGGCGCAGCGGCTTCTGCGTAGGGTGCTTGCCGCAGGTCTTTTCCCAACGCCCGATAGCCGGCATGCGCCACACGTCGGTCATTTGCTTGCCGTCGTTGAGTCGCTTCATCAACTCATAGTTGAACTTATGCGGCACTTTCTGCATCTTTCTTGCCCAAATGACAAACTCGGTGGAATAGGTGAAAAAGCGACAAGAGATGTTGGCAGGAGGATTGGTCTTCTGCCACGTGATCACGTTCAGAATCTTGTAGCCAAGCTCGGTCAGACAGTTGGCAACGGAAAAAATATTGTGGTAAGTGCCGCTGATCCAAATGGTGCCATTGTCCTTGAGTTTGTCGCGACAGAGGCGCAACCACTCCTTGTTGAATGGCATCATGTCGGCTTGCGACTTCCCCTTGTCCCACGAGCCCTTGTCAACACACACCACCTTGCCGCTCTGCAACGAGATGCCGCCATTGGAGAGAAAATAGGGTGGGTCGGCAAAGATCATGTCAAACTTGAAGTCAAACGCCCGCAGCAGCTCGAAGCAGTCGCCGTGGGCAAGGACGAAATCGTGGTTGGGCGATTTGTAATAGGCTTGTGCTTTCTGATGCTCGACGGCGAATGCTACGTCAGAGAAATGTTCAGAACTGAGTACGATCTTTTCTTCCTTATACGATTGGCGCACCAATTCCACGGCTTCGGTTCCCGAGGCCGCTGAAACGGTTTCTATGTGTTGTAATTTTTCAGTTACTTGTATGCGATACTCCATAATTCGGGCGCAAAAGTATAGCAAAGTACTTGAGAAAACCCGAAAAGATCATAGTTTGACATTTGTGATCAAAATGATCCTATTAGTATATTCGTATATGTTTAATTATCAAATATTTGAGCGATTTGTACGGGTGACAGTATTGTTAATTAATGATCACAAAAAAATCAGTTAAATCCCTCGCTGGCTCTTGCCATACACATGAGTTCGTACTGCTTGGAAATGTCTTCATAGCTATGGAAGGCAACGCGCGCTTTGATGTCCTTGAAGGCTGTTCGGCTCATCACTTTGTCAAACTGCCCCCTGCGATTTTTTGGCGCAACGATCAGAAAGCGACTGTGGAAATCTTGTAGGTCACAAAACTTGGCGACGGAGTTTTGGATGTCGGTGGAGTGCTCTACTTCAAAGAAACTGTTGGGCATATTGCGCTCGTTAAACCAAATGACATCTACCGTCCTTGCCCTGTCGGTCAGATACTCATACGAGAAGTCGGGAATATGGATGGTGGTGCAAATATCCTTCAAGGGTTTTTCGAGAAACTTGCGATTTTGGTCTTGGGCAGGCACATAGGTTTGGTAGTGTTTCATGTTGCCTATGGCGATGATCAATCCTTGATAGTAGCCATGCGTAAACTGCTCCTCGCACTGTTTCTCGTTGGGCAGAAGGTCAAATTTGCGCATCACTTCCTCGCGACAATCCTCCAAGGCCCAAAGGCCCGGTTGGATTTTGAAGATCTCCTCAGATTGCTGCACGATTCTCCGGATGGACTCGTTGGGCGTCTTGGTCGCCCACGATTTCGTATCGACAAGACGGTACAGGTCGCCCAGCGTGGCGTATCCACCTATTTGGCGGAGCACATCGATCACTTGTTGCTCTTGCGTATATTTTTTGCGTGCCATTATTCTCTCGATTGCGTTTAAAGAATCTATAAATGGTAAAAATGGTATTCATCTGCCAAACGCCATCGCCAGCAGCATGCCTATTACCCAAATGATACACATCAATATCATAGGTTTGCTGATGAAGATGAAGACTACCAAGACAACGAGAATGAAGGGGACGCCCAGAAGGCATGCGATAAATATGTCGGCCTCTCTTTCGTTCTTCTTGGTGATTTCTCTCTCCTGTACGTGGCCTTGTAATTTTCGTGCCTTCTCCCTTTCGTTCTTCTTGGTGATTTCTCTCTTCTGTAGGTAGCCTTGTAATTTTCGTGCCTTTCGCCTTTCGTGCTTTAGGAGTTTCCTTCGATCCCTTCCTGTAATACCTTGCCTTGTCCACTGCCTCCAAAGCCTTCGTTCCTCCTTTGTAAAAGGCAGTAATTGCATGTCGGCCCGCCTTTGCTGATCCTCGTCATTTTTTCGGTTGCATTCGTATTCTTTCTTCTTCCTTTCCTCCAGCCTATGTTGGATTAGGAGGCGACTACGTTGATGTTCTGAAACACCCGTTCCTTTCCACTTTCCCCAAAGCAGATTTTCATTCTCGTTCATAGGTAGTGCTTTCTCCATAATCCTTAGTTCTTTTAAGTGTTGTTGCTTTAAAAGTCGTAGATGGTAAAAATCGGCGTGGGCCTACTAATAATGCACCAAGATGTTGGCGTATGAAAAAGACGCCATCAGGCAGGTCCCACGCCGTGGAGGAGTAGATGCTTCGCTGTCATCTTCTTCTTGTCACTTCTTATAATTGCAGGTTTCGAATGCTGCAGAAGAGCCAGGCGTCAGCGTCTATCCTTTCTTATGTTTTTACCATTATGTCATATCTTTTTTGCTTCTATTTGTGATGTTAATAGCTTCTTGCTTTTCGATTTCTTGGGGCGTAGCGACTGCTGCGGCCCTGTTTTTAGCTTGTCGATGCAGTCTTCGACCCCACAAAGTTACGCATTTTCTTTGATTTCTCTTCTCTTCCCCCCTGTTTTTTTTGAGGAGAGGGAGAGTTGGCGAGAAGGATTTCTTGATTTGTTAACGAAAGCAAAATGTAAGGAGAAACGAGGGTGAGGAGGGGTGGTGGAACTTTTTGATCGCCTATAAACTATTGGTTTTTAGCGATTTACCCTCAGTTCATTAAACAATAGATAGTTTGTTGGGACTCCATTGGACCTTACATCCTTACACCTTACATTCTTATGTTTTCGTTTTTGAACCAGGGCGAAAAGTGGGTGAAAAAGAGTTCAAAGAAATAGTATATATAATATTAATATTATATATACTATTTCTTTGACCCCCGACCACGATTCATTTTCAAAAACGTAAGGATGTAAGGTGTAAGGTTGTAAGGATGTAAGGTGGGTCATCGTGTCCACCTTACATCCTTACACCTTACGTTCTTACGTTTTCATTTTGCACTTCTCCCCAGTATGATTTTCAAAATATGCTAAACTGTAAAGTATATTCATACTGTTATTCGGTAGCTCACATAGCTTTGCTATGTGCCATTTTTAGCAAGACGAAAAAAAGTTGGAAAATATTTGTGGTTTTATTTGGAGGTATGAAATATTCTTCATACCTTTGCAGAAGATTTAGCGGCGCTCGGCAATTTGAGAGCAAGCTCTCATTGCGCTCGCTGGCAAAATCTTTCGATAAGATAGGCTGCGCCTCGGCCATTAGAGAACAAGCTCTCATTGCGCTCGCTTGCAAAATCTTTGCACCCGTTAACCGAGACTTGCGGAACAAACCCATAGAGGGCCCGCGACGGGCTTTTCTTACGACAGGGGCGAGGGACAAACAAATAGCGGCGCCGGTCCTAAGCTACCATCGGCAAGGTCTCCATTTTGAACACCTTTAAACACTTTAACGCAATGATCAACTACAGTATCACGGCAAGAGCCGTCAACCCGAATCTCTTCGAGATCAACCAGGCCAAGACTCGTATCAACCAGGCCAAGGCCGAGGGCAAGCAGCCAGACGCCAAGGACGTGGCACTCGTCGAGACCGTCGTCACCAACTATTTCGCCACGGCACAATATACCGAGGTGATGGGCATCGAGAAGTTTGCCCGCCACATCGCCGACCACGGCACGACCTACTCCCGCGCCGACATCATGGCGATCCTCTACATGGCAGTAGATTGCATGCGCGAGCAGCTCCTGGAGGGCAAGAAAATCCGCCTCGGCGAGCTCGGCGACTTCTCCCTCTCGCTCAGCAGCAAGGGCGCGGAGACGGCGGAGAAGTTCAGCTCGCAGAACATCCAGCGCGTCACGGTCTGCTGGGAGCCGGGCAGCGAGTTTCGCAACCTGCTCGCCGACGCCGAGTTCAACCTCGTGGCCACGCGATCGGCCCAGGCGGCCGTCCTCAAGGCCATCAAGGAGGGGGGCAAGACCAACGTCGATATCTCCGCGCCCATCAACCCAGACGGAGACCCCTCCAGCCCTGGAAGCCCCTCCAACCCGGGCGGCACGACGCAGCCGAAGAAGCACACGCTGACGGTCCGATCGGCCAACGAGAGCCAGGGTAGCGTCTCGGGCGGCGGCACCTTCGACGAGGGCAGCACGCAGACCGTCCGAGCAACTCCGAAGACCGGCTTCGCCTTCGACAAGTGGAGCGACGGCAGCACGCAGAACCCGCGCACGGTGAAGCTGACCTCCGACCTCACGCTCACGGCCTCCTTCAAGACGGCCACCACGGGCGGCGGCGAAGACCAGGGCGGCACCCCCCCGACTGATCCACGGGGCGGGTCGGCAGGCCTCACGGCCCAACGAGCAGCAGACCGTCTGCTTGTAGCCACGGCTCTTGCAGTCACGTCTGCACCAGTCGCTGACCCTGCCACCCGCCCTGCGTAAGGGGGAGGGCGAGCCCAGGGGGCTTCCCACGGGCCACCCGCCCACGGCGCCTACTAAAGGAACTTCGCCACACGATCGGAACGACCCTTGCAATCTCGCCCTCTCCCTCTCGCTTATCGCCTGCTGAGGAGGAAAAACAACAAAAACAACATTTACAACTATGAACAAACGCTTCGCGGGGGACAAACACACGCTACGCGTGTAACAAGCCTTCTGCAAGGTAAACAACAAGATACAACAGCTTCGCGGGGGACATGCGCAGAACTGAGCTTGCTCAAGTTATGCCATGGCGAGAAAGAGTGCCATGAAATGGAACAGCTTCGCGGGGACAAACACCCGCTACGCGTGTAACAAGCCTTCTGCTAGGTAAACAACAAGATACAACGCTTCGCGGGGACATGTGCAGAACTGAGCTTGCTCAAGTTATGCCATGGCTAGAAACAGTGCCATGAAATGGAACAGCTTCGCGGGGACACATGGCTAAGCGGACAATACTATGCAGGAAATGCGTCAAGTTGTGTGAGCAAGGCGAAGCGTTGTAAATGTTGTTTCTCTACAAGCAACCTTCGGCCTCGAAGAGGCAATGTCCCTGGCGAAGCGTTGTTTCTTGTTGTAAAGGTTGTTTTAGTTGTTTTCTTAACTCAACCAAATGACATTGAGGATGTTGAGTGGACAAAGCAAACTTGGTTGTAAAACATTGTAAAAGTTGTATCGGTTGTCTTCTTAGCATGTCCTAACATTGTAAAAAAATGAGAGAAAAGACTTCATTTGTCAAACCCTTAAACAAAAAGAAAAATCATGGATGAAAAGAAAAGACAGGTATGGCGCTTCGTCATTCAGACCGCCATTTCGATCCTCACGGCCATCGCTACGGCCCTCGGCGTGACGAGTTGCATGGCAGCCGTGTAGCCACCATACGAACGGTTTTAAGCAATTATAGGTAAATAAATTTTTGCGCCCTCTCTAAGATGTGAATCTTGGAGAGGGATTCATTCCCAGGTTGATAGCACAAAGAGCGGGTGGATAGAACGAAGAACGGTGGACAGAACGAAGAATGGGTGGACTGAACGATGAACAGGAAGGACAGGGAAAGAGAGAGGAAAACGGCGGGGTAGGGTACAAAAAAGGTGGCCGTAGCCACCTTGGAAAGTGTAGGAACTGTTACTTCTTGCTGGAGCGGACCGCCTTCACCGCCTTGGCACAGTCTTCGGGACTGACCGCGCGGCACTGCTTGATCCAGGCCGTAGCCACGCCGATGATGCTGCAAGAGTGGTCCGCGTTGATGCACATGGCATCACGCGTTTCGTCGCCTGGCACGAGCCATTTAGACCCGTCCTCGTCCTCGAAATAGATCTTGACGGTAGGCAGGCCGTCGTAAATGGCCAGTACGAACCCTCCCGTCTGTGCAGTGTCCTGTTTGCGCATTCTCAACTCGTCACCCTTGTGCATGCGGTAGTCGGCCAAACTGTCGTCCGCCAGGCGAACGATGAAGTTGCAGTCGGGTGCAATCGCCCTGGGGACTCGGTACATCTCTTGACGGATGCAACCATGATCATCGGTTATACCATCGTAAATGGGGATCAGGACCACGTCGTCGTTATCCACTTCCTCAGCGTTACAGCCTTGCTGGCGCATGAGGTTTACAAACTCGCTTTCTGTCATAGTTTTTTCTTCGCTTTTCATGATAGAATACTTTATTTGTTATACATACTTATTAGACGGTGCGAAGGTAGGAAATTTTTTCGACATGACCTAATAATAACTGTGAAAAAAAATGCTTTCTTGCGCACGGGCTAAGAAGCCGTGGAGATGGAGAAAAAATAAAGGGCCCGAACTGTCACAGCCCAGACCCTTCCGTTTACAATCTTAGTTACTAAAATAATTTACCTTAAAACCCTTTTTTTGTGTGATATTCCATTAGAAAAAGAGGTAGCGGCTGTCAACCACTCCTGCGCCGAAGACGAGGTCTTGCATGAAGTTGCCCATGTACTGCATAGCACGCTGGCGGCACATTTGAATCTGCTGCTCCTCGTTGTACTTGGCCGGACGCATCTGCTTCTTCACAACCTGGAAGACATAGACGCCGGCGTTGCCCTTGACAGGGGCGGAGCAGAACTTGCCCTGAGCCGTGGCAGCCACGGCACCCGAGAGGGCGGGCTCAGCAGCTCCCGTGGCCTGGATGAAGGCAGGGGCTGCAAACGTGATCTGATTGACCGTGCTGACCTTGGCACCCTTGGCCTGGGCAGCAGCGATGCTGTTGACGCCCTTGAGCTTGGCCATGATCATCTCGGCCTTCTTGTCGCGGATCACCTCGCGCTTGAGAATCTCCTTCACCTGGGCGTCGTCCCAAGGACGGTAGCCTTGCGGATGGATCTTGGTCATGCAGAGCACCAGCAGGTGGTCGTTCTCCTTGCCAGCCTCGAAGAGCTGGGAAACCTGTCCCTCCTTGGCCTCGAAGATCCACTTGATGGCGTCGCGGATGCCGGAACCACCGACGTTGCCCACCGTATGGCTGGAGGTGGCGAAGTCGTTGAGATCCTGGACCGTGTAGCCAAACTTCGTGGCGTGCTTCTGCAGGTCGGCCAGGCTGGCCTGGCTCTGCGTGACAAACTGGCTGAAACGGTTGTAAGCCTTGGAGTAGGTATTGTCGGAGAAACGGATTTCCTTCTTGATGACGGCAGCGACGGCCTTGCTCTTCATCGCCTTGCGGTTGAGCACCTGGATGACGACGTTGCCCTGGGTGAGCTCGATGTTCTGGGTGGAACCGACGGCACCGTTGAGCAGCGCCTCGATGTAGGCACGGTTGTCCTGGCTCATCGTGCTGGCCTGCTCATACATCGCACCCGTGAACCACGTCGTGGTGCTGTCCTGGCCGTAGCGCTTGGCGATGGCCTGGAAGTCGCCACCAGCGGCGAGGGCCTTCTGGATGCTGTCGGCAGAAGCGCGAGCGGCCTCCAGCGTCTTGCCACCCACCTGGATCTGACGGAACTCCACGGAGTCGGGAGCTCGGTGCGAGAGAGGATGCGGACGATATTGTAGGTGTTGTCCTTCGTGTTCTCCACGACGCCGGTCGTACCGACGGCCATGGAGTCGATCTTGGAGGCGATGTCGGGGTACTGCTGGAAAGCCTTGCCGCTGACGGGGAGACCGATGTACTGGATCATGCTACCGCTCTTGCTCACCACCTGGGTGGGATCGGCGGCCGCGGCGAGCTGCTTCTGATAGCCGGCCATGTCCTTCTGGAGCTGGGCACGGTCGGTGGCGCTGGCCTTCACCTGGACGTCAACCATCTTGACGTCGCGCGTCTCCTGCTGCTGGCGGAAGGCGGGCTTCAGCTCCTCATACTTGGCCTTGAGCTCCTCGTCCGTCAACTTGATGTCGGCGTCCTTGATCGTGTTGTAGGCGATGGAAGCCAGCTGGATCTGGGCCTCCTCGTTCTCCTCGTTGAAGGCCATCTTGGCCTCTACCTTGTTGGAGAGGACGCAGTTGGCCAGCAGCGACTGATACTTCTGGGCCAGGAGCTGCGTGCGGAGGTTCTTCTCGACGAAGAGCCAGTAGTTGTAGGCGGGGCGCATCTGGTCGAGCTGCTGGCTGTTGTTGCTGGCCTCGGCCTTGCGGTAGGCGTCGATAAACTGCTTGAGGATCGAAACGTCAAAGCGTCCGGTCTGCTGGTTGACGAACGGGGTCTGCGTGAGCAGCTGGTTCGTACCATCGTTGAGGACGTTCTGGAGTTCGTCCTCGGTGACGGTCAGACCGAGCTTCTTGCAGTCTTCCTTCATCACGCGCTCGGAGACGAGCTGCTGCCATACCTGGTCCTTCAGCTGGTTGAGCTGGTCCTCGCTGAGGTTGTCGGTGCGCATGGTCAGTTTCATCGCATCCTGATACTCCTCAAGGAGTTTTTGGAAGTCCTGCACGTAGATTTTCTCGCCAAGGACCTCACCTATCTGCTGGCTGTTCTGACCTTTGATGCCATTGCAGGAACGGAAAGCCTCCTCGGCAATGAACGCAAATAGACCCAAGCCGATGATGATAATCAGCAAGATGCCTTTGCTTCTGATTTTTTTCCTAAAGCTGTCATTTTTTACTTTTTTTTTTATTATTTCTTTTCTCTTTCTCTCTCCACCCCGTCCGCTTTCGGCTCCTTGCCCGCCCGCTTTTCGGATCCTTGGAGGACCGTCCGGAGGGGCTACGCAGCGCATAGCAGGATGGAAAATGCGTACAAAATTAATAAAAAGTTGGCAAATGACGGAATAAATTGCCGACAATTTGCGTTTGTCGCCCTGTTTCTTTGCTTTTTGACCACCAAGATCGGCTATAATGCGGGTTCTGACAGAGCGTTCTTTCTATTTTTCTTGTCACGATTTGCTTGCCACTCCACTTTTTTTCATGCCACGGTTGATCCGCAGGCTGGACGTGGGAGCCTACTCCTCGGCCACATGGAGGCGCACGACCTCGATCTTGGTCATGGTCTTCTTGACGATTTTGAAGTGATACTTGCCCACCTCCACCACCTCGTTGAGTTTGGGGAAACTCTGGTAGGCGTGGAGGATCAGTCCGCTGATGGTCTTGTACTCGCCACTGTCGGGCAGTCCGAGGTTGAAGAGCTCGTTGGCCTTGTCGATCTCCAGGCGTCCCGAGAGGATGTAGTCGCCGTCGGCGGTCTGCTTTGCGATATAGTTGGTGTTGTCGTGCTCGTCCTCGATGTCGCCGAAGATCTCCTCGACGATGTCCTCCAGCGAGACGATGCCCGAGGTGCCGCCAAACTCATCGACGACGACGCCGATCGACTTCTTCTGACCGAGGAAGATCTGCATGAGTTTCTGTGCCGCCATGGTCTCGGGGACGAAGGGCATCTGGCGGATATGGTCGTGCCATTTCTCGCGGGCGCGGAAGAGTTCGAGGGTGTGGATGTAGCCGACGATGTGGTCGATGTCCTCCTTGTAGATGAGGATCTTGGAGTTGCCACTCTCGACAAACTTCTGCTGCAGTTCGTCGGCCGTGCAGTCGTAGGGGACGGCATTGATCTCCGTGCGCGGCACCATGCAGTCGCGGACCTTGAGGTCGGGGAAGTCGAGGGCATTCTGGAAGATCTTCATCTCGTCATCGACCTCGCCCCCCTGCGGCGTGTTGTCGATGGAGGACTGGACGAGGTCGTCGAGGTCCACCTTGGTAAACGTGCCGTCGTTGTTGCCCTCCTCCATCTTGACGCCCAGGAGGCGCAGGAAGAGGCGCGAGAGCAGGGTGGAGAAGCGGCTGATGGGCCACAGGACGATATAGAAGAGGTAGGCCACGGGAGCCAGGAGGCTCATGAGGCGGTTGGGGTTGCTCTTGAAGAGCGTCTTGGGGAGAAACTCGCCCGTGAAGAGGATGACGAGGGTGGAGCAGATGGAGTCGAGCATGACGAGCGTGGCGTCGTTGCTGATGCCGGCCAACTGCCATAGGCCGTCGAAGATGCGGGCGAAGAGGATGCCATAGACCACCAGCACGATGTTGTTGCCCACGAGCATGGTGGAGCCAAAACTGTTGGGGTTGGCGTAGAAGACTTTCAGGCAGTGCTGCGAGAGTCCGCTCTGGTCCTTGCCGACCTTCATCAGAAGGCGGTTGCTGGCCACGAAGGCGATCTCCATGCCCGAGAAAAAGGCCGAGAGCACCATGGTGGCCAGGATGGCTATTATATTATAGGTATAGGTGTCCAATATGGTTCAAATATGATTCACGATTCAGGGCTGCCGACGATCGGCAACCGTTGGTCTCCCGTCGGCGACGGGCTGGGCGGCGGCAGGTGGCCCCGGCGGGATCGGCGTCCCCTCTCTGCGGCCTGCCGAGGGAGCCATGTCGGCCTTGTCGAAGAGGCCCCAGCCCTTGGCGTCGCCGATCTCATACTCCGTCATGGTCTCGTCGCTGCGGAAGTAGCTGCCCTGGAGTTCGCGGTCGGGCGTCTTGATATGGGAGAAGACGTGGGAGTAGAGCTGGTGCTCGGCCTCGTCCCAGTAGAGCTGCTGGCTCGCATACTCCACGCCCTGGGCCGTACGGATGCGCACGCGGCCGCGGAGCACCCAGCGGCGCAGTTTGTCGTAATAGACGGCGCTGTCGCAGGAGATGTAGCCCAGCACGCGCTTCTGCTCGTCAAACTGCGTCAGCAGGATGCCCTTGTCGAAGGTCCAGCGCGAGGGGTTGCGATTCTCGTTGATCTCCCAGCGCTCGGCGACGATGCGATACTTGATGACGCCGGAGTCGGAGATGAGCGTGTTGACGCCGTAGGTCGTCATGATGGGCACGGAGTCGCGGTCGTGGATGGCGGGGGCGGTGTGCTCCTTGGGCTGGTTGCAGCCCGCGGCCAGGACCCCTGCCAGCACGAAAGAGAGCATGGAGGGCAACAAGCCCCTCATGCCCTGGTGGTCGCTTCTCGTGTGATGACTTAGAAAACTCATGCGGTCGTGGCAGCCTTTATGGTCAACATAGGTCCCTTGCAGGGCCTATTCGACCTTGAACTTGGCGAACATGCGCTCATTGAAGGTGAAACCGATGTTGATGCGGAACGTGTTCTCCGTGAGCATCGAGGAAGCCTCGCGGCGCACCCACTGGGCTGAGATGTTGAGCATCGAGCGGTTGTTGTAGCTGTTGACGATGGGGATGCCCAGGCCCAGCGAGGCCGAGATCTCCTTGGGGCCGTCCTGGCCGTTGATGGTGAAGTAGGGCGTGGCGTAGCCGATACCCGCACGGTAGTGGAGGCGGCTGAGGAAACCACGGTGGCGCTCGCCACGGCAGTAGTCGGCGCCGAGGACGACCTTGTGGCGGTCCTTGAGCAGTCCGCTCTGGAGCGCGTAGCCGCCCTGGTCGGAATACTGCGGGTAGTCGAGGCTGCCCCATTTCTGCAACTGGTAGTCGGCGCCAACCATCAGTTGGCCGTTGTGGCTATAGACCGCTCCCACACCGAAGGTATGGGGCAGGTCGAGGGCGTTGGAGATACGGAAGCGGGTCGTGTCGGCCACGGCCAACTGGGAGTTGTTCTTGATGACGGAGAGCTCGGGGTCGGCGTTGAGACTGTGGCCCAGACTGTAGGTCAGACCCAGCGTGACCTGGTCCTTGGCGCTGAGGGACTGCGTGTATTGCAGTCCGAAGTCGAGCTTGTAGCTGCGCACCTCGGCGGTGTAGGTGCGCTGCAGCGTATTGACGTAGGCGTCGCTATACGTATTGGTCACGTACTTCGTGTAGCCACCCCAGAGATAGGAGGCGTTGACACCGACGGAGAGATTGCGCAGCGGCTCCGCACCCACGCCGAGATAGACCTGGTGGAGGCCCTGCGAGCCGCTATATTTGTTGCTATAGGTGGCCGTGGGCGACTCGGGGGAGAGGCTGCCGTTGATGTGGGCGGAGTTGGAGTAGTCGTAGCCCACGTTGGTGTAGGGCAGCAGACCGAAGCTCACGCCCACATGGCGAAACAGGCGAAGGCCCGCCACCACATACTCCAGGTCGGCATTGCGCGCGCTGATGGAGCGGCCGCCCTCCTTGAACTGCGTCATCTGCAGGCTCACGCCCGCGTCGAAGATGAACGACAGCGAGTCGAGGGCTGAGTAGGAGGCCGGGTTGAGGGCGTTGACTTGGTTGTTGAGCCGGAGGCCATAGGCCAGTCCGTTCATGCCGCGGCTGAAACTGCCCGACTGTTCGGAGAGTTCGCCCAGGCCATACTGGCTGTAGGGGGAGTTGGTGCCGCTCTGCGCATGGAGTCCGAGGGAGGAGAGGAGCAGGAGCGATGCTGTTATCGTTTTCTTCATTGATTATCTACTGGGTTGGGGTCTGGGCAGGGCCTTGCCGGCACCAGGACCGTGATTAGCGATAGCGAGACCGTCGCTGGCGGCCTCCTGGGCGGAGGAAAGTCCGCCGAGGGGTCAGAGGCGGTTGTTCTCGGGGAAGACCACAGAGGGCTGGAAGGTCTTGGCCTCCTCGAAGTCCATCAGGGCGTAGCTCACGATGATGATGGTGTCGCCGACGACCACCCTGCGCGCTGCCGCACCATTGAGGCAGATGCAGCCGCTGCCACGCTCGCCCTTGATGACGTAGGTCTCGAAGCGCTCTCCATTGTCGTTATCCATGATCTGCACTTTCTCACCGGCGATGAGATTGGCCGCGTCCATCAAGTCCTCGTCGATGGTGATGCTGCCGATGTAGTTGAGGTTGGCCTGGGTCACCTTGACGCGGTGCAGTTTGCTTTTCAGTACTTCTATATACATATAAAAAAAGAAAGTGTAGGGTGTGTTATTCCTTATACTTGATGTGATCAATCAGACGGATCGGGGTCTTGCCGCAATAGACGGTGATGCAGCCCACCACATAGTCGCTGTCCTGCCAGTCCTGGACGTCGAGGAGCGTGTTGCCATCTACTATCTGGAAGTACTCCACCTCCAGGCCGTCGATGGCGTTGATCGTGCTGACCACGTGGTCGTGGGTCTCGGCGACGGTGTGGGTCTTGGCGTAATCGATGCTCTCCATCAGCGCACGGGCGATGTGGGGGGCGATGGCGCGCTCCTCAGGGGTGAGGAGCTTGTTGCGGCTGCTCAAAGCCACGCCGTCGGCCTCGCGCACCACGGGGCAGGGGACAATCTCCACGTGGCTGCCGATGTAGGCGACCAGGCGGCGGATGACGGCGATCTGCTGCCAGTCCTTCTCGCCAAAGTAGGCGCGGGTGGGCTGGACGATGTAGAACAGGCGGCTCACCACCTGGCAGACGCCATTGAAATGGCCAGGACGATGGGCGCCCTCCATGACCGTCGTCTGGGGCGGAAACTCAAAGTGGCGGGTATCGGGAGTGGGGTAGATGTCGCTCACGGTAGGCGCGAAGACGAAGTCGGCGCCACAAGCCTCGCAAAGGGCGCAGTCGGCCTTCAGTGTGCGGGGATAGCGTTCGAGGTCGGCGGGGTCGTTGAACTGTGTGGGGTTGAGGAATACGGAGACCACCGTCACGTCGTTTTCCTTGGCGCTACGCTTGATGAGCGAGGCGTGGCCCTCGTGGAGGGCACCCATCGTGGGGACGAATCCCACCGACTGTCCTTGCTTGCGCGCAGCAAAAAGCGCGTTCTGCAAGTCTGCGTTTTTTTCAAATACTTTCATTATCTGCAAAATATTTCGGGTGCAAAGTAACAACATTTTTACGAAATAGGCAAAAAGTAATCTGAAAAAAATAATAAAATGCCGATGCCATTAGACAAAATATCTGAAAAGCCGCTACGAATTCGGGAATAAAATCGTAACTTTGCACCTGGGAAATCGTGTTTATCGCGACTTTTGTCAAGAAATAATCACGATAAAACAAGTTAGAATGGCAAAGAAAGTATTGTTTATCAACCAGGAAACCACCCCTTACGTCACCCAATCGCAGATGGCAGAGATGGGAGGTTTGATGTCGGCCAAAATGCAAGAAGCCGGATTCGAGATAAGAACCTTCATGCCGAAGTGGAGCACGATCAACGAACGGCGTGGCCAGTTGCATGAGGTGATCCGACTCTCGGGTATGAACCTGATCATCGACGACACGGATCATCCGCTCATCATCAAGGTGGCTTCCATACCGCAGTCGCGCATCCAGGTCTATTTTATTGATAATGAGGATTACTACCAGAATCGTCCGGCCATGACCAAGGACGAGCTGGGCAACGACTATCCCGACAATGGCGAGCGGGCCATCTTCTTCGCGCGCGGCGTGCTGGAGACGGTCAAAAAGCTCCGCTGGGCGCCGGATATCATCCACTGCCAAGGCTGGATGAGCTCTGTGATACCGTTCTATGTGAAGACGGCCTACCACGACGAACCGCAGTTTATCAACGCCAAGGTGGTGACGTCGCTCTTCGGCGAACAGCCCGCGGGCGACCTGGGGGAGAAGTTCAGGCGCTCCCTGCCGTTCAGGGAGGCCAAGGCCGAACTGATCGAGAAGTATGGCGACACGTTCGACGCCGTGGAACTGGGCAAACTGGCCATCGACTATAGCGATGGTGTCGTACAGGTGGACGATCAGGTCAACGCCGAACTCGTCCGTTATGCACAGAGCGAGAACAAGCCGCTGATCGTCCATCCGCAGGCAGAGGCAGAGGTCAAGGGACTCTATGCTGACTTCTATGGCAAATTGTTGGGGGAATAGGCGGAGACAACGTCTCTGACGTACCCTCGGGCAGGGGGACCGTGCGCCTTGTCGATAAGCAATGGGCGTGGCTTCCTGTTGTAATAGATTTTATGACCATTACAAGCAAATGATAAAATTCCATCAGTTGGTCTGGGGCCTCGCCCTCGCTGCCACGGCGCTCTCGCTGGCGGCCTGTGACGACACGACCGACAACATCGGCGGTTCGCTGATAGACAATCCCGACAAGTTGACTGTCAAGGCTGACACCTTCCAGCTCAGCACGCGCACCATCATGGCCGACTCGGTCATCGCACGCAACATCACGGGCTATCTCGGCCGCGTGAAGGATCCAGAGACGGGCAACTACGTGACGGGCGACTTCATGGCGCAGCTGCATCCGCTGAGCAACTATCAGATCGCGGCTGCCGACAGCATCCTCAGCCGCAACGACCAGGGGGAGATCATCGCCGACTCGTGCGAGATCCTGCTGGTCTATAACGACTTCTATGGCGACTCGCTGGCACAGATGAAACTCTCGGCCTACGAGATGGGGCGGCCGCTGGAGGAGGGATCGGTGATCTATTCCAACTTCAATCCGGCGCTCCACGGCTACCTGCGCCAAGGGGGCATCAAGCAGGAGCGTACCTATACGCTGGCGGACCAGACGCGCGGCGCCAAGTACACCAACAAGGCGATCGCCATCCGACTGGACGACGCCTATACGGACAAGGACGGCGTCAGCTACAACAACTATGGCACGTACCTGATGCGGAAGTACTATGCTTCGCCCGAGGCGTTCCGCAACAGCTACCGCTTCCTCCACGAGATCAGCCCGGGCTTCTTCTTCAAGGTGACCAACGGCATCGGTTCGATGGCGTATGTGACCAACGCCCAGCTCAATATCTACTTCCGGTCGCAAATCAACGGCAAGGACTCCGTCACCTCGACCTCACTGGCCAGTACGGAGGAGGTGCTGCAGACGACGACGTTCAGCAACGACAACAACCTGCTGGCAAGTCTCGCGGCACAGACGGGATGCAGTTATCTGAAAAGCCCGGCGGGCCTCTTCACCGAGGTCACGCTGCCGGTGGATGAGATCATGAGGGGACACGAGAACGACACGCTCAACACCGCGAAGGTGACCTTCCCGCGCATCAACAACACGGTCAGTTCCGACTTCCTCCTCAGTGCGCCGACGACGGTGCTGATCCTTCCGCTCGACGAGCTCCATACGTTCTTCGCCGAGAACCGCATTCCCGACTATAAGACGAGTTTCACCGCAGCCTATAGCGCGACGGTGAACGGCTATACGTTCAACAACATCTCGGGCTTGGTCAACTATATGATCAAGAAGCGCCGGGCCGGACAGGTCGATGCCAACTGGAACAAGGCGGTGCTCGTGCCGATCAGTCTGGCGACAACGACCATCACGGGTAGCTCTGGCACGAAGATAACACGCGTGACAAAGTGCTCCCACGACATGTCGCTCTCCAGCACACGACTCGTGGGTGGCCCCAACAACGCCAACCAGCCCATCCTCCTCTCTGTCATACATAGTACTTTCAATGGCAGATAACTTCTTGGAGCGCCACCGTGCCGACTACGAGCAGCGTAAGGCACGGTGGCTGAAAAAGAAAAGCCGCTGCCAAATCAAGGTCAAAAGACCCGGAACTGACGCACATGCTGACAAAAACCTGAGTGAAGGTCAAACTTAGAAGGGTTTGGCATGTCTTTTGCTCTATACTTTTGCAATTGAACAAGTTGTATTGAACAAGTAAAGAAATTGTATTCTAAAAGAAAATCACGAAAGTCAAGATGATAAGTCAATTCTCTAAAGAACTCTCGGAGGTGCTCGCCTTCAGCCGCGAGGAAGCCGACAGACTGTCCTGTCCCTCGGTGGCTCCGGGCATCTGTTGCTGGCTGTTTTCAGGCTCTCTGATCCGAAGATACAACGGGTCATCTCGACGCTCAGCCTCGACGTGCCCACGGTCAAGAAGGAGCTGGAGCAGTATGCCTCTTCGAACAAGGAGGAGAGCAAGCGGATCTACGAGGAGATCAACGTCACGGACCGTGCTGCCAACGTGCTGCACCTCGCAGTACTGGAGGCGCGCATCCAGCATCGCAAGATTGTCGATGTGGAAGACTTGATCCTGGCCATTCTCCACGACCAGACAGACACGGGCGCGAAGATGACGCTGCAGGCTCACCACCTCGACTACATTGAGGCCAACGCGCTACTGCGCCAGTTGGCCAACGACGTGCAGGGAGGGCTCGACTTGTCCGACGATGACGACGACGATATGCTCTTCAACGACGACGACGAGGAGGATCGCGAGGAGGCGCGCAGCCAGGGTGGTGGCGCGCAGCAGACGCGCACCAAGGAGACCAAGAGTGCGACGCCGGCCCTCGACAACTTCGGTACGGACCTCACGGCGGCAGCCCTGGAGGGGAAACTCGACCCTGTGGTGGGCCGCGAGCGCGAGATCATCCGCGTCAGCGAGATCCTGGGACGCCGCAAGAAGAACAATCCAGTGCTCATCGGCGAACCCGGTGTGGGCAAGAGTGCCATCGTAGAAGGACTGGCGCAGATGATCGTTCAGCACCGCACGTCGCCCACGCTTTTCAACAAGCGGATCGTGTCGCTCGACATGACGAGTATCGTGGCGGGAACGAAATACAGGGGTCAGTTTGAGGAGCGTATCCGCACGATCCTCAAGGAGATAGAGCGCCACCCGGAGGTGATCGTCTTCATCGACGAGATCCACACCATCATCGGCGCGGGATCGGCGGCGGGGACGATGGATGCTGCCAATATCCTCAAGCCAGCCTTGGCGCGGGGCATGATGCAATGTATCGGTGCCACGACGCTCGACGAATATCGCAAGTCGATCGAGAAGGATGGTGCCCTGGAGCGTAGATTCCAGAAGGTGATCGTCGAACCGACCACGACGGAGGAGACGCTGCAGATCCTGAAGAACATCAAGGACCGCTACGAGCACCATCATCAGGTGACGTATTCTGACGAGGTGCTCCAGTTGATCGTGAAACTCACGGACCGCTACGTCTCGGACCGCTTCTTCCCCGACAAGGCCATCGACGTGCTCGACGAGGTGGGATCGCATATCCACCTGCAGCATGCGGAGGTGCCGAAGGAGATCGTGGACCTGCAAAATGAGATCGAGGAGATCAAGCAGAAGAAGCAGAATGCGGTCAAGAACCAAAACTTTGAGATGGCGGCGGGCTTCCGCGACCAGCAGGTGGAGCGCGAGAAGCAGCTCGAAGAGGCTCAGCACCGCTGGGAGGAAGGCGAGGTCGGCGAGCAGGTGGCCATCACGGAGGACCAGGTGGCCGATGTGGTGTCGATGATGACGGGTGTGCCCGTGCAGCGCATGCAGCAGTCGGAGGGCCTTCGTCTGCGCAATATGGCGACGGAACTGAAGCAGGTGGTGGTGGCCCAGGACAAGGCCATCGAGAAAATGGTGAAGGCCATCCAGCGCAACCGCGTGGGACTGAAGGAGCAGAACCATCCCATCGGCGCATTCATGTTCCTGGGTCCGACGGGTGTGGGCAAGACCTACCTGGCCAAGAAACTGGCGGAGTATATGTTTGGTTCGGCCGATGCGCTGATCCGCGTCGATATGAGTGAATATACGGAGAGCTTCAACACGTCGCGCCTGGTGGGTGCGCCTCCGGGTTACGTCGGCTACGACGAGGGAGGACAGCTCACGGAGCGGGTGCGCCGCCATCCTTACTCCATCGTCTTGCTCGACGAGATCGAGAAGGCGCATGGCAATGTCTTCAACCTCCTCTTGCAAGTGCTCGACGAGGGACGACTCACGGACGGCAACGGACGACTGATCGACTTCCGCAATACGGTCATTATCATGACGTCGAACGCGGGTACGCGCCAGCTCAAGGAGTTTGGCCGTGGCATCGGATTCACGGCGGGTGGTGCCGAGGGCTTCGCGCGCAACGAGAAGGACAAGGAGTATGCTCGGTCCATCATACAGAAGAGTCTGAGCAAGCAGTTCTCGCCGGAGTTCCTCAACCGTCTGGACGAGATCATCACCTTCGACCAGCTGGACCTCAACGCCATCAAGCAGATTGTCGATATCGAACTCAAGGGCTTGTACAAGCGGGTCGGCGAGCTGGGCTACGCGCTCCAGCTCTCTGACGCTGCCAAGGAGTTTGTGGCCAAGAAGGGCTACGACGTCCAGTTTGGTGCGCGTCCGCTGAAGCGCGCCATCCAAAACTACGTCGAGGATGGACTCAGCGAGCGCATCCTGAGTGGCGAAATGAAGGAGGGCGACTCCATCCTGGTCAACCTGACTGAGGACGGCTCCAACCTGTCGTTTGACACGCAGGTGCCCGACCACGAATTGTTCTGACGCGCGAGCACGCCAAGCAAGAAAGACTAAGTCTGCAAGGGCAGACAGAAATTATAAGGGGGAAGAAAGCCATCAAACTTTCTTCCCCCTTATCGTATTTGGGTCAAATCAAAAGCGGAAACTTAGTACTTCAATCCCATGTTGTAGAGGATGAAACTATAGATGTCGGCCTGCTCCTCCAGCTGCTTGCTGACGGGCTTGCCGCCACCGTGGCCCGCCTTGCTGTCGATGCGGATGAGGGTGGGCTTGTCGCTGGCATTGTCGGCTTGGAGCGTGGCAGCAAACTTAAAGCTGTGGGCGGGAACAACGCGGTCGTCGTGGTCTGCCGTTGTGATGAGGGTGGCAGGATACTTCACGCCCTTCTTGATGTTGTGCAGGGGAGAGTAGCCGCGCAGATACTCAAACATCTCCTTGGAGTCGGCACTCGTACCATAGTCGGGAGCCCAGTTCCAGCCGATGGTGAACTTATGGTAGCGGAGCATGTCCATCACGCCCACAGAGGGAATGCAGACGCCAAAGAGGTCGGGACGCTGCGTCATGCAAGCGCCGACGAGCAGTCCGCCATTGCTGCCACCGACGATGGCGAGGTAGGGCGAACTGGTGTATTTCTCCTTGATCAGATACTCAGCAGCAGCGATGAAGTCGTCGAAGACGTTCTGCTTCTGCATCTTCGTACCCGCCTCGTGCCAAGCCTCGCCATACTCGCCGCCGCCACGGAGAGAAGCCTGGGCATAGATGCCGCCGCGCTCCAGGAACGGGATGCGGGAAGCGGAGAACGAGGGATTCATCGAGATATTGAAACCGCCGTAGGCATAGAGATAGACCGGGTTCTTGCCGTTGAGTTTCAGGCCCTTCTTGTAGGTGATGAAGAGCGGCACGCGCGTACCGTCCTTGCTGGTGTAGAACACCTGCTTGGTCTCATACTCGCTGAGCTTGAAGTTGACCTTGGGCACGGCATAGGGCTGCAGCGAGTTGGCGGCGCGGTCATACTGATAGACCGTCCAGGGCTGCGTGAAGGAGGCAAAGCTGACGAAGCACTCCTTACTGTCCTTGTTGCCGCTGACGCTGGCGCTGCCAATGCCCGGAAGGCTTACCTCCTGCTGCATCTTGCCGTTGAGGTCATAGACATAGATGTGGCTGCAGGCGTCCTGCTGGTAGCTCACATAGAGTTCGCCGCCGATGATGTTGGCGCCATCGATCACGTTTTTGCCCTCGGGGATGACGGTCTGCCAGTTTTCCATCGCGGGCTTGTGAATATCCATCACCATGATCTTATACATCGGCGCACCGTCGTTGGTCAGCAGATAGACCTTGTCGTCGATGGTGGCGATGGGAGAGTAGGCGTAGTCCATGTTGGGGACCACCTTCGTTAACTGCGAGTTGCTGTTTTTCAAGTCGCGGATATAGAAGATGTTGCCCGTGCCGCCGCCCGACTCATAGAGGAACTGCACCGTCTCCTCGTGGTTGACCGACGTACTGAAGAAGTGCATCGGCTCGGTGGGATTCTGGAAGAAGAGCTGGTCCTGCTCCTGCTTCGTGCCGAGGCGGTGGAAGTAGATCTTGTGGGTGGAGTTCTTGCTCGTATAGGCGTTGCCCTCGGGTTTGTCATAGGCGCTATAGAAGAAGCCGTCGCCGAGCCAGGAGGCACCCGAGAACTTGGCCCACTCGATGTGGTCGGGCAATACCTCGAGCGTCTTCGTGTCCATCACATAAAACTCCGACCAGTCGCTGCCCGAACGCGAGATGGCGTAGGCCAAGTATTTGCCGTCGTGGGAGAAACTGATGTTGCCCAGGGCCACCGTGCCGTCAGTAGAGAGCTGGTTGGGGTCGAGGAAGACGCGAGCGTTCTTCTCCTGCCCCAGGCTGTCCATCTCGTAGAGCACACTTTGGTTCTGAAGACCGTTGTTCTTGTAGAAATACCACTTGCCCGTGGCCTTGACATAGAAGGGTGCGCCCACCTTGCCGTAGTCGGAGACTTCGCGCAGGCGCTTCAGGAGTTTGCCGCGGAAGGGAATCTTGGCCAGGTAGTCCTGTGTCACTTGGTTCTCGGCCTCCACCCATTGCATGGTGGCCTCCGAGTGGTCGTCCTCCAAGGGGCGGTAGGGGTCGGCTACTTTCACACCGAAATACTCATCCACGGTGTTGTCCGTCGGAGGGGTGGGGTAGGTCAGGCCCTGTCCGGCAGCTTGGTTGGCAGCCATGGCAAACATGGCCAACGCTAATGCTTTTTTCATAATCAGCAGTTTACTTTTATAATTTTCGTCTTTAGGTTTTTACCTTTACTTTGTCTCATTCCTTTGACAAGGGGAAATGGGGTAATCTTCTCCTTGTCACGAAAGAGGTTTTGCCTTCTCACGAAAGGTTTTTGCCTTGTCACGAAAGGTTTTTCCTTCTCGCGAAAAGTGCTTCTTCTTGTCACGAAAGAGGCTTAGCCTTGTCACGAAAGGGCGTTGCCTTGTCTTGATTAGGTTTTGCAAAGGTATGAAATAAAGTCGAACGGCCCAAACATTCCTCCCTTTTTTTCTGTATGACAGAATGGTTATAATCAGGAAAAGATTCTTCGGAGCAAAAAAATGTCGGAATAGCAGCCTTTTCGACTTACTATTCCGACACGATATCAAGCGGCAGGGCGGAGGATCGCTCCCTTCCTCAAGGGATGGTCCTGCGCCTCCAGATGCGGCTTAGCTTACCTTGTTGAGCTTCTTGATGATAGAGAAGATGAACAGGGCAGACACCAGGCAGATGCCAGCGAGGACACCCCAAATGGTGACGAGGTTGAAGTTGAGACCCCACATGATACCAGGCACCATCACCAGCTGGTTGCCGATGGCGGTAGCACCAAACCACAGACCCATCATCAGACCGGCATACTTGGGAGGAGCCACCTTCGAGACGAAGGAGATACCGATCGGAGAGAGCAGGAGCTCAGCGAAGGTGAGGATGAGGTAGGTGGAGATCAAGAGGTTGGCGCTGACACGCGGACCCTCCGTAGCGGCATTGCCCTGGACGAGCGGCAACTCAAGACCCATAGAGCCAACGGCCATCCAAACGAAGCCGAGGGCAGCGACGAGCATACCGAGACCGATCTTCTCAGGAGAGGTCGGCTCCTTGCCGATCTTGTTGAGCCAAGAGAAGAGCGCCACGCTCACCGGAGTGAGGGCTACGACGTAGCACGGGTTGAACTGCTGGAAGATCGGAGCCTTCACGTCGATGGCACCATCCAGGCTGTTGTACTTGTAGAACAAGAAAGCGATGGCAGCAGCGATCACGGCCAGGGCGATCAACTTGCCCTTGGCGGTCTTGCTCTGTGCAAGAGAGAAGCAGGCATAGACGACGAAGATGCAGGCCACGAGGTTGGTCACGTCGAAGAGCATAGACTGAACGCCCTCAGCGCTGGTCTGTGTGAAGTCGCGTGCAAACAGCGTGAGCGTATTACCGTTCTGGTGGAAGGCCATCCAGAAGAAGATCACGACGGCGAACACCAGGCAGAGGCAGACGATGCGCTCCTTGGTCTCGGCCTTGGAAAGCTCGGGAGCATTGGAGGCAGCAGCGTTGGCAGCCTTCTGGTTGCCCTCGCTGGCGAGGACGTGCTTGTAGGTGGAGCTGAAGGCGTAGTAGATAGCGATACTGACGATCAGCGATACGCAAGCCACGGCAAAGGCGAAGTGGTAGGAATCGGCCTCGCTGACGCCGAGAGAGGCCTGAGCCCACTCCATGATCTTGATGGCAGCGGTCGGGGCGAACATGGCACCGATGTTGATGGCCATATAGAACAACGAGAAACCTGAGTCGCGCTGAGAGGAATAGTCAGGACCGTCATAGAGACGACCCACCATCACCTGGAGGTTACCCTTGAAGAGACCCGTACCCAAGGCAATGAGGATGAGCGACAGACCCATTGCGGCAATGGCAACCGTGTCCTTACCCAGCGGCAGAGAGAGCACCAGGTAGCCGAGGAACATGATAAAGATACCCGTGGTGACCATACGGCCAAAGCCAAACTTGTCGGCAGCGATACCACCAATGATGGGCAGGAAATAGACCATCATGAGGAAGGTGGAGTAGATCGTACTTGCCGTACCAGTGGCGAAACCGAAGTTTGCCTGCAAATAGAGCAAGAACACAGCCAGCATCGTGTAGTAGCCGAAGCGCTCGCCTGTGTTTGCCAAAGCTAAGGCCCAGAGTCCTTTAGGTTGATTTGAAAACATAGATGATTTTGAAATTTTAGTTCCTTCCTTGCGGTCGGAAGAGTTAGTAATTGAGTTATTATTTCTTTCTGTTTTATTCTGTTATTTTGTGATGATGTTATTTCTTGATGATGTCAAACAAGTAGGAAGCCTTGACGACGATGTTGCCGAAGTTGGACTTGCCAAAGAAGTCGCTCTTCGAACTCCCGTAGATGTTGCCGAGACCGTAGTAGTAGCGCGCCTCCAACTGGAAGTGGCCCAGGCGTGGATGGCTCCATTCCGTACCCAGTCCGGCAGCGATGCCGTAGTCGAACTTCGTCTCTACGGGCATGTCCTCCTGCTTCACGATGGTGTTGGCGCGTCCTGTGCCGTCGGTGGCGAGGTTGGGCGCCGTATAGTTGCGTTGGGTCGATTCGCTCAAGTAGAGTCCGATCTGCGGACCCGCCTTGAAGAAGAAGCTCCAGCCCTTGGTCTCCTGTCCCCATGCCAGGTGGGCGAAGACCGGGATCTGCACGTAGTTGATCGTGCGCTCGTAAGCCTCTGCGTTGCCATTGGCGTTGACGACGGGCTGGTCGGCGGGGGTGAGGATGTCCTGCTTCCATCCGAGCGAGGCATAGTTGACCTCCGCGGCAATGGAGCAGATCGTGGAAAAATATTTCTCGCTGGTATAGCGGACTGAGAATCCTCCGGTGAATCCCGCGTGCATCTTCTGCGGCACACTCGGGTCGAACCCGACGTTGGACAATACGCAACCCGCATTGACTCCGAGCGACAACACGTTGCGGTGTTCTCCCACCTGCGCCTGGAGCGCCTGCGAGCACACAACCGCTATCAAAAGGAGAATCGGTCTGAGAAGCCGCTTCTGCCTGGCGTATCGCTTGGAAGACCAAGGTTGCGCGTACCGAAAGATTGACTTTTCTGCTTTGACTATCATCTGTGGTAGCATATACTAATAGGTAAGGCTCTCCATGGTTTGGTCGGGCTTGAAGTGGATCAGCTGAAACTGCCTGTTCTGCTGTCCTCCGCCCTGTATGGGCAGGAAACGGAGCCGCGTCTGCAGCGCCTTATATTTCGTCGGCTGCTTCTCCAGTCCCTTGAATGCGGCGCCATACTGCCGGAGTCCCCGCACGAAATACTCGCCGTGGTCGTAGCCCGTCAAGGCCAGGCGCGGGATGTAGTTTTTGTCCATCGCTGCGCCATACGTTTCCTGGTAGAGTTTCTCCAGGGCAGAAGTCTTGTCCGACTGCTTATTATAAAAGAACGTAGAGGGAATATACGTATTGTACTTGAAGAACCAGTTGAGGTCATAGTTCTGGTAGATGAACCAGTCGTTGTAGCCATACATCGAGATGGCGAGCCCCGGGCGCGTTGCCGTGAGTGAGTCCAACTTATGGAAGACATGCGTCAGCTGCGGACTCTTCTCGGTGTTGAGGACCACGGCGTTGGGCTGCTTGGAAGAAAAATGCTTGGCAAAGTCGGCCATCGACGAGTTGATGCTGGTCAGTTCGTAGGGAATCTTGGCCGCGTCGAGCTGCTGTCTCAGCATGCGGGTGAATTTTCCTACGCGCGACGTCGGGTCGTTGCAATCGATGAAGATCGGACGGTGGCTGTTCTGATAGCGCTCCAGGAAGCAGCTGACCGCCATCGCGTTGAGCAACGAGTCGGTCTGATAGACCTGGAAGACCTGGGGATTGCTCTCCACCTCCCGGCTCTCGATGGAGAAGGGAATGACGAGCGCTATCTGGTTGCGACGGCAGAAGTCGGCCAGCGGCTTCACCTGCGGGGTGTAGAGCGGGCCAAAGATGATGTCGAGGGAAGCGGCGTTGGCGTCGAGGAGCGTCGTGCGGATATCGGCGTCCTTGGCTACGTTCCAGGCGTGGACGTCAGTGTTGATGCCTTCGGCCTTCATCTGATTGAAGGCGAGGAGCAAACCACGGTAGTATTCCACCATCCTGCGGCCATCGCCATCGTCGTTGTGCAACGGCAGCATCACGCCCACGCGGATCGTGCCATCCTTCTTCTTCGTGGCGGGAGCCGCTGGACGCTGGGCCGAGACCGGTCCCTGTGCAGCTTGTGGAGCAGCTTGCGGGGAAGCCGTGCTGCGGCGCTTGTCTCCTTTCTTACCAAAGGGGACGACTATCCACGCACCTTTCTGCAGCTCATAGCCCTCCTTTTTCATTTCCGGATTGGCGTCTATGATCTGCTGAATCGTCACATTATATTCTTTGGCGATGCCGAAAAGGGTCTCTCCCCGCTTCACCTTGTGCAGGTCCTGCCACTGTGGGGCCTGACCGCTCGCATGAAGGCAAAGCAGCGAGGCGAAGACCGCGATCCACATCCTCAAGCAATGTCTCATTTTTCCAATTTTATTTTAACCACTTGCAAAGATAGCAAAAAATAGTTGGTTTTGGCATGGGAGTGGAAAGAATTTCGTAAATTTGCACAAAATATCAACGATGAGGCATATTTTCAAGCATATCTTGGCCGCTTTTGTGCTCTTTTGGGGCACACAGGCGACATTTGGACAAGCGCTCTCGCCACTGGCCACGTACACGGACGACAACGGCGAGGAGCAGACGATGGAACCTGGCGGAAGCTACACGGGAAGCGCACCGATAGAGGTCAGTTTCGACGCTGGCGTCACCGAGGTGGGCGACTATACGCCCCATTTCGAATGGCGCTTTTACGAAGGATCCGACGTGCAGAATCCCTACCTGGTCCGCTACGACGAAACCACCAGCTACACTTTCACCAAGGCCGGTATGCAGCACGTCTCGCTCACGGTCTCGTTTGTCAACGGTTCGGACACGATCCGCTTCACCACCGACGATTTTCCGCCCTTTGAGTTTTCCATCAGCGAAAGCAAACTCGAGTTTCCCAATGCCTTCTCGCCCAATGGCGATGGCGTCAACGATGTGTTCAAGGCCAAGAGCACCTATCAGAGCATCGTGGAGTTTCAGGCCACGATCTTCAACCGCTGGGGACAGAAGATTTTTTCTTGGGACAACCCTGCGGAGGGATGGGACGGCACGTTCCATGGCAAACCCGTCAAGGATGGCGTCTATTTCCTCAACGTGGATGCCAAGGGAGCTGACGGACGCCATTTCCGTATTCGCAAGGCAGTCAACCTGTTGCGCACCTACAACGAGGCTGCTGGATCAGGAACGGTGACGGAATAGACCTTCCACCCCACGCAAACCAAAAGATTGTATTTCCACCGATGGACAAGGATAAAATAGAAGTGCTGGGCGCGCGCGTCCACAATCTGAAGAATATTGATGTCGTCATTCCCCGCAACTCGCTCACGGTCTTCACCGGCCTGAGCGGGTCGGGCAAGTCGTCGCTGGCTTTCGACACCATCTATGCCGAGGGCCAGCGCCGCTATATCGAGACTTTCTCGGCCTATGCCCGCAATTTCCTGGGCAATATGGAGCGCCCCGACGTAGATAAGATCACGGGGCTCTCCCCCGTCATCGCCATTGAGCAGAAGACGACGAACAAGAATCCGCGATCCACGGTCGGAACGACCACGGAGATCTACGACTACCTCCGCCTGCTCTTCGCCCGCGCCCGCCACGGCCTATTCCTATCAGAGCGGGGAGAAGATGGTGAAATATACCGAGGAGAAGGTGGTCTCGATGATCCTCAAGGACTATCTCGGCAAGAAGATTTTCATCCTTGCTCCGCTCGTCCGCAACCGCAAGGGCCACTACCGCGAACTCTTCGAGAGCATGCGGCGCAAGGGCTACCTTTATATAAGGATAGACGGGGAGATCCTGGAACTGACCCAGGGCATGAAAACCGACCGCTACAAGAACCACAATATCGAGGTGGTGGTCGATAAGATGAAACTCGCCGCGCGCCTGGGCGAGACGGAGGACAACCTCTCGCAGCGACTGCAAAAGACCGTGGCGACGGCGATGCGCCAGGGCGACGGACTGGTGATGATCATCGATGCCGACACGGGCGAGGCGAAGTTTTTCTCCAAGCGCCTCATGGATCCCGTGACGGGACTGTCGTACAAGGATCCTGCGCCCAATATCTTTTCCTTCAACTCGCCCGAGGGGGCTTGTCCTCATTGCAAGGGACTTGGCATGGTCAGCGAGATCGACCTGAAGAAGGTGATTCCCGACGACAGAAAGTCGATACGCGAGGGGGCGATCGCGCCGCTTGGAAAATACAAGAGTCAGATGATATTTTGGCAGATAGAAGCGATTCTGTCCAAATATGACCTATGGGTTGAAGTCTCCGGTGAAGGACATTCCCCAGGGGAGGCTATGGACGAGATCCTCTATGGGGCGCTCGAGAAGGTGCGCATCGCCAAGGAACTGGTCCACACGACGACGGACTATTTTGTGGCTTTCGACGGCGTAGTGAAGTATCTGCGGGCCGTCATGGAGGGCGACGAAAGTGCCGCGGGGAAGAAATGGAGCGGACAGTTTATCGCCGACGTGACCTGCGGCGAGTGCCAGGGCCAGCGACTGAACCGCGAGGCTTTGTCCTACAAGATTTGGGGCAAGAATATCTCCGAACTCTCCGAGATGGACCTGGGCGAACTCTATGAGTGGATGGGGGGAAGTGGGAAGCCACCTCGGCGAGACCCAGCGGCAGATTGCCACGGAGATCATCAAGGAGATTCGCAAGCGCATCCGCTTTCTGCTGGATGTCGGACTCGACTATCTGTCGCTCAACCGCCAGTCGGCCTCGCTCTCGGGTGGTGAGAGCCAGCGCATCCGACTGGCCACGCAGATCGGTTCGCAACTGGTCAATGTGCTCTACATCCTCGACGAGCCGAGCATCGGTCTCCACCAGCGCGACAACGTCCGACTGATCAACTCGCTCAAGGCGCTGCGCGACTTGGGGCAATACGGTCATCGTGGTGGAGCACGACGAGGACATGATGCGGGCCGCCGACTGGATCGTCGATATCGGACCGCGGGCGGGCCGAAAGGGTGGAGAAGTGGTCTTCCAGGGCACGCCGCAACAGATGCTCCACACCCATACGCTCACGGCGCAGTATCTCAACCATGAGCGGGCGATCGAGGTGCCGGCCCATCGGCGCAAGGGCAACGGCCAGCGTATCGCTTTGTGTGGGTGCACAGGCAACAATTTGAAGCACGTGGACGTGGAGCTGCCGCTGGGAGAACTGATCGTCGTCACGGGTGTGTCGGGATCGGGCAAATCCACGCTGATCAACGAAACGCTGCAGCCGATTCTCTCGCAACACTTCTATCGGTCGTTGAAGAAGCCGATGGCCTACGAGAAGATAGAGGGTATGGATCTGATAGACAAGGTGGTGACGGTGGATCAAAGTCCTATCGGACGCACGCCGCGATCCAATCCTGCCACCTATACGGGCGTCTTCTCAGACATTCGTGCGCTCTTCGTCGGACTGCCCGAGGCGAAGATCCGCGGGTATAAGCCTGGCCGCTTCTCCTTCAACGTGAAGGGCGGACGCTGCGAGGCTTGTGGCGGCAACGGCTATAAGACGATCGAGATGAACTTCCTGCCCGACGTGATGGTGCCCTGCGATGTCTGCCATGGCAAGCGCTACAACCGAGAGACGCTGGAGGTGCGCTACAAGGGTAAGTCCATTGCCGACGTGCTGGACATGACGGTCAATATGGCGGTGGAGTTTTTCGAGAATGTGCCACAGATTCTGCCCAAGATCAAGTCGCTGCAGGATGTGGGGCTGGGCTACCTCAAGCTGGGCCAGTCTTCCACGACGCTCTCGGGCGGAGAGTCGCAGCGCGTAAAACTCGCCACCGAACTCTCGAAGCGCGATACGGGCAAGACGCTTTATATCCTCGATGAACCGACCACGGGTCTCCACTTCGACGATATCCGCATTCTCATGGATGTGCTACAGAAACTGGTGGACCGGGGCAACACCGTGCTCATCATCGAGCACAATCTCGACGTGATCAAACTCGCCGATTACATCATCGACATGGGACCGGAGGGAGGCAAGCGCGGAGGACAAGTGCTCTCCACGGGCACGCCCGAAGCCGTGGCCAAGAGCAAAAAAGGTTTTACGCCCGCCTTCATCAAGAGTGTGCTGGAAAGTGCTGCGCAGGGGAAGGAATAGCTGAAAAATGGAATGCTTCGGCTTGGACAGTTGACCCTGCTGAATATGGAAAACAACTTGAACAACTTTTACAACTTGTAACAACCTACACGCTTCGCGTGTTATATCCTGCTGCAAGCTAAACAACAAAAATATAACGCTTCGCCTTGGACATTCCCTGCCGAATTTGTCCAGGCGAAGCGTTGTTCATAGTTGTTTCCATGCAGCAACCTTTGGTCTGCACGGGCCTCGAAGAGGCGATGTCCTGGCGAAGCTGTTCCATTACATGGCACTCTTTCTCGCCATGGCATAACTTGAGCAAGCTCAGTTCTGCTCATGGCTTACCGAAAGAGTTGTAACTTGTTGTAAAAGTTGTTCAAGTTGTTTTCCTACTCAGCAGCGCGTATGGGAACAGCACAAACAATCTTTTCGGATGAACTTGATGATGGCAATTTGGAGCCCCTATCGTCGAGGTCTCTATAGTCTGACCTTTAGTCCAAACACTGGTCGATCAACTTTTCTATCTCCCTGCGATCCATGTTTTGTCCGATGAAGACCAATTTCTGCATGCGGTCTCCATATTCCTCGTCCCAGTCTTTCAGGACCGACGGGTTCTGCTGCTTGAAAGCGTCGAGTTCGGCGGGCGGCATGGTCGCGTACCATTTTCCTGCGTTGCGGATGCTCACCTGCTTGCCAGCCTGCTCAAAGACGTAGCACGTGTCGGGCTCGTCCTGGAAGTAGCACAAGCCCTTGCAGCGGATCACGCTCTTCGGCCAGGCCGAGGCCACCAGTTCGTCGAAACGCGTGAGGTCGAGCGGACGGCGGCGATAATAGACAAAGGTGCTGATGCCATACTCCAAAGCCTCGCCTGACTCCTCGTTCTCCAAACCGTGGGAATGGTGGTGGTGATGGTGGTGGTGGCCTTGGCCCTCCTCATGACCGTGATCGTGGTCCTCCTCGTGATCATGCTCATGGTCCTTCCCGTGGCCTTCCTCGCTTTCGTCCCCGTCGATGGCTGCCATCCACGCCGCCGAAGTCATTACCTTCTGAAAGTCAAAGGCTTCGGTGTGGAGCAGCAGGTTGAGATCCACGTCGCAATAGTCGCAGGGGATGATGGCGGCCTGCGGCTGGATGTGGCGCAGGATCGACTGGATGCGGCCCAGTTCCTCTTTGGAGACTTCGCTGGCCTTGTTGAGCAGGATCGTATTGCAAAATTCCACCTGCTGGATTACGAGGCTTTCGAGGTCGTCCTCCTCGATGTGCTCCTTCTCCAGGTCGCTTCCCCCCGGCAAACTCGTCGCGCAGGCGGAGCGCATCCACTACCGTCACCACACTATCGAGTTTGGCCACGCCTTCCTTCGCCAGGTTGGGGTAGATCTGAGGATAGGCGCAGATGGTCTGTGCAATAGGAGCCGGCTCGCAGATGCCGCTGGCCTCGATGACGATATAGTCGAAACTGTGCGTCTTGACCAGGTCGCTCAACTGCTGGACCAAGTCCATCTTGAGCGTGCAGCAGATGCAGCCGTTCTGCAGCGGCACCAGGCTATCGTCGCTCTGACCGACGATGCCTTCGCGCGCGATAAGGCTCGCGTCGATGTTCACTTCTCCTATGTCGTTGACAATGACGGCAAAACGAATGCCACGCTGATTGCCCAAAATGCGGTTGAGCAGGGTGGTCTTGCCGCTGCCCAAATAGCCTGTGAGCAGCAATACGGGGGTTGTGTTCTGTTCCATTTTCCTTCGTTCTTTGATTTTTCCTTCGTACTTTGAATTTCCTTCGTGCTTTGAATTTTTATTCTCGCCTTGAATTTAATCCTTGTTAGAATTTCATCCTTGCTTGAATTTCCTTCGTGCTTTTTTCGGAAATACGATAATAATAGTGCAAAGGTACAAAAACTATGCCAATCGGCGCCAGCGACGAAGAAAAAAGTGAATGGTCGTATTTTTGTCGCTCTCAGGCCCATTTCTTTCCCATTTTCACCCCTCCAACACCAAAAAAAATGGGTGTTTACGTTGTTTTTTATTCCTTTTTTCGCCATTTCTGTCTTGTTTTCCGTTTTTTTTAGTATCTTTGTAACCGAATAAGGAAGCCGCAACGGACGAAGCCAAAACCAATATCTTCAACGTACACGCAAACGCCCGACCATGGAGGGGGAATCAAACCCATCTTCAAACAAAAGGTTCCTTGTCAGGATAAGAAGAAAAAAAGTATAGCAAAATGAAAATTACACTGTTACAGACGGACATCATTTGGGGACAACCCGAAGCGAACCTCGCACACTTGGACCATTTGCTGGAGGGCGTTGGCGAATGCGACCTCATCGTGCTGCCCGAGATGTTTACCACGGGGTTTGACACCAACCCCGAGACCGTGGCCGACGACGAAGGATTGGCCCTCAAATGGATGCGCAACACCGTGCGCCAGCGCAACTGTGCCTTGGCGGGCAGCGTGGCCACGAAGGTGGGCGAGAACTACTACAACCGCATGTATTTCGTCAGTCCCGACCTACTGTTGGCTTCTTACGACAAGCATCATCTCTTCACCTACGGCCATGAGCAGGAGGCCTTTACGCCGGGCCACCGTCGCGTCGTGATTCCTTACCGTGGCGCGCGCATCCTGCTGCAGGTCTGCTACGACCTCCGTTTCCCCGTCTTCAGCCGCAACCGTGGCGACTACGACCTGGCGATCTATGTCGCCAACTGGCCGCAGGGCAGACAGAAGGTGTGGGACACGCTGCTCAGCGCACGCGCCATCGAGAACCAAGCCTATGTCGTCGGCGTCAACCGCGTGGGCTCGGATGCCAATGGCCAGTATGCTGGCGGATCCAAGCTGGTGGACCTCTTCGGAGAGACCATCGTCAAGGCCGAAGAGGGCGTGGAGAGTATCGTGACGGGCGAGATCGACCTCGATCGCCTGAAGGCTTTCCGCAAGGAGTTCCCCGTCCTCGACGATGCAGACCAGTTTAAGTTGCTCGTTCCTTAATATATACGGAGGATATAGTCAGGAGAATAGATTTAGGTGGAAGAACAAGGTTTGGGGATCGGATATTTTAATAAGAAGATCGAATATATAATAAGGAGATTGAATATAAAAATAGGAAGATCGTTCCCCAGACTCCTTCCGTAGCACATTCACAAACAGATAACTCAATATAGCGAAACCCGCATGGTAGAAGAATATCAGCTCCGCCTGCTCCCTGAGGAGGCTTACTCGGAGGACACCATCAGACAATACCTGTCTCAGGAGAAAGGATTTGACGTAGCGGCCATTCGCGCCGTGCGGGTCGTGAAGCGATCCATCGACGCGCGCCACCGCCGCGTGCTGGTCAATCTCAAGGTTCGGGCCTACATCAACGAGCTCCCGACCGAGGAGCCGTTTGTGCCCACGGACTATCCTGACGTCAGCGACCAGCCCTCGGCGATCGTTGTCGGCGCAGGCCCCGGCGGTCTTTTCGCTGCGCTGCGCCTGATAGAGATGGGTGTGCGCCCGATCGTCCTGGAGCGTGGCAAGAGCGTCGAGAAGCGCAAGCGCGACCTCGCAGCCATCCCCCATACGCAGACCATCGACCCCGAGTCCAACTACTGTTTTGGAGAGGGTGGGGCAGGCGCGTTCTCCGACGGTAAACTCTACACGCGGTCGAAGAAGCGCGGCAGCGTGGAGAAGATCCTCAACGTCTTCTGCCAGCATGGTGCTTCGGCTGCCATCCTGGCCGACGCCCATCCCCATATCGGCACAGACCGTCTGCCGCTCGTCATCTCCAACATGCGCAAGCGCATCATCGGCTGTGGCGGCGAGGTCCATTTTCAGACCCGCATGACGCGTCTCATCGTCCAAGACCAGTCGGTCGTGGGCGTGGAGGCGGTCAGCCGCGACGACGAAGGACAGCAGACGGAGCACGAGTTTCGCGGCCCTGTGGTGCTCGCCACGGGCCATTCCGCCCGCGACGTCTATCACTACCTGTCCTCCGCCCGCATCGAGATGGAGGCCAAGGGCATCGCCGTGGGCGTCCGACTGGAGCATCCCTCCGCCCTCATCGACCAGATACAGTATCACAACCCAGCGGGCCGTGGCAAGTATCTTCCTGCCGCGGAGTATTCCTTCGTGACGCAGGTCGATGGCCGCGGCGTCTATAGTTTCTGTATGTGCCCCGGTGGTTTCGTCATCCCCGCCGCCTCCGGTCCTGAGCAGTTGGTGACCAATGGTATGAGTCCGGCCAACCGCGGTTCGAAGTGGAGCAACTCGGGCATGGTGGTGCAATTGGAACCGGATGATATCGACGCCTCCGTATTGGAAACGGAAAACGGCCCCTTGGACGACGCGCTCCGCGTGATGGCCTATCAGGAGCAGCTGGAGCGCCTCTGCTGGCAGCAGGGCAACTACAAGCAGACGGCTCCGGCCCAGCGCATGGCCGACTTCGTCAATCGCCGCTTGTCCTTCGACCTGCCCAAGAGTTCCTATACCCCGGGACTGATCTCCTCGCCCCTCCACTTCTGGATGCCCAGCGAGGTCAGCGACCGCCTGCGCAAAGCCTTCGAAGTGTTTGGCCGCCAGGGCTCATGGCTTCCTCACTAACGAGGCCGTGATGATTGCCGTCGAGACCCGCACGTCGTCCCCCGTCCGCATCCTTCGCGACAACAAGACCTTGCAGCATGTCTCCCTCCGCGGCTTGTACCCCTGTGGAGAAGGAGCAGGCTATGCGGGTGGCATCGTCTCGGCAGCCATCGATGGCGAGCGCTGCGCGGAATGCTTGGCCTCGGAATTGTTTCCAACACGACCTGCTGAGTAGGGAAAACAACTTGAATAACTTTTACAAGGAGATAAAACGCTTCGTGTCGGTTGAAGCGGGCTGAAAGCCCAAAAAGCTCCTAGCCCAGGGCATCGCCCTGGGGATAATAGCAATCAACAAGACGCCCTGTAAGGGCAAAAGAATTGGTTATAGCCTGCTTCTTTAACGCTTTTGCCCTTCAGGGCGACAGGTTGGCGTTCATAATTACCCAGGGCGATGCCCTGGACTAGGAACTTTTGCCCTTTCAGGGCGTATTGGATAATTTCAAGCGTACAGGTAAATATTGTATTGGTTGTTTTCTTCACTTGTCCTAACGTCGTCATGGACATTGAGTGGAGAAAGACAAACTTGTCCTGGCGAAGCGTTGTAACTTGTTGTAAATGTTGTATTTGTTGTTTTTAAATTTTAGCAGGATTTGGGACTATAAAGTTGTAGTTGTTTTTGAGAAACAACGCAAGATAGACCCAAGGCTACCATAAAACTTCTATAGCAGGCCCGTTGATTCTATAGCAGGGCCCGTTGATTCTATAGCAAGCCCGTTGACTGGAGGGCTTTCTGCGCCAGCGACTCATAGATTTCTCCTAAGTCGCAAAATCGCATCAAACTATTGTAGGCCGCATGGCGGACCGCCAAATCCTTGCCCGTCAGCGCCGTCTCCACTTGGTCGAGATATTCGTTGATGCCACGCTCGTCAGGGATCTGTTCCGAGGCGAAACGGCGCGAGAGAATATGATAGCCACAGATCTGATAGAGCGGCTGGTCCTTGGCGATCCACGCGAAGGCCATGCGCGGCGCGTAATCGACATATTGGAAGACATGGAGCGCCAGCAGCTCCGCCATCTCCTGCGTCTCGGTCTGCTCCATCCATATCTCGGCCACTTCCGGCAGCAGCTTCTCCGTAGGCATGAGCAGCGTAGCCAGTATCTTGCACTCGCGGATCGGCTCCTTCCAAAGCGCAATGGCCAAATCGTAGTCTTTCTCATATTCTGCCGCCATCTCGCGCAGGTGTAGCAGCGAGGCGCCCCAGTTGAGCTTATACTGCACCCCCTTGTCGCGCATCGACTGCGCCGTCACACCATTCATCAGCAGGCGGAAGGATTGCTTGATTGTCCTCACCGTCGCTTCTACTTTTTCTTTTTCCATTCTTTTGTTTCTGTTTGGAGAGAGAACTTTCTGTCAGAGAGCATTCTATCAGAGTGTTGTCTGTCAGATAACTTCCTATCAAAATATTGCCTGTAAAAGAACTCAACTTTCGCATGTAAGGCTCCACACGCCCTGAACCAACGGTCACCGGCCGAAGGGAAAGGTAAAGGGCAGTAGGATCTTTTGGGCCTTCAGCCCGTTCTTGAACCACTTGCGAAACTTCAGTAAGAGAACTTTCTGTCAGAGAACGCCATAGTCGCGTCCGTAGCGCAACATCTGTTCCGTATAGCTTTCCGTGTAGTCCAGGGCTACGTCGGTGGGTTGGCCCTCCTCATTTCTTACGACCGTCATGCGGGGGTTGATAAATCCCTTGTACGGAGCCAGGTGAAGGCCTGCGTAGCGATCGAGCACTTCCTGATGGAGCGACTCCTCCACCTTGACGCCATACTGCTCCACCAGGCGGCGTGCCGCCTCATAGTCGCCCTCACTCTTGATGCGCTGGATCTCTGCCAGTTCTTCAGCGAAGATGTGGCGCAACGCCTCATAGTCGTTGACTTTCACGACGGTCTTTCCTGCCTCCTTCGTCAGTTCCACGGCGGGCCTGGCGTCCGGGGTTTGCCGTTCCTGCGCCAATTGGAGGGCCCAGCGGGCTATCAGCGCCCGGTTTCTCATGTGCGCCTCCTCCAACTGCAGTCCGGGTTTGATGCGCACCAACTGCGTCATCAGCCCATTGAGCATATAGGAATAATACTGCGCGTGATGCGCCTCCTGGTTGGGCAGAAGGCCCAGCGCCACGAGCTTCGGATCGGCCAGGAAATAGAGTCCGAACAGGTCGGCGCGCGCCTCCTCGATGGTGCTTCCATAATTGCGCAGGGCCTCGGCGCTCACCCCAGGGAGCAAGCGTCCGCTTCCATGTCCGAGACACTCGTGGAGGTCCGTGTGCAGATCGTCGCAGCGGTCGCCGTAGGCGTTCACCATCTCGCGAATCGCGTCGTCAGGGATAAACTCCTCGCGGAACCCATTGCCCCGCGCCGCCTCGTCGTAGGCGTGCGTCAGATTGGTGATTGTCACCGACTTACTGCCATGTTGGGCCCTGATCCAGTCGGCGTTGGGCAGGTTGATGCCGATGGCCGAAGCAGGATATTCGTCGCCGCCGAGCATGGCCGCACAGACCGCATTGGCCGATACCCCCTTTACTTTTGGCTTGCGGAAGCGCGGATCCACGGGCGAGTGGTCCTCAAACCATTGTGCACGGTCCGCAATGGCACGCGTGCGGCGTGTGGCCTCCTCGTCGCGATATTCGACGATTCCCTCCCACGATCCTTTCAGTCCCAGCGGGTCGCCATAGACCTCGATGAAACCGTTGATGAAGTCGATGCTCCCCTCGTGGTTATCGACCCACGCGATGCTATATCGGTCGAAGTCGCGCAGGTCGCCCGTCTGATAGTAGTGGATGAGCAGGTCGATGACGCGGCGCTGTCCCTCGCCCTCGGCATACTCCCGGGCTTTCTCCAGCCAATAGACAATCTTTTCTATGGCCGCGGAATATTTTCCGCCGATTTTCCAAACCTCCTCCTGGAGTTGCCCGTCCCGTTTGACGAGCGTGGTGTTGAGTCCCCATGAGGGAGGCTCTGCCTCGTCGCCGCGCAACTGGGCATAATAGTCCTCCGCCTCCTGTTGCGTCACCCCCTGATAGTAGTTGCACGCCGATGTCTGCACCAAGTCCTCGCCGTCGGCGATGTTGACGCGCTTCGGCAGCACCTGCGGGTCGAAGAGTACGGGGCAGATCGCGTCGAGCAGTTCGCCGGTCGTCTGCCCTGGTGCCAGGGGAAGTGCCTCGGGGTCGATCGCAAGGACCTCGTGGCGGAGGAAGTCCTCGGAGAACGTGGGCACAAACTTCTCGCAGCCATAGTGGTGATGGATGCCGCTGGCGAACCACACCTGCTTCAGATAGGTCTCGAAACCGAGGAAGTCCTTCGTCGTGCGGTCCCCTTCGTAGTGGCGCAGCACCGCCTCCAGCGTCTTGCGGATGACGAGGTTGTAGCGTCCGAACTGGTCAAAGGTGATGTCGCGTCCGTAGAGCGTGGCCTCGGAGAGACAGTAGATATAGAGCTTTTGCTGGAGCGAGAGTGCCTCAAAACCCAGGAGCGGGTAGCGGAGCATCTCGATGTCAGCAAATCGCTCGTCGTTATAGATGAACTTTTCTGTCATGATTATCTGTTTTTATGAGTGACATACCATCCGTGGATGAGGAAATGATAGACCAGCAGCGCCACGCCGATGAGTACGATCGAGCAGACGACGACCGAGTGGAGGTCTCTGTGGAGCAGGCCAAATCCCGCGTACAGGCCCAGCCAAAGGCCCAGTTCCCACGAGAGGAAGAAGGAGCTCTGCACCGTGCCACGTTGGCAGTGCTGCGAGAGTTTGATGAAGAAGAGCAGAAAGCGGCTGCCCAGCAGTCCGAAGGCGAATCCCGCCATCACGGCCACATAGGGCGAGACCCAGTCGAAGTTGCGCGTCAGCAGCATCAGGAAGCCCACGAAGAGGACGATCAGTCCCGTGATGGCCTCGCTCTCCAGTTCGGCATTGGCGAAAACGTATTTCTCCGCCAGCAGGGCCAGCAGAAATCCCGGCAGCATCAGCGCGTAGAAGGTGAGGCTCAGGGGCAAGGAGAGGAGCAGTCCGAAGGTGGCCGTGATCAGGATGGTGTTGACGACGAGCGGCGTGCTCTTCGGCAGAAAGAAGCGGTCGAGGCTCCAGGGCCTCACCACCTCGTTGGGCGCGCGGAAGGGGAAGGGAATCACGTACATCAGGATGACCGAGAGCAGGGCGCAGCCTGCGGAGGCCAGCGGCAGGATGGAAACCCCGAAGACCTGGCTGATGATCATCGCCGCGAGCGGACCCAAGGCCAGCGAGCAGCGGCCCGTCCAGGAGAGCACATGGCTCGCCTCCGTGCGGTAGAGCGACTCGCAGGTGTCGAGCACGAGCGTGCTATAGACCACCATTTCAGTCAGTCCGTAGCAGAAGCCCTGGAGGACGCGCACGGCCAGCGTGCCGGAAAATCCGATGTGGAAGACCTTCTGTACGTCCGCCTCGTAGAGAATGGCCGAGAAGACCACCAGGAGGAGGATGGAGAGCAGACAGACCTTGTTGCGGCGAAAGCGCTCGATGAAGTAGGAGACGTAGGGGCCAGGGATCACGATGCCCAGTCCAAAGGCCAGCATGACCAGTCCCACGTCCCTCAGCGTGTAGCCGTCAGCCTGCATCTGCGCGGGGATATAGGGCAGAAGCATGAAGACGGAGACGCCTAGCAGCAGGTTGGCGAAAACCAGCATCCAGAAGTGGCGGCTCCAGATGCGTATGTGTATCGGTGTGTTCTGTGTGTCCATAAGGGAATATCAATAGCTTTCACTTTCGTTGGGAAACTCGTCGCCCTTGACGGCCTCGCAGTAGGCCCTTACGCCGCGGCGCAGTTCCTCGCCCATGGCGGCAAACTCGCGGAGAAACTTCGGGTCGAAACCTTGTGTCAGGCCCATGGCGTCGGCATAGACCAAGACCTGGCCGTCGCAGTGGCTGCCAGCGCCAATGCCGATGGTCGGCACGCTGAGCAGATCCGTCACCTGCTGGGCCACCGAGGCCGGTATCTTCTCCAGCACCACGGCGAAGCAGCCCGCCTTCTCCAGCGCCTGGGCGTCGGCGATGAGCTTCGTGGCCTCCACCTCGCTGCGTGCGCGCACACCGTAGCCTCCAAACTTATGGATGCTCTGCGGGGTGAGCCCGAGGTGGCCCACGACGGGGATTCCCGCGTTGACGATACGCTCGATGGTGGGCGCGACTTCCTCGCCGCCTTCGAGTTTCACGGCATCGACGCCCGTCTCACGGATCAGCCTGACGGCGTTGCGCACGCCTTCCTCCGGCGAGACCTGATAACTGCCAAACGGCATGTCACAGACCACCAGCGCCCGTTGGCAACCTCTTGCCACGCCGCGCGCATAGACGATCATCTCGTCCAGGGTGATGGGGAGGGTGGAGTCGTTGCCCAGCATCACGTTGGAGGCCGAGTCGCCGACCAGAATGCTGTCAACGCCCGCCTCGTCTATCAGTCGTGCCGTCGTGTAGTCGTAGGCCGTGAGCATGGCTATCTTGTTGCCGTCGCGCTTCATCTCTACGAATGTCTTGACGGTCACTTTTTTCTTTTCTGTTGTGAGATATCCCATTTCTATTAGATGTGATTCTAATTGCAAGTGCAAAGGTACAAGATTTCACAGACATAGGGAAAGAAAAAGCGGACAAAATGGGGTCCTACGCGCAATGCGCGCAATCCATAGGACCTTTCTGCAGAAAAATAAGGTTCTTCTCGAAAATGGAGTGATTCGACGTGGACACATAGAAAACAACTTGAACAACTTTTACAACAAGTAACAACTCTTTCGGTAAGCCATGAGCAGAACTGAGCTTGCTCAAGTTATGCCATGGCGAGAAAGAGTGCCATGTAATGGAACAGCTTCGCGGGGACATCGCCTCTTCGAGGCCCATGCTGACCAAGGGTTGCTGCAAGGGAAACAACTATGAACAACGCTTCGCCTTGGACACATTTCCTGCTGATTTCTACTGGCGTAATGTCCTGGCGAAGCCTTGTATTTTGTTGTTTACCTTGCAGCAGGAGTGCAATACGCGCGAAGCGGGTAGGTTGTTGTTGTTGTAAAAGTTGTATTTGTTGTTTTCCCAAATTCAGCAGGAATTGTGTCCCCACAAGCCTTGTGTATTGTTGCTTACCTGGCAGCAGGAGGTATTGGCAACAGCACAAACCCTATCACTCGATTTTCCGGAAGAACCAAAAAACGATGGGGGACGGAACGCATTCCATCCCCCATCAAGGAGTTATGACCGTGTTGATCAGTTCGTCTTCTACGCTCCGCAGAAGAATAGGACGACCACCTGGGCCGCCAGGATGCGGAGGAACATCGACAACGGATAGACCGTGGAATAGCCGATGGCGGAAGCCTCACCCTGGCAAACGCTGTTGGCGTAGGCCAGTGCGGGAGGATCGGTGTAAGTACCTGCTATCATGCCCATTACGGTGAAGAAGTTGAACTTGAACTTCAGGCGGGCAATCGTTCCTACGATCAAGATCGGGATGATCGTGATCAGGAATCCGCAGAGCACATATTTCAGTCCGTCTCCGGCCACCACCGTCTCCCAGAATCCTGCTCCGGCCTTGATGCCGACGGAGGCAAGGAAGAGGGCGAGACCAAATTCACGCAGCATGAGGTTGGCCGACGTCGTCATATAGGTGATGAGGTGGAAGCGTGTGCCCCAGCGGCCGATGAGGATGGCGATGATCAGCGGACCACCGGCGAGACCCAGTTTCAAGGGGACGGGCATGCCCGGGATGGCCACGGGCAGGCTACCGAAGATCAGACCCACCATGATACCGATGAAGATCGTGCCGAGGTTGGGGGCGTTGAGCTTGCGCTCGGAGTTGCCCATCATTTCGGCCACGCGGTTGACGTTGTCTCTCGGACCGACCACGTTGATGCGGTCGCCGACGTGGAAGTGGTGGTTGCGGCTGGCAAAGAGGTCCATGCCCAGGCGCGAGATACGCGTGACGTTGACGCCATAGACACTGGAGAAGTGCATCTTACCCAGCGTCTTGCCGTTCATGTCGGGATTGGTCACGATGATGCGCTTGCTGATGAGCGGCTGCTTCTCGTCGTCGCTGTCCATCCACTCGCCGTCGATCTCCGTACCGATGAAAGCCTTGATGGCCTCGGCGTCGGTCTGCGCGCAGACGATCAGCACCTCGTCGCCCAGCTCAAAGACGGTGTCGCGGTTGGGGACGCACATCTTGCCATCGTGGACCATGCGCGAGGCCACGATGTCGCGGTTGAGAAACTCGCTGATCTCCTTCAGGTTGCGTCCACAGATATGGGCGTTTTGCACGCGGAGGTACATCTTGTAGGGCATCTCGGCAGGGTTGCCCTTCTCAGCAGCGGTCAACTTGGCATTCTCCTCGTCGAAGTTGCTACGCGTCAGCACCTTGATGAGCAGCGTCGTACCGATGATGCCGAGCACACCGAGCGGATAGGCACAGGCGTAGCCGTTGGCGATGGAGGGCGGGTTGCCGTTGGTGAAAACGGACTGCAGGGCCTCGTTGGCGGCACCAAGTCCCGGCGTGTTGGTCACGGCTCCGTAGAGCGTACCGACCATCATCGGCAGGTTGTTGGGGTCTTTGGTGTCGAAGAAAATGTAGTAGCAAGCAAACATCACCAGCACGTTGAGCACCACGGTGATGGTGGAGAGCATGTTGAGCTTGATACCACCTTTGCCGAAACTCTCGAAGAATCCTGGTCCGACCTGCAGACCAATCATAAAGACGAAGAGGATAAGACCAAAGTCTTGCAGGAAAGTCAGCACGGGCACCGGGCCTGTGAATCCGACGTGACCAGCGAGGATGCCCACGAAGAGCACGAAGGTGACTCCCAAGGAAATGCCGCCTATCTTGATCTTGCCAAGATAGACTCCCACGGCAATGACAACAGCGTAGAGCAAAGCAATGTGCGCCACACTGTCAGGGGTCGTAAATAGTTTTACTAACCAGTCCATTTCTGTTTTTTAATTCTCTGATTTTGATAAATTAATGTTTTGCGGGTGCAAAGTTACAAAAAAACGCCGACTTACTTACTGTTTTTTCGGAAATAATGCGTCCGCCCTCTTCTTTGCTCGTTTTTTACCCGCGGTGACAACCCTTGTCCCGCTTCCCCGTTTACTTGCAAAATCAACGAAATCCCCCTCGCTTTTCTTTGAAAGGCAAAGAAAGGGTAGAGTATAACTTGTGAAAGCCACGAATAGGTATCCAGCAACGCTTCGCCAGGACCGCGGATGCGGTCTCCCAGATGAGCTGGTCAAGCGGGAGGTTGTCCATCATCCAAGCGAACCATTCGCGCCCCGTTTTGACGTGGGGGACAAAGATGTCGGTTCCGACTGCGAAAGTCCGAAAGAGGGAAGTGGGAAGGTGAAAACGTAATAATGTAATAATGTAATGTTGTAAGGTTGTAAGGACAGGCTAACACCATTTCTGAAAGGATACGATTACGAACTTTGGCTACGAAGACCATATATGCCAATCCACCAGCAGATGGATCAAGCTATGACTATACTCTTGTCTTTTGTAATGCTTCTTTACTATTGAAACAGAATCCTGTTGCAAAAGATAAATATTTTTATCGTTTATGTACGACAAAAATACATCTTTTTTCATCGTGTATAGACGACAAGATGGCAACGCTATCTGCCCAAGAGAGGGTTTGCAAGCACAAAACACCTACAAAAGACGGCAAATATCGCCATTTGGCGTGAGAAAACCTGTATTTTTTGTGGAGGTAAGACCCTTCGAGGCTACTTCTGAATATACGAGTTGCATTCCATGAAATAGTTATGTATCAGATAGTTACGATTCGTTTGCTTGATTTTTACCTTGTTGAGGACGTGGACTCCAGGGATGCTGAAAACGAGGGGTTATCCTTGGTTTTGCAGTTCAAATGGCTGCCGCAGGGCATATTTTGGCTTGTCGATGGAGTCAAAACGCCCCCACAAAGCTGCGCATTTAGTAAGCGTGTCCGCGATGCTAGTATCTATGCGTCAAAAAAAATCGCTCAAGTTTCTATTCTTGAGCGATATTTTTTTGTTTCCACCTATCAGGCAGCAGGTCCCGATACTTGCTTAGCGGTGTTCGTGGTGGCATCGCTGCCGCCTTGTTTATGATATCTGATATATATTTAAAGAAGTTGACACCTTGCAACCTGCATGAGCATGCGAGCGAATAGAACATGGCAGCCCGCCTTGCACCAGTATGCGACCCGAAGAACAGTGAGTTTCTCCGGGATAACGAAATATACCTGTTGAGTCTTTCCACGAGATTGTTGTCCAGATGATAGTCACCTCTTGTAAAGATGTTCATCAGGCCATCCCACTCGTTGAGCATGTAATGTACGGCATCATACTTCTCCGTCTTGGGCAAGAGAGACTTGTCCGCGGCCATGCGCTCTAGCTTTTTCCTTATAATCCGCATGACGGGCAGCGCATATTGTTGCCGCCATTTGTAGTGGTCACGTTCCGTCCAGCCGTCCACCCCGATTATGTGCTTGTGGTCCGAGTGGTAAATGTAGTTGGCGAGGCGCACTATGACCTTGGTGTCGAAATCGTCCCCGCAGTCGAGAAGCTTTCTCTTCACATGCTGGAAGCAGGCCAAGGCGCAAGAGCCACTTTGCCATTTTGCGGTATGGGGAGAAGCCGTCTGACTGGAAGGCTCCTCGGTAGCCCTTTATGTAATCCAGTATGATATCCTCTCTTCTTTGAGCCGTCATGATAGAAGTAGTATACAAGCCCTGTGTTCACTGCCGTCACCACCCACACGTAGGCTTTCTTTATTCCTTTTCCGTTCTTGTTTTTGGTATCAACAAGTACCCTGTGGTATGTCTCTCGTCGCCGGGCGATGTATGTGTCCTCCTTGATGGCGTCGCCGAGTACATGGTAAAGGTTCTCGAAAAGTCTCTCCGTCTTTCGGAGCAGGCCATGCGCCGTTCCCTTGTCCATGTCGAAACCGTTGTCGTTGAAGAGCTTCACGATTCTCTCCACCGGCATTGCGTACATGTACCTGAGCTGTGCCATGCCCGCGATGAACGAGCCGTCGTACTGCGAGTTGAGGAACGGCGCGTCGGGAGCCTTGCCCGAGAAATATTCGTCGTTCTGGGTATACGTCCGCACGTGATATATCTTCTTGATGAAGCGCATGGGGATGAGCTCGTAGCGTATCACGTCCCTTGTCTTGTACAGTCTTGCCAAGGTCCTTGTTGAAGCGCGGGTCCTCAGGGTCGACATTCTCCTCGACCACCTCCACCTCCAGGTGCTGCTTGCGCTTCGCGCCGTTGTTGGTATGGGCGCGCTCCTTCTTCTCCGAAGGCTGCCCTGGCACTGCCTCTTGGGACGCAGGCGCCGATGGTTGCTTCTCCGATTTGTTCTGTGATATCTTGGCGAGCCCCTTGATTATGCGCTTCTGCTTGGCCTCTTCCTCCGATTTGCGCTCAAGAAGGTTTCTCAAAGACGCGACCTCCTTCAGGAGGGCGTCCGCCTTGCGGTTCGCCTCCCGGAGTTGTTGCTGCAAAAGGAAATTTGCTGCTGCAGCAATGCGATCATCTCGTCTTTTTCATACTACAAAGGTACGAAAAAAAAAGACGAGACTACCAAAGATTACATCATCTATTTTACCAAAAACAATACTGATTATCAACAACTTGCAAGCGCGGAGCCATCTATGTTCAGTCTCTTGCGATATTTTATTGATCTCAACGATATTCCGCTCAGTATGGCAGACAGGGTCTTGTAGGGTATTACGCATGCCTTCTTGCCAATATTGAAATAGGGTATCTCGAAGGTCCCTCTTTCCAGACGTTTCTGATATAGCGTGAAGCCGTCCGTGTCCCAACGCAGGAGTTTCACCTGCTGCCGGTTTTTGCTGAAGAAGATGAATACGGCTCCGCTTAGCGGGGGCAGGTCCATCTCCTGCGACACCAACTTGTAGAGGCCGTTTATCCCCAGGTTCATTCTCACATAGCGCTGGCAGACATAGTAGCGCATTCCGTCATTCAGTCCAAACATGGCAGGTCCTCCCTTTGGTAAAGTTTGAGAAACGACATGACCGCTTGCGCGCTACCACGTTTTATGTTCACTTGGGTACCGTCGGGGAATGTCAGGCTTACTCCAGAGAGTATGTCGCAGGACTCGGATCGTGGGGCGGGCTTGTCTGTAGCCATTGGCAGGAACAGACTGCCAGAATCTTCGGACAAGGGTGACATTGGGTCCCCAATGCCATCGTGCTGACAGTCACGAAGGCGCTTCTTGGCTTCCTTTACGGACAGTCCGTGGTTTTCCATCCATCGCTTCATTCTGCCCTGTTTAACATTACATCTTTTTAGAAAAGAAGTCAGAGTGGCCGTAGGATTATGGGACAGTTCGTTTAAGAACGCATTCCATACACTTTCATATCGTTTTGCTGCTGTCATATTGGTGATATTATATTCGCGCGGCAAAGGTAAAGAATTGAAAGATGCTGAGCAAGGTTGCATCGCGGACACGCTTACCGCATTTACTTCGGACTGTCTTTGCTTCTCCCTTGGGTTTTGAGTTGGAATAGAGCGGGAGGAGGGATTTGCTTGATTTGTTAACGAAAGCAAAATGTAAGGAGCAAGCGTAGGACGAAGAGACCTGCGACACTCTTTAGTAGGCGTTAAGCAGTTGACGCTTAACGGTTTATGCACGATATTTGAACTAACAGACAACTTGTTTGGTTCCATTGGACCTTACATCATTACATTATTACATTATTACGTTTTCATATTCTGAACCAGGGGAAAAGTGGGGTAAAAATAGTTCAAAGAAATAGTATATATAATATTAATATTATATATACTATTTCTTTGACCACAACTACGCATCCATTTTGAAAACGTAATAATGTAATAATGTAATAATGTAATGTTGTAAGGTAGGTCGTCATATCCACCTTACAACATTACAACATTACATTATTACGTTTTCATTTTTCCACTTCGCTCTCCAATTTTCTCAATGCAATATATCTGTAAATGATATTCAGAAGATAAGTCAGTAGTTCACATAGCTTTGCTATGTGCCATTTCTCGGAAGATGAAAAAAGTTGGAAATTATTTGTGATTTTATTTGGAGGTATGAAATATTCTTCGTACCTTTGCAGAAGATTTAGCGGCGCTCGGCAATTTGAGAGCAAGCTCTCATTGCGCTCGCTTGCAAAATCTTTGCACCCGGATACGAGACTTGCGGAACAAACCCATAGAGGGCCCGCGACGGGCTTTTCTTACGACAGGGGCGAGGGACAAACAAATAGCGGCGCCGGTCCTAAGCTACCATCGGCAAGGTCTCCATTTTGAACACCTTTAAACACCTTAAACGCAATGATCAACTACAGCATCACGGCAAGAGCCGTCAACCCGAATCTCTTCGAGATCAACCAGGCCAAGACGCGTATCAACCAGGCCAAGGCCGAGGGCAAGCAGCCCGACCCCAAGGACGAGGCACTCGTCGGGACCGTCGTCACCAACTACTTCGCCACGGCACAATACACCGAGGTGATGACCATCGAGAAATTTGCCCGCCACATCGCCGACCACGGCACGACCTACTCCCGCGCCGACATCATGGCGATCCTCTACATGGCAGTAGATTGCATGCGCGAGCAGCTGCTGGAGGGCAAGAAAATCCGCCTCGGCGAGCTCGGCGACTTCTCCGTAGCGCTCAGCAGCAAGGGAGCTGAGACGGCAGAGAAGTTCAGCTCGCAGAACATCCAGCGCGTCACGGTCTGCTGGGAGCCGGGCAGCGAGTTCCGCAACCTGCTCGCCGACGCCGAGTTCAACCTCGTCGCCACGCGTTCGGCCCAGGCAGCCGTCCTCAAGGCCATCAAGGAGGGCAAGACCAACGTGGATATCTCCGCGCCCATCAACCCGGATGGAAGCCCCTCCAACCCCGGCGGCACGACGCAGCCGAAGAAGCGCACGCTGACGGTCCGCTCGGCCAACGAGAGCCAGGGTAGCGTCTCGGGCGGCGGCACCTTCGACGAGGGCAGTACGCAGACCGTCCAGGCCACCCCGAAGACCGGCTTCGCCTTCGACAAGTGGAGCGACGGCAGCACGCAGAACCCGCGCACGGTGAAGCTGACCTCCGACCTCACGCTCACGGCCTCCTTCAAGACGGCCACCACGGGCGGCGGCACGCTGGGCGACTGACCCACGGGGCGGGTCGGCAGGCCTCACGGCCCAAACAAGCAACAGAACGTCTGCTTGTAGCCACGGCTCTTGCAGCCACGTCTGCAGCCAGTCGCTGACCCTGCCACCCGCCCTGCGTAAGGGAGGAGGACGAGCCCCAGGGGCTTCCCACGGGCCACCCGCCCACGGCGCCTACTAAAGGAAATTCGCCACACGATCGGAACGACCCTTGCAATCTCGCCCTCTCCCTCTCGCTTATCGCCTGCTGAGGAGGAAAAACAACAAATACAACATTTACAACTATGAACAAACGCTTCGCGGGGGACAACACACGCTACACGTGTAACAAGCCTTCTGCAAGGTAAACAACAAGAAACAACGCTTCGCGGGGACATGCGCAGAACTGAGCTTGCTCAAGTTATGCCATGACGAGAAAGAGTGCCATGAAATGGAACAGCTTCGCGGGACACATGGCTAAGCGGACAATACTATGTAGGAAATGCGTCAAGTTGTGTGAGCAAGGCGAAGCGTTGTAAATGTTGTTTCTCTACAAGCAACCTTCGGCCTCGAAGAGGCAATGTCCTGGCGAAGCGTTGTTACTTGTTGTAAAGGTTGTTTTAGTTGTTTTCTTAACTCAACCTAATGATATTGAGGATATTGAGTTGACAAAGCAAACTTGGTTGTAAAATATTGTAAAAGTTGTATCGGTTGTCTTCTTAGCATGTCCTAACATTGTCAAAGAAATGAGAGAAAAGACTCATTTGTCAACCCTTAAACGAAAGAAAAAATCATGGATGAAAAGAAAAGACTGGTATGGCGCTTCGTCATTCAGACCGCCATCTCGATCCTCACGGCCATAGCCACGGCCCTCGGCGTGACAAGCTGCATGGCGGGCGTATAGCCCTCGCGCTTAGGCTTTGCAGCGCGCCCAGCACAGTGCAGCACGGCCATCACAAACGCAGTACGTCAGCACAACGCGGTGCGGCCACCCACAAACGCAACACGCCCCAAGGCCAGGGCCTTGGGGCGTGCGTATGAAGAAGTCGTACCGACGATGTGATGAAAAGTCCGAGTATAAACGATATGAGTGCTCCTTGTCGTTTGTAATCCACCGGCCTTGCGGCTTAGTCGCGGAGATGCGATTTATGTGGCCCGCCATTGACTTGAAGGAAGCGGTCTCGGGTTTTCTGTTTTATTTGATGACTATCCCGATCGAATCGATACGACCCTTTTTTCTTCTTTCTTGCGTGCAAAGTTAGCATATTATCTCGTTATCACCAAACAATACGCCCACTTTTTCTCCATTTCCCACGATTTTCTTACATCGCTGCGTCGAGCAGGATTTCGGAAAGGGTGGGGTGGATGTGGATCGTGTCGTGGAGATCCTCGACCGTCGCCTCGCGGCAGATGAGGGCGGAGACCTCCTGGACGATGTCGGCAGCATGGGCGCCATAGACGTGGCATCCCAGCAACTTGCCATCCTCGGCGACAAAGAGCTTGAGCAGTCCCTCCGTCTCCTCCATCGCCACGGCCTTGCCATTGCTGCGATAGAACGACTTGCGCACGGTGTAGGGCGCGCCGCTCTGCTTCAGCTGGTCCTCGGTGGGACCCACGCAGGCTGCCTCAGGATAGGTGAAGATGGCGCTGGGGACGACGTCGAGGCGGATGCCGTCGGTCTTGCCCAGGATATGGTTGACGGCACGCAGGCCCTGTGCCTCGGCGGCATGGGCGAGCTGGATGCGACCGTTGACGTCGCCGATGGCATAGACGCCGGGGACGTTGGTCTGCATGTTGTCATCGACGGTGATGCCCTTGCGGTCGTAGGCGACGCCAGCAGCCTCCAGGTTGAGGTGGTCCATGTAGGCGCCGCGGCCCGTGGCGACGAGGACGACGTCGGCTTCCAAATCGACGCGCTGACCCTTGCGCTCGAAGGTCACGACGGCCGTGTCGCGGCCCTCAGCGCCAGGGATGGTGCGGATGTCCTGGACGCCACTCTGCATGTAGAACTTGATGCCGCGCTTCTCCAGCGCCTTGCGCATGCGCTTGGCGATGTCGGCGTCGATGGGAGGGAGACACTCCTTGAGAAACTCCACCACCGTCACCTCGCTGCCAAACGTCTGGAAGGCGGAGGCAAACTCCATGCCGATCACGCCGGCACCGATGATGCAGAGGCGGCGCGGCACGAAGTCGATGTTGAGGAGCTCCGTGGAGGTCATGACGTTGCTGCCGATGTGGGGGTTGTCGTGCATGAACGGCAGGATCTTCGACTGCGAACCCGTGGCGATGAGGATGTTCTTGGCCGTATATTGCTCGCCGCCGACCTCGACGGTGTGGGCATCGACGAAGTGGGCCTCGCCCTTGACGAGCGTGATGCCGGGCTGGGAGAGCAGCGTGGCGATACCCGAGACGAGCTGGGCCACGACCTGGTTCTTGCGCTCCAGGATGGGCTTGAAGTCGATGCCGTTCTCAGACTTCGGCACCAGCGGGTTGCGATAGAGGTCGGCGTCGTGGGCAAAGCTCTTCGTGGGGATGCAGCCCACGTTGAGGCACGTGCCACCCAGTTCGCCCTTCTCGATGATCACGACCTGGAGGCCGTGCTTGGCAGCATAGCCGGCGGTATGATAACCGCCGGGTCCTGCTCCGATGATGATCAGATCAGTCGTTGTCATGCTGCAGCTGCTTGAAAGTGGTGATCGGATGCTTGGCGGCCAGCACGTCATCGACGCGGCCGATCGGCGTGTTGTGGGGAGCCGACTTCACCTCCTCGGGCGTCTCGCGGGCCTCCTGGGCGATCTTGTGCATCACCTCGATGAAGCCGTCCATCGTCTCCTTGCTCTCGTTCTCCGTCGGCTCGATCATCAAGGCCTCGTGGAAGAGCAGCGGGAAGTAGATCGTCGGCGCGTGGTAGCCGTAGTCGAGCAGGCGCTTGGCCACGTCCATCGTCGTGACGCCCGTCGATTTGTCGCGCAGGCCGTTGAAGACAAACTCGTGCATGCAGGTCGTCGGGATCGGGAGTTCGAAGTCGTCCTTGAGCGACTCCTTGATATAGTTGGCGTTGAGTGTGGCGAGCGGGCCGACCTTCTTCACCTGGTCGCGGCCGAGCGTGAGCAGGTAGGTGTAGGCGCGCACGTTGACCAGGAAGTTGCCGAGGTAGGCACCGACGTGGTTGGCCTCCGTGGAATACTCGCCGTCGCTGGCGGGATTCTCTACGACGAAGCGGTCGCCATCCTTGACGACGTGGGGCTTCGGCAGGAACTGTTCCAGGCCCTTGCGCACACCGACGGGACCGTCGCCAGGACCACCGCCGCCATGAGGCGTGGAGAAGGTCTTGTGGAGGTTGATGTGCATCACGTCGAAGCCCATGTCGCCCGGACGGGCCACACCGAGGATCGGGTTGAAGTTGGCACCATCATAATAGAGGAGCGCGCCGCAGGCGTGGACGAGCTTGGCGATCTCGGGAATCTCCTTCTCGAAGAGGCCCAGCGTGTTGGGGTTGGTCATCATGATGGCGGCGATGTCATCGCCCAGGAGCGGCTTGAGGTCCTCGACATCGACGAGGCCCTCGGCGGTGCTCTTCACCTCGACGATATCCAGTCCGCAGACGGCAGCCGAGGCGGGGTTGGTGCCATGGGCCGAGTCGGGGACGATCACCTTCGTGCGCTTGACGTCGCCACGGCTCTGATGGTAGCTGCGGATGATCATCAGACCCGTCAGCTCGCCATGGGCACCGGCGCAGGGATTGAGCGTGAAGTCGTGGAGGCCGGCGAGCGTGGCGAGGCTGTGCTGGAGATTATAGACCACCTCCAGGGCGCCCTGAGCCGTCTCGACGGGCTGCAGCGGGTGGAGGTTGTTGAAGCCCGGCAGGGCGGCCATCTCCTCGTTGATGATGGGGTTGTACTTCATCGTGCAGGAGCCCAGGGGATAGAAGCCGTTGAGCACACCGAAGTTGTTCTCGCTATGGTTGGTATAGTGGCGCACGACGGTCATCTCGTCGCACTCGGGCAGCTCGGCGTCCTGCTCGCGGCGCAGCCCGGCGGGCAGCTCGTGATGGGCGAAGCGGTTCTTCGGCAGCGAATAGGCACGACGGCCGGGGCGGGAAAGCTCAAAAATCAGATTTCCGTATAATTTGTTGTTCATCTTTCGTCCTCCTTATTTATTGTTCAAGATAGCGGTGAGTTGATCGATCTCCTCCAGCGTGCGCTTCTCGGTGACGGCGATGAGGAGCTTGTCGTCATCGACCTTGACGCCGGGCAGGATGCCCTGGGCGAGGCAGCGGTCGTAGAAGGCGTCGCGGTCCTCCACGCGGACGAGGAACTCATTGAAGAACGGCTGCTCATAGACGAGCGCAGCCTTGCCCGTGGCGACGAGCTTCTCGCAGAGCGTGTGGGCGCCGTCGAGGCCGATCTGGGCGGCCTCCTTGATGCCTTCCTTGCCCATGATGGAGCAATAGATGGTGGCGAAGAGCGCCATCAGGCTCTCGTTGGAGCAGATGTTGGACGTGGCCTTCTGGCGGCGGATATGCTGCTCGCGGGCCTGGAGCGTGAGGACGAAGGCGCGCTGGCCGCGGTTGTCCTTGGTCTTGCCGACGATGCGTCCGGGGATCTTGCGGATCAGCTTCTCCGTGCAGCACATGTAGCCGGCGTAGGGACCACCAAAGGCCATCGGCAGACCGAGGCTCTGGACATCGCCCACGGCGACGTCGGCTCCCCACTCGCCCGGGGTCTTCATCAGGGCGAGGTCGGCGATGACGCTGTTGATGACGAAGAGGGCCTTCTTGTCGTGGCAGGCGTCGGCCACGCCCGTGAAGTCCTCGACCACGCCGTAGTAGTTGGGCTGCTGGGCGATAAAGCCGGCGATGTGGCCCCCGGCGAGCTGGTTCTTGAGGTCCTCCTTGTCCGTCACGCCGTCCTTCTGGGCGATCTTCTGGAGCTTGATGCCGTGGAAGTGGGCGTAGGTTTTGAGGACGGCGACCGTCTTCGGGTCGAGCGTGGCGCTATAGGCCACGGTGTCGGCCTTGCGCGAGTTGGCGTAGGCCATCATCATGGCCTCGGCCGTGGCCGTCGTGCCGTCGTACATGGAGGCGTTGCTGATCGCCATGCCCGTCATCTCGGCCATCATCGACTGGAACTCGAAGATGTAGTGGAGCGTGCCCTGGGAGATCTCGGCCTGATACGGCGTGTAGGAGGTCAGAAACTCGCTGCGCTCCACGATGTTGGGCACAACGGAGGGCGTGTAGTGATCATAGACGCCAGCGCCAGCGAAGCAGGTGAACTGGGTGTTCTTCTGGGCGAGCTTGCCGAGCACGTCGCGCACTTCCTGCTCGCTCATGGCCTCCGGCATGTCGTATTCGCCCTTGAACTTCACCTCTTCGGGCAGACCTGCGTAGAGGTCTTCGAGGCTTCCGATGCCAATCTTGGCCAGCATCTGGCGGATGTCATCGTCGGTATGTGGAAAAAACTTATAGGTCATAGTTTAAATAGTAATATGTATAAGAGTAAATGTGAAAACGCTTGCCTGATGAGAAGAAAGGCTTCCACCAGACAAGCGTTAGGTGGGATCAGGGGGCGGGGATTAGTGCTCCTTGGCGCAGAACTCCTCGTAGGCCTTGGCGTCCATGAGGGAGTCGAGCTCGCTCTTGTCGCTCAGCTTCACCTTCATGATCCAGTTGCCGAAGGCGTCCTGGTTGATCAGCTCGGGCTGGTCCTCAAGGGCCTCGTTGACCTCAACGACCGTACCGGAGACGGGGCTCACCAGGTCGCTGGCGGCCTTGACGCTCTCCACGGCACCGAAATCGTCCTCGGCGGCGAACTCGTCATCTACCTCGGGCATATCGACATAGACGATATTGCCCAAGCTCTCCTGTGCGTAGTCGGTGATACCTACATAGGCCTCGTCGCCCTCAACCTTCACATACTCGTGGCTCTCGCTGTAGTAGAGCCCTTCAATTACTTTTGCCATAGTTTTTGTTATTGACACCCCCGCGGCCCGCGCCCCGGGAGGGGGTGGGGGAGTGGGGATGTGGTCATGAATTTATAAATTGTTATCTGGGAAAAATTGTTCTTGATAGATTACTTCTTGTAGTGCTTGTCGTAGAACTTCTTCTTGACGACGGTGCCGGGGAAGGTCTTCTTGCGGATCTGCACCTCCACGCGGTCGTCCATCTTGACAGAAGCATCGACCAGGGCCACGCAGCAGCTGCCCTCGGCGGAGATGAGGCGGTAGCCCGTCGTGACCTCGCCGACCTCCTGGCCGTCCTTGAGCACCTTGTAGCCATGGCGGGGCACGGCGTTGCCGTCGAGCTTGATGCCGCGCAGACGCTGGGCAGGACCCTCGGTCTTCTGCTTCAGCAGGGCCTCCTTGCCGATGAAGTCGTCCTTGTCAAACTTCACGAACATGCTCAGGCCGGCCATCACCGGGGTGATTTTGTCGCTCAGCTCGTCGCCGTAGAGGGGCAGACCCACCTCGAAGCGCAGGGTGTCGCGGCAACCGAGACCGCAGGGCTTCACGCCGGCCTCGATCAGCTTGTCCCAGCAGCGGCGGATGTACTCGTGGGAACCGTAGAGCTCGAAACCGTCCTCGCCCGTATAGCCCGTGCGGGAGATGATGATGGTCTCGCCGTCCTTCTCCAACGTCTTCACCTCGTAGAACTTCAGGTCGCTGCAGGCAATCTCCAGCACCTTCTCGATCGTGGCCTCGGCCTCGGGACCCTGGATGGCGAGCTGGCCGTAGTAGTCGCTCTCGTGGCTCAGCACGACGTCGAAGCCTTCGGTCTGCTTCTTAAACCACTCCACGTCCTTGTCGATGTTGGCGGCGTTGATCGTGAAGATGTAGTGGTTCTCCTCCAACTTGCAGATGCAGGTGTCATCGACCACGCCACCGTCCTCGTAGCAGAACATGCCGTAGATCACCTTGCCCGGAGCCATCGGACGGACGTCGTTGGTGAAAATGTAGTTGACGTACTTCTCGGCCTCGGGACCGGTGATGCGCACCTCGCCCATGTGGCTCACGTCGAACATACCGACGTGCTGGCGAACGGCATTGTGCTCGTCAATAATGCCACTATACTGGATCGGCATGTCAAAACCGCCGAACGGGGACATCAGGGCTCCCAAAGCCACGTGCTTATCATGAAGACAAGTCTCTTTCATCACTATATCCTTTCTTTAATTATTTAGTTATTTTGCGTTGTTGATTTCAGCGCAAAATTACAAAAACATTTTTGAGGGGGCAAACTATTTGGTTTGTTTTTTCGTTAAAAACATTAAATCCATCACTTTGAACCTAGGTGGTTTAAATTCAGTCCAAAGCGAAACGTTTTTGGCCGCGCAGGGCGTTTCGAGTAAGGTAAATCGGCGAAACGCCAACACTTTGACAAGTGGACGGGGAAATGTCTTGCTCGCCCATTAAAAAAAACATAATTTCTGAGGGCAAAATGATAGGCCGGGGCCGTGATGGCGAGGGCAAAATGAGAAAAAGAAACCCAGCAAGGGGGAGATTTATCGGAAAAACGTACCATCAACTATTGCACGTCACGAACCATTGTCGTAACTTTGCACCCCTCCAGCCGACGCAGCAGCTCGGCGAAGGACGAAGAACAAGCAACGCAATAGTCATATCTTTATTTATAGAGAGAAACATTTGCAATAGTCACTTTTAGAATCATTGATAAAATATGGAATCAAAGCAAGACATCAACGACTTCGAACAGGCGCTACGCACCGACCTCCGCCAGTATCTCCTCTCCCTCGACAAGGTGGATGAGCGTCTGCCCGAGGCGCCGGACATCGAGGGGCTGTGGCCGAAGATCGGCGAGAGCTATCTGCCCGACGGGATACGGGAGTTTGCCGACTATCCGACGGTCTCGCTCGGCTGGATGATGTTCCTGGGCATGGCGATAGCAAAATACTGGGACACGGACTGGGAACTCTATAGCAAGGTGGCGGATTTGTACCATTATCTAAGGGACCAACGCGACTACGACCACCTCGACGACCATATCTGCGAAAAAGTGCTGCTGCTGGCGGAGGAGGAGCGACAGGCGATGGTCAACGTCGTGGCCGAATGCGCCGCACGCACCTATCACCAGCTCTGCCACGGCAGTCTTCAGCCAAGGCACACCCGAAGCCTTCCGGGGCTCTATGGGCATGGCGGGAACGCTCCACCAGCTGACGAAGTGGGGCTACCTCATGGGCATGGCGATGGAACTGAAACGGCTGGGCTACCCTACCATCCTACGAAGGATGGGGATAGCTAAGGACTGCGCCAAGGGGGACACTAAGGTTTTCGGATTGCGCATTGAGGGGTGGAATTGCAGGATTTTCTAAGGACTTTGTCCATTGCCCTCTCGAAAAGGGGATATTTGTTTTTTGTCAATGGCCGCAAATGGCTTGTAACTAGCTTGCCACATCTTTCACCACTGCTGTTTCGGGTCAAAAAGTCAAGGGAAAAATACGCGCTGTGCCTGTCGGTCACTGCCACCATGTTTTTAGAGCATCGCCGAACCTCTCTTCAAGCACTTTTGACGAGCGGCCGGCAGCACGGAAGCAAAGCGTCAAGTATGTTGTTTGCGCTATCCACGCCCAATCCAATTTCTTGTTGTTGTAGCAACCCGACTCATCGAAGCCCACAACGGGTGATTTCCTCAGCATGTCTTCCAGCAGCTTTATGGCAGGCTTGGATTTCCTCATGGCCTCCTGTACAATGTTCTTGATGGAGCCTTGGCTCATGTGGACAGAAAACACCTCTTCCATCAAAGCCAGTCGCTCGTAAGGTATGCACTGCACCACGCTCAGGTAGGTCACAACGGCTCTGATGTTCTTGCCAAAAAGTTATTTTATTTGTTGCCCGCTTGCGCGGCTCGTATCCTCTATTGCAACATCCGCAGGTGCAGGTCTTCTTGTAATGGCGATATTCTCTCACGACAGGCGCCAACGTTGGCAAATCTACAACTTGACTTACATAGTCAAGCTCTCCCGCTATGCGGACAAGTCACGACCGCACTCGCGACAATATCCACTCATGCAGTCTTCCACAACATTCGGCTTTTCCGTCATATTTCTGTTGTGTGCCTCATGCCCAGGCTGCCCGCCAGGGGTTTAAGGCCGCTCTTCTTTCGCAAAGGATTTTGTGCGCCGAATCACTTCGGCTTTCATCTTTTCCTTGGAGGGAGGAGTGCTGCTGTTGTTTGAATTCTTGTCGGGCTTCTCATACTTTTCCAGCCGCTTGCGCAGGCTGCGGTTCTCTTTTTGAAGCCTTTCCACGTTACGGCGCACATTCGCATTCTCCGTATGTAGCGCATCGATGGCTTCATGCATCGACTGCATCTCAGATGTCAGCCTTTTCAAGGCTTGCGATATATCCGTAACTTGCTTATTCATAGATACAAAGGTACAAAAAATATCCGAGATATCCAAAAATAAAGTGTAAATATTTTATTGGTTTTCAATATATTATCGCCTACTTGTTTTGTCAGGATTGTTGACAAAAAACTCAAAGGAGTGTTATTGCTGAATAGTTACCCGCAAACCACATTCCTCGTTAAAATACTTTAATGAGTGATGGTCGTTTGGTGTTTTCTTCATAACTTTACCCCCTGATTTTATGAAATAATTCGGTAAAATGAGTAAATATAGATACTTGACGGTCCTCTTGGCCTTGTCCTTGGCGCTCTGCCTGAGCTCCTGCTTCAAGGACGAGCCGCTCAACGCGGAATGCGACATCGAGCAGGCCTACCTGCGCGCGGGCGAGCACCTGGGCAGTTGGTTTCTCTTCGATTCCGACACGCTGCGCAACGTGCAGTCTGATCAGACGACGATAGAATTTACCATGAGCGGGCAGGCGGACCTCACGCACCTGGCTCCCTACTTCCGCATCAGTCCGGGTGCCACGATCTCGCCGGCCAGCGGCAGCGTACACGACTTCTCCCAGGGCGCCGTGGAATATACGGTCACATCGGAGGACGGCCAGTGGACGCGTACCTACCTCGTCAGTATCAAGAAGATGATCGAATTTGGCAGCGCCCATGACTTCGACTTTGAGCACTGCCACCTGGACAAGGGATTTTATGTTTGGACCGAACCGTGGCAGGATCAGGACGGACAGATCACGCAGGAGCCGCTTTGGGCCACGGGCAACCCGGGCTACAAGATCAGCAACAGTTCGACGGCGCCGGAAAACTATCCCACGACGCCCACCGAGGCGGGACACGAGGGCAAGGGCGTGCGCCTCATGACCTGCCGCACAAGCGGGCTCGCCGACATGGTGCAGAAACCCATTGCGGCTGGCAATCTCTTCATCGGCCAGTTTGACCCGTCCGACGCGCTGCGCGACGCGATGTCGGCCACGAAGTTTGGCCGCCCGTTCAGTTTCGACACGCCGCCCAAGGTCTTCACGGGCTGGTATAAGTACAAGGCTGGCCCGCAGTTTACCGACCGCTTCATGAACGTGCTGGAGCAGCGCGACTACGGCACGATCTACGCCGTGCTCTACGACAATCACAACGCCAAGGGCGAGGCCATCTGCCTCTATGGCGACAACGTGCAGACCAGCGACCGGGTCGTGGCGCTCGCCCGCCTCGACAATATCGACGACACGCCGGAGTGGACCCCCTTCACGCTCAATTTCATCTATCGCAAGGCCGTGGACGCCCAGAAACTCAGGACGGGAGGCTATAGCCTGGCCATCGTCTGCTCGTCGAGCACGAGCGGCGCCGAGTTTATGGGGGCCGTCGGCAGCACGCTGTGGGTGGACCAGTTTAGGGTGGTCTGCGAATAGCGACTATTTTAGAATCGACTATTTGGGAATCCACCATTTGGGGAACCAACCATTTGGGAAATCCACCATTTGGAGAACCCACTATAAATAGGAAATGTAAGAACAGAGACTACGATGAGAAAAATCATACTTGGGGCCCTGCTGGCGACGATCAGTCTCGGCGCGTGGGCAGGCGAGAAAGACCAGGCGGGTGGGAGCGCATGGAACCGCTTCCTCCACGGCTACCGCTACTACGCCCACGTCGGCTACCACATCGGTGGCACGGCGCCCATAGAAATGCCGGCCTCGATACGCACGCTCCACAGCTATCGGCTGCGCCCCAACTTCGTCCTGGGTGTCGATGCCTACCACGCCATCTCGGGCAGGTGGGGATTCGTCGGCGGACTCCATTTCGAGGAGAAGGCGATGCGGACGGACGCGGGAGTGAAGGGCTACCACATGAGGATCGTGCGCGGGGGAGAGGAGCTGGAGGGCGTCTTCACGGGCAGCGTGGTGACGAAGGTGGACATGAGCCTGATCACCGTGCCGCTGCAGATCGCCTACGACCTCAGTCCGCACGTGCGCCTGAAGGCGGGTCCCTACGTGAGCTACGTCACCTCGCGGAAGTTTGAGGGATGGGCCTACGACGGCTACCTGCGCCGACGCGAGGAGGGCCACGACAAGCACGATCCAACGGGACAGAAGGTGATGCTGGGCCACAACGACGGCGAGCGGGGCAACTACGATTTCTCCGACGACATGCGATCCTGGCAGATGGGCATAGACGTAGGCGCCGACTGGTATATCACGAAGCGCTGGGGCGCGAAGGCAGGACTGTCATGGGGACTGACGGGCATCTTCCACAGCGGTTTCGACACCATCGAGCAGACGATGTATCCCATCTATGGCACGATCGGCGTGGTCTATCAGCTGAAATAGGGATTTTCTCCCCTCCCTGCAGCCGTTGCGCTGCCAGGCCAAGGGTTCAGAGAAATCAATATCATCCGGTCCGCCCGTGGTGATCTCCTCGGACCCGAAGGGAGAATCAAGAGTGTGTAGAATAAAAGAAGCTATTCTTATAACAATAATTATTAATCAAAAAAGTTTAGATGAAAATGAAAAAGTTTTTTTATCTGATGGCCATGGTTTGCTCCATCGGCCTCCTGGCATCTTGTGGTGGTGATGATGATGATGAGGGTGGTGGCAGCGGACCCAGCGGAAAGCGTTTGCCGGCCATCGAGGGCACATGGAACGTATGGAGGCAGGGTGATGACATCAATGGCTACAAGGGTTCTGCACAGATCACCTGGGAGGTGGTGGAGGACGCCAAGATCAACATCGACCTGGGTACGGGTACGGCAATGCCTATCCCCATCAAGACGACGCTTGTGCCCCTCGCCAACAGTATGGCCAACAAGTTCCTGCCCAGCCTGCTGAAGAGCGTCACCTTCACGGCCGACGGTCAGATCAACGCCATGGTGGCTGGCGATATCGACGATGGCCAAACCACGTTGTGGAGATCCATCAACGGCTACTCTTCCTACACCGTGATCAACGACCAGCTCATCATGCTCCACATCAATGCTGACAAGGCTACGGAGGGTATGGACGATCCCGAGCTCAAGGCGCAGGTCCGTGCGATCCTCGTCAAGTATAGCGCCATCCCCATCAACATCCGTTGGAATAGTCCCGACAATCCTTACTTCTATGTGGATAAGGCCTTCATTGAGCCGCTGATCGCCACGATGGTGGGCGTCGTCAACAAGATCCCAATCACGGACTTGGACGATGATGACATCAAGACCTTCAAGATGATCAAGGGCGTACTCAACCAGCTCCCTGCCATCATGGATCAGACCACGAAGTTTGAGGCGGGTATCGAGCTGACGCGCTAATCCTCCGCTCCCTTTCGGAGCAACCCTCCGCATTCTTACGGAGCAATATCGGAACAACATCCGCAAGGGGTGTGACAACGGCTTTCGCCATTGCCACACCCCTTTTCCGTATAGTTGCAAAGACTATATAGTTGAAAGGCCGTATTCTTGTTTCCTCTACTCAGCAAGGCCGTATTCTTGTTTTCCCAACTCAGCAAGGCCGTATAATGGTTATTCCTGCTGAGCAGGCCGTGTAGTCACGCCATTCTCTGGGCAAACGCAAAAGGCTTCCCCCAGCGGTGTGGAGGAAGCCCTATGTCATGAGACGCTATCGGCCCGCACGGCGGCAGGCCGACAGGTGGAAAGTGGATTAGATGATATCGCTCCAGTCCTCCTGCGACTTGCGCAGGTAGCTCTGGTAGCGGCGCTTGGCACTCTTCTCCGTCTCGGCGAAGAGCTCGTCGGCCTCATCCTTGAACGCCTTCTTCAGCGAAGCGAAGCGAACCTCGCCCATGAGGTAATCCTGGAACTTATCCCACTGCGGCTCCTTGGAGTCGAGCGTGAACGGGTTCTTGCCCTCCTTGGCGTTGTTGGGGTTGTAGCGCCACAAGTGCCAGTAGCCACACTCGACGGCGAGAGCCTCCTCGTGCTGGCTGCGACCCATGTTGCGGCGATTCTTGGCCGTGCCCTTGATACCGTGGTTGATACACGGAGCGTAGGCGATGATGAGAGACGGACCATCGTAGGCCTCAGCCTCGCGGATAGCCTTCAGCGTCTGCTCGTTGTTGGCACCCATGGCGACCTGGGCCACATAGACGTAGCCGTAGGTGGTCTCCATCAGACCGAGGTCCTTCTTGCTCACGCGCTTGCCACTGGCGGCAAACTGAGCGATGGCGCCGAGCGGCGTGGACTTGGAAGACTGGCCACCGGTGTTGGAATAGACCTCCGTGTCGAGGACGAGGATGTTGATGTCCTGACCCTGGGCGAGGACGTGGTCGAGACCGCCGTAGCCGATATCGTAGGAAGCACCGTCACCACCAATGATCCACTGTGAACGCTTCACGAGGTAGTGGTCGAGCGTCTGAAGCTCCTTGCAGACCGGGCAACCCTTCTCGGCGCCAGCGGCGATGAGGGGCTTGAGCTCGGCAGCAGCCTTCTTGCTACCCTCGGCGTCGTTCATGTTGGCCACCCAGTTGTCGGCGGCAGCGATGAACTCGGCGGGAACGTGCTCCTGGGCCTTGGCATCAGCCAGCAGGTGGCAGATGCGCTCACGCATCTTCTTGTTGGCGAGCGTCATACCGAGACCAAACTCACAGAAGTCCTCGAAGAGGGAGTTGTTGAAGGCAGGACCCTGGCCCTGCTCGTTCTTCGTGTAAGGCATAGAAGGCACACTGGCAGAGTAGATGGAAGAGCAACCCGTGGCGTTGGCCAGCATCTCGCGATCACCGAAGAGCTGAGAGATGAGTTTCACGTAGGGTGTCTCACCGCAACCGGAGCAAGCACCTGAGAACTCGAAGAGCGGCTGGGCAAACTGCGAGTTCTTAGCACTCTGCTTCACATCAACGAGATGCTGCTTTGACTTCACCTCGTGGACGAGGTACTCCCAGTGCTTGGCCTCCAGCTTCATCTCGGGAGCGTCGGCGTTGAACGGCACCATCTTGAGGGCCTTCTCACCCTTCTTGCCCGGGCAGACATCGGCGCAGTTGCCGCAGCCGAGACAGTCGAGCACGGAGGGCTCAATGCGGAAGTGCATACCCTTCATGGCCTTCGGAGCCAGCATGTCGATGGTCTTGCCCTCAAACTTGGCGGCCTCCTCATCGTCGAGGACGAACGGACGGATGGCAGCGTGGGGACAGCAGAAGGCACACTTGTTGCACTGGATACAGTTCTCAGGGTTCCACTCGGGGACGAAAGCCTCGACGCCACGCTTGTCGTAGGCGGCGGTGCCGGAATCCCAGTGGCCGTTGGTCGTACCAAACTTCACGAAGTCGGAGACCTTCAGCAGGTCGCCGGCCTGAGCGTTCATCGGACGGACCACCTCCTTGACGAAAGCGGGAGCGTTGTCCTCGACAACGGCGTCGTCGGCGAGGTTGGCCCATGCGGGATCCACCGTCAGCTCCTTGTACTCGCCACCGCGGTCAACGGCTGCGTAGTTGAGGTTGACGACGTCCTCGCCCTTCTTGCCATAAGACTTGACAATGAAGGCCTTCATCTGGGTGACGGCGAGGTCGGTCGGGATGACCTGCGTGATGCGGAAGAAGGCAGACTGCAGGATGGTGTTCGTGCGGTTGCCGAGACCGATCTCCTGGCCGATCTTCGTGGCGTTGATATAATAGACCTTGATGTTGTGCTTGGCGAAATAGCGCTTCACCTTGTTGGGGATGAAGTTGACGAGCTCCTCGCCATCAAAGATGGTGTTGAGCAGGAAGGTGCCACCGTCGCGGAGACCGCGCGTCACATCATACATGTGGAGGTAGGCCTTGGACGTGGCAAGCCACGAAGTTAGGCGTATTGACCTGGTAGGCCGAGTGGATGGGCTCGTCGCCGAAACGGAGGTGAGAGCAGGTGAAACCACCCGACTTCTTGGAGTCGTAGGAGAAGTAGGCCTGGCAGTACTTGTCGGTGTTGTTGCCGATAATCTGCACGGAGTTCTTGTTGGCACCGACGGTACCGTCAGAACCGAGACCGTAGAACTTAGCCTCGAAGAGGCCCTCACCACCCATCGGGATCTCTGCCTCCTCGGGGAGAGAGGTGAAGGTGTAGTCGTCGATGATACCCACCGTGAAGTGGTTCTTCGGCTCGGGGAGCTCGAGGTTCTTATAGACGGCGAGGATCTTGGCCGGCGTGGTGTCGCTGGATCCCAGTCCGTAGCGTCCGCCGACGATGAGCGGATGGCGCGGGTCATCGTAGAGGGCCGACTTGACGTCGAGGTAGAGCGGCTCGCCCTCAGCACCCGGCTCCTTCGTGCGGTCGAGCACGGCGATGCGCTTCACGGTCTCAGGCAGCGCCTTGCGCAGGTAATCGACAGAGAACGGACGATAGAGGTGGACAGCCACCATACCGACTTTCTTGCCCTGCTTCATCAGGTAGTCGATGCACTCGCGGGCAGGCTCCGTGGCCGAACCCATGAGGACGATGACGTTCTCGGCATCAGGAGCGCCGTAGTAGTTGAAGAGGTGATACTCGCGGCCCGTGATCTTGGAAACCTCGGCGAGGTGCTTCTCCACGATCTCCGGAACGGCGTCGTAGTACTTGTTGCAAGCCTCGCGGTGGGTGAAGAAGGTCTCCGGGTTCTCGGCCGTACCACGGGTGTCAGGACGCTCCGGGGTCATGGCGCGGTTGCGGAAACGCTCGATCCACTCGGGGTTGACGAGCGGACGGATGTCCTCCATGTCCATGGCCTCCACCTTGTGGTACTCATGGGAGGTGCGGAATCCGTCGAAGAAGTTGATAAACGGAACCTCGCTCTCAAGCGTAGAGAGATAGGGAACCGCTGAGAGGTCCATGACCTCCTGTACCGAACCGGAGCAGAACATGGCGAAGCCCGTCTGACGGCAAGCCATCACGTCCTGGTGATCGCCGAAGATACAGAGCGCATGGGTGGCCAGGGTACGGGCCGTGACGTTGAACACGCAGGGGAGAAGCTCACCGGCAATCTTGTACATGTTCGGAATCATCAGCAGCAGACCTTGCGAAGCCGTGTACGTAGAGGTCAGCGCACCAGCCTGGAGAGAGCCGTGGAGGGCACCGGCGGCACCACCTTCCGACTCCATCTCCTGGACGGAGACCGTCTGACCAAACAGGTTCTTGCGGCCTTTAGCAGCCCAGTCGTCGACATGCTCCGCCATCGGTGAAGACGGGGTGATGGGGTAGATAGCGGCCACCTCGGTGAACATATAGCTCACATGGGCAGCAGCGGTGTTACCATCACAAGTCATAAATTTCTTTTCCTTAGCCATTTGTTTAACTTGTTAAATGAAATTACTGTTATATCTTGATTCTTATGAATGCTTTGTATATCGAACGCCTTTACCTTTCATATAGCTCAGACGCTTTTTTCATCAGCCTCTCAGTCTCTGACGTATTTCCCATCATATAGTCTCTGAGGCTTTCCTATTATATATAGTATGGCGCGCGGGGCCGCCAGGGACTCCTTTAGTAGAGAAAACCGAAGAGCCATAGCGGTATTTTCCTTCCCTTGCCGACCACGAGGCCGCTGGAGGCGGTGTAGTAGTTTTTTTTGCCCCTGGCCCTCGACTCGCCCTCGCCCTCGGCGCTGATGCGCACGCTGGTCTCGCCGTCGATGCGGTAGGCGTCGGTGGCTCGCTCCTTGTTGACCGTATGGTCTTTGCGAAGCTGGTTGATGAAGAAGGAGTTGAGGATCTCGCGGTCGCCGAAGTTGCGGGGATAGACCGTGTAGATGAGGTTGGGATTGTTGACGACCACCATAGCGGGCTTCTTAGGGAAGACGGAACCCTGGTGGTAGATGATGTTGAGTAGGCGCGCGTCGGCGAGATACTTAATATAGTTCATCACCGTGGCGCGGCTGGTGTCGATAGTCTCTGCGAGCTTGCTGACGTTGGGCGACTTGCCTGTCTCCAGGGCCAGCAGGTAGTAGAGCTTCTTGATTTTCGTGAGATATTTGAGCTCTATCTGGCGGATCAGCAGCACGTCGACCTCGATCATCATGTTCATCGTCTTGAGCAGGTTCTCCGAGTAGTTGGTGTGCTCCAGGAAGAAGGGGTAGAAACCGTGGTGGAGATACTCCTTGAAGAGTGACTCCACATCGACCTCTGCGGCCACCTCGTGGGCTATCGTCTCGTGCTTCTGGAGCATTCCTTCGAGCGTATGGGGGTGGAAGTGGTTGCCGGTCTTCAGATTGACGTACTCGCGGAAGGAGAAGCCGCGGAGACTGTAGCAGGCAACGATGTCGCCGATCATGGGATCGCTGAGCAGGCGCATCACGCTCGATCCAGTGAAGATGATCTGCAGCTCGGGATAGTCGTCGTAGCAGCGGCGCAGCTCGTGGTTCCACTCCGACTTCTTGAAGATCTGATCGATGAGCAGCACGCGGCCACCCTGGGCGTAGAACTCGCCAGCGAAGTCGTGGATGCCGCGGCCCTGGAAGTAGAAGTTGTTCATGTTGATGTAGAGGCAACGGCGGTCGCGGGCGTCAAACCGCTCCTTGGCTATCTCCAGCAGAAACGTCGTCTTGCCCACACCGCGCGTCCCCTTGATGCCAATCAAGCGGCCGCGCCAGTCGATCTCGTCCATCAGGGTGCGCCTGACAGCGACATGTGTATGTTCGACGAGATAGGTATGTGTTCTGAAAAACGCTTCCATTCTTCTACTTTATTATGGTACTGCAAAGTTACGCAATATTTTTTTTGATTTGCAAACTCTACTTTGCAAAATTGCGTTTTTTTTCGTCTTTTAAGGCCTTTTATCCCCTTACAGACCCTTTTTCAGCCTAAAAATAGCTATCTTTGCCAAGCAATGGCTTTACGACTCCACATTTTCAATCCCGAGCACGATATCGCCCTGGCCAATGGCAGCCCGCTTTTCACGTCGCCACGGGCGGGACGGCAGCTACGTGCCGACCTCGGTTTTCTCCCTGCGCTATGGGCGGGGGAGGAGAGCGTCGTGTGGACCGATCAGCCACATGAGGCCTTGGAAAATGTACGCCGTTTGGGCCTCGACGTGCCACCAGAATTATTTGTCGATACGCCCACGTTGCGCCGATTGGCTCATCAGGTGGAGGCGGTTGATCCGTGGGGATGGGACGCGGCCTTGTGTCACCAGCTGCAGCGACTCGGGGTGAATCCTCGCATTCTGCCAACGGACGAGGAACTGAAGGAAGTTCGGGCGCTGAGCCATCGCAGGACGGCCAAAGAATTACTTGACTCAATACACAATACCTCTCTGATTAACAATACGATAGAAGATTCTATTAAAGCAACAGAAGAAGCTATTGAAAAAACAAGTAAAACTATTGAGCTTGTAGGAGAAACCATTGAGGCTACAAGAGAAGCTATTGAACTTACAGGAGAAGCCATTGAAGTAAAAGACGAAGCCGCGCTCCTCCAGCAACTGGCCCGTTGGCCTGAAGCCGTGCTGAAAGCTCCGTGGAGTAGCAGTGGGCGTGGAGTTCGCATGGTCAGCGCACCGCTCCATTCCTCTGTCCTCCAATGGGCCTTGGGCGTGATGCGGCGGCAGGGAAGTCTGATGGTGGAACCGCTCTATCATAAGGTGGCCGATTTTGGCATGGAGTTTTCTGCCAATGCCGAAGGCTTCACCTATCTTGGTCTCTCGCTCTTCGACACCTCAGGTACTGCCTATACGGGCAATCTCCTTGCTACAGAGGAGGAGAAACGGGCCAAGCTCGCACGCTATCTTTCGCCCACACAGATCGACTCACTGCGCCAGTTGGTCCTGCATTGCCTCAAAGCTATTTCCCCACGCTTCCGCCTTGGCCCTTTCGGCATCGACATGATGATCGTCAGGAAAGAAGATGGAAAGACACGCGTTCACCCCTGTGTGGAAATCAACTTCCGCCGAACGATGGGCCACGTTGCCATCGCGCTCCAGCAGCGTATCACAACGCCCGCCGAAGCGATGGCCGTGACCTTCGAAGACGGCCATTATCACCTGCGCTGCAGGTAGCTTCATCCTCCGTTTATTGTCTCTTCCTCTGTACTTTTTATTCTGTACATGATATATTAGGTTCATCCGAAAAATCGAGTGATAGGTTTTGTTCATAGTTGTTTCCCTTGCAGCAACCCTTGGTCAGCATGGGCCTCGAAGAGGCGATGTCCCCGCGAAGCTGTTCCATTACATGGCACTCTTTCTCGCCATGGCATAACTTGAGCAAGCTCAGTTCTGCTCATGGCTTATCGAAAGAGTTGTTACTTGTTGTAAAAGTTGTTCAAGTTGTCTTCTATGTGTCCACGTCGAATCACTCCATTTTCCGGAAGAACCATATATTATATCTACCTCATATTTTATATTAACCTCCGTGTGTAGTCTCTTCCTCTTTCGTGACCAACTGGCGTATGGCCTCGGCGGCCTCTGATCGGCAGCGGGAGTAGCTGGGCCAATCGTTGAAGTCGATGAGGACGAAGGATCCGTCGGGACTGATGATAGCATCGCCGCCGTAGATGGGGCAACGGGCCGCGGTGGCCAATCGGGAGGCTGCAGCATGGAGATCGTACTGGGAGAAGGCGTAGTGGTGGGGGCGCCCATTGTGCGATTCATCGCCAAACTTCGACTGTCCGTCGTCGCCAGGGTAGAAGAAGCGGAAGAAGCCCGTGGAGAGGACACCATAGAACTTGACGATGTCGCCGGGGAGATGGGCCTGGATCAGGTAGTCATCAATGCCGCGCGAACGAAAATCGGCGAGCGCACGGTCGAGGGCGGGACGGTCGGGACAGAAGACCACATCAGCACGGCTCTGCGCCGCCGTCTCGCCCCGCTTCAACCACCAGCCTGCCGTTCCTTCTCTGGGGGGCACGGGGACGGAAGAGGCCGCGGCAAGGCGCTGGAGAACGCTCCGCGCGCAACGGCGCACGCCCTCGGGAGGATTGAGCACGCAGACGCCGAGCCGCTCCGCCTCGTCAAGGCAGGACAGGGCCCACGACGTGCGCGCCATCGAGAAAACGACAGTGGCCGTGGTAAGTAGTTCGGGCAGCGATGGGTCTTCTTCCAAAATGATCTCGCCGTCCCACGGCGAGACGACGGCACGCAGGATGGCGAGGTCTTTCTCTTCATTATTGGGCGAAAAGCGCAGCGCCCGGCGCACACCTATTACCTGCATGTCGCATCTCCGCTGAGAAACTCCTCGGCCTTGGCAATGTCGGTGGCGTGGTCGATGTCGAGGACCTTGGAAAAGCGCCAAGCCTTCAGGCGGCATCCCTCGGCGACAAGAGCGCGCTGGAAATTGCGCATCCGGCTATTGCCCTGCTCCAGGCAGCGACGCAGGATGGGAAGGGCGTTCGGCGTGAGACCGTAGATGCCTCCCGAGATATAGCGCAGGCCTTCGGAGTAGGTGTCGTGGAAACCCGTGATGAGGTCGTTGTCACCGACACCGACATAGAGCGGGCGCTCGTCGTCGATATAATCCGTCACGCCCATCAGTCCGTCGTAGCCTTGGGCGACGGCCTCGGAGAAGGCTTGGACGTAGCGGGCAAACTCCTCGGTGCGGAAGATGGTATCGACGGTGGTGAGGACGAAGGGCCCGCCGTCGAGATGGGGAGCCAGAGCAGCGAAACTGTGCATGGAACTTGGCGTGGTGCGCACGACATAGTGGAGGGGCAGGGGACGGCCGTAGAGGCCGTGGTCGGTCACTTGGGCGAGATGGGCTGAGACCTCTGGACGGAGGTCGTTGCAGACCACCCACAGCTCACTGGCACCGACCTCTCGGAAGACGTCCATCAGACGGTCGATGAGGTGCTGACCGGCCACTTCAATGAGCGGTTTCGGCGACACGATGCCCTCCTGGGCCAGGCGGGAACCTTCGCCCGCGGCGATAATCGCAAATTTCATAATTCTCCTAAATGAAAAGTAGCTTCAAAAATACGTGGTGCAAAGGTAGCCACTTTTCAGCAGAAAAACCGTACCTTTGCATCAGAATTTGGAAAGAAAGGCATAGAGACAGATGATAGTTTGCATCGCAGAGAAACCATCCGTGGGCCGGGACATCGCTCGCATACTGGGCGCCACGAAGTCGCACCAGGGCTACATGGAGGGCAACGGATACCAAGTGACATGGACCTTCGGCCACCTGTGTGAGCTCAAGGAACCGGACGACTACACGCCGATGTGGAAGCGCTGGAGCCTCGCCGCGCTGCCGATGGTGCCGCCGCGCTTTGGCATCAAACTCATCGACGACGACGGCATGAAACGACAGTTTGCCGTCATCGAGAAACTGTATGCGCAGGCTGATGAGATCATCAACTGTGGCGATGCTGGACAAGAGGGAGAGTTGATACAGCGCTGGGTGATGCAGAAGGCGGGCGTGCGCTGCCCTGTGAAGCGCCTGTGGATCTCCTCCATGACCGACGAGGCGATCCGCGAGGGCTTTCAGAACCTGAAGGACCAGCAGCAGTATGACACGCTCTACATGGCGGGGCTCTCTCGTGCTATCGGCGACTGGCTGCTGGGCATGAACGCCACGCGCCTCTATACGCTGAAGTATGGACAGAACCGCCAGGTGCTCTCCATCGGACGCGTACAGACGCCTACACTCGCTCTGATCGTCAACCGCCAGAAGGAGATAGAGTCTTTCGTACCCGTGCCCTACTGGGTTCTCTCCACGCGCTATCGCGACACGCTCTTCGTCGCCACCAAGGGTAAGTATATGGTAAAGGAGGAGGGCGAGGCGGCCTTTGCATCACTGGCGGGACTGCCCTTCGAGGTGACGAGCGTGCAGAAGAAGAAGGGCACGGAGTCGCCACGTCAGCTCTATGACCTCACGTCGCTGCAGGTGGACTGCAACAAGAAGTTTGGCTTCTCCGCCGAAATGACGCTCAACCTCATCCAGTCGCTCTATGAGCACAAATACACCACCTATCCGCGTGTCGATACGCAGTATCTCAGCGATGATATCTATCCCAAGTGTCCGCAGATCCTCAATGGGGTCTTCCAGGTGAAGGTCGCGGGAAAGGCGCCTTATGCCGAACTGGTCAAGCCGCTGGGGGGCGCGCAACTGCGCAAGTCGAAGCGGGTCTTCGATTCCTCCAAGGTTACGGACCACCACGCCATCATTCCCACGGGTGTCATTCCGCAGGGGCTCTCCGACAACGAGCGCCATGTCTATGACCTCGTGGCGCGCCGCTTCATCAGCGTCTTCTACCCCGACTGCCAGTTTGCCACGACAACCGTGATGGGCAAGGTGGGCGACGTAGAATTCAAGGCAACGGGCAAGGAGATTCTCCAGCCGGGCTGGCGCGTGGTCTATGCGCTCGACCAAGTGGCCGAGGAGGCGAAGGAGAAGGACGACGAGGAGAAGGTGCTGCCTGCCTTCGTCAAGGGGGAGACAGGCCCTCACGAACCGACGCTGACCGAGAAGCAGACCACGCCACCGAAATATTACACAGAGGCCACGCTCCTGCGTGCCATGGAGACGGCTGGAAAATTTGTTGAGGACGAGGAGCTGCGTGCGGCTATGAAGGAGAACGGCATCGGACGACCTTCCTCGCGCGCAGGCATCATCGAGACACTCTTCAAACGCCACTACATCCGACGCCAGCGCAAAAACCTCATGGCGACGCCCACGGGAATCCAGCTTATCGAGACCATACGCGAAAAGCTCCTCACCAGTTGCGAACTGACCGGTATCTGGGAGAAGAAGCTCCGCGACATCGAGCGCAAAAACTACGACGCTGCCCAATTTGTCAACGAACTCAAGGATCAGGTCGCCCAAATCGTGAGCGAGGTGCTGGCTGATTCCTCCCAGCGTCACATCGCCATTACCACCGACGAGGACCTGAAAAAGACTTCTAAGAAAAAAGCCTCCACCAAAGGAAAAGCTTCCGCCAAAGAAGCTGCTCCACAAAAGGAGGGAGATTCATCTAAAGAAGCAACCTCCCCGAAAGTAGGAGGCTCCGCGAAAGAACCGGTTTCCTCAAAAGAAGAAACCTCCCAGAAAAAAGGAATCTCCCCGAAAGAAGAGTCTCCCGATCCGCTTGTCGGCCAACCCTGCCCAGTGTGCCACCAAGGCCATATCATCAAGGGTAAGACGGCCTACGGTTGCTCGCGCTGGCGCGAAGGTTGTACGTATCGCCAAGCCTTCAACGCCGAGTAGGCCTTCAACGGCGGGTAGTCACCGTTTTTATGATCATCCTCAAGAGCGAAATCATAAGTATTCTACGAGAACACACCTATAAATATCCTACGAGAACGCAAACAGGGGGTGGGGCACGGGAAAATCCCGCAGCCTCACCCCCTGAGTATAGGTAGTGGCGAAGACTTAGAGCTTCGGCGGATTGCGCTTGTTGCCCTCGGTCAGGAATCCATGGCGGTAGGCATGGAGGAGCTCCTGGAGGTCCTCGATTTGGCGGCGCAGCTCCTTACCCTTGTCAGTATCGGCCACACGCAGGCTCCGGTAGTTCATCTCAACGATCTGCGTAGTACTGCGAATGTCCGTGCCACGCTTGATGGCATCGTCGGTAGAGGTGAACGGCTCATGCTGGACGAGCTGGAATCCGCGGCTGTGATAAACGAGGGTATAGCCGGCAATACCGGTCTCTTTGTGATAAGCCTGGGCGAAACCGCCATCGATGACCATCAATTTGCCACCCGCCTTGATGGGGCTCTCGCCCTTGCTGACATGGACGGGGACGTGGCCGTTGATGATGTGGCGATTCTTGCCCTCCACCTCAAACTCGTCAAGGATGCGGTCGGCCGTGGCCTCGTCGTCACGCAGGGCATAGTAGAAGCCCTTGTTCTCCTTGTGGGTCTCCTTCTCGGCCAGGAAGTAACGCTCGAAGGTAGCCATCTTCGCCTTGTCGAAGAGCGGGCTGTCGGGTCCGCACCACAAGTAGCAGAAGTAGTCGATGGCCTCCTGGCGCAGTTTCGGATCGCAGTCCTGCTGGAAGGCTGACCGGATCATCATACCGAGATGATAGAGGAGCTCGCGACCCTTGTAGCTCTTACCCGGCAGGATTTCCACTGCCTTGAACGATCCATCGGCGTTGAGGGGAATGGAGGCGTGGTAGAGGAGGTTGCCATTGACCTTCTTGAACATGCAGCCGCGGCGCAGGATGAGGTTGATGTGACTGCGCAACTTCTCACTGACGACGAAGGAGTGGTGGAGCTTCGATATGAGCATCTCTTCCTCGGGCGTGAGCTTGTTGGGATGAGCCGGGTCGATGGTGGGGAAGTGGCAGGAGAGCATCTTGTAGGCCTTTCCATCTACACGGCAGGTGCCGGCCTTGAAGTCGATCGCCTCCAGGAGCTTGCGGCTGCCCATCTTCCACAGCGGGTGCTTATCAACAAGGGCGGCTTCGAGCTTAAACTGGATGACGCTGATGGCTTTGTGCATGCGGGCAATGAGGAGGCGGCTCTTGTCGTCGATGGCCACATCCTTGGAGACTTTGGGCAGGAACTCCTGACACGGATCGTCGCCATAGACGTCCATGGCAAAGGTGGCAAGGTTGACGAGGTTGATGCCGTAGCCGTCCTCCAAGGTCAGCATGTTGTCGTAGCGCAGGGCGATGCGAACGACGTTGCATATACAAACATCGTTGCCTGCGCACGCGCCCATCCACAGCACGTCGTGGTTGCCCCATAACCTCGGTCATAAACGTCACCAAGGATGTGGAGCTGGTCGATGACGAGGCGCTGGATGACGTTGCTGATGGCGATGATAAACTGGTCGGCGCGGCCAATCTCGATGATCGTGGAGATGATAGATCCCACATAGTCGATTTTGTTCTTCGCGTCGGCATGCTCATGGAGCAGCTCCTGGATGATGTAGGAGAAGTCCGTGGGTAGCGTCTTGCGCACCTTGGAGCGCGTGTACTTGCTCGATACGTCGCGGCAGATCACCACTAGGCGGTGGATCGTGACGCGATACCAGTTGTCGAGGTTCGCCTTCTCGCGCTTCACGAGGCGCAGTTTCTGCTCGGGATAGTAAATCAGCGTGCAGAGGTTGCGGATCTCCACCTCGCTCAGCGTGTCGGCGAAGAGGTCGTTGACCTTGCGTAGGACGTTGCCCGAGGCGTTCTTGAGAACATGCTGGAAGGCTTCGTTCTCACCGTGGATGTCGGCGAGGAAGTGCTCCGTGCCCTTCGGCAAGTTCATGATCGCCTGCAAGTTGATGATCTCCGTACTTGCGTCGGCAATCGTCGGAAACTGGCGGGCAAGTACTTCGAGGTACCTGCGGTCCGCTTCGAGGTCGTAAACTGTTTTTTTAGATTCCATTTCTGATTGGTTTAGGCTGATGGTTTATATTGTTATTATTATATTGATTTGATTGATTTGATTGTTCATTCATTCTGCCAAGTCATCAGAGAGCTACAAGTCTTTCGCCCGCTTGGCGGGTCGCAACGGCATGAAACCCTCAGTGAGAAGCAGCCTTCTCCCCAGCACCGCTACGGCGCGTCGTGAGAATCCGACCGCCGAGAAACGGGGGAGGATGGCCTTGAGTTCCTCCTCGTCGTAGTCAAGAAACTTAATGGCGGCGTAGAGGTCGCAGAGGTGGCGCAGCGAAAATTCATTGCGGCGTGAGAGCGTGCGGGCGTTGAGCAGGAGGGTGACAACCCGCTTTAGCGCGTCGCTCTCGTCCTGGAGTACGGTCCGCCATTTTTCCTTGGCCGTTTCGCCTGCCAGCAGCAGGTCGTCGGCAGGCAGCGCATCCCGTCGTTTCGGATGGCGAACGGGATAGCGGCTGATAGCCGTGGGATCGTTGTCGGCAAGAGGCGCGTTAAGCTCAAGGCGACGTACGGCCTCCGCCACAAGTGCCATCACGTCCTCATCCTCCGCCCAAAGGCAGAGACGGCGCCAGTGGTCGGCGTCGAGGGCATGGAGGTGGCCCAGGCGTTCAGAAGAAATCTGTGCTGAGGGCTCCCGGTCGATGGCTGCATGGAGAAGAGATCCAATCACTTCGTTGTCCTCGGGGGTGAGGTAGTGGGCGTAGCGCGTGTCGATCACCTTGCGATAGAGATCCACCGAACACCTTCCCATGGTTTCGACCGAGAGGCGCGAATCGAGAAGGGCGCAACCGATGGTGTCTGTCTGATCGTTCCATCCAAGGCGGGCAAGGCGTGCTGCCTCATGGTCCGTAGAGGCAAGGATCGCATCGGCCCGAGAGACCATGCGTCGCTGGTAGAGCACGGTCATCGCCAGTTTCGACCACCGCCGTTCGTGGCGGCAGCGATAGGCGTCGAGCGCTCCGTGGGGAGAGACCACCACGCCGCAGCCTTGTTTCCCAGCCAGTCGTACCCATTGCGCCGCGCGCCAACTCCAAATCGTGTGGACATGGACGATATGAGGGCGAAACGAGCGAAGCTTCTGTCCAATGGCGTCGCGACGGGTAGCCACACAGACCTCTACGCCCAGTTGTTCCTGGACGGTGGTCAGCGCGGTGAGATAGGCTGAGAGCAAATCCTCGCGTCTGACATGGTCTATATAGTGAAGAACACGCATCAGATCTTATGGGTGATAAAATCGTCTTTGTTGGCCCGGTGATAGCGGACGTGGAAAGCGAGATAGTGCCATAGCAGCCGCATCTCGTAGAGGAAGAGGCGACTGGCGGGCTGATCCTCATCCATGCTGCGCAGCGCACGCAGACAGATCCATGTGCGCAGGCCTACCGTGGCAGCAAGCAGCAGTACGGCCCAAGCCACCAAGATCCAACGTGCGGTGAGACAACCCCAAAGCACGGAGGCCAGGAGAGCTACCACGCTGAGATGGAGGAGCGTCTGGGCGAGGTTGTGGCGCCAGCGGTGGGCAGCAGTCCGCGCCATGTGATGGCGGTCCTCCATATAGTAGAGCAACTTGTTGCGCCAAGCCTTGTCCGTGGGACAGAGTTCGAGGAGCGTGCCGTCTTCCGAGTTTTCAAAGGCCGTGGCCCCTGGGCGCGCATACTCATTGACGATGAAGTCGTACTCGCCACGCAAGTATTTCAGGTTGGCACGGAATCCGTCGCGCTTCTCAAACTCCGAGCGGCGGAGCATCAGCGCATTGCCTTCGCAACGATAGGCCGTACCGCGGGCCAGCTCCTGCTGGAGGTAGAGACTCGTGTAGGATCGCAGGAAGCGACGGAAGGGCGGCGTGTCGTCGTCAAAGCGCGTATGGCCAATGACGAGGTTGCGCTCCTGCGTGGCATGGCGTGCCATGGCACGAAGCCAGTATTTCGACTGAGGACGGCAGGTGACGTCCGTCAGCAGGAGCCATTCTGTCGTCGCCGCTTTCTCGCCCACGGTGATGGCCAGCTTCTTGCGGCTCATATAGCGGGACGAGTCGGGAATATAGGTGGCGTAGAGGTGCGGATTGGCGGCATACTTCTTGAGTACGTCGTCGGTGTCGGACTCGCCCCGCCAGAATACCACGATGATGCGAAATGGGGCGGGGTAGTCCTGCTCCAGCAGCAGGGGAAGGTGCTGGTCCAGCTCGTAGGCTTTATCGTGGGGGGTTACGATGATGCTCACAGGGGGATAGTCGCAGGAGGGTTCTGCCATTTCTTTGACCTCGTCCGCCTCATGGTCCTCGTTCGTGGTTTGGACCTCTTCCGCTTCATGGGCTACAAGCGGATTCTCTGTGCGCCGCGACTTGCGGAGAAAGACGTCCGTCAGCGTGGCAGCCAGCACCAGTAGCAGGAGAATCCCTCCACCTATGAGAGATGCAGTATCTATTATGAGGGTCATAGCTGGTCTGCTTCTTTCGTCTGGTTAGGCCTGTTCGTTTTTCTTCTTACCGAAGATGGTGGCGCTCAGACTTTCCAAGGCGGCCTGTTTGTCCTCCTCGCGGATGAGGAAGGAGATATTGAAGTTGCTGCCGCCATAACTGATCATGCGCACGGGGATGTGGCGCAGCGCCTCCGTGGCAAGGTTTTCGAAGCCTGTGTTGGCACTGTCGAGGTCGCCGACCACGCAGACGATGCACATATTCTCATCGACCGTCACCGTGCCGTATTTCTTCAGTTCCTCCACAATCTCTGCCAGGTGGCTGACGTTATCTATCGTCATCGAGACGCCGACTTCGCTCGTAGCGATCATGTCAATGGCCGTCTGATAGCCCTCGAAGGTCTCGAAGACCTTGCGCAGGAAGTCTGGCGAACCAAGTTTGCGGCTCGATTTCACCTTGATGGCCACGATATGGTCCTTGGCCGCCACGGCCTTGAGTTTGCCGCGCACCAATTCGTTGTTGATCAGCGTACCCTCTGCGTCGGGATCCATCGTGTTCTTCAGACGCACGGGAATGCCTGCATACTTCGCAGGCTGGACGCAGGTGGGGTGGAGGATCTTTGCGCCAAAATAGGCTAGCTCTGAGGCTTCCTCGAAGTGGAGCTGGCGCACAGCCTCGGTATGGGCCACGAAGCGCGGGTCGTTGTTGTGGATGCCGTCGATGTCTGTCCAAATTTGAATTTCCTCCGCCTGGAGGGCCACGCCGATGAGCGAGGCAGTATAGTCGCTGCCACCACGCAGCAGGTTGTCCACCTCGCCATAAGCGTTGCGACAGATGAAGCCCTGGGTGAGATAGACCTCATAGCCAGGATTCTTCTCCATCAGGCGGGTAAGGCGCTCGCGGATAGCTCCCGGAGCCGGCTCGCCGTTCTTGTCCGTCCGCATGAAGTCGAGGGCAGGAAGCAGGATGGCTTTGACGCCTGTCTCCTGGAGGTGGTTGACCATCATCGTCGTACTGATGATCTCGCCCTGCGCCACGATCTGCTTCTCCTCAAAACTGGTAAAGAAGTCCTTGGTGAAGGTGCGGAGAAAGGCAAACTCCTCACAGAGAAACTGGCGCATACGTGTCCTGTATTCCTCGGTGTCGAAGAGCGCGTTGACGTGCCCCATGTATTTCTGTTCCAGCGCGTTGATGACTTCGTTGGCGCTGTTGGTATTCTTCTTGTAGAGATAGTCGGCCACCTCGACCAACTCATTGGTCGTACCACTCATAGCGGAGAGCACGACGAAGGTCGGACGTCCGTCACGAGTGACGAGACGGGCTACAGATTTGATTCTCTCGGGACTTCCTACGGAAGTTCCACCGAATTTCATTACTATCATTTCCGTTCTTAATCGTTTTTGTTACCCTTTTTGTGCCATTTCCTCAGCATCTTCCTCTTCCATCTCGCGCTGGCGCTCGCCGTCATCGATGAGGCTGAAGACACGATTCTTGCAGCGATAGACCTTGCCAGGGAAGAGGTCAATGAGGTGAATATTGTGGGTGGACATCACTACCGCCGTGCCTTCCTTGCTGGCTGCCTGCAAGAGAGAGACGATGCTCGCTGCCGTCTCGGGGTCGAGGTTGCCCGTAGGCTCGTCGGCAATGATGATCTTCGGTTTGTTGAGCAGGGCGCGGGCGATGGCGATACGCTGTTGCTCGCCACCAGAGAGTTCGCTCGGCATCTTCTCGGCCTTGTCGCTCATGCCGACCTCTGCAAGCACCTCGATGATGCGGCGGTCTATCTTCTCATTGTCGGTCCATCCCGTGGCCTTCAGGACAAAACGGAGGTTGCGATAGACGGTGCGGTCGTGGAGCAGCTGGAAGTCCTGAAAGATGATGCCCATCTGCTTGCGAAGGGCGGGGACGCGGCTTCGGCGCAGAGCCAGCACGCTCTCGCCAAGTACGTCGGCACGTTCGGCGTCCTCGGGATCGATGTCAAGCTCGCAGTAGATGGTCTTCAGCAGCGAACTCTTACCCGAACCGACACGGCCGATGAGGTAGATAAACTCACCCTCGTTGACTTGAAAATCGACATTCTCCAAGACGAGTTTCTCGTCTTGGTATATATTGACTTTTTGATAATTGATAAGCATCTTTCTCTATCTATAGTATGATTCTTTGCAAAGTTAAGCATTTTTCTCCAAACAAGAGCGCCGCTTGCTGGAGAAAATACGCGTTTGAGTCGTTTTTGTGGGTTTTCAGACGGGCTGGTGGTAGGTTTTGTCGCACAAGGGACGCTGGATTCAATAGTTTTCCATGATCCAGCGATGCTTCTTCCGTTGCTTGGCATTGAGGCCTACATGCTTTTGGAAGATCGAAAGGAAGTCGTGGCCCGAGGGACTTTGGAAGCCTCGGATATAACTGGGCATTTCCACCGCCTTGTCCTCCACATGACGACCCTTGCCCCAGACAGTGACCTCCTCAAGGGTATTGAACTGTGGCATCAGGGCGAGGGTGTCGCTCATCTGCGAGCGCTCCAGCGAGAGGGGCACAAAACCGGAATGGGAGAGGGTGAGGCTCGTGAAGGGTTTAGTGAGCTGAAACTGGCCGCGGTAGTCGCTCTTCGCACGCTCCCCGGTATTAGTCATCACCACTACGTCGCGCAGGGGGACGCCGGTCTCCATGTGGACAACCACGCCACCATGCTGGGCGTGGGCCTGGATAGTGACCAGCAGGGCAAGCAGGGGCAACGAATACCGACTGAATACGTATTGCACTGAAAACATGTGGACAAAAGTAACAAAACGCTCGCAAACCATCAAAACATCCACCGTTTATTAAGAAGATTTAGGCGAACATCCCGGACGAATAACATTTTGATACAATTGCCTAAAATGTAAAATCCAAAGAATGGATAAGGGAAGAAAAAAGGAAAAGGGCATCCGCAATGGATACCCTTCGTCGTGATTTCGCCGGGACTCGAACCCGGAACCCTCAGTTTAGAAGACTGATGCTCTATCCAGTTGAGCTACGAAACCCCACCTATTATGATGTCTTTTGAAAAAGCGGTGCAAAGGTAGCTATTTTATATGAGAACAACCCATGTGTATTCAATTTTCGCCCCATATTTTTAACTAAATTAACAATATAAGACAAAACAAACCAACTACAGGCTAGTATCAGCAGGAGCGCTACAATTCATCCAGCTCGATTCCGTCGGTGTCGAGGAGATAGGTGTGCGTGCCTATGCGGGCCTCGAAATAGGGCGGTTCGTCGCGCAGCGAGATGTCGTCGTACCTGAATGGTGCAACGATAGTGTCCTTGCCATCAGGGGCGATGAGCCCCATCTTGCCGTCCTTCTGTGCGATGATGGGGATGGTCACAAGGTCATCGACATAGACATAGCAGGTGCGCAGGAAGTCGTAGCGAGGCGAGACCAGCACGTTGCCATGATGGTCAAGGATGCCAAACTTGCCCTCGTGCTCGATGATTTCGTGATTCTGACAGTAGATCTCACAGATCATCTTGAGGTAGCGCTCGAACTTGGCCTCATCCTGAAGCAGCTGCTGCAGGTAGATATAAGTATCGCTGTAGTTGGCCATGGCCCTGGCGAGGATGATCTTCAGGTCGAGTCCGCTCGCTGCCTTGCGGTTGAGGTCGAAGTAGCGGGCAATGGCTTGCTCCTTTTCGTCGAGCGAGAAATCCTTGAGGTGCTCCTCAAAGCGAAGCATGTGGCCCTTGCTGCCGTGCATGGCCTTGATATAGCGGTGGATCTGCCGCTCCATCTCCTTGCAAACGAAGTGGCGTATCTGCTTTCTCTCGATCGGATCAGCGTATTGCGCTTCGAAGTTATCTTGCGTTATCTCCATATTGTTTTCTCCTTTTCGACAAAGGTATGGATTATTTTTCAAACCACAAAATGTCGGGCACGATTTCTGTTGTTTTTTACTTTTTCTCCTTATTATATATAGAAGGCTGCCGCGTGATGTTGTTGGAAACTTCCACATGATATTGATAATGACCTCCACATTATATATATTGAAGGCAACCACACTCAGCTCAGACTGTCTCTACTGCTGGCGATGGGCAGCAGCCAGCTGGTCGGCAAGACACTGCGGAGAAGTCACAACTGTGAAGTCGGGGATGACTACATCCGCAAGCGGAGCGACGACTTCGCGGGGATTGGTGGTGGCAAGGCCTACCACACTAGCTCCTGAGTCGCGCCCACTACGCAGTCCGTTGATGCTGTCCTCGAAGACTACACAGTCGGCTGGGGCTACACCGAGGCGACTTGCGGCCAGCAGATAGCAGTCGGGAGCGGGCTTGGATCGGTGGAAATCGCCTGCCGTTAGGATGAGGTCGAAGTAGGGGATGAGTTCGGGATGGGCTCGATAGACATTCGCCATCTTGTCGCTCGCCGAACTGGTGACAATGGCCGTGCGTACGCCCGAGGCACGCAGAGAGGTGACAAAGGCTTCGAAGCCAGGAATATAAGGGAAGCCCATATTATGCTCGAAATCCACAAGTTGGGAGGTGATGAGCTGCTGTCGCTGCTGGTCACCGTCAAAGTAGGCGTGGTAAATCTGTGTGAGGGTCTGACCCTTGATTTTCTGCGCATAGGTCTCACCATCACCATAATAACGTTCAAAGACACCTGCCCAAAAGGTGGTGTATTGCGACTCGGTGTCGAGGACTACGCCATCGAGGTCGAAAAGAGCTGCTTGAAACATTTTATCCATCATTTTTCTAATCGTTGGCAAAGTTATGATTTTTTTTTGTAACTTTGCCCTGATTATGCGTCAGAGATTTTTCCAACCCGTGATAAGCCTCCTTTTTGCCACGCTCCTGATGACAGGATGTGGCGGAAAGGGTAGTGTGAAACCCCTCAGTATCACTTGATAGCATCGTCATCGACACGACGGCGACGCTGGAGAAGGGTGATGTCTGCAAGGTGCATCTGAAGTTGCACATCTTCAAAGGCCCGCATGCCGCCGCGCTCAACGACTCGCTGCTGCGGATGGGCCTCTTGCAGCCCGACTACATGGCATTAAGCTATGAGCCGATCAATCCCCGGACGGCCCTTCCCGCCTTCGTACGCCGACTGGTGGAGGAACAAGCGGCCGTCTTCAAGCGCATCCGCAGTAGGGAAGCCGACACGCAGCCGCTGCGTTACGAACTGAGTTGCGAGACGAAGGTGCTGGCGGGAGCTGGCGACGGCGTTATCTATATAGTAAGGACACGCACGGCCGACAGCACGGGAGAACCACTGACATGGACCGTGGTGCGCAACATCACGCCCAAGGGACACTGGGTACGCCTCGACGAGGTCTATGACGCAAAGGACCGCGACCGGCTGCCAGGAGAGATTCTGACGCAACTGGCTGACGACCTGCAGCTCGACGACACGACCGCCGTGAGAAAGGCGGGCTACTTCGTGGGCATCAACGCCTATGCTACGGATAACTTCATGCTCTTCGACGACAGCATCCGCTTCGTCTATGTGCCTGGAGAAATTGCTCCCAAAGCGGTCAATATCACTTTAGACAGATAAGAAATGGAAAAGATACTCAAATATTTCCCCAACATCACGCCCGAGCAGAAACGACAACTGGAGATGCTCGGCCCGCTCTATGAAGACTGGAACGCGAAGATCAACGTCATCTCGCGCAAGGACATCAGCAACCTCTATGAGCACCATGTGCTCCACTCGCTGGCCATTGCTCAGGAGATGTGCTTCCGACCGGGCACGCGCATCCTCGACTTTGGCACGGGCGGAGGCTTCCCTGGCATTCCTCTGGCCATCTTGTTTCCCGAGGCGAGTTTCAAACTCATCGACCGTACGGCGAAAAAGATACGGGTCGCGCAGGAGGTGGCACAGGCCATTGGCCTCCGCAATGTCACGGCCGTGCAACTGAGTGGAGAGGAAGAGAAGGGAAAGTTTGACTTCGTAGTCTCCAGGGCGGTCATGCCGCTGCCCGACTTGGTGCGCATCGTCCGCAAGAACATTGCCCGCGAGCAGCAGAACGCACATCCCAACGGCCTCGTTGTACTCAAGGGCGGAGACCTCACGGCCGAGTTGCGACCTTTCCGTGGTCTGGCTGACCGGGAGCCACTCTGCCAGTGGTTTGACGAGGAATGGTTTAAGGAGAAGGAACTGGTCTATCTGCCACTCTGACGACTCCTGCGGTCTTTCCATCACCATACACGACCATACTTAAGGCAGGCTCCGAAGATAGCGCAATCCTACGACCTGGACATAAGATATGGTGATGATGATATATAAAATAAGATCGCGCACGTACATTATATAGATAGAAGAGAAACAATGACGGTGAAATTTGAAGAAACCATCCAGAAGGCCACACAAGTCCTCTACGACGGTCGCCTCAAAGAGGCCATCGACTTGTTGCGGCCCATCTACGACGGCCATCCGTCGCTGGTGGGCTATGACGATTTGGACCGCATCGGCAAGGACTATGCCATGATGCGCGACTACATGCTCCAAGGCTATGCCGACCCACAGCGGGATCAACTCTACGACCGCTTGCTCCACGACCTCTATCGCGTCGTGGCCAACTTGATGCTCTCCTGGCGGTGCAAGAACGTCGAGGTGTACGCCACAGCCTTTCGCACTGATAACCATCTGAACAGAAGCCACGACTTTATCAAGACAACCCTGGAGCGCTTCCTCGCCGACGGGACGATGGTGGAGCCGGCGAGCAGCGAAACGGATGAGGCCACGAAGGAGCGCTATACGCGCCACCAAACGTTTATGGAGCGACTTTTCTCCGCCCTCTTCATCTCCCTGCAGTGGACAGAGGCCGATCAGACGTTCTTCGAGAGTCTACTGCTCTCGCCACTGATCGACCCAAACGACGCGCTGCTGATCATCAGCGGTGTGACTCTGGCGACAATGAATGTCTATGACGAGCGCAAATGGTTGATGCTGGCCAATATTTATACGCGAGCCACCAGCGAGCCTCTTCGCCAGCGCGCCCTGACGGGATGGGCTTTAACGTCCCACCCTGAGACAGCGTTTTTCAAAAGCCAGCAGGAGGCATTCGTGCGCCTGACGGCTGACGAGCAGACGCGGGCCGAACTTCTGGAACTCCAAAAGCAGGTTTTCTTCTGCATGAACGCGGAGAAGGACAACGTCACCATCCATAAGGAAATCCTCCCCGATATGATCAAGGGGTCGAACCTGCGCATGGGGATGTTTGGCATCGAAGAGAAACCCAACGACGAACTCAACGACATCCTACACCCCAATGCTGACGAGGAGGCCATGGAGCGGGTGGAGAAAAGCATCGATCGAATGCGAGAGATGGAGAAAAAAGGGGTTGACATCTATTTCGGAGGCTTCTCCGTCATGAAGAGCTTCCCGTTCTATCGCATGCTCTCCAACTGGTTTGCTCCTTTCTGCATCCATCACCCAGGGATCGCCCAGGCGCAGCGAGAGATAGGGAATTCCAAGATGATCCACGGGCTGCTGGGCCGCTCACCCATGTGCGACAGTGACAAGTACTCGCTCGTCCTGGCCTTGGGAGAGATCATCGACCGCATTCCGGCTAATCTGCGAGACGCTATGCGGGCTGCCGGAGAATTTGGCGACTTGCCGCAAGCGGACAAGGAGGAACTGGCCTCGCCGACCTACGTACGCCGACTGTATCTACAGAATCTCTACCGCTTCTTCCGCCTGTGGCCGATGCGGTCGCAGATAGAGGGCTGCTTCACGGACCAAAAGAGCGACAAGGCTTTCTTCTTCTGCTCGCCATTGTTTGACCACCAGGACTTCATGGTATCGAAACTACAACTTGGTTCCTTCCTCCTTAGACGGGGAATGTACGACCGACTGCGCTTCCTGCTGGAGACGATGGAGGACAAAGAAGATGGTGGAAAACTGGACTTCCTGCGGGGTTGTCTCTACCTCCACGATGGACAGAACCAAGGCGCACTCGACATCTTTAGCAGACTGCTGGCTAACGGACGCCAGAGTCTGTCGCTGCTCAAGGCAACGGCGAAAGCTGCCATGGCCACGGGCGACTACCTCCTGGCGTACAACTGCCTGAGCAAACTCCAGGAGTTGGAGCCGAACAACTTCAGAACACGCCTCAACACCTGTCTGGCGGCGCTCAACGCAGGAAAAGTGAAAGAGACGCTCAACACGCTCTATGAGCTCTACTACAACCACCCCGACGACCTCACCGTTCAGCGTGTGCTGGCCTGGACGCTACTCAATGGCGACAATCCGCAGAAGGCGCTGCCGATCTACGAGAAGCTGCTGGCGGGCAAACCTGTGGATGAGGACTATATCAACGCGGGGTACGCGCGCTGGATAGCAGGCGACGTGGTAGGGGCGCACGAGACCTTCGGACGCTACCCCAACACGCCACACATCATGGAGGAGTTTGAGAAGGACAGCGAACTGCTTCAACGCAACGGTATCTCGCATACGGACCTCACACTCATGGCGGATGCCGTGAAGGAGGGACAATAATCATAAAGGACTATCAGTTTATATCATGCCATCAAATAATAATACTGCCAACGGGGGAGGACGCCGTTCAGCGGCCAGCAAGGCTCCCGTGGATTCCACCTACGGCCACCTGCAACCGCAGGCGCTGGAACTGGAGCGTGTCGTACTGGGCGCGCTAATGATCGACAAAGACGCCTTCACGGTCGTCTCGGAGATGTTGCGTCCCGATACGTTCTATGAGCCGCGCAACCAAAAGGTCTATACGGCCATACAGACCCTCAACATGGCGGAGAAGCCCGTGGACATCATGACCGTCACGGAGGAACTGCGCCATGAGGGCGAACTGCAGAACATAGGCGGACCGGGATATATCGTCGAACTGAGCTCCCACGTCGCCTCGTCGGCACATATCGAATATCACGCGCGCATCCTCCAACAGAAGTATCTTGCACGCCAACTGATCAGTTTCGCTTCTATGGTGGAAACGGAGGCCTTTGACGAGACGGTGGACGTGGATGCGCTGATGCAGAAGGCGGAGGGCGGACTCTTCGAACTCTCGCAGCGCAACATGATGCAGGACTACACACAGATAGACCCAGTCATCAAGCAGGCGCACGACATCCTTCTCAAAGCGGCCAACAACACGGGAGGACTCACGGGTGTCCCGACAGGCTATACCAAACTCGACGAGATGACGGCGGGATGGCAGCAGTCGGACCTCATCATCATCGCTGGACGACCGGCGATGGGTAAGACATCGTTTGCCCTGAGTATTGCCAAGAATATCGCCATCGACTACCGCAAGCCCGTGGCATTCTTCTCGCTTGAGATGAACAACGTGCAGCTGATCAACCGTCTCATCTCCAACGTCTGCGAGGTGCCGGGCAGCAAGATCCTCAGCGGTCAGCTGTCGGAGGACGAGTGGGTGCGCTTTGACAAGCGTCTGCCGCAGATGCAGGGGGCACCGCTCTATGTCGATGATACGCCCGGACTCTCGGTCTTCGAACTGAGAACGAAAGCGCGCCGACTGAAACGCGAGCACGACATACAACTGCTGATGATCGACTACCTCCAGCTGATGAACGCCAACGGCATGCGCTTCAACAGCCGACAGGAGGAGGTCTCCACCATCTCGCGATCGCTCAAAGGCCTGGCCAAGGAACTGGATATTCCCATCATCGCACTCTCACAGCTCAACCGTACCGTAGAGCAACGCGACGGACTCGATGGCAAGCGCCCACAGCTCAGCGACCTTCGCGAGTCGGGTGCCATCGAGCAGGATGCCGATATGGTACTCTTCGTACACCGACCGGAGTACTACCACATCTACCAGGACAGCAACGGGCAGGATCTCCGTGGACGCGCACAGATCATCATTGCCAAGCACCGTAAGGGTGCGACGGGTGATGTGCTGCTCGACTTCAAGGGTGAATACACTCGCTTCTCCAATCCCGACTCCTTCGACGCAGAACCTCAGGCTCCTAATGGCGAAGGCGAGATCATGGGCAGCAGGATGAACGGAGTAATAGATGATAGTTTTCCAGACGCTCTCCCATTGCCACAAACGAATGTCACACCCGATTTCTAAGTTGAAGTTGACTGGAAAGGATAAAAGGATAAAAGGAGAAGACAGGAATGGACAAAAAATGATAAATGCGCATGAGATGACTCTCATACGCATTTATTTAACCAATTTGATTCCAAAATATCCATGTACAATCTTTGTTACCCAGGACTAATACGATCTTCTGTCCATTAACAGTTCCTGAAACCTTTCTACCTTATGTCTTTCTTCACCCATTAAATTGAATGACGCTGCAAAGTTAGTACTTTCAGCAACCAAGCGATTATAAAAATTACGGAACGAATAACCAATTTTACGGAAAATGAGCAAGAATGGTGTTCCAAACTCCAATTACTCGCATATTTATAAGAAATACTCTCATATCAGCATTATGAATCCTGTCAATCGCAATATTCTCCGTCTGGCCATTCCCTCTATCGTCAGCAATATCACAGTCCCGCTGCTCGGACTGGTCGATCTGACGATCGTAGGCCACATGGGCGACGCACGCTACATCAGCGCAGTAGCCATCGGCACGATGATCTTCAACTCCATCTATTGGCTGACGCTGTTTCTACGCATGGGCACGAGTGGGATGACGGCGCAGGCCTTCGGCGCACAAGACAGAACGGAAGTGCTGCGCATCTTGCAACGGACGCTTTTCGTCGGACTATTCCTAGGCGTCTTGCTGCTGATGCTCTCACCCTTGCTTCGCCCTCTCCTCATCTATCTCATGAGCACGCCTCCCGATGCCGTGGCACTGGTCGAGACCTATTTTGACATTGTAATCTTTGGCGCACCCGCCATGCTCGCACTCTACGGACTGACAGGCTGGTTTGTCGGCATGCAGGACACACGCACGCCGATGTGGGTCGCTATCTTCCAAAACGTGGTCAATATCGTTGTCTCCCTACTGCTTGTCGTCGTTTGTGGATGGAAGATGGAAGGAGTGGCCACAGGCACGCTCGTGGCGCAATGGAGTGGGGCACTGGTGGCGTTGGCAGCCCTCGCACGCAGACTTCACCAGCCATTTCTCCATACGAGCTTAGTCGGTCTCCTGGCCGACTATCTTCCTCATCGCAAGGAAGTCTTCAGCCGTCCCGCCCTCCACCGCTTCTTCGTAGTCAACCGTGACATCTTCCTACGTACGCTCTGCATGGTGGCCGTCAATGCGTCGTTTACATCCTTCGGAGGAAGACAGGGGGCTCTGGTGTTGTCGGCCAATACACTGCTGCTCATGTTCTTCACCTTTTTCTCTTACATCATGGACGGTTTCGCCTTTGCTGGCGAGGCGCTATGCGGCAAACACTATGGAGCTGGCGAAATAGCACAACTTCGCTTCACTACACGACGACTGATGATCTTTGGTGCAGTCATGGTAGTGGCGTTCACCACTGTCTATGTGCTCTTTGGAAAAGAAATACTACTACTGATGACGAGCGACACGTCCGTAGTGGAGGCTTCCACCCACTATCTCTTTTGGGCCTATCTGATACCCGTGGCAGGTATGGCGGCTTTCATCTACGACGGCGTGTTCATCGGGACCACGAAAACGCGGGCAATGCTTGCCACCACCTTCGTTGCCGCCCTCGTCTTCTTCGGTGTCAACATCGGGTTGATACTGCTGGCAGAGACCGAGGTATGGCCCGCCTCGCTCGACCACAATCATATCCTATGGTTGGCCTACATTCTCTTCCTCACGGCAAGGGGTGTGGTCCAGTTGGTCCTCTACCGCCGCTTGTTCTGCCTGTCGGTATCGTAACGGAAAAGGTTCGCCAGCGGGCAACGTGACAGACATTGTTCGCTGGGTCCTTTTCATCCATCCGTCTCCAGGCCATGTGATTTGCAGCGCCAAGAGCTCGCCATTCGGCCGAAAAGCCTCGGTCTATGGCCTCAAAACCCGTCGCATCTGTTGCTTACTGATAAGAAAAGGCAAAATTTCTTCCGTTTGTGTCCGTTTTTTCGTATCTTTGCAGAAAAATAAGCTGCACACGGCAACCTGGGAACCAATTCTCATTGCCCTCGCTTGCATTGCTTTTGCATCAAATTAGCTAATTATGGGATTATTCGGACTGTTTAACAAGAAGAAAAAGGAGACGCTCGACAAGGGTTTGGAAAAGACCAAGCAGAGTGTTTTCTCTAAGTTGGCGCGCGCAGTAGCCGGCAAATCGAAGGTCGATGATGAAGTCCTCGACGACCTGGAGGAAGTGCTCATCACCTCGGATGTGGGCGTAGATACGACCTTGAAGGTTATCAAGCGAATCGAAGAGCGCGTGGCGCGTGACAAATATGTCTCCACCTCGGAACTCAATGGTATCCTGCGCGACGAGATAGCCCAGCTCCTCACCGAGACGGGAGCTTCCGACACGGATAGCTGGGATCTCCCCACGGACCACAAGCCCTATGTCATCCTCGTCGTTGGTGTCAATGGTGTGGGCAAGACAACCACCATCGGCAAACTGGCCTACCAGTTTAAGAAAGCCGGCAAGAAAGTATATCTCGGTGCGGCAGACACCTTCCGTGCCGCTGCCGTGGAGCAAATCTCCATCTGGGGCGAGCGTGTCGGCGTACCTGTCATCAAGCAGCAGATGGGCGCCGACCCTGCAAGCGTGGCCTTCGACACCCTGCAGAGCGCCAAGGCCAATGGCGCTGACGTGGTACTGATAGACACGGCAGGCCGACTCCACAACAAGGTGGGCCTGATGAACGAGTTGAAGAAGATCAAGGAGGTGATGAAGAAAGTTCTCCCCGAGGCTCCGGACGATGTGGTGCTCGTCCTTGACGGCAGTACCGGACAGAACGCCTTTGAACAGGCAAAGCAGTTTGCCGCAGTCACACAGATCAGTTCGCTGGCCATCACGAAGCTCGACGGCACCGCCAAGGGTGGTGTGGTCATTGGCATCAGCGACCAGCTCCAGGTGCCCGTGCGCTATATCGGACTGGGCGAGGGTATGGAGGATTTGCAGCTTTTCAACAAGCGCGAGTTTGTCAACTCACTCTTTGACGGCAAGAACGGATAAACGCTCACCAAGGAATGAAGAAAAATCAGATAGATATCATCACGATGGGGTGCTCTAAAAACCTCGTCGACTCGGAGTTGCTCATGAAGCAGTTCGAGGCCAACGGCTACCACTGTGTCCACGATTCCAAGCGGCCACAGGGCGAGATAGCCGTCATCAACACCTGTGGCTTCATCGAGTCAGCCAAGGAGGAGAGCATCAATACCATCCTCGAATTTGTGGCGAGGAAGAAATATGGCCACTTGAACAAGCTCTATGTAATGGGCTGCTTATCACAGAGATACAAGGATGAACTGGAGAAGGAAATTCCCGAGGTGGATAAGTTCTACGGTAAGTTCAACTACAAGCAACTCCTCACTGACCTTGGCAAGGCTGAGGTGGCAGCGTGCGACGGTGTGCGCCATCTCACCACACCACACCACTATGCTTATCTAAAGATAGCCGAGGGCTGCGACCGCCATTGCGCCTATTGCGCTATTCCCATCATCACAGGTTCGCACAAGAGTCGGCCGATGGACGAAGTCCTGCAGGAGGTGAGGGAACTGGTGGCTCAAGGAGTAACGGAGATACAGGTCATCGCACAGGAACTGACCTACTACGGTGTGGATATTGACGGCAAACGCCATATCGCGGAGCTCATCTCGCGTATGGCCGATGTGACGGGTGTGCGCTGGATCCGTCTCCACTACGCCTATCCCAACGACTTCCCCATGGAGCTCCTCGACGTGATCAGAGAGCGACCCAACGTCTGCAAATACCTCGACATTGCGCTGCAGCACATCAGCAATCCCGTTCTGAAAGCCATGCACCGCCATGTCACCAAGCAGGAAACCATCGACCTAATAACGGAAATCCGACGCCGCGTGCCAGGCATTGCCCTCCGTACCACGCTGATGGTGGGCTTCCCGGGCGAGACCGAGGCCGACTTCATCGAACTGATGGACTTCGTGCGCTGGGCTAAATTTGAGCGAATGGGCGCTTTTGCCTATTCTGAAGAGGAGGGCACATTCGCAGCGAATCACTACGAGGACAACATTCCCGCCGAAACGAAGCAGCGCCGCCTCGACCAACTGATGGCCGTGCAACAGGAGGTGAGCGCGGAGATAGAAGCCGCCCAGGTGGGGCGTGTTTTGGAAGTGGTGATCGACCGCAAGGAGGGCGACTACTATGTGGGACGAACGGAGTACAGTTCGCCCGAGGTCGATCCAGAAGTGCTCATCCCGGTCAGCGACGGAATGTTGCGCGTGGGCACTTTCTACCAAGTGGAAATCACGGACTCCAGCGAGTTTGACCTCTACGGCAAACGAGTCAAAAAAAGCAAGCGAGCCACAGAATAACGGAAAGATAGCAATCTCGTATGAACAACAAGGAATACATTGCAGCACTTGCGGGCAAGCTCGGCTACCCGCAGGAGCAGACCCAGAAGATGGCAAAGACACTCATAGAGGCTATGGGCCATCATTTTGAGAACGGCGAATCGGTCGTGGTCAACGGCTTTGGCACGTTTGAGGTTCGCAAGCGGTTGGAACGGGTCATCATCAATCCTGCTTCTGGACAGCGCATGCTGGTTCCTCCCAAACTCGTACTGGGATTCAAACCGTCTTCCGTCATCAAGGATCAATATAAGAAGGGAGGAGGAGAGTAGTTATGGCCAAATCCACATTGCAAGCCATCGCAGCCGTCATCGCTGATCGCTACGAGCTGAAAAGCAGCGATGCCACGGCCTTTGTTGCCGCGTTCTTTGACCAAATACGAGAAGGACTGGCGCAGGACAAGCAGGTAAAAGTGCGCGGCCTTGGTACATTCAAGCTTCAACCGGTCAAAGCGAGAGAGAGTGTCAATGTCAATACGGGGGAACGCCTCGTCATCAACGGTCACGACAAGATGGCATTCACGCCCGACAATGCGATGAAAGAACTCGTCAACCGTCCTTTTGCAGATTTTGAAACCGTGATGATCAAGGATGGAGTCAATATCGATGCCATTCCCACACCTGCAGAATCAGCCACTGATGAGGATGGTGACGAATGTACCACCGAAACTACGCCTACCGAGACAGAGAGTGAGTCGTCAGCAGAAAACCACCAGCCCGCAACAGAGGAAAGACCTCCTGTCGTCGATGAAGGACACACCAACAGAGATGAACCGCAACCGGTTGTAAAAGAAGTACTTCCCACCGAAGAGGAACCGCTCCAAGCGGAAGAGGATCATCAACCTTCAGTAGATAAGAACTCTCTCGCTACAGAAGAAGATCAGCCTCATAATGAAGAGGTCAAGGGGCAGTCCGATGAGGAGCAGACGTCGTCTGATAAAGAACAGAACGAAGGAAAGGATGAACAACCTACGGTCGTGAATGACCAGCAGGTCATAGAGACGCAGACCAATGAAGAATCACCATCAGAGGCCACGGTGCCAACACCACTTCAAAGGGTTGTTCCTCGTCCCCGCAAACCCACACCCATGGAGCGCTTCTCGCAACTAATGGGAGATGATGAGGACGAAGAAGAACAGGTGCGCAACAACGATGACAACGCCATTGTTGACGATTCTGACGAGAAACAAGAAAGCGCTTTAGAGAGCAAGGTGCAATCAGCTGTCCCAGAAGAGGTTGAGCAAGAATCGCCAAGTTTTACTTCTACACATGAAGCTACCGAGAAAGAGTGCGATTCTCCTGAAAAAGCAAAGACAGAGCCCGAGAGAGAAACTCCTCTTTCAGACCGCGCTGACTCAGACAACGCAGAGGAATCACAAGCAGATGAAACATGCTCTGAAGAGAATATAGAGGAAACTTTGGATGCAGAGGAAACCAAAGATGAAGTGAGAACCAAAGGTGATGTGGAATCAACAGAAGAGAATGAAACCATAAAAGCTACAGAAGAGGAGAATTCTACGGTTGAGGAAGATTCCAAGGTCGAGGAGAACTCTACTGATTCTGCTACAGAGGAAACTTCCCTTTGGGCAGATCCCGAGAACGAGGATGACAAGATGGAAACCCCGCAGGGCCATTTGGTCCGCAATGTTGTCCTTCCTATCGTAGCTCTGTTGTCTGTGATTGCCATTGCCACAGGAGCATATTACTACGGTAAGTCGCAGCAGGAGATCCCACAAAGACCTACCACTCCCGAGGTGGAAAAGCCACAATCTTCTGCCCCGCAACCAGCGAAGGCCAATGACTCCGCACAGGCCAAGGTCGAGAATTCAACCAAGACTGAAAATAAGACAGAGGTTCAAACGGACCAAGCACAGAAGAAGGAAGTGGTTGCCGAGAGTAAGGAAACCAAACAGGTCACCCCCGAGGGTATTGACTTGACAGCAGCTAACAATTACCGAAAACTCCGCTATGGCGCTTACCGCATCATTGGTGTAGAGAAGAAGGTGGTGCTGCGCCCAGGAGAGACTATGGCCAAGGTTTGCCGACACACCCTTGGCAAAGATATGATTGGCTATTTTGAGGCTATCAACGGTCAAAAACGCCGATCGCCAGGCGACACGATCTTGGTACCCAAGGTGGAGTTGCGCCCAGAATATCGCAAATAGTCGACAGACGCCGCTCCAGCTTACCGCTCCAGCCCATACCAACCCAGATGGTAGAACACCCACCGCTGCCCTCTGACTTGGTATGGGTTGTTGTGTTTTGGAGCACTTTGGTTTTAACTAAAAAACAGAGTAAGAGAACAGAAGTTTTCTTCGCAAAAACAAAGGTCTAAGCCCCATCGCAACCCCGCATTATCATCCCCCAGCATGAAAAACATAGGGTAAAAGTTAAATTAACGCTTTTATATTTTTGTATGTGAGAAAAATGTCGTACTTTTACACCTTGAAAACTAAGGCCAAATCGCTTAGAAGCGAAATAAAGGGCCTTCTGGGCCATTTTCTGCCGAAGACGGGGTGGTAGTGACCATCCTCTGAATGGGCACAGAAACACCCGTTGCAGTAGCATCGTGGCAGGGAATGACCGACACAATGATGAAATAACAAAAAAATAACAATACTCAATGGACGATTCACAGACGATTGATCAAGACAGGATCATGAAAATCAACATCGAGGAGGAGATGAAGAAGAGCTACATCGACTACAGTATGTCAGTCATCGTAGCCCGTGCCCTCCCCGATGTACGCGATGGATTCAAGCCCGTACACCGCCGTATCCTCTTCGGAATGCGCGGTATTGGCAATTTCAGCAACCAAGCGTACAAGAAATGTGCCCGTGTGGTAGGTGAAGTACTTGGTAAGTACCATCCCCACGGCGACAGCTCCGTCTATGGAGCGCTGGTCCGCATGGGACAAAGCTGGAACATGCGCTATACCTTGGTCGATGGACAGGGTAACTTTGGTAGTGTCGATGGCGACTCACCGGCAGCCATGCGTTACACCGAGTGCCGCCTCTCCAAGATGGGTGAGCACATCATGGACGACATCGACAAGGACACGGTCGATATGGTGAACAACTTTGACGACACGCTGAAGGAACCAGCCGTCATGCCGACAAAGATTCCCAACCTGCTCGTCAACGGTGGCAACGGTATTGCCGTCGGTATGGCAACCAATATCCCGACACACAATCTTGGAGAAGTGATCGACGGATGCTGCGCCTACATCGATGACCCTGAGATCAGCACCGACGGACTGATGCAATACATCCCCGCCCCCGACTTCCCCACAGGTGCCTACATCTATGGCTTGCAAGGTGTAAAAGATGCCTACGAGACGGGAAAGGGACGCATTCTCATGCGTGCCAAGGCCGAGATAGAGAGCGACGACAGCCACGACAAGATTGTGGTCACGGAGATTCCCTACGGTGTCAATAAGCAACAGCTCATTGAGTATATCGCCGAACTGGTGAAGGAAGGCAAGATCGATGGCATCGCCAATGTCAACGACGAGACGGGCCGACAAGGCATGCGCATCGTCGTAGACGTGAAGCGCGACTCCAATGCCAACGTCATACTCAACAAGCTCTTCAAGATGACGGCCTTGCAGAGTTCATTTGCAGTCAATTGCATTGCGCTCGTCAAGGGACGTCCTTGTCTGCTTACTCTCAAGGACTGTGTGAAAAACTTCGTGGAGCACCGTCATGAGGTGACGATACGTCGCACACAGTTTGACTTGAAGAAAGCTCAGGAACGCGCCCATATCCTCGAAGGCCTCATCATTGCCTGCGACAACATCGACGAGGTGGTACACATCATTCGTGGCAGCAAGACGCCTGCCGACGCCCAAGCCAACCTCGAGAAGCGCTTCGACCTCGACGCCCTTCAGTCGAAGGCCATTGTGGACATGCGCCTCTCCCAGCTTACGGGCCTGCGCATGGACCAGTTGCACGCCGAGTATGACGAACTCATGCAGACCATCAAAGACCTGCAGGAGATCCTTGACAATCCCGAGCGTTGCAAGGAGGTGATGAAAGAAGAACTCCAGGAGGTGAAAGAGAAGTATGGCGATCCTCGTCGCACACAGATCATTGCCGACGAGCATGAGTTCAATGCAGAGGATTTCTATCCCAACGACCCCGTCGTCATTACCATCAGCCACCTTGGCTACATCAAGCGCACGCCGCTCTCCGACTTCCGCGAGCAGGCACGCGGTGGCGTAGGTTCCAAGGGTGCGAAGACAAGGGACAAGGACTTCACCGAATTTATCTATCCCGCCACGATGCACCAGACGATGCTCTTCTTCACCAAGAAGGGCCGCTGCTACTGGATGAAGTGTTATGAGATTCCTGAAGGCGACAAAAACTCCAAGGGACGGGCCATACAGAATATGCTCGCCCTCGATCCGGGCGACAGCGTCAATGCCTTCCTGCGTCTGCGCGGACTGAGTGAGGAGTTTGTCAAGAGCCACTATGTCGTCTTCGCCACCAAGCGAGGCATCGTTAAGAAGACTTGCCTGGAGGCATTCTCCCATCCGCGCAATGTCGGCGTGCGTGCCATCACGATCAACGAGGGCGACGAAGTGGTCGATGTACGTCTCACCAACGGTCGCAACCAGCTCATTCTGGCCAACCGCAACGGTCGTGCCGTCCGCTTCGACGAGACAGATGTCCGTGCGATGGGCCGCACGGCTACGGGTGTCTGTGGCATGAAACCCGATGACGACGGACAGGACGAAGTAGTTGGCATGATTGTCGTCAATGACCCGAAGACCGAGTCGGTGATGGTGGTTTCGCAGGAGGGCTACGGCAAGCGTTCCGAGGTAGAGGACTACCGCATGACCCGTCGTGGTGCCAAGGGAGTGAAGACCCTTAATATCACGGAGAAGACGGGCAAGCTCGTGGCTATCAAGAACGTCACGGACGACAATGACCTCATGATCATCAACCAGAGCGGCATAGTAATCCGCATGGCCGTGGCCGAGGTCCGCGTCATGGGCCGTAATACGCAGGGCGTACGCCTTATCAACCTCACCAAGAAGAATGACGTCATTGCTTCTGTTTGCAAGGTGATGAGTTCGGATTTGGAGGCGAGGGTAGAGGAGGAAAGCCACTCTCAGTGGCAGAAGACCAGCGACGACCTCAAGAGCGACAACACACCGACCAACCTCGCTGCCACAGTCACGCCTTCTGATGAGGCTGACAGTCAAAGCGATGAGACTTCGGAGTCTGTTTCTGAAGAGAAAGAATAATCAATAATTAATAACTAACAATTTTATTTTAATAAGAACGACATGAAAAAAATGATGATTGCAGCGATGATGCTTCTCGCGTCATCGGCATCCTTCGCTGGCAACAGCGACGTGCTCAAGGCTATCTTGAAGGCCAAGACCTACACCGAGGCAGCCCAGCTGCTGAGCCAGGGTCTCAATCAGCTGGCCGACAACGCCGAGAAGGCATCCGCCTACAACCACCTGACTCAGCTCGCCCTGAAGACCGTGCAGGCTGACCAGGCAGCAGGCAAGGAGAGCGCAGAGGCCTACGAGGCAGTCGGCAATGCCTTCACCAATGCACAGGAGTGTGTGAAGTATGACGCTCTTCCCGATGCCAAGGGCAAGGTGAAGAACAAGTATGCCGGTCTTGCCGACCAGCTCTACATGATGCGCGGCTTGCTCATCAACGGTGGTGTGTTCTTCCAGAATGCCAACGATGATGCCAACGCCTACAAGTATCTTGCCGAGTATGTGGAGACCGCAGAGTGGCCGATGTTCGCCAAGTTCGACATCAGCAAGGACGAGAACCTCAGTGACATCGCCTACTACGCCACCTACTATGCCTACCAGAACCAGGATTGGGCCAAGGCCGAGCGTTATGTGAAGTACGCCATCAAGAGCCCTGAGCGCAGCAAGGACGCACAGCAGCTGGAGCTGGCTATCCTCGGCGCACAGCTCAAGACCCATGAGGACTCCGTGGGCTACGCCAACAAGCTGGAGCAGAAGCTCGCTGAGGATCCCGAGAACGTCAGCGTCTTCACCCTGCTCGTCACCACGCTGAGCAACATCGGCCAGCAGGCCAAGGCCGACCAGATTGTCGAGGCTGCTCTGAGCAAGAATCCTAACAACTATGGCGCATTGGTCATGAAGGGCCAGTTTGAGAGCCAGAAGAAGAACTATGAGGCTGCTGCCGACGCCCTCGTCAAGGCATTGCCCCTCGCTGCCGACGACGCTCAGCGCATCGCCATCAACGCTTCTATTGGCCAGTGCTACTTCTACCACGCCCAGGAGGCTGTCGCCCGTGTCAAGGGTGTGATCGCAGGTCCTACGAAGGAGCAGTTTGACAAGGTTTACAACAAGGCCATCGAGTATCTCCTCGTTGCCAAGAACCTCGATGTCAACCACGAGAGCAAGCGCCTCTGGGCTTACCCGCTCTATGGCTGCTACTACTTCGTCAAGGGTGAGAAGGCTCCCGAGACCGAGGCTGCTGCAGCTGACGCAGGCATCTCTGGCGAGTAATCGATGCTTCCTAACTATCAAAAACATTGTGCCCTCACTCCTTTCCACAAGGCAAAGGAGTGGGGGCGTTTTGGCTTCTTCCTTTTTTGGTTGCTCTTCGTCCTACCCTTGCCGTCACTTGCACAGGAGACCGCACGTGAGGCAGCAACCTTATCCCGTCGGGCAGCAACAACTTTCCATCTGCTGCAACACTACCAAAAGGCCGACTCCATCGCGTTCTACCAGCATGTGGTTGAGACAATGCGCCTCTCCCTACGCAGCGACTCCCTCGACCGTCTCCCTGACAAGAAGGGACGCATCAAGCCGCGCTGGCAGGAAGAAAACACCAAGCGAATAGTAGTCCTTCACCCCTTGCTTATCAACGCTGGCGTCTATTTCTCTCGCCACCAATACCCCATGATGGGGGTGGACGCGCTGAAACTCTACCTTACCTCCCGCCAACACCCCTCTCTGATGAATACAACCGACGAGCGGGGCGTGGCCTACTACTACCTCTCCACCATCTATTTTCAGTCTCATGGCTACCGCCAGGCAGATCAGTATGCCGATATGGCGATGGAATACGCCGAGCTTGCACTCCCGGCCGCTGAGATGAAGGCGCGTTGCATGCATGCCACTATGACCACCGAGGCCGACTCGATACGCTATCTCGCCGTTCTTCACGAGTTCTACACCTCCGACCCCTCCAACCCTACATACTTTGCTTGGATCATGCAGTTCTACGAACATCCTACGCCCCAACACAACATCGATCAGTTTATCGACAGCGAACTGGAACAAAATCCTCACTCCGTCACGCCATGGATCCTCAAAGGCGAAGTAGCCATGCACAACCGCCACTGGATGGAAGCCGTGGAAGCCTACCGTGAGGCCGACGCTATTGACGACACCTCCATCCCCGTCATCTATAATATAGGACTTTGCCTGACCTACGAGGCGCATGCGCGAGAGGACCGTAACGCCCTGGCCCGCTATCTTTCCAAAAGGCGATCATCAGCAGATAAACAGGAGTCACCATCCGACCACCCCTCTCACCCCAATGATCCAAAGCAACCTTTCAACAACCAGCAAGTGGAGGATGACGGCCTCACCATCCATTTTCTTTGGCAAGAGGCTTCTCGCTATCTGGAACGCGTAAGGGAAATGGACCCACGCCGCAACAAAGTCGATTGGGTCACACCACTCTGCACTGTCTATGAGAAATTGGGCAAAAAGACGGAGGCTGACGAACTTCGTCCTCTCGTAAGGACAAGATAGGTGATTTCAGACCACAGCACACCATGCGCATTCTGCCTCGCAAAATAACACAATGGAATGTGCTGGTCACAAAATATAATGATAGAACACGCGGATTATGAAATGATTTTCGTAATTTTGCTGACCAATATAATACACCGTCTGTAGCGGTGGTGACACTCGTACGAACGAGGCAGGACGAGAGCAGGACGGGCATGTCCCGTCTGTATCCGTCGCAACCAACTCTTTACATTTATGATCAAGTCATTTTTAACTTACGTCGCTGAGGACATATACAAACGCTACGGGGCGGACCTTAGTCGGCTGACGGTTGTTTTCCCCAACAAGCGTGCGGCTCTCTTTCTCAACCAGGAACTGGCGCGCATGGCCGAGAAACCCATTTGGGCTCCGGCCTACGTCACCATCAGTGAGTTGTTTCGGAGCCGTTCCCAGCTCTCTATAGCCAACCCCATCCAGTCTGTCTGCCTGCTGCATAAGAGCTATACCTCCGTCACAGGCATTGACGAGACACTCGACCACTTCTTCGGATGGGGGCAATTGCTTTTGGCCGACTTTGACGACATCGACAAGAATATGGCCGATGCACAGCAATTGTTCCACAACGTGCGCGATCTCCACGAACTGGACAGCATCGAGTATCTCGACGAGGAACAGAAACAACTCATCATGCGCTTCTTCGGCAATTTCACTGGCGACGAAACCCAACTGCGGAAAAAGTTTATCAGTCTGTGGTCAAACCTCTACAATGTTTATGCCGACTACCGTCAGCGGCTGCGGGAACGCGGGCTGGCCTATGAGGGTATGTTATACCGTGACGTGGTGGAGCACGATAGAGGAGAATTGCCTGGCGACCACTACCTCTTCGTCGGCTTCAACGTGCTACAAAAGGTGGAGCAACGTCTCTTCGACCAACTGCGAGAGGAGGGGAGGGCAGCCTTCTACTGGGACTACGACTATTATTACACCCACCTTGCTGACCATGAGGCGGGCACCTATGTCCGCCAATGGCCCAGATGCTACCCCAACGCCCTCGACGATGCGGACGAAGACCTCTACGGACAACTCGGCAGAGAGAAACGCATACGCTTCTTGTCAGCACCAACGGAGAACCTGCAAGCTCGCTATATTTCTACATGGCTACGGGAGAACGAACGCTACAAGGACGGAAAGCGAACGGCGGTGGTACTCTGCGACGAACACCTGCTTCCCACCGTCATCCATAGTATCCCCTCCGAGGTGGAGATGGTAAACGTGACGACAGGCTACCCACTACAGCAGACTCCAATTGCCTCGTTTCTCACTCAGCTAATAGCGCTCCAGACGGATGGTTTCTCCCTCAAAGAAAGCCGTTATAAACTCGCTTTCATAGAGCGCGTGCTACGCCATCCCTATGCCAAGTTTGTATCTCCATTGGCCACCGACTTGCTCGCACGCCTTATCGCCGCCAAACGATTCTACATCTCACGCGAGGATTTGTCAGAGGACGAAGGGCTCCACCTGATCTTCCTAGAACTGCCAAACGGACCTCTTGGCGAGGTGGATGCGTTACAGTTGACAGAGTGGCTTGCAGAGGTGACGCGCAGTGTGGCAATGGGTGGTCCCAACGGCAAGGCCCCACTCTTCCAAGAGTCTGTTTTCCGCATGTTCACTACGCTGCAACAACTTGCCAAACTCATTGCAGACGGTGACCTTGATGCCGACCTGACCATCCTCCGCCGACTCATCACCCAGCTGGTGGGCGCCACCTCCGTACCCTTTCATGGCGAACCTGCACGAGGTGTCCAGGTGATGGGTGTACTGGAGACGCGCAACCTCGACTTCGACCATGTGCTCATCCTCTCGTGCAACGAAGGGAATATGCCCAAGGGAGTTGATGATGCATCGTTCATACCCCACGCGCTGCGTGCAGCCTACGGACTGACAACGATCGATAACAAGGTGTCCATATATAGCTACTATTTCCATACGTTGCTCCAGCGGGCCTCGGACGTGACCATTGCCTACAATAGTTGTGCCGACGGCCTGAGGGCAGGTGAGATGTCGCGCTTCATGTTGCAACTGATGGTGGAGTGGCCGCACAACATCGAGAAAATTACCCTTCAGGCAGGACAAGAACCACAGGACATCTGCCTCGTTCCTGTGGCCAAAGACAACCATGTGATGAGCGTTCTGCATGGGTTTGGATCCATCTCGCCCTCGGCCCTGTCCACCTACCTGCGTTGCCAGCTGCGTTTCTTCTACGCCTATGTCGTAGGACTTAGCGCACCCGACGACAATGATGCAGAGGCGTTCAGTGCTATCCATTTTGGAAACATCTTCCACCGTGCGGCAGAACTGGTCTATGAGCAACTGCTTCCCAGGGAGCGAATCGAGGCTGAGGATCTGCAGCGCCTCATCCAGGCCTGTCGTAAGACTGCGGACAATCCCTTGCAGGTTGTGGTCCGTCAGGCAATTGCCGAGGAGTTTTTCCACCTTGGAAAAGGGGCGACCACACATCCGAAACTCAATGGTTTGCAACTTCTCAACGAGGAGGTGATCAAAAAATATCTCGTACGACTACTGGAGACTGACCTCAAAGTAGCTCCCTTACGAATAATCGCCCATGAGGCAACGGCCTATGCACGAATGCAGTCGCCAGAGGACAGCCCAAAATACAACATCCGAGTGGGTGGACGGATAGACCGCATCGACGAGGTGCTTTTGGGCACCCGTAACCAACAACTACGGGTCGTAGATTACAAAACAGGCAACTCTCAGGCAAAGTCTGTTGCTGCACTTCCCGATGTCTTCAATCCTGCCAAGATTCCCGACTATCACATCGACTACCAGTTGCAAGTGATGCTCTATAGCCTGCTAATCGATGGACATGCGCCCCAACTGAATCCACAGCATAGGCCAGTCAGTCCGGCATTACTTTTCATCCAGTACACTTCCGACGAGGACTATTCGCCCATACTGCGCATCGGAGAAACAAGAATCACGGACATGGGATCGTTGCGGGAGGAGTTCGACAAGGAACTACATAGGCTTCTGGGCGAGATTATCGACCCTTCCGTGCCCTTTGCTCCCAATGATCACGAAAAGGAATGTGGAAGTTGTCCATTCAAGTCGCTATGCGGAAAGCCCATGGATGTTGCTTCCTTTGGCAATTAGCTATTTGCCTATTCCACCCCTACATTGAACAAAAAGATAATGACGTTATAAACACCATATTAAATATGAATAAAAAATTGATGATGGCCTTGACGGCCTTCCTGCTCACTTTCACGGCTCAAGGCCAGACGATGCGCTCTCTGTGGATAGCCATGCCTGACAGTCTCTTCCCTTATCTCGACCACAATGCCAAAACGATCATGGCTGATGGAGTAGGCGAGGGGATAGCCACAGGCAACCGACTTTCAGGCCAGTCGCGTATCGACACGCTGACAGCCGACTACCTTAAGGCAACGCTCTCAGAGGCCTCCTATATAGAGATGAAACGTATTGCCAATCCGCAGGGCGACTCTATTTTGGCGGTTGTGACCACCTTCTGCGGTCCTGAACAAGAAAGCAAGCTCGATTTCTATGACCTGTCGTGGCATCTATTGGCCGGCGATGTCTGCGCAGAAGCCTCCACTGTTCGTCCAGACACCATGTCAGAGGACCATTATATCGAGTTGCAACAGAAAATCGAGCCAAAAATACGTTTTTATCATCTTTCTCCCGTCGATACTCTCCTGCATTCCTCCTTCTCCCTACCCATGCTATCAGAAGCCGACAAAAGGCAGGTAAGGGCCATTTTGCAGGAGAAAAGATACGATTTAGGGATTTATTCTTAAAAGAGGTTAAATAATCGAGAATAACCCATGAAAAGTTTGCGGGGTTCCAGATAATGTTCTATCTTTGCACTGTGTTTTTCATGGTATTAGATTATTAAGGTTAATAAAGATTGGTTGTCGCGAGACAATCAATTTTTTTGATGCGAGGTTCATCAACCTGCATCACGGAGCCTGAATGCTGGGTGCATTCAGGCTTTTTTGTGCATAATGGTGGGTAACGAGCGTTTGCCCCGTGACGACAATCTCTTATCGAACAATCTGCTGATAGGTCGGCTCAAACGCTGAAGGATACTTGCCTATCAGCACACAGTTGAGCAAGCAGTTGGCCAGCTCGCGTTTAACCTCCTTACCGATGAGGACTGCCCACTTTTCGGCAAAGCACGCATCGTCAGCGCCAAAGAACATTTCGTTGGTGTTGGGGTCCTGCATCAATTGATAGCGAATCTGGCGCTTAGTTGCCTGCGGTTTCATTTCCCTCAGGAGCATATAGGCCGTAGCAAACTCCTTTCGCTTTCTGCGAGCGTGGGGATACATAAGACCTACCTCGGGAAATATCTCCTCAAAATCGTAGCTCTGCAATAATTGTTGTAATGTCATAATCTAAAAAAATAAAGCAATAATCAAAAGTTGTACTATTATAGATAAGGCAAGTGGACAAACAAACCGTCTGCATAGCCTCATTTGCATGGCTGGGAATCCCACCCACATGGCACAGAAAGGCTCTCGAAGCCCAGTTTACTTGTCCACTTGTTAGCTGGCAGGAGCCAGCCTCAGCCTGGATGTAGAGCCATCCAGATTAGAATTTTGCCATCTTGATGGCCACTACCGCACACTCATCACCCTTGTTGCCCAAGCGGCCTCCACTACGATCCTTAGCCTGCTGCAGATCGTTGGTGGTGAGCAAGCCATAGACTACTGGGATGTCACAAGTGGCGTTGAGGCGAGCAATACCATAGGTCACCCCCTCGCAGATATAGTCGAAGTGGGGAGTCTCGCCACGAATGACGCTTCCCAGAATGATGATGGCATCGTAGCCGTCGTTGCGCGACATTTGGTGTGCGCCATAGATCAACTCAAAGCTGCCAGGTACACTCTTGACATGGATGTTCTCAGGCAGCGCGCCGTGCTTCTCCAGTGTTGCCACACAACCAGTAAGCAGCGCATTGGTGATTTCCGGATTCCATTCCGCCACAACGATGCCGAAGCACATATTGCTTGCATCGGGTACCAAGTCCTCGTTGTAGTCAGAAAGATGATGAAGTTCTGTTGCCATTATCGCGAAGCTCTTTCGATATACTTGTCAATCTCTTGATAGAGCGGGGAGGCCACATACTTCTGCTTGATGCTCTTATAGACCTCCAGAGCCTCAGCCTTCTTGTTCTTGCTCTCGAGGAGCTGACCAGCCTTGAGGAGGGCGAGGGGAGCCACAGAGAGGTTGACACCACCGTCTGCGCGGCTGTCGGCCATCTCAGCAGCCTTCTTCAGCGTCTCGGTAGCCTTGTCGGTCTGGTCATTGTTGACATAGATGTCGGCCAGGGCTACCTGCGACTCGGGACTGATGATCTTGTCGTCGCGCGTGCTAAACTTCTCTGCATACTCCAAAGCCTTCTTCCAGTCGGGCTTCTGAAGATGGGCATAGCAAAGCGCCGTGTACAGGTTGGCAAGGTTTCCAGCATCCGTACTGCCGTAGTCGGCTGCCACACGCTGGAAGCCCTTGAGGGCCTGGTCATACTGCTGCTGCATCATCAGCTGCTCGCTCTTAGCCAACTCGGTGCTCGCCTCGTCCTCGCGGGGAAGCGATACATAGCTGTGATAGAGGATGCCTCCGACGACAAGGACGATAACGGCACCCAAAATGCCGAAGATCATCTTCCTGTTCTTCAAGAAGAAAGTCTCAGAAGTGTTGAGCGACTCTTCAAAAGTCACCTGCTTTTCTTTCTTTTCTGCCATTTTTATGCTTTTACTTAAATTATATTGCGTTTTGAAATGCCCACTATTAGAGCGTTGCAAAATTACTGCTTTTATCCCGAATACTGAAATTTGAAAGTGTTTTTTTTCGTATTTCCGCCCAAAACACGTAACTTTGCACGTCCAGAGCGTAAAGAATCTTGCATGATACTGAAAAGAATATCTATTCTCAACTATAAGAACATTGCCTCGGCCGACGTCACACTGTCGTCGAAACTCAACTGCCTAATAGGCTCCAACGGCGTGGGAAAGACCAATTTTCTCGACGCGGTCTATATGTTGTCGTTCTGTAAGAGCGCCTTCTGCTCCATCGACTCACAACTCGTACGCCACGACGAGGACTTCATGGTGGTGCAAGGCCACTACCTGGACGACGGAGGCGACGAAACAGAGGTGTATTGTGGCATGAAGCGGGGACAGAAGAAACACTTCAAGCGGGAGAAAAAGGAGTATAGAAGACTCTCCGAACACTTGGGTCTGATACCTCTTGTCTTTGTCTCGCCGTCCGACTCGTCGCTCATCGACGGCGCAAGCGAAGGACGGAGAAAACTAATGGATGTGGTGATCTCACAATATGACCGTGACTACATCACAGCCCTTCAGCGGTATGGCAAAGCCCTACAGCAGCGCAACGTTCTGCTGCGTGCCGAGGAGGAACCCGACAGCAGCCTTCTCGAACTGCTGGAGATGCAGATGGGTGATGCGGGAGAGGCCATCTACCGGGCCCGGGCGGCATTCATCGACCGTCTCGTACCCGTCTTCCAGGAGACCTATCAGTCGATAGCGCAGGGAAAGGAGGAAGTGAGCCTACGCTATGTGTCCCACTGCCAACGAGGCCCGCTCTTCGACGTGATTCGCCGCGACCGCATGAAAGACCGTGCTGTGGGCTACTCCCTGCATGGTGTCCACCGCGACGACCTCGAGATGCTCGTAGGTGGATATCCTCTGCGCCGTGAGGGAAGCCAGGGACAGAGCAAGACCTTTGTCCTCGCCCTGCGACTAGCGCAGTTTGCCTGCCTCAAGACGGTGGGCCACAAGCGCGTACCGCTTCTCCTGTTAGATGACATCTTCGACAAACTCGATGCACAACGGGTGGAACAAATCGTAAAACTGGTCTCAGGAGATGGCTACGGTCAAATACTGATCACAGATACTAACCGCGACCACTTGGACCAAATCCTTGCGGCCACGGACTGCGAATACAAACTCTTCAATATGGAGGATGGCACCATCAGCGAAAAGGAGGCGCACCGTATTTGATATATGTTTAGGAGAAAAGTAGAACGTCTCGACGACGTGCTCCATCTATGGTTACGCAGAAACGGACTGGAGACTCCCCTGCAGCAACGCCGCCTGCTGGCGGCATGGGAAGAGGTGGCAGGTGCAACTATCGCACGCTACACCACCAATAAGTATATCCGCAACCAAACCCTCTTCGTGCAAATCTCCAGTCCGGCACTACGTACAGAACTGGGAATGATGCGCAAGGCGTTGCTTGCCAAACTCAACCAAAAGGCTGGTGGCACGCAGATCGTCACCGACATCCGCTTTTATTAAATATGAGTGAATAATCTACCGACTACTCAAAATAGAAAGTAAGGGCGATCATCTTGGAATGGGCCTCGGAGACGGACCTTGCATAGATCAGCATGTTCTTGTCACGCACTTGGTCGGCATGTTTCTTGTCAAGGCAGTCGCCCAAGCTGTACATAAACTTCAGTTCGGGGCGCAACTTGAAGAAGGGCAGATAGAAATCACACCCTACACCCACCTCCAGAAACACGTCTGAACGTTTGAGTTTGATATAGTCATTGTCTTTTCCCGAGAGATTGATCATCGGATTGACACCCGCCATAAGATAGGGGCGGTGGTTGTTGAAACGAGGGCCCGCCGCTATAAGATCGAGCGCACAACCCACATAGGCCGTCTTGAGGTCTTGCGTCTGGATGGTTGGCTCTCCTAAAGCATTGACATCCGTGATGTTGCGGAACGTGAGGTGACGCGTACCAAAGTACATCGCTGGCGCAATACGCAATTGGAAAGTTTGGTTCAGACGCAATTCTCCCAGCACGCCGACCGTGAATCCTGCATCCCAGCGGTCTTGGTCCACGGACACCGTGCGCTCCACAGGTCCCCGTCCGTCCTCCACATCGATGGTGGTAGGTCCACTATTGAGCAGTTCAAGGTCTTGCAAGTGCGTGCCCACGAGCACACCAAAATGGAAGGTACGCAAATCTGTATAGGGACGATTCTGAACCGTCCGCTCCTGTGCTACGCCCTCCAGGCTACTCAGTCCAAGGAGGCACAGCGCCAATATACGCAATATCAATGTTGTCATCATATAAATAACGGAGTTGATGGCGGCTTATTGCATGGAGAATAATTTTAATAAAGTCTAAATATCGAATTTTCTTATCCTCATTTGTAGGTATATGAAAAAAAATATCTACCTTTGCAGTGTACAAAAAGTAGGTATCCTCCCAATAGTAGGACATCCTATTGGACAAAAGAGTACAAGAACATTTATAATAATTTAAATTTTAAAGAACTATGGCTTACGTAATTGGTAACGACTGTGTAGCATGCGGTACCTGCATCGACGAGTGCCCGGTGGGCGCAATCTCAGCTGGAGACGACAAGTACTCCATCAACCCTGACATGTGCACGGAGTGCGGCACCTGCGCAGGTGTCTGCCCGAGCGAGGCTATCAGCCTTCCGTAAGGGACACGCCAAAAGAGAAAAAGAGGGTGTGTCAAAACTCTCTTATTCTTAAAAAATCACAAAGCCCTGACTTTCACAAGCCAGGGCTTTGCTATGTCTAAAAGTTGTTGTAACTTTAGACCATAGAAAAATTAACTATGGCAAAGTTACACTTTCGTTCTTATACCACCAACCAAATGGTTCTTTTTCCGCAACGAATCGATGAAAATATTGCGGAAAACGACCCAGTACGCATCGTTTCCAGCATTGTGGAGCATCTTGACATGAGTTCAGTCAACAAATTATACAACGGTATGGGCAGATGTCCGTATCATCCACGCATGATGCTCAAAGTCATCATCTATGCCTATATGAACAATATCTATTCATGTCGTAGGATAGAGCAATTGCTCCTGCGTGACATCCATTTCATCTGGCTGGCAGGATATGAAAAGCCGGACTTCATAACAATCAACCGTTTCCGCAACCGTCTGAAGGACGAGATCAATAACATATTCACACAGCTTGTGCTCGTTCTTGCAGAGAAGGGATTTGTGAGTCTCGACGTGGAGTATGTGGACGGTACGAAGATAGAGTCGAAGGCCAATAAGTATACGTTTGTTTGGCGTAAGACTGTCGAGCGTAACCGTGCCAGATTGATTGACAAGGTAAAGGCTCTGCTTGCCCAGGTTGACGACTGCATAGCACAAGACAATACCAAGACAGACGAAACGGTGGAATTCACCCCGTCACAACTTGCCGAGATATCCGCAGAACTTAATGCCTCGCTGTCTGACCCGCAAGTGGAAATGGACAAGGAAGAAAAAAGAAGAGGCGCAAGTTAGCCAAGGAACTCAAGGAACGTAGCGAAAACTGGCTGAATACAACCAACATCTTGAAACTCTCGGTGACCGCAACTCTTATTCAAAGACCGACAAGGATGCTACATTCATGCACATGAAGGAGGATGCTATAAACGACGGGCTGACAAAACCCGGGTACAATCTTCAGATTGCAACCGAGAACCAGTTCATCACCAACTTTGCATTGTTCCCCAACCCTACAGACACCCTTACCTACATCCCATTCATGGAGTCGTTCCGTGAGCGTTACGGACACTTTGCGTCAACGGAAGTGGCAGACTCTGGTTATGGCTCAGAGGAGAATTACGAGTTTATGGAGCTGAACGGCACCGCCGCCTATGTGAAATACAACCGCTTCCATATAGAGCACCGTCCGCAGTATGTACGGATCCGTTCCGCTCGGAAAACTTCTATTACAACAAGAAGGAGGACTATTGCGTTTGTCCGATGGGACAACACATGACACGCACTGGAACCAGCCACAAGACAAGTGCGAGTGGATACGTCTCCAATAGGGCAACATATACAGCACAGAATTGTGAAGGATGTCCGCTACGTTGTCTGTGTTTCGATGCATCTGGGGACAGACGTGTGATAGACCGGAATCACAAACAGGAAGCTTACAGACAGAAAGCGAGTGAGCTGCTCACCTCAGAGGAAGGTTTAAGGCATAGAGGCAAAAGATGTATTGAGCCGGAAGCGGTTTTCGGACAAATTAAATACAACATGGCGTATCGTCGTTTTCGCCATATCGGTGTAGACAAGGTCAAAATGGACTTTGCCTTCTTTGCCATTGCCTTTAATATAAAGAAAATGGTGGCAAAAATGACCAAGGGAGGACTTTTCTCTTATTTGAGGGCTTATTTGACCAATATAACGCCATATAAATTGTTTATAAGGCTCTTTTTTGGTAGAAAAACAAAAACTCGTTGTACATCCACACAAGAACGTACAACGAGTTTTTTTTATTTATATTGGGAGTTTTGACACACCCTCTTTTTTTGTGCTCAGCAGGAGATGAGTTATTCCCCCTTTTCATGAATATAACTTCGTAGGCCGATGAAGTTAACTTCGTAAGCCGATGAATATAACTTCGTAGGCCTATGAAGTTAACTTCATTTTTTGGGGCTTTCTCGGACGCAACGCAAGTCACACGTTCAGCATCTTATCAATCATCATCTTCACATACATTTTTCCTTTTGTTCGCCGTTTCTCCTTCAAATCGTCATTCCTCGGGGAGAAAATTTTGAAACCTCGGGAGGAAACAAAAAAACGCAGCACGATGAGGGATACTTAAACGTTGGTTTCATTGACGAGACACCCCGTCTACAAGACATCCTGTCGGATACTACAACATATCCTGTATTTCCTCGTAGAGCCGCTGAACAGGCAGCCCCATGACGTTGAAATAGCTACCCTTGATGCCTGTAACACCGATGTAGCCTATCCACTCTTGAATACCATAAGCCCCAGCCTTGTCGAAAGGCTTGAAATGGGAGACGTAATAGTCGATCTCCTCATCAGAGAGCTGCTTGAAGGTAACATTCGTAGCCACAGCAAAACGCTTCTGCCGCTTTGTCGTAGTGAGGCAGACCCCGGTGATGACCTGATGGGTGCGCCCGCTGAGCAGACGGAGCATCCGTTGGGCATCTGCTGCATCATGAGGCTTGCCCAAGATGGCCTCATCGACAACCACGATGGTGTCAGCACAGACGAGAAGGTCATCCGCTCCCAGCGACACAGCATAGGGCTGGGCTTTCTCTGCGGCAATGTAGCGAGCAATCTCCATCGGGCTCAGCCCATCGGGATAACCCTCGGAGATGCCATCAATCACCCTTACCTCAAAGGGCAGCCCCAATCCTGCCAGCAACTCACGACGGCGCGGTGACTGACTTCCTAATATGATCTTTTTCATTACTTCCTCTGTTTGTGTTTAGATATTGCCCTGTCAGGTTCCTACCAGCCGAAGGCTTTCGCATTGAGCACCCACTTGCCTTGTGCCTTCAGCACCTGCTCGATGACGTCGCGCGCCACTCCCTGCCCACCAGGGCGGTCGCTGACGTAGGTGGAAATGTCCTTCACCTCCTGACAGGCATCCTTCGGACAACATGCGCAGCCAGCAAGCTGCATCACTTCATAGTCGGGGATGTCATCTCCGACATAGACGATCTCTTCGTCGCGCAAGCCGTAACGCTCCTTGAACGCCTCCCACGTGCGCACTTTGACAGCGCAGCTGAGATAGACGTCCTCCACGCCGAGATACTCATAGCGCAGGCGGATGTCCTCATTGTGACCACCCGTCATGATGGCAATGCGCAGTCCGTGTTTCTCAGCCAACTGTATGGCGTAGCCGTCCTTGATATTGATAGTGCGGACAGGCTCACCCCGACTGTCCATAGGGATGGTGGAACACGACAAGACGCCGTCCACGTCGAAGACAATGGCGCGTATTTGGGTCAAATCATAATTGATCATGTCTGTATATTCTTCTGATGGATACTTAGCGTTCTATATAATAATCGGGAAACGATTCGCGTGATGGATGGCAGCTGCGCTATGAGTTCTTCTGATGAATGCTGACCGACAGCCGCTCGTAGAGGTCTTTCTCCAGTGGATTCAGCCGCATCAGCTGGGACTGTTCCCTGATGACGTGCTCGTCGTAACGGATGGCGGGACCAGTCTGGGCCTCGCCAGGAGGCAACTCATGGACCTTGCGCGCGGTCTCGTCGATGAGCGGCAATAGTACATCGAAGGGTATGTGTTGCCGTGCAAGCACGTCAGCAGCCACATCATAGCAATGGTTGACAAAGTTGCACGCCCATACTGCTGCCAAGTGGACATATTTACGCTGATCGCTACCGAGGGGGCGTACATGCTGAGAGAGACTCTTCGCAAGTTCCTCCACCGTATGGCGGGCAAAGTCGTCGTTGGCCTCGGTGAAGCAGGGAATGCTGGCAAAGTCAACGTCGCGGGTCTTGGAAAACGTCTGCAGGGGGTAGAGGACACCGTAGTGCAAAGCCATGCCCTCAAAGACACTCATCGGCACGGAACCTGCAGTATGGAGGAAGACATGCTGCTCACGCCCATGGCACACCTTGGGTATCATCTCGCCCAGCGCGCTGTCGCGGAGGGCAAAGACATAGACATCAGCATCATAGGTTAGAAGGTTCACATCGTTCACGGGAGCACCGCCAACCTGTTGGGAGAGGACATTGGCAGCTTCCGCCGTCCGACTAAAGACCTGCAAGATGTCGTGTCCTGCACGAAGACAGGCCTTGGCAAATTGTGTGGCTAAATTGCCCGCACCAATCATTACTATTTTCATTTTGACTATGTTAGCGTTTCATGTTTATTCGATACTACAACAGAAACTGCCGTCGTTCTTGTGGAGTAGGGCAGATTCCTAACCACAAAGTTAGCCAATTTAGTACAAATAATCCTTGGCAACGACCTTTTTTTAGAAAACATTTACTATTTTTGCAGCATGAACGAGCTGAGCGTCCATATCATCACGCAAAGCAAGGACTTGCCCATCGTTGAAGGCAACGACCTCTTTCATAGCCGCGAGCGTTTTCTGCTCATCGAGCAGACAGCTGGCACGTGGCCTTATATGGTGGTTGTCACCGACGAAGAGGGGAGGGTGAAGGCCCACCTACTGGCAGAGTTGCGCCGACGGGGCAGTCTGCTTCCTCCCTATTTGTTCACCTTCGCACGTGTCATTGGGGCGGGTGTGTACGCCCCTGGTGTGGACAAGGCTGCGCTCTTTGATAGGATGATGGCTGCCTTGACACGATTTCTCCATCGCAAGCTCTGCCTCTATATCGAGGTGAGTGACCTGGAGAAAAAGATGTTCGGCTACCGTTCGCTGCGCCATAACGGCTACTTTCCCATCCGCTGGATGCAGATACACAACTCTCTGCATAGCCGAACACCTCGTGAGCGACTATCTGACCGCACTGCCCACAACGTCCTGCGTAGCGAGCGGGCAGGGGTGACTGTGCACGAGGCCAGGACCGAACTGGAGGTCAGTGCTTACTACAAAGTACTACACGCCTACTACCGCACGAAACTCCACCGCTATTTGCCAGGAGAGGACTTCTTCCAGCGACTTCTCCACACACCACGAACCCATATTCTCGTGACATACTACAAGGGGCGTGTGGTCGGCGGAGCATCGGTCATGGAGTCGAAGGGCGACGGCTATCTTTGGTACATGGCAGCGCAGGGCAAACGCTTCCCGACGGCACGGCCGCTAACGGCCACTGTCTGGCATGCGCTGGAATATTGTCATGCCCAGAAACTCAGACATGTATTCTTTCTCAACGTAGGACTGCCGTTTCGCCGCAACCCCTACCGCGAATTCATACTTGGCTTCGGTGGCAAGCCCACCTCGACCTACCGCTGGTTCCACTTCACGATAGGATGGTTCAACCGTATTCTCTCTTGGTTCTACAAGGAGTAAGATTTACTGTTCGCATAGGTTGTTCCCTTGTTCATCAAGAAAGACTGCAACAAGGTGTATCAAATTGCCAGCCACCAACTATACCTAAAGATAACGTCCTCCAACAACGCTTCTGTTGTTAGAGGACGCTAAAAATCATCCATAGATTAGGCGCCTCTTGACGCCTCCGTCAATGGATACTGATGGGTTAAAACTCGCTGGTGAAGTGGAACTTGACGTGTTCGAAGTCTTGTTGCGCCATGCTTAGTACATAGCCTGAATCGGCCAGGAAGACATCGCGACCCTCGATATCCTTCGCCATATACTGATATTTGCGCTTCTTGAATCGCTCAAGTTCCTCCTCGCTGTCAGCTTCTATCCAGCAGGCTTTGTGCAGATGGACGGGTTCCCAGCGGCATCGTGCATTGTACTCATGCTCCAGACGATACTGGATGACCTCAAACTGGAGTTGGCCTACCGTGCCAACAATGCGACGGTTGTTGAACTGGTTGACAAACAACTGGGCCACACCCTCGTTCATCAGTTGCTCCAAACCCTTTTGGAATTGCTTCGACTTCATCGGGTCGTCGTTTTCAATATACTTGAACAGTTCGGGGGAGAAAGAGGGGAGACCACGGAAGTGGAGCATATCGCCTTCGGTGAGTGTGTCACCGATCTTGAAGATACCATTGTCAGGCAGACCCACAATATCGCCAGGCCACGCCTCCTCTACCGTACTCTTGCGCTGCGCCATAAACTGTGTGGGCGAGGAGAAACGCACCGTCTTGTCCAGACGGATGTGGCGGTAGGGCTGGTTGCGCACGAAGCGACCCGAGCAAACCTTGCAGAAGGCGATGCAGGAGCGGTGGTTGGGATCGATATTGGCAGTAATCTTGAAGATAAAGCCGGTGAACTTGGGTTCCGTGGGCAAGACCAATCGCTCCTCTGCCTGCGTGGGACGGGGCGACGGGGCAATCTCTACAAAGCAGTTGAGCAATTCCTGCACACCAAAATTGTTGAGAGCAGAGCCAAAGAAGACCGGAGCTACCTCAGCACGGCGATAGGCCTCGACGTCAAAAGTTGGATAGACCCCTTCTACAAGTTCCAGGTCACCACGCAACTGCTCGGCAAAATCGTCGCCAACCTGGGCATTGAGCTCTTCCGACTGGATATCGACAGCCACCTTCTCCGTCACGCGCTGCTTGTTGGGAGTGAAGAGATTGAGTTGTTCCTCGTAGATATTATAGACGCCCTTGAAGCGCTGACCCTGGCCAATAGGCCAGGAGAGCGGTCGCACGTGGATATGAAGTTCTTGCTCCAGTTCGTCGAGCAGGTCGAAGGGATCGCGACCCTCGCGGTCCATCTTGTTGACAAAGATGATGACGGGAGTATTCCTCATACGGCAGACTTCCATCAGTTTGCGTGTCTGTGCCTCCACACCTTTGGCAGAATCCACCACAATGATAGAGGAATCGACAGCCGTAAGCGTTCGATAGGTATCTTCGGCAAAGTCTTGGTGGCCTGGCGTATCGAGGATGTTTACCTTATAGGTCTCGTCCTCCTTGGCTTCGGCACCCTTGGGACTATAGTCGAACTCCATCACCGACGTGGAGACAGAGATACCACGCTGCTTCTCAATATCCATCCAGTCGGAGGTGGCGCTCTTGCGTATTTTGTTGCTCTTCACCGCACCGGCTACCTGAATTTGTCCACCAAAGAGGAGGAATTTCTCTGTCAAGGTAGTCTTACCCGCATCAGGGTGGCTGATGATGGCAAAGGTGCGTCTGCGTTCTATTTCGTTCATGCTTGTGCTGCTTTGATGAGGTTGATACATTTTTCGAGTGAATCGAGCCAATAGGGGATGGTGAGGCCGAAGGTAGCTTTGATCTTGGTCTTGTCGAGAACGGAGTAGGCGGGTCGCTTCACAGGGGAAGGGAACTCGCTGCTATGGCAAGGCTGGATATCGCAGGCGGTATGACCCGCCAGGCGCGCGATCATTTGAGTGAAGTCATACCAAGAGGTGACACCCTCGTTGCTGAAATGATAGACACCAGTATGGTCCGTATATTTTCGATGCTCCACGATGTCGAAGATGGCGGCAGCAAGGTCGCCTGCATAGGTCGGTGTGCCGCACTGGTCGAAGACGACCTTGAGCTGAGGCTTCGTGGCCGTGAGCTGGAGCATCGTCTTGACAAAGTTGTGACCAAAGCTGCTATAGAGCCATGCCGTGCGGATGATGAGGTGGTCAACGCCCGTGGATATGATCTTCTCCTCGCCATGGAGTTTGGTGAGCCCATAGACGCCCGTGGGGGTTCCCGTCTGGGTCTCCTGACAAGGTGTGTTGTAGGGGTCGGCACCAAAGACGTAGTCAGTGCTGACATGGACGAGCAGACCACCCACCTCCTTCATCGCGCGGGCAAGGTTTTCGGGGGCAATGGCGTTAAGTGTCTCCACAATGTCACCAGCGGTTTCAGCTTTATCGACGTTGGTCCAGGCCGCACAGTTGATGATGCAGCCGATCTTCTCCTCGGCCACCACCTGACGGACGGCGTCCAGATCGGTGATGTCGAGGGTTGGATAGCCATCACACACATCGGTGAAGATGTAGTGGTCGCAGCTCGTACGGGCCACGAGTTGCATTTCGTTGCCCAATTGGCCGTTGGCTCCTGTTACCAGTATATTCATGATGATGGTTCTGTATGTTTATCAGGAAGGGCTACTTACGTCCCGCACATGTCTGCGGGGGATAAGCGTCCCTTCATTCAAAATTTCACTCCATTTAGTGCTCCTCCCATTCCAGGCCTTCTGTCCGGTCCTTGATATAATAGTCAGAGAGCATGCCGAGGAATGTCGTGATAGCTTTGATTGCGTGAGCGGTCTCTGGCGAGATAGGCTTTTGCCGCATCCGCAAGAGCATTACACCATAGAGGGCGTTGAGGCAAGTCTCTACCTCTCCGATCTCCTTGTCACCTTTTTGGCGCAGTTCCACTATGAAGGGTAGCACACGATAATATTCTGCCGAGTAATATGGGAAGCGGGTGGATTGGAGCAGGCGAACATGGAGATCGCCAAGGTCCTGGAGCAGCACCTCGTTGATGGCGAGATGCCCCTTCTCACGCTTTCCCTCCTGGTTCATCATGCGAATCAGATCGCCAAACCAGTCTTCTTCCTCGTCTTTCTGCTGATCGGTATAGTCGAAACGGTCTATATACTCACGGCGGATACGCGTCAGTGAACAACCGTAGGCACGTATCAAGTCTTCCATCTGCCACATATAAAGCAGATACTCCACAACACTTTTCTCTCTGATACTTTTGGCTATGAACATGTTATTTGTCTATTGGCTGCGAAAGGAAGCCGGATTAATAACTGGGCAGGTGGTATAGATTGAAGACGGTGCCGAAGAGGATAATCACCGAGAACAAGATGACCACCGATCCAATGACCTTATTGATAATGGCGATACCAGTGACGTTGAAACGCCCTCCGATCTTATCGACAAGCCAGGTCAGCCCGTACCACCACAACAGTGCCCCCAGCGGAATGCAAGTGAAACCCACACATGTCTCAAAGGGGCGTGAGGGTTGGACGAAGGCAAACTGTGCAAAGGTAGCCATGAAAAGGAATATGATCAGAGGATTGGAGAAGGTGACAAGAAACGCCGTCAATCCATTGTTGAGCAGAGATCCCTTACCTTTGTTCTTCGTATGATGAGGCATCTTCTTGGCCGGGTTCGAACGAAAGCAGAAGAGACCAAAAAGCAGCAGGATAACGCTACCAGAGATCTGGAGAAAGAACTGGTACTTGGGATTTTGCAACGGCTCCATGATGAAGCCCATGCCCAATCCCACAATCAGCGCATAGATGATGTCGCTCACCGCCGCCCCAACACCAGTCATAAGACCATACCAGCGACCTTTGTTCAAAGTGCGCTGGATGCAGAGGATTCCGACGGGGCCCATGGGTGCTGATGCGATGATGCCAATGGCTATCCCCTTGAAGATGAAATCGAGGATATCGAGCTGGATGGGAAAGTCTATATTCATAATTCGGGTGCAAAATTCGGAAAAATATGGCACATGAGCAAATTTGACGTGCAAAACTTTGCTTATTCATGAGTTTTTAGTAACTTTGCCGTGGCTATAAAGTGGCTATAATAACTAATAGAATATATAAAACATGGTAGCACAAGAACAGCAAAAGCCGTTTGTCATCGGTTTGGACTTAGGCGGCACTAACTCAGTTTTTGGAATCGTAGATCAGCGTGGCAACATACTGACAACCAACTCTATTAAGACGCAGGCATACAAGACCGCAGAGGACTTTGTCTCTGCTGGCGTGGAGGCCCTCAAGCCCATCATTGCAAAAGTAGGCGGCATAGAGCAGATCAAAGCCATGGGCATCGGTGCGCCCAACGGCAACTACTATCGCGGCACGATAGAGTTTGCCCCCAATGTGCCCTGGGGCCATGACGGTGTGATTCCATTGGCAGATATGTTCTCTGAGAAGCTTGGCATCCCCGTGGGCCTCACCAACGACGCCAACGCTGCCGCCATCGGCGAGATGCAGTATGGCGTAGCACGCGGCATGAAGAACTTCATCATGATCACGCTCGGCACGGGTGTCGGATCGGGTATTGTCGTCGATGGACACATGGTCTATGGCAGCGACGGCTTCGCTGGAGAGCTGGGCCACACCATCATTCGCCGCGAGAACGGACGCCCCTGTGGCTGCGGACGCAAGGGTTGCCTGGAGACTTATTGCTCCGCCACGGGTGTGGCACGCACAGCTCGCGAGTTCCTCGCCACAAGCGACGAACCGTCTCTGCTGCGCGAAATGGACCCCGAGGAAATCACCTCCCTCGATGTATCCATCGCTGCCAGCAAGGGCGACGCCCTCGCCAACCGCATCTATGAGTTTACAGGACAGATTCTCGGTGAGGCTTGCTCCGATTTCATGGCCTTCTCCTCACCCGAGGCTTTCGTCTTCTTTGGTGGACTGACAAAGGCCGGGGACCTGCTCATGAAGCCGTTAAAGAAAGCTTACGACGAGAATGTACTGAAGATCTACAAGGACAAGGCACAATTCCTTATCAGTTCTCTTGACGATGCCAGTGCTGCCGTTCTCGGTGCTTCTGCAATCGGCTGGGAACTCTAATAGCTTACTATTGTAAAAGAATACTTTGCTTTCCTCAAAGTATTCTTCTTTTCGAAATAAACATAAAAAATCGTCGGGGACTGATATCAAACTTAGTAGAATCAGTCCCCGACAACTATATAGGGTAGGGAAGAGCGTGCAACTTAGTTGTTGGACGATCCACCCACAATATCGAGCAGTTCGGAAGTAATGGCTGCCTGTCGAGACTTGTTGTACTGCAAGTTAAGCTCGCGAAGCAACTCGTCTGCGTTGTCCGTGGCCGTCTGCATGGCTACCATACGGGCGGCATGCTCCGAGGCGTTGCTATCAAGCAGCGCTGTGTAGACCATCAAGTGCAACTCCTTGGGGACAAGTTCAGTAAGCACTGTTTTCAAGTCGGGTTCCACAAGGAAATTGTCATTGAGGGGCTTGACTGTCGCCTGCTCGCGTTCCTCTTCCTGCTTATTGCGGTTCTTGAGGTACTCCTGCGACTTCTTAGTAGCCAGATTGGATGTCAGGTCACGGTCGTTATCGGCCCCAACATCGTCGTGAAGGTCGATGGGGAGGAAGGTTCTGCGTGTGAGGACCTGAGATCCTGCACTCTTAAAGTGGTGGTAGATCAATTCCACCTTATCCACTTTACCCTCCAAGAACATCGTGCCCGCCTCGACGGAGATGTCGCGACACTGAGCGGAATTGGGTTTGTCAGCCAAATGGACAAACGATCCTGCCGATCGTAAGCCGAGCTTACGAACCTTCTCCTCAACCTTTCTGCCGATGGGGTAGATAATGATATCATCGTTGGTGAGTCCCTGCTTACGATATTCTTCTATAGCATGGAGCATCGTCTTGATGATATTGGCATTGAATCCGCCACAGAGCGACGAGTTGGAAGAGAAAACGATCAGCGCAACCTTCTTCACAGGACGCTCCTGATCGAACGGCAACTCAACATCGGGTGCCGATACCAAGAACGTCTTGAGGATATGCTCCAGCATATTTTCATAAGGGAGCATATTCTCGATGGCCGTCTGGGCATGGTGGAGTTTGCTCGAAGCCACCATTTTCATCGCACTGGTGATCTTCCGCGTGCTATTGACGGAAGCGATGCGACTCTTGATTTCTTTCAAAGATGGCATGATAGACCTCCTTCCCGTTAGTTTTTGAACTGTCCGGCGATGTTGGCCATGACTTCCGAAATGACCTTCGTATCTTCCTCAACGAGTTTGCCCGCTGCCAAATTGGCAATGACATCAGCATGGGCTGAACGCATAGACTCAAGGAACTGGTCCTGACAGTCGCGCACCTTGTCAACAGGTACGTCGTGGAGCAGACCGTGGACACCACAATAGAGGATCGCCACCTGCTCACCGACAGACATCGGCGTGTACTGAGGCTGGATGAGCAACTGGTTGTTCTTGCGTCCGCGGTCGAGCGTCATAGCCGTCACGGCATCCATATCACTTGAGAACTGAGAGAATGCCTCCAACTCACGATACTGCGCCATGTCAATCTTCAACGTACCTGCCACCTTCTTCATACTCTTAATCTGAGCAGAACCACCCACACGGCTCACAGAGATACCGACATTGATGGCAGGACGGAAACCTTGGTTGAAGAGGTCCGACTCAAGGTAGATCTGGCCGTCGGTGATAGAAATCACATTGGTCGGGATATAAGCGGAAACGTCGCCAGCCTGCGTCTCAATGATTGGCAGTGCGGTGAGAGATCCGCCACCCTTGACGTGGCCCTTCATGCTCTCGGGAAGGTCATTCATCTGCTCGGCAATCTCCTGCTGGTCGTTGATACGTGCGGCACGCTCGAGCAGACGGGAGTGAAGGTAGAAGACATCGCCAGGATAGGCCTCGCGTCCAGAAGGACGACGAAGGATCAGCGATACCTCGCGATAGGCAACAGCCTGCTTTGACAGGTCGTCATAGACGACGAGAGCGCTATGGCCGCGGTCACGGAAATACTCGCCGATGGCAGCTCCAGCAAAAGGAGCATAGTACTGCATGGCGGCAGGATCGGCTGCGGTAGCACTGACGATGATTGTATAAGGCATGGCGCCTCGCTCCTTCAACGTCTGCACGAGTGAGGCCACGGTAGAAGCCTTCTGACCGATGGCGACATAGATGCAATAGACGGGCTTGCCCTCCTCGTAGAACTTCTTTTGGTTGATAATGGTATCGACGGCGATAGCGGTTTTACCCGTCTGGCGGTCACCGATGATCAGCTCACGCTGTCCACGACCGATTGGAATCATGGAGTCGACAGCTTTCACACCCGTCTGCAGCGGCTCTTTCACCGGTTGACGGTAGATCACGCCCGGGGCCTTGCGGTCGAGCGGCATCTCAAAGGATGCTGTCAAATCAATGTCTCCTTTGCCGTCGATGGCCTGGCCGAGAGGGTTGACCACGCGTCCGAGGAAATTGTCGTTGACGCGGATAGAGGCAATGCGATGCGTTCGCTTCACCTTCATACCCTCCTCAATGCCTGCCGTGGATCCCAAGAGGACGCAACCGACGTTGTCTTCCTCCAGGTTCATCACGATGGCCATCGTGCCATTCTCAAACTCAAGCAGCTCGCTGGCCTCAGCGTTGCGCAGTCCGTAGATACGCGCCACACCGTCGCCGACAGTAAGCACCGTGCCTACCTCGTCGAACTGCGTGCCACTATTCACCTCTTGGAGTTGCTGCAGCAGCACATCAGAGACCTCGCTTGGTTTTATCTTGTCTGACATTACTAATTGTTTCTGAATTATTTGATTAACGTATTGCGGATGTCACGCAGCTTGCGCTGGATGCTGGCATCCATTCTATAGGTATCATACTCCAGGATGAAACCGCCAATCAAGTCAGGGTTCACCTCGGTGTTGAACTCTACAGAACCATGAGTTTTCTTCTCGACCATCGCCTTCACCTTACGCTCGGTCTCAGCCGAGACTGGGGCAGCAGTGGTGAGCGTACCGCGAATGATATTCTTCTGCTTTCTATAAAGAGTGATGTAAGAGGTCGCCATGAATTGTAGTGCGCTCTCCCTGTCCTCCTTCAGCACCAAAGCAATGAAGCGAGCGGTGAGTGGGGAGGGAGTTCCGCCACATGCCGTCTCCAGCAACTGTTGCTTCTTGGCCTTGGAGAGCATGGGGTTGTCTATCGTAAAGCGCAATTCAGGCACCCGGATGTAGTTCGTGGAGAGAACTGACATCTCCTTATAGACCTGATCTTCGAGCTTCGACGCAGTAGCGCTCTTGATGAGCGCACGTGCGTAGCGAACCGATATTACACCTAAATCCATAAGCTATGATTACTGGTCCTTATTATTATCAGAAGAAACTTCATCCAGCAGTTTGTCTATCAGCGCATTCTGCTTGTCGGAAGCAGCGAGTTTCTCGCGGAGAATCTTCTCTGCGATCTGCACAGAGAGCTCAGCCACCTGTGTGCGAATGTCGCGGATGGCGGCCTGCTTTTGGCTATCGATCTCAGCCTTGGCCTCGGCAAGGATGCGTGCACCCTCGTCGTTGGCCTTGGCCTGAGCTTTCTCGACAATAGCGTCGCGCGTAGAGGCAGCCTCCCGCATGATGGCGGCCTGCTTGTCGCGAGCCTCTTGCAGCATGGCTTCACCCTCTTTTTGGATGTTCTGGAGCTTATCATTGGCCTCCTTGGCCTTGCAAAGGCTTTCGTCAATGTAAGCCTTACGCTCGTCGATCATCTTCACGATAGCAGGAAATCCAAACTTCCAAAGAATCAAGAAGACGATGACGAAGACCAGCGTCATCCAAAAAAGCAATCCACCTTCAGGGATTAATAAATCCATACTTACTGGTTAAAGTTCATTGAAAACCTCCCGCTTACGCGGGATTGATTACATAACTACTGCCAAGAGCGCAACGATCACGGCCAAGAAGGCCACACCCTCGACGAGGGCAGCTGCGATAATCATGGAAGAACGGAGATCACCAATCATCTCCGGCTGGCGAGCCATGGCCCCCATGGCCTCGCCGCCAATGCGCCCGATACCCAAACCAGCACCAATAACGGCAATACCTGCGCCCAATGCGCCACCCATCTTTGCAACCTCAGCTGCTAACAACAATGATGATAACATAGTTAAAAAAGCTTTTTAATTATTTAATATTTTTGATTATTTATTTTGCTTTTGACCGGTCTCCGCACATAGGCAGGAGGTCGGATCGAAATCCTTATGCGGCATGCTCCTTGACATGAGCAAACGTGATGAACACGGCGCTAAGCATCGTGAACACCAAGGCCTGGATGTAGCTTACAAGAATCTCAAGCAGCATCATGAAGACGCTCAGCGCTACCGAGATAACTGAGATACTGCTTCCGGCGATGTTGTTGACCAGTGCATTCTCAGTGAGATGGAACATGATGAAAATCATACCCGCGAATGACAAGGCAATCGCATGGCCTGCCATCATGTTGGCAAAAAGTCGGATCATCAGTGCCAATGGCTTTGTGAAGATACTTACAAGCTCGATAACGGGCATCAAGGGAACAGGAACCTTCAACCATGTGGGTACTTCTGGCCAAAAGATTTCCTTCCAGTATTCCTTGGTACCCGTAAAGTTGGTGATGAGGAAAGTGCACAGGGCGAAAAAGCAAGTACACGAGATGTTGCCCGTGAGGTTGCCACCACCCGGGGGGAAGGGCACGATACCCATCAAGTTGGCAATGAAGATGAAGAAGAAGCACGTCAAAAGATAGGGAGCATATTTCGGAGCCTCATCGCCCATGACTGCCTTGATGACGTCATCATAGACCGACTTGATGAACATGTGCATCAGACCTGTGAAACCAGCAGGAGCAGGATCGTCAATCTTATGACGCTTGCACCAGCGGGCAGGAATGAGCACACACAGCAAGAGGATGATGGCATCGATGAAAAGGACGGCCACAGACTTTGTAATGGAGAGGTCAAACGGACGCACTTCTTGACCGTTGACCTGCTCTACGATTTTACCTGGATAGGTCTCGGCCTCACCACCTTTGATACACAGTCCGTAAGGACCAGGACGGTTGCCCTGCTCATCAGCATGATGAGAGAATTGTGATGAGGAGAACACATGCCAGCCTGTAGAGCTTTTCACGATCACCGGGAGGTTGATTACCACTGGATGGTCACCAACATTGGTGATGTGCCACTCGTATGAGTCTTTGATATGTCCCCACAAGATTTCCTTCATGTCAATCGTCATCTTCTCTCCGGCCATTGATGGCACAGCGAGAAGACCGAGTATCAGCACGAGGAGATATTGCTTGAATGCTTTCATGTCAGCTATTTAATCAAATGTTTTTTCTCTATATGAGAGAAGAATATGCAGTCGAAGACCAGCATCAGCACGTAGTAGGTGGCAAAAATCAACGCAAAGGACAAAACGCACGTCTTGTCGCCACGGAGAAAGAAAGCTCCGACGAGGACGACGATGAATGCGAGAAGCATTCTCGCGACCGACGACGCAAAATAGAAGCGCGTGAGGCCGTTGCCAGCCTTTTGCGCTGCCTTGCGCCAGCAGCGTCCGTTGATCATGTTCACCAAAAGAAAATAGACAGCCGAGAACACAATACTATAGGTGAAACCATACTTGAAGGCTATCTGCTCGGCCAAAAAGCCAAGTAGGGTCAAACCGGCGATGATCCACAAGCCTATCCTATTATATAAGGAAGCGTAGTGTCCGACAATGTCTTGGTGCTTTGCCATGGGAGTCTTCTATACCTCAACACAGAGGTTAACCTCGTTGCGCTTGACCTCAACGAAGCCTCCTTCTATGTCGAATTGCTTCTTACCGTCCTTTTCGGTATATTCCACACGACCTTTGATCAAGGTGGAGATGATAGGAGCATGGTCCTTGAGGATCTCAAAGGAACCCACCATACCCGGTACCAACACGCTCTCGACTTCGCCGTGAAACATGACCTTTTCGGGACTTACTATTCTCAATCTCAACATAAGCGTTAGGCTTTGGCTGCCTCCAAGAGTTTCTTACCCTTCTCCTTGGCATCCTCGATTGTACCAACGTTGAGGAACGCCTGCTCAGGCAGGTCATCGACCTCACCATCCAGAATGGCATTGAAACCCTTGATAGTATCTTCGATGGGTACCATCACGCCATGGGAATGCCCGTAAACTGCACTGCCACCGTAAACGGCTGGGAGAGGAAACGCTGCACACGGCGTGCGCGATTGACAAACTTGTCTTCATCGGACAACTCATCCATACCGAGGATGGCAATGATATCCTGCAACTCCTGATAGTGCTGAAGAGTCTCCTTCACTCGCTGGGCACAGGCATAGTGCTCCTTTCCGACAATCAGCGGATCGAGGATACGCGACGTACTGGCCAGCGGATCAACGGCAGGATAGATACCCAGCTCAGTAATCTTACGGTTGAGCACCGTAGTAGCATCAAGGTGAGTAAAAGTCGTTGCTGGAGCAGGGTCGGTCAAGTCGTCAGCGGGCACATAGACTGCCTGTACGGAGGTGATGGAACCACGCTTTGTAGAGGTGATGCGCTCCTGCATTGCACCCATCTCGCTGGCCAATGTCGGCTGATAGCCTACGGCAGAAGGCATACGTCCCAGCAGGGCAGACACCTCAGAACCAGCCTGAGTGAAACGGAAGATGTTGTCGATGAAGAACATGATGTCAGCAGCCTCTCCGTTCTTACCACCATGGTCGCGGAACTCCTCAGCCACCGTCAGACCAGAGAGGGCGACAGAGGCACGTGCCCCAGGAGGCTCGTTCATCTGACCATAGACCAGCGTAGCCTGCGACTTCTGAAGTTCTTCAGGGTCAACAAGGCTCAAGTCCCACTTGCCCTCGTCCATAGCCTTTCTGAACTTCTCGCCATAACGGATAACGCCTGACTCAAGCATATCACGAATCAGATCGTTGCCCTCACGGGTACGCTCACCGACGCCGGCAAAGACGGAATAACCGTTGTGACCCTTGGCAATATTGTTGATCAACTCCATGATGAGCACCGTCTTACCGACACCAGCACCACCGAAAAGTCCGATCTTACCACCCTTCATGTACGGCTCCAAGAGGTCGATGACCTTGATACCGGTCTGCAACATCTCCTTGTGGGTGGAGAGATCCTCAAACTTCGGAGCCTCGCGGTGGATGGGGTACGCTCCCTTCATGTCGAGCGATTCCATACCGTCGATAGGCTGACCAATGACATTCATCATACGGCCCTTGATCTGATCGCCAGCCGGCATGGTGATAGGACTTCCCGTACGCATTGCCTCCAGTCCACGCTGCAATCCGTCCGTGTTGTCCATGGCAACGCAGCGCACAGTGTCCTCGCCAACGTGCTGCTGCACCTCGATGATGAGGTCGCGGCCATCGGGACGCTTTACGCGCAATGCCTCATAGATTTTAGGCAGTACCTTCTCAGAATCCTCGCCTTTGGTGTCGAAATAGACGTCGATCACCGGGCCGATAATCTGAGAGATATGTCCAATAGTTTGTGACATAAATTTTACCTCTTTGTTTATGCGTTATTATACTTCGTTTTTGTTTTTAGTTAGATGCTCACCTCATCGAGGACGCGGATCAACTTGCGGTCGAAAGGCTTATCAGAGCGGATTGCCTCCGAGAGCGGCACGTAGCAGACCTCGTTGTTTCTCACGCCTACCATCAGGTTGCGTTGTCCTTGCATGATGGCCTCCACGGCACCAGTGCCCGTTCTGCTGGCCAAAATGCGGTCGCGGGCCGAGGGACGACCTCCGCGCTGCAAGTGGCCCAGGATGGAGACACGCACGTCATAGTCGGGGAACTCCTTGTGAACGCGCTCCGCATAGTACATCGCACCACACTTCGGGCTTTCCGAGACGATGACGATGCAACTTTTCTTTGACTTGCGAATACCACGCTCCATGAAGCGTGCCAACTGGTCAACATCCGTGGAATCTTCGGGGATGATGGCAGCCTCCGCACCACTGGCGATGGCAGAGTTTTGTGCCAAGAAACCAGCATCACGGCCCATCACCTCTACAAAGAAGATGCGCTCGTGGCTTTGAGCGGTATCGCGAATTCTATCAACACACTCTACGATGGTATTGAGCGTCGTGTCATAACCGATCGTGTTGTCCGTACCGTAGAGGTCGTTGTCAATGGTACCAGAAGCAGTCCGATACAGCAGAGATCATACTCTGCAGCAAACTTCATCGCACCCGTCAGCGAACCATTGCCGCCGATGACGACCAGCGCGTCGATACCATGTTGTTGGATGTTCTCATAGGCTTTATCACGCCCCTCTTTGGTCATGAACGCCTTAGAGCGTGCCGTCTTGAGGATTGTACCTCCCCTGCCGATGATGCCACTGACATTCTCGGTGGTGAAATCCCTTATCTCTCCTGATACCAATCCATCATAACCTCGGTAAATACCCTTGATATTGAAACCGTTATAGATTCCTGCACGCGTGACAGCACGAATTGCCGCGTTCATTCCTGGGGCATCTCCACCCGAAGTTAATACACCAATTGTCTTAATCTTTGTCATAGGAAGATTCTAATTATTACCTTATTGAAGATTTTAACAGGGGCAAAGGTAGTAAAAATAAATGTATCTACAAACCTTTTTGCAGGATTTTGGAAAATAACTCCCACTTTTAAGGAAACAACACCCACTTTTTTTGATTCATCTCATTAATTTTGCGAAGGTACCATCGACTTAGATGCATGGCTTTATAGCTGGACGATCATATCATTGGGTGGAAATTTCAGAACTTAAACAGTTGCTCTACCTTTTTCGCACATTGCTCCATGAGCCATTTGGGGGTACTTGTCGCCCCACATATACCCACCGACTGTATGCCATCGAGCCACTCCCTTCGGATCTCATCCTGACTCTCTATCTGATGACTGTTGGCATTGACGCGGCTGCATTCCGCAAAGAGCACACGCCCGTTGCTGCTCTTGCGGCCGGCTACGAAGAGTACAAGTTCATGACAAGCGGCAAAATCGGCGATATTAGGCATACGGTTGGCCACTGATCGACAGATGGTATCAAAACTCTCAAAAGCACACCCGTCGGCGATATGACCCTGGATGTAAGCGATGATATCCCGATAGGCCGAGAGGCTTTTCGTCGTCTGGGAGAAAAGGAAGATGGAGCGGGAGAAGTCGAGGTGGCGCACGTCGTCGAGGTTTTCCACAACAATAGCACCTCCGTGGGTCTGCCCGACCAGGCCAAGCACTTCGGCATGGCCTTTCTTGCCAAAGATAACCACTTGTCCGTCTTGCGCCTTCTCCCACTGGCGCTTCACCCTGCGCTGCAAGGCCAGCACCACAGGACACGTCGCGTCAATGATTGTGATGTTATTGCGTTGGGCCGTTTCGTAGGTAGAGGGTGGTTCGCCATGGGCTCGGAGCAGCACCGTTGCATCGTGGAGTTGCTGAAACTGTTCATGATTGATGGTGATCAGTCCCTTGTGAGCAAGACGCTCCACCTCGACACCGTTGTGTACGATGTCGCCGAGGCAGTAGAGGGTCTTGCCTGCCTTGAGTTCTTCCTCCGCTTTGTTGATGGCAGTGGTCACACCGAAGCAAAAGCCACTGCCTGAATCGATTTCTATCGTCATAGGTTGGTATGCAAATGAACTTAATATGTAGTTGGTTTCAATACTTTCACTGTCACAGCAGTGGTCCTTCCGCTGTATTCAGGCGCATAGGCACATTGTGCCGTGCAGGTGCCCGAGAGGTAGTTGCCCTCTCGGTCAATATAGTACTCCGTCTCGACCACATGCTTGCCTTTAGCTATTTGATGGAAGAAGTAGCGGGTCGATTGGTCGCGGGTCTCCAGGTAGTAGCCCCATTGATAACCACTCTCCTGGACCACGGGCTCCAGGCAGGCTGCACGCATATCGTTTACCATCACAAAGTCGTAGTCGCGGTCGGCTTGGATGGTAATGCGTACTCGCACGCGGTCGCCAACCGTCAGTTGGGTGGTCGGCTTACCGTCCTCGTCAAGAAGTTCGCGGCTGACCTTGAGAGCTGCCGAGGAAGCACGAGTCTCGCGCATAGGCTGGAGATATTGCGCATAGACAGCTCCCCAGGACGTGCCATCGGAGGACTTTTCGGCTGTCAAGGTCGTCGGCGCATTCGTCAACGTCTCTGTATGGCGCACGTAGCCCAGCCCAGCTGAACCCTGCTCCTCAATGGACCTTCCGTCGATGGAGAGCCGAGTCGGTGCAGCCGAGTCGGTCAGGGCAGCAAGGTGGCCCTTGTCGGCAAAAGCCCAAATGGCTTCCACGGCATTGAAAGGCGTGTCCCAAGCTTGTGTGCGCTTAGCTTGAAGAAGCCAGCGACGCATCTCGCTGAGGGTCTGTGTGTCGTCGGGAGTCAGAGTGCGAATGGCCTCGATAGCCGCTACTTGTGAAGGAATCCGATAGTTGAACCAACTATAACTGGCACGTGGCGTGTCGAAATAGCGTCCCATCTCCTCACGGTACACAGTATACTCCTTCAAGCTCTTCAAATATGCGAGGGCTTTCGAGTGCTGATCATACAGGGCGAGGATCACCGCCGTATTGGCTTTGCCATAAATGGTTAGATCCGAAGCACGACGGGTCATCAGGCGCAGCAGATAGTCGGTGTCTGCCGTACGGCTACGTTGTGCCAATGCATTGGTATAAAGATAGTCGCAAAGGGCATCACTGGGATAAAAATCCTTTCTTTTCTTGAGTTCGGTGACCTGTCGGGCCACCTCCTTATCGAGGAAGCGGAAGGCCTTGGTGACGAGGGCGTTCAACGTAGCGTCCTCGCCTGTCATTACTTGTAGTCGGACGAGGGTCTTAGTAACAGCCACCGTCATATAAAAGCTACCGTCCATACCTTGCCACCAAGAGAAAGATCCGTCGGCGTTCTGCAACTTGCGCAGACTGCTGATGGTATTGGTGAGCGCATGGCTGATCTGGTTGTCGTTGAAATAAGCTGCAATAGCACGGCGTTGGGCGCTCTCCGACTGAGCGTCAGCTACCCACGGAGTCTCGGTAAGCACCAGAGCCTTGAGCGCCTCATTCTTCTCCAGCTGGCTTTGTAGCGAAGTCTCCGTGCCCGATTCTTGTTCCCACTGCTTGAACACTGTCTTCAAAGTGGGATTCTCCTTAACGATCGTCCGTGCAAGGGTGTTGGCAAAGAGGGCGGCGGAGAGAGAGATTGCATTCTTTTCGTTGACGTCGCCGACATAGGGGAGGGCTTGTATCAGGAGCCATGCTGGATTGTTGGTATATTCTATCGTCAGACTCGGTCGCTCGATGCCTTTGCCTTTGAACAACTGCTTGAGGTCGAGCTGCAGCGTCCCAGGCTCGTGTTGCGTGAACGGCAGGGTAGTGGTGACGTATTGCTTGTCGGTCAACACGGGAAGGTAGTGCTGCTCACCATCACTGAAACCATCGCCTTGTGCTATGATGCGCACGATCAAGAGTCCTTCTTGACCTTCAAGCAGGGAGGGAGCAATAGAGAAGGCCGCACGCACCGTTTGGTGGGGATCGGAAGAGAAAGGCTGTTCCTCCTCATAGACCACAGACTCGTCGGCAGGAAGAAGGAGCTGGAGACGCACCACACCCTTACGGGCAACGTCAGATGTGTTGCTGATACGCGTGGCAATGACTGCATGGTCGCCCAAACGAAGGAAGCGAGGAAGGTTGGGTTGTACCATCACATCCTTTTGTGCCACCACGTCGGCCTCTATCAGTCCGTGGCGCATTTCCTTGTCGTGAGCAAGTCCCATGAAGCGCCACGTTGTTACGCTCTCAGGCAGACGGAACTGCAAACTCACCTGTCCGAGAGAGTCGGTGCGGAGTTGAGGATAAAAGAAAGCTGTCTCCTCCAGGTTTTCACGAAGTTGGACAGGGGCATTGCTATCTGTCTCGGTAGTACTGCCCGCCTTATTAGATCCACTGGGAGCTGCACTGCCCAGTGCTGGCTCTTCCAAGGTGGCCTCCATATCAGCCACCAACATTTGTTTCGACATCATGCGCACAGAAGCAGAGCCAGGGGCAGCGTCCATATTATACATCATGAGGCGCGATCTTCCATACAAGAACCGTTCGTCGTAGTCGCGGAGTAATGAGGAGAAGTAGTTTTTATCCAGCTCGGAGAAAGACAAGGTCTTGAAAACGGGCTGAGAGGGGTAAAGGGTACTGGTCACCTGTGTACGACCATAATAGATGGACGTCCAGTCCGCGGTGGGCAGATAGAGATTCATTGCTACGTTATCGTCCCAACGGTGAAGGCTCAATTGGTCGAGACTCTTATCGTAAAGAGTGGCCATCAGCTGGGCGTTGGCTGGTGTACCGTCAGGGTTGCGGGCCTCCAGCGTCCATGTCTCCTGCTGTCCCGGTGTGAGTCGGTCGCGGAAGGTGCGCCAAGAGAGAGAGATCTGCTTTTCGGGAAGGGGGCGTGCTATGGTCGTGGTATGGGTGTAAGCAACGCCGTCGTGTACCCAAGCGAAGCAGAGGCGCAGTCCGTCGCCATACTCCTTCTTATACTTAAACTTCATAAGTGTCAGCGCATCGCTTTGGTCGATGCGACCGTTCTCCAACACACGGTCTCCCGAGATGACGGAATAGAGAATGTGCTGGTCCGCATCTGAAGAACCCACTTGGATGCAGACGGGCTTGCCATCGCGCGGGAAGGTCTCACTTGTCTGGTAGAACCAGTTGTGTGTCGTGACTACCGGGCGCTTATCGTCAAGGGAGAAAAGAACAAACGGATGCTGTAGCGTGTCGTTGCCACAGACAGCGAGCAACGTCCAGGCACCCGACTTCATTCGAGGCAGTTGGATAGGAGTATTGGTGGAGGCGGAATGGGTGAGTTGGGCCATACGCTCCGCCGTACTCAGTCCGTCATTCGTAGCAAAAAAGCCGTAGCGGACGGAGGCCTCCACTTCCTTGCCCGCGGCATTGCGATACTGAAGGGTGAAAGTCTTATTGTCGGTATCGACAAGCAACTTTTCTGGCAGGTCGGTGGAAAGGAGCGCATCCTTGTTGCCCAACGGGATGGAGAGGGTGCCACGATGGCTTTCTCCAGCAAGGTCGGTGACATCGGCTTGCAACTCAAAACGGTAGAAGCCCGTAGCGCCCTCAGGTATTGTCAACGGCAAGCGGACCTCAAAGAGGCCATCAGCATCTGTCGTAGCCTGAGCCTCGAGAATGGTCGCCTCAGAGAAGTCTCTCTCGAACCAACGCCACCACATCGAGGGACGACGCACGACGGTGTAGCTGACCTTGGCGCCATCTATCCCCACACCACTATAGGTACGGGCGGTTCCCTTGATGACAATCGTATCGCCTGGAGCGTAGCGATCTTGGTATGGGTCGAAAGTTACCTCAAATGTAGGCCGTTTGTATTCCTCTACACGAATAGCCTCGCGCTCATAACCAAGACTTGAAACTATCGTGAAGTGACCTGTAAGTCCCGTAGAGGGCAGATGAAACTCGGTTGCAGCCGCACCGAAGGCATCTGTCGTGAGCGACTTCTCCGCCACATCACGACCATTGGCATCACGAAGGGTAAGCGTGACGGGGCGGTCAGCGGTGGCCTTGGTCTCCGTGCCCATCATCGTCCAAGCCATCAGATTGACATATACCGTTTGTCCCGGACGGTAAATGGCACGATCGGTAAAGATGCGGACATTCTGCTCCGGACCTTCCTGCATGTTATAGGTAAAGTTAGCCCATTCAGTATTGGCCGGCAGGGCCTTGTCCTGCGGCGTTTGGACCCAAAACTCTAATTCGGTATTTAAATAAGGTTCATTATTATCTATAGAGATAATCGCTTCGCCGTTTTTGTCTGTCACAACCTTCGACTTACTATGGTCGTTCTCCGGTTGGTAATAGTGCACTGAAGCGCCCGCCACGGGCTGTCCATTGTCGGCACGGACGACGGCGAGACGGATTTTTCCTTCGGGCTGCGTTTGCCATAACAGACGAAGATTGCTCACGGCTATCAGACGCCGCTCAACCTTCATCGACTTGTTGTCTGAATAAAACTCCAAGAGATAAAGTCCTGGGGAAAGGTGTGGCAATAAGAGACTGTCTGTATGCTGTTCATAGACTGGGTGGCCGTGGAATGAGACGCTGAAAGTCTGAGCGGAACCCTTGTCAATATAGGATTGGATGTTCTTGTATAGATGGCCATCGACAGATCTTTGGAATAGGACAAAAGACTGATGGTCGTTGGTCAAACGTACAGGCAGGACGCGCACATGAAGCTCTGAAAGGTTGCAAACATCATTGAATACGATCTTCACAGACTGAAACGGATGAAAGAGCTGGTCCGACAAGTCTGCGGTAAAGCGTGGCCTGATGAGGTATTCAAGGCTATTGCGAAGTGCACCGATCTCCTTCCACTCACTCCAACGTCTAAGGGCCTTGAGTGCAAAATCATAGCAAGCCTTCCGTTCATCGTTGGTCGTTTGAGGCATTGCGTGGAAGCGAACGATGGCTGCATGTCCACAGACGAGCAAGTCTTGATACTCCGCGATAATGCGGTCGAGGGCTTGAAGGTCGTTTCCGGCAAGATCCGTGGCCAAGAGACAGGTGGCCTCACGATTACCATGCGTGCGATACCAGTCGAGAAGCCATTCACGCTGGTTGGTCTCCAGTGCAACGACATGAAGCAGGTCATTGCCGAAGATTTGACTATCAACACCCTTTTTGAGGAAGGGAATGTAGGGATCCACTCTCTCCGCCGCAAGGGCATCCGGGTGGGAGAGGGCCTTGGCACGATAAGCGCTGGCCTTGGCTTTATGGTCATCGAGAGCAGGGTGGGCGTCGTAGATTTGGGAGAGAACTACGTCGTAGATTGACTGGAGTACCACGTTGGTAGCCTGGCTTTCCTTCTCCTCCAAATCCGTTACCCATTTGGAGAGGGAGTCGGGGGAAATGTCATATTCCAAGCTGGCTCTGCGGAGTGTGGAAGCCAAGAGGTGACCATAAGCGTTCTCTTGAGCAGCACGCTCCTGAATTTGAGTAAGTATGCTGATCTGTGTACGCGGCTGGTCGTCCCGTTCCGCGTTATTGACCTTTTTCCATAGGTTGTCATAACCTTGGGACCATAGATTTGAGAGAAATGACATAAGCAGTATAATGATAGAAATAGTTCGTTTCATGTTGATTCTATTTTGCAAGTGATTCACTATATCGAATATAACTTTGCAAAATAAACCAATTTCCATGAAATAGCAAAGCGTTTTTGGAAGAAAAATGGTTTATATTGGGATTTTTAACGAATACGCCGTGCTTTGGAATACAGAAACATATATTCTATCGTGTCATAGGAGAGAAAAAGTCATTACTTTTTCCTCACCACCGCTTTTCATCCTAGTCTTATTTTTCTTATTATCTCATTTTTCCCATTTACTCCTCTTTCTCTGCCTTCAATTCATAGATACCACTAGGGGATTTGCGTTTCAGCACATCGAGTTGGAAATCTTTGCCAGGGATGATACCGTGAGAACGCAGAATAGTCTCTACTGTGAGTCGAGCTAATTCGGGATGATTGTTTTCATCGCTAAGATGGCAGAGCCAAACATGGCGAAGAGCGGGAGACGCATTTTCGACGAGGGCCTGTGCACATTCGTTATTGCTCAAATGCCCATTAGGTCCGCAGATGCGCTCCTTCAAATGGCGAGGATAAGCACCCTGCGCAAGTTTCTCGGGCTCATAGTTGGCTTCCAAGACAAGGTACTGAGACTGCGCAATACACTGCTTGACCTCATCGGTGATGTGACCACAGTCAGTGATCAAGCCAAAGCGCACACCTTCGCATACGATACTATAACCCGTGCAGTCAGTACTATCATGAGGGACGGTGAAGGAGGTGACGGTAAACTCACCTATCTGCTGAGTTTCTCCTTTCTCCAAATAGAAGAGATTTTCCTTGTTGATCTTTCGGCGCACACACCAGTTGCTATGTACACCACGGTGTACGTCCGTCGTGGCAAAGACGGGAATGTGGCAATCACCACTCAGAGACCCTACCGACTTGACATGGTCGGCGTGGTCATGGGTGAGGATGATATGCTTGACATGGTCGAGTTTGAGGCCATACTGGTTGAAATGCTTTTTAAGCGTACGAATACCCACGCCACAGTCTATCATCAGACAGTCTGTGTCGGTGAATAAAAGATAGCAGTTGCCACTGCTGCCGCTTCCGAAAGATATAAACCTAAGCATATTATGTTTGATTTTATAAATGGAGGACAAGGAAAGTAGAAGATAAATCGCGGATAGGCCTACGGCTTGACGCACTAAAAGCGGGTCTCGTCGGGATTGTCGGGTAAACGCTTAAACTCATAACCCTGATCCTTTAGCCACTGTAAGGAACGAGGAAGGGCGGTCTTGAGTTTGTCGATACTCTTCAGAGAATCATGAAATGTGATGATAGAACCGTTGCGGGCATATCGCTTCACATTATTATATACGTCGTCACCATTGAGCCATTTGGAGTAGTCGCGGGTCACAAGGTCCCACATCACCACACGGTAGTGGTGCTTCACCCACCAATAGACCGAGTGGCGGAGCCAACCGTGAGGCGGACGGAAGTAGGGCGAAGGTATCAAGGCCTGTGCTTTCGTGACATCGACGGCATAGGTGAGCGTCCAATGCTTGAAAGAGCCAAGATGGTGAAACGTGTGATTGCCCACTTGATGGCCTCTGCTAACGACTTCGTCAAACAATGCCGGGTACTTTCTCACGTTGTCACCCACCATAAAGAAAGTGGCCTTGGCATCAAACGCGTCGAGCGTATCCAGGATGAAAGGCGTTGCCTCGGGGATGGGACCATCGTCGAAAGTGAGATAAACAGCACGTTCCTCCGCACTCATCCGCCACAGGGCGTGGGGATAGAGTAAACGGAGGAACCGTGCAGGTTGCTCAATCAGCATTAGTTACCAAAGCCGCCTCCACGCAGCTGATAACTCTGGATGAGCGAGTTGAGTTCGTTCATGTGCTTCTGGCCCCATGCCTTGTCGTAGTGCTCGGCCATCTGCATGAGCGACATCAGAATCTGAATGTTGGTGTAGCAGCTCTGACGAGACATGTTGAAGCCCTTGGAGTTGAGCGATACATAGTAGCGTACATACTGGGCATTGTCCTTCCACATCGCATCGAGGAGGCGCTCGCCATCCTTCTTCTGTCCAAGCATAAGGTAAGCTTGTGCCATCTGGCCGCTGCCACCGAGGTAGTAGGGCTTCAGATTGTAGTCAGGCAACTCCTTGTCGGCTTTGCGGAGGAGGTTGAGAGCCTTCACCTTGTCGCCATCCTGGATAAACTGGAGTGCCAGTTCGGCAAGCATTCGGCGATGGGTGTAGCACATACGCTCCACGGTCTCGTCCATATAGAACCCCTTCATGCTGACATTGCCCCACTTGAAGCGTGTCATGATGTTATGATACATCTTCTCTTTGTCGAAGAGGATGTGGTCGTAGCTGATATTGGACTCACGCTGGGTGTTGAACGGCGTAATACGATAGGCCAATCCCTCCTGTACGAAGTTATCGCTGAGGTTCATGAAGTTCTCCTTGCCCACGGTCGTGGCCACATAGAGCGGTCGCGTCCAGTTGCAGTTGGCAATCAGCTCGAGCATCATCAAGTCGCTCTTGGTGAGTCCGGTCTTGCCGGCAAGGGAAATAGCCATCCTGTCGGGGATGCTGTCGCCAGGGAGGATCATACCCGAGCGGCGAACGGCCTGCTTGTCAATGGTGACATAGACCGTATCAGTCGGTATGACATGGGCCTGCTCGTCACGAGAGCGTACCCAGTACTTCATGATGTTCTTCAACTCAAACGGGTCGTCACCATACTGTGCGCGTGCCTCCTCGGGATGAGTTTTATAGTAATCAAGCACCTGCGACTTGAAGTCGGGGTTGATACGAATATATTCGTTGGTGCCGCTGACATAGTCGATACGCGGCCAAGAGATAGGCAGCGCGGGCGACGAGTAGGCTGGGCGCGTCATCTGGTCGATGTACCAGTCGGTGGAAAGGTAGCTGAGGTTGCAGACGCGCGCGTCGGTACGTATGCCCTCCACCTCCTGGTTGTACCAGAGCGGGAAGGTATCGTTGTCACCGTTGGTGAAGATCACCGGGTTGCCCTTGTCCTGCAGCGTCATCAGATAGTTCTGTCCAAAGTCGCGGCAAGTGTAGCGACCTGATCGATCGTGGTCATCCCAAGTCTGCGAAGCCATCTGGATGGGGACCACTAAACCTACGGCCGAGACCAAGGCGGCAGCGCCGACCGGACTGAGACGCAGTTTTTTGAGCCATTCGTACATGGCGGCTACACCCATACCACACCAGATAGCATAGGCATAGAAGGAACCTGCGTAGGCATAGTCGCGCTCACGAGGTTGTCCCGGCGTCTGGTTGAGGTAGATGACGATGGCCAATCCCGTCATGAAGAACAGGAAGAAGACCGTCCAGAACTGCTGGATACCTCGCTTGCCACGGAAGGCCTGCCAGAAGAGGCCCAGAAGACCAAGCAGCAAAGGCATACAGTAGAAGACATTGTGGCCCTTATTTTCCTTGAGCGAGTCGGGCATGAGATTCTGGTCGCCCAGGCCGAGGACGTTGTTGTCGAACCAATTGAAGCCCGTTAGCCAGTTGCCATGCTCGCGCTCGTTGTGTCCCTGGATATCATTCTGACGTCCTGCGAAGTTCCACATGAAGTAGCGCCAGTACATGAAGTTGCACTGATAGGAGAGGAAGAATTTGATGTTCTCCCACTGAGTCGGCATCTTGACGCCATCGACGGAGCGCCCCTGTATGCCTCCCATCCACGACTCATACATATCGGCGTGTCCCTCGTCCCACATTCGGGGGAAGAACATGTTCTGCTGGAACACCTGCGTGGCCTGACGGCGCACCAAGTAGTAGCTATCCTTCTCGTCAGCACTCTCCTTCTCCTTCGGCTCATAGATGGGTGCACCCTGCTTGAACTCATAGTGCATGCCATCCTCAGCAATAGCAGGCTCAGAAGTATAGGCCTGGCCGTAGAAGAGCGGGTACTGGCCGTACTGCTGACGGCTGAGATAGTTGCCCAAAGTGAAGATATCCTCTGGGGAGTTTTGGTCCATCGGGGGATTGGCTGTGGAGCGAATCACAATCAATGCGTAGCTGGAGAAGCCAATCAGAAGCATCAGCATACAGAGCAGCGCCGTGTTCTTGAGGCGTGTCGGTATCAAGGTGACACTGGACTTGCCCTTACCCTTCTTCATATTGAGGACGAAGAACAGCACGGCCAAGATGACCACACCCGTGAAGAAGGCTGACCAACCGTAGCCGACGAAGGGCACACCCAGAAGGGCGAAGGCGGTCAGGAAGGCGATGTTCTCGCGCTTGGTGTGGCTACTCTGATAAGTCTCCCAGAGCGCCCATACGAAGGAGGCAACGAGGAGGATGATATAGACTATGACACCCGTGTTGAACGGCATTCCCAGCGTATTGACGAAGAAGAGCTCAAACCAGCCACCCACGGTGATGATACCAGGGACGACACCGTAGAGTACAGCTCCGACGATAACGACGGAAAGCAGGAGAGCGAGAAGCGACCCCTTGGCATTGGCGTTGGGCACCTTGCGGTAATAATATACCAGCACGATGGCGGGAATGCACAACAAGTTGAGCAAGTGGACACCAATGGAAAGGCCGGTCATATAGAAGATGAGCACCAACCAACGGTCGCTATGAGGCTGGTCTGCACAGTTTTCCCACTTCAGGATCAGCCAGAACACGATGGCTGTGAAGGCCGAGGAGTAGGCATAGACCTCACCCTCGACAGCGGAGAACCAGAATGTGTCGGAGAATGTGTAAACCAAAGCGCCCACCAAGGCTGAGCCCTCTATGGCGATGGCCTCGGAGAGAGAGGGCATAGTGCCGTCCTTGACGATGAGGCGGCGCACCAGATGCGAGATGGTCCAGAAAAGGAACATGATACAAACCGCGGAGAGGAGCGCACTCATAATGTTGACCATACGCGCCACCTGCGTCACATCGCTGGCAAACTGGCTGAAAAGATTGGCCGTGAGGGCAAAGAATGGTGCCCCAGGTGGGTGGCCGATTTCGAGCTTGTAGCCCGTAGTGATAAACTCTGGACAGTCCCAGAAGCTGGCTGTCGGCTCAATGGTGGAGCAATAGACGAACGCGGCGATCGCAAAAACGACCCATCCGAGAACGATGTCCACCAGCTTAAACTGTTTCATGAGCGTTGTTGATTATACATTTAGTGACCAATCGGCGAAGCCTGTCGCCGCGGCCATGATGATTGAATTTACCCAATTAAGTTGCAAAGTTAGCAAAAAGGAATGAAAAGTCGTCATAACGAGGGAAAAAAATTACAGGAAAGGTGCCAATAGATGGCCTGCCCAACCGACAAACTTCTTCCATGGCGTGCGCCATTGGTCCCATTTCTCCTCCGTGAGGAGGAAAGAATCCTGCTTCTGCTGCTCAAACAGTTGGTTCAACTGCCGTGTGACGTGGGGGTCGATGATAACGGCATTCTCCTCGCGGTCCCAGCGCAACGAACGAGCATTGAGGTTGGCAGATCCGACGGTACAAAACTGTCCATCGACCATGATGATCTTCGTATGATGGAACCCCGGCTGGTAGAGCCAGATGTCGCAACCTTTTTTCATCAACTGATGAGCGTTGTAGAAGCCCACATCGGGTGTGATGGGAATGTCGCTCCGCACGCTCAGCATGATTTCCACCTTCACCCCCCGCTTGACAGCTTTGGCCAAGGCACGCTTCAGCTTACGGTTAAGCGTGAAGTAGGGATTGATAAGCTTGATGCTTTCCTTCGCGTTGTTGATAGCATTGAGGTAGAAGAAGCGGATGATGTCCTTCGTCACATGAGGCTCACGGTTGATGATGCCCACCATCTGTTGGCCACAAGTCGGCGTAGTGTCAGGCTTGAGACCTTCCATGTAGTCGGCATTGGAGATTCCCCGGTAATATTTTGCACCATGAACGTCCTCTCCCGAGACCAGTTTCCACATTCTGAGGAAGATCTTCTGCAGCGTATTGACCTCATCGCCCTCAATACGGCAATGCATATCGTGCCAGCTGCCCACCTGCTTCGTTCCTTTGATATAATAGTCGGCAACATTCATCCCCCCCGTATAGGCCACCTTGCCGTCGATGACGACGATCTTTCGGTGGTCGCGGTTGAAGAAATCATGGATCCATGGGAAAGCCAAGGGCTTAAACTCATAGATCTCCACCCCTTTGGATCGGATGAGACGGATGTCCGCCTTGCGCATCGGCTGGTTGTTGCTGGAGTTGCCAAAACCATCGAAAATAGCTCTGACCTCTACGCCCTCGGCGGCTTTGCGCACAAGACGCGTCATCAACTCGCGATTGATAGAGTCGTTACGGAAGTTGAAATACTCAAGATGGATACTCGACCGGGCTTGTTCTACCGCCTTGAAAAGATCGTCAAACTTCTCTTGTCCAGTCATGAGCAAGGTGACGGAGTTGTTGTGGGAAAATGTCACCCCTTTGCTCCGCAGTTGCTCCACCATCAAGCTGTCTGCCCTCTGTGCCCGCCCGAGAGCGGACACAAAGAGCAGCGAGATCAATATGACTATTTTTCTATTCAATATCAACGGGATAGGTGGGATATAAATGCGCGATAGAGAGGGTTAGAACATGCAACTGTAGTGATCCACCACACCCAGGAGACGATTTTCAGAGTCGGTCACGAGGACGGTGTGTATCTTGTACTGGTTCATCTTGCGCTGCACGTCGGCGATCTTTGTCTCGGGAGCTACCGTCTTAGGAGTTCTCGTCATGATGTCGCTGACGGTATGGTCGAAGAACTCTGCCTGCCAGCGCTCCATAGCACGACGAATGTCGCCGTCGGTGATCAGTCCAATGACCTTGCCGTCCTCCAGAGCCACACCCAGTCCGAGTTTGCCCTTGCTCACGTGGATGATAGCCTCGCCGAGGTGCATTTCCTTCGGGATGATAGGCAGGTCGTCGCTCCGCATCACGTCCTGCGCGGTGGTGAGGAGTCGCTTACCCAATTCACCACCCGGATGGAACTGTGCAAAGTCCTTGGGCTTGAAGTCGCGGACCTCCATCAATGCGATGGCAAGCGCGTCGCCCATGACGAGGGCAGCGGTCGTGGAACTGGTCGGCGCCAGGTTGAGCGGGCAAGCCTCCTTCTCGACCTTCACCAGCAGGTGGGCCGTAGCATACTTCGCCAACAGGGACTGTGGATTGCCACTCATGCCGATGATAGGCACGTTCATGTGGAGCACCATGGGGATGAAGCGCAGCAACTCGTCAGTCTGTCCCGAGTTGGACAAAGCGAGCACCACATCATCCTTGGTCATCACGCCGAGGTCGCCATGATAGACGTCGAGCGGATTGATAAAGAAGGCCGGCGTGCCCGTAGAGGAGAGCGTAGCGGCGATCTTGGCGCCAATGTTTCCACTCTTGCCTACACCCGTCACGATGATCTTACCCTTGCAATGGTACATCATCGACACGGCACGGTCGAAGTTGTCGTCCAACTGGTCGATGAGCTTCAACGTCGCGTCACACTCATCCTTGATACACTGCACAGCATATTGGCGGACATTCCGAAGTCTCTCCTCCGCCTGCGTATTATTTGTTTCCATTATATTATATATAATAAGGTATATAGGCTTACGCCAATAGTTTTCCGATCAGTTCATCGAGTTTATCGAGCTCCAGCATATTGGCAGCGTCCGACTTGCCACGGTCCGGGTCGGGATGGACCTCAAAGAAATAACCCGTCGCACCAAAGGCCTTGGCCGCCATAGCCATAGCCGGAACAAAGCGGCGGTCGCCCGTAGTCTTGCCATCTCCCGCACTCGGACGCTGCACGCTGTGGGTGCAGTCCAGGACTACCGTGGGACACAGTTCGAGCATATCGGGGATATTGCGGAAATCTACGACGAGGTTGTTGTAGCCGAAGCAACTTCCACGCTCGGTAAGCCACACCTCCGTAGCTCCACTCTCGACGCACTTCTGGAGCGGATAGCGCATGTCGCGGCCAGAGAGAAACTGTGCCTTCTTGATATTGACCACCTTGCCCGTCCGTGCCGCAGCCACCAGCAGGTCGGTCTGTCGGCACAGAAAAGCCGGGATCTGAATCACGTCGGCCACCTTGCCCACAGGATCAGCCTGCCAAGCCTCGTGGATGTCGGTGAGGATGCGCAGTCCGTAGCGCAACTTGATATCCGCGAGCATCTCCAGTCCTTTCTCCAGTCCAGGTCCGCGGAAGGACTTGAGGCTGGTACGGTTAGCCTTGTCGAAAGAGGCCTTGAAGATGATGTCAATGCCATACTTTTGGTTGATGCGCACCAACTCCTGGGCCACAGTGTCCAGGAGTTCGGCTGATTCTATGACGCAGGGGCCTGCGATAAATACAGGTTTATCCATATTTCGATGTATTATGATTTCCATTTTCTTCGATCGTATTGATGCTATCTCGTCTTGGAATCATCCTCGACTCGATGCTTTTCCATCTAGACTCGTCTCTGTCTTCACTCAGCCGGCGGGGTAGGGGATTCCTGCCTAAACTCGGCGACATTCTTCAGCGTGATCTCACGCTGCGGGAACGGTATCTCGATGTTGTGCTCGTTCAACGTATCATAGATACACTCCATGATCTCGCCCTCTGCCGAGTAGCGGTCCAAGACGTTGACCCAGAAGAGCACCTTCAGCGTCACGCAACTATCGTCGAAACTCTTCAGGCGGACGGCCACGGGACGGTTGTGATAGATGCATTTGAGCTTCGTCACCGCCTCGGTCAACAAGCTGCAACACTCCTTGATATTGGTGCCATAGGCCACGCCGACCTCCAGCGTATCGAGCTCGTAGCCATGGTTTTTCGTCAGATTCTTATAGTTCTTGGTGAAGAGTTGTGAATTCTGGAAAGCGATGACCGATCCATCAACAGCCTCCAGCATCGTGGAAGTATAACTGATGCTCGTCACGCGGCCTCGGATGCCGTCGCAGACCACATAGTCGCCGATCTTGATGCGGCCCGCCATGAGCGAGATACCATAGTAGATGTTCTCCAGTATGTCCTTCATAGCGAATCCAATACCCGTGGAGAGACCGCCCGAGACTACCACCAGCCAGGTGTTGTTCACCTTGAAGACCGCCAGAGAGAGCAGCAACCAGGTGCCCCAGACCACCGTCTGCGTGACATTGACAAACATCACCGAGCGAGTGGCAGCCGTAGTCGGGTCGCGCTGCTCCATGACAAAGTTGATCAAGTCCTTGCTTGTAAGGTTGATATAGCTGAAGACAAACCACATCGCCACGACCACTGCTATGCCAAAGATGCTCACCTTGATATTCTCCGTATCGATGAGGTCGGTGCTGAAGAAGTTCCACGTCAGTTCGCTGAGATTGAAGACGTCCGTGGCCCAATAGACGGCAAAAAGGAATGACAACACCATGCACGACGGGAGGACGACGGAATAGACCAGCCGAAAGAACCACGTCTTGCTGATAGGCTTGCTCGCCAGCTTATGCTTCTCGCGGTAGCTGTTGAGGTAGTCGTGAGCACAGGCGATGGTCAGAATGCACGCCAGCTGCATCATCCACCAGATGATGATCTGCACCGAAAGCATCGTGTAGCCCATCCACGAAGTGGCAGTGGCCACGATAAATACCGTCAGTGTCGCGTAGCAAAGGTAGAGGTCATTGCGCATCACCAGCAGTCGGTATTTCTTGATGATATGGCCCTGCCATAGGGTGGCGATGAGCATGAGCGGCGGCAGCATTATGTTGACAAAGACAGCCGGGATCAAGATGATGCGGAAGGAGATGATGACTGCACCGACAAAGATGATGGGGTAGTAGCTGCGATAAGTGTTGCGGATGAGTTCTCCATCCACGCGGAGCATCAGTGAGGTGAAGATGACCACCAGCAGCCAGGTAAACTCCAGCAAGATGCCCGTCGCCATATAGACAAAGTTGGACGGCGAGATATAACGTATCAACAACAGTGCCAGGCCAAAGGTGATGACCGTGCCATTGATAATAATGCAAGTGCGCTTGGTCAGAAAAGCCTTGGCGTCGATATGCCAGCGGTTGCTCTTGATGAGGCGTGTGGCGAGGAAGCGAATACTGAGGAAGTTGACCAGCACGGCACAGAGTCCATAGAAGGCTACCATCGCCAGCAAGAGGAGTAGCCAACTGGCGTCCCACTGCGACTTCACCTTATTATCCGGCACATATTTGTCCTTGTAGGCCACCACCATGCGCAAGATGTAGTATTGCGGATGGAGAAGGATGGAGAAATAATTCTCGTTCGTGTTGCGAAGCAAACTGCCCTGTATGTCCTGGTAGCGCTTTTGGGCATAATCGTTGAGTTCCTTCAACTGCCTCCGCGTGTAGTTGTAATATTGGATGTAGTCCTGGAAGTTCTGGTTGTTCTCCGTCAGCATGCGGCGTATGCTCACCGCCAGCGTCAGACAGACGTTGCGGTCTATCTTCTCCCGCTCCGTCATTCCCTCCGTGTACATCGTGCTCAGCGAGTTGATGAGCGAGTCGTAGCGGGCAATGTCCTGCTTGCTTCGCTCCACGAGGATGCTGAACGGGCGCGTCTTGGTCTCAAACTCGTTGTAGAGCGTGGTAGCCTGGTGGCAGGCGTAGGTGACATCGAAGATATACTCAGAGTTTTGGGAATAGAGCATCAGCGACACCTGCGAGGAGCGCTGTGTGATATCTTTCAGCTGCTGTGTGACGCGGCTATTCAACTGTTTGGCACGTGTGGTCTGCTCGTTGAGCTGGTAGTGGCTCGTGATCAACTCATGGCGCAAAACAGCGAGTGAGTTTTTGAGCGAGTCTTCCTGCAGGACGGCCTTGGAAGGGAGGGCGTTGAGCAGGAGCAAAGCCAACAGCAGACAAGTGTGGAAAAACTTCATTTTTGCCAATCGATTCTCTTTTTCTTTACTGAGCGACAGACCGTGGCAGCTCCTCCATTCGGGTAGAGGGACGGCAAGTCGCAATATATGCTGCAAAATTACTAAATTTTGTTGGAAATACTTGACACGACGGCGGATTTTTCATACCTTTGGGCCCGAAAAATCAAGAAAAGATGATACTGATAGCAGATAGTGGGAGCACCAAGACCGACTGGGCCGTCTTGGGAGCCCCTGGCAGAAGCAGCGTGAGGATCGCCACACAGGGCATCAATCCCCTCCTTTTCACCGATGATCAAATCGACGGCGTGTTTCGACAAGAGTTGCTTCCCCGCCTCGACGAAGCGGGCGTACCGGCCAGCGAGGTGAGCGAAGTGGCGTTCTATGGCGCCGGCTGCACACCCCAGCAGTCGCCACGCGTCGCCATGCTCCTTTCCACGCTCTTTCCGTCGGCAGAAACCTTCGCAGAGAGCGATCTTCTGGGTGCTGCGCGCGCCGTCCTGGGGCGTGAGCAGGGCATTGCCTGCATCCTCGGGACGGGAGCCAACAGTTGCGTCTATGATGGCGACCGCATCACCGCCCACATCCCGCCCTTAGGCTATGTCCTTGGCGACGAGGGCAGTGGGGCAGTGCTGGGACGCAACTTTCTCAACGGAATACTGAAGGGCTGGTTGCCCGCCACGCTGCGCGACGAGTTTTTCGCCGAGAGCGGACAGACCTACGACGATATCATCCAGCGCGTCTATCGCCAACCTCTGGCCAACCGCTATCTGGCCACCATCGTACCTTTCATCCATCAGCGCATAGACGAACCCTCGCTGCGCCAGCTTGTGGCGGACAACTTCGAGGCTTTCTTCCGCTACAACGTCCTTCGCTACGCTACGCCGCTACGGCGCATGGCCTGCGTGGGCGGAATGGCCGCACCGTTTCAGACCATCCTTTCGGAAGTGGCAAGTCGCCACGACTTCGAGTTGGTGCGCGTGATGCGAAGTCCGATAGAAGGCCTGATGACGTTTCATCGACCGTAGAGCCCACAGCCCGACACCACGGCCATCACCACGGGGTGCGCCTACAATTCCAGGCGGCGCACCTCGGCGTTCTCCATCCGCTGGATTTGGTTCATGGGCTTGCCTGTATAGACCGACTGAATGGCCTTGTTGACAATGCCATGACCCACGGCGAGCACCGTCTGGTCGGGGTATTGCGCGCGAATCCAGTCCAAGAACTTCTTTGCTCGGGCCTGCAGGTCGGGGAGTGGTTCGATGTCGTCTGGCCATTCTTTGACCGCCTGCAGGTCAGGGATGTATTTGCCAGTGAAAGAGCCCCAGTCTCGCTCACGCAGCAACGGTGTCTGCACGACGGGCTTATGGTGCGGCTCAGCGATGATCTCGCAAGTCTGTACCGAACGGTGGAGATCGCTGGAGACGAAGGCGTCGATGTGCTCTCCGGCCATCTGGTCGCGGACGCCTTCCGCCTGGGCAATGCCCGTCTCGTTGAGTTGTCCCTGCACCTGGCCTTGCATTAAGTGGGCGGCGTTGTCGAAGGTCTCGCCATGTCGCACAAGAAGTAGTGTTGTCATTGTCTTGCTATTCTTTTTAGGTGCAAAATTACACAAAAAAAGGCGGAAAATGCGGCCATGCGGCGAGTTTTTCGTAATTTTGCCTTGTATTTAAGATTTGAAAAATCAAACGACAAAAATATCTATGAAAGTGATTCAAAGTAGTGTGGTTCGCGCCTTGGTGGCCATCGTGGTCGGCGTGATGCTCATTCTCTACCGCAAGGCCACCCTCGAATGGATGGTGATCATCACGGGCGCCCTGTTCTTTCTCTCGGGTTGCCTGTCCTGCCTGGCCTATTACTGGGGCCGGAGAAAGGCCATTCGTGCCGCCCAGGTCATCGACGAGGAGGGCCGCGTCGTCGGTCCCCACACCCCGCCGTTGCCTATAGCCGGAGTGGGCAGCGTGCTGCTGGGATTGATTCTGATGATGATGACTGGTTCCTTTATCCGTGGTGTGGCCTATGTCCTGGCCGCCATCCTCATCCTCGGAGCCCTCAACCAACTGGTCACGCTGGGTGGCGCGCGCCGCTATGCACGCATCCCCGTCTTCTACTGGCTTCTCCCCACTGTCACGCTGGTCGTAGGGGCCGTCATCCTGCTCAAGCCCGTCGAAACCATGGCCAGTCCGCTGCTCATCATCGGGTGGTGCATGGTCTATTATGGCGTGGCCGAGGCGCTCAATTCGTTGAAGGTCTATCAGCTCCAGCGACAGTTTCGCAAGGACGAGGAGGCTTCCATCGTGGTGGGCGAGCCACAGGAGACCAGCGACGAGGAGGACTAAGCGCTGTCTGTCGTGCTTATTTCAGTTCCTCGGGCGTAAAGACCGTATGGAAGTAAACGTTCTTGGGATTGCGTCCTGACCGGATGGTGATGGCGAAATTGTAGCCTGCCTCCTTATACTTCTGCGTAGAGATGTCGCGACGTAGTCCCTCGAGTTCCGCCTTGCGCAGTTCGTCCTTGTGCTCGGCAAAGGCTTGTGCGTTGTCGGCCTCTCCCGTGACGGAATAGTGGTGGTGGACCGTTTGTGTCGGAATCTCGAACGTCAGACTGTCATAGACCACACCGTTGCCCAACTGCTGGGGGCAGTTGCGCTCTGTATATTCCTTGCACTCGCGGGCCGCACGCTCCTCCAGGCTCTCGTGACAAGACTGCATCATCAGTCCGCCGACCAGGGCGAACGCCGACCAGGCGATCCACTTATTGTCTATTTTCATCATCTTTATCTGTTTTTTATCTGTTCTATTGCTTGTTGACTGCAAAGTTAGCAATTTCTTGGAAACCCACAAGCAGTTTTCGGGAAACTACCTAACAATTTCTTGGTAACAATCGAACAGGAGGAAACGACACACCAACAAATCGCCCGATGGAATCCACTTCCACCGGGCGACAGCTTTAAAAACTTTATGTCAAAAATGTAAAGGAGAGTCACAAATATGATTAGAGGTCAAACTTGTAGCCGAGCGTGATCTGGAACACGCTGTTCTTGCTATCGAGCTTGTCCACGTCATAGATCTTCGTCAGACCCCAGTTGTAGCGAGCGTCGAGGACCACGTTCTGATACTCATAGCTCAGACCCACGGGGATAGAAAAGTCGAAGGTCTCCATGTGATCAGCGTCGTCCTTGTCAACGACGAAGCCAGGCTGGATACCGAGCTTCACGGCCAGGCCCTTGACCACATAGACATTGGCCATGATGGGGATGTTGAGGTAGCTGGGAGTCCAAGAGTCACCCTTCTTCACCGTACCCACTACGGGCAGGTTGACATCTTCCATCTTGAAACCCTGACGAGAGTACATCAAACCTCCAGAGAGCGAGAAGAGGTAGCTCACCTGATACTCAGCCTCGAGACCGCCTGCGAAATCTACGCGCGACTTGGTACGGTCCAAATCAGTGACTGTGGCAATGTTGATACCTAAACGGGGCTGCAGAGTGAATGAGCCAACAGCATGCTGGGCAAAAGCACCAACGGAAGACAGCATAACGGCTGCCAAAAGGAACAGTTTTTTCATAATCCAATTCTTTTTTGATAGGTTTAACATCTGTTTTTATTATCAACTCTTTTAATGGCTGCAAATATAGGGGTTTAATTTCTATTCCGCAAAGGAAAACGCATAAAACTTTGTGCAATTTGGCAGGGAAAAAGCTATTTTTAACACTCATTGTTCTATTCTTCCCCTTATTTGACTACTTTCGGAAGTGATTTCCTCGGATTTTCTATCTATGTGATTAGAATTGGAAGTAAATGAACGGCTGCACCTCACTGCCTTTCACCTGCATGATCACGAAGATGACGACGGCAATGGCCACGGCGGCCAGGGTGACGCCTCCCTTGGCGAAGACCTTGATGAGCTGGTCCTGCCAGCTATCGGGTATCCAGTGAGAGACGAGGGCGAAGACCATCAGGGCGAAGACATACTTATAAGTAAGGAGCACCTCGGGCAGCACGTCGGGATTGAACTTCGTGAACATCTGCTCCAGCATCACCCATGTGCCCTCGAACGTGGCGTTGCGGAAGAGCAACCACGTCAGGCAGACCACGTGGAACGTGACGAAGACGGCCACAAAGCGCCGCCATCCCCGTGGGTGGTAGTGGCGGTCGTGGTGGAGTACGGTCTGTGAGAAGAACTTATGGAGGCAGACCAGGGCGCCATGGAGCCCACCCCAGACGATGAAGCTCAGCGAGGCACCATGCCAAAGGCCACAGGCCACCATCGCAATCATCTGGTTGAGATACATGCGCAACGTGCCCTTGCGGCTTCCACCGAGCGGGATATAGACGTAGTCGCGAATCCAGGAAGAGAGCGAGATGTGCCAGCGACGCCAGAAGTCGGTAACGGAATCGGACTTCCACGGCGCGTTGAAGTTCATCGGGATCGTGAAACCGAGCAAGGCCGAGATACCTATCGCCATATCGCTATAGCCCGAGAAGTCGCAATAGATCTGTACGGTGTAGCCATAGAGACCCAGGAGCACCTCACCGCCGGAGAAGAGCGTGGGATTGTCGAAGATGCGATCGACGAAGTTTTGCGCGATATAGTCGGAGATGATACACTTCTTCGCCAGTCCGATGAGCACGAAGTAGACGCCCATGCCAAAGAGCTGGTTGCTGATCTGCAGCGGACGGCGGATCTGCGGGGCGAAGTCGGTGGCCCGGACGATGGGGCCCGCCAGCAGCGTGGGGAAGAAGGAGACGTAGAAGGCATAGTCCAGGAGGCTCTCCATCGGCTTCATCTTGCCCCGATAGACGTCCACGACATAGGAGATGGTCTTGAAGGTGTAGAAACTGATGCCCACAGGCAGGAAAATGTCCCACGGCTGGAAATTGCTCCCGATCATCTGCGTCACCATTCCCGCGAAGAAATTGGTGTATTTGAAGTAGCAGAGCAGTCCGAGGTCGATCGCCAGGCTCAGGGCCAGCAGCCCCTTGGCGCGTCCGTAGTGGGGCGTGGCCTCCTCCTCTCCGAGGGCCCGCCGCTCCCGTTCCGCCTGTTCGTCGGCCTTCTCCTTCAGGCGCGAGACCCCTTTGGCGATATAGAAGTCGGTGACGGTGACAAGGACGAGGAGCAGGAAATACATCCCGCTGCTCTTATAGAAGAAATAGTAGGAGAAGAGCGTCAGAAAGAGGATGCGCGGAGTGAGCGCCTTGCGGAGCGCCATATAGACGAGCGTAAGGGCGAGGAAGAGGAAGAGGAAGAGCCCCGAGGAGAAGAGCAGCGGCTCGCTCGGATTGTACGAGAGCATTGCGCCCAGCCGTTCCCACTGGAGCGAGGCAAAATATTGGGAGACTTCCTGCGCCAAGTCGGCGATCGAAGCCATGATGTGGTCTGTTATCATTGCGAAAGACTGTCTGAGAGTGGTGAAAGCGTGTTATTGATTCTCTAATTTCTTACGGCGCACATAGTTGTCGTAGCCCGCGAGGAACGACTTGAAGAGTCGTTCCGCCACAAACTTGCCCCCATCCCAGTTGATGTGGACATAGTCGCTGGAGCCCCATCCGTGTTCATCGACGATGCGCTTCATCGTGCCCGGGCCACCCATGGCGCCGAGGATGGAGAGAAATCCCACCTTTGCGTCGCTGGCCATCTGTTCCTGGAGACCGGAGAGCATCTTGATGGCCGGCATCGTGCCGTCGGGAGCCGTTTTGGAGCCTCGGTCGGGGGCGCCCGCCACGAGGATACTCGTCTCGGGGAAACTGCGCTTGAGGTGGTCCACCACCGTCCGCATCTGCTCCATATAAGCCTTGAGCTGGGGGGTGGTGCTACCCTCCGTGACTGCATTGACGCCATACTGGACGATGATCAGGTCGTAGGGGCGCAACTTGTCAAACTCGCGCAGCGTCGCCTCGGGGAGGTCGGCCAGCGTCTGTCCTGACGCACCACGCAAACTAAAATTGTCTATGATCACGCCGCCGTCGCTCTCCAGTGCCGTGCCGAAGAACGTCGCCGATCCCTGCGACACGGAGAAGTCGGCTGCCGAGGCCACGCCCGCCATCTCCGCCACCTGCACGTGCATGCTGCCCTTGAAGGGCAGGGTGAAGGCCTTCTGTCCCTCATGGCCGCTCAGCGTGATGCCACCCGGCGACCGGAAATAGAGACGCGAGACAGCCCAGCGAGACGTGTGGGGGAAGTCTTTCGTAGCCGTATAATTCATTCTGACCGCACCGCGCATCGTGTAGTAGCGCTGGGCGATACCCGCCTCCTGGGCACGATAGCTCTTCTTCTTCATCGCCATGTGCTCCTCCAGTCCCGAGAAGGTGCTGCTGATGGTGCGCTTATACTTGGTCAGGTCGTTGCCTGCGTCGATCCAGCCCACGCCCCAGCCGCCGAAGTGGGCCTGCATGAGCTCTCGTAGGTCGCAGACGAGGATGTCGCCCTCGATGAAGGAGTCGCCGAAGTAGGCGATGCGCAGCGGACGCCCCTTGAGCTGCTTCCGCTTCACGGAGTCGAGCATGGCGTAGAAGTGGTCCATGCCGTTGGCCGATCCTGCCGAGAAATCGACGATGCGCTCCACGCCCTTCGGCCACACCTCCTTGAAGGCGACCGTCTGGCCCGCCTTGTTCTTCGCCAGGAGCCGTTCGGGTTCCTTGGGCTTGGGTATGACGTCGTGGAAGTCACCCTTCGTGCTGTCGTTGCCCAGGTCGCTGAGCAAGTCGATACGGCGCAGCTGGGTGTCGCCCAGATGGAGCGTCGGCAGCCAGTGGGCGATCGTCAGCAGCACGACGACGAAGAGGGTGAGGAAAAACGGCCTGTATGCGTGGTCTTTCATTTGCTAATATAAATATGAGAAATAGAATTGTCAGACTGGCGAGAACGCTCCGTCCTCGGTCGCCATTTTGTCGAGGAAGGCGTCGAGCTCCTGCACGCCCTTGAGCGTGCAGATACTGCGCAGGAAGACGCGCACGAGCGTCGTCCACACCGTCTTGATGCCATACTGCTGATAGAAGACCGTCTGATCCTTGATTATGCGGACGATATCGTCCATCAGCTGAAAATTGATGTTGGGCAGGAAGAAACCCTCCTCCACGCCCTTCTGCAGGAAGCGGCGGTTTTCCTCGTCGCTGCGCTTCTCCAGTTCTTCAAGCTTCTGGAGCGCCTCGGGGTAGCGGTGGAGGTCCTCGAGAAACTCCACCGAGATTTTGTTGAGCTCCTCCACCGAAATCTTCAGCACGAGGATGAGCACGTCCATCGTGTTGGCCTCGGGCTTCAGCTCTCGCTTGAGGCGGTCGTGGTTCATGCGGTTTTGCAGTTCCAGCACCTCGGCGAGCAGCTCCATCTTATTGGTGTAGATCTCGTAGAGCGTGCGCTTGGAGACGGAAAGCGTGGTGGCAATATCGTCCATCTTCACCTGACGGATGCCGCGCTTGTGAAACAGGCGCAGGGCTGTCAAGCAAATCTTCTCCTTTAGTAGCTGGCGACCGTGGGCCGTGGATTCACTCATGTCTTCCTTTTTAATTTTTGGATGCAAAATTATAAAAAAATGTTTGAACAGTGGTCAAATCGCCCGGAAAGTTCATGGCAACAATCAAAAAGGTCGCCTTCTCCCTATTCGTTGCCACTGACGCGTCGCTGGTTCTTCAGCGCAAAGTCCTTCCACGAGCTATAGTGTTTCGCCCCCGTCTCGGGCCTTCCCATCTGCAGGAAGTGGCAGTAGGCTGCCGCCAGCGCGTCGGTGGCGTCCATGAAATGGGGCTTTTGGTCGTCGCGTAGCGAAAGGAGGCGTTGCAACATCGCTGCCACCTGCTCCTTGGATGCGGACCCGTTGCCAGTGATGGCCATTTTAATCTTCAGTGGCGCATACTCGTGGATAGGCACGCCCTGGCGGATGGCGGCCGCTATGGCCACTCCCTGCGCCCTGCCGAGCTTCAGCATCGACTGCACGTTCTTGCCGAAGAAGGGCGCCTCGATGGCCAGTTCGTCGGGATGGTAGGCGTCGATGATACTCGCCACACGCTCGTAGATGCGGCCAAGGCGGACGTAGGGATCGCTCTCGCGGCGCATATCGACCACGCCCATGACGACCAGTTCCGCCTTGTTGCCCCTGACGTGGAGCAGGCCGTAGCCCATCACGTTCGTGCCCGGATCGATGCCAAGGATGGTTTTCTCAGTCATCAGCGGTCCATATAGGGGTTGTGAGCCAACTCATAGCCGATGGTGGTCGGCTCGCCATGGCCCGGAAGCACCTCTGTCTCGTCGGGCAACTGGGCCAGTTCGCGCAGACTGTTGATGAGCTGGAACATGCTGCCGCCGTCGAGGTCGGTGCGGCCGACGCTGCCTCGGAAGAGCGTGTCGCCCGTGAAGAGGAATCCCTCGCTCTTGCAGTAGAAGGAGACGGATCCTGGCGTGTGGCCCGGCGTGGGGAGGACCAACAGTTCGTGGTTGCCAAAGGAGATGGTCTCGCCGTCCTGCAGATAGCTACCAGGGGCAGGAAACTTATAGTTTAACTTCAAGTGGAAATACTTTTCCGCCTGATAGAGAAGCGATTTATATACATATTCATCCTCCTCCGAGAGTTCCGGCGAAAGGCCGTAGGTGTCATAGATCGTGTTGTCGCCAAAGTGATGGTCGAGGTGGCCGTGAGTGGCCAGGAGACGGACGGGGCGAAGCTCGTTCTTCGTGATATATTCCACCAGTTCCTCGCGCTCGTCTTTCCAGTAGGCGCCACAGTCGATGATGACACAGTCGCGCGTCTCGTCGGAGACGACGTAGCAATTCTCACCGATCATGTTGAACTCGAAGCAGCGGATGGTGAGTCCGCAGGGGATGCTATTCTCTTTGTCCATAGATGTTGTTCTTTTTTAATGTGAATAAATGGTGGGCTGCTTATTGTGGCCGGCCCTTCTGAAACGCTTTCAGGTCGGCCTCGCGCGGCCCGCGGGCGGGTTCGAAAGAGAGTTTGGGCAGATTCATGACCACCTTGCTATCGACGCCCATATACTTGATGATCAGGTCTGAATAATAGACCAGTCCGTTCTTGTTGATCAGCGCCACGGCGCGGTCGTAGGCCTTTCTAAACTCCTCCTGCTGGCGCATCGTGCGCTTGGGGTCGTCGGAAGACCCCTCCACCAGAACGATGGCACCAGGATGGAGTCCCGACTTCTGCGAGGAGTAGAGGAGGCGGTGGCCGTCGAGCCGCATCTTCGTGGCCATGGGCTCAGTGAACCAAAACGCGTCGAGCTCCCCGCCCGTGGCCATTTTCTCGCGCACCAGCACGTCGTTGATCTGCGCGCGCAGGGCAGGCCGCTGCAACTTGGCTCGCTGCAGCACCTCGGCCGTGAGATAGTCGGTGATGGAGTAGCGCGTCATGGCAATGTTGCAGTCGCTCAGCCGGCCGATGGAATCGACCTTCAGCTGCTTGCTCGCATAGAGATTCCAGTAGGCATTGGTGGAGGCAAACCACCGTATGGGCACGCCCTTGCGCTGCAGCCGCTGGGCCCTGACCAGGTCGGTGACGCAGGCATTGACGCTACGTCCCGTCATGGCCGTGTCGCAGTCCATCTGGGCTGTGAAACCGACGAGGCGGATGTCGGCGCGGGTGGTGTCGTAGAGCACGCTGTCGCGAAGGAGGAAGAGCGGCAGACAGTCGAGGGTGGGGAGCGTGCCCACCTTGAAAGCCGCTTGGTAAGCCTTGCGGTCGGCCTCCTGGCGCTGGCGTTGGGCCCGCTTCTGATCGGCTTCGGACGGTCCGCAGGCGCAGAGCGTCAGCAGACAGACGGCCATCGAGTACCAAATGAGTTTCTTCATACTTGCAGCAAAGTTAATAATAAATTTTGTAATACGGAAAAATATTCTTATTTTTGTGGGGTCGAAACGAGGACTTCCTATCATAGGATATGGCCTCCTATATATATACAGAACGAAAATGGCAAAAGACAAGATAGCCTACGTCTGCTCCCATTGTGGACAGGAGAGCGCGAAATGGTTGGGAAAATGTCCCAGCTGCGGACAGTGGAACACCTTCAAGGAGATCCGTGTGGGATCCGACACAGGGCAGCAGGCGGCCCGGAGCGCGGCCAGCGAACTTAGGACCCACCCCTCGCGCAGCCACAGGATGCGCCTGGGTGACATCGCGGCTCACGATGAGCCCCGCATCGACATGATCGACGGCGAGTTCAACCGCGTGCTGGGCGGCGGCCTCGTCCCTGGCAGCATCGTGCTCATGGGCGGCGAACCGGGCATTGGCAAGAGCACCCTCACCCTCCAGACCCTTCTGCGGCTGCCGCAGCACGTGCTCTACGTGAGCGGCGAGGAGAGCCCTCATCAGATCAAGATGCGGGCGGACCGCATCGCTGGCCAAAATCCCGTCAACGACCGCATGGTCATCCTCTCAGAGACTTCGCTGGAGGCCATCTTCGACCACATCAAGGAGGAGAAACCCGAGATCGTCGTCATCGACTCCATACAGACCATCGCCACCGAACAGGCCGAGAGTTCGCCAGGCAGCGTTTCGCAGGTGCGCGAGTGTGCCTCGGCGCTGCTCCGCTTCGCCAAGTCGAGTGGCGTCCCCGTGATCCTCATCGGCCACATCAACAAGGAGGGGACCCTCGCCGGACCGAAGATCCTGGAGCACATCGTCGATACGGTGCTCCAGTTTGAGGGCGACCAGCACCACCTCTACCGTATCCTGCGCAGCATCAAAAACCGCTTCGGATCCACCTCGGAGATCGGCATCTACGAGATGCGGCAGCAGGGGCTTCGTCAGGTGGAGAATCCCTCGGAACTGCTCCTCACCGACGACCACGACGGTCTCTCGGGAGTGGCCATCTCCAGCGCCATAGAGGGCGTGCGCCCGTTTCTGATCGAGACCCAGGCCCTCGTCTCCTCCGCCGCCTACGGCACGCCCCAGCGGTCGGCCACGGGCTTCGACCAGCGACGGCTCAACATGCTGCTGGCGGTGCTGGAGAAACGGGTGGGCTTCAAACTCATGCAGAAGGATGTCTTTCTCAACATAGCGGGTGGACTCCGCGTGACGGACATGGCCATGGACCTGAGCGTCATCGCCGCCGTCCTCTCGTCCAATGTCGATACGCCCATCGAGAGCGGATGGTGCATGGCGGGCGAGGTGGGACTGAGCGGCGAGGTGCGCCCCGTGAGCCGCATCGAGGCCCGCATCGCCGAGGCCGAAAAACTGGGTTTCCAGCACATCATCATCCCCAAGTACAACCTCCAGGGCTTCGACCACAGCAAGTACACCATCGCCATCCATCCCGTCAGAAAGGTGGAGGAGGCGCTGCGCCTGCTCTTCGGATAGAATGGAAGGCGCTGCGGGCCGAGTTAGGGAAAATACGGACGGTTCTATAGGCCGAAGGCTCAGCGGGCCTACAGACACACTACGAGCAACCACGGACGGCAAGCAGGGCCGCCTCCATGGTTGCTCGTAGCGTATATATATAAGTAGTATATATATAATAGGAATAGGGGAGAGGACTGGCGCGCGCCGCCTATGGGCGGAGCTTGGCTACCACTTCCTCCACGGTCAGCAGGTGCTGCTCGCCCGTCTCCATGTCCTTCAGCGTCACCTTGCCTTCGGCCATCTCGCTCTCGCCGGCCAGAGCTACAAACGGGACGTGCTTGGCGTTGGCATAGTTCATCTGCTTCTTCATCTTCGCCTTGTCGGGGAAGAGCTCGGTGGCAATGCCCGCCTGGCGCAGCTTGGCCACCAGCGGCATGCAGTAGGCCGTCTCGGCGTCGCCGAAGTTGATGAAGAGGACCTCCGTGCCCTGACGGCTCTCCTTCGGATAGAGGTCGAGGGCGTTGAGCACGTCGTAGATGCGGTCTGCGCCAAAGGAGAAGCCCACACCCGAAAGACCGGGCATACCGAAGATGCCCGTGAGGTTGTCGTAGCGTCCGCCACCCGTGATGCTGCCGATCTCCACGTCGAGAGCCTTCACCTCGAAGATGGCTCCCGTGTAGTAGTTGAGGCCGCGGGCCAGCGTCAGGTCGAGCTCCACGGTATTGTGGAGACCCACGCCCTTGAGCGTGTCGAGGATGAAACGGACCTCCTCGACGCCCTTCAGTCCCGTCTCGCTCTCGCGGAGCACCTCGGCGATGGTGGCCAACTTCTCGTCGTTGGTGCCCTGCAGGTTGATGATAGGCTGCAGGCGGGCGATGGCCTCCTCTGAGATGCCGTCGGAGCGCAGTTCGGCATTGACGCCATCCACGCCGATCTTGTCAATCTTGTCGATGGCCACGGTGATATCGACGATCTTCTCGGCCTCGCCTATCACCTCGGCAATGCCGGTGAGGATCTTGCGGTTGTTGACCTTGATGGCCACACGCACACCGAAGCGCGTGAAGACCGTGTCCATAATCTGCACCAGCTCCACCTCGTTGAGGAGCGAGTCGCTGCCCACGACGTCGGCGTCGCACTGGTAGAACTCTCTGTAGCGTCCCTTCTGCGGACGGTCGGCCCGCCATACGGGCTGTATCTGGTAGCGCTTGAACGGCATCTGGAGTTCCTCGCGGTGCATCACCACATAGCGGGCGAAAGGCACGGTGAGGTCGTAGCGGAGACCCTTCTCACAGAGTTTGGTCTGGAGCTTATAGACGTTGCGGTCCGCGAGTTCCTCGTCGGAGACCTTCTTGAGGTAGTCGCCGGAGTTGAGCACCTTGAACAGGAGCTTGTCGCCCTCCTCGCCATACTTGCCCATGAGCGTGTGGAGCGTCTCCATCGCCGGGGTCTCGATCTGGCGGAAACCATAGAGCTGGAATGCTGCCTTGATGGTGTCGAAGATATAATTGCGCTTCGCCATCTCCTCGGGACCGAAGTCGCGCGTTCCCTTGGGGATGGAAGGTTTATTTGCCATAGTGTTTGCTTTCGTTAGAGGCCAAGACTGGCCGTGGATGGTTACTACCAGGGGGAGAAGTGGTCCGCCCCCTGGCCGTGAGACTTATCCTCTCACGATGGTCTGCTCGCGGTCGGGACCGATGCTGATGATGCCGATGCGGGTCTCGAGGAAGTCCTCCAGGAACCGGATGTAGTCCTTGAACTCCTGCGGGAACTGGTCCTCGCTGGTGTATTGCGTCATGTCCGTCTTCCAGCCCTTCATCTCTTTGTAGATCGGGGTGACACCCTCCAGCTCGAAGGGCAGTTCGTCGGTCTCCGTGCCGTCGGGGAGTCGGTAGGCCACACAGGCCTTGATGGTGTCGAAGGTGTCGAGCACGTCGCTCTTCATCATGATCAGCTCCGTCACGCCATCAACCATGATGGAGTAGCGCAGCTGCACGAGATCGATCCATCCGCAGCGACGCTCGCGCCCGGTCACGGCACCATACTCATGACCGATGTCGCGCATGCGCTTGCCCGTCTCGTCGAAGAGTTCGGTGGGGAAGGGTCCTGAGCCCACGCGGGTGCAGTAGGCCTTCATGATGCCGAAGACGTTGCCGACCTTGTTGGCTCCTATGCCCAGTCCGGTGCAGGCTCCTGCGCCGATGGTGTTGGAGGAGGTCACGAAGGGGTAGGAACCGAAATCGACGTCGAGCATCGTGCCCTGTGCACCCTCACAGAGGATGGACTTGCCGTCGCGCAGCAGGTGGTTGATCTCATGCTCTGAGTCGGTGAAATGGAATCCTTTGAGGTATTCCACACCCTCCATCCAGTGCTTCTCGACCTCTTCCAGTCCGTCGAAGTCGGTCCATCCCATGCCCTTGAGCGTGGCGAGGTGGCGACTCTTGGCGGCCTGATATTTCTCCTCAAAGCGGTCGAGAATGTCGCCGACGCGGAGACCCGTGCGCGAGACCTTGTCGGTATAGGCCGGGCCGATGCCCTTGCCCGTGGTACCGACCTTCGACTTGCCCTTGGAGGCCTCGATGGCGCGGTCGAGAATGCGGTGGGTTGGCATGATGAGGTGGGCTTTCTTCGAGATGTGGAGGCGCTCGCGCAGGGCATGGCCGGTCTTCTCAAGGCTCTTGGCCTCATCCATAAACAAGTCGGGGGCGAGCACGACACCATTGCCGATAATGTTCACCTTGCCCCCTTGGAAAATGCCGGAGGGAATGGAGCGGAGCACGTATTTCTCACCATTAAACTCCAAGGTGTGTCCCGCGTTCGGGCCGCCCTGGAAGCGCGCCACGGCGTCGTAGCGTGGTGTGAGGACATCGACTACCTTTCCCTTGCCTTCATCGCCCCATTGGAGACCCAAGAGGACGTCAACTTTACCTGTTTTCATAGATGTTTTTATCTAATTTTTTCTTGTTTTCCTGTTTTCTTTTTTTTCCGACTGGCGGGTGATGCGCTGCTGGCAGCGCGTGCAGACGCCATAGATATAGAGCGAGAACCCCTCCTTGCGAAAGCGGTTGAGACGCAATTTGTCCACGGCCTCGGTCACTTCCACGGCGGCCATCTCGCGTATGCTTCCACAGACGGTGCAGACCTGGTGGATGTGGTCGCCGCTGGCGTAGCAGGCCTCATAGCTCGTGCGCCCAATGAAGCGGTGGCGCACGACGAGCCTTAGCTTGATAAACAAGCGCATGGTGTTGTAGAGCGTGGCTCGGGAGACGGGGAAGTTGCGCTGCTCCAGCACCTTGGCCAGTTCGTCGAGCGTGAAGTGGCCCCGCTGGTCATAGACCGCGTCGAGGATGGCGCTGCGCTCGGGGGTGTGGCGATGGCCAGTTCCTTTCAGGTAGCTGTCAAGCAGCTCCCTTGCTTTTCGCTTTGTAACGTTGCGTGTGTCTGCGTTTGTTTTCATTATTACCGACTACAAAGGTAAATATTTTCATTGAGAAAGGAGTTGAAGTCGGAATAAAAAAAGTTAAAAGAGCAATTGTTTTTCCTCTTTTATAATATGCGCGCCTGCGCGTGTAGGTGAGGCGCGTTTTTATCTTCGGTTTTGAGGGCCTCAAGCGGGTCATGAGCGGGCTTTATCGGGTCGGGGCAGGGTAGGAAGGACGGGGCGATCGGGATCATTTCGGGAGGTCACCGGGAGAGCTTGACGTAGTTTTTGAATCATTTTGGAGGTGATCGAGGTGGCTTTTTGACGGGTGTCTGAAGGGGGATTTTTTTTGGGGGGATTGAAGGCGATCCGAGACAATCTTGGGGGATTTTTATGGCGATTTAGAGAGATTTCCTGAGATTTTTCCACATCAGCGCGAAAGAGAGAAAAACGCAGCAAAAAAGATAGTCCCCATTGATAATCAGAGTATTATACACAAAACTCTTCACCTTCTAACCATAGAACCAAGACGGGGTCCGATGCTGGAAAAACGGGGTTCGAGAACCCATCTCAAGGTCAAACGAACGCTAAAAGGCATCATTTTCTTGTGTCGATGCAGGTTTTTCCACACCCCGACAAAGCAAGTTCTTCTGATTTTTTGTCATTTCGACGAGTTTTTTACAACAGAGGACTACTTTGACCACACCCGTAACTATTCAGCAATAACACTCCTTTGAGTTTTTTGTCAACAATCCTGACAAAACAAGTAGGCGATAATATATTGAAAACCAATAAAATATTTACACTTTATTTTTGGATATCTCGGATATTTTTTGTACCTTTGTATCTATGAATAAGCAAGTTACGGATATATCGCAAGCCTTGAAAAGGCTGACATCTGAATGCAGTCGATGCATGAAGCCATCGATGCGCTACATACGGAGAATGCGAATTTGCGCCGTAACGTGGAAAGGCTTCAAAAAGAGAACCGCAGCCTGCGCAAGCGGCTGGAAAAGTATGAGAAGCCGACAAGAATTCAAACAACAGCAGCACTCCTCCCTCCAAGGAAAAGATGAAAGCCGAAGTGATTCGGCGCACAAAATCCTTGCGAAAGAAGAGCGGCCTTAAACCTGGCGGGCAGCCTGGGCATGAGGCACACAACAGAAATATGACGGAAAAGCCGAATGTTGTGGAAGACTGCATGAGTGGATATTGTCGCGAGTGCGGTCGTGACTTGTCCGCATAGCGGGAGAGCTTGACTATGTAAGTCAAGTTGTAGAGTTGCCAACGTTGGCGCCTGTCGTGAGAGAATATCGCCATTACAAGAAGACCTGCACCTGCGGATGTTGCAATAGAGGATACGAGCCGCGCAAGCGGGGCAACCAGGTAACTTTTGGCAAGAACATCAGAGCCGTTGTGACCTACCTGAGCGTGGTGCAGTGCATACCTTACGAGCGACTGGCTTCTTTGATGGAAGAGGTGTTTTCTGTCCACATGAGCCAAGGCTCCATCAAGAACATTGTACAGGAGGCCATGAGGAAATCCAAGCCTGCCATAAAGCTGCTGGAAGACATGCTGAGGAAATCACCCGTTGTGGGCTTCGATGAGTCGGGTTGCTACAACAACAAAAATTGGATTGGGCGTGGATAGCGCAAACAACATACTTGACGCTTTGCTTCCGTGCTGCCGGCCGCTCGTCAAAAGTGCTTGAAGAGAGGTTCGGCGATGCTCTAAAAACATGGTGGCAGTGACCGACAGGCACAGCGCGTATTTTTTCCCTTGACTTTTTGAATCACCAAGTGTGCCTGGCCCACCTTCTGCGCGAGTTGGAATACTTGACAGAGCTTGACCCGAAACAGCAGTGGTCGAAAGATGTGGCAAGCCTGTTTAGACAAGCCATTCATGAGAGAAACACTCGGCCTAATGAATTCATTGACAAAAGAACTTGGCTTGACAAGCTTGACGATCTGCTGAAAGCCAACCTGCTCCACCTAAGATCCAACTTCGAGAGGCTTCGCAATGGACTCGCAAAATGCAGGGATTACATATTCAACTTCTTGGAAAATCCCGCAATTCCACCCGACAACAATGCGAGCGAGACAATGCTGGTAGGATGCTGCATGCCTACACTATTGCTGAATAGTTACCCACACCCCCGCACTTGTTAACAAAAGTCAAAACACAACACACAAGCATGCGCACAACAGCAACTCACTTCTATTTATCATTAGAGCTAAATAATTGACACATAACACATTGGCTACTTTTTATTAAAGCATTTAATCACAAAACTTTCACTCCTTCTACACTCACATTATCACATTCTCACATTATCACAATAAGGATTCTCCACTCCAAGGAGAGGGAGTGAAAAAAGTGCCAAAGAATAGTATATATAAAATAATAATTATTATTTTATATATACTATTCTTTGACCTCGGAAATACCCAGCCTTATGGAGACATTGATTTTCTTAATGTGATAATGTGAGAATGTGATTAGAGTGTGTCTCGGTTATCACATCCTCACATTATCACATTATCACGTTAAGCTTTTCCACTTCTTACCCTCGTTCAATCCATAAACAGAGATTCTGTAAATATATATTCGTGTTATCCGAGGAAATCATATAGCAAAGCTATATGCTCGACCAACAAAAACAAAAAAAAGTTAGAAAGTTTTTGCAATTTTATTTGGCAGTACGAAAAATAGTGTGTACCTTTGCAGATGATTTAGCGGCGCTCGGCAATCTGAGATCGGGGCTCTCATTGCGCTCGCTGGCAAAATCATTGCAGATGATTTAGCGGCGCTCGGCAATCTGAGATCGGGGCTCTCATTGCGACGCAGGCAAATCGTTGCAGCAGATACGAGACGAGTGGAAAAGTCCATGGGAAGGCTTGGAGCGGGGCCTTCTTACGACAAGGGTAAGGGACAAACAATCATCGGCGCCAGTCCTAAGCTACCATCGGCAAGGTCTCTATTTTCGAACCATTCAAACCTTTAACGCAAATGAACAACAGCATCACGAAAAGAAGCATCACAGAAAGATCCTGCATGGGAGCAGAAGAAGCTCCACAGAAAAAACCAGCAGAGGAACGGGGAAAAGCCTTCTCGGGAAAAAGCAGAACAGAAGCGCCATCAAGGCAAACCCATCTTTGAGGACCACACAGACCACTCGGGACGGAAAACACCTCCACGTCAGAGAAAAACACAACGTAACAAGATTGTAACACCATTGTCACAGAGAAGCAACATAAAAACACGAAATTTGCAGCCGAAAAGCAAGGGGCGCTGGCCGGCGACAGATCCGACGCCATCTTGCGCCAACAACGACACAACACAAAACAACGGTAACGAAAACAAAAGAAAATGGGACACACCAACAGCCTCATCCTCGCCGCCACCCTGATCTGCCTGCATGGCAGCGGCGCATGGGCGCAGACGAGCGCCACGACACCACAACAGACGAGTACCACAGCTCCACAGGAGGATCGACTGCCCGTGAACATCCACGGAACGATACGGTCGAAGTATGAGTATCAGACGCAGGAGAACGAAGGACGCTTCGAGGTGCGCAACGCGCGCGTCAGCGTGGACGGCAAACTATCGCCCGTCATCGGCTACAAGGCGGAGATAGACCTCTGCGACGAGGGCAAGATCAAGATGCTCGACGCCTACACGCGCCTCAAGCCCGCACAGGGACTGCAGCTCACGCTGGGACAGATGCGCGTGCCCTTCACTATCGACGCCCACCGGTCGCCCCACCAGCAGTATTTCGCCAACCGGTCCTTCATCGCCAAGCAGGTGGGCAACGTGCGCGACGTGGGATTTGCCGCAGGCTACACGATCCAGGCGGGATTTCCCATCGTGCTGGAGGCAGGATTCTTCAACGGGTCGGGACTGACCAATCAGAAGGACTTCTGGAGCAACAGCGTCAACTTCTCGGCCAAGGCGCAACTGCTGCTGCCCCACGGTTTCGGTCTCGTGCTGAGCACGCAGAAGATCAAGCCCGACAACGTCGACGTCATGATGTATGACGCAGGTCTCTACTGGCACGCCCGCGGATGGCACGTCGAGGCTGAGTATCTCTACAAGCACTATGCCCACGACGCCTTCCGTCCCGTCCACGCCTTCGACGCCTTCGTCAGCTACGACATACCCACGGGGCAGGGCCTTATCCGCTACGTCACGCCTCTGCTGCGCTACGACTACATGAGCGACCATAGCGACGGCAAACGCTACCTGGAGGGCAAGGAAAACCCGGAGGGAAGCCTCATCGTCAACGACTATCAACGGTCGAGGATCACGGGCGGCGTAACGCTCAGTCTGAAGAAGCCCTTCGTGAGCGACATCCGAATCAACTACGAGAAGTACTTCTACCGCGACGGCGGCGTGGCCCACACCTCGGAGAAAGACAAACTGGTGGTAGAACTGGTGACAAGGTTCTGAGACAGAACCCGATTTTTTATAAAAACAATATTTTTTTGATTTTGATTTCCTCAAAACAAAGGAGGACTACTAAAGGGACACTCATGGCGTGACGGCACGGCCACAGCCTCCTGCCGCAGCACCACGACAAAGGGTGCATCAGAACAACGGTCCTGACGCACCCTTTCTCATGCCTTGTGCTCTGAGGGGGAGGTTTAGTCCTCCATCAGTTTGCGGTAGCGCGTCTTCTTGATCTCGGTGTTGCCGAGGCGGCGCGCCTTGTTGATCTCGTAGTCGGAGTAGTCGCCCTCGAAGAAGACCACCTCTCCGTCGCCCTCGAAGGCGAGGATGTGGGTACAGATACGGTCAAGGAACCAGCGGTCGTGGCTGATGACGACGGCGCAGCCAGCAAAGCTGTCAAGACCCTCCTCCAGCGCACGGAGCGTGTTGACGTCGATGTCGTTGGTAGGCTCGTCGAGCAGGAGCACGTTGCCCTCCTGCTTCAGCGCCAATGCCAGCTGCAGGCGGTTGCGCTCACCACCGGAGAGGACCTCGCAGAGCTTGCCCTGGTCGTTGCCCGAGAAGTTGAAGCGCGAGAGGTAGGCGCGGGCGTTGACGTCGCGGCCTCCCATGCGGATGGTCTCGTTGCCCTGCGACACCACCTCATAGACAGTCTTCTTCGGGTCGATGTCCTTGTGCTGCTGATCGACATAGGCCAGGCGCACGGTCTCGCCGACCTCGAAGCTGCCACCATCGACCTGCTCCAGTCCCATGATCAGGCGGAAGAGCGTGGTCTTGCCCGCACCGTTGGGGCCTATCACGCCGACGATGCCGTTGGGGGGCAGCGTGAAGTTGAGGTCGCGGAAGAGCACCTTGTCGCCGAAGGCCTTCGCCACATGCTTCGCCTCGATGACCTTGTTGCCCAGGCGCGGACCGTTGGGGATGAAGATCTCGAGCTTCTGCTCCTGCTCCTTCTGCTCCTCGCCGAGCATCTTCTCGTAGGCGTTGAGACGCGCCTTGCCCTTGGCCTGACGAGCCTTCGGGGCCATGCGCACCCACTCCAGCTCGCGCTCCAGCGTGCGGCGGCGCTTCGAGGCCGATTTCTCCTCCTGCGCCATGCGCTTCGTCTTCTGGTCGAGCCAGGACGAGTAGTTACCCTTCCAGGGGATGCCCTCGCCGCGGTCGAGCTCCAGGATCCACTCGCTCACGTCGTCGAGGAAATAGCGGTCGTGGGTGACGGCGATGACCGTGCCCTCATACTGCTGCAGGTGCTGCTCCAGCCAGTCGATGCTCTCGGCGTCGAGGTGGTTGGTGGGCTCGTCGAGCAGGAGCACGTCGGGCTTGGTCAGGAGCAGGCGGCACAGGGCCACACGGCGGCGCTCACCACCGGAGAGGTGGGTCACGGCGCTGTCGCCCGAAGGACAGTGGAGGGCGCTCATCGCACGCTCCAGGCGCGAGTCCATGTTCCAGGCGTCGGTGGAGTCGATGATGTCCTGGAGCTCAGCCTGGCGGGCCATGAGCTTGTCCATCTTGTCGGGGTCGCTGTAGTACTCCTCCTGACCAAACTTCACATTGATCTCGTCATACTCGCGCAGCGCGTCATAGACGCCGCTCACACCCTCGCGGATGTTCTCCAGCACAGTCTTCGACTCGTCGAGGGGCGGGTCCTGGGGCAGATAGCCCACGGAGTAGCCCGGGCTCCACACCACTTCGCCCTGCGTAGGCTCGACAAGGCCGGCGATGATCTTCATCAGCGTGGACTTACCCGCGCCGTTGAGACCGATGATGCCAATCTTCGCGCCATAGAAGAAGGAGAGATAGATGTTGTTGAGAATCCGCTTCTGATTCTGGGGGATGATCTGCGAGACTCCCACCATGGAGAAAATGACTTTCTTGTCGTCGGTTGTTGCCATGTCTTGTTGTCTTGTTGTATTGATAGATGGTGCAAAGTTACGAAATTATTTCCACCCAGAGAGGGGAGGGCAGAAAAAACCCTTTGGCCGTACCACCGGATCGCCCCAGGCGCGGGACAAGGAGGGGGTATCGCCAAAGGGCGACTTGCCAGCACAGGGACCCGGGAAACTGGGAGGGAGACGCCTTTGTCTCCCTCCAAGAGCGGGTCCAACGTGCTCCTCGGCGCGATTAGTCGATCTCGCGGAGGATGGCCAGCATGTGATCCCAGACCATCTGCACGGTCGGGATGAGGAGACGCTCGTCCGGCGTATGGACGAAGCGGAGCGTCGGGCCGAAGCTGATCATGTCGATGCCGGGATACTTCTCGGAGAAGAGACCACACTCCAGGCCGGCGTGGATGCCGAGCACCTTCGGGTCGTGGCCGAAGAGCTTCTTATACTCCTGGATGGCGATGCGCTGGAGCTCAGAATCGGCGTTCATCTTCCAGGCGGGATAGCCGTCGTTCTGGATGACCTCGGCGCCGGCGAGCTCGAAGCAAGCCTTGACGGCGTTGGCCATGTTGCGCAGATTGCTCATCACACTGGAGCGCTGGCTGGAGACGAGCGTCACGGTGCTTTCGTCGCTCTGCACGCTGGCGATGTTGCTGGAGGTCTCTACGAGCCAAGCCAGCTCTTCCTCCTGGCAGTTGGTCAGCGGACCGTTGTCCACGGCCTGCAAGGCGAGGATGAGGTTGCGGGAGACGCTCTTCGGCATCACCTTCTGGGCCTCGCAGCTGTTGAGGGCCCACACCATCGTCGGATCCGTCACGTGGTACTCGTCCTCCACCTCGGGTGTGAACTTGTTCCAGTCGGCCTTCACCTCCTCCTTCTTGTCTGCGGGCACGCAGAAGACGATCTTGCCGTCGCGGGGGATGGCGTTGTGCATCTTGCCCGAGTTCCACTGGGCCAGGCGCAGATCCATCTTGTCCTGCTCCATATAGAGGAAGCGGGCGAGGATCTTGATGGCGTTGGCGCGCTTCTTGTTGATATCGTCGCCGGAGTGGCCACCGACGAGGCCCTTGAGGCTGCCCTCGAAGAAGAAGTAGCCCTCGGGAGCGTCCTCGCGCGTGAACTCATACTTGGCGGAGGTGTTGATACCGCCGGCGCAGCTGACGAAGATCTGACCCTCGTCCTCGCTATCGAGGTTGATGAGGTACTTGCCGCTCATGAAGCCCGGCTTCATGCCGAAGGCGCCAGTGAGACCCGTCTCCTCATCGACGGTGAAGACACACTCCACGGGACCGTGCTCGATGTCGTCACTGTCCAGCAGGGCCAGCTCGATGGCGCAGCCGATACCGTCGTCGGCGCCCAGCGTGGTGCCCTTGGCCTTCAGCCACTCACCGTCCACATAGGTTTGGATGGGATCGTTCTGGAAATCGATCTCCACATCGACGAGCTTGTCGCAGACCATGTCCATGTGGCTCTGCAGGATGACGCAGGGCTTGTTCTCCATGCCCGGCGTGGCGGGCTTGCGGATGATGACGTTGCCAGTCTCATCGACCTTGGTCTCCAGGCCGCGCTCCTGACCGAATGCTTTCAGGTACTCGATCATCTTCTCCTCGTGCTTGGAAGGACGGGGAATTGCGTTGATTTTTGCGAACTGCTCAAAGACGCGAGCAGGCTTTAATTCTACGTTTGCCATAATTTAGATTGCTTTTATTTTGGTTTCTAACCGAATTGTCGTAACTTTGCGGTCGTTTATCGACTGCAAAAGTAAGAAAAATGGTTGAGACTATCTTATATAGCATGTTAATAATTGCTATTGCGGTGCTCTTACTGTGCGTAAGAGTGCTTTTCGTCAAGGGTGGAAAGTTCCATTCCATGCATGTACACGACAATGCCTACCTCCGCAAGAAGGGCATCCACTGCGTCGTGGACCGGACAAAGAAGCACGCCAGGCCAACAAAGCCTATTGACGCTGCCCACACACTACGACAACAACAAAACAAAAAAATAGATATGAAGAATGTTTTCAGCAAACTGGCCGTGGTGGCAATAGCCGCGACGGCGCTCATGTCGTGCAACAACCAGCCGAAGCAGAACGACTCCAAGGCTGAGCCCGCGACACAGAAAGAGGCCCAGGCCGGAGGCCAGCAGATCGCCTACGTGGAGATCGACTCCATCATGAGCCAATACACCTACTGGAAAGAGGTGACGAAGATCATGAAGGCCAAGGAGGCCAACATCAGCAAGACGCTCAACGGCAAGCAGCAGCAGCTGCAACAGGCCGCCGCCAACTTCCAGCAGAACGTCCAGGCCAACAAATACACGCAGGCCCAGGCACAGCAGATACAGGCCAGCATACAGAAGCAGGCCCAGGACGCCGAGGCCCTGCAGCAGCGTCTCGGAGCGGAGTATCAGAACGAGGTGGCCAAGTATAACAAGGCCCTCGCCGACAGCGTCCACAACTACCTCGCTCAGTTCAACAAGGACAAGAAGTATGCCATGATCCTGGCCAAGAGCGGCGACAACATCCTCTACGCCGACAAGTCGCTCGACATCACCAACGAGGTGGTCAAGGGCATGAACAAGGCCTACAAGGGCATGAAGAAATAAGGATCACGCCGATCCGCCTCTACACAAGACACCCACGATAGCCAAATGGCCGTCGTGGGTGTCTTGTGTTATAGTTATCGATCGCAGCTTCACCCACAGGGGCTGGCTATTGCACGATCTTGAAGCGGACACGAAACTCGCGCTTCTCCTCGTTCCAGTTGGTGCCCAAGAGTTCGAAGCGGCCTATCTGCGCCGTGGACCGCACGTGCTTGCCGATGCAGGGGCAGACGTCGTAGTCGCCGATGCGCACCAGGCGGATGGCCTCGGAGGCATTGGCCGGCAGGCGGTCGGCATCGACGCCCTCGGGCAGGTGGTCGCGATCGGTAAACTCATAGCTGACGGGCATGTCGAGAGCGATGAGGCGGTTCATCTCCGTCTCGATCTCCCTCTCCTCCTTGCGCGTGGGCTTGTGGTCGAGCTTGTAGGTGATCTTGCTCTTCTTGCGCTCCACGTGGGCGTTGTTGCTTCTCTGCGTGCCAAAGAGGCGGATCATCAGTTGGTTGAGCAGGTGCTCGGCGGTATGAGCCGGCGGAAACTCCTCCTTGTTGTGCTCGTTGAGTATCGGTTCTTGTTGCATCATCATTTTTGTTATTTTATTATAGGTATGATTCTTGTTGTTGCCGGCTGATCGCGGAGGCGCAGGGGGCGCAGCACCTCAAGCACGGCTGGAGCGCTACGAATGCGGAGGTCTCAGGCCCTCACCACGTCCACCACGTGGCTGCCTGCGCCGATAAGGTCGGGTCGCTCGGAGACGACCTTCTGATAGGCAAGGAAGTGGGCGAAGGTCTCGTCGCTCATCCTGTTGAGGCGTGTGCGCATATAGTCGGCGGGACCGTCGGGCGAGAAGATCGTCACGCGCTGCAGTCCAGCCTGGCTGTCGAGACGGTCTATGTCCTCCAGGCGCACGTAGTCGTAGAGCTCGCCCTCCTGCGTCTGGATATGGAAGTCGTGGTCCACGATGCCGCGCGCCAGGAAGTCGCCGATACGCTCCTCGTCGAAGCAGTAGGAGAGGATGCTATACTCGTTCATCAGGTAGGCCACGAAGATTAGTCCGCCGGGCTTCGTCACCCGTCGGGCCTCGCGCAGCGCCTTGAGTTTCTCCTCCTCGCCGATGAGATGATAGAGCGGGCCCAGCAGGAGCGTGGCGTCGGCCGAGTCGGAGGGAATGAAGGACAGGTCCCTGGCGTCACCCTGCACCACGTCGGCCTCGGGATCGCGCTGGCGAAAAACCTCGATGTTGCGGCGTACCAGCTCCACGGCCTTCACCTTGTAGCCCTCGGCCATGAGGGCGGAGGCATAGCGGCCCGTGCCCGCCCCGATGTCGAGCAGCAACATCCCCGGGCGCAGCAGGCGGCGCAGGTGGTACATGGTGGTCTCAAACTCCACGATGCCGTGACGGCGCTGCAGGCGCAGATCCTCGGGGTGCTTGTTGTAGTGCTTCTCTATGTTGGATAGTGCCATGATCAGCTTGTTGTCGTTGCGGCCTTGATAGTTCTCACCACGCGGGCCGGATTGCCCACGGCGACACTGTTGGAGGGAATATCCTTCACCACCACGCTCCCCGCCCCAATGGTCACGTTGTCGCCGATGGTCACGCCGGGCAGGATCGTGGAGCTTCCACCTATCCAGCAGTTGTCGCCGATGGTGACGGGCTCGGCCCACTCGCGTCTCGTGTTGCGCTCCACGGGGTCGGTACTGTGGCAAGCCGTGTAGATGCTCACGTTGGGACCGATGAAGCAGTCGTCGCCGATACTCACCCGTGCCTCGTCGAGCACGGTGAAGTTGAAATTGGAGAAGAAGCGCTTGCCCACGAAGATATGCTTGCCATAGTCGCAATGGAACGGCTGGTTGACGAAGGTATCCTCGTCGGCTCCGCCGAGTATCTCGCGGATCATCTCGTTGCGACGCCTGGCGTCGGTGGGGCAGAGGCGGTTGTACTCCCAGCACTTGTCCTGGCAGGCATGCAACTCCCTGAGGAGCGGGGATCCGTGGCGAGATAGACCTCGCCACGCTGCATTTTCTCATATTCTGTCATCTTTGTTCTTCTGCTTGCTCTTGTACTAATCGAAACTTATCTATTGAGGCTCTTAGCGCTCACACCTTGTAGCGGACGATGGTGGCGCCATAGCCCTGGGTGTGGACCGTGATCTCTCCGTCGCGATCCCAGCGGTCCGTGCGGCACTGGCCCGTCAGGAGGTCAAGCCCCTCGTATTCACCCTCCCCGATATGGAAGAAGTCGAAGGCGTGGGCAGGTATCCGGATCTGCGTCGTCCGTTGGTCTGCCGAGAAATTGACGTTGATGATCAGCAGTTCGTCGTCCTTCTTACGCAGGAAGGCATACTGCCGCTGCGGGTCGAAGCAGGGCGAAGGAGCGTTGGCGTACATCAAGTCGAACAACTCGCCCTCACGCAGCGCCTTCTCCTCGTTGGCAAGTCGCAGAATCTGCTGGTAGTCAGCCTCCAACTGCCGCAGGCCTTCACCAAGGCTCGAACGGTCGAAATAGCCCTGATAGACGGCCTGCACGGTCCAGTAGTCGAAAATCGTACTGCGTCCATCGACACCCGAGAAACCCTCGTGGTCCATGCCGCGCTCGCCCCACTCCTGTCCGGCATAGACCATCACGGGATTGGTGCGCAGCCAGGCGCTCACCATCATTGCGGGCAGGGCCTTGCTGGCGTCGCCACAGAAGAAGTCGGAGGCGATGCGCTGCTCGTCGTGGTTCTCCAGGAAGTAGAGCATGCGGTCGCGGATGTCGTCCGTGGCCTGCCACTGGGCCGTGATCTCGCTGGCCGCGCGCTGCTGGCAGACCACACCCCGCAGGCAGTCGTACATGCCCACCTTGTCGTAGAGGTAGTCGAAGCCGCTGGCGATGTAGGCGCGATAGAGGGCGGGATTATAGACCTCGCCGATGAGGATGGCCTCGGGATGGGCGGCCTTGAGCCGCTGGGAGGCGTAGGACCAAAAGGCCGTCGGCACCATCTCTGCCATGTCGCAGCGGAAACCGTCCACGCCTTCGGCTGCCCAGAAGAGCAGGATATCGACCATCTTGGTCCACGTCGAGGGGCTCGGGTCGAAATGGTGGCTGCCTCCTCCGGTGTAATCGACGCCATAGTTGAGTTTCACGGTCTCATACCAGTTGTTGACCCCTGGGTAAGGATGGAAGCAGTCGTTGCCCGTGCAGCGGGCAGGCCGCTCCTCATAGTCTTCGAGGTCGAAGGCGGGCTCCAGCGAAGCACCGGGACAATAGTAGAAGTTGTTCTGCGGGTCGAAGTGTTTGGAGGTGTCGTCGTCCTGTCCAAGGTCGCGCACGCCCTGAGGTTTGCAGATGCTCCTGTACTCGCGGGCCACGTGGTTGGGCACGAAGTCGATGATGACCTTCAGTCCTGCCTCGTGGGTACGCCTCACCAGAGCACGAAACTCCTCCATGCGGCGCGCCACGTCTTCGGCCAGGTCGGGATCGATGTCATAATAGTCGGCGATGGCGTAGGGCGACCCTGCGCGTCCCTTCACGACCGACGGGTGCTGGCGGGGAATGGCGTAGGCAGTGTAATCGGTGGCGGTGGCGTGGCGGATGACTCCTGTGTACCAAATATGCGTAATGCCCAGGCCGCGCACTTGGCGCAGCACCTGGGCATTGATGTCGTTCATCTTCCCCGCACCGTTCTCTACATAAGATCCACCCTTCTTCCGGGTGAGGTTCTTATTGCCAAAGGTGCGGGTGAAGACTTGGTATATGAAGAGTCGCTTACTCGTTGACTCCATGAGCTTTCACCGTCTTGTCGATGCGGCCGATCATACCGCGGAGCGTCTTGCCCGGGCCACACTCGACAAACTCGTCGGCGCCGGCGGCAATCATGTTCTGCACGCTCTCCGTCCATCTCACAGAGCTGGTGAGCTGGGCGACCAGGTTGGCCTTGATCTCCTCGGGGTTGGTGTGGGCCTTGGCATCGACATTCTGGAAGACCGGGCACTTCGGGGCAGAGAAGTGCATGTTCTCAATGGCCTCGGCCAGCTCGTCCTTGGCGGGCTGCATGAGCGGAGAGTGGAAAGCACCACCCACATTGAGCACCAGGGCGCGCTTTGCACCGGCGGCCTTCATCTTCTCGCAGGCCTCGTTGACACCATCGATCGAGCCAGAGATGACCAGCTGGCCAGGGCAGTTGTAGTTGGCGGGGACGACCACCTTGCCGCCCTTCGTCACCTCTTCGCAAATCTCCTCCACCTTGGCGTCCTCCAAGCCGATGATGGCGGCCATGGTGCCAGGATTCTGCTCGCAAGCCTTCTGCATGGCATTGGCACGGGCGGCCACCAGCTTCAGACCGTCCTCGAAAGCCAAGGCACCCGAGACAACGAGGGCCGAGAACTCACCGAGGGAGTGGCCGGCCATCATGCTCTTCTTGAAGTCCTCGTCGAGGCAGGAGGCAGCGATCACGCTGTCGAGGAAGACGGCGGGCTGCGTCACCTTGGTCTCCTTCAGCTGCTCGTCGGTGCCGGCGAACATGATGGAAGTGATATCGAAACCTAATACCTCATTGGCCTGACGGAAAAGAAGACCTGCAAGATTGCTCTGGGCGTTGAGCTCCTTACCCATGCCCACATACTGTGAACCCTGACCGGGAAATACAAATGCTTTCATTACTCTGATTTTATCTTAATTACCTTAAATTTTTATATAAGGCGCAAAGTTATAGATTTTTTGTCAGAAAACGGTCATCCGACATGAAAAAAAATTCCAAAATTATATTTTCCAATCATAAATCAAGCGAGAAACGTCCACGGGAAATGGAAAGACGGACTTGGAAAGATGATTTTTATACCATAATAATATCGTGTATTCGAAAATAATGTGGTATCTTTGTCCCCACGAATGATCAAAGTTGAGCCCAAATATCTCTTCCTGTAAGCACGACGGAGGATCCTACGCCGCGTCCTCTTCCCGCTCTTCGCCGTCCTGCCGACGGTGGCTGGGCTCGTGGGGTGTGGGGACCAAGCTACGCAGGAGGCCGACCACTACAACGACCAGGCCTACTACTACCACTACCGCAGCCTCGACAGCACCACGGCCTATGCGCGCCGCGCACTCCAGGTGGCCCGTGGCGACGACGGCGTGATCGGCGAGTCGCTCAACAACCTGGCCTTCGTGGCCATCATGCGGATGGACTTCCCGCGCGCCAAGCAGCTCTGCGACTCCGTCAACACCATCACCGACGACCAGATCGAACTGCTCGTGAGCGACATCCTGCAGATGCGTATCTGCCAGCGAGAGTCGCGCAACAAGGACTTCTACGACTCCTACCAGCAGGCGGCCCAACGGCTGCGCCGCATCGACGAGACCTCCTTGGAGCTCACTCCGCGCCAGCAACGGAGGATGGTCTATGCGCGGAGCGAATACCGCATCGTGGCCTCGGCCTATTTTTATTATGTGGGCCTCGACCGCCAGTCGGCACAGGCCATCAGCGCGATGGGGGAGGAGGACCTTGCCTCCGACACGGCCCAGCTCATCAACTACTGGTACTGCTACGGAGCGGGTGGACTGCTCACCAAGGGGTCGAGGGAGGAGATCTACCAGCAGGAGTTCGACTGCCTGATGCGTGCCTACCGCCTCGCCATGGAGTCGCGCTCCACGTTTTGGATCGCCAACACGCTCCAGGCTCTCAGCGAGCATCTGCTGCAGCGCCCTGACGGACCGCGCCTCATGGCCGACAACCCGCGCGACATCCGGCTCATCAACACCGACGCCATGCCCGACAGCCTTTTGGCGGGCAATCTGGCGGAGCGGTCGCTCCACCTGTTCAGGCAGTTTGGCGACATCTACCAGAAGGCGGGATCGCTGCGAACGCTCGCCAACTGCTATTGGCAGATAGACGACTACCACTCGGCGCTGATCTGCCTGGAGAAGGCGCTCGAAGAGGACACCGTCATCAACCGCGCCCCCGACCTCGTGGCCTCGATACGCGAGCAGCTCTGCATCGTCTATTCGGCCGTCGATGACAAGCAGGCCAGCGACTACAACCGCAACCTCTACCTCGACCTGCAGGACCAGACGCGCCAGGACCGCTACTACGAGGCGCGCGCCGACCAGCTCGACCGCACCTCGCATTCACTCAACCTCATGTTGGCCGCCGTGGGCTTCATGATCCTCCTCATGGCGGGCCTCCTCGGCCTCTTCGCCTATCTGCGCAGCAGGGGAGGAGGAGAGGGAACGATCGCCCCGCTGCAGGCTTCGCTCAAGCGGTGGAAGGAGCGCGACGAGGAGCACCAGCGGGCGCTGGACGAACAGTATGAGGAGGTGGCGGAGCAGCTGGCCGTGAGCCGCCTCCACGTCGAGGCCAACAAGCAGCGCCACCTGGAGCAGCGGGCCAAGGTGTCGCTGGTCAACAGTGTGCTGCCGCTCATCGACCGCATGCTGATGGAGATAAGACGGCTGGTGGAAGACCACGAGCCAGCCACGCTGCGGGCAGAACGGATGGCTTATCTCGCCGAACTGCTCCAGCAGATCAACAGTTCCAACGCCATGCTCACGGAGTGGATACAACTGCGGCAGGGCAAACTCTCCGTCCGCGTCGAGAGTTTTCCGCTCCAGCCGCTCTTCGACCTCGTGGCCAAAGGTCAACCGGAGTTTCGGATGAAGGCGATCCGCCTCAGCGTCGATCCTACTGGCGCCTGGGTGAAAGCCGACCGCGTGCTGACGCTCTTCATGGTCAACACCCTGATGGACAACGCACGCAAATATACGGACGAGGGGGGCACGGTGAGGGTCTCGGCCCAGAAGCCAGCGACTACGTGGAGGTGAGCGTGGAGGACACGGGCTGCGGAATGTCGGAGGACCAGGTGGCCCACCTCTTCGAATATAAGCCCATCAGCGACGAGCAGGTCTCGGCCCAAGCCGTCGCCTCGGCGCGCCGATCCCATGGTTTCGGCCTCATGAACTGCCAGGGCATCATCAACCATTACCGCAAACTCAGCCAGCTCTTCACCGTCTGCACGCTCCAGGCCGAGAGCACGCCGGGCAAGGGGAGCCGCCTCTTCTTCCGCCTGCCCAAGGGGGTGGTACGACATCTGATTCTCCTGCTGCCGGTCCTCGCCTGCTGCCTGTCGGCCTCGGCCACAAAGCTCTCGCCGTCGCAACAAGCGCTGCTGCGCCAGGCCAGCCTCTACGCCGACTCGGTCTATCATAGCAACATCGCCGGCACCTACCGCAAGACGATCCGCCACGCCGACAGCTGCTGCGCCGTCCTCAACCGCTTCTACCGCACGGTGCGCCCCTATGGCTATCCGCTGCTCTCGCTCTCGGCGCAGGGCAAGGTGGAGGTGCCGGAAGTGAAATGGCTCCACGAGGGCATCCCGGTCAACTACGACGTGATCCTCTCCATGCGCAACGAGGTGGCCGTGGCGGCCCTGGCGCTCCACGAGTGGGAAATGTACCAATATAATAACAAGGCCTACACCCAGCTCTTCAAGGAGTCGTCGGCCGACCAGTCGCTGCCAAGCTACTGCACGATGATGCAGCGGTCGGAGGCCAACAAGCATGTGGCCATCGCGCTGCTCGTGCTCCTGCTGCTGATCATAGGGCCGGCCTACTACTTCATGTACTACCGCCACCGGATCAGTTTTCTGCTGAGCGCCGACCTGGTGCGCCGACTGACGGAGACGCTTCTCTCCGACGCCCCGGCCATGGAGAAACTCAAGGCTGCCGAGGCCGTGGCCCACGAGCCGCTGCCAGCCGCACTGCAGACGCTGGTGGAGGAGATCCGCACGACGCTGAAGACTTCCGCCGAGGTGGAGCTTGTCGGCAAGGAACGTATCCGGCTGCTGGAGGAGCAACTGGGACGGTCCGAACTGGAGGACGAGCGGCTCCATCTGAGCAACAGTACGCTCGACAACAGTCTCTCGACCCTGAAGCACGAGACGATGTACTATCCCTCGCGCATGGCGCTCCTTCTCGAAGAGGGCGAGGGGAGGCTGCACGACATCGAGGAACTGGCGGCCTACTATCGCGACCTCTACCAGCTGCTCTGCCTGCAGGCCATGGGGCAACTGGCTCTCGTACCGCTTGCGGGGCGCGCCGTCAGTCTGGGTGAGGTTCTGCCCGCGTCGACGAGGGTGGGCGACTGGCCAGGTGGATCGCAGGCACAAGGGCGCAACGAGCGACTGGTAGGCGACGCAGAGATGCTGCGCTATCTCTTCGAACTGCTGCGCAAGGAGAATGGAGGGCGGCCGCTGGAGGTGGAGTTGGCGCGCAAGGGCGATGACTACCTCTTGCTGCGTATGGCCATCGAGGGACTGGAGGCGAGAGCAGAGGGGGCGGCGAATCTGTTCACGCCCAGCATGAAGAATCTCCCCTACCTGCTCAGCTCACAGATCGTGCGCGACAATGGAGAACTCACCAACCGCCGGGGCTGCGGCATCGTGGCCATGCGGCAAGACAATAAAACCTATTTAACAATTACATTGGCAAGATGGAAAAATTCAAAGTCATCATCGTAGAGGATGTGCCCCTGGAACTGAAAGGCACGGAGGGCATCCTGCGCAACGATATTCCCGAGGCGGAGATCATCGGTACGGCTGCCAGCGAGCAGGCCTACTGGCGCCTCATCAAGGACCACCAACCCGACCTCGTCCTCCTCGACCTCGGACTGGGCGGATCCACAACCGTCGGCGTGGAGATCTGCCGGCAGACCAAGCAGCAGTTTCCCGCCATGAAGGTGCTGATCTTCACGGGAGAGGTGCTCAACGAGAAACTATGGGTCGATGCGCTCGACGCAGGGGCCGACGGCATCTCGCTCAAGAGTGGCGAACTGCTCACCCACGACGACGTGATGAGCATCATGGGGGGCAAGCGGCTCGTCTTCAACCAGCCGATACTGAAGCGCATCGTGGACCGCTTCAAAGAGAGCGTGGGCAAGCAACTGGCGCACCAAGAGGCCCTCGTGGGCTACGAGATCGACGAGTATGACGAGCGCTTCCTGCGCCACCTCGCCCTCGGCTATACGAAGGACCAGATAGCGCAGCTCCGCGGAATGCCCTTCGGCGTGAAGAGCCTGGAGAAGCGACAGAACGAACTCGTCCAGAAACTCTTCCCCGAGGGTGGCCGCGGAAGCGGAATCAACGCCACGCGCCTCGTGGTCCGCGCCCTCGAACTCCGCATCCTCGACATCGACAATCTCTATCCCGATGAGTGAGACGCCTTCTGCCGAACGCCATAGCAGGGCGAAAGCTATCTATGGCCTCGCCGTCTTCCTGCTCGTGACGGCCCACGGCCTCGTCCTCTTTCTCTCGTGGCTGATCAAGGCCGTCAGACCCGACTGGCCGCTGCGGCCGCTGCTCTCCGAGGAGGGGGTGCGCTGGCTCTTCGGCCATTTCACGGACAACCTCCTCTCGCCGCTGCTCGTCTGGCTGCTACTGGGCCTCTGCGCCGTCTCCGCGCTCCGTGGCAGCCATCTGCCAGGAGCCATCCGCCGACTGAGGTCGTGGCCGACGATGGCCTACCGCGAGCGGCTCGCACTGAGAAGCGTACTCTTCGAAGTGGTCCTTGTGGCGGCAGTTCTGATCCTGCTGACCGTGCCCTCCCACGCCATCTTGCTCAACGTCAGCGGCAGCCTCTATCCAAGCAGCTTCTCGGCAAGCATCTTCGCCGTCGGCTGCCTCACGGTCATCACGGCCTCGCTGACCTACGCCATCATCGGGGCCGACGGCAAGAAGTCGGGCAGCATCTTCCACATCCTCACCGACCATGCCGACGGACTTTGGCTGCTGCCGATCTACATCCTCACGCGCCAGCTCTGGTGCATGATCGCCTACGTCCTGGGGTGAGACCTGTGCTGACACAGGGAGAATGGTCCGAAGTTTACAAGTGAACATCGGTAGACATCTTTTAGCTTTTCTCTCGCAGAAACATCTAAATGCTACAAGTATTTGAGTTTCAGCAGAAAAGTTAATTAAAATAATGTATTCCGAGAAATAATTTGCGATAAAATACTGAAATCCGAGAAATAAATAAAAGAAGGCCGCGCAAGCTTGCGTCAAGAATTGCCATCGGCAACTTCGTTTCGGTTTGTATGTTTTTCTTCTTTTCTCATATTTTTTAGGGAAAAAATTTGGTTGGGTCGATGAATATCGTTAAATTTGCAATCGGAAATATAAATCAGTTTAAACAAAAGAACGAAGCCTATCGAAGCAGCATTACTTCATAACAAATAAAATTGGATCATGGAGAATCTGAACTTGATGACCGACGAAGAGTTGGCCATTATGTATGTAGATGGTGACAACAAGGCTTTCGATCTTTTGCTTAGCCGCAATCAAGAGAAGTTGTTTACCTATATATTGTTTGTCGTCCGCGACCGCGAGATGGCGAACGATATGTTCCAAGAGACCTTCTTCAAGGTAGTCTCCCGTCTGCAACAGGGCAAGTACATCGCCAACGGCAAGTTTAGTGCCTGGCTGATGCGCATTGCCCACAACGTGATCATGGACTGGTATCGCCAGCAGCGCGCACAGAACATTGTCGATGCGCCGAAGGAGAACGACCTCTCCAACGTGAGCTCCACGCTCCTGGAGAGTTCGCGCGAGGGAGAGTTGGTCAACAACCAGGTCATGGAGGACGTGAGGCGGATGATGAGCCATCTGCCTGCCTCTCAGCGCGAAGTGGTGTTCATGCGCTTCTACCAGCAGATGTCATTCAAGGAGATAGCCGAGGCTACGGGGGTCAGCATCAACACGGCCCTCGGACGGATGCGCTATGCCATCCTCAATCTTCGCCGCATGACGCGCGAGCATCAGCTCACGCTGCAGATGGCGTAGCCTTTCTCTTATTGAGAGCCGTTATTATAGAGAAAATAGTGTAGTCGATTTTATAGGAGAAAAGGCGTAGCCGCGCCCATCCAAATACACATCGCCGCTCCCCACAACCTCTCTTTCGAGGCGCAGGGAGCGGCGTTATGTTTATTGCTGGCGAGTATTGCTGGCGAATCAGATCGTAGCGGGGTGGGGGGCTACTTAGCCGATCAGAGCACCTTGAGGTCGTGGATGGTCTTGATGGGGTCGGCCGACTTGAAGACGTAGCTTCCGCTGACCAGCACGTCGGAACCAGCCTCAACCAGTCGCGGAGCCGTCTCGCCCTGCACGCCACCATCGATCTCTATGAGCGCCTGGCTGCCCGACTGGGCAATCATCTCGCGAAGGCGTCCCACCTTGCCGATGGTGTTCTCGATAAACTTCTGTCCGCCGAAGCCGGGATTCACGCTCATCAGGAGCACCAGATCCACATCGTTGATGATGTCTTCGAGCACGCTGACGGGCGTCGAGGGATTGAGGGCCACGCCAGCCTTCATTCCGGCGGCATGGATCTCCTGCACCGTTCTGTGGAGGTGTCTGACGGCCTCGTAGTGGACCGTCATGAGCATGGCGCCGCTGTCGGCAGTCTGGCGGATGTAGTTCTCCGGATGCTCGATCATGTAGTGGACATCAAGCGGCTTCTTGAGCACCTTGGCCACGGCGTTGAGCACGGGAAATCCAAACGAGATGTTGGGCACGAAGATGCCGTCCATCACGTCGATGTGGAGCCAATCGGCCTCGCTGACATTGATCATTTCGGCCTCGCGCTGGAGGTTGAGGAAATCAGCGGAAAGGAGTGAGGGGGATATTAATACAGACATTTTGATGATGAAATATCACGGTGACAGGTTTATTTTTTGCCACCGTGATGAGGTTAGACATTTTCATGGATAGCCCAGCTGACGTCTACTTGCGCCATCAGTTGAGCGTGAATGGGATAGCGCGACCATCGATGCGGGCCACGCGGTACGTGTAGGCCATTTGGCGGATCAGACGGAGCGTAAACTCCGTGGGCTTGTTTTCTTCTGATGTAAGATGGTCATAGGCAGCTTTTTTTGATAGTTTCTATGATTTAAACGAAACAAAGGTGTTATTATTATGTGCCGACACGACTTTTTTCATGGTAAATATGTAACTTTGTGGCCAAATCTCACAAATGACAGATATGATCATCGCTATCGACGGCTTTTCTGAGGCCGACAACATCAAGGAAATCTCACGTCTGGGCATCGACTGGATCGGTCTCGACTTCGTGGCCGACAGTCCGCGGAGGGTGCGCCAACTGGCTTCTCTCTCCGGCATGCTGCCCGACAGTCCGCTGCTGGAGTGCGCCGGCCTAGCTCCTGGGTCGCGGCTGATGGGTGTCTTCCGCGACGAGATGCCCCAAACCATCGTCACCAGCATCTACAACTTCCATCTCGACCTCGTGCGCCTCGAAGGCGAGGAATCGACCGTCCTCATAGACAACCTGCGGCGCACGGTCGATCCCGACATCCGCCGCGGACTGCAGATCGTCAAGACCTTGCGCATCGAGCGACGCGAAGACCTGCTGCGCGCCGCCGACTATGCGGGCCACGCCGACTACCTGCTCCTCGACCCTGTAGAGGCCGCCCAAGAGTGGTTGACGGACTGGGAAGCCCCCCCGTGCCCTTCCTCCTCCGTAGAGGAAAGAAGGAGGCCGAGGGAGCGTCGCTGCCCGACTTCCACCATCCGCGCCTCGCTGGCTACTGCCTGGGCGAGGAGATGGAACAGGCGCCAGGGCGCATCGACGCCACCAAGGTCCAACGACTGCTGGACAACCTTTGATCGCATATAGGCACGCGCCACGCAGATTATAGGAAGACGAAAAGCCCACCAAGCACGCATGGCGCAGGCCCGGCTGCGCTATTTGATGAATTTGGCTTTGCAGAACGGACAATTGTCGTACTTCTGCAGTTCCTCGTAGTTCATGGAGAAGCTGTGGCTGCAGTTGGGGCAGGAGTAGTCGTGGCGAAACTTGTCGTTGATCTTCTTCTGCTCGATGGGCACGCGCGAGGCGTCTCTCCAGCGCTTGATGAAGATGAGGAGGACGAACACGGCGGCTATGCAGTACAAGGAATTTCTGATGATCCCGTCGCCTCCAAACACAAAGGTATAGACCATGGCGCCGATGGTAAAAATACCCATACTCGACGCGATGGCTACAAACCGTGCGCTTTTGATCTTTTGGTTGATGATATACTCCTCGTGGTCCTCCCACACCTTCGACAGTGGGCGGATGTCTGCCGTCTTCGGTACCGCCTTGTCGATGGCCGCGAAGACCGCCTTCGTATCGACCTGGTAGCGGTCCGTGCCCAGCGCCAGGGAGTCTTCCCGCCGCATGGACTTTTTCTCCACGCCTACATTATTTATATAGGTGATGTTGGCCGCCTTGAGGTTTTCTACGAGATAGGTGCCGCCCTCCGTCACCGTGATGCGGCAGTGTTGGCGCGAGACGGTCTGCGGCACGCTGCCCGGCGCACCCAGGCGCAGCGTCTGCTGTCCGATGATGACATTTAGTTGCGAGGTTTTGGCGTCGCGTCCGATGATGATTTGCATGGCTTTTTATTTCTTTTCAGTGGATAGTGTGATGAGCGCCTTGAGTTGCTTGAGCGCGTCGCGCGAGATGGGTAGCTGGAAGGTGAAGCGGTCGTAGTCGGTGATGACCAGTCGCTGCTTGGGAATGTTCACCTTGCAGATATAGCGCTTGTTGACGATAAATCGCTTGCCGATACGGATGAAGGTAGTGGCCTCGTTGCCCAGCTGCTTGTCGAGAGCATGTTCGAGGTTGGTGAGGTTCATGCCGATCGGACTGCGCAGTTTGTTGGCCGTGACCACGTTGCAGTAGTTGCCATCGCTCTCAAAGTAGGCGATTTCGGTGATGCGGAGCCTGAGCAGCTCGTCGCGTGAGTTGAAATAGATGTACTCCATCATGCTGATTCGTCTATAGTCGTGTCCGAGTTCCCCGGTTGTGGGCACGCTCTTGGAAGAAATTCTGTGTGCGTCAGGGTGGTGTGGGGAAGTGTACTGCCCGCCGTTGGCTTGGCTGGTTCGTCGGTTTTCGCGCCGCGTCCAGCATCGTGCCACGAATGATTTGGTGTGTGCCGAAAGAGGATGGGGCCGTGTCCATAAACCAATAATCTTCGCATTCGACAGGGCAAAGTTACAAAAAATACTCAGTTTTACATTCTTTTATACCGTTTTTTTAGGTCAAAATCGTCTTTACCCTCCCTAAATTCACCATTTTCACATCTCTTTTCCTCCTTTTTTCGCATTTCGTACCCCAAAACCCACCTTTTGTGTAAAAAGAAGCGAATAATTTGTCCATGTGGCAACAAAAGCCGAAATTTGCAACGTAAACAGAAATAAACAACCATTAATTCATACGATTATGATGACAAGCGACGACACCCAGTTGTTGGGTAAGAACACCCAGGTAGAGAATCCGCAGAACGAGCAGACTGCTCCTGTGGCAGAAGAGACCTCTGAGAAGCAAAGCGCCACATGGAAGAAGGTGGCCATCGGTGGCACCTCCGGCATTCTGCTCGGTGCCGGTGCGCTCTATGCCGTCAACGCGATGGCTGGCGAGACCCAGGCCGACGCCGCCGATCCCGCTACGGCTTCCCCCCAGGCTGCTGGCAGCGCCGTGGCGACAGTGGAGGACGACATGACCTTTGCCGAGGCCTTCCAGTCGGCCCGCGCCCAGGTGGGCCCCGGTGGCGTCTTTGAGTGGCACGGTGGCGTCTATGGCACCTACACCGCCGACGAGTGGAACGCCATGTCGGCCGAGGACAAGGCCGCCTTCACCCAGACCGCCATGTCCAACGTCCACCCCCACAGTTATCAGCCCACCGCCCACACGGCCGTCCATCAGACCGACGTGGAGGTCCACCGCGAGGTGGTCTATGAGCGCGAGACCGTCAAGGAGCCCGAGCATGGCCATTCGGGCCGTACCGCCGAGGATGGCAGCCATGTGCGCACCGCCACCCCCGCCACCCCCGCGAGCCATGAGGAGCCCTTCGTCCAGGAGACGGAAGACGTACACATCGTCGGCCAGACCAAGTTCCAGGGCCACCAGGCCGTCATCCTCGACCTTGACGGCGATGCCCAGCCCGACGTGGCCGTCATCGACGTCAACGACAACAACCAGCTCGACGACCAGGACGTCCTGATCTTCCGCGACGGCACCACCATGACGCGTGGCGAGCTCGCACAGAGCATGTCCGAGGACGAGACGGGCGACGTCACCCCGCAGACGGAGCACCAGCCCGACCACACCGAGGGCTATATGCAGACGGCCTATGAGGGCGCAGAGCCCGATGGCACAACCGACGGCTACGACGGCATGACCGACGGCTACGACGGCGCGCAGGAGGATCCCTACCTCCACCAGGCTTCCTACTCTGAGGATATCAATACGGCCAACGACGAGGGCATGATGGATCCCAACCTCCAACAGGCTTCCTACTCCGAGGATCCCGCAATGGGCTACGACGACCCCAACCTCGGCGTGGACGGCGTGGACGACGCTGGTACTGACATGCAATATATCTAAATAAACGGCTATGGAAGTAAAGCGCGTAAAATGCTCCAATTGTGGCATCATCCTCGAAGTGAAGAACTCGAAGAATGAGGCTGTCAAACTGATCACGTGCCCGCAGTGCAAAGCACCGCTGCGGGTGCGCTTTCAGCCGCAGCAACCCCTGGAGGTGGAGACCGTCTTGCCCGGGTGTCAGCCCGCCCAGCAGCGCGTGGCGCCACAGAACGACGGCGAGACGCTGCTGGGAGGCCGCCAGGACAGCGAGCGGACCATCCTCGGCCAAGGATGCCAGCAGGGCGCGGCCACGGCTTGCCTCGTTCTGGCCGGCCAGCAGTATGTGCTCCGCCAGGGTGCCAACACCGTGGGCCGCAAGGCGCAGACCTCGCAGGCCACGCTCCAGTTGCCCGTCTCCGACCCCTACATGAGTCGCCACCACCTGCAGATCACGGTCTCCGTCCTGCCCAATGGCAAGCTCAAGGCCGTCATCAGCAACGACCGCAACAAGAATATCACCTCCATCAACGGCGTGGAACTGCCCCACGACGAAGCCATCGTCCTCTCCAACGGCGACCGCATCGTCATGGGCAAGACCACCGTAGTCTATCAAGAAAGATAATCCCCCCTCAACGATTTCACATGAAAATAGCAATCAGACAGCCCCAGGCCATCTATGAGCTCGGGCAGCGAGATAACCAAGAGGACAGCATTTGGCCCTTGCAGGGACAGGCTACCGATCAGGACTTCTTCTTCATCCTCTGCGACGGCATGGGAGGCCACGAACATGGCGAGGTGGCGAGCCGCATCGTCAGCCAAAGCCTTGCCCAGTATCTGCGCGACCACGTCAATCCCGAGGAGATCGTCTCCGACCAGGTGCTCGGCGAGGCGCTGGAGGCGGCCTACCAGGCCCTCGACCAGGCCGACGACGAGGCTGCCAAGAAGATGGGAACCACCCTTTGCCTCCTCCTCTTCCATCGTGGCGGACTGACCACGATGCACATCGGCGACAGTCGCATCTACCACGTGCGCCCCTCGGCCAAGAAACTCCTCTACCAGAGCAAGGACCACTCCCTGGTCTATGACCTCTACCAGGCGGGCGAGATCAGCTACGAGGAGATGGCTACGTCGCCCCAGAAGAACATCATTACCCGCGCCATGCAGCCCGGCAAGGACAACCGCTGCAAGCCCTCCGTGGTCCATATCACCGACCTCAGGCCCGGCGACTACCTCTACATCTGCAGCGACGGCATGCTGGAGCAGATGGACAACGACGCGCTCTGCCAGTTGTTCTCCTCCCAGGACTCCGACGAGGCGAAGCGCCAGCAGCTCGTCGAGGCCACGAAGGGCAACAAGGACAACCACTCGGCTTACTTCGTCGGCATAGCGAGCGTCTCCTCAGGCGAGGGCGACGAGTCGCTGCTGGACGACGAGCAGACCTCCAAGGACAACGCGCTCAACATCCGTCCCGTCTTCGAGGCCGAGGAGGTGGCGAGCGACGTCGAGGAGGTGAGCGTCGTCGAGGAGACTCCAGGGTGGGCCAGCCCCTCCGCCCACAGCCCCAGGCTCCGAAGGGCGGCAAGGGCAAGCTCGTGCTGGGTGCCGCCGCTGCCTTAGTGGCCCCTACTGCGCCTACTTCTTCCTCACGCCGAAGGAGGAGAAGGCCGCCGCGCCCCTCGTGCCCCATACGGAGAAGATCGGCGACAGTCCCTCGCGACAGTCCGCAGACCCCGCACGCGAGACGGTGGCCCGCGAGGTGAGGGTCGATCAGCCCGCCAGCAGTAGTAGCAAGAGCGAGACGACCGTGCGCCGCGAGACTGCGCCGCAGAAGGCCAGCCCCGCCGAACCACAGAAGAATCCTACTTCCGGCAAGGCAGACCCAAAGAAGGACAGAAAGACCGACAAAGCGGGCAGCACGCTCGAAAGCAGCAAGGGGGCCAAGACGCTTCCTCCTCCCAGCATGAGGCAGAGGAAAGCCGAAGACCCCATCGACGCAGCCCGCGAAAAACTGAAGGGAGCGCCGCAGGGTGGCCAGAAGCAGAAGAGCAAACCGTCGGAGGGTATTCCTGTCTGACGAATCTTTCCCACACTTTCCATTCACCACCCCGCATCATGACCAATCGATCCGCCCAAGGACAGTAGGGTCCCCCGGGCGGAGACAAAGAAAAAGAAAATGAGCGATACGATCAACCAATCCAATATGCTGCGTGTGGGCACGATCCTGCACGGCACCTACCGCATCGATGGCTACTTGGCATCGGGCGGTTTTGGCAATACTTACGTTGCCACCAACATCCAGTTTGGTGAGCGCTACGCCATCAAGGAGTTCTTCCTCAAGGGCGTGACGGAGCGCGACGAAAATACGACCACTATCAGCGTCAGCAACCAGGAGAACGCTGCCACCTTCGAGGCCCAGCGCGACAAGTTCAAGAAGGAGGCCGTGCGCCTGCGCAAACTCTCCAGTCCTCATATCGTCTGTGTCCACGACCTCTTCGAGGAGAACGGCACGGCCTACTATGTCATGGACTTCGTCGATGGCGAGAACCTCCGCGACTATCTCAAGAAGATCGGCCACCCGCTCGACGAGGCCACCGTCTGGCAGGTCTTTGACCAGGTGCTCGACGCGCTGGAGGTGGTCCACAGCCACGGGCTCTTCCACCTCGACCTCAAGCCTGCCAACCTGATGATGGACCAGCAGGGTGGGGTGAGACTCATCGACTTCGGTGCGAGCAAGCAGATGAAGGCGGGCAGCGGGGCAACGACCTCCACGGCCGTCAGCTACACCAATGGCTACGCACCGCGCGAGCAGATGGAGCAGGCCCTCGACAAGTTTGGTCCCTGGACCGACTTCTACGCCCTCGGCGCCACGCTCTACTTCCTCCTGACGGACCAGAAGCCGCCGCTGCCCTCGGATATCGACGACGACATGACGGACGACAAGCACGAGGCCCTCGCCATGCCCGACAGCATCAGCGACCGGTTGCGTCGGATGGTCCTTTGGCTGATGGCCACCGACCGTCGCAAGCGCCCGCAGTCGGTAGCCGATATACGCAGCATCCTCAACCAGAAGGCAGAGAACAAGCCTGCCGACCCTGCCAAGGGCGAGGAGGGCGACGACGTTACAATTGTGCTGCCCAAGTCGGACCAAGACAAGGTGAGCGACGACCCCGCTGCCAACGGCGAGACGGGTGATGCTTCCTCCGACAGTCCTTCAGCAGCCGCCGACGATTCTCCCACAGCCTCCGACGATTCTTCCACGACGGACAACCCCTCCGCGGCGGACGACGAGACTGAGATCGTCCAGGATGATCCCTCGGTCGAAGTGGAGGAGAAGAAGAGCTCGAAGTGGAAATGGATCCTCGTGGTCCTGATCTTTGCCGTTATCGGCTTCTTCGGCGCCAAGTACTTCTTGTCTCCTGGTCAGGATACAGCCCCGGCCACATCAGAACCCGACTCCACAGTGGTCGATTCTACCGTCGTCGAGCAGCAACAAACTCCTGCCGCCCAGCAGCAAACCCCTGCTGCTCCGGCTGCTACAGGCAAGACCAGCGCGGCCAGCGACTCAGCAGCCGCCTATCCGGCTCCGAAGAAGAAGGCTCCGAAGCACGAGAGACCCTCTCAGAAGAAGAAGAGTGGCAGACAGTACCACTACGACTACGACGAAACCTACCGTCCGTCCACTCCCTCGAAGAATCCCACTCCGGGCGGCAGCAGCGAGAGCTACGGATCGGGATCGGGCAAGAATCCTTCCTACGGATCGAGCTCGACCTCGTCTTCTAAGAAGGAAAACACGGCTGGCGACTCCTCTTGGTAGAAATCCTACGCCCAGCAGGCGCCTCTTGGCAGGCAGCCTCATCAACAACAAACAGGCGACGCACCCCCGGGTGTGTCGCCTGTTTTCGTTGATGAGGAAGGAAGGGCGGTGCTACCGCACGAAACCCACCTGCTGGCGGTCGATCTCGAAACTGCCGACGCGCACCATTTTCTTCGTCCGCTTGTTGTGGGCATAGACCCAATAGACGCCGTCGGCCAGGCTGCTGATGTCGATGCGCTGGGCCGGTCCCGTGGCGGGAAGCGGGCGGAGGTAGCTGCGCAGGAAGACGCCCTGGAGGGTGGCGACGGCATAGCGGTCGATGTCCATCGGGAGCAGCGGTCGGAGGGCCTCCGAGAGGTCCAGCTGCTGTCCGTCGTTGGCCAGGTAGAGGTTCTTGGGCAGCTGCGGCTGGTAGGTCGTCGCGACGGGTGGCTGATACTGCAGCGGCTGGCTCTCGTTGCCGTAGCGGTCCATAGCCGTGACGGCCACGAAGGGCCACCCACGGAAGAGACGCGGCGCCAAAGCGGTGGCTATCTGCTTGTGGGCGAAGCGAGCCAGAAGGAGGTTGGCGGGATTGTCCGTATCCACGGGCCAATGGTCGCTCACATATATATTATAATAAGGAGCGTCGCCCTGCCAACTGATGAGGCCGCTGTCCAGACGGAGGTCCGTCGGTGGGGCAAGGCGGGCGTCGCGCTTCCCCTTCATGGCCGGGACGAGGGCCGGAAAGAGGTTGAAGCGCTGCTCGAAGTCGTAGATGCCCTTGTGGTTTTCGATCAGAAACTTCGACCGGAAGTGGGCGTGGCCCATGCCCGCCCATCGGCTCACCTCCATCTGCCGCGAGATGTCGGCGAGGGTCCAGCGTCCCTCCCTCGGATCGAGAAACCACGTGCCCAGTCCGCTCGCCAGCGTGCGACCATGACTGTTGGCCACCCAGTCGGGCACGAAGGGAAAGTAGTGGTTGCCACGGTAGTACTGCATCGGGTAGAGCTGCTCCATCCACCCCTGCTTCAGCCATAGCTGCGCGTCCTGATAGACCTTGTCGCGGGCGTTGTAGCCATGGCTGCTATAGCGCGTGAGGTCGCTATATTTTCCCAGCGGCGAGGCGCTCACCTTCACCCACGGCTTGCGCGTCTCCACGGCCTCGTGGATGGCGCGCACGATACGGTTGATGTTGGCGCGGCGGTTGTCGGGCGTGTCGCCGTTTCGGCGCGTGGCGCGTGGCCATCCGTCGGGATAGCGGATATAGTCGAGGTGGATGCCGTCGATGTCATACTTCTCCGTCAGTTCGGCGCAGACGGAGGCCAGATAGGGCGCCACGCACTCGTCGGAGGGGTCGAGATAGCCCGCGCCATCCAGTTTTCTGAGGCGCAGTCCCTTGGCGCGCAGACGTCGGCAGCCGAGCGAGGTCCACGGTCCGCAGGGGATCGTGGCGAGCCAGGCGTGGATCTCCATGCCCCGCTTGTGACACTCCTCGATGGCGAAGCGCAGCGGGTCGTAGCCCGGGGCGCGCCCTTCCTGTCCCGTGAGGCAGCGGTCCCACGGCTCCAGGGCCGAGGGATAGGTGGTGGTGGCACGCACGCGCGCCTGGAAGAGCACGGTGTTGATATTGGCCTCGGCGTAGCGGTCGAGGATCTCTGTGAGCTGGCGCTTCTGGCGCTCGATGCCCTCCTGCGTCGTGGCGTAGCCCTTGGGCCAGTCGAGGTTGGAGAGCGTCGTCAGCCAGACGGCCCTTACCTCGCGCTTGGGCAGCGTCTCGAGGTTGAAGGCCTGGCAGCGATCCTGCGCATGGCCTCCGAGACAGGGGAGGAGGGCGGCAAAGATCGTGGCCGAGGCTTGGCGTAAAAGTATCTTTGGATGGGTCATTGTTGTAATTTTGGCACAAAGTTAAGGATTCTTTTTGGTTATTTGAAATAATCACCTTACCTTTGTCGGGTTGAATCAGAAAAATTGATGAGTATTATTTAAAAGCGAACGGATAAAATGAAGAAAATCACTACTTTGCTGCTGATGCTCACCCTCGCCGTGGCAGCACACGCGCAGTTTCAGCAGGGCAAGGCCTACTTGGGTGCTTCCCTGACGGGAGTGGATCTCAACTATACGGGCAAGAACGGGCTCAACCTCGGCATTGAGGGCAAGGCGGGCTACTTGCTGGAGGACAACTGGATGGTGCTGGGCCAGGCCTCGTTGAAGCACACCGGGTCGAGCGACGCGGCCAGTTCCTTCACAGCAGGCATCGGCGGCCGCTACTACATCGTCCAGAACGGTCTCTACCTGGGGGGCCAACCTCAAGTATCTCCATGCCGACCACAGCTACAACGACCTGATGCCAGGAGCGGAGGTGGGCTACGCCTTCTACGTCAACCGCAGCGTGACGATCGAGCCCGCCATCTACTACGACCACTCCTTCAACAACAGCGACTATAGCACGGTGGGACTGAAGATCGGTATCGGCATCTATCTCTTCGACGACTAATCGTAGCCATCGCCGGGAGGACGCGGACGGTTCGATGCCATCCCCACTCCCCGGCACAGAAAACGATGATCCAGCAATATCCCTCACAACTTCTCCAAAAGGCGGTCGATGAGTTTGCCACGCTGCCGGGCGTAGGCCGCAAGACAGCCCTGCGCCTGGTGCTCTACCTGCTCCGCCAGCCCTCGGAACGTGCCGACTCGCTGAGCGAGGCCGTGCGCAGGGCGCGCCACGAGGTGCGCTACTGCCGGGTCTGCCACAACATCTCCGACCAGGAGGTCTGCCCCATCTGCTCCGACCCGCGTCGCGACAGCAGGACGATCTGCGTGGTGGAGAACGTCCAGGACGTCATGGCCATCGAGAACACGCAGCAGTACAACGGTCTCTACCATGTGCTCGGCGGCGTCATCTCGCCCATGGACGGCATAGGCCCCGGCGACCTGGAGATCGACTCGCTCGTCAGCCGTGTGGAGGCGGGCGGCGTGGACGAGGTGATCTTTGCCCTGGCGAGCACGATGGAGGGCGACACGACCAACTTCTATGTCTCCCGACGCCTGCAGCCGACGGGGGTGCGGACGAGCGTCATCGCGCGCGGCATCTCGGTGGGCGACGAACTGGAATATACCGACGAGGTGACACTGGGGCGCAGCATCCTCTGCCGCACGCCCCTGGAGACGGGCGGACGGTAGCCCCGCGGCCGCGCGAAACAAGAAATCTAAAATATGGAAAAAACAAGAAAGATACTCATGACGGAGTGTCTCGGATCCGTGGCGATCCTCCTGCTGCTGGCCTTGGTCTTCGAGACGGGGCTGGTCGACGAGGGACTATGGGCGACGGCCGACGGCACGACGCTCTTCCTGGCGCAGACGGCGATGACGATCGTGCTCCTGGCCACCGTGCCCGGCGCGCTCTATCTCTTCCGCCTCCGCAGCGTGAGGGACCGCCTCATAGCGGACGGCGAGACGGCCCTGCGGCGCTGGGGCAGCGTGCGCATGCTGATGATCTGCGTACCGATGGTCCTCGACCTGCTGCTCTACTACCTCTTCGGGGCAGTGGTGGGCTTCTTCTACATGGCCGTCATCCACCTCCTCACCATCACCTTCGTCTTTCCCACCAAGCGGCGCTGCGACCACGAGTGCCGCGCCGAAGAACAACCGGCGGAGGACCCTATGCAGGACGATCCCTCCCACCAAGGACAACCATAGCACACACCTAATTTTATACAGACAGAGAGAAAGATGGCCCATAAGCTCACCGTCGTTATCGTCAGCTACAACGTCAAGTACTACCTGGAGCAATGTCTCGTCAGCCTGCGCCGCGCCCTCACGGGCATCGACGCCGAGGTCTATGTGGTGGACAACGACTCCAAGGACGACTCCATCGGCTATCTCGCGCCCCGCTTCCCCGAGGTGAAGATGATCGCCAGCCGCCACAACCTCGGTTTTGCGCGCGCCAACAACCTCGCCATCCGGTCGAGCGAGTCGGAGTATGTGCTGCTGCTCAATCCCGACACCATCGTCGGCGAGGAGTCCATCCGCCAGTCCATCGCCTTCATGGACGCCCATCCGAAGGCGGGAGCCGCGGGAGTGAGGATGCTGCGCACGGACGGCAGCGACGCCAAGGAGTCGCGACGCGGACTGCCCACGCCGCTCACCTCCTTCTACAAAATCTCGGGGCTCTGCGAACGCTTCCCCAACAGCCGACGGCTGGGCAGATACTACATGAGCTATCTGCCGTGGGACGAGCCCAACCCCATCGAGGTCATCAGCGGCGCCTACTGCTTCCTGCGGCGAAAGGCGCTCGACGAGGTCGGACTGCTCGACGAGGACTTCTTCATGTATGGCGAGGACATCGACCTCAGCTACCGCGTGCTCAAGGGAGGCTACGAAAACTGGTATCTGCCCTGCCGCATCCTCCACTACAAGGGCGAGAGCACGCAGCGCGAGTCCTATCGCTATGTCCACGTCTTCTACGAGGCCATGCTCATCTTCTTCCGCAAACACTACGGCCACCTGAGTTTCCTGCTGAGCCTGCCCATCAAGGCGGCGGTCGTCGGCAAGGCGGCGCTGACGCTCATGCAGGTGCTGTGGTGGCGCGCCGTCAAGGACATGGGACTGCTGGCGCGAGCCCGACAGGTCTTCCCCACCTATCTCTTCATAGGACGGGAGGAGTCGATAGCGGCCTGTCGCACCATCGCCCAGAAGAAAGCGCTGACGGGCGAGTTTCGCGTGGCCGACCACAAGCGGCTGCCCGACGGCCACCTGGCGCTCACGGATCTTCTGCCCCAGGATGCGCCCCTGGTCGTGGTCTATGACATCACGGCCTACAGTTTCGACCAGATCTTCGAGATCTTTGGCCGCGAACCGCGCGAGAACGTCCTCATCGGTACCTACAATCCCTCCACCCAACTGATCATCACCGGCAATGAAATCATCTGACGCCAAGCAGCTGCCCGCGGTGCGCCTCCGCGCCCTGGAGCCCGAAGACCTCGACTTCCTCTACCGCATAGAGAACGACGAGGCGCTATGGGACTGTGGCACCACCAACGTGCCCTACAGCCGCCAGGTGCTGAGGGAGTACATCCTCTCGGCCCGCAACGACATCTATGCCGACGGACAGGTCCGGCTCATGGCGGAGAACGAGGCTGGCGAGGTGGTGGGCATTGGCGACTTCGTCAATTTCGACCCGCGCCACCAGCGGGCGGAGATCGGACTGGTCGTGCCGGTCGAATACCGCCGCAGGGGCTATGGATCGGCCATCGTCGGCAGACTGATCCACACGGCCCGCCATATCCTCCACCTCCACCAGGTCTATGTCTGCGTGGGCGTGGAAAACAAGGCCTCCATCGCCTTGTTCGAGAAGATGGGCTTCGCCACCACCGCCCGCCTCACCGACTGGCTCTGCGTAGGATCCGCGTATCAGGACGCGCTGTGGATGCAGCGCCTCCTTTAGCTCCTCACCCTTTACCTCACCCTCTACCTCCCTCTTTACCTCCCATCCGGTTTTAGACTCGTATTTGGTGCCAAAGTAGTCATTGAGCGTATTGGGCATAATACGTTCTGCCGTTGCCCTCACGGAAAGGTTTACCATCTTGTGCCAGAAGTTTCAGTTGGTTAGTGGCACTAACCAACTCGTTTCCTTCCTTCTTCAGTTTCGTTTTCAGATACTTCCAATAGTTTCTGTTCTTGGTATAATCGTCTTGGTTGTTGAGCACACCAACAACATCCAAAACGGAAACCACCATTCGGATAGTGTCTCGTCCCAAACGGCACGCACTTCGCGGTCGTTGAAGAAACGGATGGATACCTTCTGTATACATTGCTTTCTGTCTTGATTTCTTCTTTATCGGCCATAAATTCGATAATATCGGCCAATTTGCCTGCTAAAGTAGGCTTTATCGACCATTTGTCGACCATTTCCTGCTGTATTCTCGTTTTATCGACCATTTCTTCAGATGTTGACCGTAGGAATTGGTCGATATCTTGCTGTAAATATTCGCTATGCAGTTTTTCCTTTTGCCGTAATGCCTTCGTCAAAGAGCAGTTGTGCTTCCACCTCTGTCACAGTACTGTCTTCTATGGCTGTACTATGGGTAATGATGGAGTACAGATAGGACTTTTCGTAGTCTATCTGATCTGAGATTCCTAACTCCTTATGGCGTTTAAGCAATCTATCCATGATGTCTTTTATCTCTTGTTTCATTACTTTCTTGATTTAATGTTAATGTATATCCTTTCTTAGTACCACTTTTAGTATCACCCAACTGGTACTGGAGTTTATCTTAGGTGGTACTGGAGTATCAGTTAGCTGACACCGGAGTAACACTTATGTGGTACTGGCAAAGTACTCTGAAGGCATCAATCAGACATCCCAATTGATGTGCTCCTCGTAGTTATCGAACTCCATTTTGGAGTCTGCTCCTACCTTTTCGAGCATTTGGCGTATCACTTCTTGTTCCTCAGGAGGAAGAAGAATGTCACCACGCCTGCGCTTGAAATATTGGTTGCGTCCGAAGTGGAGGATGAGGGTAGTCATGAACTGGTCATACTGCTGTGGGTACATCCGCTTTTGGAAGTTGGTGAATCCTCTGGCGAATATCACTGGCTTTTTATCGCGATAGTATGTACACGCCTCGTCCTTGCTGCATCTGGCGGGATTAATCAGTTGCAGATATTCTTCGTTCTGCTCCATCATCATGGTGTAAGCAATATGGTGCAAGCAGGTAGCTGCCATAGGGCAGCTGCTATGCTCACATACTGGATAATTTGTCGGTAAAGATGTAGTTTCTTTATTTTGCTTTGGCATAATGTGCTTGGTTTTGATATTGTTGTTATTTTTTTGATTTGTTCGGGATGCCTTCGAGATTTGCTCGAGATTTGTTCGGGATGCCTTCGGGATTTGTTCGGGATGAATGCGATTATTCCATCGGCTTGATCATTTTCTCGATAAAGGCAATCTCATTCTCGGAGAGCTTGTACATGGTGTAGAGTTCATGAATGTGTATCAACAATCCATGTGCCGTTTAGGTTGCTGCCCATGCGCGACAGTAGAGCGGCTGGTTCCAGGGTAGCAATGTGTTTTCTCACCATGCGTTCCGACATGCAAACGGGCTGAATCCGAAGCTCCTGTTTGCTGTTTTCTTGTTTCGGGATGCCTTCGGGATTCGTTCGGGATGGGTTTACATTTAGGAGCTATGGGTGCTCACAGACAATCCATTTGCCGTTTTTGTTGCTGCTCATGCGTGACAGTAGACCGACTGATCAGAATCTGTTATATTAGGATATTTATCGTGAACTTTATCATGAACTTTATCGTGAACTTTATCGCAATACTCTGTTAATAATTACTGGCAGCCTAAGACCGCGTAGCCATATACTCAAATTTTAACGAACTATTGTTATCGTGAACTCTGTTCAATTCTTCTCCTTGATGACATTCTTCACCTCTGGTATTTCCCTGATGGGCGCAACGATGTTTTTGCAAAATTATCTTTCCTTGCCAGCGAAAGTGCGATAGAGCAAATTCAATGGCTGATGGTTCAATGCGGACTCTATCAGTTCTCCCAAGAACTCTGTTCCCTTCAGCAGATCATTGTGGTCAAAAGATACGATATTCTCTGTATTGGGCTTGACACCAAAACGGTATAGTAACGACATTGTCCAGTCTGACAAGACCGTTCATGTCGGCTTGTTGGTTAGCATGTGTTCTGTAAGCATCACCTTAATCCGATTTAGAGCTTGTTTCTCCATATTTTTGTCCTTATATAATCAATATGCAAAAATAAGGTTTTTTCTTCGGAAACGGACGCTTTTTATAAAAAAAACACTCCTCAAGCAAATAAATAGAAACAGACTACGCAGTCTTTTTGCGCTACACAGAAAAATCAGTGAAAACGATGAAAAAGCGCATTTTCATCTACCGCGCAAATAGGCTGCGTAGAAAATGGGAGATCAGTCGATGTCGATCAGTTGGAAATGCTTGTTGAAGGTGAATTCCATGCCATTGGCCAGTTCCACCTCATACTCCTTCTTGCTCATCTCCAGTTTCTTGACCGACTTTCCGGGATAGTGGAGGCGCAGGTAGCTTCGGATGGGGTAGGGGATCAGCTCCGCAGGCACCGAACCGCGCTTGCAGTCGATCTCTGTCAAATTGCCCCTTTTGTCAAACTCGAGTTTGGTGCCATTGCGCAGCACGACGTCATAGCTCTTGCCGGCTCCCGACTCCTTCTTGGCCAGCACCACTCTTTGGTGGCTGAAATGGCGCGTGATCACGGCCTGGGCCTTGGCGGGAAGCATGGCGACGGAGATGGGCTTGTCGTTGTCCACATGGGCAGAAATAGCGCAGGAGACGATGCAGCAGATGGCGATCATCAAAAATCTCATTGTTCTTTTCATAAACTTCAAATCTATTGTTTTATTATACCTATATACGGATCGTGCCGAGACACGATACACTGTTTTGGACGGCTAAGGGTCGCAATGGTTTAAGGCTGCGCTCCACCTTGACAGAAAAAAACCACCCCCGGGGACAGCGAGGGTGGTAATGGTCAGGTCATTGGGCTTGGCGTGTGGCAAGAAAGCGCTCCGCCTTGTGGAGGTCTTCGGGCGTGTCGATGCCGACGGTCTCGACATCGGTCAGTCCGACCTTGATCTTGTAGCCGTTTTGCAGCCAGCGCAGCTGCTCCAGGCTCTCCGCCAGTTCGAGCGACGACTGGGGCAGACGCGTGACCTCGCGCAGCACGTCGGCACGGTAGGCATAGAGGCCGATGTGCTTGAGGAAGGGGTAGGCCGCCAGCCACTCGCCCCGATCCTTGCCCCGGACGAAGGGGATGGGAGACCGGGAGAAGTAGAGGGCGAAGCCGTCGTTGTCGAGGACGATCTTGGGTGAGTTGGGATTATCCACGGCCTCGATGCTCTCGAAGCGCTTGCCGAGGGTGGCGATCTGCGTGGCGGGGTCGTCGAAGGCCTCCATCACCGTACGCAGTTGCGAGGGCTGGATGAAGGGTTCGTCGCCCTGGACATTGATGACGACGTCGGGGGATCCGCCGACCAGGTCGAGGGCCTCGCAGATGCGGTCGGTGCCGCTCTTGTGGTCGGATCGTGTCATGACGGCCTGGCCGCCAAACGCGGTGACGGCATCGTAGATGCGCTGGTCGTCGGTGGCGACATAGACGCGGTCGAGGACAGATCGTACCTGCTCATAGACGCGCTGGATGACGGGTTGGCCGCCCAGGATGGCGAGCGGCTTGCCCGGGAAGCGCGTAGAGGCGAAGCGCGCGGGGATGATGGCTATATACTCCATGGCGTGATTACTTGATGATGTGGAGCCACTTCAGCGGCTTCTTGACCAGTTCGCTGAGCTTGCTGTCCTTGTTCTTCTGCGGCAACGCATAGTCCTCGCGAATGTCGTACTTCGTGGAGTGGACAGGGGCCTGGTCGCCACCCTGCTTGCCACGGCCACGGCCGCGCTTGCGCGAACTCTTCTTCTTGCCCTTAGGGGCGTCGGCCAGGGACTGGGCCTGCTGACCGCCCTGCTGGCTGCCTTTCTGGCCTCCCTGCTGGCCTCCCTGCTGACCGCCGCCCTCGGTGCTCTTGTCCTTGCCACGGCCTCGGCCGCGGGATCTGCGTTCCTTCTGGTCCTTTCGTTCCTTTGGGTCCTTCTGGTCGCGGCTGGCGTCGCCCTGCTGCTGCGGCTGCTGATCGCGGGCCTCACGAGGCTCACGGCGCTGGCGGCCACGGCGCGGCTGCTTCTCCCTGGGCTGCTGGTCCTGGGGCTGCGCCTGCTGCTGGCCGTCCTTGGCCACGGACTGATCGGCCTTGTCGGCCTCACGGGGCTGCGGCTTGGCGGCCTTCTCGGCGCGCTGCTTGTTCTGGCGGTTGCGGCTCTTCTTGTCCTTGTGGCTCTGCTGGTCGCGGGCCTCGCGGCGGCGGCTCTTCGCACTCTTGCCCTTGGCGGGGCGCGCCGACTGGCTATATTCGGGTGCCTCGCCGACGTCCTCGGGCAGGGGTACCTTCTCCACCGTCTTCTCCAGGAACTTCTCTATCTGCTGGAAGTAGTACTGGTCCTGCTCGCTGACCAGCGTGATGGCCACGCCGTCGCGGTTGGCACGGGCCGTACGGCCGATACGGTGGACGTAGTCCTCGGCGTCGCGGGGCACGTCGAAGTTGATGACCATCGCGATGTCGTCGATGTCGATGCCGCGGGAGATGATGTCGGTGGCGACGATGACGTCGAGCTGGCCGCTCTTGAACTGGAACATCATCTCGTCGCGCTCGGCCTGGTCGAGGTCGGAGTGCATCTCGCCACAGTTGACCTTCATGCGCTTCAGCGAGGCGGCGATCTGCTTCACCTTCTGCTTGGAACCGGAGAAGATGATGACGCGGTTGAGGTCGCCGGCCTTGAAGATGTCCTTGAGGATCGCCATCTTCTGCGTCTCGTAGCAGACGTAGGCCTTCTGCTGGATCTTCTCGGCGGGCTTGCTCACGGCGAGCTTCACCTCGACGGGATTCTTGAGCAGCGTCTTGGCCAGGTCCTCGATCTTGTCGGGCATCGTGGCCGAGAACATGATGGTCTGGACGTTCTGCGGCAACTTGCGGGCGATGGTGAGGATGTCCTCGGAGAAGCCCATGTCGAGCATGCGATCGGCCTCGTCGAGGATGAAGAAGCTCACGCGCGAGAGATCGACGTTGCCCAGCGACATGTGGGAGATGAAGCGGCCGGGGGTGGCGATGACCACGTCGGCACCGAGGGAGAGGCTCTTGAGCTCCTGGTCGTAGCGGTTGCCGTCGTTGCCGCCATAGACGGCCACGCTCGACACGCCGTCGAGATGGTGGGCGAAGCCCTGCATGGCCTGGTCGATCTGCTGGGCCAGCTCGCGCGTCGGCGACATGATGACGCAGTTGATGGCGTCGGCAGGATAGCCGCCGTCGGCCAGCTTGGAGAGGATGGGGAGCAGGTAGGCTGCCGTCTTGCCCGTACCGGTCTGGGCGACACCCAGGATGTCGCGGCCTGCGAGGATGTGGGGGATGCAGCTTTCCTGTATGGGAGTGCACGTCTCGAACTGCATGTCGTCCAAGGCGTCGAGCACATAATCGTTCAAATCTAATTCGTCAAAATACATCTTTTCTGAAAGATAAAAATGGTGAGTGATACTACCTTGGCGCGTGCCTATAGCAGAAATAGGCTATGAAGGCAAAGATAAGGTTCGGAATCCATGCGGCCAGCACGGGGGGCGTGCCGGCATTGATGGCAAAGGTCGAGGAGACGGTCTGGAGCATGATGTAGCCGAAGCTCAGCCCCAGGCCGATACCCAGATAGAGGCCCATTCCTCCCTTTCGCTTTCGCGCCGAGAGCGAGAGTCCGATGATGGTGAGGATGAAGGAGGAGAAGGACATGGCGATGCGCTTGTGGAACTCCACCTCATACTGCACGACATTGCCCGAGCCGCGGCTCGTCTGCTTGGAGATGTAGTCGAGGAGCTCGGGCGAGGTGAAGGTCTCCTGCTGGCCCTTGGAATAGACCAGGTCGGTGGGTTCCATGAGGATGACCGTGTCCTTGACATCGCCGGTGACGATCCGCTCGCGCAGGCCGACCAGCGTGCGCGTCTTCCAGTTGGTGGCCTTCCAGTGGTACTTCGCGTCGGCGATCGTGTCGTACTGGATCTCCATGGCCGTCATGTGGCTGACCAGTTTCTTGCCCTCAAACTTGTCGAGGGAGAAGCCGTAGCCGCGCTTGTAGCGGTCGTCGTAGTGCTGGATGTAGGCCACCGTGCCCTTGCCCACCTGCAGCTGGACGTTCTCCGCCGAAGTGTTCTTCTTGGAGTTGCGGTAGAGCGACTCGAAGTTTTGGCGGATGACCGTGCCGTGGGGGATGACGAAGCTGTTGAGGTAGAAGGTGACGCTGGCGATGAGCACGCACGAGATCATGTAGGGGCGCATCAGCCGCCGGAAGGAGACGCCCGAGGAGAGCATCGCGATGATCTCGGAGTTGCCGGCCAACTTCGAGGTGAAGAAGATGACGGCAATGAACACGAAGAGCGGGGAGAAGAGGTTGGAGTAGTAGGGGATGAAGTTGGCGTAGTAGTCGAAGACGATGGCACGCCAGGGCGCATGGTACTTCGTAAACTTCGAGAGGTTCTCGTTGAAGTCGAAGACCAGGGCGATGGAGATGATCAGCACGATGGAGAATATGTAGGTGCCGATAAACTTCCGGATGATGTACCAGTCGAGACGACCGAAAAGGTGCTTGGGCGACAACTTGCGCAGCACACGCGCCACCCTGGCCCCCGCCCGGCGTATCGTCTCGGGCTGGGGCATCCTGCGCCTCATCTTGTCTATGGTCTCTCCCATCTGCATGTCGAAAAATTTGTTTTTTAAAGTCTGTCCTGCGAACGTAAAGGAGCCGGGCCTATATCCTCCGCCCGAGCTGGTCGATGACGGAAGACTTCCACTGGGTGAAGTCGCCCTGGAGGATGTGGGCCCTGGCGTCGGTGACGAGCCGCAGGTAGAAGGCGAGGTTGTGGATGCTGGCTATCTGCATCGCCAGCAGCTCGCCCGCCTTGAAGAGGTGGTGGAGGTAGGCCTTGGAGGTGATGCGGTCGATCTCGCAGCCCGTGGGGTCGAGGGGCGAGAAGTCGGCCTCCCACTTCTTGTTGCGCATGTTCATCGTGCCCTCGTAGGAGAAGAGCATGGCGTTGCGGCCGTTGCGCGTGGGCATCACGCAGTCGAACATATCGACACCGCGCTCTATGCCCTCCAGCAGGTTCTGGGGCGTGCCCACACCCATGAGGTAGCGCGGCTTGTCCTTGGGCAGGATGGCGTTGACGACCTCAATCATCTCGTACATCACCTCGGTGGGCTCGCCCACGGCCAGTCCGCCAATGGCATTGCCCTCGGCGCCCTTGTCGGCGACGTACTTAGCCGCCTCGCTGCGCAGGTCGGGATAGGTGCAGCCCTGGACGATGGGAAAGAGGGCCTGGGGGTAGCCGTAGAGGGGCTCGGTCTCGCGGAAACGCTTGAAGCAGCGGTCGAGCCAGCGCTGGGTAAGCCCAAGGCTGTTCTTGGCGTAGGCGTAGTCGCTCTTGCCCGGCGGACACTCGTCGAGCGCCATGATGATGTCGGCACCGATGACGCGCTCGATGTCCATCACGCGCTCGGGGGTGAAGATGTGCTTCGAGCCGTCGATGTGGGATCGAAACTCGCAGCCCTCCTCCGTGAGCTTGCGGATGCCCGTGAGGGAGAAGACCTGGAAGCCGCCGGAGTCGGTGAGGATCGGGCGGTCCCAGCCGTTGAAGCGATGGAGGCCACCAGCTGCCTGGAGCACCTCGCAGCCGGGGCGGAGGTAGAGGTGGTAGGTGTTGCCCAGGATGATCTGGGCCTTCACCTGCTCCTGGAGTTCGCGGAAGTGGACTCCCTTCACGCTGCCCACCGTGCCCACGGGCATGAAGATGGGGGTGAGGATCTCGCCATGGGCCGTCTGGATGCGGCCGGCCCGCGCGTCGCTGTAGGCGTCGGTGTACTGCAGTTCGAACGTCATTGGCCCTTCTCCTCCTTTTGATCCGCAGTTTCCTCGACGACGAGCTGAACGGGGTGGGCCACCAGTTCGTCGGTGAGGGCGAAGTCCCACACCTGCTGCACGTTCTCCACATAGTGGAAGGTGACGCCCTTGCGATAGATCTCGGGGATCTCCTCCACGTCGCGCTGATTCTCGGCACACATCACGATGTCGGTGATGCCGGCACGCTTGGCGGCGAGGATCTTCTCCTTGATGCCGCCGACGGGCAGCACCTTGCCGCGCAGCGTGATCTCGCCCGTCATGGCCGTGTTCTTGCGCACCTTGCGCTGGGTCAGCGCCGAGGCCAGGGAGGTGGCGATGGTGATGCCCGCAGAAGGGCCGTCCTTGGGCGTGGCGCCCTCCGGCACGTGGATATGGATGTTCCACTGGTCGAAGAGGCGGTAGTCAACGCCCAGGGCGTCGATATGGGCCTTGACGTACTCCAGGGCGATGACGGCGCTCTCCTTCATCACGTCGCCAAGATTGCCCGTGAGCGTCAGTTTGCCGGCCTTGCCCTTGGAGAGCGAGGTCTCGATGAAGAGGATCTCGCCGCCCACGCTGGTCCAGGCCAGGCCCGTCACCACGCCCGCGTAGTCGTTGCCCTGGTAGATGTCGCGGTAGAAGGGCGGTTTGCCCAGCAGGCCCGGCAGCATGTCGGGGGTGATCTTGTTGGAGGGCAGCTGGCCATCGGTGGCCTGGCGGAAGGCGAGCTTGCGCAGCGCCTTGTTGATCTGCTTCTCCAGCTGGCGCACGCCGCTCTCGCGGGTGTAGTTTTCGATGACCTTCTCCAGGGAGGCCTTCGTAAACTTCAGCTTGGGCTCCACCTGGTCGAGACCCGTGTTCTCCAGTTCGCGGGGGACGAGGTGGCGCTTGGCGATCTCTATCTTCTCCTCGGTGATGTAGCCGCTGACGGGAATCACCTCCATACGGTCCAGCAGCGGACGGGGGATGGTGTTGAGGTCGTTGGCCGTGGCGATGAATAGCACCTTGGAGAGGTCGTAGTCGGTGTCGAGGTAGTTGTCGTGGAAGGCGTTGTTCTGCTCCGGGTCGAGCACCTCCAGGAGGGCCGACGCGGGGTCGCCATTGACGGTGTTCTGCGTCACCTTGTCGATCTCGTCGAGGATGAAGACGGGGTTGGAGGAGCCAGCCTTGAGGATGCTCTTGATGATGCGTCCGGGCATGGCGCCGATATAGGTGCGGCGGTGGCCGCGCACCTCAGCCTCGTCGTGGAGGCCGCTCAGCGAGACGCGGACGTATTTTCTGCCCATGGCCTCGGCAACGCTCTTGCCCAGCGAGGTCTTGCCGACGCCCGGAGGACCGTAGAGGCAGAGGATGGGGGATTTCAGGTCGCCACGGAGGCGGAGCACGGCCATGTACTCCAGGATGCGCTCCTTCACCTTCTCCATGCCGTAGTGGTTGCGGTCGAGGACGCGCTGCGCACGCTTCAGGTCAAGGCGGTCCTTGGTATATACGCCCCACGGCAGCGAGACGAGCGTCTGCAGGTAGTTGAGCAGGACACTGTAGTCGGGCGACTGGGGATTGATATTGTCGAGCTTGGCGAGCTCCTTGGCAAAGAGCTTGCTCACCTCATCGGGCCAGGGCTTGAGGAAGGCCTTCTTCTTGAGCTCCCTCTTGTCCTCAGATTCGCCGCTGTCGCCCAGCTCCTCGCGGATGTTCTTGATCTGCTGGTGGAGGAAGTACTCCTTCTGCTGCTCGTCGATGTCGGCGCGCGTCTTGTTCTGGATGTTCTTCTTGATGTGCAAGAACTGGGTTTCGCGGTTGAGAACCTTCAACAACTTGAACAGTCGCAGCTTCATGTTGTCCTCCTCCAGCAGCATGATCTTGTCGTAAATGTTGCTGACGATGTTGGAGGCGACGAAATTGACGATGGAGAGGTGGTTGCTGATGTTCTGCAGGGCGACCATCGCCTCGTTGGGGATGTCGTCGTTCATCTTCACATAGATCTCGACGCCCTGACGCAGGCCTTCCACGGCCGCGGCAAACTCCTTGTCGTCTTCTGCGGGGAAGACCTCAGGGATCATCTCCGTCTCGGCGGTAAAGAAGTTGTTGGCGTCGTCGAGCGACTTGAGACGGCAGCGCGCCGAGGCGATCACGATGGCCGAATGCTCATTGTTGGATCCGGGCACCTCAAACTCCTTGACGAGCTTGGCATAGACGCCCACTTCGAAGAGGTCCTCCTGGATGGGGTAGTCCACGCTGGCGTCTTTCTGTGCGAACACGGCAAAGGTCTGGTCGGGATGATCGCGGAGGTAATCCAGCAGCTTCAAACTCGGCTGGCGCCCGATGAGAATCGGGGTCATGACGCCGGGGAAGGGGATCAGATTGCGGGTGATGAGGACGGGGATGGGACCATCCACGGAACCGACCTCCTTGGCCAGCGCCGAGGGGTCGCCGTCGTAGTCCGACAACATCATCCGTATCGTTGTATTTTGCTTCATTATCTTATTGTCTTCTGTGTTTTGGCGTGCAAAGGTACAAAGAAAATTCCTATTTCATGGAAAAATCCGTGCGAAACCTTGACTTTGCCCGCACAATGCGGCATTAGGTTGGCCGCAAGGCAGGCAATGGGGTGGCTGCAAGCGCGGGCGACAGGCTGGCCGCGCGCGTGGGACAGAATCCACAAGGCAGGCGATGGGCTCAGTCTAAAGTCTGATCACCTGCTTCACGCCCTTGACCGTGCGCAGCTTCTTGATCAGCAGGTTGAGCTTCGACTTGTCGTCGAGCTGCACGACAAGATTGCCCGAGAACAGGCCGTCATGGGAGTCGATATTGATGGATCGCATCACTATCTTCTCGTCCTTGCTGATGATGTTGGTGATGTTGCTGACGATGCCGATGTCGTCGTTGCCGATGACGCGCAGCGTGATGTCGTAGTGGGAACTGCCCTTGCCGCTCCACTGCGCACGGACGATGCGGTAGCCGAAGCGGCGCTGCATCTCGGCGGCGTTGGGGCAGTCGGCACGGTGGATCTTGATGCCGCCATTGACGGTGACGAAGCCAAACACCTTGTCGCCATAGATGGGGTGGCAGCAGCGGGCGAGCGAGAAGTCGATGCCCTTGAGGCTCTTGTCGATGATGAGTACGTCGTCGTTCTTCTTGGCCTCGGTGGTGGCGGGGTGGGCATACTCGAAGTTTTCCGCGCTCTCGGCCTCGCGCTCCTTGACCTGGCTCTGGTCGACCAGGGCCTGGTATTCGTCGAGGACGCGGGTGGGGTCGAGGCGGCCTTCGGCGATCTGGTGGTAGAAGTCGCTCTGCTCCTTGAAGCCCATCTTGCGGATGAGGTGGGCGACGGTGGCCTCGTCGTAGTCGAGCTTCTTGTTCTTGAGGCGGCGCTCCAGCAGCTCCTTGGCGTAGAGGCCCTGCTTCTGGCGTGTCTCCTTGAGCGAGAGGCGCAACTTGGCGCGGGCACGGGAGGTGACGAGGATGCGCAGCCACTCCGGCTTCGGAGTCTGGTTGCTGGCCGTCAGGATCTCGACCGTGTCGCCACTGTGGAGGGGCGTGCGGAAGGAGACATTCTTGCCGTTGACCTTGCCGCCGACGCAGGTGTCGCCGACGCGCGAGTGGATATGGTAGGCGAAGTCGAGCACGGTGGCTCCCTTGGGAAACTTCAGCAGGTCGCCCTTCGGGGTGAAGGCATAGACCTCGTCCTCGTAGAGGTCGAGCTTGAACTGGTCCATCACCTCCAGGTTGTCGCCTGCCTCCAGGGCGGTGCGGATCGAGGCGAGCCACTCCTCCATGCCGCCGCCGTCGGCCTTCACGCCCTTGTAGCGCCAGTGGGCGGCGAGCCCGTGCTCGGCCACCTCGTCCATGCGCTCGGTGCGGATCTGCACCTCCACCCACTTCTGCTCAGGACCGAGCACGGTGATGTGGAGACACTCGTAGCCATTGGACTTCGGCACGCTGATCCAGTCGCGCAGGCGCTTCGGGTTGGGCTGGTACATGTCGGTGACGATGGAGTAGGCCTGCCAACACTGCATCTTCTCCTTCTCCAGCGGGGAGTCGAGGATGATGCGGATGGCAAAGAGGTCGTAGATGCCATCGACACCACACTTCTGCTTCTTCATCTTCTGCCAAATGGAGTGGATCGACTTGGTGCGGCCCTTGATATGAAATTTGAGTCCGGCCTCGGTGAGGTGCTTGCTCACCGGACCGATGAAGCGCTCGATGTAGGCGTCGCGGGAACGCTTCGTGGCGTTGAGTTTCTCCTTGATCAGATAGTAGGCGTCGTGCTCGAGATACTTCAGCGAGAGGTCCTCCAGCTCGCTCTTGAGCTGGTAGAGGCCCAGTTTGTGGGCCAAGGGGGCGTAGAGGTAACTGGCCTCCTCGGCCACCTCGTGCTGCGCCTCCTTGTTGGGCGTGTCGCGTATCTGGCGCATCAGGCAGACGCGGTCGGCGATCATGATGAGCACCACGCGCATGTCCTCGGCGAAGGAGAGGAGCAGGTTGCGGAAGTTCTCGCTCTCCACAATGGGAGTCTTGCTGTAAAGCTCCTGGACGCGGACGAGGCCCTGGAGGATCGTCGCCACGCCCTCGCCGAAGTCCTTGCGCGCCAGCGTCGTGTCATAGTGGCCGCGAAGCACGCTCTCGTAGAGCATGATGGCCAGCAGACTGTCACGGCGCAGACCGATGTCGCCGACGGCCACCTTCGCCGTCATCAAAGCCTTGAGGACGGGATTGAGGCCGAAGCGGTCGCGCTCGATGTGGCGAGCCTCGATCTCAGAATGGATATGGGTGCGCAGACGCTCCACGTCAGTACCGGTCAGGGTGTCGTTGAGCATCTCGTGAATCTCCTTAGTAAGTGCCTCGCAGGCGTGCTTTTCTTCCTCGGTGAAAACGAATTTTTCTTCCATTGGCTGACGTTGCTTTGATGAATGATGCTACAAAGTTACGAAATTTCATCTGAATATTTCCCGATTTAAGAAAAAGTAAGTATATTTGTGCATTGGTTAGAGGACAACAAATAGACCACCTTATTTATAATATTAATATCGCAAAAGGATATGCTGACACAACAAGACTTGCAACAGATTGCTGCCAAGGGCATTGCCGAAGAGCAGCTGCAGAAGCAGATGGATGATTTCAAGCGCGGATTCCCCTTTCTGAGGCTCGACTCCGCAGTCACCGTGGGTCATGGCATCCTGGCACCGACGGACGCCGAGCGCGAGGAGTACATCCGCCAGTGGGACGCCTACAAGGCCGGGAAGCACCGGGTGACGAAGTTTGTACCCGCCTCGGGTGCTGCCAGCCGCATGTTCAAGAATTTGTTCGCCTTCCTCGACGCCGACTACGACGCCCCGCAGACGAGTTTCGAACACGAGTTTTTCGACCACATCCACCAGTTTGCCTTCTTCTCCGAGCTCGACGCTGCCTGCCTGAAGAATGAGGGCAAGGGAATCGACGACCTGCTGGCCGCGGGAGGACACAAGGCCGTCGTGGCCAACCTGCTGGAGGAGCGCGGCCTCAACTACGGCCAACTGCCGAAGGGCTTGCTCCGCTTCCACCGCTATGAGGACGGGGCGCGCACGGCCATGGAGGAGCATCTCGTGGAGGGCGCACGCTACGCCAGCACCAACGGCGAGGCCCACATCCACTTCACAGTCTCGCACGAGCACCTGCCTTTGTTCAAGGCGGAGGTGGAGAAGCGGGTAGGGAAGTATGCGGAGAAGTATCAGGTGCGCTACGACATCTCCTTCTCGGAGCAGAAACCGAGCACGGACACCGTGGCAGCCAATCCCGACAACTCGCTCTTCCGCAACGAAGACGGGTCGCTTTTGTTCAGACCGGGTGGACACGGCGCGCTCATCGAGAACCTCAACGACCTGGAGGCCGACGTGGTCTTCATCAAGAACATCGACAACGTGGTGCCCGACCGATTGAAGGAGGACACCGTCACCTACAAGGCGCTGCTGGGTGGCGTCCTCGTGGCGCTGCAGGAGCGCGTCTTCGACTATCTTAGATCGCTCGACGAGGCAACGCCGACGAAGGAGAAACTGGCCGAGATGGAAGACTTCCTGGAGCACACGCTCTGGTGTTTGCCACCGAAGGAGAAGGCGGGATGGAGCGACCAGAAGCGTGCCGACTACCTGCACCGCAAGTTGCACCGACCGATCCGCGTCTGTGGTATGGTGAAGAATGTGGGTGAGCCCGGCGGAGGCCCGTTCCTCGCCTACAACCAGGACGGCACGGTGAGCCTGCAGATCCTGGAGTCGAGCCAAATCGACAAGAGCTACGAGGCCTACCAGCGGATGTTCTCCGAGGGTACGCATTTCAATCCCGTGGACCTCGTCTGTGGCGTCATCGATTACAAGGGCGTGGCGTTCGACCTCCCGAAGTTTGTGGATCCCTCCACGGGCTTCATCAGCACGAAGAGCAAGAACGGACGCGAACTAAAGGCCCTGGAGCTCCCGGGACTGTGGAATGGCGCGATGAGCGACTGGAACACGGTCTTCGTCGAAGTGCCGCTCTCTACGTTCAATCCCGTCAAGACGGTCAACGACCTGCTCCGCGAGCAGCATCAGTAGGCCGAGACCTGGCCAGCCAACCATATTCATGGGAGGACGGTCTGCCTACGACAACGGTAGGCAGAGGGCCTGGCCAAGACGCTCGATAGATCTACCTAATATAGGTATAAATACAAGCACAAGTATAAGCACGAATATAAGTACAAGAAAAAGTACGAGTACAAGAAAAAGTACGAGAAAAGCCGCTGAATGGTCAGCGGCTTTTCTCCTGACTTCGTCACTTTTTTAAGACATGCTTGTAAATGCTTGATAATCAAGAATTATTCTTGTTGCATTGGGTGACGCGCAAAAAGACGGGTAAAATAACAAACTCGACCCCCTATACGAGAAAAGACCTGATTTTTTGCATTCTTGCCAAGAAATATTAGATGATTTGTATTTCTTGGGTGACACGATGACGAAGTCAGGAAAAAGTACGAGTACAAGAAAAAGTACGAGAAAAGCCGCTGAATGGTCAGCGGCTTTTCTCGTTATAATGCAATTTACTTGCGATGGTTCGTTTTCTTGATTATCCGAAGTTATCGTACATGATGCTCTCCGGCTCCACACCGAGACTGTCGAGATAGTCGGTGACGGTCTTGATGAGCATGGGAGGACCGCAGAGGTAGTACTCGCAATCCTCGGGAGCGTCGTGATCCTTCAGATAGGTGTCGCGGATGCAGTTGACGGCGAAGCCCGTGTAGTACTTCACACCCAGCTCGTCGGCCTTCGGATCCTGACGGTCGAGGGAGAGGTGCATGTGGAAGTTGGGGAACTCCTTCTCCAGCTCCCAGAAGTCCTCCAGGAAGAAGGCCTCGGTCAGCGAGCGCGCGCCATAGAAGAAGTGCATCTCGCGATCGGTGCAGTGGAGCGTCTTCGTCATGTGCATGATCTGGGCGCGGAGCGGAGCCATACCAGCACCACCACCAATCCAGATCATCTCGCGCTTAGACTCGAAGTTGGGATGGAAGTCGCCGTAGGGACCCGACATCATCACCTTGTCGCCAGGCTTCAAGGAGAAGATGTAGCTGGAACCGATACCGGTCGGCACATCCTGGAATCCTACCTCGGGACGCGGCTTGAACGGCGTCGTGGCGATACGCACCGTCAGGGTGATGATGTCGCCCTCGGCGGGATAGTTGGCCATGGAGTAGGCGCGGATCGTGGGCTCGGGGTTGTGAGCCTTCAGCGAGAAGATGTTGAAGTTCTTCCATGCGCCCATGTAGTCCTCGCCGATGTCGTTCTTGTCGAAATCCTTGTCGTAGTCGATGCAGTCGTAGGCAGGGATCTTGATCTGGGCGTAGGAACCCGGCACGAAGTCCATGTGCTCGCCCGGGGGCAGGGCCACCTTGAACTCCTTGATGAAGGAGGAGACGTTCTTGTTGGAAAGCACGGTGCACTCCCACTCCTTGACGCCCATCACAGACTCGGGCACCTTGACACTCATGTCGCCCTTGACCTTGCACTGGCAACCCAGGCGCCAGTTCTCCTTGATCTGCTTGCGCGTGAAGTGGGGACGCTCAGAGTCGAGGATCTCGCCACCACCGCTGAGCACCTGCAGCTTGCACTGTCCGCAGCTGGCCTTTCCGCCACAAGCGGAGGGCAGGTAGATGCCGTTCTCGTTGAGCGTGGCCATGATGCTCGATCCCTGATCGACGTTCAGCTGCTTGTCGCCATTGATCGTGATGGTCACTTTTCCGCTCGGGCTAAGAAACTTCTTGGCCAAGAGCAGGATGACAACCAACAGGAGTATTACCGCAAGGAACACTCCTACACTGCTGATAATGAAATTGATATCCATACGGTAATATTAAATTTTAAGTCCTGAGAAGCACATCATGGCCAATGCCATGAGGCCGACGGTGATAAATGTGATGCCGAGACCCTGCAGGGGCTTGGGCACGTCGCAGTACTCCATCTTCTCGCGGATAGCACCCATCGAGGCGATGGCGAGCATCCAGCCCAGTCCTGAGCCGAAGGCGAAGGAAATGGCGTCCCAGACGTTGCCGATGTACTGTGAGGAGGCGGGGTCGAGACCGATGCGCTGCTGCATGAAGAGCGAACCACCCATGATGGCGCAGTTCACGGCGATCAGCGGCAGGAAGATACCCAGCGCGCCATAGAGCGACGGGGAATACTTCTCGACGGCCATCTCCACGATCTGGACGATACCTGCGATGACGGCGATGAAGAGAATGAAACTCAGGAAGCCCAGGCCCAGCGGGTCGAGCACCTTCGTCTGAAGGAGATAGTTGACGGGCAGCGTGACCACCAGCACGAAGGTGACGGCGGCACCGAGTCCCACCGAGGTCTTCACGTTCTTGGAAACGGCAAGGAACGAGCACATGCCGAGGAAGAAGGCGAATACCATGTTGTCCACGAAGATGGACCGGAAAAATAGACTGATTATATGTTCCATAACTTATATCTCCTCCTTAATTGTTCTCCTTGTAGAAATAGGCACGGTGTACCCAGATGACGCATCCCACGAGGATGAGGGCCGTAGCCGACATGGTCATCATACCATTGTTCATGTAGCCAGCCTGATAGACGCTCTCGGGGATGAGCTGGAAGCCCAGCAGCGATCCGCGGCCGAAGAACTCGCGCACGCCACCGACGATGACGAGGATGAGCGCGTAGCCCAGTCCGTTGCCGACGCCGTCGAGGAACGAGGGCCAAGGCTTGTTGGTCATGGCAAAGGCCTCCAGACGACCCATGAGGATACAGTTGGTGATGATCAGACCGACATAGACGGAGAGCTGCACGCTCACGTCGTAGGCGAAGGCCTTGAGCACCTGGTTGACCACCGTCACCAGCGCGGCAACGACCACCAGCTGCACGATGATACGGATGCGGTTGGGAATGGTGTTGCGGATGATGGAGATGATCGTATTGGAAAATGCCGTGATGATTGTTACGGCAAGGCCCATGACGATAGCCGGCTTCAGCTGCGAAGTGACGGCCAAGGCGGAGCAAATACCCAGCACCTGAACCAAGACAGGGTTGTCAAGGTTGAAGGGATTGGTCAGAGCCTCTTTGTTTTGTTTACTGAATAAAGCCATCTTTTCTTACTTAGCATTAAAGAATTTAACATAGGGCTGCAGGCCACCTTTCTCGGCTTTGAGCATGTCGGCCACACCGTTGGAGGTGATGGTGGCACCCGTCACGCAGTCCACCTGCGTCTTGGGGTCGGTGACCTTCTTCTCCACGGAGAGAGCGACGTGGTCGCGGTCGCCGTTGGCGAAGAGCTCCTTGCCCTTGAACAGGTCCTGCCACTTCTTGCTGTCCTTGATCTCGGCACCCAAGCCGGCAGTCTCGCCCTCATGGTTGAAGTAGGCGCCAAAGACGGTCGTCTTGTCGCCATTGACGGCGATGAAACCGCTGATGGGGCCCCAGAGGCCGTTGCCATAGACGGGGATGACATACTTCGTCTCGCCATCCACCTTGCAGCGGAAGACGACGAGCTTGCCGTCCTTGGCCTCGGCGGAGTTGAGGTGCTGGAAACCAGCCTCCGTGCCGCCCTGCTTGCCAGCCTCGACCACGTTGCCGTTGGCGTCGATCATGTCGTCGGCCTCGACGAGGTTCTGCCAGAGCTTGGCAGCCTCCTCATTGGTCATGTCGCGGTCCTGGTTGAGCGCATAGAGGATCTGCTTCTGTGTGTCGAGCATCACGTTGGCATCCTGCTGCGGCTTCAAAGCCTGATAGACGGATGCGAGCATCAATGCCACGACCACAACGAGGACGACCGAATAGATGATGGTGTATGAATTGGTGTTTGTTTTCATCTTTCTTTCCTCCTTACTTATTGGTTAGCATTCTTTTGCGCCCCACGCTTGCTGCGGCGGCTGATGTTGCGGTCCACCACGCAGTAGTCGATCAGCGGAGCAAACATGTTGCCGAAGAGGATGGCGAGCATCATGCCCTCGGGGTAGCCGGGGTTCATCACGCGCACCACAACGGCCATGATGCCGATGAGCGCACCATAGACCCACTTACCACTCTCGGTACGGGCCGAGGTGACAGGGTCGGTGGCCATGAAGACGGCACCGAAGCAGAAACCGCCGAGCACGATGTGCTCATACCAGGGGATGCTGCTCATGCCCAGCTGCTCGAAGACCACGGCCATCAGACCGCCGCCGAGGAACACGCTCAGCATGGTCTTCCAGGAGGCAATGCCCGTCCACAGCAGGATCACGGCGCCAATGGCGATGGCGATGACGGAGGTCTCGCCCATGGATCCCGGGATGAGACCGATGATCATGTCGTTGAAGCTGGCGGACACGTCGGCGTGCTGAGCGATCTCACCCAGCGGAGTGGCCATCGTGTAGCCGTCGGGGGCCTTGAAACCCATACCCAAGATCGGCTCCGTGGCCACCCAGATGGTGTCGCCAGTCATGCTGCTGGGGTAGGAGAAGAAAAGGAACGCACGCGCGAGGAGCGCGGGGTTGAAGACGTTCATACCCGTACCACCGAAGATCTCCTTGCCGATGACGACGGCGAAGGCAACGGCCAGGGCCAGGATCCACAACGGCGTGGAGACGGGGATGATCAGCGGAATCAGGATACCGGAGACGAGGTAGCCCTCCTGGATCTCCTCGCCCTTGTACTGGGCCCAGGCAAACTCGATGCCGAGACCGACAATATAGCTGACGAGAATCTTGGGCAGCATGGCAGCGAAGCCATAGAGGAACATACCCATGAACGAAGCCTCGGCCAGCTTGCCTGCGGCCACGGCGTTCTGGTATCCGATGTTGTACATTCCGAAGAGCATGGCGGGCAACAATGCGATGACCACAAAGCTCATGATGCGCTTCGAGTCGATAGCGTCGTGGATGGAGACACCGCTCTTGGATGTCGTGTGCGGCACATAAAGGAATGTGTCGAAACCATCATAGACACTACGGAAAGCGTGGAGCTTGCCGCCCTCCTCGAAGTTCGGACGTATCTTGTCGAGATAATTTCTAAGACTCATATCTGTAACTTTCTTGTTTAAGCATTTTCTTTACGGAGGATATCAAGACCCTGACGCACAATCTGTTGCAGAGGCAGCTTCGAGCTATCCACAAACTCGGCCAGCGCGAAGTCCTCCGGGCTCACCTCGTAGATGCCCAACTGCTCCTGCTTGTCGATGTTGCCCGTGATGATAGCCTTGACAAGGTACTCACCATAGATGTCCATCGGCAGCACGCGGTCGTACTCACCACTCATGATCATGCGGCGCTCGCCACCCTTGATGCGCGCGTCGAGCGTGTACTCCTTCTTGCCCTGCAACCATGAGAAGTAGCTGCGAGAGGTGGAGAACGTGTTGGCACGCGGCATAATCCAACCGGCCAGCTCATCGACGTCGTCGCCCTCGGGGATGGCACAGACCTCGGAGGTGTGTGCGCCCAATACGCTCTCGTCGTTGGCGATGCGGCCCGTGAGCGGGTTGCCGTTGAGCAGACGCACATGGCGGTCGCTCTTCACGTTGCCGTCAATGATCTCCTTCAGCGGCGTGCCGACCAAAGCCTCGACATAGGCGGGAGACTTGATCTCGCTGCCTGCCACGGCTACCATGCGGCGCAGATCGACTTTGCCCGTGTTGAACAGGCGACCGAAGAAGAGCACGGCCGTGGGATCGACCGTCCAGACCGTCTCGCCCTTGTTGACCGGGTCAAGGTGGTTCACCTGCACACCGACGTTGCCGGCAGGACAGGGACCGTCGAAGACCGTCACCTCAGCGTTCTTCGCACCAAGCAGCGCCTGGGAGGTCTGCTGAGCGCCCACGCCAAGATGCACGCGCGCGATGCGCGACAAAGCCGTGATACCAGCCTGGAAGTCCTTCTCCTGGCCCTTCAGCTCCAGCTCGAAGTCGCCCTGCAGCGGCTTGTCGCGGAGGGCGGAGACAAAGATGGCCTTCGGCATCGTGTCGGGAGTGGTGGAGACGGCATAGGGAAGCTGGTCGATGTAGCCGAAGAGACCAGCCTCAAGCAAGGCCTTGACAACGGCAGCTCCATCGAGCTTCGAGGGATCCTTCACACCAAATTCGGCATACTCCTGCTGGGCGTCGGCCTTCACCGTGACGCGGAGCACCTTGCGGCGATCACCACGCACAACAGCCGTCACAGTTCCGCTGACTGGGGACGCAAAGCCCACCTCAGGGAAACGCTTGTTGACAAACAATGCGTCGCCCGCACGGACATGGTCGCCCTCCTTGACGGCCACCTTCGGCGTCACACCAACGAAATCGTCGGGCACGAGCGAGTACTCTGCCGACGGCTTCAAGCGGGTAACGGTCTCTGCGGCACGTCCTTTCAGACGGATGTCCAAGCCCTTACGTAGCTTAATTGTTTCTGACATAGTTGAATCTAGATTGTTATGTAATTTCTTTTGTTCAAACCTCGTTTTGTAATTTTCGTGCAAAATTAACTATTTTCAGCCGATTACGGAAAGTTTTTGCGGAAAACTTTCAAGCGATTTGGGTTTTGTGTGGCAGATGGAGGAAAAAGGACGGGATAAAGGCACAATATTTTGCACGGAACGCCGTTCTGATAGGTATGAAAATGACGAGTTTGCGGCTCATGCTCTTAGCCGCCCCCTTGGCCGTCCTATCCCTGGCGGCCTGTAGCGACGACGATTCCTTCTCGGCGTCGCCCGACCACCGGCTGGCCTTCTCTGCCGACACGGTAAGTCTCGACACGACCTTCTCCCGCGTGCCCACCACGACCCGCACCTTCTGGGTCTATAACCGATCGGGCGACGGCCTGCGATGCACCAGCGTCCGCCTGCGCAAGGGCAATCAGACGGGCTTCCGCGTCAATGTCGATGGAATGTACCTCGGACAGGCCAGCGGCTATCAGGTCGGCGGCGTGGAACTGCGCAAGAACGACTCGCTGCGCGTCTTCGTAGAGCTGACCTCTGCCGACACCCATTCCGAGGTGCCGGAACTGCTGGAGGACGACCTGGTCTTCACCCTGGAGAGTGGGGTGGAGCAGAAGGTCAACCTACGGGCTTGGTCCTGGGACGCCACCCTACTGGATGGTTTAAAGATAAGTCGTGACACGCTGATACAGAGCACAAGACCCATCGTGGTTAAAGGAAACATAGAGGTGGATAGCGCCGCCACGCTCACCATCGGAGCGGGCACGACACTCTACTTCTCCAACCATGCTGGCATAGACGTCTATGGCACGCTGCGCGCCGAGGGAACGCCCGAGGCCAACGTCACGCTGCGCGGCGACCGTATCGACCGCATGTTCGACTACCTGCCCTACGACCGCGTCTCGGGACAGTGGCAGGGCATACGGCTCCACGCCTCTTCTTTCGACAACGAGATCCAATATACCGACCTCCACTCGGCCTACAACGGCATCGTCTGCGACTCCTCCGCGGCCGACCGCACCAAACTCCGCCTCTATAACAGTACGGTGCACAACTGCCAGGGCTATGGCCTCTATGCCGTGGGGTGTCAGCTCGACCTCTACAACACGCAGGTCACCAATGCTTCCATCGACTGCGTCTCCATCACGGGAGGCAGCGTGGTGATGCGCCATTGCACCCTGGCGCAGTTCTTCCCCTTCGATCTTGGAAAGCCCGTGGGCGTGGCGCTCCGCTTCGGCGACCGCTACGAGGGCGACGTGACGATACCGCTGACGCGATTTGACATCTTCAACACCATCGTCACGGGCTACTCCGACGACGAGATCATGGGCAATTTCTCCGACGTGGAGACGGCGACCTACTTGTTCGACCACTGTCTGCTGCGCACCGGAGAACCCGAGACGATCGACGAGGCCCACTACAAGGGGGTGATCTGGGAGAACGTCAAGGACACGACGGCCTTCGGGCGAAAGAACTTCGTCAAGATCGACTATGACAAGCAGTACTTCGACTTCCACCTCGACAGCGTCTCCCACGCCATCGACTCGGCGGCGGTTTCGCCAGAGGGATGGGGACGCACCGACCGCGACGGACTGCCCCGCGACGAGCGGCCCGACATCGGATGCTTCGAATATCGGAAGCCTGCAGAGCAATAGGAGCAGTCTCCCGTGCTGCTGGTGCGGGAGACTGCCAACGCTGTTTGACGCAGGAAGTTCAGCCGTTTTCAGGCTTTAAACTGAAAATTCCGTCCTTTTTCTTTGTCAATTGGAAAAATCGTAGTATCTTTGCACCCGCTTTGAAGCTGAAAGCATTCGGGGTGTAGCGCAGCCCGGTAGCGCTCCTGGTTTGGGACCAGGTGGTCGCAGGTTCGAATCCTGTCGCCCCGACCGAAGAGAGAGTCAGATTAACCCGTTTAATCTGGCTTTTTTCTTTTTCAGAACCCAAGGCGCTCCCTGCTACAGTCTTTTGTATATATAAGCCTATACTATTCAATGAAGAAAAAGCCAGTTGTTTTTTCAACAAGGCAAACAACAACCAAGGCGATTGTTTTAAAAGACAAGGCAATTGTTTGAAAGACAAGGCAATTATTTTAAAGACAAGGCGAATATTTCACAAGATATATACTTTTACTTTAAAAACAAGATGAATATGAAAAGATGGTTGCTTGCGATGGTCCTCGTGGTCTCGGTATTGTCGGTGTGGGGCAAGGCTGCTGCGCCGACACGGTCACGTTTGCCGGAAGAATAGAGAATGCTGAGTATCAGGTGTGGATCGAGATGGACTTCTACCACAACGACGTCGTCACGCCCGGACAGGAGATCTTCGGCCAGGTGCCGGGCTACTTCGGGGCGAAGCGCGACACGCGCAAGTGGATCTTCGTCGACGCGGAGGTCAAGGGCAAGCAGGCCCGCCTCGTCATCACCAACGACTATGGCAGCGAGGACCTGGAGGCCCGACTGACGCTGGAGCGCGACGGCACCTATACGCTGGAGCGCCTGAAAGGGAGCACGATGAAAATCGTCGTGGGAGGCAAATGGGTGAACATCCCGAAGAAACTGACATTCAAGCGCCCTGTCGCCACCAAGCCCGCAGCATAGGCAAAGAAGAGGTTGGCAGAGTAGGAACAACCGTAGGCAAAGGAGCGAATGGCGGAGTAGGAACAGCCGTAGGCAAAGGAGTAGGTTGACAGAGTAGGAGCAGTCGTAGACGAAGGAGCGGGCGTTATTCCTTTCCCAGTTCTATGACCGTCATCTCGGGCCATGCGCCCAGCCTGAAGGGGAACGACCCGCCCAGTCCGAGCGACACGTAGAGCCACTGCGTTCCCTTGTGGTAAAGGCCTCCCCACTCCTTGAAGGCAAAGCGGGCCAGGCTCAACGGACCGATTCGCACCTGCGCGCCATGGGTGTGGCCAGCGAGGGTCAGCGCAATGTCTTTTCTTCCTACCACCTCGGCGCGCCAATGGTTGGGGTCGTGGGAGAGGAGGATCGTAAACGTGTCCGGCTCCAGTCCCCGAACCGCCTTCTCGAGGTCTCCCCGGACGGGGAATGGAGGTCTGCCGATATTCTCCACACCCGCTATGGCGATACGATCGTTGCCGCGCTGGAGGATTCGGTGCTCGTCGAGGAGCAGCGTCCATCCGACGTTGCGGACAACTTGTCCCAGCTGGTGGAAGTTGCGGTCGTGGTATCCCGTCCGTCGCTTCGGCCCATACTTGCAATAGTCGTGGTTGCCCAGGATGGCGAAGACGCCGTCGGGAGCCTGGAGCATGGCCAGGTCGTGGCGATAGGGAACGGCCTCGCGCGCCACCTTGTTGACCAAGTCGCCCGTGAAGACCACCAGGTCGGCCTCCTGCTGGTTGGCCGTCTCGATGACGCGGCGCACAAAGGGGTTGTGGCGACCGAACGTGCCGAGATGGAAGTCGGAGAGGTGGAGAAGGCGATAGCCGTCGAAGGCGGCGGGAAGAGTAGGGAAACAGATCCTCACCTGTCTCACCTTCAGTCGGCGCCAGCCCAGCGTCAGTCCGTAGATGGCCAAGAGCTCGGCCGTGACGGCGGCGAGAAGACCCACCCAGGGTGTGATAATCTGGAAGAGAAGGAAGCAGATCTTGGGCACGACGAAGCAGAGGATGCAGCCGTTGAGCGTGCGCGCGGCAAGGCCGTGGCGAAACTCAAACACCAGGGCCAGCCAGGCTGCGGTCAGCAGGGTGGTGGGGAGAAACCACAGAATGCTCACGAGCAAAGGCACCTCTCTGAGGTAGAGGCTCCATATCGATACGTCGGGGAGCAAGGCGGTGAGGAGTATGACGATCAGAAACCGTTTCATATTGTCTTTTCCTTTCTTGTTTATAGAGGTTGTCTTCGCTATTCGTTTTGAGGATGTAAAATTACAAAAAATATTTCAATCTACGGCATAAAACCGAAATTATTTCGACCTGTACGGTTGAAACGGGCTGAAAGCCCAACAGACCATAGCCCAGGGCATCGCCCTGGGTATAATAGCAATCAACAAGACGCCCTGCAAGGGCAAAAGAATTGTTTATAGCCTGCTTCTTTAAAGCTTTTGCCCTTTCAGGGCGACAGGTTGGTGTTCATAATTACCCAGGGCGTCGCCCTGGGCTAGGAACTTCTGCCCTTTACCTTTCCCTTCGGCCGGTGACCGTTGGTTCAGGGCGTATTGGGTAATTTCAACCGTACAAGCCTGCATTGTTTTATGGTATCGTCCTGACGACTGCGAAAAATCCAAAACGGCGAAGTGGAAAGATGAAAACGTAAGGTGTAAGGTGTAAGGTTGCAAGTTCCCGAGGACGGTTCACATACGCCTTGTATGTGGATTCTCTTTTTTTACTCCATTTCTATCGCAACGCTCGCAGCGTACAGACAAGAAAGCCCCACGACTTTCGTCGCAGGGCAGTATGATTTTTCCCACAAAAATGTTGCGCCTATCCGAGATACTTCATCAGTACGCGGGCGTTGCCGCTCTCGCGGATCTTCTCGATAGCCTTCTCGCGGATCTGCCGTACGCGTTCTCGCGTCAGTCCCATCTCCGTGCCGATCTCCTCCAGTCCCTTCTCGTGGCATCCGATACCGAAGCACTCCGTCACGATCGTGATCTCGCGGTCTTTGAGGGTCTTCTTCAGCACGGCCTTGAGGTCGTCGCTCATCGACTCGAAATCGACGCTGCGGTCGGTACGGCTGTCCTCGCCGCCTGAGAGCATGTCGGCCATGGAGTTGTCGTCGTCGTCACTAAACGGCGCGTCGATACTCATGTGGTGGTTGTCGGCATTCTGGCTCTGGCGGATGCGGCTCTCGTCGATGCCCGTCAGCTCCGAAAGCTCATGGATGGACGGACGGCGGTTGTGCTGCTGGATGAACTCGTTGGTCACCTGGTTGATCTTGGAGATCGCCGACACCTGGTTGAGCGGCAAGCGGACGATGCGACTCTGCTCGGCGATGGCCTGCAGGATGCTCTGGCGAATCCACCATACGGCATAGGAGATAAACTTAAAGCCGCGGGTCTCGTCAAACTTCTCAGCTGCCTTGACCAGGCCGATGTTGCCCTCGTCGATCAAATCGGTCAGCGAGAGACCTTGGTGCTGATACTGCTTGGCTACGGACACGACAAAACGCAAGTTGGCTTTAATCAACTTTTCCTTGGCGCGCTCACCCTTTCTGCCGCCCTTGTGAATCTCCTGCGCAAGTTCTATCTCCTCATCGACGGTGATCATGGGCTCGCGGCCAATCTCTACGAGGTACTTGTCGAGTGCTTCACTGGAGCGGTTGGTGATGCTCTTTTGAATTTTAAGTTGTCTCATGTATTATTTATTTCCCCTTCCTTTTTACCTGATTACTATTGGCGCTATTTCCCCAATATCCATAAAAGGCTCGCAAAGTTACACATTTTTCTTCGATTAGGAGGGGCGAACGACGAGGGTTTAAGAATTTTTGGCTAAATAATACGTCAAATTAAGCAATGTTATAACACAAACATTGCTTCTCGCCCACGAAAGGGCAGGCCAGCCGCGAGGAAAGCCTACTCGTAGATAGTGGGGTCGGGGAGGCCTGCCAGCACAAACGCCTCATGGCGTTCGACGCACGTGCCACACTTGCCACAATGCACGTTTCCGCCCTTGTAGCAGCTCCATGTTTCGGCGTAGTCGATGCCCAGTTGTGCGCCCCGCTTCACGATCTCCGTCTTCGTCAGTTGGGTGTAGGGCGCCACAACCTCCACGCCGACATAGGTTCCGGCCTGCGTGGCGTCGCTGATGGCCCGTATGAATCCAGGGCGGCAGTCGGGGTAGATGGCGTGGTCGCCACCATGATTGGCTATGAGCACCTTCTTCAGTTCGTGGCTCTCGGCAATGCCCGCCGCGATGGAAAGCATGATGCCATTGCGGAAGGGCACCACGGTGGAGCGCATGTTGTCGTCCGCATAGTGGCCCTCGGGAATGTCTTTGGCTCCCGAGAGGAGCGAACTCTTGAAATAGTCGTGCATGAAAGCCAGGGGTATCGTGATATGCTTGATACCCAAGCGTTCGCAGTGCAGACGGGCGAAGGGAATCTCCCGCGCATTGTGGTTGGCACCATAGTCGAACGAGATCGCCAGCGCTATCTCCTCCGCCTTGTCATAGAGCAGCGTGATGGAGTCGAGTCCACCACTCACAATAATCACAGAATCTTTCATCGCCTGCAAAGGTAGTGCAAATCGAAGACAATACAAAAAGAATCTCGTTCTTTTTTATTGTTGAGATGCAGCCTACCTTATTTAAAGGTAGTGCAAATCGAAGACAATACAAAAAGAATCCCATTCTTTTTTATTGTTGAGATGCAGCCTACCTTATCCAAAGGTAGTGCAAATCGAAGACAATACAAAAAGAATCTCGTTCTTTTTTATTGTTGAGACGCAGCCAACCTTGTTTAAGTAGCGCAAATCGAAGACTGAGTATGGAAAACAACAAATACAACTTTTACAACAAGTAACAACGCGCTACGCGAGTCAAAATCTTGCTGCAAGGTAAACAACAAGAACAACGCTTCGCGAGGACACCCGAGGACACCCAATATATAGGGTGCAAAATGAAAAGAATAAAAGAAGAGGATAAAAAAAGAGACTGCCGCAAAGCAATCTCTTGTCGAAGTGGGTGGTGATGGATTCGAACCACCGAAGCTAGAAGCAGCAGATTTACAGTCTGCCCCATTTGGCCACTCTGGAAACCACCCGTGCTTTTGATTGGAAAAGCGATTGGTGGGCGTTGACGGATTCGAACCGCCGACCCTCTGCTTGTAAGGCAGATGCTCTAAACCAACTGAGCTAAACGCCCGCTTGTTTTCAAAAGCGGGTGCAAAGTTACACGTTTTATCCGATACCACCAAATTTTTCTCTTAGTTTTGTTTAAAAATTAACATCCTTTAAAACACGACTCCATACATAGAGTTATCAGGAAATCCGCCCCCTTGGGGGCTTGTAGTCGAATTATGGCAATAATTATTCAATATACTTTGGACGGGTCAGACTTTTTCAGTAACTTTGCACTCGGTTAACATATAGTGTTATGAATTTAAAAGTTCGTCTGGCCGCAATGAACTTCCTTGAGTTCGCTGCATGGGGCGCCTATCTTACGTCGATGGGCACGTATTTGGTCACGATCGGCATGGCCACGCAGATCGGTTGGTTCTATGCCATTCAAGGAATCGTCTCCATCTTCATGCCCGCCTTGATGGGTATCGTCGCTGACCGCTGGATACCCGCCCAGCGCCTGTTGGGATACTGCCACCTGCTGGCCGGTCTACTGATGCTCGCCACCGCCTATGCGGGGCAGCAGGGGCTCCACGACCTCCTCTTCCCGATCTACGCCCTCTCCGTAGCCTTCTACATGCCCACGCTCGCTCTGAGCAACTCCGTGGCCTACAACGGCCTGACACAGGCCGGGATGGACACCGTCAAGCATTTCCCGCCCATCCGCGTCTTCGGCACCATCGGTTTCATCTGTACGATGTGGCTGGTCGATGTGCTGGGGTTCCAGGCCAACCAAAACCAGTTTGTGGCCTCCGCCGCGGTCAGCCTCCTCCTCTTCCTCTACACTTTCACGCTGCCCCATTGCCCCGTGGTCAAGAGCGGCGAGAAGAAGTCGGTCGCCGACGCCCTCGGACTGCGCGCCTTCGCCCTGCTCAAACAGAAGAAGATGGCCATTTTCTTCTGCTTCTCGATGCTCCTGGGCGTGAGTCTGCAGATCACCAACGGCTTCGCCAACCCCTTTATCACCTCTTTTAAAGACATACCCCAGTACGCCGACACCTTCGGCGTCAACCATGCCAATATGCTCATCTCGCTCTCCCAGATCAGCGAGACCTGCTGCATCCTCCTCATCCCCTTCTTTATGAAGCGCTACGGCATCAAGAACGTCATGATCATCGCCATGATGGCCTGGGTGTTGCGCTTCGGCCTCTTCGCCCTGGGCAATCCTGGCAGTGGCGTGTGGATGTTCATTCTCTCGATGATCGTCTATGGCGTGGCCTTCGACTTCTTCAACATCTCCGGATCGCTCTTTGTCGAGCAGAACACGGACACGAAGCAGCGAAGTTCCGCCCAAGGACTGTTTATGCTGATGACCAATGGTATCGGCGCGACTATTGGCACACTCTCCGCCCAGGCGGTGGTCAACGCCTACACCGTCGATGGCGTGACGCAGTGGGCCGCGTGCTGGTACGTCTTCGCAGGCTACGCCCTCGTGGTGGCCGTCGCCTTTGCGCTGATATTCCGACCCAAAACAAAAAAGCACAATGAAGAATAACCCAAAAGATATCGCCCGCGTCAACAACATGCTGACGGACTGTGTTGAACTGAAGTTGCACGACGTGGTCTGCATCGTGGGCGCCGACGAACTCCGCCTGATGATCCTCACCGACTCCGTGGGCAAACGACAACTCTCCGCCATCTGCGACCGCGCGGTGGAAAAGGAACTCGTGTTTCGCATGCACAAGACCGACTGCCAGGACGCCTGCCCGAGGTGCTCTGCTCCCCTGATGCCCGGACTGTGTCGCGACGACTACGCGCTCTATGTCTATGACATCACGGACGGGACGTATCACGTACACCTCGTCAACCGCAGGACGGCGGAAGAGACCGAGATCCGCATCACCGACGCCGTCCTCCTCTCGATGGTCGCCAACATCCCCCTGCTCACCAGCCATGCGTTCTTCGAGAAACAGGCCCTGCCGTTTGACCAAGCCAAGGGCAAGCTCAGAATGCCGGTCAACGCTATGACCACCGAGCAGCTCCGCGAGCAAATCAAGCGAGCCGTGGCGGACGAGTACTACGAGGACGCCGCCAACATCAAAAAGGAACTGGAGAAGCGCAGCAAGGAGCAAGGTTCCAAGGAGGACCCACAATGAGAGAAGCCCGATACTTCTATGTGCCCCAGGCGGGACAGCGCGACGAGCTGCCCAGCGAGGAGGCACGCCACGCCGTGCGCGTGCTGCGGCTGGTGGAGGGAGACGAGATCTTCCTCATCGACGGCGCAGGCAGTTTTCTGCGCTGCACCATCACGCTGGCGGCACCCCACCACTGCGCCTACCGCGTGGAGGAGACGCAGGCCCAGCAGCCCACGTGGCGCGGCCGCATCCATCTGGCTATTGCCCCGACCAAGGACATGGGACGCATGGAGTGGATGGCGGAGAAGGCCACCGAGGTGGGATGGGACGAGGTGAGCTTCCTCGACACGCAGTTTTCGGAAGCGCAGGTCGCTCCGTGCCGACCGCATCGACAAGATCGTCGTGGCGGCCATGAAGCAGAGCCGCAAGGCGTGGAAGCCCGTGGTCAACGAGATGGCCTCCTTCCGCGCGTTCGTCGATGCCCACCAGGAGGGCCGGCGCTTCATCTGCCATTGCTACCCCGAGATAGTGCGCCAGGACTTCTTCGAAGCTATCACCGCGCCGCAGGGCGACGCCGCAGGCGCCTCCGACGACATCACCGTACTCGTGGGTCCCGAGGGCGACTTCTCCGTAGAGGAGGTGCGCTACGCCCTGGACCGGGGCTATGAGAGCGTGAGCCTGGGCAAGAGCCGTCTGCGCACGGAGACGGCAGGACTGACGGCCGTCGTGATGGCCCAGCTGGCCCGCCGCAGGTAGCGCGCCCACGAGCAGCGGCAAGACAAAGAAAACAAACAGACCATTCAAGAGAGTCTTACTATAAAACCTTATTTAATTTAACTGATTATGCAAAAAAGACTGTTTACCCTCGTTGTGATGCTGACGGCGATCTTCGCCTCGGCACTCGCACAAGTGACGACATCCGGCATCAGCGGAAAGGTCCTTTCCGCCGGCGACGACGTCATTGGTGCAACTGTCACGGCTACCCACAAGCCGTCGGGCACCGTCTATCGCGCAGTGACCAACATCGATGGACGCTTCTCCATCCAAGGTATGCGTGTGGGCGGCCCCTACACCGTGGAGGTCTCCTACATCGGCATGGAGACCAAGAAGTTTGAGAATGTCAGCCTCACCCTGGGTGAGACGGAGGACCTCTCCTGCTCGCTCTCCAACAACTCCAAGGAGCTGGAGGAGGTCGTCGTCACGGGCCAGGCTGGCGTAGATGCCACCAAGACGGGAGCGGCGCAGAGCATCAACGCTCGCCGCATCAGCGAGATGCCTACGGTGAGCCACAGCATCGCCGACATCGCGCGCATGAACCCGCAGATCACGACCAACGGACAGAGCGGAGCCATGTCGTTTGCCGGTACGAACAACCGCTACAACGCCTTCCAGATTGACGGCGCGATGAACAACGACATGTTTGGTCTGACCGCCAACGGCAGCAACGGCGGCCAAGCGGGCGCCCAGCCAGTCTCCATGGAGACGGTGGAGCAGATCCAGATCAACGTCGCCCCGTTTGACGTTCGCCAGAGCGGATTCACCGGCGGCGCCATCAACGCCATCACCAAGAGTGGTACCAACGAGTTCCACGGATCGGCCTATCTCTACGGCAACAACGAGAAGCTGGTGGGCCGCCACTACAAGCTGCCCGGTGGCAAGTATGCCGATCCCTATTCCGACGAGAGCGAGTCGATGTTTGGCTTCACCCTCGGCGGTCCGATCCTGAAGAACAAACTCTTCTTCTTCGCCAACTTCGAACGCTCCTACAAGTCCTATCCCAACGAGTACGGACTGGGAACGCCCGACTCCAAGGTCGATGCCGACAAGGCCACGAGCATTCTCAACGCCATCAAGGACCTGGCGCAGCGACAGGGCATCAACTACAACGGACAGTATGACAGTTCCGACTCCGACACCTGGAGCAACAAGGCTGGCTTCAAGATCGACTGGAACATCAACGACTTCAACAAGTTTATGGTGCGCTGGAGCTATGTCAACGCCTCCACCCTCAACGGCAGAGGCGGCATCTCGACGCTCAACACCATCGACCACCTCTATCGCTTCAAGTCCAACACCAACACGGTGACGGCAGAGTTGCAGTCGCGCCTCTCGCCCGTCCTGAGCAACGAGGCCCGTCTGAGCTACGTCGGCGTGCGCGACAAGCGCACCTCGGGAGCCGCCTTCCCCTCCATCACCATCAAGAACGTGGGCAACGGAACGGTCAATATCGGCAACGAGTATAGCTCCATGGCCAACGGCCTCGACCAGGACGTCTGGACGCTGGAGGACAACCTCACCTGGTACAAGGGCAACCACACCCTCACCTTCGGTACGCACAACGAGCTCTACAGCTTCGACAACCTCTTCATCCAGAATCTCTACGGAAGCTACAACTTCCTGAGTGCCGACGACTTCTTCACCTACTACAACGGCGTCCTGGACGGCACGGGCATGTACACCGACAGCAAGGGCCATCTCAACCCCATCGGCACGCTCATCAACACCTACAACTTCGGACGCGCCAACGTCGCCGTCACGGGCGACCCGAGATGGAGCTCCGCCTTCTCGGCAGGACAGATCGGCTTCTACGCACAGGACAAGTGGAACGTCAACCGCAACTTCCAGCTGACCTACGGCATGCGCTTCGACATCCCGCTCTTCTTCGACACGCCGACGGAGAACGCACCGTTCAACGACTGGGCCTACGCCAACGGCTATGACCTCAAGACCAACCGCAAGTTGGCCTCCAAGCTCATGGTGAGCCCGCGCCTCGGATTCCGTTGGGACATCGCCGGCGACAAGCGCTACATCCTTCGTGGTGGCGCCGGCATCTTCACGGGCCGCATCCCCTTCGTATGGCTGAGCAACAACTTTACCAACACGGGCGTCCAGATGGAGAGCTACTACGTCAAGAACAACAAGGACGTGAACCTCATCCTCGACCCGAACCGCCAGTCGGAGAACGCCGAGAACCTCAAGGCCAGCGGCAGCCAGGTCATCAACGTCTTCGACAAGGACTTCAAGTTTGCACAGAACTTCCGACTCAACCTCGGATTCGACTTCGAGGCCCTGGGTATCAACTGGACCGCTGAGGCCATCTACTCCAAGACCCTCAACGACGTCTATTACCAGAACATCGCCTACAAGGAGAGCGGCAAGACGCTCGCCGACGAGACGGGCCTCGCCTGGGACGACCGTCCTCTCTATGAGCGCGCATCGAAGGGCACGCCGTTCAACAACATCTACGTGCTCCGCAACACCAGCAAGGGCTACACCTACAACCTCTCGCTCAAGGCCGAGAAGCACTTCAACTTCGGTCTCGACCTCATGGCAAGCTACAGCTTCACGAAGTCGAAAAGCGTGGGTAGCCCCACGTCTTCCGTGGCACAGAGCAACTGGCGCAACACCCACACCTACCGCCAGAGCAACCATCCGGAGCTGGCCAACAGCGCCTTCAATATCCCGCACGTGCTGAAGGCTTCCGCTTTCTACCACATCGACTACGGACGCAACAAGATGTTCACCACCACCGTGGGTCTGATCTACCAGGGATCGAGCGGATCGCCCTACTCTATGCTCTACAGCGGCGACATCAACGGCGATGGTGCCACGAGCAACGACCTCTTCTTCATTCCGACAGACGAGCAGATCGACCAGATGCCGTTCAAGGCCACGAAGGCGCTCTCAGCAGACCAGCAGCGCGCCAACCTCAAGACGTGGCTGGCCAACACGCCCTACCTGCGCGACCACCGCGGCGAGTACTACAAGCGCTACGCCGACAACCTGCCGTTTGAGAGCCACTTCGACCTGCACGTAGCCCAGAAGTTCAACCTCAAGGTGGGAACCTACGTCCACTCGCTGGAGCTCTCGCTCGACATCATGAACGTAGGCAACTTGCTCAACAAGGACTGGGGCCGCACCTACAGCAGCTCATACGTCAGCGAGTTTATGTCGCCCGTCACCTACAACAAGGGTGAGTATCAGTTCCTGAAGGATGCCGACTATATACTCAAGTATCCGAGCACGTACTACAGCCGCTGGCGCGGACAGATCGGACTGAAATACACGTTCTAAAACAGAAGTTCCTATCATCTGACCTTCAAGGCTCACACGCGATGGGCCTTGGAGGTCATTTTTCTAACTATACAACAAGCACAACAATAGTATGATCATAGACTTTGAGAAAATAGCCGAGGCCCACATCGAGGGCTTCAAGGGAGGTGAGGGCAAACTCGACACGCGCAACTACGTCGATGACCGCGCCCGCATCATGTACTCCACGCTTCGCCCGGGCGCCCGGTCCGGAGAGCACCGCCACGAGGGCACCTTTGAGGTGATCTACGTGCTGAGCGGCGAACTGACCTTCTGCTACGACGGTCAGGAGGAGGTCTGCCGCGTGGGACAGGCTCACTACTGCCCCGAGGGACACACCCACGCCTTCGAGAATCGCACCGACCACGACGCGCTCTACCTCGCCATCGTCCCCACCTTGGGATAGGCGAAAAAGGGGCAGAAAGACAAAAAGACCGAAATGATAGGAAATTCTTTGGCGTTTTGAGTGGAAAATGCTAACTTTGCAAAGAAATATCAATTATACCTATTATATATATGTATAGAACAAACACATGTGGAGAGCTTCGTCTGGAGGACGCAGGCCGCCAGGTGATGCTGGCAGGATGGGTGCAGCGCGTGCGCAAGATGGGAGGAATGACCTTCGTTGACCTGCGCGACCGCTACGGCATCACCCAGCTGGCATTCAACGAGGCCGTCAACGCGCCGCTTTGCGAAGAGGCCAATAAGTTGGGACGCGAGTATTGCATTCAGATAAAGGGTGTCGTCAACGAACGCCAGAGCAAGAACAACAAGATACCTACGGGCGACATCGAGATCGTCGTCGATGAGCTCAGCGTGCTCAGCCCGTCGCTCACGCCGCCGTTCACCATCGAGGACAATACGGATGGTGGCGACGACCTGCGCATGAAGTATCGCTACCTCGACCTGCGCCGTCCGGCGGTGCGCCGCAATTTGGAATTGCGCCACCGCATGACCATCCTGATCCGCAACTTCCTCGACCAGCAAAACTTCATCGAGGTGGAGACGCCGATCCTCATCGGGTCCACGCCCGAGGGCGCACGCGACTTTGTCGTGCCTTCGCGCATGAACCCAGGACAGTTCTACGCGCTCCCGCAGAGCCCGCAGACGCTCAAGCAGCTGCTCATGGTGGCTGGCTTCGACCGCTACTTCCAGATAGCGAAGTGCTTCCGCGACGAGGACCTGCGCGCCGACCGCCAGCCGGAGTTTACGCAGATCGACTGCGAGATGTCGTTTGTGGACCAGGAGGATGTGCTCCAGTTGTTTGAGGAGATGGCCCGCGTGCTCTTCCGCGAGGTGAGAGGCGTGGAGCTTCCGAAACTGGAGCGGATGACCTGGCACGAGGCTATGCGCCGCTTCGGCAGCGACAAGCCCGACCTGCGCTTCGGCATGGAGTTTGTGGAGCTCATGGACGACCTCAAGGGCACGGGCAGCTTCTCCGTCTTCGACGAGGCAGCCTACATCGGCGGTATCGTCGTGCCGGGCTGCGCCGACTACAGCCGCAAGCAGCTCAACGAGCTGACCGACTTCGTCAAGCGCCCGCAGATCGGAGCCAAGGGCCTGGTCTTCATCAAGTATAATGCCGACGGCACGGTGAAGAGCAGCATCGACAAGTTCTACACGCCCGAGCAGCTCGCCAAGGTCAAGGAGACCACGGGAGCCAAGGACGGCGACCTCGTGCTCATCCTCTCGGGCGACAACGCCAACAAGACGCGTATCCAGCTCTGCTCGCTCCGTCTGGAGATGGGCAACCGCCTCGGACTGCGAGACAAGAATGTCTTCAAATGCCTGTGGATCATCGATTTCCCGCTCTTCGAGTGGAGCGACGAGGAGCAGCGCCTCATGGCCACCCACCATCCCTTCACCATGCCCAACCCCGACGATCTCCCGCTCCTGGACGAGCATCCGGAGCAGGTGCGCGCCAAGGCCTACGACTTCGTCTGCAACGGCATCGAGGTGGGCGGCGGTTCGCTCCGTATCCACGACACGCAGCTGCAGGAGAAGATGTTTGAGGTGCTCGGATTCACGCCCGAGCGCGCCGAGGCGCAGTTTGGCTTCCTGATGAATGCTTTCAAGTATGGAGCACCGCCCCATGCCGGACTGGCCTTCGGTCTCGACCGCTTCGTCAGCATCATGGCCGGACTCGACTCCATCCGCGACTGCATCGCCTTCCCGAAGAACAACAGCGGACGCGACGTGATGCTCGACGCACCCTCGGAGATCGACGACAAGCAGCTGGACGAACTCCAAATCAAGGTGGAGCTCAAAGCATAATTTTCTTTGACGTAGGTCAAGAAATAACCATTCCTCCCTCGACGGCAGCGCGTTGTAACAGTCTTTTCGCCTTATTGCTTTTGCATTTAGAGAATAAAACTGTAACTTTGTAACCGACATCGGTCAATAGGTTATACTCAAATCATTGAGAGATTTATTTTAAGTGTAAAAAGAAGTATGGAAACAAAGAAGGTAACAACAAAGACTACCGCCACGAAAGCCGCGGCAGCCAAGAGGACGACCGCCAGAAAGGCGTGCGCCCGCAAGAGTAGCGAAGTGGCTATCAATGCTCAGAATATCGGTTTCAAGGCTGGCGACGTTTACAACGCACTCGCCGCTGCCGACAAGGCATTGAGCGTGGAGGAGATCGCCAAGGCGGCACAGATCAGCGCCAACGAGGTGCTGGTCGGCTTGGGATGGCTCTTCAAGGAGGGCAAGGTCGCAGGACAAGAGGACAACAAAGTGGTTCTTGCATAAGCCATCAATTAGAAGAAATACTTCAAAGGGAGGTCTGTGGGCGAAGGCTTATAGGGCTCCCTTTTCTTTTCTTCCTGCGCTGCGTTTTCTTCCTACGCTACCGTTTCTTCCTACGCTCCTTGCGGCCTCGTCCACATCGACCCGCAGGAGGAAGGCAGCCACCTGCCAAACACCAACATCTATCACAGACAGCATAGACCTATAACATGAAATACGACCGACTCATCATAGAGATTCTGATGGAGGCTGGCAGCGACGGCCTGACGGTCAGAAAGGTTTCCCGCCATGTCTTCAATGCGGTCAACGGCCTGTTCGACGAAGCCGACATCGAGGCGGTCCACAAGCTGGTGCGGGCTTTTCTGCAGCGCCACAGCAAGGGGGCGAGTCCTGCGCTGGACCGCCCGAAGCACGGCAGCTATGCGCTCAACCGCAGGACGGCGGCAGGACGGGCACTGATAGAGCGCCTGCTGAACGAAGAAACGGATCAGCCCAAGCCGCAGGGCAGCGTCCAGGAACTCTCGATACCCTTCGACGACGACTTTTTCGCCGCTGAATAAGGCCGCTGAGGGAGCCAACTGCCTCCTGGCAGCGGTCCAAAACTTGAACAAACAGATATTTTCCTGTCATTTTTCAAAAAAATGGGCGTCAACAAGGTGGCGTATCATTTTTTCTTCGTATATTTGCGCTTTATTAATAAAATAAAGAACGCTAATCTTACATTGTATGGCAAGAAGTAACAATCACCTTGTAATTATGGCTGGAGGCGTGGGCAGTCGCTTCTGGCCGATGAGCACAACCGAGCATCCTAAACAGTTTATTGACGTGTTGGGCACGGGCAGAACCATGATTCAAATGGCTTTCGATCGCTTCGACGGCGTGGTGGAGGCCAAGAACATGTGGGTCGTCACAAACAAGTGCTACCGCGACCAGGTGCACGAGCAGCTGCCCGAGATTCCGGAGAGCCACATCCTCTGCGAGCCGTGCCGGCGCAACACCGCGCCGTGTATCGCCTATGTGAGCTGGCGAATCAAGGACGAGGACCCGAAGGCCAACATCGTCGTGGCACCCAGCGACCACCTGGTGGTGGACATTGCCGAGTTTAAGCGCGTGGTGGCAAGCTGCCTCGACTTCACCTCCGGCACCGACGCCATCGTCACCCTCGGCATGAAGGCCACGCGCCCCGAGACGGGCTACGGTTACATCCAGGCCGATCTATCGCTCGCCTCGCCCCGCAATAGGGAGATATTCCGCGTCGATCAGTTTCACGAGAAGCCGAAGCGCGAGGTGGCGGAGACCTACCTGAAAGAGAAAAACTTCTTCTGGAACGCGGGCATCTTCATTTGGAGCGCAGCCACCATCGTCAATGCCTTCCGCGTCTATCAGCCCAACATAGCCAAGATCTTCGACCGCATACGCCCCATGCTCGGCACACCCGACGAGCAGCGCATCATCGACGAGGTCTATCCGCAGTGCGAGAACATCTCCGTCGACTACGCCATCATGGAGAAGGCGGAGGAGATCTTCGTCTGCCCCTCCGACTTCGGATGGAGCGACCTCGGCACCTGGGGCAGCCTGCTCCTGCAGACGCCCAAGGACGTCTATGGCAACGCCGTGATCGGACAGAACGTGCAGCTCTACGACAGCCACAACTGCATCGTCCATACGCTCGAAGAGAAGCGCGTGGTGATAGAGGGCCTCGACGGCTACATCGTGGCGGAAAACGACGACACGCTCCTCATCTGCAAACTGTCGGAGGAACAACGCATCCGACAGTTCTCGGAGGAGTTGTAATACGCAACGCAAACAAGGAGGTGGGCGCTACCTGTGGAGGATCGCAGGATAGGGCCCACTTTGGCCTCTACGAGGCATAGGATAACTCTGCAGGGGCCTGCTGCGGCGGCCGCTTGCGGACATCAACTAAAAAAGCGATTATCAAATGGAAAAGAAAGTGGCCCTCATCACGGGCATCACGGGTCAGGACGGTTCGTTCCTGGCCGAGTTTTTGATTGGAAAGGGGTATGAGGTGCATGGATTGTTGCGCCGCAGCTCCTCTTTCAACACAGGACGCATCGAGCACCTCTATCTGGACGAATGGGTGCGCGACATGAAGCAGAAGCGACTGGTGGACCTCCACTGGGCGGACATGACCGACTCCTCGTCGCTCATCCGCATCATCGGCGAGACCAAGCCGACGGAGATCTACAACCTGGCCGCACAAAGCCATGTCAAGGTGAGTTTCGACGTGCCGGAATACACCGCCGAGACCGACGCCGTCGGCGTACTGCGACTGCTCGAAGCCGTCCGTATCTGCGGACTGGAGAAGACGTGCCGCATCTACCAGGCGTCCACCTCCGAGCTCTACGGACAGGTGCAGGAGGTGCCTCAGCGCGAGACCACGCCTTTCTATCCGCGAAGCCCCTATGGTGTGGCGAAGCTCTACGGCTATTGGATCGTGAAGAACTACCGCGAGTCCTACGGGCTCTATTGCTGCAACGGCATCCTCTTCAACCACGAGAGCGAGCGGCGCGGAGAAAACTTCGTGACAAGAAAAATCACCCTGGCGGCCAGCCGCATCGCACAGGGATTCCAGGACAAACTCTATCTCGGCAATCTCAATGCCCTCCGCGACTGGGGCTACGCCAAGGACTACATCGAGTGTATGTGGCTCATCCTCCAGCAGGAGCAACCCGAGGACTTCGTCATCGCCACGGGCGAATACCACACCGTGCGCGACTTTGCCACGCTGGCCTTCCACCATGCGGGTATCGAACTGGAATGGCAGGGCGAGGGCCTCAACGAGAAGGGCATAGACCGCGCCACGGGCCGCGTGTTGGTGGAGGTGGACCCGAAGTATTTCCGCCCGGCCGAGGTAGAGCAGCTGCTTGGCGACCCGACGAAGGCAAAGGAGAAACTGGGATGGAACCCGCACAAGACCTCGTTCGAAGAACTGGTGCGCATCATGGTGGAGCACGACATGCGCTTCGTGCGCAAACTCTATCTCAAGGCACAGATGCCGGAGTAGGATACTGCCAAGCCAAAGGAGTAGGATGCTGTCAAGCCAAAAGTAAAAACGCTATAACGAAGAAAAGAATTATGCTGGATAAAAATACCAAGATTTATATCGCCGGCCACCGTGGACTGGTCGGTTCTGCCATTTGGAAGAACCTGGAGAACCGAGGCTACCACAACCTCGTGGGACGAACCCATGCCGAGCTCGACCTCGCGGACCAGCGGGCCGTGGAGGAGTTTTTCAAGGCCGAACGCCCCGAGGCGGTCGTGCTCGCGGCTGCCTTCGTGGGTGGCATCATGGCCAACTCGCTCTACCGCGCCGACTTCATCATGCAGAACTTGAAGATGCAGTGCAACGTCATCGACTGTGCCTATCGCTACAAGGTGAAGAAGCTGCTCTTCCTCGGATCTACCTGCATCTATCCGAAGAATGCGCCGCAGCCGATGGGGGAGGACGCGCTGCTCACCTCGCCGCTGGAATATACCAACGAGGAGTATGCCATCGCCAAGATAGCAGGACTGAAGATGTGCGAGAGCTACAACCTCCAGTATGGCACCAACTACATCGCCGTGATGCCGACCAACCTCTATGGGCCCAACGACAACTTCCACCTGGAGAACAGCCACGTGCTTCCGGCCATGATGCGCAAGTTCTATCTGGCCAAATGCCTGCACGAGAACGACTGGGAGGCCGTGCGCCACGACATGGAGAAGCGGCCTATCAACCCGCCCACCACGCTTGCCAAGACGATCGGCGAGGGCAACGTGGGAGGACAGGATTCGGAGGATCGCATCCTCGCCGCCCTCCGGTTTTTCGGCATAGAGGCCAACCGGGTGACGCTCTGGGGCGACGGAACGCCGCTGCGCGAGTTTCTGTGGAGCGAGGACATGGCCGACGCCAGCGTCTATCTCTTGCTCAATGTCGATTTCAAGGACATCATTGGCATAGAGAAATACTCCAGCGTCTTCTACGGGTCGCGAACGGACGGCGCGGTCGATCGCAACAACTCCGAGGGACGAGGGGGCGCCATCCCGGCCTTGGGGGAGATACGCAACTGCCATATCAACGTCGGAACGGGCAAGGAACTGACCATCCGCGCGCTGGCCAAACTGGTGGCGCGCACCGTCGGATTCAAAGGTACTATCGTCTGGGACTGCGACAAACCCAACGGCACGCCGCGTAAGCTGATCGACGTCTCGAAGCTCCATAGCCTGGGATGGCAACATCGTGTGGAGATAGAGGAGGGTGTGGCCCAGCTCTACGACTGGTATCGCCACGCGTAATAAAAAAAAAGATAAAAAAGCATAAAAAGTAGCAGGAGTAGGCAGGCAACGCGTCCCCGCCTGCTCCTGCCATTTTGCATTTTGACGACTGCGAAAGGCCAAAATGGCGAAGTGGAAAAATGAAAACGTAAGGTGTAAGGTGTAAGGTGTAAGGTCGCAGAGGTGCAGGGTCACAGGGATGCAAGATCGCAGGGCTACAGGGTGCAGGGACGAATCGCATATCTTTGTGTACAATATTTTTACCCATTTTTCTATCAAATCGCTCCCGATTCCTAATGGTTTCCGCCGACTGAGCATGAGGAAAACACTTCCTTTTGAGACCTTGAAGCCTCACATGTTGATAGCGACATGACAGGCTTCGTCTGTCGTAAACTGACTGTTCTGCTGCTTGTAGATCTCGACAAAGGGCATTTTGGAGGCATTCGAAAGACATCCGAGAGACATCCGAGAGACATTCGAGAGGCATTTTTAGCTTCATTTGACGGCAAAACTGCAAAAAAGACGTGTGAACAGGGGAATTTTCACGATAAAAGCCTTCTTTGTGGAATGAACGAAAAGAGAGGGCGTTTTTCGAATAAAAGAGGGTAGTGTGTTTAGATTTATCTGTCAATGAGATAGTTACAACTTGTTTGCTCTATTTTTCATGACTCTCCCGAAAAAGGCTTCCAATGGCACTAAAAGTGGGTCGGATGGTTGTTTTACTGCTTTAGCGACTGCCGCAGGGCATGTTTTGGCTTGTCGATGGCGTCAATCGACCCCACAAAGTTACGCATTTATTTCGGACTGTCTTCACTCCCTCTTGGTTTTTTGAGTTGGAACAGAGCGGGGGGAGGGACTCACTTGATTTGTTAACGAAAGTGAAATATAAGGAACAGGGAGGAGAAGAAGAGGAGTGGAGAGTTCTTGAATCGGTTGTAAACTATTGGTTGTTAGCGATTTATAATCAGTTCTTTTAAGCAACAGATCATTTATTAGGGGCTCCATTGGACCTTACACCTTACACCTTACACCTTACGTTTTCATATTTTGAACCAGGGGGGAAGTGGGGTAAAAAGAGTTCAAAGAAATAGTATATATAATATTAATATTATATATACTATTTCTTTGACCCCGACCACGAATCCATTTCAAAAACGTAAGGTGTAAGGTGTAAGGTGTAAGGATGTAAGGTGGGTCATCGCGTCCACCTTACATCCTTACACCTTACGTTCTTACGTTTTCATTTTCCACTTCTTCGCCCAGTATGATTTTCCAAATATGCTAAACTGTAAAGTATATTCGGACTGTTGTTCTATGGTTCACATAGCTTTGCTATGTGCAGTTTTCTGCAAGATGAAAAAAGTTAGAAAATATTGTGATTTTATTTGGAGGTATGAAATATTCTTCGTACCTTTGCACCATCATTTGAGACTTGCGGAACAAACCCATAGAGGGCCCGCGACGGGCTTTTCTTACGACAGGGGCGAGGGACAAACAAATAGCGGCGCCGGTCCTAAGCTACCATCGGCAAGGTCTCCATTTTGAACACCTTTAAACACCTTAAACGCAATGATCAACTACAGCATTACGGCAAGAGCCGTCAACCCGAATCTCTTCGTAAGCGTGTCCGCGATGCAACCTTGTTCAGCATCTTTCAATTCTTTACCTTTGCCGCGCGAATATAATATCACCAATATGACAGCAGCAAAACGATACGAAAGTGTATGGAATGCGTTCTTAAACGAACTGCCCCATAATCCTACGACCACTCTGACTTCTTTTCTAAAAAGATGTAATGTTAGACAGGGCAGAATGAAGCGATGGATGGAAAACAACGGACTGTCCGTAAAGGAAGCCAAGAAGCGCCTTCGTGACTGTCAGCACGATGGCATTGGGGACCCAATGTCACCCTTGTCCGAAGATTCTGGCAGTCTGTTCCTGCCAATGGCTACAGACAAGCCCGCCCCACGATCCGAGTCCTGCGACATACTCTCTGGAGTAAGCCTGACAGGACTGAATGACGGAATGCGCTACTATGTCTGCCAGCGCTATGTGAGAATGAACCTGGGGATAAACGGCCTCTACAAGTTGGCGTCGCAGGAGATGGACCTGCCCCCGCTAAGCGGAGCCGTATTCATCTTCTTCAGCAAAAACCGGCAGCAGGTGAAACTCCTGCGTTGGGACACGGACGGCTTCACGCTATATCAGAAACGTCTGGAAAGAGGGACCTTCGAGATACCCTATTTCAATATTGGCAAGAAGGCATGCGTAATACCCTACAAGACCCTGTCCGCCATACTGAGCGGAATATCGTTGAGATCAATAAAATATCGCAAGAGACTGAACATAGATGGCTCCGCGCTTGCAAGTTATTGATAATCAGTACTATTTTTGACAAAATAGATGATGTAATCTTTGGTAGTCTCGTCTTTTTTTCGTACCTTTGTAGTATGAAAAAAGACGAGATGATCGCATTGCTGCAGCAGCAAATTTCCTTTTTTGCAGCAACAACTCCGGGAGGCGAACCGCAAGGCGGACGCCCTCCTGAAGGAGGTCGCGTCTTTGAGAAACCTTCTTGAGCGCAAATCGGAGGAAGAGGCCAAGCAGAAGCGCGTAATCAAGGGGCTCGCCAAGATATCACAGAACAAATCGGAGAGGCAACCATCGGCGCCTGCGTCCCAAGAGGCAGTGCCAGGGCAGCCTTCGGAGAAGAAGGAGCGCGCCCATACCAACAACGGCGCGAAGCGCAAGCAGCACCTGGAGGTGGAGGTGGTCGAGGAGAATGTCGACCCTGAGGACCCGCGCTTCAACAAGGACCTGGCAAGACTGTACAAGACAAGGGACGTGATACGCTACGAGCTCATCCCCATGCGCTTCATCAAGAAGGTATATCACGTGCGGACGTATACCCAGAACGACGAATATTTCTCGGGCAAGGCTCCCGACGCGCCGTTCCTCAACTCGCAGTACGACGGCTCGTTCATCGCGGGCATGGCACAGCTCAGGTACATGTACGCAATGCCGGTGGAGAGAATCGTGAAGCTCTTCAACGACAACGGCTTCGACATGGACAAGGGAACGGCGCATGGCCTGCTCCGAAAGACGGAGAGGCTTTTCGAGAACCTTTACCATGTGCTCGGTGACGCCATCAAGGAGGACACATATACATCGCCGGCGACGAGACATACCACAGGGTACTTGTTGATACCAAAAACAAGAACGGAAAAGGAATAAAGAAAGCCTACGTGTGGGTGGTGACGGCAGTGAACACAGGACTTGTATACTACTTCTATCATGACGGCTCAAGAAGAGAGGATATCATACTGGATTACATAAAGGGCTACCGAGGAGCCTTCCAGTCAGACGGCTTCTCCCCATACCGCAAAATGGCAAAGTGGCTCTTGCGCCTGCTTCCAGCATGTGAAGAGAAAGTTTCTCGACTGCGGGGACGATTTCGACACCAAGGTCATAGTGCGCCTTGCCAACTACATTTACCACCAGGACCACAAGCACATAATCGGGGTGGACGGCTGGACGGAACGTGACCACTACAAATGGCGGCAACAATATGCGCTGCCCGTCATGCGGATTATAAGGAAAAAAAGCTAGAGCGCATGGCCGCGGACAAGTCTCTCTTGCCCAAGACGGAGAAGTATGATGCCGTACATTACATGCTCAACGAGTGGGATGGCCTGATGAACATCTTTACAAGAGGTGACTATCATCTGGACAACAATCTCGTGGAAAGACTCAACAGGTATATTTCGTTATCCCGAGAAACTCACTGTTCTTCGGGTCGCATACTGGTGCAAGGCGGGCTGCCATGTTCTATTCGCTCGCATGCTCATGCAGGTTGCAAGGTGTCAACTTCTTTAAATATATATCAGATATCATAAACAAAGCGGCAGCGATGCCACCACGAACACCGCTAAGCAAGTATCGGGACCTGCTGCCTGATAGGTGGAAACAAAAAAATATCGCTCAAGAATAGAAACTTGAGCGATATTTTTTTGACGCATAGATACTAGCATCGCGGACACGCTTACATCTCTTCGAGATCAACCAAGGCCAAGACGCGTATCAACCAGGCCAAGGCCGAGGGCAAGCAGCCCGACGCCAAGGACGAGGCACTCGTCGAGACCGTCGTCACCAACTATTTCGCCACGGCACAATATACCGAGGTGATGGGCATCGAGAAGTTTGCCCGCCACATCGCCGACCACGGCACGACCTACTCCCGCGCCGACATCATGGCGATCCTCTACATGGCAGTAGATTGCATGCGCGAGCAGCTCCTGGAGGGCAAGAAAATCCGCCTCGGCGAGCTCGGCGACTTCTCCCTCTCGCTCAGCAGCAAGGGCGCGGAGACGGCGGAGAAGTTCAGCTCGCAGAACATCCAGCGCGTCACGGTCTGCTGGGAGCCGGGCAGCGAGTTTCGCAACCTGCTCGCCGACGCCGAGTTCAACCTCGTGGCCACGCGATCGGCCCAGGCGGCCGTCCTCAAGGCCATCAAGGAGGGCAAGACCAACGTCGATATCTCCGCGCCCATCAACCCAGACGGAGACCCCTCCAGCCCTGGAAGCCCCTCCAACCCGGGCGGCACGACGCAGCCGAAGAAGCACACGCTGACGGTCCGATCGGCCAACGAGAGCCAGGGTAGCGTCTCGGGCGGCGGCACCTTCGACGAGGGCAGCACGCAGACCGTCCGAGCAACTCCGAAGACCGGCTTCGCCTTCGACAAGTGGAGCGACGGCAGCACGCAGAACCCGCGCACGGTGAAGCTGACCTCCGACCTCACGCTCACGGCCTCCTTCAAGACGGCCACCACGGGCGGCGGCGAAGACCAGGGCGGCGGCACCCTGGGCGACTGATCCACGGGGCGGGTCGGCAGGCCTCACGGCCCAACGAGCAGCAGACCGTCTGCTTGTAGCCACGGCTCTTGCAGTCACGTCTGCACCAGTCGCTGACCCTGCCACCCGCCCTGCGTAAGGGGGAGGGCGAGCCCAGGGGCTTCCCACGGGCCACCCGCCCACGGCGCCTACTAAAGGAACTTCGCCACACGATCGGAACGACCCTTGCAATCTCGCCCTCTCCCTCTCGCTTATCGCCTGCTGAGGAGGAAAAACAACAAAAACAACATTTACAACTATGAACAAACGCTTCGCGGGGACAAACACACGCTACGCGTGTAACAAGCCTTCTGCAAGGTAAACAACAAGATACAACAGCTTCGCGGGGGACATGCGCAGAACTGAGCTTGCTCAAGTTATGCCATGGCGAGAAAGAGTGCCATGAAATGGAATAGCTTCGCGGGGACACATGGCTAAGCGGACAATACTATGCAGGAAATGCGTCAAGTTGTGAGCAAGGCGAAGCGTTGTAAATGTTGTTTCTCTACAAGCAACCTTCGGCCTCGAAGAGGCAATATCCTGGCGAAGCGTTGTTACTTGTTGTAAAGGTTGTTTTAGTTGTTTTCTTAACTTATCCTAATGACATTGAGGATATTGAGTGGACAAAGCAAACTTGGTTGTAAAATATTGTAAAAGTTGTATCGGTTGTCTTCTTAGCATGTCCTAACATTGTCAAAGAAATGAGAGAAAAGACTCATTTGTCAACCCTTAAACGAAAAGAAAAATCATGGATGAAAAGAAAAGACAGGTATGGCGCTTCGTCATTCAGACCGCCATCTCGATCCTCACGGCCATCGCCACGGCCCTCGGCGTGACGAGCTGCATGGCTGCCGTGTAGCAAGCAGAAATACAGAATTGTTTTAGAAAATGGGATTTTAAGCTAGTTAATTGCTCCCCCGCTAAGATGGGAATCTTGGAGGGGGAGTCTTGGATGGCACCATTCTATCGTGTGAGGCCCATCTTTCGGGCACAATTGGGACAGATGCCCCTGACCAAATGGGATTCGGAACGGGTGAGGAAGCCTTCGGGAACGGCCACGGACGGGGTGGGGACGTGGTTCAGGCAGATGGTGCGGAGACATTGCTCGCAGAAGAAGTGGACGTGGACGTCCTCGTCGTGGTCGTCGTCGTGGCTCAGACAGAGTTCGTAGCTCGCCACGCCCGTTCCTCCCTCGATGACATGGACGAGGTGGTGGGAGCGAAACAGGGCCATCGTGCGCGAGATGACCGACTTGTCGATAGACAAGAGGGCGGTCTCCAGTTCCTTCATCGTCTTGGGTCCGTCGCCCTTCAAGAGCGCGCTGGCGATCAGCACACGGTTGGCCGTGGGCCGGATGCCGTGGTCTTCCATCAATGTATAGAGAGATTGCTTGTCCATATCCTTGGTTTTGCTTTTCAACTGAGTTTTTCTATCAGGAGGATGCGACGGGTGGAGTCGGTGATGCGCACCCGGTGGTCGATCCTGTTGCCGACGATCCATAGTATCTGGTTTTCCGCGTCGCAGACCACGACCTGATGGCGCTTCTCCCACACGCTCTTCTTCTGGTCGGTAAGGAAGTCGCTGACCAGTTTGCCGCCCTTCATGCCGAGCGGGACGAAGCGGTCGCCCGGTTGCGTGCGGCGTATGATCAAGGGAAACCTCACCTTGTCTGCGTCCAGCGCTACGGTCTCGGGCGAGGTGGGAAGAACGAAGCGGTCGTCCCTCTCGGCCCGCGAGAGCCTGATCGTCACCTCGTTGGCGTAGGAGTAGCGTCCCGTTTCGGGAATGCGCATCGGGCGCGGCGCATCGGCTTCGAGGGGATGGATCGTCAGGCGTCCACGGTCGGAGAGCAACTCGTGGGTGGGAGAGATCCACCGGCTGCCGCTGGAGGCTGCGAGACGGTCGGCGATCTGTCGGATCTGCGACGGATTGAAATGGCGGGGCTGGAGGAAGTAGTAGAGGGCCAGTTCGGCAGAAGGCTCCTGCTGGATCGCCTCGATGGAAAGTTCGGTTGCCTCGGCGTAGTGGGCCAGTTGGGTATCGACAACCTGCTCTATGCCCTCCAGCTCCGCAGCCATCGTCAGGACCGTGTCGCGAAAGGAGGGATTGATGGCCTCGATCATAGGGAGGATCTGCAGGCGGACCTTGTTGCGCTTGACGTCGGCCACGAGGTTGGAGCTGTCCGTGACGTAGGACCGTCCGAGACCGTCGAGGTAGCTGACGAGGTCGGCGCGGCTGACGCACAACAGCGGGCGCACCACGTCGCCCTGGCGCGGTTTCATGCCCGTCAGCCCATGGATGCCCGTCCCCCTGATGAGGTTGAGGAGGATGGTCTCCACGGAGTCGTCGCGATGATGGGCCACACAGATGGCCTCGGCCCCGATAGCCTCCCGGAGCTGGCGAAAGTAGGCGTAGCGGAGCTGGCGTGCCGCCATTTCGATACTGATGCCATGCAGCTGGGCGTAGGCGCGCGTGTCGAAGTGGGCACGGTGGAGCGGGATGGCCAACTCGTCGCACAACGACTGGCAGAAGTCCTCGTCGCGGTCGGCCTCGTCGCCACGCAGCTGGAAGTTGCAGTGGACGGCCTCCAGGCGGTAGCCCAGGTCGCGCAGCAGCATCAGCAGGGCTACGCTGTCAGCACCACCCGACAGGGCGACGAGCTGCAGGCGCGACTTGTCCAGCAGTCGGCGTTCTTCGATATAATGGGCGACAAGCGTCTTCAAATCAGTGGCTTTCATTGCTTCAACCAGCGTTTTTTATTGCTTCAACCAGCGTCTTTTTGCTTCAAAAACAAGTGTCTTGGCTTCAAACAAGTGTCTTGGTTTCAAAGGGACCAGTCCTTACTCCACGTAGAGGACGAGGCCCTTGAGATATTCGCCCTCGGGATGGTAGATGTTGATGGGGTGGTCGGCGGGCTGGTGCAGCTGGTGGAGGATGCGCACCTTGCGTCCTGCCTGGGCTGCCGCCGTGAACACCGCCTGGCGGAAATGCTCCTTGCTGACCACCTGCGAGCAACTGAAGGTGAAGAGGATGCCACCCTTGCGGATACGCTGAAATCCCTTGACGTTGAGGCGCGTATAGCCCTTGAGGGCGTTGCGCAGTGCGCCACGGTGCTTGGCGAAGGCGGGCGGGTCGAGGATGATCAGGTCGTACTTGTCGTCGTGGCTGTCGAGATACTTGAACGCGTCCTCGCAGAAAGCCTCATGGCGATGGTCCTCGGGCGGAAAATTGAGCGCCACGTTGGCGTTGGTGAGCTCCACGGCCTTGGCCGAGCTATCGACGGAGTGGACCTGGCTGGCTCCGCCCCGCATCGCATAGACGGAGAAGCCGCCCGTGTAGCAAAACATGTTGAGCACCGTCCTGCCCTTGGCATAATGCTCCAGGAGCGCGCGGTTCTCTCGCTGATCGACGAAGAAGCCGGTCTTCTGTCCGCGAAGCCAATCGACATGGAAGCGAAGCCCGTTCTCCGTGGTCAGGTCCTCGTCGGTGGGGCCGCCCAGGATAAACTCGTTCTCCTGGCCAAGGTTGGCCTTGAAGGGCAGGGTGGTCTCGCTCTTGTAATAGACATGCTCCAGGCGGTCGCCCATCACTTCCTTCAGCGCCTTGGCAATGGCCATGCGGCTGACGTGCATACCGACGCTGTGGGCCTGCATGACGGCTGTCTTGCCATAGCAGTCGATGACCAGTCCGGGGAGGTTGTCGCCCTCGCCGTGTACGAGGCGGTAGGTCGTGTTGACGCCCTGGCTGAAATGTTCGCCACCGAAGGAAGCCTCCTCCGTGCGATAGATGCCGATGGACTGGCGCACCTGCCAGGCCGCGGCGAGGCGGCTCTGCCAGAAGTCGTCGTCGATGGCCACGTCGTGGAACGAGAGGATGCGGACGGCAATGGATCCCACCTGGACGTGGCCCACGCCGAGGAAACTGCCGTCGAAGCCTATCACGCGCACCACGTCGCCCTCTTCGAGCCCGTCGTCCATGCGGGCAATGGCACCACTAAACACCCAAGGATGGAAACGGCGCAGCGACTCCTCCTTGCCTTTCTTCAAATATACCGACTTATACATGCTGATCTTCTTCGTCTGTTTTTACAAGTTCATAATCGCCCGTCTGCCGAAGCTCGGTCAACGTCTCATAGAGGTTGATGCAGGTCCAGGCATCGGTGGCGGCGTAGAGCTGCTGCTTGGGGTTGAGCTGGTCGCTCTCCCAGTTGGAAAGCTGCTCGCGCTTGGAGATGCGCTCGTGGAAGATGTTGGCGTAGAGCTTCTGGAGGCTGAGGTCCTTGATGCCGAAGTCGCTCACCATCTTCTGCAGATCAATAAAGCGGCCGGGGGAAAACTTGACGCGATGGTGGAGCATATTCATGTCGTCGCCCAAAGGGAAAGGCCGATCTTCGGCACGGTCGTGTCCTCCAAGAGATGGATGATACACGAGGGCACGCCCATCTTGTTGAGACGGAAGAGGTAGCACTTGTCCCGCCCGCTCACCTGGAGCAGGGCGACCAAGTGGTGCTGTCCTTTGTGGAAGACGGGGCGCGTCTCCGTATCGACGCCCCAGGATGGGCTGGTGGAGAAGTTCCTCTACCGCTTTCTCCGCCTCCTCCTCGCTCGTGACCGTGACGATTTCGCCAGGAAACGTCACGCGCGGAAGCTCAGAAATGGCAGACTTGTCAAACTTGCTGTATATGATTCTCTTCATTGATTCTTATTAGACCGTGCAAAATTAGGAAAAAAGTTTCAAATCTATGGCCGAATTATCCTCCTTTTTTCTTACTTTTGCAGAAATAAACGGGGAAGTGGGGGCTTTCGGGCCACGCATTTCCCAAATAATCAAGCACATAAGCGCGGGAAGCCCCTCTCCACCGAGAGAGGCCGCCCCGTCACTATAAGAATAAACGACAATATGGCTAAAAAGAAAACCGCCACTAAGTCTAAGACTTTCTGGGACGCAATCGGATGCAACAAGATACTCAACGAGACGACCAACTTCGTGCTGGGACTGACCCTGGCCGCCTTGGCCCTGGTGGCGATCATCTCCATGGTCAGCTACTTCAAGACGGGTGCCATCGACCAGAGCATCCTCGTAAGCCTGCGTCCAGGGGAGTTGTTGAACCGCAATCGTGAGTTTGCCAACTACTGCGGCAGTCTGGGCGCGCTGACCTCCTATTATCTTATAGGGCGCTGCTTCGGCATCCCTGCCTTTTTGATCCCCGCCTTCCTGCTGCTTTGCAGCCTGCGGATGATGGGCGCCTTCCCGCGGTTGAACCTCCTGAAATGGTTCTTCGGCATGGCGATCATCATGGCGTGGGGCAGCGTCACCTTCGCCAAGTTTCTCTCCCCCCTGATGGGCGAGGAGGTGTTCAATCCGGGCGGCGACCATGGCGCATACGTCTGCCAATGGCTGGAGAACGTGGTGGGCGCGCCGGGCCTTGTCGCCATCCTCCTGGTCGTGGCCATCTCGTTTATGACCTACGTCACCACGGAGACCATCAACGTCATTCGCAAGATGCTCAACCCCATAGACTATCTCTCGCGCAAGGTGAAGTTTACGGTCGAGGAAAACCGCCACCACGACCAGTACGCGCGGGAGGACGACACGGCAGAGAATCCTGTTGTCAGTCCCGCCGAGAGCGAGGACCCGCAAGTCTTTGACGACCCGCAGACGCAAACGGTGGAGTTTCTGGACGACGACCTGCCTGGCAAGGACACCGACGAGCAGCCGCTGAATCCCTCCCACGTTCCTGAGACGAAGGAGGAGGAAAAAGCTGCCGGCGAGAAGGAGGTGAGCATGCGCGTCGAGATGGCCAAGGGCGACGAGAAGGCCAGCGGGACGACCGTGGCCAGCACGGCAGACCTCTCTACGCCCATCAACCCCCGCGAGCCCTTCGTGTCGTGGAAGTTTCCCACGCTCGGCCTGCTCAAGGAGTATGACAGCGACGCCCGCCCGAGCTTTGCCACCAAGGAGGAGCTGGAGGCCAACAAAAACCGCATCATCAAGGTGCTCGATGACTTCGGCGTGCAGATCAGTTCCATCCGCGCCACCGTCGGCCCGACCATCACGCTCTACGAGATCACGCCGGCCAAAGGCGTGCGCATCGCCAAGATCAAGAACCTGGAGAACGACATCGCCCTCAGCCTGGCTGCCATCGGCATCCGTATCATCGCCCCCATCCCCGGCAAGGGCACGATCGGCATCGAGGTGCCCAACACCACGCCGAGCGTCGTCTCGATGTATAGCATCCTCAACTCCAAGAAATTCCAGGAGACCGACATGGAACTTCCCGTCGCCCTGGCAAGACCATCTCCAACGAGGTCTTCATGGTTGACCTGGCCAAGATTCCCCACCTGCTCGTGGCGGGTGCCACGGGACAGGGTAAGTCGGTGGGCCTCAACGCCATCATCACCTCGCTCCTCTACAAGAAGCACCCCAACGAGCTCAAGATCGTGCTCGTCGATCCGAAGAAGGTGGAGTTTAGTATCTACAGCCCCATCGCCAACCGATTCATGGCGGCCGTGGAGGAAAACGAGGAGGAGCCCATCATCACCGACGTACAGAAGGTGGTCAATACGCTCAAGGGCCTCTGTGTGCTCATGGACGAGCGCTACGACAGGCTCAAGGCTGCCGGTGCGCGCAACATCAAGGAGTACAACAGGAAGTTTCTCAACCACCACCTCAATCCCGAGGAGGGCCATGAGTACATGCCCTATATCGTGGTCGTGATCGACGAGTTTGGCGACCTCATGCTCACGGCGGGCAAGGAGATAGAGCTCCCCATCACCCGCATCGCCCAGCTGGCGCGTGCCGTGGGCATCCACATGATCATCGCCACCCAGCGCCCGACGACGAGTATCATCACGGGCAATATCAAGGCCAACTTCCCGGGCCGCATCGCCTTCCGCGTCGGATCCATGATGGACTCACGCATCATCCTCGACCGCTCGGGAGCCCAGCAGCTGGTGGGGCGCGGCGACATGCTCTACCTCAATGGTGGCGAGCCCGTCCGCGTGCAGTGTGCCTTTGTCGATACGCCCGAGGTGGTCAAGGTGTGCCGCTTCATCGCCGACCAGCCCGGCCCCGTCACGCCGCTGCTCATCCCCGAGCCGGCAGCCGAGGATGCGCCGGGCATCGGGGGCGGATTCGACACCGACAACCTCGACCCGCTCTTTGAGGAGGTGGCACGCTATGTGGTCATCAACCAGCAGGGATCCACGAGCAAGATACAACGCGAGTTTGGCGTCGGCTACAACCGCGCGGGACGCTTGATGGACAAGCTACAGAAGGCGGGCATCGTCGGCGAGGCCAGGGGTGCCAAGCCACGCGAGGTGCTCATCGGCGACGAAAACTCGCTGAGTAGGATCCTGTCTTGCATCAAGGGATAGTATAACTATAAAATAATAAAACAATGAGAAAACTTATCACTTTGTTTTTATTAGTCGTGGCGGTAGCCGTCCACGCCCAGTCCGCCGCCCAGGCGCGAAAGGTGCTGGACAAGGTGGCGGCGGTCGTCGGGCGCCCTGGCGGATGCTCGGCACAGTTTAGCCTCAGCGCTGGCAAGGGCCGATCCTTCTCGGGCACCATCGCCATCAAGGGTCGCAAATTCTACGCCTCCACCGCCCAAGGCAAGGTGTGGTACGACGGACGCACCCAGTGGAGCTATCTGAAATCGACGGGCGAAGTCAACATCAGCACCCCCACCGAGGCGCAGCAGGCGCAGATGAATCCCTATCAGTTTCTCTCCGTCTATAAGTCGGGCTACAACCTGAGTATGAAGCGGGCAGGCCGGGGCTATGTGGTGACGATGAAAGCCACCAACCGCGCACGCGCCATGAAGACCATCGTCGTCACGGTGGGCAGCAACTACGTGCCCAGCAAGGTGCAGTATCTACAGGGTGGGCGATGGACCACCATCACGCTCTCCCGCTTCCAGGCCAAGAACCAAAGCGACGCCACCTTCCGCTTCAACAAGCGGATGTGTCCCGGAGCGGAGATTATCGATCTGCGATAGCATCGGTCTTGCAAAAAACGGGAGCGGCCTCAGAGGGTCGCTCCCGTTTTTGTAGTATGCTCGTCATGAGCATGTTTTCTCCTGCGCGAATAGCGCGTAGGGTATTCTCTACATTCTCTACAGAAGATGCTTAGAAGGGCAGGTCGTCGGTCGATTCTCCGGCAGCATCGGGTTGAGCGGGAGGGAACGGAGCCGGTGCGGCCTGTGTCGTCTGTGGGTCAGCAGCGGCAGCCTGGCCAGCAGCAGCTCCAGCGGCAGCATCCAACTGGCGCACATCGAATGCGCGGATGTTGTTGAACCAACGGCCCTGGTATTCGTGGGCGTCAATATCGAAGAAGACCGTCACTTCGTCGCCTGACTTGATATTGAAACGCTGCAAGCGCTCTGCGCCAAACACGTCGAAGACCATCTTGCGAGGATATTGGTCATGCGTCTCTATGACAAAAGACTGTGCCTTCCATTCCCCGCGAGCTGACGTTCCGCTGCGCTCGGGGAGTACTGCAATAATTCTACCTGATAATTCCATGTCTGATATATAGTTGTAAATATTTTCTGATATGCGTGGATATGATTTCCAAGGTGAAAAAGACCTTCCCTCGTTATCGGGTGAGCAAAATTACGAATTTTAGGGCGAATTGAGAAACTTTTAGCCCCAATTTTTGCCAGAGCGGGTATATTTTCGTATTTTTGTGCTTGGTTTTCGCCCGCTTCTCGGCGCTCCGTCGAGCGGGACGCATAATCGGTTAGGAATAAGAATAAACAAATAAAAGAATATAGTACCCATGAGATTTAGCCTTTCCAGCTCGGCGCTCAGCAGCCGCCTGCTCTCCCTCTCGAGAGTCATCAACAATAAGAACTCGTTGCCCATCCTCAGTTGCTTCCTCTTCCAGGTGAAGGACAACGTGCTGACCATCACCGCCTCTGACAGCGAGAACGTGATGAAGACGACGATCGAACTGACGGAGCATGACGGCGATGGCGAGTTTGCCGTGCAGAGCCAAACCATCCTCGACGCGGTCAAGGAGCTGCCCGAGCAGCCGCTCACGCTCAATGTCAACCTCGACGAGCACGTCATCTATCTCACCTATCAGAACGGCTCGTACCACTTCCCCGTGCAGAGTGCCGAGGAGTATCCGCGCGAGCAGGAGATGGGCGAGGACGCCTCGAAGTTTGCCCTCGACGCCCAGGTGCTCTCCAGCGCCATCAGCCGATCTCTTTTCGCTGCGGCGCAGGATGAGCTTCGCCCCGTGATGAACGGCATCTACTTCGACCTGAAGCCCGACTGCCTCTCGATCGTGGCCACCGACGGCCACAAGCTCGTGCGTAACAACATCCTCTCCCTCCAGTCTGAGACGCCTGCCTCCTTCATCCTCCCCAGGAAGCCGGCCACGCTCCTCAAGGGCGTCCTGCCGCAGACGGAGGGCGAAGTCACCATCGAGTTCGACAGCAAGCAGGCCACCATCCGCTTTGCCGAGGGCTACCTGGCTTGCCGCCTCATCGAGGGCCGCTACCCCAACTACAACGGCGTCATCCCGCAGACCAATCCCTACGTGGTCACCATCGACCGCAAGAGCTTCGTCGGCGCAATCCGTCGCGTGCTCCCGTTCTCCAGCAACTCCTCGCAGCTGGTCTGCTTCCACTTCGAGAATGGCAACCTGGAGCTGCGTGCCGAGGACATAGACTTCGCCACCAATGCCGTGGAGAACGTGGTCTGCTCCTATAGTGGTACGCCCATCTCCATCGGTTTCAAGGGATCGAGCATGCTGGAGGTGGTCAACAACCTGGAGAGTGGCGACATCACCATCCAGCTGGCAGACCCCTCACGCCCGGGTATCATCATCCCCGTCGATCAGCCGGAGAACCAGGAGGTGCTGATGCTGATCATGCCGATGCTGCTCAACGATTAGTCTGCAAGCAAGTACAGACGATCAGTTTGCAAGCAAGTACGGACGATTAGTTTAGGAAAAAGTATAGAACCACATGCTGACGGCCATGGCCTGTCGGGACGCCAAGAGGCGGACTCCGTCGGGCGATGGCCCGCCTGATTGGAATATAACACAGAAAAAAGAATGGAACTCAACCTCAAGCGTCCGCTCATCGTCTTCGACCTGGAGACGACGGGCCTGGACCTGGTCAACGACCGCATCATTCAGATCTCTTATATCAAGGTCTTCCCCGACGGCAAGGAGGACCGGGAAAACCTCTTCGTCAACCCGCAGAAGCCGATACCGCAGGAGGTGCAGGCGCTCACACACATCGCTCAGTCAGATGTCGAGGGGGCACCCACGTTCAAGGAACTGGCCCCGCGACTGGCCGAGACTTTCCGGGGCTGCGACTTTTGTGGTTTCAACTCCAATAAGTTTGACGTGCCAATGCTCTCCGAGGAGTTTTCGCGCGCCCAGGTGCCTTTCGATTTCTCCGAAAGCCTGCTCGTAGATGCGCAGAATATCTTCCACAAGATGGAGCGCCGCAACCTCTCAGCAGCCTACAAGTTCTATACGGGCCACAAGATGGAGGACGACTTCCAGTCGCATCGTGCCGACCAGGACGCCGAGGCCACGCTTCGTGTGCTCAAGGGCCAGTTGGACATGTATGCTCCCGGGATGCAGGACGAGGCCGACCGTGTGCTCAACAACGACATCAAGGAACTGGCCGAGTTTTCGAAGATGAACGACAATGTCGATTTTGCTGGCCGCATCATCTGGAAGGAGTTTACCGACGCCGAGGGCAAGGTTTGCCGACGCGAGGTGTTCAACTTCGGCCAGCATCGTGGCGAAGCCGTCGCCGACGTGGTGCGCAACGATCCGGGCTTCATCTCCTGGATGCTCTCCCGCGACTTCACCTACGATACGAAGAACGTGGTCAACCGCATTCGCCTGCGCGAGGCTTACAAAAACAAGTAGAGCGAACAGGGTGGAAGTGGCTGCGTGTCAACCACTTCACCCTGTCGGTCTCAGCTGAAGGTTCAACACAAGGTTCTGTATCAAGGCTCAACACAAGGTTCAGTATAAGGTTCAATAGAAGTTCAATCTAAACATACCTGCTCAAAATTGGCAAATCCTCAACATCCATCCCCGACCCATCCTGCCGCGGGCCCATCGCCCCTGTCGGGTAAGCATATCGTCCTGGGCATCACGGGCAGCATCGCCGCCTACAAGTCGTGCCTCATCATCCGTGCCCTCGTCAAGAGAGGGGCGGAGGTGCAAGTGGTCATCACGCCTGCTGGCAAGGAGTTTATCACGCCCATCACGCTTTCGGCCCTTAGCCGCCATCCGGTCATCAGCGACTTCTTCTCCCAGCGCGACGGCACCTGGCACTCTCATGTCGATCTGGGCCTTTGGGCCGACGCCATGCTGATCGCCCCCTGCACCGCCAGTTCGCTGGGCAAGATGGCTCATGGGGTGGCCGACAACATGCTTGTGACGACCTATCTGTCGATGAAGGCACCCGTTTTCATCGCCCCTGCCATGGACTTGGATATGTACCAGCACCCATCCACGCAGGCCAACATCAATACGCTCAAGGGCTACGGCAATCGCTTTGTCGAACCCACGAGTGGTTTCCTGGCCTCGGGCCTGGAGGGCAAGGGCCGTATGCAGGGGCCCGATCTGATTGTGGAGGAACTGGAGCACTTCTTTGCGGATCCTTTGAAGGATATGACGCAGGAGGGCGCTCAGGGCCAGGAGGAAACGACGCAGAAGGATACCTTGGACCAGGAGGAAACGACGCAGAAGGGGGCACAGGACCAGGAGAGAATGACGCAGGAGACCGCACAGAAGGAGAAAATGCTTCCCTTGGCGGGCAAGCGCATTCTGATCACGGCTGGTCCTACCTACGAGCGGATCGACCCCGTACGCTTCATCGGCAATTTCTCCAGCGGCAAGATGGGATTCTCCATCGCCGAGGAGTGCAGAAGGCGTGGCGCCGAAGTCACCCTGGTGGCGGGCCCGACGGCCCTGCAATGCGACGCGGCCATCCGAAGGGTCAATGTCGAGAGCGCGCAGGAGATGTACGAGGCCTGCCTGCCAGTCTTTGACACAGCAGACGCTGCCATCCTCAGTGCGGCCGTGGCCGACTTCACGCCGGAACAGAAGGCGGAGAGCAAAATCAAGCGGGAGGCCGACGACCTCGTCCTGCGCTTGCGTCCGACCCACGACATAGCCAAGACCTTGGGCCAGCGCAAGCGTCCGGGCCAGCGCCTCGTCTGCTTTGCCCTCGAAACCAACGACGAGGAGGCCAACGCACGCGGCAAGTTGGAGCGCAAGAACGCCGACTTTGTCGTGCTCAACTCCACGCGTATTCCTGGGACGACGTTCAACGCGGACGACAACCAAATAGCCGTCGTCACACGCGAGGGCGTCCGGTCCTATCCGAAGAAGAGCAAGCAGGAGGTGGCCTCCGACATCATCGACGTGCTCCAGGGGCTTCTCGCCGACACGACAACCCTCAGATAAGAAAAAGATCATGAAAAGAATCATATTGGCAACGGTCTGCCTCCTCGGCCTCTCCCTCGTACTGAGGCCGACGCCAGTCCACGCCCAGGAACTCCAGGCGAAAATCACCATCAACCACAACCAGGTGCAGGGTACGGACGCCTCCATCTTCGAGAACCTCCAGCAGACGCTGGAGCAGTTTGTCAACGAGAAGCAATGGACCAACCTCCAGTTTCAGCGCAACGAGCGGATCGTCTGCAACTTCAACATCACCGTGAAGAAGTATGACCAGTCCTCCAACCTCTTCACCTGTTCGGCCCTCATCCAGGCCAACCGTCCCGTCTATGGGGCTTCCTACAGTTCGACGCTCTTCAACACCCAGGACAACGACTTCAACTTCGAGTTTGCGCAGTTTGACCAGATCGAGTTCAACGAGGAGACGGTTGACAACCAGCTCACGGCCCTCATGGCCTACTATGCCTACCTCATCATCGGCATGGACCTCGACTCCTTCTCGCCGATGGGGGGCGAGGACGTGCTCCAGCGCTGCCTGAACCTGGCCAACAACGCGCAGAACCTCAATTTCACGGGCTGGAAGGCTTTTGACAGCGACCGCAACCGCTTTGCCATCATCAACGACTACCTCGATGGCGGTCTCAAGCCCTTCCGGCAGTTGCAGTACGACTACTATCGGCTGGGACTCGACGAGATGTCCAACAACGTGGAGCGAGGCCGCACCAATGTCACTACCGCCCTCGAAACCAATCTCAAGAAGGCTCACGAGGACAAGCCGATGAGTCTGCTGCCACAGATCTGGACGGACTACAAGAAGGACGAACTGGCCAATATCTATAAGGGCAAAGGCACGCAGAAGGAGAAGGAGTCGGTCTATGAGATCTTGTTTGCCATCAACGCGTCGCAGAATGCGACATGGGAGAAGATCAAGCAGTAGAATTCGACATGGGAGAAGAACAAGCAGTAGGATGCGACATGGGCAAAGATCAAGCAGTAAGCCCGCTTGTGGGGCTGCTTGGGTTGCCCCTCTCCGTACAATGATTTATCCATAAGCAATGCTGAAACATTTATATATCAAGAATTTCACGCTGATTGACCAGCTGGACATCGACTTCCACCCTGGCTTCTCCGTCATCACGGGCGAGACGGGAGCGGGCAAGTCCATTATCCTCGGGGCCATTGGCCTCTTGCTGGGCAACCGGGCCGACAGCAAACTGGTCAAGCGTCCGCAGGGCGACGACGGGCGGACGGTGAAGTGTACGATAGAGGCTCATTTCGACCTCAGCCGCTACGACTTTGCGCCGTTCTTCGAGGAAAACGACCTCGACTTCGACCCCGACGACACCATCATCCGCCGCGAACTGACCAGCACGGGCAAGTCGCGCTCCTTCATCAACGACATGCCCGTTTCGCAGCAGTTGATGCGCCAGTTGGGCGAACAGCTCATCGATATCCACTCGCAGCATCAGAACCTGCTTCTCCAGAAGGACGACTTCCAGTTGAACGTCGTCGATATCATCGCCGACAACGGCCAGGATCGGGCAGCCTTCTCCGAGGCTTTCACCCGCTATCGCGAGACCGAGCAGCGGTTGCGCAGTCTTGAGAAGCAGATCGAGGCGAGTGAGCAGAACCGCGATTTCCTCCAGTTTCAATACAACGAGCTCTCCGCCGCCCAGTTAGTAGAGGGAGAGCAAGAGCAACTGGAGCAGGAAGGGGAGACGCTCAACCATGCTGGCGACATCAAGACTGCCATCTATACGGCCGACAACCTTCTCTCCGGCGACGACCGGGGCGCCGTGATGCAGGTCCGCATGGCCGCACAGCAGTTGCAGTCCATCGCCAGCGTCTATCCGAAAACGCAGGAGCTCGCCAACCGCCTCGACTCCGTACACATCGAACTCGACGATATCGCCCACGAGGTGGCAGCCGACATGGAGTCCATCGACTTCGACCCCTCACGCCAGGATGCCATCATCGCGCGCCTCGATCAGATTTACTCCTTGCAGCAGAAGTATCGTGTCAGCACCGTGGCCGAGCTTCTTCAGTTGCAGGCCTCGATCCAGCAGCAGTTGGAGTCTATCGAGAATGCCGACGGCGACTTGGCCCTCCTGCGCCAGGAGGTGGCAGAGCAGGAGAAGCTATGTCGGGAGAAGGCTCAGCAGCTTACGTTATCGCGCACGGCCTCGGCTCGCAAGGTGGAGGCCGAGATGCACGCGCGCCTCGTCCCGCTGGGCATTCCCAACGTGCGTTTCGAGGTGGAGGTCAAGCCGGCTCCGCTCTCTGCCAGTGGCGCCGACCATGTCGTCTTCCTCTTCTCCGCCAACCGTGGCACGCCATTGCAGCCCGTCTCCCAAGTGGCTTCGGGTGGCGAGATCGCGCGCGTGATGCTCTCGCTCAAGGCGATGATCAGCGGCACAATCAAGTTGCCCACCATCATCTTCGACGAGATCGACACCGGCGTTTCGGGCAAGATAGCCGAGAAGATGGCCATGATCATGGAAGAGATGGGGGCAGGAGGCCGCCAGGTGATCTCCATCACCCACCTGCCGCAGATTGCCTCACGAGGTCTCCACCACTACAAAGTGGAGAAGACCGACACGCCCGAAGGCACGGAGAGCCACATGAGGCAACTCTCGGCCGACGAGCGGGTAGGGGAGATCGCCATGATGCTCTCGGGCGAGAACGTCACCGAGGCTGCGCTGGAGAACGCCAGGGCTCTTTTGTCCACACATTGATCGCGTCCACACATTGATATGATGCTCACGCGTTAATATGATGTTCATGCATCAATATAATGTTCAAACATTGTTCGTGTCCACGCGCTAATGATGCGCTAAAGATATATGTTCACGCGTTCCATAATATAAATATATTGCGTAGAAGATGATGCTGCCGCAGTCTCTGTCCTCCTTACGGAGGGGCGAAATGCGCAGATAGGAAATAAGAAAAAGAAAGAACAAAAACTGATGAGAAAGAATAGTTTGATCGGCTGCCTCCTGCTCTGGGCTTCCATGGCCATGGCGCAGCCAGCAGCTGTAAAGAATGTAGTCAACAGCACGTTGACCCTCACCACCTACACCGCCGATGGCACGCAACGAGACGTGGTCCCCGCCGTCTTCATTGGATCCGATGGCGTGGCCGTATCGGCCTGGAAACCCTTCGAGGGCACCGACTCCGTAGGCGTGAAGGACTATAGCGGGGCGGCCTGTGCTTTCCAGGCGCTTTTGGGAGCCGACGATATTTATGATTTGACGAAGTTTAGCGTTTCCGCCGCCAAGGTGCAGCCCCTTTCCCTGGGCAAGTCCGCTGCCGGCGAAGAAGTCTGGGTAGTGCCTCCCAAGCAACTGGGCGCTCCCGTCAAGGGCAAGGTGAAGGTCGCCGACCACTTCAACACCTCCTACAACTATTATCAGCTCTACGTCGGCGGAGCCTCCGAGAAACTCAATGGCGCAGCCGTCGTCAATCTCAAGGGCGAGCTGATCGGCCTCTTCTCCCAGTCGGGTAAGCAGCAGAGTGCCACGGACGCCGCCTATGCGCGCGACTTCGTGGTGACGGGACTCTCCCAAAACAACCCCGTGATGCGCCGCGCCCGTCTCCGCATTGCCCTGCCCGAGAGCGAGCGCGAGGCCGTGGTGGCCCTGCTTCTCTCCAATTCCCAGAAGCCCTCCGACCATGCCGCCACCATCCGCGAGTTTATCCGCAAGTTTCCCCATCTCACCGATGGCTATTACGCCATGACCATGCTCGCCCTGGGCAAGGGAGACAACGCCGAGGCCGACCGGATGCTCCAGGAGTCGGTGGCTCAGGCGAGCAAGAAGGGAGAGGCCCACTTCAACTATGCCAACGTGATCTATCTCGTGCTGACCGGCCAGCAGTCCATCCAGGGCGACGCTCCGGCCACATGGACCCTCGACAAGGCGCTCTCCGAGGTGCAGCAGGCCAATGCCGCCGACCCACAGTTTATCTACCAGCACCTGATGGCACAGATCATCTACGCCCAGGCCCACTATGCCGACGCCCTCACCCTCTTCGAGAGCCTCGCCCGGATGGAGCCACGACTGCCCGAGACCTATCTGGAGATGGCGCAGTGTAAGGAGCAACTGGGTGCTGACAACGCCGAAGTGCTCGCCCTTCTGGAGAAGAGCGTGGAGGTCTGCGACACACCCTACACCGCCACTTCTGCACCCTATTTCTATGCCCGTGGCCTGCAATATGCCAAGATGGGCGAATACCGCAAGGCGATGGTTGACCTGCTGCGCTACGAGTATTTCAACCAAGGACGCCTTGGTGCCGACTTCTACTACCAGCGGGAGCAGATCGAACTCCAGGGCAAACTCTACCAACAGGCCCTAGGCGACATCCTCACCGCCTGCCGACTCGCTCCCGAAGAGGTGGAGTATCATGCCGAGGCGGGCAGCCTCTACCTCCGCGTCAACCGTCCGCAGGATGCTGCCGAAGCCGCCAAATACTGCATCAAGATCAATCCCGACTACGCTGATGGCTACCTGATACTCGGCATTGCGCAAACGCAACTCGACCAAAAGGCCGACGGCATAGCCAATATCGAGAAGGCCAAGGCAATGGGCAACACCCAGGCCGACAGTTTTCTGAAGAAACTCAAGTGACGGGGGCTCACGACGCACGCAGCCCCGTCCTATAAGCGTTCTATAAGTGGTCCTATAAGTGTCTATAAGTGCCTTGTAAGTGTCCTATAAGCGTCCTATAAGCGTCCTATAAGCGTCTTGCAAGCGTCTTGCAAGCGTTCTAAAACTCAAAAGGTTGTTTATGTCATTGCGACACAAACAACCTTTTGTCTTTCTTTCTCTCTCATGATTTCTACCAATTCGCAAGGCGACCGATCATCTGCAGGCGATTGGCCCCGTGTTGCGGTTGCAAAACCTAAACGTTATTTTGTTATTATGTTATTATCAATACTCTGTTAATAATTACATAATCGTTTGAAAATGAACAAGTTAATTAACAAAACATAACTAAATAAAATTGGCTAAGTGTCTGATTTTCAGTACCTTTACAGTTGATTCAAGACTTTAAAAGTATGATGTTTTCAGAGCCACTTAACCAATATGAGGAGATCCTCAAGGATGCAATCCGTACATCAATGAAAGAATCTGGTGCAAAGTTAGCAAAAACTTTCCAGACTCTGCTCATCGAGATACTGACTTTATATATGATTCTACCCAGAAAGATAAACTTCACACAGATGGCTCGCTACGGCAAGCACGGCGAGCAGACCTATCGTCAGAATTTCAACCGCAAGAAGAAAGACTGCATCGATTGGCTTCTGTTGAACCTGTCTCTTGCAAGGCGTGTGTTGGACATGGATGGCTTACTTGCCATTGCCATAGACCCATGCTATATCAGCAAGGCTGGGAAGAAAACTCCTCATATCGGACGGTTTTGGTCGGGATGTGCAGGGGCGGTGAAGCACGGACTTGAAATCATGGGCATCGGCTTGCTGGATGTTGCCAACAACAAGTGCATGATGCTGCGTGCCCATCAGACAATAGGGAACTCCGCGCTGAAGATGAGGAACAAGACACTCGTCGAATATTACATCAGTGTTATGAAGCGGTATTCAAAGAAACTGCTGAGTATCACTGATATAGTAGTGGCTGACGCATTCTTCTCCACATCCACGTTCGAGAAGGGCATATCGGAGCTTGGCTTCTATCTAGTCAGCCGCTTCCGTGACAACGCTTGTCTGCATTACATTCCCAAGAAGGAAAAGAGGCGTGGACGACCAAGAGTCAAGGGAGACAAGATTGACTTGGCAAATCTCAACCTCTCATGCATGGAAGAACTGCACATTGATGGACTGGACGGAAAGGCGTACACCTTGAGGCTTATGCTAAGGCTCTGAAGAAGAGGGTGCGACTTGTCATCTGGCGAATGCCCGGTGGAAAGTGCAAGTTGTTCTTCTCGACAAAACTCTCAATGACTGGTGAGGAAGTATTGAAGACATACCGCACTCGCTTCCAGATAGAGTTCTGCTATCGCGACAGCAAGCAGTTTACGGGACTTATGGATTGTCAGGCAAGACACAAGAGACAGTTGGACTTTGCGTTCAACGCATCGTTTGCCTCCCTGAATGCCGCCAAGGTCTTCATGAAAGACAATGGCATGGACAATTCCATGGCAAAAGTTAAGTCGTTGATGTTCAATGCGAACTATACGAAATTAATTTTCGACATGTCCCGATGGCGACCGAACCGAACTTTAATTAGTAAGATTGTCAAAGAACTCATTGGCTGGCAGCCTAAGGCCGCGTAGCCATATACTCAAATTTTAACGAACTATTGATTATGTTATTATGGCGTTTTTCTGCTGAACCCAAAAGAGCTGGACCGTCGTCTTCCACGGAGAGCAACTGCCCAGGCGGTGGATGATGATGGTCTGTCGGGCGAGCGCCACCAGGCCCTGGGCTTCGAGGCCATGAAGGGATCGCGAGACATTGAGGCGCGACTCGCCGATGGCAGATCCCAGGTCTGTCAAGCGGATGGAGAGCGTCTTGGGGCCAGCAGGCCGGAGACTGCGGTGGGCCACGAAGGTGGCGATCTTGCGGGGAATGGTCGTGGGCGGCGTGCGCCAGAAAGCCGACCCTGCTCGCTGGGCAGAAGTGCTGATCGTGTTGAGGACGTTTAGCTCGAAGACGAGGCTCTGCGCACAGAGTCGCAGCACGTCGTCCTTCTGCAGTCGCAGGACGTTGCAAGGAGTGGTGGCCCGGTAGCCTCGCGCCAGGTGTTGCCGGAGACCGAAGATCCGTTCCGGTTCGATGGCACAAGGTGCGTCGATCAGCTCCCGCAGACTGTAACTGTGGTCCGCGCTGATGGCCTCAGCCTCCACACTGCCCGTCATGACCAGCGTGAGCGTGGCGCAGCGATCGTTCTCCCGCGCTATCCACGCTCCCTCGTCATACTTCTGGAAGTCGAAGCGGATCTTGCTTGCCATGGCCTCCAGTTCGTCGCGGTCAATGCCCTGGAAGAACGGCAGCCGCAGCAGTTTGGCATAGATCGTCATGGCCTCGGGTGCCTATTTGCGCTCGTCGAGTCCCTCGCTCTTCCAGACGCTCAGTCCTCCCTGCGCGTTCTGATAGATGAAGTAAGCCTTCAGTTGCTTTTTCCGCTCCAGCACCTGGCGCGCCTTGTCGAGGCCCATGACCATGAAGGAAGTGGCGTAGGCGTCGGCCTCGGCACAGGTAGGAGCCAGCACCGTGGCCGAGAGGAGGCTGTGCTGCACGGGGCGTCCCGTCTTAGGATCGATGGTATGGGCGTATTTGCGTCCGCCCTTGTAATAGAAGTTGCGGTAGTTGCCTGACGTAGCCATGGCCTGGTTTGTGACGTTGAGCACCGTCTCCAGTTCCTGGGCGTCGTTGTCGGGATCGTCCACGGGCTTGCTCACGCCGATGCGCCATGGCAGGCGCTTCTCGCTATTGCCCTTCGCATAGACCTCGCCACCGATCTCCACCATGAAGTTGGCCACGTCGTGGGACATGAGCAGGCGCGCCACGCGGTCCGTGCCGTAGCCCTTAGCGATGGCGCTGAAGTCGAGCATCATCCGCGGCCGCTGGAAGCGAACATACTGACTTCCCTTCGCCCCGGCCAGGCTGACGTGCTCCATGCCGACCAGTCTTCTGAGACTGTCTATCTGATGGTTGTTGGGCATCTGCTGGTTTTTGAATCCGAAGCCCCACGCGTTGACCAGCGGAGCCACGGTGATGTCGAAGGCGCCGTCGCTCTCCTCGTTGACCTGCTGCGCCAGTTGATAGACCTCCAGGAAGTCGTCGCTGAGCGTGGGCCGCTTGCCCTCGTTGATGAGGGCGACGGTCGATTGCGGGTTGAACATCGAGAACTCCTGGTCAACGGCCTTCAGTGTCTCCTCTATCTCCTTCTTCAGATTGTCATCGCTCTGGTAGATGATATGATAGGTCGTGCCAAAGATGCGTCCCTCGTCGTGCTGGTAGGGCACGGACTTCTGTCGTCCCACGATGACCACCGTGCCGATGATAAGGAAGGCAAGGAAGGGCAGTTGCCAAAGCAGTTTTTTCTTTTTCATAACTCAAAACTAAGGTTGAACGTAGCTCCGATTCGGCTGCTGCCATTGCGTCCGAATCCCGGAATATAATAAGGTTCTCCGACCGTGCCGTGGCTTTGGCTCAGCCGTGCGCGATACCTCACCATCCACCCCATGTGGACGAAGCGCCATATTGTCACGTCGATGCCGCCGCAGACCTCCGCCCAGCAAGCCTTCGCCTCGACATCCGTGGCGCTGTAGGAGGCCGTTCCGCCCCAGACGGGGTCGGGGACGGGCGCAGAGGTCGTCACGTCGTAGTGGAAGGAGGTGTAGGCCAGTCGCGCGCCAGCATAGAGCCTGTAGAGGTCGTGCTTGTTGCGTAGCAGGTTGAAGTCGCAGCCCACGCGGCCATAGGGCGCACGGGTCTTGTAGCGCACGGAGGTCGTCACGTCGTCGGCGTCGGCCTCGCCAATGCCCAGTTCGACAACGGGGAAATAGCGTCCCCGGAGGTTCAGGCGCAAGGAGGCCTCATACTGTCCGTAGTCGCTCAGGACGCGCTGTCCCGCCCCCAGCAAGTCCACCCCCACACTCACGCCCTCGAAGAGGCGGATGGAGTCGGCGGATGCTGTCTCCCGTGCCTGCTGCGCCCCCGCCTGGCAGGGAGCGAGGAGGCTAACGGCGAGGATGGAAATAGATAAGCAGATTCTCTTTCTCATCGTAGTCTATGTTAGGATGGGCAATGACAATGGAGTCGATGGCGTGGTGGGTGGTCGTGACCTCCGTGAGCGTATGGAAGAAGCGGGCAGGGCAGTCCACCGACTCGAAATGGGGATCGTTGGTCTTGAAGACCGTGACCGTGTCCGTGCGCGTCGTCCCCAGCGTGTCGGTCAACTGGAAGACCAGCTGGTCGCGGTCGGCGCCATAGCTCATGGGAATCGTGAAGGCCTGAGGCTGCACCAGCCGGTTGACGAGCACGCTGTCGCTACTGCCGGGTCTCACGGCGAGGATGGTCAGCGTGTCGTGGACCGTGTCGCCGCGCAGGGCGTAGCGACATCCCACGGCCGTGGTCATCGCACAGTCGATGCTGGCGCAGGCTGCCATCAGCAGGATCGGAGCCGCCACCAGGGCTGCTGGCACGAGGCGGCGGAGAAAAGTTCGCTTATAGTGCATCCGGAGGGAGGATCAGTTGAGTTCCTTTTCTATCTGATAGTCGTTGCGGCGCGGGTTGGACCGGCTGATCAGGTCGCCGATGAAGCCGGCCAGGAAGAGCTGTGTGCCGAGCAGGATGGCGGCGATGGCGATGAAGAACGACGCGTGGTCGGAGAGCAGGTCGCCATAGTTGCCGATATAGAGATTGTAGATCTTGCCACCCAGGAGCCACATCAGGGCCACGAAACCGACGAAGAAGACCAGCGAGCCAAGAAATCCGAAGACGTGCATGGGTTTCTTGCCGAAGGTGCTGAGAAACCAGAGCGTGAGCAGGTCGAGATAGCCGTTGACGAAGCGGTTGAGCCCCATAAACTTCGACGTGCCAAACTTGCGGGCCTGGTGGTGGACCACCTTCTCGCCGATCTTGTCGAAGCCGGCCTCCTTGGCCAGGTAGGGGATGTAGCGGTGCATCTCGCCATAGACCTCAATGTTCTTGACCACCTCCTGTCGGTAGGCCTTCAGTCCGCAGTTGAAGTCGTGGAGGTTGGGGATGCCGCTGACCTTGCGCGCCGTGGCGTTGAAGAGTTTGGTGGGAATGGTCTTCGACAGGGGGTCGTAGCGCTTCTGCTTCCAGCCCGAGACGAGGTCGTAGCCCTCCTCGGTGATCATCTTGAAGAGGGCCGGTATCTCGTCGGGAGAGTCCTGGAGGTCGGCGTCCATCGTGATGACGACGCTGCCCTGCGCCTTCTGGAAACCGCAGTGGAGGGCCGGGCTCTTGCCGTAGTTGCGGCGAAACTTGATGCCCTTGACGCAGGGGTCCTGCTCGCGGAGCGTCTCCACCACCTTCCAGGACTGGTCGGTGGAACCGTCGTTGACAAAGATGATCTCATAGGAGAAGCGGTTGGCCTCCATCACGCGCTTGATCCAGGCGTGGAGTTCGGGCAGGCTTTCCTCTTCATTATAGAGGGGTACGATGACTGAAATGTCTAACATCTTGCTATTTTTATTATATCGATTTTTTCTTTCGTTGTTCACAATATTCTATCTTATCCCCGTTTGGCCAGGGGCGCCATGATCGCGCTCAGCAGCATGCCACCCATGGCCAGCGTGACGAAACTGTTGCAGGCCATGGCGAAGGCTGGGATGGCGCGCAACTGATCCATATACTGATCCATCGTCATGCCGAGGCTCTTGACGATCATCTCCGTCTGCTGCTGGTCGGCCATGACGATACGCTCCACCACGCCTGCCATCAAACCATTGTCGGCCAGCGCGAGGTAGAGATACTGGAGCAGGGAGAAGAAGAGGGCCGCATTGGTCGTCGTACGGAGGACGTAGAGCAGGGCCCTTTTGGCGCTAATGGTGCCGCCCAGTCCCTCGTCGCGAAACTTGCAGAGGCGACGGTAGATGAAGATCGGGGTGAGGAGCACGATCAGCGGGCATAGCGAGGTGAGGCCCATCCAGGCCCACGACCCCGTCGCCGTCAGCGATAAGGCCAAGGAAGCAGGCGAAGCTCCCGAGCAGCAGGATGGAGGCGTAAAAGCCGTCGTAGCGTGCGTAGAGGCGCAGTTGTCGAATGTCGTTGTAGTCCATTTTCTCAATTTTAGTGCAAATTTACGCTTTTCTTTTCAAACGGGGGCTTCCTCAAACTGAATTCTTACGTTCTTGTAGCCCATGAGGTGAAAAAAGGCGGGTCAGTTCCTCTCTCGCGCGGTCCTCGGCGCGCTGCAGGTTGGCTCGGGTCAGGCAGCGGGCCGTCATCATCTGCTGGGCGCGTCGGTAGAGGGCCTCGCGCGCGTCGGCCTCCCAGCGTCCCTTCTCATAGAAAGGCCGCGTGCGGGCCTCGTCGATAAAATGGCGGTCGAGCAGCCCTACTGGCGGGAGCGTGGCCACCAGCACGGTGTCGCCCTCCATGCGGATGGCGTGGTCGTCGAGGTGGCTCATATCGAGGCCGAGGCGCAGCGTGCCGTAATAGATGCGGGCCAGGCCGTCGTCGCTGAAGAAGCCTTCGCGCACGGTATCGACATACTCCTCGTCGTGGATCGTGAGAAACTCCCACTGGCCGATGGACTTGATGGAGGCGATGGTGGCGGGCGTGACCTCCACGTGGTCGCTCTTCTCTTCTACGACGGCGGTCCCCTCACATTTCGAGAGGATCACGGCCACGGCCACCAGGACCACGGCGAGGGCGGCGAGGATGGCAACCAGGCGGCTACTGATGATGCTTTGTTTTCTCATGGCCTTTTCTCCTGTGTGATGGTGGTGATCATGTGGCGCAGGTCGTCGCCCGTAAACTCCTTGCGGAAGGTGATCGTGATGTCCTCCTCCTTGTAGCCCATCTGGGTGAGCAGGGGCACGAGGATGCGCGCGGCGCTGGCACGGGCGTTCTCGATGATGCCCGACTGCGGGAGGCTGGCGATGATGCTGTCGCGGCCCTGGCGCTCAAAGGAGGAGCGCTCGGCGTCGGTGAAGTTGCGGCCCAGGAAGCGCACAAACTGGCGGGTCTGCTTGTGGTCCACCTTGGTGGCGGTGAGCTCTACGCGAGGGTCGGGGAGGATCACGGTCAGCCGGTTGCCCTCCTGGCGGATGTTGCGTTCCGTGAGGTCGGCCATATCGACGTAGCCCTTCACCGTGGCGTCGATGGGGATGGCAATGTGGCGCGAACTCAAAGGCACGCCGACGCGCAGGCCGTCCAGCAGTCCGCGACCCCGAAACTGGGTCGTGTCGCTATGGGTGACGATCGTGCGAATCTGGTATTCCGTCGTGTAGAGGCGGGAGCACGCTTGCAGCTGCGTGATCATCGGGATGGTGTCCTCCGAGGGCATCTCTGAGGCCTCCCTGCCGTCGCTGCCACACGAGCAGGCCAGCGCCAGGGAGACCGAAAAGGACTACGATGGGCAATTTCTTCATCTGCTATCAGTCTGTACCACTATTAATAATGTGTATGCAAAGTTACGAAAAAGGATTGAGCCAAGAGGGCAAAGGGTCGATTTTCGGGATTTTTTTTGGTGATTTAGGGCTTTTTGATTACTTTTGTGCGCTGAAAAGAATGGAACACATGAGGAAACTGATCCCATTCCTTCTGGCGGGAGGCATCGTGCTGTGTGCGGCTTCCTGCAAGGAGGAGAAAAAAACGGAGGATATCATTACCCGGATTCCGCCGAAGAAAGTAGTCAAGAAGGGTACTGGCAAGATGAGCGACTTCACCTACGAGAAGCAGGTGGAGGCCTTTGGGGAGACGCTCGACATCTCCATCCGCCGCTATGCCGACACCACGCTTCAGCAGGCGAAGGACGAGAGCGGGCGCGCCTACTACGACAACAAGGTGCAGCTCGTCATCAAGCGCAACGACGGCTCGGTCTTTGTCGATCGCACCTTCGCCAAGACCGACTTCTCAGAGTTTACCAACAACGACTACGGCCGCCACGGCGCGCTCTTAGGATTCATGTTCGACACCGTGGAGAACGGCCGGCTGAAGTTTGGCGCCAGCGTCGGCTCTCCCGACCCCACCAGCGACGAGTTTATCCCCATCGAGGTCCTGATAGACCGACAGGGGAAAATCTCTTTCCAGAATGCCACCAGCCTCGACTCGGGCAACGGCGAGGAGAAGTCCAAGGCACAGAGCGAGCTGGAGGCTGCCGAGGCCGAGGGCATGTGATTCTGACCTGTCATCAAGGTGTATTTGTTTTTTAGGTGTATTTATTTCTTAAAAGAAGTATAAAATAACTTAATACACGGGGGTAAATTTCTACTCCTGTGTTTTTTTTGTATTTTTGCACCCGACATTTCGCATTAGCAGACGATAATTGTGAAACCAGTAATAACAATCTAACATTAGACGATGATGAAAAAACTTATGTTTCTTGCAGCCCTGAGCACTGTCCACGACGGGCGCCTTCGCACAAAGCAGAGTGAAAACCACCACCATTCAACCGAAGATTGGTCTCAACATCTCCACCGTAGGAGATTTGGACTGGAAAGCAGGTTGCGCGCTCGGCTTTGAGCTGCAGCACCAGATCAACCGCAAGACCGCCATTGCGGGTGCGCTGCTCTATTCCTTCCAAGGAGGTAAAGACGACGATTGGACCTGGAATCCGGGTTATATCAACATTCCCATCACGCTCAACTACTACGTGGCCAAGAACTTTGCGCTCAAGGCCGGTATCCAGCCGGGCTTCATGGTGAACAAGGACGACGCCCGCCATGTCAACACGTTCGACTTTGCCATCCCCGTGGGTATGTCCTACGAGTTTGACAACTTCGTGATCGACGGACGCTACAATATCGGCGTCACCAAGGTGCCCAAGCACGGCGACGGCTATACCAATGTGGTGCAGCTGACCCTCGGCTACAAGTTTAAGCTGTAGCCCCCCAGGAGGCCCAATCCTTCCGCCACCGCGTCTGTCGTACCGCCGAAGGATTGGGCCTTTTTTCTTTCCTTTTTCCTTTCTTTCCTTGCTTTTTCTTTCTTGCTTTTTTGGGGCGCATCATTTATTTTTCCCATCCGCCCTTGTTCTCGATTTTTTTTCATACCTTTGCCCATCATGACCAAAGCCAACGGACAGATGAGTAAAGAAATCTACCTCGCAGGAGGTTGCTTTTGGGGAGCGGAGCACTTCCTCAAGCAGATAGAGGGCGTGGAGGCCACGGAGGTCGGCTACGCCAACGGCCACACAGACCGCCCCACCTATGAGGAGGTCTGCACCGACAAGACCGGATTTGCCGAGACGGTTCGCGTCGTCTATGACCCCGCGAGGGTCGGACTCGCCTTTCTCCTCGACCTCTACTTCAAGGCCATCGACCCCACCAGCGTCAACCAGCAAGGGGGCGACCGGGGCACACAGTATCGCACGGGCATCTACTACGTCGATGAAGCCGACGCAGCCACCATCGACCAAGTCCTGGCCGACCAGCAGCAGGCCGTGGGCGAGCCCCTCGCCGTGGAGCATCTCCCGCTGCGCAATTTCTATCCCGCCGAGGACTACCACCAGGACTACCTGGAGAAGAACCCCGCGGGCTACTGCCATCTGCCTGCCGCCCTCTTCGAGTTGGCGCGCAAGGCCAAGCCCGTCCCCTCCGACCACTAACGCAATACAAAAAAGCCATCAACAACAAGTTAAGATATGAAGAGACTGATCTTTTCCCTCCTCTTGGTCTGCGCCGCCATCGTAGTGGGCCACGCCCAGACCCCACTGAAGAAAGTGTATGACGAGACCATCAACCCGATGGAGCAGATAGACCGCGCGCTGGCCACGGCGAGAAGCAGCCAGCAGCCCAAGTTGGTCATCTGCCAGGTGGGTGGCAACTGGTGTCCGTGGTGCCTGCGCTTTGCCGACTTCGCCGCCACCGACCCCGACATTGCCAAGGTCATCGACGACCATTTCCTCCTCATCCACGTCAACTACCATCCGCGCAAGGCCCAGGACGCGAGCGCCGAGGCCCTGATGAGCCGCCTGGGCCATCCGCAGCGCTTCGGCTTCCCCGTCTTCGTAGTGCTCGACAGCGAGGGCCGCGTGGTCCACATCCAGGACTCCAGTTTTCTCGAAGAGGGCAAGGGGTATAGCAAGGAGAAGGTGCTCCGCTTCCTCAACGCATGGACGCCCGAGGCTATCGGCATGAAGAAGGGATCATGATGCGAAAGATCTATATCCTTGACTTCGACGGCACGCTGGGCGACTCCCGCGGGCTGATCCTCCGGACAATGATGGACACCTTCGACGCCCTCGGCATAGACCGGCCCACGGAGGAGGCTTGCGTCAATACGATCGGGCTGCCGCTGGCCGACTGCTTCGTGGTGGCCGCAGGACTGAGCGCCGCGCAAGGGGAGCGTTGTGCCGAGGTCTATCGCAGGATCTTCCACGACAACAACGTGCCTGGATCGGTGCCTCCCTTCGAGGGCGTGGTCGAGACGATCCGCACGCTCCACCAGCAGGGCCATACCCTGGCCGTAGCCACCAGCCGCCGCCACGAGAGCCTGGACGAACTGCTGGCGGAGTTTGGCGTCACCGACCTCTTCTCGATGATCGTGGCTGCCGACGACGTGACCCATGCCAAACCCGACCCCGAGCCGGTCAACAAGATCCTGGAGACGCTCCAATTCCAGCCGCAAGAGGCCCTGGTCGTGGGCGACGCGCCCTACGACATCCTCATGGGACGCAACGCCGGGGCAAGGACCTGCGCCGTCACCTACGGCAATGGGAAGCGCCAGGAGCTCCAGGCTGCCGGGGCGGACTATCTGATCGACCGCTTCGCCGACTTGCTGACCATCGAGTGGGACTGAGCGGGCCGGCACACCATACCAACAACCAAATCAACCATTAAATCCTATCAGTATGAAGAAAAGAGTCACCCCAGAGTGGATCCACGATCTCGCCCCCAACGAGGTCTTCGTCTTCGGCAGCAACCTCGGCGGAATGCACGGAGGCGGTGCGGCCCGGATTGCCTACCGTTGTTTCGGAGCCAAGATGGGAGTGGGCGTAGGCCTGCAGGGACAGAGCTACGCCATCCCGACGATGCAGGGAGGCCCGGAGACCATCCGACCCTACGTCGATGAGTTTATAGACTTTGCGCGCCAGCATCCCGAGACGACCTTCCTCGTCACCCCCATCGGCTGCGGCATAGCCGGCTTCACCCCCGCCGACATCGCCCCGCTCTTCCAGGACGCGGTGGAGGTGGAGAACGTCTGGCTGCCCGAGAGTTTCTGGCATTTGCTGAGGACACAAGCATGAGATTCAACCTACAGTTCAATCTCTCGCTCAGCAAACTGTTTCTCATGATCAGAAGCGGGAGCCGCCGCATCATCCTGCGATACGACTTAGCAGCACGCCTGTCGCGGATCGTGCGGTGCGGCCTCCTGCGCCAACTGTTGAATAAATGGAAAACCAAGTGCTGCAAAAACAAAACATCATGAAAACGAATCGAGTACTGCTCACTTTTCTGCTGGTGGTAATGGCCTTGTGTGCCCACGCCGGCGACAACAATTCCGCGCTTCGCAAGTCGATAGCGATGGCCAACGCCATGTGTCCCGTCTCCCTGGGAGCGATGGGCGAGATGACCTCCATGGTCTATGAAAAGGGCGACCTGATCATTTCCTACACCCTCAATGAGGACGTGATCAGCGTCGAGACCCTCAAAAACAACAAGGAGATGGTGCGCCAGAATGCCACCACCATGGTCCGCAACGCTACGGGCGACCTCAAGACCACGTTCGACCTGCTGGCCAGCGAGGGCGCGGGACTGGTCATGAAATATATCGGCAAGCAGTCGAAGGCGAAGTTTACGATACGCTTCACGGCGGAGGAGATACTGCGCGCCTCGATTGCTCCCGAGGAGGCGAGAGACCCCATGGCCGCGCTGAAAAGCCAGATAGAGGTGGGCAACGCCATGCTGCCGACCAAGATCGCCGACGGCATGGAGATGACCCGCGCCTATCTGGAGGACGACTACCTGTTCTATGAGGTGACGGTGGACGAGGATCTCCTCTCGATCGCCAATATCAAGAGCAATCGACCCACCCTGAAAAAGAACATCTTGGCGGTCTTGAACAGTGACGACGTCTCCACGAAAGCCCTCAAAGACTTATGCAAAAGCGTGAACGTGGGCATCGCCTACAAATACGTCGGCAAGGACTCCCGACAAACGGCGACCGTCAGGATCACGCCCGCGGAACTGTAAGCCTCCGCGCCGCTTTATTTATTAAAGAAACTTAAAATATTGTTCCGATATTTGTTTCTTTCAAAAGAAAGCACTAATTTTGCAGCCCGTAAGCGAACATGGCTTCAACGCACATCGCAGCTTCTACAAAGGAAAGGTGCTCGAGTGGCTGAAGAGGCACGCCTGGAAAGCGTGTAACCGTCTAAAGCGGTTCGGGGGTTCGAATCCCCCTCTTTCCGCAGAAAAAGGAAGGTTTTTGACCTTCCTTTTTTGCGTTTTACAAAGTCCTTGCCTCCAGTATCATCTCTTTCCCTCGATGCTCCAGCAGAATCTACGGTTCAGTACCGCTTTTGGTAGTTGAACGTTTTCTATATGCGCATCATTGCTACAGAAAGTATAGTGACTATCTGGATGAATCTACGGAAGGCTTTGTCCATATTTTTCCTTCTATTTTTATCTTCAATGTCCGCAGATATTCCTTCTGCTCGGGCGTGATTCTGTAGCTCTCGATCGCCTTCTGTATGGTCTTGTTGTGCGTCCATCGGGCCAGGCGCTTCTGCTCAATGTAGGGGAGGGTTGCATCCCATTGCTTGGCCAGGGCGGTGGCGAAAAACCAGGCTACCATCATTTTTACGTAATACGCTTCGCTCCTTACAGATGCTGGGATTTCGAGATAGTCAGACTTAAAGTCTTTGTCTAAGTAGTGAGACATAAGTGTCTCTATACCAAAGCGACAAGTGAAAATGTGTGATGATTTACTCCAAGTCTTGATCTTCGCCAGTAGCTCCTCCTTGTGCTTGGCAAACACCTTCGGAGACATGATGTCACAAACCGCCCAGTTGTCCACGAATGGCAGGAAATGGTCCGTCAGCCGGATGCATTCCTCGTAGTCCTTCACCTCGGAAACGAGGAGCCCGTGAAGCATGTTCTCATCGTAGTATTCATGAGGAAGCTGACGAAGGAATTCCTCGCACTCCTTTTCTTTTATAAATACTTTTGCAAACTTGCGAAGCACGGGCACGCGAATGCCTATGAAGCTCTCAACAGGCACTCCCGGGGTCAGTTTGGCCTGGAAAGCAGCATACTGCTTGTCCTGCATGGCGAACAGTCTTTCTTGAAGGGGTGTCATAGTTTTTATTGTTGTTTTAATTTATCATACTCCTCATCGCTCACAGCCTCCAGCCACTCGTTGGAGGTGTTCTCGCCAGGTATTTCCTCACCCTTCCATCTCCTCATTCACGTAGTCAACGGCACGGTTTATATAATCGACAAAGGGTTTGGTGGTCTTGAACAGTTCGGCCACACGCTGGGCAAGATGGTCCTCCAGCAGGAAGTCGTCGTCCACTTGGGCGGTCAGGCAGTAGGCCCTCATCCGCATCCAGTCGGCATAGGGCGCGCTGGGGTCGTATTCTCTTGGCACGCGCTTCAATGCTCCTTCCATGTCTGGAACAAACTGCGCGTCGGCTTTTCCCAAGATGCTTGTGCTGAAAGTTTCCCATTCGTCGCTAATGTCTTCACGCAATATCTTGACAGCCCTTTTGTCGTAGCAGTAGTTGCCCGAAGCCAGCATGTGGGCATGCGGATACTCCCGACTGTTGCCAGTTCCGATATGGAAATAATATCCTGCATGCATCGACTTCTTGCCCCCTTTTGCCAGGAAGGCGCCGAAATGGGTTTTGTATGGCGACTTGTCCTTGCTAAATCTTGTGTCGCGATAGATGCGATACGTGCAGTCTTTGATTGTCAGCGGGGCTATGTCTTTGTCAAAGCGCCCGATTTCTGTAATGAGGCTTTCGCAGAAAGCGTACCATTTTTCTAATACTTCCTGGTATCGGCCTTTATTTGCGTTAAACCATTCGCGATGGTTGTTGTTGTCCAAATCGCGTAGGAAGTCAAGTATTTCTTTCATGATGTGTGATTTTTCCTTTATTCCATTCTGCCATATTTCATTTCCACGCCCTCCTTGTCATACTGCTTGCGTTTGCCAGTTGGCGGCTCAGTAAGCGTGATGCGCACTACGGCCGTGCGCGACAAGGAACGGGCGACGCCCCGGTCGAAAGCGTCCATGTGTTGTGGAAGAAATCGCTTGCAGACCAGTCGGAGCCCATGAATCTTCTCTGCTTCGTCAGTCACGATTTCGGCCTTGCCGAACGCCAAGGCCGACTGGTATTGCAGGGTGAAACTGCCGTCCTTCGGACCAACCGTTGGCGCACAACGGGTTACGGCTGAAAGGCAGACCTCGGGATGAGCCTTGATGGCCTCCAGTTTCTTGCCTTCCAAGGCACCATGAAAGTACCAGTTCTCACCATCGTCGGAGGCGAGCGACAGAGGCAGACCGTAGGCCTTTCCGTCTTCGTCTATAAAACTCACCGTGATATACGGAGCCTTGCGCATCACTTCCAATGCCCATTGGCTATCCATTGCTCTCGATTCCTTTCTCATTTTCATCGCGTCTTTTTTGTCCTTTGCCCGTTGTGCATGAAAACCTTGATCCTGTCGTTGTCTCCATGTGGGCAGTTGGCACCTGCAAATATACTAATATTTATCAGAAAAGAGATAACATGGAGGCTTTTTGTTTGCCGCACAGATCTGATTTAGCTCTTTGAAAAAACTTCTCAAGCCATTTTCTTGGTGCGCTCGACGAACGGTAATCCTCTTCTGCGTCAGACCTAGCTTCGTTTTTTGGGGGTGTTGTTTTGACGACTGCGAAAGGCCGAAAGGCCGAAATGGCGAAGTGGAAAAATGAAAACGTAATAATGTAATGTTGTAAGGATGGTAAGCGTGTCCGCGATGCAACCTTGTTCAGCATCTTTCAATTCTTTACCTTTGCCGCGCGAATATAATATCACCAATATGACAGCAGCAAAACGATACGAAAGTGTATGGAATGCGTTCTTAAACGAACTGTCCCATAATCCTACGGCCACTCTGACTTCTTTTCTAAAAAGATGTAATGTTAGACAGGGCAGAATGAAGCGATGGATGGAAAACAACGGACTGTCCGTAAAGGAAGCCAAGAAGCGCCTTCGTGACTGTCAGCACGATGGCATTGGGGACCCAATGTCACCCTTTGTCCGAAGATTCTGGCAGTCTGTTCCTGCCAATGGCTACAGACAAGCCCGCCCCACGATCCGAGTCCTGCGACATACTCTCTGGAGTAAGCCTGACATTCCCCGACGGTACCCAAGTGAACATAAAACGTGGTAGCGCGCAAGCGGTCATGTCGTTTCTCAAACTTTACCAAAGGGAGGACCTGCCATGTTTGGACTGAATGACGGAATGCGCTACTATGTCTGCCAGCGCTATGTGAGAATGAACCTGGGGATAAACGGCCTCTACAAGTTGGTGTCGCAGGAGATGGACCTGCCCCCGCTAAGCGGAGCCGTATTCATCTTCTTCAGCAAAAACCGGCAGCAGGTGAAACTCCTGCGTTGGGACACGGACGGCTTCACGCTATATCAGAAACGTCTGGAAAGAGGGACCATCTGAGATACCCTATTTCAATATTGGCAAGAAGGCATGCGTAATACCCTACAAGACCCTGTCCGCCATACTGAGCGGAATATCGTTGAGATCAATAAAATATCGCAAGAGACTGAATATAGATGGTTCCGCGCTCGCAAGTTACTGATAATCAGTATTATTTTTGATAAAAATAGATAATATTATCTTTGGTAGTCTCGTCTTTTTTTCGTACCTTTGTAGTATGAAAAAAGACGAGATGATCGCATTGTTGCAGCAGCAAATTTCCTTTTTGCAGCAACAACTCCGGGAGGCGAACCGCAAGGCGGACGCCCTCCTGAAGGAGGTCGCGTCTTTGAGAAACCTTCTTGAGCGCAAATCGGAGGAAGAGGCCAAGCAGAAGCGCGTAATCAAGGGGCTCGCAGCCTTCGGAGAAGAAGGAGCGCGCCCATACCAACAACGGCGCGAAGCGCAAGCAGCACCTGGAGGTGGAGGTGGTCGAGGAGAATGTCGACCCTGAGGACCCGCGCTTCAACAAGGACCTTGGCAAGACTGTACAAGACAAGGGACGTGATACGCTACGAGCTCATCCCCATGCGCTTCATCAAGAAGGTATATCACGTGCGGACGTATACCCAGAACGACGAATATTTCTCGGGCAAGGCTCCCGACGCGCCGTTCCTCAACTCGCAGTACGACGGCTCGTTCATCGCGGGCATGGCACAGCTCAGGTACATGTACGCAATGCCGGTGGAGAGAATCGTGAAGCTCTTCAACGACAACGGTTTCGACATGGACAAGGGAACGGCGCATGGCCTGCTCCGAAAGACGGAGAGACTTTTCGAGAACCTTACCATGTGCTCGGCGACGCCATCAAGGAGGACACATACATCGCCGGCGACGAGACATACCACAGGGTACTTGTTGATACCAAAAACAAGAACGGAAAAGGAATAAAGAAAGCCTACGTGTGGGTGGTGACGGCAGTGAACACAGGACTTGTATACTACTTCTATCATGACGGCTCAAGAAGAGAGGATATCATACTGGATTACATAAAGGGCTACCGAGGAGCCTTCCAGTCAGACGGCTTCTCCCCATACCGCAAAATGGCAAAGTGGCTCTTGCGCCTTACTGGCCTGCTTCCAGCATGTGAAGAGAAAGCTTCTCGACTGCGGGGACGATTTCGACACCAAGGTCATAGTGCGCCTCGCCAACTACATTTACCACCAGGACCACAAGCACATAATCGGGGTGGACGGCTGGACGGAACGTGACCACTACAAATGGCGGCAACAATATGCGCTGCCCGTCATGCGGATTATAAGGAAAAAAGCTAGAGCGCATGGCCGCGGACAAGTCTCTCTTGCCCAAGACGGAGAAGTATGATGCCGTACATTACATGCTCAACGAGTGGGATGGCCTGATGAACATCTTTACAAGAGGAGACTATCATCTGGACAACAATCTCGTGGAAAGACTCAACAGGTATATTTCGTTATCCCGGAGAAACTCACTGTTCTTCGGGTCGCATACTGGTGCAAGGCGGGCTGCCATGTTCTATTCGCTCGCATGCTCATGCAGGTTGCAAGGTGTCAACTTCTTTAAATATATATCAGATATCATAAACAAAGCGGCAGCGATGCCACCACGAACACCGCTAAGCAAGTATCGGGACCTGCTGCCTGATAGGTGGAAACAAAAAAATATCGCTCAAGAATAGAAACTTGAGCGATATTTTTTTGACGCATAGATACTAGCATCGCGGACACGCTTACTAAGGATGTAAGGTTGTAAGGACGCAAGAACGAATTGTGTACGCCTTATTTGTAGGCAATCTTTACTAATCTCTCTATCGGATCGCGTGCCGATTCCTGATGGTTTCCTGGGCTGAGTATGGCAAATACGCTTCTTTTTGAGACCTTGAAGCCCCACATGTTGACGGCGACATGACAGGCTTCGTCTGCCGTAAACAGGTTGTTCTGCTGCTTGTAGATTTCGCCAAGAGGGCATTTTGGAGGCATCCGAGAGACATCCAAGAGGCATCCGAGAGGCATTCGATAGGCATTTTTAGCTTCATTTGACGGCAAAAACTGCGAAAAAGACGTGTGAGCTGGTGTTTTTTCACGATAAAAGCATTCTTTGTGGAATGAACGAAAAGAGAGGGCGTTTTTCGAACAAAAGAGGGTAGTGTGTTTAGATTTATCTGTCAATGAGATAGTTACAACTTGTTTGCTCTGTTTTTCATGACTCTCCCGAAAACGGCTTCCGATGGCTCTAAAAGTGGGTCGGATGGTTGTTTTTACTGCTTTAGCGACTGCCGCAAGGCAAGTTTTAGCTTGTCGACGCAGTCTATCGACCCCACAAAGTTACGCATTTTCTTTGGGATCTCTTCGCTTTCCCTCAGTTTTTTCGAGGTAAAGGGGTGGGAGAGGTGTACTCTTGGTTTGTTAATGAAGGTAAAAATGCAAGTAGCGGTCGTGAGCGAGGTGGATGTTGGACCCTTCTCCTGCTAATCTTAAATATCAGATATAGAGATATTTAGATACTGTTTGTTAAACCAATAGATAGCAGGTCTGACTTGTAGAAACTTACGAACTTACAAACTTACGAACTTACATTAAGGAATTGAAGAAAGGGGTCAAAGGGTGGGAAATGTATCTCAAAGAAATAGTATATATAAATATTAATATTTATATATACTATTTCTTTGACCCCGACCGTGTGTTCTCTTTCGCTTAATGTAAGTTCGTAAGTTCGTAAGTTGGTAAGTTCGTAAGTTTGGAGTGGGGGCTTCCTTACCAACTTACGAACTTACCAACTTACAAACTTACATTAAGGATTTCAACTTTCTTCCTGGATGGTTTCAGTGAAAAATTATCTGTAAAGGATATTCAGAGCGATAGTTAGTGGTTCACATAGCTTTGCTATGTGCCATTTCCGCAAGACGAAAAAAAAGTTGGAAAATATTTGTGATTTTATTTGGAGGTATGAAATATTCTTCGTACCTTTGCAGAAGATTTAGCGGCGCTCGGCAATTTGAGAGCAAGCTCTCATTGCGCTCGCTGGCAAAATCTTTGCACCCGTTAACCGAGACTTGCGGAACAAAACCATAGATGGCCCGCGACAGGCTTTTCTTACGACAGGGGCGAGGGACAAACAAATAGCGGCGCCGGTCCCAAGCTACCATCGGCAAGGTCTCCATTTTGAACACCTTTAAACACCTTAAACGCAATGATCAACTACAGCATCACGGCAAGAGCCGTCAACCCGAATCTCTTCGAGATCAACCAAGGCCAAGACGCGTATCAAAAGCCAGGCCAAGGCCGAGGGCAAGCAGCCAGACGCCAAGGACGAGGCACTCGTCGGGACCGTCGTCACCAACTACTTCGCCACGGCACAATACACCGAGGTGATGACTATCGAGAAGTTTGCCCGCCACATCGCCGACCACGGCACGACCTACTCCCGCGCCGACATCATGGCGATCCTCTACATGGCAGTCGACTGCATGCGCGAGCAGTTGCTGGAGGGCAAGAAGATCCGCCTCGGCGAGCTCGGCGACTTCTCCCTGTCGCTCAGCAGCAAGGGCGCGGAGACGGCGGAGAAGTTCAGTTCGCAGAACATCCAGCGAGTCACGGTCTGCTGGGAGCCGGGCAGCGAATTCCGCAACCTCCTCGCCGACGCCGAGTTCAACCTCGTCGCCACCCGTTCGGCCCAGGCGGCCGTCCTCAAGGCCATCAAGTAAGGCAAGACCAACGTCGATATCTCCGCGCCCATCAACCCGGACGGAAGTCCCTCCAACCCTGGAAGCCCCTCCAACCCGGGCGGCACGACGCAGCCGAAGAAGCACACGCTGACGGTCCGCTCGGCCAACGAGAACCAGGGTAGCGTCTCGGGCGGCGGCACCTTCGACGAGGGCAGCACGCAGACCGTCCGAGCCACTCCAAAGACCGGCTTCGCTTTCGACAAGTGGAGCGACGGCAGCACGCAGAACCCGCGCACGGTGAAGCTCACCTCCGACCTCACGCTCACGGCCTCCTTCAAGACGGCCACCACGGGCGGCGGAGACCAGGGTAGCGGCGGAGACCAGGGCGGCGGCACCCTGGGCGACTGACCCACAGGGCGGGTCGGCAGGGCCTCACGGCCCAACGAGCAGCTAAACGTCTGCTTGTAGCCACGGCTCTTGCAGCCACGTCTGCACCAGTCGCTGCCCCTGCCACCCGCCCTGCGTAAGGGAGGAGGACGAGCCCCAGGGGCTTCCCACGGGCCACCCGCCCACGGCGCCTACTAAAGGAAATTCGCCACACGATCGGAACGACCTCTCGTCGCCTCACCCTCTCCCTTGTCGCCTGCTGAGGATGGAAAACAACAAAAACAACATTTACAACTATGAACAAACGCGGGGGGACAACACACGCTACGCGTGTAACAAGCCTTCTGCAAGGTAAACAACAAGAAACAACGCTTCGCGGGACCTTTGTGTCGGTTGAAGCGGGCTGAAAGCCCAAAAAGCTCCTAGGAGGGTGTGTCAAAACTCTCTTATTCTTAAAAAATCACAAAGCCCTGACTTTCACAAGCCAGGGCTTTGCTATGTCTAAAAGTTGTTGTAACTTTAGACCATAGAAAAATTTAACTATGGCAAAGTTACACTTTCGTTCTTATACCACCAACCAAATGGTTCTTTTTCCGCAACGAATCGATGAAAATATTGCGGAAAACGACCCAGTACGCATCGTTTCCAGCATTGTGGAGCATCTTGACATGAGTTCAGTCAACAAATTATACAACGGTATGGGCAGATGTCCGTATCATCCACGCATGATGCTCAAAGTCATCATCTATGCCTATATGAACAATATCTATTCATGTCGTAGGATAGAGCAATTGCTCCTGCGTGACATCCATTTCATCTGGCTGGCAGGATATGAAAAGCCGGACTTCATAACAATCAACCGTTTCCGCAACCGTCTGAAGGACGAGATCAATAACATATTCACACAGCTTGTGCTCGTTCTTGCAGAGAAGGGATTTGTGAGTCTCGACGTGGAGTATGTGGACGGTACGAAGATAGAGTCGAAGGCCAATAAGTATACGTTTGTTTGGCGTAAGACTGTCGAGCGTAACCGTGCCAGATTGATTGACAAGGTAAAGGCTCTGCTTGCCCAGGTTGACGACTGCATAGCACAAGACAATACCAAGACAGACGAAACGGTGGAATTCACCCCGTCACAACTTGCCGAGATATCCGCAGAACTTAATGCCTCGCTGTCTGACCCGCAAGTGGAAATGGACAAGGAAGAAAAAGAAGAAGAGGCGCAAGTTAGCCAAGGAACTCAAGGAACGTAGCGAGAAACTGGCTGAATACAACCAACATCTTGAAACTCTCGGTGACCGCAACTCTTATTCAAAGACCGACAAGGATGCTACATTCATGCACATGAAGGAGGATGCTATAAACGACAGGCTGACAAAACCCGGTACAATCTTCAGATTGCAACCGAGAACCAGTTCATCACCAACTTTGCATTGTTCCCCAACCCTACAGACACCCTTACCTACATCCCATTCATGGAGTCGTTCCGTGAGCGTTACGGACACTTTGCGTCAACGGAAGTGGCAGACTCTGGTTATGGCTCAGAGGAGAATTACGAGTTTATGGAGCTGAACGGCACCGCCGCCTATGTGAAATACAACCGCTTCCATATAGAGCACCGTCCGCAGTATGTACCGGATCCGTTCCGCTCGGAAAACTTCTATTACAACAAGAAGGAGGACTATTGCGTTTGTCCGATGGGACAACACATGACACGCACTGGAACCAGCCACAAGACAAGTGCGAGTGGATACGTCTCCAATAGGGCAACATATACAGCACAGAATTGTGAAGGATGTCCGCTACGTTGTCTGTGTTTCGATGCATCTGGGGACAGACGTGTGATAGACCGGAATCACAAACAGGAAGCTTACAGACAGAAAGCGAGTGAGCTGCTCACCTCAGAGGAAGGTTTAAGGCATAGAGGCAAAAGATGTATTGAGCCGGAAGCGGTTTTCGGACAAATTAAATACAACATGGCGTATCGTCGTTTTCGCCATATCGGTGTAGACAAGGTCAAAATGGACTTTGCCTTCTTTGCCATTGCCTTTAATATAAAAGAAAATGGTGGCAAAAATGACCAAGGGAGGACTTTTTCTCTTATTTGAGGGCTTATTTGACCAATATAACGCCATATAAATTGTTTATAAGGCTCTTTTTTGTAGAAAAACAAAAACTCGTTGTACATCCACACAAGAACGTACAACGAGTTTTTTTTATTTATATTGGGAGTTTTGACACACCCTCGATAATAGCAATCAACAAGACGCCCTGTAAGGGCAAAAGAATTGTTTTATACCCTGCTTCTTTAACGCTTTTGCCCTTTCAGGGCGACAGGTTAGCGTTTATAATTACCCAGGGCGATGCCCTGGGCTAGGAACTTCTGCCCCTTCAGGGCGTATTGGATAATTTCAAGCGTACAGGTAAATATTGTATTGGTTGTCTTCTTCGCTTGTCCTCGTGTTGCCACCAAAGACTGAGAGAAAAGTACTCATTATCGAACCCTTAAACCAGCAAGAAAAATATGGATGAAAAGAAAAGACAGGTATGGCGCTTCGTCATTCAGACCGCCACCTGACTTCGTCACTCAAAAAACACGTATTTTATAACTGATTGACAAACAATATTTTGTATCTTTGCATCACCTAATATTGGGTGACGCGAAAGGTATTTTAACTATGTTTGTCCGAAAGAAAAACATCGTTCCGGCAATATCGGAGTTATAGTTGCCGAGAAAATTTGTGGCAAGATGAAGGAACTTGTCACAATTGGAGTTGCCTATAATGAGGGAGAGGTCGATAATCTTGTGAATGAAGCAAAAGAATGGATTTCCAAAGAGAAATCACGCCGCCATCCGCAGCTTGACCTTTTCGGCGAGGAACGTGAGGCGTGTGACCGTGAGCGTGATGAAGTCCGTCGTGTATTGTCCAATGTGAGCAATATCCTTCTCAATGGTTGTGACCTGATATTGGACCGTACATTTGACCGGATCGGTTTCAACAGGATTGATGACGAAGTGTTCCGCAAGCTTGTAAAGGCTCGTTTGGCATATCCAACGAGCAAGGCTGCTACGGTGGAATATCTGAAAAACCACTTTGACGAGGACGTGGATCTATCCAAAATCTATCGCTATCTTGACAAGCTTAGTGGTCATCAGCACGAAATAGTACAGGACATAAGCGTGCGCCATACTGCGAAATTGTTTGGTGGCAATATCGGCGTGTTGTTTTATGATGTCACCACACTTTACTTTGAAGCGGATTATGAGGACGAATTGCGCAAGACAGGCTTCTCGAAAGAGGGACGTCACAGTAATCCTCAGATCATACTCGGCCTGCTTGTTAGCCTTGGCGGCTATCCACTAGCATATTGCATCCATGAGGGCAACAAATATGAAGGCCACACGATGCTGCCGACGATAAACGAGTTTGTAAGCAAATACGGTTTGAGAACTTCGTTGTGGTGGCAGATTCGGACTGATGAACAATGCCAATATAGCGGAACTTGAAGCGCACGGCTACAAGTATATAATAGGTGCGAAGATAAAGAATGAAAGTCAGGAGGTCAAAAGCTGGATATTGGAGCAACCCAAGCGCAACTGCCAGATGGTTGAATATGACAAAGGCGGCGGACGTCGTCTCTTGGTCGGCTATACAGATGACCGTGCAAAGAAAGATGCCTACAATAGAGAAAAAGGAATACGCAGGTTGGAAAAGGCTTATAAGCATGGTGCGCTCACAAAAGGCAATATCAACAAAAGAGGTTACAATAAGTTTTTGTCTATGGATGGTGAAGTGAAAGTCGCCATCAACTATGACCGTATTGCCGATGACTCCAAATGGGACGGTCTAAAAGGCTATCTCACTAATACGGATATACCAATACAGGATGTATACACAGCATATCACAACCTTTGGCATGTAGAGCGGGCCTTCCGTATAGCGAAATCAAAGATAGAGATACGTCCCATGTTTCATTTTACACGCAAACGTATTGAAGCCCATATATGCATCTGCTTTGTGGCTTTGAAAGTATACAAGGAGTTGGATCGCATGCTGAAAGTCTCAGAGATTAAGATGAGCGTGGACAAGGTGCTTGCATTGGCAAAGACAATCACAACGATACAGATCAAGCTTCCTCTAAACAAGGAGGTTTATACGCAAACCATGCTGATGGCAAGGCATCAGAAAATAGCTAAACTCTTTGATGAGGATTTTTGGGTGACGCAATGACGAAGTCAGGAAAAATATGGATGAAAAGAAAAGACAGGTATGGCGCTTCGTCATTCAGACCGCCATTTCGATCCTCACGGCCATAGCCACGGCCCTCGGCGTGACGAGCTGCATGGCTGCCGTGTAGCAAGCAGAAATACAGAATGGTTTCTTAGAACAATACTCTGTTAATAATTACATAATCGTTTGAAAATGAACAAGTTAATTAACAAAACATAACTAAATAAAATTGGCTAAGTGTATGATTTTCAGTACCTTTACAGTTGATTCAAGACTTTAAAAGTATGATGTTTTCAGAGCCACTTAACCAATATGAGGAGATCCTCAAGGATGCAATCCGTACATCAATGAAAGAATCTGGTGCAAAGTTAGCAAAAACTTTCCAGACTCTGCTCATCGAGATACTGACTTTATATATGATTCTACCCAGAAAGATAAACTTCACACAGATGGCTCGCTACGGCAAGCACGGCGAGCAGACCTATCGTCAGAATTTCAACCGCAAGAAGAAAGACTGCATCGATTGGCTTCTGTTGAACCTGTCTCTTGCAAGGCGTGTGTTGGACATGGATGGCTTACTTGCCATTGCCATAGACCCATGCTATATCAGCAAGGCTGGGAAGAAAACTCCTCATATCGGACGGTTTTGGTCGGGATGTGCAGGGGCGGTGAAGCACGGACTTGAAATCATGGGCATCGGCTTGCTGGATGTTGCCAACAACAAGTGCATGATGCTGCGTGCCCATCAGACAATAGGGAACTCCGCGCTGAAGATGAGGAACAAGACACTCGTCGAATATTACATCAGTGTTATGAAGCGGTATTCAAAGAAACTGCTGAGTATCACTGATATAGTAGTGGCTGACGCATTCTTCTCCACATCCACGTTCGAGAAGGGCATATCGGAGCTTGGCTTCTATCTAGTCAGCCGCTTCCGTGACAACGCTTGTCTGCATTACATTCCCAAGAAGGAAAAGAGGCGTGGACGACCAAGAGTCAAGGGAGACAAGATTGACTTGGCAAATCTCAACCTCTCATGTATGGAAGAACTGTACATTGATGGACTGGACGGAAAGGCGTACACCCTTGAGGCTTATGCTAAGGCTCTGAAGAAGAGGGTGCGACTTGTCATCTGGCGAATGCCCGGTGGAAAGTGTTGGACTTTGCGTTCAACGCATCGTTTGCCTCCCTGAATGCCGCCAAGGTCTTCATGAAAGACAATGGCATGGACAATTCCATGGCAAAAGTTAAGTCGTTGATGTTCAATGCGAACTATACGAAATTAATTTTCGACATGTCCCGATGGCGACCGAACCGAACTTTAATTAGTAAGATTGTCAAAGAACTCATTGGCTGGCAGCCTAAGGCCGCGTAGCCATATACTCAAATTTTAACGAACTATTGTTAGAAAATGGGATTTTAAGTTAGTTAATTGCTCCCCCTCTAAGATGTGAATCATGGAGGGGGAGGCTTGAGCGCCTTTCTGCTGTGTTCAGAGTTATCCAATCGCTTTGTATTGACTTGCAAAAGCGTAAGTGGCTTCCGACATGGGGGTGTTCAGGTGCCATACGATCTGCATTGGCTTGGAACCCTCTATGCTCTTCATCGTAACCTGGCCGAGATAAGTGAAACCCATACGGCAACCGTAGTCGGGATGTTCCACTTGCTGACGCACGAAGAGAAGCATGTTGTTTTCGCCATTGCGATAAGCCTCGGCTTCGCGACTGCCCTCGCGCACTCGGTTTTGCGTCTCCCAGTGGAAGAACTCACGGTTTTGGGCATAGTCCTTGTAGGCCGTCATCGAACCCTCTTCGCGTTTCTTGATAATGTCCACGTACATCGCCTCGAGCTTGATGTCCTTCAAGCGCTCAACGCCTTCGCGCGACGGAGATTTGCGCTCTATGGTGGAGAGGCCCAGCGCGGCTTGAATCTGTGCCTTGGAATAGACGCCATGCAGACGAAGCGGGTTCCATGCCTGATAGACCGAATTGTCCGCTTTCTCGGGCGCCGAACATCTGTCTCGCAGATAATCGACCACCTCATGCAACTCCTGTATGAATAGAGGATCGGAGGCTAAATCGCGGAACATCTCCTCGATGCTGGCATAATGGCCTGCCTTGTCGTACAGGTCGTAGTAGAGCATCACGGCACTGCGCCTCTGCTGTTCGGAGAAAGTGCGGGTGTCGCAACGGAATCCGCTCGCCACGAATTGTAGCAGTTGGGTGAAGTAGGAGAACGAGTCGGTGGCGAGCCATTTCTTGTTGACGGCAAACTTTATTTGTTCCGCATGGGCCGACACCTCGCTTCGGACGCCAGCCTTCTGGCACATCTCGCCCCACGTCAGGGCGCCATAGATCTTGTGGAAAGGAATGTGGCTGTAGGCCAGGAAGCCCTTGAGCGAGAACGATCCGTGGCAGACTTGGTGGTAGGCGGCTATCTCCTTGATGATTCGGCTTCGGTTGAGACTGCGCAGATAGCCGTCGATGTTGGCAAGGATCTCCTCTTTGGCCTTTTCCTCCAGGACGATCTTGCAACCGAAGGGCGCATTGGTGAAGCCTCCCTCTATCTCTTCCCTGATGTTGCGCGAGTGTCGGCCTATGAGGGCCTCGAAGCGATCCTTGTAGCTAAACTCGGCACGCGAATGGCCTACAAAGTCGAGTACGGTGAGATGGTCCTTGCCTTTGTGCAGACGGAGGCCTCGGCCAAACTGCTGGAGGAAGACCGTGGCACTCTCGGTGGGACGAAGGAAGAGGATGGTGTCGATCTCGGGAATGTCCACACCCTCGTTGAAAAGATCTACGACGAAGAGATAGTTGATTTTTCCGGCCTGAAGCTGCTTCTTGACGAGGGGTGCGATGGTGGTGGTCGTCGTCGCTCGTAAGCACATCCGTATGCAGTCCGGCCAGCGTGAACTTGGCGTTCATGTATCGTGCGTGCTCCTTGTTTACGCAGAAGCAAAGCGCCCGAACCTTGCTGAGTTGGCCGTTTCCGATGTACTCCTGCATCTTCTTGAGGATGAGCCCGGTACGGAAGTCGTTCTGTGTATAGACTCGCGACAGTTCGGAGATGTCGTAGCCGTGTCCGCTCCATTTCACTTCTGTCAGGTCCACATTGTCCGGGATGCCATAATAATGGAACGGAGCAAGCAGCCCGGCGTTCAAGGCAGCAGGAAGGCGTATTTCGGCAGAGATGTGTCCGTCGAAGAAAACCGTGATGTCCTCCTGCTCGTTTGTACGCTCAGGCGTTGCCGTAAGACCCAGCAGTATCTGAGGCTTGAAGTGGGTCATCAGCTTGACGTAGGTGGGAGCCACGACGTGATGGACCTCATCGACCACCATATAGTCGTAGAAATCCTCGGTGAGCTGCAGATGGTCCAGGCGGTTGCGCAACGTGTCCTTGCTGGCAAAGACGTGCTGATAGCTGGAGGGTTCGTTGTCGCCGTCCCACAGGCTGCCGAAGTTGGGGTCTTCGAGCACGATGCGGAAGGTGAGCATGGCCTGACGAAGGATTTCCTGGCGATGGGCGACGAAGAGAAAACGGCAGTCGGGATGGGCCTCACGGTAGCGTTTGAAGTCGAAGGCGGCAATGACGGTCTTTCCCGTGCCCGTGGCAGCCACCACAAGGTTGCGGAAATGGCCGTGCACGTTTCGCTCCACATCCAGCCTTTCCAATATCTCCTGCTGATAGTCCTTGGCGCGCATGAGGTCGAGCGCCGAGAAATCGAGCAAGGGCGTTTCCCAGTCTGCTCCTAAAGCCTTCTTCAGCCGTGCGTTGCTAACGCCGGGAATGAAGTCCTCGAAGGTAGCGTCGCACCAGTAGGCCTCAAACGAATGGCGCACCTCGTCGATCACCTGGGGCAACTCAAACTGAGTGGCCTTGAAGTTCCACTCCTTGCCATCCCTCAAAGCGTAGAGCGAGAGGTTGCTGGAACCAATGTAAGCCGTGTGGAAGCCTGAGTTGCGAAGGAAAATATAGGATTTGGCATGCAGGCGGTCTTGCGTTCCGTCATACGAAATCTTTATCTCCGTGTTGGGCAAGGAGGCCAACCGGACCATGGCGTCGTAGTCCGTAGCACCCGTGTAGGTGGTTGTGATGATGCGCAGCTTCTTGCCCTCGCTCGTGAACTTTCGCAAGCTGTTCCAGAGCAGATTGAGTCCGCTGGTCTTGATAAACGACACCACCCAGCAGATCTCGTCGGCACAGAGAATCTCGCGGTTGAGCTCGCTCTCCATATCGGCAGGTCCTTTGCCTCCGAAGAACAAGGCGCTACGGCTGAGGCTGGTTGTCGGAGTGATGGCTTTGAGGTGTTGCTCTATGTCGGGATATTCGCAGTTTGTGCGGTCAACAACGGCCGTCAGGATGCTTTTCTGAGCGTCAATCAGGTCGAGCTCCGTGTCATCCACATTGAATTCACGGCCCAATGTCTTGATGACAGAATTGACAAAATCTGTATATTTGTCGGCATCCTGGTCGTCGGGCGTTCCCGCAAATGCCACCTCGATAAGGTGTTGGAGATACTTGCTGAGAATATGGACAGCATCATCCTTCGAAATCAGCTTCTTGCCTATATAGAAACGCCCAGCGTCCACCTCGTTCAATTTCAGTTTGAAGAGGCGGTTGATAATCTGCTCGTAAACGCCAGTATGAATATTCGTTTCAGACATAACCCATTTTTTCTTATTATTCTACAACCCCAACTCCACATCCTTGCCGAAGGGCGCAAGCGAAAGGCCAGCCATCTTGAAATGCTGTTTTCCCCAGGGAATGCCGATAATCGTGATACATAAGAGAAAACCGAAGAGCAGATGCTGGAGGCAGGCCCACAATCCTCCGCAGATCAGCCAGATTATATTCAGCGGGATGCGTATGCAACCTGTAGGACTATCCGTTTCTCTCACCGTAGAACCAAAAGGCCATAGGCAGAGCAGGCCAAGCTTGATGGTCTGTAGGGCAAAGGGAATGCCGATGATGGTACAAGCAAGAGCCAGACTGCCAGTGAAATACCCGATGGCAGCTTCGAGACCTCCGAAGAGCCACCAAAGTAGGTTTCCTATGATGCGCATATTGTATGAAAGACGCGTGATGCTATCTGTTTTTGCAAGAAATCATGTTCATTTACCGATGCAGAACGAGGAAAAGATGTTATTGAGCGTGGCCTGGGGCGTGATGCGCTCTACGCCAGTGGCGTCGCCGAGGGTGTCGAGGACCATGCGTAGGTCTTCGGCCACGAGGTCGGAGGGCAGGTCGCTCTGGAGGCCATCAACGACGCGCTGCAGCTCCTGGGCCGCAGCGGTCAGCAGGTCGTACTGGCGCGCGGAGGTGATGACGACGTCGGCCTCGTGGATCTCGGGAATATCGACCGCCTGGCGGATGGCTGCCTCCAGGGCGTCGAGGCCTTGGCCCGTCTTGGCGGAGATGGGGTGGGGAGGAAGCGATCGGGCAGCGCCCGTGTCACCGCCATCGGCGACGAGCGGGTCGGTGGGCGGCGTGTGGAGGTCGGCCTTGTTGAAGACGAGCAGGACGTGCTTGCCCTGGCAGTGGGCTACCATCTCGTCGGTCTCCTCCTGCGTCGGCCAGCGATCGACCACCCAGAGCACGAGCAGGGCTTCGTCCAGCTTCTGCCACGTGCGCTCGATGCCCATCTGCTCCACGACGTCGTCGGTGTGGCGCAGTCCGGCCGTATCGACGAAGCGGAAGGTGAGGCCCCCGATGAGGGTGGTCTCCTCGATGCTGTCGCGTGTGGTGCCGTGGACGTCGCTCACGAGGGCGCGGTCCTCGCCGACCAGGTGGTTGAGGAGTGTCGATTTGCCCACATTGGTCTTGCCGACGATGGCCACGGGAATGCCCTCCTTGACGGCCTTGCCGATATGGTAGGTCCGGGCCAGCGCGGCCACGTGGTCCTCGATGCTGCGGGCCAGGGAGAGGAGCTCGCTGCGGTCGGCAAAGACCAGGTCGTCGTGGTCGGAGAAGTCCAGTTCGAGTTCGAGCAGCGAGGTGAGCCGGAGCAGCCTTTCGCGCAGCGTCTCCAGGGCCGTGCGGACGTGGCCCTTGAGTTGGCTGAGGGCCAGCCGGTGGGAGGCCTGGTTGGAGGAACTGATCAGGTCGGCCACGGCCTCGGCCTGGCTCAGGTCCATCTTGCCGTTGAGGTAGGCCCTGCGGGTGTATTCGCCTGGTTCGGCCTGGCGGCATCCGGCCTTGGTGAGCGCGTCGAGGATTTGGTGGACGATGTAGGCCGATCCGTGGCAGGAGATCTCTATCGCGTCCTCTCCCGTGTAGGAGTGGGGCGCACGGTAGAAGGCGACGACGACGTCGTCGATCTCCTCGCCCTCGGGACTGTAGAGGGAAGCGTGGCGCAACGTGGCGGGCGCGCAGGCGGAGAGATCCTGGCGGAGCAGGCGGCCGAGGACGGGATAGCTCTGGCTGCCGCTCACTCTCACGACGGCGATGGCGCCCCCCACGGGGGTGGCCAGGGCGCAGATGGTATCGTTGGCGTAGTGTGTCATCAGATTCTCTCCAGCACCAGTTTGATGAGCGAGTCGATGGTGTTTTTGTAGCCCGTATTGGCCTCGTGGGATCGGCGGTTGGCGATGACCATGCAGCAGGTCATGGCCTGGTGGCCCATGAGGCGGGAGAGAGCGGCGAGGGCCGACGACTCCATCTCGAAATTGGTGATCTTGAGGCCTTTGTATTCGAAGGCTTCAATCTTTTCGTTAAGCTGTTCGTCCATCAGGGGGAGGCGTAGACGGCGCCCCTGCGGACCGAAGAAGCCGTTGCAGGCCACCGTGATGCCCCTGACCATGTCTGACTGTGCCACGCGGTCGATCAGCGCGGCGTCGGCCGTGGCCACATAGGGATTGCCCATGACGGGACGCCACGCCACCTGACGCTTGAACTCGGCCTCCAGCTCCAGGTCGCAACTGGCGTCGCGGCCCGCATAGAAGTTGAGCAAGCCGTCGAAACCGATGCTCTTGACGCTGGCGATATAGGTTCCGGTCGGCGTCTCGGGCTGCAGTCCGCCACAAGTGCCCACGCGGACGAGGGTCAGCGTGCGGTGCACGGGGCGCTCCGTGCGGGTGGCGAAGTCGATGTTGGCCAGGGCGTCGAGCTCGTTCATCACGATATCGATGTTGTCGCAGCCGATGCCCGTGGAGAGGGCCGTGATGCGCTTGCCCTTGTAGGTGCCCGTGATGGTGTGGAACTCGCGGCTCTGGACCTCATACTCCACGGTGTCGAAGTGGTGGGCTACCAGGGGGACGCGGCCGGGGTCGCCCACGAGGATCACGCGGTCGGCCAACTGTTCGGGGCGGAGGTGCAGGTGGAAGATGCTACCGTCGCCATTGATGATCAGCTCTGAGGCTGGGAAATAGGCAGGTGTCATAGCGTTGGGGGATTAGGATTGTGGTATGAGTGTATGGTTGGGAAAAAAGCCAATTGGCTCCCAAGTGGTTTAGAGTATGCCCTTGGAAGCCAATCAGCCTTGTATCGTGTCGTAGCGCGTAGGGACTACTTAGCCAGCAGCTCCTCGGCCATCTTGTTGGCGGCACGGCGTCCGTCGCCCATGGCGAGCACCACCGTAGCGGCGCCGCGGGCAATGTCACCACCGGCGTAGATGTCGGAGATGTTGGACTGGCCGTCCTCGTTGACCTCGATGGCGTGGGCCCAGCCTTCCTTCAGACCCTCGATGGACTGGGGAACGAGCGGGTTGGGATCGACACCGACAGCCACGAGCACCTCGTCACACTCCACGGTGATGGTCTCGCCCGTCTTGACAGGGCGGCGGCGACCCGAGTCGTCGGGCTCGCCGAGCTTCATCACGTCGAGCACGGCACCCTTCACCTTGCCGTCGTCGCCGACGATGTAGTGCTGCGGGTTGTGGAGGTTCATGAAGTTGACGCCCTCCTCCTGTGCCTGCTCGATCTCGTCGCGGCCTGCCGGCATCTCGTCGAAGGTGCGGCGATAGACCACCGTCACGTCGGCGCCGAGGCGCTTGACCGTGCGGCAGGAGTCCATGGCGGTGTTGCCACCACCGACCACGATGACCTTCTTGCCGACATAGAGCGGCGTCTCAGAGTCGGGCTGGTCGGCGTCCATGACGTTGACGCGGAAGAGGAACTCGTTGGCGGAGAGGATATGGATGGCGTTCTCGCCGGGGATGTTCATAAACTTCGGCTTGCCTGCGCCCGTGGCGACGTAGATGCCCTTGAAGCCCTGCTCGCGGAGCTCGTCGATGGTGACGGTCTTGCCCACGAGGCAGTTGGTGTGGAACTTCACGCCCAGGGAGCGGAGCACGTCGAGCTCATGGTCCACGATCTCGTCCGGCAGACGATACTGCGGGATGCCGTAGTAGAGCACGCCGCCGAGGAAATGGAGGGCCTCGAAGACGTGGGGCTCAAAGCCCTTCTTGGCCATCTCGCCCGCAAAGGCAAGGCCCGAGGGACCGGAACCGATGATGGCGACCTTGATGCCGTTGGCGGGAGCCACGTCCCACGTGACCTTCTTGACAGACTGGCGCTCGTAATCGGCGACGAAGCGCTCCAGCGGGCCGATGGCGACGGGGGCGTCCTTCATCTTGACGTGGATGCAATGGCCCTCACACTGCTTCTCCTGCGGGCAGACGCGGCCGCAGATGGCGGAGAAGGAGGAGTACTGCTTGAGCACGCGGTCGGCAGCGAGGATCTCGCCGCGCTCGATGTTCTTGATGAAGGCCGGGATATTCATGTGGATGGGGCAACCCTCGCGGCAAGTGGGCTTGGCGCAGTCGATGCAGCGACGGGCCTCGTCCATGGCCATCTCCAGCGTGAAGCCCTGGGCCACCTCCTGGATGCGGTCGTGGGTGCGCGTGTGCATGTCCACCATCGGCATGGCGTGGCGCTTGAGGGCCATGCGGTCCTTGTTCTTCATCGACTTGCGCAACTCGTCGCGCCAGGCGGCGCCACGGTCGGTCAGCTCCTCGATAGAGTCGTTCTCGGCACCGTGGCCCAGCGGCTCCTTGATGGTGGGCTGCTCCTTGTCGGTCTGCTCCAGGCGCGACCCCTTGTCGAGGTGGACGCCGATCTGCTCCAGCGCGTCGTTCTCCATCTTGGAGTAGATGGTGCCGCGCGTCTCTACCTCCTTCCAATCGACCTGCGTGCCGTCGAAGAACGGACCGTCGATGCAGACGAAGCGGGTCTTGCCGCCAATGGTCAGGCGGCAGCTGCCGCAGATGCCCGTGCCATCGACGATGATGGCGTTGAGGGCCACATCGACGGGGATGGACTTCTCCTTGCCGACCTGGCAGATGGCTTCCATCATGGCGCCGGGACCGACGGCCACGATGCGATCGACCTGCTCGCGGGCCAGGATCTCGCCCAGCGCATCGACGGGGAGGCCCTTCTGACCCTCGCTGCCGTCGTCGGTGACGACGATGAGCTCGTCGCTGGCCTGGCGCATCTCGTCGACGACGACCAGGCGGTCCTTCGTCTGGGCTGCCACCACGCTCACGACGCGGTTGCCTGCCTCCTTCATGGCGCGGGCCACGGGGAGCACGCTGACCGTGCCCACACCGCCGCCGACACAGACCACCGTGCCGACCTTGGAAATGGCGTAGGGGGTGCCGAGCGGACCGACGACGTCGAGGATCTCATCGCCCTCGGAGAGCTGGCAGAACTTGGTGGAAGAGAGGCCGGCCTCCTGGACCACGAGCGTCAGCGTCCCCTTCTGCTTGTCGCTATCGACGACGACGAGGGGGATGCGCTCGCTGTGGATGTCGGCACGCACGGTGACGAAGTTGCCAGGACGGCTGCTGCGGGCAATTTGACCATTCTCGACGACGAAGCTATAAGCGTGGTCGGAGAGTTGTTTCTTGGTTAGAATCTTGTTCATGATAAATAGATATAGTCTTTATCTGCGAATGATTTTGACGTTATTGATTCGGATTGATTGTTTCTATCTTGAAGCTCGGCGGGGAGGGGCGCCTCCTCGTGGATGGTCGCCCCGCTCCGCGCGGCGCTTAGTCCATCTTGTCGTCGAGCATCTCGAAGCCGCAGTAGGGCACGAGGACCTTCGGCACGCGGATGCCCTCCGGGGTCTGGTTGTTCTCGATGATGGTGGCCACGATGCGCGGCAGGGCGAGGGCCGAGCCGTTGAGCGTGTGGCAGAGCTCGATCTTCTTGGTGTCGGCATGGCGGAAGCGGCAGTGGAGGCGGTTGGCCTGGTAGCTGCCGAAGTTGGACACCGAACTGACTTCCAGCCAGCGCTGCTGGGCGGCGCTCCAGGTCTCGAAGTCGTGGCAGATGGCGGAGGTGAAGCTCATGTCGCCGCCACAGAGACGGAGGATGTGGTAGGGAAGCTCCAGCTTGGCGAGCAGGCCCTCCACGTGGTCGAGCATCTCCTGGTAGGAGACCTCTGCGTGCTGCGGCGTGTCGATGCGGACGATCTCGACCTTGTCAAACTGGTGGAGACGGTTGAGACCGCGCACGTCCTTGCCATAGCTGCCGGCCTCGCGACGGAAGCAGGCGGAGTAGGCGCAGCACTTGATGGGGAGCTCGTTCTCCTCGATGATCTCGTCGCGGAAGAGGTTGGTCACCGGCACCTCGGCGGTGGGGATCAGGTAGAGGTTGTCGAGGTTGGCATGGTACATCTGGCCCTCCTTGTCGGGGAGCTGGCCCGTGCCCAGTCCGCTGGCCTCATTGACCACGAGGGGCGGCTGCACCTCGGTATAGCCCGACTTGCGGGCCTCGTCGAGGAAGAAGGCCTCCAGCGCGCGCTGGAAGCGGGCCATCTTGCCGATATAGACGGGGAAGCCCGCACCGGTGATCTTGACGCCGAGGTCGAAATCGACGAGGTTGAACTTCTTCAGCAGATCCCAGTGACAAAGGGAGCCTTCGGGAAGATCGGGCTTCACGCCGCCTTCCTTCACCACCACGTTGCTACTGGCATCGCGGCCCTCGGGCACCTCGTCGGTGGGTATGTTGGGGATGGTGAGCAGCACCTCGTTCATGTCGGCCTGGGCCTTCTGCATGACTTCCTGCAGGGCCTTGTCGGCAGCCTTGAGCTGGGCCACCTGCTCCTTCACCTGGTTGGCCTCGTCACGCTTGCCAGACTTCATCAGCCCGCCAATCTCGCGCGAGAGCTGATTCTGACGCTGCTTGTTGGCGTCGAGCTGCTGCTGGCTCTCACGACGCAGGCGGTCGTATTCCAGCACCTTCTCCACGGCCTCGCGGGCGTTGGGGAAGCATTTCTTCTCCAAGCCTTTCACCACACGTTCAGTTTCCTCACTGATGAGCTTTAATGTAAGCATAGTGTATCTTGTCTTAAATTGATGTTCTGCTATGGGTCTCGAAGAGACATTCTAAGTGCAAATGTACGAAGAAATCATGAATGGGCAAAGAAAACGATGGAAAACTATTCACATTTCATCCTATCGGGGCGACTTGGGGCGACTTTGCGGGACGATAGGGGCAGAAAGGCAAAAAGCCCGCTCCGTGGGGGAGACAGGCTTTCTGTGTTTGTTTGGAATAGGAATTATTGTTTGGTTTAGGCGTCAGCGTTCACCTGAGTCTTGGCGGCATAAGCCTCCTCAGACAGAACGTGGACTGTGCTCTTGTTGCAACGACCCTTCTTGAAATAGACGATGCCGTCTGCGAGCGCATAGAGCGTATCGTCCTTGCCCTGACCAACATTCTCGCCGGGGTAGTGGCGGTTGCCACGCTGACGCACGATGATGTTGCCAGCGTTGATCTTCTGGCCACCCCAGATCTTCACGCCGAGTCGCTTGCTGTGAGACTCGCGGCCGTTCTTAGAACTACCTACACCTTTTTTATGTGCCATTCTTTCGTCCTCCTACTTTAAGCGTTGATTGATTTGATTTCTACTTGGGTGTACTGCTGACGATGACCGTTCTTCTTGCGAAAATCCTTGCGGCGCTTCATCTTGAAGACGATGACCTTGTCACCCTTTACGAGAGGCTTGACGACCTCTGCCACTACCTTTGCACCCTCTACGGTCGGTGCACCTACCTTCACGGTTCCCTCGTTGTCCAAGAGCAGAACCTTGTCAAACTCAACAGCCTGGCCCTCTTCTGCATCACGCAAATGGTTGATGAAGAGCTTCTTGCCAGCCTCAGCCTTGAACTGCTGGCCGTTGATTTCTACAATCGCGTACATTTACTTTAATTTATGTAATACGGTTCTTACCGCCTGGCGCCCACGCTTCGGTGGAACTTATTCGAGCCACAACGGCATAATCGGGCGCAAAGGTACTGCTTTTTTGCCGTCTGACCATCTGTTGAACCTGCTTTTCACGAAGATTTAATACTAATTAACCCTAAATCAGAGCCGGCAGGCGAAGACGAAGTCGGCGGGGAAGCTGTCGGCCAGGCGGGTGGGCTCGTCGCAGAAGATACCGAAATGGGCGCTGCCGCTGCCGGACAGCTGCGCATAGACAGCGCCCAGGTCGTAGAGCTGGTCCTTGATGGCGCGCAGCCGCGGGTGGCGGTCATAGACGGAGGCCTCGAAACTGTTGGTGAGCTCGGCGCGCCAGGTGGTGATGCCCTGGAGGACGATGTCGCGACAGCTCTTGGCGGGTTTTTCCACCGTCACGCCCGCGTATGCCTCGGCAGTAGAGATGCTGACGTCGGGCTTCACGATGGCCAGCCAATAGCCCGCGAGCGCCTTGTGGGACATCGGGGAGAGCTGGTCGCCGATGCCGGTGGCGTAGGCAGGGGCGTCGCCGATGAAGAAGGGGCAGTCGGCGCCCAGGCGCTTGGCCAGCAGCCTCAGGTCGGCGTCGGAGAGATTGGCTCCAAACTGCTGGTTGAGCAGGCGCAGGGTGTAGGCGGCGTCGGCGGAACCTCCTCCCAGGCCGGCCTGGGAGGGGATGCGCTTATATAGATGTATGTGCGCGCGAGGGATGGGGGCGTGCTGGCGCAGCAGGTGGTAGGCCTTGACGACGAGGTTCTTCTGCTCGTCGCAGTCCACGGCGTTGCCCGTCACCTTGAGGTCGCAGTCGTAGGGGGAGGGAAACTGGGCGTCCATCTCCGTCACCTCCAGCGCGTCGCAGAGGGGGACAGGATAAAACACGGTCTCTATGTCGTGGTAGCCGTCAGGACGCTTGCCGACGACGTTCAGACCCAGATTGATCTTGCAGCAAGGGAATAGAATCATAATCGATTTTCTTGTATTATGCTGCAAAGGTAGCAAAAAAATGCGGACACCTTCGTCTTGTTGCCTAAAAATAAGTACCTTTGCAGTAAAAATAGAATATTTACCAATTCGAATGAGCAGAAAAAGAAAGCCGCTACCCTTGTTGGAAAACGTCACCATAGAGGCCGTTGCCGCCGAGGGTAAATGCGTCGCCCATGTGGGCGAGATGGTGGTCTTCGTCCCCTTTGTCGTCCCGGGCGACGTCGTGGACCTGCGCGTGCGCAAGAAGCGGCGCAGCTATTGTGAGGCTACCGTCGAGCGATTTATCAAGAAGAGTGACGTCCGGACGGAGCCGATGTGTCCCCACTTCGGCATCTGTGGCGGCTGCAAATGGCAGACCTTGCCCTACGAGAAGCAGCTGGAGGCCAAGCAGCAGCAGGTCTATGACCAGCTGACGCGCATCGGCCATGTGCAGTTGCCACAGATCACACCCATCCTCGGGTCGCAGCAGACCCGCGCCTATCGCAACAAACTGGAGTTTGGATGCTCCGACAAGCGATGGTACACGGCCGAGGACCTGGCCCGGTTGCCCGAGGGCGTGGGACTGGGAGAGCCGGCCATCGGATTCCATATCACGGGGGCCTTTGACAAGATCTACCCGATCACGGACTGCCAGCTGATGGACCCGCTGCAGAACGAACTGCGCAACGATATCTTCGACTGGGCCGTGGCCCACGACTTGTCGTTCTTCGACACCCACAAGCGCACGGGACTGCTCCGCAACCTCATGGTGCGCAACAGCAACACGGGGGAATGGATGCTCGTCATCCAGTTTTGCATCTTCCCGGAGGGTGGGGCAGGAGACCACTACGACCCCGTGGCGGCGGCTGCCGACGACAAGCTCTTCGAGACCGAGGACGGACGCAAGGCCCTGGCGCTCATGGAGCATATCACCGAGCGATTTCCGCAGATCAGCTCGCTGCTCTATGTCAACAACACCAAGGGCAACGACACCATCGGCGACCTGCCGCTCCGCAACTTCCACGGCACGGACTTCATCTACGAGCTGATGGAGGACCTCCGATTCAAGGTGGGACCGAAGAGTTTCTATCAGACCAACACCGAGCAGGCGTATCATCTCTACGAGGTGGCGCGGCGCTTTGCCTGCCTGACGGGAGAGGAACTGGTCTATGACCTCTATACGGGCACGGGCACCATCGCCAACTTTGTGGCGAAGGGCGCGCGTGAGGTGATCGGCATCGAGTATGTGCCCGAGGCCATCGTCGACGCGAAGGAGAACGCACGCATCAACGGACTGGAGAACACGAAGTTTTTTGCCGGCGACATGAAGGACATCCTCACCGACGACTTCATCGCCCGCCACGGCCATCCCGACGTGATCATCACCGATCCGCCAAGGGCCGGAATGCATCCTGACGTGGTCTCCGTCATCCTCAACGCGGCTCCCCAGCGCATCGTCTATGTGAGTTGCAACCCGGCCACACAGGCCCGCGACCTCAGTCTGCTCGACGCCGACTACGAGGTGGCGCAGGTGCAGCCAGTAGATATGTTCCCGCATACGCCCCATGTGGAGAACGTCGTGCAGCTCGTCAGAAGATCATAGGACCAGAACTTCGTGAGATCGACTGGCGCGGGCTGCCGCAGGAGGTCTCATGGCTTGTGCAAAAAACAGGCCGTGGCAGGGTGGGGAAAGCGTCTCCCATCCCCGCCAAGGTCATCATCTCCCACTAACCCAAGCAATTTTTTAACTCATAACATTATATCAAAACATGAAAAAGTATTTTGTCATGGCCGCGCTGGCCGTTTCTACGCTGACGGCAAGCGCGCAGAGTGTGGTCCCGAAGTGGATCAACAACGTGAAGCTCTCCGGATTTGGCATCGTGCAGTACACGTACAACGGCCAGGAAAACAATGAGTCCAACTCCTTCAACCTCCGCCTCGCCCGACTGGCGCTCGACGGACGTGCCTTCGACGACTGGTACTGGAAGGCGCAGATCCAGTTCAACGGCAACACCTCAACGCTCGGATCCAGCCCGAAACTCGTCGATCTCTTCATCGAGTGGCAGAAATATGACTTCCTGCGCGTGAAGGCTGGACAGTTTAAGAACCCCTTCACCTACGAGAACCCGATGCACCCGATCGACCAGGGATTCATGAGCTACTCTCAGGTGATCTCGAAGTTTGCCGGATTCAGCGACCGCGCTGGTGCACACTCCAGCAACGGACGCGACATCGGCGTGCAGTTGCAGGGTGACTTCCTCAAGAATGCCAGCGGACGCAACCTCATCCACTACCAGGTGGGCGTCTTCAACGGTCAGGGCATCAACGTAAAGGATGTGGACCAGCAGAAGAACATCATCGGTGGCGCTTGGGTCATGCCGGTAGAGGGAATGCGCCTTGGCGCGTTCGGATGGATCGGTTCCTACGCGCGCAAGGGCACCTCAGCCTCTGAGGGCATCACCAACACGACGCTCCGCCGCCTGCAGCAACGCCGCTACGCTTTCTCCGCCGAGTATAAGGTGGATGACTGGACGTTCCGCTCAGAGTATGTCCACTCCACGGGCTACGCCTTTGCCAAGGCGATGGTCAACACCAACGACGCTTCGGCCAAGGACATCACGCTCTCCAGCAACGGCGACAAGTCGCAGGGTGTCTATGCGCTCGTCATCGCGCCGATCATCAAGAAGAAGTGTCATGCCAAGGCTCGCTACGACATGTACCAGCCCTCGAAGGGAGCCGAGAAGCAGCGCACGCAGTATGAGATCGGATTGGACTACTATTTCAACAAGAACATCTGTCTCACGGGCGAGTATGCCTATATCCACGACCGCGCCTTGGCAGATCCCAACTATTCCATGATCGACGTGGAACTGAGCTACCGCTTCTAATCGCGGCAGCATGAGCGACGTGGCCCAAACCCGCATCGTGACGCAAACCCGCATCGTAGCGCTGCGGCCTCTAACTGATCATCAAGGAGTATTTTCGTCCGTGCTGACGAAAATACTCCTTGATTTTTATCCGCACAAATGTTGATGGCTCTTGTTCTTGTATCCGTACAGATATGGATGCTCCAGGCTATTTTATTTTTGCCCGAAAAAAGCATGTTGACTTCATCAGTCCACGAATATAACTTCATTGGCCTACGAAGTTAACTTCATCGGCTTATGAAGTTATATTCATCGGCCTCTGAAGTTAATATGCTAAAAAGGGGTGAAAAACTGCGTCTTTTGCCCCATGCAAATAGCTCGGTCTGAGGACTTGTATTTTTATCCCACAATCGACATTATGATAAATAACAAACTTGCATTTGGGGTTTCTTTGCCTCATTTTCCGCTCCTCCGAAGATGCCTTCAGCCGGAGCTCGTCCGAAATCAGTCGGGATTCGTCCGAAAGAAACGCTGGCGACAGATAGATTAACTGAGCTTTGTTCCGAGGTGCCAAAAATATTTTGTATATTTGCACATTCATTTCAACAAAGCAGTTGCACTCAACAAAGCAGTTGCACATTCATTTCAACGAAACACAGGTATGAAGGACTACATAGAGGTAAAAGGAGCAAGGGTGAACAATTTGAAGAACGTCAGCGTCCGCATTCCCCACAACCGTCTGGTCGTGCTGACGGGCGTGTCGGGATCGGGCAAGTCGTCGCTCGCCTTCGACACCCTTTATGCCGAGGGGCAACGACGCTACGTCGAGAGCCTCTCGTCCTACGCACGCCAGTTTTTGGGCCGTATGGCCAAACCCGAGGTCGATTTCATCGAGGGATTGCCTCCCGCCATTGCTATTGAGCAGCGGGTCGTGGCCCGCAATCCGCGATCCACGGTGGGCACATCGACGGAGATCTACGAATATATGCGCTTGCTCTACGCCACCATTGGCCGCACGTATTCGCCCGTGAGCGGACAGGAGGTGCGGCGTCATACGGCCGAGGACGTGGTCCGCACAGTGCTCTCCCACGAGGCGGGCACGCGCTATGTGGTGCTGGCTCCGCTGCGTGTCGCCCAGGGGCGCACGCTGAGACGTCAACTGGAGATGGAGATGCAGGAGGGCTACGTCCGTATCTATACGGAGGGCGACTTTGCGCGCATCGACGACTACATGGAGACGCTTTCCGAGGAGGACGACGGCAAGGACAAGACGCTCTACTTGGTCATAGACCGCGGGGCGGTCGATGAGGGCAAGGATGCCATCGCGCGGCTGACGGATAGTGCGGAGACGGCTTTCTACGAGGGCGACGGCGCGTGCCGCCTGCTCTTCATACCGTCGCAGGAAGCTTTCGACTTCTCCACGCGCTTCGAGGCCGACGGCATCACCTTCGAGCAGCCCACGGACAATCTCTTCTCATTCAATTCGCCCCTCGGCGCTTGTCCCACCTGCGAGGGTTTCGGATCGGTGATCGGCATCGACGAGCGCCTGGTGATTCCCAACACGTCGCTCTCGGTCTATGAGGGTTGCGTGCAGTGCTGGCACGGTGAGAAGATGGGCCAGTGGCTCACGGAGTTTTGCCGGCGTGCGAAAGCAGACAACTACCCTATCTTCAAGCCTTATCACGATCTGACGCAGGAGGAGAAGGACGCACTGTGGCACGGACTGCCCAGCGAACAGGGACTGCCGCCGCAGGAGCGGGTCTGCATCGACTCGTTTTTTCAGATGGTGAAGGAAAATCAGTACAAGATACAGTATCGCGTGATGATGAGCCGCTACAGGGGGCGCACGATCTGTCCCGACTGCCACGGTGCCCGACTGAAGAAGGAGGCCTCGTGGGTGAAGATCGGGGGTCGGTCTATCACGGAACTGGTCAACATGCCGGTCCGCGACCTGCGGGAGTGGTTTGCTGCCCTACCCTTGTCGGACCATGACGCCGACGTGGCGCGGCGACTGCTCACCGAGATACGCCACCGCCTCGACTTCCTCTGCGAGGTGGGACTGGACTACCTCACCCTGAACCGTCCCTCCAATACGCTCAGTGGTGGCGAGAGCCAGCGTGTGAGCCTCAGTACCGCTTTGGGCAGTCCGCTTGTCGGATCGCTCTACATCCTCGACGAACCGTCCATCGGACTGCATAGCCGCGACACGGACCGTCTCATCCACGTGCTGAGCGACCTGCGCGACGAGGGCAACACCGTGGTGGTGGTGGAACACGACGAGGACATCATGCGGGCTGCCGACCAGATCATCGACGTGGGACCCGACGCAGGACGCCTGGGCGGAGAAATCGTGTACCAAGGAGAGGCCAAGGATCTGACGCCCGCCAACCGGGACCGGCTCAAAGACGAGCCGTCCTACACCGTGGCGTTTCTTACCCATCGCGACCAGATTCCTCTCCCTGCCTCGCGCCGGCAGTGGACGAGTGTTATCCGGCTGAAAGGCTGCCGCATGAACAACCTCAAGGGCGTGGACGTCAGTTTCCCCCTCAATGTGCTCACCGTGGTCACGGGAGTGAGCGGCAGTGGCAAGTCGTCGCTCGTCAAGGGAATCCTCTACCCCGCCATGAAGCGCCGGCTCGACGAGGTGGCCGAGGTGCCAGGCGAGTATAGTGGTATGGAGGGAGACTGGCGACAGGTGCGCCATGTGGAGTTTGTGGATCAGAATCCCATCGGAAAGAGCACGCGATCCAATCCAGCTACTTATGTCAAGGCATACGAAGAGGTGCGCCGCATCTTCGCCGACCAGCCCCTGGCCAAGCAGATGGGCTTCACGCCCCAGTATTTCTCGTTCAATACCGAAGGCGGACGCTGCGAGGAGTGTAAGGGAGCGGGCGTGATCACGGTCGAGATGCAGTTTATGGCCGATCTCACGCTCACCTGCGAAGCCTGCCACGGCGAGCGCTTCAAGCGCGAGGTGCTCGACGTGCGCTTTCATGGCAAGAACATCAACGACGTGCTCAACATGACGGTGGCAGAGGCCATCGACTTCTTCGGGAAGCATGGGGAACGACTGGTGGCAAAACGTCTCAAGCCACTTGCTGACGTGGGACTGGGATACATACGGCTGGGACAGAGTTCCTCTACCCTCTCCGGTGGTGAGAACCAGCGCGTGAAGTTGGCCTACTTCATCGGACAGGAGAAGCAGGATCCCACGTTGTTCATCTTTGACGAGCCGACGACGGGCCTCCACTTCCATGACATCGCGCGGCTGCTCTCCGCCTTCTCCTCCCTGATCGAGAAAGGCCATTCGGTCTTGGTGATCGAGCATAATATGGAGGTGGTCAAGGAGGCCGACTATGTGATAGACCTCGGACCCGAGGGAGGCGACCGCGGAGGACGTGTCGTCGCCGTGGGAACGCCGGAAGAGGTGGCAGCCTGCGACGAGAGTATCACGGGACAATACCTGCGGCCCTATCTCGTCAGGTCGTGACGAGACGCAACGAGAAGGTTTTAGTTCTATCCGGAAAACAAAACAAACCCATGCAACGATTATGCTTGTAAGTCGTTGTATGGGTTTGTTTTGAATAGGATCGCGAATCGTATCCTTGGGCCTTATTGTGGCAAGTCGGAGAGAGCCTTACTGTGGCAACTTTGGATGAGCCTTATTGCGGCAAGTCGGAGTGAGCCTTACTACGGCAAGTCGGAGAAATGCTTTCTTCCCTTGACATGATACTGCCAAAGGATGGAATAGGGCTTTCGGCCATCCGCTGGCAGCTTCGCCTTCTCCTCTGGGGAGGCAAAGCAGCGGTCGGTATCGAAATCGTGGCGCCAGGCAAGAAAGGCCCTGCGTGCGCGGTAGATGGCCTTGAAGTCGCCGAGGTTGCGCTGGCCGATGAGGGTCCACCAGGCCGCCACATAGTCGAGGAGCCAGCGCCACAGCATGACGGGCCGAAGATCCTCCTCTGGCAGGTTTTTCCAAAGCATCGTCAGGTTGTTGCGGAAGTTGAGGAAGGTCTTCCGTGGATTTCCCTTGGGGAGCGTGCCTCCACCCACATGATAGACCGTGCTCTGCGGGAAGCAGAAGATCTTGCGCCCTGCCTGGTAGAGTCGCCAGCAGAGGTCTATCTCCTCGTTGTGGGCAAAGAAGCGTCCGTCGAGGCCGTCGGCGCTCCAGTAGTCGTCGGCACGGATCATCAGGCAGCAACCCGAGGCCCATAGCACCTCCTGCGGCGTGTCGTACTGGCCGTGATCCTCCTCCACCGTGTCGAAGATGCGTCCCCGGCAGAACGGGTAGCCGAAGCGGTCGATGTAGCCACCACAAGCTCCCGCATACTCGAAGGATCCTTTTCGCACCTCGGAGAGGATCTTCGGCTGGCAGGCTGCCACCTCGGGCCTTGCGTCCATCTCCTCGATGAGCGGGGTGAGCCAGTGGGGCGTCACCTCCACGTCGGAGTTGAGCAAGACATAGTAGGTGCAGTCCACCTGCACCAGCGCTTTGTTGTATCCTTCGGCAAAGCCGTAGTTGCGGTCCAGCTGGATGATTCTCACTTCGGGGAAGTGGGTCCTCACCCACTCCACCGAATCGTCGGTGGATCCATTGTCGGCCACAATGATTTCGGCCTCGTCCTTGGAATATTCCACGACTTGGCCCAAGTAGTCGGCCAGCATCTGCTGACCGTTCCAGTTGAGTATTACGATGGCTACCTTCATCATGTGTTTGGATAGTATATGAGGTTATCGGTGGATGATGTCCTCCACCATCATGGCGGTTTGGTCGGCATTGAAGTCGCCAATCCTGACGGTCAGCAACTCGTTGTCGTATTCTGGTTTGGAAAGATGCTCGGGCAGTTGCACCCGCACGTAGTTGCGCGTGAAACCGTGCATGGCCTTGCCACTCGCCGACTTCTCCAGCAACACCTCCTGTTCGGTGCCGGCGTGGCGCGCATAGAACGCCCGCGTCTTTTGGTCTGAGAGCTCCAGCAGTTCGTGGACACGACGCTTCTTCTCCTTGTCATCGACGACGTAGGGGATGCTGAGGGCCGCCGTGCCTGGGCGCTCGGAATAGGGGAAGACATGGAGCTGCGTGACGTCCAGGCCCTCGATGAAACTGCGACACTCCTCGAAGCAGTCGGGGGTCTCACCCCTGCAGCCCACCATCACGTCCACACCGATGAAAGCGTGGGGCATCTTCTCCTTGATCAGCTCCACCTTGTGGGCGAAGAGGGCCGCGTCGTAGCGACGGTGCATGAGGCGCAACACCGTGTCCGACCCACTCTGCAGGGGAATGTGGAAATGGGGCATAAAGGCACGGCTGTGGGCGCAGTAGTCTATCAGTTCGTCGCTGCAGAGGTCGGGCTCTAGCGACGAGATGCGATAGCGGCGGATGTCCTCTATCTCGTCGAGCGCTTTCACCAGGTCGATGAATCGCTCGCCGGTGGTTCGTCCGAAGTCGCCTATGTTCACGCCCGTGATCACCACCTCCTTGCCTCCCTCGGCAGCGGCCTGCTTGACCTGCTCCACGAGCGTGGCGATGGAGGGATTGCGCGAGAAGCCACGCGCATAGGGAATCGTGCAGTAGGTGCAGAAGTAGTTGCAACCGTCCTGCACCTTCAGAAAATAGCGCGTGCGGTTGCCCCGCGAGCAAGAGAGCTGGAAACTATGGATGTCCTTCGTCTTCTCCGCATGGTGGAAGGCCGGATGGCCCTCGCAGGACGTGGCAAAGGCGATGGGGTCGGCCTCGCGGGCCTGCATGGCCTGGAGGAGGTATTCGACGAGGTGAGCCTTCTCGTTGCTACCCAGCACGAGGGAGACGCCAGGGATTTGGGCGATCTCCTCGCTTTTCAACTGGGCGTAGCAGCCCGTCACGACCACGACGGCGCCAGGATTCTCCCGCACCATCTTGTGGATCTGCTGGCGACATTTATGGTCCGCCATCTCCGTCACCGAACAAGTGTTGATCAAGCAGATGTCTGCAGCTTCGCCCGCGTTCGCCTCGCCGACACCCATATTATATAAGGTACGCGCGAAGGTGGCAGTCTCCGAGAAATTGAGTTTGCAACCCAATGTCATGTATTTGGCTGTCTTCCCGTGGAAGACGGAAGTGTCTGTCATTCGTTCTTTCTCTGTTCTGAAACGCATGGATGGGAGTCGTCCCCATCCGTCTTATCGTGCAAAGGTACGAAGAAGAAGCTAAAGCCACAAACTTTGACTGCGTATTTTTCATCCAGCAGACGATTGCCAGCGAGTTCTCCACCCGTCCAGAGCCTCTTTCCTTGCCCATGATGAGGCAGAAAAGGGCTACAGAAAGGGTGGATGAGACGTCACAAGAAAGGGGGCGTGAATAAGGGAAGAATAGTTTAACGTTTGTTTGTTTATTGTAAACACTTGATTTTCAGCATGTATAAACAATGTTACAGCAAACCCTCAAAAATAATCGAAAAAAAAGTATCGCCGTATCAAAAAAAGCTATACCTTTGCACTCGGTTATAAGAACCAAATGATTGTTTTACAGATTTAAATAAGCAAAGAAATGAAGAAATTAGTTTTTATGTTCGTAGCTATGGCAGCTATCTCTTTCGCATCTTGCGGTAACAATGACAAGGCTGCTCAGAACGCTGACACCACGACGGTTGACACCAACACGGTTGACACCAACACGGTTGACACCAACACGGTTGACACCAACACGGTTGACACTCCCGCTGTGAAGTAATCGCTCGAACTAAAAAGAGAGATTGACCGTCGGACTCCTCACGAGTCCGACGGTTTTTTGTGCAATGACCTTAGGTTTTCCAAGTTTTTAACCTATTCTTTGCGGGAAAATGACTACCTTTGTGCCAAATAAATAAAAAGCATCCAATTGTTATGGAATACATCAAAACGGCCATTGAGGGCGTATGGATTATAGAGCCGAAAGTGTTCAAAGACGCGCGCGGCTACTTCTTCGAAGCATGGAAGCAGCAGGAGTTTGACGATCATATCGGCCACCATGTGGAATTTGTGCAGGACAACGAGTCGAAGTCGAGCTATGGCGTGCTGCGTGGTCTCCACTATCAGAAGGGCGACTATAGCCAGGCGAAGCTCGTGCGCGTCATACGCGGCACGGTGGTAGATGTGGCCGTGGACATCCGTCGCAGCTCGCCCACCTTCGGACAGTATGTGGCGGTGGAACTGAGCGAGGACAACAAGCGCCAACTGTTCATCCCGCGCGGATTTGCCCATGGATTCGTTGTCCTGAGCGAGGAGGCCGTCTTCACCTACAAGGTGGACAACGGCTACGCCCCCCAGCAGGAGGCCAGCATCCGTTGGAACGATCCCACCATCGCCATCCAATGGCCCATCGCCCCGGAGGATGTCCTCACGTCGGAGAAGGATCTCCACGGCAAGAGTCTGCAGGAAGCTGAGCTCTTCGACTAAAACGCGACTTTCTAAGTATCTTCTATCATGCAGAAATCAAGTTTCTTTCTTTTGTTGCTTGCCATCCTCTCGCTCGCTGCCTGCAAGAACCAGGGCGGAGAGGCTACGCGAAAGCAAGAGGACCAAGAGGCCAAGAAACTCTTGCAGGGCATTTGGCTCTATGAGGATGGCGAGACGGCTTTTATGGCCAACGGCGACAGCATCTTCTTCCCCGACACGACCAGCCTGCCCGTCCAGTTTTGGATAGCCAATGACTCCATCTATCTGAAGGGCAACCATGTCTGCCACTATAAGATCACGGCCCAAGCGGCCCATCTTTTCAAGATAGCCAACCCCTCGGGCGACGAGATCAAGGTGACGAAGACCAGCAACAACGCGCTTCGTGCCGATTTTCTGCAAGCAAGGCCCTATGCGCTCAACACTTTCAGGACGTTCGACTCCGACACCGTCGTGAGCAACGACATGGGCTTCTTCGACACGCGTATCCATGTGGAGACCACCTCCGACCAGGTGATACGGTCTTCCTACAACGGACAGGGCATCGAGGTAGACAACATGTCATCCGTTTGCCGTCGGGCAGCAAACTCCGTCTGAGGTTGAAACCCGTCACGCAGAATGGCACGAAGGTAAGACTTCGTGGCAAGGGCAACCGCCGATTCGACGGCACGATGGGCGATCTGATCATCACCTACAATATCAAGTTGCCCGACCATCTGACGCCTGAGCAAGAGAACTTGATCCGCCAGATGCAGGCACAGGGTTGATTTTGACTACAAGATGATTTAGAGCAAAATCATTAAGTACAAGATCATATATTTAGTCCATTTCCACATGGCTCTTCGAACGCAAAGGCAGTTCACGAGCTATGGGGAAATGGACTTTTTTTGTAACTTGCCAACTTAGCAAGTTAGCAATTTGCTAAGTTGACAGTTTGCTATATGCCGAAGACGCGGGCTACATTCTCATTGGTCCGCCGCGCCATCTCCTCCTCGCTCACGCCATAGGCCGCAGCCAGCGTGGTGAGCACCTGGGCCACGAAGGCACTCTCGTTGCGTTTGCCCCGATGAGGCACGGGCGCCATGTACGGGCAGTCGGTCTCCAGGACGATGCGGTCCAAGGGAACGGCGGCAGGCAGGTCTTCGCGCAGATGGCTACTCTTGAACGTTGAGACGCCGCCCACGCCCAGTACGAAGCGCGGGAAGCGGAGGAAGGCCTCCGCCTCTTGCTGGTTGCCTGTGAAGCAATGGAAGACGCCGCCAGGCAAGTCCTCTTCGTATTTTCGCAAGATAGAGATCATCTCCTGCTGCGCCTTCCGGCAGTGGATCATCAGTGGGAGGCGCGTCTCACGCTCCACCTCACCTGCTCCTCAAACGCCTTCAGTTGTTCCTGCTCGTGCTCCCGCGACCAATAGAAGTCGAGTCCACATTCGCCGATACCGATCACCTCCGGCGACAAATAGTCTCTCATCCGGCGCAACGCCTCCTCCCAACTGGCGTCCACCTCCTCGGGCTGCAGCCCTACCAACGGGTAGCAGTAGCCAGGATATTGACGGCAGAGCGCCAGCACGGCCGGCACGTTGTCCAGGTTGATGGCCGGCACGATGATCTTCCCCACCCCAGCCTCGCGGGCCCGGTCAATGACGGCGGGGAGGTCTTCGCGAAACTCCTCGCCGTCCAAATGGGCATGTGTGTCAATAAACGTCATTTGTTTCTCCGCATCATCCGGTCCGCATAGGCCCGCAGTTCCTTCTTGCGATCCTCTGCCACACTCACTGCGTCGAGATAAGCCTTGCTCTCCTTGAAATACTGGTTGATCTTCTCCTTGGCCAGTTCGTCGATATGGAGGCGCGTCGTAGAGACTTGTGACGGCGCCGACCTTCTCCTGGCGGTCAAAGTCCTCCATCTCCATCCAGCGCTCCAGTTCCTGGGCGCTGCGACGCATCGGCACGGAGGAAGGCGTTGATGAGCATGTAGGTTTTCTTGTTGGAGGTGATGTCGCCGCCGATGGCCTTGCCAAACACCTTCTCGTCGCCATAGACGTCGAGATAGTCGTCCTGCAACTGGAAGGCCAGTCCTATCTTCTCGCCAAAGCGATAGAGATTGTCGGCGTCCTCCTCCGAGGCCCCTGCGAGGATGGCACCAATCTTCAACGCACAAGCCAGCAGCACGCTGGTCTTCAGACGGATCATCTCGATATACTCGTCCTCGGTCACGTCCGTGCGCTTCTCAAACTCCATGTCCAACTGCTGACCGTCGCCTATCTCCAGCGCCGTCTCCGTGAAGAGGTCGAGCACGGGTTTCAGCCTTTCTGCCGGACTCTCCGCCATCATCTGATAGGCCAGTACCAGCATCGTGTCGCCCGAGAGGATGGCTTGGTTGTCGTTCCACTGCACGTGCACCGTCGGTTTGCCGCGACGCTTGTCAGCATTGTCCATCAAGTCGTCGTGGAGCAAGGTGTAGTTGTGATAGGTCTCCAGTGCGCAGGCAGGAGTCAGTATGCGCTCCGGATCCTCGCAGAAGAGGTTGTAGGCCAGCAGCATCAGCGTCGGGCGGATGCGCTTGCCACCCAGAGAGAGTACATAGCGTATGGGCTCGTACAGTCCCTCGGGAGTGCGTCCCGTGGCGACCACGGTCAGTCGCTCGTTGACCAGTTTCAGAATTTCATCGGCAGTAAGCATTGCTTCTAATATTTTAGGATTATTATTTCTTGTATTGGGAGGAATACTATTTCTTGTTTTTTTTTTGGGGGGGGGAAAAAATACTATTTCTTGTATTGGGAGGAAATACTATTCCTTGTATTTGGGGGATAGTTCTTTCTCTCTATAGTCGGAAGACCACGGGTAGCTCCACCATCGACCGGCAGGGTTTGCCGTGGTCTATGCCCGGTTTCCACTTCCCCATCATCCGCATCACGCGCATCACCTCGTTGTCCAGCGGTTTGCCCGCAGACGTCTTGATGCGGATATTCGTGACCGTACCGTCGGCCTCCACCATGAAGGTCACACCGACCATGCCCTCCTTCTTGCTGGCCGCAGCCTGCTTGGGATAGACCAGCGTCTTCGTGATCCACTTCATAAACTCCACCCAGCCTCCAGGCGGTGTCGGCGTGTCGGCCAGCACGCGCAGCGTCTTCTTGTCCTGTGGCTCGGAGACGGGGACGGGAGGCGGCTCCTTGATGGCCAGAGGCAGTGGCGGCATGAGCGTGGGCTGCTCCTCGACGGGTTTCTCCACGGGGATGACGTCGTCCAGCACGGTCTCGCCTCCACTTGGCGCCTCGCTCGCGTCGGTATGGTCCGCCCCTTTTCTGGCGCCATCCACCCGGTCGAGATCCCCCACCTTGATGTTGAGGCGGTCCTTCACGTCCTGGTGGCGGTCCGGCTTCTGTGCCGAGGCGTCATCCTCGCGGTCGATGGCCACCATCATCGTGGTGTCGCGATGCAGTTTGTCGAGATCCATCTTCGTAGGAATGTCGAGGAGATCGCCCCCCGTGGTATATTCCAGCGCCGTATAGACCAACGACGAGGCCACCACCAGCCCCAACAGAAACCCCGTCAGGTGATGTCGCTCCAAATCCGCACGTTTTGTTTTCTCGTTTTCCAAACCGCTTAAACACTAAATGCCGCCTTTTGCCGTTATATTAGGGTGAAGACGGACTCTGTATCGCTTTTACGCATGCAAAAATAGCGAAGATATTTGAAAAAAGCCGTATCTTTGTGCTGAAATTAGAAAACGTTAAATGAAAAAAGCCATTTATGCCCTCCTATTAGCATTTCTGCCCTCGCTGGCATGGGGACAGGAGAGCCAAACTGAATACAACTTCCTGCGCCTCCCCGTGAGTGCGCATGCTGCCGCGTTGGGTGGCGAGAATATCACCATCATCGAGGACGACCCCTCGCTCGTCTTCTCCAACCCCGCCCTGGCAGCCTCTGTGAGCGACCGCACGGCCGGGCTCAACTACATGAACTACATGAGCGGCGTGAGCTATGCGAGCGCGTCCTACACCAAGGTGCTTGCGCCCAAGGCCACGGTGGTGGGCGGCGTCAAGTATATCAACTACGGCTCGATGAAGGAGACCGACGCCACGGGCACGCAGGTGGGCACGTTCTCTGCCAACGAGTTTGCCATAGAGGGCACGCTGGCCTACCAGTTGGCGCGCAATGTCGTGGGCGGCATCACGGCCAAGTATGTCTATTCCCACATCGCCGACTATAGCTCCATGGGTGTGGCCGTCGATCTCGGACTCAACTGGTATATGCCGGAGCGCGAATGGTCGATCAGCGTCGTCGCCAAGAACCTTGGTGGCGAGGTGAAGGCCTACAACGACGATTTTGGCAAGATGCCCTTCGACCTCCAGCTGGGCGTGAGCAAGACCTTCCAGGGACTGCCCGTGCGCGTCTCGGCCACGCTGATCGACATGACCCACTACGACTACCGCTTCGCCGACCACCTCTGTCTGGGTGCCGACATCCTCTTCTCGGAGAGCATCTGGGCGGGCTTGGGCTACAACTTCCGCCGCGCCGAGGAGATGAAGATGGGCGAAGGCGACGAGGAGAGCGCCCACGGAGCCGGACTGAGTTTCGGCGCTGGACTCAACCTGGAGCGCTTCCGCCTCAATGTGGCCTACGGCAAATATCATGTCAGCAGCCATTCGCTGATCCTCAACGTGGGTTACACCTTCTGACCTACCATCCCAGCAGAAGGCATTTCCTCCTTCCCCATACCACTCGTTTTACATCAGACCATTTGTAGTATATTTTGATATGAAGAAAATTGTGATAGCCATCGACGGTTACAGCTCCTGCGGAAAGAGCACGATGGCCAAGGAACTTGCCCACCGACTGGGCTACGTCTATGTGGATACAGGTGCCATGTACCGGTCCGTCACGTTGTTTGCCCTTCGCGAACATCTTTTCGACGCCGAGGACACGCTCGACGCCGATCGCCTGAGCGCGCTGCTGCCCCAGGTACGCATCGACTTCCGCCTCAACCCCGAGACGGGCCATGCCGACGCCTGCCTCAATGGAGAGAACGTGGAACAGAAGATCCGTGGCCTCGAAGTGTCGAGCCGTGTGAGCATCGTGGCAGCCCAGCCTTTCGTCCGCGAGATGCTGGTGCGCCAGCAGCAAGCCATGGGTGAGGGCAAGGGCATCGTGATGGATGGCCGCGATATCGGCACCGTCGTCTTCCCGAAGGCCGAACTCAAGATCTTCGTCACCGCATCAGCTGAGGTGCGCGCTGAGCGGCGCTACAAGGAGTTGCAGGCCAAGGGCCAGCCCGCCGACTACGAGAGCATCCTGAAGAACGTCCAGGACCGCGACTATATGGACAGCCACCGCGAAGTCTCGCCGCTGCGCCAGGCCGACGACGCCATCGTCCTCGACAATAGCCACCTGACCATTGCCCAGCAGGACGCATGGCTCATGGATCGCGTGAGGGAAAAGTTGGCAGAATAGTTTTCCACCTGCGCTTTGACCAAGTAGTCTCACTATTTTCCTCCTACGTTCAGTCCGAGCGTAAATAAAAAAAAGCCGCCGAGATTCACATCTCGGCGACCCTTCCAAATGTCAATTTGATTACATACTTTTAACACTAGCAAGTCGCTACTTGCTTCACTTTAACGCTTTGATCATAGCCTTCACCATGGCAATCTTCTCCATGGCGTCAGCTTGTTTTTTACGTTCCTTCTCTACGACCGCTGCCGGCGCGTGAGCCACGAAGTTCTCGTTGGAGAGCTTCTTCGTCACCCCCGTGAGGAATCCCTCCAGGTGGGCGAGCTCCTTCTTTGCCTTCTCCAGTTCGGCCTCCACATCGATGAGGCTTCCCACGGGCACGGCCCACTCCGACTTGCCGACCATGAATCCGGAGGCGTCGGCGGCCTTGGCCTCCACCACCTCTATCTTCTCCAGGTTGGCCATCTTCAGGATGGCCGCGTCGTAAGCAGCCACCTCGTTGGTGCCCACGGCCTGGAGGACGAGCTGCTGGCGTGGAGCGATGTTCTTCTGATTGCGCACGGAGCGGACACCTGCCACCACTTGCTTGACCGCCTCAAACTCCTCACAGAGACGCGCGTCGGCCTCCGTCGGCTTCTCCACAGTCTGACACTCCACCATGATGCTCTCGCCCTCCTTGCGGTCGGCAAGGTGTTGCCAGAGCTCCTCGGTGATAAACGGCATGAAGGGATGGAGCATGCGCAGCAGCGCGTCAAAGAAGCGCAGCGTGGCGTCGTAGGTGGCCTGGGCCACGGGCTGTGCCTTGCCGTCCTTGTAGGCTGGCTTCACCATCTCCAGATACCAGCTGGAGAACTCGTCCCAGAAGAGTCGATAGACCGTCATGAGCGCGTCGGAGATGCGATACTGGGCGAAGTGGGCGTCCATCTCGGCATAGGCCTCCCGGAGTTTGCTCTCAAACCAGCGCGTGGCGATGCGGCTCGCCTCGTCCTGCTCGACGTCTGCCGACACCTCCCAGCCCTTCACCAGTCGGAAGGCGTTCCATATCTTGTTGTTGAAGTTGCGTCCCTGCTCGCAGAGCGTCTCGTCGAAGAGGATGTCGTTGCCCGCGGGCGCACTCAGCATCATGCCCATGCGCACACCGTCGGCGCCATACTTCTCGATGAGCTCGATGGGGTCGGGCGAATTGCCGAGGCTCTTCGACATCTTGCGGCCCAATTTGTCGCGCACGATACCCGTGAAATAGACGTGCTTGAAGGGCTTGTCGTTGCGATACTCGTAGCCCGCCATGATCATGCGCGCCACCCAGAAGAAGATGATATCCGGACCCGTCACGAGGTCGGAGGTCGGGAAATAGTAGTTGATCTCCTCGTTGTCGGGCTTGTTGATGCCGTCGAAGAGGGAGATCGGCCACAGCCATGAGGAGAACCAGGTGTCGAGCGCGTCGTCGTCCTGCTGGAAGTCGGCCTCCTGCAACTGCGCCTGCGGATACTTCGCCTGCGCCTGCGCCATCACGCCCTTCAGGTCCTCATCGACGAAGACCTCGCCCACCTTCGGTCCCTCGGCTGCTGCTTCGCCCTGCGGACGGTAGTACCAGGCCGGGATGCGGTGTCCCCACCAGAGCTGACGCGAGATACACCAGTCCTTGATGTTCTCCAGCCAGTGGCGGTAGGTGTTCTTGTACTTCTTGGGATAGAACTCTATCTCGTCGTCCATCACCGGTGCGAGGGCGATGTCGGCAAAATGCTGCATGCTGAGGAACCATTGTGTGGAGAGCTTGGGCTCTATGGCCACGTTGGTGCGCTCGGAGAATCCCACCTTGTTGGTGTAGTCCTCGATCTTCTCCATCAGTCCCGCCTCGTTGAGGTCGCGGCTGATCTGCTTGCGCACGTCCATGCGGTCGAGTCCGACATAGAGTCCGGCGGCCTCCGAGATGGTGCCGTCGTCGTTGAAGATGTCGATGGTCTCCAGGTTGTGCTTCAGTCCGAGGGCGTGGTCGTTGATGTCGTGGGCCGGTGTCACCTTGAGGCAGCCCGTACCAAACTCGATATCGACGTAGCCGTCCTCGATGACGGGGATCGTGCGTCCCACCTTCGGCACGACGACGTGCTTGCCCTTGAGCCACGTGTTCTTGGCGTCGTCGGGGTTGATACACATGGCCGTGTCGCCCATGATGGTCTCGGGGCGCGTGGTGGCCACTACGGCGTACCATCCGCGGTCGTCGCGGTGCATGACGTTGGCCTCGTCCTTGCGCTCCACGCTCGCCTGGTCCTCGGGCGCCACGTAGTATTTCAGATAGTAGAGCTTGCTGTGCTCCTCCTTATAGACCACCTCCTCGTCGGAGAGGGCCGTCTTGGCCTTCGGGTCCCAGTTAACCATGCGTACGCCACGATAGATGAGTCCCTTCTTGTAGAGATCGACAAAGACATGGATGACGCTCTTCGACCGCTCCTCGTCCATCGTGAAGGCCGTGCGGTCCCAGTCGCAGGAGGCGCCGAGACGGCGCAGCTGCTTGAGGATGATGCCACCGTGCTCGTGGGTCCAGTCCCAGGCATGGCGGAGAAACTCCTCACGGGTGAGGTCGCTCTTCTTGATGCCCTCCTCGGCCAGCCGTGCGACGACCTTGGCCTCCGTGGCGATGCTCGCATGGTCCGTGCCCGGCACCCAGCAGGCGTTCTTTCCCTCCATGCGCGCGCGGCGCACGAGGATATCCTGAATGGTGTTGTTGAGCATGTGGCCCATGTGGAGCACACCCGTCACGTTGGGCGGCGGGATGACCACCGTGTAGGGCTCTCGCCCGTCGGGCCGGCTGCTGAAGAGCTTGTGGTCCAACCAATACTGATACCATTTCGACTCCACTTCCCTGGGGTCATATTTCGTAGCTAATTCCATGACTGTCGCTATCTGTCTTGTTGAATACCTTTTGTTTGCTGGTTATATGATTTGCAAAGTTACGCATTTTCTCTCGAAAAGCAAAATGTGCCCCGATTTTTCTTTCCGATTGCTGGAAATTTCGGGGCCCGAGGCGGCGAGAGCATCGGGAGGACGGCTATTTGTCACTCCGAAAAGCATTTTTTCCCATCCCCACTTGCGTACTTCGGGAAAACTCCGTAATTTTGCATTATCGTTAAAAGAATATATTATTAAGGTGGAAGCGGCCACGGCCGACGTGCCCCGCCCCACCCCGACACCAAGCACAAGAGAGAATTAGCAATGAGCACAGAAGAGAAAGATATAGCGACGCAACCGAAGCACGAGAATCCCTTCCTCCTGCCCTACGGCACGCCCCACAACACGCCGCCCTTCGGCCGCTTCACCCTTCAGGACGTGGAGGAGGCGATGCTGGAGGGCATGCGCCGTGAGGACGAGGAGGTGGAGCAGATGCTCGCCGACCCTGCCGAGCCCACGTTCGACAACACCCTCGTGCGCGACCACGACGACCATCCGAAGGACTACTACAACCTCCTCGGACGCGTCAGTGGCGTGTTCTTCAACCTCCTCTCCGCCGAGGGCAACGAGGAGATGGAGGCGCTGGCGCAGAAGATGAGTCCGCTGCTGACCAAGCACGCCAACGACATCAGCCTCAATCCGCGCGTCTTCGAGCGTCTGCAGAAGGTGAAGGCCCACCACCGTCCCCTCACCGCCGAGGAGGAGACGCTGCTGCGCGAGAGCTACGAGGCTTTCGTCCGCAGTGGCGCGCTGCTCGACGAGGCAGGCAAGGACCGCTTCCGCCAGTTGACGGAGGAGGCCAGCCGTCTGTCGCTGCAGTTCTCTCAAAACCTGCGCAAGGCCACCAAGGCCTTCAAGCTCCACCTGACCGACGAGGCCGACCTCAGCGGACTGCCCGAGACCGTGCGCGAGGCTGCTGCCACGGCTGCCCGCGAGGAGGGCAAGGAGGGCTGGATCATCACCCTCGACGCCCCGAGCTACGGTCCCTTCATGATGTACGCCGACCGCCGCGACCTGCGCCAGCAGGTCTTCATGGCCCACGGCACGCTCTGCACCGAGGGCGAGGAGTGCAACCTCGACATCTGCAAGCGGCTGGTCAACCTGCGGCGCGAGCTGGCCCAGCTCCTGGGCTACGAGACCTACGCCGACTACGTGATGGAATATCGCATGGCCTCCTCGGCCCAGAACGTCTACCGCTTGCTCGACGACCTCATCGAGGCCTACAAGCCCACGGCCGTCCAGGAGCGCGCCGAGGTCGTGGCCCTGGCCAAGGAGCTGGAGGGCGACGACTTCGACTTCCAGCCCTGGACACGGCCTACTACTCCTTCAAGTTGCAGATGCGCCGCTACAACCTCGACCCCGAGATGCTCCGCCCCTATTTTGAGGTGAAAAACGTCATCAAGGGCGTCTTCGGACTGGCCACGCGCCTCTACGGCATCACCTTCCGTGAGAACAAGGAGATCCCCGTCTATCACCCCGACGTGCGCCCCTACGAGGTCTATGACCGCGACGGCAGCTACCTGGCCGTGCTCTTCGTCGATTTCTATCCGCGCAAGGGCAAGCGCGGCGGCGCCTGGATGACGGAGTACCAGGGCCAGTGGATCGAGAAGGACGGCACCAACGTGCGCCCCCACGTCTCGCTGGTGATGAACCTCAGCAAGCCCACCGACGACCGACCCGCCCTGCTGCGCCTGGGCGAGGTGGAGACCTTCCTCCACGAGTTTGGCCACGCCCTCCACGGCATGTTCGCCAACACGCGCTTCGAGTCGCTCTCCGGCACCAACGTCTGGTGGGACTTCGTCGAACTGCCCTCGCAGTTTATGGAAAACTACGCCACGGAGCGCGACTTTCTCCGCACCTTCGCCTTCCACTACGAGACGGGCGAGCCCATCCCCGACGACCTCATCGACCGCATCCGCCAGAGCCGCAACTACAATGTGGCCTCGGCCTGCCTGCGCCAGGTGAGTTTCGGCCTGCTCGACATGGCCTACTACACGCAGAAGGATCCCTTCGAGGCCGACATCATCCCCTTTGAGAAGGCGGCCTGGCAGAAGGCCATCATCGGCCAGCAACTGCCGCAGACCTGCATGACGACGCAGTTCTCCCACATCATGGCGGGAGGCTACGCCGCGGGCTACTACAGCTACAAGTGGGCCGAGGTGTTGGAGACCGACGCCTTCGGAGCCTTCCAGGAGCACGGCATCTTCGACCAGGCCACGGCGCAACGCTTCCGCGACTGCGTGCTCTCCAAGGGCGGCACGGAGCACCCCATGACGCTCTACAAGCGCTTCCGCGGCCACGAGCCGACCATCGACGCCATGCTGCGCCGCGACGGCATCAAGAAGCAATAACATTCCCCCTATGCCGAGGGACCATTTCCCCGCGCAATCAGAGAGATTTCCAAAATATAGACAGAGAAAAAGCAAGACAAGATGAAAGATACGGGCAAGCAACGGCTTCTCGACCTGCGCTACCTGCGCATGGCAGCCATCTGGGCCGAAAACTCCTACTGCCAGCGCCGCAAGGTGGGTGCGCTGGTGGTGAAGGAGAAGATGATCATCAGCGACGGCTACAACGGCACGCCGAGCGGATTTGAGAACGTCTGCGAGGACGCCCACGGCGTGACCCACCCCTACGTGCTCCACGCCGAGGCCAACGCCATCACCAAACTGGCGCGCAGCGGCAACAACAGCGACCAGGCCACGCTCTACGTCACCGCCTCGCCCTGCATCGAGTGTGCCAAACTCATCATCCAGGCAGGCATACGGCGCGTGGTCTATGCCGAGCAGTACCGGCTCACCGACGGCATCGACCTGCTGCGGCGCGCCGGCGTGGAGGTGGAGCACCTGCCCCTCGACCTCTCTGTCTAATCATCATCATTATGTAGTATATAGCATTCCAAGCGCTGCAAGCACCCAGGCGCCCGTCCGTCCGGACACCCCGGTCGGCGCGGCTCCTGTCATCGATCGTTATGTCAAAGAAAAAATCCAACCGGTTTACCCCCTTGCTCATGGCCGTGAGCGTCGTTTTCGGCATCCTTGTCGGCACGTTCTACGCCAACCACTTCTCGGGCAACCGCCTCAGCATCATCAACAACGGCAGCAACCGCCTCAACAACCTGCTGCGCATCATCGACGACCAGTATGTCGATTCGGTCAATATCGATGACCTCGTGGACAAGGCCATCCCCCAGATCCTTGCCCAGCTCGACCCCCACTCCACCTACATCTCCGCCGAGGACGTGCAGAAGGTCAACAGCGAGCTCAAGGGCTCGTTCTCCGGCGTGGGCATCGAGTTTACCATCCAGCGCGACACCATCAACGTGGGCAACGTCATCAAGGGCGGTCCCGCCGAGAAGATGGGCCTGCTGGCCGGCGACAAGATCGTCGAGGTCGATGGCAAGCCCTTCGTCGGCCAGGTCGTCACCGACACCGAGGCGCGCCGCCGCCTGATGGGCCCCAAGGGCACGAAGGTGGAGGTGGGTGTGGTGCGCTATGGCACGAAGGCCGTGAAGCGCTTCACCATCACCCGCGCCGACATCGTCACGCCGAGCATCGCCGCCACCTACATGCTCAACGACAGCACGGGCTACATCCGCATCAAGTCCTTCGGCCAGAAGACCTACATGGAGATGCTGGCCTCGCTGGCCTCGCTCTCGCAGCAGGGCTTCTCGAGCCTCATCATCGACCTGCGCGACAACAACGGCGGCTACCTTGAGAGCGCCATACAGATGGCCGACGAGTTTCTGCCCAAGGACCGTCTCATCGTCTATACGCAGGGCCGCAAGAGTCCCCGCCGCGACTACCGCAGCAGCGGGCGCGGCGCCTATCAGACCATCCCGCTGGTCGTCCTCATCAACGAGGCCTCGGCCTCCTCGGCCGAGATCTTCGCCGGTGCCATCCAGGACAACGACCGCGGCACCATCGTCGGTCGCCGATCCTTCGGCAAGGGCCTCGTGCAGCAGCAGATCGGATTCCCCGACGGCAGCGAGATCCGCCTCACCATCGCCCGCTACTACACGCCCTCGGGGCGCTGCATACAGAAGCCCTACAAGCTCGGCGACGAGGCCGACTACGACCAGGACCTCCTCCAGCGCTACGAGCGGGGCGAGCTCTTCTCCGGCGACAGCATCCACCATACGGGTCCCGCCTACCACACCACGCTCGGACGCCCCGTCTATGGCGGTGGCGGCATCACGCCCGACATTTTCGTGGCCGAGGACACGACCGACATCACCTCCTACTACAAGCAGGCCGTCATGAGCGGACTGATCCTCCAGTTTGCCTTCAACTACACCGACGCCAACCGCCCCCACCTGCGCACGCTCACCGAGGTCATCGATCTGGCCAACTATCTGCAGGGCCAGGGCCTCGTCGATCAGTTTGCCACCTTCGGCACCCACAACGGCCTGCCGCGGCGCAACCTCATGATCCGTCGCTCCTACCACCTGCTCGACCGCTTCATCAGCAGCCGCGTCATCTACAACATGCTCGACGAGCAGGCCCTCATGGAGTATCTCAACCAGGACGACCCCGTGGTCGAGGCCGCCATCGGCGTCATCAAGCGCCACGAGGCCTTCCCCAAGAAGGCCGCCGCGGCCAAGCCCCGCCGCGCCACCAGCGAGATGGAGCCCAGGAGATAGAAGGTGTGTAGGACTGAAAAACAGAGGATAAAAGCACAGATTACAAAAGCATGGAAGATCAAAACATAGAGGGAAAAGACAGGGAGACCAGCGCTCTGTCCAAGAAGTCGCTGCGCCAGCACATCCGCCAGCGCAAGGCGCGCCATACCGACGAGGAACTAGTGGCCCTGTCGCAACCCATCGTCGAGGCCGTACTGGCCGACCCCCGTTTCCAGAAGGCACAGACCGTGCTGCTCTACCACTCGCTGCCCGACGAGGTCTATACCCCGGGCCTCATCGCCGCCGCGCTGAGGATGGGCAAGCGCGTGCTGCTGCCCGTGGTCATCAGCAGGACGGAGATGGAGATCAGGGGAGTATCTGCCCACTACGGAGATGGCGCTCAGCGACGACTTCCACATCCTTGAGCCCCAGGGCGCCGCCTTCACCGACTACGCCTCCGTCGATTGTGCCATCATCCCCGGCATGGCCTTCGACGCCCAGGGCCACCGTCTCGGGCGCGGCCGTGGCTACTACGACCGCTTCCTCGCCCAGGCCGCCGATGTCTATAAGTTGGGCCTCTGCTTCCCCTTCCAGCTGGTCGAGGCCGTGCCCTGCGAAGCCACCGACGTGGCGATGGACCGCGTGGAGTGCGGCCCTGTGCAGTCGTAGCGCCCCCGTCCTCAGAAAAGCCCTTTTAAGGCGCCACATCATCAAAAAGCCACCCGACCTCCGCTCCTTTGAGCAGCGATCGGGTGGCTTGATTTTTTTTCTGTCCTCAGCCCCTTTGCCGAGGCCCAGGGCCTTTGTGGCCCCAGGCGGGAGCTTGCGGATTAGTTGAGCGTGCCGGCCTCAGCCTTCTTGATCATCGCCTCGCTGGCGTAGAGATAGACCTCCACACGGCGGTTGGCAGCATCCTTCACGTTGTTCTCGTGGCCCGGCACAGGCTGCGAGCTACCCACGCCCTGGATGGAGCGGATCTGACCGTAGGAGACGCCCTGCGCCTTCAGGTAGTTGGCCACGCTCTCAGCACGGCGCTGCGACAGCGGGATGTTGATGTTGTCGTTGCCCGACTTGTCGGTGTGGCCGATGATCGCCACGTCGCAGTCGGTGTTGCCCTTCAGCACGGTGGCAGTGCGCGAGAGGTCGCTCATGGCACCCGACGAGAGGTCAGACTTGTTGGTGGCGAAGAGCAGACCCGAGGCGAAGGTCAGTTTCACACAAGGCAGTCCGTTGGCGTCCGTCACGGTCTCCACCTTGGCGTTGTTCACGTTCGAAGCAGCCTCCTCGGCCACCTTGTCCATGTGGCGACCGATCAGCGTGCCCGCACCAGCACCCACGGCGGCACCCACGGCGGCACCGATGGCCGTGCCCTTGGTGTTCTTGCCGATCAGGTTGCCGACAATGCCGCCGATGACGGCGCCAGCACCCGTTCCTACCAACGTACCCGTGCCCTGCTTCGTTTGGCAACTCACTACGGTGAGCAGGCAAAGGCCTGCCGTAAACATCTGTAACTTCTTCATAATCGTTCTATTTGTATTGTTCTTTATATTGTTTTCACATTCGTTTCTTCACGCAAAGTTATAACAAATTCCCCAAAAGGGGGCCCAATGCGAGTTATTTTTTGTACTTTTGCGGCAAAATTAGAAATTTGCACCCATGCGAGCAAAGGATTTCTCCTATTTCATTATAGGAATAATACTAATCGCGATGGGGATTTCGGAAGATAACAACAAAATTCGACTAAAGAATATGGCAAAAGAACTTAAGAATCTCACCAAGCGCAGCGAGAACTACTCTCAGTGGTTCAACGACTTGGTGATGAAGGCCGACCTGGCCGAGCAGTCCGCCGTGAGAGGCTGCATGACGATCAAGCCCTACGGCTATGCTATCTGGGAGAAGATGCAGCATCAGCTCGACACGATGTTCAAGGAGACGGGTGTGCAGAACGCCTACTTCCCCCTGCTCATTCCCAAAAACTTCTTCGCCCGCGAGGCCGAGCATGTCAAGGGCTTCGCCAAGGAGTGTGCCGTCGTCACCCACTACCGCCTCCGTACCACCGAGGACGGCAGCGACATCGAGGTGGACCCCGCCGCCAAACTCGAGGAGGAGCTGATCATCCGCCCCACCTCCGAGACCATCATCTGGAATACCTATAAGAACTGGATCCACTCCTACCGCGACCTGCCCCTGATGTGCAACCAGTGGTGCAACGTGATGCGCTGGGAGATGCGCACGCGCCCCTTCCTGCGCACGAGCGAGTTTCTGTGGCAGGAGGGCCATACCGCCCACGCCACCAAGGAGGAGGCCGAGGAGGAGGCCAAGAAGATGCTCCACGTCTATGCGGACTTTTGCGAGAAGTGGCTCGCCATCCCCGTCGTCCAGGGCGTGAAGAGCGAGACGGAGCGCTTCGCCGGCGCCCTCAACACCTACACCATCGAGGCCATGATGCAGGACGGCAAGGCGCTGCAGAGCGGCACGTCCCACTTCCTCGGACAAAACTTTGCCAAGAGCTTCGGCGTCACCTTCCTCAACAAGGACAACAAGCCCGAGTATGTCTGGGCCACGTCCTGGGGTGTGAGCACCCGCCTCATCGGCGCCCTCATCATGACCCACTCCGACGACAACGGCCTCGTGCTGCCGCCCCATATCGCCCCGATCCAGGTGGTCATCATCCCGATCAACCGCGGCAAGGAGCAGCTCGACGCCATCACGGCCAAGATGCAGCCCGTCATCGACCAGCTCCGCCAGATGGGCATCTCCGTGAAGTATGACGACGCCGACAACAAGCGCCCCGGCTTCAAGTTTGCCGACTACGAGCTGCGTGGTGTGCCTGTGCGCCTCGTCATGGGTGACCGCGACCTCGAGAACAACACCGTGGAGCTGATGCGCCGCGACACGCTGGAGAAGGAGGAGGTAAGCTTCGACGGCATCGCCGACCGCGTCAAGCGCCTTCTGGAGGAGATCCAGGAGAACATCTACCGCAAGGCGGTGGCCTTCCGCGACGCCCACATCTACGAGTGCGACAACTACGACGAGTTCAAGGAGCGCATCAAGGACGGCGGCTTCTTCCTCTGCCACTGGGACGGCACGCCCGAGACCGAGGCCAAGATCAAGGAGGACACCCAGGCCACGATCCGCTGCGTGCCCTACATGTTCGAGCAGACCCCGGGCGTCGATATGGTGAGCGGCAAGCCCGCCACACAGCGCGTCATCATCGCCAAGGCTTACTAAGCCCGCGGCCGAACCTGTCTATAGAGACCGGTCCCTCGCTGGCCCACCCCTCTCCTGCCGAGAAGGGCGTGGGGCCCGCGGAGGACTGGCCTCCGTCGTTCTATCGGCTTGATACATCGGTCGTTAGCATCGCCTGTCCCCTATCCTGCCCGCTTTCAAAGCGCAATGCTGCTGCTTCGCACGGCAAGGGGAAAACAAAAAAAGTGCAGAAAAACCAAAAAAAGTTGGCCAAATATTTGGTGGGGTCTAAGAAAGTTGCTACCTTTGCACCCGCAAAACAGAAATGCAGGCACCCTTAGCTCAGTTGGTAGAGCAACTGACTCTTAATCAGTGGGTCTAGGGTTCGAATCCCTAAGGGTGTACACAGTCTGTTTTTGCGATCATACGCCAACAATGCACCCTTAGCTCAGTTGGTAGAGCAACTGACTCTTAATCAGTGGGTCTAGGGTTCGAGCCCCTAAGGGTGTACAAAAAGTCCTGTCATTCGTGATTGGACTTTTTTTGTATCTCAATCCCAAGGTGGAGCCTATGGTTTGATCCAAAAGAACATCAAATTGCTCCATGATCGGAAATATTCCTCCAAAAGGAGTGAGTTTCTCGGATTTTATTTGTACATTTGCCATGTCATTCGGAGATTTTGCTATACTTGTTTGCAGCACTAAGGTAGGTGAAAAATCTGACATGGCATAATCCCGAGCACCCTATAGTTGCTCAGGTACTTATAAAAACAACTAACTCATAGTACTGCGGAAATTAGAGTATAAAAAGAATCACATCGAATTATGAAATCCGCAAATAAAGAAATAGGATTTGGCAAACAAACTATTGCTAAGGTTTTCGAGGAGTGGTACACTGTTCCTTCATATCAAAGACATTACGTATGGGAAAGCGACAATGTGAATGACATGTTGGATGACTTTGCGTCTAATTATATAGAACATGCCAAGGAGGAATATTTCCTCGGCTCCTACATTATTCAAAGTAAAAGCAACAACAATGACCTGCTTGATGGACAGCAGCGTATCACTACCTTGTTTCTCTTGTTTGCTTTCTTGCGCGACTATGCTGGTTCTTCAGAGGATGTCAAGGTCAACTGCGCTGATTTGATATTCCAAAAGGCCAATAAGATTAAGCAAATTCCCGAACGGATACGCCTTTCTTATGAGATTCGTGGCAATGTGAGGAAGTTCATTGAGGAATACTTAATGATGCCTGGAAGTATTACGCAGCATTGGGACGATATTGTCAAGAAAGCCAATGACAAAAAAGAATGCACGTCTATTCAAAGAATGTGCAATGCATTGGTTTGCTACAACGAGTTTTTTACCAATCATAAAGAAATAGATTTAGATTCCTTTCTCATATTCATCCTCAACAATGTTGTGATGATCTATATATCGGCAGACTCGTTAGAGGATGCATTTCGCCTATTCTCCGTGATGAATGATCGTGGCCAAAAACTGAGCAATGCTGATATTCTAAAATCATCCAATCTTGAAACAATCGAGGATGGCAGCGAAATGAACGAGTATGCGCGCGAATGGGAAAACATGCAGGAGGATTTGGGTAATGATTTTGACCGTTTCCTTGCCTATGTACGAACGATGCTGCTCAAAAAGCGCCAAAAGACGAATCTGCTTGACGAATATGAGAAACAGATTTTTAAAGCAGGAAAAATCAAACAGGGAAAAGATTTTTTCAACTATGTCTTTAGGGCGTATGAGGATTATAACAAGTTGATCAACTTGGCTGGCAATGAAGATACCGAGTATTGTTCGTTGATAAGAACCCTCATCGAGTGTATGCCTTCGACCGATTGGATTCCTGTCATTTTGGCGTATGGAAGAAAATTTGGAGACAATGGGCTTCTTGAATTTTCACAGAAGGTAGCCTGTAAAAACATTGCAGATGCAGTATGTGGCAAAAGCCCATCGTATCGCATCGACCACTTGAATAGTATCATCAACTTGATAGAAGAGTCTGGAAAACCCTCCGATGTACTTGACGCTCAAGGATATTATTCATTTAATGAACATGTATTTATGGCAAACATCCAATCAGAGATATACGGCAGACGATACACCTACGCACTCCTGATGCTTCTTGAATACAAATACAAGGACAAGTCTGAATGGAAAGATTTCGGAACGACATCCATTGAGCATATTCTTCCACAGAATCCTAAAGCTACCAGCCAGTGGGTGAAGGACTTTAGCGAGGAACAGAGAAGCTACTATACACATAGGATAGGAAACCTGTGCCTGATTGGACGCAGAAAGAATTCTTCCCTTGGCAATCTTGATTATCAGGAGAAACTAAAAAAATATTTCGAGAAGAATATCGGATTCTTTGCAAGCTCACAAAAAATATACCAAACATATCCGAACGCATGGACTCCTGAAACCGTGAAGGAAAACCAAGAAAGAGTCATACAGGATCTGATGGAAATATTTGGTATCAAGAGTCCAAGTACCATCATAGACAACTCTACATACATGGAGCAGCAAAGATCTGTTTACCCTAATGCTTATAAGCCATGGACAGAATCAGATGACGAGAGATTAGTTGCCCTATACAACGAAGGCAAATCTATTAGCGAACTCGCACAAATGTTTCTTAGAAATCGTGGCGCTATAAAATCCAGGATTCTTAAATTAACCGGAGAACGGTTCTAATAAGCAACGCCTGTTCTTTAAAAACAACAATCAGACAGGGGAGGAATTGTCGCCCACCATCGTGGGCAACTATGTACTTTTTTGCGCCCGACTTGTGTATAACAAATATTTTATGTATCTTTGCCGCGCGATAACCGAAGATAATCTTCACGTCCGAACAGACAGGCTTTGCACGCATGCCGATGCTGCCACCAAGGAAGAAGCCCGCAGGTTCGTTGAGCAAAAACTCGGGGAGATAGAAATCTCTGTTGATAATCTTCGCGCACAGATTGCCGGAGAAACGTATCGCCTGCTGCCTCTGTCGTATATTGCTGAGCATTACTTCGGCAAGAGTGTGGCCTGGCTCTCACAGCGCCTCAACGGCACGCTCGTACGCGGGCGGTCCTATACGCTCAACGAAGAGCAAAAGAAGATTTTCAACGACGCAACGCAGGATATCAGCCTTCGTATCGGATCAATCCATTTGGTCTGATGACTCATTCGCCGTCATCTTTTCGCCCCAAATCCCAACGACTTTAGGGAAATTTTACGAGAAGACCTCCATCAAGTAGCCAACACGGCGACCTGCAAAAGGGTTGCCACATTATCATCAACGTCATGGAAAAAGCAGAAAAAGACAACACCGTAAAACAGCGCATGCAGGACATTCTCCTCTGCGTATCATGGAGAGAGATTGCCAACACCTATTTCGACCGCCCCGCATCATGGCTCTATAACAAGCTCAACGCTATCGACGACAACGGCGGTTTCACCGAAAAGGAGAAAGAGCTACTGCGTGGCGCGCTCTTCGACTTAAGCGAACGCATCCGCCGTGCGGCAGAAACTATTTAGGCAGGTTCTTCGTTGCTCCTCTTAAGACAGAAGTCGTCCGCGCCTACGGACGCAAGCCCCGAGGATTACTCGGGGTTTTTCTTGAAATATGGAGCCGTGGGTAGTTTAAGGTCTTCTATATTTGGGACGCCTGAAAGTGGAGAGCCTTACCTTTTATTAGCTCAAATAAACAAAACAGCCCTCTCGGCAAGCTATAAAAAAAGAAAACTCCCACCGAAGCGGGAGTATAGGTTTTACCCTTCGGCCATTGCTGGCCTTATTGTGATAAGATGTAGGAAATCTTATTCTGGATGCAAAAATACCACTTTATTTTTGTTTAAACAAATTTTTTATTGTAATTTTACCGAAAAATTTAAAACCGCATCAAAAATGACTAAAATACTTGGCATTGACACAGGCACGAACAGCCTTGGATGGGCTATCGTAGAAAAGAAGGCAGAGCAATACTGCCTGCTTGATAAGGGAGTGAATATTTTCCAAGAGGGAGTCAACATCGACAAGGACAACGAGTCTTCCAAAGCGGCAGAAAGGACGGGCTACCGTGCTATCCGAGTACGCTACTATCGCATAAAGCTACGCAAAATCAGGCTTCTGCACATCTTGACCCAGCACCACCTTTGTCCCCCACTCACCTCCTGGGAGCTGCGCCAATGGCGACTAAAGAGCATATACCCAACCGATGAGTTGTTCATGCAATGGCAGCGCACGGACGAGGAGAAAGGGCAAAACCCATACGCCTATCGACATCTATGCCTGCATGAGAAACTGGATTTGACCCAGGTTGCGAACCGCTACATCCTCGGTCGCGTTTTCTATCACTTTGCCCAGCGCCGTGGCTTTCTCAGCAACCGCAAGGATCAGAGTGGTGAGGACGTGGGCGTCGTGAATGACGGTATCAGTGCCCTCTCCGAAGAAATGCGGGAAGCGGGATGCGAATACCTTGGCGATTATTTCTACCAGCTCTATGAGAAAGGCAAAAAGATACGCAAACACTACACCGCACGCAACGAACACTACCTCAAAGAGTTTCATGCCATCTGCGAAAAGCAGCAATTGGACGCCTCGCTCGTGTCGGAGTTGGAGAAGGCCATTTTTACCCAGCGGCCTTTGAAATCTCAAAAAAGACAAGTGGGCAAGTGCGTATTTGAGAAAAACAAAGCCAAATGTCCTGCCTCCCACCCCTTGTACGAGGAGTTTAGAATGTTGTCTTTCATCAACCATATCAAAATAAAAACACCAAAGGAAGATGAGCTCCGACCGTTGAACCACGAGGAGCGCGAGAAGATTCTTCCGCTTTTCTTTAGGAAGACCAAGAAAACCTTTAATTTCGAGGATATTGCCAAGAAGTTGGCTCCTAAAAAGCTCTACGGATTCTACAAGAAGGCCGCTGATACGGAAATGCCGTATCTCTTCAACTATCCGATGGATACTTCCGTCTCTGGTTGTCCCGTCACAGCGGCGCTACAAGATATTTTCGGTGACGATTGGCTCGACTCCATCTGCGAGGTCTATACGCTGGCCGATGGTAAAAGCCGGCTTGAGATCCTCAACGACATCTGGCATGCACTTTTCTTCTATTCCGACCAAGACAAGCTGGCTGAGTTTGCCAAGGTGCGCCTACAGCTTGACGACGAACAAGCCCAGGCCTTCAGCAACATCAACCTTCCCTCCGCCTATGCTTCGCTAAGCCTCAAGGCAATTTGCAAGATCCTCCCCTACCTCAGAAGAGGACTTGTCTATTCCCATGCGGTTTTTTTAGGCAATCTTTGCGAAGTGATGCCTGCCTATGAATGGGGAATCGAGGAAATGCGCCAAGCTGCCATTGACTGCGTCATCAAAGAGATAAACAGCTATGACCCCAAAACAGACGGACGCACTCTAGAGACGTGCATCAAAGAGTATCTAAAAGAAAGGTATCATGTCTCAGACGAAAATCTCAAAAAGCTCTACCATCCCTCGATGTTAGAGATTTACCCTCGTGTGCGCCCTGGTCAAGACGGAATATATCAACTCGGATCTCCACGCACCGACAGCGTTCGCAACCCGATGGCCATGCGATCCCTTTTCTGTCTTCGGAAGCTTGTCAACCGTCTCTTGAAAGAGGGAAAGATAGACCAAGAGACGGAGATTCACATCGAGTTTTCGCGTGAGCTGAACGATGCCAACAAGCGGAGCGCCCTCAAGCGGTATGGCAGGGACAACCAAAAGGCACACGACACAGCCCGAAAGCACATCGTCGAGGATTACAAGGCAGAAACAGGCAAAGCAATAGAACCGACACCCACGGACATTTTAAAATATGAACTATGGGAAGAGCAGCAGCATATTTGCTTATACACAGGTCAGCAGATTCGCATATCTGACTTTGTCGGCCCCAATCCGAAATTTGACATCGAGCACACCTTGCCCCGAAGCAGAGGCGGAGACAGCACCAAGATGAACCTGACTCTTTGTGACAGCCGCTTCAACCGCGATGTAAAAAAGACACATCTGCCTACCGAACTTGCCAACCACGATGAAATCATGGCCCGCATAGCTATATGGCAGGAAAAATACGAGGAGCTGAGCCAACAGATTCGCAAACAGAAACGAAAATCACAGGCTGCGACAACCAAGGAGCAAAAAGACAAAGCCATCAGCTACCGCCATTACCTGGAACTCCAGCGTGACTATTGGCGCGGAAAACATGAACGTTTCACGATGGAAAGCGTGCCCGAAGGATTCAACAGGCGACAGGGTGTGGATATCGGCATCATCTCAAAATACGCCCGGCTCTATCTGAAGTCGGTCTTCAAGCGAGTGTATCCTGTAAAGGGCCTCGCCACATCTGATTTCCGAAAGATATGGGGACTTCAGGACATTTACAGCGCCAAGGAGCGCGTGAACCATGTCCACCATTGCATAGACGCCATCGTCGTAGCCTGTATCGGACTGGACGAATATGGCAAACTGGCCGAGTACTATCACGATGAGGAAAAGCATGAGTGGTACGGTGCGTCCAAAGCCACTTTTGCCAAGCCTTGGCCGACATTCGTCGAGGACGTGAGGCGGATGCAAAACGAACTGCTCGTTTATCACCACACTCCCGACAACATGGCCAAGCAGGGCCGTCGCAGAATCATCATCAATGGGAAAAAGGTCCTAGCAAAGGGAGACGCCGTGCGTGGCTCACTCCACAAGGAGACTTACTATGGCGCAATAGAGCGCGAAGGTGAGGTCAAATATGTGAAACGTGTAGAGCTGTCACAACTGGAAGAAAAGAACATCAAGTACATCGTGGATGACACCGTGAGGCAAATCGTCCAAGAGGCCGTCGATCGCTTGGGCTTCACAGAAGCCATGGCTTCCACCATTTGGATGAACGAGGAGAAGCAGATACCCATCAAAAAGGTACGCTGCTATACGCCCCAAGTCACCCAACCACTTCATATCCGCTACCAGCGGGATGTCTCTGACAAAGAGCACAAGCGCAAATATCATGTGGTAAATGACAAAAACTATCTCCTCGCCATCTATATAGGGGCTGACAAGAAAGGAAAAGAGAAACGAGACTTTGAGTTGATCAACAACCTCCAGGCGGCCAAATACTACCGGACGAGCAACGATAGGACGGGCTCTGGCGATCCGATAGTCCCCGTCAAGAGTAGCCATGACTATCCGTTGGCCTATACATTGAAGATCGGCACGATGGTCTTGCTTTACGAGAACTCACCTGCCGAGCTTTACGAAGCCTCTCAAGCAGAACTGAACAGGCGCCTGTATAAGGTGACAGGGCTTTCTTCCAAGAACGTTAGTGGCTACAAGTATGGGGAAATTGCAATGAAATACCACACGGAAGCCCGACAAAGTAAGGACCTGAAAAGCAAGAACGGCGTCTATCAAACTGGTGAGGAGCTGCGTCCTGTCATTAGAATGCTTCACACCCAGATAAAAGCGGCGGTACAAGGCGTTCACTTCCGTATCAACGAGTTAGGTGAGATCAAATGGCTTGCGCGGTATGATTAAGCAGACCCTCTTCTTCTCCACACCAGTGTCGCTTTCCTTAAAGAACTACCAAATGGTCATTTCCTGGAAAGACAGAGCAGACAAGGTGACGCGCCCCATAGAGGACATGGGATGCGTCGTGTTGGAAAACCAACAAATTAGCGTCACCTTGCCGCTCTTGAACGAACTGGTGAAAAACAACGTGGCCGTCGTCCTGTGCGACAACAAGCAGATGCCGACGGCCATGCTTCAATGTTTGGACGGAAATACGACACAAGCGGAAAGCCTCAAATATCAACTGGCCGTCGGAGAAGCAACAAAGAAACAGGCTTGGAAGCAAATCATCGAGGCTAAAATCAAGAATCAGGCAGTTGTACTTCGGCACTACGGAAAACGGAGTGAGCTACTAACACCATATTATAAAAACGTGAAGAGTGGCGACACGGACAACCGCGAGGGTCTTGCGGCCAAACAGTATTGGACAGAACTGTTCGGTGGATGCTTCAGACGGGATCGGGAAGGAGGTTCCCCCAACGACTTGCTCAATTATGGCTACGCTATTTTGCGAGCGGCAACCACCCGTGCATTAATAGGCTCAGGACTGCTACCCAACTTGGGTATCTTCCACAAAAGCAGATACAACGCCTTTCCATTGGCCGACGACGTGATGGAACCCTATCGTCCTTATGTGGACGAAATTGTCTATTCGCTTTACGAAGGTGGAGTTTACGAGCTCAACAAAGAGTCTAAATCCGCCATACTCCGCTTGTTGACGTGCGACGTGGGCATGGGAAAAGTCACGCGTCCCCTACAAATTGCCTTGACATTCACCACTGCTTCTTTGGCCAAACTGTATGCTGGAGATATCAAAAAACTAACTCTTCCTATCATGACATGACCGAATACCGTCTCAATGCCTACCATATAATGTGGATGTTTGTATTTTTCGACTTACCCGTCACAACAAAAAAAGAGAGAAAAGCCGCTGCGCTCTTTCGTAAGAACTTGGAGAAAGATGGATTCTCCATGATGCAGTTTTCTGTCTATATCCGCCATTGCGCGTCGCGAGAGAGCCTTGCGGTTCACCTTAAGCGTGTCAGGTCCTTGCTTCCCGCGACTGGCAAAGTCTCCATCTTGTCCGTAACTGACAAACAATTTGGAGACATCTACAACTTTTGGGGGAAACCAAAAAACGCCAATCAAAGTAAAATCCACAATAAAGTCATCAGTGAGCCTATCCAATTAGAATTTTTTAATAAATTTGCAGTAGGAATCGTCCTGCACGGCCATTTCTTAGAAGCCAAAAACGAAGTATCTTACTGATTACCAGCAGATTTGCAGCTATAGGTTATGGTTTGATGTAGGAACAAGATGATAAACAACAACGAATACGAATGACGATGTACACGGATAGTTGTGGTTTGATGTAGGAACAAGATGATAAACAACTGTCTTGGCACAGATGCATCCGTACGACCAAGTTGTGGTTTGATGTAGGAACAAGATGATAAACAACACCAAGAATAGCACGTTGAGAGGCATCATAGTTGTGGTTTGATGTAGGAACAAGATGATAAACAACCGCCCAATGCATACACTCACCGCCTCCCTTGTTGTGGTTTGATGTAGGAACAAGATGATAAACAACGAACGGCGGGAACAGATGGAACGGACGGAAGTTGTGGTTTGATGTAGGAACAAGATGATAAACAACGACGCTTGCCTCTTTGAAGAAGACAGACAAGTTGTGGTTTGATGTAGGAACAAGATGATAAACAACGTGAACAAATCCTCATCCTCGAGACCACGGTTGTGGTTTGATGTAGGAACAAGATGATAAACAACACCAAGAATAGCACGTTGAGAGGCATCATAGTTGTGGTTTGATGTAGGAACAAGATGATAAACAACCGCCCAATGCATACACTCACCGCCTCCCTTGTTGTGGTTTGATGTAGGAACAAGATGATAAACAACGAACGGCGGGAACAGATGGAACGGACGGAAGTTGTGGTTTGATGTAGGAACAAGATGATAAACAACATTCCACATATCATTCAGCTTGTCGCCCATGTTGTGGTTTGATGTAGGAACAAGATGATAAACAACGCCGATGCGTATTGCACGCACCACCTCACGGTTGTGGTTTGATGTAGGAACAAGATGATAAACAACCACAAGAGTTGTTTGATGAGATAACCTCTCGTTGTGGTTTGATGTAGGAACAAGATGATAAACAACGACAACGCATCGGAAAGCGCCGACGACAAGTTGTGGTTTGATGTAGGAACAAGATGATAAACAACGGCCTCTGTCTTCTTAATCTGAGCGACTGGTTGTGGTTTGATGTAGGAACAAGATGATAAACAACAGGAGAGTACCTTCAATGTCTATGACAAGCGTATCGACCGCGCCAACTCGGAACTATCAAAGCTCATCATAGGGCAGACTATGACCATCGAGGACGGCAGCAGCCTCTCGCAGTCAGAGACACACCTGAAGGTGTTCGAGAATCTGGTGGAGAGCGACTGCACCATGCTGCGCGACATCGTCAACAATCAGCTTATCCCACGAATGGTAAAGCACGGTTTCCCGATCAAAGGGCTGCGCTTCGAATGGGATGATGCGGTCGATTACACGCCTGAGCAGCAGGTGGCATACGAAACGATGATCGCTGACCGCTATGATGTGGATTCATCCTACTTCGCGGAGAAATACAGTATGCCAGTAGGCGAGCGGCGAAACGCGCAGCCCATGCTACCAGATGGCGGTGACGATGGTGACAAAGAAAACAATGGGCCTAAGGAACAGCAGCAAAACACGCACGGCAGTTTTTTCGATTAAGCCCCACTGATTATGTGGGGCTGCACCTGCGGTATGCCGAAATATTTGGTAAGGAATTTTCGGTTTCTTCCATGTGTCTGAGCAAGAATGAAGAAGAAATTGAAGCTATTGCCAAGAAATGGGCAAGCGTTATCAGCGACAAGTATGTAAGGCAGCAAGCGGAAGAGGCTGCCCGAATTGCGCTCAGGCATGGGATCAAGGACTTGCCAGAACTGCGTGAGGCTGATTTGGGTAAAATATCCAAGTATCATGGCGCACGTGCATCGTTTCAGGCAGGTATGACCGATGAGTTGCCTTCAATCATCCGTGTGAACAAACGAGGTTACAGAGGTTGGAAAGAAGCTCATGCAAATGCCGTTCGATATGGCCAGCTCGTTCAAGACAATCCTCTGTTGCATGAATTGGGGCATTACATAGACTATTGTAATGATTCTGCCAATTACAGAAAACTTGAACACACCTGGAAAGTTGAGAATGTGGATGAGGCACTTGTGAAAAAGCACCTTTCTACTTATGCGCTTTCTGATTATGCTGAGTTTGAGGCTGAATTGAATGCAGCGATTATGAGGGGAAAGGTACTCCCAAAGGAACTGCTTTCTTATTCCCACATGAATCAAGTGGACACTCCTCTGGCAAAACGTATGCTTAGTTTGGCCTCAGGTGATAGCGTGTGCCTTCCAAACGAAGAAGTTAGCAAAGGTTTCAAGGATGCAATGAAAGTTCTTTTCCACCAAAAGGGAAGTTCTTTCTCTATCGACATCCTGGCTGATAAAAATGTTCAAGGCTTGATAGAAGCTCATACAAGTGTCCTCGACCGCAACTTGCAGCGATTGGAAATGTCCGACCTCATGCGCCAGCGTCTCACTCGTTCTAATTATATTTTCAGTGGCATAAAAACCTTTCATGAGTTGAACGAGGCATTCCCGTCCTTGCTGGATTCTAACGGCAACAGAAAGACGTTCGAAGCCTTTTTGAACGATGTTCGTAAGATCGACAAGACCTACAACTCCAACTATCTCCGTGCGGAGTACAACTTCGTACAATCGTCTGCGGAGATGGCTGCCAAGTGGGAACGGTTCTCGGAGGACGGCGACCGCTACAACCTTCAGTACCGCACGGCAAACGATAGCAAGGTGCGTCCGGAGCATGCTGCGCTTAATGGCGTGACGCTTCCGCCGTCAGACCCGTTCTGGGAGGAATACTATCCACCCAATGGATGGAACTGCCGTTGCACCGTAGTGCAGGTTCGCAAGTCTAAATACCCTGCCACACCCCATGAGGAGGCGATGGCGCTGGGTGAGGAAGCTCTGCAGTGCGACACAAAGGGTATCTTCCATTTCAATCCAGGAAAGCAGAATAAAACCGTACCCGACTACAATCCTTATACGATTCGTCGTTGCCGTGACTGCGACATTGCAAAGGGCAAAATCAAGTTGGCGAGGTTTGTTCCTGAGAATGAACTATGTGCTGCATGCAAGTTAGTAAGAAGCATTGAACATAATAAAATAGATACAGAGGTCAGTCGTTCCAAGATTAACACAGCAAAAAAATCATTGGTAAATTGGTATAAAGACAAATTACCGGCAGTGGCTCTCGGCAAATTCACTGCAAAACGATTTGAAGTTAGTGCGACCGATGGAACAAATATTGTCATCAAACGTTCCTTCTACGATGAAACAATCAGCAAGTATCAGGACGACCCAATGTATCCTCTTAAACTTGAATATGCGAAGAAAGCCCACGAGCTCATTAGGACAGCAAAACTCATAGATCCAAATGAAGAAAGCATTGATCACCCTGACGCATACTTTAAGGTTTACGAGGTTGTTGATGATTGCTATAGGGTCGAAATGAAAGTCAAATGCAATAGGGACGGAAACTTCATGCACATTCTACGAGTTTATAAAAAACAAAAGCAATGATCCGTCACCTTCCTCGTGTGTCTCGCGATAAACGCGGACGGAGGATAACTTGATACATTGCTTTGCTGCAAAGGTAATAACAAATTTTCAAAACACATCAAGTTATGGAAGAAAAAATACATGATGATAAAAAAAAGAACAATCTCAATGCCGCAGTAGAGCACATACTGCGCTTGCCGATAGAAGTAAAATCCCAATGCACAACAACCACGGGAAGATTCTGGCAAGCCATGAAGCGATTGGTGAGGAAACCTGTCCCACAATATCCAAAGAGTCTTCTTGATATTGCTGTAAGCAATTCGAGAGTGCTCTCAACTTTAGTTTGTACTGCAAAAAGCAATACAACACACCCGCAAGGACAGTCAGCAACAGAAATAACACACTCGCTACTGTCAAGCAGCGAAGAAGAATACTCCCTTGTGACATATCGCCAAAAACAGCGATTATGCCTATTAAAGTTGCGGCTATGCCTGACTGATGGCGTATTAACGATTCATGCTGAAGCTCCACTTTCTCTTTGGCTTCAAACAGCTCTTGAACAAAGCCATTCCAGTCTTCTGTATCATGTAGTACTGTCATCTTCTTTAGATGCAAAGGTATAACGTTTCATTCAAAACTTTCAACGATGAACAAAATTTTCTCATTTCTAAAGAAAAGCAACCGCTACAAGCATCTTATCGGCGGTTTATTGGTCGGTCTGTGCGCATTGTCGACATGGCCAGCCATCTATTCTGCCATCATCGCAGCCTCATGTCTCGAACTCAAAGACAAGCTCCACGGCTGTCAATGGGACTGGATAGACTGGGCCTGCACTGTACTCGGAGGCATCATTGCGATGTCGTTTTGGCTCTTTGTGTAGCGCCCGGCCATTTTTTACACCGAGAATGAGTAACTTTGCAGCCTGGTAGAGTTTCCCATAGGCCGCGTGGTCTATCGCGGGTACAACAATGCGAACGCGAATGGCGGTGTCTCGTTTGCGAATGCAAACAACGATGCCTCGAATGCGAACACGAATGTCGGCTCGCGCCTGGAAATCTAGCTAATCGGCGTACAACGATGGGGACGTGTCCCCGATGCGGTGCCGAGGGAAACGAGCCACAGCAAAAGCACCTCGTCGAGGTGGAAAGCTGAAACATCAAGTGTCGGGCAATGGAGTTTGGTAGGTCGGCAACGATTCGAAGAAGTCTGGCCCGGGGAAGTAAGGCCCTTATCTTCCATACAGAAAAGACCATGCACAGAGAAGGCTATATCATGCAAGAGGTGACGTCCTACGGCAACATGTCGGAGGCGTTTGTAACGATATAAGTTTTTTACGAAATCCATCCACTTATTCAAAAAATAGTCTTATCTTTGCATATTGGAATAAAAACATAGAGAAACGATGAACAGAATAGACCTTCGTAAAGCAATGTTGGACGACAATAATTTCCGTATGAGAAAGATGGTCATTTTCCTTATGTTGCTCTGCATACAGATTTCTGCTTCTGTATGTCACGCACAGGTGAACGATTGGAAGAATTATCTTTCAAAGGCATGGGTCAGAAACATTGTTGTAGATGGCGACAAACTTTATCTGGGAACGGATGGCGGTCTGGCTATTTACGACAAAAACACTGGTCGATGCCAATTCCTTGATAGAACAAATGGATTGGCAGACAACAATATCGTTGGACTGGCTCACCACAATGGCAAGTGGTGGATAGGTGGCCAATACACAGGCATGAGCATTTATGATGAAAACTCATTTCAGAATTGGCAGTTCCCTTTTGCACTTCAAAGCTGTTTCGCCTTTGATGATGCATTAGATAAGGTGTATATTGGAGCAATACACGATATCTATATCTTGAAAGATAATTACTATACGGTTTACACTCCCGACCCCAAAGCAGACATACATCCCTATCCTGCTATCCAATCTCTTGTTCTTGATAAAAACGGTACGCTGTGGTTTGGTGGCTTTACGTTTGGTTTCCTTTCCTCCAATGGAAATACCACGCTTCTAAACTGTGGCGCAAGTGAAGTTAACAATATAATAATCGACGATAAAGACAACAAATGGTTGGCAACTAACAGAGGGTTAATCAAGTATGACGGCACATCTTTCACTTCGTACAACACTTCAGGCGGACAACTGTCAAGTAACAATGTTCAAGGATTAGCTTTCGACACGAATCGTAATTTATGGATGGGAAATTGGAACGTACTTGTCAAATATGACGGAAAACAAATCTCCTCTTACCCGCTTCCTTCAAACTACAGCAACGACTGGATATGCGACATTGCACCCGATGGTAACGATGTATGGGTAGCAACACGATTTCATGGATTGCTCAGATTCTATGACGGCACGTTTGAACAGACAGAACTGGAGAAGAATATATTGACGCAGAACCTGATGCACGAGGTTTCCACAGTCGACGAGAAAGGCAACGTGTGCTTTGCATCCAATGATTATCTTGCCCAATACACAGAGAAAGGGGAATGGAAACACCTGTTTCCTAATGCAAAGGACTATTACCCTGCTATTAACGCAGCTGCATACGATAAGCGAGGACGTTTGTGGATTGCACCCAATAATAGCGATACCATACTGGCTGTTATAGAAAATGCCGATACAACTGTTTTTAAACGAGATAACACGCCATTTCAAACAGGGCAGTTAAAACAACTGGAATTCGATAGCAAAAACCATTTATGGGTTGGAGCATCAAATGGCTTATATAAATACGACGGCGTACAATGGTCTCAATACAACTCTTCAAATTCGCCAATGCCAGGCGACATGATAACATCCCTCGCTTTTGATAAGAGCGACAGGCTATGGGTTGGAATCGCGGACCTTGGAGTGTGCTCTTTTGATGGGCATAATTGGGTGTGTCATGATACGATAAATTCCCCTATTCCATATAATTATGTTGACTGTATCGCTGTTGATTCGCATAACAGAGTATGGATGAATAGTAGATATAGTAGGAATGGAACGCCTGTAATGGGTAAAGATTATGGTGGTGGATTGGTTTGCTACGATGGCACGAATTGGAAAATCTATAACCAATATAACTCCAACATAGGCGGCAACTGCATCGTGGATATTGCAATAGACAAGCATGATGCCCTATGGATGGCAGTATCTGATATAGGTCTTGTACGCTTCGATGGGGAAAACCAATGGGATGCTTACACAATCTACAACAGTGGGCTGGCTAATCCGTGGCCAATTCAGGTGCAGATAGATGTCAAGCGAGATATGATTTGGCTCAGCTATGAAGCATCGGGAGGCATATCTTCCGCCAAGATGAATCAAGGCACAGGTGTAGAAGGAATATTTGTAACGCCAAATGGTGCAAAAGCTATTTACACTATTGAGGGACGCAAAGTAAAAGCTATGACACCAGGGCAGATTTATATCATGCGAGACGAGAACGGGAAAACAACAAAAGTTCTTGCTCGGTAGTATCAATAGCCAAAAAGAATATGGGACTACTCGATTTTATATACACGGGCGTGATCGCGCACTTTCTGAAAAAGAGACTGGGCGGATCGGGCCATCATTCCGCACACGACCATCACGGCCACGCACACGACCATGCGCACGAGCATCATGGGAATCATGAGGACTACGACCATGAGGACAGTTGGCGTGAGGACGAAGCCTTGGACCACGGCGACCACGACCTCGACGATGTCATCTACAACAAATACATCCACGAAGACTATGACCACGACTGCGAGGACTGCGATCACGACGACTATGACCAGGACGGCTACGGAGAGCACGACGACTACGGAGAGCACGATCTGGACGGCTGGTATGGCGACGAATACTAAACGCCGAGGCTGAAAAAAAAGAGGCTGGTGGGGGAAAGGCGACCATGACCTTTCCCCCATCAGCCTGATGGGCCGCGGGGTGTGGCGGCGGAAGGAATCCTACTTTACTTCAGCACCTCGACGGAGCGCTTGACGAAGTCGTTGAGCGCGGCGCCCTTGAGCATGCCGTTCTGGAGAAGGGCGAGATCGACCAACTGATGGATCAGGGTGTTGTCCTTGGCATAGTCGGCGACGATCTGGCGCTTCTTGCCGCGCTGGTCCTCCAGGGCCTTCTCCGTCTGGGAAAGGTCGTCCTTGTCGGCCTGGGAGATCTCCTCGGGCTTCTTGTCCTTCTGGGCCTGGCGCAGGGCGGCGAGGCGGGCCTCCTGGCCCTTGATCTCGCTGAGGACGGGCTTCATGGTCTCGGCCGTGGCAGCGGTCTCGTCGGCGAGGATCTGCTTGATGAGCGGGTGGTCGGCGTTGAGCACGAGCATGTAGCTGTCCGGCATCTGGCCATAGAAGCCCATGCCCTGCTGGAAGCGGCTCATGTCCTTCATGCGGCGCATCCACTCGTTCTGCGTGATCACGGTCGGCTGGGCCGTCTCGCCAAGGGCCTGGACCTCGACGCCAAACTCGGTCTTGTCGAGACGGGGCATCTGGGAGCGGAAGGCCTCTGACAAATTGTCACGCTCGTCCTGGGAGAGTGTCAGTTCGTGGACCTCGTCCTTGGCGATGAGGCGATCGACGGTGTCGGAATCGACACGCACGAAGTGGCTCTTCTCCAGCTTCTGCTCGAGCAGGGAGACGGTCGGCACGTCGAGTTCGCCGTCGCAGAGCAGGACGCTGTAGCCCTTGGCCTTGGCGGCCTCGATGTAGGTGTATTGCTCCTCCTTGTTGACGGCGTAGAGATAGATGAGGTTGCCGTCCTTGTCGGTCTGGTTGTCCTTGATGAGCGTGCGATACTCGTCGAAGGTGAAGTATTTGCCCTCGGTGTCCTTCATCAGCGCAAAGTCCTTGGCGCGGTCGTAGAAGGCGTCGCGCTCGGAGAGCATGCCGTAGTTGATGAAGATCTTGAGATCATCCCATTTCTCTTCAAACTCCTTGCGGTTCTCCTTGAAGATAGAGTTCAGACGATCGGCTACCTTCTTGGTGATGTAGGTAGAAATCTTCTTCACGTTGCTGTCGCTCTGCAGGTAGCTGCGGCTGACGTTCAGCGGGATGTCGGGAGAGTCGATGACGCCGTGGAGCAGCGTGAGGAACTCGGGGACGATGCCCTCGACGTGGTCGGTGACAAAGACCTGGTTGCAGTAGAGCTGGATCTTGTTGCGCTGGAGCTCGATGTTGGACTTGATGCGCGGGAAGTAGAGGATGCCGGTGAGCGTGAAGGGGTAATCGACGTTGAGGTGGATCCAGAACAGGGGATCGTCGTTCATGGGGAAGAGGGTGTGGTAGAACTTCTTGTAGTCCTCGTCCTTGAGCGACGACGGCGACTTCGGCCAGAGGGGCTCGACGCTGTTGATGACGTTGTCCTCGTCGGTATCGACCTGCTTGCCGTCCTTCCACTCCGTCTTCTTGCCGAAGGCCACAGGCACGGCCATAAACTTGCAGTACTTCGTGAGCAGCTGCTCGATGGTGGACTTCTGGAGATAATCCTTGCTGTCGTCGTCGATGTGGAGGATGATGTCGGAACCGCGGTCGGCCTTCTCCACCTCGTCGATGGTATATTCGGGGCTGCCGTCGCAGGTCCAGCGCACGGCGTGGCTGCCCTCGCGCCAGCTCTTGGTGACGATCTCGACCTTCTTGCTCACCATGAAGGCGGAGTAGAATCCGAGACCGAAATGGCCGATGATGGCCTCAGCCTTGTCCTTGTACTTGTCGAGGAAGTCGGTGACGCCGGAGAAGGCAATCTGGTTGATATACTTGTCGATCTCCTCGGCCGTCATGCCGATACCGCGGTCGGAGATGGTGAGCGTGCCAGCCTGCTCATCGAGGGTGACGCGGACGGAGAGGTCGCCCAGGTCGCCGGAGAAGTCGCCTGCCGAGGCGAGGGTCTTCATCTTCTGCGTGGCATCCACGGCGTTGCTGACCATCTCGCGAAGGAATATCTCGTGGTCGGAATACAGAAACTGCTTGATGACGGGGAAGATGTTCTCCGTCGTTACTCCAATATTACCTTTCTTTTCCATTATTGTGATATGAGTTTTTAAGATTCGTTTTAACTGTGTCATTGCAAATAGCGTGCCAAAACGAAAAATGGCCTGGAGGGCTCACGAAGCGTGATGGGGCACGCCGCGGGGTCCTGCCAGGCCTGGGAAAAGAGACGGAAAAAATAGAGTTGTGCGCGGGCGTTACCGGATGAAGAGGAGCTCGCGATACTTCGGCTGCGTCCAGAGCTCGTCGCTGACGCAGAGCTCCAGTTTGTCGATGTGGTAGCGGATGGCCTCCATCTTCGGCACGACCGTGTCGTGGTAGGCGACGGCCTTCTCGCGCTCGTCGGCGATGCGGTTGGCCACCTTGCGGGCGTTGACCAGCTCCTCCACGCCCTGCTCGATGGCCTGGGTGCGCTCGGCGATGTCCTCGATGATCTTCATGTTGCGCGAACTGAGCTTCTCGGCCTTCTCGGCAGGGAAGACGGCGCGCATGCTCTGCACGTTCTTGAGCAGCATGCTCTGGTAGTGGGTGGCCACGGGGATGATGTGGTTCATGGTGAGGTCGCCCATGACGCGGGCCTCGATCTGAATCTTCTTCGTGTAGGTCTCCCACTTCACCTCGTTGCGGGCCTCCAGCTCCTTGCGCGTCATGACGCCGAGGCTGGTGAACATGCGGACGGAGGACTCGCTGAGGTAGTTGTCGAAGATGACGGGGCAGCTCGTCTCGCAGTCGAGGCCACGGCGGCGGGCCTCCTCTACCCACTCCTCGCTATAGCCGTTGCCGTCGAAGCGGATGGGCTTGCAGGCCGTGATGTCCTCGCGCAGGACGCTGACGATGGCCTTCATGCGGTCCTCGCCCTGGGCGATGAGGGCATCGACGCGCGCCTTGAAGTCGGTCAGGGCCTCGGCCACGGCGCTGTTGAGGGCGATCATCGCCGAGGCGCAGTTGGCCTCGGATCCCACGGCGCGAAACTCGAAGCGGTTGCCGGTGAAGGCGAAGGGAGAGGTGCGGTTGCGGTCGGTGTTGTCGATCATCAGTTCGGGAATCTCGGGGATGTCCATCTTCAGGCCCTGCTTGCCGGCCATGATGAAGTCGTCCTCGCTGTCGCTCTGCTCGATGTGGTCGAGGAGCTCGGAGAGCTGCTTGCCAAGGAAGGAGGAGATGATGGCGGGAGGGGCCTCGTTGGCGCCGAGGCGGTGGGCGTTGGTGGCGCTCATGATGGAGGCCTTGAGCAGGCCGTTGTGGCGATAGACGCCCATCAGGGTCTCGACGATGAAGGTGACGAAGCGGAGCGTGGACTCGGGAGTCTTGCCAGGGGCGTGGAGCAGCACGCCGGTGTCGGTGGAGAGGCTCCAGTTGCAGTGTTTGCCGCTGCCGTTGATGCCGGCGAAGGGCTTCTCGTGGAGCAGGACGATGAAACCGTGCTTGCGCGCCACCTTCTTCATCAGCGACATCAGGAGCATGTTGTGATCGACGGCGAGGTTGCAGTCCTCGAAGATGGGGGCAAACTCAAACTGGTTGGGGGCCACCTCGTTGTGGCGGGTCTTGCAGGGGATGGCGAGTTCGAGGGCCTGCACCTCCAGGTCCTTCATGAAGCTCTGCACGCGGTCGGGGATGGTGCCGAAATAGTGGTCGTCCATCTGCTGGTTCTTGGCAGACTCGTGGCCCATGAGGGTGCGGCCCGTCAGCATCAGGTCGGGGCGGGCGCTATAGAGGTCGGCATCGACGAGGAAGTACTCCTGCTCCCAACCGAGATTGGTCTTCACCTTGCTCACCTTCGGGTCGAAGTAGTGGCAGACGTCGGTGGCGGCCACGCTGAGGGCGTGGAGCGTGCGGAGCAAGGGAGCCTTGTAGTCGAGGGCCTCGCCCGTATAGGAGATGAAGATGGTGGGGATGCAGAGGGTGTCGTCGATGATGAAGACGGGGGAGGTGGGGTCCCAGGCGGAATAGCCGCGGGCCTCGAAGGTGTTGCGGATGCCGCCGCTGGGGAAAGAACTGGCGTCGGGCTCCTGCTGGACGAGCAACTTGCCCGAGAAGTCTTCGATCATTCCGCCCTTGCCGTCGTGCTCCACAAAGGCGTCGTGCTTCTCGGCGGTGCCGCCGGTCAGGGGCTGGAACCAGTGGGTGTAGTGGGTGACGCCCATCTCCATGGCCCACTGCTTCATGCCGGAGGCCACGGCATTGGCTATGGAGCGGTCGAGGGGCGTGCCGTTGTCGATGACGTCGGTGAGCTGGGTGTAGATGGCGGCGGGCAGGTATTTGTACATCTTAGCGCGGGTGAACACATACTTGCCAAAATACTCGGACGGACGCTCCTTGGGAACTTCCACCTCTAAGGGGCGCTTCTTGAACGCCTCCTCTACGACCTGAAATCTTAAATTCGACATATCCTGAACCTTAAAGTATAATATATAATGTTATCCTAATCATTATCGGCTACCTCACGGTAGGAACCAAAAGCAAAACGCCCGAGCCTCATCCATGTGCCCAGGTGTCTCTCATGTCTGCCATTGCAGTAGTCGATCGTGTGTGGTCTATCCTAAACTGGGGGCAAAAATACAAATAAAATTTGAAAAGGCCCGCAACATACCGTTTTTTTTACGATTTATTCAACCAATCGGCCTTTCTATCGCCAGGAGCGCCCCACGAGAGGAGGGGCGCAGGCGTCAGAACGGCATACCGACGGCGAAATGGAAGGCGAAGTCGCGGCCCCAGCGGGGATGGAAGATGGGGTAATGGTCCTTGTGGTCGTCGTAGGCGGGATTGATCGCCTTCATGGCGCCGTCGAGGCGGAGGATGAAATAGCCGAAGTTGAGGCGCAGGCCGAGGCCGTAGGAGACGGCGATCTGCTTGAAGAAGGTGTCGAGCTGAAACTGGCCGCCGGGCTGCTCGGGATAGGATCGGAGCGTCCAGATGTTGCCCGCATCGACAAAGGCGGCGCCGTCGAACTTCCAGAACAGGTGGGTGCGATACTCGAGGTTGAGGTCGAGGCGCATGTCGCCGGTCTGATTGATGAAGTCGATGCGGCCGTCGCGGCCACGATACTTGCCGGGACCGAGCTCGCGGACGCTCCAGCCGCGCACGGAGTTGGCACCACCGGAGAAGTAGCGCTTCTCGAAGGGCAGCACGGTGCTGTTGCCATAGGGCCACGCCACACCCAGGAGGCCGTGGAGGGCGAGCGTGTTGTGGGAGCTGAAACGCAGCAAGCGCGTGTATTCGAAGTCGAACTTGGCATACTGGGCGTAGGCGATATTGAAGAGCTGGCGCTGGCCGTGGCTGTTCTGCTTGAAGCGGAAGATCTGGGAGAAGCCGCTCAGCAGGTTGCCCGCCGTCTCGACGCTCGCACGGATGACGCGGTCGCCGGCGTTGTAGGTGAGGCCAAAGCCCGCCTTCATGATGAAGAGGTCCTCGTAGTTGTAGCGCAGGATGGCGTTGCGGTTGGAGACGCTGTCGAGGTAGTCGTGCTTGAAGGTGGCGCTGATCCAGGGCATATAGACGTAGCTGAGGTCGAGGACGTCAAGCTTGTACTGCACCCTGCCGTCGCGCGTCGGCCACCGATACTTGAGGCCGGCAGAGAAGACACGGCGATGGAACTCGGGGCGGTTCTGGAGATTCCAGGCCACGGAGAGCTCGGTCGAGGCCGTGCTGCCGCGACGGCCCTTACGCGAGAGGAAGGGAGTCATCAGGCGGGGCATCTGAAAACGGGCCTCGACGCCATACTCCTCGTAGTCGCCGCGCTCGTAGCCCTCCAGTCCCTTGATGGCCTCGAAGGCGCCACGGAGCTCGATGCTGAGGAGTTCGCTGCCGCGGAAGAGGTTGCGGTTCTGATAAGTCAGCGTGGCGGCTGCTCCGAAGTCGCCAGCCGTATTGGTGCCCTCGGGCTGGAAGGCGATGGTGTTGGGCTTGCGCATGGAGAGGCGGATGTCGGTGTCGAGGTTGTGGAGGGTGTCCTCGCGAAAGGTGATGTTGGTGTAGCGGACGGCGCCGAGCCGCGCGAAGTTGTTGTAGGTGCGCTGCAGGTCGGAGGCGCTAAACCACTCGCCGGCCTTGACCACCGTGTTTTCGGCCAGCACGCTGCGGCGCAGGGGCAGGTCGTAGCCGTCGCTGGATCGGTAGTGGATGGATCGCACGCGATAGCGGGGATGGGGCTTGGGGGGCGCGCTGCTGTTCTCGCGGTAGGGCAGGATGCGGCAGACGAGGTTGACGCCCTGCGTGCCCTGGAGGGAGTCGGCGGTATAGGTGACGAAGTCTTTGTGGAAACGGTAGAAGCCGGAGTCGTTGAGGACGGTGGCGATGCGCTTGCGGAGGTTGTCGAGGGAGGAGACGGTGAAGACCTCGCCCACCTGCTGATCGCCCGTGCCAAAGACGGGGGCAAGGACCTGGGCCACGGCGGAGTCGGGGATGTCGTAGCGGAAGGAACTGATGCGGTAGGGATCGCCGGGATGGAGGGTGTAGATGGCCTTGAGCTTGCGGCCACGGACCTGGGTCTCGAAATCGACGTAACTGTTCATATAGCCCATGTTCTGCATGGCCAGGCGCAGGTCGGCGCAGGACCGGGCGGCCTCGAGGGAGTCATAGACGACGGGCTCCTCGCCGATATGGCGCAGCGTGCGGTTGAGCCACTTCGTGGAGTCGCGGCCCGCCAAGGAGTAGGTGCCCAGGGGAATCTTGAAGAGGGAGAACCAATGGGAGTTGCCCTTTTGGCGGACGTACTGGCCAAACTGGGCGGCGTCGAGCTCCTTGCTGTCGGTACGCACCTGGACGGCGTCGAGGAGGTAGCGGTCTTCGGGCACGAACTTGGACGTGGAGCAACCCGTCAGGGCCGTGGCTACCAGCGTGATCAGCAACAATAACAGGGGCGTATGTCGGTTCTTCCAATTCATAAAATTCATTATTTTGCGCAAAGTTAGCAAAAAAAACAGAGCCATCGGGAATCATTGGCGCATTTTTTACTATATTTGCACTGTGATAACCAATAACCAAGTAAAAATCATCCGATCGCTATCGACGCGCAAGGGGCGCAAGACGACGGGCTGGTTCATGGCCGAAGGGCCGAAAGTGGTGGGCGACCTCCAGGCTGCTGGCTTCCGGCCGGTGGCCATCTACGACGAGATGGAGGACGTCAGGCGCATCTCGCAACTGCAGCATCCGCAGGGGGTGGTGGGCGTCTTCGAGATACCCACAGGGCCTCGGGATGGGGCCGGGATCGACCCCAGCGAACTGACCCTCGTGCTCGACGGCGTGCAGGACCCGGGCAACCTGGGCACCATCATCCGCGTGGCCGACTGGTTTGGCGTGGGCGCCATCTGGTGCTCGCCCGACACGGCCGACTGCTGGAATCCGAAGGTCGTCCAGGCTACGATGGGAAGCATCGCGCGCGTGGCCATCCACTATGCGCCGCTCGTGCCGCTGATCGACGCGCTCGACAAGGACTGCCCCGTCTATACGACGCAGCTCGACGGCGAGAACATCTACGAGACGACGCTCAAGCCACACGGCGTGATCGTGATGGGCAACGAGGGCAACGGGGTGACGGAGGAAGTGAGGCGACGGGCCACACGACCGCTGCTCATCCCCAATTTCCCCCAAGGCAGGACGACAGCCGAGTCGCTCAATGTGGCGATCGCCACGGCCCTTGGTCTTAGGAGAGTTTCGGCGCAGAATATTCTAAGACAGGAATGTTTTAGGACGGAATGTTCCAAGACAAAATTGTTCCAGAACAGGATTGTTCCAGGACAGGAATGTTTAAGGCAGGATGATTTTCTAAGAAAAAGCAATGGATAGAGAAGCACTGACAAAAGATCGCAGCGTGGCTCGCTGCATCGCCGAGGGCTACCGGCTCTTCACCGGCCAACAGCTGACGACGCTCCGCCGGACATGGAAACCGCTGGTAGCCTCATCGCTGGGATGGTCGCTGAGCATCACGACGGCGCTCTGCGGACAATGGATCGGGACGGCGCTGGCCCTGCTGCTGGCGCTGGCCGCACTGGTTGTTTTCAAGCGGACCATCCTGCAGTTGGTCGCGCCCATGCCGAAGTGTGGCAGGGCGGCCAAGCGCGTGCTTCGCCATCTGGGGAGCTACCTCACCTACGCCCTCCTATCGGGCATCATCGGCCTGGTGGTCTTCACGCTGCTGATGATCCCGGCCATCATCCTGCTCATAGAAGGCTACTTCGACTACACGCTGGCAGCGGAGGGCGACCCCAGGGTGCTGGGCATGGGCTACTGGGTGCTGACCACGGCAACGCTGACCTTCTGTCTCGCGCTGGTCTTCTACGCAATGATATGGAAGACGTTTGGCGAGGCCTATCTCTATGGGGCGATGGTGGCGCAGGACGAGGTAAGGAAAAGGCAGCAGGCGCGGACCACGACTTGGACGACGGCAGCAGACTGACGGACGCCTATCCCCCACCCCTCCTCATATCATAACATCAACTCAAAAGAATGAAGAAACTATTTTTGTCGCTTCTTGCAGCACTTTCACTCCACGCCTACGGAGACAATGTTTACGGAATGGAAAACAACGACACGACGACCATACAGATTATAGAGACTTCCGACGTGCACGGTTGTTTCTTTCCCTACGACTTTATCAACCGCCGCGACCTGCCGGGTTCGCTGGCCCGCGTAAAAACCTACGTTGACCGGATGAGGGCGCAGTATGGGGCAGAGAACGTGTTTCTGCTCGACAATGGCGACATCCTGCAGGGCCAGCCCATCTGCTACTATTACAACTATGTGGCGACGGGACAGACCAACATCGCGGCACAATGTACGAACTACCTACAGTATGACGCCCAGACGCTGGGCAACCACGACGTGGAGACGGGCCACGGGGTCTATGACAAATGGATCAGGGAGAGCCACGCGCCGGTCCTGGGAGCCAACGTCATCGACACGCGGACGGGAAAGCCCTACACCCTGCCCTATCGCGTGTTGTGCAAGGACGGCAAGGTGAAGGTGGCGATCATCGGCATGATCACGCCAGCCATCCCCAGTTGGCTGAAGGAGAATCTGTGGAGCGGACTGCGCTTCGACGACATGGTGGCCACGGCACGGAGAACCATCCAGGAGGTGAAGGATCGGGAGCATCCGGACGTGATCGTCGGCCTCTTCCACTCGGGATGGGACGGCGGCATCGTGACGGAGGACTATACGGAGGACGCCTCGCGGAGGGTCGCCGAGGAGGTGGCGGGATTTGACGTCGTACTCTTCGGACACGACCACAGGCCGCACCAGTCGGTGGTGGAGAACGGCGAGGGCCAGGAGGTGGTCTGCCTGGACCCGGCCAACAACGCGCGCAAAGTGGCCTTGGCCACGATCCAACTCGTGGAGAGGGACGGACAATGGCGTGTGGCCAAGAAGGAGGGAAGCATCGTGGATGTGGCCGACCTGGAGCCCGACGCGGGATATATGGACCATTTCGCAGCGGCCATCGACAGCGTGAAGGCCTGGGCGGAACAGCCGCTGGGCACGTTCAAGCACGAGATCTCCACGCGCGACAGCTATTTTGGGTCGTCGGCCTTCAACGACCTCATTCTCAACCTCGAACTACAGATCACAAAGGCAGACATCGCCTTCAACGCGCCCCTGTCGCTGAGCGCCTCGATCAAGGCGGGAGAGGTGACGGTGGCGGATATGTTCAACCTCTATAAGTATGAGAACCAGCTCTACGTGATGCGAATGACGGGCGACGAGATACGCCGCCATCTGGAGATGAGCTACGACCAATGGGTGAACACGATGGAGAAGCCCGAGGACCATCTGCTGCTCTTCGACGACACGAGCGACGACGCGCAGCGACTGGGATTCAAAAACTTCCTCTTCAACTTCGACTCGGCGGCTGGCATCGACTACGAGGTGGACGTGACGAAGCCCAACGGACAAAAGGTGCGCATCCTCCAGATGAGCGACGGAAAACCGTTTGACCCGAACGCCTGGTATCGCGTGGCAATCAACAGCTACCGAGGCAACGGAGGCGGAGAACTGCTCACGAAGGGGGCGGGCATTCCACACGACTCGCTGCAGAGCCGCATCCTCTGGGAGAGCGAACGCGACCAGCGCCACTACCTCATGGAGGAGATCAAGCGGATGGGGACGCTCGACCCGCAACCGAACAACAACTGGCGCTTCGTGCCGGAGGAATGGGTGAAGCCGGCGGCAGCAAGGGACTACGAGCTGCTCTTCGGAAAGAAGGAATAAGGAAAGTATTCGGAAAGAAGTTATAAAGAGAAGTCTTCGGAAAGAACAACGAGATCACGCACATCATGAAATATTGGTTCATATTCGTCAAGGATGCCGTCATGCTGGAGAAGAACGCGGACGGCAGTCGTACCATCCCCATGGCTGAGAATCCTCCCATCGAACTGAAGCCCTGGACGCACGTGATGGAGATAGCACCGATGGAGGACGGGACGGAGGTGAGGGCGGCCAGCATCGACTATCCCATCGCCGAGGACGATCGCTACGAGACGTGCCCACTGCGCAAGTCGTTCTATCATCTGCCGACAGAACTCTATCTGAAGGCGGGAAAATGTCGCGAACTGCTCTACTGGGACCAGAACACGCAATACTGCGGGGTGTGTGGTGCGCCCACAAGGATGGACACCATCATTTCGAAGAAGTGTACGCATTGTGGCAAGGAGATCTGGCCACAACTGGCCACGGCCGTCATCGTGCTCGTACACCGGGGCGAGGAGGTGCTGCTCGTCCATGCGAAAAACTTCGTCAACAACCGCATCTATGGACTGGTGGCGGGATTTGTCGAGACGGGAGAGACGCTCGAAGAGGCCGTGAGGCGCGAGGTGATGGAGGAGACGCAACTCGACATCACCAACCTCCGCTATTTCGGCTCGCAACCCTGGCCCTTCCCCTGCGGACTGATGGTGGGATTCCACGCCGACTATGCGGGAGGCGAGATCCATCTGCAACGGTCCGAACTGGAGCGCGGAAGCTGGTTTGGCAGAGACAACCTGCCGCCGCTGCCCGAGAAGCTGAGCATCGCGCGAAAGCTCGTCGATGACTGGCTGGGGGAGGAATAGGCACGGGGGACGCCACATGGGTAAAGCACAACACATGGGTGGAAGGCGGAACCCACACATGGAAGGAACACAACTATTATATTGACCTACAATAAAAGAGCGAAAAAATGAAGAAACAAGTTTTGGTGACAGGTGCCAACAAGGGCATCGGATATGAGATAGCACGCCATCTGGGAAAATCGGGATGGCAGGTAGTGGTCGGCGCACGCTGTGAAAACCGAGCACAGAAGGCCATGGAGGCCCTCCGCGCCGAAGGTGCCGACGTGGCGGGATGGCAGTATGTGAACCTTGCGGACAACGGCGAGATCGAGGTCTCGGCCCGCGAGATAGCAGGGAAGTATCCGGAGCTCTCGCTGCTGGTCAACAACGCGGGCATTCCGGGCGACATGTCGGTCAGGAGCTACGAGCAGTCGCTGCAGGACGTGATCGACACGGTGCAGGTCAACTATATCGGCACATTCTATCTGACGAAGTTGCTGCTGCCGCTGCTGGAGAAAAACCAGGGCAGAATCTGCAACATCACCGTGCCAAGCACGTTTAGCCCCTACTGGCACCCGATGGCCTACGTGGCCAGCAAGGCGGGACAGAACACGATGATCGCCACGATGGGATGGGAGTTTGACCACTTCCACGTGCCCGTGGAGGCGTTTACCATCCACCCGGGAGCCACCTCCACCGATCTCAACGGCCACTACGACGGACCGGGATCGCACCAGCCCGACGTGATCGGCCAAAAGGTGGCGGAGATCATCAACGATGGAAAGCGACACAACGGGGAGTTTATCGAGCTCTACCCGATTGTGGATGAAGGCAACTACTAACCAAGTCCAAAATAACATAAAAAAACGAAGCCTATGAACTTCAAAGAATTGGCAACCGCGCGTTTCTCTGTGCGCAAATTCACCGACGAGGCGGTCTCGCAGGCCGACCTCGACGCGATCATGACGTGTGTGCAACTGGCTCCGTCGGCCTGCAACCGGCAGCCTTGGAAGTTTCTCCTTCTTGCCTCCGACGAGGCCAAGGAGAAGATACGCCAGTGCTACGACCGTCCTTGGTTTGCCTCCGCGCCGATCTATGTGCTCTGCATGAAGGACACGGCCAACGCGTGGGTGCGTCCCGACGACGGCAAGTCGCATGGCGACATCGACCTCGGAATAGCCGTGGAGCACCTGGACCTTGGCTGCCGCCGACCGTGGACTGGGCACCTGCTGGGTGTGCAACTACGATGTGGAGGCCGTGAAGCGCCTGTTTCCCGTAGAGGGATTCGAGGCCGTGGCGATCATTCCGCTGGGACACATCGCCGAGGACTGTCCGAACCCAGAAAGAAAAGGAAGGGTCTCGACGAAATTTGGCAAAAACTGTAAATATTGAAGCCTTATGGAGTATAAGAAACGACTCACAAGATCGACGACCGACAAATGGCTGGCGGGCGTCTGTGGCGGTATAGCCGAGTATTTCGGATGGGACGTGGCGATCCTACGCATCGTCTATGTCGTCCTGACGACCTGCACGGCCTTCTGTGGCGTACTGGTGTATATCCTCCTTTGGATCTGCATGCCGAAGGAGACGAAGTATATAGAGTAAGGAGACAAAGCAAGAAGACTGCGGAAGATAGTCAGAAAGTAATTCTCCTGGTCCAAAGGTAGGGATGGTTTTCCTATCCCTACCTTTTTCTTTTTATCTGCGCTTCTTTTTATCTGCGCTTCTTTTTATCTGCCTTGGCGTCGAATCTATACGTGAAGGTAAGATTGGCATAGTGGTGGATATAGTTTTCGGCTGATTCGAAGCGCTGGAATGCCGTATATTTGCTATGATAATAGATGTCTTTGTTGAAGATATCATCAATATATAGCGACAGGCGGCATTTGTTCTTGCAGAAACTGTAATCAACACTCAACGATGAAATGATCTTGTGGCCGTTCATTTCCGACGTGGCATAATCGGAACGGAAATGATCGGCTACCTCCGCTACCACTTGGAAAGGTTCGAGTTTCAGCATAGCTGTCACACCTAATCTATTATATAAAGGATGCATGTTGTATGAAGCGTCATCATAGCGGTAGCGGTTCCATTGCAGACGGTCGTACAAAGACAGCTGCAGCGTGTTTGTCTCATACGACAAATCAAAGTCTTCGTCTATGCCAACCGTTTTCTGATGATTCAAGGCAGGAACAGTATTAGGGTCGTTGTTGTCCACCACCGTCAGGAAGCCATACGACTGTGATGCCTGTACCGACAGTTTGTTCATCAATCTGAAATACGCGCCAATACCTTGGTCGTAGTTGACTCCGAATTTCCAGGAGTCGCCTCCTTTCACGTTCATTGGCTTCGACTCATAGACGCCTGTTGCGGAATTATAACGATAGAGCGTGGCAATCGGATTGATTTCCTTTGTATATGACGCAGTCAGTCCGAGCACTATCTGCTTGCGCAGCCACATGCGATGGTAGCTATATTTGGTCGTATGACTGTGTGATTTGCCAAGGAAGGGATTGCCCACAGAAATAGACAGCGGATTGATGGTGTTGCGATAAGCGAGCGTGCTCACCAGGTCGGGCACCGTAGTATGATAGGAAAAAGAGAAATCCATATTGCGCACACGGCTCATCTTCCATTTCAGAAATAGCGACGGTTCGTAGCCATAGCTTGTGCGCACGGCAGTGGTGTCGAGCTGTCCGTAATGGTAGTCTGCCTTCTCACGATATACGTTCCAGTTGAACTTAGGCATAATCATGAGAGACTTCACGGGGGTGATGGTTGACTTCAGAGAGAAGCTATTGGTCCATTGGTGCATCAGGTTGCCCATGGTGTTGGCAAGGTCTGGCGTCGTCGGCATACCTCCCACCACGTTCTCTTCGCTATGGTCGGTATATATGTCGCGAATGGCTCTAGTACGCGAATAGGTCACATTGTCGGATAGGTCCAGATAGACCTTGCTACTCAGCCAGTATTCCAGTTCGGCGCCGAGCTGCGTGCTGAGGCCATGATTGTTGCGTTCGTAATACTGCCATAGCGTTTCGCTTCTGTTGTCCCTCAGATATTCCAGGCTGCGGTTGTTGTGGGTATCTTCATCGGATCCGCTTATTTTGGTGTAGCCTTGCAAGGTGAACGAACCTTTCTTGCCAAAGAAGTGTTCCCATGAGTAGTCCATATTCAGACTGCGCGTCTGACTGTCACTTGTATGATAATAGCGGTTGCGGGTGATCAATCGGTCATAGAGAGCATCGCCAGGTTTTGCGGCAAAGGCTGCGCCGATAGTGTGGTATTCAAACTTCTCCGGATCGTAGCCATACGATGCTCCTTGGTCTTCGCTGATGCTATGGCCTTTCTCGTAAGCCGCCTTCACATCTACGTTTATGCTATTCACCGAATCGGTGTAAGCAAAGAGTTTTGTCTGCAACTGCGGAGTGAGCTTATGGGCATAGCGGTAGTTGTCTGCTACGCTAAACGTGCGCTCCTTACCAGGAAGAAAGTCTCGGTTGACTGAGTGCTTGTGCTCCATCCATCACTGTGGCCCAGATTGGCACTTATGTTGAAGCTGTTGTCGCTATAGGATCCTGCACCCTCTGTCTTCCAGTTGTGTTGGTAGTTGTACGATCCATACTGACTCTTGCCGTCGCCGTCGATGTTGCGATCCATACTTTGACCCATCGTGCGGTCTATATAGCGGTTGGTGTTGTTTGCCTGACCATATATCATCTGTGGGTCGTGGTCGCTCAGCCGACTGGCCCTGAGACTGAACATATACCGCTTGTCTGTCTGGTATTGTGCTTCTGCCTCTCCATACCACTTGTCGAGAAATCCCGGCTTTACCTGTATGTCAAGCACGTGGTCTTCCTCACCATCGTCATTGCCAGTATGGCGTGCCAGCTCCGACTTGCGGTCGTAGAGCTTCAGTTTGCTTGCCACTTCTGCCGGCAGCTCGCTGATGATCTGACTGCCGCCGAAGACATCCCGACCGTTCATCATCAGGCGTATGGGCTTGTCGTTCCAGTAGAGTTTGCCGTCGCGGTTCTCCACTCCCGGCAGTTTCTTGATCAGTTCGGCAAGGCGTGCTCCTTCCTTCAGTTTGAACGCTTCGGGGTTGAACACTATCGTGTCGCCCACCATAGTGATGCGGGGCATCTTGGCCGTCACCTTTACCTCCTGCAGCATGAGTGCCGTGGGTTGCAACTTGATGATGCCAAGGTCGGTCGTATCTTTCACCTCCCTGCCATAGGAATAGTCCACCTTGCGGAGATTCTTGTAGCCTATCATGCTAAACTTGAACATGATGCGTCCTTCCATACTACCATTCAGATAGAAGCATCCCGTACTGTCGGTCTCTGTCGTACTCTGAATAGACCATCCAGGTTGGGGGTTGATCTCGCTCTCTACCCTTGCTCCGACAATAACCTCGCCAGTCTCAGCATTGACAACCTTCCCCTTGAAAGTATCGGCATAGCAAACAGTTGTCTGCAGGATGCTTAACGCCAAGACAATAAAGACTTTCATTAATGGATTTCCCATAAACCTATATAACCTTAATTCCGCAACACTATTATAAATTAAACTTTTTAACAATAGTTCGTTAAAATTTGAGTATATGGCTACGCGGCCTTAGGCTGCCAGCCAATGAGTTCTTTGACAATCTTACTAATTAAAGTTCGGTTCGGTCGCCATCGGGACATGTCGAAAATTAATTTCGTATAGTTCGCATTGAACATCAACGACTTAACTTTTGCCATGGAATTGTCCATGCCATTGTCTTTCATGAAGACCTTGGCGGCATTCAGGGAGGCAAACGATGCGTTGAACGCAAAGTCCAACTGTCTCTTGTGTCTTGCCTGACAATCCATAAGTCCCGTAAACTGCTTGCTGTCGCGATAGCAGAACTCTATCTGGAAGCGAGTGCGGTATGTCTTCAATACTTCCTCACCAGTCATTGAGAGTTTTGTCGAGAAGAACAACTTGCACTTTCCAATCGGGCATTCGCCAGATGACAAGTCGCACCCTCTTCTTCAGAGCCTTAGCATAAGCCTCAAGGGTGTACGCCTTTCCGTCCAGTCCATCAATGTACAGTTCTTCCATACATGAGAGGTTGAGATTTGCCAAGTCAATCTTGTCTCCCTTGACTCTTGGTCGTCCACGCCTCTTTTCCTTCTTGGGAATGTAATGCAGACAAGCGTTGTCACGGAAGCGGCTGACTAGATAGAAGCCAAGTCCGATATGCCCTTCTCGAACGTGGATGTGGAGAAGAATGCGTCAGCCACTACTATATCAGTGATACTCAGCAGTTTCTTTGAATACCGCTTCATAACACTGATGTAATATTCGACGAGTGTCTTGTTCCTCATCTTCAGCGCGGAGTTCCCTATTGTCTGATGGGCACGCAGCATCATGCACTTGTTGTTGGCAACATCCAGCAAGCCGATGCCCATGATTTCAAGTCCGTGCTTCACCGCCCCTGCACATCCCGACCAAAACCGTCCGATATGAGGAGTTTTCTTCCCAGCCTTGCTGATATAGCATGGGTCTATGGCAATGGCAAGTAAGCCATCCATGTCCAACACACGCCTTGCAAGAGACAGGTTCAACAGAAGCCAATCGATGCAGTCTTTCTTCTTGCGGTTGAAATTCTGACGATAGGTCTGCTCGCCGTGCTTGCCGTAGCGAGCCATCTGTGTGAAGTTTATCTTTCTGGGTAGAATCATATATAAAGTCAGTATCTCGATGAGCAGAGTCTGGAAAGTTTTTGCTAACTTTGCACCAGATTCTTTCATTGATGTACGGATTGCATCCTTTGAGGATCTCCTCATATTGTTTAAGTGGCTCTGAAAACATCATACTTTTAAAGTCTTGAATCAACTGTAAAGGTACTGAAAATCAGACACTTAGCCAATTTTATTTAGTTATGTTTTGTTAATTAACTTGTTCATTTTCAAACGATTATGTAATTATTAACAGAGTATTGTTTTAAGTACCACTGATAAATTAACAAAAAGTTGAGCAACAAAAAAAGGATTTTTGTCATGTCGAAGAATTCACTTATCTTAGTGTTGCAAAACAAACAAGAGAATCCGACGATAGACATGGCAAAGATACAAATTAAATCCGAGAAACTCACTCCTTTTGCAGGAATATTTTCAATCATGGAGCGATTTGACTCCACATTGTCATCTGTGATCGACTCAACCCTCGGTCTAAGGTGTAGATTGTTCGGTTATCAGTACAGCGAAATCATCCGTTCTCTCATGAGTATCTACTTCTGTGGTGGCTCATGTATTGAGGATGTCACTACTCATTTGATGAACCATCTCTCTCTTCATCCGACACTTCGCACTTGTAGTTCTGACACTATCCTCAGAGCGATAAAGGAACTGACGCAAGAAAACATCTCATACACATCAGATACGGGTAAGAACTACGATTTCAATACGGCTGAGACCCTCAATACTTTATTGCTCAATTGTATGTGTGCAGCTGGTCAGCTGAAAGATGGTGAGATGTATGATGTTGATTTCGACCACCAGTTCGTAGAAACTGAGAAGTATGATGCAAAGCCTACATACAAGAAGTTCCTTGGCTATCGCCCCATGTGGCGGTTATTGGCGACTTGATTGTTGGCATTGAGAATAGCGATGGTAACACAAATGTTCGTTTCCAACAAAAGGACACGCTGAAGAGGTTCTTTGAGAGATTAGAACAGAACGGACTTACTATCAATCGTTTCAGAGCTGATTGTGGATCATGTTCCGAGGAAATCGTAGAAGAAGTCGAGAAACACAGCAAGTCCTTTTTATATCCGCGCAAACCGCTGCGGTTCGCTCTACAATGACATTTTTTGCTCTCAGAGGCTGGAAGACTGAGGAAATCAATGGCATTGAGTTCGAATTGAACTCTATCCTTGTTGAGAAGTGGAAGGGTAAAGCATACCTACTTGTGATTCAAAGACAGAAACGGATGGATGGTGTGCAGGATCTTTGGGAAGGAGAATACACATACCGTTGTATCCTGACTAACGACCACGAATCTTCCGCAAGAGAGATTGTCGAGTTCTATAATCTTCGTGGAGGAAAGGAACGTATCTTCGATGACATGAACAATGGTTTCGGGTGGGACAGATTGCCCAAATCCTTCATGGCAGAGAACACAGTGTTCCTTCTTCTTACAGCACTTATCCGTAACTTCTACAAGGCCATTATCCAAAGACTTGATGTAAAGAGGTTCGGACTCAATGCAACAAGTCGCATAAAAGCGTTTGTCTTTAGGTTTATCTCCGTACCAGCCAAGTGGATCAGGACATCAAGGCGGTATGTGCTGAATATCTATACCTGTAATAATGCTTATGCAGATGTGTTCCAGACTGATTTTGGATGACGCCTACAACTTATGGGTATGATACTGCGTATTGTCTCAAGTCGCATTATGGGGTAAGGGGGTGTTGTAGGCAGAAGTGGGCGTTTCTGCCTCAATTTATATGATAATTCAGTAATGAAAGGACGTGTACACGCAAGAAGGACATTGAAGGGCTTAGTTGCGGATTTGAGGTATAATTAATGTGACTATTAACAACCATAATTCCGCAACACTATGGGTTCTATATACACAATGTGCATATTCTGACTTCATTAGCCATAGGGCAGGTGCGAATCAGAAATAGACCTCCTGGATGTCGTTGACATCGGTGTCCTCGGACGTGGAACAGAAGTCGAAGTCCTTGGGGATGGCAAACTGCGGTTTGTCGCTGTAGCCCAACTGGTGGTCGGCATAGACCTTCTTCATAAAGTAGGCCCAGATAGGCAGGGCGGCGGCAGCTCCCTGTCCGAGGGAAGTGGAATCGAAGTGGATGTCGCGGTCCTCACCGCCCACCCAGGCGCCACTGACCAGTTCGGGGGTGAAGGCGATAAACCAACCGTCGGAGTTGCTGTTGGTCGTACCCGTCTTGCCACAGATGTCGCCCTTCATCCCGTAGGCACCCTTCAGTCGGCTACCCGTACCGCCATCGATGACGGCACGCATCATGTCGATCATACGATAGGAGTTGTCCTCGCTGATCACCTCCGTCATCAGGGGCTGGAACTTGGCAATGACATTGCCGTGGCTGTCCTCGATCTTCGTGACAAACAACGGGGCGCAGCGCACGCCGCCATTGGCGAAGGCCGTATAGGCCGAGACCATCTCGCCGACAGAGACCTCGCAGGGACCGAGACTGAGCACGGGGGTGGCGTTGCGGTCGATGTCGGGATTGTTGAGGCCGAAGTCGTGGAGGATGCCCACAAACTGCTGCGGGCCAAGGGTCGTGATGAGGCTGGCCGAGATCCAGTTGTTGGAGTGCTGCAGCGCCCACTTCAGCGGCACTTGCTGGCCGTAGCGCGCATGGCTGCCGTTGCGCGGGGTCCATCCGCCGTAGGAGTGCTGGACGTTGCGGAGGGTGGTGCAAGGAGTCATACCGTTCTGCATGGCCAGGGCGTAGAGGAAGGGCTTGATGGTGGATCCCACCTGGCGACGGCCTCCCATCACCATGTCATACTTGAAGTGGTCGTAGTCGATACCGCCGACATAAGCCTTGACGGCGCCCGTATGGGGATCCATGCTCATGAAGGCAGAACGCAGAAAACTCTTATAATAGATAATGGAGTCGATCGGCGTCATCGTGCGCTCCTCGGGACCATGATAGGTGAAGACCGTCATATCCACTGGGGTGCGGAAGGCACGGATGATCTCCTCGGGCGAGGCTCCTGCCTCCTTCATACGGAGGAAGCGCGTACTCTGACGGATGCTGCGGTTGATGCTATTCTTGATCTGCTGGCGCGAGATGCCGGAGGAGAAAGGCGCATTGGGCTTGTAGTGGTTCTCCTGGTTGAAAGCCGTCTGGAGACTACGCCCCACATGCTCGCGCACGGCCTGCTCGGCATACTGCTGCATGCGCGTGTCGATGGTCGTGAAGATACGGAGGCCGTCGGTATTGACGTTGTAGTTGTCGCCATTGCGCTTGTGGTTCTTGTTGCACCAGCCATAGAGCGGGTCGGTGGCCCAGGCGATGGAGTCGAGCACGTACTGGCGCTCACGCCAGGCAGGATAGTTTTCGCGCAGAGGCAACTCGGCCATCATATACTGCTTGAGGAAAGCCTGAAAATAGCTGCCCGCACCAGCAATGGGCTTTTCGTGGGAGAAATGGAGCTCCAAGGGCTGCGCACTCGCCTGGCCGTACTGCTCTGAGGTGATATAGCCACACTTGAGCATCTGCGCCAACACCACATTGCGGCGCTGGCGGCAACGATCCTGGTAGCGCACGGGATTGAACATCGAGGGGTTCTTGCACATACCCACCAGGATGGCCGACTCGTCGAGGTTGAGCTGCCAGGGCTCCTTGTCGAAATAAATATTGGCCGCCCGCTTGATGCCGACGGCGTTGTGGAGGAAGTCGAAGTAGTTGAGGTACATAGCGATGATCTCCTCCTTGGTGAAGTATCGCTCCAGCTTGATGGCGATGATCCACTCAATCGGCTTCTGCAGCATGCGCTCCAGCGTGCTGTGGGCCTTCTCAGAATAGAGCTGCTTGGCAAGCTGCTGCGTGATGGTGGAACCGCCACCAGCCTCGTGGTGACCGAGGATGCCTCGCTTGATGATGGCACGGCCCAGGGCGATAAAGTCGATGCCGGAGTGCTCGTAGAAACGCTCGTCCTCGGTGGCGACCAGCGCATGGACGAGGTTGGGGCTGATACTGTTGTAATCGACCGCCACACGGTTGCCGTTGTCCTCATTCCACGTGCCGATGAGCTTGCCATTGGCCGAATAGACCTGGGTGGCAAACTTATCGATCGGATTGGAAAGGGTGTCCATATCGGGCATATAGCCTATCCAGCCATTCCATACGGCAATGAAAAACATGAGGCAGAAAGCCACAACGATTGCCAGTCCTTCCCAAAGGAAGTGAACGATTGCTCTTCTCATGAATCGAGTACCTTTTTATATATAGTGTGCAAAGTTAATGAAAAAATGGGGTTCAACATAGAAGTAAAGGCAAAAAAGTGAGCTCCACCGATTATTACACGTTTTTTTTATCCTCCAACTCATTTTTTCCCGCACTACCCGATGCTAATCAAAAAAGAATTTGTATCTTTGAACCCGAATTATAAAACATAGAAGCGGTAAATGGAAAAACATAACTTTGTGAACATCCAGACCCTGAACCGCGAGGAGCTTTTGCACCTCCTGGAGATGGCGAAGGAGTTTGAGGCACACCCCAACCGTGAGTTGCTGAAGGGGAAAGTGGTGGCAACACTATTTTATGAGCCTTCCACCCGCACCCGATTGAGCTTTGAGACGGCTGCCAACCGACTGGGTGCGCGCGTCATCGGCTTTACCGACGCCAAGGTTTCGAGCGTCAGCAAGGGCGAAACGTTGAAGGACACAATTCTCATGGTGTCCAACTATGCAGACGTGATCGTCATGCGCCACCATATCGAGGGCGCGGCACAATACGCCTCGGAAGTAGCACCCGTCCCCATCGTCAATGCGGGAGACGGAGCCCACCAGCATCCATCGCAATGCCTGCTCGACCTCTACACGATCCAGCAGACGCAGGGCACGCTGGAGAACCTCAACATCTACCTGGTCGGCGACCTCCGCTACGGACGCACCGTCCACTCCCTACTCATGGCGATGCGCCATTTCAACCCCACTTTCCATTTCATATCGCCCAAGGAGCTCGCCATGCCCGAAGAGTATAAGCTCTACTGCCGGAAGCACGGCATCAAGTATGAGGAGCACGAGGAGTTTGACGAGGACGTAATCGCCGACGCCGACATCCTCTACATGACGCGCGTGCAAAAGGAGCGCTTCTCCGACCTCATGGAGTATGAGCGCGTCAAGAACGTCTATATCCTGCACGAGAACATGCTCGGCAAGGTCAAGGACAACATGCGCATCCTCCACCCGCTACCCCGCGTGAACGAGATTGCCTACGACGTGGACGCCAATCCCCACGCCTACTACATCCAGCAGGCCAAGAACGGACTCTATGCCCGCGAGGCCATCTTCTGCCATTGCCTTGGTATCTCCATCGAGGAGATTCGCAATGACAAAACGATCATTGAATAACCAGCAAGCGATGAACAAGAAAGAAAGACTCGTGGCCGCCATCAAGAACGGCACGGTAATAGACCATATCCCCGTGGAGAAGACCTTCGACGTCGTCAACCTTCTCCAGCTCCAGCACCTCTCCACCCCAGTGACGATCGGCTACAACCTCTCGTCGAAGATGGTGGGCACGAAGGGCATCATCAAGGTGAGCGACAAGTTCTTCACAGACGATGAGATCTCGCGACTCTCGGTAGTGGCGCCCAACGTGGTGCTCAACATCATCAAGGACTACGAGGTGGTGGAGAAGAAAAAGGTGGAGACGCCCGACGAGCTGCGGGGCATCGTCAAGTGCAACAATCCGAAGTGTATCACCAACAACGAACCGATGGACACCATCTTCAACGTGATAGACAAGGAGCACGGAATACTGAAATGTCACTACTGCGACAAAGAACAAAAAATGGATAAGGTGGAACTTTGCTAACCATTGCAAGAGAAATCTAACCTAACCTGCGCAATCCATAGACCCCTGCCAACTGCGAGCTCTAACCCCCGCAGAGGGACGCTATGGACTATCCAGGCTGAAACATCAATAGTAATATCTTAATAAAGTAAAAGTACAAGTATGAGAAGAGACCAAGAGATTTTCGACTTGATCGAGCAAGAGCATCAGCGTCAGCTGAAGGGTATGGAGCTAATCGCTTCAGAGAACTTCGTGAGCGATGAGGTGATGAACGCCATGGGTTCATACCTCACCAACAAATATGCCGAGGGTTATCCCGGCAAGCGCTACTACGGCGGTTGCCAGGTGGTGGACAAGGTGGAGAACCTCGCCATCGACCGCGTGAAGCAGCTCTTCGGCGCTGAGTTTGTCAACGTGCAGCCCCACTCTGGCGCACAGGCCAACCAGGCTGTACTGCTCGCCATCCTGAAGCCGGGCGACACCTTCATGGGCTTGGACCTCGATCAGGGCGGCCACCTCTCTCACGGTAGCGCTGTCAACACGTCGGGTATTCTCTACAACCACGTCGGCTATCACCTCTGCCGCGAGACGGGCCGCGTGGACTACGACGAGATGGAGAAGCTGGCCCTGGAGAACAAGCCGAAGCTGATCATCGGTGGTGGCTCTGCCTACAGCCGTGAGTGGGACTACGAGCGCATGCGCAAGATCGCCGACGCAGTAGGTGCCATCCTGCTGGTCGATATGGCTCACCCGGCTGGTCTGATCGCAGCTGGCTTGCTGAAGAACCCGGTGAAGTACGCTCACATCGTCACCACGACGACCCACAAGACGCTCCGTGGTCCGCGCGGTGGTATCATCATGATGGGCAAGGACTTCGAGAACCCGTGGGGTCTGAAGACGAAGAAGGGTGATCTGAAGAAGATGTCCATGCTGCTCAACTCCGCTGTCTTCCCGGCAACCAGGGGTGGTCCGCTGGAGCACGTCATCGCTGCCAAGGCCGTCGGTTTCGGCGAGAACCTGCTGCCTTCTTGGAAGGAGTATGCTACGCAGGTGAAGAAGAACGCCGCCGTGCTGGCTGAGGACCTCATCGGCTACGGCTTCGACATCGTGAGCGGTGGTACTGACAACCACTCCATGCTGCTCGACCTCCGTCCGAAGTATCCGGAGCTGACGGGTAAGGTGGCTGAGGCTGCCCTCGTGGCTGCCGACATCACGGCCAACAAGAACGCTGTGCCCTACGACGAGCGTTCTGCCTTCCAGACCTCAGGTCTCCGTCTTGGCACCGCTGCCATGACGACCCGTGGCGCCAAGGAGGACATGATGCACCTCGTGGCTGAGTTGATCAACGAGGTATTGGCTGATCCCGAGAACGAGCAGGTCATCGCCCGCGTTCGCGAGAAGGTCAATGCTACGATGAAGGACTATCCTCTCTTCGCTTATTAATATCGACTCTATACGACTGGGACTTGGCGCTTCGCACAACGACGCGGGGCCAAGTCCCAGTTTTTCTTTTCCTGACGTCAGCCAATCTGATTCTTGCCGTCTGTCCAATCTGTTGGCACCATCATCAGACTTGCGCTTTCAGCTCATAGTGCGCCGTCATTTTAATCATATATATCAATACTCTGTTAAGCTGAACCTGTCTCTTGCAAGGCGTGTGTTGGACATGGATGGCTTACTTTGCCATTGCCATAGACCCATGATATCGGTGGATGTTGCCAACAACAAGTGCATGATGCTGCGTGCCCATCAGACAATAGGGAACACCGCGCTGAAGATGAGGAACAAGACACTCGTCGAATATTACATCAGTGTTATGAAGCGGTATTCAAAGAAACTGCTGAGTATCACTGATATAGTAGTGGCTGACGCTTTTTTCTCCACATCCACGTTCGAGAAGGGCATGTCGGAGCTTGGCTTCTATATAGTCAGCCGCTTCCGTGACAACGCTTGTCTGCATTACATTCCCAAGAAGGAAAAGAAGCGTGGACGACCAAGGGTTAAGGGAGACAAGATTGACTTGGCAAACCTCAACCTCTCATGCATGGAAGAACTGCACATTGATGGACTGGACGGAAAGGCGTACACCCTTTGAGGCTTATGCTAAGGCTCTGAAGAAGAGGGTGCGACTTGTCATCTGGCGAATGCCCGTGGAAAGTGCAAGTTGTTCTTCTCGACAAAACTCTCAATGACTGGTGAGGAAGTATTGAAGACATACCGCACTCGCTTCCAGATAGAGTTCTGCTATCGCGACAGCAAGCAGTTTACGGGACTTATGGATTGTCAGGCAAGACACAAGAGACAGTTGGACTTTGCGTTCAACGCATCGTTTGCCTCCCTGAATGCCGCCAAGGTCTTCATGAAAGACAATGGCATGGACAATTCCATGGCAAAAGTTAAGTCGTTGATGTTCAATGCGAACTATACGAAATTAATTTTCGACATGTCCCGATGGCGACCGAACCGAACTTTAATTAGTAAGATTGTCAAAGAACTCATTGGCTGGCAGCCTAAGGCCGCGTAGCCATATACTCAAATTTTAACGAACTATTGATATATAGGTCGTCATCATAAACATATATATAGGCCATTCTCATATTCATATACATAGGCCGTCATCATAATCATATATATAGGTAATAAGGGAAGATCCTTTCCTCATCCTCACGCCATGTCACACTCGATCTCACCGCTCCACCCCACCCGCTTTTCCGTCTGCTTTTCCGTCTGCTTTTCCGTCCGCTGGATGATCTTGCTCCTCGTGGCAACCATCGCCATCGATGCTTCTGCCCAATCCCAACGCCGCAAGAAGAAGCGCAGCTGGAAGGAGAAGGTGGAATATGCCGACAGTATCCGACTGGAGATCCGACGGGCCTCGGACGAGGGACGCCTGCTGCAATGGGGCGACAGTATCTTGCGGGCTCGACGCGACAGCGGGAGCATGGACGAGAAGAAATACAACGCCCTGCGCAAGCGGCTGTTGAAGTATGACCAACTGCTGCATGCAGGCAACGCCATCCTTGCAGAGCGCTACCAGCGCATCAATTACGACACGGCCTATATCATGCGGCCACCCGGACGCTGGACCATCAAACTGCGGGGCAACCTCTCGGGAGCATGGATTCGCACCACGGGACGCAATGGCGAGGACCAATACCACACCGAGGTGGAGTCGGACTTCCGCGGCACGCTGAGTATGGCGGTGGCATATCGCGGACTGGGAGCTGCCGTGGCGCTCAACCCCATGAAACTGGCGGGAAAGAGCCAGGACTATGAGTTGAACGTCAACTCCTACAGCAACCGCTTCGGCTTCGACATCGTGTTTCTCTCGTCGAAGACCTATCACGGCAAGGCCTCAATAAACGACGAGGTCACGCCGATCGAGAAAGGGGCCATCAGGCAGCAGGCCCTCAACGTCAACCTCTACTATGCGTTCAACAGCAAGCGCTTCTCCTTTCCGGCGGCCTTCAGCCAGAGCTACCTCCAGCGCAGGAGTGCGGGCAGCTTCATGGTGGGCGCCAGTTTCGACGGACAGATCACGGACATCGACGCCAACGAGACCGCCAACCAGCAGCCCATCAACCTCAAACTGATAGAAATTGGCATTGGCGCAGGCTACGGCTACAACCTCGTGGCGGGCAAGCGGTGGCTCTTCCACGCCTCCCTCCTGCCGACCTTCGACTTCTATATCCACTCCCGACTCAAGGAGAACGGAGAGCGCATCAACCTCCACTACCGCTTCCCCAGCCTCATCACGACAGGACGTGGCGCAGCGGTCTATTCCTGGCGTAACCAGTTTGCCGTCGCCTCCTTGATCTACAACTATTCCGTGGTGGGCGACCGAGATCAACTGCAGGTGCGCAGAAGCAAATGGCGCGTGCGCTTCACCTACGGTTTCCGCTTCTGACGAGCGAGAAAGCCCAAGCGCAAGGCCGAACCATCATCGGATTCAGCCGAATGAGACGACAGGGTTGTACGTATTGTTCGATACAGTTCCACGTTCCGACGTTGATATGGCAGTTGCGTATCTCCCCCAGGGCCGGGAGCCAAAGCACACACTACCATTCCTGCAATGGTGGTGTGGTTGTAAATCGTGGCAAACGTAGTATTGTTTGTCGTTGATTATAGTCTTCCCTGGTGACAAATTGTCATCAATTTGTGCCGTATTGTCATATTTACAAATCGGGTATAGGTTTTGCCTATCATTCGGCAGAAAACAATAATAAAAAACGTGAAGAATCTCCCGAGGCGCCACAGCCGAAGGAGAGGAAGCACAGAAAGGAGAAACCAATATGACATTTGACAAATTCACCATCAAAGCCCAAGAGGCTATCCAAAGCGCGCTGGACACGGCGAAGCGCAATGGACAGCAGACCATCGAGCCGGTTCACATCCTTGCCGGCGTGATGGACAAGGGCAAAGACGTGACGGACTACGTGCTCCAAAAGTTGGGAGTGAACGCCCAGACCGTCGAGCTGAGTCTGCAAAACGAGATCAAACATCTGCCGAAGGTCTCGGGCGGAGAACCCTATTTCTCTCCCGACAGCAACAAGGTGCTGGAGAAGACCCTCGATATTTCCCAGAAACTCGGCGACGACTACGTGAGCATCGAACCGCTGCTGCTGGCCCTGCTACAAGTGGGCAGCACTGCCTCACGTATCCTGAAGGACGCTGGCTGCACGGAGAAGGAAATGCTCCAGGCCATCCAGTCGCTGCGCCAAGGACAGAAGGTGGAGAGCCAAAGCGGAGACGAAAACTTCCAGGCCCTCTCCAAGTATGCCACCAACCTCGTGGAGCGGGCGCGGGCAGGAAAACTCGACCCAGTGATCGGCCGTGACGAGGAGATACGCCGCGTCTTGCAGATCCTCTCCCGCCGTACGAAGAACAACCCGATCCTCATTGGTGAGCCGGGTACGGGCAAGACGGCTATCGTCGAAGGACTGGCCGAGCGTATCGTGCGTGGCGACGTGCCCGAGAACCTGAAGGACAAGCAACTCTACTCCCTCGATATGGGCGCACTCGTGGCGGGTGCCAAATACAAGGGCGAGTTTGAGGAGCGCCTGAAATCGGTGATCAAGGAGGTGACGAAGGCCGAAGGCAACATCATCCTCTTCATCGACGAGATCCATACGCTCGTGGGAGCCGGTGGTGGCGAGGGCGCCATGGACGCCGCCAACATCCTCAAGCCGGCCCTGGCACGTGGCGAACTGCGTGCCATCGGTGCGACGACGCTCAACGAGTATCAGAAGTACTTTGAGAAGGACAAGGCCCTGGAGCGCCGCTTCCAGACCGTCATGGTCGAGGAGCCGGACGAGACCGACGCCATTTCCATCCTACGTGGACTGAAGGAGCGCTACGAGAACCACCACAAGGTGCGTATCCAAGACGACGCCTGCATCGCTGCCGTGCAACTCTCTGAACGCTACATCACAGACCGTTTCCTCCCCGACAAGGCCATCGACCTCATGGATGAGGCTGCTGCCAAACTCCGTATGGAGCGCGACTCCGTGCCGGAGGAACTGGACGAACTGGAGAGACAGTTGAAGCAGAAGGAGATCGAGCGCGAGTCGGTGAAGCGCGAGGTGCAGCCGGGAGCGACCGAGAAGGACCCCGACCTGCAAAAGCTCAACAACATCGAGCGCGAGATAGCCGAACTGCAGGACAAGGTGAAGGGATTTCGAGCCAAATGGGAGGCCCAGAAGGCCCTGGTCAACAAGATCCAGCAGGACAAGCAGCAGATAGAGCAACTGAAGTTTGACGCCGAGCGCGCCGAGCGCGAGGGCAACTACCAGCTCGTGGCGGAGATACGCTATGGCAAACTGCAGCAGATAGACGCCGACATCAAGGCCATACAGAAGCAGCTCGACCAGACGCAGGGTGGCGAGAAACTCATCCGCGAGGAGGTGACTGCCGACGATATCGCCGAGGTGGTGAGCCGCTGGACGGGAATCCCCGTGACGCGGATGATGCAGAGCGAGCGCGACAAGCTCCTCCACCTGGAGGAAGAACTCCACAAGCGGGTGATTGGCCAGGACGAGGCCATCACGGCCGTGGCCGACGCCGTGCGCCGCAGCCGCGCCGGACTGCAAGATCCGAAGAAGCCGATAGCCTCCTTCATCTTCCTCGGCACGACGGGTACGGGTAAGACCGAGCTGGCGAAGGCGCTGGCCGAATACCTCTTCGACGACGAGACGATGATGACGCGTATTGATATGAGCGAATACCAAGAGAAATTTAGTGTCTCCCGCCTCATCGGCGCGCCTCCGGGGTACGTCGGTTACGACGAGGGTGGCCAGTTGACCGAGGCCGTCAGGCGCAAGCCCTACTCCGTGGTTCTCTTCGATGAGATAGAGAAGGCCCACCCCGACGTCTTCAACATCCTGCTCCAGGTGCTCGACGACGGACGACTGACGGACAACAAGGGCCGCACGGTCAACTTCAAGAACACCATCATCATCATGACCTCCAACCTCGGATCGCAGTACATCCAGCAGCAGTTTGAGCACATCAGTGCCGCCAACCGCACCACGGTGGTCGAGGAGACAAAGGCAAAGGTGATGGAGATGCTCAAGAAGACCATCCGTCCGGAGTTTCTCAACCGTATCGACGAGACGATCATGTTCCAGCCGCTCACGAAGGAAGAGATCGCGGGTGTTGTCACCCTCCAGCTCAACCGCGTCAAGGCTATGCTGAAGCCGCAAGGTTTCGACCTGGAATGGACGCCGGAGGCCGTCAGCTACCTCTGCGACAAGGGCTACGACCCGGAGTTTGGCGCACGCCCCGTGAAGCGGGCCATCCAGCACTACGTCCTCAACGACCTCTCCAAGGCGCTGCTGGCTGGCACGGTGATCCGCGACAAGGCCATCACTATCGACCAGAGCAACGGTTCGCTGATCTTCCGCAACGAATAAGAGAAAAACGGATAAGACAAACAAGACGGGGGTGGCCGGAAGGCCGCCTTCCGCTTCCACTTCAAGCAAGACAACTTCATAAGTTGACAATAAGCCTGTTAATAGAAAGCCCGGTGGCACTAAATGGTGTCACCGGGCTCTTTTTGTTGTTGACTATTGATAAAGTCCGCCTACTTGCTCACGCCACGCACGGAGTAGCCGCTGGAGCAGTAGTTGTCGCTCGAATACCAGAAGTCGCGACCCAAGTAGAGATAATAGCTTCTGTAGCCGTAGTCGGTGTTGAGCATGCTCGACCAATAGAAGCCGTAGTAGCCCTGGGTCTCCACCTCGTCGTAGTTGCGGTAGCCCGGGAGCGGGAAGAAGATCTGATTGCCGTTGGGGCCCGTGACGAGCACACCGTTCATGCCGCTGCGCTGCGTCTCCTGCAGACTGCAGTTGTCCATCAGTTCCTTCTGGTCTTCCACCGTCGGCATCCGCCATGCGTCGCCCATGAGGACGTGGGCCACATCATAGGAAGTGCCCGCGATGTCCTCGCCGATTTTCACCTCATCGATCCAGTCCTCAGTGTAAGCATAGGTATAGCGGTTGTAGGAGTCCTTCTGCCAGGTTTCACCCCAGGCATAGAAGCCTCCGAAAGCCTCGGGGAAGGGTGCGCCGACATTGCAGCAAGCCCACTTCGTGCCACTCGGCAGTCCGAGATCCACGGCGTGAGGATGGTGGGCGTCGGGACAGATGTTGACGACGGTGGCGAAACTCACGCTGTCGATGGTCGAGAGCAGCGTGCGATAGACGCTGTCGCGGGTCCAGATCTCCTGGACGACATACTCCTCGTGGCGCTGGCCTTGCAGGTCCACCTGCGAGCAGACCACACTGTCGATCTCCGACTTCAGGAACGTCAGTTTGCCCAAGTTGCTATTGCGATACACATACATGGCCTCGTTTTGCGCCATTGCCCCACAGACCATGGCGAAGAGGATCAAGAATGAGAGCGAGAGTCTTTTCATTGCTTACGGATTTTGAAGGTTACTGACGAGGTTTTCACTACATAGACCGCTGCTGGCTGACCCGAGAGCGAGATCGAGGCAGCACCCTTGGCGTCGGTCGTAGCCGTGGCCACACACTTTCCGTCCAGGGTATAGACCGCCACCTCGGTAGCCGGGGTCAGGTGCGCCACTTGGAGCTCATCGCCCAGGAAGGAGATGAGAGAGCCCGACTGAGCCAGGCCGTTGACGCCCGAATACTCCACCGCCTCGTAGGTGAACTTCATGATGTCGGCCGAGGGATAGCTGACTTCGTTGCTTTGGGTAGTGACGACCAGGTCGTTGCTGACAAAGGTGACGACGGGACGCTCTTTGAGCAGGATTGTCACCTCCTCGCCCGAAGCCTTGTGAAGGCGCAAGGCGTTGAGGATCACCGCATCGTCTGCCCCCATGGCCAACATGGGCAACAAAAGGGCAAGTGAAAGGATCATCTTTCGCATCGTTTCTTTAATTTGATTGATTAATATTCATTACGTCTCATATACCGAGTGGACGATCTGCCAGGGCCCTCGCGCCGACGACGATGCGCCTCGTGGTGGCCCAAGATCAAACTCATCTGCAAAAATAATGCTTTTTCTCCAAACAACATCTTAATTTCATGGAAAAAACGTCGCTGGCTCTACGATTGGTGCGGATTTCCCTTGAGATCGGTTCACAGATTGACTCAAAATGCCACAAAAATTGGCTCGCAAAGGCCACGAGAATCGGTTTAGAAAACCACGAGAATGGGAACGCAAAACCATGAGAATGGGAATGCTAAGGGACGAGAATGGGAACGCTAAGGGACGAGAACGCTTCGCATAGGGACAAAAAAAATGCCCTGCTTTCAACGTTTCACACGCTCAACAGGGCTATAACTATAACTCTAACTTGTCTAATATTTGATTAAAAACAAAGTTCTAATGTCAACGTATCCCTCTGAGCGGAATACGGGAGTCGAACCCGCCTCCTCGGCTTGGGAAGCCGATGCACTACCGATGTGCTAATTCCGCGGGATGTGTCACTTTGCTTTTTTCTTTCCTTGAATCTTACAGAAACAAAGAAAGAGCCGATACCCGGACTCGAACCGGGGACCTACGCATTACGAATGCGTTGCTCTACCAACTGAGCCATATCGGCTTAACGGGTGCAAAGGTACTACCTTCTTGGTGAACCACCAAACTTTTCAGCAACTTTTTTTCAATAAATGTGAATTTTGCACCGAAAAATGGACAAAATCACTGATAAAGGTGGAAAATGCGCTCCATCATCTGCCATTTCTCGTCGGAAGTGGACCCTTTCGCGCAACTTTGAAACTGCGCCACATGGTCTTCCCACTCTGCCTGTCGTGGCAACTTGGCCAGTCGTGCCATCACTTCGTCCCAGTCGAGCTCGTCGGGCATATCGACGATCATGACCAGTCGCGTGCCGAGGATATAGAGTTCCATCTCCAGGATGCCCACGGCGCGGATGCCCTCCCCTATCTCCGGCCAAAACTCGGGCTGGCTATGCGCCTTGCGGTAGAGGGCGATGAGCTCGGGGTTGTCACGCAGCGACATCGTCTGCACATAGCGGCGGACGGGGAATGGATACTGTTTTTGCAAGATTCCTTTTCTCATGTTTCAGTTTTTTTTGTTGTTGCAAAAGTAAGGGTTTCCCCCCGTCCCCACAAATCTTTTCACTCCAAAATGGGTTTCGGCCCCTATTTTCAGTATAAATTCGTACCTTTGCACCCCGTTATATATAAATAGGTATAAGACAAAGATGATATATCCCCACAACTACGAAAGGAAGATCGGCATCGACAGCATCCGCCTCCTGCTCAAGGAGCGCTGTCTGTCGTCGCTGGGCAAGTTGCTTGTCGATGAGATGGCGTTTTGCAAGGACGCAGCGACCATCAACGAATGGTTGGAGCAGGTGCGCGAGTTTCGGCGCCTGCGCCAGGAGCGCGCCGACGTGCCGCTGACCTTCTTCTTCGACGTGCGCCCCGCCCTGAAGCGCATCCGCCTGGAGAACACCCATTTCGAGGTGGAGGAGCTCTTCGACTTCCGCCGCTCCCTCGACACCATCCACCGCCTCGTGGTCTTCATCCGCGGCCTCGACGAGGAGCTGGACGAGGACGGCCACATTGCCGAGAAGCACTATGAGGCCCTCTACCGGCTGGCCGACGGCGTGGCTACCTTCCCCATCCTGATCCAGCAGGCCGACCAGATCGTCGATAAGTTTGGCCACGTCCGCGACACCGCCTCACCCGAGCTCAACCAGATACGCCGCGAACTGGCGCGCGTGGAGGGATCCGTCTCCCGCACGCTCCACGCCATCCTGCGGTCTGCTCAGTCCGAGGGCTTGGTCGACAAGGACGTCGCTCCCTCGCTGCGCGACGGCCGCTTGGTCATTCCCATCGCTCCGGGCGTGAAGCGCAAGATCAGCGGCATCGTCCACGACGAGTCGGCCTCAGGCCGCACGCTCTACATCGAACCGACCGAGGTCGTCGAGGCCAACAACAAGATCCGCGACCTCGAGAACCAGGAGCGCCAGGAGATCATCCGCATCCTCACCACCTACACCAAGCGCGTGCGCCCCCATGTGGCCGAGATCATCGACAGCTACGACTTCCTCGCCCAGATCGACCTCATCCAGGCCAAGGACCAGTTGGCCGAGTCGATGCGGGCCACGGCGCCCCACGTAGCCGACGCCCCCGTCATGGACTGGATCGAGGCGCGCCACCCGCTGCTGGAGCGCGCGCTGGCCGAGACGCGGCCCTCCACAGAGGAGGACGACGAGCCGCGCGACAGCCGTCCACAGCGCATCATCCCCCTGGAGATCACGCTGACGAGCGAGGGCCGCATTCTGATCATCTCCGGACCCAACGCGGGCGGCAAGTCGGTGTGCCTGAAGACGGTCGGCCTGCTCCAGTACATGCTCCAGATGGGCCTCCCCATCCCCGTGAGCGATCGTTCCAAGGCGGGCCTTTTCGACGACATCATGATGGACATCGGCGACGAACAGAGCCTGGAGAACGACCTGAGCACCTACTCCTCCCACCTGCTGAGCATGAAGCGGATGATCCGCCAGGCCAACGACCGCACGCTGATCCTCATCGACGAGTTTGGCACGGGCACGGAGCCCCAGATCGGCGGCGCCATCGCCCAGGCCGTGTTGGAGCAGTTTTGGAAGCGCCAGGCCTGGGCCGTCATCACCACCCACTACCAGAACCTGAAGCATTTTGCCGAGGACCATCCCGGTGTGGCCAACGGCGCCATGCTCTACGACCGCCACGAGATGCGCCCCCTCTTCCAGTTGGCCATCGGCCGCCCGGGCAGCAGTTTCGCCATCGAGATAGCGCGCAAGATCGGACTCCCCGAGGAGGTGATCCGCGAGGCTTCGGAGATCGTCGGATCAGACTATATCCAGAGCGACAAGTACCTGCAGGACATCGTGCGCGACAAGCGCTACTGGGAGGCGAAGCGGCAGACCGTCCACGCCCGCGAGAAGGAACTGGAGAAGCGGCTGGAGAAATACGAGTCGATGGTGGAGGACGTGGAGAAGAGCCGCAAGGAGATCCTCGCCCGTGCCCGCGCCCAGGCCGAGGAACTGATCAAGGAGAGCAACAAGCGCATCGAGAACACCATCCGCGAGATCCGCGAGCACCAGGCCGAGAAAGAGGAAACGCGCAAGATCCGCCAGCAGCTCGCCGAGTTTGAGCGCGGACTGGACAAGGAGACGCCTGCCCCGTCGAAGGAGAAGCGGGTGAAGGGCCACGGCGTGATGAGCGACGAGGACTTCCAGGCCAAGGTCGAGCGCATCCGCAGTCGCAAGGAGCGCCACGAGAAACGGCAGGCCGAGAAGGCTTCGCAGCAGAAGAAACAGGCCGAGATGCGGCCCACGACCCAGCGCGAGTTGCCGATCGACAAGGGCGACACCGTGCGCATCAAGGGACTGACGAGCACGGGCACGGTGGAGAGCCTGGACGGCAAGATGGCAATGGTCGTCTTCGGCGGCGGCATGCGGACGAAGATGCGCCTCGACCGCCTGGAGCGCGCACAGGAGCCGAAGGCCAGCGCCTCCACGGGCAGCACGAAGACCTCCCTGGCCAACCTCCAGACCTACGCGCCGACGAGCAACATCACGCGGAGCACGGTCGATGCCCACGTCAAGCATTTCCGCACGGAAATCGACCTGCGCGGCATGCGGGGCGACGAGGCGCTGATGCAGGTGCAATACTTCATCGACGACGCCATCCTGGCCGGTGCGTCCCAGGTGCGCATCCTCCACGGCAAGGGCAACGGCATCCTGCGCCAAATGATCCGCCAGTATCTTGCCACCGTGCCCAACGTCCGGTCCTACCGCGACGAGCACGTGCAGTTTGGCGGAGCCGGCATCACCGTCGTGGAACTGTAATCGCTGGAGCCAACTGAAAATAGAGCCGAAGGACTCCTCGCAGCCACACCAAAAAGCCGAAGGACACGAGACGGACCACTACCAATGGTTTCTCTCGCGCCCTTCGGCTCTTTTTTATATTCTCTTCGACCAGAGGATCTCTCTGCCGGAATACTATTGTACAAAGGAAGGCTATTTCATAAGCACAGCTTCCTCTACGCAGGACTTACTCCACCACCACGAGGGGATCGTCCTCCAGCACGGCCTGGCCCACCTTGACGGCGATGGCCGTCACCTTGCCGTCCTTCTCCGCCTCGATGCTGTTCTGCATCTTCATGGCCTCGAGGACGACGACCGTGTCGCCAGCCTTCACCTCCTGGCCCACGGCCACCTCGATACTGGTGATCGTGCCCGGCAGCGGTGCCTTGACGGCGTTGGCCGCATTGACCTGGGCAGCGGGGGCAGCGTCGTCAGACGCCTCCTCGACGGGCTTGCCCAGCTCCACCTTCTTCTTCTCCGGCTCCTCCGGCTTCTCCATCTGCACCTGGAAGGTCTCTCCATTGACGGTGACGTCGGCCACGTAGTCGTCGCTCACGCCTCCGATGGCAACGTGATACTCCTTGCCATCAATCGTATATTTGAACTCTTTCATCTTGTGTCTTTACTGTCTTGTCTATGGCTTTGCCGTCATGGCCTCCAGGCGGTTGTCCCACTGCGTGAGTTTCGGCTGGATGGTGATCACCGTCGACTCCGTGTCGTGTACGTTGTTGCCAGCGTAGTCGTAAAGCGCCATGGCGATGGCGGCATAAATATTCTTGTCCATGATTCTTTCTGATTCTATTGTTGCGGATAGGCTTTACATCGGCATGCAACCGTGCTTCTTCGCCGGCAACGTCTGCTTCTTGTGTGCCAACTGAGCCAGAGCGCGGCAGATGCGGAAGCGCGTGTTGCGCGGCTCGATCACGTCGTCGATATAGCCAAACTGCGCCGCCTGGTAGGGGTTGGCAAACTTCTCGGTGTATTCCTCCTCCTTCTCTGCGAGGAACTCGGCCACGTTGCCACCCTGCTCCTTCACCTCCTTGGCCTCCTTGCCACAGAGGATGGCGACGGCTCCCGAGGCACCCATGACGGCAATCTCGCTCGAAGGCCATGCGAAGTTGATGTCGGCGCGCAGCTGCTTGCAGCCCATGACGATGTGGCTGCCACCATAGCTCTTGCGCAGCGTGATGGTGATCTTGGGCACGGTGGCCTCGCCATAGGCGAAGAGCAACTTGGCTCCGTGCTGGATGACGGCGTTGTACTCCTGGCCCGTGCCCGGGAGGAAGCCCGGCACATCGACCAGACTGACGATGGGGATGTTGAAGGCATCGCAGAAACGGACGAAGCGGGCGCCCTTGCGCGAGGCGTTGACGTCGAGCACGCCAGCGTAGGCTGAGGGCTGGTTGGCCACGATGCCGACGCTCTGACCGTTGAAGCGGGCGAAGCCCGTGATGATGTTCTTGGCAAACTTAGGCTGCACCTCGAAGAAGTCGCCATGGTCGGTGATGGCGTGGATCACCTTGTACATATCGTAAGCCTGGTTGGGGTCGTCGGGGATGATCTCGTTGAGGATCTCCTCCTTGCGGCTGACGGGGTCGTCGCAAGCCACGCGCGGCGCCTCCTCGCGGTTGTTGGAGGGCAGGTAGGTCAGCAGCGTGCGGATATCGCCCATGAGATCCTCCTCGGTCTTGGCCGTGAAGCTCGTCACGCCGCTCTTGCTGGCATGGACGCTGGCGCCACCGAGGTGCTCGGCGTCGATATCCTCGCCCGTGACGGTCTTGACGACCTTCGGGCCGGTGAGAAACATATAGCTGGTCTGCTCCTTCATGAAGATGAAGTCGGTGAGGGCCGGCGAATAGACCGCGCCACCGGCGCAGGGGCCGAGGATGGCGGAGATCTGGGGAATGACGCCTGAGGCAAGGATGTTGCGCTCGAAGATCTCGCCATAGCCCGCCAGGGCGGAGATGCCCTCCTGGATGCGTGCGCCACCCGAATCGTTCATACAGATCATCGGCGCGCCGTTGGTCATCGCCATGTCCATCACCTTGCAGATCTTCTGCGCCATCGTCTCGGAGAGCGAGCCGCCATTGACGGTGAAGTCCTGGGCATAGACATAGACCAAACGGCCGTCTATCGTGGCACTGCCGGCTACGACGCCGTCGCCCAAGAACTGCTTCTTCTCCATGCCGAAGTTGTGGCAACGATGGAGTTTGAACATGTCATACTCCTCGAAAGAGTCCTTATCGACCAGCATCTCGATGCGCTCACGCGCCGTGTACTTGCCGCGCGCGTGCTGCTTCTCGATGGCCTTCTGACCACCGCCGAGGCGAGCCTGGGCACGCTTTTCCACCAGTGCCTTAATCTTTTCTGTCTGCTTACTCATATATCCTATATATTATATATATCCGTATTTATTATCCTTGATTCTTGATATTTGAGGCTGCAAAAGTACGACTTTTTCCTGAAAAGACCACCAACTGAGGTTATAAATCTCGCTATCAAGGGGCGGTTTTTTTGCCATTCGGCCGATTTGTCGTAACTTTGCACCCATGAAACGTGAAGAAAGATACCACCAGGTGCTCGATTTTTTTCGCCGCGAGGCAGGTCCTCAGACCACGGAACTCGAGTTTGGCTCCGCCTTCCAGCTGCTCTGTGCCACGCTGCTCAGCGCCCAGTGTACGGACCGCCGCGTCAATGCCATCACGCCCGCCCTCTTCGCCCGCTTCCCCGACGCCCGCTCCATGGCCCAGGCTTCTGTCGAGGCGGTCTATGAGCTGGTGCGGTCGGTGAGCTATCCCAACGCCAAGGCCCGCCATCTGGTCGAGATGGCGCGGATGCTGACCGATCAGTATGGTGGCGAGGTGCCCTCGGAGGCCGCCGAGCTGGTGAAGTTGCCGGGCGTGGGCCGCAAGACGGCCAATGTGGTGCAGGCCGTGTGGTTTGGCCGTCCCACGCTGGCGGTCGATACCCACGTCTATCGCGTGAGCCATCGCCTGGGCCTCGTGCCCGAGAGCGCCGACACGCCGCGCAAGGTGGAGGACTACCTCATGGCCCACATCCCCGAGGAGGACGTGGCCGACGCCCACCACTGGCTGCTGCTCCACGGACGCTACGTCTGCCAGAGCGCGCGGCCGAAATGCGGGGAATGTCCCTTCGACGGCTTTTGCCCGAAACGGATGAAGGGCAGCAAACTCCGCTGACGAGCGGGCTTTCCCCTTGGCGTGTGGACTTTTCCTGACGAGCGGACCGCCACAGACCAATTGATTTCGACCTGTACGGTTGAAACGGGCTGAAAGGGCGTATTGGGCAATTTCAACCGTACAAGTCGATTGATTTCCAAACAAGAGAAGAAGAAAAAAGAGAGAAAACAAACAAGAGAAGAAAAAAGAAAAAAAGAGAGAAGAAAGAAAAGCATGACACTACATCGTTATACTCCCTATTACAAGCCGCTGACGATGCTCGGCGTCCCCATCGTGGTGGGACAGCTCGGCACGATCGTCCTCGCCTTTGCCGACACGCTGATGATCGGCCACCATGCCACCAGCGAACTGGCTGCCGCGGCCTTCGTCAACAATATCATCAACCTCGTCATCATCTTCGCCCTCGGCTTCTCCTATGCCGTCACGCCCACCGTCGGCACGCTCTACGGCCAGGAGAAGACGCAACGCATCGGCGAGATGGTGCGCAACGCCATCTGTGCCAACCTGCTGCTCGCCGCCCTCATCGTCGGCGTGATGGGGGGCTTCTACCTCTCCATCGACCACCTGGGCCAACCCACGGAGCTGCTGCCGCTGATCAAGCCCTACTACCTCGTGCTGCTCGCCTCCCTCCCCTTCGTCTGCCTCTTCAACGTCTTCAAGCAGTTTGCCGACGGCATCACCGACACCGCGCTCTCAATGTGGGTGCTCATCGGCGGCAACATCCTCAATATCTTCGGCAACTGGGTGCTGATCTACGGCCAGCTCGGCGCGCCCGAACTGGGACTGACGGGAGCGGGACTCAGCACGCTGGCCTCGCGCGTAGTCATGGCGGTGGCGATGATGGTGGTCTTCTTCTCGCGCCGGAAGTATCGGGCCTACGCCCAGGGCTTCCTCCGGGGACGCATCAACCGCGCCGACTTCCGCCAGCTCAACCTCCTGGGATGGCCCATCGCGCTGCAGATGGGCATGGAGACCTCGGCCTTCAGCCTCACGAGCATCATCGTCGGCTGGATCGGCACGACGGCCCTGGCCGCCCACCAGGTGATGCTCACGATCAGTCAGGTGGGCTTCATGGTCTATTACGGCATCGGGGCCGCGGCGGCGGTGCGCATCAGCAACGCGATGGGCCAGCGCGACTACCGTGCCGCCCGAGGCAACGCCTACGCCGCCTTCCAGATCGTCATGATGCTGGCCGTGGTGGTCGGCGCCGTGGTCTTCGTCCTGCGCCACAATATCGGGTCGCTCTTCACGCCCAACGACGACGTGGTCCACCTCGTCTCACTCACGGTATGGCCGTTCCTCGTCTATCAGATCGGCGACGGCATGCAGATCGTCTTCGGCAACAGCCTCCGCGGCCTCGCCCACGTCCGCCCGCTGGTGATCTACGCCTTCCTCGCCTTCTTCGTCATCTCGCTGCCGCTGAGCTACCTCTTCGGCGTCACGCTCGACCTGGGCCTCATCGGCGTCTGGTATTCCTTCCCCTTCGGACTGACCACCTCGGGCCTGCTCTACTTCCTGGCCTTCCGCCGACAGCTCGACCGCCTCACACGCTCGGGCTCGGAGCGCCTCGCCACGGAGAAGTAAGGGAGAAATGAAAAAACTCGGATAAAAATTTCATGCTTTAGCGGAAATCCGCTAACTTTGCACGAAAAGTCACTCAACCAGCCAAATACGCAAGAAGATGATTTGTCCCTACTGCCATCAAGAGATACCGCAAGGAAGCGACCGCTGCCCCCATTGTGGCCGGTCCATCGTCCAAAAGCCCATCGAGGAGGAGCCGCGACTCAGCCGGGGGATGAAGGTCTTCATCGCCGTGGGAGGCGCGCTGCTTGCCGCCTTCACGATCTACAACGCCGTGAGCCATTTCGGCGACCCGGAATATACGCGCACGCCCTCCTACCTGGAGCCCGACAGCACGCTCATCGAGAAGCTGGCGGAGCCCACCGACCTCGTCTCCGTCGATACGGCTGCCGCCGACTCCATCGAGCAGCTGGAGAAGGAGGAGGCCAAGAAGGTCTATAACAGCATCCGCCGTCCGCAGCACAACGAGGAGGACGAGGAGGCCGAGGCCAGTAGCGAGACCAGCAGCGAGGGCGAGGCCAGCAGCAGCGACGACGCTGCCTCCACCGCGCCTTCCTCCGCCCCGTCGCCGTCCGTCTCCGCCCCCAAGGTGGAAGCCATCGGCAACGAGTAGTTTCCCCATCCCCACAATCATCCACATGGAAATCCATCCGATAGCCGTCTTCCGTTCGCCCTTCAAGAGCAAGTTTGGCGTGCCCCGGCAGAGTGGGCTCGTCGAAGACCTGCAGGGCCGCATCGTCCTCCTCGACGCCTACGCCGACAGCGAGTCGCTGCGTGGCCTCGACGACTTCGACTACCTTTGGCTCCTCTGGGGCTTCTCGGCCAACCGCCACCAGTCCGCCACCTTCCAGCCCACGGTGCGTCCGCCACGGCTGGGGGGCAACGAGCGGATGGGCGTCTTTGCCACGCGGTCGCCCTACCGTCCCAACGGCCTGGGCCTCTCCTCGGTGCGCATCCTGGCCGTGGAGGGCACGGAGATCATCGTCGCGGGAGCCGACCTGATGGACGGCACGCCCATCTACGACATCAAGCCCTACCTGCCCTATGCCGACGCCCATCCCCAGGCGCGCGGGGGCTTCACGGACCAAAGCCAATGGCGCCAACTGCAGGTCGTCCTCCCCGACCCTGCCGACAGTCCGCTCTCTGAGGCTGAGACGCTGGCCCTGCGCCAGGCGCTGGCCCTCGACCCGCGGCCTCACTACCACAACGACCCCACCCGCCTCTACGGCCTCGCCTTCGCCGACTACGACGTCCGCTTTCGCGTCGAGGGCGACCAGCTGACGGTAGTGGAGATCGTCGAGGGCAAGGGGTCGCAGCCCAAGAAGACCTGACACTTCTTATACCAATAGACCCACAGCAAAGATGATAAACAACGGGAAGTAAAAATATGGCATACACAGACGATGAGACATATCCATTTCGCCGTTATGGCAATAGAGAGTGGAGCCCGCAAATTGGGTATCTCTGGAAAAGATCAGCCGAAAAGCGTAGTTTGTCACAATCGTTTTTAGCCACGGTCGTCCTCGATCATTTTGTCCAATGACACCAGGCAGGCATAGAGGGGGACGTTGACCATCCAGTCTTGATCCTTGTAGGGCAGCATGGAGAAGCGAAGGGCTTTGAGCTGGGGATGGCGCATGATGAATGTTCTGAGGGATTTGGCCTTGACATTGACCGCTGCCTTCACCTCTATCGGAACGACCCGATCGTGCCATTGAGCCAGAAGGTCTATCTCTATCGTGGAGTTGTCCACCGCATGATAGTACAATGACATTCCGCGACTCTTCAACTGGGTCAGGACGTAGAGCTCCGTGAAGGCCCCTTTGTACTCGGAGAAAATGCCGTCGCCCACCAGCGTCGACTCGGCGGAGGTTTCCGCCATGGCTCCCATCAGCCCTACGTCGAGCATGAAGAGTTTGAAGGCGTTCGGGTCCTCATAGAATTTGAGGGGGAGGCGTGGCGTGTTGACCCGCTGCACCTTGTAGGCCAGTCCCGCATCTATCAGCCACTGTATGGCCAACTCAAAGTCAGCAGCCCTCGCGCTTTTCCTCACGGCGCCATAGACGAACTTCTTGTTTTCTTTGGCAAGTTGGGCTGGAATACTGTCCCACACCATGTTGATACGAGGCACCTCCCGCCCAGGAGCGTGCTTCGAAAAATCGCGACGATAGTCTAGGAGTATCTGCGTTTGGATGGACCGCACCTCCTGCAGTCCCTTTTGCCGCACATGGGCGAGGACGGCGGCAGGCATTCCGCCCACATAGTAATACTGGCGCAGCAGACTGGTCAATTCTGTTTCCAGCATGTTGACGACATTCCAGTTGGCGTCCGTCAAGATGCTTACCAGTTGTCTTTTGCCCATCGCGCCAAGAAACTCGAGGAAGTTCATCGGATAGAGCCGCAGCTCCTCCACCTTGCCCACAGGATAGGAGACGCCGTTGTGGAGAGAAATGCCCAGCAAGGATCCTGCCACGATGATATGAATATCGGGCGTGTCCTCGCAAAAGTACTTCAGGGCTTCCAACGCCTTGGGGCAGTCCTGGATCTCGTCGAGCACCACGAGGGTATCATTGGGGGTGATATCCACCTGACTAATGGCCGAAAGCGCCATCAACATATCGGCAGTAGATCCACCCTTCTCAAACACTTCCGCGGCCTTCTGATCTCTGTCGAGACTGAAGAAAGCAAGTTGTCTGTATTCCCTTCTTCCAAATTCTTGGAGGATATAGGTTTTACCCACCTGCCTTGCTCCGTTGAGTATCAACGGTTTACGCTCTTGCTTATTCTTCCATCCTAATAGGCTCTGATAGATGCTTCTTTCCATGACTCACACTTTTTCCGACGAATAATCGCTATAAGTGCACACTTTTTCTGACGAATAATCAGCCACACGGCACACTTTTCCTAACGAATGTCGGAGCAAAGGTACACTTTTCCTGACGAACAACCAAGAGCGGGCGCTACTTTTTTCGAGGGATTGATGATGGTTCGTGCAGTATCGTGCGGCGGGAGGGGGAGCAATGCCCCTCCAAGATTCACATCTCAGAGGGGCGGAAACATTTTTTCATTTAGCCCATCATTCTATGAAAACTTCTATCGTTCGCTATTGCGTGGCTACACGGCTGCCATGCAGCTCGTCACGCCGAGGGCCGTGGCGATGGCCGTGAGGATCGAGATGGCGGTCTGAATGACGAACCGCCATACCTGCCTTTTCTTTTCATCCATGATTTTTCTTTTCGTTTAAGGGTTTAACTAATGAAGTCTTTTCTCTCTGCTTTCGGTGGCAATGCGAGGACAAGAGAAGAAGACAACCAATACAACTTTTACAACGTTTTACAACCAAGTTTGCTTTGTCCACTCAATATCCTCATTGTCATTAGGATAAGTTAAGAAAACAACTCAAACAACCTTTACAACAAGTAACAACGCTTCGCCAGGACATTGCCTCTTCGAGGCTCTAGCAAACCAAGGGTTGCTTGTTGCGAAACAACATTTTACAACGCTTCGCCTTGCTCACAACTTGACGCATTTCCTGCATAGTATTGTCCGCTTAGCCATGTGTCCCCGCGAAGCTATTCCATTTCATGGCACTCTTTCTCGTCATGGCATAACTTGAGCAAGCTCAGTTCTGCGCATGTCCCCGCGAAGCTGTTGTATCTTGTTGTTTACCTTGCAGAAGGCTTGTTACACGCGTAGCGTGTGTTTGTCCCCCGCGAAGCGTTTGTTCATAGTTGTAAATGTTGTTTTTGTTGTTTTTCCTCCTCAGCAGGCGATAAGCGAGAGGGAGAGGGCGAGATGGCAAGGGTCTTTCCGATCGTGTGGCGAATTTCCTTTAGTAGGCGCCGTGGGCGGGTGGCCCGTGGGAAGCCCCTGGGGCTCGTCCTCCTCCCTTAAGCAGGGCGAGTGGCAGGGTCAGCGACTGGTGCAGACGTGGCTGCAAGAGCCGTGGCTACAAGCAGACGTTCTGCTGCTCGTCGGGCCGTGAGGCCTGCCGACCCGCCCCGTGGGTCAGTCGCCCAGGGTGCCGCCGCCCTGGTCTCCGCCACTACCCTGGTCTCCGCCGCCCGTGGTGGCCGCCTTGAAGGAGGCCGTGAGCGTGAGGTCGGAGGTGAGCTTCACCGTGCGGGGGTTCTGCGTGCTGCCGTCGCTCCACTTGTCGAAGGCGAAGCCGGTCTTCGGGGTGGCCTGGACGGTCTGCGTGCTGCCCTCGTCGAAGGTGCCGCCGCCCAAGACGCTACCCTGGCTCTCGTTGGCCGAGCGGACCGTCAGCGTGTGCTTCTTCGGCTGCGTCGTGCCGCCAGGGTTGGAGGGGCTTCCCGGGTTGTAGGGGTCTCCGTCTGGGTTGACGGGCGCGGAGATATCGACGTTGGTCTTGCCCTCCTTGATGGCCTTGAGGACGGCCGCCTGGGCCGAACGCGTGGCTACGAGGTTGAACTCGGCGTCGGCGAGGAGGTTGCGGAACTCGCTGCCCGGCTCCCAGCAGACCGTGACGCGCTGGATGTTCTGCGAGCTGAACTTCTCCGCCGTCTCCGCGCCCTTGCTGCTGAGCGAGAGGGAGAAGTCGCCGAGCTCGCCGAGGCGGATCTTCTTGCCCTCCAGCAGCTGCTCGCGCATGCAGTCGACTGCCATGTAGAGGATCGCCATGATGTCGGCGCGGGAGTAGGTCGTGCCGTGGTCGGCGATGTGGCGGGCAAACTTCTCGATGGTCATCACCTCGGTGTACTGTGCCGTGGCGAAGTAGTTGGTGACGACGGTCCCGACGAGTGCCACGTCCTTGGGGTCGGGCGTCTTGCCCTCGGCCTTGGCCTGGTTGATACGCGTCTTGGCCTGGTTGATCTCGAAGAGATTTGGGTTGACGGCTCTTGCCGTGATGCTGTAGTTGATCATTGCGTTTAAGGTGTTTAAAGGTGTTCAAAATGGAGACCTTGCCGATGGTAGCTTAGGACCGGCGCCGCTATTTGTTTGTCCCTCGCCCCTGTCGTAAGAAAAGCCCGTCGCGGGCCATCTATGGGTTTGTTCCGCAAGTCTCGGTTAACGGGTGCAAAGGTACGAAGAATATTTCATACCTCCAAATAAAATCACAAATATTTTCCAACTTTTTTTTCGTCTTGCGGAAATGGCACATAGCAAAGCTATGTGAACCACAGAACAACAGTCCGAATATACTTTACAGTTTAGCATATTAGGAAAATCATACTGGGCGAAGTGGAAAATGAAAACGTAAGAACGTAAGGTGTAAGGATGTAAGGTGGACACGATGGCCCACCTTACATCCTTACAACCTTACACCTTACATCCTTACGTTTTTGAAATGAATCGTGGTCGGGGGAGGGTGTGTCAAAACTCTCTTATTCTTAAAAAATCACAAAGCCCTGACTTTCACAAGCCAGGGCTTTGCTATGTCTAAAAGTTGTTGTAACTTTAGACCATAGAAAAATTTAACTATGGCAAAGTTACACTTTCGTTCTTATACCACCAACCAAATGGTTCTTTTTCCGCAACGAATCGATGAAAATATTGCGGAAAACGACCCAGTACGCATCGTTTCCAGCATTGTGGAGCATCTTGACATGAGTTCAGTCAACAAATTATACAACGGTATGGGCAGATGTCCGTATCATCCACGCATGATGCTCAAAGTCATCATCTATGCCTATATGAACAATATCTATTCATGTCGTAGGATAGAGCAATTGCTCCTGCGTGACATCCATTTCATCTGGCTGGCAGGATATGAAAAGCCGGACTTCATAACAATCAACCGTTTCCGCAACCGTCTGAAGGACGAGATCAATAACATATTCACACAGCTTGTGCTCGTTCTTGCAGAGAAGGGATTTGTGAGTCTCGACGTAGAGTATGTGGACGGTACGAAGATAGAGTCGAAGGCCAATAAGTATACGTTTGTTTGGCGTAAGACTGTCGAGCGTAACCGTGCCAGATTGATTGACAAGGTAAAGGCTCTGCTTGCCCAGGTTGACGACTGCATAGCACAAGACAATACCAAGACAGACGAAACGGTGGAATTCACCCCGTCACAACTTGCCGAGATATCCGCAGAACTTAATGCCTCGCTGTCTGACCCGCAAGTGGAAATGGACAAGGAAGAAAAAAAGAAGAAGAGGCGCAAGTTAGCCAAGGAACTCAAGGAACGTAGCGAGAAACTGGCTGAATACAACCAACATCTTGAAACTCTCGGTGACCGCAACTCTTATTCAAAGACCGACAAGGATGCTACATTCATGCACATGAAGGAGGATGCTATAAACGACGGGCTGACAAAACCCGGTACAATCTTCAGATTGCAACCGAGAACCAGTTCATCACCAACTTTGCATTGTTCCCCAACCCTACAGACACCCTTACCTACATCCCATTCATGGAGTCGTTCCGTGAGCGTTACGGACACTTTGCGTCAACGGAAGTGGCAGACTCTGGTTATGGCTCAGAGGAGAATTACGAGTTTATGGAGCTGAACGGCACCGCCGCCTATGTGAAATACAACCGCTTCCATATAGAGCACCGTCCGCAGTATGTACCGGATCCGTTCCGCTCGGAAAACTTCTATTACAACAAGAAGGAGGACTATTGCGTTTGTCCGATGGGACAACACATGACACGCACTGGAACCAGCCACAAGACAAGTGCGAGTGGATACGTCTCCAATAGGGCAACATATACAGCACAGAATTGTGAAGGATGTCCGCTACGTTGTCTGTGTTTCGATGCATCTGGGGACAGACGTGTGATAGACCGGAATCACAAACAGGAAGCTTACAGACAGAAAGCGAGTGAGCTGCTCACCTCAGAGGAAGGTTTAAGGCATAGAGGCAAAAGATGTATTGAGCCGAAGCGGTTTTCGGACAAATTAAATACAACATGGCGTATCGTCGTTTTCGCCATATCGGTGTAGACAAGGTCAAAATGGACTTTGCCTTCTTTGCCATTGCCTTTAATATAAAGAAAATGGTGGCAAAAATGACCAAGGGAGGACTTTTCTCTTATTTGAGGGCTTATTTGACCAATATAACGCCATATAAATTGTTTATAAGGCTCTTTTTTGTAGAAAAACAAAAACTCGTTGTACATCCACACAAGAACGTACAACGAGTTTTTTTTATTTATATTGGGAGTTTTGACACACCCTCACTCTTTTTACCCCACTTTTGCCCTGCTTCAAAATATGAAAACGTAAGAATGTAAGGTGTAAGGTGTAAGGTCCAATGAAGTCCCCAATATATGATCTATTGCTTTAAAGAACTGATTATAAACCACTAAATATCAATAGTTTATATGCTATAAAAAAGTTCTATCGCCCCTTCTCACCCTCGTCACTCCTTACATTTTACATTCGTTAACAAATCAAGAAATCCTTCACGCCAACTCTCCCTCACCCCCAAAAAAACAGGGGGGAAGCGAAGAGATTTCAAAGAAAATGCGTAACTTTGTGGGGTCGTTTGACTGCATCGACAAGCCAAACATGCCCTGCGGCGGTCATTTGAACTGCAAAAACAACGATTTACCCTCGTTTTCAGCGTCCCAAGAGCCAATATCCTCAACAAGGTGAAAAACAAGCAAAACGAAGCGTAACTTTCTGATATATAACCGCTTCACAGGAAATCACCCCCGTATATTCGGAAATAGCAACGAAGGGTCTTACCTCCACAAAAAAACGGGATTTCTCACGCCAAATGGCGATATTTGCCGTCTTTTTGCCGTCTTTTTACCTCGGGATGCTCGAAGATTCTCCCCCAGAATCCCTTGAAGATCCCTCCGAAACGCCCCCTGCCGACATCATCAAGGGCAGAGAATTTGATTTTGACTCCATCGACAGGGACAGATCTAAGCCCCCGCCTAGAGTTTTATAGGTCATTTTATAGTAAAATTATATTACACAACAAAACATAAACGTATATAGTTTACTTCTTATTTCGCTGCCGTTCTTTTTGGGGGCTCAACAATATTTTGTGATACATCTTGTCGCTGGTGATGTCTCTGAGAGCTGTTCTCTGATTTGTTTTGTGCATTTTTGGCAAGTCCCTTGATTACGCGCTTCTGCTTGACCCCTTCCTCCGACTTGCACTCAAGAAGGCTTCTCAACGACGTAATCTCCACCAAAAGGGCGTCCGCCTTGCGGTTCGCCTCCTGAAGTTGTTGCTGCAAAAAGGAATTCTGTTGTTGCAGCAATGCAATCATCTCTTCTTTTTTCATACTGCAAAGATACAAAATCATTCCGTCAAACCTTAAGTTGAAATTACGAAATTACGAAATTACGTTTTCAATTTTCCACTTTCTCTCTTCGGGCTTCACAGTCAAAACAAAACAAATGTCAGCACAAACTTCAAATAACAAACAAGACCTGTCACTTATCAACCGCCAGCAGGTGATCGGCCACCTCGTAAAACGATAGGCCGCCCAGCCCAGACAACTTCCCCTACTCCGCCCCAAACTAATAGACGCACGACTGGATCGGTACATTTCCGCCGCCAAGTCGTGCGTTATTGGTTTGCCACTGGGACCTATTTCCCGCCCCGCATCATCAGGCGCGACTTCTCCTTGGCCAGCGCCTGCATATCCACGGCCACGTCGTCCTCATCGACAATCTCCACGCCCGTCATGGTCTCGATGATGTCCTCCATCGTCACCAGTCCGCGAAGACCGCCATACTCGTCGATGATGACGGAGATATGCTCGCGCTTCTCCAGCATCTTCTCCCATATCTGAAAGACCGACTCTTCCTCGCGAAAGGTGAGGATCGGGCGCTTCAGGTCGGAGAGTTTGACGTGGAACTGATCCTCCGACAGCAACTTGAGGACCGCGTCCTTGAGGACGTAGCCCGTGATGTAGTCTTTGTCGCCGGCATAGACCGGGATGCGGGAGAAACTCCAGCTCTGCTTGGCCTGGAAGTCCTTGACGGTAAGGTCCTGGCAGGCCGACTCCACCACGATGGAGGGAGTCATGATCTGGCGGGCTTTGACGCCAGACAGGGCGATGCAACTCTTGATCAGTTTGCTCTCTGACTCGCGAAAGATGCCCTCCGTGGTGCCCACATCGACCATGGCCGACACCTCCTCGCGGCTCATGGAGGCCTGGTTGCCCCTGGGGGTGAAGACCTTGGTGATCAGTTCCGAGAGCAGCACCAGGGGATAGGTGATGAGGATGAGCACGCGGATGATCCTGGTGGAAGGCAGGGCCAAGGATCGCCAATAGGAGGCGCCGATGGTCTTGGGGATAATCTCCGAGAGCACGAGGATCAAGAGAGTGAGGATGGCCGATATCAGCCCGAAATATTGCTCGCCGAAGATCTTGATGGACTCCGCTCCCACGCCGGCCGAACCGATGGTGTGGGCGATGGTGTTGAGCGAAAGGATGGCGCCCACGGGGCGATCGACGTTGTTTTTGTACTGCTTCATCAGCGTGGCGGTCTTGCTGCCTTGGTTCTCCCTCATCGAGATGTAGGACATCGGCGTGGAGAGGAGCACCGCTTCGAGGACGGAGCAAAGAAAGGAAAGTGACAATGCACCTAAGAAATACAATAAAATTAGACCCATTTATAATGTTTTGTTGTATGGGTGCAAAATTAATGGTTTGCCTCTAAATCAACACTATAAAAAGTCTTTTATTACAATCTTTTAGTTGGTTTTCACATTTTTGGAAGACAGGAAATCGATGGAAGACAGGAAGGCGCCGTGCTACTCCGAGGTCCAGACGAGGACATAGTCGGGCGTGATCTCGCGCCCGAAGGAGAGGGAGTCGGCGGCCAGGAGGTCGTCGGCCGTGGCGGTGTCGAGGTGGACGCGCATCTGGTCGTAGGCGAGGTGGGAGGCGGACCGGAGCTTATAGACGGCCTCCTTGACGCACCAGCAGGTGAGCAGGTCGTCGGTCGATCCGGCGGACTCGTCGGGCCGGAGAAAGCGGGAGGCGATGCGGCGGATGCGGTCGCTGCGGTACTCGATATCCACCCCTACCCTTCGGCTTCGGGAGAGGAGGATGGCGAGGAAACCGCGCGTGTGGGAGATGCTGATCTGATGACCCTCGACAAGGGGAGCGCCGTCGGCGGCGTGGAGGATGGCTACAGGGCGCCCCAGCATGGCGGCCAGGAGACTGTGGGCGGCGGCGCGCTCCTGCTGGCGCTTGGCCCCGCGGGGCGTGTCGGCAGGAAGGCGCCAAAGGCCCAGGAGAAGGTCGTCAGAGAGACGCTGCGTCCGTATCAGCATGGTGGGGATGTACCGTCACCTTGACGCGGCTGATGCGCCGTCCGTCGATGCCGACGACGTCGAAGGCGTAGTTTTTATACTCCAGGTGCTCGTGCATGCTGGGGAAGTCGCCCTTGATCTCCAGCAGCAGGCCGGCCAGCGTGTCGGCCTCGCCCGCCACCTCCTCAAACTCGTCGTCATCGACGTGGAGGATCTTGCAGAAGTCGCTCAGCAGCGTCTTGCCCTCGAAACTGTAAGTGTTGTAGTTGAGCTTGACATACTGGCGCTCCTCCTCGTCATACTCGTCGTTGATCTCGCCGACAATCTCCTCCAGAATGTCCTCCAGCGTGACCAGTCCGCTCGTGCCGCCATACTCATCGACGACGATGGCCATGTGGACGTGGTTCTCCTGGAAGTCGCGCAGGAGGTCGTCGATCATCTTGGTCTCGGGCACGAAGTAGGGAGGACGGATGAGACTCTGCCAGCGAAAGCTCTTGGGCTTGGAGAGATGGGGCAGCAAGTCCTTGATATAGAGGATGCCACGGATGTTGTCCTGGTTGTCCTGATAGACGGGGATGCGCGAATAGTTGTTGTCAACGATACACTTGAGCACGTCCTCGTAGCTGCTGTTGATCGGGAGATCGACGATATCCTGGCGCGAGGTCATGACCTCCTTGGCCGTCTCGTCGCCGAAGCGGATGATGCCCTGGAGCATGCTCTGCTCGTTCTTGATATCGTTCTTGTCGGTGAGCTCCAGCGCCTGCTCCAACTCATCGACCGAGAGCTGGCGGCTCTCCTTCTGGACCACGCGCTCGGCGAAGGCGCCGCTGCGGATGAGGACCGTCTCCAGGGGCCAGAAGACCTTGCGCAGGAGCAGGATGCCATTGACGGCAAAGCGACAGTAGCGCAGGGGAGCCTGACGACTGAAGACCTTGGGCATGATCTCGCCGAAGAGCAGGAGGAGAAAGGTGAGCAGGACGGTGATGCAGAGCATCTCGAGCCAAGCGGCCTTGAAGGTGATGAGCCGGCTAAAGAAATAGTTGAGCAACATGATAATCATCACGTTGACGAAGTTGTTGGCTATCAGAATGGTAGCCAGTGTGCGCTCGTTGTCCTCGCGGAGCATCTCGATGCTCTTGTCCTTGGCGCTACGGTCGGGATCAAGGGCATTGACATCGTTGGGGGAAAGACTAAAAAAAGGCTATCTCCGACCCGCTGGCAAAGGCCGAGAGCAGGAGCATGAAGACAGCCAGGAGAGCCGCCAGCCACGCCCCGAAGGGGACTACGTTGATATCAACGAGGCTGGAGGAATAGAGTACTTGTAGAAAATACATCAGAACGGAAGATTGTCTTTATCGTCGGCCTGTTTGTCGCCAGCCGCCTTGTCGGCACCCGGGGCAGCCTGGGCCGCTGCGTCGTGGACGCTGCGCGGCGTGAGGAGCTCCATGTTGTCGGCATAGATCTCCGTGACGTAGCGGCGCATGCCCTTCTTGTCGTCGTAGCTGCGGTAGCGGAGGCGACCCTCGACGTAGAGTTTATCGCCCTTGTGGACATATTTCTCCACCACCTTGGCCAGTCCGCGATAGAAGATCACGTTGTGCCAGTCGGTGCGGTCGGGCACCTGCGTGCCGTTCTGCAGCGTGTAGCCGCGCTCGGTAGTGGCCAGGGCGATCTGAGCCACCGCCTGATCAGCCTCATAATAGCGCACGTCGGGCTCCTTGCCGACGTTGCCAATCAACATCACCTTGTTCATAGTCCTACTTCCACATGCCTAAATAGGAGAACTGGAAATTTTTGCCCTTGGCCGAGGGAAACTGGCTGCGATTGTCGACGTGCTGGCGCAGGTAATCGACGACGCGGTTGTAGCAATCGACGCCAGAGAGCGCCTTGCAGCGCGCCACGAAGCGCGTGTCGCGATACTCATGCTTGCCCGTGGCGGGGATGAGGACGACGCGCTTGAAGGTGAGCTGCCCCTCGTACCAGCCCTCTCGCTCCTCGTTGAGGTGGAGGACGGCGGGATTCTCGTGGCGGGTGTTGTCGCCACCAGAGCGGAGCGCCTTCTTCTGCTTGAAGTCGGACATGCTCTTGGCGTCAGTCTTGATCATGATAAAATAGATGCGGGGACGAACCTTGTAGCGCTTGGGATAATAGACATCGCCATTGGCATAGGCACGAATGTCTGCTTCCATCTCGGGAGTGATCACAATATCGGGGATAGAGCTAAGAAAAGCCAAAGCCTCATCAACATTTCCAAAGAAGGCCTCGCGCTCAAAGTATCTTACGTATAAATTCATTTCGGAAAAATTATGCTTCTCTTTATAATCAAAATAAAAAAATAGAGCGGCAAACGAGACTCGAACTCGCGACCCCGACCTTGGCAAGGTCGTGCTCTACCAACTGAGCTATTGCCGCCTATTGTGCTTGAAAAGTGAAGAGGAGGAGACTCGAACTCCCACGTCACAATTGACACTACCCCCTCAAAGTAGCGCGTCTACCAATTCCGCCACCTCTCCGACTTGTCCAATCACATCAGAATAAATAAACAAGTGTGTGCCCAGAACAGGACTCGAACCTGCACGTCGTTAAACACACGCACCTGAAACGTGCGCGTCTACCATTCCGCCACCTGGGCTCTTATAGAATATCCTATTCTAAATTACCACTTAGTTTATTTCAAATTTTCAAAGAAAAGAGCGGCAAACGAGACTCGAACTCGCGACCCCGACCTTGGCAAGGTCGTGCTCTACCAACTGAGCTATTGCCGCCTTTAAACACTGTTGTGTTGTGCATTTCTCTAAATGCGGTGCAAAGGTAGGCATTATTTCCGAAACCGCAAGCATTTCCGAAAGAAAAATTCTACGAATTAACCTTTGTTAAGGAAATAAGCCCATTTCTCCTTATTATATATAAGCTAATCCATCCTGGAGCGATAATCTGAGAAGGAATAGTCGCGCAAGTGCTCAAGATCGCCGTCTGTGTGGAGCAGGGCGATGGAGGGATGGTGGATGCCGTTGAACATGGTGGTCTTGACGGTCGTGTAGTGGAGCATGTCCTCGAAGATGACATTCTCGCCCACGGAGAGCGCATGGTCAAACTGCCAGGAGGCCATGAAGTCGCCGCTGAGGCAGGAGCAACCGCCGAGCCGATAGACATGGTCGCCGGGGGCGTCGGCCTCCACCACGCGGGCGCCACGCACGACGGGATGGTAGGGCATCTCCAGGCAATCGGGCATGTGGCAGGTGAAACTCACGTTGAGCACGGCGGTGCGGATGCCGCTGTCCTCGACAATATCGACGACCTGGCTCACCAGGGGACCGGTCTGCCAGCCAAAGGCGCTGCCGGGCTCCAGGATGATGTGGAGCCAGGGATAGCGGGCGTGGAAACCGCGGAGCAGGGCCACCAACGCATCGACGTCGTAGTCGGCACGGGTCATGAGGTGGCCGCCGCCGAAATTGATCCACTTGATCTGGGGAAACCATTTGGCAAAATGGTCTTCTATATGTACGAGCGTGCGCGCGAAGACATCGGCGCCGCTCTCGCAATGGCAATGGCAATGGAAGCCCTCGATGTGGGCGGGCAACTGATCGGGCAACTGCTCGGCACTGACGCCGAAGCGGGTGCCAGGCGCGCAGGGATTGTAGAGGAGCGTCTCGACCTCGGAGTAGCGCGGATTGACGCGCAGGCCGAGGCTCAGGCCGGGATGGGCCGCGAGCATGGCGCGATGGTGGCGCGCATACTGGGAGAGGGAGTTGAAGGAGACGTGGGACGAGAGGCGCGCGATCTCGGGAGCCTCGTCGTCGGAGAGAGCGGGCGTGAAGGTGTGGACCGGCGCGCCAAAGTCCTCGTAGCCCAGGCGGGCCTCGTAGAGCGAGGAGGCCGTCGTGGCGTGGATATACTCGCGGAAGATGGGGAACGTCTTCCACAACGCAAAGGCCTTGAAGGCCAAAATAATCTCAACATCAGCCTCGTCGGCCACACGCTTGATAAGGGGCAAGATTGCGGCGCAGACGGGCCTCCTCCAGCACGTAAACGGGCTGGTGAACCTCAGAAAAAGTCTCTTTATTCACTTTCATGCTGCAAAAGTAGCAAAAAAAGATTGCAAGTGTCACACTTTTTTTCTAATTTTGCAGCGGAAATAAGTCATCATCACACAATCAACCAAAGACAAATGAGTGATAACAACTCTTTTCTGGTCTTTTCCGGTACAAAGACCCGTTACTTGGCAGAGAAGATTTGCGCAAGTTTAGGAGTGCCTCTTGGCAACCTCGTAAGAACGCAGTTCTCCGACGGAGAGTTTGTGGTAAGCTATGAGCAGAGTATCCGCGGCAAGGATGTATTCCTCGTTCAGAGCACCTTCCCCAACTCCGACAACCTCATGGAGCTGCTGCTCATGATCGACGCAGCCAAGCGTGCGTCCGCACGTCAGATCAACGCCGTCATCCCCTACTTCGGATGGGCTCGCCAGGACCGCAAGGATAAGCCGCGCGTGAGCATCGGCGCCAAGCTCATCGCCGACCTCCTGAGCACGGCAGGCATCGACCGCCTCATCACCATGGACCTCCACGCCGACCAGATCCAGGGTTTCTTCGACATCCCCGTCGATCACCTCTACGCCTCGGGCGTGTTCATCCCCTACATCCAGTCGCTCCGACTGAAGGACATGGTCATCGGTAGCCCCGACGTGGGCGGATCGAAGCGCGCCAACAGCTACGCCAAGTACTTCGGCTGCCCTCTCGTGCTCTGCAACAAGACGCGCGCCCGTGCCAACGTGGTGGACAGCATGCAGATCATCGGCGACGTGAAGGGCAAGGACGTCATCATCGTCGATGACATGGTGGACACTGCCGGCACCATCACCAAGGCTGCCGACATCATGAAGGAGGCAGGCGCCAAGAGCGTGCGCGCCTTCGCCAGCCACTGCGTCATGAGCGGTCCCGCATCGGAGCGCGTGCAGTCTTCGGCCCTGGAGGAGATCGTCTTCACCGACTCGATTCCCTACACCGACCGCTGCTCCAAGGTGAAGCAGCTCTCCGTGGCTGACCTCTTCGCAGAGACCATCCGCCGCGTCGTAGACAACAAGAGCATCTCCTCGCAGTATCTCCTGTAGGACGAGGCGACATAGCATCAACACAAAGGCAGACCGTGCGCTCATCAGAGGGCAGGGCCTGCTTTTTTTTGTATTTTCACGCTCCTGCCTGAGGGGATTTCCACCCGGTCTGCAAAAACCATTATTTTTAGGTATTGCCCCATTCAGCAAAAGTCAGTACTTTTGCAACCGTAAACAGTTATCAAGAATCAAAAAACAGCAAACAAGCAAGGAAATGAAAGCAACAGTAGTAGTATATGGATCATCGACGGGCACCTGCGAGAGCATCGCGCAGACCATCGCGGAGAAACTGGGCGTGGAGGCCATCGACGCCGCCAATCTGAGCGCCGACACCATCAAGACCCACGACAACCTTCTGCTCGGCACGAGCACATGGGGCGCGGGAGAACTGCAGGACGACTGGTACGACGCACTGAAAACAATCAAGGCCGAGGGCCTGGAGGGCAAGACCGTGGCCGTCTTCGGCTGTGGCGACTGCGAGGCCTACTGCGACACGTTCTGCGGAGGCATGAAGGAGCTCCACGACGCGGCCGAGGCAGCAGGCGCACGCGTGATAGGATCGGTCGATGCGGCGGGCTACTCCTATGAGGACTCGGAGGCCGTCGTGGATGGACGTTTCGTGGGACTCGCCCTCGACGACGTCAACGAGGACGACAAGACCGAGCAGCGCATCGAGGCTTGGCTGGAGGAGATCAAGCCGAGCCTGTAGGAGGTCAAGTCCTGTAGGAAGCCAAGTCCTGTAGGAGGCCAGGTCCGCTGCCCCAAGGGCTGGACAGAACCCTACTTCTAAGAGACCAAAAGCCTGCTCCGTGGGAGACCATGGGTGGCCCGCGGGGCAGGATGACACATAGCAAACCACCCAATCAATAAAAAAGCGAGGAGACAGAGAGAAATGGAACAGAGAGAGGTGATGCCGCTGGCCGACATGAAGGTGCTCATGAATCATATCTATGAGTATAAGAAGGGGGTGAGACAGATGGTGCTCTACACCTTCAACGAGAAGTATCGCGACTTCGCCGTCAACCGACTGGAGAAGCAAAGCATCGACTACATCATCCAGCCCGTGGGCAACGGAAGGGTCAACCTCTTCTTTGGCAAGAGGGAGTGTATGGCGGCCATCCGACGCATGGTGACGCGCCCGCTCTGCCAACTCACGCCCGAGGAGGACTTCATCCTCGGCGCCATGCTCGGCTACGACATCTGCGCCCAATGTGAGCGCTACTGCGAGCGCAAGCAGCGCTGCGAGTCGCTTCTGTCTCCAACTGACACACCTCGTCACGCAAGGATAAAAGCACTAATAATCAATTGGTTATTAGCTTTTATCCATACAGGGCGCACCCCGCCTCGACGTATGGCCCAAGGCGCCGCTTTGGGCTGTGGACTGCTGGGCCCACAGCTCGTTCTTGACGACCCACCAGCCCAAGGCGAGGGAATGGACTTTTTCCTCCCTGCCTACCCCACCGCAAGCCCAAGGACTATCCCACTACGGCCCGCGCTTGTTTCAAAACAAAAATCTTTCTTAAAATAAAGCAAAGGGGCGGCCTTTTTCCTGACTTCGTCATTGCGTCACCCAAAAATCCTCATCAAAGAGTTTAGCTATTTTCTGATGCCTTGCCATCAGCATGGTTTGCGTATAAACCTCCTTGTTTAGAGGAAGCTTGATCTGTATCGTTGTGATTGTCTTTGCCAATGCAAGCACCTTGTCCACGCTCATCTTAATCTCTGAGACTTTCAGCATGCGATCCAACTCCTTGTATACTTTCAAAGCCACAAAGCAGATGCATATATGGGCTTCAATACGTTTGCGTGTAAAATGAAACATGGGACGTATCTCTATCTTTGATTTCGCTATACGGAAGGCCCGCTCTACATGCCAAAGGTTGTGATATGCTGTGTATACATCCTGTATTGGTATATCCGTATTAGTGAGATAGCCTTTTAGACCGTCCCATTTGGAGTCATCGGCAATACGGTCATAGTTGATGGCGACTTTCACTTCACCATCCATAGACAAAAACTTATTGTAACCTCTTTTGTTGATATTGCCTTTTGTGAGCGCACCATGCTTATAAGCCTTTTCCAACCTGCGTATTCCTTTTTCTCTATTGTAGGCATCTTTCTTTGCACGGTCATCTGTATAGCCGACCAAGAGACGACGTCCGCCGCCTTTGTCATATTCAACCATCTGGCAGTTGCGCTTGGGTTGCTCCAATATCCAGCTTTTGACCTCCTGACTTTCATTCTTTATCTTCGCACCTATTATATACTTGTAGCCGTGCGCTTCAAGTTCCGCTATATTGGCATTGTTCATCAGTCCGAATCTGCCACCACAACGAAGTTCTCCAAACCGTATTTGCTTACAAACTCGTTTATCGTCGGCAGCATCGTGTGGCCTTCATATTTGTTGCCCTCATGGATGCAATAGGCAAGCGGATAGCCACCCAAACTTACAAGCAGGCCGAGTATGATCTGAGGATTACTGTGACGTCCCTCTTTCGAGAAGCCTGTCTTGCGCAATTCGTCCTCATAATCCGCTTCAAAGTAAAGTGTGGTGACATCATAAAACAACACGCCGATATTGCCACCAAACAATTTCGCAGTATGGCGCACGCTTATGTCCTGTACGATTTCGTGCTGATGACCACTAAGCTTGTCAAGATAGCGATAGATTTTGGATAGATCCACGTCCTCGTCAAAGTGGTTTTTCAGATATTCCACCGTAGCAGCCTTGCTCGTTGGATATGCCAAACGAGCCTTTACAAGCTTGCGGAACACTTCGTCATCAATCCTGTTGAAACCGATCCGGTCAAATGTACGGTCCAATATCAGGTCACAACCATTGAGAAGGATATTGCTCACATTGGACAATACACGACGGACTTCATCACGCTCACGGTCACACGCCTCACGTTCCTCGCCGAAAAGGTCAAGCTGCGGATGGCGGCGTGATTTCTCTTTGGAAATCCATTCTTTTGCTTCATTCACAAGATTATCGACCTCTCCCTCATTATAGGCAACTCCAATTGTGACAAGTTCCTTCATCTTGCCACAAATTTTCTCGGCAACTATAACTCCGATATTGCCGGAACGATGTTTTTTCTTTCGGACAAACATAGTTAAAATACCTTTCGCGTCACCCAATATTAGGTGATGCAAAGATACAAAATATTGTTTGTCAATCAGTTATAAAATACGTGTTTTTTGAGTGACGAAGTCAGGGGGTGGCCCGCGGGGCAGGATGACACATAGCAAACCACCCAATCAATAAAAAAGCGAGGAGACAGAGAGAAATGGAACAGAGAGAGGTGATGCCGCTGGCCGACATGAAGGTGCTCATGAATCATATCTATGAGTATAAGAAGGGGGTGAGACAGATGGTGCTCTACACCTTCAACGAGAAGTATCGCGACTTCGCCGTCAACCGACTGGAGAAGCAAAGCATCGACTACATCATCCAGCCCGTGGGCAACGGAAGGGTCAACCTCTTCTTTGGCAAGAGGGAGTGTATGGCGGCCATCCGACGCATGGTGACGCGCCCGCTCTGCCAACTCACGCCCGAGGAGGACTTCATCCTCGGCGCCATGCTCGGCTACGACATCTGCGCCCAATGTGAGCGCTACTGCGAGCGCAAGCAGCGCTGCGAGTGCGCTTCTGTCTCCAACTGACACACCTCGTCACGCAAGGATAAAAGCACTAATAATCAATTGGTTATTAGCTTTTATCCATACAGGGCGCACCCCGCCTCGACGTATGGCCCAAGGCGCCGCTTTGGGCTGTGGACTGCTGGGCCCACAGCTCGTTCTTGACGACCCACCAGCCCAAGGCGAGGGAATGGACTTTTTCCTCCCTGCCTACCCCACCGCAAGCCCAAGGACTATCCCACTACGGCCCGCGCTTGTTTCAAAACAAAAATCTTTCTTAAAATAAAGCAAAGGGGCGGCCTTTTTAATATTATTTAGATACCACCATTCCCCCTTATGGCATAAATTGTGTAATTTTGCGACAAAATAAACAGTGGTACGCAAAACAAATACAGAATAGCGTCTAAATAGAGACAACAAATACGTTTATGTCAGAATCCATTGATATTCGCGAGCTCAACGCCCGCATCGAGCAGCAGAGTGCGTTTGTGACCAACATCACCGCCGGCATGAGCCACGTGATCGTGGGCCAGCAGCACCTCGTAGAATCGCTGCTCATCGGTCTCCTCTCCGACGGCCACGTGCTGCTGGAGGGCGTGCCCGGACTGGCCAAGACGTTGGCCATCAGCACCCTTTCGAAACTGGTCGATGCCGACTTCAACCGCATCCAGTTTACCCCCGACTTGCTCCCCGCCGACGTGGTGGGCACGATGATCTACTCGCAGAAGGAGGAGCGTTTCCTCGTGAAGAAGGGTCCCGTCTTTGCCAACTTCGTGCTGGCCGACGAGATCAACCGCGCGCCCGCCAAGGTGCAGAGCGCGCTGCTGGAGGCCATGCAGGAGCACCAGGTGACAATCGGCGAGGAGACCTTCGCCCTCCCCAAGCCCTTCCTCGTCATGGCCACACAGAACCCCATCGAGCAGGAGGGCACCTACCCGCTGCCCGAGGCCCAGGTGGACCGCTTCATGCTCAAGGTCATCATCGACTACCCCACCATCGAGGAGGAGAAGCGCATCATCCGCGGCAACCTCGCCGGAGAGCGCACGGAGGTCTATCCCGTGACCGACGCCCAGCAGATCCTCCACGCACGCAGCGTGGTGGAGGAGGTCTATATCGACGAGAAGATAGAGCAGTACATAGCCGACCTGGTCTTTGCCACACGCTACCCCGACCGCTACAAACTCTCGTCGCTCCACCAGTGCATACAGTTTGGAGGAAGCCCCCGCGCAAGCATCAGCCTGGCCAAGGCGGCCAGGGCCTACGCTTTCATCAAGCGCAGGGGATATGTCGTGCCCGAGGACGTGAGAGCCGTGGCCCACGACGTGCTGCGCCACCGCATCGGACTGACCTATGAGGCCGAGGCCGCCAACGTCACCACGGAGGACATCATCTCCCAGGTCATCAACAAAGTGGAGGTGCCCTGATGGACGCGCAAGAGCTTTTGGGCAAGGTGCGCAAGATCGAGATCCGCGCACGCGGACTGAGCCGCAACGTCTTCGCAGGAGAGTATCACTCGGCTTTCCGCGGACGAGGCATGGCCTTCTCGGAAGTGCGCGAATACCAGTACGGCGACGACGTGCGCGACATCGACTGGAACGTCACGGCACGCCTGCACCGCCCCTACGTCAAGCTCTTCGAGGAGGAACGCGAACTGACGGTCATGCTGCTCGTCGATGTCAGCGGATCGCTCGACTTCGGAACGACGCAGCAGACGAAGCGAGACATGGCCACGGAGATGGCGGCCACGCTGGCCTTCAGCGCGATACAGAACAACGACAAGATAGGGGTGGTGTTCTTCTCAGACCGCATCGAGAAGTATATCCCGCCACAGAAGGGACGACGCCACATCCTCTACATCATCCGCGAGATGCTGCAGCTCAGGCCGCAGAGCCGCCGAACCAACATCGGACAGGCCATCGAGTTTCTCAACCGCGTCACCAAACGGCGCACGACAGCCTTCCTCATCAGCGACTTCTATGACACCGACGACTACGAGCACACGCTCAACATCGCCAACCGCAAGCACGACGTCGTGGCCATACAGCTCTACGACCCCTTGCTGCGCGAGTTGCCCAACGTGGGACTGCTCAGCGTCAGCGACGCCGAGACGGGCCACGAGATGATCATCGACACGGGCGACAAGCGGCTCAGACGCCGCCACCACGACTACTGGTTGCAGCAGGAGCAACGGCTGCGCGCCATGCTGAGCCGCTGCCAGGTGGACCACATCTCCCTGGCAACCAACAACGACTACGTACAGGCCCTGCTGCGGCTGTTCAAACAGAGAGGAAGAGCATGAGAAAGCAGACGATACTACTATTGGTCCTCGGCGTGCTGACGCCGATCATGGCCCTTGCGCAGGCCAAGGTGACGGCCCGCCTCGACTCCACCAGCATCAAGGTCGGGTCGCAATGCAGGCTGGTCGTGGAGGTCAGCGCTCGGCAGGGTGCGCGCATCCTGTGGCCGACGCTCAAGGACCACCATCTGTCCAAGGAGATAGAGGTGGTGGGGCAGCGGACCGAGGGCGATAACGAGGAGGGACAATCCACGATGCGCAAGGTCTATACGCTCACCGCATGGGACGAGGGCAGACAGACGGTGCCGGCGCTCACGGTGGACGTGGACGGCAAGAAATACAAGACGCAAGCCATCGCCCTGGAGGTACTGACCGTGCAGACGGACTCCATCCGACCGGACGATCCCCGACCGCCCTACGACATCCAGGAGCTGCCCTTCAGCCAAGAGGAATGGACGCCGATCTACCTATGGAGCCTGCTGGCCCTGCTGCTGACGATCGTGGGCTGGTATCTCTTCTCGCGGCTGCGCAGTGGCAAGCCCATCATCAGCCGCAAGCAGATCCTACGCCAGGAGCCGCCCCACCAGAAGGCGCTGCGGCGCATCAACGAGATCAAGGCGGCACGCCTCGAAGGGGGCGACGACCAGAAGGAATACTACACGCTGCTGACGGAGGCGCTGAGAAGGTATATGAGCGAGCGCTTCGGCTTCAACGCCATGGAGATGACCTCGCAGGAGATCGTTCAGCGACTGAAGGCGGACCAGGATCCCACGAAGATCGACGAACTGCGCGAACTCTTCGCCACGGCCGACCTCGTGAAGTTTGCGCGCTTCGCCGCCGACCGCCATATCGGCGAGATGTATCTGGCCAACGTGGTCCGATTCATCGAAGACACGAAACTGGCGGACACGCCGACGGAGATATGCGTGGAGGAGACGCTGAGCGACGAGGACCGCAGCAAGCGACGCCGCAGAAGGGGCGTCCGCATCGCGCTCTGGCTGATCATCGCCGCCACGGCGGCAATAGTGGCCTACGTAGCCTGCATGGCCTACCAGCTGCTGTAGCCTGCCATTCGGACGCGGGTCCTGCGCATCAACAAAATCCTGCGCATCAACAAAAGAAAGAAAAAAATGGAATTTGCTAATAAGGAATATCTGCTGCTCCTGCTGCTGCTCATACCCTATGTCTTGTGGTACTTCCTGTATCGCAAGAACCGACTACCGTCGCTGAGGATGAGCACCACGAAGGCCTACCGCTACGGACCGCGGTCGCTCCGCATGAGGCTGCTCCACCTGCCGATGCTGCTGCGCTGCCTGACGTTTGCGCTGGTCGTCATCGTCCTGGCGCGCCCGCGGACGTTCAACCCGCTCGACAAGCGAGAGGTGGAGGGCATTGACATCATGCTCGCCATGGACGTCTCGACGAGTATGCTCGCCGAGGACGTGGCTCCCTGCCGCATGGAGGCGGCCAAAGACGTGGCGGCGGAGTTTATCGCCGGAAGGCCCAACGACAATATCGGACTGACGGTCTTCGCGGGTGAGGCCTTCACGCAGTGTCCCATGACGACCGACCATACCACGCTGCTCAACCTCCTCCACGCCCTGCGCCCCGACCTGGCGGCCAGCGGCCTCATCGACGACGGAACGGCAGTGGGCATGGGACTGGCCAACGCCGTGAGCAGACTGAAGGATCAGAAGGTGAAGAGTAAGGTGGTCATCCTGCTCACCGACGGCAGCAACAACATGGGAGACATCTCGCCGCTGACGGCGGCCGACATCGCCAAGCAGTTTGGCGTGCGCGTCTATACCATCGGACTGGGAACCAACGGCATCGTCCGCTACCCCATCTCCGTCAATGGCATGAAGCAGTATGTGCAGGGACGCGGAGAGATCGACTACGAGACACTGCGGAAGATAGCGCAGGCCACGGACGGCAACTTCTACCGCGCGGCCAGCAAGGGCGAACTGCAGCGCATCTACAAGGACATTGACAAACTGGAGAAGACGAAGCTCGTCGCATCTCCCTCGGCGCGCCGCTACGAGGCCTACATGCCCTTCGCCATCGCCGCCCTGGTCCTGCTGCTGGTGGAGGTGCTACTGAGACTGACGTGGCTGAGACGCCTGCCAGTGTGAGAAATAAGGAAGTAAGATATCATGTTCAGATTTGAAGATCCAACATACCTTTGGCTGTTGCTGCTCGTCCCGGCACTGGTGGCAATACGCATCATCGGCCTCCGCAGCCAGCGGAAGCGCATGGCGCTCCTGGGCAACCCCACCCTGCTCAGAACGCTCTCGCCAGGCATCTCGCGCCGGCGCCCGGCCATCAAGTTTTGGCTGCTGATGGCGGCCATCGCCCTGATGGTCGTCATGATCGCCCGCCCGCAGACGGGAAGCAGCATCTCGCACGAGAAGCGACAGGGCATACAGACGATGATCTGCCTCGACATCAGCAACTCCATGATGGCGCAGGACGTGGCGCCGTCGCGACTGGAGAAGAGCAAGATCGTGGTGGAGGACCTGGTGGATCACTTCCGCAACGACCAGATTGGAATGGTGGTCTTCGCCGGCGACGCCTTCATCCAGTTGCCCATCACGAGCGACTATGTGTCTGCCAAACTCTTCCTGCAGGACATCGACCCGTCGCTCATCGGCACGCAGGGCACGGACATGGCTCAGGCCATCCGGCTGGCCATGCAGAGTTTTGCGAAGAACGGCAAGCAGGGCAAGGCCATCATCGTCATCACCGACGGCGAAAACCACGAGGGGGGCGCAGAGGCAATGGCCAAGGAGGCAGAGAAGCAGGGCATCCGCGTCTTCATCCTCGGTATCGGAACGGCGGCGGGAGCTCCTATCCCCCTCGGCGACGGCGGCTACATGAAGGATGCCGCGGGACAGGTGGTCATGACGCGCCTCAACGAGACCATGTGTCAGGAGGTGGCCAAGGCGGGCAAGGGTGTCTATATGCATGTGGACAACTCGCTCATCGCAGAGCGACAACTGGACAAGGAACTCCAAAAGATGCAGCAGGGGGCCATCGACAACGTCGTCTATAGCGACTACGACGAGCAGTTTCAGGGCGTGGCCATCCTCATTCTGATCCTCCTCATCGCCGAGGCCGTGATCTTGGAGAAGAAGCGCGAAAAGAAGGGGCAGGAGGCCTCATCAACAGAAAGAAAATGAAACAGACGGTTCTTATACTCATCGGGCTCCTCGTGGCCATGCTGCCAGCGTGCGCACAGGGCGACCGCCAACTGGTAAGGCAGGGCAACCAGCTCTACCGACAGGGCAACTATCCGCAGGCGGAACTCTGCTACCGCAAGGCGATAGCGGCTCAGCCGGCCAACGGCACGGCCCACTACAACCTCGGCTGCGCGCTGCAAAAGCAGAAGAAGGACCAGCAGGCCCTCGCACAATACAAGCAGGCGGCCAAGACGACCAGCGGACCGAAGCGACAGTCGCAGGCCTACTACAACATGGGTACGGTGCTGCAGGGACAGAAGGAGTATGCCAAGGCGATGGAAGCCTACAAGAACGCCTTGCGCATGAATCCGCAGAACGAACGCGCACGCTACAACTACGTGCAGTGTAAGCGGCTGCTCAAGCAGCAACAACAGCAGCAAAAGAATCAGAAGCAGAACAAGGACCAAAAGGACAAGAACAAGAACAAGGATAAGAATAAGAAAAAGGACCAAAATAAACAGCAAAACCAGAAGCAGAAGGACCAGCGGAAGCAGCAGGATCAAAACCAAATGAGCCGGCAGAACGCTGAGCAACTGCTCAATGCGGCCATGCTGAAGGAGCAGGAGACGCAGCAGCGGCTGAAACAAGCCATGCGCCAACCCAACAAGAGAAAGCTGGACAAAAACTGGTAAGGACGATACAAGACATATATGAAGCGATTGATACTGATATGTACGCTCTTCACGGCAGTCGCCTGCCTCTACGCCCAACGGGTGCAGGTGGCGGCTCCAAGCCATGTGATGGTGGGTGAGGAATTTCAAATCGAATATACGATCAACACGCGCGACGTGAGAAACTTCCACATCGGAAGCCTCCCCAGCGGGTTGGAGTGTCGCTACGGACCTTTCAGGTCGGAGCAGTCGAGTTTCCAGGTCGTCAACGGCCACACCACCTCCTCGTCGTCGGTCTCCGTGGCCTACGTCCTCATAGCGCGCAAGAGCGGCACGTTCACCATCCCGCCAGCACGCTTCCACTCGAGGGGCAACAACCTGGCTTCCACACCGATCAAGATTGTCGCCTCGGGTGGCCACGCGTCGTCGCAGGGCTATGGGGCGCACGGCCAGGACGAAGGCTACGAAGAGGAGGAAGGAAGGCAGCAGGCAAGCAGCGGCAACGAACTGTTTATCAAGGTCTTTGCCAACAAGACGCACGTCCGAGAGCAAGAGGCCGTACTCCTTACTTATAAGGTCTATACGACCGTCAACCTCGTGCAGCTCGACGGCAAGATGCCAGACCTCAAGGGTTGCCACGTACAGGAGGTGAAACTCCCGCAGCAGAAATCGTTTCATACCGAGACCTACAAAGGCCGGCGCTACAACTGCGTGACGTGGAGCCAGTATGTGGTCTATCCGCAAATCACGGGCAAGATCACCATCCCGCCCATCACCTTCCAGGGTATCGTCAGACAGGAGAACCGAAGCGTGGATCCCTTCGAGGCGTTCATCGACGGAGCGGGCTACAGGGAGACCAAGCGCAACATCAAGGCTGATGGTATCACGATAAAGGTGGATCCGCTACCCACGAAGCCGAGCAACTTCTCGGGAGGCGTGGGATCGTTCAACATCTCGGGCCAGCTGACGAAAGCGGAGGTGAAGGCGGGAGAGCCGATCACGCTGCGCATCGTCATCGGCGGAACGGGCAACCTCAAACTAATCCAGCAGCCCAAGGCCGACTTCCCGCAGTCGTTTGACAAGTACGACACGAAAGTGACGGACAAGACCCGACTGACGGACAACGGTATCGAGGGCAACATTGTCTATGATCTCCTGGCCGTGCCCCGCAAGGAGGGAGACTACACGATCCCGCCGGTCTCCTTCACCTATTTTGACATGAAGACGCAGGCCTACAAGACCATCAGTACCCATGCCTTCAAACTCAAGGTGCTGCCGGGCGACAATGCGGGCGAGGTCAACGACTTCACCGAGAAGCCGGGCGACATCCGTCCGATCAAGTCGGGAAGCACGGTCTTCGAGAACAGGGCCGACTTCTTCTTCGGATCGGCGGGCTGGTGGACGACGATCGTGTTGCTGATCATCGTGCTCCTCGCCGTGGCCTACACGTTCCGCAAGCGGGCCAAGGAGAACGGTGACTTCCTCCGCAACAAGCGCAAGAACGCCAACAAGGTGGCTACCATCCGCCTGCAAAAGGCCAATCAACTGATGTTGCAGGGCAATGCGGGCGAGTTCTTCGACGAAGTGCTCCGCGCATTGTGGGGCTACATCGGCGACCGACTCAACATGGAGGCTGAGCAGCTCAACCGCGAGCACGTGGCCACCAAGCTCCATGAGCTCCACATCGACGGCGACACCATCCGCCGCTTCATCGGCGCCATCGACGAGTGTGAGTTTGAGCGCTACGCACCAGGTGACGCCAAGGGCAACATGAACCGCACCATCGAGGCGGCCATGACGGCCATCACACAGATAGAGAACGCTATGGAACAGAATCAGAAAGAGGCCAAGACGCGGGGCTTCAAGACGCTGCTGGTCGTCATGCTCTGCCTGATGGCGCTGCCCTCCCAGGCCGTCACCAAGCAGATGGGCGACAAGGAATACACGCAGGGCAACTACCTCCAGGCGGTCAAGGACTACAACGACCTGCTGCAACATGGGGTCTCGGCCGACGTCTATTACAACCTCGGCAACGCCTACTACCGACTGGACGACATCCCCCACGCCATCCTCGCCTACGAGCGCGCCCTGCTGCTCGCTCCAGGCGACGGCGACATCCGCTTCAACCTCCAGGTGGCACGGGCCAAGACCATCGACAAGATCACGCCGCAGTCGCAGCTCTTCTTCGTCACGGGCTATCGGGCGCTGGTCAATTTCATGCCCGTCGATGCGTGGGCAGTCTGCGGCATCCTCTCGCTGGTGCTCCTGATCGTCGCCCTGGCGGTCTTTCTCACCACCCGCAACCGCGTCCGCCGCACGGCAGGACGATACGCCGCCATCTCGCTGGGCGTCTTCTTCCTGCTCAGCACGCTCTTTGCCTGGCAGCAGCAGCAACAACTGGAGAACCACTGTGGAGCCATCGTCATGGGCAGTTCGGTGGCGGTGAAGAAGTCGCCCGACACGGCCTCGCCCGACCAGTTTGTCATCCACGAGGGCACCAAGGTCTTCATCAAGGACCGCGGCATCACGGGCTGGTTCCTCGTCCAACTGGAGGATGGGCGCGAAGGTTGGCTCACCGCAAGGCAGATAGAAGAGATCTGACGCTCCCAGCAGCGCTCACAACCGATTACCCATACAGCATTCATGGATATACAATCACTTCTGACCTCAGATCAGCAGTTGCTCCTCGCGATGAACGGCAGCGACTCTCTGTTTCTCGACCAGCTCGCCCTCATTCTCACCAGCGCGTGGACGTGGGTGCCTCTCTATGCCTCCTTGCTCTACCTGGTAGTGAAAAACAACGAGAAGGCGGGACAGATCATCCTGGCCGTGATCTCGGCCTTGCTCTGTGTCGGCATCGTCACGGGCATTGACAACGGACTGGTGAAACCCGAGGTGGCGCGGCTCCGCCCTTCCTTCGAGCCTGCCTTGGAAGGACTGGTGCGCACGGTAGATAACTACAGGGGGAGCGGCTACAGTTTCTTCTCGGCCCATGCGTCCAACACCTTCTCGCTGGCTGTGTTCTTCAGCTTGCTCATCCGTCGCAGGACGGTCACCGTGGCGCTCCTCACGTGGGCGCTTGTCAATAGCTGGACGCGCATCTATCTCGGCGTCCACTACCCCTTCGACGTGCTGGTCGGCATCCTCTTCGGATCATTGGTGGGACTGACGGTCTATCGGCTCTACTTCCGCCTGTATCTCCGCATCAGTCCGAAACTCCACTACATCTCCACGCAATACACCCGCACGGGCTATAGTCTCTGCGACATCGACGTGTTCCTGACCGTCATGGTCTGCACCTGCATCTATGTATTGCTGCGCACGTTTGTCACGATAACGGTATAGGCACGTTGACGACACGATAAGTCGCGAGATCACGACACAAGGATATAAACACGATAGATAAAGACAACGTACAACGATAGTTATATAACAATGATGGACTCAGAAACAAAACATATTCACATAGCCGACTACAACTACCCGCTGCCCTCGGAGCGCATCGCCAAGTATCCGCTCAAGGAGCGCGACCAGTCGAAGCTGCTGCTCTACCGCCAGGGGGAGGTCGGCGAGGACGTGTTCGCAAACCTCTCCGCCTACCTGCCGAAGGGGTCGCTGCTCGTCTTCAACAACACGCGGGTCATCCAGGCGCGCATCCACTTCCGCAAGGAGACGGGCGCGCTCATCGAGGTCTTCCTCATGGAGCCGGCTCAGCCCACCGACTATGAGCGCATCTTCCAGGCCACGGGCCACTGCGCCTGGCTCTGCATGGTGGGCAACCTCAAGAAATGGAAGGAGGGAGCGCTCACGAAGGTCTGCACCGTCAAGGGCAAGGACGTCACGCTGCAGGCGCAGCTCGACCGCAGCCGGACGGCACAGCTCAGCGGTGGCACCAATTACTGGGTGGACTTCTCATGGGACGACGACAGCGTCGCCTTTGCCGAGATACTGGATGCCATCGGCGAACTGCCCATTCCGCCGTACCTCAACCGCGAGACGGAGGAGACGGACAAGACGACCTATCAGACGGTCTATTCGAAGATAAAGGGTTCGGTGGCAGCACCGACGGCGGGTCTCCACTTCACACAGAAGGTGCTCGCCGACATTGATGCCCACGGCATCGACCGCGAGGAGGTGACGCTCCATGTGGGAGCGGGAACGTTCAAGCCCGTGAAGTCGGAAGAGATAGAGGGCCACGCGATGCACACGGAGTATATCGCCGTCAGGCGCCAGACGTTTGAGAAGCTCCTGGCCCACGGATGCCATGCCACGGCGGTGGGCACGACGAGCGTGCGCACGCTGGAGAGCCTCTACTACATGGGTGTGAAACTGGCCATGAATCCGGACGCACAGGAGGAGGATCTCCACGTCAACCAATGGGAGCCCTACGACCTGCCACACAACGAGGAGGGACTGGTCATCGTCGGAGGCAAGGCCGTCACCGCTGCCGAGGCCATCGGCCACCTGCTCCACTGGCTCGACGCGGCAAAACTCGACGTGCTCCACAGTAGCACGCAGATCATCATCGCACCGGGCTACACCTACAAGATCGTGGACAAGCTCATCACCAACTTCCACCAGCCGCAATCGACGCTGCTCCTGCTCGTCAGCGCATTCGTCAAGGGCGACTGGCGCAAGATCTACGACTATGCGCTGGCCCACGACTTCCGCTTCCTGAGCTATGGCGACAGTAGTCTGCTCATCCCGTAAAGGGGACGGAAGGAAAAGGCTATATTGATACGATATAGAGAGAGACTATATATATAAGGTATTATATTATATAAGGTATATAGATTACATCACATTAGAGAAGATAAGAATATGAAGATAGGCGACAAAGTGAGATTTCTCAGCGAGAGCGGTGGTGGCCGTATCGCTGGCTTCAAGGGCAACAACCTCGTCTTGGTCGAGGACCAGGACGGTTTCGAGATTCCCATGCCCATCAATGAGGTCGTGGTCGTAGGCGACGAGGACTACAGCACGAAGCGAATGGTGGAGGTGGAGCAGCGCAACCGCGCCCAGGAGAAGGCGAAGGAGGACAAGCGCAGCCTGCGCCAGCGTCTCAACGAGGGCACGGACGACGCCGAGGCGAGGGCCAAGGGTCAGGATGCGGAGACGGTGACGGCCAAGGATCTGGCGGCCGACGATCCCTCCATCAACTTCGAGCCGCAACCTCAGGAGCGACGCGGCGGCGACAAACCGACGGTCTGTCTCGCCTTCGTACCAATGGACAAGCAAAACTTCAGTACGACGCGCTTTGAGTCCTACCTTGTCAACGACTCCAACTACTACGTCCACTTCACCTACCTGGTGGCAGAGGGTAGCACCTGGTCGCTGCGACAGACGGGAGAGGTGGAACCCAACACAAAACTCTTCCTGGAGGAGATCGGACGCGAGCAGCTCAACACGATGGAGCACCTCTGCATCCAGTTGCTGCTCTACAAGCGGCAGAAGACGTTTCTCCGTCTGCCCGCCGTCGATGTGCAGCTCCGCCTGGACGGCGTGAAGTTCTTCAAACTCAATACGTTCACGGACAACGACTTCTTCGAGCAGCCAGCCCTGCTCTACCCCGTCATGGAGGAGGGCAAGCCGCAGAATGGCTTCAACGTCTCTGCCGAAGAACTGAAGAGCCAGCTCTTCGGGGGCAACGCTCGCCCCAAAGAGGAGCGCAAGGCCGTGCAGCCTGCGCGCCATGACAATGCGGCCGTGCTCAACGATCTTGCCCCCGAGGCCGTCAATCCCGAACGGGGCAAGCTCGTCAAACGCTATGAACCGGCACAGTCGAAGAGCCGACAGGTGAAGCAGGTGCTCAAGAACGACAAGATCATCGTGGACCTCCATGCAGACCAACTGCTGGAGACGACGGCCGGCATGTCGAGTGGCAACATCCTCGACTACCAGCTCGATGTCTTCCGCCGCGTGCTCGACCGCTACAAGACCAACAAGGGACAGAAGATCATCTTCATCCATGGCAAGGGCGAGGGCGTGCTGCGCCAGGCCATCATCCATGAGCTCAACTACAAGTACAAGCATTTCCAGTATCAGGATGCCTCGTTCCAGGAGTATGGCTACGGGGCAACGCAAGTGACCATCAGATAAATCGCCAAAGACTATGAAGTACGGATTCCTTACCGTGGCCGCCGCCATCCCCAGCGTGCGCGTCGCAGACCTCCACTACAACTTGGAGGAGATCAAGCGCCTCATCGACGAGGCCGAGCGCCAGCATGTCGAGGTGGTCGTCTTCCCCGAACTCTCCCTCACGGGCTACACCTGCCAGGACTTGTTTCGCCAGCGCACCCTCATCGACGGGGCGGAGCAGGCGGTGCTGAGCCTCCTGGAGTTTACGATGCGCAAGGACGTGATCGCCATCGTCGGCGCACCCGTCGAGGTGGGCAACTTACTGCTCAACTGTGCCATCGTCATCCAGCAGGGGCGCATCCTCGGCATGGTGCCTAAAACGTTTCTGCCCAACTACAGTGAGTTTTATGAGAAACGGTGGTTTGCCTCGGCCCAGGACCTCCACGACACGCCGCTCTGCTACGCGGGGGAGGACGTGCTTCTGACTGCCAGGCGCCAGCTCTTCCACACTTACGGCGACGCGCGCTTTGGTATAGAGATCTGCGAGGACGTATGGGCACCCAACCCGCCGAGCACCGAGCTGGCTCTCAGCGGGGCGGACATCATCTTCAATCTCTCGGCCTCCGACGAGTTGATAGGCAAGCATGACTACCTGATCAACCTCCTGAAGCAGCAGAGCGCACGCAATATCTCGGGCTATGTATATAGCGGATGTGGCTACGGAGAGAGCACGCAGGATGTGGTCTATGGTGGCAACGCCTTGATCATCGAGAACGGACGCCTTATCAAGCAGTCGGATCGGTTCTCGCTGGAGCCACAACTGGTGGTGAGTCAAATCGACATCGACTGCCTGCGCGCCGAGCGCCGTAGCAACAGCACCTATGTCAATGCACAACGCGCACTCCGGCCTCAGGAGCGGGGTTACACCTGCATCACCAACGAGGCCATGCTGCCGGAGACGCTGAAGGAGGAGTGGCAACTGCTGCGCGAAGTGGATCCCCACCCCTTCATCCCGAAGGCCGACAACATGCGGGCTTCCTGCGAGGAGATCCTCAACATCCAGACGCTCGGCCTCTGCAAACGCATCGCCCACACCCATGCCAAGTCGGTCGTCATCGGCATCAGCGGCGGACTCGACTCCACCCTCGCTCTGCTCGTCTGCGTGCGCGCCTTCGACCGCCTGGGGATCGACCGCAAACAGATCGTCGCCGTGACCATGCCGGGCTTCGGCACGACCGACCGCACCTACCACAACGCCATCTCGCTGATGGAGGCTTTAGGCGTCTCTATCCATGAGATCAGCATTGCCAAGGCCGTCACACAACATTTTGCCGACATCGGCCACGACGCCTCCGTCCACGATACAACCTACGAAAACTCGCAGGCACGCGAACGCACGCAGATTCTCATGGACCTGAGCAACAAGTATGGTGGACTGGTCATCGGCACGGGCGACCTCAGCGAACTGGCCCTCGGATGGTGTACCTACAATGGCGACCACATGAGCATGTATGCTGTCAACGTCAGCATTCCCAAGACGCTCATCCGCCACCTCGTGGCCTTCGTGGCCGACTCCGACGAGGCCTCCCAGCAGCTTTCCAAGGACGGACGCACGTCCCACGAGGTGCTCCACGATGTCATCGACACACCGATCTCGCCCGAACTGACGCCTGCCGACGACCAGGGCAACATCGCACAGAAGACGGAAGACCTGGTGGGCCCCTATGAGCTCCACGACTTCTTCCTCTACTATTTCCTCCGCTTCGGCTTCCGCCCCAAGAAGATCTTCATGCTGGTCATGCACGCCTTCGAGGGCCAATACTCCCGCGAGTTTGTCCACCACTGGCTGCACACGTTCTTCTGGCGCTTCTTCTCGCAGCAGTTCAAACGCAGCTGCCTGCCCGACGGACCAAAGGTGGGCAGCGTCAGCCTCTCGCCACGTGGCGACTGGCGAATGCCTACCGATGCGATCGTCGATAGCTGGATGCGCGAAGTGGACAGCGTGCTCGACGAATAGTCTGGCTATCATGGCGCATGGTGCGACTCCGTACTACGGATTCTTACCATGTGCCATGATAAAAAATCCTATATCATGAGTTGCCACTGCGACCTGCTTCCACACAATCAACTATTACGGTTGATTCTTCCTTTTCTCTTGCTGGCCCTTGCGCCCCATGCGCTTGCCCAGCCTGCTGCCAACAACTTTCCGCCTCTTCCCGAACTTCTCCAGTATCAGGCCTCCAAGTCCAAGCAGGGCACGCGCTGGGCTCCTTTCCGCAAATATGCCATGCGACGGATGCGCTTGCCAGAGCCTATCGACGCCTCCAACAACCATCTATGGGGCTACCATGTCTCCCTACCCGATAGCTCATTCCAAGCCTCCCGTCCGCTCGACCGTCAGCTGAAGGCAGACGGTCCTCTCGCCTTCGCCGTGATAGACCACCCCGCAGGTTCCCTCCAACTGGTCTTTTGGGACAAGCGCATCTACCGCCACTATGCCGAATGGATCGCTCGTATCGGCTTCACCTTGTCCTCCCAGCGACCATCCTCCAACATCCTCTCCTACCGCAAAGAGGGTCTCAGTATCCACATCGACATCACGATCTGGGCAGACTGCTACCTGATGGAGATCAGCGGATAAGGACCCTCATTCCCAATGCCCCAGGCTTCAGGATTAGAGGGACTCTTCCTTGATACGCAGGAATCAGAAGAAGCGCTTTTCTTACTCCCAAAAGAAGAAGATTTTTGATTCTAATCGATTTCTAATGCCACTCTAATCACTTTCTAAGACGTACTATCAAAAAAAGCTATTACCTTTGCAGAAAAAACAAGAAGATGATTCTATTGACAGATTATTTGGCAAGAATAGGTTGCGCCTTTCTCATGGGCACACTGATTGGCGTGGAACGACAGTTCCGCCAGCGCAATGCCGGACTGCGTACCAATATCCTCGTCTCGGTAGGCGCCGCAGCCTTCACGGTGTTGTCCTACGCCATGACCGCGGAGGAGGGAGACCCCTCTCGTGTGGCGGCACAGATCGTATCGGGCATCGGCTTCCTGGGTGGTGGTCTCATCCTAAAGGATGGCTTCACAGTAAGAGGACTCAATACCGCTGCCACGATATGGTGCTCAGCTGCTTGCGGTACGCTGTCGGGCGTAGGCCTTTATAGGGAAGCCGCCATCCTGGTGGCCTGTGTACTGGTGACTCACTGCCTTTTCCGTCCTTTATGCACATTCTTGGGCAAAAGGACGGCTGGCGTGTTCCACTATTCCGTGCGGGCGGAATGTCAGAGGAATGTGTCTGAGAGCATCCAGAAACTCATCATGGACACCCTTGCCTTTGACAAGAATGTGAAACTCAACTCCTGTTCTACAAAGGCGACGAGGAACGGGTGACGGTATGTTGCAACATGGAGACGCTAGGAGAACACAAGGCGCTACTCGACCGCCTCGTCTCTCGCCTCCGCTCTCGCTCCGAGGTATATAGTGCCGGATGGGAGAAGAAAGAGGCCCCACAAGAGGACTTCTAAGCCGGATGGGAGAAGAAAGAGGCCCCACAAGAGGACTTCTAAGCCGGATGGGAGAAGAAAGAGGCCCCACAAGAGGACTTCTAAGCCGGATGGGAGAAGAAAGAGGCCCCACAAGAGGACTTCTAAGCCGGATGGGAGAAGAAAGAGGCCCCACAAGAGGACTTCTAACTCCGACATCATGGTCTGGACACAAACAAGAATGATTGAAGAACAGCATTTTATACCATCAAACAGGTTAAACAATGTCAATGCAATAAACCTTGTCGAGTTTTATGGGTCAAATAGCATGAACTCACTACTTATATTGCAATAGTAAAGATAACAATATGATCAATTATTCTGGAAAACTACAACAACTGCTATGTTTGATCACCTGCGTCTTGATGGTTGTGGCAGTCAGCATTCGTAGGGACGGCAAGGTGGCAGGACGAGAACTGAAGCAGCAACAGAAGGCCTCGCCAAAGACAGAAACGATGGTCGTACTTGAGGATGGATCAGTACGATTGAATACTACTGAACTTGGTAAGGACATCATTGGCTACGGAGGTACTGTGCCTTTGGAAATCACCTTGCAGGACGGCAGGGTGAAGAATATCAAGGCCCTCGCCAACTCCGAGAGTCCCGAATTCTTTGGGGAGGCTTCAGCACTTCTTTCCAAATGGGATGGACAGACCATAGAAGACGCACAGAAAATGAAAGTGGACGGGGTGACTGGTGCGACTTTCTCCTCCAAGGCAATCATCGGAAACGTACAGCGCGGACTTCAGTATGCGGCAAAGAATCCCGTAAAGGAGTCTGCATCTGCAGCGTTTGATTTTTCCGCCAAATCTATAGCTGGACTGATCGTGGTTCTTTTGGCCGCCATCCTGCCGCTTTTTGTCAAGGACAGACGATATCGAATAGGTCAGCAAATCCTTAATGTGATAGTACTTGGATTCTGGTGTGGATCGTTTCTGAACTACACATCGATCATCAGCTACATGTCCAATGGTATGAACGTGATGGCATTGATCGTTCCGGTTATCATGCTTATCACCGCCTTCGTATATCCTCTTTTGGGCAAGAAATCATACTATTGCACGCATGTGTGCCCGTTTGGTTCTTTACAAGAACTTGCAGGAAAATGTGTAGGATACAAAATCCACATGAAACCGACGACTGTCAAGCGCCTGGATATGTTTCGCCAGATACTGTGGGCCCTCCTCATGCTATGTCTGTGGACTGGCGCATGGTTCGAGTGGATTGATTATGAGCCATTCTCGGCCTTTGTGTTCCAGTCTGCATCATGGATAGTCATTGCCATCGCCATAGCCTTTGTGGCACTCTCGACGGTGATCATGCGGCCCTACTGCCGCTTCGTCTGTCCAACAGGTTCGCTCCTTAAATATAGTCAACTTTAAAAATAGGAATAAACAACATGAAGATTTCAATGATTCTCAACGTAGCACTTGGCATTGCCCTGGTGTTCCTCTGTTATCTTGTGACAATAGGGAAAGGCAAAGAAAAGGAACAGGAGCAAGAACAGGAACAAGATAGTTCTGAGGTGGTCATCAACAATATTCTCCAGCGCACCTCTGTCCGCTCCTATGAGGACAGACCCGTTGAAAAAGAGAAGATAGAAAAGCTGCTTCGAGCAGGAATGGCTGCCCCAACAGCAGTAAACAAGCAGCCGTGGCACTTTATTGTCGTTACGGACAAAGATCAGCTGCAGAAGCTCGCCGAAGCCAATCCCAATGCCGGCATGGCAGCCAAGGCTCCGCTGGCTATCGTAGTCTGTGGTGATATGAACAAAGCACTTGAAGGCGACGCTCGTGAGTTTTGGGTCCAGGATTGCTCTGCAGCCACAGAGAATATTCTCCTGGCAGCCACAGGAATGGGACTTGGATCCGTGTGGACTGGCACTTATCCGTCAAAGGAGCGCTGTGCTGCCGTGACGAAATTGCTCAAACTGCCCAAATTCTTGATTCCCTTGAATACCATCGTCATAGGATATCCTGATAGCCAGGTAACTCCTAAGGACAAATGGAAGCAGGAAAACGTTTCATACAATGCGTATGAGGGCGAGCAATAAGAGAAAAAATGATTATTGGCTACGCCAAAGGTCTGTGGTCATCTCTCAGGCCTTTTTTCTCTTTCATCCTTTATGATAGTTTCATGCCCACATAAGCAGCGAGGAGTCCCAGAGTCACACTGGCAACGATATAGGCAAAACACAACAGCGGCTGTCCACTACGCATGAGTCCCAACGCCTCATTGCTGAAAGTGGAGAAGGTAGTGAATCCTCCACAAAGACCGACCACCAATAGCAAACGCAGGTCTGGGGATAGGCTGTGGCGTACAATCCACGTGCCCAACAAGCCGATGAGGAAACAGCCGACGAGGTTGACGGCAAATGTACCCAAAGGAAACGCAGAATTTCCTATGCATTTTCCAAGCAAGTAGCGTAGCATACTTCCGGAGCCGCCTCCTATAAAAACCAATAGTAACTCTTTCATCGCATCATGTAGCCTTTGATGGACTGCTGCCTGTGACAATCGCAGACAGCAGTCCATTGCGTTTCTTACTCTGCAGGCGCCCATTTGCAGCGAACGGGAGAGACGATTGCGCCCTCAGCCTTCAACTGCTTCATAGCCTTGTCCACTTCCTTGCGATCGAGACCGCTAAGTTCAGCGATTTTACCTGCATTCAGAGGCTGACCAGCCTCTTTCATAGTTGCCAATACTTTGTCTTTTACTTCCATAATAATTGATGTTAAAAGGTGAATGATGTGTATTTATGATGCTTTCGTAGTTTTAGCCTACGAACAGTTTTTGGTCGATTGCGTATTCGGCAAGAATCCAGCGATGATGCCGAGCAATGGGAGGAAAGCACTCACCTGGAAGATAAACTCAATACTTGTCTTGTCGGCCAACCAGCCGAAGAACGCTGAACCAAGTCCTCCCAGTCCGAACATCAGGCCGAAGAAAGATACCTGCTATCAATCCCACTTTATCTGGCATCAGGTCGGTGGCATATACCACGATGGAAGAGAAAGCCGAGGCAATGATCAATCCTGACAGGAAGGTAAAGATGATGGTCCACGTGAAGTTGACGAAAGGCATGGCGATGGCGAAAGGTGCTGCTCCCAGAATGGAGAACCAGATGACATACTTTCTACCAAACTTGTCACCTAGCATTCCTCCTGCCACCGTACCTATAGCAAAGGCGGCAAGGAATACGAAGAGGCACAGCTGCGAGGCTCTGTACCGATACGCCGAACTTATCCATCAGGAAGAAGGTGAAGTAACTCGTAATGCATGCCGTGTAGAAGTACTTGGAGAAAACGAGCATGATGAGGATAAACAGAGCCCAATACTTCACCCTTTTGAGATATGGGTATTAAGAAGCGGCTGCTTCTGTGGATGATCACCACATAGGTCAGCCGTGCCTTATACCAGACTCCCAATCTTACCATGATAATAGCGGCAAGCAGCGCAGCAAGGGCAAACCAGGAAATGGCGTGCTGGCCAAAGGCAGGATGATGATGGCTGCCAACAATGGTCCTACTGCAGAACCGCCATTGCCACCCACCTGGAAGATGGATTGCGCCAAACTTTTCTTTCCTCCTGATGCCATCTGTGCCACTCTCGAAGCCGTGGGATGAAACACAGACGAACCCAGACCTATGACACTTACAGCCAGAAGAATCAGAAAATAATTCTCAGCGAAAGCCAGGAGGAGCAACCCCACCAATGTGAAGCACATGCCGATGGAGAGGGCATAGGGACGGGGATGCTTGTCTGCATAAAGTCCTGTGAAAGGTTGCAGGATAGAAGAGGTCATCTGGAAAACCAGCGTGATGATACCTATCTGTGCAAACGAGAAATCGAACTTATCTTTCACAATCGGGTAGATGGAAGGGATAATCGACTGAATCATATCGTTCAGGAAATGGGAAATGCTACAGATGATGAGCATCGAATACACCGTACCCTCTACCATCGTAGGATTTCCCTTGATTTTATTACCTATTGACTTAAAATTCATTTATTCCAAACTCGCGTTTTGATATTTCCACGCAAAGTTACAACAAAAAGATTGTTCAGATAAGAATATCC